>JAEEGK010000002.1_pt1 | contig 789863 bp, 758 predicted proteins | sample 8958771 | NCBI WGS metagenome assembly JAEEGK01 (sample SAMN16246547, study PRJNA631951) | gut metagenome | biome: gut microbiome; feature: rumen; material: SC-attached | host: Bos | place: Iran: Karaj | collected 2018-10 | reverse complement strand
ATTCGGGTCTTATCACCCGCGTTTATGATAAGGTCTATGACATGAGCGGCAATGTCGAAGTAACCCAATTCGACATAGGGAAGCAGAAGACGGATCCGAGCTACGCGAGGCTGATTATCAGCGCCGAAAGCGAAGCGGAACTGGACAATATATTAAGCGAACTTCACCGCCTCGGTGCCTCCGTTCCGGAAGTTGAGAATGTTACTCTCGAAACGGCGGAAGGCGACAGAATTTTACCTCACGGCTTCTATTCAACCACGCATCATCCTACGTTCATAAAATACGACGATAACTGGATTACGGTCGAAAATATCGAGATGGACTGTCATATCGTCGTCGACGAGAAAGCAAAGCGTGCATTCTGCATTCCGCTTGCGAAGATAAAGAAGGGCGACAGGGTAGTCATCGGCGACCGCGGCGTAAGGATTACGCCTCCCGAGCGTTCCCGTTCGGTTAACGTCTTCGAATTCATGCAGAATACGGTCTCTTCGGAGCGTCCAAGCGAGACCATCATCAAGAAGATTGCCGTTGAGATGAAAGAGATAAAGGCAAGAGGAGGCAAGATTGCCATTGTCGGCGGTCCCGCGATTGTTCATACAAGGGCGGCGCCTTCGCTTGCGGAGATTATCAGAAACGGATACATCGACGTTCTTTTCGCCGGCAACGCCCTTGCGACGCACGATATCGAATACAACCTCTACGGAACGTCTCTCGGCATGAACCTCGATACGGGAACGCTTGCTGTCGGCGGTCACAGACACCACATCTCGACCATCAGCGAGGTAATCAGGGCGGGCTCAATCAAAAACGCGGTCGAATGCGGGCTTATCAAGAAGGGTATCATGTATGAGTGCGTCAAGAACAATGTCCCGTTCGTTCTTGCAGGCTCGATACGCGATGACGGACCGCTTCCCGATGTCATCACCGATACCATGGTTGCGCAGGACACCATGAGAAAACACCTTCACGGCGTCGATATGGTCATTATGATAGGCACGCTTCTGCATTCGATTGCGGTCGGCAACTGTCTGCCCTCATATGTCAAGACCATCTGCGTGGATATCAACCCCGCTTCCGTTACAAAGCTCAATGACCGCGGTTCTTCGCAGGCAATCGGCGTTGTAAGCGATGCCGGCGCATTCCTGCCGCTTCTTGCGAAGTATCTGCGCGAATAAGCCCGTGAACCGGAATAAATATCCCGAATACCCGGGTTACCTTTTTTTTGCAAAATCTGCGTAAAAATAATAAAAGAGATTAAAGAATAAAAGAGATTAATGAATAAAAGAGATTAGTGGCATCCGCAGGAGCAGTCGTGACCGTCGTCATGCTCTTTGCAGTTTGCGTCCGTGCATCTTGAGAGTCTGCCTGCGGCAAATTCTTCGGCGGCTTTGTCTGCACTGCCCGTTATTCCGCTGTAGAGTCTGATTCCGTTCGCTTCAATCAGGTTTTTGGCTCCGTTTCCGAGACCGCCGCAGATGAGGGCGTCGATATTCTCTTCTTTGAGGAAGTTGACGATATCCCCGTGACCTCTTCCTCCCGTGTCCTTTACCGTTGACGATATGATTTTGCCGTCGCTAATCTCGTAGATCTTGAATTCTTCCGTCTTTCCGAAGTGCCCGAAGACTTCTCCGTCGCTGAAGGTTACTGCAAGTTTCATTTTACCACCTGATTTTTAAGTTATGTCCCGAGATGTCTTGAGTGTTGTGCTTTATGCGGTTTTGTCGGTTTTCTGTTTCAAAATATCTTATCTGAAATTTATGTTGCCAAAATGTGTACGGTGTACACATTTCCGGATCCTAAAATGTGTACGGTGTACACATTTTTCTACTTTAATCTCATATGCATTAAATAAGTAATACATAATTAAGTAAAACAAATCCGGGGAAATATGACAGTCACGTCAGGCAGATCATGCAAAAAAATAATCGCGGTAATCGGCGATGCCAAAGTGCCCGCCGGTTCGGAAAAATACGAGCTGGCACGCGAATTGGGGTGTCGGCTTATAGACGAGGGATATCGCGTGATGACGGGCGGAATCGCGGGAGTAATGGAAGGCGTCTCAAAAGGGGCAAAGGAGTCGGAGAATTACACATGCGGTTCGACAATCGGCATCCTGCCCGGTTTTGACCCGGGTAAAGCCAACCCGTATGTCGATACGCCGATTGCCTGTGGGCTTGACATAGCGCGAAACACAATCATAGTGAACTCGGATGCGGTTGTCGCAATCGGCGGCGGTGCGGGGACGCTTTCGGAGATAGCGTTCGCATGGCAGCTTTACAGGCTCATCATCGGATACCGCATCGAGGGCTGGAGCGGTAAGCTTGCGGATACGCGAATCGACTGGAGGGTCAGATATCCCGATATCCCCGATGACCGCGTTTACGGTGTGGACAGCGCCGATGAGGTAATGGAGCACTTAAACAGACTTCTGCCGCTTTACAACATACGGCATAACAGAATACCCTGAATCTTAAACGGCGACCGTTCCGATAAAAATGCAATGAATAATAAATGAAATGGATAAAATAAACGGATAATAATCGAAATTGGAAAAAATGTAAATATGCCGCCAATCAGTGAGTCAGCGGCATGCAAAACGGCTTTTCTTCCTTAAGGACAAATTCCCATTCGTTCTTGCAGTCGCAGCCTTTTTCGTAAAGCATCTTCAGCATCTCGGTATCGCCGGAGAGTGAATACTCCCTTATGGCGTCGACAATCTCGTAATCACATTTTCCGCAGTTGTGAGGACCGCGTTTTTTGCCGCCGGCAACAGGGTCGCAGAGGACATGGGTGCCCGCTTCGATGAGCACTTTAAGGACGCTCCACAGATACGGCGGTCTGTAGGCATTCTGTTTCCAGAGTTTCTCGACCTCGGTCATGTTCTGGATATTGCAGAGATTCATCGAGATTATGTCCGAATACGGGATTACGTCCCGAATCGAGCTTTGCATATCGTTCATTGCCTCAAGTTCGGTGAGATACGGCGGTTTCATCATGAGGTATGTCTTGGTTCCGCATCCGGCATTGCGTGCCTGAGAGACCGCATTTTTGAAATCCTCGAAGGTATGACCCTTATCTATGCATTTTTCGCGGATGAAGTCATTTGAGGTCTCAAGTCCCATGGCGACGTAAAGCGGCGTCTTTTGCGAGCCGTCGTCGATTATTTCTCTGAATACTTCAAGAATATCGGTTTTCACATACTCGGTTCTGGACTCGGCAATAATGGTTTTGCCGCGGAACGCCGCCCCGATTGCATCCCGCGCCGCAGGCGGCACTTCGTTTGAATCGAAGAAACTGCCGGAGGTGAATATCTTTATCAGCGGAAATTTCTCGATTTTGTATTCCGAGAGCACATAAGCAAGCTGCCTTTTGATATTCTCCGTGAGTTCGTCGCATGTTACATTGCGGTAGCGCTCGCTTTTGTAACCGCACATTGTGCAGCGGTTCCACGAGCAGCCGCCGGATTTGAAGATAATCGTCAGGCAGTCGATTATTTCTCCGTTGTGAGTCTCTTTTCCCGACCAGCATGCAAGCGGTTTTTCGACTCGGTCGCCGTATTCGGATCTCATTTATGTCTGTATAATTTGATCTGCGATATGAAAACAATTTGCAGGCGGCGACTGCGACAACGCATGTCCCGTAGTATCGTATCCCTGCAAAGATCGTGGAAAGAACTGCGAATAGAGAGCAACTCTGAAAATGTCAGAAAGGATATATGTACAAAGATGAAACTGTTAATTATGAAAAGGATTGCTTATGCGTTTATCCTCCTTGCTTTTATCGTCTGCGGCGCTCAGGCTTATATTGTAACCTTTGATATGCCGACCGAGATAAATCTGGGAGATTCGCTGGTTTTGGAGGGCACAAGTAATATTCCTCCCGGAAATTCACTGGAGATTGTGCTCTATACACAGGATATGCAGAAGAATAAGATAGGCATATACCCCTTCACGATTCAGACCGACGGCGTCTGGAGAGTTGATATTCCGACTTCCAAACTTGATGCCGGCAAATACAGACTCGAAGTCAACGATGTAAATAATATCGGTCTCGGTTCGAGTTCAACGAGTTTCAAGCTGTTTAACATTGTCGACCGCAAAAATGAGATTACGGTTACATCTCCCTTAATTCAGGAATATAACGGCGCTCTCAACGTCGCGGGAAAAAGCACTACACGCGGAAGTTCGGGTATTCAGATTCGCGTAGATGACGAATACGGCAGCACGGTTTCACCGGAGGAGTGGATTGCCACCGATAAAGAGGGATTATTCGATAAGGATGTGCCGATTACCAAACCCGGCATTTACTATGTCGCTTTCATCGACAATAAAGGACTTATCAGATATCAGGAGTTCGAATCAAGGGTAAAAGCGGCACCCACGGCGGCGGCAACGACAGCGCCGACGGTAAAGCCGACAACGGCGACGCCGAAGACAATAAATTCCCAGACGTTTTCGTCCGCGGGCAGTCCTGCGACCTTTGAGATAAAGACACTCCCGGGAATGCTCAAGGTTTCGACTTCAAACAACTGCGACTGGATCATCGAATATGTTGACGATTCCGGCAATTTCGGCAGGGTTAACGACCGCACCGGCGACGGCGAAGAATCCTTCTCGATACCCGTTACCGGCGGTATCGTCTATGTGAAGGTCTATCCCGCGGATGCAAAAGACAGCGGATATGCCACAATCTTCGTTGACGGAGCTTCGATGGTCACGGTTAACGAGAATGCGGGTAAACTCGTAGACAGCGCAAAGCCTGCGGAGACTCAGTCCGGCAGCATGATGCCGGTTGCTATGCTTTCCGCGTTTGTCGCACTCGGCGTTGCGATGATTATCCGCCGCAGATAAGCAAAAATGAAATAACAGGGTATTATCATCCGAGATAATATCATCATATTTTTAAGCTAATACGACAACATTATAAGCGCATGTTATGCACGAAATGCCGTGAGCATTCTTCGTGATCATTCGTGAGCCGAGGTAGTCTAGTCCGGAAAGGCGGTGGCCTTGAAAGCCACTGGTGTTTCACCTCAAGAGTTCAAATCTCTTTCTCGGCGCTCAATTTATCGTTTTTTTGTGAATTTAGAAGGTTTTGGTTGTTTTTATCTTGTGGTTACAGCTGTTTGTTCTTGATCTGCACCCGCCGATTCTGAAGAATTACGTGCGGAATGCAATCAATTGAAATGACATATATAATGTTAACATAGATAATTTTATTGTCCCGAAATATGTTGCTTATCGGGGTTGGTATGGTATTATGGTAAATCTCACTGCAAAATCTTCAGCCGCGGATATTGCCGCCATGGTTGTAATCATTGCCGCATTCTTTTTACCGCTCGTTTGCGGTATTACGGGTATTGCGCCTGAGGGTGCGAGCGCCGAAGAATCGGCGTCAATGATAGGAATCCTGACGCTTATACCGCCGGTATTGGCACTGGTTCTGGCTTTCCTGACAAGAAACGTCATACTTTCTCTATTTTTGGGTGTGCTTTCGGGCACGTGGATACTTTCACTCATGCACGGCGACATCCTCGGCGCCGTCGCCGGTGCATTCTTCTCGTCTACGGAATACTTCATCGGCACATTCGCCGACCGCTGGAATGCCGGAATTCTCATGCAGGTTCTTGTAATCGGCGCTCTTATCGCGATTATCACCCGCATGGGCGGAATGCGTGCCATTGCCGAGAGCGTAAAATCGTGGGCAAAAGGTCCCAGAAGCGCACAGCTTACGACGTGGATTATGGGTTTCATCATCTTCTTCGATGATTACGCCAACGCTCTTATCATCGGACCCATCATGAGACCGGTCTGCGACAAGTTCCGCATCTCGCGTGAACGCCTCGCATATATCGTCGACTCCACCGCCGCTCCGATTGCCGGAATATTCGTCATATCCACGTGGATTGGAACGGAGCTTGTAAACCTCAACGAAGGTCTCGCAATCGCGGGCATAACGGGCGTCTCGGCTTACAGTCTCTTTATCGACACGATTCCGTATCGCTTCTACAATATCCTTGCACTCTTCTTTGTCTTCGCATCCGCACTTCTCCTCAGAGAATACGGACCCATGCTTGCCGCCGAAATTCGCGCAAGAAAGACGGGAGAGACGATTCGCGAGGGTTCGGAAATTCCCGACGGGGTAAACAAAGCCGACCCGGTCAAGAATACCGTAAACGACGAATGTGCGGTTCTTGAAACCTCGGAGAAAGCGATTAAAAGCAGCATATGGAATGCCGTCATCCCCATCGGCGTTCTGATTATCTCCGCAGTCATCCTCTTCTACACCAACGGCGCCAACGCCATCATGGCGGGAGACGGTCTTATCTCGGCGGAAGAGTTTGCGACTCTGGGCACTCTGGACGCAATCCGCGATGCATACAGCTCATCCGACGCAAGTATCGTTTTGTTCCAGGCAGCACTCCTTGCCTGTATAGTCGCGGTTGTGATGGGCTTCGCTCAGAAGATCTTCTCGCTCAGGGAAGGTATCGAGACATGGGCGCACGGTATGAAATCAATGCTTTATGTCTGTATCATTCTCATACTCGCATGGTCGATAGGTTCAATCATCGGCGACTTGGGAACCGCCCACTACCTTATCGGCGCACTTTCCGAGACTCTGCCGATGTGGATTGTGCCGGCGCTCATCTTCATAATCGCGGGTATCATCTCGTTTGCGACGGGAACGGCTTACGGAACGATGGCTATTCTCCTGCCTCTCGTAATTCCGCTTTCTGCGGCAATCTCGGGACACCACAACGGCAATGAACTTGATTCCGTCTATTCATACATTGTTGTCTGTTCGTCGGGTGTGCTGACGGGCGCAATCTTCGGAGATCACTGTTCTCCGATATCGGATACGACGATTCTCTCATCCATGGGTGCGGGATGCAGTCTTATCGACCACGTGGATACCCAGATTTACTATGCCGTATCGATTGCGGCGGTTGTTATCTTCGGTTATATCCTTGTAGGTTTCGGACTCAATGTCTGGATTACCCTGCTTATCGAGATGGCGATTCTTGTCGGCATCCTGATGGTCTTCGGTAAGAAAGTGCCGACATGGGATCCCGAAAAAGAGAAACTTATTGAATAATTCAATTATCCAATATTTTTCCTGATTTTGTATTTTTTCTGTTTCGTGATTTACGACAATTCGTTAATATCTCCGTTTGTCTTATCACATTTCTTCGATTGAGATCGGCGGATTCTTCAATAGTCGGCGATGAACTAAATTTTATATCTTCAGCATATAATTATCAATATGGCAATCAATACGCCTTCCATGGCTAAGTATAACGGGCTAATGTCCGTCAGGCGTTCCGATAAAATATTAGCCGAAATAATGTTTCGTGAAAATAAAATGAGTGGCAGAAAGACCGTTCGCAAAGGAAAAAAGGAGAATCAAAAAACAGGCGGGAAATCCGTTATAATGCAGGAAACTGCGAGATACGGTGTCGGCACTACATTTAGATACCACAAACTTACGGAAGAAGATAAAAAATATGCCGCCGAAATGGATAAAAAAATTATTCAAGAACAGGATGCAGTCATAGACTGGAGCTACGAGAAATAGCCCCTTTCTTTTTTGTGGCAATTCTTTTGTCGTCCCTAAGTGACCTGTTGAAATTATTTTTCAATGCCCAATATCTTATACGCTTCATCAAGTGTGTAAAACGTTCCTTCTTTTTTAATCATGTCGAGTTCATCGCGAAGAGACATCTGTTTCTTTCCTTTTTTGATTTCACGCAGTATTACCGTGGATAACGATTCGTTACCGCGTCTTTGGGAAAGTATTCTGTTATATGCGGCATTTGAAATCTCAATGGTCTTCATGTTCAGAGAATCTGTTCCGATACTATAAAATTTAGTTCGTCGCAGGCTCTTGCAGTTATTTCTCTTCTCTATGTGGTCTCCGGCGATACTTCCGCACGTATTATACAGCGACCTTGGACGGAACAACCGGTATATGCAACCCATCAGACCGGCACAGGTCAGGAGATACAATACAATGCATACAGTGCCAAGGCTATTGACATAACCTACTACAGACAAATCGGCGGTCAACTCTGGCAGATGCTGCCCGACATCATTGTAGCACGTGTAGACGAGCCGACGGTAATTAAAGTGTCAATTGATATCAAGGGCGTTTATGCTTCAAGTTCAGTAACGGTCTACCCTGCCGACATACAGCCCATGCCGGACATGTATGTTAACGGTCAGCTGCTCGGCATCTACCCGAACGACCGCACGGAAACGATATTTACAGGATTTAAGGGAGTTATGAAAAAGAATCAGGAGGTTATTTAGACATGCTTCCATTTAAAAGCAGAAAGGACTTAACAAAATATGAAAAGACAGCATTAATGTGTTATAGGGATTTAGAATACCCTCAACACACATGGAGCTATAAATTACGAAATAACAGACCGAATACCGATTGCGACATTATTAACGGATATCTTAGAGGAACCATAGCAAAAACGAAATTTAAGGTTAAGGAATTACGCGCCCTTAAATCATTAATCCGAGCAATAACGCGGGCAATTAACAAATCAGTAGTTCGTAGAAAATTCACAGTCTACAAAGGAGTATCATATTTCCCTGAACTGAAGAAATACATTGTTGATAATGTGATTATTGACGAAGCATTTAACAGTTTTTCAACATCAGAAGATAAAGCCTTTGAGTATTCCAAAAAAAATAGAAAAGGCGAAAAGATTATATTTGCTTTAGAACTGAAAAAAGGAGATAAGGCAATATATATAGACAATATCGAAAAAGAATGGTTGATACAAAGAGGCAGTCACTATACTGTTATGGATGTAAAACATTATTCAAAGTATAAATCATGGGGTAAAGCAATTTTTTATTATCTCAGACTGACATAATAAAATACATGGTCTCAGTTATAATGCAGGAAACTGCAAAATATGGTGTCGGCACTAAAGTGGTCGGCAGGCACAAACATACAAAAGAAGATGATATAAGTGTAAAGCGAATGGAACAAGAACTCCTCAAAAGAGGATGGGTCAAAAACCCCGAATTTGAAGATTAAACTCTCTCTTTTTACACATATTTCTCCATCATCACACACACTTCTTACGCTCAACAGCTGACGGCTTACATGCCTGAAAACCAATCCGAGCAAAATTAACAGCTATATCAATCAAAAATCTGGGGCAAAGCAATTATTTATTACCTCAGACTGACATAAAAGAATACCATGGTATCAGTTATAATGCAGGAGACTGCGAAATATGGCGTCGGCAATACATTTAGGAGACATAAACTTACAAAAGAAGATATAGAATCCGCAGACAGAATGGAACGTGAAATCATAAGAAAACAGCACGCTGTCAAGGCGCGAGAATAAACCTCTTCTTTTTACCACAACCTTTTCATAAATCAGACTCTTCTTAGCACTCACTTTGTCACGGCTTACATGCCTGAAAACCAATCCGAGTAAAATTAACAGCTATATCAATCAAAAATATGGGGTAAGGCAATTATTTATTATCTCGAACTCCAATATTAAGTATCATGGTATCTGTAATAATGCAAGACGGTGCAAAATACGGATTCAGGCTCGTGTCTTCAAAAAGGCATCCACTAACTGAAGAAGACTTACAATCTGTAATTGAGTTCCGCCGTCAACTACTCAAAGAAGGAGCAGTATTCGACAAGAAATACCATAAAGGAGACGTGCTGGATATTGACGCCTTAAGGAAAAAATACGGGGCTGAAAGCTTTAAAACAAAAAGCAAACCCAAGACCCAAACCAAAGCCAAAACTCAGACCAAACCCAAGACACAGACCAAAGCCAAAAGCAACAATAATTAACTTCTTTTTTACACGCATTTCTCCATCATCACACACACTTCTTACGCTCAACAGCTGACGGCTTACATGCCTGAAAACCAATCCGAGCAAAATTAACAGCTATATTAATCAAAAATCTGGGGCAAAGAAATTATTTATTATTTCAAACTGACATAATAGAATAACATGGCATCAGTAATCATGAGAGACGGCGCGGAAAACAGTTTTGGTGAAGTAGTTGGCAACTACAAAGTAACCAAAGCTGATAAAAAACTCGTAGATGAAATGGAACGCGAGTTTTTAAAGGGCACGACTTGGGTTAGAATCGACAATCCCAAAAACTAAAACTTTTTTACACCCATTTCTCCATCATCACACACACTTCTTACGCTCAACAGCTGACGGCTTACATGCCTGAAAACCAATCCGAGCAAAATTAACAGCTATATCATTCAAAGATCTGGGGCAAGGCAATTATTTATTATCTCAGACTGATATAAAAGAATACCATGGTATCAGTTATAATGCAGGAGACTGCGAAATATGGCGTCGGCAATACATTTAGGAGACATAAACTTACAAAAGAAGATATAGAATCCGCAGACAGAATGGAACGTGAAATCATAAGAAAACAGCACGCTGTTAAGGCGCGAGACTAAACCTCTTCTTTTTACCACAACCTTTCAATATTTCAGACTCTTTTCAGTTTTTACTATATTTTGGTCACGTTGGCCGAAACCATATCTTGGCCGAAGTCAACTCTTGGCCATGTTGGCCGAAACCAATCCGAGCAAAATTAACAGCTATATCAATCAAAAATCTGGGGTAATGCAATTGTTTATTATCTCAGACTGATATAATTGATAACATGTCAGCCAGTTTAAGAAACAGTTCCGAATATGTAGGGAAAATAATAGGCACCCGTAAACGCACAAAAGAAGATATGGAGTGTGTAAAACGAATGGAACGTCAATTCATGAAAAATACAGGCTTCGTCAGAATAGAAGACGATGAATAACAACCCCCTTCTTTTTACTGCAACTTTTCAATATTTCTGACTCTTCTTAGCACTCACTTTGTCACGGCTTACATGCCCGAAAACCAATCCGAGCAAAATTAACAGCCGTATTTAGCAGCCGCGAAAACCGACAGACATGACCTTCAAAAGATGTCCGCCAAAATAAATCCTTTAAGTGATATTTGTCAATTATTTTTTGACACACAGCCTGTTATAAACTTCATCAATAGGGTAATACGTTCCTTCTTTTTTAATCATGTCGAGTTCATCGCGAAGAGACATCTGTTTCTTTCCTTTTTTGATTTCACGGAGAATTACCGCGGATAACGATTCGTTCCCGCGTCTTTTGGAGAGTATTCGGTTATACGCGGCATTTGATATTTCAATGCTCTTCATAATATTTACTTGATGTTTGAGATTTCATAATCTTTCTGCTGACTTTTTCAATCAGATTCTTCACTCTGAATCCGCGTTTCAATGGAATATCTCAAAGAATATCAGAACTAATCAGACGAAAAAAAGTATTGGCGAGTTTCTTAATTCTCTTCAGCCTTTGTCTTCATGGCTCTCCGAATTGCTTTTCTTACCGTTGCGGATCTGCACTTTTTTATTCTTGCTTTTGCCTTTGCTTTCGCGGCTTTTTCTGCGGCTATTTGCCTATTCATTTCTTTTAATTTTGCCTTTGAGACGTAATCCGGTATAACTTCTGTCATTTATGATCTTCTCCCTGTCTCGGTTCCCCAAGTATTTCTTTTTTATCTTAATTCTCTTCAGCCTTTGTCTTCATGGCTCTCTGAATTGCTTTTCTTACCGTTGCGGACTTACTCTTTTTTGCTTTTGCCTTTCTTGCTCTTTCTTCCGCATCAAGTTTCAAGCCTTCTGCATAAAAATCGCATTCGGTCATTTTGTCTTCTCCCTGATCAACCCTCCCTGTAAGAGGATTGCGTAAAATTCAGTTGTATTTCAAAGTTGAATACTTTTGTGTTAATCTTAACCGGGTTTCATTCGGGGAATTGAACCGTATATGCTGACAACCTGCGGATTTCGGCAGGAAGTGAAAGAACTACATTTTATATTTTCAGCATTAATCAGTAAACATGAAAACCATTGAGATCACCGACGACGCATATCACAGGCTGATGTCAAACAGACGCGGCGGTGAAACAATATCGGGCGTGATTCTTCGCGGAATCAAAGATAAGGAATTAAAATCCCATCACGAAAGAAACGACACGTCCAAAACTATTGGCAGATTTTCACCCACTCTGTATAACAGTTCTCAATTCGGAGGGGAGGTCGTCGGCTATTACAAACCTACAAAAGAAGATCTCAGGGACGCCAAAGAAATGTATCGGAGGATTACCAGAGAAATGAGCGGACTCAGAAAGCTTGATTGCCGCAGTTTTCGGTGGCAGCTGACAAAGATAAGGCACGTAAGAATGAACAGCTACGAGGATTAATATTACCACGCCGAACCGTATCTGCCGCAGGAATACCGCAACCGGTCAGTGCAGGGAATGCGATGCGGCAGGCGATATCCCCGCGGGTGGCGGGCGTCATTCGGGACGATGCCTGATGGCACTTTTCAAACTTTTAAAATAGTAGACAGTAGATATTTTCAATATAAGATACAATATATCTGAAAGGGAGAGGTAAGAAGATGTGTATAGCAATTCCGGCGGAAGTGCTGGAGATAAAGGATGACAATATTGCACTCGTCGATTACGGCGATCTGCAGCAGGAAGTAAGAATCGACCTCGTGGACGTTAAAGTCGGCGAATATGTCCTCGTCCACGTGGGTTTTGCAATACAGAAATTATCACGTGAGGAAGGACTCCAGACCCGTCAGGTATTCAAGGACGTTTACGCGGCTATGGAGGAGTGATGCACGAGTATTCAATCGCATACGATATTTTTATGACCGCGAAGAAAGCGGCGGAAGATAACCTTGCCACTCAGGTAAAGAAGGTCTGTGTGGGATTCGGCGAGATGACTCTCATAAATCCCGAACAGGTCGCCTTTCTGTTCGAGACCATGTGCGAGGATGACCCGATTTTTAAAGGCTGCAAACTCGAATCATCGACCGTTCCCGTAAAAGCGACCTGCAAATGCGGCTATGAAGGTAACGAACGGTTTGTATGCCCCAAATGCGGCGCAATGCCCGAGATTGTCGAAGGTCGCGAGGTCATGGTCACGAATATCGAGATTGAAGTCGATGAATAACGGCATCGGGATATTCTCCGATGACAATAAAGAATGAATTTTTGATAATATACTATGAAAACTATGAAAATTTCCGATGAATAAACGCGGATGATTTTATGAAAGATACTCAGGTAAATATGATGCACGGAGCGGGAGGGGCTGTTTTTGCGGAACTTCTCGGAAAGACGCTTACGAAATACACGCATAACAACGCCGGCGGAATCGGGCTTGAATCCCTCGACGACGGCGCCGTTATCCCGATTAACGGGCAGAACATTGTTCTTACCACGGACTCGCACATCGTCCGCCCCATGTTCTTCCCCGGCGGCGACATCGGCCGCGTCAGCGTATGCGGAACGGCAAACGACCTCGCCATGATGGGCGCAAGACCGATTGCCCTCACATGTGCGATGGTCATAGAAGAAGGCTTTGACATAGAGATTCTCGAGAAGATTGTGGCATCTATGGACGCGGCGCTCGGAGAGTGCGGAGCGGCGGTCGTCACCGGCGATACCAAGGTCGTCGCGAAGGGGGAGCTTGACGGCATTGTCATCAATACCGCGGGAATCGGCGTTGTCGACAAGCCCGTCCGCGACTGCGGTCTTCAGGTCGGCGACGTCATCATAGTCAGCGGAACGATAGGCGACCACGGTCTGTGCATCCTCACCACCCGCGAAGGCTTTGACCTCGGAGAGCAGATTATGTCCGATGTGGCGCCGACATGGAGTCTTGTAAAGGCTGCGATGGATGCCGGCGAGGTCCACGCCATGAAAGACCCGACACGCGGCGGATTCTCCAACGCCATCAACGAGATGGCGGACAAAGCCGGCGTTCAGGTGAGAATCTCGGAAGAGGCACTCCCCATAAGGAAGAGCGTAAAGAGCGCCTCCGAACTTCTGGGAATCAACCCGCTCGATGTCGCAAACGAGGGAAAGGTCATCCTGGGCGTAAAGGCCGAGGATGCCGAGAAGATTCTTGCGGCGATAAAGGCGACAAAATACGGCAAAGATGCGGCAATCGTCGGAAGAGTTGTCGAAGGAAAGTCCGTTATCATGGAGACCGCAATCGGCGGCGAGAGATTTATAGAAGCCCCCGTCGGCGACCCCGTCCCGAGAGTCTGTTAGCTCTCTTTAGGATCTTTTTAGGATCTCTTCATGATCTCTTCAAATTTTTCTCCGGATTTTGTCTTCAAAAATCCTTCTTTAAATTCCCGTCATTAAAATGTCCTTTTTCAAATACCCTTATACCATATTTTTTTGATCTTTTGTGAAAAACAATTGAAAGAATATTTGCTTGAATGCAACATCTTTTTTAAAATAGAGATAAAGTATATATTAAGGAAAAGGATGGTGTTGTTATTACAGTAATTACATTTGCGCATCACAAGGGAGGTACGGGTAAGACCACTTCCTGTCTGAGTATTGCGGGCTGCCTTCAGAAGAAAGGCGATAAAGTTCTGGTTATCGACTGCGATCCGCAGGCAAACGCAACATCGGGGCTGGGTATCAATCCCGATTCGCAGGAAAAGAACATCTACGACGTCTTCATGAACGTCTTCGAAGGCTTCCCCGACGTCTCTCTGAAAGATATAATAACAGAAACACCGTCCGGAATTGATTTGGCGCCATCCTCTCTCGATCTGGTCGGAGTCGAGCCGTACCTTTACAGCATAAACGAACGCGCTTCGCTGCTCAAAAACGCCATCAAACCTGTTCTTTCCGAGTATAAGTATATACTCATCGACACGCCGCCCAGCATGGGTCAGTTTGTCATAAACGGCATAGTAGCGGCGGACAGAATCGTCCTTACACTGGACTCGAGTATCTTCGCAAGAAATGGTCTCGAGAGCTTAAACTGCATCTTTTCCGATATTAAGGAGATTACGGGACGCAGCAGATCCGCGGACATGGCGATTCTGACCCGCGCAGGTGCGCTCTGCGAGAGAAAGGCTCCCTTTGAGGAGATGAGGCTCGCATTCTGGCACATGATCACGGGAAAGGGCACGGACGACGACGAGAAAGCGCGGCAGAACAGCATCGAAGAGGAGATAAAAGCCAAGATAAAGGAGGTCTGCACCGTTCCCTACGATTCCGAGGTTTATCGTGCGCAGACCGAAGGAATGCCGCTTGCATATATCTCTCCCGAGAGTCCGGCGGCGGTAAAATACAACGAAATATCCGAGATAATAGCGAGGTGGAAGTAAATGACTGAAGACATGCGTCCGCAGAGACCCGGGCGAAAAGCCCTGTTTACAGGTGCACAGACAAAACAACCGAGTACTACCGTCGTACAGGACTCGTCGTTTGCTTTCGTACTGCACTGTACGGGTGTTGTCGAGGAGTTCATATCCGGCAACAGGTCGGTCAGAGTCGACGAAGATCAGAGCGACGAGAAATCGAAAGCCTGTGCCGTCCGTCTGAATCAGCTTTTGTCGTCGCTGGAGTCGCAGAGTGAGGCGGCTGCGGACGGCTCGGCAGGTACCGGCGACGAGAGTGCCGAGAGCGTCGAGGATCTCAGAAACTACGAGAGCGAGGTAAACAGGCTCAACGAGAGCATAGAGAACCTCAAATCCGAGCTCAGTGCCGCAAACGTCGCCGTCTCCGAGAAAGAGTCGCTTGTCGGTGAGATTACCCGCGAAAAAGAGAAACTCCTCGAGGATATCCGCGAACTCAAGGCAGCCAAGGAGGCGGCGGAAGCCGCAAGTGCTGAATATGCCGCAAAAGCCGAAGAAGCCGAGAAAGCCGCCAATGAAGCCAAAGCCGCAGGTGCCGCGGCGGTCGCCGGAAACAGTAGCGGCGAGGAAGAGTTCAGGCGCCGCATTGACGAGATTGAAGCCGAATATAAGGCAAAGATAGACTCGCTCGTCTCCGAAGGCGAATCCCTTAAAACCGCTGCGGCTGCAGAGAAAGCCAAAGCCGATTCGCTCGCATCCGAGATGGAGTCCCTTAAAGCGGCGGCTGATTCCGAGAAGTCCAAAGCGGAATCGCTTGAATCCGAGATAGCGTCCCTTAAAGCCGCCGCTGATTCGGAGAAGTCCAAAGCGGAATCTCTCAAATCCGAGATCGCGTCGCTTAAATCCGCAATATCGGATCGCGACTCAGAGATTGAGTCCCGCAAATCCGAGATATCGCGCCTCGAATCCGAGGTCGGCTCGCAGAAATCCGAGATCTCACGCCTCGAAGACGAGGTGGGTACCCACAAATCCGAGATATCGCGTCTGGAATCCGCGATTGACAGTAATAACTCGATGAAATCCCATCACGAGTCCGAGATTGAATCTCTCAACACTCAAATCTCGAATCTCGAGTCCGAGATAGAATCGAACAACTCGAAGGTATCGTCTCTCGAGACCGAGATCTCGAATAAGAATGCCGTCGTCGAAGAACTGAAACGCAGATGCGAGGAGACCGCTGACAGATACAACGAGAGTATCTCCGAGATTGAAGACCTTAAGACCGCACTTCGCGATGCCGAGGAGAAATCCCGTGAATCCCTGAGGGAATCCATGGAAAATGTCGCGGCGGAAAAAGAGGCTCTGCTCACCGAGATAACCGCACTCAAAGCCGAGAACACGGACTATAAGAGCGGCGAAGAAGAGCTTAAATCCGAGATTCAGCGCCTCAGTGCCGAACACGCAAAGTTACAGGACGAGAAATCCAAGATTGCGGCAAGACATTCCGATGCCGACAGACGCATTGTCGAGCTTACGGAGTGCAACACAAAGCTTACCGCCGAACTTAAGTCCGGGGAGAAGAAGAACGCCGAGCTCGAGAAGAAGCTCTCCGACACCGGCGACCTCACGAAAAAGCTGAAAGACGAGAATGCCGCGCTTAAAGCACGCCTCTCCGAACCTTCCGAGGACTTAAAGAAGCTCAACGCAAAGATAGAGCAGGTCGAGAACTTAAAGAAGCGTTCCGAGACAATCGTTCAGGAAAACCCGATGCCCATGCTTCTGCTCAATTCGGGGCTGATGATAACGGTTACCAATAAGGCTTTCGAGAAGTTGAGCGGCATGAGCTTTGCCGATATCGTCAAGATGAATTTCAGCGATTTCAATGTTCTCGAGAGGAAAGGCGACAAGATAACCGCCGCATTCGAGACAAGGGCAAGAGGAACGGCATATGTCAGAGTCTCGTTCCCGTCCGGAGAGCGCTATCTGCGTGAGTATGCCATCCCGATTGCCGACACATACGGCACCGTAAGGAACATTCTCATTGTCTACAACGATATCACGAAGGAGACCGAAGAGTCCGCCGATATCCAGAAGAAGATTAAGCAGATAGACTCTCTCAAGAAGCGTTCCGAGACAATCGTCCAGGAAAACCCGATGCCCATTCTGCTCCTCGACACCGGTATGCGCATACTTGTGACGAACAAGGCGTTCTGCACTATGTCCGGCATATCCGAGGATCATATTCTGGATACGAGAATCGGCAACTTCAATGTCATCGACAGGAAAGGCGACGACATAACGGAAGTTCTCAAATCGAGACACCGCACCTATTCCGAGGTTACGGTCAGGTTCTCGGGAACCGATCATATCCTTCAGGAATACGCCATCCCGATTCTCGGCGCAAACCACGAGGTTTCCAATATTCTCGTGGTCTACAACGATATTACGATGCTGCGCAAGAACGAGAGCGACGTCCGCAACCTGATAGCCTCGGCAAAGCAGGAATCCGCAATCCTTGAGGAGAGTGCCAAGCTCATAACCGCAAACATGGTCGGGCTTTCCAACGGCGACTTAATCACCCATGCCGAGATTCAGAAGGACGATCCGCTGGCGACGCTCAAGGAGAAGTTCAATGAGTCGGTCGATTCGTTCAGAGGGGTTCTCACCGATATCGGCAACAAGACCACGCGTATCGAGGAGACAGCCGAGAGTCTGCGCAGGAACAACGACGATATCATAGCCGCGACCGAGAAGCTTGCCACGAATGCCTGCGATTCCTCGGACAACATGCATAACCTCGATATCCAGTTCAATGACATCAGCATGGGCGTATCCGACCTCTCGGCATCCATCGAGGAGATATCCAGCACGGCGCAGGAGGTCATGAAGAAGACGCAGTTTGCGACCGAAGAGGGTAAGCAGGCGGCGGTCATCGGCAAGGAGGCTTACGAGAAGCTTCAGGCGGCAGGCGAGATATCCAAGAAGAGCGTCGACGAGATTAACTCGCTCAATGCCGAGATGCTCAAGATCAACGATATCGTGAAGTTAATCAGCGGCATTGCCGAGCAGACGAACCTTCTTGCGCTAAATGCGGCGATTGAGGCGGCACGTGCGGGAGAGCACGGCAGAGGATTCTCGGTTGTCGCGGGCGAGGTCAAGAACCTTGCGGGAGAGTCAAAGAAGGCGACCGTGGATATTCAGGATCTCATCAGCAGCATCACGAAGAACAGCGAGAAGACCACGGATTCGATGCGGCATCTGGATGCCGAGATTCAGCAGGGTATCACGAGCACGAATGCGGCAATAAACGCACTCAACAGAATCGTCGAGGACATCGAGATTGCGTTCGACAGCATGGTCGAGATCTCGAGAGCTACCGAGACGCAGGCAATGAATACCAACGATTTCATGCAGTTTATCGATAAGGCACGCGAGATGACGCATGACAACATCTCCAAGATTGACAGTATTGCAGGTCTTTCCGAGGAAATTTCGGCTACAACCCATGAGCTCGGCGAGATTTCGCATACCATGCACGATATGTCGGTCGAGCTTAGCGGCGCCATGGGTCGGTTTAAGTCGGATAAATAAACATCATTAATTTTTCTCCGAAATCCGTTTTTTTGATTATCCATATACTTAGACATAAATACTCTGAAAATAAATTGACAATACATAGGTTTTAAAATGGTTGAATCAGATGCAGACTTTCAGGCATTGACACGAACCATCCAGAAGATTCTGGGTTTTCAGTGCGGATCCTACAAAGAAGATTATATCAAACGCCGTGTTCTGTCAAGGATGAGGATTACCGGTAAATCCGATTTTAAGGATTATAATGCGTATCTTCTCTCGAATACCGATGAGCAGGAGCATCTGCGGAATGCCCTTACCGTGAACGTCACGAAATTCTATCGCGACAAGGAAGTGTTCGATGTCGTCAAGAACGAGATTATACCCTCGATTATCGCGGAAAAAGGTCGTATGCGTATCTGGAGCGCAGGCTGTTCCACGGGTGAGGAGCCGTATACTCTCGCTCTTATTATCAGTGATGCGTTAAGGCTCAGGACCGATGTTCCGGTCACCATCTTCGCATCCGATATCGACAGGGAAGTCCTTAAGAAGGCAAGGGAGGGTATCTACGATAAGCGTTCCCTTGAGAACCTCACCGAGACCCAGATCAGCCGCCATTTCAATCATCTTGAGAACGGCAAGTATCAGGTCAAGGATCACCTCAAGTCGATGATAAGATTCTCACAGCACGATCTTCTCGGCGGACGTGCGGTTACGAACTTCCTGGATATGGTTCTGTGCAGAAACGTCACCATATACTTTACGGAGAAGCAGAAGGACGATCTGGCAAGGATGTTCCACCCGGCACTGGTTCCCGACGGTTATTATATCATGGGAAAGACCGAGTTCATGGGACGCGAGGTTGAAGATCTTTATACTCCTTACAATGCACTTCAGAAGATTTACCGCAAGAAGCAGCAGTAAATTATCGGAAAATACCAAAAACCCGAAAATATTTTTTTAATCACTTTTGATTGGTTTCGTATTTTAAGAGTTGAATACTAAAAAAAATGATTTGTTTTTGAATTGCCAGTTTTTACGGGTTATTCGCGATAGAGGCTTACGACCTCGCCGATGACTATGATGGAGGGTGGTTTTACCTTTCTTTCGGCGGCAATGGCGGCTATGGTCTTGAGAGTGCCGACCGTCACACGCTGATTCGGGCGAAGTCCGTTCTCGATTATGGCGACGGGCTTTTCGGCGGTCATGCCGTTGGCGATGAGCGCATCGGCAATCTTTGCGAGGTTCTTTACGCCCATATAGACGACTATGGTGCCCGGGCTCTCCGCAAGCCACTTCCAGTTGATGGCGGATTCGGGCTTGGAGGGGTCTTCGTGCCCCGTGAGGAAGGTGACCTGCGAGGCGAAACTGCGGTGCGTGACGGGGATTCCCACGCATTCGGGAACGGCGATGCCGCTTGTGACACCCGGCACCATCTCGCACTGAATTCCGAATTTACGCAGAGTCTCCATCTCTTCGCCGCCGCGACCGAAGAGGAAGGGGTCGCCGCCCTTGAGCCTTACGACCGTCTTCTCCTCCTGTGCGTATTTTACCATAAGGCGCTCTATCTCGTCCTGCTCCTTCGTGTGCACGGAGCCGTATTTGCCGACGTCGACCTTCTCGACATCGGGAAGGGATGCCAGAATTTCGTCGCCCGGAAGCTGATCGTAAAGGATCACATCGGCTTTGTCGATTACTTCTCTGGCGCGAAACGTCATGAGCCCCAGTCCCCCGGGACCCGAGCCTACCAAATATACTTTGCCTGTCATTTTACTCTCCGCATTTATTGAATCCTTATTCAGTCCTCTTAATCTTTCAGAATGTCTTTATTCCGAGTTTCCGGCGTGCATCTTCGATGAGGTCGGCCGCGATTACCTTCAGTTTCTGACCGATGGCGTGTGCGTCCTCGACCGAACTTACGTTATCCTCGATTCTCTGCTGAACTTTGCCGTCCAGAGAGAGAACTTCGGCGATCATGAATCCGTTCTCGCAGAATATGCCCTGCGGCGTGAAACAGCCGCCGCCGATCTCTTCCATGACTATCCTCTCGTAGAGAGAGTCGCGTGCCGTTGTCTCGTCGTTGAGCGGCGCAAACTTTGCGGCAAGCTCTTTGTCGTCGCGGCAGACGACCGCGATAATGCCCTGATTCGGGGAGGGGACATACCATTGCGGCATAAGCTGCGTCCCCGGAAGTTCCATCCCGAGTCTCTGCATGCCGGCTTCGGCAAGGACAATGGCGTCGTAGTCGCCGGCATTCAGTTTCTTAAGCCGCGTATCCACGTTGCCGCGAAGTTCCTTTATTTCGGGGTTAAGACCGCCGCGAAGGAGCTGTGCTTTTCGCCGCGTGCTTGAAGTGCCGATGACCTTAACCTCTTCGAGCGGGCAGTTGTGGACGAGGTAGTCGCAGGGCGAGTCGCGTTTTAGGACCGCACATGTGACGACGCCTTCGGGGCGTTTTGCGGGGATATCCTTCATGCTGTGGACGGCGAAATCCACCTCGCCGTTGATTATCGCATCGTCGAGCGCCCGAACGAAGATTCCCTGACCGCCGACCTGATGCATGGGCACATTTGTTCTGTCGTCGCCGATTGTCTTGATAACGACAATCTCGGTCTTAATGCCCAGTTTCTCGAGCATTCCGCAGACACGCTTTGTCTGAGCCATCGCGAGCCGCGAGCCGCGTGTGCCTGCCCTTAGAACAATATCCCCGTTCTGTCCGTCATCTGCGCAGTTTTCGTTCCCGACCCCGCATGTGCAGGGTGTCTGCCCGCAGGTACATCCGTTTTCTTTCGTCATGTTAATCCGTTGAATCCGTTAAATCCGTTAAATCGTTCCTTTAACCTGTATCTCACCGTCTCATCCGAATCAGCAGTCCTGAAGCGCACTGCAATAGGCGGAGGCTATCTTCTCGACGATATCGACGCCGTGTGCGACCGAGAGGAAGTTTGTCTCGAACTGGGACGGCGGAAGGAATACGCCTTCTTTCATCATGCCCTTCCAGAATTTGCCGAATTTTGCGGTATCGCTCTGTTTCGCCTCGATGTAGTTCTGCGGCGGCGCCTCTCTGAAGAAGAGCTTGAACATTGAGCCGAGTTTCACGAAGGAGTTCTGATACTCCTCGGGAAGCGAGTTCTTAAGGAAATCCGTGCATTTGTCGAGGGCATCGTAGAGATGCTTCTCTTTATGAATCTCCTTAATCATCGCGATTCCCGCCGTCATTGAGAGCGGGTTGCCGCTGAACGTGCCTGCCTGATATACGGGTCCATTGGGTGCGACCATCTCCATAATCTCGCGCCTTCCGCCGAAGACACCGATGGGCAGACCGCCGCCGACGATCTTTCCGAGAGTTGTCAGGTCCGGGACAACATTGTATTTTACCTGTGCACCGCCGATACCCACTCTGTATCCGCAGATGACCTCGTCGCAGATGAAGAGCACGTCATGCTCCTTTGTTATCTTTCGAACCTCGGTCAGATAGTCTTTCTTCGGCAGAATCGGACCGACATTGCCCATGACGGGTTCGACTATGAAAGCCGCGATATCGTCATTCTTCGAGAGCAGTGCCTCAAGGGACTGCAGGTCGTTATAGGGTATCTGAAGGGTGTGCTCCGCAATTTCGGGAATTACGCCCGCGGAGTCGGGAACGCCCATGGTTGTTGCCCCCGAACCCGCCTTAATCAGAACGCCGTCATGAGCGCCGTGGAATCCGCCTTCGACCTTGACGAGGTTCTTCTTTCCCGTAAATCCGCGTGCAAGGCGTATTGCCGCCATCGTCGCCTCCGAGCCGCTGGAGACGAATCTGCACATGTCGATAGAGGGATGATCGTTGATGATCAGTTTTGCCAGTTCGAGTTCGTGCTCGGACGGCGTTCCGTAAAGCCAGCCGTTTTCGAGCTGTTCCCTGATTGCGGTCTTTATACATTCGGGCTGATGACCTAAGAAAAGCGGACCGTAACCCATGACGCAGTCTATGAGCCTCTCGCCGTCCTCGGTCTCGACGAATGCCCCCTTTGCGCTCTTCGTATAGAAGGGATAGGGTTTAATCGCACGTACGGGGCTGCTGACGCCGCCCGGCATCATCGTCTTTGCGAGTTTAAAGAGATTCTCGCTCTTTCCTTTCTTCTGCACCTGAGTGTCTTTGTTGCTCTTTCTGCTCATTTCAGCCATCCCGCGACATCTTCCGCAAAGTAGGTTATGATAAGGTCGGCGCCCGCACGTTTGATTGAGATAAGACTCTCGAGCACAACCCGTTTCTCGTCGAGCCAGCCTCTTTCGGCGGCGGCTTTGATCATCGAATATTCTCCGCTCACCTGATATGCCGCAAGCGGAAGTCCGAGTGTTGCCACCGAGGCTATGATATCGTGGTAGAAGCCCGCGGGTTTGACCATGAGGATATCGGCGCCTTCTTCGAGGTCGGTCTGCGATTCTAGGAAAGCCTCGCGTGGATTCTCGCATGCCATCTGATAGGTCGAGCGGTCTCCGAAGGACATCTTTGAGTCCGCCGCATCCCTGAACGGACCGTAGAGAGCGCTTGCAAACTTCGTGGAATAGGACATTATCGGTATATCCTCGAATCCCGCCTCGTCCAGAGCCTCTCTTATCGTAAGTATCATGCCGTCGAGCATGCAGGACGGCGCTACCATATCAGCGCCCGCTTTGGCGTGCGATACCGCAATCTGAGCGATTACCTTGAGCGATTCGTCGTTTAGGAGGTCGGGTCCGCAGTGAGTGTCGCCGACGATTCCGCAGTGGCCGTGCGATGTGTATTCGCAGGCACAGACATCGGTAATGACCACCATATCGGGAACGGCGGCTTTAATCTCGGCGACGGTCTTCTGTATGACGCCGTCCTCCACCCACGCCGAGGTTGCGAAAGCGTCTTTCTCTTTCGGAATTCCGAAGAGAAGCATTGCACGCAGTCCGAGTGACTTCAAGCGGCGTGCGAGATCCGCGGCTTCGGATATCGGATACCTGAACTGCCCGGGCATCGATTCAATCGGTTTCTTCTCTGTAATCGTTTCGTCAAAGAAATACGGCGCAATCAGATCGTCTTTTGTAAGGACGGTCTCTTTGAAAAGCGGCTGAATATTTCTTGTTCTTAATCTTCTGAGTCTTCTTTGCGGATACATGGTATTTTCTCCCTTATTTTTTCTCCTTGATTCATTCTCCCTTTATTCTCTCCTTAATTCTGTCTTCCTTCTGTTTTTTTCGTTATTTTCCTTTTATTCCTATGTTTCCGTTTATATCTCCTTTTATCTCACCTTTGGTTACCGCAAGGACAAGGCTCTCCGCGGTTCCCGTATCCGCCTGTTCGGCACAGCCGCGTATTGCAAAGGTCAGATCGGTCAGCAGTTTCTTGACTAATACTTTTGAAAAATCATTAAATACTTCTTTTGTTTTGTCATCGGCGTCGGAAAGGCGCGAGAGTGCTTTGTCGCGTTCGCGAATCCTTATCGAATCCGCCCATGTATGCAGTTGTGCGAGGTATTCGCTCGATGCCGTTCTGTTGAGTTCGGTGATGAACTTCTTCTCTTCTTCGAGGATAAAGCGTTCGGCAAGCTCGGCTTCGTGCCTTCGCATGTCGAGGTTTTTCTCGCTGATGGTCTTGAGATCGTCGATTGTGAAGAGTTTTACGCAGCTTATTCCGGCGATGCTCTCCTCGATATCACGCGGCTGGGCAATGTCTATCAGTATGACGGGTTTTCTACCCTCTTCGAGCGGCCAGATATGTTTGTTTAAGGCTTCTTCGAGTTTATCTTTGTGTATGACGTAGTGCGGCGCTCCCGTGCAGGATATGACGACGTCGGAGAGGGCTATGTAGTCGTAGAGTCTGTCCATTAAGACCGCTTTTCCGCCTATTTCCTCGGCAAGCGTCTTTGCGGTCTCGAAGGTGCGGTTTGTGACATAGATGCCTATGAGATGTTTGGCGGCGAGTGCCTGTGCCACGAGTTTTCCCATCTCGCCTACGCCGACGACCGTGATCCTCTTTCCTTCGAGCGTTCCGATAAGTTCTTCTGCCAGCTGAACCGCTGCCGAGCCTATAGAAACGGCGCCGTTATTGATATTTGTCTGTATGCGCACCTCGATGCCGGTATGCACCGCCCTGTTTATGCAGAGGTCGGTTATCTGACTCGATGTGCCCGTCTCCTGAGCGAGTGCGAGTGCCTTGCGGAGCTGTCCCAGAATCTGGTCTTCGCCGATTATCATCGAGTCCATGCCGGATGCCAGCCGCAGCAGGTGATTTAGGGCTTCCCTGCCCGAAAGCGTCCAGAAACCCGTTTTTCCGATGGAATGCAGATATCTCTCGAGTTCCTGCGCCGTTCCCTGAACGAAGATCTCTATGCGGTTGCAGGTCTGAAGGAGGATGACGCCCTTGAAGACCGCTTTTGCATCCGCAAGAAAGGCTTTTTCGTCGGCAAACCGGAAGGCTTCCAGTTCTTCGACGCTTGCGTCATGGTGGTTTATGCCTGCGCAGGCAACAGGTATCAGCAGTTCGTGTTTTTCTTTTTCCGTCGACATCAGAGGTATACCTTCCTTATATATTCCATTGCCGTGTTTTTGCCGTTTTTGAGTTCCTTCCAGACGTTTTCGTCGTCGAGGGTTGCGGTTATGATTCTCTTTCGCTCGCTCTGAGATTCCGTTTCGGATTTGAGTAATTCCCTGAGTTCGCACTGGAGTTCTATCATCTCATCGAACTGCGGGGCGTTTTTCTCAAAATATCGCCGCATATATCGTGCGGTTGCGGGACTCCTGCCGCCCGTGGATATTGCAATGCTGTAGTTTCTGCCCCGTATTACCGAGGGGACGATTATGTTTCCCTCAACTCCGTCGGCATTGTCGAACATCAGACCCTTCTTCACGGATATTGCATGAATGCGGTTGTTAAGACTTATATCCGAGGTTGCGGCGACACAGACCGTGCAGTCGGCGATGCAGCCCGAAAGTTCTTCGTCGGTAAGGGCGGATAAATCCGCTTTTATGAGGGTTAAGCCGCAGTTTTCGCCGTCGCATTCCGCCGCACCGCTTCCTTTAAGGTCGGAGAAACCTTCGCAGAAGTCCATGCTGATTACGGTTACGCGGCATTCCCCGATAAAATAACGCGCTTTTCTGAGTCCGACATCCCCGCCGCCGAAGATGACGACCTTCTTCCCTTTGAGATTGTGCATTAAGGGAATCATAAGATATGATTGGGTATTAAAAATGTTAAATTTTTTCTTAATACAAAAAATTTGATCTGTTGCAAATTATGTGAGGATCGGATGTCCCGTAGTACCTTTTATGCGGTAAAGCCGCCCCGCTATCCCGTACCGTTTTTTTCCGCTTAATTGTCGCAGACGTCGTCGGCTTTATTCTTTTTTCTGCAGAATTCACCGCATTTTTTGCATTCGGAGAGATCGCGGCACGGCTCCACATGTATTGTGATATGTGCTCTCGGATACTCCTTTTTGATATCGGCTTCTATCCTGTCCTCCAGTTCGTGCGATTCCGTGACCGTTTCACTGCCGGCGACGACAAGGTGGAACTCGATGAAGATGTTCGGACCGCCGCGTCTTGTCCTCAGACCGTGAAAGCCTATGTCTTCGGTCTTGTGGCTGCATATTATCGCCTTGATCTTCTCTTTCTCCTCTTCGGGAAGCGAATAGTCGATTAAGTCGAGAACCGAGCGTTTTGCAAGGTCGTATGCGGCATGGATTATCACGAAGGCGACGCCGATTGCCACAATTGCGTCTATCTCCTTAATGCCGGTGACCATGAGCAGAATAAGACCGATAAAGACGCCGATTGAGGTGTAGATGTCGGTCTTCAGGTGCATTGCGTCGCTCTCGAGTGCTATCGATTCCGTGAGTTTTGCGACCTTCATGAGTCTTGCGGAGACATACCAGTTGACGATTGCCGAGATTCCCATGACGGCAAGACCCGAGTAGAGCATGTAGCCGGGGATTGCTTCTGTGTTGCCGGCGATGAGTTTTGATGCCGCTTCCCAGATGATCAGAAGTGCGGCAACGAATATCAGCGATGCCTCGATGAGTCCCGATACGTCCTCGAATTTGCCGTGCCCGAACTCGTGACGGGTGTCGGCGGGTTCCGACGAGATCTTAACCGAGACAAAGGCGATGACGGCGGCGAGGAGGTCCATTCCCGAGTGTATGGCTTCGGAGATGATACTGACCGAGCCTATGCAGAGACCGACGGCAATCTTCAGTATGAAGAGTCCCGTATTGGATATTATCGAGAGCCTTGCCGTCTTTTTCTTCAGGTCCGCATGCATGGTCGGATCCGATTCGGTCACGACCCGGGAGGGAGCATTCATTATAATAGATATTCGGAGTTCATAAGGTATAAGGAATTGTATTAAAAACCTAAAATTATTCGAATAGTGAAATATTCGGGGGAAGATCCGCTCATTCGCAGATCTGCCCGTGCCCGATATGCCCGATCGGTCTATTTTTCTCAATCTGTTCTGTCGTATTCAATCTTCTATATCTTTTCTGTCATCTCTATCTTCCCGAATTCGACCGTCTTTTCCTTCATCGATATCTTTACAACCTTATAGCCGTAATCCGACAACTCCTTCTTATACCTCAGAAAAGAATGGTCTAAGGGAACGCCCGCTATCTCCTGAATCTGCCCGTATGTCAGTTTAAAGCTGTCTTCGCCGTTCTCGGAGATCCATCTCCACAGTTTGTCGTATTTGCTCATCGGATTAATTCTCATCCGCTTGCAGTAATAGTTTCCGATTCTTTCGATACTGATAACGTCTTAAACCTGAAAGAATATTATTAATAATGATGCCGCCCGCAAAATTTCACAAAGGTAAGGATACTGCCGTGAATTCGGAAGGTTTTTGCCCGAATTCTCAAGATCCGAAGGCTCTCGGGCGTGTGCTCGTATTGGGAGCGGGAGCCGTGGGTCTCTCGTTTGCGGGTAAGATCTCGGAGGTCTGCGAGGTTTATGTCGTCTGCCGCGAAAGGCATTCGGCGGCGATAAAGAAACGCGGTCTCTTCATGGAAGGCGTCTGGGGCGAACGCAGGGTCACGGGCATGGCGGTCTTTTCTTCGTTTGCGGAGCTTTCAGCCGCGATTGCGGCAAAAGAGGCGGAAGAAAAGCAATGCGGCAGTTGCGGCAATCGTGACCCCGACGGCACCGGCGGCACCTGCGGTAATGCCGAAAGATTCGGATTCGATTACATATTCATCACCTCGAAATCCTCCGATACCGGGGACATCTGCCGCGAATACTCATCGCTCTTCGCCGGCGCCGTCCTCGTGAGCCTTCAGAACGGCATTGGAAACGAGGAGATACTGCAGAGTTATGCCGCGGAGATAAATGCCGTGGCGCAAAATCCCGCAGACCGCTCCCCTGCCGGCGAAAACATCTCTTTGCGTGCCCCGTGTGCAGTCTTCGGCGCCACAATCACCACGAATTTCCGGTCGCCCGCCGACGGCTGCGTAATGGTCATGAGCGAGAGTGAACCGCTGAAGATTGGTGCCTATCCGAGCAACTTAACGGCAGATGCCGGTTCGTTGCGGCGACTGTCCGAGATCGTCTCTCTGATAAGGCAGTCGGGAATAAAGGTTGAGTCCGCCGAAAGTATCCGTTCGGCAATCTGGGAGAAATCTCTCCTCAATATCGCGGTAAATCCGCTGACGGCACTGTTTCAGACCCGCGTCGGTTCCGTATCCGATGAAAATCTGCGAGCGGTAATTGCGGGGATAATAGCCGAGACCTTTGAGGTCATCGCCGCCGAAGGCGTTGAGATCCGATGGAAGAGCGCCAGCGAATACCTCGATTACCTCTTTACCTATCTGGTTCCTTCGTTTTCGGCGGTATACACCTCGATGTGTCAGGACCTCGCATACGGCAGACACTCCGAGATTGACAGCATAAACGGTGCGGTTGTGAGACTCGGCGGAATTCACGGCATAAAAACGCCTTACAATGAGAGCATCTGCCGCCTGATACGGTTTATCGACGGCAAAAACGACGCTAAAAAGAATAGGGAGAATTAAATCAGTTCTCTTTTTCGCCACGCGATTCTTTTTCGCTGACGTTTACCAGCACTTTATCTATTCTGTGGACATCCATGTTTGTAACCTCAAACCTGTATCCGTTCCAGTTGAAACTGTCGCCTTCCTTTGGAATCTTCTGAAGCTGCATCATGATGAAGCCCGCTATCGTATGATACTGCCCCTGATTCTCCTGCGGCATTCCGTCAATGCCGAAATGCTCCTTAAAGTCCCCGATGAGCATATTGCCGTCGATGAGCCATGATCCGTCCTCACGCTGAACCGCCTGAACATCCTCGGGCTCGTCATCGCAGTGTATGTCGCCGACTATTGCTTCAAGGATATCGTGCAGGGTTACAAGTCCCGCAATGCCTCCGTATTCGTCGCTTACGAGAGCGAAATGTCCCTTATTTCTCTTGAACTCCTCAAGAAGTTCCGATGCCGTGAGCGAAGACGGCACAAAGATCGGTTTCTTGAGTATGCCGGAGATGCTGTCGAGGGTGAGATCGCAGGAATGTGTCCATAGGTCTTTGACCTGTATGATGCCGAGGAGGTTATCCAGATTGCCGCGATAAACGGGGAAGATGGAACGCGGGTTTTCGGTGATTACCTTCCGAATCTCCTCTTTTGAATCGTCGATGTTGATGGCGATGATGTCCGGCCGCGGTATCATAAGCGATCCGAGCCGCAGGTCATCGAGATCGAAGATGTTTTCGACCATCTCCTGCTCGGATTTTTCGATGGCACCGTTGTCCGTGCCTTCTTCGATGAGGTCTATAATCTCCTCCTCGGTAATGGCTTTGTTCTTCTCGCGGTCGAGACCGAAGATCCTGAGGATTACGTCGGTAGAAGCCGAGATAATGAAGGTAAACGGCGTTGCAATCAGCGCAAAGAACTGCATCGGGCGGGCTATGCCTGCGGCAATCTTCTCGGTGTTGTTAAGCGCAATCTTCTTCGGGATGAGTTCGCCGAAGATGAGCATGAAGTATGTGATGATTGCGACCGAGATGAGCACGGCAATTCCGCTGCTGTAGGGCGCAATCTGCGGGAATTGCGCAAGATGCCGGGCAAGCGGTCCCGATGCCGCAAGTCCGCCGATAGCACCGGTAAGGATGCCGATTAAGGTAATGCCTATCTGTATCGTCGAGAGGAACTTCGTGGAGTCCTCCGAGAGCTTTAAAGCCGCTTCCGCGCCGCTGTTGCCTTCTTCTATGAGTTTTTTCAGGCGGGTGCTCTTCGAGGATATTATGGCAAATTCCGCCATGGCAAAGAGGGCGTTAAACGCAATCAGCAGTATAATCAGGGTTATTTCAACGGCGCCGGGCATTATATCAGATATTTCCGTATTTGAGCGTTATTCATCCGTGTATTCATTTGTTTATTCATCAGTGTATTTGTGTGCGTATTCGTGGTGCATTTGTCTGTGTAATCATGTGTTCTTGCGGTATTCATAAGACGATTGATGCGGATATCTGGAATCTCTGCAATCTCTGCATATTATGCATATGGTTTGTCTTTCATGGCAATATTGATTTGTCTCATCCCGCGGCATCCGAATGTTTTTCTCCCGCATTTCTTCTGCATTTATTACAGTGCAGAACAAATACTCAAACTGCAATACAGATAGACCATCGGAGTAAATTATGCGGGTAAAGATATGCGGCGTTACAACGGTTGAGGATGCGAAATTCATAGAGTCCTGCGGTGCCGACGCGCTGGGCGTCGTCATCTCGGACGAATCGCTCAGAAACGTCACTTTTGAGCGTGCGGGCGAGATATTCTCCGCTCTCGGTCCGTTCATCGCGAAGGTTGTCGTCACGCACACAACGTCACCCGAAGAACTTGAGAGGATAGCGGCTTTAAGTCCCACGGCGATACAGATATCGACCGATCTTACCATGCCGGAAGGCTACCGCGGCAGTGTGATTCGGGTTGTGAAACCAGGCATGTCCGTCCCCGATTCATGCGATGCCGTGATTCTCGACGAGAGCCGCGGCTGCGGAATACTTTACAACGGTTCTGCGGCGAAAGAGTTCGTAAGGTCGGCGAAAGTGCCGCTGATTCTTGCCGGCGGCTTAAACCCCTCGAATGTCGCCGCCGCAATCGATGAGGTTCATCCGTATGCGGTCGATGTCTGCTCGGGTGTGGAACTCCGCCCAGGTATTAAAGATAAGCAGAAGGTCATGGAATTCCTTAAGGCATGCGGCAAGATGCCCGAGTTAAAACTCAAGTCCAGATATGTGAACAATCTGTGATTGCACGGATTTTCACGGCATTTTTAAAAAATTGAAAAAATTGAATCTTTTGAATATTTTGAATATTTTGAATATTTTATGACATGGCTGTCATGATATTACGGGTCCGATATCTTTGTTGACGTCGAACTCGTCAAGGAACGGCATCAGGGCTTTTATGTATTTTATCGGCGTTCCCGACTCCGTCTTTCTCTCGCCGAAGCTGTGAACCGTTACCATGAGCGGAAATTCCTTCAGTCTGCCTTCAAAGGTCGGATCGTTCTCCTTTCCGAAATCGACGAATCTGTCGGCGGCGATGAACGGGCGTTCGAATTCGTCGTCGGCGGCAAAGTCGGCAAGGTCTTTCTCGTATGTCGATTTGTCCGCCAGTTCGGGTTCGAAATACAGGACACTCTCGATTCCGTAGAGTTTTTTGAGTCTGATAAGTTCCATGACGTCGATAGGCTTTCCTACCGCTATCGAAAGATTGTTCATCTTCTCTTCGAAAGTATCTCCCTTTATCGTATCCGTACTTCTGCGTTTCACGGTATCCCTTCTGTTCTATCCTTTCTATTATTTCTTTACGATATCAAATAATTTCTTTCCGATATTGGATAGGATTGGATAAGATCGTATAAGATCGAATAAGATCGAATAAGATTGGATGAGATCGAATAAGATCGGATAAGTGTATTTGTGAAACTGCTGTTTGGGATGCCGCGGATCGCAAATCATAATATGCAGCACTGCTTTTAGTAAATTGAGGTAATAATAAAATGCCTGAATTTGGAACTCCTTTTGCGGTGCTGAAAAACGGCCGCAAACTGACCGATGAAGAACTTATCAGAGCCGTCAGATTTATGGTTGCGGCGGAATACGAGGCAATTCAGCTCTATGAGCAGCTTGCCGAGTCGACCGATAACAAGCTTGCCGTTGAAGTCCTGCACGATATCGCGGACGAGGAAAAAGTCCACGCCGGCGAATTTTTGAAACTTCTTCACTACCTTGCCCCCGACGAGCAGAAATTCTATGACGAGGGCTATCAGGAAGTCGAGGAAGAGATTGAGAAGATGAAACCCAAGGCGGCCGCGAAGCCCAAGAAGGCGACGAAATCGGCAAAAAAGAAGTAATCTCCCGAATACTCTCCTGAAAATACCTTCTATTTTTTCACGAATCACGGCAATCCGTGACTTTGGCAAACTATTATTGTTTCGGATGTAAATTATACAGTCATGTATGAATGTAAAACCGTGCAGGACATGATCTGTCTGATGTCCTCGAAGATTAAGGAGATGGGCGAATCCCTCTCGGATCAGCAGGTTTCAAGTTTTATCAACGAAATTTTGGGTGCGGATCGTATATATGTCATGGGTGCGGGTCGCTCCGGGCTTGTTGCCAAAGCCTTTGCAATGAGGCTCATGCATCTGGGTCTGAAGTCATATGTAATCGGCGAGACCATCACGCCCGCGATGAGGAGCAGCGGCGATATCGTCGTCGCATTCTCGGGTTCGGGAGAGACAAAGACGATTGCGGAGCTTTGCGAAACGGCAAAGAGCATAGGCGGCAGAATCTGCCTTGTAACTTCGAAAGCGGAGTCGAGAATCGGTAAAATCGCCGACTGCGTGGTCGTAATCGAGAGCCACCGCGACAGGGTAAAGGACGAGTCCGAGGAGTACGAAGTCCGCCAGATGATGGGCGAGCACAAGTCTTTCGCACCGCTGGGCACACTTTTCGAGACGGCATCGATGGTCTTCAGCGACTCGATAATCTCCGCAATCATGGAGAAGATCGAGTGTCAGGAGAGCGACCTCAAGGGAAGGCATGCAAATATCGAGTGAACACTCAAAAACCCCATGACGAAACCGATGAAACCAATGAAATTTTCGGAGCGTGCCCGAATCGTCGAGATGTCGGGCATAAGAAAGTTCTTTCAGAACGCCGGTCCCGACGCGGTAAATCTGGGTATCGGTCAGCCCGATTTTCCGACTCCGGAGCACATAAAGCGTGCCGGCATAGAGGCAATCGAGAAGAATCTTACGGGCTACACGAACAATTACGGCGTTCCCGAACTGCGTGAGGCAATCTCGAAGAAGTTCAAACGCGAGAACAACCTTTCGTATTCGGCGGATAATATCATCGTCACCGCCGGCGCAGGCGAGGCACTGCATATCGCGGTCGAGTCCCTTGTCGGTAAGGGCGACACCGTGCTTTACCAGGACCCGGGTTTTGTCTCCTACAGGGAATGCACGGTGATTGCCGGCGGAACGCCGAAGGGAATCCCGCTTGACGATAAATTCCATATAGACGTCGAGAGATGCAAGGAGGCGCTGGATAATGCCGCCGTGCTCATACTAAACTCCCCGGGGAACCCGACCGGCGCCGTCGAGAGCGGGGAGTCGATAAAGGCAATCGTCCAGTATGCCGAGGATAAAGGTGCGACGGTAATCTCCGACGAGGTCTACGAGCATTTTGTCTACGAAAAGAAGCATTATTCCGCGGGCTGCTACGGCGACAATGTCGTTACGGTCAATGCCGCTAGCAAAACCTTCTCGATGACGGGCTGGAGGCTCGGTTATGTCGCGGGACCGAAGGATTTCATAGAGCAGGCTGTAAAGATTCACCAGTACTGCCAGACCTGTGCCTCGTCGGTCTCGCAGTATGCGGCGCTTGCGGCGTATAACGGCAGTATCGCCTGCGTTGACGAGATGCGGCGCGAATATGCCGTAAGACGCGACCTTCTCTATAACGGACTTAAGGAACTCGGCTTTGATTTCCCCAAACCCGAGGGTGCGTTCTATATGCTGGTGCCGATGGATCGTAAGCAGTTTGAAAAGATTCTGGCGGCGGGAGTCGTTGCCATCCCGGGCGACGCTTTCGGCGAAAATGCGGTCAATTACGCAAGATTCAGTTACGCGGCATCGCGCGAGAACATTGCGGAAGCGCTCCGGCGTATCGCAACGGCGGTTTGAATCTCTCTTAATGCGGGATTTATGCCTGATTCAGGTCACAAACAAAAGAGCATTAAGGATGGATGAACAATAAAGATACGGATTAAGATACGGATTAACGTAATCCTAAGACAGATAATAAGACAAATAATAAGACAAATAGAGAATCTAAGATAATCGGATAGTGACACAATGACAAGAGAATTACTTGAAAAACTCTCAAATGCGCACGGTCTTACAAGTGCGGAAGGCAACATCCGCGACATTATAAAGAAGGAGCTTAAGGGCTATGTCGACGAGATGTACGAGGATAAGCTCGGCAACCTGATTACCGTCAAGAAAGGCGACAATTTCAAATTCATGCTCGCATCTCACATGGATGAGATCGGTTTCATGGTGCAGTACATCGATGAGAAAGGCTTCATCAAGTTCGTGCCCATCGGCGGCTGGTACGCTCCGACGGCATACACGCAGAGAGTTATTCTGCACGGCACCAAGGGCGACGTTGTCGGCGTTATCGGCGCAAAGCCGCCGCATGTTATGTCCCCCGAGGACCGCAAGAAGGAGCTTAAGATCGAGGAGTTCTTCATCGATATTGGCGCAAAAGACGCGGATGACGTTGCGAAAATGGGTGTCGAGATAGGCACGCCGATCACGGTCGACCGTGAACTCAAAGACCTCGCAAACGGCAAGGTAACCGGAAAAGCGCTCGACAACCGTGTCGGCGTTGCGCTCCAGATTGAGGTCTTAAAGAAGGTAAAATCACCGCACACAATCTACGGTGTTTTCACGGTTCAGGAAGAGACGGGACTTAAGGGCGCAAAGGTCAGTGCCTTTGCAATCAACCCCGACTGTGCCATAGCCACGGATGTCACAATCCCCGGCGACCACCCCGGAATCACGAAGAAGGATGCTTCCGTCGAGATGGGCAAGGGTCCCGTTCTTGTGCTTGTCAGTGCTGCGGGTCGCGGTCTGATTGCGGACACAAAGCTCACGAACTGGCTCAGAAAGGCGGGCGACAAGAACAAGATTCCGTATCAGCTCGAAGTCGGCGACGGCGGCAACACGGACGCATCGATTATCAACCTCGTAAACGCGGGTATTCCGAGCATTCCCTTCTCGATTGCGTCCAGATACATCCACTCACCCGTCGAAGTAATCGATATGAAAGACCTCGAAGATGGTATTAAACTCCTCGTCGAGGCTCTGAAGACAAAACCGAAGTTCTGATTAAAATCAGAATACAAAATCATACTCTTTTTTGCGTTTATCATTACTATTCAGAGATTATCGCGGGAATTCGGTATGCACGGGAATGAATTGGGCTCTGCCGCATCACCGGGTCAGGTTTCTCGATAGTCATATATATTGATAAACAACAACTCATTAACATGAAGAAGTCAGTTATTTTTTCACTTTTATTGGTCTTTGCGGCAGTAATCTGCTTTGCGGGATGTACGGGTACGACGAATAACGGCGGCAGCGCAACCGCGGCACCGACTCAGGCCAGCGGAGCGCAAGCGACACCTTTCGCGGAGCCGACAACCTCATCGGACTTAATCCCTGGACCTACCCAGGCACCCGAAAAGAAGTATGAAGTTGATTTTGACGTCACGAAAGACGATGTCTACGGCAATATCGACGTAACCTTCAGAGGCGGCGCAGGTCAGAACTTTGTCAACACGATTACGGTCGACGCATACCTTGCCGACGGCACACACGAGACCAAGACCTTTACGGCTCCGTTCAATGTCGGAGATTCCGTATCCTTTAACGGCAACAAATTCGATCAGGACAGAGTCAAGGTCACGGTTCTCTACCACGGAAACATCGGAACTTATGTCGTCTGCGACAGAGTAATCCCCGAGAAGCTCTCACAGAGAGCACGTGACTGAATTAAGGTAAATCATCCGATTTACCTTTTTAATTCGTTTCAATCCGTTCCAATCCTTTCAAACGTATTATTTTGTTTAAGTCTCTTTTGGCGCATCGTTTTCGCGCAGTTTCGGCGTACGGTTTCCGCTGCAGTTTCCGAGTATTTTTCCTGTGCCGCTGTCTTATCCGCATACTGTTATGTTCTTGAAAATGCAATAAGTAAAGGCAGATTTATCTTGCAAATCTTTATACGTAAAGTAACTTAATAGAATAAATCGCTTAATCGAAAAAATCGTTTAATCGAAAATATAATCGGAGTAATAAAATGGGAAAAGGAAAAGTAGTTCTTGCATTCTCCGGCGGTCTCGACACATCCATCTGTGTGCCGCTGTTAAAAGAGCATTACGGTTATGATCAGGTTATTACCGTCGCAGTCGATGTCGGTCAGCCGCCCGAAGACATGAAGATGGCGACGGACAAAGGAAACAAGATCGCCGACAAACACTACACAATCGATATCAGAGACAAATTCGTCGAGGAACAGCTTTTTGCGTCGATAAAGGCAAACGGTTCCTACGAGGGTTACCCGATGGGAACGGCTCTTGCACGCCCGCTTATTGCCGAAGAGATCGTAAAGATTGCAAAGAAGGAAGGCGCGGATACCGTCGCACACGGCTGCACGGGTAAAGGAAACGACCAGCTCCGTTTCGATTTCGTCTTCAGAAAGGCGGGTCTCAAGATTATCGCACCCATGCGTGAGATGAACCTCACCCGCGAGTGGGAGATGGATTATGCCGCAAAGCACAACGTTCCTGTGCCGGTTGTCAAGGCAAAGCCGTATTCCGTCGACGAAAACTGCTGGAGCAGAAGTATCGAGGGCGGCGTTCTGGAAGACCCGTCGGTTCACCCCGACAACGATATCTACGGCTGGACTGTCTCGAAGCAGGATGCACCCGACACGCCCGAGGAGATCACCCTCGGCTTTGAGAAGGGTGTTCCCGTCTCCATCAACGGCAAGAGGATGAAGGGCTTCGACCTCATCATGGAACTGAACAAGATCGGCGGCAGAAACGGCGTCGGCAGAAACGATATGATTGAGGACAGAATCCTCGGTCTTAAGGCACGCGAGAACTACGAGCACCCCGCGGCAACGATTCTTCTTGCGGCACACCGCGACCTCGAAAGACTTGTTCTCTCGCGTCAGGAGCTTTCGTTCAAGCACATCGTCGACGACAAATGGTCCGAACTCGGATACATGGGTCTTATCGATGAGCCTTTATACGCGGCATTGTGTGCATTTATCGACAAGACACAGGAGAGAGTCAACGGTGAGGTCGACCTTGTTCTCTTCAAGGGCAGTGCCACGGTTGCCGGACGCCGTTCGCCCGATGCTCTCTATTCCGACGATCTTGTATCATTCGAGAGCCACACAATCGATCAGAACGATGCCGTAGGATTCTCGGCATACTTCGGTTTCCAGGCAAGAATGAAGAGCATGCTTGAGAATAAGAATAAGAAGAACTGAAGAATTTCGGAAAACCCGTGAAAAATCACAATACAATCACAATAATTACAGGATAATTACAAAATAATCACAAAATAATCACAAAATAATCCAATACAATCCCAAAAACCCAAAATAATCTTATTTTTTTTTTAAAATCAGAATCAAAAAAAAAATTGGGTTGAATTTGCCGGATTATTCCGCTTTCTGTCCTGCTTTGGGTCCGGGTGTGCACTCATAGATATCAATGATGTGAAGAACAATGAGACCCTTTGCCGGATAGTTGGCACCTTTTGCTTTCATTCTGTCATGTGCCGTCTTGTAGTCGTCGCCGCTGGTTTTGACCTCGGCTTTGCACTTTACCTGAAGGCATCTCTTTGATTCGGGATTCCAGAAATAAAGTGCCGCCTGCGGATTTTCCTTGAGGTTGGCAAGCGTCTTGTTCATGAAGTTGTCGCAGATCCAGAAGGTCTCGTCGTCTTCGAGCCAGACCGCGCCCATCGGGGCAACGTTGGGAAGTCCGTTTTTGTCTGCAGTTGCAAGAGGAACCGCATGGAGAATCTCCATGTTCTTTTTGTAGGTCTCTTTCATGTCGGCTGTAAGTTTAACCATGTTTTCACCTGTAAATTATCAGATTGATTTATAAACAGAAAGAGTTTGTGTAATTCCGTACCGGTAACCCCGCATCCGCTTACTTTTTCGCGCTGTTTGCGGCGGCAGTGTCGCGGTGGTATAAAAAGAAACTATTAAACATCTGGAAACGTATGGATTATTATTATGGGATTCTTCAGTTTTATGAAAAAATCACCCAATATCGTTGAAAGCCCGCCGCCGCCGTCTATCGGACAGGGTGCGGGAATGCGGGTTCCCGAATATAAATCAAAACCGTATTTCATAGTCGCATCCGTCGAAATGGGAAACACCACGACGAAATGCATTCTTACCGGCACGAGCCTTGAGACCGGCAGAACCTATGTAATCAACAAGACCGTCTCGATGAGCCGCGACGTCCGCCCCCCCAAGCCCGGCGAGACAATCTTCGGCGAAACGCTCGTCGGCGTTCCGATTACACGCGAATCCGTCACCGAACTTGTGAGGGATACGCTCATCAAGTGCCACCGCGACGCAGACCTTTCAATCAAGGACGACCTTGACTTCGTAGTCCGCAGCACGGGTGTCGTGGCATCGATGGAATCGCCGGATCAGGTCGGAGATTTCGTAATCTCGCTGGCAAACGGCTGTCTTGCCGCAGGCGTGCCCCCCAAGAAGATGACGCCGCCGATGGGTATCGATAATCTGCCGCCGAAATTAAGACAGTTCAGCTTCGCCGACAAACTCACCTTCTGCGGAACGGTTGCCGGCGTATCGCCGCCGATAGGTTCCTCGGGTGTCGAGATGGTCGCAAACGAGATGGAGGGCGAACTTGCGATGGCGGGAATCAAGGAAGGTGCGAAGTGGACCGAGGTCGACTTCAGAAACCCGTGTATCTCGATAGATTTCGGAACGACGCTTGACGGCAGGATCACAAGCGACGTCGACCCCGACTCCGAATGGCCGTTTGCGAAGACCATCGGCAACTTCTGCGGTCTTGCCGGCGCAATCCCCGACGCCCTCGTAAGAGGCACGGGACAGGTAAAGGACGGGACGGGAACGGCACTGGATCTCTTCGGAGACAAGAGTTTCGGCGGATTCTCCAAGAAGAGCAAGGTCGTAAACGAATACGTGGAGAGAATTCACGACCTTATCGACATAAGAATTGTGCCGACCGACCGCACCAGATTCGGAATGGTGCCCGTCTGTGCCGATCTGGCGGCGAAGTCGGGTATCGCCATGATCGGCTGCGATGCGGGAACGGATTTCAGCAACTCGGGAGCGCTCAAGGAGATTGGCGGGGAGATATACAAGAATAACGGCATCAACGTCCTTACCGACGTCATCGACCACGTCTGCGCCAAGATGGCACTGCGTCTCATCGAGGTTGCCGCGAAGGAAAAGATAGTGCCGCCCAACTCCTCGATAGGCTTTACCGGACGTGCGGCAATCTCCGGCAAGAAGCCTTCGATTATCATGGACGGCATCTCCGAGATGGGTCTCTATGACAAGCCCTATGAGCATGTTGTCTTCGTCGACGACGGTCTTGCCCGCGGTGCGGCACTCATGGGCAGGTGCATGTGTTCCATGGGCAAGCCCAATAACCCGATAGGCGGTGTCCGCGGCGGCAAATGCATCATGGCGCGGCGTGTCAAGATTGGAAAATAATCCAATCCCCGTTCTCTTTTCCTGACGGCATCGGATCGAATCATTAATACTCTTTATTATCGATATAAAATAATTAACAGGATGGCAGATATGACCGAAAATCAGACCGATAATGCCGCTCAGAAAAAACCGGCGAAGAAATACGATGTGCTTTTGCCCCCCGGCGTCCCCCGTTCCATCATTATGGATGTCACGGAGAAGTTCGATGTGGAGCTTGTCGAGAGACCGCGTGAGATGAAATTCGCGAACATGGACGGCGATATAAGAAACCTGCTCGCATTCCGCACCGATCTCGAGACGGCGCAGAAGGTCGAGAAGTATATCTTCGACGAACTGAAGAAGTACATCGGCGAGGAATAACGCGATTAATCCCGCAAAAACGCCGTAAAAATGAAAAATTGACGATAAATTTTAAAATTTTAGCGGTTTAATTTTTTAACCGCTATTTTTTGCTTTTATTTGTCTTATTTTGCTTTAATAGGTTTATTTTGTAGTTTTGTTTTATTTTTTTATTTTGTCTCGGTTACTTTGATGAGGTGGTAGCCGAACTTCGTCTTGACGGGTCCGACAATCTCTCCGACCTTCGCCTTGAAAGCCGCGTCCTCGAACTCCTTGACCATCATGCCTTTTCCGAACCAGCCCAGATCGCCGCCTTTCTTGCCCGACGGGCATGTGGAGAATTTCTTTGCCACGGTCGCGAAGTCGTCGCCGGCTCTGAGGTTTCCGAGAACCGCTTTTGCTTCCGCTTCCGTCTTCACGAGAATATGTGATGCTCTTACTTTAGATGCCATATCTTAATTTTGTCGGCGTTCTTTAATAGCGTTTCTTTAATGTTGTTCTTTTAATCACATTTTTTATGCGTATCTTCAGGCGTTTTTCGGATTATTCTCGGATAATTCTTGGATTATTTTAACCCGGAGATAACGCCGTTTCAGAATATTTCGCAGTCCTCGTCCTCGGGGATCTTGAGTTCTTCCTTCGCTGCCCTGAGGTTCGTATTCATGTCAGTGCCGTTCTTCTCCGCCTCGCGTTTTCTTGCCTCACGCATGTTCTTCTCGACGTTTTTGATTTTTTCCTGCGTTTCTTCGTCGACGTTTCCGTCCTCGTCGACGATAACCCACTCGCCGCGCCTGATTCTGCCTTCGATAATCATCTTATGCGAGAGCGTGCAGTTTCTGTCGTTCATTATCCTGTCGAATTCTTCTTTTGTCAGTTTATTGTATCTCGGAAGTCCCATAATATGCCCTTTTGCACGTGTATTCTTCAAAATGCACGCTTATCTGTTTTCCATATAATCTAAGCAGTTCTTTAATATATTCTTTCTTCAGAGGCGGTTTTGCGGATACGGATATCTCGGATTATCACGGCGTTTGCGAAATCCATCATTATACCCGTCTCTCTTTCTCCGATTGCGAATAACAAAAACTAATAACCTTCAATTAAAAAAATAACCGCATGGTATGGATAAAATCCCTTGAAGGAAGTTATGTGAATGTCGATAATGTCCTTTCAATCGTATTTGACAACAAATGCAACTCTTTTGCGGCGGTCGTGGGATACAAAGACGGACGCCTTCAGCATAAAATCTACCAGAACCGCGCCCTCGACAACATCCTCGCCGGCGCCAGACCGCGAAACGAATTCGAGATAATCGAAGAGATTATCGACTTAATAGAAAAATCCAAAGCCGGAGAAGGTCCCAAGATCCTTGACCTGACGGCACTTATAGACAACTGATACCTGCACCTGTACCGGCAACCGATAATCTTTCTGCAAAAGCAGGAACCTCTTACAGTATAGTATCGGAAAAAATTGATATATTGATTAAAATTAATTTCAATATTTTATTTGAGCAATTTATTTCAGCAGTTTTACGAGCAGAGCCTTCTGAGCGTGCAGACGGTTTTCCGCCTGATCCCAGATAATGCTGTGCTTTCCTTCCATAACAGCGTCGGAGATCTCTTCGCCGCGGTGCGCCGGAAGACAGTGCATGACGACAACGTCCCTGTTTGCATGCGCAATCAGTCCGTCATCGACGCAGAAGCCCTTGAACGCCTTTAAGCGCTCCTCTTTCTCGTTCTCCTCACCCATCGAGATCCACGTATCCGTGTAGATTACATCCGCACCTTTGACCGCGTCAATCGGATTCTCGAAGTATTTCACCCGAATACCGTGCTTAGCGGCAGTCTTTAAGACCTCCTCATCGGGCTCGTAGCCTTTCGGCGTCGAGACCGTAATCTCGAATCCCGTGTGTGCGCCGGCAAGAATAAGCGAATTGCAGACGTTGTTTCCGTCGCCGACCCACGCAACGCGGAGCTTTGAGAGGTCATCGCCGAACCTCTCCTTCATTGCCAGAACATCGGCAAGAATCTGACACGGGTGTTCCTTATCGGAAAGACCGTTGATAACCGGAATCGAGGCATACTTCGCAATCTCCTCGATTGTCGAGTGAAGATAGGAACGAATCATTATCGCCGAAAGATAACGCGAAAGAACACGTGCCGTATCGCGAATCTCCTCGCCGCGTCCGAGCTGCATCTCGTTCGGATTCAGGAAAATCGCGTGACCGCCGAGCTCGTACATGCCGACATCGAACGAGATCCTTGTCCTCGTCGAAGACTTCTCGAAGATCATGCCGAGTGTCTTCTTCGGCAGAATATCCTCGAGGACACCCGCGGCGCGTTTCCTCTTCAGCTCCGCCGCAAGAGAAATGACCTCGTCAAACTCCTCTTTCGTAAGATCGAGGATGGATAAAACGTTTTTGACCATTACTGCCTTATCTCCTTCATATGTGCAATGCGCTTATTGAGAACCTCAACCGTTCCGATATCTTTTCTGTGCCGAATCTTGCCCGAAACCGACTGACACGCCTTCTCCGCAATCTTCTCGGCATCCTCGAGAGTATCCGCCATGCCGACAAAAGCCAGCGTCCTTGAGGTCTGAGTCTTGAGCTTTCCGCCTTCTTCGACGACGTTGGCGTAGTAAAGGACGGCATCGCCGATATCGCCGATTTCGATATCGCAGTTGGGCTGCGGCGAATCGGGGTAACCTTCGGGGACGATATACTTGCAGACCGTAGCCTTATGAGTGAATTCCACATCGGCATCCGAGAGTGTTCCCGACGCAATCTTCTCGACAATATTGCAGAAATCGGATGAAAGCAGGGTAAGAAGGTTCATCGCCTCCGGATCGCCGAACCTTGCGTTGAACTCGATGACCTTAGGACCGTCCTTCGTAATCATGAACTGACCGTAGAGCATCCCCTTATAGACATTGCCCATCTTCTTCATCGACGCAACCACGTCTTTCATAATCGCAATCGCATCTTTGTAGTCGTCGGCTTTAACAAACGGCAGTTTGTGGTCGGCAAGAGTATATGACCCCATACCGCCGGTGTTGGGTCCGACATCGCCGTCGAACGCACGCTTGTGGTCCTGAACGAGCGGCATGGGCACGAGGTGTTCGCCGTCGACGAAAGCCATAAGAGTAAACTCTTCGCCGAGAAGTCTCTCTTCCAAAACGACCTCGCCGCCGATCTCGTGAATGTATTTTATTGCGCCTTCCTTATCGAAATGCTCGCCCATGATGGCAACGCCCTTGCCGCCGGTAAGCCCGATCGGCTTAATTGCAAGGTCGCCGCCGTAGTTTCTTATAAACTCCTCGGCTTTGACGGGATCGTGAAAAATATTATACTTCGGACACCCCGCAATATCGTATTCCCTCATCAGATTGCGGCAGAACGCCTTATCGGTCTCTATCTGCGCGGCAAGACGTTTCGGACCGACGCAGCTGATTCCTTTCTCCTCGAGACAGTCGGCAAGACCTGCCGCGAGAGGTGCTTCGGGACCGATAACCGCATATTTGATATTCATCTTAACGGCATATTCCGCGACCTTATCGACTTCGGTCTCTTTACAGAGCAGGAAATCCTTGCAGAGACCCGCTATGCCCGGATTTTTCTTTGCCATTACCGCGTATAATTCGCAGGCATCATTTCTTGCAAGAGCTTTTGCGATTGCATGTTCTCTGCCGCCTCCGCCTACAACCAAAACTTTCATCGACATATATATTCACCGCAATAGACGAAAAGTATTGTCAGTATCCTCTCACTTTGCACTCACTTACTTTCGGTTCATTATCTCGGACGCACGGACAAGCGAATTGAGTTCGACTCCCATTCCTTTGAGTTTTTCCGCTCCGCCCTGTTCTCTGTCGACAACGGTCACGACTTTGCCTATGATTGCGCCGCCGTTTTTGAGCGCTTCTATTCCGTAAACGACACTGCCGCCCGAGGTGACTACGTCCTCGACAAGAAGGACCTTCTTATCCTTAATGTCGCCGACAATCTTCCCGGCAAGTCCGTGATCCTTCTCTTCCTTTCTGATAATGCAGTAGGGCTTGTTTGCCGCAAGCGAGACCGCGACCGCAATCGGCACGGCGCCGACGGCGACACCCGCGACGACCTCGAATTCGCTGCCGTATTTGTCCGCGATTGCCTTTCCTATTTCTCTGAGGAGCATCGGGTTGGTCGATGCCGTCTTGATATCTATATAGTATGTGCTCTTGGCGCCGGAGGCAAGCGTGAACTCGCCGAACTTGATGGCGTTGTATTTAATCAGTATTTCCGCAATTTCGTTTACCATGGTACCTTTTTAACTCCGATGATGTAGCCTATTATGTTTGCGCCCCTGTGCAGAAGCGGGGTGATAATCAGTATCCATATGAAGACAAGCCAGGTTATATTGGTTATTGTCCATTCATAGTCGAAGATGAGGACAAGGAGCAGTGATCCTGCGACAAGGTCGTACTGGTCGGCGATAAGCCATTCCTCGCCGCTCTCCTTGTTCAGTCTTCTCTTGAAAAAACTCTTTACGAGGTCGCCCAGTAAAGCGCCGAATGCCAGCAGGACTACCGAAAGATATGTATGAATAGCGAATCCGAAGTAGTCGCCTATGAATATCAGTAAAATACCGAAGATTATTCCCGTTAAGACGCCGCCGAAGAAGCCTCTCCATGTCTTGCCGGAGCCGAATATTCTTCTTCCGTCTCCGAAGTTCCTGCCGAAGTCCATGGGCGTGCCGCCGCCGAAGACAGCCGCGGCGGAATTGGGCACGTATGCGGGGATCATTATCCAGAATGCCACAAAAAGCGAGGTCAGTATTTCAGTAATATCCATATCGAAAAGCCGCCAATATAACTAATGTTTGCAAATTAATGAATATATAATGATGCCTGCAACCATAAACCGAAAATATTAAGCCGGCAATACCTGCAATACCGACAATATCTTTCCCGTATCCCGCAAAACAGTTATGATGCTTGTGTATTGGATGGCGACCGAAATTGTCGTATATAGTCGTGTACAGTCGTGTATAAATCCGAATTTTTCTCGGGAATTTAATATTACAAAATATATATTTGTTTTCGAATAATTATATATTCAACCTTGACCATATACACAACTATTCGACACGGATTGTCGGATAATGGTGCGGAAAAAACCGCAAATAATTGCGTGAATGCCTGACTTACGGCATTCTGACGGTCTGATGAATTGCGGGGGCATTCAAAGAAAAGGCGAACAAGACTATAAAACATTAATAGTGATCAAAAATAAAATTATAAGATATTCAGACATGAGTGCAACAAAGGTATTGAAAACAACAAAAGGTCTTTGTCCAAAATGCGGCGCGGTACTCCCAGCCGAGATCATTGAGGAAGATAACCAGATATGGATTGTCAGAACATGCCCCGAGCATGGCGTTCAAAAGAGTCTCTATTGGTCTGACGCGGAGATGTACAAGCAGTTCGATGCTTACGACACCGTAGGAAAAGGCGTGTTAAATCCGCAGGTTCATGTCTCCGAGGACAAATGCCCGCATGCCTGCGGACTGTGCAATAATCATCAATCCGGCACTCTACTTGCAAATATAGACCTTACCAACCGCTGTAACCTCAACTGCGAGTTCTGCTTCGCAAATGCGCGAGCATGCGGATATATCTATGAGCCCACCTATGACGAGATCATAGAAATACTGAAGATGCTGCGGTCGCAGAAGCCCTGCGCCGTTCCCGCGGTTCAGTTCTCCGGCGGTGAGCCTACGATGAGGGACGACCTCGTAAAGATCGTTCAGGCGGCTCACGATCTCGGATTCAAACAGATTCAGCTGGCAACAAACGGTATCAAACTTTCCCGCGACAAGCAGCTCGTGGCTGACCTGAAGAATGCCCGCCTTTCGACGATATACCTGCACTTCGACGGCGTTACCAAGGACACGAATCCGCTCATAAACATAAGCCGCAGGGTAATCGAGAACTGCCGCGAGGTCAAACAGGGTGTTGTCCTCGTTCCGACAATCATCAACGGCAAGAACGACCACCAGATCGGCGACATTATCAGATTCGCGAAAGAAAACGTCGATGTCGTAAGAGGAATCAATTTCCAGCCCGTTGCATTTACCGGTGCGGCATCCGAGGACGACGTGGCAAAGGAGCGTGTCACCATCCCCGACCTCACGAAGAGGATTGAGGAGCAGACAGACGGCGTTCTCCTTCAGAAGTATTTCTACCCCGTGCCCTGCGTCCTTCCGATCTCGCATCTCGTCGAGGCATATACCGGAAGACCGCAGATTGAGTTCACGAGCCACCAGCACTGCGGTGCGGCAACCTATGTCTTCATAAACGAAGACGGCACGATGACGCCCGTAAACAAGATGATAGATGTCGACAAGTTCTTCGAGGTCGTCACTCATATGGCAAACAAGCTCGACGACACCAATGCCGATAAGAAAATACTGAACAAGTATGTTGCACTTGTCGAGGGTCTGAAGGGTTTCCGCAAATCGCTTAAAGGCGCAAGCGACGACACATATTCGTCGAAGTTCTGGAAGATGCTCTATCAGGCTCTTGTCAAGCAGGATTTCCAGGCACTGAAGGAGTTCCACTGGAATGCACTTTTCATAGGAACCATGCATTTCATGGATAACTACAACTACGACGTGAGTCGTGTCAAACGCTGCTGCATTCACTATGCAACACCCGATTTGAAGCTGATTCCGTTCTGTACATACAATTCGGGACATGTCTTCCGCGAGGAAGTCTGGAAGAAACATGCAAAACCCATGGAAAAACAGGACGAACTTGCCGAACTGGACTGATTAAAGACTGATTAAAGACTGATTAAATCAGACAATAATCTTAATTTTCTTTTTTTTATTTTCGCATCCGTTTCGTTTCGGATTGCAGACTGACGTAATGCGTTTACCGCGATTGAATCGCAATAATGATATTTTCGGACGATGTTTAGTTAATTACGAAATTATCCTAAGATTTTTGGATTTGTGATAACCATGATTCTGATTGTAAAAAAACCGACCGACACTCCCGATGACAATTCCACGGGAATGGTTGCGGATGCGCTGACAAAAAAAGGCGTTAAATTCTCCTATCTTGACCTTGCGGAGATTGACCCATTTTCGAACGAGATTGAGGGCAACCTCATCTGGGTCTGCGGAATAAAACAGGATGCCGTGCAGTTCGAGGTCATAAGCGCCCTTAATCTCAACAACCGCGTCGTAAACTCGCCCGATGCGATTGCCGCCTGCGCAAGCAAAGCCCAGACCACGGCAAGACTCCTTAAAAACGGCGTTAAGACGCCGGATACGATATTCACGGGTTCAAGGAAGTGCGTCGAGAAATTCCTCGAGAAGCACGGCACCGTTGTTTATAAACCCGTCTACGGCTTCGACGGCAACGGCATTTATCCGTTCAAATCCATGAGCGAACTGAAAGAGGATTCGCCGTATTACATACAGGAATACGTCAAAAACAACTGCGATTACCGCGTGTTTGTCGTCGGCGGCGTTGCGGTCGGCGCAATCAGAAGGACTTCGGACTCCTTTGCCCACAATATCCATCAGGGCGGATTCGGCGAGGCACTTGAGGTCATACCCGAAGAGATCTGCGATATCGCCTCGCGTGCGGCAAAGGCAATCGGCATCGACTACTGCGGCGTCGACCTGCTGCCGCTCGAGGACGGCGGTTACACGGTTCTGGAGGTAAACGGCACTCCGAACTGGCATTGCATGACGGCACCGATACCCTCGATTCTTGCGGATTACCTCATCGAGACCGAAAAGCACATGTGAATGCCGGAATGCGGGCAGCGAAATAACGGAAAACGAACGTTAAAAAGCAATTATAAACCGCAAAAAGCAATTATAAACCGCAAAAAGCAATTATAAACCGCAAAAAACAATTAAAAACCATAAAAACAATCAATCAATAATCAAACATCAAAATTTTGAAAAAAAATAGGAAAATTATCTGAACCTGACATTCTCGGGTTCTTCTTCATCAATCTCTTTCTCGGTCTTGAGTGCAAGTTCATGCATTCTCTCCGCAATTCTCTTGGAAGCGGAAGGCTCGATGTCCTTCATTGCATTTGCTATCTCCTGACCCAAAACGAATATGGCATGTTTATGCTCCATCTTGCTCTTGTGAACCTGAGTCGGCTTTACCTTCAGGGATTCGTACTCCGAGAACGATGCGGACGGATTCTCCTTCTCAAAGTTCTCTTTGATGGTATACATGAACTGATGAAGTGCTACTAATTCCTCTTTATGCATTAATATCGCTCTATAAATGTGATAACAGTGTTATTTTTCAAACCAATTTAATCTATCTTAAGGCACGGTAATCAGACGAACCGCTACGGGTTTCCTGACGATGCCGCAGAACTCCGGCGATGCCGCAAATTCAATCCCGAGTGCCGAAATTCTGTCCAGAACACTCTGATTTATCGGCATGGGCGAGATGAACCCTTTCGCATCGGAGGAAGCTTTCTTAAACGCCGCATCAATCTCTTCCTGCGGGAATTCGTTTAATATTGAGCCGTTGCCGTCCGTAAACCGTATGACGCCGGATTTTCTGATCTCTTTCATCTGCATCTGCAGTTCCTTCTCAAACGGTGTCAGCGTCGCCTGCCCGATTATGTTTTCCATCGGATTTTTCGGGGATTCTATGACAATCTCCGAAGCCGCGGCTTTCCCGTCGGCGGCGCGGTTTTTGCCGTTCGGCGCAAATGCGCTGATATCGAGTGCACCGTCCTTTGAGAGGCACTTGGCGCCGAGGATTACCTCCAGAGGCACCTTGTAGCGCAGAGGTTTGACTATCTCCTTGCGCGACATGTCCTCAACGCTCCTTCCGCGTGGGCTTACGGCGACAAAGTCGATATCGGCGACCTGGATGAGTTCGCTTAAGATAAGGTCGCCTCCCCTGTCGCCGTCGACGAAAGCGGTCGCAGTCTTCGTCCGGCACAGATCCACGATAGTCTGCGGAATATTTGTGCCTTCGACGGCAACGGCGTTCTTGATGCCGTATTTCAGGAGATTAATCACATCGGCGCGACCTTCGACGACGATGATTGCATCCGAGTCCATGACATTGGGTCCTGCGGGAACCTTCTCCTCGCCGAGTTCGACCATCTTCTCTATACGCGAATGCTGTCTTACGTCATCGATAAGGTCGTTTGTGTCGATGAGCCCCTCGTCAAAGGACATGATGAGAATCTCTTTGGCGCGGTCGATGAGCTTTTTTCGTTTCTCAATCCGGCTGTCCTCTACCTTTGCGACACGAAACTGCGATGCGCAGGGACCCACGCGCTCGATTGTCTCGATTGATGCCGCAAGAAGAGCCGTCTCCGCCTTGTCAAGCGACGAATGGATTACTATCTCGCCTTTTGTGTTTCCTCCCTTACTTGCCGTTTTTACGTCGATTCGCCCGACCCTGCCCGATCTCTGAAGGTCGCGCAGGTCGAGTTCCTCTCCGAGCAGACCCTCGGTCTGTCCGAATATCGCCCCTATGACATCGGATTTTTCCACGATGCCTTCGGTTTCAAATGTGATTATAATCTGATATTTTGTGCTTTCCTGTGAATAAATGGAAAAGACCTCCCGTGATTTTTGTCCGTGATGTCCGCGTAATCCCGCGGAATAAGTCATAATGATGATGTAATGTGCGCCTGCTTACTGCGGCAGCAATTGACTAATGGTATTTTGTATTATATATAATCGTAGCCCGCCGCAGCCCGCGTCGTTAAGGGATTAATTCTGCTTCGCTTTTGCGATTGCGTCTTTCAAAAGAGTTTTTGCATCCGCGACCGATATGCCGTCGACCTGAATGCGTTTAAGGGATGAGGTCGCCCCCGATATTATCGAGACATTGCCGACAGGGACTTTAAAGAATTCGGAAACTGCCGAGAGGATGACCTTGTTTGCCTTTCCCTCGATGGGCTGGGCACCGATCCTGCACTGGACGGCATTTCTCCACTCGTTGTAGCCCGACGGAAATACGGTCTTTTTGCTCCCCGCCGTAACGTCAAGGGTGATTGCCGTCGAGTTTTTGTATTCCGAGACCGCGTCCGATATGTCCATGCTTCCTCCGTTATACTCTCTGTTATACTGAATCCCGTCCGAAATGAATCCTATCTGAAATGAATCACGTCCGAAAAGAATTCCGTCCGAAATGAATCCTGCCTGAAAATCGCCGAAATTATATGGATGTCTCTATTCAGATAATGTCGCCCGGAATTAACAAACATGGATCATCAGCGGCATTTTGCCGAACTTCACCCGTTATACCCAAAAGCCGGGCTTGAATAATTTAATTTGCCTGTAACGCACCCGCGTTGTCCCGTGAATCATGTCCGGTATATTGCCGATAGATCATCCGGGACCTATAAAAACGATGCGCATAATATCGGCAATACAGTTTCGTCATTCTACGGTAAAATCATTTGCGGGGTGAGGGGCAGCCGCGTCCGGTAACTTTGCGCGGATTTGTCCTGAAGAAGTCGCCGTTATCGAAGGCAATCTCCCCGTTTACGATGACAATCTCGGGGAAGACGGCGGGCATGCCCTCATAGGGTGTCCAGCCCGCTTTGACGCAGAGGTTGTCGGCGGAGATCTTCACCGACGCTCTTTCGAGGTCTTTGGGATAGAGCGCAAAGTCTGCGAGTTCGCCGACGGCGAAACCCGACGGTCTGAGGTTAAGAATCGCGGCGGGTTTACGCACGGTCTTTTCTATGAGCGAATCGAGAGTAATCCGCTTCTCCGCGACCTGCCGCATCAGAAGCGGCATCATGGTCCCGACGCCCGGCATGCCCGATGGCGCATTGCCGAACGTGTTTTCCGTCTTCTCCGCGATAGTGTGCGGCGCCGAATCGGATGCAATCACATCGATGCGATCCCACATGGCAAAGAGCGCTTTTCGCGTCTTTTCGTCGCGCAACGGCGGATTTACCTTTGCAAACGCATCCTTTGGGTCGAACATCTCCCGCGAGAGCAGGAGGTGATGCGGCATTACCTCAAAGGTAGGGGCGCGGGTTGAGGCGCCGTATTGTTTTGCGGCGGCAATGACGGCATTCACGGATTCGGGCGCGGAAAGATGGCAGAGGTGAAGTCTGAGGTCTTTTGGTGCGATTGCGAGGATGTTTTCAACCGCTCTTCTCTCCCCTTCCGCACTTCGCAGGAGGTCATGGGCTTTGAGATCGACGTCATCTCCGGCGGCTATTTCCTCGGCATGAACCGTGACCGTCGCACCGAGGGCTTTTATCTCCGCAAATGCCGTTTTTAAGAAATCCGTCGTCACGGGCGTGCCGTAACTCGATTCCGCGTAGAAAGTCTCTCCGAACGCAAGTGCCCCCGCATCATACATCTCTTTAAACTTTGATTCGGGAGTGACGCCGCCGTTAACCGCGAAATTACAGTATGCGCCCGCAGCGGCTTCGTCCATGCGCTTTCCGAACGTTTCGCCGTCGGTGATTGCGGGGATTGTGTTCGGCTGGTCGACGACCGTGCCCACTCCGCTGGCGACAGCCGCCTTTGTCCCCGTCTCCCATGTTTCCTTGTGGGACTGCACAGCGCCGCCACGCATATGCACATGCATGTCCAGAGCCGCGGGTATGCAGATATATTTCGAGCAGTCGATGACCGTTTCCGCATCTCTGTCCGAAGACGTGCCGACGGGCTTGTTTCCCGTGCAGACGCCGCCTGCGACCGTAATGTCTCTGACGCTGCCGTCCGGCATCTTCACATTCTTTAAGACCAGCGACACCGAACCGGTTGATGCCGTTTTATTGTTCCATTTCATTTTATCGTTTCCGGTAAGACCGTTTGCGCTGAAATACGACCGGTCGTTCGGGTCGTTTGCGGTGATTCGTACCGCAAACAGATATGAATAATCATATTTCGCCGCATTGAATAATATTTCCTTTCTTTGAATTTTGAGAACTTGAAAAAAATGATATGCTGACAGGAAGAATAATGATAAGAATACTATGACTGGCAAGATGATCTGTAATCATGAAGCACTGCTTAGGTATCTGCTCTATGCGGCGTTGATATTGATTATTCTTATCGGGATGAATATGACGTCATATCTTTTCAATATGATCTTCATCTCTCTGATTCTGACGATGATCGGTGCTCCGATTTATTACTACCTGAAGAAACGCGGATTCTCCGATATCGGTGCCGTATCTTCGGTGATGGCAATTTACGGCGCCACCATATTGGCTTTTCTGCTGCTGATTGTCTATTCTCTGAATGTATTTATAGGCAATATCGGAAAATACAGCGAACTGTTTTATGAGAGAATTGCGGATTTGTATCTGTTTTTAAGTGATTTCGGCATTAATTTGCCTTCTCTGGCTGATTTCGAACCCGATTGGGGCAGTATCTCAAAATATGTGCTGCATTTTGCCGGCGACACAAGTTCGCTGATGATGAACGCGTTCTTTATCTTCGTCATCACCACCTTCCTGTTCCTGGAGATACCCGTGATGCCCAAGCGCATCAGGAAGGTCTTCGGCAACGGGGAAGAGACCGACTCGAAGTATATGGAAATGTGCAACAGCATGATAAAGTGGCTTGTTGTCAAGACCAAGACCAATGTCGTACTCGGTGCTGCTTTCGGCGGAATGCTCTTTGTTCTGGGTGTCGATCTGTCTATTTTCCTGGGTGTTCTGGCAATTATTCTCAGTTATATTCCGTATATCGGTCTGCTTATAGTCGCGGTTCCGGCGATTGTGCTGGCATGGCTTCAGCTCGGCATCTGGGGTGCTGTCGTTGTTATAATCGGCATCTGTATAATTAATGCGGTTGTGGAAAATCTCGTCTTCTCGAAGTTTGCGGCGAACGATTTCTCCATGCCGCCGCTACTTGTGGTTCTGTCGCTTGTCCTGTGGACCTGGATTCTCGGTCCTATCGGCATGATGCTCTCGGTTCCGATTACGATAATGATTCTCATAGCGCTGAAGTATAACGAGAATACCAGTTGGATTCCGACGATTCTCGGAATGGACGACTATAAACTTGACGAGTCCGAAGATGACGCAAAGGATGCGGGTGCAAAGACCGCAAATGCCGGCGAAGACGTTGCCGGCGATAAAGAACAGTAATCCAATATCCGAAAAATATCTTTTTTTTGTTTCTGTTATTTTTTTGTTATTAATCCGATTTGCGGAACATTCCGATTATTCTCTATGTCTTCGATTGTCTTCGGTTGATCTCGGTTGATTTCAATTGCTTTAGGTTGCTTTTGATTGATTTACTCACCGCTGTTTCCGCACATATTGTGCTCTGTGTGTGCGTTCATGTGTTCCAAAATGCCTCATGGCATTTCCTGCTGATGTTTCCGCTGTTTTGCCATCCTTCATCTTTAGGTCTGCAGTCCATATCTGCATGTTTTTGTTTGCAGTTTATTGCGTTATTGCCGTATTTTCGATGTTATTGCGTCTTTTGCGGTTGTTTTGGGCATTCTGTTGCTTCGTGTTGCGACTTTTCTGACCTGTATTTGTTACTCTTTCTAAGGGTTATTCAATAGAGATATTTAAAATATCTTTTATTTTTTTAGATACTATCATTAATTATTGATATTATTTAAATTTTATAATATAATAGTTGCCGACCAATACTGTCAAATATTTTGGAAGTAATATTATGGTGTAAGCAGACGAGCAGCCATGTTGAAAAGAAGCGAACTTGATATCTTAAACTGCATAGTCGAATCCCCGAAGAGGCATACGGTCTACAGCCTGGCGAAATCGATGAACAGACCGCAGTCCACCGTATTTAACCTCGTAAAGAACATGCAGGAAAAATATCTCCTTACATACGAGATAAGCAGCAGCGTTAAGAACGTACAGAAGAAGAATATCGTCCTTACCGAACTCGGATTCTGCGAATACGTGCTGAATTCGAGCAGGTTCGAGGAGGCGACGGGTTCCTTGACGAAAAAAGTCGCAATCCTCAGGGAACTGCGCAGTCTCAACATCTGCACGGAATGTATCTACAGCGCTCTTCGCGGGGTATTGAGCGAAAAACTCACCGACGCCGAGTTAAACCGCAAAAGCTGGCTCATCAATTCTTTGATCTACGTTCAGAGCAAGACCTGCGGTCAGACACTCTACAAGCATCTCGCTGCCGTGCGCTCAAATAAATACTGTATCGTCGATGACGTAACCGGAGAAGTAGTCTCAAGACTCGACGTCGCCGAAAAAGTCCATGAAGTATTTGCCGAGACGCTCTTTGAGAACATGATGCATGAATTCCCGATAGACTCCCCCGAGCCTCTCGTATCAGCGCTCGGATTGAGGATTATCGGGTGGTTTAAAGCCGCGGATGAGCGTGTATTAATCGAGAAATATCTCAAGAGCATGGCAACGGAAGCAAAGCGGCTTGAAACGGTAACGGAAGCGTTTCAATCGGTTGAATAACGGAGTAAAGGAAGCGGCAGAAGGGTATGGTTTCTGTCGCCGCAGGGTTGTAAAAATGTATATTTCATTAAATTAAGGGGTTTTGAGGAACTCTATCTGAAATTTTTTGATTCCCGATAATTCCGGATTATTAACGAAATCTCTCAAACTTTCTTTAATCCGGAGAGTCTCTTTGGAGTCTTTTATGAGACTTTTGGGAGTCTTTTAGGAGTCTTTTATTTTTCGCCGATAATTGTTTGGTGATGGTTGATCTGTCTTGATCTTTGTGCAGGTGCCGTCATTCCGGACTATCGTCCGGTTTCATGCCCTTACACAATCACAGATTGCACTGCACGGTATTTATACAAACGGCGTGCGGTGCGAAAGTAATAATCGTGGTAAATACCGACAAGCCGCCGGTATCCTGCCTAAAAATGGCTTTTGAAAAAAAGAGAAAGAAGTAAAACGAAGAAACGGTTATTTCTTCGTCTTTGAACCCGGTGCGTTGGCGACAATCGGGAGTGCCTCGACAATATCTTCAAGGCACTCGCCCGGAATACCCATGACCATGAGTTCATCGGCAATACCGGAGAACTTCCTTGAACCGTCGCATCCGAGCGAGATATTCGGCTTACCCGTGAGATAGGGCTGTGCGCAGGCATCCGCGCAAAGCGACTGAATACCCGAGAACTCGGAGTTGATTCTGCCGCCGGACTTGTAGAGAATCGCCTGCGCAAGCTTCAGCATCATAACCGGCTTTGCGGTGATAATCACGACATTCGGCGAAAACGGCGTTTTTTCCAGCGGCGCATAGACCGTAGCGTATGTCGGCGGTTCGTTCGAGCCGATAAGTTCGCAGTGCGGAACGCTCTTTATTGTCCGCATGCACGACGCCCATGAGCTGTATTTACCCAGTTTGAAGTAGAATTCGCCGCTCTGAAGCGAAGGCGTGATACCTTTCAGTCCGAGCGCCCAGCTTCCGCCCGCACAGGAGTGTTTGTCCACGGTAGCATAGAATATCTTGCCCTCGCGACCGGCTTTGGCAACCATCTGGCAGTGCCTTGTGACTTCGTCAATCTCGGGAATGCCCTGCGGGATGCCCTCCTGCGATTTGGCGAATTTGACGGCGACGGGCGAGGCTTCCAGATTCAGAATCTCTTTGAGAGTCGCTGAAAGTTCGGCATAGTTAAGGTCTTTTTTCATCTCGTCACTCATGTTAATCAAGCTAAAATATGTGCTGCCGTAATATAGAACTTACCTTTCCCGAACGGAGTCCTCGATTCTATAACTTTTTTACGTATAAATCCAAAAATTATAGATAAGTATGCAGAGACCCCTGAAATTTCTGAATCACAAGATTGAAGAAAACGCCCTCGATATGACCTACAATCCCGTTGAGAACACAGGTTCGGTCATATACAATCTTTCGCTGATAAAATCGGACGACATGGAATCGGCGATAAAGATCTTCAAGGACGCATACGCAACCGGGCTTTGCGTGAGCGACAGGGTCATTTTTGCGCCGTCGGGAACGAAGATTGACGGTTTTGTGATTCCGGAAGGCTACTGCGGTATCTGCACGTTGTGCAGTCTTATTCTTGACTCTCTGCTCTATCAGAAGGGAATAAACGTCAACCCCATCGGCGGCGGTCTCGTTGAAGTGGAAAAACTGATTCCTCGCCGTTTTACCGCCATTATACAGTATGAATACACGACCGTCGATCCCATAACCGTCATGATCTCGCAGGGAAGCACATCTATCGGAGACGTAATCGAAAGCGGCAGCGGCACAATCACCGGCAATATCCGCGAATGCCATATGGAGTCTGAATCCGCGGTCTTTGAGGTATTGGACGACCTTATTGCCGCAGGATTTACGGGCGTCCTCGATGTCGGCGCCCCCAACACCGAACTTCTGGGTGTGCCCGTCAATACAAATTATCAGGGAATTGCGATGATCGGCGGCACAAATCCGATTGCCGCGTTCAAAGAGACGGGGAGATGGGCGGAGGTCCAGTCGATGAAAGGTCTCATGGATATCTCGAATTTTTCGCTGATATCCGATTATTGATTTTGGATTGTCGATCCCGGATTACTGAAAACTATTGCAGATAACTGCGATATACGATTACTGATTCTTATTGCCGATATCTTATACCGATATCCGTTTATTCAAAAATAGAGAACGGAATGTTTCCCGCTCCGAGTTCGGTGCGGATATCAAGCCCTTTTTCCACGGCATGACCTATGAGATTCATGCCGCTGTATGCGATGATTGAGGTCCTGTAGGGGTCGGCTCTGACATTGTAGATTCCCGAGCCTGTTGCAATCGGGAACATGAACCCGTATTCCTTCATTGCGTCGGCTATGTTGTTTACGGTCGGCACCGCGGCGTCGGGGACTTCTCTGACGATTGCGAGGACGACGCCGTTTCCTGTCTTTATGACCTTATCTATCGATGTGTGACCTGCGTTTATGAACAGAATGAGCGGGTCGACCGTGGTTCCGCGGTATCCTATAAGATTGACGAATCCCGTCGGTTTTCTGTCGGCGACCGCCATGGTGCCGCCGAACGTCATCTTTATGGGAATGCCGTGATTCTGGAGAATGCCGTCCATCGTGATGTTGCAGACCGTGATTATTCCCGTCTGCCCTTCTGGAATGCGCGGATCGTCGTCGATTATCTTATACGACGAAAAAAAGCTGATTTTTTCGTTGATGACCTCGTCAAAAGCCCTGATTGCGTCATCGACCTGCGATTCCGGAAGACATGAGAGGTTGTAGGCGACATTGCCTTTTCCCGTTTCTGGGTTAAAATTGCTCTTGAATGCCAGACGTTCGAGTTTTGAGATGACATATCCTATTCTTTCGTCGACGAGTGCCCTTTCCGTCTCGGCAATTCCCGCCGATGTCAGAACGCGGCCGTGGTTGCCGATTTTTTTCGTGAATCCCATCTCGTCAAGGTAGCTGAGGTAATACTGGACTGCCCTGTCGGTAAGGGTGAATCCGTGCTCTGACATAAGCTCGGAGAGACGTTTTGCACCTATGGGTTCCTGATGCTCCTTCAGGATTCTCAGGATTTCAACGCATTTTCTTTCCGATCTGATAAAGCTCATCTTTACTCAACCTTTGGGATATGTCACAATTGTAGTTATTAAATATTGTATCAGTTTCCGTATAATAACTTCTGTTCGTCCCGATTATAAATCGGCAACGGCGAATGGAGAATATGAAAAGATCGTTGATTTGGATTCTGCAAATATATCAAAAGAATTCAAAGAATCAAAAAAATTGGATAGTATCAATATCTTGTGAGATATTGATCGATTTCCCACTGGTGGACCGTGGTTCTGAAAGCATCCCACTCAATCTTTGCCATGCTGTCTATGCTGTTAACGACATGCTCCCCGAAGAGATTGCAGATGAGGCTGTCCTCCACGAAGTATTTGTTTGCGGTTATGAGGTCGCCCGGGAGGGTGTCGATATGCGCCTCTTCTCTCTGCGCCTCGGTCATTGCAAAGATGTTCTGGTTGGCGCCCGCCGGCGGCTGCATCTCCTTCTTTATGCCTTCAAGACCGGCGACGAGGATTGCGGCGAATGTCAGATACGGGTTACATGTCGGGTCGGGGCTTCGAAGCTCGACACGGGTCGATTTGCCGCGGGGTGCCGGAACGCGGATAAGCGCCGTCCTGTTCGACGCACTCCATGAGATATAAACCGGCGCCTCATATCCCGGGACAAGGCGCTTGTAGGAGTTTACCGTCGGATTTGCGACACGCGTGATTCCCTTTACGTGGCTTAGAACGCCTGCGATGAACTGAAGTGCCGTGTCCGAGAGCTGGAGCGGCGCATTCTCGTCGAAGAATATGTTCTCGCCGTTCTTGAAGAGCGAGCAGTTGGTATGCATTCCGCTTCCGTTAATGCCGTAGACGGGCTTTGCCATGAAGGTCGCGTTCATGCCGTTTGCAAGCGCAATCGTCTTCGTTACGAACCTGAACGTGACGACATTGTCCGCCATCTCAAGCGCATTTCCGTATTTGAAATCGATCTCGTGCTGGGATTTCGCGACCTCGTGGTGCGATGCCTCGACAACGAAGCCCATATCGGTCAGCGCAATGACGATATCGCGGCGCACGTCCTCGGCACGGTCGGTAGGTGCCAGATCGAAGTATCCGCCGTGATCCTTGAACTCAAGACTCGGTTCGCCGTCGACCATCCTGAAGAGGAAGAATTCGAGTTCCGGACCCGTATTGAACGTGTATCCCATCGCTTCAGCCTCTTTCATGGCTTTCTTGAGGATATATCGCGGGTCTCCCTCGAATGGGGTGCCGTCCGGTTTGTAGACGTCGCAGATAAAACGGGCTTCTTTGACATTGCCGTTCTGTTTCCACGGGAGCAGTGCGTATGTCGCGATATCGGGTCTGAGGACCATATCGGACTCTTCTATACGCGAGAAACCTTCGATTGACGATCCGTCGAAGGAGATGCCGTCTGTCAACGCTTTCTCCGCCTGAATCTGCGGGATGGCGACGTTTTTGATCTGTCCCTGGATATCGGAGAACTGAAGGCGGATGAACTTTACGTTGTCGGCTTCGATTCTTTTGAGCATGTCCGAGATCTCTTTCTCGGTGTAGCCTGTCTTTGAGACTGCTTTCATAATAACAGGTTGCGGGGTGTGTTATTTATAGATATGTGCATTTTCAATATTCTTACGACATAATCTATAGATTAATATATAGATAATCTCCGCGTAAAATGCGTGTTTTTGCCGGCGGCATCGTGTATCGGATCGGGCGTGTCAGAAAAGTCGCGTCAATCCCGCCGATTCACAGAGTCGGCGCGTGGTGCCGCGTTCGTGCCCTCATCCGTCTCCGCATCCGCAGCATGATCCGCATTCGGATCCGGATCCTGTGTCATAATGCCGTAGTTTATTGCCGATTCGCAAATTACGCCCGTATACTCCCCTATCTTTTTCAGATTGTCGATTATGTATGCGATTGAGATTATTCCCGCGGTCTGACCGCCGGCGGAGTCGATGAGCTGCTTGCTCGATTCGTCGCAGTGCCGGTAGTATTTGCCGATTCTCTCATAGATCCGCTGAGATTGCGTCACGTTGCGGTTGCAGAAGGAGTCCACACCCGCTTTGAAGATCTCCATGGCTTCTGCGGCAAGATTCTGGAATATCTCGCTTGTCTTCTTCTCCGTCGAGAGAAAAATCATGCTGCGGACGTTCTCCGCTATCTGCACCACCTGATCGCCGGTTCGTTCGATGACGCGGGCTATCTGCATATAATGAAGAGCGGTCTCGACATTCATGCCCATCTCGTGCGAAAGCGAGACATTTCGGAGGAGAAGGTTGTATTGCCGCGATATCAGCCAGTAGAGTTTGTTTACGTCGCGGTCGCGGAATATCACATCTTCGGCAAGCTCCCTGTCCTTAGTTTTGAGCGCGTATATGGCGTCGTTAAGCATTCCCTCAATGATTACGTGCATTCTCGAGATTACGTTCTCAAACGGCATCTCCCCCGGGTTTAAGAGATCCTTTATCGTCATGCTCTTCTCGGTCTCCTCGGAGACTTCCTGACCGATGGATGCCTGAATAAACATTCTGACGGCTTTGTGAGCGAATGACGGTATCCTCGACGGCGTCGTTATCTTTATCGTGTTAAATCCCGTTACGTAGGCGGCAATAAGGAGGCGGTAGAGATATTCGCAGTCGTAGATATCTTTTAAATCGATTATTTTGACGCGTTCGGCGACCTTTCCGTGTATATGCGGGGTAATCGTAAGCGATCCGTCCGGCTGGCTGATAAGCCCCAGAGGATCGTTCTTTTCTATTTTCGATGCCTTTACCCAGTCCTTTGGCAGCGATATGATATATGAGGCTCCGCCCGTCTTCTGAACTTTTCGTATCTCCATTGCTCCCACTTCCGCAGAAAAATAGCGTTTACTTATTGGATATATATTTGTTATATATTCTATATAGTTTTCGTCAATGGCGGCATTACAGTGATGACATTGAAGTCGTCATTGCGGTATTGCTTCATGCGATGAATCGACTGCTGCTTAAGCCATAGTCATGCATTTTGCATAATTTTTGCACTATTTTTGCATTCTGCAAGTGCGGCAAAAAAGGGTTTAAATTATAAAAACGGCGGCTGCGACCGTAGTTGTCCATTCGCCGTCCGCGGGGACAATCGCCGATTCCGCGATATTCATGGTCTTGGCGGGAACCTTGTCGGAGACGCCGGCATACATATCCTTTGCAATCATCTCGGCATAAGCGCCCGCCTCTTCCTTTGACTCCTCGTATGCGTGATATTCCGCGAAATATCCCCAGTCCGTCTCGGGATCCTGCGGTATTGCCATGCCGACAGCGGATGTAATCCTTGCCCCGGGTTCGTTGGACGAGAGGCGCGAGATAACGGTAAAGACAATGCTTCCCGGCATCAGCTCGCTCAAACCTTCCTGTCTGGAAACAATCCGGCATTTCGGCGGGAGTATGGAACTGACTTCGACAAGGTTATAGCAATGGATGGACGCTTTTCTCAGCGCCATCTCAAAGGACGTCAGTCTGTCTTTGTGTGCCCCCGATCCTGAAGTAAAGAAGACTTTTTTCGGTACTAATGCGGATGATACCAATACTGTCACCTGAATGTGTCTATTTGGTTTGTATTTCGTTGCCTTAATGTAGTCTATCTGGTTTGTATTCTGTTGCCTTAATGGTAATGAATCATTATATTGCGATAACGGGATTAAGGCCGATAAATTCTTACGCGTAACGGAGATTTTGAATTTATTTCGGATAAATATATCTCTCAAAGCGTCGAAAAATATTTATGAAATACGGATTTTCACAGAGGATAATGAAGACGCCGAAGTCTTTCATAAGAGAAATCCTGAAGGTCACTCAAAGACCCGAAGTCATATCTTTTGCCGGCGGTCTTCCCAATCCTGCGTTAATCGATACTACAGGTATCGGAAAAGCGGCTGAAAAAGTTATACGCGAGGACGGTGCCAATGTCCTGCAGTATTCCACGACGGAAGGCTACCTTCCGCTCCGCGAGTTCATCGCCGACCGCTACAACAGGCGCTACGGTCTCAGTGTCACGCCCAACGAGATACTGATTACCAACGGGTCGCAGCAGTCTCTTGACCTGCTCGGTAAGATACTCATCGACAAGGACGATGCCGTTTTACTCGAGAGACCCGGATACCTCGGTGCAATCCAGTCATTTTCACTTTACGGACCGGAGTTTGTCTCCGTCGACCTCGAAGACGACGGTCCCGACACGGAACAGCTTGCACAGATTGTCGAACAGGAATGCCCGAAGTTCTTCTACGGCATCCCGAACTCGCAGAATCCGTCGGGTATCACATACACGACCGAGAAGCGAAAAGCGGTTGCAAAGATACTCGACGATGCCGATACAATATTCATCGAGGATGACGCATACGGCGAACTGAAGTTCACGGACGAGGTGCTTGCGCCGGTAAAGAAGTACATGCCCGACTACGGCGTCATGACGGGTTCGTTCTCGAAGATAGTCGCGCCCGGCATGAGAATGGGCTGGGTCTGCGCACCCGAGGAGATTATCGACAAGGTTGCGACCGCAAAGCAGGCATCCGATCTTCACTCGAATTATCTCTCGCAGAGAATCATCTCGCAGTATCTTGCCGACAACGACATCGATGCCAAGATAGCGAATATCTGCGCCGTTTACAAAGAGAGATGCGATCTCATGGTAAAGCTGATGGACGAGCTTTTCCCGCCGACGATAAAGCACACGTATCCGAAGGGCGGAATGTTCGTCTGGCTGACGCTGCCCAAGGGCATGTCCTCGATGAAGCTCTTCGAGCTTGCCATGGAGCAGAATCTTGCGGTCTTACCCGGCAATCCGTTCTACTTCGACGGCGGCGGCGACAATACTGCGAGGATCAACTTCTCGAATGCCTCGCCGGAGAACATTCAGAAGGGTATCGAGATTCTTGCAAAGATCTTCAACGAGTGGAAAGCGTGAATCCGTTGTAAGAATAAGTGCGGGTAGTCATGAATTGATACCCTATCATATAGTTTTTCGCGAATTTGGGCTTAATGCACTCTAAGTTACAAAATGTAACTTGAATGCTGTAATGAGTTACTATTTGTAACAATGCTGGGGGTAAATGTAACACATTGCAACATTTTTTTTTTTGTGCATATATCGGCAATATTATTTATAAAATACCGATTGGTTTCACGAATACCAAATCAGTTTAATTTCATTTTGATGATGCTGGTGAAGATAGTTTTTGAATGCATCTGTTAAAATGTACCTGACACATTCCTTCTATCTTAAGGAATGTTTCTGGAGTATCGTTTGAAATCGAGGTTATTCTCGTAGGTGTTTTTTTCATGCTTCTTTGAATATTGCTTATGCAGACATAATGTTCATAATAATTATTTAAGAATTCTTTATCGTCAAAATATTCACCAACAACTGCTTTACAGTATTCAAGCAGACACTTGGCGCCTTTTAACTGGCTGATTACTTTGTTCTTAGAGTTTCCGTGTTTTAACTCAATATATACAATGTGATTGCCGTTAGTTTTTGATGCGGCAACAAGGCAGTAGTCCGCACATTTACATTCATCGTGATTGCCTTTAAACAGACTACTCTGTCCTTGAAATTTGTCCATTTTTATAAGAATACAATCTGAAGGGACGTTTATTATTTTGACATTATATGGTAATTTGCTGTTTGTTTCGGCAAGAGTGAGGGGTATAGTACTTGATTTGCTGTTTACCTCATAATTGCTTATGAATTCATCTTTTAACAGGTGCTGTAGAATAGATATTTCATCCGGCATTTATTCTCTCCAGATCAGTGAATCTTGAATCTCATTCATTGTGTTGATTACTTCATCAAAAGTTTTTAGTTCTATTCCGTATTCTTGAGATATTGGTGCCGGAATCAAAGTATTTTGTTCTTTTGATGTTTTTTTGCCGTTTAATTTTAGCTTTGCTTTATCTGCTATATAGACTCGTATTTTATCCGTGTCCATTATTTCATCTTCCAAGTATCCATATTTGGTTCTGATTGTTTCAGTTTCGTCTGTTCTTTGGCTGAGCATAATAAGTGTGCTGAGTTCTTTGACAATATAGTCACTGTGAGTTGTTATGAATACTTTAATGCCTGCATTGGCAAGTCTTGCAAACAGACGTGCAATTTTTCGCTGATTTTCTGGATGAAGATTAAGTTCGGGTTCGTCAACAATAAGTACATCACCACTTCTTGCTTTGTAATGCAGGTAGTAATCTATGTGGATTAGGGCACGTACAACGCTTGAGCTTTCGGTAAGTTGCAGTTTTGTTTGCCTGTGTATTTTTGATGCTGGGATAAATGTTACTTCACCTTCTTTGTCCAGACTGTATTTTCCACCTACAATATTACTGAATTCAGTAAGTATTTCTGGGTTTGATTTCGATAACGGACTTTCCTCTCCCAATAAAGAGAGTTCTTGAATGAATGTTACGTTGTCTTTTACCGGAAGCGGATAGGGAGAATAAGAGTTAAAGAGAACATCGCGGAAGTCAATATCTTTTTTGCTTGATGATTCACTTAACTGTTCGACTATTCTGTTTCTGTTAAGGTAAAGTTCTTTTTTGAATATACTTGCTCCGGTTCGCTCGACACTTGCTATGAAATATGTTGGCTGAAATACTGATTGAAATATTGATCTAAGTATAAAGTGTCCGATTATATTTTTGATTATTTGGTCGGGGATTTTTATTATTTCATCATCTTTTATTTTAGTGATGAGAATTATGTTGTCTGCTGGTCGTGTTTCTATATGTATTAGGTCTGCAAATTTTAATTTTATCGGTGATATTTTTGTTATTTCGTTGTCACCTAGCTGTATCTCAAATTTTGTATCTTTAAAGCGGCTTGCATTTGATACAAATACTCTGTTGATGTTTTTTGAGTATATTGTACATATTCTTTGGAGAAGTGAGGCACAATCATTGAGGTAATCTGTGACATCTATTGAGAGGATACCTTTTTCTTTGAGGGTAGTAATATCAATTTTTCTTAAGTCTATTACTAGAGGTATGCTGTTTGTGAGTTCGTTCTTGAAGAAATCAAGGAAGCCGTAGTATGCATATGTTGCATAAGTCTTTCCTGTGTTATTTTTGCCACAGATAATTGTTATATCTTTTATTTCCATATCTGCATGGCGTATTACTCCTATATTGTCAAGTATTATTTTCATTTTCAGCCTCAATATTACAATAATATGGATTTAGTTTGGCATTATATTTTTGTTTTCAGAGAGGAAACCAATGCGTACTATGTACTTACTGTAATTTATCAAAAAAACTATCTCAATTTTTATTGTAAAAGCTATCTCTGAACCAAGTCTATGGATATTTTCCAAAAACTTGCTTGCATAAATGACGGATCTAAATACAATCAATATCGTAATAATAGTTTGCGGCAAACGGGCAATAATACAAAGAAAAATATAGTAGGGTAAATGTGCTAAAAGTTTTAAATATGATTTGAATCCTTACGAGTCCGGATTCTGCGAGCGTATGTAGACGTTGACTGCCGCCGTAATCGCCGCCGACTCTTTGCCGTGCCTGAGCGATGCCGCAAGCGTCTGCATCCTTGCCTCGTCGTCCCTCAGATAGCGCGAGAGATTCTTCTGAATATTCTCTTCCTGCAGGAAACCCGTATGGGTATTGCCGGAGATAAACTCGGGGCTGCTCATAATCGCGTGATGAAGCGGAAGCGTGGTCTGAACACCAAGAATAACATACTCATAAATCGCTCTCCTCATCCTGTCGATTGCCTCGTCGCGATCCATGCCCCATGCGCAGAGTTTCGAGATCATCGAGTCGTACATCGGCGGAATCGAATAACCCATGTGGATACCCGAATCCACACGGATACCGGGACCTCCGGGGCTTCTGTATCTTACTATCTTTCCCGGGTCGGCGACGAAGTTATTGAGCGGATCCTCGGCATTGATACGGCACTCGATTGCATGACCGTGAACCGAGATATCCTCCTGCGTAAAGGGGAGTTTTTCGCCGGCGGCGATGCGAATCTGCTGGCGGACAAGATCGATACCCGTAATCATCTCGGTGATCGTATGCTCGACCTGAAGACGGGTATTCATCTCCATGAAGTAGTAGTTGCCGTTGGAGTAAAGGAACTCCACCGTTCCCGCATTGTAGTAACCCGAGACCTCCGCAACCTTGAGAGCCGACTTTGACATCCTCTCGCGGAGTTCGTCGGTCATGATGGGACAGGGCGCCTCCTCGACAAGCTTCTGATGCCTTCTCTGAATCGAGCATTCCCTGTCATAGAGGTGAACGCGGTTGCCGAACTTGTCGCAGAGAACCTGAAACTCGATATGTCGCGGCTTGACAAGATACTTCTCGATAAAAACGGTCGGATCGCCGAAAGCCGACTTGGCGATACGCATCGACTTCTCGATAGCCTCCTCAAGTTCGCTCTCGGAGTTGACGACCTGCATACCGATACCGCCGCCGCCCGCCGAAGCCTTGACGATGACGGGGTAACCGATCTCCGCCGAGATCCTTTTTGCCTCGGCAAGAGTGGTAACGCCGTCGGGAGTGTAGGGAAGGACGGGGACGCCGGCGTTCTCCATCATATGCTTTGAGCCGAGCTTGGAGCCCATCATCTCTATGGTCTTCCAGGACGGACCTATGAAATTGATGCCGTTTTCCTCGCAGAGTTTTGCGAACTCGGCATTCTCCGCAAGGAAACCGTAACCCGGATGAATCGCGTCCGCATCCGCGTTCAGTGCCGTCTCGATAATCTTCTCCTTATTGAGATAACTCTTGGACGGGTGGGCTTCGCCTAAGAGATATGCCGCATCGGCATACTTGACATGAAGTGCATTGGAATCCGGCGCGGAATAGACCGCCACGGTCTCGATACCGAGCTCGCGGCACCCGCGCATTATCCTTATTGCAATCTCGCCGCGGTTTGCAATCAGCACCTTATCGAAATATTTCATCTGAAACCTCTGCTACCCTTATTCTATTACAAGCAGAACGTCGCCGGTCTGCACGGTATCGCCGGCATCGACGAAGATCTGTGTAACCTTGCCCTCTTTGGTCGACTTAATCGGGTTCTCCATCTTCATTGCCTCGAGGACAACGAGGGTGTCGCCGACTTTGACCTGGGCGCCGATATTGGTCTCGACCTTGAGAACCATTCCCTGCATATTGCTGACAATGCCGCCCTTGATGTCACGCGGGATCTTCTTGGCGCCGATGGAGTTCACGGACTCGACCGTGCTGCCGTCGACGGAAAGGATTCTGACGGCAAATATCTCGCCGTCGACCTCGACCTCCATGCTGCTCGGCACTTTATAGGTGTCGTGCGAGACCTCGGCGTGCACCGGAAGCGGCTCGCCTTTCCTCTCGCCTTTCAGGAAGGAGGGTGCAATCGCGGGGTAGAGGATATATGTGAGGATATCCTCTTCCTTCGAGACAATGCCCTTCTCGCGTGCCTCGGCACCCATCTTCTCGTAGAGCGGCTCCAGAAGGTCGCCCGGTCTTCCGGTATAGGGCTTGTCGTCGCCGAGGATCTGTTTTATGAGTTCGGGTGAGACGACGCCCGGCGCCGCTCCGTAAAGTCCCCTCAGGTAATCTTTGACTTCCTGAGTGACGTTGGTGTAGCGTCCGCCCATTATGACATTTAAGACCGCCTGCGTTCCGACAATCTGACTTGTCGGGGTCACGAGCGGCGGATAACCGAGATCTTTTCTGACGTTGGGTATCTCCTTGTGGACCTCGTCGAGTTTGTCGAGGGCGTTCTGCTCCTTGAGCTGCGAGATGAGATTGGAGATCATTCCGCCCGGGAGCTGGTAGATAAGGACATCACTGTCGATTCTCTCCGATATCGGCGATATGAGGGTCTTGTATCTGTCCCTGACCTCAAGACATCTGTTCTTGATATCGCGGAGCGTTATCAGACTGATTCCGGTATCCCTGTCGGTTCCGTTGAGGCTTGCGACAATGCTCTCGGTCGCGGGCTGCGATGTGCCGAATGCAAACGGCGACATGGCGGTATCGAGGATATCCACGCCCGCCTCGATTGCCGCCTGATAGCTCATCGGAGATATTCCGCTTGTGGAGTGTGAATGAAGATCAACCGGAATATCTATCTTCTTCTTTATGCCGGCGATGAGCTCGCGGGCGTCGTTGGGCATGATGAGTCCCGCCATGTCCTTGATACAGATTGAATCGCAGCCTTTTGCATAGAGTTCCTCTGCCATTGCGATGAATTTGGCGTTTGAGTGGACGGGGCTTGTCGTGTAACTTATTGTGCCCTGAAGGTGTCCGCCGATGTCTTTTACGGCATCGAAGGATGTCTGCATGTTCCTTATGTCGTTGAGTGCATCAAAGACGCGGAATACGTCAACGCCGTTTTTGCCTGCCGCTTCTATGAATTTCCTGACGACGTCGTCGGGGTAGTGCTTGTATCCGACAAGGTTCTGACCGCGGAGGAGCATCTGAATCGGCGTCTTTTTAAGAACGGATTTCAGGTCGCGAAGCCTCTCCCACGGGTCGTCGTTTAAGTAACGGATACAACTGTCGAATGTTGCGCCTCCCCATGCCTCTACTGAAAAGAACCCTGCCTTGTCGATTGCTTTTGCAACAGGCATCATATCCTCAGTCTTTAATCTGGTTGCGATTAAGGACTGATGAGCATCCCTTAGGGTAGTATCTGTAATTTTCACAGGATTTTTCACACTCATATTTATCTCCAACTTTGAGGCTGAATGCAGATTCATTTATTGTCCGTATTGTCAGCCTCAATACCGCGATTATCTTGGATCTTTAATCCTTATTAGGTATCTTTCCCACACTATAAATAAGTCACTAACGTAAGAAATGTGCACGGAAATAACGCCGTTGCACAAAATATGGGAATATAATCGGATTTTGATTTATCAAAGACCGGCTGCAACCTTCCGCCGTGCCTGTAGCCGCGGATTGCAAGTACTTTCGACTGTTCTTTTGAGTCTTTGAGCGAGTTTATGAGGATGATTCCGGCGACGGAGAGGTAATCCGCGCACCTGAGTCTGTCTTTGCCTCCCCGATAAACCGCTTTCATCCGGTGTGCAACCTTTGTCCTGGCATAGTCGGTGCTCAGCTGCCGGATTTTTTGAACGGCGATTGCGGAGATAAGCCCTAGTTCAAAGCCGTATCTCTCGCCCAGAAGCCATGTCATGACATTTAGCATGTCTCTTGAGGATAACTCCGTGTAGGCATATCCCGCAATGAGAATTATCGTGCTCATGCGGATGAAATACGAAATTCCGGGAAGTCCGCGATACTCCATCAGAAGGGAGATTGCGCCCGTTATCATGAAGAGTCCGAGGAAGATCTTCGGCGACGGCAACGACTTTAAGCGCTTTGAGAAGATTAGCCACCAGATAAAAGCGAGAGCCGCCCCCGTTACCGACGCGTATGCCGATACGGAGAGCAGAAAGACGCTCAGCAGTTTAAGGCGTGCGTCTTTCATTGTTTATCACCGCCGTTCATCCCGTGCGCCGATGCATCTTCTTCAACCGCGATTTCGCCGATGCCGCAGACCGCATCCGCGAATGTGGCGCCTCTTAGCTCGGCGCCTTTCGAGAGTGCGTATCCGATATATTCGGGTGCGCCGCTCCATCTTCGAAGTGTCTGCGTGTCGGAGGCTTTTCCGAGATATACGAGCCGTTTATCTTTTATCTCCCAGATATGGTCGGCATGAGGGAGAACGGTCTTTTCGTGCGTAAATATGATTATGACTTTAGGGCTGCCGCGTGATCCCGCGGCGGAAAAGAGCGGGCATGAGGCAAATTCTTCTTTTCTGACGATATCCAGCGTGCTGAAAGGCTCGTCGAGTATGATAAGGTCGGCATCTCCGGAGAGGATGCAGGCGAGCTGAAGTCTTTTGAGTTCGCCGGCGGAGAGCTTTGCGGGGTCAAAGTTCCTCCTTTCGCTCAGACCGAGATATTTCAGTATCTTTTCTGTCTCTTCCTCGGTCTTGCCCCACGAAATTATCTCTTTTTCCACGGTTGCCTGCGTTATGTGATATGAGGCAAACTGCATCAGAAATACACGTTTTTCGATTCCCGCGGATGAAACTACTCCCTCGGTGACATCCGCAAGCCCCGATTCCGATAAGGCGTATGCAAGCGTAGATTTTCCGCTACCCGTTCTGCCCGTAATGATGTGCACGCCGCTTTCAAAGACGGCATCGGCATTCAGAGTAAACCCGCCGCGTGAGATTTTAAGCCCTTTAAGTTCGAGTTTGGGTGAGATTTCCGCACCCGCATCCGATACATTAACGGTAGTTTCGGCAAAAGCGGAAAATTCGGCAGTTTCGGAAGTCTCAGTCGTCGCATTTGCGGTTTTCTCAACGGCGGCGTCAATCCGCATCTCAGTGGGAAGGAAAGGCGACCCCTGCCGTTTCAGCTTTTCAAAGACCGCGTTTGGGGTTCCGGAATACTTTACCCTGCCGTTTTCCATGAAAATGAGAAAATCGGCATCCGCGGCGATATCCATGTTCTGCGTGCAGTGTATGATATAGGGGCTGTCCTTGTCCCGCAACTTTGCGTGTTCCCCGCTGTCGTCCGCGTTTGCGTAAAGAGCGCTGTTATGAAGGTCCTTAAGCGCCGCCATTATCCTTCCGGATGTCTCCCTGTCCAGATGCGAGTCGGGTTCGTCGAGGACAAGTATTCGCGGTAAGCTTATTATCGCCGTTGCGAGCGCTGTGCAGGCTTTTTCGCCGCCGGAGATATTTCGCGTTTCCTTGTCGGTAAGGTCGGCAATTCCGAGGAGTTCCGCAGCGGCGACGAGTTTTTCCGAGATTTTCTCCGGCGTTTCGAAAGCAAACCTCAGCGGCGATGTTATCTCATCGGCGACATTCTCGAAGATAATGCCGTTGTCGAAGAATTCGGGGACATATCCCGTATCAAGACTGCGCACGGGAGCACCGTCCGCGAGGACACTGCCCGTTTTCGCCTCGTAATACCCGCATAAGAGCCTTGCCAGAGTGGACTTGCCGCTGCCGTTCTCCCCGATGATGCACGTGATGCCTTTTGGCACGCAAAGCCCGTCAATCTCCAGAATCCTGAACTTCAGACTGTTTATCTCAATCATTTCGGCTTACCTGTCGGCATCGGCGTGCGTTTTACAATCCACCTTATCCTAACCTTATCCTGACCTGATCCTGACCTAATCCGTGCCTTCATTCGTGCTTTCATCCGCGCTGTCTTCCTCATCCGCGCTTTTGATTCTCTCCGAGATCAGATACGCCGCGGCAATCTTCAGTATATCGCCGATAACAAACGGAGCGGCGCCGATGAGCAGGGCATCGCCGATTGACAGCCCGGTCGATATCGATATCCAGATAACGCCGCAGATTGTTATTGCGGCTGATCCGAGGGCGAGTCCGGCGATTTTTATTGTCTTTGAATTTCGTTCGCAGGCGATTCCGACGATGAGCGCCGCGATTATAAATCCGAACATGTATCCGCCCGTCGGACCCATGAGAATCCCGGGACCCGATGTCATCTGATGGAACAGGGGAAGACCGAGTGTGCCCAGAATAATGTATAAAACCGCGGGAATTGCGGCATGGCGTTTCATAACGCAGCCGCAGAGCAGAATGAACAGGGTCTGAAGCGTGACGGGAACGGGAACCATCGGGATTACAATATAACTGCCGATTGCAAAAAGCGCGATAAATATTGCCGTTTGATAAATTATCTCCGTTCTCCGTATGTCTCCGTACATCTTGTCAACCTGTATCAACAAAGTTGGTTGACATGCTATTTAACAGATGTGTATTGTGTGAATTTTGCGGAGATAACCAGGCAGAATTGCAGGTTAAAAAGGCAACAAAATAGGCTTCTTTTTAATATATTTTAACATTTGGATACTATCAAAAATTTATGATATTATATGATCCGGCAGTCTTTGCCGAACTTTGCCGGCATTATAAAAAGCTCATTTTCAGGAATAACGCTTGTAAATACCGTTTTCACGCTTTTTCTCTGAGGCGGCGCTGATATAGGTACCTTCGGTGATGTTCTCATAGCCCTTCCGCCTCAAAGCCTCCTTTATGCTCTCGGCATGGGGACAGCGGTCATGGTGATGATTCTCGGTCACAATGCATGAAGAAAGATGAACTGCGACTTTATTTTTCGGAATATCGGTCTTTTTCTCGAGTTTTCTGCCGAAGTGGTCGACCGCCGCAAGAGCGCACGGATTCTCGCAGCCGCCGCAGGTGACAGCAATATGGGGAATATCGCGCGGATATCCTTCGAAAAAGGCTTTTCGCTCGAAGAATGTCTGTGAACAGGCAAAACCGCTGCATCGTTTTCTGGCGTTTTCGCACTGAATAATCAGAACATAACGGATATCTTTCTTTTCCATCGCCGATGTCCCCGATGTCCCGTTGAAAAAAAGTATTATTGATTAAATCTGCGTGCAGTCGCCGGAAACCGCCTTTTCTATGGTTCCGTTGTCTTTCTTGATAATAAGAGCGCCGTGGTCGTCGATATCCATAGCCAGACCTTCAATCGTCTTTCTCGGCGTCGTAACCCTCACTCTTCTGTCAAGCGTCAGCGAAAGGCTCTTCCATTCCTTGATAATCGGCTCGAAATCGTTTTTCATGACGAAATCGTAGCGGAGCTCGAACTCCTTCAGGAACTGCGCAAAGAACTCGACGCGGTTTATATCCGCGCCCGTCTCGTCCTTAAGCGACGTAACCGCGACCGGCTTGTCGTTATTGAAGACTTCCGGAGTCACATTCGCGTCGATTCCGATACCGAGCAGACAGTGGTGAATAACGTCGGCTTCGGCGGATAACTCCAGATAAAGCCCGCTCACCTTTTTATCGCCGATATAAATGTCATTCGGCCATTTGATGAGAGCGCCGACATCATACATGTTCCTTATGGTTCTCGCGACCGCAATCGATGCCGCCATCGTTATGAAAAACAGGCGATCCACCGAGATATCCGGTTTCAGAATGATTGTAGTCCAGATTCCGCCGGGCGGCGACGACCATGCGCGTCCGAGTCTGCCGTAACCGCCGGTCTGCTCTTCGGCGATGATAACCGTTCCGTCAAGAGTATTTATGTCGTTCTTGGCGCAGAGCTCCTTGGCTACCCATGTCGTCGACTCCGTTTTCTCGAAATAACGGATATCCTGCCCTATAAAACGCGTCTTAAGATACTTCTTAATCTCGTGCGGAAGAAGACCCGCGGTAGTGCTTACAAGCTCGTAGCCGTCCGTTCTTGAAGAATTGATGGAGTATCCGAGCGCTTTCAGCTCCTTTATATCCTTCCAGACGGCAGAACGTGTTATGCCGAGGATCCTGCTTATTTCTTCGCCCGATACGGGCTCTTTTCTCTCTTCAAGGATTTTTAAAATCTTTCCTGCTGTTTCATTCATTCCGATTACCCTATTGAATGCCTTTTATTGCCTCTGATATACGGGAACAATTCGCAAAATTGCGAATGAATCATATATAAAAGTTAGTGTCTCCGTTTAGAATAATATTTCTACGTTGGCAGTACAGAAATTCCTGATAAACTCCTTTGACGGCAGTTCGTGGGTTGATACCAAAACAAAGTATCCGTCACCGTATTTCTTGGCAAATATCACATTTCTGCCTTCTTTTGCCGATGCAATAACCTCATCTTCCGCGATCTCGCCGGTGAAATATCCGTCGAAATCAATCATGTTCTCGTCGAAATCGGAGGTAATGTCCGAGAATTCCTTACTTTTGTTGATCTTTATCGGCGCGCTGAAGAATTCGTGAGTATATTCGCATTTGAACGGCAACCAGTCGTATGTGTCGCTGTCTGCGGTAATGGCGCCGTAGCAGAGGATTCTTCCGCCTTTCTTTACGAAGTTTTCGACTCTTTCGCGGGATGATCTGAGTGCGGGAAGAAGGCTGGAATACAGCCTGTTTCCAAAACCTGCCGGAATTATGAGGGCAACAATCTCCCCCTTGTAAAAGGACATTGCAAGCATCTGCGGGGTTATAAGTTCGCATTTCACGCCGCATTCCCGGATATATTTGTCCAGAATGCCCTCGGTTTCCCAGGCAACCGCTGCTTTTGATATCATTGTTTCCTCTTAAAAATCTGCGACCGGATTTTTCCGTTCAAAACGTTTTCCTTTCTCCGTTCAGAACAATACTTCCGCATCGGCAGTACAGAAATTCCTGATAAATTCCTTTGACGGCAGTTCGTGTATTGATGTTATGACATAGTATCCTTCGCCGTGCTTCTTCGCAATCATGACCTTTTTGCCGTCCTTTGTCGAGGCAATGACCTCGCATTCGGGGGCGGTCTCGTCGGAGAAATAACCGTCGAATTCAATGCCGTTCTCGTCGAAATCGGCTGTAATGCCGGAGAACTCATTGTTTTTGTCGACCGTTATCGGCGCGTTGAAGTAATCGTGAACGTAACTGCACTTAAACGGCAGCCAGCCGTATGTGTTGCCGTCCGCGGTCATGGCGCCGAAACAGAGGACTCTTCCGCCTTTCTTCACGAACTTCTCTATTCTGTCCGCCGATGCGCGAAGCGCCGGAAGAATACCCGAATACATTCTGTTTCCGAAACCCGTCGGAATTACGAGGGCAACGATATTTCCCTTGTAAAACGGCGTTGCGAGCATCTGCGGGCTTACAAGTTCGCATGTGACGCCGCAGTCCTCGATATATTTGTTCATAAAGCCCGCAGTGTCGCAGGCTATTCCCGCTTTTGATTTCATCCCTTTATCACTCCTAACGGCTCAAATCTGGCGACCTTCAGGGAAATTCCCGCTTCATGGACGACTCTTACGACCTCGCTGCTTGACTTGTAGGCATCGGGGGCTTCTTCGGCTATGACCTTGTTGCTCGTCGCCTTTACGAAGATGCCGCGTTTCTCGAGATCTTCCTTGATTTCCTGCCCGCTCATGCCTTCTTTTGCCTTTGTGCGCGAGAATACCCTGCCCGAGCCGTGACAGGTGCTTCCGAATGTCTTCTCCATCGCCGCCGCCGTTCCTTTGAGCAGATATGATGCCGTTCCCATGCTTCCCGGAATCAGGACGGGCTGTCCGACCGATACGAGATCGCTCGGAAGATCTGGCGAATTCGGACCGAATGAGCGTGTTGCGCCTTTTCTATGGACGCAGACCGTCTTTCTTATGCCGTCTATCTTGTATTCCTCGAACTTGGCAACGTTGTGGCAGACGTCGTAGACGAGTCTGAGTTCGTCGTATTCGGTTCCGTAGATCTTACAGAAGACCTCGCGGACCATATGCGTTATCATCTGCCGGTTTGCCCACGCATAATTGGCGCAGGCCGCCATTGCGCCGAAGTATGCCTTTCCTTCGTCGCTCTTTATCGGTGCGCAGGCAAGCTGATTGTCGGGGATATTTATGCCGTATTTCTTTGTCGCAGCTTCAATCTCTTTCAGATGGTCGGTGCAGACCTGATGTCCGAGACCGCGTGAGCCGCAGTGTATCATTATGCAGAGATTGTCCTTTTCGACGCCGAACTTTGCCGCCGCTTCTTCGTCCATTATCTCGGCGGTCTTCTGCACCTCAAGGAAATGGTTTCCGGAGCCGAGTGTGCCGCATTGCGGAATGCCGCGTGCTATCGCCTTTTTGCTCACAAACGCAGTATCCGCGCCTTTCATGCAGCCGTTGTCCTCGCATCTGATGAGGTCCCGCGGTGTGCCGTAGCCGTTGTTTACCATCCATCCCGCACCCTCGTTCATGATGTCGTCAAGCTCCTTTTCGTTGAGTTTTTTCTCGGCATGGGTGCCGACGCCGGTGGGCACGGTGTGGAATAGTTCGGTGATTAGGCGTTTTATCTTGGGCATTTCGTTCGACGAGGCTTTTACCGGCGTTGTTATGAGTCTTACGCCGCAGTTGATGTCGAAGCCGACGCCTCCGGGTGAGATGATTCCCGTATCCGCGTCGAATCCGGCGACGCCGCCGATGGGAAAGCCGTATCCCCAGTGAACATCGGGCATTGCAAGCGAGTATTTCAGGATTCCGGGAAGGGTTGCCACGTTTGCAAGCTGTGTTACCGCACCCTCCTCAAGGGTCTGCGCAAGGAGTTCCGAGATATATATTCTTGCCGGCACCGACATATTCGGCATGAATCCTTCCTTTAATTCCCATTCCACGTCACTTATTTTGTTTATTTTGTCAATCATCACTCAGCCTCGGATTCGGTTTCTGTCTTATATTTGTTTATTATTTCGTCGTGTTATTTTGTCTTTTTTTGTCTTATCGTATCTTAGATGATATTCTGAATTATTGTATCGGTACTTATATTATGTTTAATGTTGACGCAATGTCTGCGCAAAGCTGATGTCGAGTTGGTGCAGAGTTGATGCAAAGTCAACGCAATCAGTCGACGCAGACGGCGCCGATTTCCACGGCACCGATTACGCGTTACCGATTTTCACGGGATTATACGTCAAAGATTATCTCCGCCTGATAATATATCCCGTCATCTTCGGAAATCTTCTCAATCTCGACGCCGGAGCGCGATATGCCTTTAATCTCGGTGCCGCCGCCGTGCTTATCAAGTACAAACGGCTCGCCCGTGACCTCGGCTTTCAGCGTATTTCCGGTAATCCTGGGTTTTACGCCCGAAAGCACGAGGCAGTCGACCTCCGCGACGAAGAGCAGTTCAGAGAGAAAATCTATGAGAAGGTTTGAGAGCGAATCCGATTCGACCTCAATCTCTTTTGTCACGCTTGAGGCGCCGGAATCGGCATTTATGCCTTTATCCGCGTCATTATTCTCGAACATTATCGAGAACATGGCTCTTGCGGACTCGGAAAAGAGTTCTTCGGGGCTCCTGCCTCTGCATCGGAACAGATAGTCTGCGGTGTGGTCCAATTCTTCAAAAGACATGTTAAAAAACGGGATTTGGAAATCCGGAATTTCCTTATGCGGTGTATGAATAATCCGTAAACTGCGGAATCATATCCTTGCTTACGCAGCTGATGAATCTTGCCTGATATATTGAGATATAGAGGATGTATTTTCCGATATAAATCTCTATATCCGTCGGTTTTGCGGGTTTTACAAGCGTGGACAGCAGAATCGGACCGCCGCAGGATGTGCACACTCTGAAATCGTGGCCTTTATCAAGGATATACCGGCGAACTTCTTCGGATACGGTGATATCGTATGGAGAGTTTTTCTCCGTAGGTTCAGAATACATTGCTTATTATTCGGCATGTAAGGCTAAAATAGATTACTCATTAAGTATGTGCAGCATTACGTATGTGCTCTATGCAATGCACAATTTGAGTATATTTGACTTTAAACTTTTGAAAATAGCTATCGCTGGAGCAGTTCCAAATATGCCTGTTATTTTGTGCTTTTCCGCAGTTTATACGACGGAAATAGCCTGATTTACCAGATCCGCATATTGCTCTTTCAGCATATACTGAATCTGATCATTGTCCTTTTCTTTGATAACGTGAAGGATACCAATCTTTGAGGCAATGATACCTACCATTGATGCAACCGATTTGTAGCTGACATCAAAGTTTTCTTTCAGCTTCTCGTGCAGACCGGCTATGGTAATAGTCTTCACCTGCACGAAAATTTTCAGCAGCGTACGGCGTATGCCGTTCTTGTCTCTCGACAGATAGCTCTTAAGGCGCTTTTCTATCTCGTTTTTTAGATCGGCTACTGATCTCATGTGTGAAAATATGATCTGCATTTTATTTAATACTTGTGCTGGTTTTTCGGGATATTTTCGTCAAAATATGCCCTTTTCGGGATTTAAAAATGCATTATGAGTCGGGAATAATCATGCGCTGTTCTCAGGTTCTTGAGTTCTCAGGTTTCAGGTGTTCCCGGTATTATCCCTGCATTATCCCGGCATGCTATCTGCATCTTATCGGATCTTCTATGTATATCCTCTGCATGTTCTGGATCTTATCTGCATATTCTCTGTATGTCCCTCATGTTCTTTCTATATCCTTTGCATAAAATCCCGCCGATTATCCATCATTTCGGGATTTTATTGTGTTATAACGCAAACCGACATTGCGATATACATATAATGACATTGCCGCATACGTAAAATGACATGCTCATATATATAAAACGACATTGTGTTTTTGCATTATTTTGCGTGCATTTTGTGCAGTATTTATGCAGTATTGAATGTGTCCTGCGTATCTTTGCATGCGTCATCATCACATGCTTCACATATAAGTCTTATATAATGTGCACTTTTCTTATTCAATCCCCGCGTTTACCCGCGTTTACCGCGGAATCCGTGAGTCTGACCGTCAAAATCCGAATAAATGCGGCGTTTTTCCGCGGCACCTGTCCTTCAGACCAATACCATTTATGATCTTTAAAAGCATACCTCTATTCATGGGTAAATTTACCTACGACATCAACAGATACGATCCGCGGCATATGGTTGCGCTGCCGCTGGCTCTTTTCATTGTATCCGTGATCTTTTTGGGATTTAATACCGTGACGACCGGACTTCCGGTTGAAGCAGGTATTGACTTTTCAGGAGGAATTGCCGTAACCGTCTTCACCGATGACTCGGCGGCAGACCTTGAACAGTATTTCAAGGACTATCCGTTAAAGAGCGTGGGTGAGAGCATTAACAACGGATACTATCTCGTCTTCGACAATATCCCCGACGAGAACAGATTCCAGGAAATGACCAAACACGTCTATGCCAAGTATCCCGACGCAGGTATCGACCTGATTGGAGAGACGTTCGGTAAGACTCTTCAGACTCAGGCATTCTGGGCAGTGCTCATGGCATTCATCCTCATGGCAGTCGTTGTCTTTGTTGCGTTCAGAAACTTCATCGCATCACTGACGATTGTTGCCGCCGGTGTCTTCGATATCAGCATAACCGCGACGATAATGGATGTAATCGGTTTCACGCTCTCTCTCGGAACGACCGCGGCACTCCTTATGCTTATCGGTTATTCCGTGGACAGCAACATCCTGCTTACCACGCGCCTGTTCAAGAGGCAGGGTAAGATTGACGAAAAGTTTGCAAATGCGTTCCACACGGGATTCATCATGACCACAACGACGCTTGTCGCGGTTGCGGTAATGTTCGTCGTCACTTTCGTCGGTCAGATTGTGATCATCCGCGACATCTCCGCCGTTTTACTCATAGGTCTTGTCATAGACCTGATGACGACATGGATGTTCAATGCGGGAATCCTGAAGATGTATTTCGCAAAGAAAGAAAACCCCTGGCAGGGATCCGGAAAACAGGGAGGCAAAAATGGCAGACGATGAAAGCACGGCAAAGAAGATCTTTACGGATGTTCGCGTAATTGTGATGCTGGCGCTTGTAATCTTTTCAATCTTAAGCATCTACGTTCTCCCGCCGGCATTCGACAAGGGTGTCGAAGGAAACATTCAGCTCGGTCTCGATCTGCAGGGCGGTTCGTGGGTTCAGCTCTCTTTCCAGTCCGAAGTTGTCAGATTCAGTTCGCCGACAATGAGCGCCGATGCCCTCGCCCAGAAGATCTGGGATAAGGCGGGAATAGAAGCTGTTGCCGTAAGCGACGATAAGATAGAGATACGAAAACTTCTGACACAGGAAGAGGTCGAGAATCTCTTCAATGAGATAGGCGACGTAAAGCTGGTCGCATATACTCAGGGAGTTTCAAAGGAGACCGCCGATGATGTCAAGAGAATTCTCGAGGATAAGGTCAACAACCTCGGAACTCAGGATGCAAAGATCAACACCATCAGCGGTTCGAACAATGTCGCTACCTATATCCGTATCGAGCTTGCCGGCACTGACATCAGCACGGCTCAGGACCTTGTGAGTTCGCAGGGTAAGTTCGAGATAAGAATCGTCACCGAAGGCAACGAGACTGCTCATGTGCTCTACGGCGATTCCGTAACGAGTGTATCGCGCCCGAGTCAGAGCCCGCCCGGAAGCGGCAGCTGGGGTGTAGCCTTCACGCTCAGTGAAGACGGTGCAAAGGCACTTCGCGACGCATGTATCCAGTACGGCGCAACGAAGGAACCGGAGAAGCATTACCTCAATATGTATCTTGACGGAGAACAGGTCTACGATGCACCGCTCTCTTCCGATCTTGCGACAAAGCTCCTTACGGGAACGGTCAACGATCTGAGGGCATCCACCGGTATGGGTGACGACGGTCTTGAGAAGGCACAGGTTCTCGAGATTCACCTGAGAGCCGGCGCTCTGCCTGTCGATGTCACGACTGCGGGTCTGGGTTCGGTCTCGGCACAGATGGGAGATTACTTCAAGTTTGTCTGTATTATTGCGGCACTTCTGGCGCTGGGCGCTGTCGGTGTCACGGTATATCTCAGATATCACGAGCCTTCGATAGTTCTTCCGATGCTGCTTACGAATATCGCCGAACTGATTATCCTTCTCGGATTCTCGAGATACGTTCAGCAGCTTGATCTGGCAAGTATTGCCGGTCTTATTGCCGTTATCGGTACCGGTATCGATCAGCTTATCGTGGTTACCGATGAGGTCCTTCACGAGGGTAAGGTTCCGTCGCCGAACGTCTACCTGAAGAGGTTCAAGCGTGCACTGGTCATCATCACCGTTGCCGCCGCAACCGTCATCTTCGCGATGGTGCCGCTGATTCTGATGGACTTATCGACACTCAAGGGATTCGCGATTATCACGATCCTCGGTGTCCTTGTGGGCGTAATCGTTACCCGTCCGGCATACGGTAAGATTATCATGGCGATTCTGTCAAAGAAGCCCGCAAAAGAGATTTCGTCGGATTCAAAGGATGAGTAAAGACTCATCCCGGATTTAATTTTTTGTCATTCTTTTGTTTTTTCTTTTGTCTTATTTTGTCTTTTTCTGTTTTTTTGTCTTTCGTTTGTTTTTTTGACTTTTTTTGTTTTTCTTTTGTCTTTTCTTATAATCCGTAATCATTTCGGCTGATTTATGCCGAATGGCAATATGATGGCAATATGGGATGGCAATATGATAAAGTATTTATTTTTATCAGACATTTTTTGTGTAAGAAAATAGGAGTTTGAAACATGGCAAAACCTGTTCTTATGGACTTTTATGCCGAGTGGTGCGGACCCTGCAGGATGCAGTCCCCGATTATCGATGCACTCGGACAGAAGATGGGCGATTCAATCGAGGTAAAGAAGATTGATATCGACAAAGAACCCGGACTTACGATGTCATACAGCATTGAGGTAGTCCCCACTTTGATCATCGAGAAAGACGGCGAGATCGTTCACAGGCGTGAGGGTGTCACGGATGCAGCCACGCTCGAGAAACTTCTGACGCCGCTGATCTGAATATTTTTTAACTTTTTTAATCCTCAATTTTTGGCGCAAATATGACAATTACTGAAGAATTCGAGTATATCGGAAAGAGACTCTTTAAAGAGGGTCTCGTCGGCGGCAACTTCGGAAACATGAGTGTCCGCACGGAAGGCGGCTTTTACATCACAAAGAGCGGTTCGTATCTTGACGAATGCGAGGAGGTAAAGTTCGTATCCGATGACGGCGTGCCCGAGGCGGGCGCATCGAGCGAGTGGCGAGTGCATTATGCGGTCTATAAGCAGCGTCCCGATGTCATGGCGATAGTCCACGCACATCCGGCATATGCCGTGACGGTCTCATTCGACCGCGATATTATCATGACGAAGGACAGCGAGGGAAAGATGCTCTGCCCGAAGATTCCGGTTGCCACTGGCGAACCCGGGACCGAAGAGCTTGCCCGCAATGTGGCGGCGGCACTCTCGGACGGCAACGCCGCCGTTGCAAGAGGGCACGGGACGTTTACGGTCGGCAAAACTCTGAAGGAAGCATACCTTATGACCTCGATAGCCGAGCATGCCTCGAAAATAGTGTATTTAACCGGCGATCACCCCTGATTGCCGGATTAACGTTTTTATTTCCGCAATTGTCCGAATTACGATTTAATTGTGTTTATTTGCTCTTTAATTGCGTTTTAATCTCTGAATCTCTCTTTTAAGTTCGCGGTTCGACGCAAGGAACATATCGGCGAGGACTCCGAACATGAATATCTGAAAACCGAGCGTTATCAGAAGAACGGTGAGTATTGCAAGTTCGGTGTGAACAACGCTTCTGAACCACTCATACAGCACGAAAATACCCGACAGCAGTCCGAGAAATGCGAGCGTGAGTCCTATAAGTCCGAAGTAGAACATCGGGTTGCTGACTTTTGCAAGCCGCCAGATTGCAAATATTATCTTGGCGCCGTCGCGGACGGGGTGAAGTTTCGTGGGCGTGCCCGGCCGCGGTTTGTAGGCAACGGGGACGATGACCGTTTTCTGGCGGTTTGCCACCGACTGCACCGAGATTTCGGTCTCAATCTCAAAGCCCTTCTCTTTGAGATCCATCTCCTTTATCGATTCGGTCTTAAACGTCCTGTATCCCGAGAGAATATCCCCCAGATATTCTCCGTGCGTGACCTTGAAGAGATAATTGATTACCTGGTTGCCGAAATGGTTGAATTTGCTGAGCGCTCCCGGTTCAAAGGTATCCAGACGGTTGCCGATTACCTGATCGGCGTCGTTTGCGAAGAGCGGGGCAAGCATCCTCTCGGCATCGGCGGGGACATAGGTGCCGTCGCCGTCGAGCATCAGTATGTATGGTTTGTCTATCTCTTCTATTGCCTCGATGATTGCCTGTCCTTTTCCCTTTCCGGATTGTATTTTGACTTTTGCGCCCGCTGCCTTCGCTATCTCGACAGTCTTGTCCGTGCTCCTGCCGTCCATGACAAGTATGTCGCTGTAACCCATCTCTTTGAATGAGAGAATGAGACTTTCTATTGTGGGCGCTTCGTTAAGTGTGGGGATGAAGATACAGACCTCATCCTTATTTACATCCATTATTATCATATATCTGAATATAACTTCATAATCTTTTCAGATCTTTTTTGATAATTTTACTGTTGCGGCACTATATTCGTGTCCGTCGATATTCTGGAATTGTCGGTTTTGCTGAAGACGTCGACTCTGATGCGGTCGCCGGGTCTGATGAGACCGTCGGTTATATCTATTGCGACCTTCTCGCCTTTTCTCCAGTAATCGTTTCTGCAGCCCGATCCGCTTATGGTCTTTACGTGGTAATGGTGCGTGGGTATGAAATCCGTGCCTCTGAAGGTCTCGATGCGGCAGGGCAGAAGTACGTCGTTACGGTATATCTCGGCGTAAAGGTCGCTGTTGAGGTAGTCGGTCTTGCCGCCGTGGTAGAGGGTAATCTGACCTTCGTAGTTCGGCGCCGTGCTCTTCAGCTGGCGAATCTCGAATATTGCGGGTGTTTTCGACGGAAACGGCACATCCGGCATCTCAAGGCTCATCGCCCATAAAAGCACGACCATTGCAAGTATTATTACGATTGCGACCGTCAGAAGGACGGCAAGAACCTGAGAGTTTGCTTCCGAGTTTGTTTCCCTGTCTGCTCCCGAGTATGCTCCCGAAGATTGGTCTTTTATTGCGGAATTTTCGGTCAAGTATATGACTATCGGCGCAGGAAGATAAATAAATTGTCAAAATATGCGGAAAAGATACGAAAATGGGGAAACGATACGCAATTCGGGAAATGCGCAAATCCGAAAATTCGGAAAAATGCAAAAATTTGGAGAATGTAAGAATCCGGAAAATGTGAAAATGATATTTGATTGGTGATATATGATTGGTTTTCTTTGATCAGTTTTCGCTGTTCTCTTCCGAGAACTCGTCGATTGCGAGCTGATACATCCAGTCCATGAGGTAAGGGCAGTCCTGAATACTGCATTCTTCCTCACAGCAGATACAGGGCAGAAGTTCGCCGGATGCCATCAAAAGCCCGGGATCAATCGCACGTTTCTTTGCTTTCAGGAGATACGTCTTGATGCCGTCCGACTTATACTCGAGCCTGTCGACCATGTCGGTATCAATGAGTTTTTTGACGACTCTCGAACACTTTCGGCTGTCGATATTCAGAAGTTTCCAGAGCTCGCTCTGAAGTATACCTTCCGGTGTCGATTGAATGAGCCTTATTGCTTCATCTTCAATTTCGGTCATGTCTTTAACGTGCCAATCAGATTAAAGGTGCTATCGTCAGGATGTTGCTTCCGCGGATGACAATCGTGCCGAGATTTCTTCCTCTCTTGCCGTTAATGAACTCGGTCGCTTCTTCCATGAGGATGTTTAAGTGCTCATCCACGGCGACAAGCTTGCCCTGAAGGGATTTGCCCTCATCCTTAATCTCGACTGTGATTTTCGAGTCAACAAGTGCTGACACTTTTTTTATGGGCAGAACAATGCTATTAACCATCGTCAATTATATGGTTTTGTTATGTAATTAATTATTCCATACGAATCCTTATCTGCGGACATGACATGTCCTGCCGTGTCCGCGTATTTCCGCACAAATGCCCGCATTATTCTTTGCAGATGCGGATAATCTTCTCCGTCATGTTTTTGCTTCCGACATATATCGGGGTCTTGTGGTGCGGCTTTTGCGGTTTTACGTCAAGGAGGTTGTTTACGCCGTCCGTTATCTCTCCGCCCGCCTGTGCGGCTATGAATCCTATCGGGTTAGCCTCGAAGACAAGCCGCAGTTTTCCGGTTGCATTGTCTTTGGTCTTTGGGTAGCAGTATATGCCGCCGTACTTCAGAATCTGGTGGAAATCGGCGACGAAAGAGCCTGAATATCTGAGTTTGCCGCCTTCTTTTTCGATCTCGTCGATGAACTTCTCATGCTCGGGTATCCAGTCTTTCTTGAGACCGCCGCTGCCGTAGAGTTTGCCCTGCGGCATCTTTACATTCTCTTCGAGCATGGTGTAGACGCCGTCTTTGAGCGCGAAGATATATACTCCGCTGCCGACCGTGAGCGTAAGGACGGTCATGGGTCCGTAGAGCATGTACATCGCGGCACGCATTTGATTGCCGCAGGAGAGCGCGTCGCCGTTGTCGTAGATTCCGACAATGGTGCCTACGCAGAGGTTGACCTGAATGAGCGACGAGCCGTCCAGCGGGTCCATTACGACCGCGTAGCCGGCTTTGGCGTCCAGGTTTTTGACGATATCGTCTCTTTCTTCGGATGCAATCTGAGATACGAGATTGGATTTGAGAAGCACGTTTACTATATGTTCGTCAGACCAGACATCAAGCGCCGCCTGCTTATCGCCTGACGAGTTCTCGGTTCCCGCGTAGGACTGATTGGATATGAATGCGTCGCGAATCGGGACTGCCTGCATTGCAATAAGCTCGATGAGGTCTTTTAAGTCGTCTTTGCAGTCGGTTTTGTCAAGATATTCTCTCAGTGTCGTCATGTTGTCTCCCGCAATAATTTACTGTTATAGCTTTTACTTGCTTTTACTTATTTACTTATTATGTATATTTTAGGTTGAAAAAATGAGTTGAATCGGTTTTGGTTGTATTTTGTTTTGATTGTATTTTGTCTTGTTTGCTTTGTTTGTTTTTTGTTTTTTTTTGCATTTCCGGTATCGTTTTACCGGTGATTACTCGTTTTTGCGCTGTCTTGTATAGTATACCGCGACAAGGATTGCGCCGATGATAACAAATATCGTAATCGGATTTGTGATCAGATTGAGCAGAACGTTGGGCGGCTGTGTGTCCACCTCAATCTTTATCTGCTTCGCAAGTATGAGTCTGTCCGAGGCGTCGCGGTATTTTATCTCGGTATTTATCGAATAGGGGATTGCATCGGCACTCGAGTCGATTGCGATGTTAAACGGCAGGGTTACGGATTCGCCGGGGGCGAGTTTGCCGACCGATGCCGAGTTGTCGTCAATCTTTACTTCGCTCTCGGGGATCAGTCTTATCTTTGTGTCGTATGCCGTATTGTCGCCGACATTCTTCAGAACTATATCGTATTTACCGGATTCTCCGGGCGCTATCTTGATGCTTCCCGAAGTTACGGCGAATTTAACGCCGTTTGTGACGGGGATTCCGAAGTTCTCCGATGTCGACGTTACGGTCTGACCGTATTTGTCCGTATACTGAATCGTAAGCTTCTCGGGGTGCACGCCAATGCCCGCTCCGTCTTTTACCTCGGCATTGAAGACGACCTCGGTAACATCTCCGGGCTTGAAATCGCCGATGAATACGCTGCCGTCAATGTAGCGGATTATGCCGCCCTGCGACGTGAGCAGTGCCGCGGCATTGGTTCCGGTTTCGTAGCCCGCGTTTTTGATTACGAGCCTAATCTTTCCGTTAAGACCGGGTGAGATGCTTTCGGTATCGACCGAGAGAATCTCGGGTTTGACGACTCCGCGAATCTCAATCGGGATCTCTACCGGAACGACAACGGTCTGATAGGTATAGTCCCACATGCCGTTGGGAAGAATGTTGCTGTATTTCACATAGCTGTATTCCGTCTCTAAAATGAGGTTATAAAGCCCCGCAGGCGCATTCTCGTTTATGTTAATCTGATACGACTCCGTTGCGGAGCTTCCCGCCGGAATATTGCCGAACATCTGCCTCTCGGTCTTGACGGTTACCGGGGCATCGCCGGGCGTGAGACTGCCTATCGTGTTAAGTGCGGTCGTGGTCTCGATGGCATCCGTGGTATACTGCACGCCCCTGATTGCCGACTTATCGAGAGCCGCGTTCTCCAGCACTATTGTTATCTGGACGTTTGACTGCGGATAAAAGTAGTTTGTGCCGCTCACGTATCCCGAGAGCGCCGGAGTGCTTCCGACCGTGTGTTCTCCGGCGGCACCGGCGCAGGGCACGGCAAGCATGAGGAGAACGGCAAAGATTGCCGCATATGCCGACGCATGTGCATAATGCGATATCGACAGGCTTCGCCCTCTCCCTCTCTCCGATGCCGTGAGAGATTTATGTCCGTCATATCCGTCTGCATGTTTTTTCGAATACATTCCCAAATCTCCGGAGAATCAGTTATTCTTCTTCCTGCTGTAGAGGTAGTATCCCGCACCTGCAATTACGACTATGAGGACTATTATGACGATGAGTTCCACGGGTGCCGACTCTTTGTAATTGACGATTATCTTGACGGTATCCGAGACATAGTTGTTGTTATCGCTGTCTGCATATCTTATCTCGGAGTCGAGTGAGTATTCCTTCGGAGTGGCGTCAGACGATACTTTAACCTTGTAATATGCCGTCTTTTCTTCACCCGGGGCAATGTCGCCGATATACGAGTTGGTATCGCTGCTCGAGAACGGAGATACGACGCTTATTCTTCCCTGTGCCTGATATGCCGTTGCCTGACCGGTGTTCTTGTATACTACGGCGATGACGTTCTCGCCGGAGCTTATCTGGGGCGTGTCGCTTACGACTTCGAACTTAATCTTGCCGTCAAAGGAGATTCCGACCGTCACCGGCGCCGTCTTTGCGTCGAGTCCTTCATAGTCTTTGTAGGTTCCGTATACGATAACGGGGTAACTCTGTTTCTCGTTTGCCGTGCTTGAGACCGCGACCTTGTATTCTATGTTGACGGTCTGACCTTTTGCGAGGTCTCCGACATAGACTCCGTTATCTACGGGGGATATGGGGCTGCTTCCGGCAGGCTCGATGAATGCCGCAAACGTGGTTGCCGAGTCCGTTCCGATATTGGTTATATCCATGCTGATGTAGCCTTCGCCGCCGGCGTTGAGGTTTTTGGATGTGACATTGGTTACCTCAAGGACGACCGAGGGGCTTATGACTACGGTTACGGGTATCTCTTTCTTTACCTTCTTGAATGTGTATGAGATGGCGTCGCTTCCGAACTGCTCGTTATTGTACATGTATTCGTATTCGACGACGGCGGTCATCTGGTATGTTCCCGAATGAGCCGTCTGCGGGATATATACGTCGAAGGACAGGTCTTTCATGTTTCCTGCCGGCAGATCTCCGAAGGTCTGGGATCCCGATTTGACTACTATGGGCGAGTTGCCCGGGTTGAGCGTGACAAATCCGCTCTTTGCCGTGTTGGGCAGGTAGTCCGTGGTCATGTACTGTGTCTGAACGAGTTTCATGTCGATAAGACCGCGGTTCTGGACTGCCAGCACGAGTGTTTTGTCCTGACCCGTCGAGATTACGTTGCTTCCGTCTACCGTGACTATGATGTCGGGTCCGTTCGTGACTATTTTTTCACCGGCGAATACGGGTTGTATTACCGCGGTAAACAGAATCATTGCCAGTAAATATACAAGTATACGTTTCATTTTTTTCCATTCTCCAAAAGACTGTCAGTTATTTGAATAATTGAATAATGTATCTGTTTTCAGTACTTAATTATCTTTAAATCTGTTTACTCTGAAATATAAATTGTTGGTTTATTACTATCTCATAGGGTAACGGTTTATGCCGACGGATTCGATACCCGAGATTTGATATTGTTAAATTTATTGATTTAAAAATGTCATATTGGATATTGTTAAATTTGATATCGTTTAATTGTAAATTGTACAGTAAATTTGATATTGATATATTGATATTGTTTAATTATTGGTATATCGGATATTGTTAAATCTGATATTGGTATATTGATATTGTTAAATTTGATATAGTTATATTGGATACAGGCAGGTTTTGGTACGGACGGGTTTTCCGTTTTATGACAGATTTCTGGAGGGTTTTTCATTAGTTTTGGAATAAGCAATGTATACGGGGCTATTGCGGATCTTGTCAACAGATCTCCCAAGGCGGTTCTTGCCGTCATGGTGGTTTTTCTGTGTGTCAGCGGAATATTGATCTCCAATCTGCAGATGGCAGACAATTCAGAGCAGTATATCGATAAGTCGTCCCCCGAAGGAATGCGTTACGACCAGTACAATAATGTGTTCGTAAAGGATTCTTTTGTGCTCCTGATTCAGACCTCGGATGTCTACGATACGAAATTCCTTCAGGCTCTGCTGATGCTTGAGGAAGAGGCAAAGCGTCTGGACTATGTCTCGGGAACAATCTCGGTTGCGGATATTCTCAAGAATGCCAACGGCGGCGTTCTGCCTCAGAATCGTGCGGATATCGAGAGGGCGGTAAGGTCGGTTCCCAAAGAGAGTTTCACCTCCATAATGCCCGATTCTCAGACAACCCTCGCCTATATCGAGATAGACCGCGGTATCTCCACCGATGTTACGGAGGAGCTGGTGCCGCGTGTCGAATCCCTTGTCGCGAATGCCGAGTTTCCGCCCGGCGTCTCGATTGAGATTACCGGTACTACTCCGTATGACGTGCAGCTGATGAATGTTATGATCGAGAATGCGGTCATGCTTATCGGAGCGGCATTCCTGTTCATGGGTATTGTTCTGTGTATTCTCTTCTCGAACATGAGATACTGGTTCCTGCCTATTCTTCTGCTGCTGTTCGGTCTTGTCTATACCTTCGCGGTTATGAGTCTTCTCGGTGTCAAGATGGGTAACGGAGCCATTGCGGCGTTTCCGATTCTTCTTGGTCTTGGTATAGATTATGCGGTTCAGTTCCATGCCCGTTTCGACGAAGAGATGCGCAAAGGGCATTCGATTGAGGAGTCGAATAAGATTACGCTCTCGAATACCGGTCCTGCCGTTTTATATGCGATGCTTGCGACCCTTATGGGATTCTTTGCGATGTTCATTTCGCCGGTTCCGATGATCATCTGCTTTGCGCAGGTCGCCATTATAGGAGTTACCTGCTGTTATTTCTCCTCACTCTTCGGTTTTCCGGCTCTGGTCTCTCTGATGAAGTATACTCCGAAGGCGGATCATGAGATGCCGCCAAATGTTATTCTTCAGGAGAAGTATACCCATCTTCTCGAGGGCATTGTGCCGAAGGTGATTAAGGCCTCGTTTTTGATTCTTGTTGTCGGACTTGTCGTCGCCTTTTCGGGTATGCATATCGATCCGTCGATTCCTATTGATACGGATGATTCTTCTATGGCGCCTACGGATCTTCCGGCCAAGACGACTCTGGATAAGGTTCAGGAAGCCTGCGGTTCGCTTACGGAGTTTCCTCTTTACGTACGCGGCGATTCCCTGCGTTCGCTGGAGTCGGTAAAGTGGATGGATGAGTTCGGGACGCATATGACGGATATACACAGCGAGTTTACGGGGGTTACAAGCCCCGCTACGCTTGTGAAGGAGCAGAACGGCGGCGAGATGCCCACGGATCAGGCGACGCTTAATGCCGCGTTCAACAATGTCTCGAAGGATTCGCTCGACGGTGTTCTTTCCGGAGATACCGAGGCAATTATCTCGTTTTCGACTATTATCTTAAGTTTCCCCGAGCAGGACGAGCTTAAGTCCGAGGTTGTCAGCGATCTCGTCTGGTCGGAGATGCCCGCCGGTATTGAGGTCTATCCGACAGGCGATTTCGATATGTATACGAGTCTTATGCACAATATCGCGGATACGAAGGATACGATGACCTATCTCGGATTTGTGCTTATCTTCGTCTTCCTTGCGCTGGCTTACAGACAGAAGGAGGCTGTTACGCCGCTTGTTCCGATTGTCTGCGTTGTCGGATGGAATGCGGTCGTGATGGTTATCATCGGTATGCACTATAATGTTATCAGCGCCTGTCTGGGTTCGATGACGATAGGAGTTTCGGCGGAGTATACGATTCTTGTCATGGAGAGGTATCTCGAGGAGAAGAAGCGCTGCAGTAATCCCGAAGAGTCCATCAAGCATTCGGTCAAGAAGGTCGGTGCCGCCGTTACGGTCTCGGGTCTTGTTACGGCGAGCGGTTTCTCGGCGCTGATGCTCTCGGCTTTCCCGATTATCTCGAATTTCGGTCTGTCGACGGTTATCTGTGTGATATTCTCGCTTATCGGCGCTATTGTGATTATGCCCGCAACCCTTTCGCTTGTCGGTAAACTCGGCGCGAAAAGAGCGAAAGCGGCGGCATGATTCCTTTTTTTAATATTTTTTGATTTGAAAATTATCTCTTAATGTCTCAATCTCTTAAGTCGATGACGGCGAATGCGGTTGCGTCGCTTTCGGAGTGGCTCAGGCTTATGTCGCATCTTTCGGCTATCTTAAGGATTTTTTCGTCCTTTGTGTGCAGGACGACATAGGGTCTGCCGTTTTTGCGGTTGAGTATCTCGATGTCGCGGTAGTCCATGGTTATGTCGAGACCGGAGAGTGCCTTTACGACAGCCTCTTTTCCGGCGAAGCGTGCGGCGAAATGCTGTGCGGGCCTGGCTTTGGAGAGGCAGTATTCCTGTTCGGCGGGGGTGAAGCAGCGGTCGAGGAAGTTTTTGTTTGCGAGTTTTTTGTCGTCGAAGCGGGATATCGAGATTATGTCCGTGCCTGTGAGGATCAATTGTCACACCGTTTTACCGTTTGTATACGTCGTTTGGTTTCTCAGGTGATTAGATTTTTGGCGGCGGTTTCGAATTTGCCGCGATTGTGCCCTCCGCTGCCCGCCCCGAAATCAAAATGATATGAATATATATTGTAACATTGAAATTTTATGCTTAGAATTGGTGAATTATGACTGATTGGAATATGATCGGAATAATTGCGGCTTTCATTATCTACTTCGGTGTAATGATCTACATAGGATTCTTCTATATGAAGAGTACTAAGACCGCAAATGACTATATTTTGGGAAACAGGTCGCTTGACCGGCGTGTTGCCGCATTATCGGCTGAAGCCTCGGATATGAGCGGATGGCTGCTTCTGGGTCTGCCGGGTCTGGCATATGTCTCGGGTCTTTCCGAGGCGGGATGGACTGCCATCGGTCTTGCGATAGGTACCTATCTTAACTGGAGATTCATTGCGAAACGTCTGAGAGTCTATACGGAGAAGGCTAACGATTCGATTACCATCTGTGAGTTCTTTAAGAACAGGTTCGGCGACAAGAAAGCCTATACCTCGGCGATTTCGTCTGTCTTTATTATTATCTTCTTTGTTGTTTATACCGCTGCACAGTTCGTCGCCGGCGGCAAGCTGTTCAATTCCATCTTCGGACTGGACTATTTTACGGGTATGATTATATGTGTGGTTATTATCGTCGCATATACTCTTACCGGCGGTTTCCGTGCGGTCTGTCTTACGGATACGATTCAGGGCATGCTGATGTTCTTTGCACTGCTCATCGTTCCGCTGATTGCGTTGGGAATGCTCTTCAGTGACGGCGCCGCGACGATTGCGACCATCAATCCCGATATGCTTTCGCTCTTTAAGGATCCGGGCACGGGCGAGTTTATCTCGGTCTTCCTTGTGGTTTCGGGTCTTGCATGGGGATTCGGTTATTTCGGTCAGCCGCATATCATCCCGAGATTTATGGGTATTCAGAATCCCGAGGAGATTCCGCAGGCACGCAGAATTGCGATGGTCTGGGTTATCGTGACGCTTGCGTCCGCCATCTTCATCGGTCTGCTGGGCAACATCTTCTTCTCGACGCCTCTGGATGTGCCCGAGACGGTCTTCGTTCAGATGACGACGTCCACGCTGTTCTCGTTTATTGCAGGTATTGTCTACTGCGGTATTCTGGGAGCTATTATGAGTACGGCATCTTCGCAGATGCTTGTGGCTTCTTCCGCCATTTCGCAGGATTTATACAAGACGTTCTTCAATAAGAATGCGTCCGAGACACTTCTGCTGGTTATCTCGAGAATTACCGTGATTATCGTCGCGGCTCTGGCGGTTACAATATCGCTCGACCCGAACAGTTCGGTCTTCGGTATTGTCTCGGTTGCATGGGCGGGATTCGGTGCGACTTTCGGTTCCGTGCTTCTTCTGGGTCTGTTCTGGAGGAAGGCGACATGGCAGGGTGCTCTTGCGGGTATTGTCTTCGGCGGCGTTGTCGTTATCGGCTGGTATCTTATTCACCCGATTATCTTCGGCGGTTACCTCTATGAGATGGTGCCGGGTGTAATCGCGAGTATGCTTGCCATTTATCTCGTAAGCCTGAAGACGACGCCGGATAAGGAGGTTACCGACCTCTTCGATGCTTACGTTGCCGAGATCGGCGACAGATCCACATAAAATTTTTTTGCGGCATCGCTTCTCTTTTCGCGATCTTTTTCTTACGTGTTTTTCGAATTTTCCGGGTGCTTTTTTTCGTTTATCGCGTTTTGGAGACGTTTTTCCGGTTGCGGGGTTTCGTGTGTGTTCCCGCGCTTTTTTTCATAGATTTGTCTTTTCACGGTGTGAATTCCTTCGGATTATGCGTTTTTTGTCTGCGGCACCGGTCGCGGTCGGGGATTTTTCGCGGGTCTTACGTTAACTTTATAAAAGGTAGAATACAACTTCTTTCTATCACACCGAAGATACAGCCGTGTGAGGCGGTATGTGGTGCCTCGGGAGGGAAATGAACCTCCTGTTTTGGCGGCTGTAAGCTCGGAGTGGAGAGTAATATGATAGACAGCGGAGATACAGCATTCATTATCGTATGTACTGCCCTTGTCATGCTGATGACACCGGCAGTCGGGTTGTTCTATGGCGGAATGGTAAGAAAGAAGAGCATCATTTCGATGATTACTTTATCATTTGTCGCCTTTATTGTCGTGGCTATTCAGTGGGTGCTGTTCGGCTACTCACTGGCGTTCGGAACCGATATCGCGGGTTTCATAGGCGGAGCGGATTATCTGTTTATGAACGGCGTCGGACTTGACGGCGACGGAATACCGGATATTCTGTTCATGGTCTTCCAGCTTGTGTTTGCGGGACTTACCGTGGCAATCCTGACTTCGGGATTTGCCGAGAGGATAAAGCTCGGAGCTTTCGTTCTCTTTGCGCTCCTGTGGACGACGCTGGTCTACGATCCGCTTGCCCACTGGGCATGGGGAGGCGGCTGGGCGAGTCAGCTCGGTGCGCTGGATTTCGCGGGCGGTACCGTGGTTCATATCAGTTCGGGTTTCGGAGCGCTTGTGGCTGCGATTGTTATCGGCAGGCGTCTGGGATTCGGTAAGGAGACTATGAAGCCGGCGAATATTCCGCTGACTCTTATCGGCGGTGCTCTGCTCTGGTTCGGCTGGTACGGCTTTAATGCCGGAAGCGAGCTGGCTGCGGACGGAATTGCGGCAAATGCCTTTGTCGTGACGACGATTGCGGCGGCGGCAGGCTCCCTTGCATGGATGGCGCTTTCGTGGTGGCACAGCAGACCGAGTTCCCTGGGTATGATCTCGGGTGCGGTCGCGGGTCTTGTGGCGATTACGCCGGGCGCCGGTTTCGTGGGTCCGATGGCGGCAATCGTTATCGGTGCAATTGCCGGATGCGTCTGTTACGGCGCTCTTCTCTTCCGCGTTAAGAAGGGTCTTGACGAGTCGCTGGATGCATGGGCGGTTCACGGTGTCGGCGGTTTCTTAGGAGCGCTGGCGACGGGTATCTTCTGTTCGGCGGCAATCAACGGTGTCGACGGACTTATCTACGGCAACGTGAATCAGTTCGTGATTCAGCTGGTGGATGCCTGCGCCGCGGTCGTCTACGCGATGGTCGTGACCTATGTGATTGCGATTGTGATCGACAAGACGATAGGACTGCGTGTGCCGGAGGGCGAGGAGTATATCGGTCTGGATATCTCACAGCACGGAGAGACTACTCAGATGTAGGCTTCGGAGGCATAATACAGGAATATTCGGAGATTATCGACAGGTGATATAATGAAGAAGATAGAGGCGGTTATAAGACCCGAGAAGCTTGAGCAGGTTTCGGATGCGCTTATTGCAAGCGGGTACCATGCGATGACGGTTACGGATGTCCGCGGACGCGGTGAGCAGCGCGGTATTGCTCTTCAGTATCGTGGCAGAGAGATTCTTGTGAATCTTATTCCGAAGGTGAAGATTGAGATTGTCGTCGAGGACAGGTGCGTCGATGCCATCGTTAAGATAGTCAAGACGGAGGCGATGACGGGCAGGAACGGCGACGGTAAGATCTTCGTCTACGATATCGAGAAGTGCATTACCATCAGGGATGCGAAGGACAGGGCAAAGAGCGAGGGAAAGGATGATAATTCGAATGAGGGTGATAAAAAGGGTGAATAATCCTTTCATCATCTTTTCACCGGCATTCAATCATTTGACGGACAATCATTCGTTATCCGTTTTGAAAGGGTTAAAAGGATGTATCGTTATGACAGGATACACCATTAAAAACACTATGCACCATTAAACACTAATTCCAATCAGGCATGATTATATAAATCGCACTTAAAAATCACACCAAAAAATCACACCAAAACATCACACAATACAACCTAAAAGCAAAAAAGACAACCAAAACAATCAAAAGCAAAAAACCGACAAAAACCGAAACAGCAAAAACAACAAATCAAGACAGATCTTCAACAGGACAAATCATCATTCATTCAGAATCATTCACAATCAATCAGAATCAATCAGAATCGGCATAACACCAAGTTACATATCAATAAAATGGTCAACCTTAGTAATAATTCAATCTATTAAAATTCAACCTTAGTAAAACCAAAGATCGGATTTAGTCTCAAAAATCACAGATTCTGAAGGGTAATTCCCTTCCCTTCAGTTAATCTTTAGGGCTTTCAGTGATTTTTTGCTGTTTTCAAAAAATTCTCCACAACGTATTCGTTCCTTACCTCGGGGTGGAACAGAACTCCGTAAATCTCCTTATCGCGATGCTTTGCCGCAAGTATTCTGCCGTTTCCGTCCGTTTCGCCATTTCCGCCGTCAACGTCCGCGACCGCAAGCGCCTCAAAGCAATCGGGCAGTGTGACGGCATTTTTGTGAAGTTCGTAGACTTCGAAGTTGTCCCTGTTTTCAAAGATTTTTTCCGCTGTTCCCGTCGTCTTAACGACCTTTGCTTTTGTCATGCCGATTCGGAGATCGCGTTCGCCTATCACGGCGCCGCCGGCGATTTCGGCTAGGACCCGGAATCCCGAGCCGATTCCAAGAATGGGGATGTCTTTGCCTGAGGCATCGCGGATGAAGCGGAATTTGTCGGCATTTTCGGCATCGCCCATGCTATCGGCGAACTCATTGTCTTTGAGTGCGGTGCCGCAGAGGATAATCGCGGAGATATCCGGCAGGTCGCCTCTTGTCCGTGCGGCATCAACCTCCGAGTAATGAAGCGTTTTAAAGCCGAAACCCGCCTTTTTGACGATGTTCTCGACGGGTTTGACGTATTCGGCGACCGAGAGCGGATACTTCGGCGAACAGAGATTGCAGATAAGCACGGTGTGCGTGTCGCCGGTGTTATCGGCGCTGCCAACGTCCGCATTAACCGCATCGTCTTCGGCGTCCGCGTCCGTCTTCGGTGCAATCGGCGTTTTATCCTCGAGATGAGCCTCAAGGATGGTATAAAGCCCGTTATTGTTCCGGCATGATGCCGAAGCCCTGTCGACGACGATGCGTTTTTTGTAGAACGGCGCATCCGCCGTAAAGGTCTCGAACTCGCCGCCCTCGCCGGTAAGAGTGATTTTGTATTTCGCGGCGATCCTGTCCAGCGCCGCCATAAACCTCTCATCCACCCTTGCGCCGAGCAGCTTCTCGTCCAGCGGATACGCGAATACGCCGGAGATGAGAATCTCGAAGCCCCCCGCGATTATCTTATTCATATACTCTCTCTGATCCGTATACCACAGCGGATTAAAACAGAAGAGATCCAGCTCGTTGCATATCCGCTGAACCCGCGACGCCTGATAAACCGACATGATTGCGCCGCTTACGACGCCGGCGATATCATATCGGCGTTTTGCCTCCGCAATCGCCGCCTTGAGATCCGCAAGTTCGGACTCTTTCTCCCCCGCGGTCTCATACTCAACGAGCGGAATTCCGCAGGCATCCGCCTGAAGGCGTGCGAGGTTGACATTCGGCGTATGGAACATGTAACTCTCCTTGTTCCCCGACGCTATCGTGATAAGGCAGACCACCTTATCCCGCATCCCGGCAAGATTGCACGCAAATGCCGAGTCCTTGCCGCCGGAGAACAGCACGCCCAGTCTCATTCCGCACGCCCCTTATGTTTCATATCCGATTCGATGCCGCGTCCCATATCCGACCCTACACGTTGATTCTTGCGGAACTGCCGCCGCTCCTGTTCTTTGTGACGACAATCTGCTTATCTATACGCTCTTTCAGCCCGTCGACATGCGAGATGATTCCGACGAGCCTGTTGCCCTCCGTAAGTCCCGCAAGCGCCCGATACGCCTGATTGAGCGCCTCGGCATCCAGCGAACCGAAACCTTCGTCGACGAAGAGAGTATCTATCTTAATTCCGCCCGCGGACGACTGAACCTCGTCCGATAACCCGAGCGCAAGCGAAAGCGACGCCATGAAGGATTCGCCTCCGGAGAGTGTCTTTACGCTCCTCTCCGAGCCGTTATAGTGGTCGATGACGCCGAGGTCAAGCCCGCTCTTCTTCTGTTTGTTCTCTCCCTCTTTCAGCCGAACCAGCTCGTATTGCCCTGCCGACATTGTCATAAGCCGCAGATTGGCACGGTCTATGATGCGGTCGAAGTAAGTCATCTGAATATAGGTCTCAAGCTCGACCTTGTCCTTGCCGCTGATCTTACCGTTCGCCGTATCCGAAAGAGCCTTCATCCACTGAAGTTTCTTCTCGATATCGGCAATGCTTGACGATTTCGCGACGATATCGCCGCGTATTTTCGTATTTGCGTCAAGCCGCGAGTTAACCGAAATTCGTCTGCTGTCGCATTCACTCTGAGCAAGAGTCAGTTCAGCCAGTTTTGCCTCCTCCTCCTCAAGGTTTATGCCCGCGGCTTTGCTCGAATTAATTGTATTTTTATGGGTTTCAATCGCGGTCTTAATGTTGGAAACTTTCGTTTTCTGATCGTTTAAGGCTTTAACGGCGTTATCGCAGGCAGTCTGAATAGCTTTAGCCTGTACGTCGAGTCTTTTCTTCTCCGCCTCGGCAGCGTTTTTGTCGGCGAATTTCAAGCCCTCTTTAAGTGAAATCAGACTTTTCGTCTTCTCTTCCAGAGCCGATTTATCCGCGGCAATCTCCGCTTTAAGCGTTGCAATTCTCTCGGCATCCCTGCCGATCTCGTCATCCAGCTTCGGAATCCGTTCTTCCAATGCCGTCCTGCGCTGATCCTGCTCTTTTGCCGTTTTCAAAGCCGCATTCGTCGCATCACGCCGTTTCACGCAGTCACCGACAGCGGCGTCAAGCCCCGCCTCCGCTTTTTCGATATCCTCTTCTCCGAGTAACTTCCTGCTCTTCTCCCTCAGCTGCGCCTCGCAGGCTTCAAGAGTTTTCATGCGCCCTTCGGCATCCGTTGCGCTCTTTTCTCTGTCATCCCTTGCCTTATTCGCGTTTTTCTTCGCGGCATTGAGTTCTTTTTCGGTAGGCACGTCGTCTAGGAGCCTTGCGGGACTTGGGTGTGACCTTGAGCCGCAGACGGGGCAGGCGTCCCCTTCCTTAAGTTTCGCCGCAAGAATCCCCGCCTGACCGTCCCGAAATGCCTGTTCCATCATTTCGTAGAGCAAATTGAGCCGTTTAAACTCCGCATCCTTTTTTGTGTACTCATCCTGAGCGGCTTTAAGTTCGTCAATCCCGGTATGATATTTGCCGAGCGCAGTCGAAAACTCATCGAGTGACGTTTTTTCCGCGTCAATCTCCTTAAGCGTCGCATTGAGTCTCGCAATTTCGGCAGCCGAATCCTTGAGTGAACTCTGCTCTGCCTTCATTTTTTCAAATTCAGCTTTCTTACCGCGGAGTGCCTCATCAAGCGTCAGCAGATTGGCGGATTTGGTTCTGCATTGCCTGTCCGAATTGTCAATATCGGTCTGACGCGTCTTAACTTCGTCATATTTCGAGAGTTCCGCCCCGATAAGCGCGGAATCTCTTTCAATCTCCGCCTTATCCTCCAGAGCCCCCCTCGCCTCTTCCGATGCCGCTTCAAGATCGGCAATCTTAGCTTCTTCGGCGGGCAGTTCGGATTCAGCCTCTTCCAGTGACTGTTTTGCCGCCGCAAGTGCTCCGGCGGCACCGATATTCGCGTTGACCTTTTCGAGTTCGGAGTTAATTCCCGCCAACTCATTGTCCAGAGCCACTTTCAACGCCGAATCATGTTCGGTCAGTCTATCCAGAAGTTCTATGACGTCGACCGTCAGCATCCTGCCCGCCTTTGCCTCTTCGACCTCAGCCGCGAGAGGACTCTCGCTTTCCGCCCTAATGCCTGCTATGTATTGCGCAACGCTCTTCTTATCGCATTCGACCTGCTTGCCGATCTCATCCTGCTCGGAATTAAGCCTTTCCTGCAAAGTCCTGAAATTCTGCGTCTTAAAGATCTCTCTGAAGATTTTTATCCGATCCTTTGTATCCTTAAAGAGCAGGTTGTAGAATTCACCCTGCGCAAGCATGGCAATCTGCGAGAACCTGTCCTTATCTACGCCCAAAAGTCCCACAATGGCGTCGGTTACCTTTCCGTCGTTCGTGATGACGGTTCCGTCCGGCATATGAAGTTCGGCATCGGCATTCTGTGCGGTCTGACCTTTTCCGCGTTTTACGGCACGCATATACTTCGGATTTCGTTTTACCGTGTATTCCTTCCCCGCATGGGCAAAAACAAGCTCGACCTCGGTCGGAACGTCGTCCGCCGCATACTTCGAGCGGAACATTCCCGCATCCCTGTTCTGACCGCTGGCTTCTCCGTAAAGGGCAAAGGAGATTGCATCGAAGATGGTCGTCTTGCCTGCGCCGGTGTCGCCCGTAATCAGATACAGTCCCTGTGACCCGAGCCTGTCCATCGGAATCTCGGTCCTGCCCGCATACGGACCGAATGCCGATAATCTCAGATATAACGGTCTCATCTTACGCCCTCCAGATATCGCCGATGCACCCGATAACAAAATCCCGCTGCTCTTTGTTCATCGGCGCATTGTTCTGCTTCTCGTAGAACTCCTCGAAAAGCTCAAGCGGCGTCCTGTTTTCCACGTCAACGGCGTCGGAAACATCCCTCTGCTCTCTGGTGCGTGCATTGTCGTAGCTTAGTTTCATCAGATTGGGATATATGGTCTGCAATTTGCCGAAGGCGTTCACTACGTCGTTTTCGTCGGTCAATACCGCATGTATGTAGTCATCCGTATTCGTACCCGCGTAATTGTCGCGGGCGGTCAGTTCCTCGTAAGTGCCGCGGATCTCGCGGAGATCGTGAAGCGGCTTAAGCGGAATCTCCGAGACCGACACCCCGCCGGCATCCACGTTTACGACCGTTATCGATTTCTTATGGTCTTTTTCCGAGAACGAATACTTAAGCGGCGTTCCCGAATAACGCACCGTCTCTCTGCCTATCGTCTGCTTTCCGTGGATATGCCCGAGGGCTACATAATCGAAGTCGTCAAAGACGGAGGCGTCCACGTTATCCAGCCCGCCGACGCTGACCTCCTCGGAATCGCACCTGACGGCGCCGGTCACAAACTGGTGGGCAATGAGTATGTTCTTCGTCGATTTGTCCGATTTGTCGATATCCATGTGGCGAACGGCAACGCGGCAGGCGTCCGTGTAATCGGCAATCTCTTCACCCTCGAAGATACCGCGAACGGTCACGGGCTTGACAAACGGCAGCATATGGATATTCACCGTAATCCCGCCGTCCGTGAGCGTAAAGCACTTCGCCGCCCCGTCATAGACCGGCGATAGATGGATGCCGGTCGAATCCACAAGCTTGCCGTGATTTGAGAACCGTATCGCCGAATCGTGGTTGCCGCTGATGGCAAAAACAGGCACCTTCATCGCGGCAAGGCTTATCAGAAAGTCATCCCAAAGCCTCATAGCCTCCTCCGAGGGTATGGATTTGTCGTAGACATCCCCGGCTATCAGAACGCCGTTCGGCTTTTCCTCCCCGATAATTCCGAGGATCTCTCTCAGAATAAACTCCTGATCCTCGATCATGGAGAACTCGTTCAACTTCTTTCCGAGGTGAAGATCCGATATGTGAAACAGTTTCATTTTTCCTCCAATCCGTTCGCTTTTCCGGCGTCAGTAAGCCATGCTCTCTTTGCGCTTCATGAGCGTCTTTATGTCCTTTTCGACCTCGAGCCGCTTTCCCGTATAGGGATCGCAGCCGAGATAGTACATTGCCGCAGACCGCGTCATCGGCGTCGGCGTAAAAATCTGGAACTGCTTACCCGTCAGCCGATGCCGGGCAAGAAGCCTCTCGGTCTCCTTCGCCTCTTTCCTGCCCTCGCCAGGGTGACCGGCGATGATGTAGGGAATCAGATAGATACGCTTGTTCTCATCCGCTTTTGCCGCCTCGAACCTGCCTATGAACTCCTCGAAGACGGCGGACGAAGGTTTGTTCATGCACCGCAGCACGAAATCCGAGCCGGATTCGGGGGCAATCTTCATCTGCCCCGAGATATAGCGGCTTACGACGGCGTGCAGAAACCTGTCGTCCATGATGCAGGGATCGAATCTGATGCCGGAATTAATCTGTATCCGCTTCACTCCCGCAATTTTGGACGCCCTGTCGAGAAGTTTCAGGTATTCCCCGGTGCCGGAGACAAGGTTTCTGCATCCGCGTCCGTCCTTGAGGCAGTCCATCTTCGCACAGCCGTTCGCCGTTCTGCACGAAACCCCGTACATGTTCGCCGATGGTCCGCCGATATCCGTAATCGTGCCGCCGAAGCCCTTCGTTGCCGCTATCTTTTCGACTTCGCGAAGGACGGATTCGCGGCTTCGCGAGACCACCCGCTTTCCCTGATGCCTTGCAATCGCACAGAATGAGCAGTCCCCGAGGCAGCCGCGGTGCGACGTGACCGATGTCTTAATCATCTCGAATGCGGGCACGTTCCTGAACGACGGATGAATACGCCGTTCAAAGTCCATGTCGTATATTTCGTCCAGCTGCGCCTGAGTAATCCGCATACGCGGATACTGCACGATATAGCGTGTATCCTGCTTCTGAAGGACAATTTTGCGGTCGTCGTTCTCCTCAAAGAGCACCTGTGCCTTGGCAAACGCTCTTTTATCCGAGGATACCTCCCCGAATGACGGAAGGAGGACGGCGGCGTCGGGATCGTTGCCGTCAGCGTCATCGCCGGCGGCGCCGGATAACAGCTCCCCGATATCCGCCTCTTTTCGGAGAACGACCGTATTTTCGATGCGCATATCCTCCGGCGCAGTCCCCTTCTCGAGAGCCTGAACGACCCGCAGAAGCGGAAACTCCCCCATGCCGTAGATGAGGATCTGCGCCTTGGAATCGACAAGGACGCTCTTTCTGACCTTATCCGACCAGTAGTCGTAGTGTGCAATCCGGCGCAGGGATGCCTCGATGCCGCCGATGACTATCGGTTTGTCCTTGCAGACCGCTTTTATCTGACTGCAATAGACGCTTACGCACCTGTCGGGTCGGATTCGGTATTTTTTCTCGCCGATACTCGAGAAGAACGGGTTTTTGTCCTCGCAGAACAGGTCTTCCTTACGCGGAATCTTCGTTGCCGTGTAGTTCAGGACCATGGAGTCCATCTGACCGCCGGAGACCGCAAACGCTATCCTCGGAACGCCGAGTTTCAGGAAACTCTCGGGTTCCTTCCATCTCGGCTGGGAGAGTATACCGACCCGATATCCGTGTTTCTCCAGAAACCTTCCGAGTATTGCCATTGCAAAAGAGGGATGATCCACGTAGGCGTCCGGCGTTACGATTACGACATCGCACTCGTCCCACCCGCGTTTTTTCATCTCGGCTTTACTCGTCGGAAGAAACATATCTATCTCTCGAAAGTCTTTGTTCCCGTTAATTCTTTGATATTGGTATTTTTTTGATATTTGTAATTCTTTGATATTGGTAATTCTTTGATATTTGTAATTCTTTGTTCTTGTTGAATTTATTATTTGGCAGTATATTATTTGGAAGTATATTGCGGATTAGTTGTCTTGGAGCAGTTTAAACAATTTTCTGAAGTTAGCGATTGTTTCTTTGGAGAAATCTTCCTTTTTGGCATGAATCTTCAATTCCGATGCCGATAAAGTTTTTTTGTTATCTATTATCCGCTTATATTTTTCCCTGTCTTCGCTTGAGAATAAGTCCTCAATTTCCCGAATTTCTTTTTTACCTGCAACATTTATCTCGGATAAGTTATGAATTGCGTCAAAAGCCGTTTTCTTTTCATTTACAGCGTAATTATACATGCCCATACCCGCCGTGTCGGCATCAACCAGAATGCATCTCCTGTGGAATTTGATGTCTGTTATTTTCTTAAGAATCTGTTCTCTTTTATCATTCCAATCTTTTTCGTTCTCTTCTTTTTTACCGACACCGTTAAACGGAAGAAATGCGATATTTTTGCGATTCAGGAGATTTTTGAACATTGTCAGGTATATATAATCCGTAATCCCTTCAACCCAGACAACCTCGGTATCAAGATCGTATAACACATTTTGTTTTATTGTAAGCGATTCTTTAATCGGCAATAACGAATCGGGATCCCAGTAATTTACTGCCGTGAACCTGTTTTCAATCCTGCTGCGATTATTCTCCATACTGACAACCCTTAATTCGTCATAATTGTCCGTATCGATTAAGAAAGGCGAATGAGTTGCGATGATGAACAGAATATCGTTTTTGACGGCGAATTCCTTGATGAATTTCCTTAATTCAGCCTGACCCTGAGGATGCATATGAGTAGCCGGTTCATCCATAATGACAATATCCCCGGGTTTTAAGTTATTATTGGCTATGATATTGAAATAGAAATCAAAGAACCATCTGAAACCAGTTGACTGATACTCAAGTCTGATAGATTCTTCATTCTTACCTCTTGCCATTCCGAACATTACTCTTGAGGACTCGAGTCTCAAAGTAAATTTATACTTATCATTGGATATGAAATACAGTTTGTTAAATCGATTGTTTATCTTATTCAGTTCTTTATTCACCTTTTTTTCGAGTCGGGACAAAATTGCGCCGTTGGGATTTTCTTCATTATATTGCTTATATTCCGCGATAAAGTCATTAAAGTTGAAATTTTCGAATGAATTGAACAATGCTCTGAAGAACTTGGATTGCGAGATGTTGCTTATGTCGGTATTATTCAGATCTTTACCTGAAATGATATTGTCCTTATATCTGTGCACGGTGGGGACGGCAGATACGCCCAGATAATCTGTAAAAATATTTTCAAAAGGATGTATTTCATAAATCTCTCTGTTTAAGTAAGCCGATACTGTTTTAAGTTTGTTTATGACAGCTATATTATCTTTCCAAAAACCGGTATTTTTGAGAATCTTATGCTCTTTCCCGACTGTCACAATTTCCGGCAGGTTGCTTTTTTCAATCCAGTCAAAAATCCCATAAATATCGTTTTTGTAAGTTACAAATCTGTATTTTGTATCGGCAGAAATTTTGTCGATTATTTCCTGAAGCCGTTTAATCTGCGGACAATCATTTTTATCATATCCGTATTTTCTGAGCAAGTGAATAATTCTGCGTAATTCGTTTAAAGCAGTAGGTTTTGAAATTTGAACGGCTGCAACTGGAGGTTGAAGTGGCGAAAGTGACGGTGGCGCCTTTTTTACTGTCCAATCTCCGTTGTTTTCAAGATCTATAACATATTTAACGTCAATTTCACTGTTAGTGTAACATAAACTGATTGACGGATTCCTGTCTTTTTTATTATATGACAGATCTGTTACATCTCTTTCCGCGATTGTTTTATCATTAAGTTTCATGATGCCGTTCAGGACATTACTTTTACCCGAGTTGTTGCTTCCGATAAGGACTAAGAGATTTCCCATCCTGCCTTTCTCAAAATTGCTGTTTAAAACCAGATCCTGCGGCTCATCCAAGCCGATATTTCTGAACTTGTCAAATCGTATGACTCTTTGCAGATTTTTTCGTATATCCTTTGGCTCCGCCTTTACCTCTGTCTGAGGCACCTTCTCTGTTTTAACTAGATCAAGAAATACCATTTTTATTCCTCAGGTATTTTGTAAATTCCAAAATATCCTACTCGGTATTATTTTTTCAGGAATGTATAATGTAATCTCAATTTTGCACAATCTGCCGACATGCGCCTTTATCGCGAGTGCCCCGCGAGTGTTGCACCCGTTCGCCGTATGGGAAGATCATTTCCACAATCTTTATTTAAGCTAATACAGAATGTAATTAGCATTAACAGAGTGTTAACATGAAAATCGGAATCATTGGCGGAACCGGAGATATCGGTCAGGGACTTGCCCTCCGTATCTCGGACAAACATGAGATAATACTCGGCTCACGCGACCCGGCAAAGGCGGTCGAAGCTGCCGAGAGCATAATCGCGACCCTTAAGAAACGCGGCACCGTAAGCTCCTGCCGCGGCACATCAAACGAAGAAGCCTGTAAAGCGGCGGATTTAATCATCATCTCGCTCCCCTTCCAGCACGTAGCCTCGACCCTTGCCGGAATCGACCCGAAGTATATCGCCGGCAAAATAGTCATATCGCCGGTAAACCCGATGATCAGAAAGGACGGATTCTTCTACAACAACCCGCCCGAAGAAGGCAGCGCCGCACTTGCGATAAAGAAGATGCTCCCCGAATCCGCAAAACTCGTCACGGCATTCAACAATATCGCCGCCCGCAAATGGACCATCCTCGACGAAGTACTCGACTACACCGTCGCCGTCTGCGGCGATGACCCCGAAGCAAAAAAGACGGTCATCAAGCTCGTCCGCGAAACCTCGCAGCTCTACGGACTGGACGCCGGACCCCTCGCCGTCTCGGGAATCGTCGAGAGCATAACGCCGCTTGCGATAAACATCGCCCAGATAAACGGTCTCAAAGACCTCGGCGTCTACATCAAATAATTTTTGACACCTCCCGCCCTGCGGGTCGTTGCGTCATAAAAAAACCTCATTCTATCTTTTTTTTTCGCATTATCCCTTCGGAAATCCTTGCGCGTTATGCGGCGCCGGTGATGGAAGGACATTGCCATCGTATTTATAATTATGTTAAAATAGTTTTCAGTTTCCCCGCATTATCGCCGGATTCGAAAAATCACGCGATCCTGCCGGCATCGAAAATACGACTACGCGGAGATGCATCCGCGGTCACCTTGCTTGTCAGAAAGATAATTCCTATAACATTTATATACAAGAAAGTAAAACATTGATTGTCAGATATCACTCGGCAGGTAAAGAAAAACCGCGGTCTTATATGACAGGATGTTAATAAATGGCAAAAGTAAACCCATTCGAGATGGCGCAGCAGCAGTTACTGGACTGTGCAAAGATCCTCAAACTCGATCAGAGCGTAGTCAACGTACTCATGCAGCCGCAGAGACAGATTCAGGTTTCAATCCCCGTAAAGATGGACGACGGAACAACAAAAGTCTTCCAGGGCTTCCGTGTACAGTACAACAATGCACTCGGACCTTACAAAGGCGGTATCCGCTTCCACCCCGAAGAGACAATTGATACCGTTCGTGCACTTTCGGCATGGATGACATGGAAATGTTCTGTTCTCGGACTTCCTCTCGGAGGCGGAAAAGGCGGAGTCATCTGTAATCCTAAAGAAATGTCTGAGGGCGAACTTGAACGCTTAAGCCGCGGATACATCAGAGCACTCTGGAAGAATATCGGACCCGACACCGATGTCCCTGCACCGGATGTATACACAAACGGTCAGATCATGGCATGGATGATGGACGAATACTCAACCATCCAGGGCAAGAACCAGTTCGGACTTCTGACAGGAAAGCCGCTCGTAGTCGGCGGTTCACTCGGACGCAACGACTCGACGGCAAGAGGCGGAATGTTCACACTCCGTGAAGCCGCAAAAGAGCTCAAACTCAACCTTAAGGGCGCTAAATTCGCAATCCTCGGATTCGGAAACGCCGGAACATACGCCGCAACGCTTGCGGAAGAAATGTTCGGCGGCAAAGTCGTAGCCGTAACCGACTCGAAAGGCGGTATCTACGATGAGAAAGGTCTCGACATCAAGAAGGTCTCCGAGCACAAAGCAAAGACCAAGTCCGTTGTCGGATACAACAAATTAAATAAGCTCACAAACGAAGAAGTCCTTGCACTTCCTGTCGATGTAATTGTCGCAGCGGCACCCGATGAGGGAGCAATCAACGAGAAGGTTGCAAAGACAATCAAAGCAAAGGTAATCTGTGAACTTGCAAACGGACCGACCACACCCGAAGGAGATAAAGTCCTCTACAAGAACGGCGTACACGTAATCCCCGACTTCCTCTGTAATGCCGGCGGAGTTACCGTCTCATACTACGAGATGGTTCAGAACATGTACATGCACTACTGGACAATCGACGAAGTCTACAAGAAACTCGACGAAGCCATGACAAGATCATACCATGCAGTCTATGACGCATCCAAAGAATACAAGATCAACATGCGTCAGGCGGCATACGTAGTCGCTGTCAAGCGTGTCGTCGAAGCAATGAAGGTTCGCGGCTGGGTATAATCATCCCCAAATATCCCCCAATTTTTTAATACTTTTTTTAGACAGATTTGTTTTTCGGCACCGTTTTCTTCTGGAGTCAGTTCTTTTGTCCCTTATTCTGCCTTTTTCGTGTATACTTCGGCTCCGGTCTGCCAAAGCTCTGCGGCTGATTGCGGCAGACTGCCCTGTAAAAAATCAATCACGGGAAAACCGCGGTGAACCTGAAGAATCTGAAAACAAAAAAATGAAAAAAGTATTTTCTCTGAGTATTGAGAGTCCGCTTATTCTTTTTCGAGATTCTTAATCTCTAGAATAACGTTCTCCATGACCGCATCGACACTCTTCCATGTCGCCGAGCTCTGATCGGAAGCATCGCGGCGTGTGATGAACGGCTTGCCCTCGTCACCCGCGATTCTCATGCCGGGGTCAAGGGGAATTGCGCCGAGGAAGGGAACTCCGAGATCCTCGGCGGCTTTCTTTCCGCCGCCGACACCGAAGACATCCAGAACCTCGCCGCAGTGCGGGCAGACATATCCGCTCATATTCTCTACAATACCGAGAACGGGTATCTCGAGTTTCTCTATGAACTTAACCGACTTTGCGGAATCGAGGATTGCAACCTCCTGCGGTGTCGTCACGATGACGGCGCCGGCGATATGCGGTGCAAGCTGTGCAACCGAGAGTGCCTCGTCGCCGGTTCCGGGCGGCAGGTCAACCACTAGGTAATCGAGTTCTCCCCAGTTGACATCCTCGAGGAACTGCTTGATTGCCGTATTCTTCATCGAACCTCTCCAGATAATCGGGCTTGTCTTATCGGGGAGCAGGAAAGCCATGGAGACAACGCCGAGATTGCCCATGACCATAACGGGATCAATCTTCTTGCCGTCCATGGACGTAAGTTTCTCGTCCTCGATACCCAGCATCTTGGGAATATTCGGACCGTGAATATCCATATCGGCGATACCCGTGGCATAGCCGCGGTTGGCAAGCGCCATCGCAAGGTTTGTCGAGACCGTGCTCTTTCCAACGCCGCCTTTGCCGCTTAACACAAGTATTACATGCTTGACATTCATCTCAACTTTCGGCGGAAGACCTGACTTCTTCGGATCATTGCATCCTGCTGCCGATGCACATCCGCTGCAGTTTCCGTTACATCCCTGACTCGTTTTCTCGTCACTCATATGAAATCTCCGTATGATACGAATAATTCCGGCGGCATTCCCCTTCAAACGTAGGTTTCTCGGAGAACGCAGGCATCCGGAAATATCGTATGCCAGTATAGATTTGTGTGTAAATATTCTGAATCGTGAACGATAAATGTATCAATTTTAATCGGGAAGAGTTAAAGAAGAGTTGCCCTTTGTGGGGGCTGTTCCTTTGCGGTTATGGAGTGTTTGTTACCGTTAAAAGTTGTTTGGGGTTGTATGGTTGTGGTGTGGTGTTTTGTTGTGGTTAGTTGTGGTTAGTTGTGTGGTTATTCTGTGGTTTTTTGTGGTGGGTGGTTAAGTTTGTGTTTGTAAGGGGGGTGGGGGGTTGGTGTGTGGTTTTGCATTGTTTTGAGGTATTAATGCATGTTTTTGTGGTTGGGGTTTTTGTGGTGTTTGTGTGGTTTTGTGGTTGGGGGTTTTAACGATTTATATCGCGGGGTTGGTGAAACGGGTATTTTGAGGATTTTTCCTGTGGAGTGTGTATGTGGATGTTTTTCTTATGTTACTGTTTTCGGATGTATGGATGAGTTTTTTGTGAAGGGTTTTATTCTGTGAATGTGTTTACCTTTGAGATTTGTCGTAATTTTGGAGGTTTGCTTCAGATGGCGTGCATCTTTCCTGCTTTAATGAAATGCGGGTTTCTTTCTGCTTCCCAAATGTGTCCGTCGTTCGTTTTTATTGACACATTTGCAGATCTCGCAGATTGTGAAGCTGTCTTCGCCGTTTATGAGACCGTCGGCCCATATATCTATGATGCCGTCCATCTCCTGTCCTTTGAAGTATTCTCCCAAACCGCGTTTTTTACTCAAATATTGGGACACCGCAGCCCTTGACATGCCGAGAAACTTGGCAGCCCGGGCCTGTGGGATTCCTTTTACCGTAACGAGCCTGTATACGAGTTCGGCCCGCACCTGCGGCAGATAAAGCCGCGCAATTTCATCGCAGATTGTAATGTTGCAGATGAACTGACTCATGTGGAAGCCATCTCTGCATGAGCATCGGATTCGGACTGAATCTTCTTCATGTAGAGTACCTGTCTGGCATCACGGAAGTTGAACTTCTCAATCACGAGTCCGTTCTCTTTCAGGCGCTTGAGTGCATACCTGACTGTTCTGGGGGCTATACTTACCTGCTCCGTCATGTCCTTGAAGGTCTTCGGGGAGCCGTCTTCCAATACGGATAATACTGCAATCGCCGATGGCGGCAGTGTGTGTTTGTTAACGCTGTGAACTATTGTCATGATAGATACTGGATCGTGGTATGATATAAATGTTTTGAATTCGTTCGTATGCATACGAATGTTAGTTCACATATGGACTAAAAAAGGAAAAAATATTCGGAAATATAAAATTGTCTTTATGCACTTTTTGGAAAAAATCAGTAGTCATTTGTGAAATATCGAAAAATATTTTCACTGTGAAAGGGATTTGTTTCTTTAAAGGGGCAATTTATGCGGTTTTTTGATTGCCGTTTTTTCGTGCAATTTGATCAAAAAATAATTTCATGCGCGTATTAATATAATATCATCAAAATATGTTATGAAAAAATAAATTTAATTTTGCGAGATTTTTCGTTTTAGATGAAAATTAGTTAGTAATTGATCTAACGTATTGTCCGACAAAAAATAAAATCTATAAAATATATTTCTAAAATGACTTTTTTTCATGATCATTTCCCGAGACGCGCCGCACAGGGGGGCGGGGGTGCCGCATCCTGATGGGGACGTGCCGCACCCCTGCCGCACCCGATCTGCCGTGCGGCAGACGGGTGTCAGCCGGCAGTTCGACAGGTCACTCAGTTAAGGTCACTCAGTTGTAGTGCCCGAGAACGCCGGTGTAGACATCAACGGCCTTCTTGAGATTCTCGACCGAGACCTTCTCGTTGACGGCATGAAGGGTATTCAGCTCACCCGGACCGTACTCGATGGCATTGAAACCCGCGGCACGAAGGTGTCTGGCATCGCTTGCCGCCCACTGAATAATCGGGAAAGATTCTTTCCTGTATACCCTCTCAATCTCTCCGCAGACGGCGCCGACGATCTTCGAATCGCTGCTCGTGAGATTCGGCTTGCACACATCTTTAATATTGATGATATCGTCGGGGTTCTCGGCACGCAGCCTCGCAATCAGTTCATCGGTATCGCAGCCGATGGGAATCCTCATCTCCCACGTGAGAGAACAGCGCTGTGCCACGATATTTACGCCCTCGCCGCCGCCGATTATCCCCGGGTTGAACGTGATATGCTTGAGGATCTCTTCGGCGGAATCGACGTTTAAAAGTTCGCGGAAGATCTCGGAAGACCGCTTATATATTGTCTCGGTCTCGGGATCGGTCGAGAACTCGATATTGTGAAGTTCCTTAAGCCTTGAGAGAAACTCCCCCGCCTTCATTACGGCACTCGTTCCCGCACAGGGATACAGCGACCCGTGACCCGGGTTGCCGATAAACTCCACGTTCGCACGGATAAGACCCTTCTGACCGATTGTGGGGTTGAGCGCCGGCGTCGGCTCGGCAATAAGGCAGTCGCAGGGCTTGATCAGTTTCCCGGCAAGAATCTTTCTTGACCCCAGATGCCCGCCGCCTTCCTCGTCGCAGACAAAACAGAGATTGCACGGACTTTCGACATCGGATGCCGGATTGCCGGCGCCGTTACCGATTTTACCGCCTTTGCCGTCGATATAATCCGCGACTGCGCATAATGCCGCCGCACAGCCGCCCTTCATGTCCGTGGAACCGCGGCCGTGAACAAAACCGTCCGCTATCTCCCCCGAGAAAGGCGGTCTTTCCCACTCGTTATCCATGGCGGGAACGACATCGACATGACCCATGAAAAGAAGGGGGCGGTCATATTGAGTATAGAGATTGCAGTGCCCGTCCCCCTCGTCGTCGATATTGTATCTGATACCCAGAGACGACAGAATATCTGCAATATACTCTATGACATCCCTTGTGTCCCCCGGCGGATTTTCGCTCCTTATACGGACGAGTTCGGAGCATACTTTGGCGGCATCCATATCTCTTAATTAGTGCTTGTTTGTGATAAATTCATTGAACAGTTTACCCAGCGACGCATCCTTATAGAGACTTCTGACAAACTTCAGTTCGAAGAACTCGTCAATCCATTTCGAGAAGGACTGAACCGGTGTCGGCTGATTGTCATCGGGGTCGATAACGATTCTGAAACTGCGGTACGATGCCGGCTTCCTGGTGTCGTAGATGACCCTCCAGAGTTCGGGGAGCGAATCGAACTTCTCCCTGTGCTCCTCCTTGAGCCAGTTGATGAACGCCGGAAACTGCGCACGGTCGCCTTTCTCCTCCTCGTCGATACGCCATCTGAGATACTCGCTGTTCATCTTGTTCCTGATATTGTGGTAGTTGAAAGCCAGAATACAGATTGAAAAGTCGATATGCGCAAGCGTATCCATAAAATAGAAGTACAATACGGGGTCAAAATCGCCGACCGATTCCAATACTAAGGATTTTGAATAGAGTTTATCCAAAACCGCATGATATTCGTTCTTCTCCAAAAGCATATTTCTTCATTTTACTTTGGAGCGTAAACCAAAAAAACATATGTAAACTGATTTGAGGGCTGTTTCCTGTGAAAAAAAGTCATCTGAAGAACGGCACCCTTCTCGAGACGGCAAGTCTGAAGAGTTCCTCGAGTTCTTCGCCGCGTTTGCCGACGACGTTGATGTGGTTGTCGTGGCGCAGAAGACAGGGCTTCAACTGACCGTCGGATGTGACGCGAAGACGGTTGCAGAAGGCGCAGAACTCGTTATTGTGCATGGGTCTTACGAATTCCACCTCGGCACCGTCGATACAGTACTTCTTGCGGTGATGCATCCTTCGGGTGATAATCGTCTTCGAGCGCGCTTTAAGGCTCTCTTCGAGTGTCAGGGCATCGCGGTCTTCAGCCGACTTCGAAAGGTCCATATGCTCTATGAACTGTATTATGACGTCCCTGTTCTCGGCGCCGAATCTGATAAAGTCCTCGACCTCGTCCTCGTTTATGCCCTTCAGGATGACGACGTTGAGCTTTACCGGAGTAAGCCCCGTCTCGACTGCCGTGCTTATCCCGTCAAGGACCTGCGGGAGAAGGTCTTTGCCGCTGATATTCTTGTAGACATCGCGTTTCAGGCTGTCGATACTGATATTCACACGCGAGAGCCCAGCATCTTTCAGGTCCTTTGCAATCGGCGCCAGCAGAGTGCCGTTCGTCGTCATGGAAATCTCCATGGACTTTGGAGCCGCCGCTATGATATCGGTAATGTCGCTTCTCAAGGTCGGCTCGCCGCCGGTCAGCTTTATGCTGTTCATGTTGAACTTGGCGGCAGTCTGCATAATCGCCGCAATATCCTCAAGCTGCATCTCGGCACGCGGCTTTACCTCGCCTTCGCGGTGGCAGTATGAGCACTTTAAGTTGCACCGCGGCGTAAGGCTGATCCTGAGATTGGTGACCGGTCTTCCGAAACTGTCTGTAAGATACATTTTTGCGGCTTTGCTCCTGATTTCCCCTGTGCAGATTAAATTTGAGTTTTTATGATGAATGCGAATCGCATTGCCGTGTTAATCACTTGTCATGCAATCACATTGTTATGCAGATACTATTGTAGTTACTTTACTTATAAGAAGTATCTTTTTATTTACTGTTCTTTTATCTGCATTATTAACTCTCGGTTAACTATCTTAATTTATCTTCTTTAATTCTTATTCTTTGTTTATTCCCGTTATCCGTTTATTCTTCTTCCTCGTCGAAGAACTCGGGATCGTAGGGAATCTCGACTTTCGGCTCTCTCTCGTAGTTGTGGGTGGAGAAACTGTCCGCAAAGCCCTTGAAGTTCTTCGCTATGATATAGGTCTCCGTGCTTCCGCGCCTTGTCGCCTTTGTCCTGTAGACCTTTACGGCATAGAAATTCCTGCGTGCTTCGTCCAGAAGCTCCTTGAACATCTCGCCCTGGAAGGACTTGACCACAAAGTTGCCGCCGGGCTTTAAGATAAGGCATGCAAAGCGCAGTGCCTGCTCGGAAAGCGAGATGGCTCTTGCCTGATCGTATGATTTCTGACCCGAGAGCTTCGGCGAGGCATCGCAGACGACGATATTGACGACATCGACATGCGAGAGGATCTCCGCCTGAACCTTCTCGGTCGTAAAATCGCCGCGTATCGTGATGACGTTTTCAAGCGGCGCTATCTGATTGAGGTCGACGGCGATAACCTGCCCGTCCGTCATGTCGCGCAGAACCTGCGACCAGCTCCCCGGCGCCGCACCCAGATCGACAACATTGTCGTCGCTCCTTATAATCTCGAATCTGTTCTGGATATCCAGTATTTTGTAAGCCGCACGTGAACGGTAGCCCTCACGCTTTGATTTTCTGTAGAAGCGGTCCGCTCCCCATTGTGATCCCATTGCCGACACCTGTATTTCGATTATTCTCTCATAAAACCGACCGAAACCGGCAGAATTGTAAAACAATGATTCGGCAGATATATCTCCGATACCGCCGGTCGGCAGTAAAACTGTATCATAAATTGACTTTTCGAATAGATAATGATCTGTATTATAATACGTATCACATCCGAATTATACTCCGTATCCATCCGAATCATATTCGTATAATATACGAATTATATTTTGCATAATATCCGAAACATATCGGGCATTTATATGCATGAAACGAACTTATAAAGTAAATCATTTATACAAACATAATAAAATAAACCTATAATATAGATCAAAATGCCGATACATGACAGCGTCAGCGCACGGCACATCGTATCGGAAATTGAGGGGTAAATAATGCTAAAAGCAGCAATTGACACGGAAGTTTTTAAGGAAGCAGTAGAAGTAGTTGCGGCAATTGTAAGCGAATGCCGCTTAAATATCAGTGCAAACGGACTGGCGGTTCGTGCCGTCGACACGGCAAACGTCGCCATGATCTCGCTCGAACTCGGCGCACCGGCATTCAACACCTTTGCCGCAGGAGACAGCCAGATAGGGCTTGACATCAGCAAACTGAAGAACATTGTCGCCTCTATAAACAAAGCCGACGTGCTTTCACTCGATCTGCCAGACGGCGCCTATAAGATGGAACTTGCATACGGCGGATTCAAGTACTCGATATCCCTTCTGGATGTAAACACGGTAAGAAAAGACCCCAACCTCCCGTCAATACAGCTCCCGGGAAAAGTCGTCATCGCCGGCGCCGAGCTCTACAATGCCATCAAAGCGGCATCGCTTGTCTCGGACAAGATTGCGTTCGGCATCAATCCCGATAACGAGACCTTCTACATGGAGGCGGACGGCGACACCGACCACATCAACCTCGAGATAAAGGCAGCCGACCTCAAGACCTTTATTCCGGCGGAAGCGCGTTCGCTCTTCTCGCTTGACTACTTAAAGGACATGGGACGCGTAATGAGCAAAGCGGAAGAAGTCGAGATATTCCTCGGAAAAGACCACCCCGTGAAGTTCGTATTCACGATTGCCGGCGGCGAAGGCAAAGTAGAGTATCTTCTTGCACCGCGCATCGAATCTGACTGAACGGTCACATTATCTTTATTTCCTTAAAAACAAAGATGCCGATAGAATTTGACAAGAAAGAACTTGTAAAATATCCTTTTTTAAAAGAAGCCCATTCTCTTGTAAGTCAGAAGGCATATTCTCTCACGAATCTCCTGGAGCTTGAATCCGGCAAGAGGCTGGCTCAAAAAGCGCGGGACAGAATCAAAGCCGCTCTTAACGCGGATTATGTCTTTGACAATGTCACGGGTGCATCCGGCGAAATTCCCGAACATGAGATATTGTCCTACGCCATCGCACGCATGATAGTCTCCTGCATGAACGAGCGCCCCGTCATCGACAAACTCTGCCGCTACGAATCAGAACGCGCCGCATATTTCCTTCAGCGCGAAGAGCCCGAAAAGAAGGAGTATATCGCACGCAGTCTGGGCATAAATCTGAGATCGGGTGAGATGAAGGTCAACGAATACGTGGAACTCGTAAGGGACCTTCACGACTCCAAGTGGCAGCTTGTCAACCGCGACGTAAACGCGGGCAACGTCGCCGTCAGCCGCGACGAGGCCGAAGAACTCTTAAAGGAGCGCATCCGCAGCATGCTCCACAGCCAGCTCCCGCTCCCCGTCCCCGAAGAGATAAAGGAGAAGTTCAAACCGCTCTCGGAAGAGGTATCCGCGGTCTACAAAGAGAGGGTAATGGAGCAGTTCGGCGAGGTCGACGAGGGCGCGTTTCCGCCGTGCATGAAAGCCATAATTTCGTCGGTAACGGACGGCACCAATATCCCGCATACCGCAAGGTTTTCTCTGACGGCATTCATGCATACCATCGGTATGGACATCAACGGCATTGTGGGCGTATTCACGCGTGCTCCGGACTTTAACGCCGACATGACGATGTATCAGGTGGATCACATCTCGGGCGGCGGAGGAACGGAATACACGCCGCCGCAGTGCGTCACCATGAAGACATACGGTCTCTGCTGTCAGGACGCAATCTGCAAATCAAAGAAGTTTCAGCACCCTCTGAGCTATTACAAGTATAAGAAGAAGGTCACGGGAAACACATCCGGCGCATCTTCAAAGTCGCAATCCGCGCCGCCCGACGCCTCCCCGTCCGCGCATTCATCCCCAGCATCGCCGGCACACCCCAAGTCCGACAGAATAGGTGCGAGGATTGACGCAAAAGAGCGCGAAAGGGCGGCTAAAAATGCCGATAATCAGATAAAATCAGATACGGGAAGATAAAATAATATTAAATTATTTTTAATAAGTTAAACTGTATTTATTCAAATATATGGGATTATTTTAGTTTAATTTAGCTTATTTTCGTTAATTTTCTATATGCCGATGTTTACTGCTTCTTTGCCGTTTCCTTACTGATATAGTATCCGCCGCATGACATAAGGACAATGAAGAGGACTATCGAAGCGAGCGTTGCATATGCCGGCGGCATAAGAGCCGGAAGCACCAATAAAGCAATAATGAAGATTATTATGCTGCTGACCGCCGTTGAGCAGTCAAGTAATACAGGATTCATGCAATCTTTTTTTGCTGTAATAGGCTATATCTTTATCTTATTACTGCCGCGTCAAAACAGATGCGGGCAGGGTCAGGATAGCGGGTAAAGATCATATGAACTCCGAAGAACGCGAAGAAATAACGGACGAACTGCTGAAAGCCGCCGGAAAACTCGCCGGCAGGGTTGCCGACGGAACTGTGCGCAGGGAACTCATACCCGATGCGGGGATATGCCTCATCCATGCCGCGGAACATGCGCGTAGCCTTGCGGATATCGCCGCAGTCTCCGTGATGCCGGACGGCAGAATGTCCGCGGGCGGTGCATCGTGGGATGTATCCGCCGATATATCCGCGGAGATCTCCCCGGATTTGCTGTTTGGTGCCGCAGGCGGCGGCAATCCCGAAAGATCGGTAACGCTCACGGCAATGAGATTCGACCCCGATATCCGTTCGGCCGCGATAATCCGGTATTCAAAGCCGATTGTCGATAAAGCCCGCGAAATGCTCTTTGAAGTAAGGGAGGCGGTCCGCGGAAATGCGGGCGGAACGGGTCCCTTGATGGATTGGAAAACGGCGTTCTGCTGCAAAAAAGACGACGTCCCCGACATAATCTTCGTCGCAGACCCCACTGCCGACAAAGAACGCGCAGAAAAACGCGCGGAAAATGTCAATACGGATAAAACAGGCGCGGATTGTGCGCCGACGGTAATCCTTCTGGGCACGGATCCGTCAGCGCTTGTTAACAATATTCTTATGCTCGGCGAGCGCATAAATAATAGAAACTAAGGAAACGGTATAGAAAATGGCAATAAAACCGACATACATAAAGGCAATCAGCGCCGAACTTCTCGAAAAGCACACCGACAGATTCACATCCGACTTCGACTCAAACAAGGCAGTCGTCGACGAAGTAGCATTAATAGGATCAAAATGCGTCCGCAACCGCATTGCCGGCGCAATTACAAGAAAAGTTAATAAAAGAAAGCGCATATAAATTTCCTTATGTTTGAGGGAGTTTATCCGGCGCTAATCACGCCTTTTAAGGATAATTCGCAGAAGGATCTGGACTTGGAAGGTCTGGAATCCAATATTGAATATCTAATATCCTGCGGAGTTCACGGTATAGTACCCTGCGGTTCTACCGGCGAATCTGCAACACTCACTTTTGAAGAGCATGAGACGGTCATAGAGAAGGCTGTCGAGGTTGCGGACGGTCGTGTACCCGTACTTGCGGGAACGGGGTCGAACAACACGGTTGAAGCGGTCAGATTCACGAAAGCCGCAAAAGATATCGGCGCCGACGGCGTCCTTGTCTTAAGCCCCTATTACAACAAACCCAACCGCTCGGGACTTGTCAAGCATTACAATATCCTTGCGGACCTTGACATACCCGTCGTCGTCTACAACATCCCCGGAAGAACGGGGCAGAACCTTGCCGCAGACTTAATCATCGAGCTTGCACAGCACCCCAACATCGTCGCCGTAAAAGAGGCGAGCGGCAATATTGAGCAGATGTCGAGGATAATCGAAGGCACGCAGGACCTTGACTTTTCGCTGCTCTCCGGCGATGACGGTCTGACCCTTCCGATACTTGCACTCGGAGGAAAGGGTGTAATCAGCGTAACGGCGAACATCGCTCCGAAACTTATGGTTCAGCTCTATGAACAGTTTAAAGCCGGCGACATCGAAGGCGCAAGGAAGACGCACTACAGGCTTGCTCCTCTGAGCCGTGCGCTCTTCATCGAGACCAACCCGATACCCGTAAAGACGGCATCCGGTCTCAAGGGTCACGCGGGCGGTCCGGTAAGACTTCCGCTCGATGAGATGGCTCCGAATAATCTTAACACTCTGAAAGAGGTCTTGAAGAACTATGATTAAAGTAGCAATTTGCGGTGCTCTCGGAAGAATGGGCACGAAGATAGGCGGTCTTGTAAACGACTCGCCGATAATGGAACTCGTAGGCGGTATTGACATCCGCAACGGCTCGTTCTACGGTAAGGATGTCTATGAATCGTCAAGGATTGACGAATTCATCGACGAGAAGAAGCCGGATGTTCTCATCGACTTCACGATTGCGGCAGCGGCGGTCGCCAACGTTAAAGCGGCATCCCGCCACGGTGTCGCGGTCGTTGTAGGAACGACGGGATTCACGCCCGAGCAGAGAGAAGAACTCCGTGTGGCAATCGAAGGTCACATTCCCGCCGTAATCTCGAGCAACTACAGTCTTGGAGTGAACATCTTCTTCCACCTCATTCGCGAGGCGGCAAAACAGCTCTCGGATTACGATATCGAGGTAATCGAGGCTCACCACCACTTCAAGAAGGATGCCCCAAGCGGCACGGCAAAGACAATCCTCGGCATAATCAAGGAGGAGGTCGGCGACCGCAAAGAGATGTACGGACGTGAGGGCATGGTCGGCGAGCGCGGCAACGAGATAGGCGTTCACGTAATCCGCGGCGGCGATATCGTCGGCGACCACACCGTCATGTTTGCGGGCAACGACGAGGTAATCGAGTTCACTCACCGCGCTTACGACAGACTTGTCTTCGCACACGGCGTCGTAAGAGCGGTCGGCTGGATCCCCGGCAAGAAACCCGGCATCTACTCGATGAACGACGTGCTCGGATTCAAGGAATAATCGCCGTTTAATGATGTTTAATGATGTTTTATAATAAAATACAACCTTTTTTTTAAACCTGATGTTATTATAAATGCCCGTAATTTATAATACCCGTCAGATACATATTTTCGCCTCGCACAAATCGAAACGTATTTTATAATTTGTGCAGATATAACTCCGATAATTTATGGCAGCTATTGTAAATCCGGATGTGTGCACAGGATGCGAAACCTGTGTAGATACCTGTCCTTCCGAAGCAATCAAGATGGACGGCAACGTTGCGGTTGTAAACGCGGACGAATGTGTAGAATGTGAAGCTTGCGTCGACGAATGTCCGTCGGAAGCAATCCACATGGGCTAAAAACGGTATAATACATTTATACCCCCTCAATCCGATTCTATTCTTATTTATGATAAATGTAGGAGTACTTGGCGCAACCGGTGCGGTAGGTCAGCGGTTTGTGCAGCTGCTTGCCAATCACCCGTGGTTCAATCTCGAATGCGTGATGGCATCTGAACGCAGCGCAGGAAAAGAATATCGCAATGCGGTCAACTGGAGGCTTGACACCCCCATGCCCGAGAACATCGGCAGTCTTAAGGTAAAGCCCGTCGGCGTCGAAAGTTCAAAAGGTCTCGACATCGTTTTCTCGGCGCTCCCCGCCGATCTTGCAACGACGGTCGAGAGAGATATCGCAAACGCCGGCGTCTGTGTATGCAGCAATGCCTCGTCGCACAGAATGGATAAAGACGTGCCTCTCGTTATTGCCGAGGTCAACCCCGAGCACCTCGGACTCATCGAGGTCCAGCATGACGCCGGCTGCGACGGCTGTATCGTCACAAACCCGAACTGCTCGACGATAATGCTCGTAAGCGCACTTAACGCGATAAAGCACCGCAATATCACGGATATCAAGGTCGCAACCATGCAGGCGATTTCCGGCGCGGGATTCGACGGCGTTGCGGCAATGGCAATCTATGACAATGTCATACCCTATATCGGTTCCGAAGAGAAGAAGATGGAGACCGAAACCTTGAAGATAATGGGTAAGTTTGACGGCGCAGAGATTGTCGACGCACCCATGAAGGTCAGCGCAAGCTGCAACCGCGTCCCGGTTATCGACGGTCACACACTCGCGGTCTGGACGGATGCCAAAGGCAGCGTTGAAGAGATAATCAACGATTTCAGGAACTACAAAGTGCCGTTCGGCGGACTTCCCACCCAGCCCGAGAAATCCGTTCTCTACCTCGATCAGGAGGACAGACCCCAGCCGCGTCTTGACAGAAACCGCGGCAACGGCATGACGGTTTCGGTCGGCAGAGTTCGCGAAGGCGGACGTTTCATCGCGATGGGTCACAACACGATACGCGGTGCGGCGGGCGCATCGGTTCTCAACGCGGAACTGATAGTAAGTCGAAAACTCATTTAAGTGTCACAAACTCTTTTATGAGCCAATAACTTATTTATGGGTCAAAAGCTCATTTAAGAGTCAAAAATACATTTAAAAATCTATATATCCGAAACTATCTTATTTTATCATATTACAGCATCAGATTACGGCAGGAACAGTCGATATGTCCGAGAATGATATCTTTATCGGGAACAAACCCGTCATGAGCTATGTTTTGGCAGTGGTTACGCAGTTTAATCAGGGGGCAACCGAGGTCCGCATAAAAGCACGCGGAAAGGCAATATCGCGAGCCGTGGATACGGCAGAGATTGTCATTAACAGATTCCTTGAGGATGTCGGCAAATCCGCAATAGAGACCTCGACCGAGGTTGTCGATACCGAGAGCGGAAAGACCAATGTCTCCGCTATCGAGATAAGGCTTGCAAAAAAATAATCCCATCATTTTAACCACGTCATTTTAGCCCTATTTTTTAGCCCTGTCATTTCAATCCGTAAAATTCTACACCGTATCATTTTACTTCGTATCATTTTACTTTCAGTCAATTTTTCACGGGCTGCTGACCATAAAGGATATAATAATTTCAGTATAAACATTGTTATTCATGAATATACTCAAGTCAGCTGTCGTTCTTCTGATAATCCTGTCATTCATTGTTCCTGCCGTAGCTGCGGACGGGGAGAACAGATACAGCTACATCACCATAGATTCCGTCGACCTTGAACTTACAAAGGATAAGGCAATCTTTGATGTAAATTATCATATCGACAACGGCGTTGAGTTCCTCGTCATCTTCCTGGGCAAGAACGATCTGAAGAATAAGCTTGAGAAGATGTTCTCTCTCGGCGACGGGAACTTCGGTACGACTACGATGGAGAGCGCCCGAATAACTCTCAATAACCCCTCGGTAGACTACGGTGACGGCTCGTACTGGTTCCCGAAAAAGAGTTTTCAGGTAACGGTTCCGGTTCTTAATGTGAAGACGGCACGTTCCGATCGCACATTCTACAATGTAAATGAGGTTCCCGGAATGGGATACTTCGGTGATCCTGTTCCCGTAACTCCATCAACCGATATCAATAAACTCAGAATCGAGAGCGAGCCCGTGACTCTGGTGACGCCCGAACCGACACCGATTGCGCATTACTTCAGATAATCCGCAGAATCTGCCGATAAAAAGACGCTGACCTGACGCTTCCGGCAGATCATATTTCCTGTTTTTTCAGTCTCATTTCCGGTTTAATTTCCTGTTGCATTTCCTGTTTTTTTCCGTTTTTGGTTTGGCGTTTTATTTTGTCGTTTTCGTTCGCATTTACATTATACCGCTTGCGTGCGTGTCATTCAGGGCTGTCAGCGGCAATATGGTAAGACTCGGTATTTTTCGGTTATTTCGGACTGTTGGCGGCTTTGTCGCTAACACGACGACGCTTTGAAAAATCCGAAAAACTTGCAATGGTCGTAAATTACAATGTCTGTAAAAACGGATACGGAAAAGCGTGAAAAAAGGATATTATAAATTTGAATTATATTCAGTCCGCAATCTCGTTTGAATGCGTATTGTGGTTCTCGACCTCGTCTTTGGGCTTAAACCATCTGAGAGCATACTTCTGAATATACATACCGATTATTCCGAGTATCAGAGCGCCGGTTATGGCATATATCAGTGCGCGCAGTCCGTCATAACCCACTATCGGGAACTCGAGCGGCGTGCTTATCGAGATAATGTATACGCTTGCGCCGTATGCCAGAAGACTTACCGCTATTGCGAAGAACGGCAGCGGCAGAGATACCGCAAGAGACGGTCTGTCGTTTAAGTATGAATCCGTTATCTTTCCCAGCGAAGCTATGAGCAGCGCCGCCGCAAAGTATACTACAGCTCCGTATACGAAGGAGAAGAAGTAGAATATCAGACCCTGATCAGCGGAATACCATTCGAGCAGACTCGTAAGTCCCAGAACCACTCCGACAACGGCTATGAGGAATGCCGTGATATAGGCAATGAACGAGAACCTGCCGCCGAGGAACGACCTGTGCAGACCGACGACGGCGTAGCTGAAGTAATCGTCGATTCCGAGACCCTTGAAGAGCAGGTATATTCCTATTACGCCGAGAACTGTGATTATCGCAATGTCCGGGCTTCCCATGAGGCATGCCGCGGCATAAAGAAGCATGGCTATGCCGACCGGCACAAGGAAGGTCCTTGCAAGCTGGGGGTCGTCCATGAACTTCTTGATGATATAGTAAGTGCTCTCGAGGTTCGGCATCTGCTTGACAATGACGCGCTTGACGCTCTTTACCTTCACGGATGCCTGAATGATGGGCATGACGAACTCGTCCTCGGCGCCGTCCGTAACGACGATACATTCGTTGATCTCATTCTCGCGGACAATGCGCTCAAGTTCCTGGGAGATTCTCCGGTCGCCGTCTATCTCGCTCGTCTGGCTGCCGCCGATGACGGCGATGAAGACATTTTCTCCCCTTGCCGCAAGCTCGTCATAGGTTTTAATACCCTGAAAAATTGCATTTACGTCTGAATCTTCGGGATCGGCAAGAGCCAATCTCGTCGCCGTATCAAGGCATGCCTCCCTGCCTACCGCAGGCTCAAGGACATTTGCCTTATATCCGATATCATCGTCCCTGTCGACGCATAATACCAGAGTTCGCACTTCAGACATGATGTTATAAGTTTTTCTTTTGAATATATAATAAATTGCCTGATAATAGTGCTTAAAAGAGTTGCATAAAAAAAGTATTTGTCGTTATTCCGCCTCTGAGATTGCGGCGGAACACACTTGCAGACTTTCCGGTTTCAGAGAAGTTTTGCGCGCTGGAGCAGGAGAATGTCGTCGGTTGTGAGTTTTTCTCCGCTTCTGAACTGCTGGAATACCTGCTCGGCTTCCTTGCGTACGGCTTTCTGCTCTTTTGTGACCTTGGTCTTCTTGGTCTTCTTGCGAAGTCCGCCGATTACCTTGTCGAAGTCGCGGATCTCTTTCTGGCAGGCAATGAACTGGTTGTGCTCGGCATCCGCGGATTCCTGAGCTTCGACAAATTTCTTGTGAGCGTCGTCCGCCGCCTCGCGGGACTTGTCCGCCTTTCTGTAGCATTCTACCATGACGTCATGGTATTTCTGTGCGTTCTCCGCGGCTTCGGTAACCTTTGAGTGAAGTTCCGATGCCTGCTTTCTGAGTTCGCGTGCCTCCTGGAGCTTTACGCGGATATCCTTGTTCTGCTCAAGCTCTTCTTCCTGCTTCTTCAGGTCGTTTCTGAGCTGTTTGATCTTGTCGACAAGTTCCTTCTCCTTGTCGTGGCTCATGGCTTCGGTCTGCTGCTTGTATTCCAGAGCGTCGATCTGCTTCTGAAGTTCAGCCATGCCGCGCTTGTTGCCGAGGTTGCCGTGCTCCTTCTTGAACTCGTCGATCTGTTCGAAGAGTACGTTTGCCTTGTCGTTTAAGACGTTTCTCTCTGCCTTTAAGCGCTTTACGTCATCGTTTGACTTGTCGCGAAGCTCTTTGTTCTTCTGTGCCTCGTCAACGTATTCGCGTGTCTTGGCATTAAGTTCGTTGCGCTCTCTTGCCTGCGTGCTTGCAAGTGCATTTAACTCGTTTCTTTTGTTCTTGTGCTCCTCGGAGTTCTGGAGTACAACTTTTCTCTTTTCAATTATTTCGTTCAACATGCTCAACACATACCTTAATCATGTATGGTGCGTCCGAAAACAGGTGCCCGCAAAAAAACTGCTGGTACAAAGCAATTTGTAATTTACGAAAACAATAGCGTTTTGATTTCCGGGTATTACTTTTGTAATGTCCGTATTCTTCTGGCTGTTCGTATTTTGCTATGCTCTTCATCCATCACAGGAAACCGGATTTTAACCCCGATTACCCCTGTTTAAGTTCTTTGCGCAACCTGCCGTGGTCTGCACAATGATTGCAATAAGATAGCACACTTATGTATAATAATTGTTTCGTAAGACCTGCCTGTGTCACGAAAAATTAAGCTGCAGCCTTAAGTCGCGGTTATGTTTTGGTGTCGGAAAAGTGTCGGCACGGACTGAGATTCTTAGTCCGCTGCGGTGCATGTTTTGTAATCCGAAATTCGGTGTTTAGTGTCTGAAATTCGGTTTATGAAATGTGTGTCGGGTAATCTGTGTGAATAATTGTGTTAATTGTGATTTGTGTGAATGGTGATTTGTGCGAATATTGGGGGTATTTTTATTGAGTTATTGGGTTATCTGTATTTCCGGTAATACCGGTTATTCTGTTGTGTTGTGTTTTGTGTTTATGTTTTTTTGTTTGTTGTGTCTGTGTGGTTTTATGTGGTTTTGCGGTATTTGTGTCTGATTGTGTTTAATTTTGGTCTGACAGTTTCTGATTGTGTCTGTTTTGATTGTGTCTGTTCTTCCGGAGCTGCGTTTTTTCTCTCGCCCGGAATCGAACGGTGATTCTCTCTTGTGCCTCCCAAAAAATATTTTTTAGGGGGTTGTCATGGAATGTTTCGGCAAATAATTGCTCTGTGATATTGGATAGTTCTCAGCGTGAGACGTATTCAGCGGATGAAGTCGATAAGTCCGCCGCTTGTCTGTTCGACTGCGGCTCTTCTTCCGGATGATGCCTGAGCATGACCCATTGAGCCCATTGAACGTCCTGCAGACTGTCTCTCGAACGGTCCCTGTGCGATCTCCGATCTGGACATCGTTGATGTGATTGAGTGGCTGCGTCCCATGATCTGAGCGCTCTTGACGCCGGTCATGATTGCCATTACTCTGACCTTGCCTTCGAACTCGTTGTTGATTCTTGCACCCCAGATAACATCCGCGTGCGGGTCGAGTTCGTATGTGAGCGAGCTTGCGATATCCTCCGCATCGGCAAGAGTAAGGTCGCTGCCGCCGGTGATGTGAATCAGGCTGCCTGTTGCGCCGCGATAGTCGATATCGAGGAGCGGGTGGTTGAGACATTCGTGAACGACGCTCTCGGACTTGTTCTGCTGTTTGCTCTCGCCTACGAGCATGACGGCAACTCCGCCCTTGCTCATGATTGCGCGGACATCCGCATAATCGATGTTGATGAGCGAAGGCTCGGTGATTGTCTCCGAGATACCCTTTACGGTCTCTGCGATAAGCTGGTCCATGACCGAGAATGCCTGTCCGAGCGGAAGGTTCGGGACGAAGTTCATTAAGCGGTTGTTATCGAGAACGATAACAGAGTCTGCCGCATTTGAAAGTGCCTCAAGACCTTCTTCCGCACGCATCAGGCGTGCTTTCTCGACCTGGAACGGGTAGCTTACCATACCGACGACAATTGCGCCCTGCTCTTTTGCAATCTGAGCAACTACGGGAGCCGTACCTGTTCCTGTTCCTCCGCCCATACCTGCCGTGATGAAGACAAGGTCTGCGTCGTGAAGAAGTCCTTCAAGTGTTGTTCTTGCCATCTCGGCCGCACGCTTTCCCACGTCGGGGAAACCGCCGGCGCCGAGACCCTTTGTGAGTGACTTGCCGACAAGAACTCTCTTGTCTGCCTGAATCATCTCAAGGTGCTGCTTATCGGTGTTGACCGCGATTGTCTCCGCACCCTTTACCTTCATGTGGTAAAGTCTGTTGATTGTGTTGTTGCCGGCGCCTCCGCATCCGACAATTACAATTCTCGGCTGTCCGAGGAAATCGTCGTCGCCGCCGACTATTGCTGCCTTCTTCGATCCTAAGTCATATTCGGCGTGCTTTAACGCCTCGTTGATTATTGATTGCATCCAAATAACCTCCTAAACCTCTTATTTGTGATTAGTTCCCGCATTTCTCCGTCGCGATGTATAATTTACCCCTTACATCTCGAAGGAGATCTGTTCGCTGTCCCTAATCACTCTGTTAGCGTGTTTTCCGATGAGTTCTCTGACAGAATACCTTACTGCCTCGGAAACTGTTGGAAATTCTCCTGCCTCCACCAATTTTTCAAGCATTGCTACCTGCTGTGTCGGCAATCTGATTGTTACTCTTTCCATCATTGAAACCACGTGTCCGACTTTAAGCAGACAATTGTCTGCTATTTGTCTGACATTTGTTTGCTGTTTGTCAGACATTTGTTTTAGGGACAATCATTACTTTTCACGCGTAACTATATAAAAATTGTGGTTTGATTCACAGGCGGCTTTCACAATTGTTTTATCTCAAAAAGACAATTATTTTGAAAAAGGAGTGTGTATTTTTCATGAAATCCGGCATGTTCGAGAAGGTGGTGCACGGGGGTCTGCGTCAGCTTGCGGATTCGTCAGACAGCAATTCCGTCCTTGACTTCAGTGCAAATTTAAATCCTTTTGTGCCGCCGATTGACTGGAAACCCGATTTTAATGCACTTTCTTCATACCCCGACGATTCCTACCGCGAGCTCAAAAGCGCGGTGGCGCGTAAGTTTCGATGCGGCGCCGATGAGGTGACCGTCGGCAACGGCTCGATAGAGGTGATACGCACGTTTTTCAGGGCGGCGCTGAATGCGGGGGGTCACGTCCTCACCGAAAAGCACACCTTCGGTGAATACGATCTCTCGATACGGCTTGCCGGCGGAGAGGTCGTTCACGAACCTGATGCGGCAACCCGTGTCCGCGTCATATGCAATCCCAACAATCCCACGGGTGAACTTCTCTCGAAGAATGCACTTCTTGAGATCGCGGCTGCCGAATCGCATCGCGGTTCGATGCTCTTTCTCGACGAGGCATTCAACGAACTCGCCACGGGTGCTGAATCGCTCATAGGATGCGGTCCTGGTAACGTCTTTGTCAGCCGTTCCTTTACCAAGTCCTTCGCGGTCCCGGGACTCCGAATCGGTTTCGGATTCGGCGATCCCGAACTGATTGAAAGGATGGAGGTCATGCGTCCGCCCTGGACTCTGAATACCTTTGCCGAGAGCTTCGCCTTTGAGGCGCTGAAGCATCTCGACGAACTCGGGGAGTCGCGAAGACGCATAGCGGCGGAAAGGGAATGGCTATATCGGGAGTTTGACGCTATCGGTATTGAGTATCTGCCGTCAAGCGCGAACTTCATACTCCTCAATATCGGCAAAATCGGAATCGATTCGGGGGAGTTTACAAAGAGGATGCTTGCCGAAGGCATCTTCATCCGCGACTGTGCCTCCTTCGGACTGCCGCGGTCCGTGAGGGTAGCGGTGAGAACCCGCGGTGAGAACGAGAGGCTTGCGGAGGCATTGAAGAAGTGCTGGCACTGATAATGGCGGGCGGGCTCGGAACCCGCATGAATCTCGGCGAGAAGCCGCTTGTCACGGTCTGCGGGCGTCCGATGATATCATATGTTCATGAAGCCTTTGTCGACGCGGGTCTGGAGGTCCTTGCGGTCGTCACTCCCAAGGTGCCGATGACCAAGAACTGGTGCCGTGCGCACGGCATAGAGTTCTTTCAGGCGAAAGGCATAGGTTATGTCGAAGATCTCTCCGAATGTGCCCTCGAGATAGACGAAGATATGCCGATGTTCACATGCGTTGCCGACCTTCCAGGGATAACTTCGCGGATAATCGAAGATGTCCGTGAGAGATGGGCGGATTCCGGTATGAACGCCTGCTCGGTCTGGGTGCCGAAGGCGCTTTTCATGGAAAACAGCATAAAATGTCAGTATTCCGAGTCCGTTGACGGCATTGAAGCCTGTCCCTGCGGATTGAACATCTTTGACGGCAGCAGTCCGTCGGTGCCGCAGAACGAACTGAAGATTCTTCTCAACGAACCCGCACTTACTTTTAACGTGAACAATCCCGAAGAGCTGAAGGCTGCGGAAGAGTTCTTCGGGAAAAAATAGAATATTTTTGGATGAGATTTTCAACTGATATTTTCAGTAGGTATTTTCATTTTATTTCAGTTTTTATTGCTCTTTTCTATCGCGTTTCGTCCTGCCTGCCGAGTATATCTCAAACAGGGCAAGGCAGACTATGACGGTAGCGCCGCCGATGATGAATCCCATGATTATATAACTCATCGAGTTATCCTTCACCGGCTCTGCTGGGTGCATTCCCGCCGCAACCGCCGTCTGATACTGATATTTCATATCCGTACTCATGTACTGAACGGTTCTCGCGGAGCCGTTGATATTCTCGTCCGCGCCCGTGGTTACGCCAGTAGTCTCGGGAGGATGCCCGACGTCGGACTGTTTGCCCGCGGCATCGTCCGCCGTATTGTTGCTCACGGGAGTTGCGGGAGCGGTCATGACGTGGTAGGGTGCATTGTCCGTGGTACAGTAGACCGTGTTCATATAGACCCCTTCGGCGTTCTCCGCCGGAGCCGCGTTCTTCATCATGGGCATTCCCGCAAAGACCGTGTTTGCCGCAACACCCATAATCAGCGCCGCAAATAGGAAAATTCCGAAGACCGAGGCATACTTAAGGAGAATCTGACGAATGTCCTTGACGCCCGGCGATACTATAACCACCTGACCCGATGCGGCATAGACCTTGACCTCGCGCCCCTTCTCGCTGTATTTTATCTTTTTGACCTCGATAAGCCCCGCATCGAGCAGATTCTCGACATGATACTTCGTCGAGGTCATGGGCTGATTAAGTTTCTCGGATATCTCGGAAAGGGTCATATCCGAAGATTTTAACATTGAAATGATGTCGTTTGCCGTCCGGTTAGCCAGAGCTTTTCCGATTTTCTGTGCCCTGTCATCGCCGGGTTCCAGTATCACAACATCTTCGTTCATTTCGGTTAAAAAATGGATTGGATTCTATAAGAATGTATATGATTGTATGATATGGGATTGTATGATTATGAATCGGGATTGTATGACTTTGGGATTTATGAATCGGGATTAGAGGAATTTTGAGATCAATTCCTTTCCCGCATTGAGTGCATTGGATATCTGAGTCCTGTCGGATCCCACACCCTGTGCAAGTCCCGGTTTTCCGCCGCCTTTGCCGCCGAGGATGTTGCAGACCGTCTTTACGATCTCGCCCGCGTTTACATCCTTGTGTCCCGATGCGCAGACAACGTGAATACTGTCGCTTCCGGCACTGCCGCCCGCGACAAGACCTATGCCGCCGTCTTTGGCAAAGCCCGTCGCAATCGCCACAAGTTCCTTGGGCGTGGCGTCGACCTCGTGAACCGCGACCGTAACGCCGTTTATCTTCTCGCCCGTAAGCGATTTCATCTTAAGGTCGACAAGCTGCGACTGGAGGTTCTCTATGCTCTTCTTCTGATCTTTCCACTCGGTGAAGAACCTGTCAACCGATGACGGAAGGTTCTCGCGCTGGACACTGAGCGTATCGGCGGACTTGTCGAGGATATCCTCGGTCTTCTGCATGTATCTTATTGCCGAGAGACCCGCGGCAAACTCGACCCTTTCGATACCGTCCTGGACGTGCTCGACGCGGATGATCTTGAGCGAACCTATCTCGCCCGTGCTGCGGCAGTGAGTACCTGCGCATGCCTGGACATCTCCGGCAACCTTGACGATGCGGATTGACTTACCCGGAGGAACTCCGCCCTGATAGAGATCAAAGCCGTATTTCTGCTCGGCTTTCGTCCTGTCCTCCCATTCCGTGGAGACGGGGAGGTTCGAGACTATGATATTGTTTGCGCAAAGCTCGATTCTGTTGAGTTCGTCCTGCGTGATATGTCTGAAATGGCGCAGGTCGATACGTGACGAATCGTAGCCCTTCTGAGCGCCTGCCTGATGAATGTGAGCACCGAGGACCTCTTTTGCCGCATGCAGAAGCACGTGGGTTGCGGTGTGGTGTCTCATCATGGTCTTGCGGTAATCTTCGTCGAGGATACCCTTGACATGAGTTCCGCGCTTTATTGTCGCGGCTCCGTCCTTGATTTTGTGAAGGATGACGTCGCCGAGTTTCATGGTGTCGACGATCTTGACCATGGAATCCGGCGATATCAGCTGACCGATATCCGCAGGCTGACCGCCGCCTTCGGGATAGAAGAGGGTCTGGTCCAGGATGATATAGTTGTCAAAGGAATCGATGACCATTGCATCGAATTCCATATCCGATGTCTGCTCGTAATACATGCGGCGTGTTGCCGGAAGCGAGTTGATTCTCTGCCTGATCTCGGCATACGGGTCGGCTTTCTCCTCGCTCTCGGACTCTGAGTGAAGGTCGGCGACGAGGGAGTAGAAATTGTCGGGCAGATCAATCTCCGTGTTCTCCTCTTTTGCGATGTCTCTTACGGTCTCCGGCGGAATTCCGTGGGAATCGTAGAGAGTCATGAGCTCTTTGAGCGGGATTGCCGAGTTCTGCTTCTTGTATGTGCCGGCAATCTTCTGAACAATCCTTGTTCCGCGCTGCATCGTCTGATTGTATTTCTCAATCTCGTTGGATATGATCTCGCGGATGACGGATGGCTCCTGCTCGAAGGACTCGATGCCGATTGTCTTCATCTGAGTCTCGATAAGGTCGTAGAGCTGTGAGTCCATGCCGATCTCGTTCATCATGCGCAGAGTTCTTCTGAGGACAAGACGTGCCAGATAACCTTCCTGCGCATTCGACGGGACGATACAGTCGCCGAGCATGTAAGCCAGACATCTTGTGTGGTCCGCGATTGCGTAGACGCGCTCGACAGGCTCCATGATTGACTGAAGTTTCTCGTAGGAGACGCCGATGTTTCTGGCGACCTCCTTTCTCATCGTGATGAGGTTTGAACCCGAGATATCCATCAGACCCGCATATTTCGCATTCATTCCGAGAATCTTCGTAAACTCCGGCTCATCGAGGAGATGCTCGATGCCTGCCGATGCCATAAGCTGATTGACCATCTCGGGGAAGACGGCGTCGTAGATTGTCGGCGAACCCTTCGATGCCCATACGAAACGCTCCAGACCGTATCCCGTATCGACAATGTTCAAATCTATCGGATAATACGGGACTCCTTCCATATCAACCGGAGGTTTGTCGTTCTTGGTTTTGCCGTATGCCATGAAGACCAGAGTTGCGACTTCGAGACCGCCTATCATGACCTCGACACTGGGACCTGCGTTTCCGCCGCCTATCCACGGGTGTTCGAGGTATGTGACGTCGTTGAGGTTGCCGCCGATGGACTCGATGAACTTATCGCAGAGCTCCACGGTTCTGTCTTTCCAGTATATCTGCTCGTTGTCCGAGTTGAAGGCGTGGTGCGCCATCATCTCGAATGTCGTGAGATGTCTGCCCGAGCGTCCGACCGAATCCAGATCATTCAGTCTGATGCAGGGCTGCGATATGGTGAGCGGGTTTGCCGGCGGCGGAACGGTGCCGCTTGTGACAAAGGGCTGGAAGTTTGCTATTGATGCTATTGTCAGGTAGATGTCGTCTCTCCATCTTGCCGCTACAGGGTATCTTTTGATTCGGGTATGCCCTTCTTTTTCGAAGAAGGAGAGGTATGCCTCACGCATTTCACTGAGTGAATGAGGCTTGAATACCGGATCACCGATAAAACTGTAAGGTACGCAGGGTGCGTCGCCGCAGACCTCACGGCTCGGATCCCTTGTCCAGAATGCCGTTCCGCATTTCTTACAGATTTTTCTTACCAGACCCTGTGATTTGAAGTAATCAAGTTGATATTCTTCTTCAAGCATAGGAAACCACGCTGTAATCTTAGTTACGTTAGCTTTGAAATCGTATTATAGTTTGCATTAGAAAATAGGATTTTATTCAAATTTGTTTCGTTTTTGATCGTTTTGACAAACGATTGTTTACTGTTTGCCGCTCTCAGACTCGGAATTGTTTTTCAGCATTCTGTCAAGGTACCATTCGTCAATGCAGGTGTAATCGCCCGAATATTTGGCTATCCTTACGGCAAGTATATGCCAGCACTCGATCTGCCGGAATGCAAAGTCCTGGCAGGTGCAGAAGTCGTCAACCACCACGTATTCGCCTGTATTCCCCTTGACGACGAAGAAATCCAGATACTTATAGACCCTGCCTTCTTCAACGGCGGTAAGTGCGTTATCGGCTTTTTTGCCGTAGATTGAGCGGATATCCTCGCATCTTTGAGCATCGAGTTTTATACTGTAGGATACTTTTCCCGTATCCTTTCCGCAATCCTTCCCGTGATCCTTTTCCGTATGCTTTACGGTATCCTTATCCGTATTCTTTCCGGTATCCGAATATTTACTGCCGTCGGTCATTTTTCCTGTTCTGTCGGATTATTCTGTCGGATTCTCGGGGGATTATTGTCGTGCCCCTTATTTCCCCTTATATGTCGTGCCTCTGCGGTCTGTCTTCTATGAATGTCCAGCCCATCTTTTCGGCAAGTTTCTTCATGCCGATTGACTCAAGGTCATAGTGCGTCGACTCCGCAAGGATAATGTCCTGCGAGATTATGGTGTCATGCTTGAGTTCCGCGGACAAAAAGACATCCGCACCCGCTTCCTTTGCCTCTTCGATAAGTTCGGCGTCAAATCCGCTTCCTCCCACGACTGCGAGTCTGAACGCTTTTCCTTCGGACTTACCGCCTTCCGACCTGCTTTTCTCAAGTCTGCCGATATCCCCGTAAACTCTCAGGCTGCCGCCGAGTTTCTGCGAGATCTCCTTAAGACTCATTGTGCAGTCTCCGATGACGCCGAGCGACATATATTCGATATTTTTCAGTTCCAGGAATTCTCCGAGTGCATCGTTGATTCCGCCGCGCGCGTGGTCGAAATTCGTGTGCATGGAGTAGATATTCATCTCCGCTTTGAATGCCGGCAGAAAAATATCCCTTTTCAGACCCGTTATCCTGTGAACGGCATGCCATATCGGGGGGTGATGGACGACCAGTATGTCGGCACCCGACTCCGCCGCTTTCGTGACCGTATATTTTGTGGCGTCAAGTGCGCATGCGGCACGTGTAATCTTCTTTTTCCCCTCGATCACGAGCCCTATCTTGCCGTCGTCCATATCCTCGGCGATCTCCGGCGGTGCTATATCCTCCAATCTCCTGATAAAATCCGTTATATCCATGATTATCCATTGGTTTGACTGTAATATAATAGTCATCCAACAGTCATCCGACACCCCTTCCTGCCGTCATTCAATATTCATGCGGTATCCGACCCGTACCCGTCGCGGGACGCGTTTTGTGCGCGTTAAACAAATAACACTGTGATTCACAGCATTACTCACAATCATAAAAGTTAGCTATAAATATTACAAATGTTGAATTATTTTGTATGACAAAAACCATCGAAGAGATTAATGAAAAAATCCTCAATGGTTCCGCAAGGGTTGTCACGGCAGAAGAAATGCCGTCAATTGTTGCCGAACTCGGTGAGGAAGGTGCGTTAAAGGAAGTAGATGTCGTTACGACAGGTACTTTCGGAGCAATGTGTTCATCGGGTGCCTTCTTTAACTTCGGGCACGCCGATCCGCCGATCCGAATGGAGAGAGCCTGGATTAACGACGTCGAAATGTATGCCGGTCTCGCAGCCGTCGATGCATACCTTGGCGCAACCCAGGAATCCGTCACACGCGGCATCAACTACGGCGGTGCACACGTAATCGAGGATTTAATCAGCGGCAAGACCGTTGAGATCAGGGCACAGGCAAAAGGAACGGATTGTTATCCGAGAAAATCGATTGAGAACGAGTTGCTTCTGGAGGACTTCAACCAGGCAATCATGTGTAACCCGAGAAACTCGTATCAGAGGTATGCGGCGGCAACGAACTCGACTGACCGCACAATCCACACATACATGGGCGCACTCCTCCCCGGATGCGGCAATGTGAGTTACTCCGGTGCGGGCTGTCTCTCGCCGTTAATCAACGATCCGAAACTGAAGTGCACGGGAAGCGGTGTTCCGATATTCCTCGGCGGCGCTCAGGGTATGATCGTCGGACCCGGTACGCAGAACTCCCCGGGAACACTGTTCGCAACCATCATGACGACAGGAAACCTGAAGGAGATGTCGACCGATTTCGTCAGAGCCGCAGCCATGACCGGATACGGTGTCACGCTCTATCTCGGTCTCGGAGTACCCATTCCGGTTACCGACATCGACGTCGTCAGGAACACTGCCGTCCGCGATGAGGATATCAAGACAAACATCGTCGATTACGGTGTCCCGAGCAGGAACAGACCGGTCCTCGCACAGGTCAGCTATGCCGACTTAAAGAGCGGCGCCGTCGAGATAAACGGCGAAGAGGTAAGGACCTCGGCACTCTCGAGTTTCAAGAAGGCAAGAGAGGTTGCCGCCGAACTCAAGTCATGGGTTGAGAGCGGAAAGCTCACGGTCAATCTGCCGACAAGGAAATCCGACCCGACAATCGTTGTAAAACCGATGAGAGAGTCCAAGCGCCCGCCGACGATCCGCGAGATCATGACCTCCAATGTCGTCAGCATCAACGAGACCGAGGACATAAAGAGCGCTGCCAAGAAACTCCTGAATGCGCAGACCAACCATCTGCCGGTCGTTAACGCAGCAGGCGGCGTTGTCGGTATCGTGACGACTTACGATATCTCAAAGGCGGTTGTCAAAGATAACCAGGACGGCAAGGTCTCGGAGATCATGTCAAAGAACGTTGTAACGACAACACCCGACGAGGTAGTCGATATCGCGGTCATGAAACTCGAGAGGAACAAGATCAGCGCACTTCCGATTGTTGACGCCAACGGACACCTTGTCGGACTCCTGAACGCGGTTGACTTAGGAAAGCTCGTAGGTAAGAGGTGGACCAAATGAAATTACAATTAACGTTTACCAAAAAACAGGGTCGCGAGCCCGTGATTGCAAAGGTCATCCTTGCAACCGGCGCTCTCATCAATGTCGAGAAAGCATATATCGAGTCATTGTGCGGAGAAGTTCTGATTGATGTACAGGACTCCGACGCGGAGAAAGTGTGTAACAAATTCCGCGAACTCGGTGTGGATTACAAGAAGCTTGTCGATTCGGTCATACGTGACGAGAATGAATGTGTGGAGTGCGGTGCATGTATAAGTATATGTCCCCAGGAAGTCTTCTACTTCGATGACGACTGGAACTTACACCTTCATACCGAGAAGTGTGTGCTCTGCGGCAAGTGTACAATATCCTGTCCGCAGAGAGCATTGAAAGTGCGTGCTTAAGCGTGCTTCGTGCTTTGATGTGCCTGTGTTCAGGTGCTTAAGGCATCTTAAGGCATCTTAAGCACCAAACTTTTCCGTGAAAGTCTAACCGTCATGTTAAAACGTGCAGGTCAAAAGTGCTTATTCAGCGTATTCGATTGGTCAGAAAAAAGCCTAACAAAAATAAAAAACAAAAACAAAAACAAAAAACAAAAACCGGGTGATCTGAGGAATTTATAAATCCTCAAATCTTTACTTTTATAGTGTGTTCTTATATGATTCGTGAATATTTCAAGTATAAGACGACCATTACATCCATTCTTGCCGAGGAGCAGTCCCATATCGACGCGGCAAAAGAAGCCATGGTTGCCGCAAGACAGGATGTCGAGAAGGCGATTGCCGAAGAGCCGCTGTTCGGTGCCAGCCTTACCCCAATGGACGATATTCTTCTGAAGTCCGATATCTTTGAGAGTTCCGTGACGCTGAAACGTATGATTGCGGCATCCGAGCGCTCGTTTACGGGACCCATGGCCGCGGTTGCTGGAACAATCGCATGGGCGGGGGTTGAGGCAATGCGGGATGCGGGCGCAAAGTATGCGGTTATCGACAACGGCGGCGATATCGCGTATATTGCCGACCGCCCCGTAAGAATCGGGCTTTTCGCGGGCAGTTCCGAGATCAGCGGCAAATACGCATTTATTCTGCCGGCGACCGACGAGATCTACGGCGTCTGCACATCTTCGGCAACGGTAGGTCCGTCCATATCATTCGGCGTCTTCGATTCCGTGACCGTATTCTCGCCGGATGTCTCGCTTGCGGATGCCTGGGCAACGGCGGCATGCAACGAGTTTCTGCCGGTCGCCGATCCAGATGCCGAAGAGAAGAACGCGAAACTTCTCGAGCGCTTCACCCGCGGCGGCGCCGACGGTATCTTTGCGGTCTGCGGCGGCACGGTCATAAGATCGGGAAAGATCCCCGAGATTGTCCCCGCCGCCGTCGATGAAAAACTGATCACCTTCGCATAAATTTCATATTTTTGCAGTTTTTGCTCTGCGAGCCTTTTTTTGTTTTGCGATTTTGTCGGAAAGCCGTGACCTGTCTTCGCTTCGTTTTTCATCGCGGGCAATCGTTTCATTACGGGAAATTGACAAATAACATATGATATTATATGGACGCATTGCAGAAGAGGAGACTTTACGGCGCAATCACGGGTCACGCCTTAATCGATCTTTATACTCCTATTCTGCCGATAATGCTTCCCGCGCTCATATCCTCGATGGGTCTGTCGTATTTCCTTGCGGGGCTCATCGTAACCGTATTCAATGTCGTATCCTCGGTAACGCAGCCTTTTGTAGGTCTTTACAGCGACAGACACGACTGGAGACCGAGCACGGCGCTGTGCGTTTTCATAGGCTCGGTGGGTATATGTCTGGTTGCGCTGACCGGCAATTATGCGGCGATAATCTGCCTTGTTACCGGCGCTGCCATAGGTCATGCCCTATTCCATCCGACCGCGATGAATCATGTCTTCCGCGTCTGCCCGCCGCATAAACTCGGTCTGTATAACTCGATTTTTACCACGAGCGGCAGTATAAGCTATGCTCTTGGTCCGCTGATTGCGGGTGCGATGATATCCTTCTGGAGTCTTCCGAGCATTATCTGGCTGGTTATCCCGGGAATTGTCGGTTCCGCATGGCTCTATCGCGGTGAAAGACTTGCAAGGACTCAAACGCCGGATACCGCCGTTAAGGAAACGCCGCGTGTGAAGCGCGTCAAAAAGACGGGCAGATACTGGTGGCTTCCCGCGGGTCTTGTCGTCACCATCTGCTCGCTTCGCGCATGGGGATATACGAGTATGGTGACATATCTCCCGACGCTCCTTATTCTCGGAAACGGCGGTTTTACAACTCTTGAAACATCGGTAATAGTCACCGTCATGCTTCTCTGCGGCGTCGTCGGTCAGGTCGCGGGCGGCGTCCTCTCGGACAGATACGGTCGCAAAAAGATGCTTGTATTCGGGCTTGTCTCGGCATTGCCGTTCTTCTGCGCGATATTCCTCTTCACGGGTCCGCTCATGTATATCGGCATCTTCTCGTATGCGTTCTTTGCGTCGTTCTGCTACGTGACCTCGGTCACCATGACCCAGGAGCTTCTCCCCGGCAGCGTCAGTTTCGCATCGGGGCTTACGCTGGGATTTTCTATGGGTGTCGGCGGCATAGGCGCGGCGCTCACGGGCTATATGGCGGATTCGATGGGCTCGCTTACGGACGCGATGTTCCTGATGATAATCCCCATCGCCGCCTGCCCGATTATTGCACTCTTTGTGAGATACCGCGAGGATGACGAAGAGGTCATGATTGATCTCAAGGTCTGAACCGGACTGAAAAAGGGTGAAAAAGGGGATTGAAAAAGGAAACTGAAAAAGGGAACCGCGGACTCACTGGAACAGGTTCTCTTTGATGAATTTTTCCGAATCGGTATAGGCATTGACGCCCGTAAATCTCTTTATCTCGGTGTCGCCGTCGGTGATTAAGATAACCGGTTCGGAGTTGACGACGCCGAAGTAGATCTCGGCAAGCTCGCAGTCGTCGATATGTATCCCGTAACGCAGCGAGGTTGCGGGCTCGAGCATGAGTATGTCCTGAATCAGTTCCGGCGGTTCGAATCTGAAGTAATAGTAAAATACCTGATATGCATTGAGGAAATCCGAAACAAGAAGTTCGTTCAGGACGGCGCTGTCCTGAAGCGCAAGCAGTTCCGTCATGCGGCCCAAATCGTCATCGGCTTCGTCGAGGATATCGTCGGCAATCTTTGCTAATGTCTCGTAATCTGTCATATCCGTGGAACTCCCTCAGTTTTGCATCCTGTAATTTCGTAATTTTGTATTTTTTAGTATTTTTGTATTTTTTCGTAATTTTGTATCTTCATAATCATCTAATTTTGTAATTTTACATTTTGTCTGACCGAATAATCCTCTCTTACGCGCCGTGTCTGTCATATCCCTATGTTTCGCGGCGCACGCGCGGAATTTACCGAATCGGTCGGATTTAGTCCTATAAAATTTGCATTCATTCAATAAAATATATCCTGCATCCACCACAAATCTTTAAGAATGCGGGATGAGGACTTAGACTGGAAGATATATCATATCCTTGTTGCCGGCGAAAAATACCCCGTCCGCGAGATAATCGATATCTGCGGCGTCGAAAAAGAGGATGTCCTGAAATCACTGACAAGGCTTGAAAAAAACTGCCTGATTGAGATATATCAGGAAACTCAGGATGACGGAAGCCCTCTGGTCTGCGCGAGAGTTCTCTCTCTGCAGGAGACAATCTTTCGCAATCAGATCAGATGCGTTACAAACTCGGCTAACAGCCCCGTGATCGTCGAAAACGGCGTCATAAAAGAGAATCCGAATTATAAGAGATCTGCATGAATAAGAGATGTGTATAATGGAAGAGGTCTGTGTACTGCGAATAGGTCACCGCCCCGAACGCGATCAGCGTGTGACAACCCATGTCGGTCTGACGGGAAGAGCACTCGGAGCAAAAGGCATGTATCTTGCGGCGGACGATATCGGCGTAAAGAAGTCAATCGAAGATGTTGCCAAACGCTGGGGCGGCGATTTCTTTGTCGAGAACAATGTCTCATGGAAGAAATGCATAAATGACTGGAAGAAGAGCGGCGGCGTCGTTGTTCACCTTACGATGTACGGTCTGCGCCTGACCGATGTCGAGGACAAAATCCGAAACGAGAAGAAGATTCTGATAGTCGTCGGCGCCGAGAAGGTGCCCGGGGACATGTACGGGCTTGCGGACTACAATGTATCGGTTACCACGCAGCCGCATTCGGAGATATCCAGTCTGGCTCTCTGTCTGGATCATCTCTTCCAGGGAAAGACGATGAATCTGGACTTTCCCAACTCCGAGATAAAGATCCTGCCGACCGAGCACGGCAAGAGGTTCGAGACGGCGAAGCAGGACGGCGGCGGGGCTGACTGAATCGGCAATGCCGAGGGCATCGGAGTGAGCGTTACGGGAGAGAGTATGGCGGGAAACGGCAGAGGAAAGGTTCTTGTCGCAGGTTTTGCGACAAGGCATGTCGCGACCTCGGCGCACAATGCGGGGTATGAGGTTCATTGCGTGGACAGTTTCTGCGATCTCGACCTTGCGGCTGTAACCGCGTCCCGCACGCGATTCTCGGAGCTTTCCGAGTTGCAGGGCACGGTGGAGGATGTCTGCCGCAGGATGCATTTCGATATAGTCGCGGCCACATCCTGCGCGGAGAGCCTTGATTTATCTTCGGTAGGTCAGAAGATCTGCGGAAGCGATCCCAAGGTTGCGGCATACTTCCTCGATAAGAAAAATATACAGGAATTTTTTGAGAAGAACGGCATTCCGTGCCCGAAGATCCTGCCCGAAGGCGTCTATCCCGCGATGATTAAACCATGCAACGGTGCCGGCGGGTGGAGAAACACGAAGGCGGAGACCGCCGAAGACGAGGCGCGGTGGTGCGCGATGTGGGAGAACGAGCCGTATATCCGTCAGGAGATTGTCGGCGGCATCCCCTGCAGCGTTTCCTGCATCTCCGACGGCAAAAAAGCCGTTGCCGTCTCTTTTAACGAGCAGATCCTCCGCGGCGGCAGCGGCGAGAGAGCCTACGGATTTTCGGGGGCAATCACACCGATGAAACACCCTCTGGAATCCGAGATTGTGAAATGCGCCGAGAGAGCGGTCTCTTTGAGCGGCTGCGTCGGATCGGTCGGTGTGGATTTCATGGCGGCGGATGACAGGTTTTGGGCAATCGAGATAAATCCGCGTTTTCAGGCGACAATGGACGTTGTCGAGAGATCGCGGGGCATAAACCTCTTTCAGGCGCATGTCGACGCATCCCGCGGTATACTGCCGCACGCATACACGGGAGAGTATCGGCAATATACGGCGCGTAAGGTTATCTTTGCACCCCGCGATATGACCGTGAAGGACGATCTCTCGAAATGCGGCGCGGATATTGCGGATATTCCCGCTTTGGGCACAAAAATCGAGGAAGGCGGTGCCGTTCTGAGTGTCTACGGTTGCGGTGCGTCAAGGGCCGAAGCCCTGGAATCACTGGATAAAACTATAAGAAAAGTTGACAGATATATATGCAGATGGTAGCGCCCGAAGAAGTACTTAAAAATGAGGCTGTGCGTGCATACCTTTTCCGCATGATAGGCGAAGAGGGCATGTCACTTCTTGAGAAGTTCCCTCCCGAAGGAGAGTTCAGCGACGAGGATCTCGCAGAATCAACGTCCATCAACCTCAACGCGGTAAGACATACGCTTTATACCCTGTACGGCAAGCGTCTTGCAGAATACCGCAGAATAAAGAATTCGGAGACCGGATGGCTTACATATCTCTGGGTTCTGCGGCTGGACAACATCGACAACTGTCTTACTGAGGATACCGAAGCGGTTCTTGAGATTCTTCAGGCACGTGAAGAATACGAATCGATGAACGATTTCTATATCTGCCCGCAGTGCGGTCTCAGATACACGTTCGACGAGGCATTGAACCGCGATTTCATCTGCCAGAACTGCGATCAGAAGATGGATCACTTCGACAACGATCTTCTCTCCGAGGCCTTAAGGCGCCGCGTTGACAGGATTAAAGAGAATCTGGGCAAGTTCGACTGATTGCCGGCAGATCTTAAAATACATTTTTGGGGTTTTATCCTGATATCCAAAAAATATTCTTTGGATGAGCTTACGGGTTTTTTGAAGGACGCCGGTTGCAGCGAGAGAGTTATCGAGCATTGTCTTGCCGTGCGCAATCTTTCGGTTAAGTATGCCCGCGAGATACCCGATGCCGATCTGAATCTTGTTGAGGCGGGCGCGGTTCTTCACGATATCGGGCGCTCGGTGACGCATGATATATCGCATGCCCAGGTCGGCGCGGATATCTGCCGCAAACTCGGTTTTTCCGAGGATATCTGTCTGATTGTCGAGCGGCATATCGGCGCGGGACTTCCCGCCGCGGAGTGCGCGGAATACGGTCTTGATGCGCATGACTGCATTCCCCTGACGCTTGAGGAGAAGATTGTTGCTCATTGCGATAATCTCGTGAAGGGCGCGGATGTAATCACAATCGGCGAGAGGATGAGTCTTGCCCTGAAGGCGGGTCTGAGTAACGAGGCGCGTGAGCGGATTGCAAGGCTTTCGGATGATATTGAAGGTCTGAGAACTCTCCGTTCCGAAAAAATGTAAAAAATTCAGTTAATTTCAAAATTTACAATACTATTTTTCTTACCTGCGGCAGCGCTCTGAGTTCTTCGTAGACCGCGGCGGGCATGGACTTTTCCACGATTATTACGAGTCTGGGATCTTCCGAGAGCTGCGGGTCGGTCACGAAGATCTGGCGTATCGATAGGTTGTGGCGTGTAAGAACCTCGATGGCGGCGCCGACAATTCCTTTTTCCCCCGCATCCTTCGGGTAGATTGTGATGACCGCAAAATTAAGTTTGTCGGCGATTTCGGTGATATCCGGCGTTGCACGCATGTTTAAAAAGATATCGCGCACGAGCGGGGTTTCGAGTATTCGTTTTGCGGTTGCGTCAACGACGCGCCTGTCGGTGCCTGTCGCTTTACCCAGATGCGTCGCCGGAATTTCTATGCCGTTACAGATTATCTTGCCGCTTTCGTTGATTCCGAATCCGTTCTCAAGAAGGAATTTGACTACTTTTGTCTGCGACGGAGAATCCGAGAATATTTTCAGTATTGATGCCCACATATGAATATTATTTCATCTGTGAACATATATGTTCTTTCACGCCGTTATGCGGCGTCATGTGATATTCGGATCGTAATCTATTTTAATTAATAGATCATTCTTATTAGAGTCAAACGGGCGAGGGTTGCCGAGCCAGGTCAAAGGCGCAAGGTTGAGGGCCTTGTTACGTAGGTATTCGAGGGTTCGAATCCCTTCCCTCGCATTGCATCGTTTTTTTGAGTTTTTCCGATTGTTAACTGACACTTTTACGATTATATACGGGCATTTCGACTATATACTGGTATTTCGAGTGTTTTTCAGTTAAAGGCGGCATATTGTATGCCCGCAAAAAAGTATGATGTTTTGAGATAATCGCGCGTCCGGCGCGTTTGTGATTTCTTTTATTTTATTCTTTTATTTCTTTTATATCTTCTATTTCTTCCATTTCTTCTATTTACTTGCGTGCGTGATGATGTGGCGCAGCTCTTTGATGATTATCTCGTTCATTGCGAGTTTTACCGCGCCGGTCGATCCCGGGATACAGAAGACTGCTTTTCTGTCGATAATTCCTGCGACCGCTCTCGAGAGCAGCGCGGCGGTTCCTATGTCGTCAAGGCTCTTGAGTCTGAAGATCTCGCCGAAGCCGTCCATCTTCTTCTGTAAGAGCGGCGTTATTGCCTCTATCGTGCAGTCGTCGTGCGTAATGCCCGTGCCGCCGTTTATCACAACGCAGTTTGCTTTTTCGAGTGCCTCGAGGCAGGCAGCCCGAATCCTGCTTTCATTGTCGGGGATGATTGCGTAATAGTCGACGGGTATTCCCGCGGCTTTGAAGATCGCTTTTATCTCGTCGCCGCTCTTGTCCTCTTTCTCGGTTCTCGTCGTCGAAACCGTGATGACGGCGGCATTTATCGGTATCTCCTGAATATGACTCTTGTCCATGCTAAAGTATTGTCGGCGCCATCAAAAATTATTTTTGATAAGTTGACCCGCTTTCCTTCCCGTGTTTTTCTGTCCCCGGACTCTGCGGATCATGGGAAAATCTTAATTCATAAATATAAACACGTCGTATTTTTCATAATGCGGGTAAAAATTCTGCTCATTTTCATGGCAATAATCCTTATAACCGCGGCGCTGTCTGCGGGATGCACGGGGGTGCAGCTGCCGGGTCAGAGTTCGAATACAGGTAATTCCGAGACGCCGGATAACTCACAGACCCCTACCGTATCGCCCGTCGATCCGACCGAAGCAATACCCGATGAGAACGTTAACGAAGAGCCGACCGAAACACCTCTGCCTCAGAGCTACGTGACTCCGGCAACGCCGATTCCCACGGAGAATGAAAATACGCTGAGATACCACATTCCGCCTCCGGAAAATGACGATGACGGATATGTGACGATATTTACCGAGAGCAAGCAGTTATCCGGCGTTACCGCTTTCGATTATTTCCTGAAGACGCCGCCGATGGTCTTCTACTATGACGCGACCGTGCCGCTCGTGAACCGCACCAAGACAGGTACGAGCGAGTTCGGCGAGAAGGAAGAGTTTACCGTGGAAGTCTCGTATCCGAGCCCTCTCTCATACTACAAGATTGTTGTCTACGACAAGGATACAAGCAAGGTTCTTGCCGAATATGTCATAGACCCGTTCACCAAGGAGAAAGACCGTGGCAGTTTCAAGTATCTTTCGCCGGGCAATCTGCATGTCGAGATCATGGGAGCAGTTGCGACGGTGACCACCGAAATCGAGGTTCCCAAGAGCAATCTCGGCTGATCTCCATTTTTCAATACTTTTTGAATATCTTCGACATATCGTTTTTGTTTCAATTGATTACTTTTTGTTTCAATTGATTACTTATATATGTTAGAAACTCTAATTTATTTAGGCACAGGTTTTAGAACGGTTTCGGTAATCTGATGCATTATATGTCCCGATAGGGTAGTGGATATCCTGAAAGCCTGCGGAGCTTTCGACCCGGGTTCAAGTCCCGGTCGGGGCGCTTTTTGTTGTTATTTTACGATTTTAACGAGAATTTAGTATGTTTTGCGATGCCGATGCGAGATCGAAACTGCTGTCGGATATTGACAGACTGCATACAACCGAACTCGGTGTTCTTCGAATCAGAAGAAATCTGGGGCTGAACGACGACACCGACGCGGTTGTTTGGTGCAGAAAGAAGATACTCGACGAAAACTCCTCTGTCGAAAGAAGGGGAAAGAACTACTATGTCGGTTTCCCCGGCGGCATCATCACGGTCAACGCCGGCAGCATGACAATAATCACGGCAAAAAAGATTTGAATTAGGGGATTATTTGGCGAATATTCGGGAAATATTCGGATATTCTCAGCCTGTTTTCAGACTTCAGCCGATTCATTTATTGCCCGTTTCACTTATTGCTTATTTGACTTTTTAATGCCGTCAACGAACTTCACTGCAAATTCGGGTCCGAAGTAGAGATGCGTGTATCCCGCAAGCACACTGCCGCAGACCAGACCGTCCCTGCCGCCGTCTATCCCTTTTCCTCTGGAGAGTATATAATCGAAGCGGGCGTCGGCGTCGGCAACCGTCCTTGAGTAATGGAATTCATGTCCCCTGAATCCGAGACCCTTCCCGAGGAACGAGTTGCCGCAGGTGGTGCCGATTGAGTAGTCAAGCGCCTGAAACCTCGTATGCATTACCGATTCCGAATCCAGAAGACCCGCGGTTTTGCATGTCTTTCCGTCCGCGGTCGTGATACTTCTTCCGAGCCACATCAGACCGCCGCATTCCCCGAAGACAGGTATGCCCGCGTCCGCCGCTTTCTTCAGGTCATTCCTGCACGGAGAATCCTGAAGCTTTGCTAGGTGAAGCTCGGGATAGCCGCCGCCGAAGTAGTAGGCATCGGCTTTAGGAAGTCTGTCGGTCAGCGGCGAGAAGAAGAGTATCTCCGCACCCGCGGCTCTGAGGTAATCGAAATTGTCGCGGTAATAGAAGCAGAAAGCGTCATCCATTGCAATCGCAACCTTTACTGATTCCGAACCGGTTTTCGCGCCGGCATCGGCTCCCGTCGGGATATTCGGGATATCGCCGGCGCCTTTTGCCGCCGCTATCACGGCATCGAGGTTGCAGTGCTCTTCGATGAAGGATGCCGTATCCTTAAGTTTCGAATCTTCGCCCGCCATGAAGAGCCCGAGATGCCTGCTCTCCACCGACATCAGATCGCTCTTGGGGATCCAGCCTAAGATCGGGATATCTATCGCACCGCAGGCGCCGGCACGGTGCTTCTCGCTTCCGCCTTTCGTGAGGATAACGCCGGCAAACTTCACATCGCGGTCAAACTCCGTATAGCCCTTGACGAGCGCCGCCGCACTCCGCGACATGCCTTTGACGTCGACCACGAGGACGACGGGCGCATCAAGGATCTTTGCCACATGAGCCGTGCTTGACACCTCGCTTGCGTCAATGCCGTCGAATAGTCCCATGACGCCCTCGATTACCGCGATATCCGCACCCTCAGATGCCGATTCAAAGGTGCGGATGAGGTTATCCTCGCCCATCATGAACGGATCGAGATTTCTCGACTGCCGTTTGCATACCGCGGTATGATGACTCGGGTCTATAAAATCGGGTCCCACCTTGAAGGGCTGAACCTTAAGACCGCGGGCTTTCAGAGCCGCCATTATTCCTGAAGCCGTAGTTGTTTTGCCGCATCCGCTGTGAGTGCCGGCAATTATGATTCTGGGTATCCTTGTCATGGGCATCCGGGTCCTGTTACTGTATCGTTACTGTTTATCTGATTATTGTTCTCCGAGTCTTTAAGTGTTCTCAGCATTTTTTCTTTTTATCATTTTAATTTGTATTATATAACTGAAGATTGTATAGATATATATCTGTATGAGTGTGTAGCGTATGGGCGGCGGTTTTCATTTACATCTGCATAAGAAAAAAGCAGAGAAGCAATCTATATTTTCCGAGGATGTCCTCGATGATCTTGCCATTTCAAGTCCGTTGCGCAAAGTGCCTGCGGCACAAAAACTGGTGCTGTGCATCGCGGCGACTGTAATTGCGGTATTGTCCCCCGTAATCTATCTCCCGTTATTTGTACTTATATCAATGATATTTGCAAGCCTCGTTCTTGCAAAAGTCCCGGTCAGGATTTACCTCTCGCTGCTTACTATACCGCTTGCTTTCGGACTTACCGGAGCCGTCGTTCTGCTCTTTGTGACCGGAGGCGGTGAGACGATATATGACTTCTTTACATTTGCCGGTTTTCACATTCAGATAACGGATAAGTCACTGAATCTTGCAATGCTGGTCCTTGCGAGGACATTTGCGGGCATGTGCTCGCTGTATTTCCTCACGGTAACAACCCCCGTGACATCTCTCTTCAAGGTCTTGAGGGATGTTCATCTGCCGCAGGAGTTCATAGACCTTACAATGCTTATCTACCGCTATATCTTCGTCTTCATCGGCGAAGCGATAGATATCCACAATGCACAGGTAATGCGGGGGGGATATTCAACATTCAGGGACTGGATCTCAGCTTTCTCAATGCTGACCTCTATGCTTTTCATACGCACGTGGGAGAAAGGCGAAGACATATTTCTCTCGATGAATTCGCGCTGCTATGACGGAGTAATGCTGCTTCCCGAGGAGGATACGCAGACTTCCGTGAAATACGCGGTGATAATCTTTGCATATCTGAGTTTACTGGTTGTTATTCTTGCTTTGGAGATGATTTTATGAGCGATATACTTGAGTTTGATAATGTAACATATGCGTATGCCGGAAGACCGCCGTCACTTAACGGAGTCTCTTTTAAGATAGAACGCGGGAAAAAACTGGCAATTGTAGGTCCCAACGGTGCAGGAAAGACGACTCTTCTTCTGATGTGCAACGGCACCCTTCAACCCGATTCGGGTACGGTTCGCGTCAACGGCGAACATATTCACTACGACAAGGCGGGTCTGAGAGAGATAAGGGCAAAGGTAGGGCTTGTCTTCCAGAACTCCGACTCGCAGATATTTGCGCCCAGCGTCTATACCGATGTCGCCTTCGGTCCGGCAAATCTCCATCTCGATCCCGCCGAGATTGAGAGCCGCGTTCATGACGCCATCTTTGCCGTGGGTCTTTCGGGCTACGAGAAACGCCCGCCCCACCACCTCTCCGGCGGCGAGAAGAAGAGGGTTGCGATTGCGGGCATTCTCGCCATGAAACCCGATATTCTTGTGGCGGATGAGCCGACAGCCTCGCTTGATCCCGCGACCGCCGCCGAGATCATGGATCTGCTCGATGAGCTTCAGGAAGACGGAACGACAATCATTCTCTCGACGCACGATGTCGAACTTGCTTATTCGTGGGCGGATGAAGTCCTTTTAATTGCGGGGGGCAGAATTCTCCATCACGGCACTCCCGAGGAGGTCTTTACCGACGATTCCCTGATGCTGAAAGCCAGACTTACCCCGCCGGCACTGCTTAATCTGTATACCGAGTTTGTCAAACGCGGAAAACTCGCGGATGCCAAACCTCCCAAGGGCGTGCCCGAGATGATGCATCTCATCGAAGGTTCGTATGAGGGAGTTACCGGCACAATTTATACGGTTGATACCGACAGTATCGATGAAGATGCCGTAAAAGCGATTATCGCCGAGAAGAACTGCAAGGTCGGTGCGATGGGAACACGTCCAAAGAAGAAGTGTTTCAATGCCGGAGTCAGTCTCGACTACACATACGGTATTATCGATAAGGCGATGCTTGCCGCTCTCATAGGCGAGGATACCCTTATATTTACGTGCGGAGGCATGCTGGATCGGGTAAAGCTGAGAGTAAAGATGTTTGAAGATGCGGGAGGAGCGGCAATAAAAGTAGTCAGATTATGATTCGGGTTTGGGAATCGCAAACGGAATGACAAAAGGAATGACAAACGGAATCACAGAAGGAATCCAAGACGGAATCCCTGACGGAATGCAAAGGACAAAGGATATTTAATTTAAATTGAGTAAAATAATATTTGTTCAGGACAGATGGAAATGAATTTGCCGGGAGGACCTACCGTCGCGGAAGTCATGGCGGTATCGCTTTTCAAACTCGGTATCCGGCAGGGTGAGACCGCCGCGGATATCGGATGCGGGACGGGTACGGTAACAAAGGAGATTGCAAAGGCTGCGGGTCTTGTCTATGCGGTTGATGCACGCGAAGAAGCGTGCAGAATCACGGAAGAGACCCGAAAGAACTGCGGTGCGGAAAACATCGAGATATTCCACGGAGAAGCACTCGATTTTCTTGCGGCGCCGCATAAGAAGATAGACTGCGCATTTCTCGGCGGAAGCCGCGATATCGAAAAAGTCCTTGAGATGCTTGTATCGCAGGGTGCACGCAGTATCGTGGTCAATGCCGTCCTTATCGAGACTGCCGTATCCGCAATCAATAAGATGAAGGAGCTGGGTATCTTTTGCGATGCCGTTCACCTTCAGGTCTCAAGGTCTTACGAACTTACGGGAAGAACCATGTTTAAACCGAATAATCCCATTTACATAATTCGCGGAGAGAGAAAATGCTGACAGCAATAGGCTTAGGACCCGGAGATCCGGAACTTCTGACTCTGAGAGCGGTAAGAGCTTTAAAAGAGGCGGATACGGTTTTCGTCCCCGGCGGTATCGCTTTCGAACTTGTAAAACCGTATGCAAAGAATATCGTGACACTTGATTTCCCCATGACAAGGGACGAATCGGTAATCTCGGAGTGCATGAGGCAGAATGCCGAGAAGATTCTTCCGGCGGCAAAATCGGGCAGTGCAGTCTTCGGTCTTATCGGAGATCCCAACTTCTATTCGACGTTCTCGAGGCTTGCAAACGCGGTCAGGGAACACTATCCCGAGCTTGAGGTAGAGACGATCCCCGGAATCAGTTCGATAACGGCGTTTGCCTCGCATGCGAAGATAGCCGTAAACGGCGCCTTTACGGTCACGGACGGTCCCGCGGATCCTTCGGTAAAGATCATGATGAAGGTCACGAAACCCAAAGTCAGGGAGGCGGAGCTTCGCAAAGAAGGGTTCAATGACTTCGTTCTGGTCGAGAGGATGTATATGGACGGCGAGACGGTCTACAAAGGCGAGATGCCCGAGAAGACGAACTATTTCAGCATAATGGCGGCGAGGAAACTATGACTGCCGTGACGGATATGACGGATATGAAGGACATGAAAGAGAAGATTTACTATATTGTCGGCGCCGGTTGCGGAGATCCCGAGCTTATCACGGTAAAGGGAGAGAAACTCCTGAAATCCGCCGAAGTTCTCATATATGCGGGTTCGCTCGTAAATCCCGAGCTCGTCAAGAAGTCGCCCGCTGAGGTCAAGCTGAACTCGTGGGGCATGAAGCTTGACGAGATCTGCGCCGAGATTGAGAAAGGAGTTCTTGCCGGCAAAAGAGTCGTCAGGCTTCATTCGGGTGATCCGTCAATCTACGGTTCAATCGTTGAGCAGATGGCAGTCCTCGAGGCGAAAGGTATTCATGCGCAGATTGTGCCGGGCGTCTCGTCGATGTTCGGTGCGGCGGCGGCTCTTCAGACCGAGTATACCCTCCGCGGTGTCTCGGAGTCGGTTATCGTTACGCGTTCTGCGGGAGATACCCTGGAAAAGGATGCGATTGCCGAGCTTTCGGCGCATAAGACCAGCATGGTAATCTTCCTCTCGACCTCGGAGATAGATAATGTCATGAAGAAACTTCAGCACGGCAAGGATACGCCGGTCGCCGTTATCTATCATGTCTCGTGGCCCGATCAGAAGATCATCCGCGGAACAATCGAGACCATAGCCGAGAAGGTACATGCGGCGGGAATCGAGCGTTCGGCGCTTATCATCGTCGGAAACGCCGTAGACGGAATAAATGCGAAATATACGAACTCACACCTTTACGGTTGAATCTGCCGATGAAGTGCACAGTTGTTACTCTGCCGCGGTTTGAAGAAGCGGGAAAGAAGGTCGCGGATTTTCTCGATGCCGAGCTTATGCTCTATCGTGAGAACATCTTCGGCGATATCTACGGGGATGCCGACTGTATTGTGGCGATAATGTCCGCCGGTATTGCCGTAAGGGGCTGTGCGCCTTATCTTACGGATAAATGGCACGATGCGGCGGTTGTCGTGGTCACCCCCGACCTCTCGTATGCAATCCCCGTTATCGGCGGTCACCACGGCGCAAACGACTGCGCAAAGCGGCTTGCGGGTCTTGGGATAACGCCGGTTATCTCGACGGCAACCGAGGTCATGGGCAGGAAGTCGGTTGAGGAGATTGCCAAATCGGAGAACCTTACCGTCGTCAACAGGTCCTCGACAAGGAAGGTCAACGGCGCCATTCTCGATTCCGATGTCCCGATTCTCAGAGTAAATCCGCCGAAGGTAATCGTGGCAAATCCCGGGGTCTCCGTCCTCGTAAACGATTCGAAGTATGTCATAGGAATAGGATGCAGACTGGGGACGACCGAGGATGAGGTAATATCGGCAGTCCGTGAAGGCTGTAAGAAGGCGGGAATTTCCGTGGACGATGCGAAGATATTTGCAACGACGATAAAGAAATTCCACGAGGAGGGTCTGAAGACTGCCGCCGAAAAACTCAATGCCAATCTGATATTCCTCGATGACGAGACGATAAATTCGCAGATGCCTCCATCAAAGTCGTGTGCCGAGAGGCTGGGGCTCTGCGGTGTCTCCGAGCCGTGCGCCATGTCGGTATCGCATGAGGGCGTATTGATCCTTGAGAAGACCGTCTACGGACGGGTAACGATTGCAATCGCAAAATAAAAGATTAACAGGTGATATAATGGGAACACTTTGGATAGTCAGTTCGGGTCCCGGATCTGCTGCACAGCTGACTCCGGCGGCAACAGAAGCGGTAAAATCCGCGGATATAATCATAGGAAACGCATTTTACCTTGAGTTGATGGGCGACATCATCGCCAGAAAGAAGGTAATCTACAGTTCCATGGGTAAAGAGGTCGACCGTGCAAAAGAGGCGGCGGAGCTTGCCGCAAACAACAACGTCGTCATGATCTCGGGCGGAGATGCGGGCGTATACGGTATGGCAAGCATCGTACTCGAGGTCGTGGAGAGGGAGTTTCCGAAGCAGGAGGTCATTGTTCTCCCCGGAGTTACGGCGGCAACGGCGGCGGCATCCCGCTTAGGCTCTCCGCTCTCGGGAGATTACGTTACCTTAAGTCTCTCCGACCTGCTTACTCCGTGGGAGGTTATCGAAAAGAGGCTTGACCTAGCATTCCAAATGGGAACGCCGGTTGCCCTTTACAACCCGAAAAGTAACGGAAGACCGCAAAATCTCTCAAAAGCTCTTGCAATCGCTCTTAAACACCGTGACGGTTCGACCCCCGTCGGCATAGTCAAAAATGTTTTTCGCGATGGCGAGACTAAATGTATAACTACACTCAAAGAACTTGCCGAGGATGACGGGTTCGTGGATATGCATTCGATCCTGATAATCGGAGGAGAGGAGACAAGAATTTGGAAGGAGAACGAAAATGTCAGAGGAATCATTACACCCAGAGGATATCACAGAAAATATGTATACTGATATCGGCGCGGATACACCCGAAGGTTTCTCCATCTCTTCAAGGAGCCGGGAACTTGCCAGAAAGATGGTTGGTAACGAGACGCCGGAGGACAGAATTCGTCAGAGATGCTCGATTGCGGTCGGCGACTGGGCGATGGCGGATCTCATGAGGTTTCAGAACAGTCCCGTGGAGGCGGGACTTAAAGCCCTGGAGAACGGTGCCGATATCTTTACCGATATAAGAATGGTCTCGATGGGTATCCAGAAGAGAGGTCATTCGTCAAAGGTTGAGTGCGCACTGGATTACGGTGCGGAGATCTCGAGCGCCAAGGGCATTACAAGGAGTTCCGCGGGATTTATCGCGCTTAAGGACAGGCTTGAAGGCTCGATTGTCGTAATCGGCAATGCGCCGTCGGCTCTTATCACGGTCTGCGAGTTCATAGACAAGGGCATTATTCCCGCACTTGTCATAGGAACGCCGGTCGGTTTCGTGAACGCTGCCGAATCCAAGGAGCTTTTAAGGACGAAGACAAATGTCGCGGCTGTCTCCAATGAGGGCACACGCGGCGGAACTCCGGTGGCTGTCGCATCGCTCAACGAGATTATCACCATGTATGCCGAGAAGCATTGAACGGCGTGTTTCGGCGTTGAACCGGCATTGAACCGGCGTTGAAGAGCGCCGCATTATTGAGAATTAGTCATGAAAGACCCTGTGAGCGGTTTTGAGTATCCGAAAGCCTGGATTGATCTCTGCGACGCCGAGTCGCTCGAGTTAGTCCGCAGTGGTTTCGGGGTGCTGACCGCGAGCGGCAGGGTCTTAAAAAGGGGATTTACCACGGGTTCCACGGCATCGGCGGCAGTCTACGCCGCTGTTGCTTCTCTTAAGTCGCCCGTATCGGTATCCCCGATTCTTTTGCCCTGCGGAATCAGAGCGGATATTCCATCGGCGGGTGCCGACGGCGTCGGCGAGGCGAGGAAGTATTCGGGTGATTATCCGTCGGATATTACCTCCGGGATTCTCATACGTGCCACGGCGGAGCCTGCCGACGAGATCTCGGTCGATACCGGAGAAGGTATCGGCAGATATGAGAGGGATACGCCGCGTTACCCTAAAGGCTCCCCCGCTATCGGAAAGAATGCTTTTGAGGAGATTTTAAGGGCGGCGGAGGATGCCTGCCGCTTTGCCGGGCTTAAGGGTGCCAGAGTTATTCTGACGATTCCCGACGGCGAAAGAATAGGTAAGCTTACCCTGAATCCGAGAGTTGGGGTCATAGGCGGCATATCGATTGTGGGAACCACGGGCTTTGTCGAGCCGTGGGACGATCATTTAAGCGAGACCATAGGCGAGAGAATAGCAAAGACGGATAAGGTTGTTGTTACCACGGGAAGAATAGGTCTGAGATATTCGCGGCTTCTCTTCCCCGATTATGAGGTCGTTCTTGCGGGTTCAAAGATAAGCGAGGCTCTCTCATCCGCGGAAAAATGTGCGGATGCGGTAATCTGCGGTCTTCCGGGACTTATTCTGCGATTCTTTAATCCCGACGTTGCCGTCTCGAGGGGATTTAAGACCGTGGAAGAGCTGGTTGCCTCCGAAAATGGGATTGCCGCCATGAACTTCGAGCTTGACGCGGCAAAGGCGAGATATCCGTGGCTGCGGATAGTTATCATAGACAGAAGCGGCAAGGTTATCGGAGATACGGGAGTTAAGGAAGTAAAGGGTGATTCGGTATGAAGATTGTGGGTGTCGGCTGCGGAGAAAACATGCTTACGCAGGAGGCTATTGATGCGATACGCCGTGCGAAACTGATCTACGGCTCGGACCGTGCGCTTGCGCTTGCAAAGGAGTATATCGCTTCGGATGCGCAGGCTGAAGAGATTACGGATTACAAGGCTCTCAGGACTCTTCCGAAGGATGCGGTCGTTCTCTCGACCGGCGATCCCATGATGGCGGGTCTGGGTTATCTTGACGGCGATATAGTCTCGGGAATCTCGTCCATGCAGTGCGCCTATGCAAGACTCCATGCCATGTGGACGAATGCGGCGATTGTGAACGCACACGGAAAAAATCACCGCGATGCCATGGAACTTGCGGCAAGGGACATAGCGGCGGGTCATTCCGTCTTCATCATCGCTGATCCCGAATTTTCGGTAGAGGAACTGAGCAAGCATCTTCCTAAGGAGACAAAGATTGCGGTCTGCTCCAATCTCGGATATGAGGATGAGGAGATCTCCGAAGGTACGGCAGGTTCACCTCCGAAAGTAAATCACAGACTTTTTTCCGTTGTCTGCGGATATTAAAGCATTAAAGCCCTTTTTTGCGGCATTATTTGCCGTATACGAAAAATTTTCAGTCTGCAAAATTATTACGCAAAACCGGCGGAACCGATATGCCGTCCGTCCGTTTCAGATAAATTCCGGATATATAATTGAAAAAAAGGTTCTAATTAGGGAGTTTGGGGAAACTTATGCTTCCTTCTCGTCCTTTCTCTTTGACTGACCGAGCCAGTATCCGAAGATCAGACAGGCAACACCGGTACCGATTGCTGCCTGAAGTGCGAAGAGAAGTGACTCGACTTCACCGCTGGGAGGTGCCCATAACGGTGATTCAAACCAAGGTTCGTAACCTGTTTCAGAGATCATGTCCTCGGCACCGCCGTCAGCGCCGCCCCATTCGGAGTCTCCTCCTGTTGCCAATGCGAAGACGATAAGACCGAGAATGATTACAAAGCCTACTATGATTTCAATTGTAGAACGCTTCATGCTGCCTCACCCTGAATTTTTGCGATTTCGGCATCCTCGATAATTCCGAGACTCTTTAAGATTTCGGGCTTAACGCGGACGATGAACTTGGCTACAAGAGCACAGATAATACCTTCAATGATTGCGAGCGGAATCTGTGTGACTGCAAAGATTGTTCCGAATGCAGTGAATGCCGCAACGATGCTGCCGTCAATCGGGAATGCAAGAGCAAGCTGAAGTGAGGTAACCGTGTATGTCACAAGGTTTGCTACGGCCGCGGTAACTCCCACACAGAGACCTAAGCCCAGACCTGCTTTTCTGAGTGCCACGAAGACTCCCCATGCAACGAGAGGTCCGAAGATAGCCATCGAGAATGCATTTGCACCGAGTGTCGTAAGACCGCCGTGTGCGAGAAGCAGTGCCTGGAAGATCAGTACGATTGTTCCGAGAACTGCGGTAACGAACGGTCCGAAGAACGATGCCGAAAGACCGGTACCTGTCGGATGCGAACAGCTTCCCGTTACCGAGGGTATTTTAAGTGCCGACAATACGAAGACAAACGCTCCGCAGACTGCCATAAGAGGCAGGACCTTTTGATCTTTGTCAATTAGCTTTTTCATCTGCCAAAGACCCACGATGATAAAAGGTATGGATAAGACAAACCATACGATACACCATTCCATCGGCAGATAGCCTTCCATAATGTGCATAAGAAGTAATTGTGTTAACTAATATTTAATTTTGTTCTCGTGACCACAACTTTTCGGACAATTTTTATGAAAGATCGTGTATTTTATTACATATGCCGATATTGTCTGAAATTGCGAATATCGGATTACTATTTCTGTATCCGTTAGTATGTACTATTTGAAAAACGTGTTACTTTATTAAGATAATGTTTATAATTTTTCACTTTATTTTCAAAAGTAAGGCGAATTGTCGTTTTTCCAAAAAGGGATTGTTTATCCGAAAAATGTTTGTCCGGGGCTTTTGATCCGGTGAAAATCTTCAAAAAAAATGTGATGATATTTGATCATTCGTTTTCGGTCGCGAGGTAAGCGCCGATTATCATGATTATTAAGGCAGTTATGAAGACTGCCGACGGCATCTCGTGAAAGAGCATGAACGAGAAACCTACGCCGAGGAAGGGGGCTATTGCGTAGAATGTGCTGGTCTTTGCGGCGCCGAGCGTTCTCTGAGCCGAGACATAATAATATATGCTCATGCCGTACGAGACGAAGCCGAGCAGGAGTATCATAAGACAGAGCGAAAGTGCCGGAAGTGTCTCGCCGGCAAGGTGGGCGATTACGATTGCACCGAATCCGGAAAAGAGTCCTTTTATGAGGACTATCTCGAGCGGGTCCTTGTCCGAGATCATTCTGGTGCAGTTATTTTCTAAGCCCCAGAATACGCAGGCGGCAAGGACGAAGACAGAGCCTAACGAGAAACTGACATTGCTGAAATCGTCGACCGTAAGCAGTATGCTTGCGACCGTCACCAGAAGGATTGCAAGCCACAGGCGCTTGGATATTATCTCTTTAAAGATTACAAGCGCTATTACCGACGTTGCGACTATCTCGAAGTTGTTGAGGAGAGAGGCGTTTGCCGCCGTTGTCATGGTAAGTCCGAACATCAGAGATATCGGTGCGGCGATATCCAGAAGGATCATGCCGATGACGTAGGGTCTGTCCTTCTTCGAGAGGGATGTCTCTTTAGATTCCCGTTTCAGTGTTTTTCTGCCGCCCCAGATGAAGACCATGCCTATGCCTGCGCCGAGGTAGAGCATACCTGCGGTCATCATCGGCGCCGCTTCTTCAAGGAACATCTTCGAGAAGGGTGCACTGAGGGCGAAGAGTGCGGCAGCTAATATTGCAAAAAATATTGCCGTTGAACAATTTTTGCTGCCGACTTCGGTCATATAATCAGATTTTCTGTCATCAGCCTTTTAAGGGTATCTTTCGTATGAATTTCGGTTCATAACTTTTTTAAAAAGTGTCACACTTATGTTGCGATTTTGTCAGATATGTCACGCAAAATAGCACATCCGTAATTATCATGTTATTTTCAAAAAAACGCGCATAATTTTGGCTTTTGCGTGAGTCTCACGTGCGGCGGCGGGCAGATGGGTTATATTGATTTGGCTGATTTTCGGGGCAGGTTAATGAGAGTTAATGGGGGTGGCGGATGAGCTTTGAAAATGGTTACATACAGCGGCAGGTTTTTATCGGGTCATGATGACCCCATAAATGAACCTATAAATGAACCTATAAATGAACCTATAAATGAACCTATAAATGAGCCTATAAATCCGGATGCCAGAGAAAAGGAGATCATCAATATGATGCGGGAAAATTCAAATTTGACCCGAAAGGATATGGCGGAACGTATGGGATGCTCCGTTTCGACGATTAAGAGAGCATTGCAGTCAATGGTTGAAAAAGGTGCAATCAAACGTATCGGTTCAAATAAGAAGGGTGAATGGATTATATTGAACGGAAAATGAAGTGAGCATGATCTGCTTATAAAAAGTACAAAGCAGTCTGTAAAACAGTTTTCAAAAATCCAAGACAGTGTCTCGGAAATTCAGTGCGGAAGGTGAACCGTCATCCTGATCCGTCATCTCCTGCCGAAAGTTCGGGGTCTGCGCCGGCAAACTCCGAAAAAAATGAGTTATATGTTTTTTTAATTCAACAGTCCGTATGCCGGAAGGTCCATCGGGGTTGTATCCCCGCATCTGGGACGGGAAAGATACAGCCCTTGGCATTCCGTATCCGGCAGTTTCGGGATTAAATCTTCAGCTGAGTGTATGAAAGATTTTCCATATTTTCTTTCAGTGTCTTGAAGACCGGCGCTCCGTCGACGAAGGTGTATATTTCATCGGCTTTGGCTTCGGGGTCAATGTCAGCGAAGAGATCGGGGTAGAGGACCTTTCCGACATAGTATGCATTAGCCATACTGGTCTCATGGTTCGTACCCATCGATGTATGCGGGTTGAGTGCATAGATCTTGCCGGTCTTTACCGCGGTTAATTCCCTGTATGACGGATCGGTCTGAAGTTCGTAGATACCTCCGCCGCCCGCGGCTTCCATTGTGTTGAGGTCAACGAAGATAATCTCGGGATCCCATCCGATGATCTGTTCCTTGGATACGGCAGCATATCCGGTGCTTGCCGTTGATCCGAGTCCTGCCGCAACGTTATTTGCGGAGAGAACCGTGAACGGATAGTATGTCGGGTCGCTTCCGTCGAATCCGTGTGCACCGTTATAGGAGACTCCGCCTATGTATACCGTGGGCTTAACGGTTCCGTCGGCTTTTGCGGCTCTTGATTCAAGATCGGCTCTTGTGTCGGCGAAGTATTTGATTACATCCTCGGCACGCTGTTCTTTGTGGAGAACTTTTGCGATTGTCCTGAGCGATTCCTCGACTTTAGCCGTGCTCGTGACGTAGTCGCCGGAGTAGAAGAGAACTACGGGTATTCCGGTCTTTTCGGTGAGTTCGTTGGCATTCTGAATGATTGTATCGGAGATACCCGACATGAAGACGACTTCGGGGTTTGCTTTCATGAGAAGTTCGGGATCAACGACTCCTTTTGATGCTCCCAAGACCTGTAATTCTTTAATCTGCGGATTTGCCAGCATATACGGTCTGGTTTCGGCTTTTCGCTTTAAGAGACTGCTGTCCTGGAAATCAACCGCGACCATCTTGTCGGTCGCTCCGAGCCATGCGAAATATCGTGATGAACCCGAGCCCGATACCGCTATCTTTGACGGATTGTCGGGAACAACAACACTGCGCCCGGCGACGTCGGTTATCGTGATTGTTGCGCTGTCTGTCTGTGTTTCCGTACCCGTTGCGGTAGGGGCAGCCGTTGCCGTTTGTGTGGCTGCCGCCGTTGCGGATCCTCCTGCGCTGCCGGAGCCGGATGTGCAGCCTGCAAAGGCAATCGCCGCAAGCATGGCAATCATGATCAAAATTGTTAATGCTTTTTTCATAGTGTGACCATTTTTAATTTTTGTCATACTTATTGTTATAGATATTGATTTTGTATGTGATTAATAGTTATTTTTGAAATTCGGTATGATTAGTTTATGAGTGTTGCAAAGAAAAGTGACTTCCGCGGTTTGCCGCGGTTATCCCCGGTTATCCGCGGACCGAAAAAAGAAGAATAAATCCGGGGCAGTATCTCGGAAATTCATGAAATCCGATATCAGATCTCAGAATTTCGGCACAACGATAGGCATATTGTTATGCGAAATGACATCGACGGCAATACCGTATACTTCTTCGATAAGTTCGGGAGTAACACCCGACTTGTCGCAGATCTTATGGATTTTGCCGCCTTTCATGAAGACAAACTTATCCGCAAACCTCAGAGCCAGATTCAGGTCGTGCATGGTCATAATCGTGGCACAGTTATGGCAGTCCACGACATGCCGGATAAGCTTTAAGATCTCCATCTGACGGGACATATCCAGAGCGCTCGTAGGTTCGTCGAGAAGAAGAACGGACGGTTCCTGAACGATGGCACGGCAGACGCAGACTCTCTGAAGTTCTCCCCCCGAGATCTCGTCGATATATCTCAGCTGCATATTCGAAAGTCCGAACTTTTCAAGAGCGTCATAGACAAGATCATAATCGTGTTCCGTGATCTTCCAGCCGAGATGCGGCTTTCTGCCGAGAAGAACGGTATCAAAGACCGTCATTCTTGCCGACTCGTTTCTCTGCGCCACGTAGCCGACGTTTCTGGCTATATCCCTGCCCGACATCTTGGATAGATCCATATCGCCTATAAGAATTGTTCCCGCCTTCGGCTTGAGAATCATATTCATGCATTTGAGAAGCGTGGATTTTCCTACGCCGTTGGGTCCGAGGATTGCCAGAATCTCACCGCGTGAGACTTCCACCGTGATGTCTTTAAGGATCTTTGTCGTGCCGTATTCGAATTCAACGGCATCGGCTCTCAGAAGAGCGAGGCAGTCGTCATCATCCCTGTGATGTTCGCAGCATCCTCCGTGCGAGTGAGGATGAGTATGCACGACGTCGCGGTGTGAATGCGGGTGTTCGTGCACAACGCCGTCGTGAGTATGATCTCCTGTCATATTCTCCTCCCTTTGATTATGATGTAGATGAATATGGGCGCTCCGAGGAATGCGGTCAGAACCGCGACCGGCAGAATATGCGGTGCGATAATCGTCCTTGCCACGGTATCGGCGACCAGAAGCAGGAGCGATCCGCAGACCAGACTTGCAGGAATCAGGAACCTGTGGTCGTCCCCCACGATTCTTCGCATCATATGCGGACAGACAAGACCCACGAAACCGATGATCCCGAGGAATGATACGACGATTGCGCTGATTAAGGACGCGGCTACCATTCCCGTTATTCTTGTCAGGTCGACATTGACTCCGAGACCTTTTGCGGTTTCTTCGCCGGCATCGACCGCGTTGTAGTCCCAGCGCTTGCAGAAGATGTAGATTGAGCAGATGAGAACAATTAATGCTATCAGTCCGAGTTCCGACCAGCTGGCACGTGCGACATCTCCGAACTGCCAGAATACTATCGAGGCGAGGCGTGTATCGTCGACGAAATACTGAACCGCCATCAGTCCCGCGGCAAAGAGCGAACTTATGGCAACACCCGCAAGAACCATGGTCTCGGGAGTTGCCCCGCGTATTCTCGTAATGGCAAGTATTAGGACCGTCGTCAGCATGGACAGTATAAATGCCATGCCTGTCGTCAGATACGGGTTGTTGATGACAACGGCATCCATCATGTTGCTGCCCGTCATTCCCGCATCGAAGATGAGAATACCCACAGCCGCACCGAATGCCGCCGCATTTGAAAGTCCGAGGGTAAACGGAGATGCCAGCGGGTTTCTGAGCACGGACTGCATGGCAACACCGGCGACGGCAAGTCCTGCGCCGGCTGCGATGGCCGTAAGTGCCTGCGGTATTCTTATGTTCCATATAACCCTTTCAACGAGGCTTGTTCCACCCGGACCGCCCAGAATGGTTGAGATGACATCCGGAATAGGAATCGAAACGGAACCGACCGATATGGATACGAGAAACATGATGACCGTGACCGCTATTCCGAGGAAAATTGCCGTGTATTTTCTGCCGACGTAAGACTTGTAGTCTTCAACCCTGCCTTCGGTCCTGTCTTCGACCTTATTTTCAGACGTACATTCCGCCGAATTTTCAGTCGTTTCTTCTGCCCTGTCTTCAGCCTTATCTTCGACAGTATCGACCGTATATTCGGTTTTGCTTATCTCTTCGGCTTTATCTTCTGTTGTCATTCTTTTCTCGGTATGTCGAATTCTTCGCTGTACGGTTTGATGTCGACAACGGGTGTCCCGTCAAACGCTTCTAGCCCTCTTACCGTGAGTATGTTTCTCTCTATTTTTACGAGCTTTACAAGGGTAAGAGAGACCGGATTGGGTCTGTTCGGTGATCGGCTTGCAAATACACCTTTTATCGGACGTGTTTCGTCGCCGCCGGGATGAGCCTGCAGGACGCTTCTGTCCGACCTGTTGAACCAGCAGAAGATGAAGATGTCATCTCCTTCCGAGAGTCCGAGGAGTGCGTCGGCAAACTCCGGACATATGGTGATTTTGCTCAATTCATCGGTAAGTCTGCCCTGACGGGGCGCGTCTCCGCGTTCTTTGAACGGCGAAGATACCATTCCCACGGGTATTATGTTAGTTTCAGCCATCAGATCTCCGGTTGAGTGTATGAGAGATTGTTCATATTTTCTTTCAGTGTCATGATCGGTATCATTACAGCTTTTTTCATAGTATAACTGTTTTTAATTTTATTCATACTTATTGTTAATGATATTGATTCTCTATGTGAATTAGGGTTACTTTTTCAATCGGACATGATTATATAGTTTTACGATTAATAATAAATTCATATGAAGTCATTTGAAGATGCCATAGCATTCCACGGTCACTCCTGCGGCGGTCTTGCCATGGGATATAAAGCCGCGGAACTTGCGGCGGAACTCCTCGACCTTAAATTTTCGGAGGATGAAGAGGTAGTTTGTATAACGGAGACCGATTCCTGCACGGTCGATGCGATTCAGGTCGCACTCGGATGTACGGCAGGCAAAGGCAATCTTTTCGTGAACAAGTGGGGGAAGAATGCGTTTTCGTTCTACAACAGAAAGACGGGTAAATCCGTAAGACTTGTTGCGAATCCGAATGCGGTGCCTAATAACTCCGAGCTTGTCGCACTTCGCCCCAAGGTTTTTTCGGGCAAAGGAACGCCGGAAGATGCAAAGCGCCTGCATGAGCTTATGCATGAGTATACGGACGCGATTCTTGCTATCCCCGCAAAGGATCTCTTCGTCGTGAAAGAGACGCAGGAGTTTGTGCCAGACAAGGCGAGAATCTTTGACAACGTCGTATGTTCGGTCTGCGGCGAGCAGGTCGCCGAAGGTCTCTGCGGTAAAGTGGACGGCAAGTATGTATGCACCCCGTGCATGCATAAGAAGTGAAAAATTACGGATTTTTTTATATTTTCTTTTTTCGTTAAGAGTTTTCTCAGGGTAATAGTGCCGCGGTAATGCGTTGAAGAATCCATCGGTCAGAAATCCGAGACACTGTCTCGGAAATTCCGTATGACCCATCTTCGGATTTCGTCAACAGTGTTGACGAATTCTTACGGGACTCTTTGATCGGTTATTGCGATTGCGCACGGATTGAATTTCATGAGTATATCGGTTATTGTTGTATAGACATGCAAAGCACCGGATTATAATCCCATGCTTTATGGTAATACCGAAGGGTTATAATCCAATGCTTTTTGAATATCGATTTTCACACTCTTTATATAATTTACATAAGTTTAGTGAACAGTGATAAATATTGTCGGCGGTACAGTTTAGATTGGAATTAATTTTTCAGCCGTGTTTACAGGTATTGTCAGGGGGTACTTGTAATTAAAATAAGAAAGATTGATTTTATTCTAAATATCAGTAAAAATAGGAGTCATTCATGGCAGACAACAAGAAGGAGCAGGAACGAGACGATCTCCATAAGGCAATTTGGGGTATTGCGGATGATCTGCGTGGTGCGGTTGACGGCTGGGATTTCAAGCAATATGTTCTCGGATTCATGTTTTATCGCTATATCTCCGAGAACCTGACAAATTACATTAATGCCGGCGAACATGCCGCAGGTCATTCTTCTTTTGACTATGCTAAACTCAGCGATAATGAGGCTGAGAGTGCACGCAACGGTCTTGTAAAGGAAAAAGGCTTTTTCATTCTGCCTTCCGAGTTGTTCTGCAACGTGCGTAAAAGAGCGGATAAGGACGAAAACCTGAACGAAACTCTTGAAAAAATATTCAATCACATTGAAGAATCCGCAAAAGGATCCGAGAGTGAGTCCGATTTTGCGGGGCTGTTTGACGATATCGACGTAAACAGCAATAAACTCGGTTCTTCGGTCATAAAGAGAAACGAGAAACTTGTCAAGCTTCTTAACGGAATCGGCGACATGAAACTCGGCAATTATCAGGACAATACCATTGATGCCTTCGGCGATGCCTACGAGTATCTGATGAGTATGTATGCCTCAAGTGCGGGTAAGAGCGGCGGAGAATTCTATACGCCTCAAGAAGTCTCCGAACTTTTGACAAGGCTTGCCGTTGGCGGAAAAAAGCAGATCAATAAGATCTATGATCCCGCCTGCGGCTCGGGTTCGCTTCTTTTGAAAGCCGCTAAAATTCTCGGTAAGGAAAACGTTCGTCTCGGATTTTTCGGGCAGGAAATTAATATTACCACTTACAACCTCTGCCGTATCAATATGTTCCTGCACGATATTCCTTTTGACAAGTTCGATATCGCCTGCGAGGATACGCTTATCTCTCCTCAGCATTGGGATGATGAGCCGTTTGAGGCAATCGTTTCAAATCCACCGTATTCAATACATTGGGCTGGCGATGAGAATCCTTTACTCATCAATGATCCGAGATTTTCACCTGCCGGAGTGCTTGCACCGAAGTCAAAGGCAGATCTGGCTTTCGTGATGCATTCTCTGTCTTGGCTTGCGAACAACGGAACTGCGGCAATCGTATGCTTCCCGGGAGTTATGTACAGAGGCGGAGCGGAGAAGAAGATCAGAAAATATCTTGTGGATAACAACTATGTGGACTGCGTAATTCAGCTTCCCGATAATCTCTTCTTCGGAACATCAATTGCAACGTGTATTTTGGTTTTAAAGAAGGGTAAAGCCGATAACAGTATCCTGTTCATAGATGCCTCAAAGGAATGCATCAAGGTAACAAATAACAACAAACTGACGGATGAAAATATAGACAATATAGTAAATGAGTTTGTTTCCCGTGAAGATAAGGCACATTATGCACACAGGGCTTCTTATGATGAGGTTGTCGAAAATGACTACAATCTTTCGGTCTCTACATATGTCACACCCGAGGATAAAAGAGAAATCATCGATATCGTAAAGTTGAACGCCGAGATAAAAGAGATCGTCGCAAGGGAGCAGGTTCTTCGTGATGCGATAGATAAGATAGTTGCCGAGATTGAGGGAGCCGAGAGCACGATTGAGCAACCTATTTTTCTTACATACGAGAAGCACGAACCCAAATCAATATCGGATGTTCAACAGCTTGTCGACAATACCGTGCAAACGGGAAGCGGCATGGCAATTGCCGACAATCCCGAAAAATCGGAAAAATCCGAATCAGTTCCAAAGCATTCAAAGGTAAAAGGGCGTGAAGCATGAGTAAATTGGATGAACTTATTGCGGAGTTCTGCCCTAATGGTGTGGATTATCAAACTGTATCTGATGTGATTATTTCCCTAAAAACAGGTCTGAATCCGCGCAAAAATTTTCAATTGAACGAAGATGGTGCATCCTGCTATTATATTACAGGTAAAGATGTTTTTTCAGATAGTATAATTATATCCGAACGAACGGACAAGATAACACAAGCTACAGTAAATCTTATTAATAAGCGTGCTTGTTTGCATGATGATGTTTTGCTGTTTGCAAGTACAGGTACTGGCACAGTTGGGCGGATGTCGGTCGTTACTAAATATTCTGGCGACTGGAATGTAAGCGAAACTATATACATTATTTCAGCTAAAACAGACTTGATACTGACAAAATTTTTATTTTACATGCTATATTCAACCAATTCCAAAATGCAATATGTACCAAAAATTTCAAAGGGATCTGTTCCACATTTAAAGGTCACAGATTTATTGAAAGTGCTGATTCCTGTCCCCCCTTTAGAGGTTCAACGTGAAATTGTCCACTTGCTGGACAATTTCACGGAGCTTACAGCGGAGCTTACAGCGGAGCTTACAGCAAGAAAGAAGCAGTATGAGTACTATCGTGACGAACTATTAAAACTCGAAGGTGACAGAATAACCATTCAGGAATTGTTTGATACCAGAAACGGTTTTACCCCTTCTAAAAATAATCCTGAATTTTGGGAAGGTGGTACTCTTCCATGGTTCAGATTAGATGACATAAATGACAAAGGAAGAGTTTTATCAGACTCATATTTGCATATAACGCAGAATGCACTGAAAAAATCGGGATTGTTTCCTGAGAATAGCATTATCATCTCGACATCGGCGACCATTGGTGAGTATGCACTTATTACTAAACCATTTTTGTGCAATCAGAGATTTACTTGTATGACAGTAAAACCACAATATAAAGAAAAAATCAATATTAAGTATCTGATGCACTATTGCCCTATGCTATCAAGATACTGTAAGGAACATCTTAATCAAGGCAATTTCGCTTCCGTTGATATGAAGCAGTTCATGAAATTTGAATTTGTCCTGCCTTCACTTGAAAAACAGAATCTTATAGTTTCAATACTCGATCACTTTGATGCATTGTCAAACGATATTAATAATGGTATTCCAGCCGAAATTGAAGCCCGCAGGAAACAGTATGAATATTACCGTGATAAACTTCTGACTTTCAAAGAAAAAAACTGAAGAGGGGGATGCTTTATGCCATATTTTAACATAATCGCCGAGACAAACGAGAATACTGTCGTTACGGAATACACGCCGGTAAAGGTCAGATCTGAGATCTATCAGAGCGAAGCCGCACTTGAAAAAGAATTCATAAGGATGCTCGGAGAGCAGGGATACGAATATCTGAAAATTAATTCAGAGGAAGACCTTATTCTGAATCTCAGAAAACAGCTTGAGAAGCTGAACGGCTACACTTTCACGGATGGCGAATGGAAGCGTTTCTTTACGGAATCCTTAGCAAATACCAATGAGGACATTAAGGAGAAAACAAGGAAAATTCAGGAAGATTATGTTCAGGTATTAAAGCGTGACAACGGCGAAAGCAAGAACATCAAACTGATTGACAAAAAAAATGTGCATAACAATTCAGTACAGGTAATCAATCAGTACGTAATCGGCAGGGAAGAAGGCGCGAAGCATGACAACCGCTATGATGTAACGATTCTCGTAAACGGTCTTCCGCTGGTGCATGTCGAACTTAAGAGAAGGGGTGTGGCAATCCGCGAAGCCTTCAACCAGATCAACCGCTATAAGAGGGATAGTTTCTGGGCTGGAAGCGGTCTTTATGAGTATGTGCAGATATTTGTTATCTCAAACGGCACAAACACACTTTATTACTCAAACACTACGAGGAACAATCATATCAAGGAAGCAAATCTTCCGCAGTCCTCAAAAAAGGAAAAGACAAGTAATTCCTTTGAATTTACATCTTATTGGGCAGACGCAAACAACAGAATAATCCCCGATATCGTAGATTTTACACGGACATTCTTCTCAAAGCATACGCTTCTGAACATCCTTACAAAGTACTGTGTTTTCACTGCTGAAGACATGCTTCTGGTCATGCGTCCGTATCAGATTGTCGCAACCGAACGCATCATAAACCGCATTGATATAGCGAACAATTACAAGAAATACGGAACCGTTGCTGGCGGCGGCTATATCTGGCACACAACGGGATCGGGAAAGACTCTTACGTCTTTTAAGACCGCAAGAATCGCGTCTTCATTGCCGTACATAGACAAAGTGCTCTTCGTAGTTGACAGAAAAGATCTTGATTATCAGACAATGAAAGAGTACGACCGCTTTGAAAAAGGAGCGGCAAACAGCAACACATCAACGGCAATTCTGAAGAAACAGCTTGAAGATGACAACTGTAAAATCATCATCACGACCATTCAGAAACTCTCGACCTTTGTAAAGAAAAATCCAGGACATGAGGCATTCGGAAAGCATTTCGTCATAATCTTCGATGAATGCCATCGCAGTCAGTTCGGGAATATGCACGCGGCAATCGTGAAAAACTTCAAGAAATATCATCTCTTCGGATTCACGGGCACACCGATATTTGCCGTGAATGCGGGATCTGGAAAGACTTCGCAGTTCTTCACAACGGCACAGACCTTTGGTGATCAGCTTCACACATACACGATAGTAGATGCCATCAATGACAAGAATGTTCTGCCTTTCCGCGTTGATTACATCAAGACCATGGATATGGATGAGGACATAATCGATGAGCAGGTATGGGACATAGACCGCGAAAAAGTCTACATGGCGCCTGAGAGAATCTCACTTGTCACAAAATATATTCTGGATCATTTTGACCAGAAAACCTATCGCAAAAACAGGTTTTACACATTCAACGCACTGACAAATATCTCCGATGTAGCGAAAGCCGAACGCGGAAAAATTAAGGAAATCAGGAAAAAACAGAAGATTGGCGGCTTTAACTCCATTTTTGCCGTTTCATCAGTGGATCTCGCAAAACTCTATTACACTGAGTTTAAGAAGCAGATGGAAGCGGATCCGTCAAAAGAACTCAAGATTGCGACAATATACAGTTACGGAGCAAACGAAGAGGAATCCGACGGAATACTCGACGAAGAAGACCCCGAGGATACATCCGCACTTGATACAAACTCAAGAGATTTCCTTGAAAACGCTATCAAAGACTATAACGAGATGTTCCATACGAACTATGACACATCAGGCGATAAGTTCCAGAATTACTACAAGGACGTATCTCTTCGCATGAAAAACAGGGAAATTGATCTCCTTATCGTCGTAAACATGTTTCTTACGGGATTTGATGCAACTACACTCAATACCTTATGGGTTGACAAAAATCTGAAGTTGCACGGACTGATTCAGGCATTTTCAAGAACAAACCGCATATTAAACTCCGTAAAGACCTTCGGAAATGTCATATGCTTCAGAAACCTTCAAAAGCGTGTAGACCGTGCCATATCCCTTTTCGGTGACAAAGACGCTTCAGGCATTGTCCTAATGCGTACTTTCAATGATTACTATTACGGCTATAAAGACGCGGACGGAAAAGTACATCTCGGATATGTGGATCTCATCAACGAACTTAAGACAAAATTCCCGCTTGAAGAGCCTCGTATCATCGGAGAACAGAATCAGAAGGATTTCATCAGGCTGTTCGGAGTTATCCTGAGAGTCAGAAATATCTTAAGCTGTTTTGATGAGTTTGAGAATATGGAACTTCTTTCCGAGCGTGATCTTCAGGATTATCTCGGAAGATATCAGGATCTTCGTGATGAGTGGAGAAACAGAAAGTTTTCCGGCGAGAAAGTTGATATTACCGAGGACATTGTATTCGAAATTGAGCTTATCAAGCAGATTGAGATTAATATCGACTATATTCTCGTGCTTGTCAAGAAGTATCACGACTCTCAGTGCCATGATGAAGAGGTACTCATTACAATTCAGAAAGCTGTTGATGCTTCTCCCGAACTCAGAAGCAAGAAGGAACTTATCGAGATATTCATTTCAAGAGTCAACTATGTTGATGATGTCATGGATGCATGGTATGAGTTTGTCGGGCAGGAGAAGGAGAAAGAACTTACTAAGATCATAGAGGAAGAAAATCTGAAAGAAGAAGAGACAAGAAAGTTTATTGATTATTCGTTCAAGGTCGGCGGAATAAAGACTACGGGAACGGGTATTGATGAATTGATGCCTCCGATGAGCAGATTCGGATCGGGAGATCGTGCGGAGAAAAAACAAAGAATCATTGATAAATTGCTTGCATATTTCGAAAAATACTATGGTGTTTGTGCCGTAGATGAAGAAGATGAATGATACCTGCAATCATTGACAAGTGCCGACTTTCCTAATTTTTCAACTTGTGCATTTTTTGCACAAGTTGCCGATACCTATGTTTTCCCGCGGTCTTTTCGTCTTGATGTTCTAATGCGCGCCGGATTGATTTGCCTTAATGCCTATTATTGCATTTTATTCTCGTAATGCGCGATACCGTCCTAAAAATTCGGTATATGACTGTGCGACATAAAAACAAACAAAAACAAAGCCTCGGGCGGAATTTGAATCCGCGACCTCGTCCTTACCAAGGACGCGCTCTACCGGCTAAGCCACCGAGGCAACAAAAGTGCATCATAATATGGATATGAAAAATATAAAATCTTAACTAAATGACCATGGGGATTGATCGAAAAACAGGGGATTTCTGAATACGGCATAACAAGGAATTAAACGATGCCGTTTCTCTTCAACTGCGTAACCGAGCGCAGAACGCCGTCAAATGTCTCGGTCTCGATTATCGGACACAGATCCTCTTTTCTGATGAGATCGTAGATCGGCGCAAAATCGACGGTCCCGTCACCGATGGCGGCGTGAGAGTCCGCATTACCTTTATTGTCGTGGATATGCAGGTGCGATACGGGCACCTTGAGGAAATCATCGAGAACGCCGCAGATGTGCGCATGCCCGACATCGAGGGCAAACTCGAACTCTGAAAAGTGCGAGAGCTCGTCGGGCTTCTGAAGGAAGAAGTATTTGCTCTTCGGCATATTCTCGACAAATACCGGAATCGACAGCTCCTCGGAGTGCTTCTTAAGCTCGATAAGGGATTTATGAAGCTGAAAAACGCTGACATCCCGCTCCTGAAGCCACGGGGCGAAACCCGGGTGGACGACTACGCCTTTTGCCCCGGCATCCGCGCCCAAATCCATTGCGTGACGGATGACCTTAACGGAGGCTTTCCTTATGGCATCGAGGTGTGATGCGATGTTGACGGTCCGCGCCGGCGCATGAATATAGTATGTATACGAGAAAGAATGCAGAATCTCGGGCGTATCCATATAGTGAAGACCGTCGTCCATAATCTCGACAACCTTCGTAACATCGGAGAGAAGCGTAAGAGCGTTCTCAAGCGGCTTATCTATCAGGCAATATGTGGAGACCCCGTACATACTTCTAAATTGACGGTTCCTGTTTATTAGATTATTTATTGAATTATCGTGGTTTGAATCATTCGCGTGATATTTCTATATATTTGGCATGACTACAATATCATGACAAAATAACGGAATAACACGATGGAATACAGATACATCTTCGGACCCGTGCCTTCAAGACGACTCGGAATCTCTCTCGGCGTTGACCTGATACCGCCAAAGACATGCTCATATAACTGCATATACTGCGAATCGGGAAAAACAACGAATCTGACCGTGGAACGAAGAGAATACGTCCCGCTGAATGACGTTCTCAAAGAGCTCGACAGCGTTTTGAAGACTCATCCGCGACTCGACTTCGTGACATACTCCGGCTCCGGAGAGCCGACCCTGTACTCGCGGATAAGCGAGGTAACGCGGTTCGTAAAGGAGAATTACCCCGAGTATAAAACGGCGCTTCTCACAAACGGCAGTCTCTTCCATGACGAAAAGGTAAGGCGCGACTGCCTCGACATAGATGTTGTCATACCTTCTCTCGACTGCGCAGGCGAGACCGAATTCAAAAAGGTTGACAGACCGCATCATTCCCTCTCGGCAGCGGTCGTAAACGAAGGGATTGCAAAGTTCCGCACGGAGTATACGGGTCAGATATGGCTCGAGATCTTCATCGTCCCCGGAATCAACGACACCGATGAGGAGATCGGGCGCATAAATGCCTGGATTGCAAAGATACGCCCCGACAAGATTCAGCTCAACACGCTCGACCGCCCGGGTGCAGTCGACTGGATAAGACCCGCGGATGACATAAGGATGCAGGAGATTGCCGGAAAACTCAGGCATGACAATATCGAGATAGCCGGAAAACCCGCGACGCGCTCTTCGAATAAAGCCTACTCGGGAGATATCTCCGACGTAATTCTTCGGACTGTCAGAAGAAGACCCTGCACCCTTGACGATATCGTAAAAATAACTGGTCTGCACATGAACGAAGTCAACAAATATCTGGGTGTTCTCGTCGCCGAAGGGAAAATAACCGAGGCACGCGGCGAACGCGGAGTCTTCTACAGATCCGCGGAGTAATACGCATGCGGAATAATAAAACAGATTGTTAACGGCGTCCGAAAAAAGATTGTTGGCTTATTAGTCGGCTTTTCAGCCGTTATAATTTATTTTTTTGCCTTTGACTTGGTCGCTTTTGCTTTGGCAGCGGTTGTTTTTGCAGCGGCTGATTTTGTTGTGCCTGCTTTTGTTGCCGTTGTTTTGGTTGCCGGTGCTTTTGCTGCGCTTGTCTTTGTTGCGGTTGCTTTGGCAGTTGCAGCCTTCGTATTCGTTGCCTTTTTGGCTGCTGCTTTTGTCGCGGTCGCCTTTGCGGCAGTTACCTTTGTGGAAGCCGCTTTGGTTGCTTTTGCGGGCTTTGCAGCCTTGGTTGCCTTATTGCCGTTGTATATCTTGAGTGCGGCGGCGACGTCCGCATTGTCCATTGTGATAGCCGATATCGCATTGCACATGCGGATTGCCTCATCCAGCGATTTCTGGTGGATATTTCTGCCGGTTGCGTTGCCGCTGGCGCCGCCGGTGTGAATCTGTGCATATAACTGTGAAAGGAACTTCTCCGCCGATGTGCTCGAACCGCCGGCGCAGACAAGTTTTGTCCTTCCCGCCGCTTTTACGGCTTCTTTGAGGAGTTCCGCGGAATCCTTGCCTTCCTCCTTTGGGGGATTGACTTTGACGAAATCCGCGCCCAGCGCCGCCGCGGTTCCTGCCGCGCCCGCGATGAGGTGAGCGTCCTTCTCGTTTTTGACCGCCTTGCCACGCGGATAAATCCAGAGAACGACGACAAGACCGTATTTGTGTGCCTCGTTGATAATCTGCGCCGCCTGAGAAAGCATTACATCCTCGTATTCGCTGCCGAGATATATTGTGTATCCGACCGCCGCTATCTTAAGTTTAGAACTGTCGCGGAGATCTACGACCTGCTGCACGGTCCAGAGCTGTGTGCTTAACGGGTCTTTCTGATCGGTCTTGACAAGATGAGTCTTCGAGTTAATCTTTACAAGGTATGGCACATTCGGATAACTCTTGCCGTAGCGTGCGATAAGACCGAGTTGCGATGCGAAAACACCCACTCTGCTTCCGCTTGCGATGCGGAACATATGTTCGGGATCGGCATCATCGGGGTGGATGTCGGCACCGTAGAAGTCGTCGTTTAAGTGCTCGGTCTTCTGGTCGCCGGCGAAGAGCATCAGTCTTCCGCTGCCTCCCGTAATCAGCTTATAATTCTCTTTATATTTCGCTTCCGCGTTTTTAGGGACGTCAGCGGGAATTACAATATCAGATTCAATGGTCATATATATTCGTCGATCTCTCAGATTAATAAAGATAATGATAGTGTCGCCGTAAACCCGCATTGTAAACCCCCGACTCCCGGACGGGAAGTTTGGGTGGTTATTGCGGTTTTGGCGGTTTGTGTGGTTTGTGCGGTTTCACGTCAGCCGAAATATGAGCAATACCCGATGAAAACCCGATATAAAATCAGATATAATTTCAGATACCATACTTATGCATGACCGAGGAAAGATATCCCGGGCAGGTCTCAAAGGCTGTTGCCGTTGACATAGTTCTTCTTCCTCCTAAGGATATTGCGAAACTCTGCGTAAAACTCAACAAAAAAATTATCCGGAGATCGGCTGACAACCGCGTTCCTCTCAGTCTTACAAGGACACTTCCGCATGTCTCGCTTGCCATGGGTGCAATCGAGCTTGACGCCGTGGACGATATCGCCGAATCACTCGCACGTATCGGCGACCGCTACCTCCCCTATACCGCCGCTTATAAGGGCTTTGCGGCTGTAAAAACCTCGGAGAACGTAATCGTCTCGGGGATGGACATAGTAAAAGACGAGATTATAATCGAGATGCAGTCCGAGATAAGTTCGGTTCTGAAAGAGTTCAATCTCGGCAGAGTCACTCCCGATATGGTATATCCCGACAAAATTCCGATAACGGATTTCACCCTCGATTACTCATCGGACTATCTCGAAAACGTTGACAGCCGGCGGTTTTCGCCGCATATCACCCTCGGAAACGGGGACATATATCAGATACGGAATCTGCCCGCAATGCCCGAATCGTTTGTCTGCACGGATATCGCGATCTGCCATCTCGGAAATCACTGCACATGCAAAAAGATACTCTGGCATTATGATGGCGACGGGGAATGAGAAAATTATGTGTGATCCGCTCACCTATCACAATTTTGTTATTCCATAAATACTAAAAATAAATACTAAAGATAAATACCGAATCTTTCAGATACAATCGCAATAAATCCGGCACGTGGAGGAGTGTTTTTTTGGCATTTTTAAATAAACTGTTTCATCTCGATGAATACGGTACTACGGTAAAGACCGAGGCATATGCCGGATTTATCACATTCTTTGCGATGGCGTATATCATCGTCGTAAACCCGTCAATTCTCGTTTCCGCAGGAATGCCATTCGAAGCTGCAATGGCGGCAACAATACTCACCGCATTCACGGGCACTCTTGTAATGGGTATCTATGCCAACCGTCCCTTTGCGATTGCGCCCTTCATGGGTGAGAATGCCTTTATTGCCTTCACGGTCTGCGGCATAATGGGTTATTCGTGGCAGACGGCACTGGGAGCGATATTCTTAAGCGGCATTCTCCTTATGCTGATAACCCTGATGGGCGGCAGAAAAGTCCTCTGCGAATCGATACCGTATAACCTGAAATGCAGTTTCACGGCAGGTATCGGTCTTTTCATAATTCTTATAGGTCTGCTGAATACCGGCATCATACGCATAGAAGGTTCGTTTTCTCCGGTTCACATAGGATATTTCTATGAATCGAATGTCCTGCTCGCCGTCATCGGTCTGCTGATCATACTTGTACTGATGGTGCGCAAAGTCCGTGCGGCAATCTTCATCGGTCTGATAGTCACGACGATTGCGGCATTCCTTCTCGGACTCTCGCCCCTTCCCGAAGCCGTAGTCAGCATGCCCCCCGACATAACGGCGACTTTCATGCAGATGGATGTTGCCGGAGCCCTTACCTTCGGCATGCTCTCCGTTATCTTTTCCATATTCATCCTCTCGTTTCTGGATACCATGACAAGTATAATCGGCGTCTCGCGTGAAGGCGGTCTGCTGAATGAGGAAGGCAACCTCGATAATATAGAAAAGCCGTTTCTGGTGGATTCGCTTGCAAATATGGCTGCGCCTGTCTTCGGAACGACAACATGCGGAGTCTTTATCGAATCGGCATCGGGGGTCACATGCGGCGGACGAACCGGTCTTGTTGCCGTCTTTATCGCGCTGCTCTTCGGGGCAAGTCTCTTTTTTGCGCCGCTGTTTGCCGCGATTCCTTCGGCGGCGTCCGGAGCGGTCCTGATTGCCGTCGGATTCATCATGTTCAGATCGATTATCGATATCGACTTTAAGGACATGACCGAGTATCTGCCTGCGATCTTCGCCGTAGTAATGATGTCTTTTACTTACAACATAGGAATCGGTATCTGCAGTGCTTTCGTGGTATATCCGATTATGAAGGCGGTTTGCGGCAGAATACACGAAGTGAACCGGAGTACGTGGTTATTCTTCTTCCTGTGTCTGGGATTCTTCATACTCTATCCGTACTGACCGTATAGTATTAAATAACAAAATATTAAATAACAAAATATTAAATAACAAAATATTAAATAACAAAATATTAAATAACAAAATATTAAATAGCAAAATATAAATAGCAAAATATAAATAACAAAATATAAATAGCAAAATATTAAATAGCAAAATTTTCCAAAAAAAGTCCAAAAAGAGTAATTATTTGTTTTATCCTTTGCCGCTCATGAACAGACTGAGTGAAAGACCCGTTATGAGTGCCACAAGGGCTTCGGATGAGAAGAACTTATCCGTCGTCAGCGTCTCCAGTGGTATTCCGGCCCAGAAATAACCCAGAAGGAATGTCATGGCAAGTCCTATCATGAATGCGACGCAGAAATGCCACAGTCCCGTGCGGTAATTGTGGTATGTCAGTTTTATGAATACGAAAGCCGCGATCATGAACAGAATGAAGAACACTATTCCCGTATCCACCGTTGCCGCCGCTATCGTCTTCGATGAGAAAACACCGAATTCAGCCACAGCAAGTGAGATAATGACCATTCCTATGGAGTTATCCTTTGTCAGCATTGCCAGTTGCGGCGGCAGATAATTAGGAGCATAATTCGGGGCGTAATTCGGCGGATACTGATATTGCGGAGCGGATGCCTGCTGCGGCTGCTCCGCGCCCGGCGTTGCCGTCTGATAGGGCGGCTGATAGGGCGGTTGATATACGGGCATACCCGGCGGGCACGCTGCCGCAGACGATGCCGCCGCTGTTTCCGCCTCTTTCTTTGCCTGTTCCTCTTTCCTCTTTCTGTGCGCACCTATTACGCTTGAGAGAGCCACAATGACCGCGATTATGCCGCAGAAGAGACCGAAACCGCCGACTACGATCACATCCGGCGTGAAACCTTCGGTCAGCACTTTGAAGAGGAATTCTTTGACGAAGATATAGAGTGCAAGGACAAATATTGCAAAGATCATGAATTTCTTTATGAACGCAACCAGATACTTTGCCGATTTGACCAGTAGGAAGACCGCACAGTAAAGGACAATAAAGGCTATCAGTATTGCAACGAGATCGCCGTTGACTATCTTATCCGGCATCTCCTGAATGAAGGGACCGATATTCTCGGTCATCGCGGTTACGTTAACCGAAAAATTAGCTAAACTTTCCAAATCAGACATATTTGTTCAACTCTTTCCATGCACCCATGCACTTATTTTACTCATGCAGTTCATGCACTCATGTACTTCATACACTCATGTACTTCATGCACCCTGCTCAATGCACCGACAATGCATATTCACGCCAATGTTCAAATATGAATTAGTATTATTACAGGTATGATAAAAACGTAACTAAAGAGCGCCCTGACCGGGACTTGAACCCGGGTCGAAAGCTCCGGAGGCTCTCAGGATATCCTCTACCCTATCAGGGCACAAAATTAAAAATTTGGATATAAATTTGGATATAAATTTGGATATAAATTAGATTCTGAATTTGTGTATATTTTTGTATGATTTGTTCATCGGCGGAATGCCGATCAATCTCCGGTATAATCGGATATAACCCGATATAATCTGTTATTAATGCGTGATTAATCTTGTCAATCGGCGATTCGGCGATTGGATGCCGGGGTGCTGACATCAGCGCTTCTGATTGTAAAGCGCCCAGATTCTGCATGCGCCTTCGTGGCTGACCATACACGGACCCACGGGTTTCCTCGGTGTGCACGCCTTGCCGAAGAGCTTGCAGTCGGTCGGGTCACGTATGCCTCTGAGGACTTTGTCGCAGATACATGCCGAGTTCTTTTCGACGTGCTTAATCTCGACGCCGAACTTCTTCAAAGCATCGTATTTCTCATATTTGGGCTTGAGTTTCAGACCGGAATCTGGAATTACGGGGAAACCTCTCCACTCGACGTCGGTTGGCTCAAAGACCTCGTAGAGCATCTTCATGGCTTTCTGATTGCCCATTCTGTCGACTGCACGGGGATAGGCATTTTCCACGTCCGCCCTGCCCTCTTTTGCCTGTTTCACGAGCATATACAGACCGAGAAGAATATCTTCGGGCTCAAATCCGGCAACAACCTGCGGGACCTTGAACTGCTCGTACATCGCATATCCCGTAACGACGCAGACGTGCCCCGGGAGCATAAATCCGTCGAGCTTAGCCTCGCCCTGTTCGAGAAGGAACTTCATCGCCGGCGGCACAAACCTGTGCGAACACAGTATACTGAAGTTTTCCGGCGGCTCCGTAAGGAGCGTTGCGGCAACCGTAGGTGCGGTGGTCTCGAATCCGACCGAGATAAAGACTACTTCCTTATCGGGAACCTCTTTGGCTATCTCGACGGCTTTATGGACGCCCTGAACAACGCGGACGTCGCCGCCGCAGGTATCCAGACTGCCGTTTGTCCCCGGCACACGCATGAGGTCGCCGTATGTCGCTATAATACAGCCTTTTGCCGCAAGTTCGAGCGCCGCATCGATCTCCCCCTGCGGCGTTATGCATACGGGACAGCCGGGACCCATGACAATCTTGAGTCCTTCGGGCAGAACACTCCTCAGCCCCGAACGTGCAATCGACGCCTCGTGAGTGCCGCAGATGTGCATAAATGTGTAATCGCGGTCAACTATCTCATCGAGTGCTTTTCTTATCTCCATTCCGCCTGCCATTGTATTCCTGTCTCTTTAGTTATATCTCTTTTAGGTTTTATCAGATTTATGAGTGTTTAAGTTGTTCGATGAATATGTCCCGGAAAGTGCCGACCGCCGGTGCCGATCGCCTTTCGACCGCATCGCAACCGCCGGTCTTAAAACTCCACTTCAATCGATATCGGACAGTGATCCGAGCCGAAGATCTCGGGCATAATCGCCGCCGCTTTCACGTTCTCCTTCATGCTTTCGCTTACGAAGAAATAATCCAGACGCCAGCCGACATTTCTGTCCCTTGCACGGGATTTCATGTCCCACCATGTGTATCTCCCCGGGCTTTCGTCAAACATTCTGAGCGTATCGGAAAAACCGCTCCCGATAAGGTCGTCTATCCACCGGCGTTCCATCGGCAGAAAACCCGATACATTCGAGTTCTCTTTCGGTCTTGCCAGATCAATCTCTTTATGCGCCGTGTTGACGTCGCCGCAGACGACAACGTTTTTCCCCGCATCCGTGAGAGCTTTGAACTGCTTCAGGCATTCGGCATAAAATCGCATCTTATAATCAAGGCGCTCGGGGGATGCGCCGCCGTTTGGGAAGTAAATATTGAAGAGATAAAAATCGGGATACTCAAGTCTCAGAACGCGCCCTTCGCCGTCGAACTCGCCGATATTGAAGCCTCTCTCAACGGAAAGAGGCTCGGTCTTCGTGAATGTCGCAACGCCGCTGTATCCTTTTCTTTCGGCGGAAGAAAAATACGAGAAATACCCTTTCGGGTGACGTATGACCGAGGTCAACTGATCTTCGTTGGCTTTCGTCTCCTGAACCGAGAGAATATCGGGAGAGGCGGTGCCGATAAAGTCCGAAAATCCTTTCTTGGCGCAGGCACGGATGCCGTTGACATTCCATGAGATAAGTTTCAGCGAGGTCATTATGATATAATTGACTTCTTTTGATAAATCATTGCGGAAATGACATGAAGGTATACATGACTGTATACATGACGATATAAATGGCGGTATTATTCGCTGTCCGCGGGATACTGCTCGCGATACAGCTCTTTAATCCGCTTAAAGATGGCGAACATATAGCCCTTCGAGATAATATCGGCGATGTCGCCGGGGAAGAGCCTGTCGATTCTGACATGGACGGTCAGAATCTTTCGGATTGTCTCGACATCCGCCTCTTCCAGCAGTTCCGGGTGACCGAGATGCGTCTCGGCGATACCCGTCCAGTCCTGCCATCTTGTATTAATAAGCCAGTTATTGTAGTAAAGCACCCTTAAAAAATCGTTCAGCGCCTCGCAGGAACCGTTTTTGGCTATATCCCCGGCGTTTTCCGAGATAATGCTCTTACTCTCAAGAACATCCATGTATTCGAGAGCGGCATCAAAGTTTTCGGCAGTAAGTGCTTCTCCTTCTTTATTCATTGGTCCCTCTTAAGTTGTCGCCCATGATTAAAAGTGTTTATGTCCTTTCAACATTTCTTTTAATCATCACTTTCCATCATTTCTTCAATACCGTTCAATTCTTTTCGATGCCGTTCAATTCCGTTTAATTCTTTTCAATTCTTTTCAATACCTTTCAATTCTTTTCAATTCCGTTCAAGAATCTTAACGAGCGGAGATTTCTCCTCGAAGAACCCGCCGAGGAATACCGCGAACTCGTCGCTGTGGCATTCGGCGCCGCGGACAATATCGTATTTCTTCATAACCGAGTTCTTGACATGCTTTCCCAGTCCGCATTCGACGAAATCGCGTGACTTAAGAAGCGACATGACGGTCGGATACCTGCGCAGGATCTCGACATAGTATCGGTCGTCTTTGATATACGGTCCCGACATCGTCTTACCCAGATGCTTTGCAATGAATCTCTCAGAGTTTTCGCTCTCACGAACCGGCGGTCCGAGACGTTTTTCGACCGCGGGAAGGCTGTCCGTAAGCATCTCGAAGAGAATTATGCAGTTATCGTCCCCCATAAACGAGCCGCAGCGGTTTATGCCGAAACCGTGTCGTTCGAGAAGTGCGGCGACTGAACCCTCGCTTCTCTTTAACTGCGGCACTATGACATCGGGAATAATCCCGGGCGTCTTAAAGACAATGCCGTAAAGCGCAGTCCCGCGCTCTTTCAACCGTGCCGAGAGTTCTTCCTTTGACATCGGCATTCCCGTCCTGCGGACAAAGAACTCCTCAGATGGATTTTTCAGGTAACCGCGTGCAAACTCGCAGAACTCCGACATTCTTGTCTGAGTAAGCGACGCGGCAACATTCCTTTTCGGGTCGGTGGGGTCAATCACGATAAGCGGATCCTCAAATTCTTTCGCCTTATGCTTTTCCAAATCGATAACCAGCCCCGTATGCCAGTCTTCGGCCGCGGCTTTTATGCACTCGCGGAAACCGCCGTAATAACAGATGAAGATCTCGCAGAGATACCCTGCAAAGCCGCCGGTCATCTGATCCGAGCCGTAGACGCCGCATGCCTTCGAGAACATCTTGAGAAGCCTCACGTCATCGGTCTTGTCCGCTATCCTGCTCTTCATATAGCGGGTGTGAAACGGCGTTCTGTCGACCGCGCTCTTAATCTTTGAGGCATCTTCGACCGCATAGCACGGAACAAGGTCGACGTCGAAGCCGCGGATATCCGCATTTAGATAGGGGTGCTGGGCATACTTTTCGACGTAATCGCCGCCGAACTCCTTGGCAATGGCTTTTGCAAGCGAAAGTCCCTTCTCCTCCAGTTCTTCGGGCGTAAGTTCGGGGGGGAAGAGCATGAAGACATCGAGATCCCTGTCTCCCGATACCCATGTATCGCGTGCGACCGAGCCCGTAATCATTCCCTTTGCAATGCCGCTTTTGTTAACCGCGTCTGCAAGTTCCCCGCCGAGACCGAGTATCTCCGCTCTCTCGTCGTCGCCGGGGCGTATGGATTCCAGCACTTCCGTCTCGTATTCATTGAACCGTTGCGTCATCTCAGAAGTCAACTCTCATTATGTCGCTGTATATCGGACCTTTCGGGGTCAGCACGCTCTTCTTTAAGGAAAAGCCCGTTATCTCGAACTCGGCAACATCCTCATCGCCGAGCCCCTTCACTATCGGCATTAGGGATGGATGATACTCTTTGATACGCGCGAGCGTAACATGTATCTTAAACTGCCGCTCTTCCTTGGGAATGCCGATGTCGGCAAGCGACTCCTCAATCATCGCGGCAAGCCGTGCCGATCCGCCGCCGTCGCTTCCGTTTACCCAGACGACACGCGGCGATCTCGGATTATTGAACGATATTCCGGAAAGCCGCATCGTATACGGGCTGTATTTGATTGCGGAGAGGCGTTCCTCAATCTTTTTGAGTTTAACGGCATCGACTTCGCCGATAAACTTCAGGGTAATGTGCGATAAATCGGGATCCACGAGGTTTAACCTCGCATCCGACCGCTTAAGGCTCTCTTCATACTCGGAGAGGCTTTGCTTTACGCTCTCCGGAAGTTCCGCCGCAACAAATACCCTTGTCATCGCTAATAATTGGCGCCGGAACAGAATAAAATCTATCCCGTATCCCATACCGCCTATCATACCGCACATTGCCCCCGCATAATTCATCCGTCATCCGTAAGTCCTGCCTTATATAGTGTCCGTATGTTTATATGCGGTAGTTTATGGGGTCATATGTTCCGAATAAAAACTTATTTTACTATCCAATCTAAATTATCATACAATCACCTTTGGGGGATTTCTTGTGTCTGATAGTCCAAAAATAATTGTATATTCTTTGGAAGTTTGTCCAAACTGTGAAAAACTGAAGAATTTTTTGAAAAGTCATGATGTGGCATACGATGAGCTTGACATGGCATCTCCTGAAAATATGACTGAACTGCGAATGAACAATGTCTTCGTAAGAGAAGCGCCCGTTCTTCAGATAGGGGAGGACGAATTTCTGACATCACGTGATCTTTTCAGCGGCGGTCAGCTGCGCGAAGATGATATCCTTGCACATTGCAAAGGGGACTGATTGATGGTCAGGCAAGATAAACAATCCCGCCAGCAGACTCTTACGGGATATTCCGTCTCGCCGCTCCCTAAAGTCCGAACGTCGCGCGGACTCATACTCGACTGGGACCGGGAGTGGATAGTCAAACAGCTTTTGAGCGAGACAAAACTGGTCGAAGAGTTCTACGGCGGAGAAGCCATCGACATGGAGACCGCCAAAGAGATAGCTCTCACGGTCGAGCAGCGAATTTTAAAGCTCGGTCTTAAATTTCTCTCGGGTCCGCTTATTCGCGAGGTTCTCAATATTGTGCTCCTTGAGCGCGACATGCCGCAATACAGGAATGTCTCGACAAGAGTCGGAACGCCGGTATACGATGCGCATCTGATAGATGTCGGCAGAGGATTCGGGGCAAAGGACAATGCGAACCTTCAGGAAAACGCCGAGACTGCGCATAAGAAAAAGGCGGACAAGATAAGCAAGGAGCAGTATCTCCTTCAGATGCCGCCCGAACTTGCGGATTACCACTTATCCGGCGACATGCACATCCACGATCTCGAGTATTTCGGAACGCGACCGTTCTGTCAGGACTGGGATCTGCGCTATTTCTTCTATTACGGTCTGATGCCGGACGGCAACGGAACAAAGGCATCCGTGGCGGGACCGGCAAAGCGCCCAGAAGTTGCCATACTTCACGCGGTCAAGGCACTCGGCAGTGCACAGACCAACTTTGCCGGCGGTCAGGGCTACTACAATTTCCTGACCTTCCTCGCACCTTATTTTGAAGGCGCGGATTACGACTGCATAAAGCAGCATATGCAGATGTTCGTCTACGAGATGACGCAGATGATGGTTGCCCGCGGCGGTCAGGTCGTCTTCTCCTCGGTTCAGCTCTCCCCCGGCGTTCCGAAACTCTGGAAGGACAAACCCTGCGTCTACAAAGGAAAGGTCTGGGACGGAGAACAGGCACCCGAACGACTTTACGGCGAATTCGAGCGCGAAGTAAGACTTCTTTTCAAGGCGCTGATGGAAGTCATGCTCGAGGGCGATTACTGGGGCAAGCCGTTCAACTTCCCCAAACCCGAGATAAGCATAGAACCCGATTTCATGAAAGAGGATGAGGAGTTCAACCGCGAAAACCCCGATCTGCCCACTTATCAGGACTTATATCTCATGACCTTTGAGCTTGCCTCAAAATACGGCACGCCCTATTACGACAATCAGATACCCGAGTATCGCGGCGCAGGCGACGGCATATCCTGCTACCAGTGCTGTGCATACCAGTTCTCCGCCAAAGCGGACAGCGATACCCTCTTTGAGGACAAACTATACTTCCGCGATGGCAAACACTTCTCCATGGGCTCTCTTCAGGTCGTATCAATCAACTGTCCGAGAGCGGCATACAAGGCGGAAGGCGACGATCAGAGGCTCTTTGCCGAACTTAAGAAACTGATGGATGCCGCCGTCGAGGTCTTCAAGATCAAGAAGAGATGGATAGACAACATCAAGTCAAAGGGCAGGATGCCGTTTGCAATGCAGCGCCCGAAGGACCCCAATGACCCCGAACGTCTAAAGCGCGGTTCGATGGCTGTCGACTTCTCGGGTCTTGTCTACACAATCGGCGTTGTCGGCGTAAACGAGATGGTGCAGCACCATACCGGTCATCAGCTCCACGAAGGAAAGGATGCCTACAGGCTTGCCGTCCGCACCATGACCGAACTTGAGATGTATGCCAGAACACTCTCGCAGAAGCACGGAATCACGATTGCTCTTGCAAGGACGCCTGCGGAGACCACGGGACAGCGTTTCAGTGTCGCCGATTTAATCGATGACAGATTCTCCGAATATGCCAAAAAGGTCGTAAAAGGCGATATGGAGACGGCGATGAAGAAGATAGGCACAACCTTCGATCTGCCCATCTATTACACGAACGGCACTCACGTGACACCCGGCGCCGACGTCTCGCTTACTAAGAGAATGGAGATAGAGCATGTCTTCTTCCCGATTGTCGACGGCGGCAATATCTTCCATATATGGCTCGGAGAAGCGCGCCCCGACCCGCGTGGTCTCATGGATATGGCAATGAATCTCTGCAGGAACACACAGATCGGTTATTTTGCCTTTACACGCGATTTAACCGTCTCTTTGAGGCAGTTCAGGGAATATAACGATGATAAGAAGGCGCACGGTGTCGGCATGTCCATGGTGGACAGAGGAGTGCGTGTCTGATCTGTGTGCGCAATCATGTGCACAATGTAAAATATTTTTAACCGAATTATCGAATTACCCTTTATTTTTTGCCCTGTTGCCGTTGTATAAAGACAACGTTATATATGTTAATATAAACAAAACTTAATCATGCAAAAGCAGGATCTCGTCTTCTTCATTGCGGCGATTGCGATTGTGATATTGCTTGCAGTTGTAGTGAAGCCGATAATGAACGGAGAGCCTGTGGCTATTCTCCCGCAATCTTCCGAGACGAGGGATGTGTCGAATATACCCATTCCGTCCGGCGCTCCGTCTGCGCCTTACACTCCGATAATCGCGAGTTCACAGGCCGGATCTGCCGAATCGTCGTCTTCTTCATGGGACGGGGTCGCAAAGAGTGTTCAGTTTGTGGATCCCTCCACGTACAATATCCAATTTGCCCAATCGAAGGATTTCGGTTTCAGGATGCCCGGTGACGAGCAGTACCAGAAGGAAGAGTTCGTTACATACGCAACCATAGACGGTCAGTGGGATGCAACGACACAGATAATCCGAATTCCGTTCCCGTATTGGGACATGAAGGTCTCAATCGAATCCATGGGCAAGGTGGGCAATGAGGACGATGACGATAAGGTAATCCACAATGTTACACCACCCGATCAGTTGATGGAAGAATACCAGAGCGGCAAAATAACCCTAAAAGAGTATCAGGACCGCTATAAGTATTATCTGGAACATTCCGGCAGTGGTTCATCAAGTTCCAGTTCAGATTCGGGTTCCGGTTCAAGTGGTGATACCGAAGGATTCTTCAAGAGCAAGGGGGAAGGTCTGGGTGTCGAGGTTGAAAATCAGCAGTTTATTATTCCTTCAATCAATATTCAGGTGATGGATGCCGATAAGCCCGACGGCATCGTATATATTCTCAATTCCAGAACCGAGGGTGTTATCCCAGTAAATCCGCCTGTTGATGAGGAGGATCCGGATGAGAAATATAACGATAAACCCGAGGATGTTCTGGTCGGCGAGAAGAAGGATAAAGATAAAGATAAGGATATTCCGGCTCCGACCCGTAAGAATCTTAATGAATACTACTGGCAGCACAGATTCTATGAGGGTGAGGGTAACTATTACTTCATCATCAATCCGAATATGCTGAAGAGCTATAAGATTGAGATACTTGTCTCAACCAAATTTTTGGACAGCAACGCGGCGGCAGCGGCGACAACAGCATAATCAAGTTAGCTGACCGACTGCCTTATAGCACTTTTTTTCAATAACTTTTGTTATGTGAGAATGTTTCGGTATGTACAATAGTTAAATCAACCAGATACTGAAAATACAGAAAAATTAAAAAGAAGATTTGTTTCACGCCGTCTCAATTTGCGAAATCACATCTGCTTGCCGCTATTCTCCGCAGTAAATCCGTTCTCGCAGGATTCTGCTATCAGAAGATAGTCATGGATGACGATACGGCGCCGGTGCTGATATATCACGGATTAAACGCCGCGTACATCCGCGATTGCTATAAGTGGGTGCGGCTTGACGCAAGTGGGAATGAGCCTGAAATTACCGCGGAGTTTTAAATTGACAGCGGAGAAGTTTGTCTATCCGATACGCTCCGATAAGGGTGAAGAGGACGGCATTATCGCCTATCCGAATCCCGATGCTCTTGTCGTTAACACGATGCGGCAATACACCTCGAGAGCATAACTTTGGAGGCATTTGCCTGCAGAATTGGAATATAACAGGGATGTATTTTGAGAGATATTTTCAAAAAATCTTCAAATAAATTTCAGATAAATTATGCTGATAAATTATGCCGATAAAATATTCGGATAAACTTTAACGATAAATAGCCGTTGACTCTCCTCTTAGGGGATAATCGGAAGTTCTTAACGAAATCTGAAATAAATTATTTTGGGAGCACTGTTATGTTGAAGATCGGTGATTTTTCAAGATTGTCGAAAGTAACGATTAAAGCATTAAGATATTACGAAAAAGAGGGACTTCTGATTCCCGGACATGTCGATATCTTTAACGGATACCGATACTATGAGAGCGGTCAGTTACTTGATGTGGCAAGAATTATTTCATTGAAGCAGGCAGGGCTGAGCATCGATGAAATAAAGAGAGTAATTCTTAATGCTGAATCTTTAAATGAGTTGCTTCAGGCAAAAAAGACAGAGTTGAAAGAGATTATTGCAGGACATAACAGGGAGCTTTCCAAGATTAATTATTTACTTGAGGTAAGCGATATGAAAGAAGAAATTTTTGAAAAGACCGTGCCTGCATGTCATATTTACTACAAAGACGGAGTTTTAAACGAATACGGAGAAATGTCGGAGTTTATTACAGGTTCGGGAAGAGAATGCCTCGAATTAAATCCGAATATTAAATGTGTTCAGCCAGATTATTGCTATGTCAATTATCTTGATAAAGAGTATAAAGAGAAGGATATCAGAGTAAGATATGCTCAGGCAGTGATTAAGGGAGATAAGCCATTTAAAGAGAGTGATGCGATTAAATTCGCGGATATTCCCGAGACCAAATGCATCTGCATTTATCATAAAGGGTCTTATGATACTTTAGGAAAATCATATGCAATGATTCTGAAATACATCGAGGATAACAATTTTGAGATAACTGATTATCCGAGAGAATGCTATATTGACGGCATCTGGAACAAAGAAAACACGGAAGACTGGTTAACGGAGATCGAGGTGCCGATTAAATAAGAAAGCCGAAATTACCTTTGCCGAAATAAGTTTTGAGTCCTAAAATCCGAAAAACAAAAAAAAGAAGCTAATTTTGAGATCTCTTTTTTCACGCCGTCTCAATCTTTGCTGCTTTTTCCAGACCGAGTTCGGCAATAGAGATATCTCTCATCTCGCCCTTTCTGATCTTACCCGCGACCGTCATGGGGAAGGAGTCGACGAACTTGATGTATCTCGGAATCTTGTACCGTGCGATTTTGCCGTTGCAGAACTCCCTCAGCTCTTCCTCGGTCATGGTCTCCTTATCGCGAAGCTTAACCCAGACCATGAGTTCTTCGCCGTATTTCTCGTCGGGAACGCCTATGACGTAAGCATCCTCGATCTTTCTGTTGGTGTGGAAGAACTCCTCGATCTCACGCGGATAGATATTTTCTCCGCCGCGGATGACCATCTCTTTCAGTCTGCCGACGATCTTGACGTAACCTTCCTCGTCCATTATGCCGAGGTCGCCGGTATGGTTCCATCCGTTCGCATCTATGGTCTGGCGGGTTGCGCTCGGGTTATTGTAGTAGCATTTCATTACGACATAACCGCGTGCGCAGATCTCTCCCGTTTCGCCGCGTTCGACGATTTTCTGCGTGTTCGGATCGATAATCTTCAACTCGACATGCGGGAATGTCCTGCCGACCGTCGTCACCCTTCTCTCAAGGGTATCGTTCGTTGTGGTCATTGTGACCCCCGGCGACGTCTCGGTCTGACCGTAAACGATTACGATATCCTTCATGTGCATCTTCTCGTTTACTTCCTTCATGTACTCTATGGGGCACGGAGAACCTGCCATGATGCCGGTTCTGAGCGTATCGTACTTGTATTTGTGGAAGTTGGGGTGCTTGAGTTCGGCGATGAACATCGTCGGAACGCCGTGAACCGCCGTGCACTTCTCGTCGTTTATCGTCTTTAGGACGGCTTCGGCATTGAACGCCGGCGACGGGATAATCATTGTGGAGCCGTGCGTGACGCATGCCATATTGGATAAGACCATTCCGAAGCAGTGGTAGAACGGAACGGGGATACATAACCTGTCCTTTGAGGTAAAGCCCATACCGGAGCCGATTGTGTAACCGTTGTTAAGCACGCTGTGATGCGTCAGCACAACGCCCTTCGGATATCCCGTGGTTCCGGAGGTATACTGAATATTCACGGGGTCGTCGAAGGAGAGCATCTTCTCGCGCTCTTTCAACTCTTCCTTATCGAGGGAATGACCCTTCGCAATGAACTCATCCCACGTGTACATGCCGTTATACGAGATATCGCCCATGAAAACGACGTTTCTCAGGAACGGGAACTTCTCGGAGGATATCCTTCCGGGCTGTGCCTCTATCGCGTCCGGACATGCCTCATAGAACATTCCGACATAGTCGGAGTCCTTGAAGCGTCCCTGAAGAATCAGGGTATGAATCTCGGACTGGCGCAGTGCATATTCAAGTTCGAAGGAACGGTATGCCGGATTGATATTGACCATGATTGCGCCGCATTTCGCGGTCGCAAACTGAACGAGGACCCATTCGGCATAGTTCATTGCCCAAATGGCTACACGGTCTCCCTTTTTGACGTCAAGCGACATAAGGGCAAGTGCGAGTTCATCGACTTTTTCGAGGAATTCACTGTACTTCCACCTTATGCCCTGATCTATCGAGACCAGAGCTTCGTTATCGGGATATTCTCGGGCGATTCTTTCAAGCATCTCTCCGATAGTCTCTCCTATCAGAGGTACGTCCGATAATCCGCTTGCGTAGCTCATCATAGCCATATTCCTACATTTTTGTTGTTTCGGATAATATACGTAATGGATAACACTGTGAATTTACCGCAGGAATCACAGAACTTTCGCGGATTAAGGAAGCGGTTGCCTGCTTAACTGCGTTGAGCGCCGGGACGCAATGCGGTTATCAATGCCGTTCTCAACTCCGTTCATCAATGCCTGTTTTCAACGCAGGTTATCGGCGCCGTTTCTCAGAGCCTTTTCCCGTGCCGTTTGGAAGAGGTCTGACATGAGTTGCCATGCCATGAGTTGACATGAGACAAATAGTAATTGTTAAATTTATGATTCTCAAATATAACTAAGACTTCTTAAGTCAGGGGTTGTGGCCTAGTCCGGCATGGCGACGGGCTCCAACGGTCTTTGCGTATGATGAACAATGGGTCTGCTGAGGAGAAATCCTGTGATGATCCGTTGGAGCGCTGATGCAGATGACTGCATATTGATGATAAAGCGTGATAAAACGCATGTTCGGAGAGACCCGTCGATCGTGAGTTCAAATCTCACCAACCCCACTTTTCACAAAGTAATCGCGGGGAGCGTAAAGCATCTCCGGAATACCGGATTAATGCGTATTTATTATTTATTTAATGCGTATTTTATGTGCAGATAATGCATATTTAATGCATATTTAATGCGGCATCAGATGCGGTATTCCGTTCTTCGGCATACCGATTGTTATGGACTTATGATTATGCTTTTTTACTTCCACGACACATATATAAGCAGGTAGGATACCTGATATGTATTTAATTGGTGAAGCACTCGAAGGCGAAGGCGCAGAGCTTGCGCACATAGACCTCATTATCGGCGACAAAATGGGTCCCGTTGGAATGGCATTTGCAAATGCGGCATCACAGCTTTCTGCAGGACACACCCCGCTTCTTGCGGTTGTAAGACCGAATCTTCTTACAAAGCCGGCAACACTCATTATACCGAAAGTCACACTCAAGCATGAGGCTCAGGTTAATGCGATGTTCGGCGCCGTTCAGGCTGCGGTTGCAAAGGCAGTCGCGGATTCATACGAAGAAGGCGTTTTCGACAAACGCGAATGCGACCCCGAGGATATGGTTCTTCTGGTCAGCGCATTCCTGCACCCCGACGCGAAGGACTACAACCGCATCTACCGCTACAATTACGGTTCGACAAAACTCGCAATTCAGCGTGCGTTCGACAAGTTCCCCGACAAAGCGACGCTCATAAAGGAGAAAGACCGCGCAAGTCACGCAGTCATGGGATTCAAGGTCGCAAAGCTCTGGGATCCCCCGTACCTGCAGGTTGCACTCGATCTCGTTGACATGGGAACGGTCGAGAGAGTCTTAAAGGCGGTTCCGAAGAGCGACCACGTCCTCATCGAAGCGGGAACTCCGCTCATCAAGCAGTTCGGACTTTCCGTTCTGAGCAAGATAAGAGAGATCAGACCCGATTCGTTCATTATCGCGGACTTAAAGACGCTCGATACCGGAAACCTCGAGGCAAGAATGGCGGCAAACGCCTCTGCGGACGCGGTTGTCGTATCGGGTCTTGCGCCGATTGAGACCATCGAGAAGTTTATCCTTGAAGCCAGAAAGACGGGTATCTATGCGGTCATCGATATGCTCAATGTCAGCGACCCCGTTAAGCTCGTCGCAGAGCTTGCAAAACGCGGTGCGGCACCCGGAATCGTCGAGATGCACCGTGCAATCGATACCGAGGGTTCAAAGCCGAACTGGGGCAAGATTAAGGATATCAAGAAGGCAGCGGGCGGCAAGCTCATTGTTGCGACCGCAGGCGGTATCAGGCAGAATGTCGTCAAGACCGCTCTCGAGTCGGGCGCAGACATCATTGTTGTCGGACGCGCAATCACCGCAAGCAAGAATATCCAGAATGCGGCAGAGCAGTTCCTTGACGAGATGAACAAGGAAGAGATCGATCAGTTCAGAGTAATGACCGATTTCTGAATAAAAAAGCACAATCCGAAACAAAAACCGAAATCTAAAAAAAATATACTATTTTTTCGGCAGATTAGTCTACCGTAATCTCTTCGCCGGGGTTCATGACGGCAACCTTCATGTCGGTTACCCTCTCGATTGCCGCTTTGAAAGCCGCGGCATCCTGATTCAGGACGGGGAAGGTGTTGTAATGCATGGGTATTACCAGAGGAGCGCCGACGAACTCCGCCGCGATCATGGCTTCCGATGGTCCCATGGTGTATTTGTCGCCGATAGGGAGAATTGCGACGTCGGGGTGATACAGGTCGTGTATGAGTTTCATATCCGAAAACAGACCCGTATCGCCTGCATGATACACGCCGACGCCGTCCATCTTTATTACAAATCCCGCCGCGGTTCCGCCGTACATCGGCGGCATCTCCAGTTCGATTGCTTCGTCATCCTCTATGGACGAGGAGTGAAGTGCGGGCACCATGGTGAATCTGACACCTTCGGTCTCGATGGATCCGCCGAGGTTCATGGGAATTGTATCCACCCCTTTCCTGCGCAGGTAATTTGAGAGTTCGTTGTGACAGATTGTTGTCTTCCTCAGTTTTATCGTTTCGCCGAGGTGATCGGAATGCGCATGTGTCACCGCGACCAAATCCGCCTTATCCGCGCAGCCGAAGTTGCCGAAGGGCATATACGGGTCTATCAGTATCTTCTTCGAGCCGTCGAGCAGAAAGCAGGCATGTCCGAGCCATTTGATCTTCATGTTGAATACTTTACAAAGAATAAGTGATATACATTTTGCATGCCGCGGCTATATGTGTCGCAGATAGCTTATATTTTCGTCGAAGAAGATCAGACTGCTTCCTTTAATCTCTTTTGAGGGATTTATCACGACGATCTCGGGTCTGGCATGGTATCTCATCTCTATTCCCGCCGCACCCGCGCCTCCGAGACCCCGCGTGATGTAATGCGGCGTCTTTCCGTCACTGCCGTCTTCTACAAAGCCGCTTATCTGAAGTATTTTGGCGGCGTTGAGGATGTATAACAGAGGCACGGCGAATTGACCGCCGTGCGTGTGCCCCGAGAGGACAATGTCCGCGTCCCAGTCGGCTGCGCACTCGAATTCGTGAACCATGTATACGGTAAAGCAGTCGGCGCTGTCGGGGGTGATGTTTACGGCATGCGGGTCGGAGAGTCCCGCCCAGCCGTCGTCCAGACCTACGATTCTCATGCGAATGCCGCCAGCGTCAATCTCGGCTTTCTCATTCCTCAGAACGGTAATTCCCGCATCCTCGAGGACGGTCTTGAGTTCCGCGGCAAGGGTGTGGTTTGTGATATCGTCCCGTATCATGCTTATATCGTAGCCGTCGACCGAGGTATTCGCAAGCGCGGCAATCCGATACATCTTATTCGGACCGGCAAGCCCTCCCGAGCCTGCCTGATAGTCGTGGTTGCCGAAGATTGTGTATATATGCGGCGCTTTCAGGTTTTGCCAGACCTTCTGAAGCGAGAGGTCTTCATAGTATGTCGATACGAAGTCGCCGCCGATGAGGACTACCGAGGGGTTAAGGCTGTTGATGTATTCGATGGAGTCATTGATATAATCGAGATTATAGTCCTTTAAGTGCGGGTCGGAGAAGTATACGATGTCGTTTGGGGCTCCGCTCATATAGATTGAGGTTACCGCGGGGCGCATCGCCTCATCCGCCATGCATATGAGAAGAATTGCGACGATTGCGAGGATTAAGACCGCAATCGCGGTTCTGTCCCTGAAAAAAGGTCTGTCAATACCCTCGCCGTCCGACATGATTTATGATAATCGACAGCCGCAAAATTAAATCTGCTGATAGGTTGTCCGAACAGTCGGATGTTTTTGAGTACGGATATAAGAAAGATGCAAAAAATATGCAAAGAAGATGCAAAAAAGATACAGAAAAGATACAGAAAAGCTGCAAAAAAAGAGAGAAAAAGCGGAAATTATGTAAGATCCGCGAGTTCGGCTTCGGTGGTGTCGATTGCCTCCGAGAGACCGTCGTTTGCAAGAGTTCCTGTCATGGACTCGGTCAGATCGCGGTCTTCCATGACGTCCTTGATGCGCTCGAGATACGGGTTGAGTGTCTCGTCCTCTTCCTGCTCGATTACGTGACGGTATTCGCGAAGTGTCGACGGGCTTATTCCGAGTTCTTCGCTGACCTCTTTCATTGTCTTTCCGGATTCAAGAAGACCTTCCATTGTTCCCCTCTCGAAAGGCATCTTGAAGTCGAGATCGCGGAAGAGCTTTAAGCGCACTCTTGCTCTTGCCACGGTCTTTGAGAGTTTTTCGTCGCCGAGTTCGCGTGCAATCTCGGTGTCGTTCTTGCCGTCGTAGTATCCGCAGACGAGGGCTGCGAGATCGCGCGGCTTTAACTTGGTCTTGAAGTGTCCCTGATCAAGAATCTCACGCATTATCAACGATACCTCGCGCTCTATGGCATCCTTATCGCGCAGGGTTCCGTGAATCTTCTTCATCGGTTCCACAATCTCTGTTTTGCCTGAAATATCACTAAAGAGGTTTAACAGTTCCTTCTTGCGATCAGAAGAATTGGTCTTCTTTTTCTTCCTAACTGCTGCCATGATATTCACTCCGATTTGCCTTTAATAATACGTAAATGCATATATACTTTCCTATTTTTGTTCTTTGAAAGCCGCATTTTTCCGAGAATTCACAGAAAAAATGATGATGTTCCCTGATTTCCGCGGTTCTTTGTCAAATCATATACAAAGTTATTTATATTTATGAGTCTTATAATCAAAACTTTGCTTTTGTCAGACATGTCCGACATGGCCTTACACTTGCGGCATTGTCTTACATTTAGGACATGTCCTGCATTGTGAATACTTAAAAAAACGAAAAACGAAAAAAAAGATTTATTCTGTAAGGGTCTTGCCGAGTTTCTCGGCTTCCTTAAGTTTGTCGGCGCATTTAAGGACGGCATCCTTCTCCATGAGATTTCTCTCGCAGACAAGACCTTTGCCCGTCCAGCCGAAGAATCCGCCGATTGTCGTCAGGTAACCGTCAATCTTTTCCATATCCTCGACAGGTCCGCCTCCGCAGGTCACGGCTACAGCCAGTTTTTTGCCGCCGGAGATACGCAGCGAGAAGTCGGGATTAAGCATTGCATAAAGTCTGTCGATGAAGGTATATGCCGGAGCGTTCATGCGCCCGAAGTATACGGGTGCGCCGAGGACGATTGCGTCCGCGGAATCGATCTTCTTATAGAGGTCCTGCATCTCGTCTTTTATGGAACATGTGCCGTTCCCCGGCGCCTTGCAGAATCCGCATCCCTTACAGTTTTTGACCTGTAAGTCACAGAATCTCACGAGTTCGGTCTCCGCGCCCGCATCCTTTGCGCCTTTCAGGACGTGCTCCACAAGAGCCTGACTGTTCCCGTTTCTCGGGCTGAATGAAATGCCTAATACTTTCATGATGATTAATGCGGCAACGGTATAATTATATTTTTTCGTTACTTTTTGTCAATTATTTATTATTGATATGTTATTTTTTGTCGAAGTTTCTGTCGAAATATTGTAACCCGTTTTATTACGACAAGTACCATTTGTGAACATTGATGTATATAAAACTAAAACGCTAAAATAAGTATTTTTTTAAAAATTTCAACAAATAACGAAACTTTTTGTAGTTTCAGTACATATTTTTATTTAATAGATCGAGGTGCAATCCGAATTGAGTTTCCGCGACTGGCTAATTCCACAGGATAATGTTTTTTTTGATCTGTTCGAAAAACACGCGGCAATAACACATAAAGCCGCCCTTCATCTCTGTTCAATGATTGAGCACTTTGATGACGTCAAAAACATGTGTCATCTCATGAAGTCTTATGAGCATGAAGGTGATGTGGTATCTCACGAGATATACCAGCTTTTGAACAAGAGTTTTGTGACTCCCATAGAGCCGGACGAAATATCGCGGCTTGCAGCCAGTATGGATGATGTTTTGGACGCAATCGACGATGCATCCCGAAAGATGTTCTTTTACGATATCGGCGTTACCGATACTTACATGCTCGAGTCCGCAAAGATCATAATTCAGCAGACCGAGCAGATAGAGAAGGCCATTAGTGCGACAAGGACAATGAATCAGCCGGCAATCGTAGACGAATGCTGTATAGAGATAAACCGTCTGGAAAATCTTGCCGACGACGTTCTTGCCGTATCTCTTCAGGAGCTCTTCAAGACCACCGATGCCATAAAGATTGTCAAGATGAAGGATGTCTATGAAACTCTTGAGGCAACCACCGACAGATGCGAAGATGTTGCGAATATTCTCGGAGATATCGCGATAAAACACTCGTAAATCATAAATTCATAAACCCGTAAACCCATAAATTCGTAAATCATAAATTCATAACTCATAAACCAGTAAACCCGTAAATCCGTAAACTCATAAACCACCGGAAGAGACTCAAAAATGGATATTGTCATAATCGGGCTCGGCATCTTCCTTGCCCTAATGTTCAACTTTGTCAACGGTCTCAATGATGCCGCCAATTCCATTGCCGCGGTTATTGCAACGAGAGCACTCTCGCCGATAAAGGCCATAGCGCTTGCGTCGGTATGCTGTCTTATCGGTCCGCTTCTTTTCACGACGGCGATTGCCGAGACTATCGGAGAGAGTATTGTCAGTTCGTCGTTTCTGAGCATTCACCTTATTTTCTCCGCGATGGTGGGCGCGGTTCTCTGGGTTTATCTGGCATCTCATTTCGGAATCCCCGTCTCCAGCAGCCATGCCCTTGTCGGCGGTCTTGTGGGCGCCGGTTTTGCCGTCGGCGGTCTTGGTGCGATAATCTTTCCCGATATGCAGTCGGTTATCGTCCTCATTGTCTCGGTTATCATGGGCGGCTTTGTAACCTCGGGAATAATTATTCTTGTTGCGAGAATGCATAACGAGGACGGAACAAAATACATACCCATCTCTTTTCTTGCAGGCATTGCGTTCACGGTGCCGATTCTGATTATCACGGGCGCCATCAAGATATCCGGTCTTTTTGCGGTAATAATCTTCATTGTCGTTTCTCCGATGCTGGGTATGATATCCGCCTTCCTCTTCGGAATCATTATCATGAAGATCTGCCGCAGGAAAAACCCGCAGATGCTGGATAAAAGGTTCAGAACGCTTCAGGTCTTTACCTGCGCATTTCAGGCGATCGGTCACGGAGCGAACGATGCGCAGAATGCCATGGGTATTATCACCGCCATGCTCCTTGCGGCGGGTATGATCTCTTCTTTTAACGTGCCGCTGTGGGTTATTCTCGCGTCCTGTTTTGCGATTTCGCTCGGAACTTTCCTCGGCGGTCAGAAGGTCATAGATAAAATGGCAAATAAAATAACAAGAATCAGACCGTATCAGGGCGTTTCCGCGGCGGCGTCGGGAAGTATAGTGCTCTCGTTCATGACGGCTCTTGGTGTCCCCGTCTCGACAACGCATGCAATCAGCGGCGCTATCATGGGTGCGGGGCTGACAAGGGGCTATACGTCCGCGGTTCAGTGGACAAACGTGCGCGAGATTGTTGCGGCGTGGTTCCTTACCATTCCCTGCGCCGCCGTTGTCGCGGGGCTTGTTTATTTCGTGTATTCGTCGATTTTACTGTAATTTCCCGGTTTTGTATTCTCTGCAGAGTCCTTTGAGCTTACATTCGTCGCAGAGGGGTTTTCTGGCATCGCAGACGTTTCTGCCGTGCGAGATTAAGAGGAAGTTGATGAGTCCCCACTCTTCTTTAGGGACGAGCTCCATGAGATCGCGTTCGATTATGACTGGATCGCTGCTCTCCGTCATTCCGAGTCTTCCGGCAAGGCGTTTTACGTGAGTGTCGACCGCAATGCCTTCGTTGATGTTATAGGCGTGTGATAGGACGATGTTTGCCGTCTTTCGTCCCACGCCCGGGAGTCTTGTCAGTTCTTCTATGGTTCCCGGAACCTCGGAGTTAAAATCGTCGCGGAGCATCTTCGAAGCCGCGATTATGTTCTTTGCTTTTGCGTGATAGAATCCCGTGCTCCTGATTATCTCCTCGACGTCCTCCTGTTTTGCAGTCGCAAGAGCCTTGCAGTCGGGATATCTTGAGAAGAGTTGCGGTTTGACTTTGTTGACGTTGTTGTCCGTTGTCTGCGCAGACAAAACGGTCATTACAAGTATCTGGAAGGGGTTGTCAAAGTCGAGAAAATTGAGCTTTGTATCGGGTTTCAGATAAGAATCTTTGAGAATTGTAAGAATTTCGGTTAATGTTTTGCGGCTGATCCGATTCATCTGTTTCATAAAAGAATGGGGTAGGGCGGATTTGAACCGCCGTCAAAGCGTCCCAAACGCTCTAGGATGGACCAGGCTACCCTACTACCCCGTTTGTGACATTATGTATTCTACCGTGCTCTTAAAAAATATGTCGATCCGAGAGATTCTCAGAGCGGCAAAAGCTGTTTTTTATCGTCGCTGACGACCGTTCCGTCAAAGTTTCCGCGAATAAGGGCATCCGGGATATTTTCGGGCTTTGTGCCGTCGATGACTATCATGGAAAGCGAACTTCTCTGGATCATCTTGGCGGCGACGAGGTCTATGATGTTGTTGGCACCCGCACCCATTCTGCCGCCGGAGACGATGTCGATGAGCCCGTCGGGGGTAAGATGGGAGAATTTCGTCGCCGTGGGATTCTTCTTGGGGTCTTCGGAGTATATGCCGTCGATTGCCGTGATGTTTAAGAGCAGGTCCGCATTCAGCCTCTCCGCGAGAACGGCGGCGACGGCGTCCGTGGTCTGTCCCGGTGTGATGCCGCCCATGACGACGATCTTTCCCGAGTTGCCGAACTTTATTGCGTCCGTGTAGCTCTCCGCGATATCGGGGTAAGCGTCTTCGCCCAGCGCCCACATGAGAAGCGAGGCGTTGATTCGGGTAATCAGGATTCCGAGTTCATCGGAGGTCGCTTCGTCGATATCCATCGAGCGCGCAGCATTTATGTATCTTCGTGCCTCTCCGCCGCCGCCGACAACGACATATATCCGGTATTTTTCGGATAATTCTCTGAGTATATCCCTATATTGAGCGATTCTGTTGGATTCCAGGGAAGGAACCAGAATAGAGCCGCCGAGCGACAGAACAATCTTTTTCATGCTTATTTAAATTTGATCATTATCCCTTATTAGTATACTTATATTCGGTATGACGACAGATCAGAGATCAGAGACGTATGCACGAGGCAAGGCTTTACGAGAGGCATGAGGAGTATGAGAAGCGAGGGGATTGCGCCGGTGCCGAAGGGTCCGCGGGCGATTCCTGCGGCATTGACAGCTACAGCAAAAGCAGCGGCAGCGTTGTCTGCAGGTTATGCAGTCACGGCTGCGTGATTAAGAGCGGCGGATACGGCATATGCGGGCTGCGTTACAACAAAGACGGCGTCCTCTATGCCGAAAATTACGGCAGGGTTGCGGTGGAGGCCGTTGACCCGATAGAGAAGAAGCCGCTGTATCATTTTATGCCGGGGACTAAGGTCTACTCCCTCGGAGGCGTCGGGTGTAATTTCAGGTGCCGGCACTGTCAGAACTGGGAGATATCGCAGTGCACTGCCGCGGATTCGCTCCACGGTCTGAGTCCGCAGAAAGCCGTCTTTAACGCGGTCGAACACCGTTGCGGGAGTATTGCCTTTACCTATAACGAGCCGGCACTCTGGCACGAGTTTGCGGTCGATATCGGAACTTTGGCGCACGAAGAGGGTTTAAAGACAATCTATGTCACGAACGGGTATCTTACGGAGGATGCCGTCTTCGACCTTAAAGGTATAATCGATGCGTTCAGAGTCGATATCAAGGCATTCGACGACGGGTTTTACAGGAAGGTCTGCGGCGGCAGGCTTCAGCCCGTTCTGGATTCGACGGCGGCGGCAAAGGACTGCGGGATGCATATCGAGGTCGTGAATCTGATAATTCCGACGCTCAACGATTCCGAATCGGAGATTCGGGGGCTTTGCGAATGGGTATGCACCAATATCGGAGAGAATACGCCGATTCACTTCACGAGGTTTCATCCCGATTATGAGCTGACGAGTCTGCCCGCAACGCCTCCGGGGACTCTGGAGAAGGCATATTCGATTGCAAAGGATGCGGGTCTGAGATACCCCTATCTCGGCAATGTTGCGGGACATGCCGGTTCCGACACCTTCTGCCCTGAATGCGGCACGCTGCTCATAAAACGCGACGGTTACCGTCAGAGCGGTGTCGGGCTTGTTAAGGACGGCAACGTAGATAAATGCGTCAATTGCGGAGAGGTAATTCCCATAGTCCGCTGAGAAAATCAATGAAAAAAGTTTGTTTGAATAATTTGTTTATATGATTTGTTTGAATAATTTGTTTAAATGATTTGTCTAAATAATTACTTTAATTATTTATTTTAATTATTTATTTTAATTATTTACTGTTTAATTTACTGTTTTTCCTGGGTTGCGACAGCAACTATCGTGAATTTGCCTTTACCGCCGCAGTCGCCGTCGATGGTGACCGTGAATCCTTTGTGGTCGCCGGCATCGATGACCTCATAATACTGGCTGTTTGTGTTGACAATGTTGCCAGTATCATCCTTTAAATGACATCTGATCATTACGTTTTTGGCAGCGTTCTCTCCGACATTCAGAACGTCAATCTGCGATACGTAATAGCAGGATCCGTCGGGATTTGTATGCCATACGGGGTCGGATGCCGTGACTTCGAGCACATTTACAATATCTCCCGACTGTTCGGGTGACGCGGGCTGTGATGCTGTCGTACAGCCGCAGACAAGGGCGGCGGAAAGCGCAGCCGCGATTAACAGAATCAATGATATCTTAATATTCATAGTATCTATTTTCACTTGAATCGGTGAGGCAAAATATTTTTTTGTTTGGATTTGTAAGGGGGTATGTATAATTGTCGTTATGATTGTCATTACGGTTGTCGTCATGGTGATATATCGTCGTTAATAATATCGGTAGAAAAAGGTGTTGCCGGCGGTTATGCCGGAATTTGATTTGATTTGATCTGATTTTCTGTTTGATTTTTGATTTGCGGTTTGATTTCCGATTGATTTATTTTCAATCGTGATTTATTTTCGATTGATTTATTCGGTGCTTTCCTGCGGCGGCAGTTTATCTTTATCTTTATTCTTATCTTTCGCCGTAGCGAGATCGGTTTTTCTGAACAGGTAATAGCCACCGGCCAGAGCAATTATAATGACGCCGAGACCGATCAGGTCCATGTCATCGGCTTCGACGAGATCAATAACGATCAGCTTTCTGCACACGGCAATCAATGCAAGTGTAATGAATATGTTTACATTTACTTTATGTGTAACAATGAAAGACTTGATTGTGTCCATAAGTTCCAGACCTATGAGAATTATGAGGAAGGAACTGATTGCAGCGAGTATATGATCGAACCCAAGTCCTTCTTTCGGGGTTGTGGTGAACAGTTCGTAAATGTACAAAGTATACTCATATACCATCAGGAGGACGAGACATGTAAGCAGCAGCATCAGAAGGAGATAAACTGCAAGTTGAATATTTACGATTACTTTAAGAAGGATGTTTTGTGCCTTCTTTACTTCCTTCACCATAACTTTCTCTTCTTTTAATTCCATCAAATCACCGTTATTTAATGCAGATCAATTTTTTTGTTATCTGTTTTTTTGTTATCTGTAATTTTAACTTTTTCTTTAATTACTTTAATCTTTCTGTTTTGACATATCTTTTCAGTCGTCATTGTCCTCGCTTTTATCCATTGAATCGAGATTCTGTCGCAGGAGACGGTGGGTTACCTCGACAAGCGGATGGCGTGCGTAATCCAGGACTTTTATGTCATCGAGTTTTCTGAGGTTCATCTGCTGAGCCGTCTTTTCCAGACCGAGTTCGATGTCTTCGTCGATATCGATTACGTAGGCGTCAAGCTCCTTAATTCCTAGCCGCATCGCCGCAACCGCCCTGTGGTGACCGTCGACCACGATATACTTGCCGGGTTTTCTGACTACTATTATAGGTTCGGCAAGCCCTTTCTGTATCTCGTAGATTCTTCCTTCGAGTTCGTCCTCGTAGATCTTGGACTGCGTCGGCTGAAGCTCGTCGACGGGGACGATGTCACGCTTGACCTTCGGGTCGACATCGTGGAGCATCTTGAGTGTATCAATGAATTTGAAGACCTTTTCTGGCGAAACATGCTCAATCTGGGAACGGATCACATCCGCGTTCGAGATAATGCCGAGGATGTTTCCTTCTTTGTCGACGACGGGAAGTTTCTGAATGCCGGAACGGAATATAACTCTTGCCGCATCGTTTATGCTCATGTCGGGTGCGGCGACTATAAGATGCCTGTTCATGACCTTGTCAACCGGCGTTGAAGGATATACAAAGAGAAGGTCGCGTGCCGCAATATAGCCGACTACCCTTGTGCCGTCGACTACGGGAAAACCGTCGTGGTTTGAGTTGCGGATTGCCTCAATTACATCTTTTGCGGTTCCTTTTACGTCAATTGTAATTACATCGTGGGTCATGTAATTGCAGACTCGTTTCTTATCCATTATTCTAAGTTGTTGCTCTCATTAAATATAGAACTACGGTTTTTGACGTAATTAATCCGAGATTTTTCATGCGGCGGACCGGCGTTGACGTCAACGGCGATTGATGCTGTCTGCTGTCGGCTGATGCCGGTATGACTGTGTGGTGACTGTGTGATGACCGATACTCAAACGGCGGTGACTGCTGCGTGACTACGGCGAAGGTGCGCCGTATGTGAAAAAAATGTGTAAAGCCGCGTTTCGGCTAACGTTCGTGTCCGTCGCAGATACCTAAAATACGGGATGTTTTTACGATTTTGCGGCATTTTCCGCGTCATATAAATTATGTTGTCTTTCGTTGTTGTGCGGATATCATCAGGGTGAGATATACATTTATTTATCTCATAAAACGCAAAAATATATACGGATGACAAAACAGGGTAATACTAAAAAAGATAAGGATGCCAGGAGTAAGACGCTGGCGCGGGCATTCATAATATTCATCCTTCTCTCTTGTGTATTGGGATTTTCGCTCACGTTCTCGTTCTTTTCAATATTCAAGACCGCAGAAGCAGGAAACTATGTAGCAATCGATTATACGATATATTATACGGAAGGTTTGCCGATTCTTACCACTTCCTCAAACGTAGTCGAGAATATGTATAAGCAGGGATATACCGGCACCGGAATTACAAACAAGTATGTCATGCGTGCAGGCTCGATTCAGACCGATCAGATTACTCCGGTAAGTGCGTATGTTGCCGATAACGGCGTCGTGCAGTTTGCACTGTATGATGTGGAACTTAATGCCATCAGCGCAAAGACGGTGGGAATGCACGTAAACGATGTTGCAAGAGTCAATTTTGATTTCTCGAATAATATGCTCTACAACATGTCGGCATTCGTATACAGCGCGATCGGCGGCAACTTCTCGAACGCACAGGTCGGACAGATTGTGCCTCTGTCAATCACATATAACACCACGGATACCAAGGTCGGCGATAATACCACAACATCGCTTCTCAGACCGGCTGTTATTATCGACAAGACCGATGATATGCTGACCATGAAATACGGATACGACTACGCACAGATTCAGGTCGCACAGATTCAATAAATATCCTATCAATTAATATCCTATTTTTTTTCAAATATATCAGAAATAATCGGCAATTCCTGTGTAATTTCCGTTTTGAAGTTTGAATTTAATTCAAAAAAAGAGTTTTTGATTGATTTTATTGATTACCCTATTTTTGCTTTATAATTTGGTCGGGTTATTTTATGTTCGGTTATTTTATTTACGATCCCGAATGCGAGGTCTCGAAGGCGTCATTGAGGACATATTCCTTTACGACCTGTCCTTCTTCGATTACTACCTCGGGCCAGATTCTCGTTCCAGAGTGGACAACGGTGCGGTTCTTAAGTACGCTTCTGGGACCGATTACGGTGTCGTTCTCGATGCTGCAGAGCAGACCGATTTTAGCGTCGTTGTCGATGATGCTTCCCGAGATTGTGCTCTGACCGCCGATATCGACATGGTTGTAGATGGATGAGGAGAAGACCTTGCAGTCGTGCGATATCCGGCAGTGCTCGCCTATGCTTGTATACGGACCGATAAGGACGTTCTCGCCGATCTTTGTGCCCTTGCCGATTGAGACGGGTCCTATTATCCTTGAATTTTCGCCGATTGTGACGGCATCACCGAGCTGCACGGGTCCTATGACATGTGCGCCCTTGACCGTGACATTGCCGCGAAGGTCGGTATAGCGCATATCCTGAAGTTTCCAGTGCTCAGCCTCGCGAAGGGACTGCGGGCTTCCGACATCCGACCAGTTGCCGCGTGCCAACCAGCCTTTCATGATTGCGCCCTTCTTCATCAGCAGCGGAAACAGGTCCTTTGCGAAGTCGAATTTCTTGTCCTTCGGAATATAGTCGAAGATCTCGGGGTTGCAGACATAAATTCCCGTGCTTGCCAGATTCGAGAATATCTCGCCGGGCGAGGGCTTCTCTCTGAAACGCTTTATGTGGTAGTTCACGTCTATCTCGGCGATTCCGTATTCGCAGGGCTCGTCTATGCTTATGAGTCCTATTGAGAGCATACTCTCGCCTTTTATGTGCTCGCGATAGAATGAGAGCAGGTCGATATCGGTCACGTGGTCGCCGCCGACTACGAGGAAGGGGGAGTCTTTGAGGTATTCCTCGGCATTCTTGACGCTGCCTGCGGTGCCCAACTTTACCTCCTCGCGGACATAGGTTATGTTGACTCCGAAGAGCGAGCCGTCGCCGAGTGCGTTCTGTATCTCCTCGCCTTTGTATCCGATTGTGACTATGATGTCGTTGAATCCGAGATTGGAGAGGTGCGAGACCAGATGCTGTATCGAGGGCAGGTTTACTATCGGAATACAGGGTTTGGGTCGTTCAAATGTCAGGGGACGAAGTCTTGTGCCTTCTCCGCCGCACATTATGCATACTTTCATGTAATTGATTTTTGGCTGTTATTCCTAATAATACAGTTGATTGTTCTCCGTCATTCCCGCAAAAATATTATCATATCGCGGGATTGATACTTAATCATGGCAGAATTCGAGTGCACGGTCTGCGGCAGATGCTGTATGGGCATGGGACGGTATGTGAAGGTGACGGGGGTCATGGGTCCTGACAAGTATGCCGCGATTCACGGTATCTCAAACGAGACGTTTTATCCCGTCGTTCTGAAGGCGTTCCGCGGGGATTTCGATATCGATAAGAAGAAGGTGGAGCAGGGGTGGTGTCCGTTTCTCATGGATGCCGATGATGAGGGTAAGTATTACTGCGCCGTTCACGACACAATCCCCGATTTTTGCAGAAAATACAAATGCGTCTCGATGAGGTTCTATAAGTCGGAGACGATTGCGGGAAGTCTTCGCGGCAGGACAACCCTGGTCTCGGATGACGGGGCTTTAAAGAGTCTGTGGGATAATTCCGTCATGACCTTCCCGGTCGACGATTATGCGGCGTGGAAGGAGAATCTGAAGAAGGTGCTTTCGGATAACGGCTACACGGTCGAGGATTACGATTAGAAATATGTCCGAAAGTAACGGTGCGGCTACGAGCGACGGCAAAAACAGGGTTGTCGGTGTTGCGGGAAGGCATGTGATCTGCGCAGGTAAACGCGAAGAGATTGATAAATGCCGTTTCTGCGTCCATTCGGTCTCGTTCGAGTGCAACGGCACGTGGATAAAATCGCCTGCCCGAGCCTACTGTTCGCGGTGTCGGAGCACGGATCCCGTCAATCTCGATAAGGTCACCGCGGTTTTGTGCGATGACCGTGCGGGCGAGGGCTTTCGGAGTATTATGAATATTATATCTTAGGTATTGTCTCTCGGGATTAATATCTCAGGTATTCTCTCAAGATTTATCTCTCTGGAATATATCCCGGGATTTATAACTCAGTCTGTCCGCAGTCTTTTCGTGTCGAAAAATTCCAGAATCTTTTCGAAGTCGGTATTGGCTTCGAAGTGCCGTGCAAGTTCGTCGAGGGCTTTGTCGTAGCCGATATCCTCGTCTTTTATTCCGGCGAATTCGAGTCCTTTCCGCGTGTAGAGATATTTCAGCAGGGACTGCGATATGTTTGCGTTTGTAAAGAGTCCGTGCATGTAGGTGCCGATGACGAGTCCGTCGGCGCTCACGCAGCCTTCGCCTTCGAGGGCTTTCTGTTCTTTGCCCGTGTCCGTCTGCCCCATGTGAATCTCGTAGCCGCTGACCTCGTCGGCGCCGCTCAGGATTTCGCCGACTTTGTTTACTTTCCGCGTTATTTGGACGGTCGTCTTTTTGTATTCGGCAAAGGTCGTTACGGCGTCAAAGAGCCCGAAGCCCTCGTAATCGGCGTTGGTGCCGGATTCGATGCCTTCGTCATGTATGGTTCTGCAGAGCATCTGGTATCCGCCGCAGATTCCTATTATCGGGATCTTCCGGCTGCGTGCAGCGCTGAGTTCTTTGTCGAATCCGTGCTTTTTCAGTTCGAGGAGGGCTTCGACCGTGTTCTTTGTTCCCGGGATTATTATGCAGTCATAGTCCTTGAGTGATGTGCCGGGTGTCACGTAGTCGAGGCAGGCGTATTTCTCAAGGAGTTCGAAGTCGTTGAAGTTGGAGAGTCCGAAGATCTTCATGACGGCAATCTTTACGGGGAAGTCGCGGGAACGCTTGTCATAGAGCGAGAGCGAGTCTTCGCTGGGGAGTTCGGTATCCGTGTAGGGAATTACGCCGAGGACGCTTATTCCCGTCTTTTCTTCGATTATCCTTACGCCTTCTTTGAAGAGTTCGCTGTCGCCCCTGAATTTGTTGACTATGAATCCGCGGACGTTCTTTTTTACGTCGTCGGGCAGGAGGTCGTAAGTTCCTATGAGCTGCGCAAATATGCCGCCGCGTTCGATATCACCTACTATTACGATTGGGATTTGGAGTTTTTTCGCAAGGAGTATGTTTGCGATGTCGCGGCTGTAGAGGTTTATCTCGGCGGCACCTCCGGCACCTTCGACGACTATGTTGCCGTAAACCTTTTCCAGACGGCGGTAGGCTTCGACCGCTTTTTCGAGGAGGTAATCGGTTTCTTTGTAGTAGTCGGCAATTCTGGCGTCCTTGTAGGGTTCGCCGAAGAGGATTATCTGAGATGTGCTGTTGCCTTTCGGCTTTAAGAGAATCGGGTTTGTGTCGGCGCAGGGGCTTATTCTTGCGGCGAAGGACTGAACCGCCTGCGATATGGCTATCTCTTTGCCGTCGGGGGTGATGTATGAGTTGAGGCTCATGTTCTGAGATTTGAAGGGTGCGACTTTAAGACCGCGGTTTGAGAGACAGCGGCAGACTGCCGTTACCGTTGTTGTTTTTCCCGCATGCGAGGAGGTTCCCAGAATCATCAGCGACATAGTTATTAAATTAATTTTAATTAGTGCAGTATATCTTTTGCCATTTTAGCCCTGAGTGATATTCGGAAGTGATATTTGGAATCTGAATACTCGAGAATATATGCCGGATTTGACATTTTTAGCCTTCTCGCTTTTACGTTAAAAACTCTCAACAGTGTTGAGAGTATAATGGAAGTGTCAAAAAAAAAGTTTGATTGTAGGGTATTTGCGCCGATAAAGACGTTTTATCCGCAGTTGCCGCTGCAGTTGCAGCCGTCGCAGCTAGGTTCTTTGCAGTCGGCACCGCATTTGCCGAGGACTTTCCAGCGGAGGAGAACGCCGTCGTCGATTCTGTCCATGTCAATGAGTTTTAGCCGCGGGAAGTCTTCTTCTTTTATGTATCCGATTCCGTCGGCGGGTGTGGGTGCGTCGGCGCCGCCGATGATTATGTTTCCTATGCAGGTGTAAATTTCGTCGACGAGGTTTTCTTTGAAGAGTGCGGCTATGAGCGTTCCGCCGCCTTCGACCATGACCTGTTTGACGCCGTTCTCGTAGAGGGCTTCGAGGAGTCCCGCGATATCGACTTTGTCTTCGCCGCCGACGAAGATATCCGCATACTGATTGAGTTCTTCTATCTTTTCCTGCGGAGCTTTCTCGGATACGGCGATGACTCTGGGACCTTCGCCTTTGTGGAGAATGTCGGCATCAAGCGGGGTTCTGGCGTTGCTGTCTATTACAATGCGCAGCGGGTGTTCGTCGCGCCCGTTGGCCTTCCTTTTTGCTTTTCTCTCCGGCGATTTTACGGTCAGTGACGGGTTATCGGCAAGCACGGTTCCGACTCCGACCATGATGGCATCGGCGCCGGCTTTGATGACGTCAACGCGGTCGAAGTCATTCTTTCCGGATATTTTTACCTGCCTTCTCTCGCGTGTGGATATTTTTCCGTCCGCACTCATGGCAAGATTAACAAAAACAAATGGTCGCATACACTTAGTATGTGCATGCTTACTTTAGTAATGTTTGGAAATGTGTAATATTTCAAATGTATTTCGCATAGGCATCTGCCGGATTATTCGCACCCGATTATTCAGTTTCTTTTACTGTTCCAGTGGTAATTGGGGGGTTGCTTTAATTGTAAGAGTTGCGGTTGCCCTCAGATAAAAACTTGTGACATGGATGTATTTCAGTCGGTATGTGTATTCGCGATTATTTTCAAGACCGCTGTCGAGGTAACCGTCGGAATCCGTGTTTTCCGTCTTCTCTTCGGGCAAATTCGGTGAATCCGTTGAACTGCGGAATAACTCCGCGGTTACGTATTTTGGAGGGCGCAACCATTTCAGTTCTATTGCGTTTGACTTAGGATATGCTCTCAGATAATAGCTTTTTTTCGCATATCCTAGTTTACCGAGGACGGCAAGTTCCGATTCGAAGACAACGGGTCGTATATAGACCGTGTCGTAACCGCCGTATGTGAAAGTTCCTGAAAAAATATTTCCGTTTTTGATTATTTTCTCCATATTGAAGGCATTCTTGTGCATTTTCAGTTCGCGTAAGGGAAGAGTGTCTCCGCAATTCCAGTTTTGATTGACCGTAGACCAATAGAATGTTACGGGATAGTCATCAGGATTCTTCCAGTACAGAGTGAATCTGTCATCGTTCTCGTATTCAACGGTGAACTCGTCTATCGGTTCCGGCGTTATAATCGGGGTTATGTTTATCGTAAGATCGATGTCTGTCGGTTTTCCGAGTAAGATGTATGTGTATCTCAGTCGATATGTGTATTCGCGGTTGTTTTCAAGTCCGCTGTCAAGGTATCCTTCGTCACTTATGCCGTAGATCTCCTCTTCAGGTGAACCTGCCGAACTGCGGAACAGCACTGCCGATCCGCCTTCCGGTGGAGCTTTCCATTTGAGTAATACTGCCCCGTTCTTCGGATAACCGATAAAATCCGGTGAAAATAGGCAATATGCCGGATTATCGGCATTCGTGAGCGCAGTTTCCGAGATGATGCCTGCCCGCTCCGCAAAAACGGCATAGTAGTAACAGACTCCCGGTATTATGTCAAAATCGTGATATTCTTCGTCTTTTAACTTAATCGAAAACGGATTGTCAATCCTTTCGCCGTCAAACACATTTTGCGGAACGGAATTCTCTTTTCGTATTATTATATAGTTTATCTCTCCGCCCTCGGATTTACTTTCGTCCCATTCCAGATATATGAGTCTGTCCGAACCGGTATCAATCCGCAGATTTTCCGGAGCTTTCGGAGGGTATTTTGCGGCAATGGCATTTATGTATTTATTATCGGTACAGATTTCATATGCACGCGAGCAGAGATCCATAATTATCTTTTCATCGGTAAATGACTCCGACTGCCAATAGCAATTTGTTGAATGGGATATGGCATAGTTAATCTCATTTTCAATTGCCGAATCCTTGTATCCCTTTTCCTGTAAGAATTGAAATGTCTTATTTGCCGCGAAGAAACGTTTTGCTGCCATATCGGATTTCATCTTTGACAATGCGTCTATCACATCGTATATGTCATCCCATCCGAATCTGTTTACATAGCCGTCCAATTCCGCAAGGATTGTTTTTTTAAGTTTTTCTGATTCTTTGTAATTTGGCAGGAATTTTTCCGATTCACCTATACAAACTTCTACGGTACTGATATCAATGTTTGCGACAGCCTTCTTTGCCAGGCTTAATAATGCACGTGCCCTGTCGATATTTCGAATATTGTATCCGCATTTGCAATAGTCTGTTTCGGGGCAGTCGGAGAGATCCGCACCGCATTTCGGACAGACAGGGAAGAGGCTCATGCCGCATTTACTGCAGGTTGTTACTTTTTTGCCGTCTGCGAATGTGTCCGTTATCGAGCCGCAATTTCTGCAGGTCTTATACCGGTACAATGATGCTCTCTGTTCATCCGAAGGGATGTAACCGACACAACCGGCAAGTTCTTTGACACAATATGCTTCAAGCAGATAGGATGCATCCACAGGATTTAATCTGCATTTGCAAAGTTTCGTTATGTATGACCAGTACCAGAAGTCGGACATCAGACCGACTTTTATCTCTACGACGGCGTCGCGCAATAATGATTTTCTCTGCTCCCGTATGAGGTATTTATCGAACCGGGCTTTTGTATAATTGTTATAGAATATATTGTTACAGAGATCATATTCCTCGGGATTCTCAAATCCACCGTTTTCCTGTGTTTTTTCAACGGCGTCAAGATACCATTGAGCCGGTAATTTGGTGTTTAAGCAGTAGGGGTCTGCATTACCCAATATATGATACGGGTTCCATCCGTTGCGGCATGCATCGATTTGGTCTTGATATTCAGGTTCCGTGAGGTTTTCGGTTTCGTAGGGTTCCGCAAGAAAGGTCTTCAATATGATGTCGTAATCCATCTCCGGTTCATCTTCGGTCAGGACAGTTATCCTTTTTTTGCGGAGTACCTTTTTTACATAGTCATCTTTGACCGTATAATAAATGCCCTGTCGTTCCAGTTCGATAGTGGTCTGTTTTGCAATAGCGGAGAGCGTTCTGCGGGTGAATTTTATGTAACCGCCGTGACGGTACAGCCCGATAATTCTCAGGAGAGGTTTATTTACCAAAGTTTTGGCTTCTCTGGCAATCTTAGTCCGTTCATCGGGATCGGACATTCTTGTTTTCAGATCCTCCAATGACCGCAGATAATCACCGTAATGCTTACAGTTAGAATTTTCCGCCTCTTCAGACCATTCTCTGCTTTTTTCTTCGATTCTTTGTCTGATTAGAGATTCATCTCTGACAGGCGGATCTAAGTCGAGATCGAGCATCAGGTAGTAATTCATAGCGGTCATTTTATCTGTCGCATTTTGTTCAGCAGACTGCTTCGGTGTTTGGCTGTTTTTTAACCCCATAGGTTATAGAGGTGCTTTTCAATCAATCGATTGTTTTTAAGGTATTGTTAAAAAACAGATATTATTTTGAGATCACTATATCAGTGACAATGTTAAAGCCGTTCATTACCAGCTTATAGGAATTGCCGTCTTCCAGAATTCTGATCTTGTCTTTTAAGCTGATGTCGTGGCTCATCTGCTGTCCGTAACCTTCCTTTGCTATTTCTTTGTCCATGATATCCGTGATCGTTAAATCAAAGTAGGCATTGGGATCGGGGATTGTAATTTCTTCCGTCTTATACTCTTTGTTGCCGTAAGAACTCTGATAATGCTTTAGACGTGTGGTTTCGTCGACGGTATAACTCAATGTGATGTAAATCGGCGGAGCAATTCCCGAGATGTCTATCTCATATGTTGAATAACCGCCTTTTCCGAATTTAATCGTATTTTTGTACAATTCACCCGTGTGGTCTTCCGTTGTAGTGCTTTTTGACGGATCGGTTATGTCTTTGATAAGGTAATTCTGAGTGGATACAGTTTTAGTCTGTTTCTGAGTGGTCGATGAGCCCGTACATCCGCAGGCAGCCGCAAGTATGAGTAATATGAATAAAGCCATACACGCCAGCATCTGCATTTTTACTTCATTTGTCATTGTTTTCTTCATTTTAATCGCCTCTTTTGAATAATTCGGATTGTTTTACGTTTTTTTATAATTCGGTTCGTGGTTTCCTTGCTTACGGTTTTACGTAGATTCCTTTTTTCATCATTACTCCTTTGAATTTCTCAAGTTTTTTCACCCGTTTCCTTGTAGAGGGATGAGTTGACAATATATCAAAGAATGAGAACCGTCCTGTAGCGGCGGGAACAATAAATAAACTGTTAAATGCCGTAAACGGGGTTGATGCCGGCGGCAGTCTGCCGGCTCCTGACGTAATCTTATTCAGTGCACTGATCATTGCGTTGGGGTTCTGTGTTATCAGTGCACTTCCTCTGTCTGCCGCAATCTCTCTGTATCTTGAAAGAAGGCGGGTAAGGAGCAGTGTGATTACAAATATAATCGCAGATATCAGAAGGAAAATGATTGCTATTGCCCAATCGGAAACATCCTCTTTCTTTTCAAAGTGAAATGAGATAAGTTCTACTAATACCAGATATGTGGCAATTGCGGCTAATATTCCCGCAAATGTCATTGTTGCCATGTCATAATTTTTGATGTGACTTAGTTCATGGGCAAGGACGCATTCAAGTTCATCGTCGTTTAAGAGCGAGATGATACTGGGTGTTACCACCACTGCCGAGTGCTTCCTGTTTCTTCCCGTCGCAAATGCGTTTGGAACCGGCATATTACAGATTGCAACCTTAGGCATGGGAAGACCTGCTTTTGTGCGCAATCTGTCAATCATGTCATACAGTTTCGGATTGTCGGGTCGGGTTATCACTCTTGCACCCATAACCTTAAGAACAACACTGTCCGAAAAGAAATAATGGAGGAGCATACCTCCGGCAATGACGATTATGGCAACATTTGACAGATCGGGGGGAAGTATGCAAAAGAATACATAAAATATAGTTCCCCAGAGTATGAGCAATATCGCCCATGTTATCAGCTGACAGGTTATCAGCCACTTATCATACATCCATTTCATTTTGTTGCATCTCCTAATTTCTCGTATTTTGAGTTTTTTCAGATATCATTAAAGTTCCATATCCTCTAACTTAGGGTTTTACGTAGATTCCTTTATTTATCATCTCTTTTTTGACACTCTCGATGTTTCTTACTCTTTCACCGAGTGAGGGATGGGTTGAGAGCAAATCCGATATTGAGGATTCTTCTGCCGAAGCGGGAATGAGTAAAAAGCTGCTAAATGGCGAAGGTCCACTTCCGGATGGGGGTAAGGTCGCCGCTCCGGATGTAATTTTATTAAGTGCCCGAATCATTGCATCGGGATTCTGTGTTATTAAAGCACTTCCTCTGTCTGCCGCCAGTTCTCTGATTCTTGATAGAAGAAGTGTGAGGAGCAATGTATAGATATATAAACAGATATATATTATAAGAAAAATCAGTGCTACAATCCAATCAGCAAGCGACTCTTTTTTACCCTCCACTAGCTCCTTAATCCCGCCGATCAACATGCATGTAGCAATTAATGCGAATAATGATGCAAATGTCATTGTCATCATGTCGTAATTTTTGATGTGACTTAATTCATGGGCAATCACACATTCCAGCTCATCATCGTTTAAGAGCGAGAGGAGACTCGGTGTTACCGCAACAACCGAGTGTCTCCTGTTTCTTCCCGTTGCAAAGGCGTTTGGAACCGGAAGTTTGGAGATTGCAATCTTGGGCATGGGAAGACCCGCTTTGGTACGCAATCTGTCAACCATGGCATACAGTTTTGGATTGTCCGATTCTTCTATCACAGTTGCATCCATTGCCAATAGAACAATCCAACCTGAAAAGAAATAACCGAAAAACGTTATTATGACGAGTATATCAAGAAATATATTCGATGTAATGAGCATTATTATATTGGTCTCCAATGATATTGAGTTTATATATGTTGTAGGGGAAAAGAAAACATAGTCCAGCCAAAATAAAAAACCCCAAACCGCTAATAGCATTGTCCATGATATCAGCTGACAGAATATCAGACCCGGGTCATGCATCATATTCATTTTGTCACATCTCCAGATATCTCACTTTTTCTTTTATTTTCATGATATGCTCAATTTTGTTGACTTTTCAGCAGGTTTTACCTGTGACCGAAAAGTTTTCTTACGGTATTTCCCAAAGATGAATCCTTATTTTTTAAGATTCTTTTTTCATTCAAACACCAGGGACATTCCTGTAAAGATCTATGATAATAATGCATCGGATTATGTTCACAATGCTTCAGGTTTTGCAGTAAATCCGACAGTGCCGAATACCAATCATCTGCCGTGGCACGCAATTTAGGAACCTTATGGCCGTATACAAATGTTCTCTTGAAAAGTTTGCATATATCGGGCGGAAAAACCTCATCGAGTGTTAATGTGAAATTTGGTACCTTGACTTTGTTGTACTCACAGGTTTCCGGAAAAAGAATACAGAATCCTGAATGAATGCCTACTTCATAGTCCCACGTCCAACCTTTCAGGAACGGGTGAGTGCCATATGACAGTAATCTGAAAATAATAATTGCAAGCGAAAAATAATCCGAATTTTTTGTAAATATGATATCTTTATGGCTCAAAATATTATTCATATAGATATCTATATGCTCGGGGGAAGAGTACATGCTCACGTCGCCTGTAGCTCCCTCCAATATTTTGTTATCAGTATCATGAATCTGAAAAATGGTACATTCTGTTACAAGCAGTTCGTTTTTATGGTCGTATTCTATGTAATACAGATCACGATCAAAAGTCTCTTTTTTAGATGAACCGAAGGCCATAAAGAATATACCAATCTTATGACCCATTTCATGAACATTTTTCATGGCTACACATAATTTTGATGCTAATACAACCCTGTCCTTCCAACTCAGGCTTTGATCATCAAATGCTTCATGAAGTGTTTTGCCGATTAAATAGGTCATTGTATATCCCGCGAACTCGCCCCCTTCATCATACAGTATTTCCTTTGGCCATGCCAAGAATTGAGTACTTTTGCCTTTTGATGAATCTATCATTCTAGTTACTATTTTTTCAATTTGCGCCCTGTAATGCGTCATGTAATACGGATTAAAAATTGTTGCAGCAAGTTCTGAACTGATTGCGTATTCTAAACACAAATCGCTTTGGCTGAAAATATATTTATCATCAAGGTCGTATATTTTGCCGTTTTTAGTATAATATTTCATTTCTTACTGCTCCATTTTTATCTAAATCACTGGTGTCTTTTAGAATCTGTTTCTTCTGAAGATTCTATTCAGCAGGCCGTTACCTGATTTTGGAAGATTTCCCGCAGGTTCTTCTTCATCATACGAGTTGAAATACTCAAATTCTCTTTTTTCACTCAGACAAAACGGGCATTCATTGAGATTTTTATGATAGAGGTGCTCCCGATTCATTTCGCATTTTTTCAAATTATTTCGCAGATCATTAAGTGCATTGTACCATTCTTCTGCCGTGGCACGCTTCTTTGGGTCTTTATGACCGTCTACAAATGTTCTTCTGAAGAGTTCACAGATCTGCGGAGGAAAAACTTCATCAAGTTCCACTCTGAAATTTCTGTAATCTTTTCCGATATCGTAGCCCTTACAAGTCTCTGGGAAAAGAACGCATCTGCCGTTGCGAATACTATTGACATATTCTTTCTCTCTTTCGTCATCCAAAATCGGATAACTGCCGGATGAAGCCTTTTTCTTTGATTTGTAATAGATGCGGAAAGGGTGGTCGGTATATGCCAGCAGCTGATAAATGATTACGGCAAGCGAAAAATAATCCGATTCTTTCGTATACAGACGGTCGGGTGAATCAAAATTCACCTGCATCTCGGGTGCAATATATTCTTTCGGGAAGTGAAGGAGGGTATGTGGATATATTGTTTTTTTGTCGTTCGGATTCGTGAACTGAAAACGATCACACTCCAACAGAGTAATTCTGCCGGTCTCATCCCATTTCATAAAAGAACCGGCTAAATCGACAATAACAATACCCAATGAATGTGCGTTGTGTACGGCGGCTGACAAATTAATTGCCAATCTGATCCTGTTTTCCCAACTCAAATCCTGTTTGTGGCTGCCTATCAGAATAGGATAAAGTTCCAGATCTTTTCCTCCGACATTTTGTCTCAGATATCCGGCAAAGTTCCTTTTTTCGTCGTAGAGTATCTCCGTCGGCAATGCAAAATGTCCCCCTGTACGGTCGGCGGCTGATATGTCAATCAATGCCCTTATTCTTTGTGCGTAAGACTCATTCCTTCGATAGGCAGGCATTATTACAGCCATGACACGGTCATCAATTTTTGCGTGTGTCCCTATTATTTCGGCATCAAGCCAGCGGTCAATCTCATAGATCCTGCCTTTGTCGGTAATGAATCGAAATTTCTCCATCTTATGTAATCCCCCGCAGATATCTCAAAATTATGTTTTTTCGATAGTTATCACAACGCTTTCGACGTATTTGCCGTCCATTATTAAGATGTAATTTCCTGCTTCGCGAATAGTTATCTTCTTTGAACGCTTTGTATCGCTGCTTCCAAGCTGAATAGTGTCGACAGTGTTTCCGTCGGAATCCTTTAGTGAAAGCTCTAATGATGCCCGAGTGTTTTCCGGCACCATACTTGATGCGGTAATCGTTACCGGCGGTATGACATCCGTAATGCTGAGGACATAATATGGCGAACCGTACGGGAATGATAGCGTATTGCTGTAAACCACTCCTGTCTGACCGTCGGCTAATGAAGCACTCATTGCGGGGTTTTGACCGTCGGTTACCGTAAAGGCACCCAAGATAACCGCTTCGGTCGGACTGACCGTCGGTGTTTGCGTAGCCGAACCGCTTCCGTCTCCAAATTGGATTAACGGTACATCAGGATTCGTTACCGCAGGCAGTATGACCAGGTAAAAGAAGATAGCAATTGCTAATATGGCGCCAATTTTCATGAGTGGCAGATCATGACTTGGTCTGTTGTCCAGTTGCTGTTTTAGATTGGTATTTTCTTTCTTTAAGCGTGAGTTTTCGGCTAGTTGATAGCTATTAGTTCTCGTTAATTGTTGATTTTGGGATTGCAGATTCTTATTTTCATTCTCTAATCTCTGTTTTTCGGATTGCAGTCTGGTATTTTCATTAATTAGTTTTTCGTTTTCTTTTTGTACACTATCAATTTGTTCACTTTCTTTCTTTCCATTATTTACTTTTCCTTTTTCGTTTGTTTTAGTGTCGAATTGTTTATTTTCTTTCTTTAGGCTGCCTATTTTTTGCTTTAGTTGTTGTATCCTAAACTTTTGTATCCTGTATCGATCCTCCAGTGATTTCTTTCCGGATGTTGATGTGGGTCGAATGTATTGTCTGTTATTATCTTTTTGTCTTTCTTCAATCAAGCAAAACGGACATTTTTCGAGATTTTTATAATAGCGGTGTTCTTTCTCATTTATTTTGCATTTTTCTAAATTATTTTGCAGATCATTAAGTGCATTGGACCATTCTTCTGCCGTGGCACGCTTTTTTGGGTTAGCATAACCATCTATAAATGTTTTCCTAAAGAGTTCACAGATCTGCGGTGAGAATACTTCGTCAGGATATAATGGGAAATGTTTTATTATCCCAACTGGAAGGCTTTCACCAGTTACGGGATCCTTACATGTTTCCGGAAAAATAGGACAAATACCATTAGAGATATTTTTTGTTCTAGAATAATTCGCTTCCTCATCCTCATCTTCTCCTAGATATTTGCTATGAAAAGGATGAAAACCTGAAGATAGTAATTGATAAATAATTATGGCAAGTGAAAAATAATCCGACTCTTTTGTATACACGCATAATAAGCCCTTACTCTCTTTTTGCTTTTCTGGCGCAACGTATTCGGCATCACCTTTAACACCTGAGGGGAAGGCAGTTTTATCGTTTTTACGGATCTGAAACGAGTCACAATCTATTAATGTAAGGTTTCCGTTACTATCATCATACATCACATTTGATAATTTGAAATCACCAGCAGTAATATGACCCATTTTATGAAACTTACATACGGCTTTAGATAATTCTCGTGCTAGGATTATCTTTTTTTTCCAACTCAAATCAGAAGTGTCACTCAGAACAACACCATTTATACGCGGCATTGTAAATCCGGAAAACCGATTTCTATCATCGTACAGCATTTCTTTAGGCCATGCCAGATATGAAGTGTCTTGAGTTTTTGCTAAATTAATCATTAACTCTACTTTTTTTTCCTTTAATTCTCTCAATTTATCTGTTATTCTATTATCATTATGCAGTATTTTTGCGACAAGGTTATCATCAATCTTATATACTCCGCCTTCACCACCCCCGCCGAGATTTTCATTCCCTACGTCAATATTATAGATTTTATTGTCTTTTGTGTGATATTTCACTCAAATCACATCTCCGATATTCTTTCTTCATTTAAGCACAAAGGGCATTTTTCAAAGTCTTTATGATAGTAATGCATTCTATTTTCCGTACATCGTTCTAAATTATTTAGCAGATTACTAAGTGCATTGAACCATTCCTCTGCCGTGGCACGCTCATTTGGAGCAATACTTATTCCTTTATCGCTAACGATATAGGATTCCACAAAGGTTTTTCTAAAGAGAACAGATATATTTGGAGGAAATATCTCGTTAGGATATACTGGGAAATGTTTTGTTATTTCAATTGGAAGGTCGTTACCAGTATTACGATCCTTGCAGGTCTCTGGAAAAATGGGACAGATACCATTATGAATATTCTTTTTACGAGTATATTTCGTTTCTTCACCATCTTCTCTTGTATAATGTGCCGTGAAAGGATGAATGCCTGAAGATAGCAATTGATAAATTATTATGGCAAGTGTAAAATAATCAGATTCTTTTGTATATACGCACCTTATGTCATTACATTGACCTTGTTTTTCTGGCGCAACGTATTCGCGATCACCACTAGTGCCTGAAGGGTAGGCAGTATTATCATCTATACGGATTTGAAAAGAATCACAATCTATTAGAGTAAGATTCCCAGTATTATTATCATACATCACATCATAAAAGTTTAAGCCACTTCCAATAATATGACCCATTCTATGAAGTTTACATACGGCTGTGGATAATTCTCGTGCCAAGATTATCTTTCTTTTCCAACTCAAATTAGGATCTATGGAAATTCTGCCAAGCATATCCCCGTTTATATGTGGCATTGTGAATCCGGCAAAACGATTATTTTCATCATATAGTTTTTCCTTTGGCCATGCTAAATATGAAGTATCGTGGTTTTTTCCGAAATTAATCATCAATGTTACTTTTTTTTCCTTCAATTCTCTCAAATAATATGACATCTTACTTTCATCATGCAAGATTTTTGCAGCAAGATTCTCATCAATTTTATAGACTTTTCCTTCATGACCTGCACCGATAGTTGCACAATCCTCGTCAATGTAGTATGTTTTATTATTTCCTTCTGTATGGTATTCCATTTAAATCACATCTCCAATATTCTTTCTTTATTTAAACATAATGGGCACTTTTCAAAGTCCTTTTGATGGTAATACACAGGATCATTTTCAACCCCGTATACTCTTTCATTAACAGATCCATATAAGCGAGTACTGGCATTAATGACGCAGAACCCATGTTTCTCATTAACATTATGATATGTCATTTTTCCACATCCGCAAATTTATTTTATCAATCACCACGTATTTTAGATAAAATTGCTTTGAACAATTCTTTTAGCCCGCGTATTGCTGAACCAATAATATAAATTAGTTGTAGCTCTTTTTTTTCAGGTTCAGAGGTATCATTCTGGTAGGTTACGTTGCTTTCTTCCTGTTTTTCTTCCTGTTTTTCTTCCTGTTTTTCTTCCTGTTTTTCTTCCTGTTTTTCTTCCTGTTTTTCTTCCTGTTTTTCTTCCTGTTTTTCTTCCTGTTTTTCTTCCTGTTTTTCTTCCTTTTTCTCTTCCTTTTTCTCTTCCTTTTTCTCTTCCTTTTTCTCTTCAGTTATCTCTGTCAGTTCATAATCTCTATTTGGATCCTCTTGGTCTGGTGATCGCTCCTCTGGTGGTTTTGGAATTAAATCAGATTTGCACCAAGGGCATTCCGTAAAACTATCACAATAATAATGTGTTCCAGTTTTGTCATTTTCGCACTTAATTAACGAATTGTATTCTTTTGACAAAACTGAATGCCATTCTTTCAGTGACGGGCGATTAGATGAAATTCCGTCAGACTCAATCAACGCTCTTTTGAATAGAGATAAGATCGTTTCGGGGAATACATCCGCAACTTTATCTATAAATGCATGTTTTGGCTCATCCTTACAGTCACTGCAATATGAAGATGATGGATGGTTGCCAAATGTCAATAATTGGTAGAACAATATTCCAATAGCAAAAAGATCGGATTCGATAGAGAATTTATTATACAGATTATCAGTAAGTAAATCGTATTTTATTTCAGGCGCTAAATATGCCCCATCAACATATTTCGCAGGATATTGATAATCGGCACTGTTATTTGCAGTATTGAAAATATATCTGTCGCAATTTATCAGAACTATATTTTTTTGGGGGGTAACTATGATATTTTTTGGAGATAAGTCTCCTACAATAATTCCCGATTTATGCATTTTGTGAAGTATTTTAGTCATACTTCGTGCAACTGCCATACGATTTTCCCAACTGAATTGAGGATCGCAACAGCATTCTTCAAAACCGACTCCGCGAATTATTTTCATTACATAGCCAACTGGCTTTCCGTTATTGTCATATAATATACTTGAAATATCAAGATATTCTATAGCAGAATTTTTTTTGGCGTTTTCAATTATTGAATTGATTTTTGTTAAATGATCGGCATGAGATACGTCATCATTGAATATCTTTGCAACTATGTCCAAATATCCGGATATAGAATATACGTGTGTTTTTGTAACTTCATCATATGAGAGCTCAGCATCAAGTAAATATTCTGTTCCTTTGGAATCGTAATATCTGTTAACTGACTGGTTATTATTCTTGAAATTACTGTATAGATTTCGTTCCTTTTGTTCAATTAATTCATTAATCATCTGATCTTGATCAGGATAATCTTTCACTTCAGGCATGATCTCAGTATTAATTAGAACAATTATTGTCTTATCATCTGACACACCAGGAAAGATTGAATCTATTTTATTGTCCAAATCATTAGTGTGCTTTTCAAAGTCAGCATCTGTATTAAGTTCCACAATTGAAGATTGGTTTCTGTCCATAAACCAGCGTACTGCTTTAATATATATCGGATTGGATGTCTTTGATATGGTTGACGGACAAAACATGTCATAAATCCCATCTGTTGCCAGTAATACGGAACATACATCTTCTTTATCGTAAATATCAAAAATCCAATGTTCTTTTCCGGAACTCAGAGGAAATACTCCACCATCGTTTCCTTTTTGGGCTGTAGTTAACCGGTTAAATGCACCTAAATTGGATAATGTCAATATTCCGCCATCGCCGGAATGCCCGAATGCAACCCTTTTTCCGTCATATATTGCAACCGATAAAGTAGTTTCGTAGTCGCCAACAGGATTTTTGTCATTTTTGGCACGTTGCTCAATTTTTATTTTTGCATTGCTAAATGACAGATGGAGGAGGGTTTCAAGACTTTCTTTGTCCCATGCTTCAATAATTTCATGGTTTTTCTCAAGAAATGCGGTCGAAGACTCTACTGCAATTTTAGCTCCGATCTCGGAGTGCTTTGAAGCGCTGACACCATCCGCAATTGCCGCAATAACCCATCCGTTTTCGAGACGAATTACTTTGTTTGCATCCTGGCAGACTACAGGGGGATTTGCATCGCGGTGCGATGTACCCTGTTTTGAGAGATTGTAGTATCCTATCATGTTATCACCTTTAATCATCTGATGTTATTTTTTTCAAAAACCGATTTTTCATCTGCATCACCTGTTTCCGAATCATCAGCAAATACTTCATTTGTCTGCTCTGAATCAGCGATATTGTCATCACTATCTTCTTCAGAATCATCATCAAATGCTACCGGAAATAAAAACCGATTACCTTCAGAGTCAATTGGTTGTGGCACTTGTGGTGGCCTAGAAAATGCGTTATGCATGATATATAAAATGTCTTTCCAATAATTGAACAATTCTTTAAATTTGCCGTTTTCTAATCTGAAGGTATATCCTTCTCCAAAAAAGTCATAGAGTGCTCTATAATTACAATCACCCACACCAATTCCATATGGAATCACATGTTTACCTTCTGTTTCTTTTTTTAGAGAAACTTTTACGCAATTATAGTATTCTCTATCTTCCGTGGATTCCCCGTCAGTTATGCATACCAGCCAGGGTCGGTAATAATCAACACCACAGTCCCGATATTTTCGTCTAATTCTGGCAATTTCCCCCAACCCTATATCTACTGCTTGTGCCAGAGGAGTGCCTCCATCGGCTTTAAGTTCAGCAGTATAAAACATTTCATTTGCCGGCGCAAATTCCTGCAAAATTTGTATGTCCGGTTCGCTCCCATCTCCCTTGCCGCCAAATGCGATAATGCAGATGTCTATAACATAATGGTCTTCATTGTCTGCTTTGAACTGATCTTTGAAATCAATAAGTGCCTTATTTAATGCATATATTGGTTCCCCGTTCATTGATCCTGATTTATCTATCAGTATTACACATGGTAAATGGAATCTTGTTGGACATTTTATCGTTATTTCCGGCATTTCTGAATCATACATTCCTGTCATTTTTTCCTCCATTCATTAATCTAAATAGAAAGGCATCATGTCACTTTCATACCACCATTGCTGGAAGTGAGATTCTAAAATATGCTCAAATCCGCCGGCGTTCATAAGATCTTCAAATCTATAAGTGTTTTTTTCACCAAAAAAGTCAGATAGTATCGTGTAATTGCATCCGTCCCCTATAGCAATACTATCAGCAAAAACAGATCTGTGCTTAACGGCTTCTTTTAGTGACTCTTTGACGGAATTATAATATGATTCATCCTCCGTGGATTCTCCGTCAGTTAAACACAAAAGCCATGGTCTGCAATACTCAATATCATATTCCCGATATACCTTCTTTATCCCGGCAATTTCATTCAGCCCCCTCTCAACGGCTTCTGCCAGAGGAGTTGTTTCGTTTGCAATAAGCGGCTTATTGTAAAACAATTCATCAGCAGGTACAAAAGACTGTAAAATTTCGATATCCGGTTCACCCCCTAAGGAACCTCTGCCGCCGAATGTGATGATGCATAGATCTATCCTTAGTTCATAGTCTTTTACACATTTTGCATTGCACATCTTCTTAAATTCAAAAAGGGCTTGATTTAATGTATCTATCGGTTTACCTGCCATTGATCCTGATGTATCAAAAAGCATTACAATGGGTATATGTTTTAGCATTACATTCATCACCAGCGTCGATTTTAAGAAACTGAATAGACTTTATAAGCCTTTCAATATAGGCTTATTACCCATAATACAGAAATTTGTCAAATATTTACTGCATCATTGAACATTTCATTGCTACCAATATGATTCAATTTCATCCATACATTGGTAAACTTGGCATTATTTCCGGATTTATACAATCATTTTAGCTGATTTAGCTGAAATGGCGTAATATTTCGATTCTTTCTATATTGTCGCGTTTACTGGCAAGAAAAAAATATATTTAGTCTTCATCATCCCAGTCTGGTACTTGTTCCAGGACTGTACTATCCGTACCGATTGATATAGTATTAGTATCCTCATCTAAGTTGTTATCCTCGTTATTAGCAGTGAAACTGTTTCCGACTAATTCTAGAAGTCGTCCAAAACCTTTAACGTCATCAACTAATTTGAATGTGCGTTTTTCATCGCCTATGAATTTTACAAGTTCTTTATAGTTGCACCCGTCACCCACTCCAATCCCATAAGGCAATACATGTTTGCCTTCTGTCTCTTTAGCCAGTCTTTCTTTGATTGAATCATAATATTTTCTACCGTCTGTAGTACCTATTTCTGTGGATTCTCCATCAGTTAAACAGATAAGCCAAGGCCTATAATATTCAATATCATTTTTTACATAATTCTTTTTTATTTCAGCGATTTTTTCCAATCCTGTTTCAAATGCCTTTGCCAGAGGTGTTCCGCCATTTGCAACGAGTTCTTTAGTGTAAAACAATTCAGTTGCCGGTGCAAAATTCTGCAATACTTCTATATCCGGCTCACTCCCATCAGTTCCTTTACCACCAAATGCAATAATGCATACATCAACGGCAGAAAGTCGTTCTATATCCTGCTGGTTCCCTGCGAATTTACCCTCTTTGAACATCTCTTTAAAATCTTTAAGGGCGGCATTTAATGCTTTAATAGGCTCATTTATCATTGATCCGGATTTATCGAACAACATTACACAGGGTAAATGCATCTTTTCTGGCGATACAACTTTTATCACGTCATTTTTCATTTTTTTCACCTTCCAATAATTTCACCAATCAATTGTCAGTTACATGAGTCTGGTACATCAATAATTGACAAACATAATTGACAAACACCTCGATGAATCCCCCAGAATTTGTGCTCTCTGTATAGCCCCTCTACAGAGAGGCAAATTCACAAACCGGATACTTCATCGTAACGATGAATGACTTGGCAACAATTCAGAATAAGAGATATTAGTATTTATTAACCAGATCTTCAGCAGACCTCAAGGGCGCATAAAATATGGCTATAACGGCTGTGTTTTAGGGATATGTCGCCGCAGGATGGATAAAAACATCAAAGAAATACATAGAACATCTTAAATATCTGAAAATATTACAGTTAACTGACCGTTAATGGCAATTAATAAATATTAATTATCGCATCGCGGCATGTATAAAAAAGTTGAGGTGTTGTCCTGAAAATGAACTCCGAATGGGAAAATAGATTCATATATGTGAAATTTGTAAAGGATAAAATGAACAATATGTATCTGCCGTCCGAGTTGTTTCAGAATTTGCATACGGGATCTACCCAAAAAATCTACATGTATGCACTCAAAAAATACTTGGAAATTCTCGGATCAAAGCAGATTGAATGCGCGTATTTAGACTCAGAATGGATGCATTATCTATCGTCAAATCCTAATTTTACGGCAGATTTTGTGAAATTCTCCAATAAGGCAAATACTGAATACGGACTTATGCCAAAGACGGTGCGTCTCTACGGACAGACCGTCCTGATGTACTTACGCGAATGTGAAATTGATATCCCCGACAGAGACCTTCGCCGGATAAAAAGAAGTCTGCCCTCAAATCACCCGATATCACGGGAAGCGGAGCTGGACGCAAATAAGATACGGATATTACTTCAACACTCCGACCTCAGAATGAAGGCAATTCTCACAATAGCTCTCTCATCCGGTATGAGAATCGGAGAAATTCTCAAATTCAAAATCTCGGACATAAACTTTGAGACCACGCCGGTTGAGATCTTTCTCTCAGGCGAAATCACAAAGACCAAGCAGCCTAGAAGAGTCTTCATAAGTTCGCAGGCGGCAGGTTACCTCAAAAGATGGCTTGCGGAGAGCGAGACCTCAGAAAACGACAGAATCTGCTTTCCTTACTCGACATCAACCGAGATTACACGTCTTAAGAAGTTGCTGAAAAAGTGCGACATGTACGATAAAGATCCGAGAACGGGCAGATCGACAATACATTTTCATCTCTTCAGAAAGTTTTTCCTGACGGAGTTCAAGCTGGCTGCATCCGCAGATGCGGCGGAAGAACTTGCCGGACACAAAGGATACCTTGACGAGTCATACCGCAGACTTACACAAAAGCAGCTCCGCGAAGAATATCTGAAGGCAGAGACAAGGCTTACGATTGATCTGGATGCGGATGAGGATAAGTATAAGGACAATATCTCGGATAATTACGATGAGAAATTAGCAATCAGCATGGCAGATCTCACATTAACCAACCGCTTCCTGAAACTTGAACGGCATCTCTCGGAGATAAAAGACGAGATAAAACAATTGAATGAAGCTTATGCTCAGAATACGCAAAATAATGGATGAAGGATTATATGTTTTCCAAACACGACTTTTCCTTTTAAAAAGAAATTGGCAATTTTTACCTGCGGAGACAAACTCGGTGTCCGCCTGCATAAGCAGTAGACCTGTACAGACAAAGACCGCTTTACATGAACTCCTTAATCCGCAGAAAATGTCACGGATTTCAACATAGGTTCTCCGTTGTCATCAATCGCCGTCGTCATATCGACATTCGCTCCGTTTGATCTGCTTCTCGCAATCAGACTGTTTCCTAGGAAACGCAGCAGCTCTTTGAATTTGCCGACATTATCGATATCCTCCAGCCTGTATGTGTTTCTTTCTCCGAAAAATTCTTTGAGTCTCTTATAATTACAAGCTCCGCCCGCACCGATACCTTCGCCGATGCCGATACTGTAGGGAATAACCTGCCTATCCTTAACCGCTTTATGCAGAGACTCTTTGACGGAATTGTAATAGGTTTTATCTTCCGAGGATTCTCCGTCGGTAATGCAGACAATCCAGGGTCTGTAGCAATTAACTCTCTCTTTCGCATATCTCTCTTTTATGCGGTTGATCTCCTTTAAGCCCGTCTCCACAGCCAATGCCAACGGAGTTCCGCCGTAGGCAATCAGCGGCTCGGTATAAAACATCTCGTTTGCCGGCGCAAAATTCTGCAACACTTCAATATCGGGTGCCAATCCGTTTTGACCTCTGCCGCCGAATGCAATGATACAGATATCTATCACGGAATAATCCGCATTTTCTTTGTCATCGAAAATCTCTCTGAAATCGGCAAGAGCGGCATTCAATGCGTCAATCGGTCGGACTTCAGTATCAATCAAGAGACCGTGATCGTCCATGGATCCCGATTTGTCCAGAAGTATTACGCACGGCACATGGTATCTTGCCGGATTTTTTATATGTAATTCTGTCATTTTATTTCCCCCCTAACTTACTTCTTTTTGGATTTTTTTGTCTTATCCGACTTATTGGATTTACCTGCTTTACCGGATTTTTCCGCATTGTCTGATTTTTCGGATGTATCGGACATATCCGGCTTCTTTGTTTTGGAAGACTTATCCGTCTCCTTTGACTTGGCTGACTTTGTCGAATCCTTTGTTTTTGAGGATTTTACCGACGTCCCCGTCTTTTTTGTCTTATCCGATTTTTTTGTCTTATCCGATTTACCCGACTTATTTGACCTGCCTTTAGCTTTACTTTCGGCTTTACCCTTAACCCCCTCTTCGGATTCGGATGAACGGGACCCTCCTCCCTCCAGCTTACACCACGGGCATTCCGTAAATTCACTGCCGTAATAATGTTTTTTATCGAATTCGCACTGAATCAGAGAGTCGTATTCGTTCAGCAGAGCGAAATACCATTCCGAAACCGACGGACGAACTTTCGGATTGTTCTTTCCGGCAATAAATGCTCTTTCAAAGAGAGAAACAATCTTTTCAGGCAGTAAACCCTTAATTTTGTTAATGGACCTATTTTCACTCTTATTATTGTCATCACCGCCGCTAGAGGTGAACGGATGTCTGCCGAAGGTTAAAAGCCGATAGATCAAAATTGCAAGAGAATACAGATCGGATTCGACGCTGAACCTGTAATACAAAAAGGGTTTGTCAATGCGGGATCTGATCTCCGGCGCCATATACACGATATCGACCCGACTCGGATCAAATTTAAACCCGTCGCTCTTCTTTGCGTTTCTGACGATATATGACTCGCAATTGGACAGATGAACCATTCCGTTACTGTCAATTCCTATCTTTACGGGTGCGAGATTGCCCACAATCAGTCCCGCATTATGCAGCCTGTCAAGTGCGACAGTCAGATTTATTGCAACTTTAAGACGTTGTCTCCAGTCTATTGCAGTATTTGTGCAGAATTTATCATAATCAACATCCCCGCGACCTATCAGTTTTACATAACCTCTCGGTATTTCATTGCGGTCATACAAAACGGCAGGCACATCAAGAAGTTTTGCCGCGGAATTGCTTGCGGCAGTGTCTAAAACCGAAGCTATCTTTGATAACTGACTGACAACCTTACCCAATATATCATCATAAATAACGACAAATATCTCCGAATTGTTATATACGGAATATATAGTGGAATTATCGGCGTCAATATCCAGGATTTTGTCCTCAAGTAAATACTCCTTACCGTCGGTACCGTAATATAATAGATCGGACTCGCATCCGCTCATCTCTTCAAAGTCCGTTTTGGCATAGTACCTGTCATTTTTCACTTCGGGAAGGACATCGGTATTGACAATCAAAACCAGGGTCTTATCGTCGGTAACCGTCGGGAACTTTTCCCGTAATATCTCTTTAAACAGTTTTTTCTGGTTCTTATATTCCGCAACGTTATTGAATTTCCACAGTCCCGTATCCATATGTCCGCGGACTTCATAAATGTCAATCGGATTGGACATCATTGCGAGGATTTGCGGACAAAATACATCAAAAACGCCGTCGGTTGCCAACAGAACCGAACATACCCTTTCTTCACCGGAAAATCCGAAAGACCACCGCTCTCGTCCCGTACGCAGGGAAAACTTTTCATCATGCGTATCGGCGATTTGAACCGGAGTTAACCGCCTGTATGCTCCGTGTTCATCCAATGTTATGATTCCGCCGCCGTATCCGGAATGCCCGTATGCAACTCTTTTGCCGTCATAGATTGCAAGCGTCAATGTCGTGTCATACTCTTCCGTAGGCGAACCGTTGATTTCGGCATAAAATTCAAGCTTTTTCTGTGTCGCAATGAACGAGAGATTAAAGAGCGGATTAAGTGATTCGTCATCCAATGATGCAATTAATTCACTGTGATCTTTCAGGAATCTTATTGAAGTATCAACCGCAACGGACGCTGCAACCGCAGAATTCATTGTACCGGAGATGCCTTTGGCGACAGCCGCAATAATCCACCCGTTTTCGAGGCGGGTAACGCCGTTTGCATCCTGACATTGCGTACCTTCTTCGATATGCGATGTACCCGGAATCGTTTGATTGTAAAAACCGATCATTTTTCCCCCTTTATGGATATACATCCGTTATCAGACAGACTTGATTCTGATCGATAATCTGATACAGGGGTATTTATAATTAACAATTAATCGGACAGTATACGGATGCATAACGGAAATAATCTGAAAATAAAGTTCATTGTCTGAAAAAAAGTATCCTTGTAAATATTCACACCAGAAAAATAAAGTTCTAAGTTACATTTGTTACAGGAATCGTTTAAACTTTTACCTAATGAGCCAACCGGAGTCATGTTTATGCTACCAAAAATATGCGGCATATCCCGACATGAAAAAAAATTCAATGCGCGTATTCAGACAATAAAATAAAAACAGTACGCCAACAGATTCACATTCCGATGTCGATTTGCAATTTTTATGAATTTAGTTTACGGCTATTTCCGACAGGTTTGGTAAGCACTGTGCCGCAAAAGATATTCATTGAATTTCAAAGATATTTGACAACTGAGATTCTGACTGCGAAGAGAAAATAATCCCCACAAAAACCAATATCATCCCGCAACCTTAAACTAAATGCAATAAATACAATAATACAATGAACGCATTCAGGAAAGCCTCCGAGATCCCCGAAGATCGCAGTCCAGAGTTTCCTCCCGAGGTGCAGGATGTAATCCTCCGTCACATAAGGACATTCGGAGCGCCGGTCACGATCGGCAATGTCTGCAGACATAATATTCATTTTGTATTTTCACTTTGAATTGTCTCCGGACAACTGTTTTATTTCATCCATGTTTACCATAGACAATGTATTCATCTGCTTTACAGCAAGTTCTCTAAGTAATACAATTCGTTCGGACATCTTTTTGCCCTGACTGATAAGTATTGCATTGTAGCTTTCCATATTAGCCAAAACAAGGAGTTGATTAAGGTTTGCGTAATCACGGATGTTCTCTTTCTTACCGGGATTATCTACTCTCCATTGTTTTGCGGTCTTACCAAACAGTACCACATTCAGCATATCTGCTTCGTCAGCGTATTTATATGAAATTTGCTCCGGTGTAAGTTCCGGCGGTATAAGATGATCTTTTATGGCATCTGTATGTATGCGATAGTTCAGCTTTGCTATCTCTCGATTCAGATTCCAGTTAAGAGATAAGCGGCTATTCTCATCCTTCTTAAGGCGCTGATAATCCTCTATTATGTATAATTTAAACTCCGGAGAAATCCATGATGCAAATTCAAAAGCAATATCACGATGAGCATATGTTGCCGCGTATCTTCCCTGCTTGCTGATAATCCCTATTGCACCTGTTGATTCAATCCATCTCTTAGGCGTCATTACAAATCCGTTGTCACCGGATTCATTTTTAATTGCCTCGAATTCGAGGCAATTGAAATTTGGATTATGCAAAGCCTCCCATAAACCGATAAAAGAAATAACGCTTCTGTTTCTCATCCAGTTCTGTATTACATATCCGGGATACTCCCCCTCTCTCTTTTTCGCGATGTCTGTCAACGATATATATTCGTTCTCATAATCACTCGTATATATGCTGATATCTATTCCTTCAGCATGGATTGTATCTGTCTTTATTGTTTTTGACATATTGTCCCCCATAAAATCGGGTCAATTTTTAAACGATTTAAACATATCAAATTTGACAAATTTAAAAGTATTTCCTTATGGATCATAGATGTTAAAATAGTACATTTAATCGCATGCACAAATTATGTAGTAGAGTATTTTCACAGATTTATAGGATAAAATCAATTCCCGATAATAACCAATATCATCCCGCAACCTTAAACTAATTACAATGAACGCCTTCAGGAAAGCATCCGAGATTCCCGAAGATCGCAGTCCCGAGTTTCCTCCCGAGGTGCAGGATGTAATCCTCCGTCATATAAGGACATTCGGAGCGCCGGTCACGGTAACGAGTTCGCTCGTCGAACTCAATAAACACAGGCTCAATCCGTCGCGGTCGACGATAAAAAGCGTTCTCGATAAACTTGCAAAGGCAGGCGTTGCAAGGGCATACAAAAACGGCAATGTCTGGGAGTATCTGCCGGCAAATAAATCCGAATGAATAATGTTGAAGAATACCCAAATAACCCATAACTAATCCCGAATAATCACCTAACAATCCATAAAGAATCCTGAATAATCCCAAATAATCCCCTAACAATCTATAAAGAATCCCGAATAATTCCCAAATAATTCCCAAATAACCCCCAATAAACCATGACTAAAGAATGCATGAACGGCGAGTGTCTCATCTGCAAAGCGCCTCTGGAATATCTTGAGAAGGACGAAGAGACGGAGTGTGCACTCTGTCATAAGAAGGAATACGGCAAAACGCGGTGTGTCAACGGTCACTACGTCTGCAATGACTGTCATACTATGGGGATTGACCGGATAATCGGCATCTGTATGAGCACGGATTCCGCGGATCCTATAGAGATAATCCGCATTATGATGGCACAGCCGTTCTGTCACATGCACGGACCCGAGCATCATGTCATGGTCGGATCGGCACTTCTGACCGCATATAAGAACGCCGGCGGCGATATCGACCTTAAAGAGGCGCTGACCGAGATGCAGAGCCGCGGCAGAGGTGTCCCGGGCGGTGTCTGCGGATTCTGGGGTGCCTGCGGAGCCGCGATAAGTGCCGGAATGTTCATCTCGATAATCTCAAAGGCAAGCCCGCTTACCGGAGAGTCGTGGGGACTGTCCAATCTTATGACCGCAAAGGCACTCGGCGATATCGGAAAAACAGGCGGTCCGAGATGCTGCAAAAGGGATTCATATCTCTCGATTTTAGCGGCAATCGATCTCGTAAGGGAGCACTTCGGCATTTCTATGAAGAATAAAATGCCGGTCTGCACCCATTCGGCGATGAATAATCAGTGCATAGTATGCCGTTGCCCGTTTTTCGTGAGCAGGGATTGACGGGTTCGGACGGATCATGCGTATTGACGCGTGAAGCGGGTTTTACGAACGGCGTTGCGGTCGCTTGTTCATGCAGGGAACTTTGACCTGACATTTTCCGCAGCCGTATCGCGGGTAATACATCTCTTCCGAAAGATCCACGTAATCCGAGCATTTTTGAATATCTTTGAGGCTGACGCCGTATTCGGCTTCAGCCGTATTACCCGTATTACCCGCACTGCCGGTGCAGGGCTTTATTCCCGTCATCTCCGTATCTGATTTCGTGCCGTAAATCGCATTTACCGGGCAGTTCTTCAGGCAGAGTCCGCACCTTATGCAGTATTCGTATATATCCGTGTATTCCCGCGGTGTCGGTTCGAGCTTTAAGTCCGTGACTATGCTTATGAACCGACCGGCGGTCCCCTCCTTTGTGATAAGGCACGTGGAAAGCCCGAATGTCCCGAGCCCGCTTATGAATGCGATATGACGCTCCGACCAGACCGAGTTCACATGGGTCTCGCCGAGTCCGGTATCCGGCAGCGTGTATCTGAAGCGGCTGTCAAGCGAAGGTATGACGGCAATGCCGCCGAGCGCCTCGATTTTCTCTTTTACACGGACGCCGACGGCGTTTAAGAGCGTCTGTCCCTCGTTTCTTGCATGCATCCAGCCGTAAGAGAAGGTTGAGATATCCTTTGAGTTGTCCGTGCAGACTTCGTTTGAAAACGGCAGAAAAATGCTGATTACGCTCTCCGCTCCGCTGACCCAGTCGGACGGCAGGTAGTGAAAGTTTCCGATGACGCTTTTATCCCTAAGTCGGGGGTATAACGGGTCGGATGCCGCGGAGATGCCGACGAGCACCGGCGTTCTGAAGATGGGCATGCCTGCGTATTCCTTCGACATTGCCTCTGATTCGGCGATGACGTTACGCTCTCCCTTAAAGAGGAAGTCTTCCGCTGTTTTTCGGAGGTCGCAGGCGCCCGGGTGCATATTATCTTCGTTCCTGAAAATATCTACTTAGATTTTCACTTATTTATCGCTTAAATTTTACCCTTGAACCCGTATCGCAGAGCACCCTTCTTGCAGTTATAACTGCATGCGCCGCAGTTTATGCAGTTTGAGTCATAGGTGTCTCCCGATCGGACCATCTTAGAGACCTCAATTCCCATGGGACATGAGCGTGTGCATCTGTTGCATCCGATACAGTTCCCCGCATTCGGGATAAGACCCAGTTGCGGTATCTTGCAGACTTTACCTATCTTTCTGCCGATTATAAAGAATACACACATCGGGCAGAGATAGCGGCAGAACGTTCGTGAACCGAAGATGGCGGTAAGGACGAACAATGCCGCAAACATAGCCCACGACAGATAAAGCATGGCAGGATAGAGTCCGCCGATGCCGTTATCGAGGTTGTAAAGGACATTAATACTGCCTATTCCGCCGGCGGCAGCAAAAAAGAGCATAATTGCTCCGAACCAGAATATGAAGAAGATATATTTCAGGTAATCGAGAGGACTCTTCTTTGTCTTCTTCTCAAAGCCCATGCCGATTATGTCCTGCATACCGCCGCAGGGACAGATCCAGCCGCACCAGAATCTGCCGATAACGAGGGAGAGGATGAAAAGAATCAGGAATGTGAGTGTGCAAGCCGCAATCGTGCCTTCCTTTGCCGCCATAACGATGATTATCGGCGACATGAAAAACATCAGAATCGGCATAAAGATTGCCGTTGTTGAAAGAATTATTCTCCGCAGGTTTTCGCGTTTCATATTGGGGTATTTGTATTCGGGCAGTATAATATTATGTGTATTATTGTTTATTTTTAATTCCGAGATTATCCGCCTTTCCGAAATCCGAGTTTTAACGCCCCAAATTCACATTTATCGCAGCAGGCACCGCAGATTATGCAGTTTTCATAATATGTGCCGTATGACTTTGCCGTCTTCGAGACATTTATTCCCATGGGGCATGATTGCGTACATCCGCCGCAATCGTTGCATTTCTTTGAATCATATATCAGATCAATCTGCGTCAACGTATTCATCCTGCCGAAATTTCTGCCGAGGATCAATAAGGCACCAATCGGGCAGAAATACCGGCAGAACGAGCGTGAACCGAAGATTGCGGTAATGACCGAGAGTCCGACAATTACAATCAGCACAATCAGCGCGGGATAAATCATCACGGAGATGAGTCCGCCGATGCCGTAATCCGGACTATAATACGGATTTATGCCCGCGATTGCGCCCGCGTTTACGGACAGATACACGATTGCCCCCAGCCATAAAAATAAGATTATGAATTTTGCGGCATCCAAACGGCTCTTTTTCGGTTTTTTCTTAAAACCGATGCCGATTATGTCCTGCATGCCGCCGCAGGGGCAGATCCTGCCGCACCAGAGTCTGCCTATGAAGACTGATGATATGAATAGAACCGCAAAAAAGATTGTGCAGACCGCTATCGCGTCCGCCGCCGGTGTCCGAACAAGAACCGGAGCGCTGAATATTATGAGAAGCGGCACAATGATCGCCGATATTGTAAGAATTATTCTGCGCAGGGTCTCGCGTTTCATATGTGATTATTTTTCCTTGATATGTATAATGATATATATTGATGTTCTTTGAAGTGTTCAAAGGGTCGATGTCAACGCTAAAGTTTGAAAACGGTAAAATGATTCCTCACAAGTCCGTGTGGACGGCTGCTGCGGAAATCAGACAAATATAAATCAGATACATATAAAGCGTCAGAGGGGTATATTATGTGTCATACCGATGAGGAAAAACTGTTATTATTACATACAAAAGATAAACGCCTTTTTTAGATATATTATTCAATAATGATGATAACAGATATTATATAAGTAAGATTACCGGCATTGGGGAATTGATTCGGAGGAAACAGATTCGGAGATAAAATGATGGAGGATCCGCATGGGCAAACGCTATGTAGTGAAGCGAGCACAAAAATAATGGTCTGAGCGAAGTAGCGTGGCGTGTGGCGCAAAAAGATTTGAAAAATTATTTTTCCGAGTTAATGTGCGAGAACTGGAGGTTATGCTATGATCATAAAGAACTGTATTAAATGTAAAACCTGTGGTGATGTTGTAGAATCCGAACATAAACACGATTTTAAGCATTGTTCTTGTGAACGTGTTGCTGTTGATGGCGGACATAGTTATTTGCGAAGATGTTTTACCGATAGCCAAGATGACTATGAAGAATTGTCTATCATCGAAAATGATTCATAAAACATCGATATTTTAGGATTTTTTTTAATTATGTTGTGAATTATGATGGTAACTGCAGAACTTGCAGTATTCAATGACGAATCTTCAGAGTTTGTGGAATTCATGCCCGGTATGATTCCGGACGCTTTGATAGATTAGTAAGTACTGAATAAACATAATGTCGTAATAAATGTCGTAATAAATCATTAGGAATTACGTATCGTAAGGGCGCCGAGCAGGTATTATGGTATGTCTGGATTTTTGATTGGCTTAATTCGTTTACCTGTAGATATATAGTATAAAAAATAATAGATATGCGGGATTGATAAAGTGGGTGTCATCAGTAACATATTTCAGAATAAACCTGAAATAAGCGATATAATCAGTAAGACAGATGCCTATTTTTCATATGTCGATGGAGTATTCTCATCAAATGAAAAATATATCGACCCAAATTTCTCAGACGAAGTCATAAAGGAATGCTTTGAACTTAAAAAGCAGATTGATGAGTTTAGCGTCATTGACAGATTAATTAATCCAATCCTGATTAAAAGATACAGGTCGCTATCAGAGTTATCGGATGCCGTCTCACAGAGAATAGTCAATCATAATGACAAAATAATCGGAATACTTGCAGGTAAGGCAAAAACGATTATCGGCAATGTCGAAGGCAGACAGCTTGATAAACAGCAGATGGAATGTATCGTAAAACCCGTGAGAACTCATCTTGTCATTGCCGGAGCAGGCACGGGAAAGACGACCACAATAGTAGGCAAAGTAAAATATCTCTTAAACAGCGGCGCATGTGATGAAAAAGACATTCTTGTTCTCTCTTTTACAAATGCATCCGCATCGGAGATGCGTGAAAGAATCAATAAAGAGACGGGTAAAGATATAGCGGCATCAACCTTTCACAAACTGGGTCTGAATATAATAACAACCGTTAACCGAATTACGCCGAAGATATCCAAAATTCAGCTTCAGAAGTTTGTTCGCGAGAGATTTGCCGAGAATATGAAGGATCCTAAATATCTGGATCTTCTCTGCCGTTATTCTCTGCACAATCACAAATACAGTCGATCCGAATTTGATTTTATGAACAGTTCGGAATACGATGAATATCTGAAGATGAATCCGCCGGTAACACTCAAAGGTGATCCGGTTAGGAGTTACGGTGAGATGGATATTGCAAATTTCCTCTTCGGCAACGGAATTGCCTACGAGTACGAGAAAGAGTATAAATTCGATACGCGTACCGATGAGCGTTTCCAGTATTATCCCGACTTCTATCTGCCGGAATACGGATACTACATTGAGTATTTCGGTATAAACGAGAAAGGTGAAGTGCCGCCATATTTCTCTTCGCGTGATGGAAAATCACCTTCCGAGGAATATCGTTTGAGTATGGAATGGAAGAGGAAACTCCATAAAGAGCGGAATACCGTTCTGATTGAGTGTTACTCATACGAACGATCAAAGGGTGAACTGCTGACATCTCTGGAAAAGAAGCTCAAGAACCTTGGCGTAGAGTTTAAACCGATATCTTCCGAAGAGATATGGGCTAAAATATCTAAGGATAATTCGGAAAAATTCTGTGCGGGAATTGCGGATCTTATGGCTACCGTAATATCGTTGATGAAGAACAATGAATATGATCTGAATCAGCTTCGTGAGATTTGTTTAAAAAATCAAAACGTGGGCTGCAATCCAATCCTTGTCGATCTGATAGCTCCTATTTATGAAGCGTATTCAAGCACTTTGCTCAACAGTGGGGAGATTGACTTTGACGATATGATTAATACTGCGGCTCGGATGATTCGGGACGGCAGATATATCAATCCGTACAAATACGTGATTGTGGATGAATATCAGGACATTTCAAAGTCACGATTCAATCTGATCAAAGCGCTTAGAGATTCTTCGGATTACAACCTTTTCTGCGTCGGAGATGACTGGCAGGGCATATACAGGTTCAACGGAAGCGATCTTGATTATATTCTGAATTTTTCAAAGTATTGGGGTCCCGCGGAATGCAGTAAAATAGAGACAACTTACAGATTTACGGACAGTCTGATTGATATCAGCGGCGGTTTCGTGATGAAGAATCCTACGCAGATAAAGAAATCCATTCACGGTATACATAGCAGACACGGTTTTGACATGGGCGAGATCAAGGGCTATACGGAGAAGAATGCCATACGATTCATGCTTGAAAGACTGGAGGAATTGCCGCCAGACAGCACGGTTTTCTTTATCGGACGCTATACTTTTGACGTTGATCTGTTGAGCAGATACTCGGAACTGGAATTGGAGTATGATAATACGACACGGACAATAAAAGTGGTTCTGCCTGCGAGAAAAGACCTGAAGATGGAATTTGTAACGGCACACGGATCTAAGGGATTACAGGCGGATTACGTATTCATCATAAACAATAAAAATCGCGGTTTGGGATTTCCGTGCAAAATACAGGACGATCCGCTTGTCGGGTGTCTTCTGGAAGGCAAAGAAGATTTTCCGTATGCGGAGGAGAGAAGATTGTTTTATGTGGCGCTTACAAGGGCTAAAAATAAAACATATCTGGTCGTTGAGGAAGGTAATGAATCCGTGTTTGTTTCCGAGATGGAAAAACACTTTGGGCAGGATATGAAAAAAGAGGCTTATACATGCCCGCTTTGTGGAGGCAGTCTCAGGAGAATTAACGGGCGGTATGGCGAGTTTTACGGATGTTCCAACTATAGGGTAACCGGATGCAGATTTACACGAAATATTCGCAAAAAGGAAATTTGAAGCGAAAATGCATGTTTTGTGATATCCATCCACAAACCCCAACTCCTATATCTCCACCCAACAAAACTTATCAAACATGAAAACTGTCGGAATAATCGGAACGGGACATATCGGAAGTCTGCTGGCAAAGAAGTTGATTGAGACTGCGGTTGTCGGAACGCAGGGACTCTGCGCCGCAAACCGAACGCCGGAAAAGCTGAATAAACTTGCCGGAGAGCTTGGAATAACGCCGTGCAAAGACAATATCGGCGTTGCTGAAGCCTCCGACATAATCTTTGTCTGTGTCAGACCCGCGGAAGCAAAAGCCGTGATTGCGGAGATAAAACCGGCACTGACCCCGCAAAAGCTGATAATCTCGACAGTTTCGGATGTAAAGCTTGCCGACCTTAAAGCGTGGTCGGGAATCGACTGCGTCCGCATAATCCCCTCCGTGACCTCGGAATACGACCGCGGCGTCATGGTAATCTCATTTCCGGACGGCATCGGCGATGCTGTGAAAGAATCAGTAATGCGGCTCTTTGAGGGATTCAGCACGCCGTATGTGGCCGCGGAAGAGAACATCTCCGCATTATCCGACCTTACGAGCAGTTCGCCGGCGATAATCGCCGCGGTTATTCAGGAGTTCGCAAAAGCCGCCGCGGAGAAGAGCAAAGGCAGAATACCGCTCTCCGATGCCGAAGAACTCATCCGCGAGACCCTCTTCGGCACCGCCGTTCTTCTCGATAAACTCTCTCAGCGCAGTGCCGTGCAATCCGGCAATACGGCGGATGCAAGATCACCCTTTGACGTCCTAATCGAGAGCGTAGCCACAAAGGGCGGCATTACCGCCGAAGGTGTCATTGCCGTAAGGGAAACGGCTCCCGAACTCTACGACAAAGTTCTCACGAATATGCAGAATAAACATAAAAAAGTTGAGCGGTCATTCAAAGAATAACCCTTTTTTTTACTCAATATTTTCTCACTCAATATTTTCTCATTCAATATTTCCTTACTCGAAATAATTGTCGGAGACCGCATTGTCCGCCGTAAGATACCCGACAACGCAGTCAATCGCCTCGCGGTTCGTCGGAAGCAGGATATGACAGTAACTCCCGGGCTTCTCACTGAAATAATCCGCGTCTTTCGGAAGAAGCGAATAACCCGCACCTTTCAATGCCGATTCGCAGAGCGCCACGATGCCGTCGCCGTCGTATGTGAGAACCGGCGCATTCGCCGGATTGCCGTCGGGGAAAACCCATGTTTTGCCCTCTAAAAGTCTGAAGAAATCCGGGTTGCGGGTCTTGTTGACCGCGACTATGAACCGGTAATTGATATCGTCACGTTTTGTCGCATCGCTCAGATTTGCGACGAGCTTACCGCCGAATCTGACACCCTGAACGAGCACATCATCCGCCGCTGAGAACTCCTTCGGCACGAAAACGCCGGCAAGCGTCTTTAATATTTCGGGGGCGTATCTGCCGTCGTTGAACAGCTCAGCCAGCGTGCTCGCACGGTTCACGGGTCCGATTCCGATAAATCTGCGGACTTTAAACTGCCGCTTTGTATCCGCGACCTCAAGCAGATATCTTGTAATCGTAGTACCCAGAGAATGTGATACTATGTCGACCGCACCCGGACAGCCCGCACGCGATTGTATATCCGCGATAAATTCGCCCAGTTCATCGGCGATGAGCAAAGAATCGGAGTAGTTCTTCTTTGAGTGATCGAAGAGATAATATTCGATACCCGACTCCTCAAGCCGCGGAATCAGCCTGCTCCAGATATGCGGACTGCTCTTCCAGCCGTGCACAAGAACCACGTGACACTTGTTTTTCCGCACATTCCCCTGCACATTATCCTCTACATTACCCTGCACTGTATTCTGCTCTGTATTCTGCACAATAATAATTTGGCGGCGCAAAAAAAGAAGATTGCTTTTTGCCGCGGTGTCGGGTATTCTCTAAGGAATTCTCTAAGGTATTCTCTAATATTCAAAAAGCGTTATATCCAGCAGATCCGTGAAAATGCGGAAGTTATACGGAAAACAGGAATCCCCTATAATCTTCTTTTCGGTGCCGTCCGTGAACGTGATTGTGAGAGCCCAATCTGTAAGTCGTTCAGACTCGTCGAAACAAAAGTATTCGGGTTTCCACCTGCCTATGCGGATATCGCGCAACTCCTCCAAAATCTCGGATTTTGTCATATTTTTGAGGGTATCACGACCGTATTCTATGCCGCCTGAGGGATAGTACGGATAATAAATCACGACCACAACGTATTCGCCGCCGAAATCGATTCTCCGTCTCACATCATCAAGCAGGATGCCGGGGTTTAAAAGGTCAAAATCAATATATCTTATCCGTTCAACCATGTCGTTGAACTCTTTCTCCCGTATATCTTCCTCGGTATCCTCATACTCCCATCCCTGCGTCTTAAAATATTCTTTTGCGGCTTCGATAAAGTCATAGTATGCACTTATCCTGACGGAGGCGTGCGGACGCCATTTCCATTCATCGGAGCGTTCTTCTCCCTCGACCGCATCTCTTAGCTGTTTGATCCTTTCCCTCAGCTCTTCTATCTTTTTCAGAGCCGCCTCCCTTGTCTTTCCCCGAATGTTCTCGGCGATGTAACCCGCGGGCGTTATCAGCATGCCTTCCCGTATTTTCATAATGAATTATCCCCTCTTCATATCAATATGAGGACCGACTAAAAAAAGATTGTTTCTGACGCGGCAACGGCGGCGGCATAGGATGATTATATGTATGATTTAGCCGGCACTCACTCTGCCTCGTCAAACACTTCTTACCAATCTATCTTCATCAATTCGAGGAAACCGGCAAAGTTAAACGGATAACTGTTTATTCCGCTGAACATCGTTGTTTTACCGTCGGAATATCTGATTTTGACAGACCACTCAGTCCCGTCAAGAACAAAGCCATGAATGATCCTGTTTTTGTGCTTCCATCTCCCCATATGAATCTCACGCAATTCATCAATAATCTCCGATTTTGTCCTTTCTTCGATGATCTTAATACTGACATCCCCGATGACGGGCGGCTTCAGACTAAAGAAAGGTCTGACCTCCACTTCTTCACCGTTAAACATGAATCTGCGGGCAACACTTCCCCGCAGGGATGTCGGTGCGCTAATCGCGATATCAATACTTTTGATAAGTTCCAGCCTCTCATTGAACTCCGTATCCCTTATCTCTTCCCGCGACGGCTCGTACTCCCATCCCCGCCTCTTGAAATACTCTTTGGCGGCATCGATGTAATCATAATAAACGCTTATCCTGACATCCGGCGAAGGGGAATGTCTCCACTCCGCGGAATGCACTTCTTCCTCAATTGCCGCTCTCAACCGTTTAATCTCCTTTCGGAGTTCTTTTATCTCATTCAGTGCTTCTTCCCTTGTCTTTCCCTTTAAACCCGCAACATAAGAATACGGTGCCATCATCATGTTGTTTTCCTCCTTTAAGTCCCAAACTGTCAAAACCTTTGCTTCGCTTCGATCTCTGATTTCGCTTCGTTATTTCATTATTTCGTCAATTTGAAACTTCGAAACTTCGTTAAATTATCCCGCACTCAAAACAGTAGGGGTTTTGTAATCCCTTTCGCAATGCAAGGCGCATATCCCTATTTTTCCCGTCCCCTGCGGGATTTGCGCCGACCCCCCAAATATTCCCATTCAAACGCGATTAAAGTAAATCTATTCTCTGTAAAATAATAAATTTTGCCGCTTACCACTCAAACGTCGCCCAGCGATCGTTCATATTCGGCAGAAGAAGAGCAAAGAGCTTGCCGCGGATACTGTATTTCCGCATCTCTTCGTTAAAGCTGTGCTCCTCGATGAGACGCAGTCCCGGGACAAGATCGGCTATCTCCTGCCCCGAGTCGGTGCCGGACATGAAATGTGCCTTCGTGTTCTTCACGGTATCGTGGTATTTCTCCTTCTTTGCCATGAGTTTGCTGTTCTGCTCGGCAATCAGCAGACCGCCGTAGGGGAAATTATCCTTTAAAACGGTCAGAAAAGTCCGTATCTGCTCCATGGTCAGATACATGAAGAGACCTTCGGCAATGAAAACCGGCCGCGTCCGTTTCTGCGAGACCGCATCCTTTACGGGCTGACACCACCGTGCATCCAGTGCGTTGCTGGGTATCATGGTCACCCGTTCCCTCTCGGCAAACGCTTTTCTTCTTGCCGCGATTGCGTCGGGAAGGTCAAGATCGAACCAGAGGATCCTGCCGTTGTCGACACGCGAGAATCTGTCGTCGAAGCCGGCGCCGACATTCACCACAACGGTGTCGGGAGCGTTCTTAATTATCTCCTTCAACTGCCTGTCAAGCATTATGGTGCGTGCCACTACGCCCTCGTGCGAGAGGAATTTGTCATACCGCGATGTATCAATGCCGATTGCATTGATGATATCCACGGCTTTGTTGTCCCTTACTCTCGGATTGCTGCGCTTTGTCTCGCTTGCCTTAATTGCAAGCGGAATCAGCGCCGTTGTCTGTACATCGCCTAATTGAAGTTCCATTCAATCATCTCCCGAATTTTTGATTTCAGATTGTATCATGTGTATTTCTCCGTATTTCTCGGATTAGGGTCACAGCGTGCCCTGACATTTATTCGTATTTCTCATCAAAACGCAATTGTTTAGGAATTATAAAAAAACCTAAAATTGACCTTTAATTTAAAATTTAAGCTATTTGCGAGGATATATTATGTTCGCGTATCTGATAAATATATCTCATGACCGGCATTAAAATCGTTCGGAAACAGACCTGAAAAAGAAGAATATTCGGAAAAATCGGATTATTAGACAGACAACTCAGTATTTAACGTCATCCGTGCCGTCATCAATCATGTCCCCCATCTCATCCCCGTCTTCTTCGTCTCTCATTCCCATCAGTTTAAGGAAATCGTTAAAGTTATCCGGATAGTCTTGTTCTCCGTGATATTCTTTTTTCTTACCGTCGGTATACCTGATTACGATAGACCACATCTCTCCGTCATAAAACGGACAACGCGGATAACAGTCTCTCCACATACCCATATGGATCTCACGCAGTCCTTCAAGTATCTCCAATTTGGTCTTACCCTCGAAAATTTCCTCTTTTTCGCTTTCGTTATTGAGTAGCGGATGCGAAGATATACTCTTAACCTTCACTTCTTCGCCGTTAAAATAGAATATCTTTCCACTGCCCGGGTCCAGGAATCCGCGAAACATTATTTCAATACTTTTGATGAGTTCCAATCTGTCATTGAATTTCAAGTCATTTTTCTCTTCCCTTGACAGTTCATATTCCCAACCCTGCTTCTCGAAATACTTTCTAGCGGCAGCAATATATTCCAGATTATCCCGAACCTCACTTTCCATAGAATATAAATCCAAATTAAAATTATGCGGATCCCAATTGTCATCGATTGTTTTGTTCAAGCGCCGGATTTCCTTCCAGAGAGATTTTATCTCTTTAAGCGCTTCTTCCCTTGTCTTACCCGCCATCTTTTCGGCAATAAATTCTTCAGGGAATAATGACAGGTTCAGTTCATCCGTATTAATCCTGTACATATCAGCACTGTCCCATTAAGCACAAAAAAAGTTATTTTTCCGGATCTGCCTTTTACTCGGTCGCCTTTAACTTAATCACTTTCATGAAATGACGGAGTCTCAGACCGTTTACAAGAAGGACAAGCCCCAGAACAAAGACAATCGCCGAGACTATCAGCATCATGAAATAGACCAGCGAATACGGGATATAAATCGTGCATATCACAAACGCAAGCGAAATAACGCCTATGACAAGGCGGCTGACGAACCCTTCCGGAACGGCTTTGCGCCCTCTTCCGACGCGAATCAGAAGGAAAATCGCGCTTGCAAACATCCAGACCATGAGAATAATCGTAAGTATTCTCACCCATGTCATAAGATCGATATCCATGACAAAGATACCGACTGCCACGATAACGACGCCCCACGGAATCTCGCCCCTTTTCACCTGATTAATGCCGGTTTCCACATTTTCGGGTTTTCTCTTTAGGAGATTCCAGATGCCGTCCGCGATTACCAGAATACCGAAACCGACCATAATCCACGGAAGTCCTATATTAAATGCCCCCGAGAAAGCCGCAATCGGGTCGTCGAAGATAAAAATGCCGAGAAGAATCATGAATATGCCGGCAATCACCTGAAAATGCCAGGACTGCTTCTGATCTTTCAGGGTCTCCTCTATGTCCTTATTATCCTTCGGATTCAGAGTCGAGAAGAGTGTCACAAAGGTATCGCCGATCATGAGGAGCAGGGGAGCATCGTCTACCAGATGCAAAATCGGGTGCTTTTTCGGGTCATATCTGTCCAGATGCACCTTCCACTGATCCCTGGTCTCGTGGACATGATACTGCCCCTTCCTGTAACTGCATATCGTCCCGGGTGTGGGCACATTAAGCGCGGACGTCTCCCAATCGGCGCCGAGCGGCTCGGTGACCTCGGTTTTGTCCACGGAAACTTCCCAGACTCCTTTTCTCAGCGGACCCAAAAAATCTTCCAGTTTTGCCATGATAACGACCCGTATAATCGGTATGATAGTCAGTATGATCTGCGGCAGAATAATATTTTGCCTGCATACAGATCAATCGCAGATTAATCCTTCATTGTATTGAGGAAAGTGAGCAGATCGGCAACCTCCGGGCGGATATTTACCTGATCGTACATCACATGCGGCGTCTCGAGCGAGAACTCGTAGGATTCGACGTTCGATGCCTCAATCATAAGGTAATACTTGTGATTCGCAAGCTCGACCTTCTTGAGCATCGGATTGTCCGGCAGGACTTCGCCGCCGGTGATAACGTCGCCGGTTGACGAGTCTACAAGAACCCAGTTCATGCGGACATAAGCGAGGTTGCCCTTGGGGACAATGGTTGCCTTGATTCTCCAGAGGTCGTAGGGAACGCCGAAGATCTCCGAGAATCCCGATTTGGAGTCTTTCAGAACCGCAAACTGCGTCGTCAGGTTCTTGCCCCAGATGGTGTCCTGGAAGAGATCGGACGAGGCATATCCCGTGCTTCGTATATAGTATGTATTGTCGTCGACCGGCTCCACATCACCCGTTGATGTCTTCATTCCCGTCGGGAAACTTATTCGCGGATATCCTTTGGCGCCGAGAGCGTATATCGTGTTGAGATCGTTGTTGAGCCGAATCGTCTTGACGCCCGTAACCGGCTGGAAATCGTATATGTAATGCGGTTTGGGCTGGCAGCAGCTGCCGTCCGTGCACGTGTCGTAGACATACGCCGTGGCGTTCCCCGACGTATTCGAGGCGGGTCCGGGTGCCGTTATCTTCGGCAGATTCACGACTAAAGCTATGCCCATGACGATTATGATTGCGGCAATAAAAGTTAACCAGTCGGCTCTTTTCACATGAAAATATCTGTTATGCTTACAAATAAAGATTCTTTTTTTGGCTATCCGCGATTGTCGTTTATCCCCTGTTTCGGCACGGCGGGACGATTCACAGTGTTATGCGTTCAAAGTTACAAATCAATAATTTTGGAAATATTATTTCCTTTGGTACGTTTCACTGAAATTTTTTGAACACGATATTGTTGTCTGTTGAATAAATTTGATATAGTTCCAATCAAAAGATTAGAATAGTGTTAGTATGAACGCCGATGAAATACAGACATGGATTATCTTCTATCTTCTCTCGTTTGTAGTGTTGCTCCTTACCCTGTTCTTTACGACACAGGGAATTCTCCTCGGAATAGGGCTGATTCTGATAATCCTCGTCATCGGCGTCAATTTTTATCTCATCTGGAACGAGCTTAAGAAGACCGGCGAGAGGAAAGAACTGATGAGGCGCCTCTCGAAGCGTCAGGACGGCACGACCGAGGACGGAAAGCCGATTGACGATCTCATTGTCCAGTAACCGGTCGATTGCATAATATTTCAAAAAACACACTTTTTCAGAAATATTCAATATCTTATATTAAAAATTTTCAGCAATTTTCACGGAATTATTCACCGGCAATCTTTGATGGCATATTAATGTCATGTTTGCGGCAATCTCAAAGTACGGCAATCCGCACTGTCACAATCCGCATTGCACATTTCACATTGCACAATTACGCATCGCCGCACTTACGCACTGCGGTAATCTGAAAATAAGCAGATATCTGCCGATATATGCCGATATATGCTGATATAAGCCGAAATACGCTGATCCGAGTTTTGTCTGCTGAACCAAACCGAACTTGGGAAGGCTTTCAAATGCCGAAAAAAGGATGTGTTCAATTATTTGTTCAATTCAAATATCCGACAGTTCAATCAGTCAATTTTGTTCATCACTCAATATGCACTCAATATACACTTAATATACACTCAATATATTTACATATTTACTTGAGTGCGGTTGCGAACTCTTCGGCAAGGTTGTTCATGACAATCTTCATCTGATCGATTCTGACCTTAAGCCCGGTAACCTCGCCCTGCATGTCCAGAGGGACCATGTTCGTGTTTATTCCCGAAAGCCTGTATTCCGCGGAATAAAGGTTGTTCCTTGCCGAGACCAGCGCATCGTCCGCGTTTCTTACCGAGATCTCCCAGTTCGTCGAATCGTACATCGCCGCGTAATACTCCGCGTTATTGTTCTGCTCGAGGACATTCGTGAGATCCATCATCGCCGCTATCATATCGATATAGGTGCAGTCGATGGTGCGCATTGTATAGATTGTATAACTCTCGTATTCCGATCCCGGGGATTTCGCCGAGAGTATATCGAAGATATTCTTGAAATCGGTCTCGGACGCCATAAGCTGGGAGCGGATATTGCCCGGATGCTCCGCATTCCAGTTGATGGAGAACAGTCTGTCCTCCGCAAGAGCATTGAGTGCCTTAAGCTCCGGAATCGTCGCATCTTTTTTCTGTGTCCCGGACTGCGTGCAGCCCGCCGAGAACAGCGCCGCCGACAACACGCAGAGACATAACAGAGCCGTCAGAACATTTCTCTGGTTATCTTTCATTAAAACTCCGTATCAAACCGCGGTCTGAATAACAGCCCGTATATTACTTACGTTATCTTATGAATCTGTCAATATATTAATTTTGCATATTCTGACATCAACCGCGTCATTCGACGGTCTCGATTGTTATCTTAATCTTCTCGCCCTGTCTGAACTGATGACCCTTGGGGACATCGATATTGAACCACAGAGCGTGCGGATTTTCTTTTGTCTGCGACGGCGAATCCTGATGCGTGCTCTGATTCATGATGCAGTCCTTTTCCTCGTCGACATTGGCAATGAACTCAATATCGGATATAAATTCGATCTTCTTTACAGACATACAGTAAAATCGGTCAGATTGTTATATTTAACTTACGAAAACGTCCGCAAAGCAGATCGGATACCTGGCACTGAACGGATTAAAATATGTATTTTCAAAGTTGAATTTTGAATTTCAAAGAAGAATTTCAAAATGAGAATTATTGTAATTTGGAATGGTTTAAATGATAAATTATTGATTATTGAAAAGTCGCATCACGCGTGTAATGCCTGCTGCCGGCTTATGCGGCGCGGGGTGTGACCTTCCATGTGGTGCTGTTTGAGTAGCTCCAGCGCAGAATCTCCAGTTCCGAACAGGTATCTGCGAGTATTGCAAGGTTTGTTCCTACTTCCTTCGGAGACAGACCAAGATCCTTTGCTATATACTTTGACTTGAAGTAGCGCTTTCCGGCTTCAAGACCCGACTTGAGGTAGTGAAGAATTTTGACCTGTGTTGAAGCGCTTCCTGTTTCCGTTGAACCATTTAAGCTCATATGATCCCTCTTTTATGCTTATGATTTATTCGTATCCGATGTTCACACAAAAGCGGCGTGAAAACGATTCACGGCGGTTTTGCGACATACGATGACATGTATGCCCCCGTCGCAAAACCTGTAAAACAGATGAAAAACCGTTCCGACAAGACCCCGACTTCGTTTCCCAAAGAAGTAAGGGATTTGCAGACCGATTTTCCCAATCTTGCAGATATACGAGCAGGTTTGACGCATACCACGCCATGCCTGCTCTCTTTTTACGATTTACTACTATATATATCTAGCTGATACTTCGGGTTTATTCAACCGGAAATTCGCCTATCTTTCGGACCAGTTCATCGACAACGACGTCTTTCATGCCCTCGACGAACTTTATGGAACCTACGACGAGGTGACCGCCGCCGCTGACACCGCCGCCCTCGATATCGTCACGCATCTCACGCACCATCTTGGGGATGTTCATGAGAACGCCTCTTGACCTGATGACCGCAAAGTCGGGACCCAGACCGAGTGTGACGACCGGCTTTCCTTCGTTTCTCTTACATAGGATATCGTGTATCTCGCCCGAGGTCTTGCCCGGCGGCGGGAAGGTGAAGCGGTGCGCAAATATCTCGACGTCGATTGTGAAGAGATGAGCGCCGTTCTGAAGTTTTGTGTCCTTTACATGCGGCATCGAAGCTTTGAGCTGGTCCTCGATTGCGGCGTTGGCTTCGGAGACAAGGAGTTTCACGAGCCTTCTGTGCCTGTCCTCGTTGCCGTTGATGTTTAAGATGTCCTTGATAATCTCTTTGCCGTCGTTGAACCTGAGCCAGAACTGCTCGTAATCGAGTGCAAGAGCAATATCCTTGCATTCGTCCTCGGTGTATTTGTCGGCAACGAGTTCGAGGTATTTTGCACGTTCGGGGGCTTCGCTGCGGTCGCCCACGGCGGCAACGGCGGGGAAGTGCATAATCTCCTTCTCGATTCCCGGGTGTATCATGCGGGCAAGCTCGGCTCCGAGCATTCCGGCGGTAACTCCGAAGTCGCCGCCGACGTGATACGGGTTTACGTGCGCAACAAGATACTGGTCGGTCGACTCGTCGGGGTGGTGGTGATCGACGACGACAATCGGGAGGTCGTAGATCTTTGCGACCTTATAGGAGGGTTCGTCCTCCTCGGTAGAGCCGTTGTCCATCATCAGGATGAGCGGGAGTTTCTGACCGAATCTGACGTTGTCGCGGAGTGCGAAGTCCAGATCGCGGGTTACGTCCTCAATCTCGTAGAACGGCGCCTTTGAGGGAGCGCGTTTGAAGAGGTGACTCTCGGTATCCATGTCCCCGCCTTCGTCGCGGATGAGTGCCAGAATTGCCTTTTCGACCGAGACTGCCGCCACGATTCCGTCGGCATCGGCATGGTGACGAAGGACAATGGGCTGATTGGTAAAGATTGCTTTTCTTATTATCTGGGCAACCTTCTGCATCTCGGGCTTTAATTTGTCCAGAACCTCGCTTTCGATGAGGAAGGGCATGTCCTTGGGTTTTGCTCTCTCTTCGGTAGCCTCCGCAATGCGCTTTCTGACAATCTCCTTCTCTTCTTCGGTCAGGACCTCCATGTGGCTGACCTCTATCTGAAGCTGTCCGTTCCTCATCATGACCTCGCCGGAGACCGAGACCATGTCGCCGAGCTCAACCTCGGGATACGAGCGTTTGCCGGCTTCCGTGAATGCCGCGGCATTCTCCGAGCCCGTCTCGTCGACGAGGGTGAATATTGTCGGACCCGATGTCTGCTTTATCTGGGCAACCTCGACATCGAGCATCACGTTTCTGCCGACCTTGTTCTTGAGGTCGCAGAGGCGCAGGGGCACTGCTTTGCGGGAGACCGTTTTGATTTCGAAATCGGAGGGCGCTCTGACCTCTTCCAGGTCGATGTTGCCGTTATCCCTGATATTTTTCACATAAACGTAGAGTGTGTCTCCCTCTTTGTGATCGGTTTTTACGTTGCTTATGTGAATAAGACCTTTAATGCGGTTGTTAAGATAAACGAAAGTTCCGAATTTTGCAAATCCCTGGACTTTTACCTCGTATGTTTTTCCTACTTCAATATCCTCGAGTTCGCAGTTCTGTCCAAGGCGGTATACCAAATTTTCTGTCATTTCTACTCCAATGTAACACGTCGTTCGTAATAGCGTAATGAATTTGAGGGCATGAGCATGTCGGCAGGAATCCGACTCCCCGACGCGATTATGCCGGATATGCCCGATTCAAGCTTGCATCATGCACGTTTTGATTCGGGTTAAGGTTGCTCGATTTAATTATGCTAATTTAAATTCGTATTTCTTTAAATTTTTATTCAATTGGTTTTGTGTAATCCGTGTGATTTTGTGATTATGCTGTGCGACACTCCGTGGACTGTAAGAATGCCCTATCGGTCCTTTCTGTCAGTCCTTTCTTTCGGTTTGTCATTCGGTTCGTTCATCAGTTCGTCTTTCAGTTCGTCCTTTCGCACTCGGAATCTTCATCCCTTTGCTTTCTTCCGGAAAGCCTGTGCAGTCTGCACTCGCCGTCGCGGCGTCCCTTGGCGATGATGACATCGCCCTGACGGATAACGTCATTCTTGCCCGGGCGGTATTTCCAGCGTCCGTTGCTGTTTATGGCAAGGACGACCATTCCCGTGACCGTGCCGAGCGAGGCTTCCTTAAGGGTCTTGCCGATAAGCCCCGAATCGCCGCCGACCGTGACCCTTGTGATGATCTCGTCGGACTCGCGGACGATTCTCTTGAATACCGGCGGAATCTCGATATCCCTTATGATGACGTCGACAATCGAGGATGCCGCATTGCTGATGTTCTCGGCAAAGGACGAGAGATAGAGAAGACCTCTCAGATACTCGACATTCGAGATTCTCTTTGCGGCTTCGAGGATCCAGAGATCGAGTTTATACCTCATGTCATCCATTCTGGAGTCCAGGGCAAGGACTTCGTCGGCAACCTCGCGGTTGTCGAAGAGAAGGGCCGTATAAGCCAGACCGACGGCAAGCTCGCTCTGATTCTTCATCTCAATCATGAGGGCAACCGCCCTGTCAAGGTCCGAGACAACGGCATCCTCGGGCTCGTCATCGGCATCGCTTACGTCAATGCCCGCGACCTGATAGAACGGGATAACGCCGCCGTCAAGACCTTTCGCGATGAGAATATCGCCGTCAAGGATTCTTGTGTCCCTGTCGGGATCGTAGATCCACGAGATGCCGCGCCTTATCGCAATGACACGCATGCCCGTGGTGCTCTGAAGTTTCTGGTCGCCCAGAGTCTTGCCGTCGATCCGGCTGTTCTCCTGCACCTTGACTCTGACCGTGACCTCCTCGGCTTCGGGGAGTTCCTGACGGAGTTTGGCAGGGAATTTAACGTTTTTAAGAATAATGGTGGCTATCTCGGATGCCGAATTTGAAATCCTCTCCGCGGCTTCGGCGACCTGAAGCATTCCGCTCATGGATTCGGCTTCGTCAACGCGGCGTGCGCCGAGGATACTCTGAATTCTCGCCTGATATACAAGCTGATTCATGCTTTCTTCGAGGTTCAAAACTTCATGCGCAATATCCTTATTCTCAAAAAGAATTGCAGAATATGATAAGTCGACCATGAGTTCGGCGATATCCTTCATCTCGATGAGGACATCTTTGAAACTTATCGGCTGATATTCTAATTCCGTCATTATTAATATTCAGTAAATTGTTTGCGGGCAAGATAGATATTTGTAAGTATTGGCAGGGTATGTTTTGTCGGGGTATGTTTTGTCGGGGGTAAGTTTGGGCGGGGCATTTTTCGTCGGAGTATGTTTTGTCGGGGTATGTTTTGACCGGGGTGTCATATCATCAGATATATGACGGTGACGAGCATGGTTGCGCCGATGAGGTCTATGAAACTCGTTATCACGGGTATGCCGAAGTTGTCGGGGTCGTATCCTTTCCTGAAAGAGATGCTTGCCGTCGTATAGGCGACGAGGTTTACGAAGGTGATGACAATCAGACCCGTGATTATGCAGATCATGAGCATTACGGCGGGTCCCGGGGAGTTCATGCCGAGGATTCCCGCACAGTAATCCGCAAGCAGCGCCAGAAAAGGCATGAGAATGAGGACATAGAGGTAACTCAGTATGAAATGACCCAGAATGTCCCTTGAAGGCAGGAGATGCGGGGTTATCTCACCCATATGCATTCCGGTGGCAAGCCGCGAGCAGAGAATGCCGCCGATTGAGCCGCAGCAGCCGGTAAACGGCGTCAGAATTATGAGGAATACCGTAAAGGTCACGAGCATCTCGAGATCTTCGGCATAGATTATTCCCGCAAACGTGCATATGACGGCGAGCGGGATGAGGAGGAGTATCATCTCGCGGCATATCTCGTGTATGTCCTCGTCCGTGCGAAACGCCGTATAAAACGAGGCGATGAGCATAACGGTGACGGGGATAATCATGAGCATTCGCAGACTCTCATCGATGCCGAGGACGAAGAGTGCCGTTATTATGAGAATCGGAATCGTCACCAGGTCGGCAATCGTGGTTACTGCCGGTGAGCCTATCATGTCCAGATCTATCTCATATCTGTAGCTTATCAGTATGACGAGTACGGTAAAGCCCATGACGACGAGGCTTGAGATAAGCCCGGAGATTATCGAGATGACCACGAGATCGACGGGAGATATTCCGTAAAATCCGAATGCCGCCGAGATTGCGGAGACGATAATGCCGAGCGCAAACGCAATGATTATCGAGATTGCTAGGGATGCACAGATATTCATCCCCATTATGCTCTTCTTTGAAAAAGCGATCTCGAAACCGCCGAGATGCATCGAGGAGGCGAGGCGCGATGCGAGCACGCCCGATATACTGCCGCGCATGTTGATTGACGGCGGCACGAGGATTAAAAGTGCGGGAAGGTATGCGATTATGTCAGAAGCGCTGCCGAGATAGATACCCGCCAGAATTGCGGCAATGCTGCTTATCAGAAGAGCGACAAGACCAGTTGAGAAGATGCGGCACTGATAAACGTCTATTGCCGGAAATTTCATCAACATCACCTGCCTGCATCGGAATCGACTCCTCTTCTGTTGCCTCTCGCTGAATTCAGTCCCTGAACGGAATCTCAATCATGTCGAGATCGTTCGGGGCTATGATTTCGCCCTTATAATTTTGCCCTGCATCCCGTATATGGGTTGTCATATTTGTGTAGCGGGAACTGGCATGGACGAGGGCAAGTTTACGGGCGTTTATCTTCGCGGCTATCTCCCCCGCCTCGCCTGCGGTTGAGTGAAATACCTCTTGTGCTCTCGCTTTTTCCGAGTCGTCGTAGGTGGCGTCGTGGATGAGCAGGTCGGCACCGGCACCCCATTTTTCCCAGCCGTCGGGATGCGGGCGCGTATCTCCCGAATAGACGATTTTCCTTCCGGGTCGCGGCTCGCCCATGACGTCGGAGGGTTTTATCTCGACGGTTTCGCCGTCGCGCTCTATCGTAACGGTTTTGCCCTGCTGGAGTCTGCCGAAGAGCGGTCCGGGCTTTATTCCCAGTTCAATCGCACGCTGCCGGTTGAACCGACCGGGTCTTTCGTCCTCGCATAGGATGTATCCGAGCGCGGGCATGCCGTGTCTTACCGAGAAGGCACGGACAGTGTATCCGTCGAAGGGAATTACGGTGCCGTCACGGACCTCGCTTGAGTAGATTCGAAATCCTATCTTGGTATGCGAGATGTCCTCGAGTGCGGCGGCGAACTCGTGAACCCATTTCGGTCCGTAGATTGTGAGCGGCTCTTTTCTGCCGGTGAACGCCATTGTCTGGATAAGTCCGCAGAGTCCGAGGTAGTGGTCGGCATGCCAGTGCGTGATGAAGACGGCATCGACGGTAAAGCCGGTTCTCGCCCGCATCATCTGCTGCTGTGCGCCTTCGCCGCAGTCGAAGAGGAGGGTATCCGAGCCGCGTCTTATCATTATGCAGGTCGGATTCCTGTTCGGGGTCGGCAGTGCGGCGGCGGTGCCCAGGAAGTAGACCTGAAGGGTTTCGCCGCTCATGGGATGTATCTCCTTATCGTATCCGAGCTTTTCTTTGCCTCTTCGAGGTTTCTGCCCTCGACGACGCAGATACCCGAATAGTTCTTTTTAATGACGCCGAATACCTTCTCCCAGTCGATGTTGCCGCCGCCTATCGGGAAATGCTCGTCTTTTTTGCCGATATTGTCATGGATGTGGATATGCTTTGCACAGCCGATGAGCTTGAGGAACCCGTCGAGTTTGCCGACCGTGTTCGCATGTCCGATATCGATTGTAAGCCCGAAGCCTTCGACGCCGCTGACCATGCCGCTTATCTCGTCGGGGTCCATGCAGAGGAAATCGGGCAGATTGGGCATATTCTCGAGGCATGCGGTAACGCCGTATTCGCGGGCGGTCTTTCCTATCTCGATGAGTGCGTCCTTGTGCAGTTTCCAGATCTTGTCGGGGACGAGTTTTGCCGCGGGCGACAGATAGCCCGGGTGAATGGTTACCCTGTCGGTGATCTCGGAGGCAAGGCGGACGCATTCCGTGAGTTGTTTTATGGATTCGCGGTATATCGGGTAGTTCATGGAGGCGAGGTTGAGGTCGGCGAAAGGTGCGTGGACGCTGGCTTTCAGCCCCGTTGTCTCAAGGACCTCCTTTATTGCCGCAAAATTCCGCGGGTTGTCGAGACGGTAGTTTCCTTCCGCGGATATCTCCCATCCGCCGTATCCGGCATTTTTTATCCCGTATACCCAGTCAATCGAGGACCAGATCTTTGCCGAGGATGCAAAATAAAATTCAACGCTCATATTTTCGGTATTGTGCCTGTTTAGGAATTATCTCCGAATTCTGTTCAACTGTCGGTATTCCGTTCATTCAGTCCTGTTTTTTCAGTCCTGTTTCCTTCTTATCTCGTCGAGGAGTTTCTTTACCGCCGCTTCGAACTCCTCCATGGTGCCTTCGTTGGAGAGCACGTATTCCGCCATTCCGATTGCGGCTTCAAGTCCCCAGCCGCGTTCTCTGTCGTCGCGGGCTTTAAGACCTTCGGCGGTCGAGTTCGCGCTGTCGTCGCTGCGGCCGCGTGCCTTTAAGCGCTCGAGACGTGTATCGAAGGAGCAGTGAACGGCGACAAGGTTGAAGTTTTTGAAGTTCTGCTGAAATGTCAGGACCTCGGAGTCGCCGCGGATGCCGTCGACGAGTACGGTCTTTGAGTTTTCGAGTTCGTCCTCGATTAGCGGAACCGAGAGTTTTGCGAGCGCATCCATGCCCATTCCCTGACGCAGACAGCGTGACATCTCGCCCATGTTTTTGTCGTTCAATGCGAGACCCGCGTCGGTCACGGCTTTTCTGACGACGTCGCCCATGTTGACGACGGGGATCTTCATCTCTTTTGCAATCCGCGAAAATTCACCCTTTCCGCTTGCCGGAAAGCCTACAACACCAATTACCTGCATATAATCCAATCTCGCTTTGTTCTCTTTAATATGTTCTCTTTAATATGTTCTTTTTAATATGTTCTCTTTATTCTTCTTGATTTTGTCTGTATATCCCGGACCTCAATAGTTGCGCCTTGCCTGCGAGATGTCGTTGACGACCATGGTATCGGCTATGGTTATGCGGTTTCTGTCGTAGACGACCTCGCCGTCTTCGCGGGTGCGGATTAAGACGGAGCGGTTTATTCTGTCGGCGGCGGCTTTGAGTTCGTCGAATGAGAGCGGCTGTATCTTTCCGAAGACGCCCTGCTGGAGCACGAGGGGGAGTCCTTCCGCCTCTTTGGCTATGTAGCCGAGATCGTCTTCGCGGCCGCGAAACATGGTGCAGACTATCTGAAGTTCGGGGAGCCTGCCGGACGTATACGCGTCGCGGCATATGGCAAGGCTCTTCCTGATATCGCCGACCATATCGGGTCCGACCTTGAGAAGTTTCTGATAGTGCTCCCAGCGGGTCTTTATGTCGAGATGGATGAGGTCAACGGCGTTCTCGTCTATCAGCGCCTTTATTGTCTCGGGATAGACGCCGTTTGTCTGGACGCCGACTTTAAGCCCCATCTTCTTTGCTTTCTTTGCCATGTCGAGAAGGGCGTCTTTCTGCGCCGTTGCTTCTCCCCCCGAGAAGACAACGCCGGAGATGGCTATGCGCGAATCTTTGATGAGGCTTACGACCTCGTCGGTATCGCGCATGTCCTTCCCCGTCTGAAGTGCCCTGTTGTGACAGTAATGGCATCTTACGGGACAGCCGCGGAGGAAAACGGTGCAGACCGCTCTTCCGCGCCAATCCACCGTGCTCAGCGGCACAAATCCCCCGAAATTGACCTCCATGATACACTATTAATTTGTCGCGCTGAAATTTCAAAGTTGTCAGTCGCAACCTGTCGGTCGGAACCGCCGATAAGTATCCTCATCCGCGGATGTGATAAGATATTTTTGAAGGAAACGCAAAATATGAGGATAGAATACAGCCATGAAGACCGCTCTTTCATTGTCGACGCCGGAAGAATGGGGGACTGCCGGCAGACTCCGTGCCGATTTCAGGGAAGTGAGGATTGACCTGATCAAGGATGATGCGACCGCATTGCAGCTCCTGAAGCTCTGCAGCGGAGCGGATGGTCACGTTTCCGCAGCGGCATCGCCGGTGTCGTCATCGGCATCCGCGCCCGCATCCGCCGACCCGGCATCCAACGCACCTGCATACCGCAGTGTCGGTGCCGATTTTGACGATACGATACAAAACGACAGGATTCCGACAATAGCCACGATTCGGAGCCGCAAAGAGGGCGGGGAGTTCGACGGCAATATCGGCGACTGGCACCTTGCTATAAAGCCCTGGCTCAACTCCGCCTGCGACTATATCGACGTCGAAGAACAGTTTTCGCCGCTTGCGGACGAGATTCACTCCTATGGCAAGAAGATAATCGCCTCGGTTCACATGAACCGCATGCCCGACCGCGACGAACTCCTTGAGATCGAGAAGCGTCTGCGCAGTTACGGGGATATCGTCAAGATTGTCGTCGCTCCGCAGTCCATGTCGGATGCCGCGGATTTCGTGAAGTTTACTGCCGAAGCGAAAAAACCGATTATCACGAGCATTATGGGCAGCGAGTTTGCTAAAGTGAGAATAGCGCTCATGATTGCGGGCTCTGCGCTCATCTACTGCCATTCGGGGGTTAAGGCATCGGCGGGACAGTATCACATCGCCGATGTTCAAAAGATAATAGAGATACTCAAAGGGTAAGCGATACTCAAACGATAATTCCGACACTCAGAATAATCGCGACACTATAATACCGAGAATCAACCGTGTCGGGATTAGGGAGGGCACGGTCACAGTCGTGAACGTCCGCAAAAAAAGTCCCGATAATCATAAACCAATCGCACTTTCCTTTTTTCCAACCTCGCGGAGTTAACCCGAGTCATCAAAACATTTATATTCTATAAACACTATCTTTAGGTTAATCTACTGGATAGAGGTTCGATAATATGAACGACAAATATTCATACGAAGTTACCGTTAAAGAGGCAATGCATGAGGATGCGGGAAGGGGAATAGCACGTCTGAGTCCCGAAGTCATGCAGGATCTCGGTCTTACGAGCGGAGACGTGATAGAAATTGCCGGAGGCAAAAAAGCCGCGGCAATAGTCCAGCGTGACTATTCCGCAGGCTTTGATCGCAGGGTCATCCGTATCGACGGTAATATACGAAGCGATGCCCAGACCGGTATCGACGAGAAGGTCACAATCCGCAAGGTTGAGGCGCCGTATGCCGAGAAACTCGTAATCAGCTCCGCACAGCCCGTCGCCGTCAATCTTCAGGGCACGGAGCAGGATATCGCGAGGATACTCAACGGCAGAGCGTTCACGCAGGGGCAGACGTTCCGTGTCTCGACCGTGATGGGCAATGTCCTTACCTTCATAATCGCGAAGATATCGCCGGGGGAGATAGCCGTCGTCGGTCCGAATACCAAGGTCGAGATAAGCGATAAGGCGGCGGAGAAAGGCTCCGGCAAGAAAGAGATCCCCGACGTTCACTACGAGGATATCGGCGGTCTCGGACGCGAGGTGGATCAGGTCCGTGAGATGATTGAGCTGCCGCTGAGGCACCCGGAGATATTCGAAAAACTGGGAATTCAGCCGCCCAAGGGCGTTCTTCTCTACGGTCCGCCCGGCACGGGTAAGACGCTTATCGCGAAGGCGGTCGCAAACGAGGTCGATGCGCACTTCATCACGCTTTCCGGACCCGAGATAATCAGCAAGTTCTACGGCGAAAGTGAGGGCAAACTGAGGGAGGTCTTCGACGAGGCAGCCGAGAATGCACCGACAATCATCTTCATCGACGAAATAGACTCGATTGCTCCGAAACGCGAGGAGACAAAGGGCGAGGTTGAGAGAAGGGTAGTGGCACAGTTGCTGACCCTTATGGACGGACTTAAGGGACGCGGTCAGGTCATAGTCATCGGCGCCACAAACCTGCCGGACAATATCGATCCCGCACTCAGACGCGGCGGAAGGTTCGACCGTGAGATTGAGATCGGTATCCCGGACAAGAAAGGCAGGCAGGAGATCTTCCTCGTGCACACCCGCGGCGTCCCCATCGATCTCTCGGGTATCGAGGTCACGGGCGAAGAAGGACTTGAGCTCAGCCGCAAGTTCGCCGAGATGGGCGAGATCGAGGGCAGGAAACAGGAAGAGATCATCAAGAAGAAGAAGTTCCTCGAGCCGTTCGCTGCCGTTACCCACGGATTCGTGGGTGCCGATATCGCACTTCTCGTCAAAGAGGCGGCAATGCATGCCTTAAGGAAGGAGATCAAGACCCTGAAGAATATCGACGAGATTAACAGCGAGGTCGTCGAGAGGATTAAGGTCACGAAAGCCGACTTCGAGTATGCGCTGAAACACGTGGAGCCTTCGGCAATGCGTGAGGTCCTTGTCGAGATTCCGGACGTCTCTTGGGAGGATATCGGCGGATTAGAGAACGTCAAGAAGGAGCTTACCGAGGCTGTGGAATGGCCTCTCAAATACCCCGAGATATTCAACAAGCTCGGCACCAAACCGCCGTCAGGCATCCTGCTCTTCGGACCGCCCGGTACGGGTAAGACCCTGCTTGCGAAGGCTGTGGCAAACAAGAGCGAGTGCAACTTCATCTCGGTGAAGGGCCCCGAACTGCTCTCGAAGTGGGTCGGCGAGTCCGAGAAGGGTGTCCGCGACATCTTCAAGAAAGCCCGTCAGGCGTCGCCGTCGATAATCTTCTTCGATGAAATCGATGCGCTTCTCCCGAAACGCGGCGCATACAACGACTCTTCGCATGTGACCGAGAGCGTTGTGAGTCAGATTCTGACTGAGCTTGACGGACTTGAGGAACTGACGAACGTGACCGTGCTCGGCGCAACCAACAGACCGGATATGCTGGACGACGCTCTCATGCGTCCGGGAAGGCTGGACAGGATCATCTATGTGCCGCCGCCGGATGCCGCGGGAAGAAAGAAGATCTTCGAGGTTTATCTCAAGGATTCGGACAATCTGCTCGCAAAGGATATCAGTATCGACGAGCTTGTCGCGAAGACCGAAGGCTATGTCGGCGCCGATATCGAGCTTGTGGTGAGGGAGGCAAAGCTTCAGGCAATGCGCGAGTTCATCGCGACCATGGCGGACAAGACCGAAGAGCAGCGTCTTGAGGTGCTTTCCAACGTCAGAGTGACCAGAAAGCATTTCGAGGATGCGATGAAGAAGATCAAGAGTTCACTGGATAAGCACGCAATACAGGAATACGATAAGAAGGCATGGAAAGTGCTCTATTCCGCCGAAGAAAACAGCGTTCTCGAGAAGGGCGCATCCGCGGTCATGAGGCTTTCATACGGCGGTGAGACCGAAGAGAAGACCAAGGTGAAGGACGAACTTGAAAAGGCGGTTTATTCGGCAACAAAAGACTTTGATAAGATCGCCGACCTTACCGAAAAGGCAGAGTATATACTCAAAGATGATCAATAACATAATCATAAAATGTCACAGGATGATGACCTCGATAACGAGATAAACGACGCAATCAAGAAGTTGTTCAAAGAGATGATGAAGGACGGCAGGTTTCCCTTCCAGGGGAAATTTTCCGTCATGATCTCCGGGGGCAGGATTCCTATTGATGTAAATCAGCCCAAGAAAGAATGCCCGGAGGATTGCGACGATTGCGAGGACGGGTGCCCGCACGCAGGGAACAGCGGACGCTATGTCACGAATCCGCACGGCAAGAAGGTCCGTTCATATCAGGGTTTATCAAGGATGAACACGGATTTTGTCGAGAAGAAGCCGTATACCGAGTATTACGAGACTGACGGCAAAATTCATGTCTCGGCGGATATGCCGGGTTCGGATCTTTCGAATACGGCAATCTCCGTGACCGACGATGTGAACGGTAATTACCTGAACATCACGGCGTTTACCGGCGATGTCAGGTATTCCGCGGTTGTGCACACTTCAAAGGTTAAGAAAGAGACCATGAAGTACATGTCCAGAAATGGTATTCTGGAGATCGCGGCAGATCTTGCGGATACGGATGACGGGATCGATCTTGCAGAGATCTCCGAAGCCGTTCCCGAAGAGAAGAACGAAGAGTAGATAAACAGCTGAAAAACAACTGATAAACAGCTGATATTTTATTTATTTTTTTTAATTTTTTTTATTTTTCCGATTTTTTAAGATTTTAAGTATCTGTTCCGTGCATTATTTCCTTTTTTCAATGAGTATTGCCGCACAGTAAGGGCAGTATCTTTCGTCACCTTCGGTCTGCCAGCCGCATGAGGGGCATTCTTTGATTTTGGGGATTTGCTCTCCGCCGGTCGCGTCTCCGTTTCCGTCGCTTCCGTTGCCGCTTAAGAGCGGTATCAGCGGGATGAAGAGGAAAAGGAAGAAGAAGGGCAGTCCCGCGAGGAAGAGGATTGCGCTGAGTCCGAGCGAGCCGATGAGCAGTATCAGACTCAGAAGATACCGGTTCGTTTCGCTGCCTCCATGACGGCATGTGCGGGGAGTGCGTCGGCGAAGATTCCCGCATCGGCGTTGAGGTCGGTGCAGGGGATGTTCTCACCCGCAAAGAGTTTCGTGAGGATATGCGAGCCTATTCCCGCGGCGATTATGCTCTTTGAGTCCGTATCTTTCATTATGCGGCGAACTTCGCCGAGAATGAGGTCGGTCTGTTCTTTTACGAACGCGGCTGCGATCTCCTTCGCACCGCTCTCCCCTATCTCGGAGAGGTCGGAGCAGACGACTCTTGAGAGCCGCTGGAGCGATGCGGCATAGGTCTTCTCGGCGCCGTCCGCGGTGGGCACGCTGTAGTCGTCGGCGGCGATGTTGCCGAGGACGAAGTGGGCATCGGCGCTCTGTGCGAAGTATTCGCTGCTGACAAAGGTGTCAAAGCCGTTGACGCGGACCTTTCTCAGGAGGGAGGGGATTGTCGACCGCAGAGTGCCGGTGTAGACCAGATAGCCATTTCGGAGCCGGTCGAGATCGGTCATGCCATTTAAGGATTCAAAGCGGTTCAGCGGGATTATGTCGCAGGTCGTGCTGCCGAAATCGACGAGAACGGCATTGGGATACCGGTCTTTGAGGAAATCGACGGATGCAAGCCAGTTTGCCGCCGCCAGAAGATGCGTGGGGCTGTCATGGAATCTGCCGTCCATGCCGTAGAACTTCGAGTCGGGGATTGCTTCTTTTACGGCGTTTACTATGAAGGCTATGCCTTCGTCCTTGTTTGCAAAGCCGTCGGCGAGTTCCCCGCTCATTACGACCGCGGCTTTTCTGCCGGCATAGGGTTTTAACAGTTCGGTCAGCGGCGAATCCTTCCACATCGGGCAGTAATGTATCTCAACCGCATTGCCCGTGCAGATCTTCAGGTTTGCGCCGCCGACGTCTATCCCGATTATATCGTTTTTATCCATTTTTTCTGCCTCCGATCTGATTTAAGGTGATTTCTCAGGTGTATTCTCCGGTATATTCTCAATTCTCAAGTGTATTCTCAGGAATAATATCAAAATTCAATGAAACTATCAATTTTTTGTAATATATATTGCATATTGCATTGACAGATTGCATTATCCTCTCAATCAGAGCCGTTTTACGTTGCCGTTTGTGTCAAACGAGACTCTGCCGCTTAAGTGAACGCTGTCGGGACCTCTGCCTCTGGAGCATTCGACAAGGATATCGGCGATCTCCTCTTCCATGACGCTGCATATGCCCACAAGGCTTGTCGTGGGCCGCGGGTTGACATCGACGACGTAGACCTTATCGGCGACGACGACGTCGATACCTGTATATCCCTGACATCCGAGGACATTGAGGGCTTTTACCGCCGTCGAGATTATCTCGTCCTTTCTCGGATGATCGACGGGGGTTTCGCCGCCGCGATACGCAAACCTGCCGTTCTTCTCCTCGATATACTGCCTGTTCAGCGAGAGAACGAGCGGTTCCTTGCCGGTATATGACTCGCAGACCTCGCCCGTGACGCGGCTTCCGACAAGGCTTACGCTTAAGTTTTCGCCGACGATGAACTCCTGACCGAACTCGCCCTCCTGCGGTTCCTCATCGGCAAGACGCATGTTCTCTCCGTCGACGCCGCTGATCTGCTTTATCAGCCGCACTCCCGAGGAGACCTCCTTGGGAACGGCGATGCCGTGCGACTCGAGGATGGCTCCCGTCCGCCGTTTGTTTGCGCAGAGCGCTATGTTGAGGCTGCCGCAGCCGATATTCCTCGTATTGTCCTCTATTATCTTTGTAAACCGTCCCAGTATCTTATCGGGGGCGATTACAAGACCTATGTCGCAGAGCGGCGCCAGTCGCTTAAGTTCCTCCGCGAAATCCCCTTTTTCGGGAGAGAGCACCTCATAACCGCACCTCTCGAAGCTGCCCCGCAGCGTCTCAAGCATTGCCCGCCCCTCCCCCGCAAGGGATGGGTCGTTCGATACGGTATATTCGGCAATTAATGCTTTCATCCGCTATATATTTGCTTTAAAATTACTTTAATGATGAGATCCTGTTCCGCGGCATTCGCATCGGCATTCGGCATTGTCATACGGCAACGGTATCGGGGAATAACATATCGCGGATTGTCCGCCGAAAAAAAGGAAAGGAAATGAAAGGAACGAAAAAATAAATGTTTTATCGTATATCGGGTGCTTATTTCTTTGCACTCTCGGATTCGTCGCTCTCTTCGGCGTATTCGAATTCGATATCGGCGGAATTATCTTTGTTCCTGCTCTTGTCCTTATCCGCGTCTTTCCTGTCTTTGGAATCCTTGTCTTTCTTATCCTTGGATTCGGACTTCTTTGCATCGGCATCGTCGGCTTTCTTATCATCGGATTTCTTGTCATCCTCTTTAGCGCCGTCTTTTTCACCGTCTTTTGCATCGTCTTTCTTCTCAGATGCGGATTCGCCGTAGTATTTCTCTATGAATTTCTCGGCGGCACTGCTGGGTCCGCTGCTGCTGCCGCTGTCGGATTCGCCTTTCTCCGCCGCATTGGGATCGGTCGATCTGAGGTAGGATATCTTGGAACGCATCCATGCCATCTCTTTCGTGCAGTTTTTGCTGACGCCGTAGAAGTAGCCGAGTGCAAAGGTGACTGCCGAGAGAAGAATGGCGAGAAGTCCGATTACCGAGCATGTGAAGATTGAGTTGCAGTTCTGGGTGTATGCCAGACAGGTATCGGCGGATACGACATCGGTCCTGGAACCGCCGGTGCCGGTTGTCGCGCTCTGCGACAGGCTCTCGGATGTGGGACCCGCGGTTATCGTCGTAACCGAACTGTCGGCGGGGTTGTCGATGATGGCATCGAAGTAGTTGTTCTCGTGATTTGCCTCATCTACGGCCTTGTTTGCGTTGGGAGTGACTTCAATGAGGGATGAGGGACCGTTGTATTTTACATTGACGGGAACGAATACGGTGAGGCTCTTGCCTGCCGGCAGAAATCCGACTGAGCTTTCGGCAACCTCTGCGCCGTCGATCATTATCTTGGATACGCTTTCTCCGGCGTCGACTTCGCCGACGTTCTTAACGACATAGGTTATCTTTGTGATCATGCCGTCTTTGTAGTCGAAATCGGCGGTGACGCCCTCGATGACGAGATCGGGCTTGGGGTCCTCAACGGCGGTGACCGTTATCTCGGCAACCGGCCAGGTTTCGGGAGGGAAAAATTTGCCTCTGGCAGTTCCGCTTGTGACCGTAAACGAGGGTTTAATCTTCCAGACGCCCGCGGTATCGGGGACGAACGAGTCTTTTACGCTGACGTAATCGCCCTGCGAGATGGTCTTTCCGACGTAGTTCGCGCCGAGGCGGTATGCCCTGCCTTCGGGGTTGACGATATCAAAACTGAGTCCGCCGGGCTGATCGATGATCAGCTGGTAGTAGGGTCCCGAGAGATAACTCATCATCTGCATGACATTTACGGTGTCGCCGACGGAGATCTCCTGGTTTTCGCCGCTGACCCTGAAACTCTCGAGAGTGAGTCCCTGCGGGGTGGTTACGGGTTCGTTCAGAGTATAATAGTTGACTGTCGCCGCCGATACTCCGGCGATTCCGACAAACGCCAGAATAAGCAGGATTAATACGGACTGTCTGAAAATATTCGCTCCCATTGAAATCACAAATCACTATTATGTATATAGAGAAAAGGTCTTATACTTGTCTAAACATCGCGATATTTGCGGTCCCGATTCCGCAATCTTCGAATCCGCGTTTCAAACACTTAAAATGCAAAAAGGTTCATATCTAATATCATTCATCCGACGGAGTCGGTTTTGCAATATGATATGATTTTGCAATATGATATAAGACATGGAGACATATGAAACCGAGAATACTTCTTACCAATGACGACGGCGTGACCTCCGAAGGTATCTGGGCGGCATACAATGCTCTTTCGGAGTTTGCCGACGTTACCGTCGTTGCTCCGTCGACGCAGCAGAGTGCCGTCGGGCGTTCGACCTCCGTTTTTGAGCCGCTGCGGGTTACAAAGGTTCAGATTAAGGGGCATGATGCGTATTCCGTCAGCGGAAAACCTACGGACTGCGTCATTATCGGACTTTTTGCGCTTGATCTGAAGCCCGATCTTGTGGTTTCGGGGGTAAATATCGGAGAGAATCTCTCTTTCGAGTCGGTTATGACCTCCGGCACCGTGGGCGCCGCCATGGAGGCGGCAAATCAGGGGGTTCATGCGATTGCGTTCTCTCAGCAGGTCGACGATCAGAGCGAGAAGTTCGACGATCCGAGGCAGTCGCGGCTGAACTTCGACGGCGCAGGAAAGGTGATTGCGCATATATGCAGGGCGGTCTTCGATAAGGGTTTTCCGGAGGGCTGCCACGTTCTTAACGTGAATATCCCGATTGAGATCACCGGCGGCTACGAGGTGACGCATCTGGGCGAGAAGCTCTTCGTTACCGGCGTCGAGAAGAGGCTTGACCCGCGCGGCAGACCGTATTACTGGATTAACGGTCCGCTTATCGACGAGGCTCCGGAAGGGACGGATACCTATGCGCTGTATCACGGCAATATCTCGGTTACGCCGCTTACTCTGGATACGACGGCTTACAAATCGCTGGACGGCGTTAAGGAACTGATAAAATAATTATATAATAAATAATTATATAATAAAATAATAAAATCGGCGGAAAAAAGATTATTGGTTTTCTTCGAGTGTGGGTTCTATTCTGCCGATTGACTCCATCATTGCGGCTTTTGCCCTTTCGTCGGTCTCGGTTCCGGCGGCTTTCTTCAGTGACATGTAGGCGGTTCTGCCGCCGATGTTGCCGAGCGAGACCGCCGTGATACGCCTTACATACTCGTTTTCGTCGGAGAGCATGCGTATGAGCGATAATGCAAGCTCTTTCTTCTTAAAGTATCCCAGACTTTTTGCCGCCATATACCTCACATGGTCTTTTTCGTCGGTAAGGAGCTTGGTAAGGTGGATGATTGCGGTCTCGTCGCCTATCAGACCCAGAACTTCGGCGGCACGGTATCGGATTACCCACTCTTTCGAGTCGAGGAGGTTTATCATCGGAAATACCGCTTTTCTGCCGCACTTTGAGAGTGCAATCGCCGCATCGTTCCTTACGGATTTTTCGGGATTACTCAATTGCGAGATATATTCATTGACTTGACTCTCAGTACACATGAATAAATCTCTTCTTTTTTGCTTAATAGTTGTATGTTTTACGACAATTCACGGGGTTATTCACGGTCGGATTCGCGGATGAGTCTTTCTTCCATGTCCGCGAGGAGGGCTTCCACGCGTCCGCTGTCGGTGTTGGCTTCTTCGTATCCGCTGATAAGTGTCATGCTTTCGCCGTATGTCGAAACGATTACTGAGAATCCCGGGGCATGGGAGATTACCGGCATGAAGAGGGCGTTTTCGAGTCGGATGGGAGTGCGGGTGCCGTCGGAGGCGGAGGACGGGACGGTGTCGTATCCGCGGGTGTCGAGGATGCCGATATTCGAGAATACGGGGTTGCTTGTGCATTCCGAGAGTCCTTTGTCCATGTGGAAGTTATAGTAGTCGCGGAGTGCCTTCAGTCCCGATTCGCGAATTTTTTCAACGCCGCAGATGAATCCCAGACCCATTATGCCGTTCCTGTGCCTGCGCACGGTCTCGGAAATCTTCGGGATTATCGCTTTTACGGGCGTGTTTTCGTCGCAGACGGCGGTGACCGTGAAGGCTGTCGACATGTTCATGGGGTTGTCTCCGTCAAAGCCGTAGTATCGGCGGATATCGCCGGCGGTAAGCACGCATTTCGGTGATTTCTCGTCGGAGACACAGCCGCAGGACTTCAGAAGGGAGATGAGGAAGGCACCGACCGTGAGGTCGTTGATTGTTGCGCCGTTTCTTTTGCCGAATGCTTTTATCTTCCTGAAGTTCTCGGGGGATATCGTGCGCACGGAAAAACGCGGTCCGCCGCGGGGGTATTTTCCGGTGTAGTCGAATGTGTTTCCGCGGCTTACGTCGCCGCAGACAAAAGACCAGTTCGGCTCGAAGGAGATCTCGGTTAATTTCGCGGCTTCTTCGCGTTGTTCACGCGTAAAGCGGTCGGGGATGGATTTTGTGTCGCGGGGATACCAGCCGCGGTATTTCGGAAGATAGGTCGGGTCTTCAGCCAGCCGGATATAGGTCTCCATTACGGCGGATGCGACCGAGATATTGCCGTGTGCGTCCGCAAATCCGTGATGCACGGCAAATATCAGTATGTCGCCGCCGGTGCCCGTCTCATCCCGATGCAGGTCAAGCCTTACCTGCGGAGCGCTCCTCACGTCAAGGGGCTTGGGAGGATTTGAAAAGATCTCCGAGATGTCTTTCGGATACTTCTGCATCGTGAAATACGGCTTGAAAGAGGATTTCGGCATCTTCTCCCAGAAGGCTTCGTCTTCTGTCTCGAGATAGCGGGAAGAGAGATACGGGTCGGCGTCTATCGTCAGAAGGACGGCTTTTTCGAGGAGTTTCCCGTCGAGCCTGCCGCCGTATTTCAGCATGTAATACATGGTCGGTTCGTAGAGTTTTTCGAACCAGACATTGACGCTGTCCAATAACGGAGCGTTTATTCGGGTGTTTTCATTATTTTCGGGCGTCATGTTTTCTATCTTTGTGTTCCGCGATATTATAGATGACCCATTTCGGCAGACTGTCGGTTTCGATCCGTCCTGCGAGGTTCATGGCGAGGTTGCGGCGGGACAGAGGAGGATGCGGGTCGCAAGTCCGCAGAAGGATACGGCGGCAACGGCGCCGACGACTCCTTTTCCGCCCCGGATGAAGAGGTTTTCCTTTGCGGCGATACCTGCGAGTTCGCTCTCCGCGATTACTCTTTCGCGGACGGAGAATCCGAATCCGCGCAGGGGCTCGGAGATTACGAAGCCTTCCTTGACGGCGATGCCCCAGTTATCGGAGAGGGATTCGTCCTCGACGAATCTGGCGGCAAGCTCCTTTACTTCGTCCGCAACTTCGGGCAGAACGGCGAGTTCTATGAAACTGCACGAATTTCCCGCCGTGCATTCCAGCGCGGGGTTGAGCATGACGACGCGGTGCGATATGGGTATGACGCCGTTCATCTTGCCTAGATACTGGAGAAGTCCGAGAGCGAGCGCGAACGTGGCGCCGCCTTCTTCGGAGTCGGTATCGTCTATGCCGATGATGAGATGCTTCATTGCCCGCGTCAGGATTTCGCCGGTGATGATGTCCCTGCCGGACGCTTTTTTGCCGTCCGCGGTCACGCCGGCGCCGTCACGGGATTCCGAACCGCGGATTCTTATGTCGCAGACACCTTCGGCGGTCTTCATCATCTCGGTGAGGGAGTAGGCGGGTCCTCCGAAGCAGCGTATCTGCTGCACAATCATATCGCCTTCACGCCTGACATCGGAGATTCCGACGGCGGAGAGCGGGAACGAGCCTATCTTAACGGCATCGGGGCTTTCGCTGGCGTTGGCGTTGCCGTCGTCACCGCCTTTGCCGCCGCTGCTTATTCCGTCTTTCAGCGCCGCATACTCAATGAGGAACATGCCCTCGCGGTGTCCGCCGAAGACCGCTCCTTTTGCCAGGGAATGGTGGTAGGTGCAGAAAGCCGCACAGCCGGCACTGCGGCATTCATGGTAGATTGCCACGCGGTCTTTGTCGACGGTGGTAAAGATTCTCTTGCAGGAGCTTTGAAGCATCACGCTACGCGCCATGTATTTCGCGGGATTTCTGCCGCGTTTCTCCTCTTTTACGAGGACGCATTTCTCATCCGCGAGACGGTTTACCCAGTCCTGAACCGTGCTTCGCGGAAGTTTCGTCACGCATTCTATGTCGTGAACGGTAAAAAAGCCGTTTTTGAGGGTGCATTCCCTCATCAAATCCAGAAGTTCGCGCCTTTTCTCAATTACGCCCGCCATGATTTTCCTTTATGTAGAGCAGGTCCGAGATGATTGCGCTCGCGGTCTCGAAGGAACCCGCACCCTTTCCTATTAGGGTCACGTCCCCTGCCAGATCCGTTCTTGCGGTCACGGCGTTGAGGGTGTCCTTGACGACGAGGATGTGGTTCTTCGGAAGGATTCTGGGCGCTACGCTGAGGGTTTCCCGCTCGGCATCGATCTCGCCTATGAGGCGGATTGTCTTGCCGTCCTCGAGTGCAAGTCCGATGGCATCCGAGGACATGTTGTCGATTCCGGTTATCTCCACGTCGTCGAGGGTCTTGTCGAAGCCGAGGACGGTGTTTGCGAGGATCACGAGTTTTATCGCGGCGTCAATGCCTTTTATGTCGTATGTGGGGTCGCTCTCGGCATAACCGAGTTCGCGGGCTTCGAGGAGCGCCTGCTTGTAGGTGAGTTTCTCGTCCGACATCCTCGTGAGGATATAGTTGCAGGTGCCGTTGAAGACGCCGTAGATCTTCTTTATTTTGTTTCCGGCAAGTCCGTGCTGGAGGGCGTGGATTATCGGGATTGCGCCGCAGACCGTAGCTTCGTATTTCAGAAGGCAGTTGTTCTCGTCCGCCATCTTCTGAAGGGACTTGAATTCCAGGGCAATCGGACCTTTGTTCGAGGTTACGACGTTCTTTCCGCGCGAGAGCGCCGCTTTTATGTAGTCGAGCGCCGGCTGTCCGGTCGCGGCGTTTGTCGGCGTTACCTCGACGAGGACGTCGTATTCGGCGGTCTCGATAATCTTCTGCGGCGTTATAGAGGTGTCGCCGCAAAGACCCGTCTTCTTCTTCGCCAGAAGGACTTTGGCGACGTTGAGTCCTTTGTTGTCGATGATTCCGCTTTTCGAGTCGGCGATTGCGGTTATGATGATGCCGAGGTTTTTGTCGGCAATTATCTTTGCGAGTCCCTTGCCCACCGAGCCGAAACCGAGGATGGCTATCTTCAGTCTGTCCATGTTATGTTGTCCCCCGAATCGAAATTGAAGCCTTCTCCCTCCAGAGGCTCGACAATAAGCAGATTCTTTTCTTTGGCGATCTCGCGGAGTTTTATCATGGCTTCGGTGATTCCCTGTATGCTGTCGGATTTGAGGATCATCTTCGCCGATGTCGGCTCGTTAATTGCCGGCATTATCATGGAGAGTTCGCCTACTTCCGCCGATCCAGTGGCGTCTATCTGCTCGACGGTGTCGCTCATGTCGGTGTGGATGAGGTGCCCTATGAGGATCACGGATTTTCGTATCAGATAACGCTCTTCGTCGATTCTGACTATGGATACGTCGCTTTTTTTGAGTTCTTCCTTAAGCTGTTCGAGTTTTTGTCTTTGTATGTCTAAAGTAATCTCTACGTCGAGCGTCCCCGACGTGGAGAGCGGATCTCTCTCGTGGATGACCGATCTGATGTTTCCGCCGAGATCCGAGATCGGTTTGAGCGCTTTGACGAGCTGCCCGGGAGAGTCCGTTACTTCAAGTTTCATTGATATCTGCATTATCAATCAGTACCTTTATATGAGTTGTTTCCCTTTCTATAGTTTGTTTCCCTTTCTATGAGTTTGTTTCCAAGCTGATATGTTTTCCATATTGCTTTCTTTACTGTTATTATGTTTATGAATTATCCATGATTAACGCTGTGAATCATCTCAGAGATTTTTGAGTTTGCTGTCGACTTTGGCGAAGAAGTTCTTGCCGAGGTTGACGAAGAGCGCAGGTTCCGAGGATTTTTCGAAGGATATCTCGCTGCCGTTGGAGAGTTCGGTGATGTGCTGACCGTCGAGGACGAGGTCGGCGGGGTTGGGGCTGTCGAATTCGACAACGAGGCGTCTGCGGCTGCTGACCACGTGCGGACGCGACGAGAGATAATACGGCGCAAGCGGGATTATCAGGAAGTTGTCGGTCCACGGGTCGACTATGGGACCGCCGGCGCTCATGGCATAGCCCGTGGAGCCGGTCGGCGTGCTGACTATTATTCCGTCGGCACGGAATCTTTCGGCGGGGACGGCGTCTATGTTGATGATGAAGTGGAGTATTTTTGCGGGGCGCGATGTCGCAATGACCGCCTCGTTTAAGGCATCTCCGGCGTATTCGCCGTCCACGAGGACATGCAGGCGCATACGCTCTTCTATGAAGTATTTCCCCTCCTCGATTTTGCGTATGTAATCCGTTGCCTCGTCGGGGTCGAGTTCGGTCAGGAATCCGACATGCCCGCGATTTATGCCGACTATGGGGATCTGTTTCCTGAGCTGTCTCACGGTATGAAGGACGGTGCCGTCACCGCCGATTACCACGGCGATGTCGGCGGAGAGTTCGGATATGTCGGATACCGCCGCTCCGCTTATCCCCGCGGCATTGGCGGTGTTCCTTTCCATGACGGTCTCATGCCCGCGTCCGCTTAAGTATTCGGATACGGTCTTTGCAAGCGATATCGCATCGCTGTTGTCGGGTCGTGCCACGATTGCGAATTTCATCTTTATCACCCCGTTTTCGTTTTGGGTCTGTTTTTTTGTGTTTGTGTTGTCCGGCGTTTTTTCTTTATCTCAGGTATTCGACGGCTTTGTTGTGAATTTTGCCGTTGGTGGCTATGAGGCACTGTCCGCGGCTTACGTCGTCGGTGAAGTGCACGGGCTGCCCGTTCTTGTCGGTTACCCTGCCGCCCGCTTCCGTGCAGAAGAGGATTCCTGCCGCGGCATCGGTCACGCGCAGGGTGTTTCTGAGGTCTATGAAGCCGTCGAGCCTGCCGCAGCCGACATAGCAGAGTTCGAGTGCGGATGCGCCGTAGAGTCTCCAGCGGCGGATTTTCGTGCCGATTTTGAGGATGGTCTCGGGGTCGAACTTCTTGCAGTAGACGCTGATTGTGCTCTTCTCGAGGAGGTTTGTCGCGGAGACGTTTACCCGCTTTCCGTCACGGTATGCGCCTTTTCCGAGTTCGGCGTAGAAGGTTTCGCCGTGTGCGAGGTCGCGGACATACGCCTTTTTTGTGACTCCGGATTCGGCGTATGCGACCGAGAGTGCGTAGAACGGGTTGCCGGTGACGGCATTGTGCGTTCCGTCGACGGGGTCGAGGTAGATGGTTCCGGTGCTTCCCCCCATGTCGATGTGCCCTATCTCTTCGCTGATGAGATCTTTGCACGGACAGTCGCGCCTGAAGCATTCTATGACTATCTCCTCGGCGATTTCGTCGATGGCTTCGGTGGGGGTACCGTCCGCGCCCATTTTGATGACGTTTCCGCCTTCTTCCGTCCCTATTAGCGGCGATATCGCCGCAGTTACCTTTTCCGCCGCGGTCTCACAACACTCTAAAAATTCCATTTCGTACTCCGGTTAATGAATCATTATTCGCTTAGTTTATTTAAGTTGTCAGTAATATAATATTAGAGTTTGATCAATCATGAAAGAACAGACTGAAATTGGTAAGCTAAAGGAAGGACGATATGTTGTCGTCGATGATGAGCCGTGTAAGATTTTGAGCATCGCTATCTCAAAACCGGGTAAGCACGGTGCGGCAAAGTCAAGAATTGATGTTGTAGGTATCTTTGACGGCGTTAAGCGCTCAATCGTCCAGCCGGTCACGGCAAAGACCTATATCCCCGTCGTCGAACGCTGTATCGCTCAGGTTATCTCGATTGCGGGCACAAGCGTCCAGCTCATGGATGCCAAGACATTCGATATGTTCGAGCTTCAGGTCAGCGAGGATGTCGCGGCAAAGCTCGTCGCGGGAACCGAGGTTCCGTATATCGCGTCACTCAACAAGAAGAAGCTTGATATCGACGAGTAATCGGTCGGGTTTCATTATATTAGATATCAGATTAAAAGGACAGCAGTCTTTTATGCGTTGATGCGTTGATGAAATGCTTCTTTTGAGGCGTTTCGGATACAATATCAATATTATTTCACTTTCTGCCGGATTTTGAGTTTCGGAGTTCTGAGAAGAGTTTTGTTTTAAGTTTTTTTGACTTTTTCAGAGAGTCGGGTTGCCGCGTTCTTATTCGAGGCTGAGAATGCCGGCGAGTTCGCCGAAGTTTTCTATGGTGTAGTCGGGGATGACGTCTTTTGCGGGGATCTTCATCCAGTCGCCGTATTTTGCGTAGACGCTTGTCATGCCGAGTCTGTTGGCGGGTTCGATCTCGCGGCGGAGGCTGTCGCCGACGACCATGGAAACGCCCGCGGCTGCTCCGAGTTTTTCAAGGGCACAGAGGAAGGTGGGGGGCTCGGGTTTTCTTGCGCCGGAGATGTCGGGGGAGACTGCGCAGTCGAAGTATTGCGCGAGGTTGGTCTTTGTCAGCCGCTTTTTGGCCTGCGAGCTTTCGGCGTCGGTGATGATTGCAGTCTTTATCCCCGCGCTTTTTATCTTTTCGAGTGTGGGGACAACGTTGTCGTAGAGGACGAGGGAGTTGAGTTTTACGCTCTCGTAGATGCAGACGGCGGTTTCGTAGTCGGCTTCGTTATAGATGCCGTTGTCTTTCATGAATTTCTCGATGTTGGCGTGGTTTTCGTAGCCGAGACCGCTGTTTAAGAAGTAGCGCATGAGGTCCCAGTCGGTACCTTTGCCGAGAAATTCGCAGATCTTTCCGCACGAGGCAATTTTCGCGGCGGCGAAATCGAAGAGGGTGTTGTCCATGTCGAAGAGTATGGCGTTTATTTCCGTTTTTGCCGCTGTGCAGGTGTTCATGATACTTTCTTGTATTTTTCCCTAAATAAATGCGGCGAAGTTGACCGAAAATCCGTGCCGATTGCACCCGCAGGCGTTCTGCTGGTCTGCGGACGCAGGCGTATGCGGATAAGAGTTGTCAAAATGCGAAATGAGAATTCAAAGAAAAAGTTTGGGGTTTTACCCCGCTTATGCCGTCGACGGGACCCGAACCCGCGACCTCCAGATATCTCAGATATCAAAGCGCCCCGAAATGTGCTCAAAAACCCTATGAGTCTGGCGCCCTAACCAACTAGGCCACGACGGCACTTCAGTTTTTTGCCGTTGGTTTGGTGCACACAAAGTGCATATTTAAAACGACGGATAATTTATTAAAGTTTATGATATTCACCTGCGGCGACGGGACCGCAGGGTGCCGATGCGGGTCGGTGACGGGGCAAAGGCGGGTCAACTGCGGTCAGTGACGGCGTTTGTCGGGCGAGATCTTCTGTCTGCTCTTTGTGGGCCGCATCTTGGAGGGTCTTTTTGCGCCGCTCTGCGGGCGGTGTGCGCCTGAGTTCGAGGGTCTGCCCGCGGGGCGCGTGCGTGGTCTGCCGGCACCCGGGTTGCGGCGGTTTTCGCCGCGGTCGCCCTGTGAGTCGCGGTATCTGCTTCCGGTATGTCCGGAGTAGGGATTTCTTCTCTCGCTGTTTATCGAGTTCTTCGGCATGTATCCGAGTCTTGAGTCCGAGGCGCCGTATCTCTGCGGCGTGTGCGGGGCAAAGGATCTTGACGATGCGGACGAACGTCTGCCGCCGAAGTCCTCACCGCCATAGTCGTCGTAATCGCCGTATCCGCGTGAGGGACGGGCATAGGATGAGGGTTTGCCTGCGGAATATGAGGGTTTGCCGGCTGTCTTCGGTCCCGGGGATTTTGAGGAGCCGGACTTTGAGGGCTTGTGCGGTCTGCCGCTGTTTTGTCCTGCCGCGGCGTCCGAACGGCGCGATGCCGTATCCCTTCCCCTTGCCAGAACCATGGTCCTGCCGCGTGCCTGAAGGAGGATTGTGCCGCTTTCTTCGGCGACGGCTTTCGGGTCGATGTCGGTGTTCCTGAGCCATTTGACCTTGATTATGTCCTCGGTCTTTGTCTGGCGGCGAATCTCTTCGATGATATTGTCGGTGCAGCCCATCTTTCCTATCCACAGGGTTGCTTTCAGCTCATGCAGGTCTTTGGGGGTATATTTATTGTAAGCCTTGTCGTTACTCATTATTTTTCCTCTCCGGCAGAGGATAACGGCGGATTGCGCCGCAATTCTCGCATGTCACGATTACTTTGTTCCTGTATATCCTTGTCTTCACATTGCGCCCGGGCATAAAAAAACTGTTGCACTTGCGGCAGAAATAACGGTTATACGGTTTTTTTATGCGGATTCTGTACTTCATTGCGAGGGTTCTCGCATGTTTTACGCAGGTTGCGCAGAATGCCCCGTCCGCTCCGTCCGTTGCGCCGTTCCCTTCGGCTCCGGCATTTCCGGCATGCTCTATTGCAAGCTCAAAGAGCCGGTTTATTCTTTCTTCCGCCAGGGAACGCTGTTTTACACGGTCGTTACGTCTTGCCATATTCGCTTTTTTATGCGTCGTTTACGCGCTTTTTTGCGTCGCTTCTTCCCGATTGTGCGCAGCGGTTATCTCCCGCCGGTGTGCTTCTCTATTGTTTTCAGTTACGCGTCTCTATATATTGCACATGCAAAGGTATAATACACGCGGAAAATCACACGGAAAAAGGTCGGTTATTGAATCTGTTATTGAGTGTTATTTGAGGATTCTTACCCTGCGGCCTTCGAGGACGAGTCTGTCGTCGCAGAAGAGTGCGAGTGCCTTGGGAAGGGCTATATGCTCTTCTTTGAGGATTCTCTCGGCAAGGGTGTCTTCGTCATCGTCGTCGAGGACGGGGACGACGTGCTGGAGGATGATTGCGCCGCTGTCCATGCCTTCGTCTACGAAATGGACGGTGCAGCCCGCGACTTTTACGCCGTATTCGACCGCCTGACGCTGTGCGTGCAGTCCCGTGAATGACGGCAGGAGTGCGGGGTGGATGTTTATCATGCGGCCTTTGAAGGCTCTTGCGGTCTCGGTGTCAAGGAGGCGCATGTAGCCTGCGAGGACGAAGACGTCGGGGTTTACCTCCGCCATCGTGCGGCGGAGCTCGGTGTTGTAGTCGTCGCGGGTCTTAAAGCTGTTGAAGTCGATGATTTTTACGGGGATTCCCGCTTTTTCCGCACGCTCTATGGCATATGCATCGGGCTTGTCGGTGATGAGGCAGACGATTTTTCCGTTGATACTGCCGTCTTTTACCTTTTCGATTACGGACTGAAAGTTTGATCCTCTGCCGGAGGCGAGCACTGCGATGCGTTTCATGTATACTTATTGGTTTTTATCGGAAAAAAAGTGTGTTCTTCATTCCCCTTCTTCGTTGTCGTATTCTTCGGAGTCTGCGTCAGTGTCGCATTTCTTCGGGACGGTTACCTGTATCTCGACGATCTTTCTGCCGCGCATTCTGAGGACCTGCATGGTTATGCCGTTTTCGAGCGTTATTACCTCGTTGCTCTTCGGTATGTGTCCGAGTCTGTTGGTGATGAGTCCGCCCATGGTCTTGTAGGATTCCTCGGTGGGCAGGTTGAGGGAGAGTGCGTCGTTTATCTTGCCAATCGGCGCCACTGCGTTGATTATGTAGACGCCTTCGCTTATGTCGCGGATTTCGGGTTCTTCCTCGTCGAATTCGTCCATGATTTCGCCGACAAGCTCCTCGAGGATGTCTTCCATGGTGATGAGTCCCGCAAACGAGCCGTATTCGTCGGCGACGAGGGCGATCTGCATCTTGCGGTTCTGAAGCTCGTTTAAGAGGTCGTCGATCTTCTTGGTTTCGGGGACGAAATAGGGTTCGTAGACGAGGTCGTCGATGGTTGCGCCGGCTTTTTTCTCGTAGATTGCCGAGAATATGTCCTTTACGTTCAGGATTCCGGTGATGTTGTCGGTCTCTTCTGAGTAGACGGGGAGTCTGGTAAAGCCGGTTTCGTTGAACATGGCGACGGCGTCTTCGAGGTTCTTTGTGTGTTCTATCATGCAGACGTCGCCGCGCGGGGTCATGATCTCGCGGGCTACGGTGTCGGAGAATCTGAAGACGCGGTAGAGCATCTCGTGTTCTTCCTCCTCGATTGTGCCGCTTTCTTCGCCGACGTCGATCCACTGCTTGATCTCTTCTTCGGTGACTGTGGGGGCGAGTTCGGCGTCGATCTTGAAGAGTTTTTTGAGTCCGTCGTATATCCAGAAGACGGGGGTGAGGATGTATGAAAGGATTAGGATGAATTTTGCGGCGAAGAGGGCTACTTTCTCGGGGTTTTTGGCGGAGTAGGTCTTGGGTCCTATCTCGCCGAAGATGAGCATGAGTATGGTTACGACTCCGGTTGCTATGCCTACTCCGATGTCGCCGTAGATGTTTAAGGCAACGGCGGTGGCTATCGATGCGGCGCCTATGTTTGCGATGTTGTTGCCGACGAGGATGGTGATGAGGAGGTGGTCGGTGTTCTGTTTGAGTTTGGCTATCGCTCTTGCGCCGCGTTTTCTGGATTCGAGGAGTGCTCTGGTCTTGGCGTGGTTTATTGAGACGAGCGCTATCTCCGAGCCGGAGAAGAATGCGGAGAGTCCGAGGCAGATTACAAAAAGAGCGATGTTCAGGTTGTCAATCATTTTTTATTGCGTTTTATCGGTGATTTACGTGAGTGTTCGTAATCTTTACAAATGTTGCTAGATTAATTGTTTTATTGATTCATCAAATTATCTTTGAAAAATATAATGTTCAAAATATCACAATATACCTTCCCAGGATCCTTATGTGGAGCAGATGTATGGGACATAGAAATATTACATTCATTTGATTTAATTTGCAATTGATTCTAAATATACTATCATTAGTTTTATAATAAATCAATTTGTAATTATTCGTAAGTTGTGATAAACTGATGATTAAACGTATTCACATAAAGCAATACCGAAAACTCAAAGATATGGATATTACTTTTAACAAAGGAATAAACATTATATCCGGAACAAATGGAACCTGTAAATCATCACTTCTCCACATTGTGAGTAACTCATTCCAGACCGTTAATAAAGGTCAACACTGTGATTTTGTTACGGATAAATCATGTATTGAGACAATAAAAGTGATAAATAATACACTGAATCCCAAAATTGAAAACCTTACAAAAGGTGATAAAGAATACAATGATCCTGCTGTAGATGTAAAAGGTACATTATTCACAGTAGATTACGTGAATTCACCTTCATTAAATTTTAGGAAACATAATTCTACTAAATCTGGTTTGGAAAAAAGATCTCGATATGCAATAAAACCACAATACAACAGTAAACACTCAGAGTCATTACCATTCTGTCCCATTATCTATTTGGGACTTTCAAGACTTGTTCCAATTGGTGAATTCCAGCAAGATGAAGATTTAACTAAGCTTAAAAAATCACTTCCGGAGAAATATCTCGATGAGACTCAAAAGATTTATGGGGATTTAACACATCTCAAAATTGACTCTATCAGTACTCAAAATATGGGCAATATTAAAGTGAGGTCAGAATTTATTACCGATATAGATGGTATTGATTCAAATACAATTTCTGCTGGTGAAGATAATCTGTATATAATTATTTCCTCTTTAGTGTCTCTGAAATATTACTATGACTCAATTAAATCCAATAATGATATAGAAAGTATTCTTCTAATAGACGAAGCAGATGCAACACTTCATCCATCACTTCAGTTCAAATTGCTCAAGTTATTTGAAGAATTTTCTGACAAATATAAGATTCAGATTATTTTTACAACCCACAGTATATCAATGCTGGAATATGCATCTGCTAAAAAATATAATATAATATATCTTCTTGACAATATCTCAAAAGTATCCTTGCTTAATAAACCAGATATATATAAGATCAAAAGAATTTTGAAAAATGAATCTGTATATGATATCTATGATGAACATATTATTCCTGTATTCACTGAAGATAACGAATCACGTATATTTTTAAAAATTCTTTTTGAACATCTTGAAAAAATACACCCTGAATTTAAGGAAGTGAGTAGATATTTCCATTTTTTGGATGCAAGTATAGGTGCAGATAGTTTAACGAAGATGTTTCAGGACAGATATCTTAATAGATCAATAATACAAGCCATATGTATTTTAGATGGTGATCAAAAATATGATCTTGAAAACCATATCATTAAATTACCAGGGGATAGTTCTCCAGAAAATATGATCATGGAATATTCTAAAAAAATTTATGATACTGATGATTGTTTTTGGTCAAGTGAAACTATGATTGAGTTAGGTTTTACAATGAAATATTATCGGGATAATATCATGCCAGATATTGATAATATACAAATTCAAATTGAAAAACTGAAAAATGATGGCGAAACAACTCATGGTGTACAAAGGGAATTATCCAAAAAAGTATTCCATAATCACAATAAGTTCTTTGAATCCATGTTTAAATCATGGTTGCATAATCCAGAGAATTTAGATAAGATTGAACAGTTTTACAGCCATTTATATGCAATGTATAAAAAGGTTTCACCCATGTGCGGCATAGACCCAAATCTCTGGAAGTAGTAGCGAAATAAGGATATATTATCATTAAAAAGAGTCATAAATGAATAGTATGCCAAATATAACCTCCCCATTGAGATACCCCGGTGGTAAATCAAAATTTTATCAATATGTAAAGAGGTTGATCTATGCAAATGGTCTGAATGGTCATACATATATGGAGCCTTTTGCAGGCGGAGCAGGTTTGGCCATAAAGCTTCTGGCAAATGGCGATGTAAAACGAATAATAATAAATGATTTTGATCCTGCAATTTATTCTTGCTGGTATTCTTTTTTGAACTATACCGATGAATTTTGCGAATTGTTGGAGAGAACTGATATATCCCCTACTGAATGGAAAAAACACAAAGATATATACACAAAATGTGATATGAGTGATAAATTCTCTCTTGGATTCTCAACGTATTATCTTAACCGTACAAATATATCTGGTATAATTAAGGGGGGAATAATAGGCGGCATAAATCAGAAAGGGACATACAAAATGTCTGCTAGACTAAAAAAAGATAAATTATGCGAACGTATAAGAAATATTGCAGAATACAAAAACAATATTGTTCTTCTGAATTACGACGCAAAAGATCTTCTATCTAAACATAATCTGCGTAAATACAGAAACGTATTTATATATTGTGACCCTCCATATGTAAAAAAAGGACATCAATTATATAGCAATTCATTTTGTGAAAATGACCATCGGGAATTGTCCAAATTAATGTCATTATGCACTCGCAAATGGGTGGTTACATATGACATATGCCCACTGATATCTGAATTATATTCAAAATACCGCACAAGTTATCTAAATGTGAATTATTCTGTTCACAATGTCAGAAAATCAAAAGAGTATATATTTTTCAGTGAAAATATGATTCTTCCAGAAGATTTAACCGATAAATGAACCTATATGCTATTTATTAGTTCAAATATGATCCCAGATCTCTTTTACTTTAAGCACGTAAACCATCCATAATTTATGGCGAGTCCAACACATATGACGGAACAAATGATCTCTAAAATACGATATACAAAATGAGTGAAATTGTGTAAAAGAACTCTATTTGAAAATTTGCCAGCCTCACATCCATATTTTGAGATATCGCTTCGCACCTCAAACATTATTATTTATCGATTTCAGAAGGTCAACTTCGTCAGAGGGGATTCCGGCCAATAATCAATATATAAATTATATTTTGCTCCATTAGTCGAATATGTAAATATAACTATATTTCGGATTCATTCTTGAAGCGATATTTTGCTTTTCCCTGACCGTTTACAGCCGTTATCACTTTTATTTCATCGCGTAATCGGGCAATTACTGCCCTTGCCGTTGAATCAGAACAGTGCAGTATCTCCTTTACTTCAGAATATCCGAATATCTGATTATCTCCTATTGAGAAATATATCTTTTCGATGTTTTTTCTCGTATGTTCACTATATCTGAGATCGGACATCGCCGACATTATTGTTTCAATCGCTAACTTTTCATCTCCAATCGCCGATTTTTGTGTATCAATCGCTAACTTTTCATCTCCAATCGCCGATTTTTGTGTATCAATCGCTAACCTTTCATCTTCAATCGCCGATTTTTGTGTATCAATCGCTAACCTTTCATCTTCAATCGCCGATTTTTGTGTATCAATCGCTGACTTTTCATCTTCAATCGCCGACTTCTGCTTTGTATCCGTATTTTTATCCACAAAAGACAGTCTTAGAATGGTTCTGTCAGGCTGATACAGTTCCTCAACTTCGGGCATTTTCCAACCTTCATCATTCCATATGCTGAATATTTCCGGCACTCCGCTTCCTGCCCGTTCCCCGACATGTATCAGATTGAACATTTTCATGATTGTTCTGTTTCTTGGCTCAGATATGCCGCCTTTAAGCATTTGTGCCTTGCCTGTTATGATGCTGCCTGGATTTTCCATAACAATTGACTCCGGATCTTTCAGAATCACAATACCACGTGAAAAATTAAAATCGGCATTTGCAAAGCAATTTGCCAATGCTTCTCTGATAGCCTTATGCACGGGTGTCTCATCTATACGGGTAATTCCGTCTAATTTGAACGGCTTTTTAATATCTCTCAGCAGTTTTCTTTCCATCTGGAAAAAGAAATCCATTAAGTTACCCGACCATTCGCCGGAACTGGATTCCAACCGGTCAGTCCATCGGATCGACGGATCAAGCATTTCCCTATAATCAAGGAAATAATCCGGAAACTCATATCTGATTTTATATTCTTCTCCGAACATAAGAAGTCCGGCAACGGTAGGGTGTAATTTACCATCTACATCAGAAACAGATGCGGCGCCTATTCGCTCAAGATAAGCAATATCATCAAGCTTATGCCAGACATGATCAGGATTCACTGCCGCATGCCGGGTACGAAAGCTCTTAACTGTTTCGGAATAAAAGATATCAGTATCCATATTGAGCAGGATTTTGTTGTCCATACCCTTTTCCGCCTGATCTCTTAACATCCCTCTGACTTCAGCTTCAGAACAGTGATAGTCTCCCTCGTGATCTCTTCGAAATGTACCTCCAAACAGGTCATCGTTGATATAAACCGGCTTGTAAACACGATCTGCTTTTGAAACATAAATGACAATAATGACATCGCCGTTAACCTCATATGTCTCAACATTATCCTTATTCAGCAGATTGATGCTTACTTTCCTGCGGTTATTTATGGTGTCCCAAAAATTCTTGAGAAGCTTATTCGTGTTCTGCAGGTGGGTAGTATACCAACTTCCATCCTTGCGTTCCCCGACGCCAAGTATGATTACTCCGCCGTTGCAGTTTGAAAAAGAAGAATAAGTGTCCCACAGACTATTAGGAAGCCCCCCGTTTGCTTTCTTTACTTCCAATCTGTTTCCTTCACGATATTCATCAAAAAGGGACAGATCAAACGCACCCTGCTTCATCTTTATCTCCTGTATTATACTTTTCCGGATTTACTTTTTTCATAGGATTTTTCTGCGTAGGATACGATCCGCGTGTGCCCCGTAAGAACCGCTCCCCTGTAATTCCTTAATTATATGTTTGGTTATTTTGATATTCAATCATTTTGCAGTTTCTTACAATATACCAGGCATCCGGAAATCTGTCTGATATCAACTTTTCCTCAAAAATACCTGTGTTACCCTTCGAAGATTGCCTTGAGGAGACCGATTTCGCCGGCGATGAACTCTTTCTTTTCTTTGAGTGTGAGGGTCTTTCCGAGGTTGAGGTCGTCGATTTCGAGGGTTATGTGCCGCCTGTATCCGCAATCGGCGAGGTATTTAAGGACTTCCTGTGCCTCGGGGCTTTGGGATACGGGGAGGTGGACGCGGTTTGATTGGGTTCCGCCGGCGTGGACGTTGACAATTTTGTCGAAGTACATGTCTATGTATCGGATTGCGTCTTCCGTTGTTTTTTTGCCCGCGCCCGCCAGCGCATGGGAGATGTCGAATGTGAAGTAGAGGGGTTCGTTTTCACAGCCGCGGCTGTCGCTGTTGTCGCCGTTGTTGTTGGTGCCGTTTCCGGTGCCGCCTTTTACGGGGAGCATGTCATTCATCCTGAGGTATCTGAACGCGATGTCGTCGGGTTTTTCTTCGCATTCGTAGTTGTTGTAGTAGCCGCTTACGCCGCCGTCGAGGAAGTATTTCATCTGCCCGGGGTCTGTGAGCAGGGCGTTGACTGCGGGCTGCATGTTCTCGATTGCGACCATAACGCCCGCACCCGCACTTCCGCCCGCGGACTGCTCCGGCGAGGTATTCGCTTTCGCCTTGAGTTCCTTTCTCGCGGCATCGATGCTGTCGAGGAAACGGCAGAGTTTGAGGTAGTCATAGACCCCGGGCTGCCGTTTGGCTGTCCTTCGTCCGGGGTGGAGGGTCAGGACTTCGGCGCCGAGGTTGTGTGCCGTTATCAGTGCCCGCCTTGCCCAGAGTGCGGAGACGCGGGCGATGTCGGGATTGACCGAGCAGGGGTTGAGGTCGAGAACGGGGGTGTGGACGGTTATGGGGGAGAGCTGCGGGAATCTGCCGAAGAGCTCTTTGAGGTATCGGTCGGCGGCGGTGTCGGGGTTTGACATGTAGTCTTTGGGCATCTCGTTGACCCAGAATACGGGGGTTTCAAGCCAGAATTCGACGGAGTCGCATCCGGCACTCACGGCACTGCGCAGGATGTCTTCGAGTGTGTATTCGTGGAAGAACATCGTCGAAACCGAGTATTTGGGATGTTTTCCGGTTCGGGATGCCTTTTCCGGTTCGGGTGCGGGGGGTTTCGAATCGGCGGCGGACATTTGTATCTTCTGAAAATAGGGTGCGGTATGGGATAATATCTTTGTTTCGAGCAATTTCAGAGCAGGTCTTTTAGGGGTATTCTCTCGTCCGTTTTCCATTCGACATTGCCGTCGAAGGATCTGCCGGTGAGGAACATGCCGGCGGCGCTCGGGGAGTCGAAGGTGAGGTCTTCCATGAGTATGCCGTCGACGATCTTTCCCTGATGTTCGAGTGTGCGGCGCTGGATGCCGATTTTGTCGTTTATGCTTCTGGATATGTTTGCCGAGAGTTTTGAGCCTTTTCTGAGGATTACATGCCGCTTTGTCGTTTTGCCGCAGAGGACGGGTATCTCCGCCCAGCCGTAGCAGCTTTTGTCTTTGCGGGTGTAGAAGAAGATGTCGGTCAGTTTGTCCGACCACATCCAGTCGTTCTTTGCGGGTGCGGAGAGGTTGGTCCTCGGGAATATCATGTAGGGGAAGCAGCGGAGGTAGGTGATTATTTCTCTCTCGTATTCTTCGCATCTGCGCAGCGTTTCGGCGTCGAGTTCGTAGTGCTTCCTGCGGTATTGTGCGTTGCAGTCGGCTTTTGCGGGTGCGGGGGTGAGGTTGACGAAGTTTGTCATCAGGTATATGGCTTCGCAGACGGCGTTTTCAAGGTATCCGAGTTCGCCCGCGGTGATTTCGCGGCTGCACCGGAATGCCGCCGCGGTGTGCCACTTTGAGTCGAGTTCGCCGGAGTGGGTGTTTTCGAGGCGGCGGTATATTGTTTCGTGACCGGACTGGTCGACGTAGAGGGAGTCGGTGCCGATGAGGAGCATGATTATGCCTCTGCCGTCGAGGAAGTCGGCGTATTTTTTGAGGTCTTCTCTTTTTACCCTGAGTGCCCGGAATGCCGGCGAGCCGTCAAGTTCCATGGTGATGTTGCCGTCGTATGTGCAGTCTTCGAGATGAATGTTTACGCCCGACATTTGTGGATAGGGTTAGTTTTACCTTTTAATATCATTTGCGATTGTGCGGGTTCATATTGTTGTATTAATCCGCGGATTCGGGGGGATAACGGCGTGATTTCGGGGGTGGCGGGGGCGGTATTATTTAATCGGATGACCAATGTATATGCAGGTCATGTCCCGCAGGCGGCGGGGATGACACGGGGAGTGTTTATGGATCTTTTAACCGAGATGTTTAATCGCCACGGTACCGTTTCCGATAGGGTGAAGTCGGTTGAACAGCCTGACGGCGGGTTTCTGAATCCGGCGCTGATGACCGTTACCGTGCAGGGCGAGGGCGATTGGGTTCTTAATCGCGATGAGTCGACAAATCCGGATCTTACGGAGACTGCGGTCTACTACCTATGGATGTTCATGCTGGGCAGACCTGCGGAGAAGGCTTTCGGTACCTGTCTGTATGCGGCGATTATGGATGATCAGGATGATATTGCCCGGGAGATGATCTCGGGTATAAAGAAGCTTGACAGGGATTCGGTTGTCAATGCGGTGAATGTCTGCGGGTTTGACGTCTGTTACAAGGCGGATGTTCCTTATACCGAGGTCGACATGATGATGCCGGATGATGCGACGATAGACAACATTATCGTGATGGTGAAGCGTGCGCTTGCGTTCTCGGATGAGCAGGGTCTGGCTTCGATAGGTCCTGTCGGGTTCGACGGCGGTTATTCGGCTACGGTGAGGAACGGGTCGGGCGATTTCATGACGGTGGATACGATATGGAATTTCAGGACTTCGTGGTCGATGCCGGATGAGAGGGATACTCTGCGTGTGCTTATGTACTGGCGTCTTTTTATGCATTCGAGCTGTTCCGAGTCCGAGAAGAAGAGGGTTCGGTTTATCGGCATCTTTAATCCCCGGCGCAACGAGGTTTACCGCATTCCGGTGGCGAACATTCCCGACGATCTCATAGTGACGCTCGACAGGGATGTTATAGAATACAGGGTTGTGTGACGTTGTTCAGAAGCGCGGTTATTAAATCTTTTATTACATATTATCTCCGTTGATGCAGCGGCGGTGATGTTACGGAGAAGAACCGATTGGAGGCTTTCAGCGACGGCGTTCTGGCGATTATAATTACGATTATGATTCTGGAGCTGAAGATGCCGGGGGGCAGCGGCGTTGAGGATCTGCTGGCGCTGGGTCCGACGATACTTGCTTATGTCCTGAGTTTTTTCTTTATCGCGATTTACTGGGTGAATCATCATCTTATTCTGCATGACGTTACGAATGTCAACAGGAAGATTCTGTGGTGCAATATCGGGTGGCTCTTCGTGATGTCGTTTATTCCGTTCGGCACCGCGTGGGTGGGTTCGTATCCCGATTCATGGACGCCGGTTACGCTTTATTTTGCGGATATGTTCCTTGCCTGCATTACTTTCCATCTGATGTATTATCTGATTGCCTGCGAGAACTGCAATAACGGCAGGTTCCGCCTGACTCCGCGCAGTATCATCAGTATTCTTACCTACTTCCTTGCCATGCTCCTCGGCGGCATTAATCCGCCGGCGGCATACGTCGTTGTTGCCGTTGTCTCCGCATGGTGGATCTTCCCCGAGAACGGTAAAGACGAAACGGCAGGCTTCTGCGAGAGGTGCCAAGTGGGCAAGTGATTGTGAGACTATGGTACTGGGATAAAGCATGGGATTATAATCCGATGGTTGAGGGGTGAAGCATGGGATTATGATACGATGGTTGAGGAGGGAAAATATGTACTTTTTTTGGGTGGATTTTCCCTAAGAAATGGAGAGAAGAGAGGATGAAAGGGTGATGAATTGAGGATATGAGAGAATTGTGTGTCCGTGTATATGTGAAGGTCTTTCGTTCACGGATTCGAGAAGTATGAGCATCCTAAATGGAATTCGAAAGATTATTTAAAGACCAAACGAAAATGCAATTGTAACGTAACAGGGGGATTTTAAATCGGTGATAATTTGCGAGGTAATTCCTGATGACATGGAAAGGGGAAAAATACTAGTGACAAGTTTGTTTTTTTGTATATATTGGATGATAAAGTGATTATAGCTATAACTCAAAGGATATGAATGCGCAATGAAAACAAAGAATCTACCGCCATATGCGCCTACTTTAATTGAATCAACACGTGCTATAGGTTATTCGTTGGAAGCAGCAGTTGCTGATATTATTGATAATAGTATTGCAGCAAATGCCAATAAAGTTGATATTTTCTTCTTTCCAATTGATGGGGCTTATATTGCTGTTCTCGATAATGGAATAGGGATGAATGAGAAAGAGCTTGACCTTGCTATGCAGTATGGAAGCAAAAACCCTTTGGAAGCAAGAGATGCTAATGACCTTGGGCGTTTTGGTCTTGGCTTAAAAACAGCATCGCTGTCTCAGTGTCGATGCCTTTCTGTTATATCAAAACAGGGAGACGTTATTCTAGGACGCCGTTGGGATATTGACCATATAACTAATGTAGGTAATTGGTCATTGATTGTACTGGATGAGGAAGAAATTTCATCAATACCACAAATTGAATACTTAATGCAAGCTGAAAATGGAACACTTGTTGTCTGGCAAAATTTAGATAGGCTGAAGGTGGGTGAGATCAATTTTGAACTTGCATTAGGAAGAAAAATTGATAGCGTAAGAGAACATCTTTCTCTGGTTTATCACAGATATTTGAGCGGAGAAAGCGGCATAACAAAGTTGAAAATCTCAATAAATGGAGAGTTAATTCAGCCGTTTGATCCCTTCTTAAAAAGTAAGAGCACTAGGCCTATGGATGATGAAGTTTTGATCATCAGAGGTCAAAAGATCATTGTACGGCCTTATATCTTGCCCCATTTATCTCGAATGTCCGCTGAAGAGATAAAACAACTTGGAGGTAAAGAAGGCTTACGAAAACAACAAGGATTCTATATTTACCGTAATAAACGTCTATTAATTTGGGGGACATGGTTCAGAATGATGAGACAAGGTGATTTATCAAAACTAGCCCGCATTCAAGTAGATATTCTGAACACATTGGATGAATTATGGACACTTGATATCAAAAAATCTTCTGTTCTGCCTCCTGCTGAAGTTAGAAAAAACCTTGAGGTAATAATTGATCGTATTGCCGAAAAAAGCAAAAAAACATGGGTATTCAGAGGAAAAAAGGAAATCAGTGACACGATTGTGCATGTTTGGAACCGAATGAAGAATTCTAATGGGGATATTTATTATGAAATTAATAGAGAGCATCCATTGCTTAAACAGATAGTTGCTAACAATCAACAACTGGAAAAGCCTTTATATTCATTGCTTCAGCAGATTGAAAGAGGGTTGCCTCTTAACCAGTTATATGTTGACTTAAACAATGATGAGCAATTGCGCAACGAACAATCTCAGAGTGACATTGATATTGGTGCTGCATTAAGGGCAATGCTTGAATCCAGCAGTACCATGGAAGATAAAGAAACTCTACTCAATGCCATGAGTGGAATAGAACCGTTTTCTGCATATCCGCAGGTGGTTGAAGATATCAGAAAGGAGCTACAAATATGAGTTCAAATGTCGAACAACTGGAAAATAGTATTTCCGTATATATAAATACTCTATTTAAGGATGTACCGCCAACAGAAGAACAGTTTATAGAGAAAGCAACATATTTCCGCAAATGTAATGAACCAATAATGCCTGTTACAGATGATGAGTTTAATGAAATTCTGGTTCGTCTAAGGCAGAAGCTGGTAATACAGATGGATGTAGGAATCTACATAAATGACCGGAATAATGGGCATCAATCATGGCTTCCTGCAAAACGAGCTGATTTTGACTTCTATTTCTGGAACCGCTACAAAAAATATCTTGAGGAAGAGAAACAATGGAACCCTCGTGTAACATCAAATCTTGGCAAAATATCTGATGAAATATTGGACTTATGCGGAGATCCATCAGAAGACCACTTTGCAATTAAAGGTCTTGTGCTGGGAGATGTTCAATCTGGAAAAACAGCTAATTATACGGCTATCTGCAACAAAGCGGCTGATACAGGCTACCGTATTATAATTGTTTTAGCTGGATTGCAGGAAAACCTTAGAAAGCAAACACAAGAAAGACTGGATGCAGAATTCTCAGGAAGAAAAAGTGAATATTTTTTGGACCCAAAAGTTGAGCAAGTAATTAAAAATAGACCTGTTGGTGTTGGTCGTCATGGAGCAAAAAAGAAAATTGCATCATTTACTTCCGTAACTAAAGATTTTGACAGTGGGGTTTTAAGAAGTAACAACCTTGGAATTGAAAATGTTAATAGTCCGGTTCTTCTCGTAGTAAAGAAGAATAAAAAAATTTTGAACAACCTAATAAAATGGCTTTCTGACAATAATACACACAATGAAGCAGGGCAAATTGAATTGCCGCTCTTTTTAATTGATGATGAAGCGGATAATGCTTCTGTAAATACAAAAGATCCCGATTCTCAGCCAGCTGCAATAAATGATTGTATTCGCAGACTGCTTATGCTATTTAGTAAAACAACATATTTGGGAATAACTGCAACACCGTTTGCAAACATTTTTATTGATCCAGAGAATGATAAAGATTTGTTTCCTGCAGATTTCATATATGCTCTTTCAGCACCGACGAACTATATTGGAGCGGATCGCATATTTGGAGATGATAGCGATTATAACAAAATACTTGTATCTATTAATGCATCTGATTTTGAAAAATGCTTCCCGTCAAATCACAAAAAAGACTATATTGTCTCGGAACTTCCTAAAGACTTATATGAAGCAGCATGCTATTTCTTGCTTGTGAATGCGGTAAGGGACATTAGAGGCGATACCAATGAGCATAGATCCATGATGGTACACATCAGTCTATATACACTTGTTCAGAACCAGATTGCAGATATCCTGCGTGGTGAATGGCTTGAGCAAGTAAAATCTGATCTTAAGAATTATGCTCATTGTCCAAAAGAAAAAACCGAAAAAATCGAATCTATACGCATGCTACATTCAGTATGGGAGAAGTACAATCTGAGCGCAGTCTGTGATATCGGATGGGATGAAGTTCTTAAGAATTACCTATATAGGGCTGTTGCACCGATTGAAGTAAGAGCTGTCAATATGAAAACTGGCGCAGCTAGTTTGGATTATTTTAACCACAAGAATGATGGTTTACGTGTAATTGCAGTAGGTGGAAACAGTTTATCAAGAGGTCTTACTCTGGAAGGATTATGCGTCACTTATTTCCATAGAAATACAAAGATGTATGATACTCTGGTTCAGATGGGCCGCTGGTTCGGATATAGACCAAATTACGAGGATCTCATAAAGGTATGGATGACTGAAGAGGCAATTGACTGGTTTGGTCAGATTACCCGGGCAACTGCAGAATTAAAAGACGAAATTAGAATGATGCATAATGCTCATCAAACACCTCTAGAGTTTGGCCTCAAAGTTCGTCAAGATCCCGGTGCTCTTATAGTAACGGCACGAAATAAAATGCGTACGGCTACAGACATCACTTGCCCAGTGACGGTGTCTGGACATCTTCTTGAAACTCCACGCCTGAAAGCTTCCCTCCAGATTCTTGCTCATAACGAAAAAGTGTTTAAGGACTTTGTGAACTCATTGGCAGAAAACGGGGACAGACTATATGACGATGAAAGGACAAAAAGCCATTATTACTGGAAACATGTTCCAAGTGACTTAATATCACACTTGTTACTGGATTTTGAAACGCATCCCTGGCATTTGAACTTCAATGGACGTGGTTTATCTGAGTACATTGAAAATAATCAATGGCCAAATGGATGGGATGTTGTCTTAATTAAACGCGGTGAAGGTAATGCTTATCCTGGGGGCCTAAAATGTGGTGATGAGATTCTGACAATTGAATCCACTGAACGAAGGCAAATTGCTGTTGATTCAAAAATGCTTAGTGTAACTGGAAGCAAGGTTAGAGTAGGCTCTGGAGGGTGCACCAAAATTGGCTTAACCAATGACGAAATTGAAGAAGCAAAAAATAATTTCATACAAGAGACTGGGAAAAAGAATGCATCTGACAAAGCATATTTGATCAAAAACCGTGCTCCGATATTGATGCTTCATGTGATTCAGGCAGAATACAACGGCTCACACATAGAGAATTTACCGCCATTCCTATATGCCCTTGGGGTAGGTTTTCCTAAAACTGATTGTGACACAAATACGGCAAACTACAAAGTAAATCTTGTGGAACTCAAAAATTCAATTGGTTTTCCTGATGAATATGATGAGGATGAAGAAGAATGATTCTAATGAATACTTATGAGGAAGAATTAAAAGCAAAATGGAATGAAATTAGTTACCAAGATGGTGGTTCACTTCAGCTTGCAATAAAACATCCGCTTGAATGGTATGTTCGTTATGCAACAAAAGACTACAAGAGTATTGTTATAGTCTCGGACACACCAGCGGATAAGATAGAATCCTCTAAGAGTATTGATGCTGCGTGTAATATTAGAAAAGATGGTCGGTACGCAATTTCATTTACTCTTGTTAATAGAGATCAAGAAGAGGTCTTCATAAAGATGTCAAGTGACATTATTGAATTCTCAAGAAACGAACAACAACCGAGAGAGTCATTAAAAAGAGTTCTCTGGAGATATAGAGTATGGATGCAATTGCTGGATCATAAGAGGAGTGTATTACTAAGCGCTAATGCGCAAAAAGGATTACTAGGAGAGCTATTTTTTTTAAAGGAAAACATCGAGAAGGGCATGAAACTATCCAATGCTATTGCTGGATGGGTTGGACCAGAGGGTGCAGATCAGGATTTTGTTTATGATGACGGTTGGCATGAAATAAAAGCGACAGGAGCATCTTCATCACAAATTACAATTTCTTCTGTAGAACAACTTGATAGTCCTGTAAATGGAGAATTAGTCGTTTTTCGAATAGATAAATGCGCTCCTGCTCAAGTCGGAGCAGTTACTTTATATTCGACCGTACATACTCTATTTAGTATGATTGAATCAGAACCAAATGCTCTTGAGGAGTTTGTTCTGAAATTAGCTTCTGCCGGATACATAGACATGAATGAGTACAATAAGCAGAACTTTGTCATTTCTGCCCGACAAAAATATTCTGTCAACGATGCTTTTCCAAGGATAAAAAGAGTTGGATTACGCACTGAAATAGTTAATGTTGAATATCAATTGGATTTACCAAGCCTAAATCCCTGGGCTACATAATGTGGAAACAAAAATGGATTCCATCGAATTCAAAAAAGATTTTTTAGAGAGCATAAAAACTGCAGCCGCTGTTACGGGCGAAGGATCATGTGCTACATTTGTCGAGAACATTGCGCAGTATCTCATTGATGCAGAAGTACTGTCCGATTTTAATCCATCATTTTATACTGGCCATTTAGGACGAAACAAATATCGAGTCGACGGATATGTTTATGATGAGTTTGACAATACAATGAATCTTATCATAGCAAATTACGATGGGAACGATTTAGATAGAAGACTCACAAATAATATTGCTCATCATGATTTTGGCGAGTTGCTCATTTTTTTGAAAGCCGCATTAACAAGTGACTTGTATAGAAATATCGAAATGAGTACCCCATGTGCAGACTTGGTTGACTTTCTGAGACAAAATGAAAAAAACATCAGGAAATATCGCTTTTTTATCTTTACAGATGCAGATATGAGTTCTGCAATAAAGAATATAGAAATTGAGAAATTCTCAGGTATTACAGTAGAAGGACAAATTTGGGATATTGATCGCTTATATAGAGTTTGTTGCTCCGAAAAAGGTCGTCAGATCATCGAAATTGATTTTAAGCAGTATTGTGAAGAGGGAATTCCGTGCTTGGAAGCAAGTTCAGCGGCAACAGATCAGTATAGTAGCTACTTAGGTGTTATTCCGGGTAGTACTCTTGCTGATATATATGACAAATATGGAAGCAAATTACTTGAAGGGAATGTCAGATCATTTCTATCGACAAAGGTTGCGGTAAACAAAAATATACGCGCTACAATTCTGAACATGCCAAAGATGTTTTTTGCATTTAACAACGGTATATCTGCAACGGCGATGGATGTAGTCATTGAGAATACCGATCATGGACGCTTTATAACATTTGCCCGTGATTTCCAAATTATCAATGGTGGTCAAACAACTGCATCTATTTCTAACGTTCGATATAAGGATAAAGCTAATCTTGATGGATTATACGTTCAAATGAAGCTGACTGCTATTGATGAATCCACGCAAGACGAATCTGATGAACTAATTCGAAAGATTTCAAGATCATCAAATAGTCAAAACAAAGTAAGTGACGCAGATTTCTTCGCTTCTCACCGATTTCATAGAAGAATGGAGCAGATTTCCCGTCATATGTTTGCCCCAGCAAAAGAGGGAGCGCAGTATGAAACAAAATGGTTTTATGAACGCGCTCGTGGACAATATTTGCAGGAACAGATGCGCTTGACGCCTGCAAAGAAAAAACAGTTTGAACTTAAACATCCTAAAAACCAGGTTATCAAGAAGACAGACTTGGCAAAGGTTCAGAATACTTGGCTTGGAAATCCTGACATTGTAAGTAAAGGAGCACAGACAAACTTTAATGAATTCGCTACATATATAGAGGAACAGTGGGAGTCTAACGAACAACAGTTTAATGATTGGTATTTTCAAACAACTGCCGCGTTAATTTTGATTTTTCAGTATTTAGAACGAACTATACCTAAACAGCCATGGTACGAAGGCGGTTACAGAGCGAATATAATTTATTATACTGTTGCACTGTTTAGAATTCTTATCCAAAAGCAATTTCCAGGTTTTGATCTTGATTTGATGCTTATCTGGAACCGGCAGAGCGTGCCTGAACAAGTGTGTACTGCCCTTATTGCTTTAGCCGAACTGGTCCTTTTAAAAATTACTGATCCTGGCAGAAATGTGGCCAATGTTACCCAATGGTGTAAGAGAGCGGATTGCTGGTCAGAGGTTAAGAAAATCACGTTAGACCTTCCAAAAGATCTTGAAAACTGTCTCATCACTGTTGATAAACAGAAAGCAGATCAGAGATCATTAAAGAAAGAGCAAAATGTAGTCAATGAGATATATACTCAGACAGAAGTAAATAACTACTCTGCTGAAATGTGGAAAAGACTGACAGAATTTTCGGTTAAAAATCATTTGGTTACACCAACAGATGTAACTGCCCTTAGTATTGCTTGCAAGAGTCCATCAAAAATTCAAAATACTTATCAAAGTAAGCGTTTGCTGGCGTTGCTTCAAAAGGCAATTGAAGAGGGCTTCAACACAGACGAATAAACGGAGGATGCATCAATTATGTATAGCGTAATTGATCTATTTGCTGGAGCTGGAGGACTTAGTCTTGGGTTCCAACAAACTAAGAAATACTGTATAAAAGTTGCTTTTGAAAACAATCCCTCAATGCAGGAAACATATAGGCTTAACCATTCTGGAGTGGATGTCAGAGGTGATATTCGTAATGCGAATTATACAGAAATACAAGAAAAATATGGCACAATTGATGTTGTTATTGGTGGGCCTCCCTGCCAGGGATTCTCAAATGCAAACAGGCAGAAGAATCATGCAATAAGTCATAAAAATATTCTTGTAAAAGAGTATATTAGAGCAATCCGTGAATTGAAGCCGAAAGCTTTTGTCATGGAAAATGTCAGTATGCTTCGGTCAGATGTTCACAGGTTTTATATGTCAGAAAATGACAGAGAACTAGTTGAAAGAGGCGTCTTAGATACAAAGATCACACCAATTCCATTGCTGGACGCGGATTTTATATTCGATGGAGTTTTAGAAGTCATAAAGGATGAAGAAACTATAAAGAAGTTCATATGGCCTGATATTGATTATTTAGAATTAAACGTCATTTATAAGTCGACTAAGAATCCTAAAAAGCTATTGGTAGCATTAAAGAAGCATGAGAAGCATTTAACGGCTATAGCTGAAGAACATGTTAAAATGCAGGCTGATTCTGCAATCACAAAAGCGGATGTGAGAGCATTTTCCGCAATTCTGAGATATTACAAACATGGGATTTCCTCTGTTAAATTACTCCCTCTTATAAAACCAGCTATAATGTACCAGCGGATGTTGAGCCATGCTCTTGAAATAGTTACAAATGATCTTGTGGTTGATAATTATTCACTCAAGAACGGATTAAGCGTGGAAGTAAGATCATTCGCAGTACTTGACTATATAAAAGCCATGCTGGAGAACAGAGAAGGTGCTGATGGGTACACTATTGCCGACGATATTTTGAATGCAGCTGATTTTGGCGCACCTCAGAAAAGAATGCGGTTCATATTACTCGGTATAAGAAAAGACCTTTCAAAAGAGGTACAATTGCCAAAAGGGAAATTTGAAGGGGGACCTTATCGTACGGTTCGTGATGCAATTTCTGATTTAGAGGATATCGAGCCTGTATTCGATGCTATTGATGATGTGGGTATTAGACTGAAGAAAAAAGAGGATTTAAGCGATCTTGCTAAAAGTCTACGAGATAGAGTAGTGTTAAAAAATCACATCATTACAAAAACTAGAGATATAGCGATGAAGAGATTCAAGGCATTGAAACAGGGTGAAAACTTTCATGCACTCGACGATTCGCTGAAAATCAACACATATACAGATATTTCGAGAACACAGAATACGATTTATCTTAGACTTAACTATGATGAACCATCTGGCACTGTAGTAAATGTAAGAAAATCGATGTGGGTTCATCCTGTCAAAGACCGTGCAGTAAGTGTAAGAGAAGCTGCCAGACTACAAACTTTCCCCGACAGCTTTGTTTTTGCTGGATCAAAGGATAAGCAGTATCAGCAGGTTGGCAATGCAGTGCCACCAATTCTGGCGAATGCCATAGCTAAGAAACTTGCAAGTCAACTAAAAAAGTATGATACGAAATAAGATATAATATAGCCTATAATCATAAACCTTATTACCCCATTTCCTTCTTTATTTTCCCCTTTCGGCGCCGGCAGATTCAACCTTGCCTTGTAACTAATTAACCGCATCCCAAAGTATCTGTTCTATAGGCTTCTCTTTCTTCGGTTATTTCTTCTAAGTATCCAATAATCAACCGAGATGTCGATCACTTGAATTCAAGTGATCATTAATTGCATATTAATCCAAGTGTATTTTTTTTGCAAGAATCCGATCTGCCACTGCATTATATGAATTTATAAAAGACTTCTTAAATTCTTCCACATATTCTGGGTTATCATTCTTCCAAAAGTCAAACAATTTGGTGTTTTCAAATAGGATTCTGTGCTCCTGAAACCATTTTTTATATTTCTCTCGTTCTTTTTCTCCGGCATATTTTTCAGACGAAGGCCCATTTTCATTAACGTATTTCCAATTTATATCCACTTTATCAGCCATTTCCCAGTATGGATGTTCCGGCTGTAATGACAGAATATATTTATAAATAATCTCTTCAGGTCGCGTTGTTCCGGGCAATTTAATTATGTTATTTAGACGATTTCTTATTTTTTCAGAAACAACATTCAAAATATCTTCTTTAACATCACCGTCAAATACTATTATTGTATTCCCAAAATAACTTGAATCACATTTATACAAACTCATGAGCTGAGAACACCCGATATGTACGTCCAGAATATCAACATAAGATTGATATTCCGGAACCAGATTTCTTATAAACCACCTGGTTTCATCATCTTCAGAATACAATTTTACTCTATTTGAATTCTGGAGCATAGACATAACCGACAAATCGTTTTCTATTGTTGAATACTCGGGATTTCTCTTGATCTCCATTTCACGATTTGCATCTGTAAAATAATATAGTTCTATTTCATTATTTGTTGAATTTTCATTATGTCTGGTTTTAATGCATATGTGCTTTAACAAATAAGAACTGTGAGTTGTGACAACTACTTGAAATCCCGTCTCTTTAGCTTCTTTACACAATATATCAATAAGTCTATTCTGAGCTGCAGGGTGTAAGGTCGCATCGATCTCATCGATCAACAAAATCCCGCCACGCCAATCACTAATATTTTTTCTAATTCTTTTAAAAGAAAGTACGGACAATAATATCTGTCCAATATTATCCTGACCTGCGGAATTCGTCAGATAATCATATTTTTCAGTCTCAATACCCACGCCTCTTTTCTTTGCTGTTTCTCCGATTGAATAACTATCGACATTTGTAATGGAGTCATACAGTGATAAAATCTTTAGATACTGCTCACAAAACCATCTTTTCTGCTCTTCATTGTCAAATTTAACCGATTTAGCTTTGATTTTATTTTCTTCAGCTTCACCTATAGGAAATAATCTGGATAAACCCAAATATAATACCGGCATAGGCATTTTAGCCTCAGTCTTTTTTCCGTCATCCAGTTTTTTAAAAGGAATAACTCTAAATCGATCATCTTCCCCATCTTTCTGCCAAGCGGTTCTAAACTTTCTGTAATCAATGACATTTCCATTATCATCAATTACATCAATTTGGATCCTATCCGATCCAGGAGCATCATATTTTTTGCTTCCATGAAGAATTTCGCTGAATTCTGCACGAAATTGCCCGCCTGATAAAGTTGTACCATCTTTCTTTTTCAATTCACCGCTATTTGCCAAAAGACCAAGTACTGTAGATTTTCCTGTGGAATTGCGTCCCGCCAATACTGTAAGTCTTTTACCCAACAGTATATTTTCGTCCTCAAATTGTCTAAAATTATTAATTTTTAGATTCTTAAGCATCCTATTATCTCCTTAAGCCAATATTATGCCAATACCCTTTTCTTGGAGAAGCACATTTGAAGGTATCATAATATCATTTTTAAAAATCATCAATTCTGTCGCTCTTCTTTTATCAGAAACACTATAATTCAATTCAAATCTACGAATACTATATGCGTTATAGATCTCAGCAATAGGTGATACATTATCATACGTTATGATCCAGTCACACTTTACCAAACTTCTTATGGTTTTCTCTATTCTCACATGATCCCGATAATTAAAAAAATTCAGATACAGCTGTTTACCTTTATCAAAATATGGCGGATCAAAATAGATGAACGCATTATCTTCATATTTTGGAGCGTAATTCAGTAAAAAAGATTCTATATCTTTGTTATACAGATGAATCTTACTTCTCATTGAGGCTATCTTTCGTATTCTTTTTATCAGATTTTCTTTGTTAAAACGTGCATCAATGCGCCATTTTCCATTTTGTTCTTTTCCGCCGATAACTCCTCCCTTTATGATACCGGAACGATTTGTTCTGTTCATATAAAATGTTGCAAAACCTAATTCAAAGCTGTATTTTTTATTATTTTTCATGCAAATATCATGTTGCCTATACCATTCATCCATATTCAGAGGAATTCTTTCTATTTCATCCACAAATCTTTCCGTTTCCGATAGGATTGCTCTCCAAAACGAATAAATGCCTTTATCATAATCGTTGATTACAACTTCAGAAACAATTCCTTTTTCTAATAATTCCATGGCCACGCCTGCTCCGCCTGCAAACGGTTCAATGTATGTTCCGCCCCTGTGACCATATTCTTCAATTAACATTCCGATTAAAGGAGCCAGTTTTCCTTTGCCACCGGGATATCTCAATGGTGAATAATGCACGCAAGTACCTCTTTTGCTGATATAAAGTGCTATCTTTTTCAGTATATGTCACTAATTGACTATTAAATATTTTGGTTAACTTACGCTGTTATTTTGACATATTCAAAAAAAACTTAGGTTTTCTTTTTCTTCGGCGCCGGAAGCTCTTCGTACATTGCCTTTACGGGTTCGCAAAGGAAGGTTGCGTCGTCGATATTTTCCACTGGAAATGATGGGGTTCCGCCGGTGTAAGGAAGTTCCTTAACGGCATGGGGCATGAGGTATGGGGTATGGGGCATCATGGCGGCGGCTGACTTCACGGGCTTGACAGGAAGGCGGTCGTCGTAAAACCTGTCGGATTCCTCTGAGTTCTCGGATATCACTTATTTTTGAACTGCCGAGGATTCCTCGGCAGTTGAAACATGTAGGGTTCCACTGAGTTCCTTTCGGTTGCGTTTATCCTTTCCGGCGTTCCGATGCATGGTGCCTTTCCCCCCGTCCCCTACTTCTTCCCTTTCCCCCGTTTCGTCTTCGGTTTCGGTTCGGGAAGTTCCTCATACATTGCCCTAACAAGTGCCGTCAGAAAATCGGCATCGTCGACGTTGTCCGCAAGAAGCATCGGCTTTGCTCCCTCGTATGGAAGTTCCTTCACGGCATGGGGCATCATGGCGGCGGCTGACTTCACGGGCTTGACAAGAAGGCGGTCGTCGTAGATACCGCCGAAGATCTTACCCTTATAATAGAGAATATACTCCCCCATCATCGGTCGGAATGTGATCTCCGGCGACAGATCGGAGAGCTGTTCCAGAACGAAATCGAGATAGGATTTGCTTGACGGCATCTAGATCTCCTCCGCAATAACCCATTCACCCTTCTTATTTGAGCCGATGTGCCTGACCGCACCCTTATCGATCAATGACCGCAGCGCTCTCTTAATCGTCGACTCGGAACATCCGAGGCGTTCTGCCATATCATTTCGGGTCAGACCCGGATCTTCCCGAATCAGTTTCAGTATCGCCGCTTCGCGGGCATTCTTTGCTCTCCGAATATTTGTTGAGGTCGCGGCATTTATCGGTTCATTTATCGGTTCACTTATCGGGTCATCATGAACCGATAAAAATTTGCCGCTGATGTGCATCTCGCGGTTATGCAGCTCATATTTACCGTGGATCAGCAGATTCTTCAGGAACTTCTCCAAAAATTCCGTTGTCTTATACACTCCCTCTTTGACGTTATTGTAGTTCGCACGTACCAGAGCATTCCTGAAATACCATGAATTCTCGGAGAACAAAGTATTATCCGCATCAAAACCGAGCATTCTCAGATACTTGATGAAGAACACCGCCGTTGCCCTCGTATTCCCCTCCCCGAATACGTGAATCTGCCATAACCGTGAGACAAAAACCGCCAGATGCCGAATCGTCTCATCCATGGTAAGACCGTTGTAACGAAACTCCCTCTCCTGCGAAATATCGAAGATGAGCGTCGCCGAAAGTTCGGACGCGCTGCCGTACGAAACCGAATCACCGTCCAGAACCCATTCTCTCTTCGTAATGTTGTAATCGCGGATCATTCCCGCATGTGAATAGATACCCCGAAACAGCTCCCTGTGAATTGCGATGTACTGCGCCGGAGAAAATGTAAACGCCTTTTCGGACAGAATCTTTGCTATCCTTGCCGCAACCTTATCGGCTTCCTCGGTGCGTTCCGCACAATCCCCCCGACTCTCCTTACTCTCGTAATAGCTCTCGATAAGCGCGTTAGCCTCGGCAACCGAGATTTCCCCGGCAATATTCCTCATCGCCGTCTCATACAGATATTCGGAAGGCTTCAGCCCGTCGACATCCTGTAAACCTATGGCAGCCGACCATGCCTGCCCCAGTTCCTTCTCACCCGGCGCAAGATTCCTCACATACTCTTCAAACGGATCTCTCTTAATGTCCTTCACGACATCCCCTCCGAAACGGCATTAACGGTCATCACGTATATACAAATAGATTGGTCTGTACATGCTTATTTTTTTACATGCCTTCCCGGTTACCCGGATACGTGACCGGCACCGCATCGGCAATTTCCCAAACCGTGACAATTTGTAACCAACCGGCATTTGAGATCACAAATTGTGATCACAAACAAACGGTTACAAGTTGTAACCGGTTGAACCCGGTGACCTTCACCTCCTTTGAACCTGCCGGAATTTCCGGACAACTGCCTGCACCCTCACGAACCGATGAGGTGGTCAAAAGAAAAAACAGGTGGTCAAAAGGGTTATTTTGCGAAATTACAGGTGGTCAAAAGGGTTATTTTCATAAAATTGCGGGTGGTCAAAAGACAAAAAAACGCCAATACAGGCTGTTTTCGGGCTGAACAGGTGGTCAATAAGGTGGTCAAAAGAATTTTACAGGTGGTCAAAAGAAAAAACAGGTGGTCATAAGGGCTATTTTGCAAAATTACAGGTGGTCAAAAGGGTTATTTTCATAAAATTGCGGGTGGTCAAAAGACAAAAAAACGCCAATACAGGCTGTTTTTGCATTAAACAGGCAGTCAATAAGGTGGTCAAAAGAAAAAACAGGTGGTCATAAGGGTTCTTTCACAAAATTATAGGTGGTCAAAAGGGTTATTTTAGTAAAAGACATATGATCAATAAGATGCATACGAATGCGGCAGGATAGATTTTGCCGTAATAGACAGACACAACACTTTCCGTAAAAAGAGAAATTGTAAAATGAGTCCCGAATCAGACAAAACGGAATACAAGCGCGAACTGCCCGCTGCCGACAAGCTGGAAAAAGAGGTCATCGCCTTCCTGAACACCGACGGCGGAAAAATCTACTTCGGCATTGACGACAACGGAAACACAACCGGCATAGCCGACCCTGACGACCTGCAGTTAAAACTCAAAGACCGCATCAAAAACAACATCTCTGAGCACGCGCTTGAATACTGCTCAATAACCGTCGAAGAACTGAACAAAAAACACATCGTCGTCCTTACAATACTTTCGGGATGGGAAAAACCGTTCTACCTAAACAAATACGGCATGACGCCGAAAGGCTGCTTCAAACGTGTCGGCAGTTCAACCGAACCCATCCCCGTCGCTCAAATCGAGATGATATTTTCAAAACGTGTAAGAAACAGCCTTAAAAACATCCCATCGCCGGTTGTCGACCTCACATTCCAGCAGCTCAAAATATACTATCAGGAAAAGGGCAAAACCTTAAACGACAGATTCCTCGACTCATTAAACCTCACAACATATGACGGCAAACCGAACTATGCAGCATACCTGTTAGCCGACGAAAACAGAAACTCAATAATGTTCGCAAAATACGCGGACACCACCCGCGTTGACCTCATATCAAACGAATTAATGGGTGACTACTGCCTCATAAAATCATTCGAGCGACTGATGGACAGGCTGACGGCGGAAAATATCACCTTCACGAAAATAACTCCGAGAAGAAGGATAGAAAGAAATCTGATAGACAAAGTGGCACTCCGTGAAGCGGTTCTCAACGCCCTCATTCACAATGACTATTCCAACAATGCCGCGCCCAAAATAGAATTCTTCTCCGACCGCGCCGAGATAACCTCAAACGGAGGACTGCCTTACGGAGTAACCGAAGAAGATTTCTTTGCCGGACGCTCCTACCCCAGAAACCCCGAACTCATGCGGGTCTTCCGTGATTTGGATATCGTCGAACAACTCGGCTCGGGAGTCCCGCGAATCCTGAAAGCCTACGGAAAAGAGGTCTTCGTAATCGCCGACAACTATATCCGCGTTGTTCTTAAATTTGCAAAAGCCGGTAAAAATGAAGTAACGGGTAACATGAAAGGCGATCTGAAGGACATTTCAGGCAGTCAAAAAGAAATAACGGATTATCCGAAAGAGATGATTTCGGACAGACAGTCCGAGATCCTGGAACTGATAAGAGAAAATCCATCCATAACCCGAACCGAATTAGCAGGGAAACTGAATATCAATGAATCCGCCGTTCAAAAACACATCTTAATGATGAAAAAAATGTCCTTAATTGAACGCAAAGGCGGTAAAAAAGCAGGGCGCTGGATAATTATTTCCGATACGGAACAGGGATCTTCGCCCGATAAAATTTAACGATCTTTCAAACGGAAATATACTGCCGGTTTGAATTGTTCGGAATTTCCGGACAGTTGCTCCGCACCTATGCAAAGTATAAATATCAGACATTGTGGGGACGCGTCACCACAATGTCCCATATATAATAATTTCCGTAACGTAAAAACACAAATATCAATCCCTGCACACTCATTTACCAATCTGAAGAAAATTCATCAATATTTTCAGTTGGTGACAAATTGTCACCGACTCAAATCCCCATATCGTGAGTCCATGAATCGCCGCATCCCGAAACTTACGCCGCCAGCCCGCCATCATCATGAACGGACTTTGAGGTCACGGATTGTGACCTCAAACAGGCACCTCAACCCTTCCCCAACCTTAATTTTATCCGAGAACAGATACTCTGTAATGGATTGGTTCGGAACCGGCGACGCGGTGGAAAACGGAAAAAAAGAGGCACGATCCAAAACGTCGCGGACGGCAAAAGCGAAAACCCCGCTGCAATACGCGGAGCAGTCGAAAGACGAAACCGCATATGACCTCACAGACGACCGCGACAGGATAAAGACCGTATCCGAGATATCCTCGGTAATCAGCCGGCTCCTCGACATCGACGCACTCAAAGACCTCTGGGTCGAAGGCGAGATCACAAACCACCGACCACACCCATCCGGACACCTCTACTTCTCGCTCGCCGAGATCAAAAGAGGAGAAACCTACGTCATACAAGCCGTAATGTGGAAATCCTACGCACGCGAACTCGGCTTCGAACCGAAAAACGGCGACAGGGTAAGACTCTACGGCTCCGTCGAAGTCTACGAGCCGCACGGCAAATACCAGTTCATAGCCCGCGAGATCGTCCCCTGCGGACAGGGCGACAAACACCTCCTCGTCGCAAAATGGAAGGAACAGCTCTACAGAGAAGGCATCTTCGACGACGACCACAAAAAACCCATCCCCAAATTCCCCGAAAAAGTAGGCGTGGTTACAGCCGCAGGCGGCGCCGCAAGACGCGACATCGAAAACATCATCTCAAGACGCTTCCCCGTCGAAATCATCCTCTCCCCCGCCGCCGTACAGGGCGACAACGCACACACCGAGATAGCCCAGGCAATCCGCAGAATCGACGGCATGGTCGACGTCATCATAGTCGGACGCGGCGGCGGCAGCTTCGAAGACCTCTTCGAATTCAACCACCCGGAAGTCGTCATGGCAGTCTACAACTGCAAAACCCCAATCATCAGCGCCGTCGGACACCAGATTGACACCACCCTCTGCGACTTCGCCGCCGACATCAGCGCACCCACACCCTCCGCCGCCGCCGAACTCGCCGTCCCCGACATCGCCGAACTCCTCAAAGAACTCGCATACCTTAAGAAAAACCTCGTCAACTCGCTCGAAACCCGATTCGAAAAAGAGCACGCCGAACTTGAAAACCTGAGACTGCGCCTTCGTCCCAACAGACTCGCAAAAATAATCAACACACGGCAGGAAACCGCCGCACAACTCGCATTGAGACTCCGCAACGCCATCACACAGAAACTCAGAAACGAAAGAAACGAGCTCAACCTCCTTAAAACCGGACTCGAACTCGGCAACCCCAAACTCCCCCTCAAAAAAGGATACTGCATGGTAACCGCCGGCGGACACATAATCCGAACCGTCAAAGACCTGAAAATCGACACGGAAATCAGCATCGAGCTCGCCGACGGCACCGCCGACGCAAAAGTAACAAAAATCACGGAGAAAAAATGACACGCAAATACGAAGACCTGATAAACGAACTGAAAGAGATCATCGAAAAAATCGAGAACGGCGACGCCGACCTCGAAGAAAGCATGGCACTCTACGAAAAAGGCATCGCCATCATGAAGAACTGTGAAAAAATTCTCGAAGAGGCGGAACTGAAAGTGACCGAACTTCAGGATTGAACACCGCCGTCATCGTAACCGTCATAACGCCCCCCTCGCGCAGCAACTCCACAATCCCGCGCGGAATCATCGCCGCCGTCGTATCCGAGAAAATCCCCACCGTCCTCGGGCAGACAAAACCGCTCCTGCGCCAGACAAGATCCGTCGCATTCGTAAACGTCATCTCCGACGACCCGAAAGAATGAATCGTATGCGTAAGACCGCCGATTGACAAAACCGTCGTCAGCTCCGCACCGTCGTTCGCAAGCACCCTCTTAAACTCCGGCGACAGATCCGCCGCACCCTTATCGCTGCAGACCGCAATAATACAGTCCCCCGCCTTCGTAAGATGCTCCTCCTTCGTAACCTCAAACGTACTCTTATGCCTCGAAAGCACATTCTCATTCCCGCGGCAGACAAGCCTCTCGCAGGCACTCAAAACACAATCACCGGACACGCTCAGACACACCCGAAACACCGCACCCGCAGTGCAAACATAGGTAGATTATATCTCTTCAAATTACTTATTACTAAGGAATGAATATGGAAGAAACCGAATTCTTCTGTCCCACCTGCAACGAGGACACGGAACACGAAATACTAAAAGAATCGCCGGGCAAACTGCTCGTAAAATGCCTTGAATGCGGCAGCATCCACAACATAACCAGAGAACCCGAACCCAGAGAGATCCGCGTAAAGGCAATCATCAGCATAGAAAGAGACTCGATGAAAGGCACAATAGAACTCACCGAAGACGAAAGAATCTCCGTAGGCGACCTCCTCGTCGCCGAGACCGAAGACGGCGAATCCCTTGGCGTCGAAGTCTCCTCAATCGAAATCGACGACAAAAGAGTCGGCAACGCACAGGCATCCGACATCGGCACAATCTGGGCAAGAGTCGTCGACCGCGTCATACTCAAAGTCTCCTACCACGACGGCAGGGCAACCATACCCCTCTACGTCGAATACGGCGGCGAAGACGACATCGTAATCGGCGAAACCTACAGGAGCGGACAGTACAGATACAAAGTCACCCACATCAAACTCAGAAACGGCGCCATGATGCGCAAAGAAGGCTGGAAAGCCTACGCCAGAAAGATAAAACGCGTCTACGGCACAAAAGCCGTCTACTGACACTTTTTTTTACAAAATCAATTCATCACTTCAAAATAACTTACAAATCGCTTTTACATAAACGCCCCCCGCTTACATCGGAATAACGGACACCGGAGAAACCAAAAAAGAAAATTGGGGGAGGGGATATTGTTTCGGGCGTAATTTTCAGATATAAAAATAAAATTTGGGTATTTATTCTTCGTTGTCAGTGAAGATATTGAATATCTGGTCGCTGCCGGTATCAGCAAGGCGCTTCCTCTCGGCTGCTTCCTCGACAAACGCAAGGACAGGTAACTGCATGTCATATCCGGGGACATATCCGAAGAGATTCTGCATCTCAACCTGAAGCGAATGCATGACCAGTGCATTCGGGATATCCATCGGACATAACTCCTGACACTGACCGCAGTTAACACAGGAGTCCGAAACGTGTGCGAAACGGATTAAGTGGAACATAAAGTCCGGCGGAATAAGACCCGGGCGGACAAGGTGAGGCTTCTTCGTCGAACACTCGTTACAGTAACAGATCGGGCACTGCTCGATACAGTTGTAACACTTAATGCATCTTGACGCTTCGCCCTTGATGAAACCGAGGCGCTTTGCACCGCTTCCGAGGGAAGCAAACTGCTTCTCCTGATGCTTCTTGCCGAGGTTAATCATGACGTTCTCGATCTTGCTTCTGATTGCAAGACCCTTCGCGTCCGGAGCACAGGTATCGATTGCGCCTGCACTTACAGCGCCGTCAAAGAGCTTTGCACCCTTGGACGAGCAGATCTCTACAAAGGTTGCCTTGCCTGCCTTATCGCCGACAACACCCCAGTTACCGCAGACGATATCCGCCTGACGCGGGATCTTTGTCTCGCAGCGCTGGCAGTTCGGACGGCGTCCGAGACCTTCCTCTTCAAGCTCGTCGATTGAGATACCCTTGTGCTGTCCGTCCTTTGTAATGACAATGAACTGACCCTTGTCAATCTCTTCCTTGACAACGTCGTCGGGGTCGATGCCGTACTTCTCGGCAATCATCTTGCGTGCAACCTGCGGAGAAACGCTTCCACCGCAGTTCAGACCGATCATGAAGATATTGTCCATGTTGATCTGGTTACGCTTGCCGAGCTCATACATTGCCTTTGCGTCGCAGCCCTTGACGGTAACCGCGATCTTCATGTTTCTTGCGCCGTCGAGGTACTTCTTGATAAGCTTCGGGAGAAGCAGGGTACCGCAGTGCAGTGAACCCGCACAGGATGCAAGCTCTGCAGGGTCGGTAATGAACGCCGGTAAGGGATCGTAGATATCCACACCCTTGCGGACCGTAAGAACCATATCGACGATCTTGTTCTCAAGAGCATACTTGAGGATGGAGATTACGGCACCGCCGCACTCTCCCTTTATATCGCTGGACTTTGTCCATGCATAAAACGTGTCACCTTTTGCCGACATGCTCAGGCCTCCAATTTCTTAATGTTGACTGCGCAGACCTTAAACTCGGGTGTCCTCGATACTGGGTCGTATGCCGTGTTCGTAACTAAGTTTGCACGTGCCTCAATGAAGTGGAACGGCATGAACAGAACTCCTTCCTTGATGTTGGGAGTAATGCGCACGTTAACATTAACCTCTCCGCGGCGGCTGTAAAGCGTAACCTTCTCTTCATCGACCAGACCATATTTTGCGGCATCTGCCGGTGAAATCTCAAGCCATGCCGTCGGACAGTCCTTGTCGAGCTGCTTGCATCTGCGTGTCATTGAGCCGCTCGGCCAGTGCCAGATTGTTGCACCGGTCGTGAGCCACAGCGGGTACTCGCCGTCGACAACTTCCGCGGGAGCACGGTGCTCGATTGCCGCAAGCTGTGCCTTGCCCTCGGGCATACCTGCGAACTCCTTGACGTGAAGGATTGCGGTTCCCTTGCTCTCCTCGGTCGGGCACGGCCACTGGATACCGTCACCCTCGAGCTTTGCATAGGTGATACCTGCATACTGAGGTGTAATCTTACGCATCTCGTCGAATACGTCCTCGCTGGTCTCCCATGTGAAGTATTTGCCGTAGCCCATCTTCTCGGCGATCATCTTGATGATCTCCCAGTCAAGCTTGGACTCTCCGGGTGCGTCTGCCGCCTTTCTGAATCTCTGAACACGGCGTTCCGCGTTCGTCTGTGTTCCGTCTTCCTCTGCGAAGCAGGAGCCGGGTAATACGACATCTGCGTATTTACTGGTCTCGGTCTGGAAGATATCCTGAACCACTAAGAACTCACAGTTCTCCATCGACTTCTCGACAGCCTTTGAGTTCGGGTCGGAGATAACCGGGTTCTCACCGAGGAGGTAGAGACACTTTAACTTGTCGGGGTGCTCTTCGAGAGTCTCGAGCATCTCGGGGATGTGAAGTCCGAGCTTTCCGTTCGGAACCTCGTCAACGCCCCAGTACTCCGCAACCTTCTTTGCCGCAGCGGGGTCGGTGACCTTGAGATAACCGGCGTAAACGTTCGGAAGTGCGCCCATGTCGCAGGAACCCTGGACATTGTTCTGACCGCGAAGTGCGTTGACTCCGCAACCGGGCTTACCGATGTTTCCTAAAATAGTCTGGATGAATGCGATTGATCTTACGTTGTCGACACCGACCGTGTGCTGGGTGATACCGAGACAGTGAACGAATGCGGTCTTGTGCTGGCACTCGTGGAGCCAGTTGATTGCCTGCATGATACTCTCTGCCGGGACGCCGCAGACCTTTGCGGTGTTCTCGACGCTGTACTTGTCCTGTGTAACGCACTTCTTGAGGTCTTCGTAGCCCTTTGTTCTGTTCTCCACGAATTCCTTGTCGATCCAGTCGTGCTCGATGATGTATTTCATCATACAGTTGAGTAACTGGATATCGGTTCCGGGGAAGTGCTGAATGTGAAGGTCGGCGTGTCTTGCCGTCGGGGTGTTACGCGGGTCGCAGACGATAATCTTTGCGCCTCTCCTCTTACCCTCCATGATTCTGCGTGCGACAATCGGGTGTGCCTCAAAGTTGTTTGAACCGATGATGAAGACAAGGTCCGCGATTGCAAGATCATTGAATGAGTTCGTTGATGCACCTGATCCGAAGACGGCTGCAAGTCCCGCTACGGTCGGAGCGTGGCAGAGACGTGCACAGTGATCAATGTTCGGAGTGTGGAGAACTACACGTGCAAACTTCTGCATTGCGTAGTTGTCTTCGTTACAGCAACGTGCCGATGAGATAACCGCCATCTCATCAGGCTTGTATTTCTTGAAGTTCTCTGCAATAACCGTGAGAGCCTCGTCCCAGGTTGCAGGGCGCTGTTTTCCTGTTGCTTTGTCCTTTACAAGAGGTGTCGTAAGACGGTCCGGGGAAGTAATGAACTCAAATCCGAAAACTCCCTTCGGACACATCTTACCCTGGTTAACCGGTGAGCGCTGAGACGGCTGTGTGTCAATGATTTTGCCGTCTTTCACTACCAGGTTGAACGAACAACCTCCACCGCAGTACGGGCAGGTAGTAGTAACAAACTTAACATCCATAATTTTTACCTGTTTCAGTAATGGGTTATTTTGATTGAATATAAAATTTGTTATTTTAAGTACATTTTTAGTTAGATTTAACAAAAAGTGCTTGAACTTTATTTTACAAAATACTTATGTTAATTCCATATCATTAAATAAATAAACAGATTCATAAAAAACAAAATATAATACATTTCCTTTGAAACAGGCGCTTCGAAAACATCCGCTTCATATCAGCGGAAAGATACGGGATGCCGAATGAATCATGTAATGTATATTTAACAGATCCGTTGAACTTGCAGGGATCTTATATGCCGAAAGGTTACATTAAACAATAAAACTCTACTTTTGGGAAAAATAACCCGCTGTAAATTGACAATAATCCGCACCCGATAAACGCATATGATTAACATCATAAAACATGTTAACGTGCCACAACAAATAAACGAGAAATCGATTGAATTAGCCCGTATTTGAAACAATTAATTTGAAATTAATTAATCAACTGAATACATTGCACTATAGTTAAGCACATACAAAAAGTTCAAATTTAGATAATTTGGAATTCTTTATTGAGTATTAGTGACCTAAATCAAATTTAACCTATTTGTCGCAATATATCCCTTACTATACTTGTGATTCTTTCAATTTCAATTTGCGGTAAAACACCAGTATGCATTACAATATTCCTTGCCATTTCTAAGTCATCCATTCTTGACGTTAGCCACGCTTGACTTGGTATAATGTCACTAAAATCATCCCAATTATTAATTATAATCTGTCCCAAATTGCCTAACATCGTATAACCTATTTCTGAATCAGAACGACTTGAAAAAAACTTATTCTTTTCCTCTTTTACTTTTAATCTATCAACATCATCTTTTATTTTCTTAGAAACTTTTTCAGTCCACCAATCCAATCCATGACGTTCAGACATGCGCTCGACAATAAAGTTTCTTAATGTGTTTTCAATACAAAATATTGATTGATACACTAATGACATACAAATTGCATTATGCCATATTTTCGGACTAAAGTCTACCTCAAGGGCTTGACTAGCCTGGAAGATATCTCCAGATTCTCTGACAGAAATGCCCTCCTTTTCTAAGGAATGAAAATCATCTTGGAGCATTAATCCATTAAAAATAAATTCTTTAAACTTGTTGGAATTCATATTATATCGTTATATCAAAAGGTTATCTTTCAAACTCTTAAAAATTGCATTGTAAACAGATATGTCCGTTGTTGCAGGCAAGTGAATTTGAATATTATAGTGAAATTCGCTCTTTTTAGATACCGATGAAATTGAGGGAGTGTTAAGAGATTCATCTTTTTTTTCAGGTATAGGGGTGCTATTTGTAGTATCATTGAAATCAGCTGATGCGCACAACGCTTTAAAAGTATTATAAATACGAGTAACACCATCTTCGTCTTTACCTGTTACTCTGCTGATTGCGCCTTTTATTTCATTTTCAGACGCACTTTGAATTTCAGTATTTATCTCGAATAAATCTGAATATAATATCTTAATTTGTGAAGCTAACACTTTTGCCGTTAAAGTAGAATCTTTTAATTGATCATATAATGAAGTCGGAGTTCCATCATCCATTAAAAAACCTAATTTTTTCGATAGAGGTATAAATGCGCGATCATTGGTACTTGAAAAACCTAATGATTTCAAGAAATCAATTGTAAATTTTTTAGGACGAGCTGCTTGTTGAATTTTGCTTACAATCTGCGGGATTTTATTGTTAGATAACATATAAGGGTAATCGTTCATTTTTTCTCCTTTACATTTAACCGATCTATTTCCTCTTTATACATCTATAACTTCCGTGTTCACAATTATCTTTTTTTCGCCTGTTTACATGAATAAATGTAGAATACTATTCCACCAAATTATTAGGTAAATATTATAAGCAAATTTTGCGGAATTCCACGTTCATTGATATTTTAGGAATACTGGATACTTGCTATACTAGTCAATAAATACAATCTTGTGGTTTGTCATTTGCAATTCCCCAATATGGATATGAAAATATTGTAGCATTAAGCACTTTAATTTTCAGTTTAAAAACTTGAAATAAAAGGTACTAAGCGCGTGACTAATAATGCGCGTGGGTTGATAATCTATGCTTTTAATCTCAGATATATAATCAACTGATAAATAATTAGTTATTGTTTGCTAAAAGGTAACATAAAATCAAAAGTTAGATGGACAAAGCGGGAATTGAACCCGCGGCCTCTACCATGCCAAGGTAGCGATCTCCCACTGATCTACTTGCCCGCAAAAGTGTGCTATTATAATTTGACGCTGTAGGATAAAAGAATTTGTTTTTGTATTGCCGAACGCGGAGATGAAAACCCGCTTTGACGGCGGGTGAATGGCGACAGCGATAAATGGCGTCGGGGATGATAGCGGCGGATGAATACCGCAAACCGATCTGCGAACCGATAACCGTTAACTCCCGAGAGAACATATAATGAGAGAACATATAATTAAAAACACGGCGTAAATACACGGCGTAAATACACGGCGAACATAATCGGGACAGTCAAAATGAGAGAAGAATACAGAAAATCCGCACACATCTTCTTCGGCATAATAATAGCCCTCTTCATATACTTTGCCGACCGAATCACCGCAACCGCGGTTCTCGGAGTCGTAATTCTCCTCTCGCTCTGCATATCCGCGGCAATATACAAAGGAAAATACATCCCCCTCTTCTCCCCCATAGTCGCCGGACTCGAACGCGAAGGCGTCTTCCCCGGAAAAGGAACCATACTCTTCTTCATCGGCACCTTCATCTGTCTCCTCCTATTTCAGAAGGAATACGTCGTCGCCTCCGTGCTCGTGCTCTCCTTCCTCGACGGCGTCTCGACCATAGTCGGCATAAACTTCGGAAAAACGCGGATTTACAAGCACAAATCACTGGAAGGCTCACTCAGCGGCATAATCTGCGGATTCCTCGCACTGTATCTCTTCCTTCCGATACCGCCCGTCACAGCCGCCGTCACAGCCGTAATCGCAGGCATAACCGAGCTCATCTCTCCCGTCGACGACAACCTTACCATACCGATAGCCGTCTGCATAGCCCTCACCCTTCTCCCATGACCCCGCGACTCCGTATCCGACTCCAAAATCCGACTTCAATCCCGCGGGCAAAATGACTGTATAATATGAGATACTTACCTTACAGATAATACAGCGATAATACACCGCCTGCGGAAATACGGACACCGTTACCGCACGTTGCCGGCGGATAAACGGCAACAAAGCCCGTTACCGCGGACTCGCGGGACAAAACACAAGAGAAAATGTATATCTCTTTTCAGATCAGTGAATTATAGAAGAAATATCGGGGAGAAACATGGAAGAAGAAGCGAGAAAAATACTGCAACGGCTGATAATTGTCTCCGTAATCCTTGTAATATCAATAATTTTAAACGTCCTGCTCTATATGGGAAGCATACAGCCCGTCAGCTGCCCGTCCCAGGACACCGCGGCAGTACAGGGCTACACATCGCAGTCCATGTCATATCTTGACTACTCCGGCGTATCGCTCGAAGGCGCCGACCTTGCCAAGATAAACGCATACAAGACGAAATTCGCCGGCGCAGACCTCAGAAGAGCCGACCTCCACGGCGCAAAGATGACCCTTGCCGACCTCACGGGGGCAGACCTCTCGGGAGCCGACCTCGTCGGCGCCAAACTGGACTACGCCATCCTCAGAAACGCCGATCTCACGGGAGCGGACTTAAGCTACGCCGATCTCAAATGCGCAGACCTCACAGGCGCCAACCTCAAGGACGCAATCCTCGAAGGTGCCGACATGAACTACATCATCGGCGAATACACGAGATAAACGGCAGAAAATTATTTTTTTATTTTTGTTTTTTTCGTTTTTTTTGTTTTTTTGTTCTTTTTGTTTTTTTGTTTGTTTTTGTTTTTTTGTGTTTTTTTGTTTGGTTTTGTTTTTTTGTTTTTTTTGTTTCTCATTCAGTTTCAATCATTTCGGCGTCTTCGCTAAAACGACCTGAAGCGCCCGAAAACAACCTAAAACGACCTATAACGCGGAAACTCACACGAATTTACCCAGCGTCGAGAGCACTCTGGCGCGTGACTTCTGCATATCGGGAACATTGAGAATCTGACCGCTCTTGATGAAGATACGGGTCATGCACCGCACCTCCTCCGGCGGCTGCGACGAAAGCGGCAGGAGAATATGGCTGCCGTCCTCATACTCGTAGACCTCCTTAGCCCCGCTCTTATTACCGCAACGCGAGACCGGAATGCCGTCGATCTCCACGATATCGAACGAAAAGTCAATCGCAGGCGCATTCGCGAGAGCACCGCCGATGCCGAACGCATCCACGCAGTCATTCAGATTCGAGACATCCTCGGGGCTCATATCGCCGGAAAGGAAGATGCCGACCTCCGTAAAGCCGTTGATATCCAGTTCCCAACGGAGTTCCTCGATAAGACGGCGGACACTGCCGCTGTTCTCCCGCATCTCCAGCCTCACCGCAGCCGCACCCGCCTTTGCCGCCGCAATCGCGTCATGCTTCACATCCCCGACGGTGCCGCAGACCATCACCCGCGAGACCTCCGCCGGCATATACCTCTCGAACGCATTTCCGGCATTGTTCAGGTTGGAATGGCACATCACGAAGTTATGCGGCATCACATCGATATGCGGAATACCCGCCGGCGCAACTGCGCTGTTAACCCCGTCAAAGCCACCGATCCATGCCGCACGCTCGACAGCGGCGACAATCGCCGGATGAACCCTTCCCGCACACAGGGAATAGACCGGAACCTTCTCCGCACACAGCTTAATGAACGCCGCCGCCGTCGCCGTTCCCGACGCCTGATTCAGAAAACCGAGCAATGCCGTCTCGAACCTTGCGAAATCAAGATAATTGCCCGTAATCCGCATAACCGGCTCTCCCGAATAGAACATGCTCCCTTCGGGCATTGCATAGACATCGATATCGATACCCTCCAGAAGATTCAGGGCATCGCCGAGCCCGCAGAAAATTCCCCATTCGTTCGGCAGAACCGATGCCGTAATCTCAACCGTAACCCGCGGATTGACATTATCCACGGTCAGCATATCCAGACATCTCTTCAGGCAGATATCGCTGCATTCGCCTGCTTTAATCAGTTCTTCACCTGCAATCTGAAAAATACCCATTAAAGATAAATGAGTTCATCATAACCATAACTGTTTTGTTAGGATTGCGGGAATTACCGTGACAATGCGGATGCGTCGGGGATGCGGGGAATGCCCGTGGGAATGCGGCTGTGATGCAGCGGAATGACCGTCCAATGCAGTCCAAAACGAAGTCCGCAATGCCGACCCGTATAACCGGCATGGCATAACAGCATCATAAATAATGAATCAGCGACAAAACTAAATGGAAACAATACGGGATTTGAATATGCTGGGAATAATAGGAGGAACAGGTCTTTTTCACGCAGAGATACCGCCGCTTGACAAAACAACAATCGCAACGCCTTACGGACCCGCGGAAGTCTGGCTCGGCGACATAGCGATAGTAATGCGGCATCAGTTCTCGACGCCGCCGCACAGAATCAACCACCCCGCACTGCTCTCGGCAATGGCAATCGCCGGCGTCGACAGAATAATAGCCTTCGGCTCCGTAGGCTCGCTCAAAAAAGAATACCCCGTCGGATCAATCGTCCTTCCCGACGACTACTACAGCCCCTCGCAGATACCGACCATTCACAACAACGCAATCGGGCACGTCGCACCCGCAATCGACCGCGAACTCATCGCAAAGATACATGACGCCGTCCCCGAAACCATAGTCGGCGGCACCTACGTCCAGACCCGCGGACCCAGATTCGAGACGGTCGCGGAGATAAAGAACCTCGTAAACGCGGGCGACATCGTCGGCATGACCGTCGCCGGCGAAGCCGCGATAGCAAACGAACTGGGCATCCCCTTCGCCGCCGTCTGCATGGTAGACAACTACTGCAACGGACTCTGCAAGGATGAAATCTCATACGAAAGCATCCTTAAAACCTCAAAAGACAATGTGGAAAAGACCAACCGCATGATAAGAACCGTCATCGACATCCTCGGATGAAAAACAATACAATAAATACAAAAATAAATACAAAACCATTTTCGAAAACTCTGCCGAAACTCTGCCGAAAACATTGCCAATACCTGCCAACTTTTTATAAATACAACGCCAAGAAGTATTCATGACAGAAGACGGGGACTATCGTGAATACGATATATTTGGCGATCAGAAACCCTCGCTCATAAAAGGAACTCTGATCGACGGCAGAAAACAGGACATCTACATCGGCGAAACCGGACTCATAGAGGAGATATCCGAAAAATACTCCGGAAAATGCGGCGAACCCGAATTCATAATCGACGCTACGGCAACGGCGGCATCGCCCGCATTCGCCAACACCCACGGACATGCGGCAATGGCCCTCCTCCGCGGATATGCCGACGACATGCACCTGCAGGAATGGCTCTCCGAGAAGATATGGCCGCTGGAAGCGCACCTCACCGGCGACGACGTCTACTGGGGCACAAAACTCGCCTGTATCGAGATGATAAAGTCGGGAACCGTCGCCTTCAACGACATGTACTTCTTCATGGACATGGCGGCAAAAGCCGTAGACGAGATGGGAATAAAAGGCGTCCTCTCCCACGGATTCATCGATTTCGGCAGCGAAGAAAAACGCGAATCCGAGATTAAGGCTACCGAAGCCCTCTGCAAACACATAAGCGGCATGAAAAACCCGCGGATTAAAGCCGCGGTCGGACCCCACGCACCCTACACCGTCTCGAAAGAAGGACTCAAATGGTGCGCCGAATTCTCGAAAGAAAAGAACATAATGCTCCACACCCACCTCTGCGAGACCGAAAAAGAAGTAAAGGACTGCATTGAGGCAAACGGCGTGCGTCCCGCAAAACTCCTCGACGACTGCGGATGCCTCTCGGAAAGAACGGTCGCCGCACACTGCTGCTGGCTCGACGATGCCGACTGCGAGCTCCTCGGCAAACGCGGTGTCTCCGTCTCGCACAACCCCTGCTCGAACATGAAACTTGCCGTAAACAGGGCAATGCCGTATCAGAAACTCATGGACAGCGGCGTTAACGTTACCCTCGGCACAGACGGCTGCTCATCGAACAACAACCTCGACATCCTCGAGGAGATGAAGACCGCGACACTTTTGCAGAAGTTCTACTGGAACTCCGACACCGTCCTCCCCGTTCACGAAGCAGTAAAGATGGCGACCTCCGCCGGAATGAAAGCGCTCGGATTCGGCGGCGGCAGCCTCAAGGTCGGAAACCCCGCAGACATTGTCCTCTTCAGGACAAACGTCTCCTGCATGACGCCGCTCTACAACACGAACTCGAATATCGTCTACTCCGCAAACTCCAATGCCGTCGACACCGTGTTCTGCAACGGCCGCGTCCTCATGTATGACGGCTTTATCCCAAGCGAAGAAGAGATCTGCATGAAAGCCTCGCAGACCGCGAAAAACCTCATAGGCAGATACCTCGACTCCGCGGGCAAAAACTGAGCAAAACCGCAAAATAAACAAAACTGGCAAATAAACAAATTAAGGCAAAACTGCCTTTTACAAAATACTATTTACTTTTTTGCGCTTAAAATCGCCGAATTATGAAATTACACCTAAAACGGTTAAAAAAGATTATTGATTGGTCGTTCTCTTCCTGTATTCGAGAACATCGTCAAAGATCTTGTAGGAATCGCCGTTATCGTAGTGTGCGACGACAACAATTCTGTCAGTGCCCTGTGTGCCGTCGAGCTTCAGCTCCTTGCCTACATCGGGTTGCATCGAATTCGTCAGTATTTCGCCTGTCGAGAGATAAGCCGTCACATCAAGACCCTTACACATGTAAAGTCCGTCGCCGCCGCGTGAGATAACCGTAATCTTGGCATTGAGCGGATCTTTCTCGGCATCGCAGACCATCTTAAGATAACTCGGGACACTGTCCACAGGTGTGGGCGTAAGCGAAAATCCCGGTGCGGTCTGGGAAGGTGCCGCCGTTCCCGACGCAGGCGACTGTGCCGGAGCATTTCCGCTGCCCGTACATCCTGCCGACAATACGACGGCAGCAATAACAAGAACCATTCCAACTAATAGAAAACGTTTCATGGTCAAGATGTAGGCTTTATGTATATATCTTCTTTTGCTTAAGTGTAATATCGGGTAAAAGGGGAAAACGGTAAAAGGGCAGGTGGGGATACGGGTTTGTCAAAAAAGGGTATCCGAAAAGCGTGTAATTACGCCCTTACCGCAATCGAGAGGATATCGCCGTCGTGAAGCCTGTGATTGAGACCCACACGCTGGGCATCGTGCTTGACCGACTTGCCCCAGACCTTGGCGTATCTGAACTTCTCCACGAAATCGCGGTGCAGCTTGTTGCAGACCGCCTCCACCGTCGCCGGCTCGCGGACGATTAAAGGCACCTCGAGATCCGCCTTGCCGCCGACCGGCTTGAGATAAATCCTGATAAAACCGAGCTGGTCGTAGATCTCGTCCTTCAGCTTCTCTATGTTGTAGCCGCTGTGTGCCGAGAGCATTATCGGCGGCTTTCCGAAACGTGCGGTAACGTCCCTGATAATCTCCTGCCTGTGCTCCTCGTCGACAAGATCAATCTTGTTAATCGCAAAGAACGCGGGGATATAGACGCGGCTGCCCATCATCGCGTCCACGAAATCATCCTGCGTCACGGGACCGCGGGTAAGCACATTCGCGTTCATAATCTTGTTCTCGGCAAGAATCGCCCTGACCTCGTCGAGGTCGAGATCCGTGCTGCCGACCGTGTTCAGCCTGATACCGCCGTATCCCGTCTTCTTTATCGTGATATCCGGCTTCTGCTTGTTGATTCTGATGCCGGCATCGTAAAGTTCCTTGATAAGAACATTGATATGCTTCTCGTTGAAGACATCGCCCAGAAGAAGAATGAGGTCCGCGCTCCTGACAACGCCGATGACCTCCTTGCCGCGGCCCTTGCCCATGGCGGCGCCGGCGATAAGACCCGGAATATCGAGAATCTGGATATTGGCGCCCTTGTGCTCCATTGCGCCCGGCACCACCGTAAGCGTCGTGAAAGCATAATTTGCCGTTTCGCTCTCCGCACCCGTGACCTTGTTTAAGAGCGTCGATTTACCGACCGAAGGGAAACCTACCAGAACGACGGTGCCGTCGCCGGACTTCTTGACCGAATAACCCTCGCCTGTTCCCGACGATGCCATGGCACGCGCTACGGCTTCATCCTTGATTCGGGCGAGCTTGGCTTTCAGCCTTCCGATATGCTGGGCTGTCGCCTTATTGTATTTGGTATTTCGAATCTCGTCCTCGATTGCTTTGATCTCTTCTTCAAACGTGGGCATATTGTGCTGTTATTAATGGTGCTTGATTCTACTTATTTATAGTGCAATAATCCCGTGCAATAATCTCATATTTCGGCAACGGCATCCCGCATTTCTTAAGGCGGCTTTTCGAACTCCGATGCCTTACCTTTGCCGTGTCAGGCAGAGTCTTTTCAAAGTTCGTTTATCAAGTTTTAAGTACTTGCCGATGCAAAATATAGATGCACATTTTACTGATTTGTGCTGATATAGTGTAGAGGCCAATCATGCAGGACTCTCACTCCTGCGACTCGGGTTCAAATCCCGATATCAGCACTTTTTGGATGAGTTTTCATAAGCACTTCATACGTCTTTCGCACATCATTCACACATCTTTCACTCATCTTTCACACATCTTTCACACATCTTTCACACGTCTTTTATAAACACTTTTAAGTCCGCACTTTTCGGCATAACATACTGGTTATTTGCGGTATTCGCCGGCATTAACCGACCGTATCCGTCATTCGTACCGTTACACGGATTGTTTTCGCAAAATATCCGTAATTATCAATCGTTATAAATACTCATCATACCGGCGCTCATATTCAAAATTAATGAACATCAAGGTGCGGCACGTCGATTCAGTCGTGAATATTCCGCCGTTCAAAAACAACAAAGCGCCAATTGTTTCATTTTAGTTTGGCTTAAAGTATCAATTCACGGGGTGCGTTAAAGGCTTTGTCCTCGCAATTCGATAAATTTTCGACGATTTTTCAATCTGAAAGCGTATTTCAGACAATAACTATTTATGTGTAAATAACAACCTTGTCTATGAGGTATTTAGTAAAATGTCAAGTGATTTACCTATCGCAGCAGTCGTAAGAATTGCAAAGAAGAGCGGTGCAGAGAGAGTCGGAAACGACGCAGCAGAAGCACTCGTTGCAGCAGCTGAGGCATACGTCGCAAAGATCTCCGCAGAAGCAAACAAACTTGCATCACATGCAGGCAGAAAGACAATAAAGAAAGAAGACATTGACATGGTTGTCAAAGCCTAAATTCTTTTTTTTCTGCAAATAAGTTGCAATAATTACCGAATTTCGTTTAAGCCGATTTTACAGATACAGTTATTACAGTGCCGATTGTCGTTATTGCGGCTGTTTCAGGCTTGTTTCCGTTTTCGTATTGCTGTTTCCGTTAACGTTACCGCAGTCACTGCTCTTTTTCGCGTATGATAAACAGCTTATCCTTCGGTCTTACCGTGAAAGGAAGCTTAATGCCGCATCTCTCCCCGCGTGAGACAAAATCCACGGGTTCATGTTCCACCTGAATCTCGCCGACATCGGCGTATTCCGCCGGCGTATTTTTGCCGTAGACGAGGATTCTGTCGCCGACCTTAAGAGTCCCCGCACGGATGAGGAACTCGGCAACGCCGATACGGTTGTAAAAATTCACGACCTCGCCGCAGAAGACCTTCATCACGCGTGACTGCGGACCCGGGCTTATCCAGTCGTCGTCGAGCCCGAAATAAAAGCCTTCCGAAAATCCGCGGTTGTAGGCATCGGCAAGCTCTGCCTTGAGACCGTCCAGCATCGCGGGCGTGACGCTGCCGTCGGAGAAGGCGTCCATCGCCGTTCTGTAACACGAGACCGTCGCTTTCACGTAATCCGCGGATCTGCTGCGCCCCTCAATCTTAAATGCGCTCACGCCGGCATCGCGGAGCTTATCGAGGTGTTCTATCATGCAGAGATCCTTCGGGCTTAAGACATAGTCCTCGCCGATAACATACGAATTGGCGGCATCCTCGACGTCGGTTATCCGATACAGCCGCCTGCAGGGCTGAATGCACCGACCGCGGTTGGCAGACTTCCCAAACGCCGACGTCGACATAAAACACCTCCCGGACTCGCTCACGCACATGGCGCCGTGGACAAAGACCTCGAGCTCGCAGTTGACCCCTTCCGCAACAGCGGCATCGTGAATCTCGCGGATATCCTTAAGAGAGCATTCGCGAGCGAGAACAACCCGCGAAACACCCAGATTCGCGTAGAACTTCAGCGCCGCGATATTCGAGACGCTCGCCTGCGTCGAGAGATGAATCGGAATCCCCAGCTCCTTTGCAATCGAGATTACCGCCGCATCCCAGCAGATAACCGCGTCAACCGCCGCCGACCTCGCGGCTTCGAGAACGCGGCGGACTTTGGGCAGTTCGGAGTTGTAAACGATGGTGTTCAGCGTAAGATAACCCTTCATTCCCCGCGAATGAAGAAAATCCATGACGTTTCCAAGCTCGCTCAGCTCGAAGTTGCCGGCGCTGTCACGCATATTCATGACCTTCGTCCCGAAATAGACCGAATCCGCACCGCACATAGCCGCGGTCCTAAGCGAGGCATGATCCCCCGCGGGTGCAAGAAGCTCGGGCATATCCGACCTTTTTTCATTCGTTTCATGAAAAACGTGACTCATTACAGAATAGTTGTAATTCAACGGAATAATACTTTTTTAAAGTGCGCAGAGTATCAAAAGTATCTAAAGTTCAAATTCTCAAGAGTTCAAAAGTTCAAGTTCAAAATTCAAGTTCAAAATTCAAGATCAAAATTCAAGATCAAAAGTTCAAAAGTGCCGAAAGTGTCAAAAAAAGAAAATATCTATGGAAATTGTCTCTGGAAATTATCTCGGGGTTTTTTCGGGATTATCCAGAGCTGCCGGTGCTTTTCTCTTCTTTGCGGCATTCTGTTTCTCGAGTTCTCTGAGCTGGAAATTGTATACCGGCTTATTCCTGCCGGCTTTCGGATGTGAAAGCTTCTGATCGTTCTTACCGAGACTTTCCCCTCTGAATCTTGCGCCGAAATACTTGTAGGACGCCGACAGGGTCGCAACTCCGATAATTACAAACGCAATCGAACCTATCGACGAGAACGTGAGAACAAGCGCAACGCCGTTCGGAGTCAGAATCGCCACCAAAGTAAGATGAATGGCACCCAGAATCGTGGCTATAAGCACGGAGTTGCGCACCGTCATATTACCCTTCAGCATCTTATACATTCCGGTCGACACAATACCCTCAAGAAGCGTGGCAAACGCACATGTATACATGGTAACGCCGCCGAAGAACAGCCTGCTGGTTCCGCCGATGATACCCGCGCCAAGTCCTGCGGCAGGACCGAACCAGAGACCGCCGGCAATCGGACCGATATCACTGAAATTAATGAGCACATCGTCGTTGGAAAAACCGATAAGATTACCCAGAACCGCGAGACAGCCGAAGATCAGGACACCCAGCACAGCCCTCATCTTGCCGGATATATTCCCGTTATCCGGGTCAAGAATACCGGTAATACCCAGGAAACCTCCGAGACCGCAGCAGAATAAAGTACACCCGAGTACAAAATTGACAGTATCTATCCAGAACAGTAAGTTACCGTCCATGAAATCATCCTACTGATTAATCGGCACACGACATGATAAAATATCGCATGCGCAAAATCTCGTAAAACAAAGAGATTTGCGGAAAATATTTGTGTAAACAAAAGAGTTGCGAAAAATGCACGGCATCCGGCGCCCCAAAACATCAAAAGCTTTCAAAAGTGTTCAAAGATATAAAAAAAGGATTTGGGGATTTTATCTTGAAATGCCGGCGTTCTTATTGTTCTTTGCGGCATTCTTCTTCTCAAGCTCTCTGAGCTGGAAATTGTAAACCGGCTTGTTCCTGCCGACCTTCGGGTGCGAAAGCTTCTGATCTTTCTTACCCAAGTGCTCTCCTCTGAATCTCGCGCCGAAATACTTGTAGGACGCCGAGAAGGTCGCAACTCCTACTACAACAAGCACAATCGAACCTATCGCCGAAGGAGTGAGAATAATTGCAACGCCGTTCGGAGTCAGAATCGATACCAAAGTGAGATGAACGGCACCCAGAATTGCGGCTATCATCACGGAGACGCGGACCGTCATCTTATCCTTGAACATCCTGTACATCAGTGCCGACGCAACACCCGCGGCAAGCGTGGCAATCGCACAGGAGAACATCGTAGCGCCGCCGAAAAACAGCCTGCTGGTTGCGCCCATTACCGCCGCGCCCAGTGCAACGGCGGGACCGAACCAGAGACCGCCGGCAATCGGACCGACATCCCTGAAATTGATGAGTACATTGTCGTTTGAGAAACCGATAAGATTACCCAGGACCGAGAGAGAGCCGAAGATAAGTATACCGAGCGCCGTTCTCTTTTTGCCGGATATATTCTCGTTATCGGGATCCAAAATACCCGTTATTCCGAAGAAACCTCCGAGAACACAGCAGAATAAAATGCACCCTATTACGAAATTGATTATATCTATCCAGAACAGCAAGTTACCGTCCATGGTATCACCTTAATGATTAATCTGTGCAACGGCATTAATAAAGTATCGATATAAGCAAAAGTATGCAAAAGTATCGAAATACGCAGAATTACGGGACTGCGGATACCTTCCGCCGTCAGTCCGGATACCCGTCCGGATACACGACATGATGCCCGTCGGGATGCCGATCGGATAACCGTCAATACCTGTCGTGAGACCCCTCGGTATACCCGTCCTGATGCCCGTCAAGATACCCCTTAACGGCGCTCCAGCACTCAATCTTTTCGGCAAGACTCACGGCGGCATTCGCGGGACTCGTCGACGGCATGACCAGAACGTCGATATCCGGAAACTCCGCGGCAAAATCCCCGAAGAACCGCGAGAATATCTTCCCCGCACCCGTCCTGCCGTTGAGAAAGATCGCACGCACTGACGGATTTTCGTCAATGAAACCGGCAATGTCGTTCTGAGCGACGTCGCGTATCGTGGAATCGCTGCTCCCCTCCCGCAGGCATTCGGATGCGGCGTCCCAGAGGGCAATATGCCTGCGCTTCATCTCCTCAACCCTCCGCGAATACGGCAGGGCGGCATCTATTCCCAGAACCGCGTCCATAATCCTCCAGAACTGATTATGCGGATTGCCGTAATACTCACGCCTCTCAAGGGACATGACACTCGGAAAACTGCCCAGAATCAGGACTCTAGGAGATTCCCCGCAGACCGCCGGCAGACCTTCGCCGCGGTAAACACCGCGAACGGAAGAATCGCAACCCGCAGAATCACGAACGGACGCATCGCGACCTGAAGAACGGGAGGTCCTAACGTAGCGGGAAGAACGGGGAGACATATACTATAATAGTCACCGGAGTAAAAAATCACTTTCACACCGCGTGCCCCTACACTCATTAATATTAAGTTACAAATCGATCTCTGTAAAAACATATGGACACAATAAAAATTCGCGGAGCAAGGGAGCACAATTTACGGAATATATCCCTTGATCTGCCCAGAGATAAGCTGATTGTAATAACGGGCGTCTCGGGCTCGGGTAAATCCACACTCGCTTTCGATACAATATATGCCGAGGGACAAAGGCGTTATGTCGAGTCCCTTTCGGCATACGCACGTCAATTTTTGGGTCAGATGAACAAGCCCGACGTCGACTCCATAGACGGTCTCTCGCCGGCAATATCCATAGAACAGAAGACCACCTCCAAAAATCCGAGGAGTACGGTCGGCACGGTAACCGAAATTTACGACTATCTGAGGCTTTTATACGCAAGAATCGGAAAACCGCACTGCCCGACGCACGGCACGCCCATCGAGGCGCAGTCCCCCGAACGCATAGCCGACACAATAATATCCATAGCGGAGAACGGCGGCAATGCGGAATCAGCGGAATCTGCCGGTTCTGCGGGATCGGCAGGTTCGGCAGGTACGGCAGTAACGCCGGATGTCACGGTCACGATACTTTCGCCAATAATCCGCCAGAAGAAAGGAACCTATCAGCAGGTTCTGAAGGATCTCGACAGCCGCGGCTATACGCGTGCGCGTGTCGACGGAAAGATAGTCAGAACCGACGAAGAGGTCACCTTGCAGCGTTACGTAAAGCACGACATCGAGATAGTCATAGACAGGCTCGATCCGCTCGACGAACGCTCGCGCCTCGTGGAAGCCGTCGAAAACGCACTCAAGAACTCGAACGGGCTCGTAACCGTCATCTTCGACTCCGAAGACGCCGGCGGCAACCGCGTCAGCACAGAGAAGATATTCTCATCGCAGTTATCCTGCCCGATCTGCGGCTTCTCCTACGAGGAACTGCAGCCGAGAATGTTCTCGTTCAACAGCCCGTTCGGCGCCTGCCCCGAATGCAACGGTCTCGGATTCAGGATGGATTTCGACCCCGACCTCATCATCCCCGACAAAACCCTCTCCCTCTCCGAGAACGCCGTAGCCACATACCGCAACTTCCTCGACGGCTACCGCGTCCAGTATCTCGCAACCGTGGCAAAACACCACAACTTCAGCATATTTACGCCGATAAAAGACCTCACCGAAGAACAGTACAATGTCCTCATGTACGGCTCGAACGAAGTAATCCGCTTCAACATGAGCATGAAGGGCGGCGACGTCGAATGGTCGCACAACGGCACATGGGAAGGACTTCTCCCGCAGGCAATGCGCCTCTACTCCCAGACGAAGTCCGAATACCGCAAGAAAGAACTTGAAAAGTTCATGCGAATCTCCGAATGCCAGTCCTGCAAAGGAAAACGCCTCAGCCCCAAAGCTCTCGCGGTCACAATCGCGGACAAATCCATCATCGACGTAACCGAGATGTCCGTCTCCGACTGCATAAAGTTCTTCAACGGACTTAAACTGAGCGAGAAGGACGCCGAGATCGCAAGGCTCATCCTGAGGGAGATAACTTCGAGACTCAAGTTCCTCGAAGAGGTGGGGCTCGGATACCTGACGCTATCGAGGAGTTCGGGAACGCTCTCGGGCGGCGAAGCGCAGAGAATCAGGCTTGCAACCCAGATCGGCTCCAACCTCATGGGCGTCCTCTATGTCCTCGACGAACCCTCCATCGGTCTTCACCAGCGCGACAACCATAAACTCATCGAGACCCTGCAAAAGCTCAAAAACCTCGGAAACACCCTCATCGTCGTCGAGCACGACGAAGACACCATCCGCGAGGCAGACTTCGTCGTCGACATAGGTCCCGGTGCCGGCGTGCACGGCGGTCGTGTCGCGGCAATCGGAACGCCAAAGGAGATAGAAGGCTTCAAGGATTCACTCACGGGAATGTATCTCAGCGGCGCCGAGAAGATAGAACTGCCCGCGACCCGCAGGAAGAGCGACTCCTTCATTCACCTGAAAGGGTGCAGAAAGAACAACCTCAAATCGATAAACGTCGACGTCCCGATGGGCGTTCTGACCGTAATCACCGGCGTTTCCGGAAGCGGCAAGTCCACGCTCGTCTACGACACCCTCTACAACGGTCTTATGAAGGAGATCAACCGTTCCAAGACCGACACCTACTACGATTCGATATCCTTCGACGATAAACCCGACAAGGTAATCGTCATCGACCAGAGCCCGATAGGCAGAACGCCGCGCTCAAACCCGGCGACCTACACAAAGGTCTTCGACGACATCAGAGCCATATTCGCCGAGACAAAGGAGGCAAAGATCCGCGGGTATAATGCCGGCAGGTTCTCGTTCAATGTCAAAGGCGGACGCTGCGAAGCCTGCAGCGGCGACGGACTCATCAAGATAGAGATGAACTTCCTCCCCGACGTCTATGTCGAGTGCGAGGAATGCAAAGGAAAACGCTACAATGCCGAGACCCTCGAGGTCAAGTTCAAGGGTAAATCGATTGCCGACGTATTGGACATGACAGCCGCCGAAGCCCTCGAACTCTTCGAGAATCACGCGAATGCGAGGGCAAAGCTTGACACTCTCTGCAAGGTCGGACTCGGATACCTCAAACTCGGTCAGAGTTCGACGACGCTCTCCGGCGGCGAAGCGCAGAGGATTAAGCTCACAAAAGAGCTTTCAAAGCGTGCCACGGGCAAGACCGTCTACATACTGGACGAACCGACGACGGGTCTGCACTTCCACGACGTCAAGAAACTGATAAGCATCCTCGAGGCGCTCGTCGACAAAGGAAACACCGTAATCGTCATAGAACACAATCTGGACGTCATCAAATGCGCCGATTACATCATAGATCTCGGACCCGAGGGCGGCGACAAAGGCGGGGAGATAGTCACGACCGGCACCCCCGAAGAGGTCGCAAAGTGCAAAAAGAGCTATACGGGACAGTTTCTGGTGCCGCTTCTGAAGAAGAAGAGTAAATAGATAAAACAGAGCAAACAGAGCGGATAAAGCAGACAAAGCAGATAAAGCAGATAAAGATGAGGACTTATGCCTGACCTGTCACTGATACCCAACGAACCCGGAAGCTACCAGTATAAAGACAGCGACGGCAACATCATCTATGTCGGCAAGGCAAAAGACCTCAAAAAAAGGGTTTCCAGTTACTTCAACCGCACCCTACACGACAAAAAGACGCAGGCGCTCGTAAAATCCATAGCCTCGATAGACTTCATAGTCACGGGCAGCGAGGTCGAGGCGTTAATCCTCGAGAATAACCTCATAAAACGATATCAGCCGCGATATAACATAGATCTCAAGGACAGCAAGAGTTATGCCTATATTCGGATGACCGCCGACGAATACCCGACCGTCACGATAGCGAGGAAAAAGGGAGATTCGGGAGAGTATTTCGGTCCGTTCGTCTCGGCAAAGGAACGCGACTATGTCCTTTCGGTCATAAAAAAGACCTTCAAACTGCGTTCCTGCCGGAAACTGCCAAAACGCCCCTGCCTGCGTGCCCATATCGAGACCTGCAGCGCCCCGTGCACGAACAGGATAACGAAAGAAGAGTATCTGGCGCAGGCAAAGAAGGCATCCGCGGTCCTTAAGGGCAATACGAAGGAGATTATCCGCGCCCTTGAGGACGAGATGAAGACGTTCTCGGCGAATCTGGAGTTCGAGAAGGCGATGCTCTGCCGCGATCAGATAGCGGCACTGAAACATCTTGCCGACCGCCAGCATATCGAGCAGAAAAAAGTCACGGACGAGGACGTAATCAACTATGCCGAGCGCGACGGCAGGATATACCTCATGCTCTTCTCGGTCTGGAAAGGCTGCCTCGCCGAGAAACAGGAGTTTGTATTCGATGCCGGCGAAGATGTCTCCGAATCGGTTGAAGAGTTCATCATCCAGTATTATTCCGAGAACGAGCCCCCGTCCGAGCTTATCCTGCCCGAAGCCGTAAGCGACGCCGTCGGCGAATTCCTCACACGCCGGAAGGAAAAGAAGGTCACGGTCACGGTCCCGCAGAAGGGCGACAAGAAGATACTCCTCGATCTCGTGGCGCACAATGTCGCGACCATATTCTTCGGCGGCGAATCCAAGGTGAAAGAGCTCGGAAAACGCCTGCATCTGCCCGAAGAGCCGCAGGTCATCGAGTGTTTCGATATATCGCATCTCTCGGGCACGGCAATGGTCGGCTCCATGGTGCAGTTCCGCTACGGAAAACCCGACAAGAGCAATTACCGCAGGTTCAGAATAAAGACGGTCAATAAGATAGACGACTTCGCATCCATAGCCGAGGTCGTGAAACGGCGCTACCTGCGGCTCAAAAACGAGGGCGAAGAGTTCCCCGACCTGATTATCATCGACGGCGGCAAGGGACAGCTGTCTTATGCCAAGGCTTCTCTCGACGAGATCGGCGTTAAGATTCCGATAATCTCGGTTGCCAAGCGCGAGGAAGAGATATTCGTCCCCGGATTTTCGTATCCGCTGCCCATGAAGCGCAGCGAGAAAGCCTCGCTCTTCATACAGGAGATACGCGACGAGGCGCACAGATTTGCCATCACCTACAACCGCCTGCTCAGAAGCAAAGAGATCTCGGACGACAACTGAGACCTCCGAAACCTGCCGCCGAAGAGAAAAATGGTAAAGCGCTAAGAGCTTTGAAAGAGAATATAACAGTAATAATAAATGCGGATCCGAAATGGAAAGAGTCAACGTCCCTTTTGAACTTGCAAGCGATTTTAAACCGAAAGGTTCACAGCCCGAAGCCATAGCGGAGCTTGTGGAAGGCCGGAAGAAAAACCTCAGATGTCAGACTCTTCTCGGCGTAACCGGCTCGGGAAAGACCTTCACCATAGCCAACGTCATCGCCGCGTTCAACAAACCCACCCTTGTGCTGGCGCATAACAAGACACTTGCGGCGCAGCTCTGGAACGAATTCCGCGACTTCTTCCCGAAGAACCGCGTGGAATACTTCGTATCCTACTACGACTATTATCAGCCGGAATCCTACATTCCGCAGAGGGACATCTATATCGAGAAAGATGCCCAGATCAACCCCAAAATCGAACAGATGAGGCTCTCCGCGACGGCATCCCTGCTCTCGAGGAGCGATGTCATTGTCGTCGCTTCCGTCTCCGCGATATACGGCGCCGGCAACCCCGAAAACTTCGAGTTCATGGGCTTCGAGATCAATGTCGGCGACAGAATAAAGCGCAGGGAACTCCTCTCCCGCCTCGTCGATGTCCTCTTCGAGAGAAACGATCTCGAACTCGCCCCGGGACGTTTCCGCGCAAAAGGCGACACCGTCGACCTGATTCCGGGCTACATGAACAATATAATAAGGGTGGAGTTCTTCGGCGACGAAATAGAGAGAATCACCGAGATTGATAAGATCACCGGCAAAAAAATTCAGTCGCTCAACTACTTCTTCATTTACCCCGCAAAACAGTATATCGTCCCCGAGGACGAGAAAGCCGGGGCAATTGAGGAGATAAAGGCAGAACTCGAGGAGCGTGTGAAGCAGCTCGGCGTCCTTGAGGCTCACCGCCTGCGGCAGAAGACCCTCTACGATCTCGAGATGATAGAGGAGACCGGCTCCTGCAAAGGCATCGAGAACTACTCCAGATTCTTCGATCACCGCAAAAAGGGCGAGAAACCGTTCTGTCTTCTGGATTACTTCCCGAAGGATTTCCTCATGGTAATCGACGAGAGCCACCAGACACTCCCGCAGGTTCGCGGGATGTTCAACGGCGACAGATCGCGAAAACAGACCCTTGTCGACTACGGATTCAGGCTCCCGTCGGCGCTCGACAACCGACCCCTCGTATTCTCCGAGTTCGAGGAATACATGAGAAACGTAATCTTTGTATCCGCAACCCCGGGCGAATACGAGGCAAAACACTCGGAGCAGGTAGTCGAGCAGATCATAAGACCTACGGGACTCGTCGACCCCGAGGTCTTCGTAAGACCGGTCAACGGTCAGACGCAGGACCTGCTGAAAGAGATTAAAAAGACAATCAAACGGGGAAACCGTGCTCTCATAACCGCGCTTACGAAGAAACTTGCCGAGGAACTCACGGAATATCTCGCCGCAAAGGGTATAAAGACGAGATATCTCCACTCGGATATCGACACAATCGAGAGAACCGAGATCATCCGCGAGCTGCGGCTGGGCAAATTCGACGTTCTCGTCGGCATCAACCTCCTCCGCGAAGGTCTGGACATCCCCGAGGTAGGCTTCATCGGCATCCTCGACGCCGATAAGGAAGGATTCCTCCGTGATACGCGAAGCCTTATTCAGACCATCGGAAGAGCGGCAAGAAACGCCGATTCATACGTCGTCCTCTACGCCGATAAGATGACGGACTCGATAAAAGGCGCTCTTGCCGAGACGAAACGCCGCCGCGACATGCAGATGGAGTTCAACCGCGAGCACGGAATAACCCCGCAGACCATAGTCAAACCGATAAAAGAGAAGGAAGCCGATATCACGGACACGAAGCACATTCCGCGTGTCGACATCCCGAATTACCTCATAGAACTCGAGCAGGAGATGCAGGCGGCCGCGGACTCGCTCGACTTCGAGCGTGCGATCAAAGTCCGCGATCAGATTAAGAAGATCAAAAAAGATTACGATCTCTGAGATTCGAATCCGATATTCGAATCCGGTATTCGAATCAGGTATTCGAATCGGAGATTCAAAGTTTGAGATTCGGGCAGGTATTCAGAGTTCGCCGCAGCGGACAAGTCCCTGCCGGAACTCCTCTATATATTCGTCCATCGAGAGACTGCCCTCGGGAAACGGACAGTCGATATCATACATCCTGTCTATCATAGGATCGGAAGGAAGGAGCATGAATTCCGTCCCTGTCTTCTCCGCGGCTTCGATAAGGGCTTTTCTGAACGGACCTATGCAGTAGGCGATCCTTTTCTTATACGTATTCCGTGTCTTCTCCAGATATCCGCACAGACGGTAGACCTCAATCCTGTGAAAATCCTTTCTGACCCGCGGATCCTGATTCTTGCCGAGCATGTAATGATAATTGGCATACGGATACATCAGCTCGAGCTCGGCGGGAACCGTCCCGCAGGTCCCGAATATGGTGATATGATAGCGGTCCGGAGTCAGAACGCTGTCGATGATTTTGTGAAAGAGCTTATGACTCGGGCTCGAACTGTAGGGTTTTCTCAGGGCACACGGGATGAAAATTCCGATCTCGCGGGGTGCAATCTCGTATTCGTCGATGATATAGCGGTATGCCTCCTCAAACTCCGAGCGGTAGAAAGGCGGATCGTAGATCTCGTACTCCCGCCCTTTTCTGTCGAAGACGCGTTCGGTAACGGTATGCTCCGGAACGGAATGCTCGGGACGGGCATTCGAATGAGTGTCCGAACGAATATCCGAATGAACGGTCCGTGAATTCCGCGGATCTTCCGTAGTCACCCCCGATCACTCCGCTGCCGGCTCTATCTCGAGCATCTCGAGTTCATAGGTAAGTTCCTTGCCCGCCATAGGGTGATTGCCGTCGACCTTAATCTTCTTCCCCGCGATATCGAGGACTTTTACGAGCGCCTTATTGCCGTTCGGCAGCTTTATCGAGATCATCTCCCCGACCTGCGGATCGTATTTGAAGCTCAGAAACGACTTCCTTATGCTGAATACCAGTTTCGGATTGTATTTGCCGTAGGCATCCTCGGGTGCGAGCTTTACCTCGCGGATTTCGCCCGCCTTCATGCCGATAAGCGTATCCAGAAAGACCTGATTTATACTGCCGTCGCCCAAAACAATCTCCTGCGGACTGCCGTCATGCTCCTCCGAGACCTCTCTGGAGGATTCGAATATCTCCCCTTCGGGGGTGCGGGTCGTAAAATGAACCTTTACCCTGTCGCCGAGTTTCGCCCCTGCTGAATCGTCTGCCATAATATTGCCGAATTTCCTTTTTTCCGGCGGCATCCGACATATACCGATACCGCCGTAAATAACTCATCAATAACTGCATATCTGTTTGTTGCCTTAAAGCATAAAGGTGAAACATGACCGGAAACTTAACCGACATAGCCGAAAACATAACCTACATAACCGAAAACATAACCGACATGACCGAAAACATAGCCGAAAACATAACCTGCATACAGTAAAACACAGTCAAACAAAACCAACATAAAGGTAAAACATAATTCGAATATTATACCGAAAGATAAATACATTACTTTTACGACATTAAACAGATTACCTCTTGACAATACGCATTATCTCGTCAAAAAGCGCAGAAAAATTTTTTCAGTTAACTCTGATTGTCTGAATATACGTAAGGTAATTTCGTTAAAAACAGACTATTGTTAAAATAATAGCGTTAACATACATGCATTTATATGAGGCGAATATTTGACAAAATATAAATACCGAATACAACTTATTTAAGTTTAACAAACAAGGCTAAATACCGGTTTGTAGGTTTTAATTATGGTAGCATTTTCTCCAGCACAGGTATGTGCAAAAATCGGAACAGCCGGAAAGGGTAAATGTACACTTCCGCCTGTCAACATGTTTGTGAGAGCATTTCTCGCAGGCGCTTATATTGCAATGGGAGCATCGGTTGCAACCGTAGGTTCAACCGGAGTCGCAACGGTTCTGGGTGCAGGTATCGCTCAGTTCGTAACCGGTGCACTGTTCCCGATTGGTTTAATGTTCGTAGTTCTTACAGGTGCCGAGCTCTTCACGGGCGACGCAATGTTTGCTCCGATGGCAATCCTTCAGGGTCAGGCAACACTTGCAGGTCTGGCATATCTCTGGATCATTGTCTACATCGGCAACTTCATCGGTTCGATCTTCATGGCGGTATGTATGACATACGGTCCGCTCACGACAACCGTAACCGCATCCGGTTCAATCGCCGCAACGGCATTCGGTGCGCGTGCGGTAGGTATTGCGGTCGGTAAAGTTTCGTATGCCGGCGTAATGGGTATCTTATCGGTATTCATCAAAGGTATTCTTTGTAACTGGCTTGTCTGTCTTGCAATCTTCCTTGCACTTGCAGCAGACGATATCATCTCGAAGATTATGGGTATCTGGTTCCCGATCATGGGCTTCGTTGCCGCAGGATACGAACACTGTGTTGCGAACATGTATTTCATCCCCGCAGGTATACTGACACTGCCATATCTCTCGGCAGAACAGGTGGCTTCGATTGCCAACGTAAACCTGCTGGGCTGGACATCAATGATTACAAGCAACCTTATCTGGTCTACACTCGGTAACATTGTAGGTGCCGCATTCTTCATGGCATGCATCTACTACTACTGCTACAAGAAAGAGATTGAAGCTATTCAGAAAGCAGCCTGAATATAAAATCCAAAATCTTTTTTCTTATTCTTATTACGCATTCCTTCCCGCAGTTTTCCGTTCCCGCAATTTCTATCCCCGCAGCTTTTCCCGAAGTTTTCCGCTCACGTATTTTCTTATTCATCGCGGTTTTTCCATTTCTCCAATCCCTCATCGCGGCTATTCAACCGAAATAAGTAATTATATATCGGAATTTGAGTAATTACTATTATCAAAAAGCGGTTTTTCCGCCGCACAGGATGTTTCAGGTAATAATATGAAAATAAAAGGTGTTCTCATAGGCATATCGCCGCTTCACGTAATCGTTTCACTCTTTTGTCTGAGTCTGTTTACAATAACGGGCGTGGGAATGGGTGATTACATAATCATCGGATGGGGTATTCTGTTCGCAATCGTCCTCCTCGTCATTCCCGCATACAACAGTTACAGCGTCTCGAAATCCTACGAGAAACTTCTGCCGGAATACGAAGAGCAGTCCAAATATTACAGGATTGCCGGTATCCACGATGCAATGCTCGGAAAACCCGTAAGAATAAGGGGAGAGGTCGAGAAGGTAAAAGGCAAACTCATATGCCGTCCGGCATTCACAATAAACGACGGCTCGTGCTCGATTGTCGCGCAGCACGGCGTTCCGATAGATCTGGACATAAAGGTCGGCGATAACGTGGAGGTCGTCGGCATGGTGGTCAAGAGATTCACCTTCTTCGGAAAGATGGTGATTCACCTCATCGGCATCAAAAAGACAGACAAGGTTGAAAGCCCGGAGGATTCCGACAAAAAACGCCGCAGAGGAAAGAAACGCAACCGCGACGGAAAGGCGGACAATGCGGATAAGGCGGAGAACACCGAGAACACGGATAACACCGAGAAGACTGAGAACACTGATAATAAGGAAGACACGGCTGCGGAAACTTCCGCTGAACCGTCCGATGAGAAAAACGACGAAACACCAAAAGAAGAGACTTCGGCGGCGACCGGAAAGTCCGATTAAATTCATTCATATTATTCCTTTATTTTACGTCTTTTTTGCATCCGATTCCGACTCCGCACGTCACAGTCATATTAATTTTAAATGAGCGCCAAAATTACTGGGATTGTTCATGAAAAGATCAATATACGCAATATTTCTGACAGCCCTTATTGTCCTGACCGCAATGGCGGCGGGCTGCACATCCGGAAATTCGGCACAGACGCAGACACAGACTCAGACTCCGACCGGCACTCCCGCATCGGGCGCCGTTAACGACGGCATCGTCAAAGAAGGCTGCACGGTATCCGTATACTATGTCGGAACTCTCGACGACGGCACCGTATTCGACAAGAAAGTCAAAGGAACGGACACGCCGCTTACCTTTGTTGTCGGCAGCGGCAGCGTGATTAAAGGCTTCGACAACGCGGTCCTCGGGATGAAAGCCGGCGAAACCACGAAGGTTCACCTAACGCCCGATATGGCATACGGCGAATACAACGATCAACTGATACAGGAATTCGACAAGAGCATATTCGGCGACTCCGACGCAAGTACGCTGAAAGTCAACGACACCGTCTATCTGACGTCCCCCAACGGCGTCTTCCCCGCAAAGATCCACACCATCGGCAACGAATCCATTACTCTTGACTTAAACCACAGACTTGCGGGACAAAACCTCAACTTCGAGATAACCGTCGACTCCGTGGCATAAGATAAATCAAATCTCTTTTTTCAGACGCTGTCATGCCTGAAGTGCCTGAAAACTGTTTAAAAGCGGTTGCAAAAAGTATGTTGGAGTGTTGTAATAATTTTGTGATAATTATGTAATAGCATTGTAATAGTGTTGATCGATACGGTGCAAATAATCTGTTTTGTTTTTTCTTTAAGTTTCCTCCTTTTTTCGAGATTGGTCGCTTCCGGTATCACAAAAGACGCCGGTTCATTTTCTTGAAAACCTCATCCGCGGTATCTTCATCGCGAAGAGATCCCCTTGTCAGTTGCGGCTTACCGCTAAGCAGCTTTCGTTATCCGCAATTACGCCCTGACACAAAAAAAGTATCGGCTTATGAATATATATTAATGGCGTTTGGATAACCTAAACATAGTAAATATCGGTGGAAAATATATAGTTGTAAGTCCAACTTACTGACGGAGATGGTATGACGTGACCAAAAAAGTGGCAATTCCGCCGATGATCTCGGATATCGTGGTATCCGGCATCGCGGAACTGGACGGTTTTCTCTTTGATGCCGCAGACCGGTGTCCTTACTGCGGCGGAGAACTCAGGAGTCATGACATAAAGCACAAAGTCTTTGCAAGGATTGACACGGATATAATAAACGGCGGCGCCTTAAGCGGCACAATCGCAGACGCAGCCGCAGCCTCAGACGGAAACGACAACGGTGACAGCGTAAACGGCAGCGGAGACGACAACGGTGACGAAGGCACGGAACACGGGAGAAACATAACGGTAAATGTCAGGCGCTGGCGATGCACGGCGTGCGGAAAACTCGTCTATTCAAAATCACCGTTCTACGACGGAATTCGGACGGGAGCGCCGATAGCGGACTTCTGCATGGTAAACCGCGACCTTCATCCGCCGAATCACATAGCAAAGATACTCGGAAAACTGGGCATCATAGTGACACCCGCGACCGTCAGAAACATCCTGCAGTCCGATATCCCCGAACTCTCCAATCCCGAAAATATACCCTCCGTCAACATCTACGGCATAATCTTCCCCTCATCGCTCCTCAATATCTCCGAACGGATACGGCGTGGAAGATAGGATAAAGCGAAGACGAACGATAAAGACGAAGATGAAGATCACGGGACGGGCGGGGAATTACCGCGGAAAAAGACGTCGCGGATAAACACAATGACAACTATCATTAATTTACACACCAAATAATCTTGGAACATGCCGAATCTTAACGTTGCAATTACCGGTTCTTTGGACTATGCAAAGAACATCGGAAAGAAGGGAACAACCTCGGACATTACATTCTATAACCTGAAAAAAGGCGAGGATACGGTCACAATCATAGAGCCGACAAGATACCCCGAGCGTATCCAGCCGCTCTATTACGCAGTCTCGATGGCGGATGTCGCAATCGTCATAGTCGACGCCGTGACACCCGAGTTCGGCGAGACCGTCGTCATGCTGGACTGCGCAAAAGTCACCGGCGGATACATCATCCTCAGAAACTATCTGGACAAGTCCCAGATAGCTCCGCTGATAAAAGGAACCGTCCTTGAAGGCTACGAGTATATCGAGGACGACCCCAACATGCTCCGCGAGAAACTTCTGGAAGCGGCGGCAAACAAACCGCGGGAGGTCAACGACGTCCCCGGAATCGTTGCGGTCGATCACTTCTTCAATGTCCGCGGTATCGGAACCGTAATCCTCGGCTGCGTCATAAACGGCACAATCCGCACGCATGACAACCTCAAGGCACTGCCGACAACGAAAACCACCCAGGTGCGCTCAATCCAGAGGCACGACACCGACTGCAACGACGCCGCAAAAGGCGACAGAGTCGGATTGGGACTCAAAAACATAACCTTCGAGGAGCTCGACCGCGGTTATGTCCTCACCGCCAACACCGCGATAAAGCAGAGCGACAGGTTCACGGCGAAGCTGAACATCGTCAGATACTGGCAGACGCCGATAACCGAGAACATGGTCATCCACCTGGGTCACTGGATGCAGTATGTCTCCGGCAAAATCGAGTCGGTCTCCGGCGATCCGAAAAACCCCGAAATAGTCATCTCGGTCGATAAAGAAGTCATATTCATGCCGAATGACAGGGCAATAATCTTCCACCTCGATGCCGGAAAACTCAGAGTCGTAGGCACTCTCGAACTTAACATCTGAGCGGTCGGGACCGCAATCGGATCCCGAAATCCGATCTTAATCATGCAACCTTTTTTTTGAAATTCTCGGGCATTATGACTTCAATTTTTTTCGCAGTTAAAGACAGAGTTAATATGTCACAGGTCAATTACTGTATGTGACAAAAAATATGGCACAAATTTCCAGAATCTATCCGGTTGTTTTGGTCATGCTTATCGCAGCGGCATTAACCGTAGGTATTGCCTCCGCGGCTGAACCAAACGAGAAAGTTATCACGGTATCGGGAACGGGCAAAGTCACCACATCCCCCGATACGGTAATCATCTCCGTAGCGGTCGAGACCGAGAATACGGACAGTCAGAAAGCCCAGAAAGAAAATGCCGACAAGATGGCGCAGTGCATAAATGCTCTGAAGTCAATCGGCATCACCGACAGTGAGATGAAGACAACGGGATACAGCATGTATTCCTACAAATCAAGCTCGGATTCACTCTTCGGCGGCGATAAGACAATTTATCACGTAAGAAACACGGTCCAGATAAAGACCTCGCAGATTGATCTTGCAGGTAAGATTATCGACACGGCAACGAGCAACGGCGCCAACAACGTCAATTCGGTCAGATTCACCCTCTCCGACGAGAAGAGTCAGGAAATGAGAGAGCAGGCACTTAAGGCGGCAGTCGCACAGGCACGTGCAGATGCCGACGCGGTCGCTTCGGCAATGGGTATCTCGATTGTCGGCGTCTACTACGTCAACGTCGATTCGAGCTACACGCCGATGGTCTACGCCGAGACGGGGATGTACAAGAACGCCGCCATGGTAATGGCAGCAGGGGAAGACGCAATGGTAAGATCGACACCCATAGAGTCCAGTGACGTCGACGTGACCGCAAGCGTTTCGGTCGCATACATTATCAGATAAATACCTCAAATCAGACACCTGAAATTGACAATCGCATTAAACGACAATCACCTGAAATTTACAGTCACCAGATATAAAACGACAAATTAAGAAAAAAAGACAAATTAAGACAACACATGAAAAAAGACTGACACAGTTAACAAGACTGACACATGAAATAAGACAGACACCAAATGCAAAACAAACACCAAAGAAACCCCTAAAATCTCACAAAAACACCATCCTCTTTTTATTTTTTTATTTTTAAGTGTCTTCTTTGAATGCCGTCCTGCAAGATTTATTAGCTTTTACGGATTATCAATAAAGAAGAATCTTATGTCAGATACAGTAGTCAATGCCAAGAAAAATGCCGGATATTACGCCGCGGGACTCGTTGCCGACGATATGGTAGTCGGTCTCGGAACAGGCTCGACCGTTCTTTACACAATGGAGAAACTTGCCGAAAGGATACAGAGCGGCGAGATAAACATTCTCGGAATCCCGACCTCGATTCAGACGGCAATGCGGGCGAGAAAACTCGGCATACCTCTTACAACGCTTGATGAATATCCCGATGTCGATATCGCAATCGACGGCGCCGATCAGGTTGATCCCGCCTTTAACCTCATAAAAGGACGCGGTGCGGCTCAGACCCGCGAGAGATGCCTTGCGGAATGTGCGAAACGCTTCGTTGTCGTCGTCGACGGCAGTAAAATTACGCAGAAACTCTCCGGAACCGTCCCCATCGAGGTAATTCCGTTTGCGATGACCCTTGTCTGCGAAAGGCTGAAGGCGCTGGGCGGCAACCCCAATCCCCGCGAAGGCGCAAAGAAAGACGGTCCCGTTATCACCGATAACGGCAATATAGAGATAGACTGCGAATTCGGGGATATCGACGACCCGAAAGCCCTTCAGACGGCAATAAACAACCTCCCCGGCGTTGTCTCCTGCGGCATCTTTACCGAGTTCAAAGAGAAGACCGTGGTCGTCGTCGGAACCGAATCGGGCATTGAGATATTATAATCTAAAAATAAACGAAAAATAAAAAATACCCAAAAAGACGGACCGAAAAAGAATAACCTAAAAATAACCTAAAAAATAACCTGAAAAATAGCCTAAAAAGAAGTTTGCGCCGATGAAAAAAGGTCGACCTATTTTTTCTATTTTATTGATATTACGGAATTACGATATTCCTGACATTCTTGATAAGTTCAAGCTGGCTCTGAATCTCGGTCTTCTTGTCGGACTCGATGATATCTATGATCTCGCCGATTGACTTCGAAAGGCTGTAAATCTTTACCGGTCTTCCCTTGCATTCGGCTTTTGACTCGACATTGACAATCCAACCCTTCTCTCCCAGAGTTCGCATGGCAATGCTTACTTCGGGCTGGCGGAGATCCGTACCCCTTTCAATCTCGCGGGACGTTGCTTTGTCCGTATTGGCAAGATAAACAAGAACTTTTGCAACATTTCGTTTCATTCCCACATCGGTCAGAAGTGACGCCAGTTCCTCCTCCCGATCGGTAAAGGTCAGCACGGTTTCCAGTTTCATAATATCACCAGTATTTAAGTGGTAATATGTATTTACAATATAAAAACTTATTGTTTTATATTGCCAAATCTAAAACAAAATTGAAAAATACGCAATTTAACGGCAAATCATAAAAAAAATTAAGCAAAATATATTTTATAAATTTATTGACGGATCAAGCCCAGGTTGGATAGATCTGATAATATCTTTACAACCGCTTTCTCGGCATCCTGTGCCACTTTGCCGCCGGTGATAATCAGCTTTCCGGAACCGAAGAGGAGAACGACAACACGCGGGTCTTCAAGGCGGTATACAAGTCCCGGGAACTGCTCGGGTTCGTATTCAATCTTGTCGAGGTTGAAGCCCACCGCAATCTTGTTGAGATTGATGGGGATACCGAGATCCGCGGACGTAACAATGTTCTGAACCTTGTATTCGAGCTTGTCGGGGATTTCAATCTTTAATTCGCGGAGTTTGTTGCCCAGAATCTCAAGACCCTGCGAGAGGCTGTCTATGCTCTTGGCGCCGGTCAGCACAACCTTGCCCGAGCCGAAGACCAGTGCCGCGATCTTGGGATCCTGCATCCTCAGAACCACGCCGGGGAAACGCTTCTTATTGTATTCCGCATCCTTTATCTTCTCGTTAATCATCTGGAGATCAAGGGTATCCGCTACCTTTGCGGACGCAACTATGTTCTCTATCTTTAAGGACTCTTCAGGTTTGACCTTCATATATTTATAAAGTGCTTTATAAGATATATAATAGATTGGGTCATCCCCAACAGATGCGGTCAGCATACCGACAACATTTTGAAAATATCGGGACAACATTTAACCGACATTTAAACAACATTCCGACAGTATTTCGGCAGCATTCAGACAATATTTCGAGAGCATTCAGACAATATTCCGATAATATTTCGACAATATTTCGGAAGCATTGCGCAGCATAACGAAATTATGACGCGGTCATATGAAATACACGAGAATATGGACTTTAACCTATTCATCATGATTAACAATTACAAACTTATATATGCATTTGAATCAATTAATTCATAATCAATAAGAACGAATCAAAATTCGTCATTTGTTGAAGTTTCATCCCGCAACATACGGTATGATTGCGGAGATAAACCGTTGAAATCCATAAAAACGAAAGATTTACGCGGAAAAACAAAGGAAACTTCGACACAAATCTCCAAAACGCAAAATTAAACAGACACAACCTTACGGAAATCCCGTATATCCCGTTCGATAAATCACGGATACGGGAGATCTTCTCAACAAGATGAGGAAAAAAATGGTCAGATGGATGCTAAGTGAAGCAGAGGGTTACGACTTTCTGAAGAAATACGACGTACCGGTACCTGAATACTTCATAATCAACAGTCCCGAAGATGCCGCAAAAGCCGCGGAAAAGATCGGTTTTCCGGTCGTTATGAAGATTGTATCTCCGCAGATCATCCACAAAAGCGATGCCGGCGGCGTTATAGTCAATGTCAAAACAGCCGAAGATGCAAAAAGCGCATATACAAAGATCCTCACGAACGTAAAGGCATGTAAGCCGCAAGCCGAGATAGAGGGCGTAATTGTCGAAAGCATGGCAAAACCGGGTGTCGAGCTCATCATCGGCGGCAAGATAGACCCCACCTTCGGCAAGATTGTGACATTCGGTATCGGCGGAACCATGGTCGAGCTTGTCAAGGACGTGACGATGAGAGTGCTCCCCGTAAACGAGGAGGACGTCCGCAGCATGGTAAGGGAGATAAAGTCCTACAAGCTCATCGCCGGGTACAGAGAGGAGAAACCCAAGGACGAGGAGACTCTCGTAAAGTCCATCCTCAACGTCTGCCGCGCCTTCGAGGAGAACGATGATCTCATCGAATTCGACATCAACCCGCTCAGACTCTACGAGAAGGGCGGCGTTGCCGTCGATACGGTATTCATCTTCAGCGACGACGAAAAGAAGAACGACACGGAGATTCCGCAGGTCGACATCAGCATATTCGACCCGCAGGCAATCGCGGTCATAGGCGCATCCGAGACGCCCGGCAAGATGGGATATGCCGTAATGCACAAGCTCGCGACATTCCCGGGAAACAAATATCCGATTAACCCCAACCGCGACTCCGTTCTCGGATTCAAGGCATATCCGAGCGTCCTCAATGTCCCGGGACCCGTCGATATGGCGGTGATCACCGTGCCCTCGAAGTCGGTTCCGGCGATGGTGGAAGAGTGCGGCAAAAAAGGCGTCAGAATCGCGGTTATCATCACCGCGGGATTCAAGGAGATGAACGAGGCGGGACGAAGACTCGAGCAGGAGACGGTCGCGATTGCCAAGAAATACGGCGTCAGAATCGTCGGTCCGAACTGTCTGGGTCTTATCAGTCCGCACAAGGGCTATGACACGACCTATGTCCAGCGCTCGCCCAAACCGGGCAATATCGCCTTCCTCTCCCAGAGCGGCGCCATAGTTAACGCCGTCGTCGACTGGAGTCTTACGAACAATATCGGATTCTCCGCCGTGGTCTCGGTCGGCAACCAGTCCGATCTCACCTTCCTCGACTACCTCAGATGGGCGGAATCCGACCCGCACACCGAAGCCATAATTATGTATATCGAGGAGATCAACCACGGCGTCGAATTCCTCGAGGATGTATCGCGGGTTGCCAAGGTCAAACCCGTCGTCGCCATCAAATCGGGTTCATCCGCACGCGGACGAGCCGCTGCCGCATCGCACACCGGTTCCCTTGCCGGAAGCTACGAGGTCTACATGGAGGCATTCCGCGAGGCAGGCGTCCTGAGCGTCACCAACCTCAACGATGCCTTCCTTGCCGCGGCATACCTCTCCCACCCCAAGCACTATCCGAAGGGCAAGCGTGCCGTTGTCGTCACTAACGCCGGCGGATTCGCCGTCCTTTCCAACGACTACGCCGAGCGCTACGGCGTCGAGATGATAGATCTCCCCAAGAACGTCGTTGAAGAGATGGACGAGTTCCTGCCGCCGTTCTGGAACAAAGGAAACCCGATAGATCTCTTAGGCGATGCCGACGGCGAAAGATTCGCCAAGACCATGAACGTTCTCGAGAAATACGACGATCTCTGGGATATCTGCATAGTAATCGGATTCCCCAACCTCGTCCTCTCCTCCGAGCACTTTGCCGAGCAGATTATGACGCTCTCGCGCTCGACCGAGAAGAGAATAATGGCCGTTCTCATCGGCGGTCACGAGATGGACGGCGGCAGAGAGATCCTCAGGGCAAACGGTCTCCACCCCTTCGACGAACTCGAGACCGCCTACCGCATACTCGGAAGAACACTCCAGAGCAAATTCCGCGTAAAAGGTCAGGGACTCTTCTGAACCTAAAAACCCGAACCAAAAAACCGAACGACTTGAAACAATCACAAAATAACAAAACAGCAACTTTTTTTTCGGATTTCCAATAGATTTTCGTGCTTCTTTTGTGCTATTCCGTTTATGCTTTATGATCTTGCTTTATGTTCGTGCTTTATGTTCGTGATTATGTTGATGCATATCATAAAACGGCAGAATGTAAAACGCTCTCAAAACGATCAAAAACGTAAAAACACGACAAAAACATGACAAATACACGATAAATACACAGTGATAACACAATAAAAAGAAAGGTAAAATGATAAATTTTGAGTGAAACAAAAAGGATTAATCGTATTCACGCCAGGTCTTGCCGCATTTTACGCAGCGGAAGAATCTGACTTCGCTTTCATCGGCAGAACGAAGCTGACGCAGCCACCATTCCGCAAGTTCGTAACCGCATTCAGGACATTTGATCTCGATGGTCGGAAGGGTGACATTTTTCTCTTTGTCGCCGTCAACGATGATAATATCTTTCTCCTGAATATGATTGACCTTCTGAAGGTGTGACTTGTCGGTCGAATCCAACTCCTTTTCATAACCGCATTTCGGACAGCGGAGCTTACCGTCATAAGACTTAAGCATACTCTTGCATTCTGGACAGAACATCATCGCTATATATATTGGTTTTCCTACTGATTAATCCTTATCTATTTATCCGCGTGAAAACGGATCTCATGAATACGAATCTAATGATATATATCTGATTGAACAGATACGATATAAAGTAAAATGCTGAACAGTTTAGTATTCTTATCGGCAATAGCTTTCATTGCGTTTTTGATAATCCCGCAGGACAAAAAGAAATACTGCGCCGTCGCGGGCTGGATATTCATCGTTTTATCGCTCATTCTCGACCTGCCGTTCTACATATACGAGGAGAACAACTTCCTCTATCCGATGATGGCGGTGCTGAGCATCCCCTTCCTCATAATCACGGTAAGCGAACTGCTTAGGGACAATAACCTCACGATATACTTAAGCCGCGGCGCCGCAATCGCCTTTCTGATCTACTTCCCCTTCGGATACATCCCCGAACTGGGCAACTGGCTCATAGGAACCGTCGCGGGACAGGTCGCCTGGATTGGCGCGGCAATCGGCTGCCACTACAGCATGGTCGACTGGAATCTCCTCCAATACAGCGTCTTCCGCGTCGAGATCATCCATGCCTGCACAGGCATTCAGAGCATTGCGATAATGCTTGGTCTCTCGTTCTGTCTGCCGACGACGCTGAAGCAGAAGATATACTCATTCCTCGTTGTGGTGCCGGTAATCTACATCCTCAACCTCTTCAGGAACGTCTTCGTTGTCGAGGCATACACGCAGCAGTGGTTCAATTTCCTCCCCGAGATTGCGTCAAACGGCGAATACGGCTATGAGAGCTTCTTCTGGGCGCACAATGTCCTTGCCGAGCTCGGCGCACTTGTCTTCCTCATAGTGCTTGCGCTGGCAATCTTTAAGATAATCCCGGACCTCGGCGACTTTGCAAGAGACCTAATCAATCTCTATGCCGCGAGAGTAAGGGAGTGGACAGGCAAAAAAACCGCCAAAACGGACTGATTCAAATTAAAAGGCGAGTCAGTAACCGATCAGAAATCTCAGAATCAGTAATCGCAGAATCAAATTATCACAGAATCATTAATCGCAGAATAGGATAATCGCAGAATCGGATAATCTCAGATAATCCCGACAATAACACTCTTTTTTCGGTCAAAACGGATATCGGATTTCAAAATAGAATTTTGGATTATTATTTTGGATCACTTCAGATGCAGATAGAGATAGATTATCCTCTGGAATGCCGAAAGATTCGTGCAGACGGCGATGATGATAACCGCGGGTGCGATAAACCCGCTGAGACCGCCGAGGATGAGGAGGAGAATCGTCTCCGGTCTTCCGAAGAAGCCGACACGCTCCAGCGGATCGTCTATCTTGCCGTCCTCTCTCTTCTCAAAGCCCACTTCCGCATAGGTAACGGGCTTGATGAAGGTATTCATGAGTGAGCCGATGATCGCGAGAGCGACGACGAAGAGATCCGCATAGACCTCCTGTCCGGGCGCCAGCGGCAGATAGGAACTTATAATCGCAATCCCCGACATGCCGACGCCGAGAAGCACAAGGCTGTCGACGTATTTGTCGACGATCCAGTCGAAGACGGCTCCGAACTTGCTCTCACGCCCCGTCTTTCTGGCAACCGTGCCGTCCACGAGATCGAGAATCGCCGATATCAGAAGCAGAACTGCGCCAAGTGCAAACTCGCGGCAGAAGAAGAGATACGCACATGCAAGACCGAATATGAGGGACGTACACGAGACCATATTCGGCGTAAAACGGAGTTTTATGAATATATCGGCGATAGGCTCGAGGCATCCGATGAACTTTGGTCTCAGCGCAGTAATATTCATGTGATTATAATATTGGAAGCGAAGACATATAGTTTTCACTTATTGTCATTTTCTTCATTGTCATTTTTCATCGTTATTTTCCCATTGGCATTTTGCCGGTGTCGTTTTGTCATTGTCATAATTGCCATCTTATTTTACCGGTGTCGTTTTGCCGGTGTCATTTTGCCATCGTTGTTTTTGCAGATGCCCGTTTAAAAAGAAATGAAAACCGTCTGCCAAAAGGAATGACCAACTACTTAAATAATACGGTATCATAAATTCATATTGAGATACAGACATGGCGCAGGAATATATTAAACCGCATATCCTGATGATGTCAGAGATAACTGCCGACGGCAAACTGACCCTGAAAAAAGGAGCGTCCAGCAAGATCCTGATGAAATACATGGATAAGGCGACCGAGATACTCCTCCATAAGACAAGGGCGGAATACGATGCCATCATGGTCGGCTCCAACACCATAAAGATAGACAACTCGTTCCTGACCGTGCGCGGAGTCGAAGGCGAAAGCCCCATAAGAGTTATCCCGAACAGCAACGCGGATATTCCTCTCGAATCCAATGTGCTCGGCAGCGACGCAAAGACGATAATTGCGGTCAGCGCAGCGGCGCCGAAGGAGAAGGTTGACGCCATTCGCGCAAAAGGTGCCGATGTCGTGGTCTGCGGCGAGAGCAGAATAGACATCGTAAAACTCATGGATCTGCTCGTCCGCGATTACGGCATAAAATCGCTCATAGTCGAAGGCGGACCCACCCTGAACTACTACATGCTTCAGGAGAAGCTGGTCGACGAGATAAGGCTCATACATCTGCCGTTCATAGTCGGCGGCTCGGATACCCCGTCCCTTGTCGGCGGCATGCACATAGACTCCGAGGACGAGATGTTCAGGCTGAATCTGAAGAATCACTACCTCTGCGGCACGAATCTCGTCACGGAATACGACGTATTATACTGAACGTAAATAACGAACAGAAATACCTAACATAAATGCCGAACGGAAGAATGGAACAATACAACAAAATAAATCCCTAAACGACAATAAAACTGAAACAACAGTAAATCCCGGCGACAGTAAATCCCAACGCCAATAAACAGAATCGACAATAAATCATACGACAACAACCCAAAAACCCGAAGTGTAGCAATCATGTCATGGCTTGAATCCGAGATCAAAAAAATAGAGAATACGAAGAGGGACAAAAAAAGAGCGGCGGCAATGTACTTCGCCGCGGGAATCGTCATTGCCCTTGTCGCGTGCATTGTCTTTTCAATGCTCTGCTCCCCGGGCAATACCGGAGGCGTCAAGGTAATCAGAATCGAGGGCGAGATCAATGTCGGCAACTCGCCCGCGGGTGCCCACAGCGAATATATCGGCTCCCTTATAAGAAGTGCCGCGGACGACCCGCTCATCGAAGCCATTGTCCTGAGAATAAACAGTCCGGGCGGTACCTCGGCGGCGGGCGAAGAGATCATCGCCGATGTCGAATACGCCAAGACCAAAAAGCCGGTCATAACCTCCATGGGTGCACAGGCAACATCCGCGGCATACCACATAAGTGCACATACGGACAGGATATTTGCCAACCCGGATACGACTACCGCGGGAATAGGGACTATTATGCTGTTCTATGACAAGAGCAGGGCATACGAACGCGAAGGTGTAGTCGCCGAACCGATTAAGTCCGTGGAATCCAAGGATGCAGGCTCGGATTACCGTGCGCTGACGGCGTCGGAGAAGAAGTATCTTCAGTCGTATATTGACGCGGGCGGCGAATACTTCATAAACGACATCCTTGCGCAGAGACCGAATGTCAAGCGCGAAGATATCGACGATGCAAGAATCATACGCGGCGAAGACGCCATTGAGAAGGGTCTTGTCGACGAGATAGGCAATCTCTATCAGGCAATAGAGTATGCGAAAAACTGCAGAAATATTCTCGGTAAAGAAGCCGCAAAGACAGCCGAAGCAACATCCGGGAACTGAATAAAAAACCGGATTAAAAATAATATTTTACCCTGACCGAATACAGGCAGGGACAGGCACGGGAAATTACGCCATATATATCGGGTCGGTCTTCATGAGTTCGCGGCATACCGTCGTCGCGTAGTGCCCGGGCGGAAGCCGGAACTCAAGCCGGATTGATCTCTCATCGCCGTCGCGGTTCACGGCACCCGCGATATCCGCGGTAAGGCACATTGCTCTGGAAGCCCCCGCAAATCGCGAGCCGACGAGTTTCGAGACGTCGGCATAAGCCTCTTTTGTAACGCCGCATTCCGCCATGAGATCGGCGGTATACCGTTCGGTCTCGCTCTCAGGCTCGAAGTCCTCGCTGCCGGGCATGTAGATTGCCGTCCGGCACCTGCCGCGTTTTATGTGTATATTTGCGGCATTGATGTTCGCGGCGGTCACGATATCCTCGCGCCCGTCGGCAAAGAGGAGTCTGTCCCCGATCTGCGGCGAAAAGGGGTCGCCGTCCGTCTCCCTTATCCTCATGGAGAGCACCCTGTTGAAGATATAGGACTGAACCGCGCTCACGAACATCGAGAGCAGTTTCGGCGGAATCGTCCCGATGGCGCCTTTGTAGTCCCCGGGCTTCTCCACGAGATGATGAAGGATGGAACGCTCGTAGTGCATCCGAACCGGCATCAGTTCCAGTGCATCCGCGGCGTCGCCGGTTCTCTCAAAGACCTCTCTTGCCGCCTTTACCTCTTCAGCCTCGTCATCGAAGGGATAGCCCGCGTATTTAATGCAGGCATCTTTGAAGTCGCCCTTGAGCAGAGCAATGCCGACAATGTGAGATATCGGACGTATGGTGCCGAAACGCTGTATGCCGTAGTAGTTCGGAAGACCTGTTTTCGCCGCCGCAATACACTCCTCGAGCGCTCCCTCAAGGTCTTCTCCCGTGCAGTCGCTCACATTTATCCCGAAGCTGTTTCCCTTGAGGTCGCCGAGCGAGAGCTGGGTTCTCGCGTAGCCGAGCGCTCTCAGATTTATGTCCTTTATCCGGACGCGGGCAAGGTCTTCCTCTTTTATGCCGTAGATTGAGATAAGCTGCTTTGTCACGGCACGCTTGTCCTTGGTTCCGGCAAAGGAGATGCGCTGATAACTCACTCCGAGCGTCTTCGAGATCTCCTTTAAGGCACGCATCAGCTCCCAGTTGGTCTTCTCGAGCTCGCAGATGAGGTGCGGACCGCCGGTGAGCTTGATATCGGAATAGACTTCTTCGACCGCGAAATCCTCGGGCGTCTTCCTGAGGATTCCGCCTGTTCCCGCCGACTTCGTAAGATAATACTCCATTCCCAGAAGCTGTTCCGTTCCGTAAGGGCTTTTCATCGGTGTCATAGATTCATTGTGTAAGATGTGTCATTGTCTCAATCGTGGTGCACGGTGTCATTGTGCCATGATGTCATAATGCCATGTGCCATGATGTCACGGTGCATTTTTATCCGATAATGCCTCGTCTAAAGCAGCTGGAGCTTGCCGGTTATCTTATCGAGGTCCTCGGATTTTGCCGGACCGATTCCCAGCGCCGTCACGGTGCCGGGTTCGACCTCGGTATGTCCGGCATCGCATATCAGTGATGTGGAAAAACCCGCCATATCCGCGTTCGTCTTTATAAGATAGAGCGCCTGAAGCGAATCCACCTTAAGCACGACCTTCTTCATACCCTCGGCATACCAGAGCTTTTTCACGGTCTTATCGGCATGCTCGTAAGCGCCGACAGCCGCATGGGCAAGCTGTGCGCATTTCTTGCCGCAGCTCATCTTGACGTCGTTTCGGATAATAAGGCACTGTTTGTACTTGTAATACTCATTATCTCTTGTCTCAACAGGCATACTACAGTATCATAGGCTCTTATTCAAGTTATTACTTCCCGAAGTCTGCCGGTTATTCTGCCAATTATTTAAATTCCGAGATGCAATCTATCAGTAATGTATGACGTAATTGTTGCCGGAGGCGGCCCCGTCGGCAGTTCCGCCGCGAAATTCTGTGCGGAACGCGGTCTTAAAACCCTCCTGCTCGAGGAGCATGCCGAATTCGGACGACCCGTGCAGTGTGCCGGACTCCTCAGCAACAATGCGTTTGCGCAGTGCCGCGTCGGCGAAAAGAGCGTTCTTAACAAAGTCTCGGGCGCACGCATCATATCGGGGCTCGGAAACGGGCTCTCGTTCGACGCCGGAGTCACAAAGGCGTATATCGTCGACCGCTCCCTACTCGACGCCGAGATGGGCGGAAATGCCGCGAATGCCGGTGCGGAGATCAAAATGAAGACCTCGGTCACGGGATTCAGACCCGCGGCATCGTCGAATGCCGGCGACTTCTGCACGGTAACGACGACGGGAATCGACGGAGAGGAGAGTTTCGAAACGCGGATGGTCATCGCCGCCGACGGTCCCCGAAGTCTTTTTTCGCGGTTCTTAAACCTCGGACGTCCGCCGGTTTACCTCTCGGGGATTCAGGCGGATATCGCACTCAAACGCGATACCGGTCTCGTGGAACTTCACCCGTATGCCTCACTCGATTTCTTCGGCTGGGTAATCCCGATTTCCGAAAACCTCTGCCGCGTCGGACTCTGCGGAGAAAAGGACGTCCCCGAACGTTTCAAAGCATTTCTGTGGAAGGTCTGCCAAGATTGCGATGCGGAACATTCGGATGCGGAATCCGGTCACGAATCATGCAATTCCGCAACATGCTCCTCCGCATCATGCACACCCGTATCATGCACCACCGTATCCTGCACCCATCTGGTCACGGGGACGATTCCGCTCGGAATCATGCCCAAAACCTGCGCAAATCGCGTGCTCTTCTGCGGCGATGCGGGCGGGTTTGCCAAACCGACCTCAGGCGGCGGCATATACACGGGTATAAGAACGGCGTTTCATGCCGCGGAGACGGCGGCAATCTGCTGCGAAAAAAACACTTTCCGGGACAGCGACCTGAAACAATACGAAAAACTCTGGAATAAGGATATAGGCAAAGAACTGCGATTCGGAATGAAGATGTATAATCTTCGCAAAAAAATAAGCGATGAGCAGATTGACAGGCTATGCCGCGATCTCGGTTCCGACGAAATTCGCAGGGATATCGTGGAATACGGCGACATGGACAAGCCCTACAGGATAATCCGAAAACTCATGCTCAACCCGATTATCCTCAAAGACCTCGGAAGCATTGCCGGCTCGGAGATAAAGAGCCTTATCATGCCGCACGGCTTACGGTAAAACCCGGGCGCGTTGCACGGATTGCGGCCGAACGGATCGCGATTCGGCATTCGCACCCGCAGCCGCCGGTAATTAAAACTTTAAAAACTTTGACGACCATCTTCTATTATGCCAAGCCAGTTCGGAAAAGGATTCATTACAAATATCATGCTCATATCAAAGCATCTCGGATTAAACCCCGACCGTGCATGGAGCGGACTTGCCGACCACATGACCTCGATGACGCTTCCCAAATCGTTCAAGGGCACCGAGGTCGAGGAGATATTCGGCATTCTGCGTCAGAAGATAATGTGGCATCAGGCAGGCATGATGGATGCCGAAGACCTCGAAGACGTTAAGAAGACACTCAACCGGCTCGTAATCGCCGTCGACGGACAGCTCGGAATCGGCGACGCCGATGTCGGCAGATTCGACTGAAAGTGCCGCGGCACTTTCCTCATAATTTTGCACATTTTTCTACGCATTTTCCGCATAATTCCGCGCATTTTTTCGTCGTCATTACCGTGACCGGAATATGTGCGCGAATAAAGAATTTTTGAAGTTAATTTCCATTTTTGATATAGCTTTGCGGATTATTTGCGGTTACATTAAATAGCTTAAATCCCATATAATATATGTGTATTTTAGTCCGACACTCACAGCCGATTTTAGCGAAAATTTCTGAAGAAATTTCTCGAATATTTTCTCTGAACATTTTGAATCATCATGCCGAACCGAGAGTAACGATTCGACAGGCTGCGGACTATTAAACCGGGGGACAGAAATTGGCAGACAATAACTACGACGCATCCCACATCACAATCCTCGAAGGTCTCGAACCCGTAAGGGAAAGACCCGCGATGTATATCGGAAGCACCGACATACGCGGACTGCATCATCTGGTCTACGAGGTAGTCGACAATGCAATCGATGAAGCCCTTGCGGGTTACTGTAACCACATAAAGGTCACAATCAGAAAAGACGGCTCATGCAGCGTGCAGGATAACGGAAGAGGCATCCCTGTCGACGCCATGGCGGACCAGGACGGAAAGAGCGCTCTCGAAGTCGTTCTTACCGTGCTCCACGCCGGCGGCAAGTTCGACAAGAACACCTATCAGGTCTCGGGCGGTCTCCACGGAGTAGGTGTCTCCGTTGTAAACGCCCTCTCCGAGACTCTTACCGCCGAGGTCTACCGCGACGGCAACATCTACGAGATGTCCTTTGCCAGAGGCGGCGTCACAAAGCCGCTTACGGCACGAAAGAACGCATCCCGCGACGGCTTCGACCGCGGAACAATCATCACCTTCAAGCCCGACGCGACCATCTTCGAGACCGTCACCTTCGACTACGACATCTTAAGCTACAGGATGCGCGAACTTGCGTTCCTCAACACCGGCATCAAGATTGAGATACACGACGAGAGAAACGACTATAGCGACGTCTTCCACTACGAAGGCGGCATTCGCGAGTTCGTAAAATACCTGATGGGCGGCAAAGAACCCGTACACCCCGACGTCATTTACCTCAACACCAAGGATGAGGCAAACAAGGTCGAAGCCGAGGTCGCTCTCCAGTATTCGCTCACATACTCCGAGAACGTCATGACCTTCGTCAACAGCGTCAATACCCGCGAGGGCGGAACGCATCTCGAAGGCTTCAGGAGCGCTCTCACGCGAACCATCAACAAGTTCGGAAAGGAGAACAACCTCTTCAAGGGCAACTCGGACGTAACGCTCAAAGGCGAGGATGTCCGCGAAGGCTTGAATGCCGTCATAAGCATCAAGATTGCAAACCCGCAGTTCGAGGGTCAGACCAAGATGCGCCTCGGAAACAGCAATGTCAAGGGTATAGTCGATTCCCTTGTCTACCAGTCGCTCTCGGAGTATTTCGAGGAGAACCCGAAGGTCATAGCCGCAATCGTCGAGAAGGCACTGACGGCGGCGAGAGCCAGAGAAGCGGCAAGAAAGGCAAAGGAACTTGCAAGAAGGAAGGGCAACCTCGAAGGAAGCGGACTGCCCGGAAAACTTGCCGACTGCTCGGAACGCGACCCTGCAAAGAGCGAAATATACATCGTGGAGGGAGATTCCGCAGGCGGTTCCGCAAAACAGGGACGCTCGCGTCTCACGCAGGCTATCCTGCCGCTGCGCGGCAAAGTCCTCAACGTCGAGAAAGCCTCGCAGCACAAGATACTCAAAAATGCCGAGATTCAGACGCTTATATCGGCAATCGGATGCGGAATCGGCGAGAACTTCGACATCTCGAAGGCACGCTACCACCATATCATCATGATGGCGGATGCCGATGTCGACGGCGCCCACATATGCACTCTGCTTCTGACATTCTTCTACCGCTATATGCCACAGCTCATTGAGAGCGGTTTCGTCTATATCGCACAGCCGCCGCTCTACCGTGTCGCAAAGGGCAACAAAGAGGTCTACGCCTACAATGAAGACGAGATGCGCAGACTCCAGAACGAGTTCGGCGATAAAGGCGTCGCCGTCCAGAGATACAAGGGTCTGGGTGAGATGAACGCCGACCAGCTCTGGCACACGACAATGAACCCCGAGTCCAGAATACTCAAGCAGGTAAACATCATCGACGCAAGTTATGCCGATGAGATATTCTCCAAACTCATGGGCGACGACGTCGATTCGCGCCGCGAATTCATTTACCGTCACGGAAAGGAGGTGACCAACCTTGACATCTGAGCAGTTCACATTCGGCGAAAAGAGGATTATCAACGTAAATATCGAGGACGAGATGAAGATCTCGTACATCAACTACGCCATGTCGGTCATCATCGGACGTGCGCTGCCCGATGTGAGAGACGGATTGAAGCCGGTTCACAGGCGCATTCTCTATGCAATGGGCGAGATGGGCAATACCCACGACAAGCCGTACAAGAAGTGTGCCCGTATCGTCGGTGACGTAATGGGTAAGTATCACCCGCACGGCGATTCGTCCATCTACGATGCGCTCGTAAAGATGGCTCAGCCCTTCTCGTATCGTCACACCCTCGTCGAAGGTCAGGGTAACTTCGGTTCGATAGACGGCGATTCCGCTGCGGCAATGCGTTATACCGAGGCAAGACTCGATGCGGTCGCCGAGGAGATGCTTGCCGATATCGACAAGGAAACAGTCGATTTCGGACCCAACTTCGATGAATCCCTCAAAGAACCTCTGGTTCTGCCGTCAAAGATACCCAATATCCTCGTAAACGGCTCGGAAGGTATTGCCGTCGGTATGGCGACCAAGATGCCGCCGCACAACCTCCGCGAGGTCTGCAATGCCATCAATGCGACCATAGACAATCCCGACATCACCGTCGCCGAACTCATGGAGCATCTCCCGGGACCGGATTTCCCGACCGGCGGCAATATCCTCGGACGCGGCGGTATCGTCAACGCCTTCACCGAGGGTCGCGGCAGAATCCGCGTAAGAGGCGTTGCCGAGATAGAGGATGACGGCAAGAAAGCCCGTATCATCATCTCCGAGATTCCGTATCAGGTCAACAAGGCACGCATGATCGAGCAGATTGCCGAGCTTGTCAAGGACAAGAAGATAGACGGCATATCCGACCTCAGGGATGAGTCCGATAAGGACGGCATACGTGTCGTTGTCGAGCTGAAGAAGGGCACCGTGCCCCTCGTTGTCTTAAACCAGCTGTATAAGCATACGCCGCTTGAGACCACTTTCGGCGTCATCAATCTTGCCATAGTCAACAACCAGCCGAGATACCTGAATCTGAAGGACATAATCGGCGAATTCCTCAAGCACAGGAAGGATGTCGTCTACAGAAGGACGGTCTTCGACCTGAAGAAAGCCGAGGAAAGACTTCACATATTGAACGGTCTGCTGATTGCGCTGGACAACATCGACGAGGTCATTGCGACAATCAAATCCTCAAAGACCACCGAGGAAGCCGCACAGAAGCTCATCGCGAACTTCAGCCTCGACGAGGCGCAGGCGGACGCGATCCTCAAGATGCAGCTGCGCCGTCTCGCGGCTCTGGAAACCCAGAAGATCGTCGACGAGAAGAACGAGATTGCAAGGGAAATTGAGAGGTTAAAGCTCATCATCTCGGACGACGCCCACATTTTCGCGGAGATTAAGCGCGAGACCGCAGAAATCGGCGAGAAATACGGCAACGAGAGAAGGACAAAGATTGTTGCCGACGTCGACGACTTCGAGAAGGAAGACCTTATCGAGAACAAGCAGGTCCTGGTCTCACTTACCTCCGACAACTACATCAAGTCGATGCCGCTGGACACATACAAGGGTCAGCACCGCGGCGGACGCGGCATTGTCGGCATGACGACAAAGGACGAGGATTTCGTCAAGAATATCTTTGTCGCCTCCACGCACGATTATCTGCTCTGCTTTACCTGCGAAGGCAGGGTCTACTGGCTCAAGGTCTACGACATACCCGAGGCGACGCGGCAGAGCAAGGGCAAGGCAATCGTCAACCTGCTCAACCTCAATAACGAGAAGATTACCGCGGTTATTCCGATATCCAAGTTCGATCACAGCAAGTTCCTCCTCTTCGCAACCCGTCAGGGTATGATTGTGAAGATACCCGAGGAAGAGTTCTCGAGAGTCCGCCAGACGGGTCTCAATGCGATTGTCCTCCGCGAAGGCGACAAGCTCGTCGACGTCAAGGAGATAGACGATAACGGCGAGATTGTCATCACAACACGTTTCGGACAGAGTCTGAGATTCGACTTAAAGACGGTTCCGCTCAGGCACAGGAATGCGCTCGGCGTCAAGGGTATCAAGCTTCGCTATGAGGATGTCCTTCAGGACCTGACCGTGGTCGAGAAGGATCACCTCTTCACCCTCACCGAGAAAGGTTTCGGCAAGAGAACGGAGTTCGACGAGTTCCGCGGTCACGGCCGTGCGACCATGGGTGTCAAGAACATACAGGTCGACGTCAGCGGCGCCGTCGTCTCATCCAAGGCGGTTAACGACAGCGATGAGGTAATTCTGATGAGCAAGTCGGGTATTGTCATGAGGACCAAGGTCTCCGAGATCTCAATCCAGAAACGCGGTACCAGAGGCGTGCGTATCATGAAACTCGACAGCGGCGACAGCGTTGTCGGATTTACGATACTTGAGGCGGAGAGCGATTCTTCCTCATCCTCAGGTTCATCCGCGAAGTCTCCAAAGGTCGATCCCGCTCAGAAGTCCCTCCTCGATTCCGATACGGACGGCAACAATGCGGACTATGACGACGATGCGTCGGATTCGGATTCGGATTCGGACTACGAAAGCGAGCCTTACGATGATGCCGATGCCGAAGAAGACGAAGAATGAATAATAAAATGAACGATAACCCAAAACAACAACCTAAAACAATAACCCAAAACAATAACCCAAACATATCCCAAACAAAATCCGAAACAACAATCCCAACTTTTTTTTGTTTCTCTTTCGACAACTGTGCCGGTCCCAACAAGATTATTAATTATACTCTCCAAATGAAAGAGCATGGAAACAGGAAAGATATTGACTGTGCTTATTGCAATCGCTCTCGTCGCCTGCATGGGATATATTATCTGGGATAATTATCTCATGAAGACGGGGGGAGGAAACGTGCAGTATATACCGCAGCAGACAACCGTTATACAGCAGCAGGCGCCCGCAGCGGAGACGCCGGCAGGCAACGGCGGAGAGACTGTGCCCGCAACATATATTCACTCGGGTGAGGTCTATGCGACGCCGTCGGAGATAAGGAGTATGGACCTCGATGTTGAAGCCGTTGACTGGGACGGTGTCGTCGGAAACGACGGTATTACGATTCATTTCAACTTCTATGACGCATACGGCAGAAAAGTTATATTCTCGGGATATACGATATCGTTGAACGTGGATATCTACAGCCCCGAATACGACACATTGAACCGCAAACTGAGTGTCAGAAATGTGCTCTACAAGGGCTATGCGACCGTTACCTCATCCGATCAGGGTGACGGAAGTACTCTTGCGGGAATCAGGGTGCCGTTCAGCGACATGAAATTCGGTCAGTACGACAAGGGAATAGGTCTTGTCAAGGTAACCGCATCCATGCCTTCCGGCGGTACGGTCATAGGCGAAGAAATAATGCAGTTTGCAAGAAATACAGTATAATTAATTCAATTTTTTGATTGATTTACTGCTTATCTTCTTTTTTTTACTCTGATTAATGTCAAATACCGATATCAAATACCGATGTCAATTACTTAATTCCGAATCAGTAAACGCCGGATTGTCGGATTTGTCGGATTATTGAATTTGCCGGATTGTTTCTGAAAAAAGATTATATTTGTTGTATTCGGACGCGTTCAGTCAAGCGGCAGTGTCTCAAGCTGGGAAACAAGTTCCCAGATGCGTGTTCTCGCATGAACGGGCATATTCGGGTCGTTTGAGACCTCATCGACGAGCGACAGCGCCGTGGCGGCACGCATTCCGAGTGCCTGCGAATCGTCGGATAAAACCTTGCGCGTCTCATCCGCTACTTTCCTGATATTTCTGGGTATTGTGGAATCATCTATGATTGCGGAAAGCATCTGGACGCAGTAATTTATTGTTTTTTGAGGGTCAGCCATAAAACATCACATCCTATTATTAATTTAGTAAACCGCCATATATAAGATGAACGAGAAACAGTGATAAATTATGAGAGGCTCCGATGAGATAATGGCAGAGTACCTGCTTAAAGGCGCAAAGATGCTGGGGAAGACCTGCCCCGAATGCGGTTCGCCGTTGTTCACGGTAAACGGCGAGACATACTGTGTCGTCTGCCGCGAAAACAAGGCGCAGTCCGCCAAAGGTGCAAATGCAGCAAATACTGCTAAAGCCGTAAATGCCGCAAACAGCGCAAAAGCCACAAAAGCCGGCAGGAACACGAAGAGAGCGTCGCCGGCAGGCAAATCCGCCGTGACGGAATCCGAATCGGATATGTCCGCACAGAAACTAAGGGAAAATGCCGCGGACGAAGAATGCACGGATTCATGCTGCGGATGCGGCTGCGAACTTCGCAGCGAGATTGAAGCGGCGATGACAGTCCTCTGCCGGCGCATAAAATCGGATACACGCCCCGAAGACTGCGTGGCGCTCATGGAAGCGCTGAGCATCGGCGCCGACGTTCTCAAAAAACTGGAGTAAAATATCTATAAAATCAATATTTTTCTATTTTTTTTGGCGCTCAAAAAACGTTAAAATTCGGGATAGCGCTCTCTTGCCGTCTCGTAGATCTTTTTTGCCGAGACCTCGCCTATGCCGCTTACGGCACGCAGTTCCTCCTCGGTGGCGTTCACGATATTCTCTATGCTTCCGAAATGCCCAAGAAGAATCCTTGCGTTCTTAAGACCCGTTCCCGGGAATGCCGAGATGATATACTCCAGCTGCTCGCGCTTAGAGCGATATGTCTTATGGAAATGCGGGGACTTAAGCCCGCCTTCCGTGGAGTTGTCCTCGCGCTTTGCCATGACACAGAGAAGGTCGGCGGTCTCCTCCGGAGTCTTCGTACGGAAAATGCTCACGCCCATGCCGATTGAAATTGCGCAGAGCGCACCGCGGACGGCGTTCGGGTTGATATTCCTCTGCGTATAGAGATCTTCGCCCTCTATGATTAGGACGGGCTTTATCGCCGCATCCGCCATGCGCTTTATCTGCCCGATTAAATCGCGTTCGACTAGCGTATCCGTGAAATCGCGGGCAGTCTTCCTCTCTACGAGTATCCTGTCGCCGATTGCGTAATCGCCGAACTCAAGCCGCTCAAAGCCCATCGAAATTCCCGACCTGTGCAGAGCCTCGACAACCTTTGAGGAGCCTTCCCTGTCGTCGGCGATTACGAGCGGCACGGGGTTATCCGCATGCGCGCCCGCGACTGACGCCACGTTTTCCGCGATGCCGCCGGTAAACGCCGTTATCGATGACTGACCTTTATCCGCGGTGCCGTTGCCCGTGCCGAGACCGGACATAGGGGTTGTCACAATGAACCCTCCCGAAGCCGCGGTCGCCGAAAGACTGCGGATGCCCTTCGTCATGGCTTTTTCGCGGACGCGGCTCACGTGCGTGAACGTCTCGTCCGTCGTCCCCTTTGTGATGAGGACGTATATGGTGCCGCTTCCGTGCCTTCCCGTCCTGCCCTTCCTCTGAATGCTCCTGACCTCGGAGGGCACGGATTCATAGAATATGACCATATCGGTCGAGGGCACGTCCAGACCCTCCTCGCCGACCGAGGTTGCGATAAGCACCTTGAAAACTCCGTCCCTGAACTCGCCGAGGGTCTCAATCTGCTTCTTCTGCGTAAGACCCTTTACGCTGTCCTTAGATGCCTGACCGATAAATTTGCGGGCGTCTACCCCTCTCTTCACGAGATAATCGCAGAGAGCCGTGACGGTATCCCTGAAGTTTGCGAAGATGATGATGCGGCTCTCCGGATACTCCTCAAGCTGCGTGCTTACAAGCTCAAAGGTCTTTTCGAACTTGGGAAGCAGTTCGTATTCCCACGTATCGGTATCTTTGAGCAGCGAAACAAAGAGCTCGTCGCGGCATAGTCTCTGACTTGCCTTTGTGCCCGACGGCGACATGCCTTCGGCGCTGAGCTTATTGAGATAGGCTTTCAGGATCTCGCTGCCCTGCGACTCCGCAAGAGTCACGGCATGGCGGATCTTCATGATCTCGGCATGGACCGATGCCGCAAGAAACGCATCCGTGTTCCGCTCGGCAATCTTTCGCTGAATCTGGACGTTTATGCTGTTGAGCGCCGCCATCGTAAGTTTATCGGCGCTCGGGACAATGTATCCGAGTTCTCCCAGTCCCTTGAGGCGCATCTCCAGAAGTTTCTTCAGGACGATGACGGCATGCTCGAGTTCGGGGGGCAAAGTGATATCGACGTATTTTATCTCGCGTTCGTGGATATAGGGCTTTACGTCGGCATTCTCCTCGGTCCTTGTCTCGACTATTTTGACCGAGAGCGCATAACAGACATCCATGAGTTTCTCTTCTTTGCTCCCCGGGGATGCCGTCATTGCGAGAATGAGCGGGTTTTTGCCGGTCTTCATGTATTCTTCGGCTATAAAGACATAGGCGTAGTTTCCGACGGCACGGTGGCATTCGTCGACTATGAGGAGGGATACGTCCTTGAGGCTGTATCTGCCGGCGATGATGTCGTTCTTTATCACCTGCGGCGTCGCAAAGATCACCCTTGAGGACTTCCACATCTCTTTTCTCTCGTCCGTGGGGGTTTCGCCTGTGAAGAGCGCAAAGCCGCTGCCCATGGTTTCCCTGTCGGCGTCGGGCTCGATGAGCTTATCCGAGAACATCTTGAGATGCTGATCGACGAGCGGTTTTGTCGGCGCCATCATCAGAATCTTGCCACCGCAGGCACGAAGGCGCATGGCGGTGACGAGGAGAGCAACGGCGGTCTTACCGAGTCCTGTGGGCAGAACGACGAGAGTATTGTCTTCGGTTGCGTGCACGGCAATGGCTATCTGATACTTTCTCTCCTCAAGACTCCCCGGTCTGATGAGCGGATGGGTTACGTATTTTACGCCGCTGTTGCCGTCCCTGTTATCCGCCTTGTTTTCAGCCTTGTTTTCAGTCGTGTTATCAACCGTGTTCTCCGCCATGTTGCCGCCGTCCCGGTTATGCCTGCTGTCCTGCATTGCCGCACTCATTGCTACCTGCAATTATGCACTGTATTGCCGGCTCCGAATTGTTACCATAAAGTTGAACTTATTCTGATATGTTTGTTTGCAGAACGGGGCGGGGAAAAAGTGGAACCGCGATGAATGCGATGAAAAAAAGTATTGTGTTCTGTGAGATTCTTACGATTTTACAGATTCTCGAAGGCGACTTTGCCGCGGATGAGCTGCCTTAAGGTCTCGGCAAGGTGATCCTTGGGGATACGAATCTGTTTCATGGAATCGCGTTCGCGGAGGGTGACGGTATTGTCCTCTTTCGTGTCGTAATCGACCGTGACCGCAAACGGCGTTCCAATCTCGTCCTGCCTTCTGTATCTGCGTCCGATTGCGCCGGAATCGTCATACTGGGCAATGAGACCTTCGTCCTGAATCTCCGCCATAAGCTCGAGAGCAATGGTGTCGAGACCGTCGCGGGACATGAGCGGCAGAACGGCGACCTGAACCGGCGCAATCTTCTTTGAGATACGCAGAACGGTTCTGGTCTCGCCGTCGACGTCCTCCTCGTCGAAGGCGTGCTCGAGGACGGAATAGAGAATTCTGTCGATACCGTAGGAAGGCTCGATGACATGCGGTCTTACCTCTTCGCCGCGGATGACCGTCTCCTGCTCGCGAACCTTGTAGAGTTCCGGCGGGATGAGGATCTTTTCGCCGTCGAGGACTATTTCGGCGCCGTTCTCGGTCGGCTTCGATGCCGCAAGAAGCTCGGCAACCGCCTTGGCTTTGCCCTTGAATTTCGGTCCGAGAGCACCCATATCCGCGACAATCTTCATCTCGCGGACTTTCTTCTCCTCATCATACGGGATGAATGCCGTGAAGGAATCGCCGCTCTGCGCCGCATGCGCCTTTAAGTCGTAATCCGTTCTGTCGGCGATGCCGACGACCTCGACCCAGCCGAATCTCGCGGACAAGACCTCCGCGTCCCAGCAGTCGGTCGCATAGTGCGCACGCTCGTCGGGAAGGTGCTGTCTGAACCTGATTCTCGCGGGGTCGGCGCCGCAGGCAATGAGGAAATCGTGGGTAAGCGCGATATAGTAGCCGACGTATTCGTTTGCGACGATGCCGCTCTTTACCGCCTCTCCAATCGTAATCGCGACCGGCTCTTCGTCGTTCTCCTGCTGCTTGATTCCGCGGAGAGGGACTACGCGGTCGGCGTAACGCCCGAAGTTCGGGTGCTCCTTATGCTGCGGGTGGACAAAAATCTCAGCCTCCGCCTGCGTAAACTCGCGAAGACGGATCATGCCCTGCCTCGGCGAGATCTCGTTTCTGTAGGACTTGCCTATCTGAACGGTGCCGAACGGCAGCTTGTCGCGGTAGAATCTGAGAAGTCTGCCGAAATCGGTGAAGATACCCTGTGCGGTCTCCGGGCGCAGGTAACCCGTTCTCTGACTTCCGGGACCTATTGTGGTGTGGAACATAAGGTTGAAGTAGTGCGCCTCGGCGCCGTCGAAGGTCTTGCCGCAGGCGGGGCAGGGAAGGTTCCTTAAAATTTCGGTAAGCTCGCCGAGCGTCTTGGTCTCGGCATGCTCGATATTGTGTGCCTCGCAGACATGGTCGGCACGGTGGTATTCCTTACAGTGCGGGCACTGCACCATCTTGTCGGCAAAACCCTTTACATGCCCGGATGCTATGTAGATTGCCTCTTCTCCGACGGTAGGACACTCGATCTCGAAGTATCCTTCGCGGGCGACGTAGTAATCGCGCCAGAGGTTCTCTATCTTTCTCTTCATCATCGCGCCGAGCGGACCGTAATCAATAAGTCCCGCAACCGAGCCGTAGATCTCGGAAGAGGGCCATACAAAGCCTCTCCTCTTTGCAAGTTCCATAACTTTGTCGTAAACGTCAGCCATTTTATTGTCTCTTTTAAGATGTCTCTTATAGATGTCTCTTTTAAGATGTCCCGTTTAAGAGAATCTCACTTTTCAGATTGTCTATTTTCAGATTGTCTATATTAATTCTGCGGGAACAGTATAAAACATATCACACGGCAAAAACACGGCATGACAAAAACATCCGGCAAACAAGATTCACGCCAAAATTATTCACGCCGATACGATTCACAAAAAACGAACAAAAAAGAAAATCAGGAAAATCGCGATTAAAAAGAATAAACGGTCGGGCTTTGCCGTCCCGCCCGATATTATCAATATTTAGTCGCTGTTTAGTCGCTGTTTAGTCGCTCTTGTTCCAGCAGGTTACGCCGGTCTTGTCCGACATGCTTGCGGCATTGAAGACCGGTTCCTCGATACCTTCGTCCTTCTGATCGAAGTAATCGTTGAGGGCATGGAATGCGTGTTTGCTGAGCAGAAGCAGAACTCCCATGTTGAAGATACCCATCAGCGCCTGGAAGGTATCCGCAAGATCCCATGCGAGGCTCATCGGTATGATCGAGGATAAGAAGACCATAAGGACGATTACGCCACGCAGAATCGTGAACGCCATCTTCTTGTCGGTGATGAATCTGAGGTTTGTCTCACTCATCGAGTAGTAACTGATCAGACTCGAGAAAGCGAAGACGAACATGAATATTGCAATCAGATAAGGTCCGAGCCATCCGAGGAAGGTGTAGCTTACCGCTTCCTGAACGAGCGGTGCGCCGCCCATGGTTGTCGGAATTACGTAATCCGTGTAGTTTGTCGTTGTGTTGAGATAGATTAAGATAACGAACGCGGTTGCCGAACAGACAACAAGTGTATCGATTAAGACACCCACGGACTGGATAAGTCCCTGCTTTACGGGGTGCTTTACGTCAGCCGAGGAGGCAACGTTCGGAATCGAACCGATACCGGCTTCGTTGGAGAATACGCCGCGCTTGAGACCCCACATCACTGCCGCACCGAGTGTACCGCCGACGAAGGACTGAACGCCGAAGGCATACGCAAAGATTGTCTCGATTACGAGCGAGACCTGGGTGAAGTGCGTAAGGGTAATGAGCAGTGCCAGAAGAAGCCATATCATCGCCATTATCGGAACGATTACGGTGGATGCCTTTGCAACACGAGTAATTCCTCCGAAGATGATTGCCGCCGCAACTATTGTAAGAATTACGGCAAAGACAATGACATCGGTGCCGAACGCGGTCGAGAATGCCGCGGTTGCATTGTTTGCCTGAACGCCGATGAACATGAAACCGTATGTGAATATGATTAAAAGCGCGATAAACTTGGCAAATGTCGGCTTTCCGAGACCGTTGCGGATGTAAAAGGCAGGACCGCCGTGATACTGTCCGTCTTCCTTCTTCTCTTTGTAGATCTGACCGATCGTACATTCGACGAAGCTTGTCGCGGCTCCTATGAATGCGAAGACCCACATCCAGAAGATCGCACCGGGACCTCCGTATACGATTGCCGCGGCAACACCGGCGATGTTACCTACACCGATACGTGCACCCATACTGACACAGAATGCCTGGAATGACGATATGGTGTGTTTTCCGCTACCCTCTTTCAAGCCCGTAAACGCTAATTTGCAGGCTTCGTCCAGACGATTGATCTGGACAAATTTAGTTCTAACAGTGAAATAAAGACCTATACCTATGATGAATACGAACGCGATGTACCAGACATAGGTGTTAACAAAACCGTTAGCACTTTCCAATAACTCTACAAAACTCATCTTTTAAAGGTTTGGATTATTACATCATAAATATAGTGTTTTATCATGATCTATCATTACAGATAAATTCGTGAGATATGCCGCAGTATCGGAAAATGTCCGAAGACTGTAGGATAAAAAAAGGCGTCTCGGATGGGGTGAAAGGGGTTGCCCTAAAGTATAACGAAAATCCGACGGGAGATTGGGTGAGAGATTCGGCGGATGGCAAGATGGATCGGGTGAGGCAGTGTATGAGGGATTGTGTGATGGCTTCGTCGGTGAGCGATCACCGCCGCTTATGACCGCATGAGGCGGCATAGACAACGACCTCGTCTTCGGGCAGACGGAGCTGCGCTTTCACGGCTTCGTCTGCGAAAGCATTTATTGCACAGACTCCGATATCCGCGTCGACGCCCGCCAGATAGAGATTCTGACAGATATGACCGGCATCGAGGAATATGTCACGATAACCGCGGGTGCCGTATTTCCAGACGGCACGATAGGGTTTTGCCGTCCAGAAAAATACGACAGGGGCTCTCAGAACCTGCGGCTGCATCATGCAGGCACGTCCGAGTCCGGCAACGGCATCAATGCCCTCCGCGACAAGCGAGAGTTCATGTTCTGTCGGATTGTAACGCCAGATGCCGTCCTTTTTCGGCAGCCACGAGCAGTTCTGAATCGAGAGAGAGGTCTCTACGGGATGGATCGCCCCCGCCGAAGGTGCCGTTCGAAACTCATCGGATTCTCCGGATATCCCGCAGGATGCCCAGAGGAGATAGGAGAGGCATTCGGCGCTTATCTCTTCGGCGCTGTATCGCCTTATGCTCCGCCGCGTTCTCAAGATCTCAAAGAGCGACCGGCGCCCGTTCGGACCGCCAAAGCCTTCCGGATCTGCCGCAGGGTCTTCGCAACCGCAGGAACCTCCGGAACCTCCGTAAACCGAATGTGAAGAATATACCGTATCCTCGGGGGAGGGCAGTTTAAAGGTTATTTTATCGGGACCGGTTGAATTATCGGGACTCTCCGGTCTCGGCAGACCTTTCTGTTCGTCCGTCCGGGTTTCGGGCGGGTAGTTCGACGCCGCCATGAATTCCATGCCGATATCTCTCTGCATAATATCCTAAAATTACCGCAGCGGAATAAATACATAAGCATTCTCCCAAATGCACGGGAAGTCATGCGAAGTCATCTCAAGTCATCCGAAGGAAGCATAGGGCATACTAAGGCAAGGGGATAGCGGAGGGTATCATTGCATCCCGATGCATGCGAAGGGATTCAGTTATCATCATATAATGCAAATGAATATAGCGGATTGGCATAATGCCGATGTCATTACGGCAGGGAAAAACCGTATTTGGAGAGAAAAATGAGTAAAACGATTATAACCGTAGTTGGAAAAGATACCGTAGGAATTATCGCAAAAGTCTGTACATATCTTGCCGAGAACAATATCAATATCGAAGACATATCGCAGACGATCATTCAGGGATACTTCAACATGATGATGATAGTGGATACGAGCAGTTCAAAGGCGCAGTTCTCGGAAATGGTCACCGAGCTCGAGAAGATAGGCGAAGGTCTCGGCGTCAAGATAAAATGCCAGCACGAGGAGATCTTCACAAAGATGCACCGTATCTGAGGCGGTCGCAGCCGGCAATCGCAGTTTGACCGCACGAAAATAACGCTTAATCACGCAAAAATTACGCAAAAATACGCATAATATTACGCAGAAACATGATAAACATCTTTGAAGTCCACGAGACCAACAAAATGATCGAGCAGGAGAAGCTCGATGTCAGAACAATCACAATGGGTATCAGTCTGCTGGACTGTATCGATTCTGACCTTGAAACGCTGAACAATAAGATATACGAGAAGATTACAAGGCTTGCGAGGAACCTTGTGCCGGTCGGCAACGAGATTGCGCTGGAATACGGAATTCCAATCGTTAACAAGAGAATCTCGGTCACGCCGATTGCGCTCGTCGGCGCCAGCGCCTGCAAGTCGCCGGATGACTTCGTCGAGATTGCAAAGACGCTCGACAAAGCCGCAACCGAGCTCGGCGTCAACTTCCTCGGCGGATACTCGGCGCTGGTCTCCAAGGGTATGACGCCTGCGGAGAAGAACCTCATACTCTCCATACCGAAGGCACTCTCCTGCACCGAGAGGGTATGCAGCTCCGTGAATATCGGCTCGACCAAGACGGGTATCAATATGGATGCCGTCAAACTCATGGGCGAGACCATAAAGAAGACGGCGGAGGCAACAAAGGATATCGACTCGTTCGGCTGCGCAAAACTCGTGGTCTTCTGCAATGCGCCGGATGACAACCCGTTCATGGCGGGGGCGTTCCACGGCGTTACGGAAGCGGATGCCATCATCAATGTCGGCGTCAGCGGTCCGGGTGTCGTCAAGCACGCTCTCGAATCGGTTCGCGGCGAGAACTTCGAGGTTCTCTGCGAGACCGTGAAGAAGACGGCTTTCAAGATCACCCGCGTCGGTCAGCTTGTCGCTCAGCGGGCCTCGGAGAAACTGAATGTGCCCTTCGGCATCGTAGATCTCTCGCTTGCGCCGACTCCCGCCGTAGGGGACAGCGTTGCCGAGATCCTCGAAGAGATGGGTCTGGAATCGACGGGAGCGCCGGGCACTACGGCGGCGCTTGCGCTTCTTAACGATCAGGTCAAGAAAGGCGGCGTCATGGCAAGTTCTTTCGTCGGCGGTCTCAGCGGCGCTTTTATTCCCGTAAGCGAAGACAAGGGCATGATTGATGCCGTCAACCGCGGTTCGCTCACAATCGAGAAACTCGAGGCTATGACCTGTGTCTGCTCGGTCGGTCTGGATATGATTGCGATACCCGGAAAGACACCGGCATCGTCGATAGCGGGAATCATCGCCGACGAAGCTGCGCTCGGCATGGTTAATCAGAAGACGACGGCTGTCCGCCTTATCCCCGTCGTCGGCAAGGATGTCGGCGATTCGATTGATTTCGGCGGTCTGTGGGGCTCGGCTCCGATACAGCCCGTAAATACCTTTGACTGCTCGGCTTTCGTCAACCGCGGCGGAAGAATCCCGGCACCGATTCACAGTTTCAGAAACTGATCCCATACCTTTTTCATTTTTCTTTCAATTTCTTCTTTTCCCGTTTTTCATTTCGGGTCGAAAGTTTTGGAATATCCCGCGAAATTGCTATATATTACATGAATCAATTTTAAATATATCAGTCAGTTATAGATTGTTACAGTAAAAAGGTCATATCATGAGTGTTGATAATACAAGATTTAATCTGGCATGGCTGTCGATTATCCTCTTCATTGCAGCCGCCGTTATCTTCGGAATAGTATTCAATATGCCTCTGATGGCATGCGTCGGAATTTTCTTCCTCGGTACGGGTGCCGTCACCGCGGTTCTCGGGGCAATCGTCGGAAAGACGGATACCATGCTTATCGGCGGAGGCGCGGCACTTGCGGTTGTGGGTCTCGTGCTTGTCGTAATGAACTACTCGGCAATCAACCCGGTGCTTTTGATCGCAGCCATTGTGCTCGTCGCGGCAATCGCCGGAATCATCGCCGTTATTGCCAAGAGCAGAAAGTGAACGGAATAAATCCGAATCAATCAGAATCCAAAATCACATTTTTTTACGATTTTTATTTTAAAAAAAATTATTTTCAAAAAAAAGTTACCGGTAATAGTTTCGGGGAGATTTTTTCAGAAAATTCAGAGAGATTTCTTTGCCCATGCGGCGACCGTGCTCTCGCTCTCCGCGGACTTATAACCTCGAATCGAAAGCCCCGCCTTTATGGTTGCGCCCCTGCAGATATTCTTTAAGTCGCGCTCACTGCCGCCCATGCCGCTGCCCTCATTCGTGCAGAACGGAATTACGGTCTTGCCGGTGAAGTCATACTTCTCCAGAAGGGTGAACATGCACATCGGCATCGTACCCCACCAGTTGGGATAGCCGATGAATATGGTGTCATAGCTCTCGAAATCCGGAGGATACGCCTTAATCTCCGGACGTGCATTTGCACGGAGTTCTGCCTTTGCCTCCTCGATACAGGTATTGTAACTCTCGGAATACGGCTTTACGGTATCCACCTCGAAGATATCTCCTCCGACAGCCTTCCGTATAAATTCGGCTACACGCTCGGTATTGCCCTTTTCGAGGTTTTTCAAACCGCCGTTCCAGTAGTTCTCGCCCTTGCGGGAGTAATAAACGATAAGTATCTTTGACATGATGACAGCCTCACAAATTCACTTATTTTACTCTGTCACGGGGTGCTAAAAAATCTATCCGAATTGAAGCGATTAAACAAAACCGTGATTATGAAAAAATAAAAAAAATAAAATGGATTTGGGTTCTGTTTTGTCTGATTTTGTCTGATTTTACCGGATGTTATCTGATTTTATCTGATTTTACCGAATATTATCTGATTTTTGTCAGATTACTGCTTTGTTCCGCATTCGGGGCAGAACTTGGCGCCGGGTGCAAGCTCGGCACCGCACTCGGTGCAGAAGGACTTCTTGGGGGCAGCCTCGACCTTGGTTCCGCATTCTGGGCAGAATTTTGCCGTTGCCTTGATTGACGCTCCGCAGTTTGCGCATTTCGTCATGCCCGCCGTGTCCGCCGCGGCCGCTCCTGCCGCAGCTCCTGCTCCGGCTGCCGCCGCGGGTGCCGGCTGGGGCTGCTGGGGTGCGGCTCCGAAAGGTGCGGGCTGTCCGGTCATGCCTGCCATTCCCTGCGCCATCATGCCGCCCATACCCATACCTGCACCCATACCTGCGCCCATCATGGCAAATCCGGCACCTTCGCCGCCCTTTGAAGCGCCGACGCCGATATTCTCGATTGCCTTTCCGGACTGGTACTGCATGTAGTTAACGCCGAGAGCCGACATTGCACCGCGTTTATTGATGGCATCCTGAACCTCTTCCGGCATATTGATGTTAAGACCGGAGAACTTCATGATCTTCAGACCGTAGACCTCGGTCTCGGTCGTCAGTTTACCCAGACAGATCTGCTCGATCTCCTGAAGATATGCGGGCATATCGAGGACGCCCATCTGCTTCTTGGTCTTAAGCTCGCCGAGAGTGTCGTTTAAGACCATCACGATCTGATCCTTAAGCCATGAGACGATCTCGTCGGACTGGGTAAGACCCTTGGTGCCGACAAACTGCGTGATCATGAGAAGCGGATCCACGACCTTGTAGGAGAACTGACCGAACATTCTCAGCTGTACGACGCCGAAATCGACATCGCGGAATGCCAGGGGCTGGCTCGTTCCGAACTTGTCGCGGAATTCACGTTTCTGAACCCAGTAGAACTCTCCTATCTGGGTAACGCCAGTAATCGCCTTGCCGATTGTGCCGAGGATGGGCACGTTCTGACTCGTCAGTGCATACCTGTCGGGTCTGTCGAATAACTGCAGTGCTTTTCCGTCGCGGAAGAAGATACCGAACTCGTCCTCGCGGACAAGGACGTTATCGTTCCAGACGATGTTTCTGGGCAGACGCCACATGACGTTGTCGCCTTTGTGATCCTCGACCCAGTAGAATCCGCTGCGTGTCTCGGCACCTTCGAGATCGCTGCCGGACCCTATTTTTGTGCTTGTTTTAGAAGAAAATAATCCCATTATATCGCTCCGAGATTGGCCATTGTTTCAATACGCTTTCCGAACTGATTCTGCAGCTCGTTTAACCCGGCACGCGTCTTTTTCGCATTTGCCTTTACGGTCGCAAAGTCGCCGCCTTCGGCAGCGGATAGTGATGCCGCGGTAAAACCCGCCAGATCGTTGACTCCGCCGAGAAGCGAGAGATCATACTCGTAGAGGGTGTTGAGTTCGTCGTCGGCAACGCGGTATGCGGGCGAGATACCCGAATAACCCTGTTCAGCATGGCGAATCTTGGCTTCCGTCGTCTTTGCCGCCGAGATTACCGCCGCAATGTCGTTCATCAAATCCAGTTCAAGCTCGCGGCTGCAGACCTCGCGGATATCTTCGAGCGGCTTTAAGACCTCGTCGCGCATTCTGTCGGCGATCTGAAGTCTTAACATCGAATCCGCGATTCTCAGGTCTTCACGGATACGGTAACCGCGATATCCGGGTATCGCCATCTGAATTTTCTTGAGAAGACCGCGGTCTTCGGAAACTCTTTCTCTTATATCGGTCATTTTAACTCCTGATTTTACTGTATTCCCGTTTTGAATACGTTTCTGATATATTTCCCATATATTTCGGATATATTTCGGATATATTTCGGATATATTTCGGATATATTCGGGATCTGTTCCCGATATACCCGTTATTCCTGATATTATAAACCTGTATAGGATACCGGACGTAAGATATCCGCACGGGATATCCCCGGTATTCTCAGATACCGATTGTGTAGTTCGAATTGTCTTTCCAGACCGGCAGATAGACCACTCTTGTCGAGTTTATGTCGAAGACGTAGTCGAGGTCCTGAAGGGTTCCCGGGATCTCGGTCTCGTATCTCAGGAAGAGGAACTCGGCGTTCTCGCCGGCAACATCCTTGTCCATAGTCATCTTGGCACGATCCGCGCCTTTAAAGTCGGATACCGGATTTAATTCCGGCTGATCGAGTGTCAGATCCATGTTCCACGTACGCGAATACCTCTCGGGTATCTCGTCGGCGGCGCAGACGTAGAAGTCGCGTGTTCCGCGCATCTGCTTCTGACCGGTTACTGTCCTCATGATCATGCCTCCGGATATTCTCTCGCGTCTTACGTCAAGATTTGCGTTTACAACCCAGAAAGGCACGTAAACAAGCACTCCCTTCGACTCTTTCGAGGCGCCGGCAATCACGTAGCTCACATCGACAAGAGAGCTTTTCTCCTTGGAGTAGAGCGAAATCTTGTCGCAGTGGCTGCACTTAAGCATCATGTCACGTGCCTTTGTCTTAATCGGCGCTCCGCAGCCGGGGCATTTGAGTTCTATTAATAACATCTTAATTCACCTTCTCTTCTCCTCAGTAGAAATGATCGTAAGCGTCATGAGATATTGTCTCAATCTTGCCGACTCCGTCTCCGGATTTGAGACCCTTTCCTTCAAGGTTGCCCGTGATAATCTCATCGCCGTATCTGAACCTCTGGTAACAGAAATAGAAGATACATGCCGCGGCTATAAGCAGGATTATGAATACCATGCCGCCGTCCTCTCCCAGACCCGTGCACAGACCGCCGCCGATACCGACAAGCGCTCCCGAGGCGGCACCGCCGATTCCCGCGGAATTCGCCTGACTTGCGACGCTTCCGGGCGCTCTTCCGGTAAGGACATCGCCGGTTATGCCGTCGACCGTCGCGAAGTAACTGCGTTCCTCATATGAGTATCTGATTACCCAGAACGGGTAGTAGACCAGAGTAAAGCCCTTGGGGAAGACGAAGCCTTTCTGGAAGGTTACGCCGTCGAGAGAGCTCGCTCCGTCGGAGATTGCCTCTTTTTTAATGTATTCCTCTCCTTCCCTGAAACTGTCATCCTTCGAGGTGGTGACTCCGAAGGTCACGATATCGGCATCATCGAAGAATATCGGTTTTGCGTTCTCGGGGACTCTTATTCCCTCGAGTCCGAGGTCGCCGACGTTGCATGCCGAGGATGTGTAGATGTATTCGCGGTTGATTAAAACCTCTCTCGGCTCCCTTATCGTGTGGTCGTCTTTGTCTTTCCTCTCGATATATCCGCATACGCAGGCTTTGCCGCGGGCAATCAGTCTCCAGAACGGGATGTATATCGGATAGACCTCGTCAAACGAGGATTTCTCGATAAGATCCGGTGCTTTCGGACCTTTCTTCATCCAGCTCTTTACTTCTTTTACCGCCGCTTCTTTCTCGACCGTGAGTTTGTACATTACCTTTGACGAGCCTTCCGAGCTGTCAAGGGCAAAGACGGCGTCACAGTACTGACAGATTGCAAGGGATTCTCCTTCTTCGCATTCCACCTGACCGCCGCAGGACGGGCATGTCATCGAGATAAGCAGTTTTGATGTCGCGCCGCTCATTGTTTCACCTCCGGTTCGGCACCGGTTTCAGCAGTCTGTGCGCCGGCGTCCGAAGGCGCACCGCTCTGTGCATCCGACGGTGCGGACGCACCTTCCCCTGCCTGAGCCGCAGATCCTCCTGCCGCCGCTCCGCCTCCGGCTACCGCCGGTGCAGGTTTCTTCGTGACTACCTGCTGTGCCATGTATCTTCCGGCAAGCAGACCGCCGGCTGCGAGAACTATGAAGAGGACGTGTATCGAGCAGGCAAGGTATCCCCCTATAAGTCCGAGAACGAACGAGACTCCCATTACCGCCATATACTGTGCCGAGCCGCGGCTCGGGGACGGTCCGGAGTAGACTCTTCCCGAACTGCCGTCTATGACCACGTCATAGCTCTTGCCCTCGAATTCGTAGGTCATCTCGTAAATAGGGAAGTATACCAGTGCCTGATCGATTGCGTTGCCCGGCATCTCCCCGATATAGGATCCTATACTGATGTCGGGATCAATCTGTTTGGCATCGCCTATCGAGACTTTGTCGTCGTAGATGACCTCGCCGCCGGGAGGGATCTCCAGATTATGCATTCCCGGGAGGGTTGTTCCGCGTGCAGGTCTGACAAAGACCTTCTCGCTCTTGTTCACCGACCTTCTGAACCTGAATACGGGGAAGAATTCCTTGACGATTTTGGTTATCTTACAGCCGTGTTCCAGTTCTTTTGCCATCGAAGGACCTGCGGTCCATCTCTTGAAGATGCCTCTGGCTTTCACTTCGTCGATTGTGAAAGGAAGCAGATAATAGAACAGAGCTTCACTTCTGTCGACATAGGTAACAGTGCCGCAAAACTGACATTTTGCTATCTGTGTGCCCGGATCGACGGCGAGTGCAGCACCGCACTTAGGACAACTAAATTGTGGCATAATTTATTATCTGCATCAACTGATTAAACTATTCTGTAACGATGCCGGAAATCCGCATTCACGTCATATAGGACTTATTCGACAATTTAAGCGAAATCTGAGGACTTTTTGCGTATGAATATCCGCGGTTTTTTTGCGAAATCGCGAAAAGACATAAAAGATGTATATATTTTAATTGATTTTATCCGGACATTGCGGCTTTTTCGTGTGCGCCGTCATGCCCGTCATTCCCGTCATGCAGACGTTGCATACGTTGTATACGTTGTATACGTTGCATACGTTGCAGACGTATTCAGCAGCCTTCAAGAATTTTGTGCAGGTAGAAGTTGTTTGTGCCGAGTTTGCCGCCGTAGTTGCCCGCTCCGATATAGAGGATGCCGTCAACCTTTGTTGCCGCAAGTATGCCTTTCTTCATCGCCGCCGAGATTACCTCCGCGTTGAGTCCGTTGATGACTATCTCGTAGATGGCGTTGACACCGTCGGGGACCTCGGAGTCCTCTATCTTACCTTTAAGCGAGGGGCAGAACTTGTGGTTGGTGCTGGCGGGCATGGGGAACTTGTAGTTCTTGCTCGCAACCTTGGAGCCGCTCGCGACAATGCCGCCCGGGAACGAGGCGATGATGCCTTCGGTGTTCTCGAATGCCTTTACGGCTTCCTGCGCCGCTTTGAGTGCGCTTGCACGGTCTTTGCCCATGATGAAGAAGTTTCCGCCGGCGATTCCCTTCACGCCGCCGAATCTGTCTTCGCAGATGAAATCGCCCTCCATTACGGGGATGCTCCAGCATTTTCTGCCGCCGACCTCGACACGCGATTCGTATTTGTCGCCGAAGAATCTTATCTGGGTGTTGAAGCGTGTCGTCTTTACATCCGGAAATCCGTCAAAGACGGCTGTGGTCGCTGCCGTGAGGATGCATTGCGATACTCTGTCGGCAACGTTCTCCTTGAGGCTCTTTCTTGCCGTGCAGATAAATATCGAGATTCCGGGTCTGCCGTCGGGGGTCTCGGAGGGTTCGTAGAGTCTTTCGATTCCCGCTTCGCAGGGACAGTAGATTGCCGATGTCGCAAAGCCCGTAGCCTCTACAGCCGCAATCTTTGCAAGTTCGTATGAGTCCGCCGTGATGATGACACGCGAGAACCATATCGGGAATGCTTCAGCATATGTGTCGATGATTTCAACGCCGTTTATCTTCATAATTTCACCTTTTGGATAAAAATAAGAGTTTTTGAGTTGTTATAATCTTGTTTTGTGGTTGTTTTTGATTTGTCTTGGATTCGTATTTTGAATTTGTGCATTTAGTGATTATCTTGAATTTTGCCTATTTGCCGTTAATTGCCGTTATTGCCGCTTATTTCTTCTGAAAAGCAATGCCGTTCTCGGTGATTACGTAATCGACGGGAACGTCGAACTCTTCGGTCGGAACCTTCTCGGCTTCCTGGCATGCGAATGCCATGGCGACGGTCTTGATTCCGGGGTTCTTGTCGAGGAATCTGTCGTAGTATCCGGAGCCGTATCCGAGCCTTGAGCCGTACTTGTCGAAGGCAAGCATGGGCAGGATAACGACGTCGACGGCGCCGTCGGGGACGGGGATCTCATGACCGATGGGTTCGGGCACATTGAAGGTGCTCGGGACAAGATGGTTGAGATCCTTTAAGTAGGAAAGGCGCAGGCTGTGGTCTTCCTTTACGATAATGGGGACGACGAGGGGGTTGCCTGCCGCAAGAAGCATCTCGAGGAAAGGTCTTGTGTTTACCTCGGCTTCTTTTGAGACGAAGCCCATTACGGTCTCGCCGGGTTTGATGATGGCGAATGTGTTCTTACAGATCTGCTCGCTTTTGATGCGTTTCTCTTCGGGGGTTAAGCTGTTTCTGCGCTCACGCATTATGTCGCGCAGCTTGTTTTTCTCTTCACGCAGCATGTGCATATAGGTTGGTCACTTAAATATTTAGTATTGCGTATGAGTGTCGGCGGACCGATTCTCACCGTGAACGTTATACCCGCGCAATGAGAGGGCACAGCAGTATGCCGCGCCGTAAAGCGGCGCCTTTCCTTCGAGCCGACTTAAGCGGATCTCGGGCGCCGGCAGGTATTTGTCGAGATATTTGAGAATGCCCGCGATGATAAGTTCGCCGTTGTTTGCGGCGACGGAGCCGTCGAGGATGATTACCGCGGGGGAGTATGCCGCCGTTATCGAGGATATCGCACGGGCGTTTACTTTGGAGAGTTCTTCGTAGAAGCCCGCGAATACGCCGCGGTCGCAGTCGCATCCGCATCCGCAGCCGCCGGCGCCGTCTTCGTCTTCGTCGTCGTTATTCACGCCGCGGCTTAACTCCTCTCTTATGCCCGCGAAGATGTCCTCAGCGGTCGGAAGGATTGCCGAGCATTTCACCGGGATGTGATTTTTGCGGCAGTATGCCCTGAAGAAGTGCGGAATGCCCCTTCCCGAAGCGTAGCCCTCCCAGTGTCCGGTATGACCGCAGCTGCATCGGACGGAATATGTGCCGTCCACGTAGAGATGCCCGACTTCTCCGGCATTTCCGGTATTGCCGAGCAGGAGGTGACCGTCCGCGAAGATTCCGCCGCCGATGCCTGTGGACATGGAGATATAGACTACGTTGTTGCGAAAGCCTTCGCCGCCTTCGCCGTCTTTTCCGACTTCGCCGAGGACGCCGCAGTTGGTGTCGTTCATCACGAAAACGGGTTTTTTGAATGCTTCTTCAAGCGGCGCTTTTATGGGAATCACGGGAAATAGAAGATTGGGGGAATGAATCAGCTCCCCTTTTTCCATGTCGAGGGGACCGGGGACGGAGACGCCGACGGCTTTCGCGGACGCGATCTCCTCCGCGCTCAGACTTGAACGTATGAGGTCGATGATTGCGTCTGCGTAGATCTCCGGTCCGCTGCCTTCCCGCGGTGTGACGGTCTTTGCGTATCTTACAATCCCGTCGCCGTCGAAGAGTGCGATACGGAGATTCGATCCGCCCATGTCAACCGCGATTACCGAATCGGAACAGTTCCCTTTTGCCATTTCAACAGCGAATCCGAATCGGCTTACATCAGTTTGTTTATCTCGGCGGAGATCTGCGGGAGCGAGATTCTTCCGACGGGCGTTATTTTGCCGTTTACTATGACCATGGGAATCGGCGGCTGGTCTTTCTCGACAATCTCGGCGATATGGTCGGGAATGCCGTCGTCGAGGAGGGTAAGCCTTACTTCGACCTTATCCCCGTAGATATGTGCGAATCTCTCGCGGAGTGCCTCGACCGCGTTTACGAGTTTCTCGGAGGGAGCGCATTTTTCCAGATCGCAGGTGCGGTCGCCGTCGCAGGGGAACGGACCGCAGAACGAATCCTTAAAGCCGGCAATCTCAACAAGTATTGTATTACTCATACAGGATTGTTTGCAGGTCTTACTATATTGACTTTGCATAAACTTTGCATAAATTCGCATAAATTTGCATAAATAATGCACCGGCATTGCAGGCTGCCGGCATCGCCGTGCAACTCCCCCCCGCCCGGCGAAAAAACCGTCCGCAATTACCTCCTCAAACACGCCTTCGGAATATATCGGAAAGCGTTAAAAAGCGGACACCAAAGAAAGACGAATTGCCCATGAAATCAGAATCCGAGGCAGAATCCGATATTTAAAAGGACAGCGACAATAGCGATATTTAATAAGATCTGACAAACAAATTATAATGATTATTTAATGAAAGCAGTTCTGGGTCTTGAAAACGGCAAATATGTTGTCGGTGAAGGATTTGGAGTGGAGGGCTCCTGCAGCGGAGAACTCGTATTCACAACCGAGATGGGCGGTTACATGGAATCCCTGACCGATCCGAGTTATGCGGGTCAGATTCTCATGTTCACATACCCGCTCATCGGAAACTACGGTGTTGACATACAAAACTTCCAAAGTCCGAAAGTGAACGCACTGGGTTGTGTCGTTCACGAACTCTGCCGGCATCCGTCCGCAGGAAAATCCCTGCAGTCCTTTTTTGAAGAGAATAATTTGTTCGGCATCTCCGGTGTCGATACAAGAAAATTAACCATCGATGCCAGAGTGTCGGGAACTCCGCGTGCCGCCCTCATCGTCGGCGACGACAACGGCGAATATGCGGTTGAATGCGCAAAGAAAGTGCCCTCAATCTCCGACATCAACCTTCTCGAGCAGGTATCCTGCAAAAAACCGTTCAGAATACCCGGCAAAGGAAAGAGGATCGCCATTATCGATATGGGTATCAAGAAGAACATCGCGCTCTCCCTGCGCAAACGCGATGCCGACCTCTATATCTTCCCCTACAATGCGAAGCCGTCCGAGGTCGAGGCTTGCGAACCGCAGGCGCTCTTTATCACGAACGGTCCGGGAGATCCCGCGGCTGCCGTCGATGCGGTTGCCTGCGCAAAGCACTTCATCGGCAGGATACCCGTGTTCGGAATCTGCATGGGCAATCAGGTTCTCGGACTTGCGTTCGGCGCCGAGACATATAAGATGAAATTCGGACACCGCGGCTCAAATCAGCCCGTCAAGAGAAACGACGGCTCAATATTTATCACCACCCAGAATCACGGATTTGCCGTGGATGCCGACACACTCCCAAGCGACTGCAAAGTCTATTTTACGAACTTAAACGACGGAACTCTCGAAGGATTTTACTCCGAAGATCTCGATGTCTTCTGCGTCCAGTTCCACCCCGAAGCGCACGGGGGACCGCTCGATACCGAAAGACCGATCTTTGACATGATGTATAAGAGGATCAAATAATGCCGCTGAAGAAAAATATCAAAAAAGTCCTGCTCATCGGTTCGGGACCTATTCAGATAGGTCAGGCGGCGGAGTTTGACTTCTCGGGCTCGCAGGCATGCCGTTCGCTGCGCGAAGAGGGTATCGAGGTCGTCCTCGTAAACTCCAATCCGGCGACGATTCAGACCGATCCCGAGATGGCGGACATCATCTATGTCGAGCCGCTGAAAGCCCCGGTTATTGCCAAGATTATAGAAAAGGAGAAGCCCGACGGCATCTTAAGCGGAATGGGCGGACAGACGGGTCTTAACCTGACCGCGGAGCTTGCCGAGATGGGCGCACTCAAGGACGTCGAGATCCTCGGAACGCCGCTGGACGCCATCTATAAGGGCGAAGACAGGGAGCAGTTCAAGAATCTCATGACCGAGATCGGCGAGCCGATTCCGAGGAGCATGATCCTCGAGTCGATGAGCCAGATAGACGAGGCGCTCGAGAAGGTCGGTCTTCCGGCGATCATCCGCCCCGCATACACACTCGGCGGCGCCGGCGGCGGCGTTGCCCACAATGTCGAGGAACTGAGAAGGATCATCGAACTCGGACTTCAGCGCTCGAGGATTCACCAGGTTCTCGTCGAAGAGAGCGTAATCGGCTGGAAAGAGATCGAGTTCGAGGTCATGCGCGACTCGGCGGATACCTGTATCATCATCTGCGGCATGGAAAACGTGGATCCGATGGGTATCCACACAGGCGAGAGCGTTGTCGTTGCGCCGATTCTGACACTCCGCGACGACGAATTCCAGAGACTGCGTGCTTCGGCAATCAAGATCATCCGCGCTCTGGGCGTTCAGGGCGGCTGTAATATCCAGATGGCTTACAAGGACGGGGACTACAGAATCATCGAGGTCAATCCGCGTGTCTCGCGTTCCTCGGCACTGGCATCGAAAGCCACGGGATATCCGATTGCAAGGGTCTCGGCAAAGATTGCCGTCGGACTGCGCCTCGACGAGATAAGAAACACGGTCACGGGATGCACACCCGCATCCTTCGAGCCGGCAATCGATTATGTCGTTGTAAAAGTCCCGCGCTGGCCTTTCGACAAGTTCAAGAACGCAGACAGGACGCTTACGACCGCGATGAAAAGTACCGGCGAGGTCATGTCAATCGGACGCACCCTTGAGGAGGCGTTCATGAAGGCACGCCGCTCACTCGATACCGATGTGACCGTGCACACCTCGAAGAAGGAGATTGCAATGCTCCTTCAGAATCCGACGGATGAGCGTTTCGGATGCCTCTTCGACGCATTCAGACAGGGATTCTCGGTCGATGCCGTCAAGGACATGACCTATATCGACGGCTTCTTCCTGCAAAAGATTGCCAACATCGTCGAGATTGAGAAGAGCCTTCAGAGCAACCCGACCGACGACGACATAAAGAGGGCAAAGCATTTCGGATTCTCGAACGAGGAGATAAGCGAGTTTACCGGCAGGAGCACGGACGATATCGAGAAACTCGTCGGAATGCCGGTTTACAAGATTGTAGATACCTGCGCCGCGGAATTCCCCGCGTCAACCCCCTATTTCTACTCGACCTCGGATGAGGAGTGCGAGATTGTCCGCGACGGCAAGGAAAAGGTCTTAATCATCGGTTCGGGACCTATACGCATAGGTCAGGGTATAGAGTTCGATTACTGTACGGTTCACGCGGTAATGGCTTTAAGAGAGCAGGGAATCGAGGTTCATATCGTCAACAACAACCCCGAGACGGTCTCGACGGACTTCGATACCTCGGACAGGCTCTTCTTCGAGCCGATGAAACTCGAGGATATCATGAATATCCTCAGAAAAGACGACTATTCGGGTATCATGGTGCAGTTCGGCGGTCAGAACTCCGTCAACCTCGCTCTGCCCATCGAGAGGGAGATTGCAAAATACGGTCTCAAGACAAAGATCCTCGGAACGTCGCCGGATTCGATGGATATCGCCGAAGACAGGGACAGGTTCAGCCAGATCCTTGAGAAACTCAATATAAGGTCGCCGGCGAACGGCTCGGCATATTCGGAGGCCGAGGCTTTCGAGATTGCCCGCAAGATCGGCTATCCGCTCCTTGTCCGCCCGTCCTATGTTCTCGGCGGCCGTGCGATGGAGCTGGTTCACGACGATATCGAGCTTCAGAACTATATCAAGGAGGCCGTCCGCGTCAGCAGGCAGCACCCCGTTCTTCTGGATTCGTTCCTCCAGAACGCCATCGAGCTTGATGTCGATGCGGTCTGCGACGGCGAGGATATCCTCATCGGCGGCATTATGGAGCATATCGAGGAGGCGGGCGTCCACTCGGGAGATTCCGCCTGCGTAATTCCGACGCAGTCGCTCTCGGACGAGGTCGTTGCGACCGTCCGCGATTACACGAGAAAGATTGCTCTGGGACTCAATGTCGTGGGTCTCATCAATATCCAGTATGCCGTCAAGGACAATACGGTCTATATCATAGAGGCAAATCCGCGTGCAAGCAGGACGGTTCCTTTTGTTTCGAAGGCTACGGGACTTCCGCTTGCCAAGATTGCCGCCCGCGTCATGTGCGGTCACAAGCTTAAGGAGATGGGCATTAAGGAGAGGCACTTAAAGCATGTCGCGGTTAAGGAGGTTCTTCTGCCGTTTAACAAGCTTCCGGGCGTGGATACCGTTCTGGGTCCCGAGATGAAGAGTACGGGCGAGGTCATGGGTATAGATTACGACTTCGGACGTGCCTACTTCAAGGCATGTATCAGTGCGGATAACCCGCTGCCGCTCGAGGGCAATGTGTTTATCTCCATCGGCGACGAGGACAAGTCCGATATACTTCCGATTGCAAAGAAACTCAAAGAGCTGGGTCTTTCCCTTATCGGCACGAGCGGAACGGTCGAGTTCCTCGAGGGACACGGCATCGACGCGGAGCTTGTGAGGAAGGTTCAGGAAGGTTCTCCCAACGTCATCGATATGATGAGACGCGGCGAGACCAGTCTGATCATCAATACGCCGTCGGGCAAGTATTCGAGACAGGATCACCTTCAGATTATGCGTGCGGCGCTGGATTACGGCATTCCGTATATTACCACGCTTCAGGCGGCACGTGCGGCGGCAATGGCTATCGAGGCCATAAAGAAGGAAGATATGACCTTTGAGCCGCTGAAGCACTACCACAGCGACGTTTACTGAAAGAACGCCGCAAATTATCAACACTTTTTTACGCCGCATTTTACTCACATTTCCGCATTTATTACCGCATTTCACTCTTTGCCGTTCAATTCCCCCGCAGTTCACCGACTGTTCCCGTAACAGATCATATTTAATATAACAATGACCAATTTTGAGATATTACGGAAAGGGAACCCGTGTGCATCGGGCAGGACGGTTAAGGTCAAGGTCAAGCCGCCCGATACGGGTTTTCGCATGAAATCCGAGATACAGGAGGATATTATGAAGGATATCATTACGAATAACATTACGAATACAATGAAGAATGCCGGAAAGGATGCGGCGCGTAATTTCGCGGGCCGCGGTGCGATTCTCATCGGGCTTTTGCTTATAATCGCTTTCTGCGCCGTTCCCGCTGTCTCGGCAGGGGCTTATACGGGGGATGCGACACAACTGTGGGAGTTTAAAAAGAACACAAATTTCATCGACACCGATATCTCGCATGACGATACCTTCGTCGTTACGGGAGGCGTTATTCCAAAGGTCTATCTGCTCTCCGTGAACGGCAATCCCGTCTGGGAAGCGGATGTGGACGGGGCGGTTAACGGGGTTTCGGTCGCTACCGCCGGCATGTACACGGCTGCGGGAACTAAGAAGGGCGGTCTGTATCTCTTCGACCGCAACGGCGCCACGCTTTGGAAACTGACTCTCGGCGACAATGTCTATGACGTGGCTCTCTCCTCGGGAGGAACCTACCTTGTCGCGGGCTCGGACGACGGCTGTATCTACCTCTACAAGAACAGCGGCGAGCAGGTCTGGAAGAAGAAGATCAACGGCAACATCTACGGCGTCAGTATCTCGGATGACGGCAGTATCATCGCCGTCGGCAAACGCGAGTTTGAGGTCAGCGCCTACGACCTTCAGGGCAACAGGCTGTGGTCGAAAAAGACGCCCGAGCAGGTCCTCGATGTCGATGTCTCACCCGACGGCAGCGTTATTGTCGCGGGCTGCTCGGACGGACGCGTCTATGTCTATGACAAAGAGGGTAATCTTGTCTGGTCATACAATATCAGAATGCCGGTTAACGGCGTTTCCGCATCCATTTACGGCAGTTACATAGCCGCGGCTTCGGACGACACCTATACCCATATACTCTCGGAGAAGACCCGCGCCGAGATTCTGAAGGTGCCTTCGCTTGCGAAGGTTCGCGGAGCGGCGCTTACGGTAACGGGCACGAATCTTGCCGCGGCTTCGGACGACGGAACGCTCAAGTATTACGCACTTCCGATAACCTATACGCCGGCACCGGAGGCGACACCCGAGGTTCAGTATCCTAATCAGCCGACGGTTCCCGCGACCGCGGCTTCCGCGGTTCTGGAGATAAGTTCGGCGCCGTCGGGCGCACTTGCCTATGTGGACAATGTGTATAAGGGAACGACCCCTGTGGTTGTCACCGAGCTTACCGCCGGCACCCACTCGGTGACGGTCTCGCTTGACGGATATTCCCCGTACTCGACGCAGGTAGAACTTTCCGCGGGCAGAACTACCTCGGTCTCGGCATCGCTGGCTCCGACGGCGAAGACGTCGCCGGTGACGGTTGTCACGGTTATCGCGGCGGCAATCGGCGCATTGCTTATCTTTGCGGTCGGCAGAAGAGACGATTGAAACTTTTTAACTTTTTTTCGGTTTTTGATTTTTGATCATTATTTTTTCGATTTTTCCCAATCGCCGCGGGGATATCTCCGAAGTAAACTCTTGCAGATAGAGCAAGACTATATACGCACGCACCGAAATCAATGTAAAAATATATGATCGTTTTCGGTCCGCCACGGAGACGTGAAGATCGGAGGAGAAGATGACGGGACATAAGGGCAAAAACAACTTCGGAATGCGGGACTTGAAAATGCCGGCAATCTCGGGGCACAAAGCGACCGCGACGGCGATACTGCTTATGCTGCTGCTTGCCTTATCCGTGCAGGCAGTCGCCGCGGCAGCCGATACGCCGCAGTTTCGGATGGAATACCTGTGGGACTTCGAGGAGAGTTCTGACAGAGTGACATGTGCGGATATCTCGCCGGACGGCAACCGCATCGTCGCCGCCGGCGGCAATGTCATATCCATGCTCGGCAAGGACGGCAGGGTTATCTGGGAGAAGAAATACGACGATACCATTCGTGACGTCTCAACGTCGGTCGACGGCAGAAGCACGGCGTTCGTCACGCAGAACGGCTATGTTTACATGCTCGACGGCGACGGACAGATAGTGTATATCAAGACGCCCGGCGGCACGCCGTTTGCGGTCGACGTCACCGAAGACGGGACGCATACCGTTGTCGGAACGACCTACGGTCCGATATACATGCTCGGAAAGAGCGGCAATGTCGAATGGAAACAGGGCTTCTCGGGTGTGCTCAAAGGCGTTGCGGCATCGGACTACGGGGATGTCGTCGTCGCCGCAACCGACGGGGGGGTAGTGTTTGCGTATTACAATACGGGAACCCAGAGATGGAGTAAGAACCTGAATGTCGCGGCTACCTGCGTCGATGTCTCCCCCAACGGCGACGTTGTCGCGGTCGGACTCGCAAACGGCGATGTAGTCCGCTTTGATTCGGATACCGGCGAGGAGATCTTCAGGGATACCCTGCCCTTCGTTCCCAAATCGGTCTCACTCTCGGAGAGAGGCGCGGATATGGCGGTCAGCGGCGAGAACAGCGCGACCGTCTATTATTTCAGCACGGATTTCAGGAATTTCGAGCCGATAACGGTCACAGCCGACGGCACGGTGAGGTCGGTCGAGCTTTCAAAGTCGGCGAACAACATGGCGATTGTCTCGGACAGCGGCACTCTGACGTATTATTACAGATATTCGACGACCTTCGTTCAGCCGACCCCGCAGGCAACCGCGGTTCCCGAGGTGAGCTATGAGGTGAACGTGCTCGTTATCGAGTCCAATCCTAAGGGTGCACAGGTTCTTATAGACAACAGGATTGCGGGAATTACGCCCATAACGCTGACGGATGTCTCCGCGGGTCCGCACACCCTTCTAATACGCTCCGAAGGATTTCAAGACTGGACAAGGGAGTTCTCGCTCGGCAGCGGCGCCACGGTCACGATATCTGCCGACATGCTCCCTGCAGGCGGCGATGATTTCCCGTGGATTCCCGTTATAATCGCGGTTGTCGCCGTAATCGCGGTTGCGGCTTTCATCATTTGGCGCAGAAACAGGGTGGACTATAATTATCTGTTCTGATTTTTGCGGAACCGAAAGAAAAAATATCTTCAAAAAAGTTATTTATTTTTAAATTACGGCAGATTCCTGAGAATTTCGCCGAACCAGGGTATGAAATCGTTCTTTCTCGACATCATACCCTCTTTTCTCAGGGGCTGTTCCGTTATTCCGCAGCCGGTGAGGACGGCGGCATCCGCGGCAAGGTAAAGCTCGCTTCCGTTCTCGAAGACGCTTGTGAGGAGTGCGGCGAAGATATCCGCGCTGTTCGATTTCTTTAATGCCTGCACGGCTTTCGTTATCTCGTCGCGGTTGTCGGCGGAGAAATCGAAGGTGGGGATGAGAATCTGGGAGATGATGACCTTTTTGCCGAAGAGGTTGTATTCCTTGACATCCCGCATCAGAAGGCTGTCCATGGGAATTCCCTCAAGGTCCATGCCTTTTCTGATAAGCTCGGTGCCGTATTCCTCGATGTCGACGCCGGCAATCTCGGCGAGGTTCTTGACTATGCGCCTGTCCTTGTCCGTGGTCGTGGAGAGGCGAAGCACCATTGTATCCGAGAGAATTCCCGAGAGGAGGACGCCGGCGGTCTTTTTGTCCGGCACTATGCCCGCCTCGGCGAACTTGCCGGCGATGATGGTCGAGGTCGAACCCACGGGCTCGTTGAGGAAGCCGATGGGCTTGAGTGTCGTTATCGCGCCGAGTCTGTGGTGGTCGATAATCTCCAGAATCTCGGCTTTCTCGATTCCGTCGACAGCCTGAGCGTATTCGTTGTGGTCGAGGAGTATGACCTGTTTATAGACGGTGTCGAGGAAACTGTTCCTCGATATCATGCCGAGGAACTTCCTGTCGGCATCGACGACACATGCCGTTCGGTATTTGGAGTTCGCGACGAGCTGTTTTGCATAGTCGATTGTGTCCTCCGCGGTCACGGTCTGAACGTCGGTTGCCATGATCTGGCTCACGGGCAGGGAGAGGTTAATCATCTTGCCGACGCCGAACGCGTCCAGATTCGTCGCTATGAGCGTGACGCCCTTCTCTTTTGCGGCGGTGATGACGCGGTCGCCGACCGGAGCGCCGTCGGCGATGATGAGCGCCGCTATTCCCGCGGAGATGAGGGCAAGCTGGGACGGTTCGTCGTCGCCGACGATTGCCACGTCGTCCTTTGTTATCTTGGAGAGGATGACGTGGAGGGCGTCGATTGAGATATAGACCCTGCCCTCGATTATTTCGCGGGCGGAGGCGAGGAGCCTCGCGTTGAGGATTCTCGTGAGGACGTCTATCTTTATCGGCGGCAGCAGAAGCTGCGATATGCTCTGGCGGCTGACGTATGCCTGTGCCAGACCGTGCTCGCTCATGAGTCCGATGAGTTTTCCGGCGCCGTCGGTGATGGGGATGTTTCTTACGTTGTAGTCCTCCATCATGGCGATGATCTCGATTGCGGGAATGTCGGATTTGGCACTGAATTTATAGGTGAAGGGCAGATCCGAGATATTGGGGACGACGCTTTCTATGTATTGCGGCACGTCCGCGCCGAATTTCTCCAGCGCAAACTTTGTCTCGGGGTTTATCTCGCCGCAGACGGCGGGTATGTATTTCCCGTCGCGTGTCCGGTTGAGATATTCCGCATAACCGATTGCACTGCATACGGAGTCCGTATCCGGATTTTTATGCCCGATAACGTATACCTGATTCATCATATTTTTCCGAGGGTTTTTGTGTGAATTTTTTGCGTGATTATTAGTGCGATTTTTTACGTGATTTTTTACGTGATTTTTTACGTGATTTTTTGGGTTATTTATTCTGCTTATTTTTCTGCTTATATATATCGAACTTCATCATGTTATATTTTGCACAGATATTTATTGACTGCAAGCAGATATTTAGATGCATAACATGCACCACATAATATCGATAAGGGATTTTGAAAGGGAAGATATAGATGCTCTTCTGACAAAAGCTCAGCAGATTCAGAGTCTGGGCAGCTATAAGCAAACCCTTCGCGGAAAACTGGTTGCACTTCTTTTCTTTGAGCCGAGTACGAGAACCAGAATGTCCTTTGCATCGGCACTGGCGCGCCTCGGGGGAGAGGCGATTACCGTGGACAGTGTCGAGGGAAGTTCAATCTCGAAGGGCGAGACTCTTGCGGATACCATCAAGGTCGTCAGCAGTTACGTCGACGCCATCGTCCTGCGCCATCCGAAAGAGGGCGCGGCAAGGCTCGCATCGGAGTTCTCGTCCGTCCCCGTCATCAATGCCGGCGACGGCGCGGGGCAGCACCCGTCTCAGACGCTTCTCGATCTCTTTACAATCAAGGAGAACATGAAGCTCGACGGCATCGACCTCGGACTTCTGGGCGATCTCCGTTACGGAAGAACGGCGCATTCTCTCTCTTATGCGCTTTCGCACTACGACGTGACGATTCACACCATTACGCCGAAGAGTCTGGAGATGCCGCAGTGGCTCTCGACCGAGCTTAAGGAGAGGGGAACCGAGGTGGTCGAGCACGAGAAACTCGAGGATATCATCAACGATCTCGATGTCCTCTACGCGACAAGGATTCAGCGCGAGAGATTCCCGGATATGGCGAGTTATGCGCGGGTTGCCAACACCTATAAGATTACGCCCGAGACTCTGAAGGACGTGCGCAAAAATCTTATTCTGCTTCATCCGCTCCCGCGTGCCGGCGAGATTGACCCCGCTGTCGATGCTCTGCCGTATGCGAAGTATTTCAGGCAGGCGGCGAACGGAATTCCGGTTCGTATGGCAATGCTGGAGGATGTTATACTATGAGCGTTAAGAAACACGAAGACGGGATGCTGATCAACCCGATCAGGGACGGAACGGTTATCGACCATATCGCGGCGGGCGAGGCTCTGACCGTGCTCAAGATTCTGGGCATCACGGGCTCGTGCAATGAGGAACTTTCGATTGCTACGAATGTGAGCACGAAGAATCCCGCCGTTAAGAAGGATATCGTGAAGATATCGAACCGCGAGCTCTCAAAGAGCGAGCTGAACAAGATTGCCCTCATTGCCCCGAATGCGACGATCAACATCATCCGCAACTCCAAGGTCGTCGACAAGGCGGGCGTGGAGATTCCGACGGTCGTAACCGGCTTTGTGAGATGCCCCAATCCGGGCTGCATCACGAACTCGGACGAGCCGATTGAGACGAAGTTCAAGGTAGTCAACGGCACTCTGCACTGCCTTTACTGCGACAATATTCTGAAATCGGATATCATCAATTATATTATCTGATATCCGCCAAAAATTGATTATTTTTAATTTGTTCAGTCTGTAATTTGTTTAGTCTGTAATTTATTTAGTCTGTAATTTGTTTATCCCGTTAATTTGTTTATCCGTTAATTTGCTTATTTTATGAGGTTGCTTATTTTGTGGGACTGCTTATTTTATGAGGTTGCCGTGTATGTCGATCTCGCCTTTCCAGATTCTCGTGCTTGAGATCCAGCGTCCGTCGTCGGCAAGGACGCATGTTATCTGATGGATGTCGACCTTTGATCTCTTCTTTTCCTTGCGGAGTCTGTTTATCTCCACCGCCGTGGGGAAGGTCTCTTCGCTTACGACTATGGCGTCAAAGTCGGTATCGAGCGTGGAGCCGTATTTGTCGTGGAGTTCTTCTATCTTCCAGACGGCGTTTGAGTTCATCTCCGCCGTCAGGTTCTCCACGAATGCGACTAAATCGGCTTTTCTCTCCTCAAAGGGGCGTATGGGATGGGATTTGCGGTTTGCGAAGACATCCCCGCTCAGACCGATACGGACCTCGCCGCCGTCGCCGGCAATGGTGAAGGATCTCTCTATCAGCTTTTTGTGACCGTCGTGGAGAGGGTCGAACGTGCCGCCAACCATTACTTTCATTCGCTATTAGATATAATTGTAATATATTATGAATACTGGCAAGACTTCTGATGAAAAGATTAAGAATGCCGCGTTTATCGCACCCAACGCGACGGTTGTCGGCGACGTCACCTTAGGCAGGGATACGGGTATCTGGTTCGGTGCGGTTCTTCGTGCCGACCGCGATTCGATTAAAATAGGCGACGGCTCTAACGTGCAGGATAACTGCGTGGTTCACGAGTCCGAGGGCAAGCCGGTCGTCATCGGCGAGAAGGTCACGATAGGTCACGGTGCGGTCATACACGGCTGCACGATAAAGGATCGCGTGCTCGTCGGCATGGGTGCGGTTATCTTAAACGGCGCCGTTATAGGCGAGGATACGATTATAGCGGCGGGTGCGGTCATCACCGAGAGGAAGGAGATCCCCGCAGGCAGTCTTGTCATGGGAGTCCCCGGGAAGGTTGTCCGCAGCCTTACCGATGAGGAGAAGGCGGGAATCGTAAAGAACGCGGATGTCTATATCGGGCTTGCAAAGGAATACGGAAAGAACTGAAAGCGGTAAGTTGATAGCGGGAAGCGAAGGCAGCGGCAGTGAGGGCGGCGGCGGCGCCGTCGCGAGCCTCTTTACAAACAAATAACAATACTGACACTAATTATATAGGTAGAAATGGGCGAAGTTGCAGTCATAGGTGCGGGCGTTGCTGGCATTCAGGCGGCGCTGGATATCGCAAACCACGGAATAAGGGTGCATCTGATTGAGCGTGAGCCGAGTATCGGCGGTCATATGTCGCAGCTTGACAAGACTTTTCCGACGAACGACTGCTCGATGTGTATCCTCTCGCCGAAGATGGTGGATGCGGAGCGGCACGAGAATATTATTTTATATACGCTCACCGAGGTTAAGGAGATCTCGGGCGAGGTCGGCAATTTTAAGGTTACTCTGCTTCGTCACCCGCGATATGTCAGAGAGCACGAGTGCAACGGCTGCGGCGACTGCGTGGAGGCATGCCCCGTCGAGGTCTACAATAAGTATGATGCCGGCGTCGGCGTAAGGAAGGCAATCTATAAGCCGCATCCGCAGGCAGTGCCGAATATCATGGTCCGCGACAGCGAGCACTGCATAGAGTGCGGTATGTGCTACGATTCCTGCGGCAAGAATGCGGTCATGAGGAACGACGAGGACGGCGACCGCGAGGTTACCATAGATGTCGCAAGCATTGTGCTGACGACCGGCTATGAGACCTTCGATCCGCGGATTAAGAGGAATCTGCGCTATCTCAAGGTCAAGGACGTGATTACGAGCCTCGAGTTCGAGAGGCTCATCTGTGCCTCGGGTCCGACCGGCGGCGTTCCGCGAAGGCTTTCCAACGGCGAAAAGCCCAAGTCGATTGTCTTCGTCCAGTGCGTGGGTTCCCGCGACATGACGATAAATCACGGTTACTGCTCCTGCGTCTGCTGCATGTATGCGATAAAGAACGCCATTCTACTCAAGGAGAAGAACCGCGATCTCGATATTTCGATGCTGTATATGGATATCCGCGCCTACGGCAAGGGATACGAGGAGTATTACGAACGCGCAAAAGGGCTTGGCATTAAGTTCATCCGCGGAATGCCGGGCGAGATTATTCAGGGCGACGACAGCCCGCGGATTGTCGTGGAGAATACCGAGACGGGCGAGATTCTGACGCTCAATCCCGAGCTTGTCGTGCTCTCGGTCGGCATGCAGCCGGCAAAGGATGCGGGCAGGCTCGCGGAGTCGCTGGGCATTACCGTCGCGGAGAACGGTTTTTACGAGTCGGAGAACTATCAGCTCAATCCCGTGGGTACGGTCAGGCAGGGTATCTATATCGCGGGCGCCGCCTGTGCACCCAAGGATATCCCCGACAGCGTTACTCAGGGCGAGGCTGCCGCCATGAAGGCATTCCGCGATGCCGTGACGTATTGATAATTACGGATAATTACAGACATTTACGGATAATTACAGGATAATTACGGGATAATATGCAGATAAATTCCGATAAAACACTTTTTTGGGACGATAAAAAGAATTGTATCGTTTTTGTGAGGCAGACGCTTCTTCCCGCCGTGTATAAGACGGCGGAATGCGGGACGATAGAAGAGCTTGCCGAGGCTATACGGACTCTGGATATCCGCGGCGCTCCCGCTCTGGGTGTTGCCGGCGGATACGGCGTTGCGCTCTCGACCTTCGTGCACGATGACGGCAATATCGAGGGTTTCATGCGGCTTGTCTCCGACGATGCGAAGTATCTGGCTTCCACGCGACCTACGGCGATTAATCTCTCGTGGGGCATAAACCGCGTCTTTAAGGCTATCGAAGATGCGGATTCGCCGGATGATGCCAGAAGGGTTGCACTTGCCGAGGCGAATGCGATTGCGCACGAGGACGAGGAGATGTGCCGCAGTATCGGCAGGAACGGTGCGGAGCTTCTGCCCGATAAGTGCACGGTGCTTACCCACTGCAATGCGGGTGCTCTGGCGTGCTGGACGTGGGGAACGGCGCTGGGCGTCATCCGTTCCGCAGTCGAGGCGGGCAAGGACGTCTCGGTCATCTCCTGCGAGACGCGTCCGCTCAATCAGGGTTCGCGCCTTACGGCATGGGAGCTTGCCCGCGATAAGATTCCCGTCAAGACGATTACGGATTCTTCGGCGGCGTTTCTGATGCGAAAGGGCATGATCGACGCGGTCGTCGTCGGCGCCGACAGGATTACGCGTGATGCCGTCTTCAACAAGATAGGGACGTATACGCACGCGGTCAGCGCGAAATACCACAATATTCCGTTTTATGTCGCGGCTCCGTATTCGACCTTCGATGCGGTGCGGCTGGAGAAGGATATCGTGATTGAGGAAAGAAGCCGCGACGAGCTTGCTTTCTGCGGAGAGAGGCAGCTTATGCCGGATAATGTCGATGCCTTAAATTACGCCTTCGATGCCACGCCGATGGAGCTTGTTACCGCGATTGTCACGGAGAAGGGTGTCCTTCGACCGCCGATTGCAAAAGAGGATCTCACGCGGAAATAGGGTTTAAGGGATTTTCCGAACTTTTCCGCATGATATTAAGAAGAGATATTTAAGATAAGAGGTATAGAATACTGTATGGCAGGAACTCCGATCTTCGATCAGCTTGTCTATATTGTCGGCGAGATTACGCTTATTCTTATTATCGGGTTTATCCTGCTTTCGATAGTAGTCGTCGCTCTTTCTTTTTACTCGATTCGGCGCGGGTATTTTTATCTGCCGCGGCTTGTGAAGTCGGGTATCGTGGCTACCGAGGGTATGGCAAAGGGTATCTGCAAGCTTCTGGGTCTGGACGATAAGGAGATGACGGCTTTTGCGATACGCCTTCACAATGCCATGAATCAGAGCGATTTCGAGAAGGTGCCCGCCGATAAGCGTGCGATCTTCATCCCGCAGTGTCTGAGGAATGCGGACTGTCCCGCTCATCTGACGCCGGAGGGGATTATATGCAGGCGCTGCGGGCGCTGCGAGATTGGTTCGCATGTCGACAGTCTGGAGGCGCTGGGTTATCATGTCTGGATAGCGCCGGGTTCCACGCTCATAAAGAGGATGGTCAAGCAGTACAGACCGCAGGCGGTTATCGGTGTGGGCTGCATGATCGAGGTGAGAGAGGGTCTGGAACTTCTCGATAAGGCGAACATTATCGGCATGGGCGTCGTTACTCTCAAGGACGGCTGCGTGGAGACCATGATGAACTGGCAGGATCTTATGGACACGGCACTTCTGGGTCTCGAGCCTGCCTTAAATGCCGAAAATTCGTGAGTTTTTACTCGGTTTTTAAAAAAGGCGGTTATTGAGTTAATTCATTTAGTTTAGGGTTATTCTTTTTCGTTCTGTTTATGCTCTGTTTTCAGCAGCGGCTCCGGCTCTCTTCTCCGGTCCCGTATTCTTCCGATGCGTATTCCGGATTTTCCGGAGGCAGTCCGCCATGTCCGCCCTGTTCTTCATCGGGTTCTTCATAGTACATGGGATAGGGGTCGCGGAGTATCTTTACCTGTTTTCCGTAGAGTTTGCCGGATTTTACCTTGCCGAAGACGTAGAGCGTCCCGCCGCATTTGACGTCGCCGACGGTCACTCCGGGGCGGATTATGACGTTTCCGCCGGAGGTTATGTTCTTTACGGTCGTGTTGTCGCAGATTGTGATGCTGCCCTCGACGTTTACGTCGCCGCCGATTCTTACGTTTGCGCCGATTACGGCATTGCGGCAGGTCAGTTTGTATTTGACACTCGAGCCGGGTCCGAGTTGCAGGTCTCCGTCCACCACCAGATGACCCCAGAAATGCGTGTCGGGGGGTGCGATGAAATCCCCGTTTATCCTGACATTTCCTTCAAAGTAAGAACCTCTTGGGGCTATGAAAGTATCCCCATCCCTAAAGACTTTCATGGATTATTAGAATTTTATATCAAAGGATATAATCATTTTGAATGATGTATCCGAAAAATCAGGGTTTTGCGGGTATGCCGACGGCGATTCCCGCGGGGGTGCCGGTGAGTCGGCGGGTCGGCAAAAAGTGATCGATCTCAGAAGAGCAGGGCGGAGATCAGCATGAAGGCGGTCGCGAGGAACATGCCGGCTTTGAGGATTGTTGTGGCTTTAGAGTCTATGAGTGCCTTCGAGTCGGCGGCACGGGCACCTTTTGCGACGGCAAAGAGGATGATTGCGTCGGCGACGGCTATGAGTGCCAGATAGTATATGCTATAGAATTTGATTATGGGCAGAAGGCTGATGATTATGCCGGCGAGGGCGAGGACGAGGCAGAGTTTTCCGGTTTTGGGGACGCCGATTATCATGGGGAGGGTCTTTGCACCGCCGGCACGGTCGCCTTCCATGTCCTCGGCGTCTTTTAAGAGTTCGCGCGAGAGCATGGCAAAGAACGTGATTGCGGCTATGACCGTGTTCTGCATGAGTCCTTCAATGCCGGCGAAGGCGCCGCCGAAGAGGAATATGCTTGCGGCAAGGTAGGATACGCAGATATTGCCGATGAGCGGCATTCCTTTGAAGGTTTTTGCGTAGAGGACGAGTATTGCGGAGTTGATTATTGCGAATGCGAGGCAGAGCGGGTTTACGAAGGGGAGAAGACAGATTGCTATGCCTGCGGCGAAGAGGATTACGCTGTAGACGAGGGCGCCTTTTTTCGTGACGGCGCCGGAGGGGATGGGGCGGTCGGGGCGGTTGATTGCGTCGATTTCGCTGTCGCAATAGTCGTTGATTACGTTTCCGGCGGCGGTGACGAGGAAGACGACGGCTATGAGCGGGAGCGAGGCGGGGGGAATTGTGCCCGTCGCTATTATTACTCCGAGGAGGACGGCGAGACCCGCGGCTACCGAGTTTGCGGGGCGGATTATCTTGAGGTATCCTTTAAGCATTATGAGAGTTTTTGTGTTCCGACAGGAAATAGTCTTCTTTATGAGTCGCGGTCTTTAAAGGAAGTAAAGATCTTAAAGAGCGGGTTTGGGGGGATTCGAACCCCCGGCTTTTAGCTTAGGAGGCTAACGCCATATCCAGGCTAGGCCACAAACCCAAAAAGTGTATGTGCCTATATTGATTGATCTGGATAACCTATAAGTTTTCCCGATTACGATATGTAACTGCAATGGAACTTATTGAGGCAAGGGAGGGGAAGACGAGATTTCTGATCCCCGTTCAGGATGCGGAGAGTAATTTTCCGGCGGCAAGCGCGGAGGTTTTCTTCAATAAGAAAATGGAGATCAACCGCGATTCCACAATCCTGATGCTTAAGGTTCTGAAGGATATCGATAAGAGAGAGGACGGGGAGGACGCGGTTAAGACCTATCTGGACGCGATGAGCGCGACGGGGGTGCGTGGTCTTCGCGTGTACAACGAGTGCGGTCTGGAGGCGACGGTCAATGATAAGAGTGCGGATACGATTCCGCTTCTTGAGAAGAACCGCGATGCCTATGCGCCGCTGCTTAAGATCTCCAATGCGGATGCGAACGTCATCATGCACGAGCGCCGGTTCGATGTCGTGGATATAGACCCTTTCGGGACGCCGGCGCCGTTTCTCAACGCGGCTGCGGGCTGTGCGAAGAGGTATCTTTTCATTACGGCGACGGATACGGCTCCGCTCTGCGGTTCCCACCTGAAGGCGGGCATAAGGCGCTATTTTGCAAGACCGCTGAATACCGAGTATCACAGCGAGATGGGGCTGAGGATTCTTCTGGGGGCGGCGGTGAGGGAGATTGTGAAGTACGACCGCGGTGTCGAGCCGCTCTTTTCGTTTACGAACGAGCATTTCGTGAGGATTTATCTTAAGCTGTCGTCCGGCGCCGGCAGGGCGGATAAGGCGATGGAGAATATCGGTTTTATCCACCAGTGCCCGCACTGCCCGCAGCGTATCGAGGAGAGGGGTATTACGGCTCATACGCATGTATGCCCCGATTGCGGCAGACCGATGACGGTCGCGGGTCCGCTCTGGCTGGGTGCGGTGTGCAGACCCGAGATTCTGGAGAGGATGTTAAGCGTTCTTCCTGAATGCGGTTTCGGGAGCGAAAAGCGCCTTGCCCGCCTTCTGGAGCTCTGCCGCGACGAGATAGATACCTCGACCTTCTATGATTATCATACTCTGGGCAGGTTCTGGAAGGTCTCGCCGGCGGCGGTGGATACGGTTGTCGGGGCTTTACGTTCTCAGGGATACCGTGCTTCGCGTGTTCACTACGAGGGCACCGGCATCAAGACGGATGCGCCGCTCGATGAGATTAGGAAGGTTATCTGCTGAGGGTTAACCGCATCGAATTGCACACGGTTAAGCGGGCAACCTGTGCATTTTTTGCACAAGTTGAAATTTCATGAGAGGCACTCCATCAGAGGGCACCTCCATAAAAGATGTATTGGGATGCCGCAAGAATAACGGATAGCGGCATTCAAATCTTCAATTCGTATCTTTATTGTCTTTTGATTTTTCGGTTGACTCTATCAGTTTATCGAAGTCGCTCTGATACAGTCTGTCCTGTATAACACGATACTGCTCGAATTCGCTCTCGGCAAAGGCTTTGGCTATTGCCGCCGTTACCCCGCCTTTGTCGTGCAGAATTTCGGCATCGTTGAATTTCAGAAATGCGTCGAGTTTCTCTGCCCAGTCTGCCATGGTCATGGGAATATGATGCCGCGCCTGCCGTGCGGCATAATCAAGGTACATCGTAACTATCTCGTTCAGTTCGGTTATCTCCGGCTTGCTCAGATAGTTTTTGGCAATACTGACATCGGTTTTTACGATCTTGCCGTCGGGGGCATTCTTCCAGCTTGTAAGCCCCATATGGTCTTTTGTATGATCGGCACGGTTTACTATGACTTCGGCGGCGGTCATGCCGTGAACGGCATAGTGCATTTTATTCTGCACCATGGCAAAGAATTCCTGCGTTATGCTGCTGTTTCTGTCGTAGTCGACCGCGGTTGAGTAGATATCCGTTATCTTCTGATAGAAACGCCGTTCGCTTGCCCTTATCTCTTGAATTTCGGCAAGCAGGTGCTCAAAATAATCCTCCCCGAAGATCTGACCGTTCTCAAGCCGGTTTTTGTCGAGTACGTAACCGCGTTTTGCAAATGCGTCAAGAACCTTTGTAGCCCATTGGCGGAATGCCACAGCCCTTTCGCTGTTTACCCGATAGCCCACCGCCATTATTGCCGAGAGGTTATAGAACTTATATTGATATGTTTTTCCGTTGTCGGCAACTTGTGCAAAATTTGCACAAGTTGAAATTTCGGACAGCTCACCCTCATCATAGATATTCTTCAGATGCTTGGTAATTACCGATCTGTCGACGCTGAAGAGTTCGCCGATGGCTTTCTGAGTCAGCCATACGTCATTGTCCTGCACCCTTACCTCAAGACCTTCGTCACCCGCATCACGGGTGAAGACAAGGAAATCTACCGTGCTGTTGCGTATCTGAATTCTTTTTTCCGTATTGTCACCCCCTTATGTCTGCAATTAATTATATGTCTTTACAGGTATATCTGCAATGACTCTCTTTCCATTTTTAGTAAAAGTTATTACAGCATCAACCTTTCTTAATTTAATCATTCATTTAAGTGCCCTTTACGGTGTAATCCGTTGCCGTTATTGCAAATGAAACGAAATTTTCCCGATATGTTTTTTCGCACGGGCAACTTGTGCATTTTTTGCACAAGTTGAAATTTCATTTTTTGCGCCGGCGGCAGTTTGTGCAAATTTTGCACATACTGAATTCACGGGATGATCTTTGCGGACGGCGATTTGCCGCATCCCCATACCATGGGATTATAATCCCATGCTATTACCCTAAAGCATTGGATTATAATCCCATGCTATTACCCCAAAGCATTGGATTATAATCCCATGCCCCCCCTACAGGATAGACCGCCGCGGCGGTCGACACCGTTATCGTATAGGCAACATGTGCAAAATCCGCACAGGTTGAAAAAGGGTGCGGCTTGCGGGAAAACGGCACAGGAGTATGACGCAATTGTTAATCCCGCTAAAATTTTTCCCTATTTCCCGACGTCGGGAATTCGGGAGGGTGCGATGATGCCGCCGCACAGCGGCACCGCATTCGCACCGTCGTTCGCCGATCTCATCCGCCGTATTCTTCCAGTTTCCGGTTGCCGGTCTCGACCATCTTTATCGAGAGTGGGTTTGCCTTTTCTCCGTTGGCGGCATAGTCCGCCATGGCTTCGGCAAGCGTCTCCGAGAGATTTATCGTGGCGCATTCCGATATGCCGAGCCTGAGTTCAAGGTCGGAGGGGAGAGCCTCTCCGGTCTCTTCCGCCAGCTCGGCTTTCGCTTCTTTGTAGATCACTCTTGCCACCGCACCCAGTTTCCATGTGATTACTCTCATGAAGTCGTCGGGATCGGGGTAAATCCGGTTGACGAGCGTTCTTTCCATCAGGTGTCCCATGATATGGGAGAGCGCATTGCCGATTGACGACCCCTCGGGATGAAAATTGTACCTGATTACGGTGCCGTCCGGCGCCGTTATCTTCTTTGTGCTCTCGAGGTAGTGCCGAATCGATTCCGCCGCCTTCTCTTCGCCCAGTAAGTCCGTGTTGAAGACTATCTCGAATTTGTCGCCTTCGCCGGCGGGGACGAGGTATGCGTATTCGTCCTTGGGGTCGTCTCTCATGAACTCTTCGTATGCCCTCTTTGCTTCTTCGGGGGCGTCGTCGCGGATGCCGCTGATGTCCCCGATGCTGCTGTGGTATACCCATCCGAAGAAGTCATATTCGGGTGCAACTTTCATCTTTCGTCACCTCGGTTTCGGTTTTGTCTTCGCCTGCGCAATGATCCGTATTCCGCCTCCTCAGATCCACCACAGATACTGGGATACGGCTCGGATAATCGCCACTGCGAGAAAACCCTGAATGATATGGTCACCCAGCAGGCTCGGTTCTTCGCTGAGCCATCCGCTTTCTATCGTGTTTATAGCCAGGGAATGCTTCTTCGCATACTCTTTGCAAGCCGCTTTTGCTTTGTCGGGGGCATTTCCGTGGATGCCGACAATTTTTCCTTCGCCGTCGTAGAGGAACCAGTTGAAAAAGTAGTCGCTGCCTTCCGGCTTATAGTCGATTACTCCTTCTTTCTTTTCTTCGTTCATGTCTTTTCATCTCTTTTATCGTTTTTCAATTCCGTTACTCTGTGTTTTTCCGCAATTGCGTTCAGAAAAAGTGATTCCATATGTATTTCCCGCCCACCGACAGGATGACGATGGCTATCAGAAATCTCGTCCAGTCTGCTGTTCTCTCTTTTTCAAACATCTCAAGCATGGCAAATTTTTCAAGGAACGGCATCAGCGAATGCCGCATTGCATACACATAGAATTCATTTCTTTCCATGCTCGGTATATCCTTGCGGAGATCGATTATGTTTCCCTGTCTGTCGCAGAGAAGCCATTTGCTGAACTTGTATTCGGAAAGAGGTTTTTCTTCCCAATCGTCGGATTGCGGGACATAATTCTTCAATCCGCCTGCGGTCACGGCATCGGCATTCACGGCGAAGGTCATCCCCCTGTATGACACGGTTCCGGTATTCGCATCGAAGGTTAAAGCGTCACTCATATCGCCTGTATTCACATCGCATGACACGGCTGCGGAATTCTCATCGCCGGTATTCAAATCTCTCATCTTCGAACCGCCGTTTAAATCTATTCGCGGATTCGAACCCGTTTTATCATTAAAAACTGTTTTATCGTCCAATTCTTTCGTCATAAAAATCACCGAACTGAATTGTTTTCCTGATGAACCGCACATCCCGATTCATCATAGAGAGTATAATCCCAAAAAGTACTTATTAGTATTTACGTTAGTAATGTAAATTAAGAAAGTTACGCAATATATGTAAATCAACGCCGACGAATAGAACCCGACGAAAAATACGAAAACACGAAAAAGCACTTCAATAAAACGATTGCAGTAAAAAGTCCGATGCCGTCGGACTTATTCAAGGAATAAAAAAAAAGGTTCGTGATGTCGCAATTTGCGACTTCACGCCATATATGCGAAAACAGCGCCAAACACGCCGTTTCATTACATCTTAACACAATTTTCATGCGATATTAACGCATTTTTTACGCATTTTCGGCAATCACGCCGTCTTCACGCAACCTGCCTCAACAGCAGCGGAAGAAACGCAAACGCAAAGACCAGAAGCGCCGCCAGAATAATGTATCCCTCGCCGGTGATCTCGGCTCTCATACCGGACAACGCATTCTCTCTCATATTTCCGCACAAATTCTTTCTCATAATGCACATAAACATATGTTCATCAAAGTATATAAATGTACATCCACGCGGCAGGCACAACCACACAACCACACAGCGCCGGATGCACACTTACAAATTCTACATGCCGGTGACCTCATCTAAAAATGCCGTTTTAAGCCTCATCATCATATCGGCAAATTTTGATTTGTCGATCTGTGAAGTGAATACAACAAATGCGTCCTGAAGTTCTCGTGGTGGGCATATTATATCAAACTCTGATATTTCATTCAAATGTAAATCTGGGACTCCGATTCCTTTTATCCTTTTATCCGCCTGATGTTTAACAAAAGGCATATCCATTTGAATAGCTAAGAATTTTGAGTTAATCAATTCGTGTCGTGGTTTGATTAAACATACACTTACATATAGGCAAAATTCGATCTCTGTATCGACATATGCAGGAATGCCGTATGTTGCGCCAACTTTAGTGTATAGCACGTCACCTTTTTCAGGATTTGTGCTTTTTATCATTTTTTGATAAGCTTCTTCAGAAACAAATTTACAGTTCGTAAAGTCAATCCTTTTACAATTGATATTTACAACTGATAAAAACGGTCTACCATTTTCCGTGTACTCAGGTTTTGCGTGAACACCATCAGATATCTTTGTGGATAGTTCTTTCAACTTCATTGTAGGATATTTACAGTTGTGGGTTTCTGGATCTTCAAACATCTCGATAAATTGAGAATTGCAAACAACTATCCGATGAACTTTCGGTGTGACTCCTTCACATTATTCTGATTCACCATAGCATATTGAAGCGTTGTATCTATGCTCTGATGACCGAGAAGTTGTTGCACCTGCTCAATTGGCATACCTTTGTCGATAGCCATAGTTGCAAGTGTCCTGCGAAACTTATGCGGATGAACCTTATGGAAATTCAATTCTCTACCAATTTTACGAAGACGAATCTCGACGCCGCTGATCTGAAGCCTCTCATAAGGCTTTAACAGTGATACGAACAGTGCATCACTATCATCGCCACGTTCCGCAAGGTATCGCTGAAGATGAATTTTGGTTCTTGCATCAAAGTAGACCTTGCGCTGCTTGTTTCCCTTGCCGAAAACAATGCATTCCCTGTTTTCAAAGTCTACATCATCACGGTTCAGCTTAACAAGTTCACCTACACGTATACCCGTAGATGACAAAAGATCAATCATCGCCAGATCTCGTGTGTTATCGCAGTGATCGCGCATCAATTCAAGTGATTCATCCGAGTAGGTTTCTTTTACCGTTTTGCCGGTCTTAACCTTATGAATTCTCCTGACAGGACTCTTGACAATATAATCTTCATCTTCAAGCCAAGCAAAGAACGATGAAAGAATGCGCCTCACATTATCGAGGGTAACCTTGCTCACGGTTCCCCGACGTTGGTATGTATCGAGATATGAACGAAGGTCTTCGGTTGTTATCAGGCACTCAGGCTTATCGATACAAACTAGCATGTTCCGAATTGTGGATTCGTAATATCGCATTGATTTTTCAGAACATCCTTCAACTCGCTTTGCGGCTATAAAAACAGGTAACAGATCATTCTTTTCGGATTTGCTCTCAGTTGTTATCGATTCTAACGGTAACAGATGTTTTGCAAGAACTTCCGAAAGAAGTTTCATCTGGTTCGCGTCCAGAATGCCAATAAGGTCATTTTGAATATTTGCAATTGCTTGTTTGATCATGATAGTTTCTTTTTCATTATCCTCAGTTAACGTTCTCCTAACGTGAGGAAGAAATACCATGACCAAATTATTTAACCGAGATTCTCTGCAATAATGCGCTTATAGGTTGCAGTCAGATCAGATAGAGCTTTTTCCAGTTCAAATTTTGATTTATCGATTTGTTTTACAAGGACAGCAAAGTTGAGTTGTTGTTCAATTTTTGGCACAAGAATCTCTATTTCTTCAATCCTACATAAGGCAAGTTTTGGCTGTGTCGTGTGCATTATTTTATTTTCTATCTGTTCTGCTCCCGCAGGTAGTGACAAATACCAGATAAGATAATCTCTATCCACAGGTGCATCTTCATTCAGAACTATTTTAGCAGCATTTTCTGTAAGATTCGCGCCGTCAATAGAATCTGGAATGGCTCCAATCTGACCGATTGTACCGGCTATGCTGATATAGACATCTTTTGAACTAATTGTGTATCTAGATATTTTTTCATAAGTAGTTTGAGAGAGATAGACCAATGCTTGGATATTTACTGAATGATTAATCATATCAATAACTCGGATGTAAGGATGATTCGTTTTATCATCGGAATATAATTCACCCTTAGGAAGCCGTTTTCCGCCTTTTACTAAACCAAAATCACTTATCTTCATGATTGGAAGACCTTTTGGATTGTTTTTTGGATCTCCAAACATCTCGATAAATTGAGACTTAACAAGCTCATCAGTAATCAAAATAAGCTTTTTATATGCTTCAATTGTTTCGTTTATAGACCATAGGACTTTTGCCAGTTTGCGCTGGGTATCCAAATCGGGCAACTCAAACTCTTGTTCTCTTAGGTCACGCCAGTTGATCGTTGGTGATAAAGAGCCTACCGAAATCCTAATGGCAACATCGAAAAAGTAATCTGACGCTATAAAGAGAGGGAAGAAGTCTTTGTCAATCACTTCCTCACGGGGTCTAAAAATCATTCCATGCGCAGAAAAAGCACCATCGTGAGGAGCAATAGCTGCACGTCTTAAGTAAGCGTTTCTTTTGCCAAATAAGACATCGCCTTTGTGCATAACGAGTTTGTCGCCTTTAATAGGAACAATACTGCCCCAACGGGAGACGCGCAAACTTCCAGAGTCTAAGTGTTCAAGTCCTATATATGTTGAAATATCAATGGATTCTGCCTTCACTTTGTCATTGCAGTTTATTGCAATCTGATCAAACCGATATTTCGCCATTATGCACACCCCATCACGCAAGTGTTTTGAACGGATAAATTCATACTGGCTACGGAATCGATAAATTGAGATTTCACCAGTTCATCAGTTGCAACAATCAATTTCTGATATGATTTTTTTGTGGCATCCATAGCCCATAAAATATCGGCAAGTTCATGCTGTTTATCCAGATCGGGCAATTCAAACTCATATTTCTGTAGGTGTTCCCACTTTACACGTGGAGAGAGAGATCCTGCCGATTTACCGACAGCGAAGTCAAACAAATTATCGTTCTGAATTATGAAAGGCAGAAATTCGGGAAGAATGCGGTCGGGGATTGCTTCAATGACCGTAATATCGCTGGAACAGATACCATCAAAAGGTGCAACTGCTGCCTTCTTGAGATAAGCTCTGCGTCTGCCGAAGAGGACATTTCCTTTTCGGAACATCTTGGTAAATGTGTTGTCGCTGCCTTCGTCCCACGCAGTAAGCGTTACTTCTTCCGGGACAAGATGCTCAAGGCCGACAATGGGGTATCCGTCTTTGTTGCCTTTGCACGTTTCCCTGTGTTCAATGGCAACATCGCCCAATTTCACTTTACTCATTCTTTTTTGACACCTTTCCAAGCATTTCGTTCAATTTCTTATAACTTGACCTCATCATTTCAGAAGATGCTTTCCAGTTTTCGTAATGTTCCTGAACGGTGTGATTATTTACACTATAAACGCCGGATTCCTCTTTTACATACAACGGAATACTGAGAGATTGGTTATTCTCGGCGACATCCTGAATGGTTGTGACCTTTGCGAAATCACCATCATCACAGTAATTCTGGTAAGCATCCGCTATTTTTCGGATATGTCTTTCTTCAAGATAGCTTTGTGCATTCTTGCGTTCTACCTCATTTATGGCATTGATGAAGAGTATCTGTCCGCGCCGTTCGGGCTTCTTGTTCATGCGGCAGATTAGGATACATGCTTCCATAGGCGAATTGTAGAACAGATTTGCCCCAAGACCTATAACGCATTCAACTCTGTCACTTCGAACAAGTCTTTCACGCAGTGTGCTCTCCTCTTTACGGAAAAGAACCCCGTGCGGGAGAAGGATGGCACATCTACCGGTATCTTCTTTGAGACTTGCAATAATATGCTGAATAAAAGCATAATCGGCACGCCCCTGCGGAGGAACACCTAAGAAATTGCGTCCGTATTTGTCACTCTCAAATGCGGCACGATCCCATTGACTTATGGAGTAAGGAGGATTAGCCAGCACAAGATCAAACTGCTTTAACTTTCCGTTTTCTATGAAAGCCGGAGAAGTAAGTGTATCGCCATTGACGATGTTAAAATCCTTTATGCCGTGCAGAAACAGATTCATTCTGCCGATGGCTGACGTAAGGGTATTGATCTCCTGTCCGAAAACTGCAACATTACGCCATTCCTTCTTTTGATCTTTAAGATATTTAATTGCGGAAATGAGCATTCCCGCGCTTCCGCAGGTTGGATCATAAATGGACTCGCCGGACTCCGGCTTTAACATCTCAGTCATAAGATGAACAACAGTGCGGTTAGTATAGAACTCTTGAGCCGTGTGACCGCTGTCATCTGCGAATTTCTTTATCAGGTATTCATAGCCCTGACCGAGTTCATCTTCCGGACAGTTGGCAATCGACAGTGTCTTTGTACTGAAATGCTCCAGCAGGTCTTTCAAAAGTCTGTCGGGAAGACGATTCTTATTGGTCCAAGCACCATCGCCGAAAATACCTTGCAGTTTCTCTGAGTTTGCATTTTCAATATTTCTGAAGGCATTGACAATTGCTACGCCGAGATTTTCAGAAACGGCACGAACATCACTCCAGTGATAACCTTTTGGTACTATGAATGTGTGATTTTCTGCGAAACTCGCATATTCCTCGTCACCGCCGGACTCCTCAAGTGCCTTTTGTGTTTCCTCATCATACACATCGCATATACGCTTGAAAAACAGTAGAGGAAAAATGTACTGCTTATAGGCACCGGCATCGATATTTGTCCTGAGCAGAACCGCAGAATTCCACAGATAGGTTTGCAGTTCTTCAATGCTTATTCTTTCACTCACGGACATAACCTCCCTTAATCAGCAGTTCTTTCATCCTGTTTTCAGCCTCAATCATCTCATTATAGGCTTCAAAGTATCGTCGACGGATTTCTTCGGGAGGAACCGTCTCCTCTGCCTTCTTTTCGATATAATTGTTTATTGCCAAAGAATAGTCTTTCTCCCTTATTTCGGGAATCGTGACGATCTTGACTTTTTCTATTGCATCCTCATAGGCTGTGTAATAATCAAAGACTGTCTGAATGTCTTTTTCCGTCATTATGTTCTGTGCTCTTTGCGGAGTGAAAATGCCGGAACCGTCGATCATGCAGATACGACCTCTGTGTGATACATCCTTATCGTTTTTCAGGAACAGGATACAAGCAGACACACCCGTAGAGTAGAATACGCCGCCTGCCAATGTAATGATGGCTTCCAGCTTATCTGATTCAACAAGATGCTTTCTGATTTCTCCTTCTTTGCCGCCTCTGAAAAGGACTCCTTGAGGGAGAACAACGGCGCATCGTCCTTTTTTAGCATTCATGGATTTAACCATGTGCTGAAGCCATGCAAAATCGCCGTTTGTATCGGTCGGACAGCCCCAGATATTACGACCATAAATATCGCTGCCGAACTGTACGGAACCCCATTTCTTAAGGGAGAATGGAGGATTCGCAACCACGCAGTCAAATGTCTGTAAAGAACCCCTTTCAATATAATTCGGTGAACGAAGCGTATCACCCTGTGTGACTTTGAAATCTTTTGCACCGTGCAAAAACAGGTTCATTCGGGCAATAGCCGAAGTTGCAAGGTTCTTCTCCTGACCGTAGATTCTGCCATAGGTCAGTTTATCCCCGTGCATGTAGCGGATTGCTTCTATCAGCATACCGCCCGTACCGCATGCGGGATCATAAACAGTTTCACCGGCTTGAGGAGCCAAAAGCATAATGAGCAGTTTTACGATGGAACGGGGAGTGTAGAATTCGCCGGCATTTTTCTTTGAAAGATCTGCAAACTTCTTGATCAAGTACTCATAGCTGTCTCCCATGACATCGGCTGAATAGTTCTTATTTCCGACCTTGATCTTTGACATGTGTTCAATCAGGTTCTTAAGCCTCTCATCCGAGAATTTGGTTTTGTCTGTCCAGTTAGCATCATCAAAACTGCTGAACACGCCACTGAGGGTATCAGGATTTTCACGTTCAATGCCATTCATCGCTTTGACGATAGCAACACCGACATTTTCACTTGCTTCACGAACATCCTGCCAGTGGCATCCGTCAGGAATAATAAAGCTATGATTTTCTGCGAAACTCGCATACTCTTCATCGCCGCCGGATTCTTCGAGTGCCTGTTGTGTTTCTTCGTCATATACATCCGATAGGCGCTTGAAGAACAGAATCGGCGTAACATAACTCTTGTACTCATCCTGATTGATTGGACCTCTGAGAATATTGCAGGCTTCAAACAGATGAGAAAAAAGCTTCTGACTTGTAGTCTCTTCTGGATGGTATGTACTGGCATCAAGTTCAAGGTCAGCAATATCCATGGCTGATATCATCATCTCTGAACGTTTACCTGTTTTTACTTTTTTACCTGTTGATGGAATAATGCTCACCTTGCTGTTTTCAGTCTGTTTCTCGATTTTTGCGGGATATTTATTTTCAAATTCCAGCAGAATTTTCAGAAGTCTCTCATCCAAGAAAGTAAGTGCATGCTTCCTTATATTCGTAGGTACGCCATAATAGGCTTCGGCAACCGAGCCTGTGATAGCGGCAAGCGTGTCGCTGTCACCGCCGATTGAGATTGCATTTCGTATGGCATCCTCAAAACTTGTTGATTCAAAGAACGCTTCCAAAGCCTGCGGAACGGTATACTGACAGGATTCATTGAAACTGTATGTTTCACGAATTTCGTCAAGTGTGAATCCGAGCGGATAATAGTTCTTGATAATGTAATCCTGAATCTCGATGAGGCTATTATCGGTTCGGGCAAGGAAGACCGCAATGGCAACCGCTTCTGCACCTTTCAAACCTTCGGGATGATTATGGGTGATCTCAGTAACTGCTTTTGAAAGCTGCTTAACTTCATCAATGGTTTTTCCTGCATATCCGCATCCGCTCACCCTCATTGCAGCGCCGTTACCGTAGCTGTTGTATGGCTGTGGATTGTCAGAATTGATCCAACTATTGAAAGACACTCCATAACCGCTGTCCGGATACTGACGCCCTATTGTCTGCATAGAACGTATTGCCTGCTCACTCAAGTCACTGAAGTCTGCTTTGCATCTCAGAAGAGCATCGCATACTGCAAGTGAAATTACGGAGTCATCCGTAAAGAAACACTTGTGCGTAAGCAGATCAAAATCCTTTGATCTGTGATTATTCCACTCAAAATGTGATCCGACAATATCTCCTATTATTGCACCAATCATCTGATAGTCTCACATTCCAAAAATCAATAATACTGCTCTATATAGCTGTAAGCCTTATCAAAGACCTCTTTGTCTTTAATCTTGTATTTGATCCAGACAACACTGCGAAGGGCTTTTTTGACTTCCATTTTACCTGCGGTAGTGCTTTGCCAGCCCTCAAAACGCACGTATTTAACGATGCTGTCAATATCCGCCACAATACGTTCTACAATAACCGGAGTGCTCCGGTTCTTGATGTCATTGAAGAGTTCAGTAAGAGCGGCAATTCCTTTGTCGATCTCTTCTTCCGGAACGACTTCTTTTTCTGCCTGTACTGCTTCCTTTGCAAGTTCAAGCAGTTTCTTCAGGAACACAATACTTGTATAGAGACCTTGCGCATGCTTATCACGCAGTTCTTCCAATTTCTCACCAAGACGCACAAACTTTGGATCGTTGGTATGCTTTAGGATTACAGCGACAAGTTTGATCTCAATCTCTTTTTCTTTTTTCTTCAGGTTATCCTGCTTTTCCAAGAATTCATCAATAAGATCGGCATCCAAAGTTAGGATTTCGACTTCCTCATCAGCATCTCCGACCGTGACATTCTGGTAAACAAGTTCAAGTGTCTTTGCACCGAGTGAAGCCCATATCAGACCGCCACTGCCATTTGTCGGCTTGATAGATTCATATACACGGGAAAGCCACTTGTAGTCTTCTTTATACGGATTAAGGAACGGATCCGGAGAAAGGGCATTCCATGCACGGTTAAGTACACGATAGTCGGCGGCAAATGCATCCTTATCATCATTTTTCGGCAGGCAATCCTGTGCAGCCATGAGACCTTCCCAGCCGTCTACAGTTCTGTCAACACCCATGAAATAAGTTAAGCACTTTTTGATTAGGTCCGGGAACTTCTTCTTGACTTCCTGAATATTTGTGATGATCTGATGCATGCTTCTCTCATCGAAATTTAAAGCCCTTGCAACGTTGTCGAAGATACCGATATAATCTACGATCAAACCGTGAGATTTACCGGAATCATATGTCCTGTTTGTACGGCAGATGGCTTGAAGAAGGGTGTGATCCTTCATGGGTTTATCAAGGTACATCACTTGAAGAATCGGCGCATCAAAACCGGTCAGCAGTTTTGAAGTCACAATAACCAATTTGAGCGGGCTTTGCGGATCATTGAAGAGATCAAGAACCTTTCCTTCTTCGTCACGGTCACGGCGGTATTTCTTGTAACGATCCCCCTTATCGTTGTGCGTATCCATTACGATGGTAGTTGCATATTCACCAAGCAATTCATCAAGGACTTCTTTATATTTTATGCAACATTCCCGATCATAAACAACCACCTGACCTTTGTATCCGCTAGGCTCAATCTTCTCCATATAGTGTTTTGCGATATGTTCGCAAACTTTACGGATACGTTCGGGGTTATACATGATAGCCTTCATATTGACACGTTGAGAGACCTCATTCTTCTCATCGTCAGTAAGTCCGATTTGATCGGTCATTGCGTCAAACTCAAGGTCAAGGTTCTCTTTGTCAACATGAAGTTCAACCGGAACCGGTTCAAAGTGTAGTGGTAATGTCGCTCCGTCGCGAATGGAATCTGAAAAAGAATACTTGCTCATATATCCTGTACGGTCTTCTTCTGCGCCAAAAGTAGCGAATGTATTCTTATCGATGCGATTTATCGGAGTGCCTGTAAGACCGAAGAAGAAAGCATTCGGAAGAGCAATACGCATCTTTTCACCGAGATTACCTTCCTGAGTTCTGTGTGCTTCATCGACCATTACAATAATATTGTCACGAGCATTCAGTTCGCCGTCTACCTCGCCGAACTTGAAGATAGTGGTGATGAGGATTTTGCGCATATCCCCTTTGAAGAATGCAATCAGCTCTTCTTTAGTGGATGCACCCTCTAAGTTAGGAATATCGGATGCATTGAAGGTCGCTGTAATCTGTGTTTCAAGATGAATGCGATCATCCACAATTACGACCGTAGGATTCTTAAGTTCGGGAATCATCCGCAGCTTTTGAGCGGCAAAAACCATCAGCAGGGATTTTCCGGATCCTTGAAAGTGCCAGATAAGACCTTTCTTCGGATAACCCGCAATAACACGATTTACAATCATGTTTGCGCCTTCATACTGCTGATATCGGCAGATAATTTTGGATTTGCGATATTTCTTATCTGTCGCAAACAGGGTGAAGAACTGGAAAATATCCATTACCTTTGCAGGCTTGATCATATCCATGATCCTAATCTTAACATCGGCAAGTGTACCTTCTGTTTTGTGGGCTGGAGTATGCCACGGACCCCATTTATCAATAGGCATATTGACTGAGCCGTAACGATAGCATTTTCCTTCTGTGGCAAAATTGAATACATTCGGTACAAACATTGCCGGAATGCTTTTTTCATAGGCGGCAATATCACCTGCTGCGTCAAGCCATGTTATTGCACTGCGTACGGGGGTTTTGAGTTCACCGATTGCAACAGGGAATCCGTTGATGAGAAGAACAATATCAAGTCTTTTTCCGCCTTCTGCACGCGGGAATACCCACTGATTGGTAACAACATATTCGTTAAGGGCAAGGTCTTCTTTATGTAGCGTGCCAAAGAAGCGAATAGGAATCATGCGCCCGTCTTTACCGAAGGGATAGGAATTTTCCTCGAAAATCAGCTTTTTGAATACTTCATTTTGAGTGACAAGATTATGCGGTTGAACGGACAGAATGACTGATCTCAACTTGTAGATAACCTCGTCCGCACGAGAAGGCTCTTCTGCTATTTCAGGATTTAATCTGATCAGAGCATCCCTGACCATCGGCTCGACCATGACATCTGAATACTCGCGGGGGAGTTCTTCTGCCGGAATGTAATTCCAACCGTTTTCCTTTAGGGTTGAAATTATCATCTGCTCTATTGTATTATCTTCGTTAAAATTCGCCACCATACAGTAACTCCATAATATGTCTATTAAATATATCAAATTAGTTATTCATATGCTCTTAAATTCGTAAATATGCCTCTTTTTGAATTATTTGTTCATCTTCTCCAGATGTTCCTCATATCTGTCAATTAAATATTCGATTGATGATGGAATATTGTAGTTTAAGTCAATATCAAGTTTTTTTCCAACATAACTACAGATCCTCGTTATATATGATAGCAATTTATAATCCGACTCTAATGAACTGTCGATCTTCAGATTGGCAAGTCCGCCATCATAATAATTCAGCATTTTTTCATCATTATGTAATGCCCCCCTTTTTTTTACCAAGTATTCTGTTAATGGTGTGGTCGATTTCTGATTGCAATGACATTGATAAACATATTCCATCTGTGGTACTTCACGTATTTTCCAGTTGTCCCCTAACTTTTCTGTCATGAAGTCTGAATATGTAAATGGTCCATCTGTCAAACTGCAACTGCCCCTCGTCCCATGACCGAATATCCAGATTCTTTTTACAGTGGATTTTTCTAGAACATCTTTCATATTATCTTTGAACAAGCAAAGATATACCTGGAATTTTTCTTTTTCATAAAGTACTTTTAGAAGTTGGAGTGCAATTTTATCCCCGCCATCTATTGCTCTATTTTTGTCGTGTGGCAAAATTACTGCCGTATGTTCTTCGGGTTCGTCTGCTTTTATGTATTTTTTGACTTCTTTAGCGTATTTTAACGAAGTCCTTTCTCTTACGATATAATCGACTCCTAAATAAAAGGGCATTACAAAGAAAGCTACATATAACGCTAATAGAGTCTCCGACCATTGTATTATCGAAAATAGAAATAGTGATAATGCAATAATAGATATTGCAAAATATGCTCCCAGTATTGTTATAAAGTCCCGAATATGTATCCATGCTGCAAAGCACAAAGACATCACGACTAAAATGAAAATACTCACGGCAAAAAATATAGGATCTGTGAATAGTGATTCTCCCTTCATTGAAGAGGCTGTAGTTAGAATTAAAAGTATCAAAACTGGAACAGCACAGATAAAAAGTCCAATTTTGTATGCTTTATTTACCTTATCCTGATAAAATTCGAGATACAATTTCTGATTTGTGTTATCTTCAGTATTTTGTTGACTCATGATCAATTCCTTCTATTATTATTGGAAATAGGTTCAATGCAATAAATTATCCCTTCAAAAGATATATAACTCCATTCACGTAAATAATGTAAATAAGATAAATCATGGAACCAGTGAAACAACCCTCATACTCCCGCCGTGTACACATAGCCCCCGTGGGCTTTGAGATAGACAGAGTAGTAGAACCGCTGAAACGCATGGAAGCAGACAAAGTCTATCTGTTTGCCGAAAAGACCGATAAAGCCGAAAAACTGGAACATTTCCTCTCCGAAATCAAAAAAGAACTTACCAAACAAGACAACAAAAAAATTGACTATGAACAAAGCGGATGGGAATTACACGAGATTGAACTCTATGCAACCCTCAGAGAATATCGTAAGATAATCGAGAAAGAAGCAGGAAACGATATTTTCATTAATGTATCCACAGGATCAAAAATCCATGCAATCGCAGGAATGATAGCGTCAATGATCTTCAAAGACGGCACTAAAAAAATAATGCCGTATTATGTCATCCCCGAAGAATACGTAGACAGACCTGCGGACAACGAACAATACACAAGAGGTTGCAGGGAGATCAAAACACTCCCGAATTACCGCATAGAAAAACCGCCGGATGAGATAATAGATGTCCTTGCCAGAATCAGCAGAATCGAAAAAGACAATATACCGGTAACCAAAAAAATCCTGATAAAAGAACTCACAAAAGACGGCATAAAACTGACAACGGTAAGCGACCAAGACTCAAAGAACGACGCCGGCAAATACAACGCACTTCAGCGAAAATACCTCAAACCGCTTAAGGATTGGGAATACATCAAACTCGACGAGAGATCGAAACGTCCGAGAATAGAAATTACCGAAGAAGGCAGAAACGCGCTCATGTTCCTTCGGGACTAAAAACAACTAAAAAATACGACGAAACGGGGTATCGGGACAGACGTTCCCGATGCACCCGATTAATCGTTCTGTCTGTTCGGCTTTGTGAAAGATCCCCCCTAAAAAGCCGCCAGACTACAGCCGCAACGGATGCATGAATTATCGCTAATGCAATAAGACCGTATCCGCTTACGACTGTTCTTCCCTAAATGCTCTGTAATCCCAAGCATTTAGTAGTCGAAAATTACTATACTTATATCAGACTGCAAACACCAGCAACAGCAATAATGCCTGCTGTGCCAATAATAATGAGCCTAACATCAGTTAATATGGCTGAAATAACATTCATTATTAAATCACAATGTACCTTTACTCTGTCATAACATAAAATCATGATCATAATATATATCTGAAAATATATATTGCTCAAAGTGATTAGACCACCCACGGAATCACAGATCAATGGATAACGCAACAAAAGGAACATCACTCAACTATATCATTCCCCCCTCTCCTCAAAAGGTATAAAAAGATACCCACCCAATATATAGAGACTACTAATGTACCGCACGGTATGTTAGGAGACTCTGAAAAGAAATGCGGGCAAACCGCAAAAAGAGTGGTTAGAAAATGACAACAGTATACGACATCCCTCCGGATGTATTAATTGCAAACGTGGCTGGCGAGCTCAAAAAGCTCGATACAATTAAAGCACCGGACTGGGCAGAATTCGCTAAAACGGGCGTACACAAACAGATGCCGCCCAAAGAAGAAGACTGGTGGTACACACGCGCAGCATCCGTGATGCGCCGCGTCTACATCGACGGACCCGTCGGTGTCCAGAGACTGAGATCGTTCTACGGCGGAAAGAAGAACCGCGGATCAAAGCCCAACCGCTTCGCACGCGGATCCGGTTCCGTAACCAGAAAACTCCTCCAGCAGCTCGAAACTGCCGGATACATCCAGAACACACCCGAGGGACGCATCGTCTCCGCAAACGGCAGAAAGTTCATGGACGCAGTCGCAAACGACTCCAAAGCATCGATAGCAGAAAAATATCCGGGCTTAAGCAAATACTGAAAGTGATCCTTAATGGGTGACGATGAACTCGCGGAACTCCGCAGAAGAAGAATGGCGGAACTGCAGCGTCAGCAGATGCAGCAGGGTGCAATGGAAGAAGAAATGCAGAGACAGAAGCAGGCGGAAGCGCAGCTTCACCTCATACTCATGCAGATCCTCGAACCCGAAGCACGCGAACGTCTCAACACCATCAAGCTGACCAAACCGGAATTTGCAAAAGCAGTAGAACAGCAGCTCGTCATGCTCGCACAGAGCGGACAACTCAGAGAACGCTTAACCGACGAACAGTTGAAAGTGATCTTAAAGAAGCTGATACCGGAGAAGAAAGACTTCAACATCACACGCAGATAATGAAAGCCGGAGTGCTCTTCAGCGGCGGAAAAGACAGCTCCCTCACGGCACTGATGCTCTCGAGGGACTACGAAGTCGAACTCAACAACTTCGTCTTCGACGCAAAAACCGACAGAACGGGTGTCGAAAACGCCGCGAAAGTTCTGGGACTCCCCCTGAAAAAAAGAGTATTCGAAAGCGGACTGCTCGAAAATGTTGTGGACCTGATGGTGGAAAAGGGAAACCCCTCCGACGCTATCAACCTTGTGCACAGGAACGCCATCAACACTCTCGCGAAAGAGTATGATGTTATAGGGGACGGGACACGCCTGAATGACCGTGTGCCCATGCTGACATATGCCGAAGTTCAAAGCCTTGAAGGGAAGCATGGCAGTGCCCTCGTGCGGCCTCTGCTCGGATTCGGAAGAAGAGAAGTCAACCGCCTCACCGAGATGTATTTCACCGTCCAGTACGGCGAAACCGGCTCCATGAGAAACGGCGACTACGAACATGAAATCCGTGCGGCATTCAAAGCCAGGGGAATCGATCCGTACAGCATATTTCCAAGCCACCACGAGCAATCGCTTGTAACCGGCAGAAAATGAAAAAGTGGTGAAAAAAATGAGCAAAATATCAAAAGCAAGAAAGATCAGGCTTGCCAAAGCATGCGAGCAGAACCGCCGCGTGCCCGCCTGGGTAATGATTAAAACGAAACGCCACGTGGTAACTCACCCGTGCAGACGCAGCTGGAGACGCAGCACACTGAAGGTGTAAGCAAAATGGCAGACATATTAAAAGAGCAGATCTACGTAATCCCTCTTCGCGATGTAAAACTTGCCCCACGCTGGAAGCGCAGCCCCAGAGCAATCAGGGAAGTACGCGACTACCTCGCAAAGCACATGAAGAGCGAAGACATTAAACTTGACACAAGCATCAACGAAAAAATCTGGGAACGCGGCAGCGAGAAACCACCCCGCAAAATTCGCGTTCGCGCAATGAAATTCGAGGACGGTCAGGTTCAGGCTGAACTTGCCGAAGAGTAAACAAAATGAATGAAACGATCGACTTCGCCGGTGACGAAAATATCGGTGTATACACACGAGTCTTCGAGGACGTGGCATTCGTGCCCCTTGACGCCCCCGAAGAATACGTGAGTACTGTAGAGAAGAGACTTGGTGTTGAGGTAGTACCTACCACAATACAGGGAAGCTCGATCATAGGATCACTGCTTGTGGGCAACAGCCACGGAATGATAGCCAGCGGACTCGCAACCCGCGAGGAATCCGACCTGCTCAGACGCTACGGGGAAGTGCTTTTCTTAAACCGCACCATGAATGCGGCGGGAAACATCATCCTCGCAAACGACGAGTTTGCAATCGTCCACCCGGCACTGCCCGAAAGATACGCTGAAAAAATATCCCTCGCCCTCGACGTCCCCGTCATCATGATGACCATAGGCAACATACCCACGGTCGGCATGGCGGCATCGGCAACCGGACGCGGAATAGTAGTAAGCCCCACCATCACCGATCAGGAGATAGAGGAACTCGAAAACATCACCGAACTCCCCATCGGAACAGGCTCCGTCAACATGGGAAGCCACCTCGTCGGAACGGGACTTATAGCAAACAGCAAATCCTACCTTGCGGGAATATCCACAAGCGGTTACGAACTGGGAAGAATTGAAGAAGTATTTGGCTTTGAATAAAGGAGGAAACAATGGCAGACCAGAAATTTGAGGTGAAAGGCACTTTCAAGAACGGATACGATTACCAGCCCTTCACGAAAGAGATTGTCGCACCGAACGAAAAGCAGGCAACCGAGAGATTACTTGCAACAATCGGCAGCAAACACCGCTTAAAGAGAAGTTACATCAACATTGAGACAGTCAAACCCGTAGATGGTGAGTAACTTGGATAAAGTTGACCCTCGTGAAATTCAGATGCTCCAGCAGTATCTTAACGAGTTTGGGCAGGAGATTCAGACATATTCGGCTCAGCTCGAGCTCCTCGAGCAGAGAAGAATCGAATCACTGACTGCGGTTGACACAATTAACACAATTAAGGAAAACCCGAAAAACACTGTCCTTCTCCAGATAGGCGGCGGAGCATCAATCAAAGTAAAACCTGTGGAAGAGGATACAATCCTCTTAAACATCGGTTCGGACGTCGTCGTGGAAAAAACCTGCGACGAGACGGCATCATACCTGACCGACCGCGCAACTGAGATGGAGGCACTTGAAAAGAAATTAACTGAATCTATCTCAAACATGCAGAAACAGGCAAATGAGATCGCTAAAAAGATTGAAAACGCATACAAACAGCTGCAGACAGCGCAGCAGAAGCAGTAAGCGGCAATCCTTTAGTGTAAAAAATTCAGATGAATCATGTTCAAGTCTCTAAAAGAAAAACTCAAGAGTGTTAAGAAAGGGTTCGGTTCCCGCATCGACGACGCGGTCATAAACGAGACCGAAGTAGAGGAGGAGACGGACGTTTCCGTCTCCGCACCCGTCTCCGAAAGTCCCGCGGGAACCCCGACCGAAACACAAAACGTACCGGACACGGACGAACCTGTTTTGGAAACCGCCGAAAGCGGTTCCGATGATTTACAAGACGACTTCGAAGAAGACGATTTCGAAGACGAAGACTTCCTTCCCGAGATTGAGGAACGCACACCCGCGGAGGAAAAGCCCAAAAAGAAAGGCTTCTTCAGCCGCCGCAAAAAAGAGGAATTATCCCTCGTATCCGACGGCACACCCAAGAAGAAAGCATCCTTCGGCTCCAAACTCAAAGTCCTCATAACCGAACGCGAGATCCTCCTCTCCGAGAAGGACATCAGCGAACCCCTCGAGGAACTCGAGATAATCCTCCTCGAAAACGACGTCGCCTTCGATGCCGCAAACGCAATCATCGAACAGATGAAGACCGAACTCATCGGTCAGAAACGCAAGATCAGGACCTCGTCCGAGGAATTCGTAACCGAAGCGCTCAGACACGCTCTCCTAAACGTCCTGGGCGAAGGCTTCTCCCTCACCGGCTACATCGACACCCACGAAAAACCCGTCAAGGTCTTATTCACGGGCGTAAACGGAGCCGGAAAGACCACCACCATAGCCAAAGTGGCACACTACCTCAAGAAGAACGGCTACTCCGTGGTCATAGGCTCGGGAGACACCTTCCGTGCCGGCGCCAACGAACAGATGAGGACGCACGCCGAGAGAGTCGGCGTCAAAGTCATCAACCATCAGGAAGGCGCCGACCCCTCGGCAGTCCTCTTCGATGCCGTAAGCTACGCAAAAGCCCACAACATCGACGTAGTCCTTGCCGACACCGCCGGAAGATTCCACAACCGCACCAACCTCATGAACCAGCTCGACAAGATACGCCGCGTCATAAGCCCCGACATCGTCGCCTACGTCGATGAAGCCGTCGCCGGCAACGACGCCGTAATCCGCTCGGAAGAGTTCAACAACACCGTCGGAACCGACGTCGTCGTCCTCACCAAGGCCGACATGGACACAAAAGGCGGAGCGGCAATCTCAATCACCTACACCATCAAGAAACCGATTATGTTCCTCGGTGTAGGTCAGGGATACGATGATGTAATACCCTTTGAGCCCCAAAAGTTAGTCGATGAACTTCTCGGAGATGATGAATAATGCTTGACAGGCTCGGCTCCGGACTCAAGGACGCACTCAAAAAACTTGCGGGAAAGACCGTAATCGACAAAGCAGCCGTCGACGAACTCGTAAAAGACCTGCAAAGAGTCCTCCTCCAGTCCGACGTCAACGTAAAACTCGTGATGGGACTCTCCAAGTCCATAAAAGAGCGCTCGTTAAACGAAGAACCGCCCAAAGGCATGACCGTCCGCGAACATGTCCTGCGCATAGTCTATCAGGAACTCGTCAAACTCATGGGCGGCGAGGTCGAAGTAACCCTCGGACCCCAGACCATCCTCATGGCGGGACTTCAGGGCAGCGGAAAGACGACAACGACCGCAAAACTCGCAAGATACTTCCAGCGCAAAGGACTCCGTGCCGGCGTAATCTGTGCCGACGTCTTCAGACCCGGCGCCTACGAGCAGATAAAGACGCTCTGTAACAAGATCAACGTCCCCTGCTACGGCGAGGTCGGAAACCCGAACGCCGTGGAGATAGTCACGAACGGAATGAAGGAACTCGGCGCCGTCGAGGTCCTCATCGTCGATACCCAGGGCAGACACGCACTCGAAGACGAACTCATCGAGGAGATAATCGCCCTCAACGAACTCACCAACGCCACGCACAGATGGCTCGTCATCGACGCCGCACTCGGACAGCAGGCACGCGAACAGGCAAAACGCTTCCACGAGGCAATCAGCATCGACGGCGTCATCATCACCAAGATGGACGGAACCGCAAAAGGAGGCGGTGCCCTCTCCGCCGTTGCCGAAACGCAGTCGGGAATCGTCTTCATCGGAAGCGGCGAGACCATCGAGGACATAGAGCGCTTCGACCCCGACAGCTTCATCTCCAGACTGCTCGGAATGGGCGACCTGCACGCACTCATCGAGCGTGCCGAAGAAGCCATGGGCGACGAGGAATTCGACGTCAACGCGATGATGAACGGCAAGTTCACCCTCCGCGACATGTACAAACAGCTCGAATCCCTCAAGAAGATGGGACCCTTAAAGCAGGTCATGTCAATGCTCCCCCTCGGCGGAATCGAGATCCCGCAGGACGCCTTCGACGTCACCGGAAAGAAGATGGAGCGCTACAAGGTCATCATGGACTCCATGACGGCGGCTGAACTCGACAACCCCTCAATCATAAGCGGCAACAGGGTATTCCGCATCTCCCGCGGCTCCGGCTCCTCACCCGAAGAAGTCCGCGAACTGCTCAAATACTACAAGACCATGCAGAGAACCCTCAAAGGCTTCAAAGGCATGGGCGGCTCGAAATTTGGCATGCAGAGACTCATGAAGAAGTTCGGCGGCGGCATGTAGGCATGCGGACAGACATGTAAGGATCGGAAAACAGATGAAACGATTCCTCATAATCGGACACAAAGCCCTAACCACGGGCAGCTTCTCCTTAAACGACATGCCGGGAAGCGCCGGAAGGATGGACGTCCTCTGCCGCTGCGTCAACTCCTGCTTCTTCCTCTCGCATGACTTAAGGCGCGACGTCGAATGCTTCCTCGTCCTCCTCGGAGAACCCGACGCACCCAAGACCGTCAAATTCTCCGGCGAAAAGGTCAGATACTTAAACCCCGACGAGAGAAGTGCGGGCTCGCTCCTTCAGAAGGCGCTCGCCCTCCCCTGCACCGAAACCTTCCGCGAATCCACACGCGGAGTCTACGTAAGAAGAGGCGGGCTCAAGGAACTCCTCGAAGAATTCAGGGACGAAGAAGGAAACCCAATCTTCGCAATCCTCGACGAGAACGGAAGCGACATAAGGGAAATCCCGCCCGAAACGACGCCGACCGCCTTCATCCTCTCGGATCACATGAACTTCACCGAAGAGGAGGAAGAGATGATAAAGGACCTTAAGCGAATCTCCGCCGGTCCCAAAGTCATGCACGCCGACCACACAATCACCGTCATCCTAAACGAACTTGACAGGAAGAACCTATGACCTCCATAACCGAAATCACGGAGAAGATCCTGGAATACGGTCCCGTCTGCGACCACTGCCTCGGAAGAATGTTCGGCAAGAGCTCGCACGGACTCTCCAACGGCGAACGCGGAAGAGCCATGAGAGTAGCCCTCGCACTCGAGAAGAACATACCTTACGAAAACGAGAAGGAAACCTGCTGGATCTGCGGCAACGTCTTCGACAAAACGGAGATGTGGGCGCAGAAAGCAAAAGAGGCACTCGCACCCTACGAGCACAAAACCATCCTTGTCGGCTGCAAAGTTCCCCCCTTAATCACCGAGAACGAAGAGATGGTCTGGACCGACCTCTCGCTTCAGAACCCCGAAACCTTAAAAGCGGAGTTCAACCGCGAGACGGGAAAAGCGATAAGCGCCCTCACAGGCAGCGAAGTCGACTTCAAACGTCCCGACATAGTCGTCTTCTGCGACCTCGCAACCGAGACCGTCGAACTTCAGGTCAACTCCCACTTCGTCTACGGCAGATACCTCAAATACGAGCGCGGCATACCTCAGACCCACTGGGACTGCAGGGTATGCCACGGCGCCGGCTGCGAACGCTGTAACTTCACGGGCAAGATGTATCCCGACTCGGTCGAAGAACTCATCGGAAGACCGATAATCGAAGCCTGCGGCGCCGAAAAAGTCATACTTCACGGTGCGGGCAGAGAAGACATCGACGCAAGGATGATAGGCACCGGAAGACCCTTCGTCCTCGAGATAGTTGCGCCCAAAAAACGCAGCGTAACCATAGAAGAGATGGAAGCGCTCGTAAACAAAAGCGCCGCGGGAAGAGTGGAGATAAGGCTCGACCACGTCAGCAACAGACAAGAAGTGGAAACCATTAAATTAGGTAAAGCGCATAAAAAATACAGCATTCTGGTAAAAGTAGAAGGCGATTATTCCATAAATGACGTCAGATTGGCTCTTAAATCTCTGAAAGGTGCTACAATAGACCAGCGCACCCCCGACAGAGTCTCGCACAGGAGAGCCGATCTTGTCAGAAAACGCCAGTGTCTGGATATCGAGTGCGAAGGTATGGAAGACGATCAGTTCAGGATAACCGTCCTGGGCGACGCCGGACTCTATATCAAAGAGCTCATATCGGGTGACAATGGCAGGACAGTCCCGAGTTTTGCTGAAAAACTCGGTTGCCCCGCTCATGTTACCAGTCTTGATGTCATAATGGTTGAAGGGGTCGTCCCCGAAAAACAGAAGCAAGAAAACTAATCGGAGATCTAAAAATGGCACATCACAACGGTCAGAAAAAGAAGACTCGATATAAATATAAGAAAGACCTCAGAGAGCGCGGAATGGCTCCCGTAACGGCAGCAATCCAGGAATTCGAACCCGGACAGAGAGTTCACATCGTAGTCAACCCCAGTGTTCAGACAGGAATGCCGCACCGCAGATTCCACGGAAGAACCGGTGTAGTTGTCGGAAAACAGGGACGTGCATGGGTATTGGAGATCGCCGACGGCAACCTGACAAAGACCGTGGTCTCATTACCGCAGCACCTGAGAGCACAGAGATTATAATTACAAAAATCTCATAAAACTATAATCATTTTTCAAATCAGTGATTGGCATGAAAGTAAAAGGTATCATCAGCGAAGAGAGGATTACACTTCCGGAATTACGGAGTTCACTTCAGAAAATCGAGGCGGCACGTCTTGAATCCGGAAAGGAGATGTCATACGAATTAAGGCGCAGCATCGAGCATGCCAATCACCTCTCCAAGGAAAGTGCGGAATCCTCAAAGGATCTCGTCGATAAGCTGCTCGGTCTCGAGAAGATGAAACCCGACATTGCATACAGAATTGCGTCCATCATGCCCAAATCAAGGGACGAACTGCGTGCAATCTATGCAAAGGAGCGTTTCACCCTCTCGGGAGAGGAACTTGACGAGATACTGGATCTGGTAAAAACTCACTTCTAATCTTTTATTTGGGGGGCGCTTTTCATGAAATCAGATAAGAAAGAGCTGTACGCTTTAATCCTTGACGTTCTTCCAATGACCGCCGGCGACCCGCGTCGCCCGCAGTTCAAGAAAGAACCGATTGTTCAGGCGGTGGGCACGGAACAGTTCAAACTCCTTGAACTCGTACCGAAGGTTGCCGATGTAAACGTAAACGACAAGGTCTACATCGGCGACAAGGCACGCGACAGGATAGAGAAGGTCAAACGCCGCATCGGCTACGCCGACCTGACGCAGACCGCAAAACTCGAACTCCCGTATGCCGTGGAACACATCGTAACCGAAAACGAGGGGAAATTCGTGGACTTCTTCAACAAAGCGGTTCCGATTACGTCGAAGCAGCATATGCTCCACCTCCTCCCCGGCGTCGGCAAAAAGATCCTCTGGGAGATCCTCGAGGCACGCGAGAAACAGCCTTTTACCTCGTTTGCGGATATCGCCGAGCGCGTAAAATCGGTTCCCAAACCCGAACAGATGATAATCAAACGGGTAATGGAAGAGCTCGAAGATCCGAATGTAAAATATCACGTTTTTACGTCGAAGTAAAGCCGCGTCGAAGCAGAGCAGCAGCGAGCCCGAGAGAGCATGAGAGCGCCCCACGATCAGCATTTCCTCGCCGATGAGGATGCCGTCAGAAAAATAGCGTCCTTCACCGATGTCGACGGCGTCACCGTCCTCGAGATCGGTCCCGGAAAGGGCGTTCTTACCCGTGCCCTCCTCGAGCGCGACGCAAAAGTCATCGCCGTCGAGCTCGACGGCACCCTTCTTCCGCATCTGGAATCGGCATTCGCCGACGAAATCGCGTCCGGCAGACTCACAATCGTCCACGGCGATGCCATCCGCTGCGAAATACCTCCTTTTGAGAAGGTCGTCGCCAATCTCCCCTACTCCGCGTCCTCGAAGATTACCTTCCGCCTCCTCGATATCGGCTTTAAAGAAGCGGTTCTCATGTATCAGAAGGAGTTCGGCGAGAGGATGATTGCTCTCCCCGGAACCCCCGACTGCGGAAGGCTCTCCATCATGGTTCAGACATACGCAAGGGTAATGCCGCTCATGGAGCTCAAACCCGAATCCTTCTCGCCGCCGCCGGAGGTCGACTCGTGGGTGGTAAGGATAACACCAAAGTCCGAACTCACCTACCCCGTAAGCGACAGAAAACTCTACGCCGTCCTCGTCCGCGAAGCCTTCTCGCACAGAAGAAAGACGCTTAGGAAAGCGCTGACAAACGCCGCTCACGTCCTCGGAAAAGACGTTGCGGCAAAGATAATCGCCAATGCCCCCGAAGACCTCTTAAAGAAGCGTGCCGAAGAGCTCACGCTCAAAGAGTGGGCAATGCTGACCGACTTTTCTAAAGTCTAACAATATACACTGTTTTAATAAGAACAGCCCTACGCCATCTCCAATAAAATAGATAACACTTCGCCGTTTTTTGAATCAAAGCGGGATGATTTGAGCATACACATTTACTGATCTTAAAACTAAACCCCACAACCTAAAATAATTTTATAGAATATTTTATCATCTAAAAAAGTACATTTTATCACTACTAAGGAACATCCAGGATATTCTTGCGCAGATGCCGATTACTTGAAAGATGTATTGCTATACGTATTATCTGCGAAACGGCACGATTCGGATGCTTCGCCCAACAGTTGCAAAAAAATCGGAGGTATATCTATGAATTCCCGTGATGACAGAATGTATTACAATGATCGGATGAATTACGAAGATCGAGAGTATTACGACAATCAGAGAAATTACGATAATCGAAGAAACTACGATGATCAAAGAAATTACAATGGCATAAGAAATTACGATGGTCAAAGAAATTACAATGGCATAAGAAATTACGATGATCGAAGAAATTACGATGATCGAAGATACTACGATGGTCAAAGAAATTACAATGGCATAAGAAATTACGATGATCGAAGAAATTACGATGACCGGATATACTACGATGATAGAAGGTATCACACAAGTAAAAGCCAATGGCTGGCGGCAATTCTCTCGACTCTGATCATAGGCACCGGACAAATCTATTGTGCATTCGGAATTGAAGAATGGGGTAAGCAATTGGCTAAAGCAATTATCTACATAGTACTATGGATCATATTATTTTGGACAGTACTTCTAATTGCGGTAATAAACCCCGGATTAGGATTTTTCGGATATATTGGATTGCTTATATGGTATCTGGCAATGATTAAGGACGCATGGAATACCGCCATAGATATCTCGGAAGGATGTTATTGCTGGTCATTTGTCAACCTGAGATGTTTAAATTCTGGAGGAAATAATACGGGTTATTACGATGATCATAATTACGGAAATTATCCCGTACAAAAAAACAAATGGCTGGCGGCAATACTCTCATTTATAATTGTGGGTGCGGGACAGATATATTGTGCATTCGGAATTGAAGAGAGGGATAAACAAATATGTAAAGGAATCCTCTATCTGGCTATATTTATCGGAATGTTTTTTGTAATCCCCATCATGATAGTAATAATTCGTGATCAGCTTATTATGATGGTCCTTATCCTGATTTGGTTTGGATGGTGGCTTCAAAACATCGTAGATGCCTACCATACCGCCGAAGAAATAACAAACGGATCATATGTCTGGTCATTCTTCAAATAAAATACTCATAAATATTCACCGATTTTTAGGAAATCTATGAGTAAAAATGAGTAATAAATCAAAAGAGCAGTGTGAAAAAGCATCACACTTTCTTTTTTGCAATCTCAGGATTGGATTTGGCAATGATCTCAATCAGCTGACTGATAGTCTTCTGCTGTTCCGAGAGTAATCCCCTCAACTCTCTTATTTCATCCGCAAGTTCTTTGTTTGACTTAATTAAGGATTCATCGGACTTTTCAAGATTCTCTAATTTCTGCGAGAGATTTTTAAGACTGTTTTGATATTCGTTGTCAGCCAACACTTTTCCGTCCACTTCAACCCAATATCTGACAGCTTTGTTTATGACCGCTGTTCTGTCAATCCCCTCCCGATCTTTCAGAACATCAACCATTTTGACCAATTCCGACGGGAGTCTTACACTCACTTGCTCGATATTGTTTCTCGTCATTATCTGAATTATTTTTCAGACTACAGGATTACCTTTTGTGAGATGTAATAATTTTAAAGAATCTTTAATAATCTATAAAATCATTATAGAATACGATCGAGAGATATACACGTGGCATGAACGCGGGAACCGACACCGATTATTCTAAGAAATCTTAGGAGATGAAAAAAAATGAATATAAAAAGAACAATTTGCATATTATTGCTATTGCTGACAATAACGGCATTAACCTCAGGGTGCATTTCCTCAACACGCGGGAGTCAATCACCGCCTCAGCAAGTTGTGTATGCGCAACCAAAAGAGGTTGTAGGTTCTATAGGAGAAACAATGACATCGAAATCTCCGACATACAACATTAATTGGGCTATCACCGAGACAATCAGAGGTGAAAGGGCAGAAGAAATCATCTACAGCGGAAACATGTTCAATCCGATACCCGCTGACGGATATGAGTATCTGCTATACAAAGTTAAGGTCACAAACGCAGACACCGATAAATACATGATTATTCCCTCTACATGGGAAGCATATGCAGACGGCGTCGAATGCACTCAGGAATGGGTAGTGTTGCCAAACAATTACAAATCCCTAAGTTACATAGATCTGATGCCTGGGGCAACTACTTCTGGATGGAACACTGTTCAGGTTCCTATAGGGTCATCTGTAAGAATATACTTTGAACCGCTCTTATACAACGATCAAAATGTCTATGTCCCTGTCTGATTTGATATCTGACACGAACCGATATTAAATGCGTTGCAAAATCCCCACAGGAAAAAACAGAAAAATTATTCTTTTTTTGGTTTATTTTTATTATCTGCGCTCTTACGCACTCTTTCCCTTCGTCTCCGCCGCCCACGAAAGCACAATCGCGATGAGAATCACGAAAATAGACGCGGTAACGGCGCCGTTCATCATGACAAGGGCATCGTCGACACCCGCATCCTGAATATCGCTGAGGAAGATATTCTTCATAATCGCCACAATGCCGATGGACACCGCCATACCCAGCATCCTCGTCGTCGAAAGCGTTCCCGAAGCCATGCTGTATTCCGTCTCCGTGACCGAATCCATGATGGCCGTGCTGTTTGGCGTAACAAAGATCGCAATGCCGACACCGAAGAGAGCCTCGACGAGGATCATCTTCCAAAGCTCCACGGCAACGCCGCAGGTATAGAGAACGAGGAACCCCGCGGCAATAATCGCAAGACCCGTAACCGTCCCGTATCTCGGAGTAACACTCCTGATGAACCTGTCAATCAGATTCAGCAGTAAAACGCCGAAGCCCACCGCGGATATCGTCGCCGCTATGCAGGCGGAGGTCAGCCACTCCACGCCCGGCATCTCGGCGCCGACGAAACAGGCAAAGATAAGCCCGGCAACGCCGACGCAGAGACTCGGAACGAGAAGCTTCCCCGGGAGGAGATGATCGTAGAATCTGCCGACAAAAATCGTGAACAGAACCAGAACAAGTGCCTGAGTCGTCACGACAATCGCCCTCGGAAGTGCATCCGTAATACCCCAGACATTCGTAAGGAATATCGAGATGAGCGAACCCATCGAGTAGATGGCGACATAGTAGAGCAGGTTTGCGCCGTTGTTGAACGAAAACCTGCGGTTCTTAAGGATTAAGTCAATCGGCATAATCGGATTGGAATTCCTGCGCTCCCAGACCGTGAATCCCGCGAGAATCACAAGACCGGCAATCAGCACTAAGAATGCGATCATGTCCGGCAGCTTCGAAAACCCGTAGAGCGCCATCGAGAGACCCGCGATGAAGAGAAGAGCGCCGACGCTGTCATAGCGTCCCGTATCCGTAACCCTGTCGCCGGGCACGAACATAACGGCAAGGAAGAGCGATACAAGCGCAATCGGGCAGAGAATCATATACACCGCCTGCCAGCCGAAGAAATCCGTAAGAACCCCCGCAAGAAGCGGACCCGCAAGCTGACCCAGGAAAACACCCGTCATAGCAATGCCAATCGCCGTTCCTCTCAGTTCAATCTCGACCGCGGACGAGAGCAGCGCGATTGCCGTGCCGAACATCAGCGCATTCCCGAGACCCTCGACGGACCTCATGAAGATGACCCACTCCCCCGTCGGAGAAAGCCCGATTCCGAGAGAACCCAGACCCAGAAGCAGAACCCCCAGACAGAAGAAGAACTTCTTGCTGTATTTATCGGCAAGTCTTGCCGCGGGAATCAGAAAAACGGTCGACGTCAGCAGATATACGGTCAGAATCCAGCCGTACATCTCCCAGTACAGGGCACCCTGCGGATACCCCAGACCCGAGAGCATGTTGGGAAGCGCGATATTTGTCGCATCCCCGATAAACGGCGGCAGAAAACACGCCATTGCCACGGTAACGGCAATAATTGTCTGTTTCAGACTGAGATGCAGTTTCACCATTATAGATCGGTTTTATACCTGCCCGATAAAAAATGCGCCGATCCCTATCGAAAAAATGATCAAGATAATAATCGAAAAATGAACAAAAAAAATCGAAAAATGATCAAAAAATAATCGAAAAAACAAACGATAAATGCGGAACGCGGATTAGAACACCACTTCCTTTCCGCTCACGCCGTCGATGAACAGAACCCTCTCGTCGTGCCCGCATGCCGCCGTAACCTTATAGACGGGATAATAAATCGTCTCAAACCCGACAATCTCCGAGGTCGCCTCTATAATCTTAAAGACCGTCCTCACATCGCCCTCCTCTACAAGCCTCTTCTCGACATAGCCGCCCTCAATCTCACCCATCTTCAGATCGATACCGACCTCGTGCGGCTTCATCGCCGGCAGATGAGTGTCGACAAGCGGCACATAGACGGGCTTCTCGGACTCACCGAGCGTATCCGACTCCGTAATCAGCTTCTTATCCTTGAGAGTCGAGATGACCTTATCCACAATCTTCTTGGAATGCTTCGTCTCCGCCTCGATCTCAGCGGCAGTCTCACCCTTTAGCGGCATGGTATCGAGAATCTCCACGCATGCCTCGTCAAGACCGACATACTCCTCGATAAACGACCTGTACTTCAGACCGCCGTCGATATCGACTCCTTTGGCGTTTCTGCCGTCGATAAGATAGACCGTCCTCTTGGGACCCCTGCGCAGAATGCCGCCGATATACTTCACCGTGACCTTCACAAGCGGAATATAAACCAGATCCGCCGACAAAAGCCTCTCTTCGGTGCCGAAACCGAACTTCTTCTTTTTAAGCCGTCCCGAGGCGCGGCTGAGAGCCTCCTCGCGTTCGAGAACGGGCAGAATCGCCTCCTTGTTGACGCGCTCGGCAACCAGCGGCTTTCCTCTGGCAGCGCCGACCCTCTTTGCCGGCTTCTTCTCCGCAGCCTCCGGCAGATCCGCAGCCTTCTGCGCCTTATCCTTCTTCGCCGCCTTCGATGTTTTCCTCTTAGCGGGCGCCTTCTCCACTACCTCCGGCAGAACGTTATCGCTTTCGTCGATTCCGCCCGCCTCCGTATTCCTCTTAGCTGACGACTCCCCTAAAGAGCCCGAAAAGTCATCGTCGAATGAAGGCTCATCCGAATCGCCGATGAACTCGATAACGGAATCGGAACCGCGGTCGCCCTCCGTAATCTCGCCCGAATCGCCGTCTATGATGCCGGAACCGAAACCGTCAACTCCGTCCCCTCTCTCCGAAACATCGTCATAATCGGAATCGCCGTCGGAGAACTCCGAATCGGAACCGTAATCGTAGTCCCCGTCCGCATCCTCATCGAAATCACGCGAATCTTCGGGAACGTCGAAAGAATCCTCCTCTTCCGGCAGCGGATCCTCCTCGGTCGAGATCTCGCGGTACTCGAGAAGCGGCGTCAGACCGCGATGCTGAGTCTCGCGCCTTCCAAACCGCATTTTGGTCTTCTCGCGCACCAGATTGCCCATCACATAGAAATCGCCCGGGTTAAGCGTCGTAAGCTCCTCGACCTCCTGCTTCGAACTGAAGAAAAGACCCACAGCCTTGAGATCGTTATCAATCGAGAGCTTGCCGATAATCTGGTTGTTGCACTGCGAAAGCACGTTCTTCGTCACAATCGCCGGACGCTGGGTTGCGACCATCAGTCCCAGACCTCTCTTCCTGCCCCTTCGCGAAATCTCCTCAATCTTCTTTATCGAGTCCTTAGACTGCGGAATGAACTTATCCGCCTCCTCGACAATGAGCAGATACGGCTTCCTCTGATCCGTTGCCACCTCGTAAAGCTCGTGAGTCATCTTCGAGACCCGCGGAATCATGTCAATCTCGGAGACGTCGTAGATAACCGGTCTGCTCTCGGCAACCGCCCTCTGAAGAATATGCCTTATATTGACCTTCTCGATATCGTAGTCCATCCTGATATTGCCGGTTCTGGAATCCCCGCCTTCCGCACCGATCCACCAGATATTGTCGAACTTCTCCTTAAGCGAATAATACTCCCCCTCGGTATCGATAAGGCAGAAACCGATATTGTTCCTGCACATCTTCTCGCATAAAACGGCAATACTCCAGCTCTTACCCGCACCCGACTGCGCAATAATACAGGTTCTGCCGGTAACGAGCTCCTGTGCATCGACATAGAAGTCACGCCCCGCGGCTTTTCCGATCTTCAGTTCCATATAATCCCCAATTATTAACGATATTTAGCACTCAAAACACTTTAAGAATACTGTTTCAATCGGAGTTGTCCGCAAGACCGCCGCCGCGTAAGCTATTTTGTCATAAAAGACAAAGTCATAAAAATGTTTGCGCAGGACGACAGTCAGGTATATCAGCCCGAAAGAGACACCTATCTGCTCCTGAAATGCGCACTTGCGGACGCAAAACCCGCCGACACAATCATCGAGATCGGCACGGGAAGCGGTCTCATCGCACATGAGATGAGCAAAATCTCGAAAAAGACCTTTGCCGTCGATATAAACCCGCATGCCTGCATCGCCGCAAAAAAACTCGGCGTCGAGGTCATACGCTCCGACCTCTTCTCCGCACTCAAAACCGACCCCAAATTCACGCTCGTCCTCTTCAACCCGCCGTATCTCCCCACACGGCCCGAAGAGAGAATCGACGACTGGCTGGAATACGCCCTCGACGGCGGCACTGACGGCAGAAGCACGATAGAAAAGTTTGCCGACGGACTCGCCGCCGTAATGGACAGATACGGCAGATGCCTCCTCCTCATATCCTCGCTCACGGGGATAAACGAGGTCGCCGCATACTTCAAATCAAAAGGCTTCATCTCCCTCGTCATAGCCGAAGAACGCGTCGAGGACGAGACACTTTATGTCCTGCGGATAAGCCGCGACCTTTGCAGCCTTTAGACACGCAATAACGCGAAACCGCAAAACACCAAAAACCCCAAAAACACCGATACGGAGTTACCTACAATGAAAATAATCCTTCCCGACAGGAAAACAATCGAAGAGGAACGCGAACCCGCGGTCATAAAAGACATTCTGGAAAGCCTCGGGATCAACCCGGCATCGGTAATCGTCGCCAAAAACGGCAATATCGTACCCGACGACGTCATACTGGAAAATGCCGATGAACTCAAAATCATCTCCTTCGCACACGGCGGATAGGCGATATCAGCGATGAACAACCCCAACCTCTGCAGCATCTGCGGAAAACCCGCCGCAGTCCGTCTCTCTAACCCCGAGCGCAGGCTCTGCGCCGAACATTTCATCAAAGACGCCGAAGAACGCGTCTTCAAGGCAATCGACGCCGCAGAAATGATTCGCGAAGGCGACAGGGTCCTCGTGGGCTTAAGCGGCGGCAAAGACAGCACGGCACTCATACTGATCCTCAGCGAATACGTCAAAACCCGCAACGTAAAACTCATTGCCGTCACGATAGACGAAGGCATTGCCGAATACCGCGAAGATACAATAAAAGCCGCCGAACGCCTCGTGGAGCATACCGGCGTCGAACACAGAATCATCTCCTTCACCGAACTCTTCGGCGACACCCTCGACAGACTCGTCTCCGACCGAAAAAACCTCGCCTGCAGCATATGCGGAGTCCTGCGGCGCCGCTCCCTGACCGAAGCCGCACGCCGCTGTTGCGCAGACAGCATAGCAACGGGGCACAACCTCGACGACGAAGCCCAGTCCGTCCTCATGAACATGCTCCGAGGCGACAAGCCCTCCCTGATTCAGGACAGTTCGCTCGGATACACGGGCTATTTCGTCCCGCGGATAAAGCCGCTCGCCGTCCTCTCCGAGAAAGAGATCGTCACCTACATAATGCTCAAAGGCTTCTACACGCCCCTGCCCGAATGCCCCTACGCCGTAACCGCGCTGAGGATGGAGGCAAGAAAGATAATAGGCACCCTCGAAGAAAGATACCCGGGCACAAAACTCAAGATCGTGAAGTTCCGCGACGGCATCAGAAAACATGTCCCCTACTCGCCGAAAGGAACGAAAGGAAAACTCAACACCTGCAAAATCTGCGGAGAACTCACAAGCGGCGAGATATGTCAGGTCTGCCGCGTATTGAACAGGAAACAGAGCGATGAATGAAACGGCTGCACCCCGACTGCACTAAATTTATCGTATCAAAGAACAATTCAGATATTATTCATCTCAAATCATCATCCCGGGAATCACACAAAGTAATATCCCGAGAACGTCAGATAATACGCAATAAACGGGGGGAAAAATATGCCTGTAACGGACGATGCCGACAAACAACTGCTTCAAAATCTGAATAACGAACTCGGAAAATACAAAACACTGATAATTGCCTATTCCGGCGGAGTCGACAGCGCTTTTCTCTGTGCAACCGCGGTTAAACTGAAAGAGATAAACGTAACCGGCGTCCTGCTGGACACTCCGCTCATGAAGAGATCCGAAAAAGATGCGGCTCTGCGCATCGCCGATGAAATCGGTCTCGACCTGAAGGTTGTCCGGTTCAACCCCACCTATATCGAAGGAATAAACACAAACACGCGGGAACGCTGCTACATCTGCAAAAAGGCGATGATAGATAAGATAAAGGAATACATCGCCGAAAACGGAATCGAAGAAGCCGCAATCGCCGACGGACTCAACCTCTCCGACAAGAACGAGTTCCGCCCGGGAATTCAGGCATCCAACGAGAGCAATGTCGTTCACCCGCTCGTCGACGCGAATTTCACGAAAGACGACATCCGCCGCGTCGCGGGAGCAATGGGCTACTCCTTCGCCGAGAAACCCTCCTCGCCCTGCCTTGCCACGAGAATTCCCTACAACACCCTCATCACCTTCAAAAATCTCAAAATGATCGAGGAAGCCGAAGATTTCCTCAACGGCATCGGTCTTGAGGACTGCCGCGTCCGCCTTCACAAAAATATCGCCAGAATAGAGGCGGAACCCGGGGATATCCCCACCCTTGTCGATAAGAGGGAAGAGATCGTAAGCCGCCTCAAAGACATGGGCTTCGTCTACATCTGCCTCGACCTTCAGGGATACAGAACCGGCAGCATGGGCGAAGAGCTGAACATCTCCTGAAAAAAGAAAAACGGATTATTTTTATTTTTGTGATTTTTTAGATTATTTTAGTTTATATCAGTTATTCGGTCTTTTTTATTTTCTGCCGGCGCAGACCGTACACTTCGGATTCTTCGCAAACGGCATTATCGTCGACTCCGCCTCAAGACCGTCCCAGATGAAAAGGCGGTTTGTAAGAAGTCTGCCGCGTCCCGTGAGGTACTTAATGACCTCGTTCGCCTGAATCGAGCCGATTATCGCCGGAGTCGTCCCCAGAACCGGCGAAACCTCCGCGGGTGCGGCATTGGGAAAGAGACAACTCAGACAGCCGGTCTCGCCCGGGACAATCGTCGTCGCCTGCCCGTGAAAACCCCTGACGGCGCCGTGGAAGAGCGGGATACCCTTATCCACCGCCGTCTCGTTTAGGAAATAGCGGGTCGCAAAATTATCCATCGCATCGACGATTCCGTCGGCATCCCCGACAATCCTCTCCGCCGACGACGAATCGATAGTACCGTCGAAAGTAATCACCTCAATCTCCGGATTGAGCGCCGTAAGCTTATCGCGTGCCGAAAATACCTTTTCGTATCCGATATCCGCGGAACGGTGCAGAATCTGCCGGTTCAGATTCGAAAGCTCAATCTTATCGCGGTCGGCGACCACAAGCGTCCCCACGCCCGCCGCCGCAAGATAATACAGCACCGGTGAACCCAGACCTCCGGCGCCTGCAACAAAGATCTTTGCGTTCTTCAACTTCTCCTGACCCTCTTCGCCGAAGATCATAATCTGACGCTTATATCGGCTCAGTTCATCCTCAGATAGCATAATCTAAAGTTGGCTTGCCGCAGATAAAAAAACATATCTTGTTTTTTGCCGTACTTATCCGTATAATGAATAAAACGGATAATACGGATAAATCAGCCTCAAAGATAACAGCGGAAATCACGGATGATATCCTGAAACATTCGACACCCGAGTTTGAAAGGGTTCAGGCGCGTTTCTTTAAGGAAGAGATAAAGATTCGCGGCACGAGATCCGAAGACGTCAAAAAAATAACGCAGAAACACTGGAAAAATATCAAAAATCTCGGCAAAGAAGAGATACTCGCAATCTGCGAGGAGCTCTATAAGACAGGATACCTCGAAGAAACCCTCGCAGCCCCGGGATTCCTCTCGAAACTTCAGAAAGTTTACACCGCCGGAGACATCCGCCGTTTCGAACACCTCATAGACCGCTACATCAAAAACTGGGCGGCATGCGACGGATTCTGCACACGCGTGATGGGCGATTACCTCGAAAAATACCCCGAAAACCTGCCGGTTCTCAAAGAATGGGCACACTCCGAAAACCTCTGGCTCAGGCGTGCCGCGGCGGTATCCCTGATTAAACCCGCAAAAAAAGGCGAATACCTTGACGAAGCCTTCGGGATCGCCGACATCCTCCTCCGCGACGGCGAGGACATGGTGCAGAAAGGCTACGGCTGGCTCTTAAAGGAGGAAAGCCGCCGGCACACGCGGGAAGTCCTTGACTATGTCGTAAGGAACAAGAAAGAAATGCCGCGAACCGCCCTGCGATACGCAATCGAACTCATGCCCAAAGCCATGAAAGACGAGGCAATGAAGAAGGACTTCTGAAAAGCACAAAAACACGGATTTTGAAAAACACGGAATAAAGCACGGTATGCGCCGACCGGGAATCGAACCCGGATTTGAGCGTTGGGAACGCTCAGTGATAACCGCTACACTACCGGCGCGGAAATACTGCCTCCGCTATCGGACTTAAACTCTAAAAACGAAGATGCACCGACCGGGACTCGAACCCGAGTTTAGGCGTTGGCAACGCCTAGTGATAACCACTACACTATCGGTGCACTGTGATGCATTCCACACACGTGGTGCTCTACAATATACGCATTTTTCAGTTATAAACATTTTGAAACGCTGTCAGCCGCACTTATTACACACTTCGTATGCACCCGGGACACCCCTGTCCGCCGTCACCGTCACCCGTTCAACCCCTAAAAACACGACATCTTAAAAAGTGCGGTAAAAAGTGCGAGGCGCAGGATTCGAACCTGCGAACTACTGAAGACCGGACCCTAAATCCGGCGCCTTTGACCGGGCTCGGCAAGCCTCGCAAAAACAACGAAAGCAACTCTCACGCCGGCGGATTGCAGGCATATTGCGGGCAGATTCCGTCCGGAAGAATGTGCGGAATAGTTTTGTCTTTAAACAATAATTAAGTCATTGGATACATAGGATATAATAGCGAACTTATTAAAAACAGGACAGGACTAATTATTAATAACCAACTTAAAACCAACTTAATAACCAACTTAATAACCAACTTCTCTCGGAACATTTTCCTAAAAATACTTGAAAATGTGGCATTTCCAAAACCTTTATGGTAAATTCGAAGAGAAGAGTTAACATTGTAAACTTGACGGGTCACGAACATGCTCACCGAAATCGCACAGATAATCATCGCTTTTGCCGTCTCTTTCATCCTTTACGTAACAATCGATGTACTGGCGGGTCTTCCGAAAGAAGGCGGCGTCTGCGGGGCTGCGGCAATCGGCGAGGCCGTGGAGAAGAGCGGCGGCGACATCCACGGCGGATACATGCTCGGAAACATCGTCTGCTCGCCGGATGCCTCGGCGGGAACCCTGCTTGCCGCCTGCGGAGTCTGCCTCTTCGGACTCTGGGGAGGACTCATCGCCGCGGTCTTCGTCTATATCGGCAACCGAATCTGCAGCGACAAAGGCTATGCGGGAACCGCGGGTGCACTCGTCGCGACTTTGGTCATCTGGGGACTTGCGAATGCGGGACTCATCGCTCCGCAGTCCTTCATCGCCGGCATGGTCCTTGCAATACTCGTCATTCAGGGAATATCGCATAAATACGCAAGCAGACTGCTTGGAAAACTCTGGAGACTGAGAGCATGATCCCCGAAATCACGGAACTGTCCCTGCCGGCACTCATCTGCGCAGTCGCGGCGCTCTACTCCTGCATAAGAATAGTCCTCGAGAAGAACACACTCAGGAAACTGCCGTTCTTAAACGTCCTCACCTTCGCGGTCACGGGCATAATCGTTCTGATATGCCCGACACCCTTAGGGATAGCGGCGGCATGCGCATACTTCATAGGCTCCACGCTCGAATCCAACGCAATCGCAAGCACATGGGCAAAACGCGCCGAAAAAGAGAAGAAGGACGCGCAGGAGAAGCCTGACGGGGAGGCGGCACAATGAACGGCATACTCATCGTCATACTCGCCGCAGCCGTACTCATCGGCACATTCGGGGCGGCAATCTCCAAAAATCCCTTTGACAAACTGATATACCTGTCAATGATCTTTGCCGGAGCGCTCCCCTTCATAATCGAAAAAGGCTACCTCGACATGGCAATCGCCGCCGCCGTCATAGTGCCCGTGACCACAATCATCACGCTTCAGGCAGTCTGGAGGTGCAGGGAATGACACCCGTATTCCTGCTCGGAATGATTCTTCTGATAATCGGTGCGGCAGCGGTCGCATTCCCGACTAAGAAGACTTACCTTACCCGTCTCATCAACCTTGAGATAGCCGAGTTCGGACTCCTGCTCGTCATGCTGGACTACGACGAGACGCTCGCGCTCATAACCTTCCTCACGGTATCGGCGGTAAGCACCTTCATCTTCGTCCGCGTCCTCGAAAAGAAGGAATGCGAAAGGAGGGGATGCAATTGATAATACGTAAGGTATCCCGCATACTTCAGAACCACAACAATCTGACTGCGGTCTACGCCCTCGTGGTCATAATAGTCGCGGCAATCGGGCTGATAAGCATAGCCGCGGGTGAGATAACCTTTGAGAAGGACCAGCTCTATCCCAAGACAATAAACCCCGACAGCCCGCTCAACCCCTACGACCGCGGCGGCTCGCCCTTCGTGCCCGCGGAGATAAAGGCGCAATACCCGGGCAACTTCCCCGCAATCGGCTACATAACGGGATACCTATCGCCCTTTGCAACGGCGCTCATAAAGATCTCGCCCTACTTCGGAACGACCATAGTCGCACACCCGGGCGGCATCCTCGACGAGATACTCTACGCCACGAGAGGTCTGGACACCATAGTCGAGACAAGCATCCTCTTTGTCGCCTTTACCACCGCAATGTTCCTCTTCAGGAGGGATGAAGAATGATTGCGGCACTCTCCGCGGCGGTAGCGGTAACGACGTCAGCAACGGAAACGGCGGCGGGAACCCTGACATCGTTAACCGTCGGAGAGATTGAACTCTTCGGTCTGTCGAATTTCACGATAGGACTCGTCGGCGCAATCATCTGCATCTTCATAAGTTTCTATGCCCTGATGCGCGAGAAGGACGACCTGCACAGGCTCCTCCTCACCGACCTCATCGAGGTCATAGCTCTCATAGCAATCGCCCTCCTCGGAACCGACCTTGCCGAAGCCCTCATACTCCCGGGTCTCGTCGTCGGAGTCGCGGAACTCACGGCAATGTCTCAGATATACATCGTCAAGGAGAAACTCGTCAGCGAACCCGGGAGCTACCTCGACATCGAGGTAATGCACACAGCACCGGCAATAATCGCCGTCGGAATGCTCATCTACGGCATAATCCTCTCGGGATTCACCGGCGGCGCCGTCGCCGGTCTGGGCATGCTCTTCTACTTCGCATGCAAAGGAACCGAAGAGAAGACCGAGATCCTCGAGAAAGTCAGCGGCTACGCATGGGTCATGTGGGTCGTCGCATTCATCGTCTTCATGACACTGCCGGCATACTGGTTCTTCGCACTCATGCTTGCGGGAACGGGCATACTCGCCAAAGTGGCGATCAAGATCTCGATACTCGGAACAATGAGAAAGAACGACGGCAGCGGCGGCAGAAGAAGCATGGGAGGCGACGGCAATGTATGAAGCAATGACCGCCTCCGTGCCAGTATCCGAATCGGCATACGGATTCACGCAGACGGATATCGAGGGACAGGCACTCTTCAGCCTGCCCTTCGGCGACATAGTCAACTTCCTCACGCCGTACACGGCAGTGCTCTTCGTATTTGCGCTGACGTTTACGATAATCGCGCTCATATCAAAGCCCGAACGTCAGGTCGACACGGTGATGGGCGGCGACGCCTACTACACCAAGGACATATCGCGCGAGACCCTGAAATTCCAGCGCTTCATGGCAATCGCCTGCGGACTTGCGACCATGGGCGGAATAATGGCGGGAGACGTCTTCAACTTCACGCTCTTCACCGCCTTCATAGGAATAACGAATATCGGCATAGTCGCGGCGGTAAAGAACAAACACATCCTCGACAACGCCTTTGAATACGGACTTCTCGCAATGATAGGCACCCTGCCGCTCTTCGTCGGCGCAGCTCTCGTCCTTGCGACGACGGGAACGCTCTCGATGTGGATACTCTTCACCCCAGAAGTCGCCGTCCCGCTCTTTGCGAAACTCCTCCTCGTAATCGGAGTCATCGCCGAAGGAATGGCGCCCGTATTCGTGGCAAAAGCCGAGATCACCCGTGCCCCGGGCGCACCCTACATCCTCATGGTCCATGTCAGCTCGCTCCTGATATTCCTGAGGGTAATCGAGATAGTAATCTCCATGTGAGGATAAAACGGTGAGAATAAGACATTGATGAAAAACGGTGAATAAACGACGGTGAATAAGACTGTGAATAAGACTGTGAATAAAATACGGTGATAAAAGATGATTCGAAAAGAAACCGAAAAGAAGATCTCTAAAGGTCAGGCAAAGGCGGCTGCATTAATATCGGCGATCATCTGCATCACGGCATCGGCGCTTGCATTCACGGGACATATCGACGGCTGGCTGGGAGCGGGAATCGTCGTCGTCGCATTCCCAGTATTTGTATTATCGCTCTTCACGGCACTGCGCGAATCGACAAAAGACGGAGATTATCCGTTCGTGGGGTATTAAGGAGTAGGAGCAGGTAGCATGATGATTCTTCTGTATATAATATTCGCAATCATTGTCGGTCTTCTCTTCCACGGAATCCACCGCAAGGTCATAGCGAGAATTCAGACAAGACCCGGACCTCCGATATGGCAGGAATTCCTCCATGTAATGAAGTTCTCCTTCAAACAGACGTGGATACCCAGGACCGCCTCGAAAGTCCTCTTCGTCGCCATCGTCCCCGCCGTCATCGCCATATGGGCGGGAGCGCTCTATGTCCTGCTCACCGGCGGCAGCCTGCTCGTCATCTTCGGAGTATACCTGCTCCACAAGATAACCGAGCACGGTCTGGGACTCTCGTCCGGCTCGCCCTACGGCAAGTTCGGGGCAATAAGGTCGGTTCTCTCCGCGGCATCCGAGATACCCCTAATAGCCTCGATTGCGGGTATATACTTCGTCACGGGCTCGCTAATGATAAGCGACATCGTCGCATATCAGGCGGATCACGGAATCCTCATCATAACCGCACTTCCCATAGCCCTTGCAATGTATGTCATCATACTCTCGAAAGTCCCCTACAGCCCCTTCGGCATAATCGAGGCAAAAGAGATAGTCAGCGGCAACAAAACCGAGCATTTCGGCGCATTCAGGGCGGGGCTCGAAGTCGGCTTCGCACTCAAGACCTTCGTCCTTCTCGCGGTCTTCGTAACCCTCTTCATAGGCGCAATGCCCTTCTGGATGCTCCTTGTCGCCTCGCTGATACTGCTCCTCACAATGTCCTTCATCTGCGCCTTAACGCCGATGCTGTCGCCGTATGACGCCGTGACAATCCAGATAGGGGTAATAATCATAGTGATAATCTACATGGCTTTCATCGCATTCGCGGGAGGTATGCCGTAATGGAAATCGAAAAGCGACTTAAAATTCAGCATGCGGCAGTTCTCTGCTTTGCCGTCTACGCACTCATCCTCGTATGGCAGTGCGCCGAAAAGACCTCGACGGCACTGAGCGTCTCAATCCTAATCGTCATCTTCGCCGTCACCGCGGGCATTCTCATGACGGGGACGGGCACAAAGGACACGGCGAACGGAAAGAACGGTGCGGACAGCGCCGCATATGCCGCATACGAAAAGAGAGAACATGCCGTTCATATCGGCGAGATGGCTCTGGTATGGCTCTGCATACTGCTCTTCTTCGCATACGGCATATATTGCGTATTCATCGCGGGGGTGCAGTAATGCCCGACTTCGTCTACGAAAAGAACCTCTGCGGCATGAAACTCAATGTTCTTGCCTGCCCGAATCAGGACGCATGCACGGCGGCGATAGCGGAGATTATCGGCGTCGGCAAACAGGTGCTGCGCAGATTCCTCATCGAACAGCTTGACATGGCATACCTCGAGAACATCCCCGCCAGATACGACTCGTGGCGGAAATTCTACGCGGAGAATAAAACCGATAAACTGCCGATAGCGGCGCTGTTCACCGATTATCTCCCCGTGCAGACGCCGGAGATCGCAAAAGTTCAGGGCAGGTATGCCGCACTTATCGCCTCGGGAACCGCAAAAGAGGATGCCGAGAAGGAATGCATAAGCCTTATCGCCGCAATCGTCTCCGACGCGGGCAACCAGCACCATACCGCCGGAAAATCGAATCTGACGAAGAATTCGGCACCCAGATACACGGCACAGGAAGACACGGCGCCGGAAAGGACGGGAGGTCAGGAATGAGCATAATTCAGTCAATAAAAAACAAGGTAAGACAGCGTTCAATCCATGTCTGCTACGTAAACGTCGGTTCATGCAACGGCTGCGATATCGAGATTCTGGCATGCCTTGCACCGCGTTACGATATCGAGCAGTACGGAATCTATGTCCACAACAACCCGCGTGAAGCCGATATTCTCCTGATCACCGGCGCCTACACCGAGCAGTGGGAGGACAAACTCAAGCACCTCTGGGACCTCATCCCCGAACCCAAAGCCGCGATTACAATCGGCAACTGCCCCGTATCGGGCTGCGCCTACAACCGCCGCGGCGCAAGAATAGACCCGCCGGTCTCAAAGCATATCCCCGTCGCCGCCAACATCCCCGGCTGTCCGCCGCGCCCGACCGAGATAATAAGCACCATACTCGAGCTGGCGCCGGTCGTCTTCAAGGACTACGAAGAGAAGAAAGCGAAAGAAGCGGCGGAGACGGAACGCAAGACAAAGGGGGCAAAGAAATGAAGAAAGTCGTCGACGTCTCCCTCCCCATAGGACCCGTCCATCCCTGCTTCAAGGAACCGGCAAGAATCAAATGCGAGACCATGGGCGAGAAGGTTCTCTCCGCCGAGGTCGAGATGGGCTATGTCAAGAAAGGCATAGAGAAGATAATGGTCGGCAGACCCTGGCAGGAGGTCATGTTCCTTGCCGAAAGAATCTGCGGAATCTGCTCGGTTATTCACAACATGGTCTTCATCGAGACCGTCGAGAGAATAAGCGACATAGAAGTCCCCATTCGCGCACAGTACCTGCGTGTAATCGTCAACGAACTCGACAGGATGCAGTCGCACCTGCTTGCAAACTACTCCTACTGCTACACAATCGAGCACGAGACCCTTGCAATGTATCTCATCAACCTCCGCGAGACCGTCGTCGACCAGCTCGAGCTCATCACCGGCGCCAGAATCACCTGCGCGTATATCATCCCGGGCGGCGTCAGATTCGACCTTCGCGACGAAGACGCGGTGACCCTGAAGGCGGCGCTGGACAAATGCGAGAAGGACATATCGCGGTTTGTCAAGATCTTCGAGGAAGGCCCGCTGATTGCGCTGAGGAGCAAAGACGTGGGCATAATCACGAAAGAGGAGATTATCGCCTCGCAGGCGGCGGGTCCGACTGCACGTGCCAGCGGCGTGGACTTCGATCACCGCCTCAACCATCCGACATATCAGAAACTCGGCTTTAAACCGATAGTCCTGAATTCCTGCGACAACTACGCAAGAATCATGCTCCGGTTCAAAGAGCTCTTCCAGAGCATAGAACTCATCCGCGAATGCCTCAAAAGACTCGAAGGGCTTAAAGGGGAGACAATCCGCGGCGGCGGCGAGGTCGGCGAAGGCGAATTCACGTGGACGGGTGAGGCTCCGAGAGGCGGACTTACCTATCACGTAAAGACGAACAAATACGGTCATGTGGAGGAGATATCGGTTCAGACACCCTCAATCATGAACATGGATGCCTGTGCGCACTATATGCTCAAAGGCGCGGATTCCGCGGCGGACATCACCGCCGTCTTCATAAGTTCCGACCCGTGCATATCCTGCAACGAGAGGTAAGGAAAGGAAGAAGGAGTAAGGAAAAAGGAAGGAGAAAGGAGAAAGAAAAATGTTCTCGATAATCTGCTATCTCAAAGAATTTCTGCGGGCGGAGTGGATAAAGAAGTTCCTCTTCGCCAAGACGCCGCCGCTCGTGACACCCCCGCACTACCGCGACTTTCCGCAGCTGACGGGAAAGGAATGCTCACACGAGCTTCGCTGCATGATGATCTGCCCCGTTCCCGACGCCATCAAGGTCCTTAAAGGCGAAGACGGCAAATGGAGACCGGTCATCTACAAGGGTCACTGCTTAAGGTGCGGTCTCTGCGTCGAAGCCTGCCCCGACAATGTCCTTACCTCGGGAAGAATCCTCGAGCAGAACGAGATCGACAGGACGAGCCTTCTGGGAACATATCACCTCGTCATCGACAACAAACTATGCATGAAATGCGGAAACTGCTCGGTCGCCTGCCCGATAAACAAGGAGATAGACCCGCGTCTGGCACATAACGCGACCTCCTCGAACGATGACGTGATAATGCGCATCAAAAACTCGAAACTGACAATCCTGCACCCCGAAAAGTGCACGGGCTGCAAGACCTGCGAGGAGACATGTCCGAACAGGGCAATAAGAGTCTACAGGCGCGTCGAAGCCGTTCAGGACTGAAAAATTAAACAAAGCACAACACGATAAAGCAAAACCAAATAAAGCAATATCAAAAAAAGTAAAATCAGACAAAGCAAAATCAAATCAAGCAAAATCAAATAAATCAAAATCAAATAAATCAAAATCAAATAAATCAAAATCAAATAAATCAAAATCAAATAAATCAAAATCAAATAAATCAAAATCAAATAAAATTCTTTTTCAGCGCATTATTTCAACGGAACAATGCTTTCAGGATTCGATGATCTTTGTCATCTTTTTTGAATCGTTTGATTTTTCGGGATTAAGCAGCGTCTGCTTCATCCATTCCGCATACTCTTTGCGTATCTGCTCCCGCTCCTCTTCCGTGAGGTCTTTTCTCTTCTGCGCTGTCAGATACTTCTTAAGCTCGGCAATTATCGACTCGGCAAGGCGATAGTCAGAGACCTCCAGATAGATTGTCGCTCCCGCTACATCGATAATCTCTCCGCACTGTGGACAAAGCCGCTGCGGACTGTATTTATCGACATAGGTAAAGGTCGAACATCCGGGGCACTTGAGTATCAGATACACGATATTTTAGTGGTATACCTTAAATGATATTAATATTCCCCCTGTCGCAAATCGAAAATGATCATTTTTTACGGATTGAGCAAGTATATCCATACTATGAGTATAGAAGTCATTCCCGTAAGAGATCTCCCGATATTTCAGAAAGGGGACTCGTTCGCCGCAGAAATCTGCAAAAAAGCCGAACTTCAGGACGGCGACGTAATCTGTCTTGCCTCGGCGGTGTATTCCAAGACAAAGGGATACTTCAGATCCTACGACTCGATAACGCCGGGCAAAAAAGCAATCGAGATAGCGGAGAAATGCGGCGAAGACCCGCGATTCATTCAGGTAGTCCTCGACGACACCGTCGACATCATACAGGAATACCCCTTTGTCCTCTCGCAGTTAAAATGCGGTCATGTGGGGGTCAGAGCTGGCGTCGACAACAGCAACATCGAGATAGGATACATCGTAAGCCTTCCCCCCGACCCCATGAAAGCCGCCGAAGAGGTAAGGGAAGAGTTCAAAGCGATAACGGGAAAGGACATCCGCGTAATCATCACGGACACCTGCGGCAGATCCTTCAGGCGCGGTCAGACCGGCGTTGCCATAGGATGGGCGGGAATGAAAGCCATCTGTGACTTCAGGGGAAAGAAAGACCTCTTCGGACGCGTCCTCGAGATAACCGAGGAAGCCGTCGTCGACGAATTCTCGGCATTCGCCAACTTCATCATGGGCGAGAGCAACGAAGGCATCCCCGCCGTCATCTTCCGCAACTGCCCGCACTGGGAGGGACACGACAACCTTTACTTCACGCCGAAGGAAGACATCACGAGAAAAGCCCTCAAGAAACTCAACAACCTCGAATAACGGCAAAACGAAGGGCAAAACGAAGCAACGGCAAAATAATCGGATAAATAAAAAATAACAAAAAACGGAATCCTAATCAAATAAATAACCGAAAATACCCAAAAAATAACACCGATAATTACATGAAACAATAACCGAAAATAAACAGAAAATAATGTTAAAAACGTAAAAACAAAGAAAATATTCAAAATATTCAAAAGATCGGAAATACCAGACGGTATTCCGATTACTCAACACACTTTTCCTTCCGACTTAAAGAATTTTAAAAGATCAGAAGATATGGTTTAAGACCGCAATGATAATTCCGATTGCCGCCGCAAAAACCAGAACCAGCTTCGGTGAGATATGTAAGGAACGCTTGTCCTCGCTGTCATAATATGTAACAAGACCTGCGGACGAAACCATTCCGCCGCCTTTGTTCTTTACTGCCATGCCTATTATATTGGTTTTCGACATATATAAAATAAAGGCAAGAATAAAATAAAGCAGGAAACAAAGTCAGGCAAAGGATGCGGAGAATGATAGCGGGCGACACATACACAATAGCGGGCAAAGTCTGTCTCGGACGCGAATTGGAACTCGCGGATGCCGAAATCGACGTCGAAAACGGCATCATAAAGAGCATCAACGAGACCGGGAGCGCAGGAGACGCCGCAAAACCCTGGATCTTCCCCTGCTTCTTCAACGCACACACCCACCTCGGCGACACCGTCGCCATGGACATCGAGACAAAGCCCGGCATGACCCTCTCCGACCTTGTGGCACCCCCGAACGGACTCAAGCACAGAATCTTAAGCGAAACGCCGTCGGAAACCCTCACCGACGCAATCACGCAGAGCCTGAAGTTCATGAAGAGGAGCGCGACCGCGGGATTCTGCGACTTCCGCGAAGGCGGCGAAGAAGGCGTAAACGCGCTCAAGACCGCACTCGACAACTCCGGCACCGGACTCAAAGCCCTCATACTCGGACGAAACGGCGGCGAGCACGTCGCGGACGGCATAGGAATCTCGAGCACGAAAGAAGGAGAGCAGGTCCTTGAGTTTGCCGCTGAAACCAGAAAACGCGGCGGATTCGTCGCGTTCCACGCCGGCGAAAAGGACACGCGCGACGTCGACGCCGCAATCGATGCGCAGCCCGACCTCCTCATACACATGACGCACGCCACCGACTCACAGCTCAGACGCTGTGCGGACCTGGGAATCCCCATCGCCGTCTGCCCGCGTTCCAATCACATACTCGGTCAGAGCACCTCAAACGAGCACCCTCCGATAAGAAAAATGCTCGATATCGGCTGCGAAATCCTTCTGGGCACGGACAACGTCATGTTCGTCCAGCCCGACATGTTTGCGGAGATGTCCTTCGTCAGCTACGCATACGGTCTCACACCAGACGAGATACTCAACATGGCAGTCGCCGGCTCAAAACTCATTAACAGCCCTTTTTTCATCGAAGAAGGCAACATCGCCGCCTTTTACACAATAAACCCAAGGACATCGAATCTGCGCTTCAGCAGATCTCCGAAAAAATCCGTCGTCAATCGCGGCGTTTTTCCGGAATTTTAGAGAATATATTTTATGCAACAAAAAATAAAGTTGTTCAGTCAATTTTAGGGAGGTATTAGATGTTCACCAATATTCTCGTAGCAATTGATGGTTCGGAATCAGGCAAAAAAGCATTCGAAGCCGCACTCGGAGAGGCAAAAGCATACCCGGGGGCAACGGTAAATGCAATCTACGTCGTCGAAAACGGGGGCTTAGACGACCTGCCGCCTGACAACGACAAAGAAACACTTTACAACAGATTCGAATCAATAGGCAGAGAGATTCTTTCGGGCTATGAAAAGACCGCGGAATCTCAAAACGCCAAATTCAATGCCGTGATCAGATACGGTCACGCCGGCAAAGAAATAACAAAATATGCCGAAGAACTCGGTGCTGACTTAATCATCATGGGCTCTACCGGCAAAAGCAACATTGAAAAATTATTACTCGGCAGTGTCACGGAATTTGTCATCCGTCACAGCAACGTATCAACCCTGGTGGTGAGATTATAGAAGAAAAATTAGTCAGAGACTACATGACCGACGATGTGGTATCGGTGGAAACTCCGGGAAGCAGAGACGATGTTCTCAGAATTCTGAAGAGAACAGGAATCAGCGGCGTACCGGTCACAAAAGACGGCAAACTTGTCGGAATCATTACAAGAAAGGATCTCCTCAGAAAATCCGACGAGACACAGCTCAGCATACTCATGACCGCGGATCCGGTCACAATCGGACCCGATGCGACCATTAACGAAGCCGCAAAGATAATGACGAAGAACAAGTTCAGAAGGCTTCCGGTCGTCGAAAACGGCAAACTCGTCGGAATCCTGAGTGTCGCCGACCTTATCGGCGCGGTTGCGCAGATGAAGATCAAGACACCCATCAAAGAAGGCTACACAAAGCAGACCTTTGCTCTCTGGGACAACACACCGCTCCCGCTCGTCGGAAGCATCATGGAGATGTCCGGATACGACTCCATCCCCATCCTGAACAAGGATGCAATCCTTACCGGAATCATCTCCGAGCGCGACCTCATCAAGAACGCACTCATCGAGGACAGCGTCGAGGTAAGCGACCTCTCGACCGGAACCGACGACGACGAATGGACATGGGAGAGCATCCGCGACATGCACACAATCTCGTTCGGAATCTCAAAGGTCCAGCTTCCCGACAAACTCGTGAAGGACGCAATGATAAAGGACGTCGTCGCAGTCCCGCAGAACGCGGAGCTCAGCGAATGTGCCCTTAAGATGAAGCGCTCGAGAGTCGACCAGCTGCCTGTCATCAACGGCAACAGAAAGATGGTTGCAATGCTCTTTGACCGCGATGTTATCAAAGCATTAATAAACTAAACGCATTAATAAGTAAATACTGATTTAATCAAATCCATACAATTCATTTTTCCGGAAATTTCAATATCGCTATCAGTTTTTCGGAGAGATGAAAAGGATTTATTAAATTTTAATGCCGCGACTCCCGAAAAGCGCCTTCAAGCGAAAGCCGGGAAACGGGGCACCTGCGGGTTAACCCGACCCGTGTAGTCTTCTGTGATATCTTTTGACCTGAATTACCAAAGAATAAACTGCTGCAAAACATATTACGGAACCCTGCGAAACCCTAAAATATTTACAAAATTCCACAAACTCCAAAAATCCACAAAACCCTACGACATTACTGATGAAATCCTTGAATCGGGGAGTGTTTTAGAATGCAACAGGAAAACTCGGATATCTTAAAAGGAACCACAACCGTAGGCATCATCTTTGACGGCGGAGTAATCCTAGCCACCGAAAGACGTGCCACCATGGGTAACATGATTGCCAGCAAGACGGCAAAGAAAGTCTATCAGATCTCGGACAGAATCGGTATGACAACGGCAGGCGGCGTCGGCGACGCACAGCAGCTTGCACGTCTGATGCAGGTCGAGAGCAGCCTCTACAATATCAGAAGGAGCAGACAGATGACGGTCGGCGCCTCCGCATCGCTCTTAAGCAATGTGCTCAACCAGCACAGGATGATGCCCTACTACGTCCAGCTCCTTGTCGGCGGCGTAGACAAAAACGGTCCGTCCATCTACTCTGTGGACGCAATGGGCGGAGCCTCGCCCGAAGAGGACTTTGTCGCAACGGGTTCGGGATCGCCCTTCGCATACGGCGTTCTCGAAGACAGATACAAGAAAGGCATCAGCGAGAAGGATGCGACCGCACTTGCGGCACGCGCAATCACCTCGGCAATGAGAAGGGATTCCGCATCCGGCGAGGATATCTGCATTGTATCCATAACCAAAGACAAATATGAAGAAGTAAGCAAAAAAGGAATAACCAACTGATTTTTTTCTTTTTTTAGGATTTGTTTTTTTATGCTGATTGAAGACAGGCTCAAAGAACTTAAAGCTAAGATTAACTCCAAAGTACCGGCAGGAATCAATGTCTCGGATGTCGAATTCGAAGGTCCGGAACTGGTTATCTACACCGACGACCCCAAGAAATTCGCCGACGAGGCGGACCTTATCAAAATCCTTGCGCGGGATTTAAGAAAACGCATAGTCGTAAGACCCAATATCCTCGAAGACCCCGAGAAGGCGACAACGAAGATAAACGCCGTCGTACCCGAAGGCGCGGGAATCACGGACATGTTCTTCGATCCCGACACGGGAGAGGTCTTAATCGAGGCTGAAAAGCCCGGCGTCGTCATAGGAAAGAACGGCGCAACCCTCCGCGACATCACAAAGGAGATAGGCTGGACACCCAAGGTCGTGCGAACGCCGCCAATCGAGAGCGTCACCGTCAAACAGACAAGGCAGTATCTCAGAGCGTTCAAGGACGAGAGAAAGGAATTCCTGAGAACAATCGGAAGAAGGATTCACCGCGACATCACAAGCAAGGACAGATGGCTCCGTGTGACCACTCTCGGCTGCTGCCGCGAGGTCGGACGCGCGGCATTCCTCCTGACAACCCCCGAAAGCAAGATTCTCATCGACTGCGGCGACAAGCCCGGCAGCGACGGCGTTCCCTACCTCTACGTCCCCGAGATCTACCCGCTCAACACCCTCGATGCCGTCGTTCTCACGCACGCACACCTCGACCACTGCGGTCTGATTCCGCTCCTCTACAAATACGGATATCAGGGACCCGTCTACAGCACGCCTGCGACAAGAGATCTTGCCGTCATGCTCCAGCTCGATTACCTCAATGTCGCGGTAAACGACGCAAATCAGGTGCCGTATTCCTCAAAAGAGGTTCAGGAATACCTAAAGCGCTCGATTACCCTCAACTACGGCAGTGTCACCGATATCGCCCCCGACGTCAAGCTCACCTACCATAACGCGGGGCACATCCTCGGCTCGGCAATCGCACACTTCCACATCGGCGACGGTCTCTACAACATCGCCTTCACCGGCGACTTCAACTACGGCAAAACAAGACTCTTCGGTCCCGCAACCTCGCAGTTCCCGCGTCTAGAGACCGTCTTCATGGAGAGCACGTACGGCGGTTCCGAGGACATTCAGCCCTCGATGGCGGATGCCGAGACTAAACTCTACGAGATAATCAACGAGACCATAAAACGCGGCGGCAAAGTCATCATACCGGCGTTCGCCGTCGGCAGATCGCAGGAGGTCATGCTCGCAATCGAGGAGGGAATGCGCCTTGAAAAGATTCCTAAGGTCAAGGTCTACCTTGACGGCATGATAAAAGAGGCAACCGCGATTCACACAACCTACCCCGAATACTTAAACCCCGACCTCAGAAAGGAAATCTTCCAGGAAGGCCACAACCCCTTCCTTGCCGAATGCTTCGTGCAGGTCGACTCCCCGGCAATAAGGCAGGAAGTCATAGGCGGCGACCCCTGTATCATCATCACCACGAGCGGTATGTTAAACGGCGGTCCCGTCATGGAATACCTCTACGGTCTTGCGCCCTATGAGCAGAACTCCCTCGTATTCGTCGGTTATCAGGCGGACGGAACAATCGGACGCAGAATCCAGAAGGGCTGGAAGGAAGTGCCGATGGGAAGACGCGAGACCATCATCCTTAACCTCGAGATCCACACCGTAGACGGATTCTCCGGACATTCCGACAGAAAACAGCTCATGGCATGGGTCAACCATCTCAACCCGAGACCCGAGAGAATCTTCACCATCCACGGCGAAGAGAAGAACACAATCGATCTCGCAAGCTCAATCTACAAGCGGTTCAGAATCGAGACCCACTCCCCCAAGAATCTCGAGACATACCGCATGGTATAATTTATAATTATTCAGCAAAGATTCCGCAAATTTCCGATAAACATTCTGTCGCTAAACCATTATCGGCATAATATAAACCGGCATAACCATAATACCAAAAATATACTAAAAGAATACAAACAGAATGCAACCGGAATACAAACTTTTTTTATTTTTTTATTGCGGCATCAATCTCAACTAAATTTACTCAACTCAATTTAATCAAATCAATTTAATCAAATCAATTTACTCAAGTCAACTTACTCAAGCCAACTTACGCAGATCTGTCGCTATCGTATCGTATCAATTTTCAATGATCCTCTAAAGGACAAAAGAGTCTGATTCAAAAAATAACAGAGTATAACTCTAAAGAATAAAAAAAACGGGATAAAGCATGCAAGAGCATGCAAAACGATTTGGTTTTGATTAGAATTTTACTTTATATATAATTTCATCGTTTTCCCAGAAACGAATCTTCATTTCCTTTCGGGCACAGTTGGCACCGACATTCAGACTGGTAGTCCAGATGGTGGCATCATCACGAAGAGGCTTTTCATCCTTTTCTACTCCGTAGCCGTAGAAAGCAAGCAGCTTTTCATATTTGCTCATGCAGGATGGATCAAACTTGCCGTTAGCATCGTAGCGAACATGCAGTGAAGCATAGGACGCAGCTCTTAGCGCCTCAAAATTGTATTCGTTATGTGCCCAAAGGTTAGTCAGGTTCGTCAGAATTCTCCAGTACTCATCGTAATAAGGCTTCAATTCTGCCCGTTTCTCAAGATCGGTACACAATTCATACTCTTTGTATTTTGCGGAAAGCTCCGTCAGAGACACCTGTGCACCGTTAACATTGAACTTGTAGGAACCGTCATCGATCACCAGACGACCGGTCTTAATGGCATCGTCATAAAATTCCTTGATCTTCGGATCATACGAGGATTTTTTGGCTTCTTCGTAAAGCTCAGCGGCAACGATCAGACGACCGTCGTCCATAACCGGGAATGTGTGGACATATTCGCTTCTCCAGTCCATCTGAGGGGTTCCCTTATCGTCCTGGAAAATAATCTGACTGTACGGGTGCAGGTGTGTCCCATCAGTCACACGCTCGCATTCGCCCAGCCACATAGTCTCGTTTCTCCACATGATAGGCTTCATGGCGTCCATTGCTTCTTCCAAAGTTTCAACGGGACCTATAACCTTAGAGACCATTGCCAGTCTTCCAAGCCCAGCACCGTACGTATCAAGGGCGTTCCACTTTGGTGTGATGTAATAGTTTGCTTGACCGAACTGGTATGGAATATAGTTGATCTCGTCCTGTGCAAACTCAATGAGTCCGTACTCACCAGTCGCATCGCCGATCAAAAAGCACATATTGTTTTCACAGACAGCTAAGCTGACTCCGGGCGGAGGTGTGATGGTGTACCAGTCATAGCTGTTGTTCAGGAACTCGACAGCTTCTTTTACTGTGGCACAGTTTTGTGAAACCAACTGGCATATATTTGTGGTGCAGCAACGAAGTTCGCTCCACGGGGTTCCGTCGTCACGTGTTTTCTCCCCATGGGAAGAATGCAATCCGTAGCAAACGAGCATATCATTCTTTTCACGCAGATCCACTTCAATGTAAAGACCTTTTTCATTCATACAGTCGCACGCCGACATAAGCACCATACTAAGCATATTCGGATCCAATACTTCCAGCTTCTGCACTTCCGCGTATGGAAGATAAAAGCCTGGCGCATAGGATACACAAAAGTTAGTGTACTTGCCGAATGTGGTCTTAAACACATAGGCCGGGTTCTGAGAGATATCCAGATCCATATTTCGACCGATGACAACCTCTCCTTTGCTGTTCTTTTTGGCCATGGCAGTGCATCCGCCTTTTGGCAATTTCACATGATCGGCAAGTGCGTTACCGGCAGCAATCCCCTTTTTCAGCACAGATGGATCGGTGAAGTCCGGGAGTTCTATTACATAATTTCCCAGATCTCTGAATCCTTTGTGCTCGATAATTTTGGAGTTCCATGTTTTTTCGCATTTTGGAATAATAGACATATTATTAGCCCTTTTTTTTAAAATCTGTTTTCAAACACTATAATTCTATAGAATCTACTCAATCGAAAGACAATATTTTCAAACAGAGGATATTCCTAATTACGTATGAATAAAGTAATCCGATTTTACTTTTGACTGTTACTTGAACTGAATACTGAAAAATATCCGAAAAACCACTCTTTTTTGCTTCTTAAATACATCTCAGATTCTTCTCAAATGCTTCTCAAATATTTCTCAAATGCTTCACGCTTCACAAATACTTCTCAAATGCTTCTCAGATTCTTCTCAAATATCATAATTTTCTCAAATATCTTAAATATCTGAAATGCCCTATATCCCCATAGGATTCGGATATGGGGGACGAAAATACCTGCGCAAAGACCGGCGGAAATATCAGTGAAAATAGCGGTGAAAATAGCGGCGAAAATACCGGTGCAAATACCTGCGGGAATACCCGCAGAAAGACTGCGGTTGTCGTCACCATACTTGCCGGCGCATTCGCGGTAATGGCGATGTCAAACGCCGTCGTGCCCGTTCTCAATCTGCTCGCGAAGGATTCGCCGCAGATACAGGGCATAATCTATTCCGCCTATTTCCTCGGCGCTTTTCTTACCGTCCTTCCCGCAGGCATGATCTCCGACAGGGTCGGCAGAACCTTGCCGATACGTGCGGGTCTTATTCTGACCGTTGTCGCGGGCATCGCAATGATTCTGCTCGCGAACCCGTATCTTATTGCGGCGGCACGCTTTGCCGAGGGAATAGGCGCGGGACTCTTTGTGGCATCCGCACTTGCGTGGATTAACGAACAGGAAGAGCACAAAAAAATCTCCGGCTACTATTTTGCCTGCATAAATCTCGGATTTTTGAGCAGCCTAATCCTTACGGGATACTTCAGCGGCTACAGTCTCATGACCGGCGTACTCATATTCACGGTTCTTGCCGCCGCTTCTCTTATACTCTCCATGGGCACGATACGCGGGAACACCGGAAATGCAGGGAACACGGGGAACGACGCCGCCGAAGAAAAAGCAGATCAGTCTCCGCTCTCGGAGATAATACTCGGATCCCTCGCGCTCTTCTTCTCGGTCGCGGTCCTATCAGGCACAACGGGTGTCGTTATCTCGTTATATCCCGGATTTTCCGGCATAAGCGCTCTTGCCGCCGGAATACTGATAGGACTCATGGATATCGGCACCATAACTTCATCGCTTTACGCATCGCGAAGAGCGGGAAGAGGTGTCCGGTTTGAGATCCCTGCCGGCGCTCTTATCATAGCCGCGCTTGTCCTCGTAATTCTGCTCATACCCGCAGGAAATCTGATTGCGGCGGGACTTCTCTTCATCGGCATCGGCGCCGCATACGGCACGGTCACGATTGCCCAGGTCGATTACCTCTCAAAGACAAAATACGGGCAGGGAGCCGTCCTCGGAATATACAACCTCTTCGGATACGCAGGCATGGCTTTCATGCCGTTTGCATCCGGCATCCTTGCCGAAAGTTCGTATCCGAGTGCTTTTATCGCAACGGCATTGCTCTGCCTTACGGTATGCGCAACGGCGGTTCTCGCGGCAAAAGGCAGAAAAGACTGAACAAAAAAAAGTTTTTGAGAGTTTTGATTGTTTTTGAGATTTTTAACAGCTTTTTGAGAGTTTTGATAGTTTTGAGAGTTTCCGATTGTTCTGATTTTACTTAATGCCGAACAGCGCCTTCAGCAGCTCGATATATGACGAGAATGTATTCTGAAGTTTCGTCATCTCACTTGAGATCGGCAGTTTCATGACATGCGATGCCACGGGTGTCGGCTCCGGCGTCGGCGTGGGAACCGGTGTCGGAGTCGGTGTGGGTGTCGGCGTGGGAACCGGCGTCGGCGTTGCCGTAGGCTCGGGTGTCAGGTCGTATATGACGAAATTACCCCACGATGCCGCTTCAGTAAGGTAAATGTATTCCTCGGCTTCTCCGTAGTCGCCGCCGCTGCCGATGTTGACGAGTTTTACCTTAACCTTGCCCTTCATCTTATCGACATCATCCGGGGTGTAGATTACCGAAAATTTCTCCTTGGATGATGAAGTCCAGTAAGGATCGTCCACGGACCATGACCTTGATTTGACTGAACTGCCTGCTTTATCATACAGACAGAGCTCATAGATCTTGTCATATCTCGAATACTTTACATAGTCCGGATAACCAGCCCAGTCCGAGAGTTTTATCTGATAGAGTTCATATCCGATTTTGGGCGAAAGTTCCGCAGATACCGGCGCCGCCGCAAGCGAGAATATCAAAACTCCGAGGAGCATGAGGATAAGCAAAGATCCTATGGCCAGTCTTCCCGCATTGCCTTTCTTCTCCGGAATATTGCCGTTCATACTGTTGTTCATATCGTTCATATAAATGCCACCTCGCCGCTTATCACAACATAGTAGAAGACCGCAAACATGATGATTGCGGGCAACACCGCCGCTATTACCGCGAATTTTGTATCCTGTATATAGCCCGCCATGAGTCCCTTTATCTGAAGGAAGATAAGGAAGAGCGGTGCAATGAAGATTCCTACGAGCGGAATAAGCCCGATTGTTCCCAGCGCCGTTGTCGAATAAATCGTCGTGCCGAGGGATTCGGGCAGGCTGAGTCCCTGACGCGTAATCTTTGTGAGCAGGAATACCAGAATGCCGTATACGAGCACACAGATAATCGAGAATATCAGATACTCGAGGATGAGTCTGACGAGTTCGCCGCCGTTGGAGAGCAGGGCACCGAATATCGCGTTCTTCGGCGCTACCGACGAACCGATGACGGCAGCTATCACAACGTTTACGACCGAGAACAGAACCAGCATCAGAATGCCGTAGATCAGAACCGATACCGTGCTGTCCGAACTCGAGGACTCGAATGTCTCGGACGGGTATCTGATAAAGCCGATTATCTTCTCGGGAAGGGAGAGCGAACCCTGCGAGTATTTGTATTCGCCGAAAGACTGCCGTCCCGAATCATACGACGATCCGTAATCGGAATCATAACCGCGTTCGTATTCGTCTCCCCTGCTGCCGCCGTAGCGGTCGTAATCGCCGTAGCCGTCGGAGTATCGGTCGGAATAACTGTCGGAGTAATTGCCACCGTTATTGCCGTAATTGTCGGAGTAATTTTCAGAGTAATTGTTTGAGTAGTTGTCCGAGTAATTTGAGTAATTGCCGGAGTTGTTCTGCGAATAACCGTCCTGATAACCGTTGCCGTAACCTTCGTTTCCGTAACCGCCGTTACCGTAGCCCCCATCGGATCCGTAGCCGCTCATGCCGTCATTGTAACCGCCGTAGCCGCCGGAACGATTTGCGCCGTAGACATCGGTGTTCTCGTCCGAGTATTCGTTATACGGCTGACCGTTCGGATACTGCGTGCCGTTTCCGGGATACTGCTGAGAGTTCTGCCCGTAGTTATCCGAATATCCCGGGTCATTTCCGTAGCCGCCGCCGTACTGCGGTGCCTGTCCGTAACCTCCGGAAGCGTTCTGACCGCCGGCACCGTAACCGCCGTTCTGACCGTAGTCCTGACCGTATCCCTGTGTCTGCCCGAATGCGCCGGTCGCCGGTGCCTGCTGATATCCGCCGCCCTTGTTACCCGTGACCGAGAGGAGCTGCCTTAAAACATTGTCACGCTCCTCGTCGAAATCAAAGGTCATTGTCATCGACGCGGTTTCATTCAGGTTATAGCAGACCGTAACCTCGATGCACGGCTCGTAATAGCCGTTTACAATCGCCTTTGCGCTTTGTATTACATCATACGGATATTCGTAGGGTTCAACTCCGCCTGCGGCAAGATCCAGCCTCAGTTTGCTCTCATCCATTGTCAGATGATAGAGCTGCCCGCCGACCCGTACTTTTGACGTTAGATAACTCAAGATACCATTCCTTCAATTGCTCTGAAAAATTATTCGTAATTAATTATTCTGCTTTTAAGGTTTAACTTATTAAAATATTATGCTTTTCAATACCGCCGAAAGCATGCAGAAAAATTTACGCATTTACGCGTCGCCGGAAGAAGAGCGTCAAAAAAGCGTCAAAAAAAGAGAAAATTGCGGTTAAATTATCGAATTGATCAGACTGACATAGCTGTCGTAGATATACTGGATATATCCGAGAAGATCGGATATCAGCGGCAGCCTCATCAGTCCGGCATTCTCTTTGCCGGCAAGCGGACGCGGAATCGGACCGTTTAAGGCATCCTCCTTGGATGACGAATCCGTATCCTTCGGCGCCTGTGTGGGCGATACTGTAGGCACGACAGTCTCCGAAGGTGTTACCTCAACCGTCGGAATTGTTGTCGGCACCGGCGTCGGAGTAGGGGTCGGTGTCGTGGTCGGTGTTGCCGTCGGAGTCGGAGTTGCGGTCGGCTCCTCTGTCGGCGCGGTTGTCGGGGTTGCCGTCGGAGTAGAGGTTGCGGTAGACTCCTGTGTCGGCGTTGGTGTAGGTGTCGGTGTTGCCGTTGTCGGAACGGGTGTCGGCGTCGGTGTGGCAATCGGCGTTGACGAAGGCGTCAAAATGTGAATCGGATGAGTATTCCATGCATCTTCGACCAGATAGACTCTTTTCATAACATCATTGTGGTTATTATCGGTATCCGTGACCTCGAGTTTTACCTCGACTCTGCCGTTGTACTTCTTCACTTCTTCATCGGTGTAGATATACACGGGATCCGCTGCCTTTTCCCAGCTCATGCCCGAAGGCCAGTACGAAGGCGAAAATTCCCATTTTCGATCTTTTATGCCGGCGGCATCCGTAGTGCTTTCATCTTTATAATGCACCTCGTAGATTGTTTCGTATTCCGAATAATCCTTATAATCCGGCAGTCCCGCCCAGTCGGCAAGATTGATCCGATATATTTCCCAATCGAAATCGACGGTTAAATCCGCACTTGCTGGCACTGTCAGTGTTGCGGCAAGGAAAAATGCCGCCAATATCATTCCGAATTTCATCGTTTTCATGCGTACACCACCGCACCGCTCATTATAAAGAAATAAAACAGCCCCGAAAGAACCGCAAACGGAACCGCGGAAGCAATCAGGGAGACCGACGTCTCCAGTTCATAGGCACTGCAAAGACCTTTCATCTGAAGATAGAGCATGTAAAACGGCGCCAGAAAAACGCCGACAAGCGGGATCAGACCGACCGTTCCGAACGCCGTTGCCGAGTAAAACGTTATTGACATCGACTCATGGAATTCAAGCTCCGAGCCTAAAGCATTCAGCATGATGCGGGTGCAGAGACCGTAGATTACGATCGCCGCCGCCGTCATCACGAAGATGATGATTGCGGTCACGACAAGACCTCCGAAATCCCTGAAGAGATGCCCGAAGAAGGGGTTGTCCGGCGCCGCCAGCATCCCGACAAATCCGCAGATTACGGTGTTTACGACCGCAAACAGGAAGGTGACGGCGATGAAGTAGAAGAGGCTCTTATCCGGCGTATCTCTGCCGACAGCCTCGAAGGTCTCGGACGGATAGCGCAGGAAATCGATATATTTCTCCGAAATCGAGAGCTCTTCAACAGGTTCGTGATCATCGGAGAGATGATAATAGCGGTTGGAATTCGAATCGGAATGTAAACCGGAATATGAATTTGAATATGAACTTGAATATGAACCCGAATATGAACCGGTATGCGAACCTGAAGACGATCTTGAATATGAACCGGATGAACCCGAATAGGAACCTGTATGCGAGCCGGAAAATGACGTATTTCCTGAGCTATATCCGGATAAGAAAGAATCTGACGCATGACCCGACCCCGAGGAGTGACCGTGCGATGACGATGACGATACCGACGATGACGACGATGCGGATGACGGCGATGAATACGATGCGCCGGGTGCCGGGGATGCCGTGAACGATGAGGATGCGGGCGAATTCTTTCGTGCCGTCAATTCCTCCAGCGCTTTCTTCATCTCATCGGCGCTCTTAAAATCGATATCTATTACGGCATCTCCGAAATCGCCGTAGTTCACCGTTATCCCGATGGAAGGTATCGACCCCGCGGACTCTTTTATCTTAAGAATTGAATTGTATGCATAAAAATACGGCTCAACCGACTCGGATATTGAGTTAAGCCGCAAACCGTCCCGTTCGAAGACAAGACACAGGCTCTGACCCCCTACAGTGACAATATAGTTTTCACCGCTGTGACCATACGTCATATCGTTATCACTCTTATTCCATATTAGATATGCATAATATGCAAAGAAGATATTTATTATCGTTTCAGTTTTAAAGCCGCAGGCAGACTCACGTTACGGTCCGGTGCGCACGATGTGCACTATCCTCACCGTACTCAAGGTTAGCATTGTGCGTAAGGTGCGGACCCGCATGTCTTAAGCGGCAGTCCTCTGTAAAAATCAAAAAACAGTTTATATTGAAAAACGCCGATATAGAATATATCGGGCGATTACGGTAACCGATATCGCAAGTGACCGGCAAATGGTATCAAGTCATTATATTTCAAGTCATTATATTATATGAATTAAGGACGCAGGATGAATTGCGCTATGATGAATTAAGGACGTGAGACTATTATCGAGATTGAATACAGAATACTGGTTTATATCATATTAAACCTCTTTGTCGCCTTCGTTTACGCAAACGACAAGAGAAAAGCGGTCAACAAGGACTGGAGAACACCCGAGAGTTCGCTCATCACATGTGCCCTCTTCGGACCCTTCGGAGCAATCGCGGCAATGCACATCATGCACCACAAGACCCACAAACCCAAGTTCTATCTGGTGTATCTGTTCGCGGTCATACATATCGTGCTCATCGCAAAACTTGCCGGTCTCTTCTGACCGGCATTAAAATTACTTTTTGAAGCAATTGCTTTTGAAAACAAATCACTTTTGCAATCAGATTAATTTTTGAAAAGAACTGCTTCTGCAATCAAATTACTTTTTGAAAACAAGTGCGAGGGAAGGGATTCGAACCCTCGAATACCTACGTAAATAGGCCCTGAACCTATCGCCTTTGACCTGGCTCGGCAACCCTCGCTCCAATAAAATTGTGCTTTAATAAATAGGCGTTCCTATAAAATAAACTTTGGTCTTTGTGCGGATTGGCAAACCAAAATCGCAAATCAAAATACGCCGAATCCGGCGGGATCGTCTTTCGGATCGCAGAAAAATTAAAAGAGGTTTGATTTGTTTTATTGGTTTGATTTGTTTGATTGTCTTGATTGGTTGATTAGTTTGATTGATTGGTTTGATTATTTTCTGTCCTTATGAGATTCAGTCACGTTTCTCCGCGTTCTTCGCAGCCTCGGCATGGGACTTCATTGCCTCGACATGCTTCTTAATCTCGGCATCGCGAAGGACATTGCGTCTTATCTTGCCCGAGATCGTCTTCGGAAGGTCATCCACGAACTCGATCACACGCGGATACTTGTAAGGCGCCGTCGTTCTCTTCACATGCTTCTGAATATCTATTACCAGGGAATCAGACGGTTCATACCCGTCCTTAAGCACCACAAACGCCTTTACGACCAGTCCGCGGATCGGATCGGGTGAACCTACGACGGCTACCTCTTTCACGCTCGGGTGCTCCATGATTGCCGATTCCACCTCGAACGGACCGATTCTGTAACCGGAACTCTTGATGACGTCATCGCTCCTGCCAACAAACCAGAAGTAACCGTCATTGTCCATATATGCCTTGTCGCCGGTATAGTAGAAACCGTTCGAGAACGCCGCTTTGTTCTCCTCGGGATTGTCCACATACTCCATGAACATGCCGACGGGCTTCGGATTGACCTTAATCGCCATTCTGCCGACCTCGCCGATGCCGACCTTCTTTCCGTTGTCGTCGTGAAGCTCGATATGCCATCCCGGTGACGGCTTACCCATCGAACCGGGCTTGACCTCCATGCACGGGAATGTGCCTATACAGAGAGTAAGCTCGGTCTGACCGTATCCCTCGTAGATTGTAAGACCCGTTCCCTCTTTCCAGACCTTGATGACCTCGGGATTGAGCGGTTCGCCGGCACTGCAGCAGTGACGGAGAGATTTAAGGTCGAACTTGTGCAGATCCGCCATAATCAGCATACGGTAGATTGTCGGCGGACAGCAGAACGAGGTAATCTCATACTTCTCGAGAATCGGAAGGATCTCGGTCGCATTGAACTTGCCGCGGTAGTCGTAGACGATACTGCATGCACCCTGGATCCACGGACCGAAGAACTTGCCCCACGATGATTTGCCCCATCCGGTATCGGAGAGCGTGAGATGCACGTCGTCTTTCTTCAGATCGAGCCAGAAGGCGCCGGTTGTCAGATGTCCGAGAGCAAGGGCATGGTCATGCATAACCATCTTTGCATCGCCGGTGGTTCCCGAGGTGAAGTAGATAACCATCGGATCGGATGAACGCGTCTTTTCAATGCCGCTCATCACAAGTTTGCTGGATACGGGCGCGGGGTAGTCAAGCTCCACGAGGTAGCTGATCCAGTTGTCGCGAACGCCGTCCACGACAAGCCTTGAGCGAAGCGAGGGACATTCGGGGCAGATCTCCTCGACCTTGGATGCGTTCTCCATATTCGTGACGATCATCTTGAATCCGGCGGCATTAGCACGGTATTTGAGATCTTTGGGCGTCAGCATCGTCGGGCAGGGGATGAAGACCGCACCTAGTTTGATGCATGCCAGCGCAAAGAACCACCACTCGGGAACACGGGGGAGCATGAGAGCAACGCGGTCGCCCTTCTTGATGCCGTATTTGAGAAGCATGTTTGCCGCCTGATTGGACTTGTTGGTAATCTGATGGAATGAAAATGCCTTTTCATAGCCGCTCTGATTAATCCAGACCATTGCACGCTTGTTTCTGTCGATCTTGCCCCATGCGTCCACGACATCGAATCCGAAATTGAAGTACTCGGGGACATCGATCCTGAAATTGTTGTAGACCGTGTCATAGTCCTCCATGTTGGGAATGCTCTTCGGTATTCTGTCGCGAAGTGTCAGGAGTTCGGTTACGCACCTATTGGCGGCATCGGATTTTGCACCGACCGCACCGCCCTCGGCAACACCTGCTCCGCAGAGATCGTTTATCCATTCCGAACGGGATTTACCCTGTTTTGCAGACAAATCATCTATCTTTCCGACGAGTTTGTCATCCATAGTTACGGAAAATCGCACCATTGTGAATAGTGGTTGTGGTGCTATGTATATAATACTTTCCGAGATTGTGCACCACATACATGATATTCACGTAAACAGCGCACCAAAATACATGCGCATATCGGCATGCAGGTATTGGCGGGTGCCTTTGTCAATGAACACACGGTGCGATGTGGTGCAATGCGATGTCGTGGAATGCAGTTTAACGACATTGCCGTGCTACCCCCTGCTGCCGCAATTCCGGACGGTGCGTCATCGGTGTTTCTCGTCGGTGTATGTATAATGCGAATGCCTGTATGGTGCGGATTTTGTATAATGCGAATGCCTGTTTGGTGCGAATGTTTGTATAGTGAGGATGTTCGTATAATGCGAATGTTTGTATGGTGCGGATATCTGTATAATGCGAATGTTTGTATGGTGTGATATCGGTTTTGAAAAATGAAAATAAAAAAATGAAGAATGAATAAATGAAAAAAGAAAATAGGTTATATTATTCCCCTTTTGACTTCTTAAGCTCGATCTCGCGGAGTTCGTTTCTCTTGATCTTTCCGGATATGGTCTTTGGGAGTTCTTCCACGAACTCAATGACACGGGGATACTTGTAAGGCGCCGTTATCTCCTTGACGAACTTCTGAATATCCACAATCAGCTCGTCACTCGGTTCATATCCGGAATTAAGGACAATAAACGCCTTGACGACCATTCCGCGTATTCGGTCGGGTGTGCCGACAACCGCCGATTCCTTGACCGCGGGATGCTCCAGAAGTGCCGATTCGACCTCGAACGGACCGATTCTGTATCCCGAACTCTTAATGACATCATCGTTCCTGCCGACGAACCAGAAATATCCGTCTTCGTCGCGGTATGCCTTATCTCCGGTATAGTAAAATCCGTTCACGAACGACTCGCGGTTCGCCTCTTCGTTGTTGAGGTATTCGACGATAAGACCGACGGGTCTGGGATTGAGCGAGATGGCAATTCTGCCCTCCTCGTAGTCTTTCACGGGTTTTCCTTCGTCATCGTGAAGCTCGATATTCCAGCCGGGCGAGGGCTTGCCCATCGAACCGGGCTTGTTCTTGATACAGGTGAAGGACGCTATCGCACAGCAGGTCTCGGACTGACCGTATCCCTCGTGAATTGTAAGACCGGTTCCCTCCTCCCAGATTCTGATAACCTCGGGATTCAAGGGCTCTCCGGCACTGCAGCAGTGGCGAAGCTCGGAAAGATCGAATTTGCTTAAATCCGCCAATATGAGCATTCTGTATATTGTCGGCGGACAGCAGAAACTCGTAACCTCGTACTTCTCGAGGAAGGGCAGAAGCTGGGTTGCCTCGAATTTGCCCCTGAAATCGATTACAAGCTGACATGCGCCCGCAATCCACTGACCGAAGATCTTGCCCCACGCACATTTCGCCCATCCCGTATCCGAGGACGTGAAGTGGACGTCGTTTGGTGTAAGGTCATGCCAGAGTTCGGCGGTAACGCGGTGTCCGAGCGGATACGCATTGTTGTGCAGCACCATCTTCGGCTCGCCCGTGGTGCCGGATGTGAAGTAAATCAGCATAGGATCTTTGGAGCGTGTGCGCAGATCCGCGGGCATACTGACGGATTTGTGGGATACCGGCGCCGGATAGAGAAGTTCCATCGGATAGCTCGCCCAGTTTTCGAGCTCGCCGTCAACGACCATCCTTGTCCTCAGCGTCGGGCACTGCTTGCAGATCTTGTTGATCTTGGGTGCATTCTCAAGGTCGGTGATGACCATCTTGAACTTGCCGGCATTTATTCTGTATTTGAGGTCCTTCGGTGTAAGCAGAGTCGGACACGGACATACGACCGCACCGAGTTTTATGAGTCCGATGACAAATATCCACCATTCGGGGACGCGGTGCAGCATAATCAGAACGCGGTCGCCTTTGTTTATATTGTATTTTAACAGGATATTTGCGACCTGATTCGAGAGATTCTTAAGATCGCGGAATGAATACTTCTTCTCCAGACCCTGCTGATTGGTCCAGATCATTGCAAGTTTGTTTCTGTCGGTCTCCGCCCACTTGTCTATGACATCGTATCCGAAGTTAAAGTATTCGGGGACGTCTATCGAGAATGTCTTGCATGTCTCCTCGTAATTCTTCATATTGTAGGCTTTCTCAAACGGCACTTTTGATACGGATTCTTCGGGAATGCTCTCGGCGCCGCTGGCTTTATCGATTTCGCTCTGCGGAATTCTCCAGAGTCTGCCGATCTTTACCCCCTTCATCTGACCGTCACGAAGCCATGTGTGTACCGTACGCGCCTCGACCTTGAGTGCGTCGGCAACTTCCTGAGGCGTGAAGTACTTCTCGGAGTCTTTGTTCATGACTACATGTATGTATCTCTAGTAGATTAATGTTGTTTTACGTCACGACACTGCACCGCAATTTCAGACACAAAACAACATAGTGCGCCAAAGCAATCGCTTGTCCGTTACCTCAAAGTACTTAGGATGCAACGTTACACCCGTCCGGACACGTCCCTGCACACCGGACATGCCAGACACTCCGGGACACTTCGGGACACGTTCAACACTGCGAACAATTTATGATCGCAGCCCGCTTTCACAGGCAGCTATCTTACGCCATATGCCGTCATGAAAGGAAAACATCTTTTTTTAACGGCAATTTGCCCATATTTTCGCAAAGAAATAGTTAATATTATGCTAAGGCGGACTGAAAATTATATACACAAATGTCTGATAAAAAATACGAGTCCCTGAAAATAGAAAATATAGTCGCCTCGGGAGAAATAGCGGACACAATCGATCTGGAAAAGATATCCAAGAACATTGAGAACTGCGAACTCAATACAAAACGCTTCCCGGGAGCGGTCTACAGAATAGAAGATCCTAAGGTAGCATCCCTCATCTTCTCCTCGGGAAAGGTTGTTCTTACGGGATTACGCGACAAAGACGAACTTCCCCGCGGATTAAAGAAGATCATCTCGTCGCTCGGAAAAGTGGGAATAAAGACATTCGACGAACCGCGGGTTGCGATAACAAATATTGTCTGCTCATACGATATCGGAAAGCAGATCAACCTTAACCGCGTTGTAGTGACCTTAAATCTCGAAAGCATCGAGTATGAGCCGGAACAGTTCCCGGGTCTCGTCTACAGAATCGACGATCCCAAGATTGTCGCCTTAATCTTCTCCTCCGGCAAAATAATCCTCACCGGCGGCAAGAATATCGATGACGTAAAACGCGGTCTGGACTTCCTCGAGCAGAAACTCGACAGCATAATGTAGATCTCCCGATATCTCCCGATATGACTCTAATACGAAAAAAGAAAAACGAAAACCGGAAAAATCTTTTTTAATTTTTATTTTTAATGTTTAGTTTTAATGTTTATTTTTAATGTTTATTTTTAATGTTTAGTTTTAATGTTTATTTTTAATTCTTAATCACTGCCAGAACTTGTGGTTCTTGATATAATTTCTCTCCGCCTTTAAGATCTCCATATAAAACTCATCGCCCTTCTTAAATGTCGCGATTATTCTGGATACGGAATCGGGACCTACACCCCTTGCGGCAAACGCGGTTACCGCCGCCTTTCCGCTTGAAAGAACAATGTTGGCGTTACGAAGCATCTTTACCTCAACGGCACGCTCTTCCGGCGTCTTTGTCTTCTTCGTCGCAATTTTGATATTGTCTTCCTCATAGGGCTTGAGCGCCGCAATCAGCCTCGCACCGCACTTCGGGCAGACAATCTCGTCGGGAACGCGCCCGACCGTGGTCCTGCTCTTCCAATCGCGGCAGTTCATGCAGAAGAGTATGATATTGTCATTCTCAAGCCTGTTCTTTATCGTCGTCAGAACCGCGGCATCCGCCGACTGCGGTGGGATGACGTCACGCGACGACGAGATACCCTCGCGTCCGATGGCGCTCAGCGGCGCTATAACGACATCGCAGGCACCCGACTGAATCTCCGAGAGGATAAGTTCCGCCTTATCCGTGTCCATATTTATTGTAAAAAGCTCGCGATAGGCTTCTTTTTGTATGACGGTATTGTCGAAGAGTTCGGTCAGGCGGTGAATGCTTATCTTTTCGTAATCGGCATCGGAATCGATTGCACCGAACTTCTTTGCGACCTGAACCAGCTTCCATTTGTAGATTGCCGTGCGCTTAAGGGCAAGCTGGAGAATTCCGCGAACAGACTGCGGATCTATCGACCTTATCACTTCCAGGACGTCGGTCGAGCGGATTCCGCTCGTGAGTCTGAACACGATTCTGTATGCTCCGACCTCTATCCCCACCGAACTTCCGAAACGTGCGGCAAGAAGAACCGAGATAACGCGTCCGAGAGCCTCGTTTCCTTTGTGACCGCCGCAGACGTTTAAGACGACACCGTCGGGGTAGTATTCGATTGTGATGAGGTTGTCCGATGCAATCGGCGAATTCGTATGCACCATACCCTCGAGAAAACTCTCGGCAAACCTGCGCGAGACCGCATCCGTCTTATATCCCGCGAAATCGCCGGTGCGCCTGAGTCTGCCGACCTCGCGTGCAACATCGAACGGAACCGGGATCTGCTCACCCTCCCATGACGGCAGTTCGCCCTGTGCCTTCTTGGTCGGCTCCACCTTTATGATGCCGTCCTCGATTGCAAGAACGCGCCAGAGCTGACCTTTTGTTATGAAAGCCGCGCCCGTATAGATAAAACCGACGACAAAGGACTCGTCCAGAGTTCCCACATTCCTGCGCGAGACTATATCGTAGACTTTGACCTTTTTCTCGTCGTTTATCATCGAAAAGTTGGAATAGAGATAATCTCTCGTCCTGCCGGTCTTGATTATCATACCCGATTCCGTCTTTATCATGCGGTGCTTAACCATCTGACCCGCGACGGTCTCTATGAGTTCGTCGAGGGTCTGTGCCACGCAGTCCGAGAATACCGCAGTCCTCACGAGAATATCATGCAGACGCTCGAAGGATATCTCGCCGTATTCGACCGCAATCGCGGCAATCTGGTTGGCAAGGACGTCGGCGGCATTCCTGATGAGAGTCAGATCCTCGCATTCGTTCGAAAGTCCGCGCCTCACGATAACGACGGACTCCAGAAGATCGTCAAAGCCGGTTGCAAGAATCCGTCCCACCGAGACCGTATCGAGTTTGTGACCGGCACGGCCTACCCTCTGAAGAAGTCGCGCCACCTCACGCGGAGAACCGAACTGAATCACCTGACCGACATGCCCTATATCGAGACCGAGTTCCATCGAGGACGTGCATATGAGGGCTTTGAGTTCGCCGCGCTTGTATCTGTCCTCGGCGTCGATTCTGACCTCGCGGGAGAGAGAGCCGTGGTGCACATCGACATCGCCCCTCTCAATCAGTTCGTGACCCAGAGCCTCGGCGGTCACCCTCGTATTCACGAAGACGAGGGAGGAATCCTTAGAGTCAATCGCTTTTTCGACGGCTTTCACCTGCTCCGTGAAGGATTCGCCGGCATACTTCACGTCGACCGAGAGCAACGGGGCTACGGGTATGTTGACAAGCTCATACGGTCGCTTTCCGCAGAGATATTTGGCAACGGCGTCGGGATTGCCTACCGTTGCCGAGAGTGCAATCCGCTGGAATTCGCCGGAATACTCCCTCAGGCGCTCAAGTCCTACCGCAAGCTGTGCGCCGCGCTTGTTGCCGGCAAGCTCGTGAATCTCGTCCACGATGACGTAACGCACGTTTTTCATGTGCTCCCGCAGTTTTTTGCCGGTGAACATCGCCTGAAGAGTCTCGGGTGTCGTTATAAGCAGGTCGGGCGGCTTCAATGTCTGTTTTCGTCGCTCCGCCTGTGTCGTGTCGCCGTGGCGGACGCCGACGGTAAGCCCGAGTTCATGGCACCACCACTCGAGGCGCAGGAGTATGTCGCGGTTGAGAGAGCGCAGCGGCGTTATGTATATCGCCTTAAAACCGCTGCCTTCGGTCGAAAGCAACTTGTGAAAGACGGGGAGCATGGCGCTCTCGGTCTTGCCCGTGCCCGTGGGTGCGATACAGAGGGTGTGACTGCCGCGCATTATCGGCGGAATAGTCTGTTCCTGCGTATCCGAAAGCTCCGTGAAGTTCCTTTTCTTCAAAAGAGCCTTTATTCTGTCGTCAAGCGAGTCTGCGGCGCCCATTTCAGTCCTCACCCCGTCTTGAGCCCTCGATGTCGGGGCGGTTTCTTAAGCGATCTCCCGAACGCTTACTCCGGCGCCCGCTGTGCCCGCTGCTCCCGTTAAGCTCTTTGCGTTCTTTACGTTCTTTGCGTTCTTTGCGCACGCTACGCACGGGAATCTTCTTCTCTTCACCCTCGTCAATGAGGTTTCCGAGCGTGTTTATGTATGTGCCGTCGCTTAAGAAGACCTCGGCGTCGGATGTGTTTATGCACCTTGAAAGCGGTCCGAGTCTGCTCGATTTAAGTTCCCGGACATCAATGCCGCCGGCAAGCTCAAAGAATGCGGGCACAAAGAGAACATGCGTATTTGCCGTCTTTTCGGCGAAATTTACGTCAGATTCGGCATCGTTCGATTCGTTGTCATTCGGTTCGCCATTATTCTGTGCGGCATCACCTGCCGTATCCTCATCACACGCGCAACTCTCCGAAAGTGCCGCCCTGCCGCGGGCTTTCCTTCCTGCGCTTTTACCCGTTTTGTCCGTTTTGTCCGCTTTGCCCGCGTCCCTCTTCACACTGCCGCCTTTACCTGCCTTCAAAGCCGCAGCCCCGCCTTCACCCTCATCGGAATCTGAACCCGATGATTCCGTCCCGAAAAATCCGCCGTATTGCTCGTTCTTCCTGTATTTTGAGATGAATTCATCGGCATCGAGGCTGCATAGGAGATATGCGGGCTGCGAACGCAGCGAACATCCTACCTCGTCATAGAGGCAGACCACGGGATGTGCGTGACCGCATACTATGAGCCTTCCGAGGAGGTCACTTGAGGGATATGTATGTCCGTGAATGTATCCGACGCCGTCTATGACCGCACCTTCTTTATCGAGGAGTTCGTCCGCCTCCAGAAAACGCTCGATGCCGACATCGTGGTTTCCGGGCAAGACCTTAAAGGGGACTTTCTCGCGAATCTTCGAGAATATCCTTGGCATCTCGTTTATCTCCTGCCATGTCGTCACGGGAATGGAGTGCTTGACGTCGCCCAGAAGAACCAGCAGGTCGCATTTCGACTCGTCAATGCACTTTAAAAGCCGATTCAGACGCTCATCGCTGTTGCTTTGTATGTGAAGACCGTGGCGCGCCAGAAAAGTCTCCGCACCGAAATGCGTATCGGCGACGACCAGCACCCGCATCGTGTTCACGACTATGAGTGCGGGTCCCTGCGGCATAAATTCGGGCATCATTTTCGGTTTCCGTTCTCCTACGTCCTCCTACGTTCTCCTACAGTATCTTTATGTATCCGCCTTTGGGCAGATAGAGACTGCCGTCCTCCAAAAGTCTGTTTATGCTTTCGTCGGCTTTCTCTCTGGGGATATTCCTCTCTTTACAGATATTGTAGAAGTCATCCCGCAATATGCCTTTCTTCGTGCTGTTCTCCTCTATTATCGAGAGAATGAGTTCATCGGCGTTTTCCTCCGAGGAATTGTCACAGGGGATTCCCGCACCGTCAATGCCGCTGCTTTCGGAACCGGCAGCCCCGTCCTCGCCCGTCGCCGACGCCGACGGCATAAGACTGACGGCAATCACCGCGCTCTTAGCCATCGCACATATCTCCGCCGCCGCTTTCATCCCGGCATCGGAGAGCCTTTCGTCGCCGGCGAGCAGGGACTCCGTTCTCTCGGCTGTCTCATCCGCGGTCTGCAAAACCCATCTCACGCGGTTCTCCTTTGTCGACGGCGATACGGAATACGGGTGAATCATGCAGTCACAGCCGTCGCTTTTCGGACTTACTGCGGCTCTGTCTTTGAATAACGCCGCTTTTCTCCCACCGTCCGTTCCGTCCGCTCCGTCCGTTCCGCCCAATCCGACGAATCCGTCGGATCCGCCGAATCCCACGACTTCGCCGTATACGCATACAAACGAGGGTATCTCCATGCCGGAAATAACGCGGGCGCAGTCGGCCCTGTCGTTTCCGAAATTCAGCAGAAAAATGCCGGTCGGGTCCGCAACACGTGCGGAGAGGACAATCCCGCGATTATTCCTCTTTATATCCGTCAATACCCCGCAGACAAGAATGTCCTTCGGAGTCTCGGCGAAAATATCGGCGAACGGGCATGCGGTTTTCCTGAAAGCGGGATTCAATGCCGCTCTTCCGACGCGGGCGCCGGCGGTATTGCCGGCGGTACTGCCTTCATTGCCGGCGGCAACCGTATCATCCCGCGCAAGTCTCCCGCGGATCCTGAATTCGCCGGCAAAATAACAGAGTGACATTTCCCTTGCTCCCTTGCTCTCCGGATTACCGATATTTCCCGAATAATCCTGTATATTATATTATCGGGATAATTATTGATAATTTTCCGAGACCTTTTTCGGACAACTGAAATTTTTGCGATCCGCTGCCGGACAAACAATCCTTCAGTCCACGACAAAATAATCCTTCAGAATATTTCTTTGAACAATTACCCCGATATCGTTGCATATCCGACCGATATACGGCTGTATGAACAAATAGCATTTCATATTAATTAATGAAAGAAAGGATCTGTTATACAGTATAACAGCAATGTATAACTGCAATATACCGGCAATCCGTATCGGCATATAACGGTCAAAGGCGGTCCGAACGGATACCGAAAAAAAGAGGGAGATTAACGAGAATGGGCGAGAACAACACAATCTGGATTGAGAAATACAGACCGGCTACATTGAACGATGTCGTGGGGCAGCGCGAGATAGTCGAGCGTCTGAAGAACTATGTCGGTGCGCAGAGCCTTCCGCACCTGCTCTTCACGGGAACGGCAGGGATAGGAAAGACGACATCCGCCGTTGCACTGGCACGTGAGTTCTTCGGCGAAAACTGGCAGGTAAACTTCAGGGAACTCAACGCATCCGATGAAAGGGGCATCGATGTTGTCAGAAATCAGATTAAGCAGTTTGCGCGCACGGCGCCGATAGGGAATGCGACCTTCAAGATACTCTTCCTCGACGAAGCCGACGCGCTCACAAACGACGCTCAGTCGGCACTGAGGCGCACTATGGAAAATTACGCCCACACGTGCCGTTTTATTCTGTCCTGCAACTACTCGTCAAAGATAATCGACCCGATTCAGAGCCGCTGCGCAATATACCGTTTCAAGCCGCTTGACAGGGAGGCAATCACCGAAGAACTCAGGAGAATTGCAAAGAACGAAGGTCTCACGATAAGCGAAGCCGCGATGGACGCCATTATCTACGTCGCGCAGGGCGATATGAGAAAAGCCATCAATGCCCTTCAGGGCGCGGCTATAATCAACGCCGATATCTCCGAGGACATGATCTATGAGATAACGTCGACGGCAAAACCCGACGAGATCCTCGAACTACTCCACATCATTCTGAAAGGAAACTTCGAGGCCGCGGAGAACACCCTCAACGAGCTCACGGTCAAACGCGGAATTGCGCCAAACGAACTCATAAATCAGTTCTACAGGACCCTTGTCAATGACACGACACTCGACCGCAGGCTGAAAGTCGAACTCATCAGCCATCTGGGCGAGGCCGATTTCAGGATAAGCGAAGGCGCGGATCAGAACATACAGATGGAAGCTCTCATGGCGCGCTGTGTCTTAAGCGCCGTCAATCACGGTAGTACAAAATGAAGGACAAAGACGAAATTGAGCCTTTAGACGGTGCAGATTCAGAGAGTGAACAGGTAATAATCACTGGCAAGGCTGAGGACTGGGCAAAGTTCCTGAAAAAATACTACATGGCGGAACTCGGAGAGATCGGACGCGAATACTCCTTCCAGAACTCCAAAAAATCCCTTGTCATCGACTATCAGAAACTCGAAAAATGGGGACGCAAAGGTCTGGGTCTTGCCGACGAACTCCTCAAAAATCCCTCAAAGGTCATCGGCGACGTCAAAGACGCCGTCAAAACCTATAACCTCATCTTTACCAGGGAAGAGGAGGACAAGGCGGACGAGATCAATATCCGCTTCATAAAACTCCCGAAAAAGACCAATATACGCGATATACGCGCCTCGCACATCAATACCTTCATCTCGGTGGAAGGTATCGTCAGAAAAGTAACCGAGGTCAGACCGCGTCTTGTCGTAGGGGTCTTCCGCTGTCTCAACTGCGGAACGCAGACGCAACCCTATGCTCAGCCGACTTTCGGCGCATACGCCGAGCCTTACCGCAACTGCGAAATCTGCCAGAAACCGACAAAATTTGAGCTTGTGCCTAGCCTGTCAAAATTCGTGGATACCCAGAAGGTAAGAGTACAGGAGTCTCCCGAAGGTCTTCGCGGCGGAGAACAGCCCCAGACCCTCGACGTGGACATCACCGACGATCTTGTGGCAAATGTATCGCCGGGTGACAGGGTTACCATAAACGGCATATTGCGGTCTTTCCAGAAGACAAACGGTTCCGTAAAGTCACCGCTCTTCGAACTCTACCTTGAGGCAAACTCAATCGAGATGAGCGAGAAAGAGTTCGAGGAGGTCGACATCTCGGAGGAAGACGAGAAAGAGATCCTTGAGCTGAGCCGCGATCCCGAGATCTACCGCAAATTCGGGCACTCGATAGCGCCGTCAATCTACGGCAACGACGAGGTCAAGGAATCCATAGCGCTTATCCTATTCGGAGGCGTCATGAAGACGCTCCCCGACGGCACCCACCTTAGGGGCGACATTCATATGCTCCTCGTCGGTGACCCGGGTATTGCAAAGTCGCAGATGCTGCGTTACGTCATCAGACTGGCTCCGCGCGGAATCTACACGAGCGGCAAATCCTCGACATCCGCGGGTCTCACCGCCACCGCCGTCAAAGACGATTTCGGCGACGGACGCTGGACACTCGAGGCGGGTGCTCTGGTCCTTGCGGATATGGGTATCGCCGCCGTCGATGAGATGGATAAGATGGATAAAGACGACCGCAGTTCGCTTCACGAGGCAATGGAACAGCAGTCTATTTCTGTCGCAAAGGCGGGAATCACCGCAACGCTGCGTTCGCGCTGCGCACTCCTCGGTGCCGCCAACCCGAAGATGGGGCGTTTCGACCAGTACGGATCGATCTCCGAACAGATCAATATGCCGCCGTCGCTTCTCTCGCGTTTCGATCTTATCTTCATCATGAGAGACCGCCCCGATCAGCAGCTGGACCGTGCAATCGGCGAGCATATCCTGAAAGCCCACGAAGTCGGAGAACTCCTCGAACTCAACAAGAAATCGCCGATTGAAAACCTATCCGAAGAGGGTCTCAAAAACAGGCTTGCGCCGGTCACACCCGAGATAGACCCCGTCCTGTTCAGGAAATACGTCGCCTACTCAAAGAGGAACTGCATCCCGAAGATCTCCGACGAAGCCAGAGAGATACTTATTCAGTATTACCTCACCCTTCGCGGGCTTGCCGCCGACAACTCAAAACCCGTCCCCGTTACCGCAAGACAGCTGGAGGCGCTCGTAAGACTTGCGGAGGCAAGCGCGAGGGTAAGACTCAGCCCCACGGTTGACGAATCGGATGCAACCCGCGTCATTAATATAGTCGACCGCTGTCTTCGCGATGTGGCATACGATCCCAATACGAATTCATTCGATATCGACAGACTTGAAACGGGATTTTCGCAGCAGAAACGCAATATGTTCCGTGACATAATCGACGAGATCAAAAAATATACCGAAAAAATAAATGAGGACGGTAAGAAATCGGATTACGCACAGAAAGACAAGGTGATTGAAGGGCTTGTGGCCAAAGGTTACAACAAGGAAGAGGTAAAGAAGAGAATTGACGAACTCCATAAAGACGGCCAGATTATGGAGCCGAGAAACGGCATTCTGAAACTTCTGTGATCTACAGATAAAGAAATTTATATCAGGCTTTGAAAACAGTTTAAGGACAGGAAATGAGCGCAGATAAAACATACAGGAATACGACGCCCGACAACAAAGCACAGGCAGTCTTTGAGGCGGGCATAAAACTCGGTGCACTCTATCACCAGTGGGTAGGGACACCGATATCACCGAAGACCGCGGCATCGGTCGAGAAGGCAATCGAGAATGCCGTCGGACTCCAGCCTTATGTCACTGACATAAAGGTGAAGATTCACACCGAGATGATGGTCATAAATTCGTTCGGATACAGCGAGCTTGCCGGAAAGATGTTCGAAGTCCGCATTACCACGGTCTACGAAGGCGCAAAGTGTGTTGCCGAGCTTAAACTCGAGAACGAATACCCGATGATGAAGATTCTCAGTCTGGAAGAGATATAACCGTAGATATAACCGTAAAATAACCGAAATACACATTTTTGGGACAGATCCTTCAAATGATTTTAGACGATATACCGATAACCGACGATCATATCCATATCGATACAATAAACGGTCTCGGAGTAAAGGCGGCAACGGATTTCAAAAACGCCGGCGGCACGCATATGTTTGCGGTCTCGCTGCCGTCGTGGACCTTCGGAATTGTTCCGCACCGTGCCGAAGATTTCCGGAAAGTCTTCGAGAACACCCTTGATGCCGCGGAATCGATACGCGGGACCGGTCTCACGGTTTTTGCCGTTCTTGGGGTACATCCCGCCGAGATAACAAAGATTGCGGCGCAGACGTCAATGGCACTCCCCGAGATCGAGGAGATTATGAAAGGCGGCATGGACATTGCCGCAAAGTATGTCGCCGAAGGCGATGCCGTTGCGCTCAAGAGCGGCAGACCGCACTATCCCGTCGATGACGATGTATGGGCGGCATCCAACAGAATACTCATGCATTCGCTCGAACTTGCAAAAGACTGCGGCTGCGCCCTTCAGATACACGCGGAGACGGGTCCCTGCGCCGATGTCGCCGATATGGCAAAGAGCGCCGGCATCGACCCCTGCCGCGTCGTCAAGCATTTCGCGGAGAACGACACGCCGCTTTCGCCCTCGTTCATAGCAAAGTATGACGGCATTGCGGAATTTGCAGCGAAATCTGCGAGAGAAAACAGGTATTTTACAATGGAGAGCGACTATATGGACGACCCGACACGCCCGGGATCGGTTATCGGTCCGAAGTCGGTCCCGCGGTTCACGAGAAGACTTCTCGAGAAGGGCGCAATTACCCTTGATGATGCGGTACGCATCCATAAGATCTCGCCCGAAAAGATATATTCCGTGGATATCGAGCTTTGAAACGGCGATTTTCAGCCGACGTTTTTCCGCCGGCGGTCTTCGGGGTACGGACCCATTCACAGACACTTGTATAATCAAACAGCACCAATAATAATGCAGAGATGTATCTGAAGGTTTACAGGATAGACGGAGTCGATAAACTTCTCGCGGCATGCGACAGAGAACTCATAAACCGGAAATTTACCGAAGGCGACCTTGAACTCGACATATCCGAAAAGTTCTACGGAACCGAGCTTTCCGACCGCGACGAACTTCTGAGAGCACTGAAGAAGGTCTCCATGGCAAACCTTGCCGGCGAGAGGGTTATCTCGATTGCGGTCGAGGCGGGGATCATCGATGCCGACGCCTGCATAAAGATCGCCGGCGTCCCCCACATCCAGATACTGTAAATCCTATGAATCATTGAATCCTCTGAAATCTGTGAATCTTCTGAATTCTCTGAATCCTCAGAATCCGTAAAGAACCGAAATACCGAATTATCATGAATATACGACAGAATATATGCCCTAAATGCGGAGGTCCCAGCGAGGGGGGTCTCTGCAACAGATGCAAAGCCGCCGCCGTCGAGTGGATCACGCATGACGCCAGAGTGCCCTGCGTGCAGTGCCCTACCTGCGGATCGCTCAAACACCAGAATACGTGGTCCGACTGCGCTCTCGACCGTGAAAAACTCATAGAAGAGATTGCGCTCAACTCGATTCACGTCCACGAGGACGTCCATGCACTCAGCGTCGAGATAAGGCACCATGACCCCAGCCCCAACCGAACCTCGGTCAGGGTAAACGTTCAGGGCAAGATATACGGCGTTCCCGTCGAAAAGGACGTCAATGTCCTTATTCTCTGGTCGAGAGAGCAGTGCGACAGGTGCAGCAGGTATGCCGGCGGATACTATGCGGGAACCATCCAGCTCCGCGCCGAAGGCAGAAAACCCGACGAATACGAGCGCAACAGTGCCGTCGATATCGCGCACAGGGTCGAGGACGAGGTCCAGAGGCACGGCGAAAGGCTCTCGTTTGTCACCGATATCGAGGAGAACAAGGACGGCATGGACATAATCATCTCCAGCCACAATCTCGGAGAACTTGTCTCCAAGGCACTTACAAAGGAGCTCGGCGGCAAAATTACCCGTCACCCCAAACTAATCGGCGAAAAGAACGGCAAACAGGTCTACCGCATAACGTATCTGGTCAGACTGCCGAAATATCAGAAAGGCGACGTCTTCGAGAACAACGGCAGATACTACGAGATTCGCGGAACCGAAGGCAATCTCGTCCAGTACTTCGATCTCATGGACGGCTCCACGAAGATCTCGAAGGATGAGCCGGAAGGACGAAAGATAGGCAATGTCGCGGACTCCGAACACTCAACGGTGATCTACATAAACGGCGATACTGCCGCAATCCTCGATCCGAAGACCTATGAGAATATCGAGGTCATCATCTACCCGTGGCACGAGATCTACGCGGGAGACAGAGTCAGATTCCTCCGCGATCCGAGCAACGAGAGGATAATCTTCGTCGGATAAGACTCATCTCTTTTTTTCTTTTACCCATGCACGTCAGAATCGTTCCCGCCGAAAAACTCAAAGATACGGATGGCGCGGAATGGGCGGATCCGACAAGGCGCACCTTTGTCGACGCGGGGAAGGCATATGTTCCCGTAAAAGACGGCTTTGACTATGACTGCGAACTGAATCCGCCGAAAAAATATAAGGGACCCGGATATCAGATGATCGGGGATACGGCGCTCATTCATTACCGTATGCCCTCCGAAGACGAGCTGAAAAGTCTTATCGGGTGGGAAAAGCCCGCCTGCGTCCTGCTTCTCAAAGGATACGAAGGCGTAAAACGAATACCCGAGGTAGAGGTGCTTTACGGCGAGACGCACGAGGTCTGCCATAAGGAGAACGGCTGCATATACTCTCTCGATCCCTCAAAAGTCATGTTCTCCATGGGCAACCGCAACGAAAAGACCAGAATGGCGAAGATGACGCGCAGCGGCGAGAGGATTGCGGATATGTTCGCGGGAATCGGCTATTTCACGCTCCCTGCGGCAATCGCGGGGGCAAAGGTTCATGCAATGGAGATTAACCCCGTCTCTTACGGATACCTTGTGAAAAACGCCGGATTAAACGGCGTTTCACAGCGTGTCGATGCGGAATGCGGGGACTGTCGGGATCTGCTCAAAGGAAAATACGACCGTGCATTCATGGGTCATTTCGAGTCGCAGGATATGCTCCCCGACATCCTGCCGCATATGAAACAGGGTGGTATTTTACATGTGCACAGCATAGATGATATTACACAGACCATCCGTGCGGCTTTGGGCGAGTCCGGTTTTGACGCCGATGAGGCTGAGATATCGGTAAACAGGGTTAAGAAATACGCGCCGCACAGATGGCATATTGTCTCGGATGTGATATTGCCATGAATGGTGAGGGTTATGGTTCGTGTAAAGATTCGGGAAACGGTGCAGGCAGCGGTTCGGGTAAATGTTCCGCTGTTCCCTTCGGCGAAGGAATAAGGCAGACTCTTGCGGGTAAAACCGTTGTTCTGGCGATTACCGGCAGTATTGCTGCAGTCGAGGTAGTGAAACTTGCACGGGCGCTGAGAAGGAAAGGCGCAAAGGTTCAGGCGGTTATGAGCGAAGCGGCAACGGGTATAATTACGCCCGATGCCGTGACATATGCCTGCGATACTCAGACGATTACGAAGATAAGCGGCAATATCGAGCATGTGAAGTTCTGCGGCATAGGCGGAACCGGGGACGTGCTCCTTATTGCGCCGGCAACGGCGAACACAATCTCGAAGATTGCCTGCGGAATCGACGACACCCCCGTAACCACCTTTGCGACTACAGCAATCGGCAGGGGAATGCCGGTCGTGATCGCGCCGGCAATGCACGAGAGCATGTATAATCACCCCGCTGTGGTCGAAAACATAAGAAAACTGAAAAGTTACGGCATTTCTTTCGTCGATCCTTTCATGGCGGAGAACAAAGCCAAGTTCGCATCCAATGACGAGATTATCCTCGAAGTCGAACGTGCGGTCGGCGGCAAACCTCTTCTGAACAAAAAAGTGATTATAACGGGCGGAGCCTGCCGCGAGGCTCTCGACGACGTCAGGGTGCTTACGACGCGTTCCGGCGGCAGAATGGGGCGCGAACTTGCACTCGAAGCCTACAGACTCGGCGCGGACGTTACCTATGTCCACGGCGGCGATGAGGTTGCGCTTGTAAAGAACGTGATTATCGAGAGCGCCGAAGACATGCGAAACGCCGTCCTCGATGCGATTAAAGACGGCTGCGACTTCTATCTGAGTGCGGCGGCAATCTCGGACTACAAACCCGAGAAGATTGCGGGCAAGATCCCGTCAAACAGAGATATCTCGATAAAGCTCCTGCCGCTTCCCAAGATTCTCGACGAAGTCGTAAGCGCACTGAAATCAACGTCATCGTCGAAGAACGCAAAGATAGCGGCGTTCAAGCTCGGCGACGATGCCGACGAAAAGGCGGAAAAGATGGTTGCCGCGGGAATAGACCTTGTCTGCGCAAACGGCGCCGAGAATATGGGAGCAGACTGCGGCAGATACGGACTGCACACAAAGGACGGGGTTGCGCAGGTCGGCGGAACAAAAGAAGAAACAGCGGGGGAAATATGGAGAAGACTGCTCTGACATTCTGCCCCGGACATATCTCCGGCTGGTTCAGACAGATGCCCGACAAAGAAGGGAATCCTTCGAGCGTCGGCGGCGGAATCGTCATCACCGAGGGTGTTTTTGCCGAAGCGAAGAAATCCGATGAGTTATCTGTTAAGATTTGCTATGTAGACCGAAGCGGCAATGCCGTTGCCGAGATCTACGGCTCGAACGTGATTGAATACGCGATGGAATCCCTCGGAATTACCGCGGAGATTACCACGAGAAGCATTCTGCCGATGAGTTCTGGTTTCGGTCTGAGTGCGGCATCCCTCCTCGCGTCCTTAAAAGCCGTATCCGACATCTTCGACCTGAAGATGAGCAACAAAGATATCGCAAAGATCGCAAACAGCACCGAGATTCATTTTAAGACGGGACTCGGGGACGTCGCCGCATGCATGAACGGCGGCTATATCTGCCGCAAAACCCCGGGCATTGACGGAAAGATAATCCGCCGCTACGATATGGAAAAACCAATCTCCACGGTCACGTTCGGACCGCTGAGAACGGACACCGTTCTGAAAGATCCGAAAGCGATGGAAAGGATAAAAGATGCCTTCCGCGACGAATGCCCGAAATCGCCGGAAGATTTCTTCAGAATATCGCGTGAATTCGCCGAGAATTCGGGACTTATCTCGGATAAGGTAAGGGAAGTCCTTGACGAATGCGCCCTGAGGAACATACCCGCATCCATGACAATGCTCGGCAACGGCGTCTTCGCCTACGGCGAGAAAGCGCCCGGAATCCTCTCGAAGTTCGGCGATGTCTATATGATGAAGATGTCGCCCAACGGTTTTGTCTCGCAGAACAAGAACTGACGATAAGAGCTGACGGACCGGAACTGACGGATAAGAACAGACGGATGAGAAACGAGAACCGACCTATGCGGGACCCGTTTTTCGAGAATAAAATATCCTAATATCGTATAAGTTACATATAAAATAAGCAAATTAACGAATAAACAAGGAAATAATAAGGAATAAAATATGATACCGAAAGATCACCCGAGATATGCGTCGCTGGTAAGACGCGAAAAGATAGCGAATGCGGCATGGGATAAAATCGTCGCAATGGAAGGCGTCGGATCGCACGGACGCGGGGAAGCCTTTGATTATCTTATCGGTGAAAAGACGACCGATACCGCACTGCTTGCCGAGAGGACGGCGGCGGCGATGCTTTTAAACGCAAAGCAGGCGGTCATCTCGGTCAACGGCAACACGGCTGCGCTTGCCGCCGACCTTATCCGCGATCTTCAGAAGGAATCGGGTGCGATGGTCGAGATAAACCTCTTCCACCGAACCGAAGAGAGGATGCGGAAGATCGAAAAACTTCTGAGAGATAACGGCGTGGATGTCCATACAGGACCCGTGGAACGCCTTGTTCCGCTCTCTCACGACCGCGGGCTCTGCACCCGCGACGGTATCTACTCCGCGGATGTGGTGCTCGTTCCCCTCGAGGACGGCGACAGATGCGAGGCGCTCATAAGCATGGGCAAGAAAGTCATCACAATCGACTTAAATCCCCTGTCAAGGACGGCAAAGACCGCAACCCTAACAATCTGCGACGAACTCACGAGGGCGCTTCCGAACATTACCGCCGCCGTAAAAGAGCTTAAGGGCAACGGTGCGGCTGCGGACGAACTCATCAAAAACCACGATAACGGGAAACTGCTGGATTCGGCAGTGACCTCAATCATGGAGAATCTTTCCAATGCTCTGGGTAGAAAAGTATAGACCCGATTCTTTCGACAAAATACGCGGACAGACCGAGGTAATCGGGCATATCAGAAATTTCGCCGACGGGAAGAACATCCCGCATATGATATTCTTCGGACCGCACGGTAACGGAAAGAGCTGTGCGATGGAATGCCTTGCCAGAGCGGTTTACGGCGACGACGCCTTCATAACGAACGTCACCGTGATTCCCGCGGGCACGCTCTTTCGTCAGGGAAAGACATGGCTCGAGAAAGAAGGCGGATTCAAGCATCTGTATAAGCCCGACGAGAGCCTGATTGCGAACTTCAAGCATATCGTCAAGTGGTATGCCTCGATGAAGCCTTTCAACGCGGAGTTCAAGATAATCGTATTCGAGGATGCGGGGGAGCTTACCTTCGACGCACAGGCGGCATTGAGGCGGACGATGGAGAAATACAGCAAGACATGCCGCTTTATCCTCATAGCAAGGCAGCAGACGGCAATAATTCCGCCGATTGCGTCAAGGTGTCTGCCGCTCTTCTTCGCGCCGCTGAGCTCTTCGGAGATTGTCGCACAGCTTACCGACATTCTCGAAAAAGAAGGAATCACGGAAGATAAAGTCGACAGCGGAACCGTGGAACTGATTGCAAAGGTCTCGAAAGGCGATCTGAGAAAGGCGATAATGTTTCTCGAGGCATTTGTAGCAAACGGCGATACGGACATCATCGATCTCACGAACTCGGAGGTATCGGCCATTGCCTATGCCCTCTTTGCGACCATGCGCAAAAAGGATCTGAAGAAATCATGCGAGATTGCCGAGATGATAATGCTCGAATACGGTCTTTCCGGACGCGAACTTATCGCGGAACTGAAAAATACCGCAAAACGCGAGTATAACGACGAAACTCTCACGGTTATCCTTTCGGACACGGATTTTGCCCTCTGTACCGCACAGAATGAATACTTACAGATAAATGCTATGATTGCAAGAATTATAACGGAAGTTTTCGATAGAGAATGACGAAGGTTGCATCTCATTACGATCAGGTGGCGGATATCTACGACAGCAGATATGACGAAAGCGGGGGCAATACCTATTACAGCCATATCTGTTCGGGGGTAATGCGCAACCTTCCCAAAGATGCAAAACTTCTTGATCTGGGCTGCGGAACCGGTCTTTTCATGGAGAGGTATCTCAGGTTCGGCGGCGAGGTCATAGGTCTGGACATCAGCCGCAATATGATTGTAAGAGCCAAAGAACGGACAAACTCCGACGTTACTTTAGGCACCGCGGAGCAGCTGCCCTTCAAGGACGATACCTTCGACTGTGTATCCAGTGTGCTTGCCTTCTCCTATCTTCAGAATCCGCAGGGGACAGTCGAGGACATTTACAGGGTCTTAAAGCCCGGCGGTTCGGTCTCGATATGCACCCTTGGTAAGAATGTCTTTACCTCGGCGGTTCCGACCGCACATAAAATCGGCGAGAAACTGCACGTGAAATCGGTCGGCATGGCCAATATCACCGAGCGCTACTATAAACCCGACGAACTCTCGGATCTCCTTATATCCGCGGGTTTCACAGATGTCTCGGTAAAACGCCGTTCGTTTGCACATGTAAGTCTATCCCCGTCGCTCTACTCAATCGCAAAGAAGTTCGAGCCGATTATTGAGTCTAAGATTCCCTATCTTGCCTTCAACATGTGCGCTTCGGGAATAAAACCTAAGAATTAATTATTTTTTAAGGTAATCCGACGGCAATCGGTTAACCTGTGAAAAAAGTAATTTTTGGATTTTGGTTATTTTCAAATTTCGGTAATTATCGGATTTCAGTATCTCTTCTTTAATTTCTCAATCACTCTGAGTTTCTTCTCTATTGCGGCATCGGCAGAGGCTTTTACCTTTGCTTTCATCTCGTCAAAGTCATATGCGGGCTTATCCGCGACCTTCTTGACGGGGGTGTAGGCGGATTCGCGGAATGCCGGAACGAAGTCGCAAAGTTCTCCGCTGCGCAGAATCTTTGAGTCCGAGGGTCCTTCCGTGACATAACCCATCTTCTTCATGACGACGCCGGCGGACTTCACGACCGCGATTATCTCATCGGCAACCTCGGGTGGTGCGGTGACGAGAAGAGCGTCGAGGGAGACACCGAGATAGTCTATCTTAAGTGCATCGAGCATCTTCAGAACCTCGGGCTCGACAAGACTCCTTAAGTTCTCTTCCTCGACGACGATTCTGCACTTTGCCGTCTCCGCCATCTCATAGACGTCGCCTCTGAGACCGCCGTTCGTGACATCCGTCATCGAATGAATCTTATTCAGGACGGGGCTGTTCAGCAGCGCCTCGCATGCCTTAAGGAAAGAGAGATTTATCGTCTTCTCGACGACCTGCGGGTAGCCGGAGTATATCGCCGCGGTTGCAATCGTTCCGCCGCCGGCACCCTCGGTCATAAGGAGAATATCGCCGGGCTTCGTTGCCGAACGCTTCGTGACGTGGTTTGCGACACCCACACAGCCCACACAGCCGGTCATGCGCTCGCCTATGACCATGTCCCCGCCTATGCGGAGCGTCGAGCCCGAGACCAGCGGCACATTCATCATATCGCTTACGACCGCGATTCCCGCCGTGTAATCGAAGAGCTTTGCGACATCGCCGTCATCGGCAACATGGATATCGGATAAAAGTGCAACGGGTTTTGCGCCCATCACATAGGCATCGCGGAGTGTGGCGCGGGTAACGTGGAATCCGGCAAGAAACGGAAAATCCGAGAGACGCGAGTGCATTCCGTCAACCGTCGTGATGATATATTGACCGCCGGCTTTGACAACACCCGCATCGTCCATCTCGTCGACGCCGACTGCCGTGTTGCTCTCTTTGCCCTCGGCACCTGCGCCGATTATCCTCGGAAACTGCCTGTGCACAAAAAAGTCGCCCGTGCCGCGTGAGCCGACTCCGAACTCGCCCATCCTGATGCCGGACTTCTCATAATCGAAGAAATCGCCTTTCAGTCCCGAGGAGTTGTCAACCTCGGTGACTACCGCCTTTGAAAACTCAAGAGCATATTTCCTGTCGCAGTTCTTTATCTCAAGTATTCTGTCCGCAAGTTTTGCGGCAATATCATCGCCATTCGCACCGGTTTTTCGTTCCCTTCGTGCGAACTCTTCAACATCCATGTATATTGTTTCTGTGTGATTATTCAAAAAGGATACACATATGAAACAATAATGAAACAATAAGCCCCCGGACTCCCCGCCTTCCCATCTTCCCGTCTCTACGTCACCCCATCTTTCCGATACCGACAAGCATTAGAAAGAATGAACGGCTAATACTATTACATGGATTCGGATACACCCTCGGAGAGACAAAATTCGCGAATTAACGGGAGCGCCATGCCCTGCGCATGCACGATTGCCGGCTCGGACAGCGGCGGCGGTGCGGGCATACAGGCGGACTTAAAGACATTCGCGGCATTCGATGTCTGGGGGTGCAGTGTAATCACCTCGCTTACGGCGCAAAATCCCTGCACCGTGCTAGGTATCGAGAACGCATCCGCGGACTTTGTCGGACTTCAGATGCGGGCGGTCGCCGGAGATTTCAGAATCGCGGCTTACAAGACGGGGATGCTGCCGACCGAAGATATAATCCGAACGGTTGCCGCGAATATTCCAAAGAGCGTGCCGACTGTCATCGATCCCGTCATGATCTCAACAAGCGGCAGCAGGCTCATAGACGAAGACGCGGCGGAGGCATTGAGATCGAAGCTGCTGCCGCTTGCAAAGATGGTAACCCCCAATATTCCCGAGACCTGCGAACTGTCGGGGATTGATCTGAGCCGCAATCCCCCGGAGACGGAGATTGCAAATGCCGCGGAGGCAATTCTCGACGGCGGCGCCGAATACGTCCTAATCAAAGGCGGTCACCTCAGCGGCGATTACTCCTCGGATTACCTGATCTCAAAATACCGCGAAGACCGCGGGGAGGGAGTTGCGGCGGGAGACGCGGTGAGATACGGATGGGGAGAAGGAGGAGTCTCCGCCGGCATCCGCGATGACAGCCGATGCCGTACGGAGATTAAAACCGGCATAAACGGGCTTAATATCGTCAAATATACGGGACCGCGATTCAGCGGCGAGATACACGGCTCGGGATGCTGTCTTTCCTCGGCTATCGCGGCATGCCTGGCAAAAGAATATTGTGTCGAAAGAGCCTGCGCTTGTGCGAAAGTTTTCATCGGCGATGCCATCGCGGGCGCATACATCTCCGAATCAAAAAGATACAGCATAAATCCGGGACATCCAAAGAAATCCCTCTAATTCCCTACAAATTCCGATAAATAAGAGTTACGTGACTTTTTTGAAAGAATTCCAATAATACGAAATAATGTTGACTTTTTTACCCGATATTTTTTAAAAATTTTTCAAATGATAACTATTATATTTCCATAAATCAGAGTCTTACAAAAGGGTATAATGTTGGATAAGGTAGATAATGCAATCCTGAACGAGCTTGCAAAGGACGGAAGAACGTCGATGGCGGATTTAGGGAAAAAATTGGACATTGCGCCGTCGACTGTCTTCAAGCGCATCGAAAAGCTCAGGTCAACAGGAATAATTCAGAGATTCACCATAGTGGTCAATCCCGAATTCTTCAAGAACTCCATCATCGTTTTTCTATCAATATCGGTAGATCCGCTTCAGAAACCCGAGATAGAGAAATTCCTGCTAAAGATGGATCATATACTCGAAGTGTATGAGACGCTTGAGCCCGATGATTTCCTTGCAAAAGCACGCGTTCACGAGATTGCACAGCTTAAAACCGGCATTTTAATACCACTCAGCGAGCTCAGCGGCGTTCGCGACATTAAACCCATTCTTACTGTCAAGAAGGTTAAAGAGCAGTTCTGGAATACGGAGGAGTATGATTTAAATGGAAATTGAAGTCTTGCAGATTGCCTTAGCGACTATAACACTTATTCTCGGTGTTGCACTCATTGTCTACCTGTATCAGGGATACAGGGTAGTAAAAAACAGGAGTTTCCTTCTGCTGATATACGGTCTTTTCGTACTTACCATCGGCATTGTGCTCCCCGATATCTCGTCAATCCTTGATCCGGAGATGTTCTGGTACTTCTGGTCGTCCATCTTCTCAAGGTTGCTTGTGATCATCGGTATGTGCACCATGATATTCTCGATAATGAGAGGGTGATCTTATGGGTGAAAACCGGTCTTTTGCAAGAGACTGGCAGCTTTTGAAGCTGACTCGCGATTGGAAACCTAAAGACAGATCCAACGAGATTGTTCAGAGGCTGCTGGCCGAGAATGATACGACGGTGAACGCCCATATCGATGCAATACTCAACGATATGGCGAAAAAAGATGCGGCAGACATACTTCAGCGCATGCATTCGCAGATGGATAAGACTACCCTGATTGAGGGTATCCTGCTTATATCCGGCATTGCATACGATACCGCGAATGACGGTCAGGAGAAGCGTTACATGATAAGAAAGGCTGTGAAATCTTCGGAGACAAACAGCGTTTTCGACGTCAACATGAACCCCGTGTATCTGAGATCGTTTATCGAGACTATAGCTCCCGAGTCCGAGATCCTCGACAGGGGCGATCACTTTACTCTCGTGATGCAGGAATAATTCCGCAATCACTTCTTTTTACTGTCCTGTTTCCGCTTCATACTCATTTACGAATCATACATTTTTCAGCATCATACTCTTTCACATCATACTCTTACACACCATACCCTTACCCATCATACCCTTTCACATCATACCCTTACACATCATACTTTTTCCGCAGCATTTTTGCATGTGGATATTCGGATGTTCTTTGATGTCTTTTCGGTGTTTAATTGCTCCGATTTTGAATCGGAAAACGGAATCGACTCAAAACACTAATATGCAATTAGAAAATATGGATATGTGTTAAGTAAACAGATGCGTTAAGCAAATTAAAGTCGCCGGTAACCGCGGCGATATATGTTTGGGTGATTAAATGAGAGAATTTACAGAAAAGACCGAGGCTGTATCGCCCGTTATCGGCGTCATCCTCATGGTGGCAATAACGGTTATCCTTGCATCCGTAATTGCCGTTTTTGTCTTCGGACTTGCCGGAAATCTGGAAGCGAGCATGCATAAGGACGTCATCTTCAAGACCGGCACGGACAATACCGGCAAACTGATCACGATTCAGGCATTCGCCGGCAAAGATCTCGGCAGAATTTCCTATATCACTGCCACGAACGGAAGTTCCTACTGGCTCCCAAAGGGCATAACCAAGAACACCGATGCCGGATGGCTCCATGTCGGCTGGATAAACACAACCACCATACCGCGTAACGACAAGACCGTGGTCTTTACCGCAACGTTCTCGGACGGCACCGAGCAGGTCGTTGCTCAGACGTAAATATAATAATACACTCTCAGCCTTTTTTCCGTTGATCGGCAATAAAAAACGAACGGTCGATGATACAGTCACTTATTTAATGTATTCCAGCAGCATATCCGCCGCTTCGTTCTCCCGTTCGCCGCCGCACTTTCTGGCAATCGAGATATCGTAGTCTATAAGCTCCTTAAGCTCCGCCGAACGAGATACTGCATAGCGTGTGGCATGAACCGTCGCATCGATAATTGCCGCAAAACCGCGGTTGAACGGGTGGACCTGCGCCGAGAGAATCTTCTCGGATACGATATTCAGCTCGAAGATACAGGACTCCGCGGATTCGCCGGTCTTTACCGCCTTAAACAGCACAAAACATTCGGCGGATTTCAGCCTGAAAAATTTCGTACCGCATCCTTCCCCGTCCGCAACATCCTCAGCATAATCCTCCGCAAAGTTTTCGCTTCCGATATCCTCAAAAGCGGTCTTCACGTAAAGAACGGGATCATGGACGATATTTGCGCAGAAAATGCCGTTTTCGAGGACATTTTCAAGAGTATGCGTCCCCCTGAAGAGAACGAGACGCGATCTGCCGCTCCTGTTGATGATTCCTATCGGCGCGGCATTCGCTCTGCCTCTGCCGTCGAAGGTAACGGCAATCACCTCGTTTATTCCGCCCGCGATTATCGAGGACTCGGAACTTCCCGAATCCCCGTTTTTCTTAATTCCCTTAATATCGCCGCTCATCTGTCCCAGTCCCACCCCTCAAGAAGTGCAATGAAAATGCCCGCTATCGTGATATCGGCAAGAGAACCCGGGTTTATGCCCCTGCTCAGACAGATGCGGTCAAACTCCTCCGACGTCATCTTCCCGTCAAGCACATCGCGGGCAGTCTCCATCGTCCATCTGCCCGCATCAGCGCCGAGCTTCTTGACGACAAAAGTATCCGTATGCTCGGACATGAACCTCAGAAATACCTCGGGAATGGCATCCCTGCCCTTTCCCGACGCAATAAGGGCATCGGCAAACTTCCGTGTCAGAGCAAATCCGTTCACCCACTCCGCCGCAATCATGTCGTTTGCCGAGGAATATTCCATGACGTCATAGAGCGTCATTCCTTTCCTGCGGAGATCCACGATTGCCGAAGGGCTGTTCACATCCATATCGTCGGACTCGTTCATGCGCACGCTCGTAAGCCCGAACGCGAGATAGAATAGGACGGCATCGGAGACATTCGTCCTCTGAATCAGCTCCTTTGCCCCCGCGATACCGCGACCTGCGATAAGCGGTATAAGAAGAATAAACGCACCGAAATGCGTGTTGCCGCCGGAATGCTGGTTTGTGTCGGAAACGGCGTCATAGATAAGCCTGCCAATACCCGCTGAGAGAAAATCATCACGGTATTCCGGCGGATATCCGGGTCGCAGACCGGCGAGACACGCGAGACCCGCGGTACCTCTTTCGAAATCATCGCGGCTCTCAAAGTTCCCGGCATTCGATAAGGCATCGTGCGCAAGAATTATCGACGATAAAAAATGTTCGAGTGCCGTGTCATCGTAATCATGACAGCGGTCCACATTTCCGGGTTTCTCTTTGCAGCAGACCTCAAGCATCATGGCGGTCTGCGCAAGTTCGCATAAACTCAGGTTCTTTTTCGGATTACTCTTCCGCATCGCTCTCGGACACCGCCGGAATTCCTTTTCTCGCATCGAAAATTTTCTTCATAATCTGCTCGGAAAGACGGCGTTTGCTGCGCATATATTCCCTGTGCGAGAGCTGTTCGCGTTTCAACGAGAGATCGCGGAACATGCACGGCGTTGACGACTTGCAGCACCATGCCAGACTGCCGAAGCATGTGCTCTCGCCGGGTGAGAGCTTCGTTCCGGCAACGCTCTCAACCTTGTAGTCATGATATTCCTTGGGACTCACGCCGATTTTGTCGAGGAAGGGAATCAGCGGACAGCGTTTTACGGGCATGCAGCAGAAAGCAAGACTGCGTATATCACCGCCGCGGCAGAGCTGCTTGGGGGAGTTGTACCATCCGCTCTCCTTCGCCTGAACCTCAATGCCGGCTCGGATGCCCGAAAGGGTTGCGTTATCCGCATGACGACCGAGCGAGACAATGTCGGCACCGTGCGAGAACATGTCTCTCGCGGCCTCGAAATCGTTTATCGAGTTATTGGCGATTATCAGAATATTGCAGTTATTTCTTATCTCTTTCAGTTTTGCGGTCCCGAAATCCATAAGATCGACGTGGATTATGTCCGCACCCGCATCGTCCATCATTGCGGCAAGAGCCGCATCGTCATCGCTTACGCCGGCGCGAATCTTTACCGAGACAACGGCGCCAGCATCCTTCAATGCACGGATTATCCCTGCGAGTTTTTCGGTATTCTTGAGCAGGTATTCTCCCGCACCCGCCCCGACCATCGCCGGCTGACGACAGTGTGCGTCTATCTCATATATGACATCCTTTCCGACGGCATTAAAGACGTTTATGAACGATTGCGGCTCGCAACCGCGAAGATTCAGACCCGTAAGAACGCCGCTGTCCTTTAACTTTGATACCTCTTCTTTTATTGTCGCAATCGGATCGTCGGAGAGAAATTCGGCTCTGCCGCTCTTTTCCATCTCTTTACCTGCGCCGATTGTCGGCTCATCCGTCGAGTATCCGCCTATAAACGCAATTCCGCAGTTATCCTTGCGTGCCAGAACATAATCGGCGTCGGTAATCCCCGCCATCGACGCAAGTGCTATTGGTGTATTTACAGTTCGTCCGTTAATCTCAAGTTCGTACAGGTCGTAGGAATCCGTCATTCTTCAATACCATTTGTGTTCAATATATCTAATTCCTTTTGATAGAGTCCCTCGAGAACGTAGCCGCCCTTAGACCTCGTCAGTTCCGTTCCCTCGCGGACAATCTCGTCCAGCGATATCCCGGGCGCCGTCTCCCTTATCCGAAGAACGGTCTGCCACGGAATCATGAATGCTCTGTTGGGCTTTCCGCCGCCGCTGCGGAACTCCACGGCAAGAAAACCCTTTCTGCCCGTTTTGCCGATGAAATCCTTTATTGCATCTATCTGATGCACTCCGTCCTTATCCTCGTGGAAATGCTGCTTGAAATAGATTTTTTTGCCTTTCAGCGACTTGCATTCGACCGCAAGATAATATTGCGGATTAAGGGAGTCGACAAGGATATCGACATACTGTGTATTGTATTTGGACTGTTTAAGGCGGTATGCATAGCCTTTGAGACCGTTATCCTCGAAATATCTGTTCAGGCAGTGTACCATATCCCTCTCGAAATCAGCCATCGTATTCCATCCGTATATATTCAATCCGTATGTATTACATCCGCATGTATTCCATTCGTATGTATTCCATTCGTATATCTGTTGGCGATGAAAAGACAAAAAACAGATCAAAGACGTTTGAATTGTTTAAGGCGCATGGAGACCCGCGGCATAAACCAGTAACTATTTTATTGAATATTGTAATAAATAATATGATATGTCAAAGACAGGATTCTTACTTGTAGGGCACGGCAGTACAAAACCCTACAATAAACAGCTTATTGAGAACACAGCCAAACTGATTGCACAGAAAGAAAAGGACTACATTGTCAAATGTGCTTTCATGGAGAACAGCACCCCGTCAATCCCCGAGATCATAGACACGTTCAGAAACGAAGATATCGACAAAATGCTCGTTGTTCCTCTCTTCCTTGCAAGAGGCGTTCACATTGACGTGGATATCCCCGAGATCCTCGGCATTCCCGAATGCGGACACAAAGGCACGTTCAAGACGGCAAAAGGCGAGGTTCCGCTGGTCTTTGCAAGCCCTATCGGTGACAACCCGATGCTTGCCGATCTTATGATCTCGAGTGCAAAGAATGCATTAAAAGAATATTTATAACCTTTTTTCCGGAAAAATGAACATACTGGTGCTTGACACCATTCACGGCGGAAAGACGATTGCCGGGTATCTGACGGCATCGGGCTGTATCTGCGATACGGTCGATGTCTACAGGCACGAAAGCGGCATATCCGAAGACGAAGCCGTCCGCAATCTGACTCTTAAGAGATATGACTTTGTCTGTGCACCCGTTCATTTAAGCCCCGAATATTGTATCCTGAAAAGCGCCGCCGCCGAAGGCATCCCCGTTATCTCGCACCACGAGGTCGTATCCCTTATCGTATCGGGATTATCCTATACCGATGCGAATTCGGAGAATGCGAAGCCGATTATCGAGATTACGGGCACGCGCGGGAAGACCACGACCGCATATGCCCTCTCGCATATGCTCTCCCGCGTAATCCCACAAAAAAATAAGACAAATGATTCCGAAACAGGCGAATCGGGGATTCTTCACACCTCACGCGAGACCGTGACCGTTCCCGACGGCAGAGTTCTCCAAAAAGTCAGCATAACGCCGGCAAGCTCCATAATGCCTGCATTATACGCATTAAAGAACAATCTCTGGTTTGTTGCCGAGGAATCCCTCGGAATATGCGGTTTCGGAAACCTTGCCGTGCTGACCTCTACCGAGGACTACCCCTGCGCCGATAAAAAACGCAGCGCTCTTGCCGTAAAACTCGCTTCGATGGCGAAATGCGGAAGGGTTCTTGTCGGATACGGCGCCGATAAGGAAAAAGTCCTTGAAACAATCGGGAGTCTTCCGCAGGAAAAGAGAATCCCTAAAGACAGGCTGTTTTTTGCATCCGAGATTATAAATATAGAAGACGGAAAATGCATATACGACCCCTACAGCCGTGAAAAAGCCGTCAAAGGAAGTTTCTCAAATCCGCTCCTGTATCTTGAAGGCTATAAGCAGGCGATAGCAACCGCCGCCGCTGCCGCCTGCCTGCTCGGATATAACCCCGATTCTCTGAGCGGATTTACATCCGTGCCCGGACGCCTCTCGCTTACCCGCGAGAACGGCATCACAGTCATAGACAACTCAAACAGCGGCACAAACAGGAACACATCGGTTATTGCCGCAGAATACGCACGTAGAACAGAGAATGCCGGCATTATCCTCGTAATCGGCATCGAGTCAGAAACCGTCTGCGAAGGCTTCTCGAAAGAGGACGTAACATCGGCAATCGCCGAGATAAAGCCGGAATGTGCGGTAGTTGTCGGCGATTCGCTTAAAGGCATAATGCAGGAGGATTTCGACAACACTTCCGACAACACTATAATTTATCATGCCGATAATCTTGAATCAGGCAGAAAGAGGGCGCTCGAGATTGCGGGGGTATCGGGCAATGAAGCAAAACAGGGAGATTGCGGCGGAAAAACCGTTATTCTCTGCGTAAAAACATGGAGGTAAAAACATGGAATACATACAGCCAAGACCGAGTTCAATCGTCGCGGGACTCTATACGGTAAGAGATCTCGGCGTCGACGTCGCAATCCTGCACGGACCGTCGGGGTGCTCGTTCAAGCATGCACGTCTCCTCGAAGAGGACGGACTGAGAGTGCTCACCACATCTCTTGCCGACAACGAGTTCATCTTCGGCGGCCACGACATACTCGTAAAAGTGCTCAGATACGCCGAAAAAGAGTTCAAACCGCGACGGATTGCCGTCGTAGGAACATGCGTCGCCATGATTATCGGAGAGGACATGCAGGCGGCGATAGACGATTCGGGCATAAGCACCCCGGCAATCGCGGTCAATATCCACGCCGGATTCAGGGAGAACATCGACGGCGTCATTGCGGCACTCGAGCCCGCAGCCGATGCGGGGTGGATAGACGAAGATGAACTCGAACGCCAGAAAGTCCTCCTCCGTGCCGCAAATCAGGTGGAGCGTGCTCGCGGTGCGGCGTATAAGCCCTATGTGCAGCCGCATCGCGGCGACCTCAAGCATGTCGTCGCAAAAAGACTCCTCGAACTTGCTAAGGAAGGCAAAAAGGGCGTCGCGATTTTGAACGCCAAGAAAGAGACGGCATACATGTTTGCCGACGTCCTGACCGCATTCCGCGAAGCCTGTCCCGATGCGGATGTGCAATATATCGCAAACCTTGAATCACGCGGTCTTCCTAAAGTCAGGGAGGATGCCAAAAACATCCTTCTCGGACTTGAAAAAGCGGGAATTGCCGAAGGAACGAACCTCAAACTCATCGGCGCACTCGACGAATACGGCGCAAACGGCGATAAACTGGGTGCGGCTCTCAAAGAGGAAAAACCCGATTTCGCGATTATATCGGGAGTGCCGCATGCAATCGCGCCGGAATACCTTGAAGGAATCGAGGTATTCTCGGTAACGAACGGTCCGAGACAGTATCAGCCGCTGAAAGAGTTCGGACATGACCATGTTGTCGTCGAGATTGACCTTCATCCCAAGACTCTCGGCGTCAGGGAGATTGTCCCGAGCGAGTTCGGAGATGTCATCCGCTCGCTAAAAGACGAATCCTGACAGTCGCGAATTGCAGCGAAGTGCAATACGGGCATTAAGGGCATTAAGAAGGATATCATAAGAACAGAATAAGGACAGCACAAAGAGGAAGATTCAAGAGGGAGATAAAATGAAGAGTTTTCTCATAACGGGCGACAGGTCAAGCAGCGGAAAGACAAGCATAACGCTGGGCATTTCCGCCGTGCTTGCGAGAGAATACAAAGTCCAGCCCTTCAAAGTCGCGATGGACTACATTGACCCTTCGTATCTTACCGGCGTCACCGGCAGAATGTGCCGCAATCTGGACAGCTATGTGATGTCGGAGGAGCAGCTTAGGGCATCCTACGACAATGCACGTGCCGATGCGGATATTGCCGTCATTGAGGGCGTAAGAGGACTCTACGAAGGCTCGGAAGCTCTTTCCGACAGGGGTTCGACGGCGGAGGTTGCCAAGATGCTCGACCAGAACGTGATAATGGTCTTAAACGCAAGGAGCATTACGCGCAGTGCCGCCGCGATAGTAAAGGGATTCTGCGATTTTGACCCCGCAATCAAGATTAAAGGCGTCATCCTGAATCAGATAATCAGCGATAAGCACAAAGAGAAGGCTTCGATTGCGATTGAACACGCAACCGGCATCCCAGTCATAGGAGCAATCCCCAGAAACGAGGAGATGGGGCTTACAATGCGGCATCTCGGTCTTATCCCCTACCTTGAGGGTAAAGGCGATGCGGAATTCCTCAAGCGCGTAAACAAGGTTGCCGATATCGTCGAGAAGAACACGGATATGGATGCACTTCTCTCAATCGCGGGCGAAGTCCCCGCTCCTTCGGAAAAGCCGGAGATCTTCAGGGCTAAATCCGACGGCTGCGACCTCAAAGTCGGAGTCGCGGTTGACGAGGCATTCAACTTCTACTATAACGATATCTTTGACATCCTGCCGTCTCTCGGTGCGGAAGTCGTAAAATTCAGTCCGATTCACGACCGCCTTCCCGATGCCGACGGATACATCTTCGGCGGCGGCTACCCCGAGATCTTTGCAAAAGAACTTGAGGCTAACGACAGAATGCGTGAGGCGGTAAGGGAAGTCTCGCGGAACGGAACGCCGATATATGCCGAATGCGGAGGTCTCATCTATCTTACCGAAAACATAATACTAAAGGAAGGCTGGGAAGGACGGACTGCCGACGAATCATACGAACTTGCGGGCGTATTCAAAGGAAAAACGCGTATGCCCACAAAGCGGGTCATAGGATACGTCGACGGCGTCTCAGACTCACGTTCGCCGATGGGCGCAGGCTCTTTCAGCGGGCACGAATTCCACCATTCCGATGTCATTCTGGCCGACGATACGCATTACTCCTACAGGCTCTCACGCGGCAACGGAATCAGAGACGGGCTTGACGGCGCCGTTTCGCACAATACGCTTGCGTCCTACACCCATCTGCATCCCGTCGCATCCTACGGGATGTTTAAGAATTTCACGGAAAAAATGCGCTCGCAGTGATACGGCGATACAATTCGGATACAATCGGAATACAATCACAAATTACCTTTTTTCGTGCAGCAAAACTGTCCCCGCGGAGCGATTTTATTTTAAAATCACAACCTATATATGCAATTTCTGAGTATATATTAAGGCAATCATTCTGATAGTGATTCCGTGCTGATATAGTGTAGAGGCCAATCATGCCGGCCTTTCACGCCGGCGACTCGGGTTCAAATCCCGATATCAGCACTTTTCGTTCTTTTAACATTTGCCCGTTTTAATTGTAGTTTAACTTTTGCCCGTTTCGGTTATAGCTCAACATTTTGCCCGTTTTACAGTTCATCGGCGGCATTGCGCAGATATTCTTTGAGTTTTACTCTGAACTCATCGCGTCCGACCGCATACATCCGATGATCGCCGAATTTGAGAATTCTGTCCGCTTCCGCCGTAAGAATATCCATCGTGGCGGCGGCAAAGAGTATCGACGAATCGCCCAGCTTATCGCGTTCGTTTTTGCATATGACCGAGAGCGGAGTCACATCTGAACTCTGAATGCAGTTGGGGACAAGGAGATTTGTCGCGGACTTATCCTCATCGATTATTATCAGGGATGCACGCCGGCGGAGGGCTGCCGTGAACTGCGCCGCCATCCCCATCGAACCGCTCCCCCTGCCCGCGACATTCGCGGGCGTTCCCGACGTCCCTTTCGGCAGACTCTTAAAGAAAAGGCGTATGTCGGCGCCGGTGATATCCGCCTCCGAGGATTCGGCTGACATAACGTTTCCGGACGTTATCGTGTATTCCCTGCCGTCGCCCGGGAGGTGATCGTCGCAACCCGAGCGTATGGTCTGAAGGAAGGTCGATTTACCCTCGGCATTCGACCCTATGACCGCAAAAACCTCTTTTTTCCGTATCCCAAGCCCCGTTACGGTGCCGCCGGAGGCGGGCAGTTCCATATCAACCGGCGTCAGCTCGGCGGGACATTCGTAAGGCACACTGCCGTGCTCATAGGTCACCGAATTACCTTTTCGGACGGCATAAAGTGCGGGACCGGCAACCCTGAAATAAGTCCTGTATTTCGTGTAACTTCTTACGGGCAAGGTGCCGTCAGCTATGAACGAGACCAGACCCTTCGGTTCGAGAGCGGCGCGAATTTGTTTCTGATCCATCGAGCAGAGCGCGTTCTTCTCGGCGGACTTCCCGTCATACGAGATGACCTCCTTTGCGACGGCATCGATAAGGGCGGCAAAGGTCTCGTTAAGCCTGCGAATCGCGGATGAATCCGGAGTATCGGTTGAAATCCCGGGATACAGCAGTGCCCCCGAGAGATTAAGGAGGACTTTTCCGTCGGAAAGACAGTTTTTCTCGTCCGCTTTCCATAGATCGCTGCCCGTTCCGTAAGAAACATGACAGAAGGTCACAGGCTCGATATTTGCGCCGTAGTTCTTTGGCACGGCGGTATCGAGACCTCCGAGCGGTCTCAATGCGGGATTGCCGTGCACTTTGCTCTTTATACGCTCGATAATCCCCGCAATGCAGCCGTCGCTTCCGCTTTCGCATTCCGGAAAATCTTCCAGCGGATTATGGTTGATTACCGCGGGAAAAGAGAAGATAAGCGAACTTCCGTCATGCGACTTTACAAGATAAAAATTAGTCCCGTAATTGACCCTGATGCGGTTAATATCGGCATCGCGGCTGCCTATGCCCTCAAAGACCCTGTCAATCACACTGCCGAACGACATTTTTCTCAGTTTACAAACGGCTTATGCCAATCCTATCAGCTTCTGAGGAAGAGCGAATCAAGCTTCGATCTTGAAAACAGGATCATGGTGGGTCTTCCGTGCGGACATGTATACGGAAGGTCGGTCCTTGCAAGCTGATTCAACAGTCTCTCCATCTGTTCGCGGGTGAGAACCGCACCCGCCTTTATTGCGGCGCGGCAGGCAATCGTGCTTGTAATCTTCTCCTTCTTCTCCTCGATGGTCTTCCTCGAATCGTCCATGAGATCGGTTATGATGTCACTCAGAATCTCGGTGCCTATCCTCTTTCCGAGCACGAGCGGGACGCTTCGCACCGCAAACGTGTCTTTGCCGAACTCTTCGATGACAAAACCCTCCTCCTCGAGAAATGCCCTGTTCGCCATGAGGACTTCGGCTTCCCGGGGTTTTAGGGTGATTACCGACGGCACCAGAAGTTCCTGCGAGTTCTTCTTCGAGTTCCGTATCTTTGAGACCTTATCGTAAAGGATTCTCTCGTGAGCGGCATGCTGGTCGACGATAACAAGCTCGTCGCCGTCCTGATTCTTCATTCTGGCGATGATATACGCGTCGTCGTACTGACCGACCACCTCCATCGGAGGAAGCATTATCTTATCGGAATCGCTGTAATCGAAGTTCTCGGTCAGTCTGAGCTGGCTGTCCGTTGTGCTGAACTGCGGATGATACCCCAAAGCGCCCTCATCCGTGCGCAATGCCTCCGAACTGAAAAGTGCCTTTACGGATGACTCCATATCCGACAGCGAACCGGTGACGCCGCCGTTTTCCGCGGATTCCGTACCGCTGTCGCTGCAGAATAATCTGTTTGTATTCGGATTCGTGTTTTTATTGGAATTCTCGGAATTCGGATACGTATTCGTATACGTATTCTGATACGCATTCGGATCCGTATAGGAATGCGAAACCGCATCCGCCGCTCCCGTTCCCGAAAACAGGGATGTCTGTGCGGTCCCCGATCCAGCGGGGGCTGTTTCCGCATGGATATTTCCGCTCTCAAGGGCTTCGCGGATTGCCGAAACAATCTCCTCGCTTATCTCCTTCTCGCGCGAAAGCCTGACCTCGCGCTTTGCCGGATGCACGTTGACATCCACGATACCGCTGTCTATCGTAATGTTCAGGAACGCTGCCGGATACCTGTCCTTCGGCAGAAGCGTGCCGTAACCGCGTTTGACCGCACGGACAATCGCCTGGGAAGTGACCGGGCGCTTATTGATTGAGATGATAATCTGCTTGGATATCGGATAGTTGACGGTCTGAATCGAGCAGAGCCCGTCGATCTTCATGAAGACGCCCGCCGACTTCACCTTGCACATGTCATCCGCTATCCCCCTGCCGTAGATGTATGAAGCGGTCTCGAGGAGCGAATCCGTCTTTATTGTCGAGAGTTTCTCTTTTCCGTTATGGGTGAGGCTGAAAGAGATATCGGGGTTTGCAAGGGCGGCATTCTCGACGACCGAGTAGATATGACTGAACTCGGTCTGCCGCGACTTCAGGAATTTCTTCCTTGCCGGCGTATTGAAGAAGAGATTCTCGACAAGAACCGTAGTGCCTGCGGGCGCTCCGATATCGCTGACTTCGAGAATATCTCCGCCCTGCACCACAATCTTTGTTCCCGCGACGATGCCGCCCGCATTGCCGTCATCGCCCTCATCGCCGTAACCGCCGTTATCGCCGCCATCCCCGTGCCCTGAACGTCCTGTGCGTCCGAATCCCGTCTCCTTTTCCTTTGTGATCAGCGTAAACTTTGAGACGCCCGCTATGCTTGCAAGAGCCTCGCCCCTAAATCCGAGCGTGTGAATCGAGAACAGATCCGATGCATTCGTTATCTTGCTTGTCGCATGCCGCAGTATTGACATCTTCGCGGAATCGCGGTCCATGCCGCATCCGTCATCGATTACGCGGATTCTGAAGATGCCCGCGGAGTCCGAGCCGATATCTACGCTTATCGATTCGGCGCCGGAATCGAGGGAGTTTTCCACGAGTTCCTTTACCACGGATGCAGGTCTCTCTATGACTTCTCCGGCGGCGATCTTATTTATGGTCGCCTCATCGAGAAGACGAATCTCGCGCTTCTTCCTGCCCGACGGCGTCTGCGTCGTCATCCTTGAGAAAGGTTCTCCTTCAAAGTTCATGTTTCACCTGCAATTTCACCTGCAATACCGCAAAAGCATCATTGATAATAGATTTTGACAATAAATTACGGTTTATATTCATCGTTTCGTGCATCGTTCACAAGTTCGTAGAGGAATGCAAGCGCATCCCTCGGCGTCATGGAATCGGGATCGGAGTTGAGCAGTTTCTTTACCACGGGGTTGTCGCGTTTCGGTGCCGAGACCGGCGCGGGCGTATCTATCAGAAGCATCTGCGTGAACCGCGGCGATCTTCCCTTTTTATCGGTCGACGGGTCGAACTGCCTGTCCATCTCCTCTTTAAGTATCTGTTCGGAACGTCCAATAACTTTGTCAGGTATGCCGGCAAGCTTCGCGACATGGATACCGTAACTCTTGTCGGTCGCACCCGGAATCAGCTTTCTCAGGAAAGCGATATCGTTTCCGGTTTCTTTGACGGCGAAATGGTAGTTTCTGACGCGCTTTAGGTCGGCTTCGATATCGACCATCTCATGGAAATGTGTGGCAAAGAGCGTTCGCGGACCCTCGCCGCCTTTGCCGTGCAGGAACTCCAGAACCGCCTTTGCAATGGAATATCCGTCAAGCGTGCTTGTTCCGCGCCCTATTTCGTCGAGGATGACAAGACTGCGGTCCGTGACATTGTTCAGGATGTTTGCGAGTTCGAGCATCTCGACCATGAAGGTGCTCTGTCCGCTGGAGAGGTCGTCGAAGGCGCCGACACGCGTGAATATGCGGTCGACGATTCCGATGACCGCATTCTCGGCAGGCACAAAGCAGCCCGCCTGAGCCATTACGGTTATCAGCGCAACCTCGCGCATGTAGGTCGATTTACCCGCCATGTTGGCACCCGTGATTATCAGAATCTGATTCTCGGATGCGTCTATCTGGGCGTCGTTGGGGACGAAGCCGGCGCTTAAGTTCCTCTCGACGACGGGGTGTCTGCCGCCGCTGATGAGAAGGCGCTTTGAGTCTTCGATTACGGGGCGGACATAGTTCCTTGAGTGCGAGACGGCGCCGAGCGTCGAATACACGTCAAGGAGACCTATGCACTGCGCCGTTTTCTGAAGAGTCTCGGTCTCGGACTTTAATTTCAGAATCAGGTCCTGATACAGTTCGTATTCGAGGGCGATGAGTTTCTCCTCGGCATTCGCTATCAGGGATTCCTTCTCCTGAAGTTCGGGCAGGGTGTAACGCTCGCCGTTTGCCGTGGTCTGTTTTCGGATGTATTCCTTCGGCACCATCGACATGTTCGACTTGGTGACCTCGATGAAATACCCGAATACTTTGTTGTAACCGACCTTTAGCGACTTGATGCCGGTTCTCTCACGCTCGGTCTGCTGGAAGTCGGCGATCCAGTCTTTTCCCGAGACCGAGATGTAGCGGAGTTCGTCAAGCGACTTGTCGTAGCCTTCGCGTATGACGCCGCCGCCCTTGGCAAGAACGGGGGGGTCGTCGGTTATTGCCGATTTTATGAGTTTTCTTACCGCCTGCATCTCGCTTGTGCCCGCAAGGGCTTTTGCTATGAGTTCGGGAACGGAGTTATTGATGCCGCCGTTAATGCCGCCCGTATCGCCGTCGCAGACCGCGGCAGCCCGTGAAATTTCTCCGGTGCCGCACGTGTTGATTCCCTGATTGATTCCGAATGCGCCGTGACCGCTGTCGAACGAGAGTTTGACAAACGGAATCCTGTCGAGCGAATTTTTAAGGGTTACAAGATCACGCGGTCCCGCATTGCCGTAGGAGATTCTGCCCGCAATCCTCTCGATATCCGAGAACTTGTCGAGGCATTCGCGAAGTGACGAGCGTATCATCGGGTTTTTGACGAAATACTCAACGGCATCGAGTCTTTTCTCGATCTCGGTCCTGTTTATCAGCGGCGCCGTTACGTATTTCCTGAGGATACGCATTCCCATCGCGGTCTTTGTCGCGTTCAGGGTGCCGAAAAGCGAGGTGTCCGTGCCTTTCGAGCGTATGTTCTCGAGGACTTCGAGATTTCTTAGTGTGATTGCGTCAAGGATCATGCTCCCCGACGGCAGTCTCGTCGAGAGGCCGCGGACATGGCTCAGGTCGCTCATCTGCGTCTCGCAGGCATAGGCAAGGCATGCGCCTGCGGCCCGGATTGATGATTCCATGCCGATGCATCCGTATCCTTCGAGGGAGGAGACGCCGAAATGCTTCTTCAGATATTCGCTTGCGGTATCGTAGTCGAATGCGGATTCCCTGTATGGCGTCACGAGTATTCCGCGGTTTTTCAGGTTTTCTGCAAGTGCGGGGTTTATCGGGCTTTGAACCACGCACTCCGCCGGCATGTACTTGGCAATATCGGAGTTTAAGTCCGCAAATGCGTTGCCGCTTCCGACCTCGGCAGCGGAATTCGTCTTTCCCGCGCCGCCGCCGGCATTCGAGGACGATATGAAAAATTCGCCGGTGGATATGTCAAGGAATGCCGTTCCGTACTCGGATCTCTTCTTGTCACAGAATATCGACATCAGATACGAGGGTCCCGATGTGTTGAACATTCCGGCGTCCATCATGGTGCCGGGCGTGATTATTCGCACGACGTCGCGTTTTACAATTCCTTTTGCCTTCTTAGGATCTTCAATCTGGTCGCAGACCGCCACCCTGTAGCCTTTTCTGACAAGACGCGAGATATACATCTCTCCGGCGTGAATAGGCACGCCTGCAAGCGGCATTTTTTCGCCGTCGGCATCCCTGCCGCGTGATGTGAGTGTTATCTCCAGTTCTCTTGAAACAACCTCGGCATCTTCCCCAAATGTCTCGTAGAAATCCCCCATCTGGAAAAAGAGCACAGTTCCCGGATATCTGCGCTTCATCTCATAAAATTGAAGCATTGCCGGAGTCGGACCTTCTTTGCTCATCCTGTATTAAGAATTGGTCATGAAAGATATTGATAGTTTTGAGTTTGTTGTATCCCGAAAGATGATCGGAAAAACAATCCAATAGATCCGAAAGATGATCCTAAAATATGACTGAAATGCCGATCAGATGAACATCGCATACATATAGCATCATACGGTTTATAGGCTCATTGATGATTTGGTAAATACCACGTAAAGCGAATTCATTCGGAGAAAAAAGCCCGCAAACAAGTCAATTGAAACAAAACGGAATAACATACTGAATATATCCACAAGGATATCAGAGCAAAATGAATATGAACATTCCAAAAAAAACCAAATCATATTGTAATTGCCTGCCGGGTCTTAATTCGAGAATCTTTCTGCTGCTAAATGCAGATTATCTGCTCAGTATTACAATGCCTCAATACAACTCTTCATTATTCACGTTCTCTTACTCAATGCCGTTTATTCGTTTTTCGCCGGATCTCTGCCCAATAGGCACGGATTCACTTCCGATTCACTTACGCACCGCACGCCCACGCATTAAATGCATTTACCCCATATCGTAATGCAGGAAATGTCACCCGGGAAATGTATGAAGAAAAACCGTGAAGTCAGGCAGTCGGGACTGGCGGAGGGTGCAATCAGGCATCAGACCGATTGACTGAGCATCAATAATTTCCGGCATGACAATTACCGACTGTGAGACCCGATGCCTGCCCGGCAGCAATTTTTCATTGAGGTCAACAGGGCAGCAGCAAGGGCAGCAGCAGAATTTTGCAGGCGATCAATTTTTGCGCAGAACAGCTATTCTGCGCAATTATAAAATACAAGGAGCGATTAACAAATAAACAATGAAAGGGGATTATTTTTCCGAATGGCTGAAAAGGTTCAGCTACCAGCTCAAGATGAGGAATTATTCCCAACGTACAATCAAAAGTTACGAGGCGACGATAAAGATCTTCGCCTACTACATGTGGATTGTAAGAAACAAGGGCCAGGAGAAACTCTCGGTCTTCTGGACGGATATTACAAAGGGAAGACTCGATACCGAGATAGATGTCTCAACAGCCCAGATTAATGACTTTCTGATGTTCATTTCGAATGAAAAAGAATACAAACCGACGACTCTTCGCCGTTATATTTCGTCGTTAAGCTCATTTTACAAGTTTTGTTATACGCAGGAAGCTATCGGCTCAAATCCGATGATAAGCATCGACAGACCGAAACTGAAAGAAAAAGAGCTCAAATACTTAAAGCATAATCAGGTAATGAAACTCCTTGAATCCATCCAGGATGAGCGCGACAGGCTCATAATCAGGACGATTTACGCAACCGGCGTCCGAGTATCGGAGCTCTGCGGAATCGACATATCCAATATCGATTTTGAAGACCGCACCATCCGCATTCTCGGAAAAGGAGGTAAAGTACGGACGGTTTTCGTCGATGAGGAGACACTCTCAGAGATAGATAAATTCACCGGCGGCAGAATCGACGGTCCGCTGTTCCTCGGTCAGATGAATCAACCGATATCGCCGCGAACCGTCCAGTATATCTTCACGAAATACGCTCCGAAAGGGATAACGCCGCATAAAATCCGGCACAGCTACGCAAGCGAACTGTATAAACGCTCGAAGAATCTGCGTGTAGTGCAGGAAAATCTCGGTCACAGCTCGATTCAGACCACCGAAATTTACCTGCATACCGACGTTGACGAAAGAAGAGACATATATCAGAAGTATTTCCCGCTGTCAAATAATAAACAGGAATAAACAATACAAATACACTTTTTTTTCACCCGCGATTCACTGAAATAAAATACGGTCATATCGAGACATTTTGAGAGAACAAACGCAAAATTGAGGATTTAAGCAAATACACCACAGTGCCAATAAACCGCGGAATGCTATATAATCAAAGACAAAATATATATTCTTTTCCTTAGGAAATAATAATAGATGTCAGAAGGGGAAAACGACCAATACAATACCGATACGGGCGATATTCCAAAAGCCGCGGATTCGGAATATAATAAAGATTCAACCGAATCCGAACCGATAAACGCGGCTGAAGAAACCGCAGACTCACGCGGGACAATCGGCGACGCGAATAACTCGGAAACGAATTTAACCGTAAATTCAGCGGAGATTGCCGAAAACACGGAAAGCGCAGGAAACGGTGAAACCAGCGAAAACAGTGAAAACAGCGACAATAGTGAAAATACGGAAAACACGGAAAATACCGGCGAAGCCTCCGAAGAAACCGAATCTGCCGCGACCGAACAGGAGATTCCGCCGCAATACAAGCCGCCGCATGTCAGAAAGCCCCTAACCGAAGAGGAAGAAGCAAGAATCAACAAATATAAGAAATTCAAGAAGGTAAACGGCGAAACCTACAAACGCGTCAATACCTTCCTGCGAAAACACACATATATTACAGCACGCGAATGGGCAATCGCCCGCCTCTGCGCCGATTTCACGACACGCAGCGGTGCGGAAATGACGTTTATCGGCGAAAACCTGCCGGATCTGGTGCCGTTTATGACCGACACCTATTCGCCGCAGGCAGTCAATCAGGCACGTGCGTCGTTCAAGAAAAAAGTCAAGAAATCCGGCGCTTCGTTCTTCTACGGCGCTCTCTGCGGCTTTTTCACTGCCGACGAACTCGACGACATTCTCTACGAATCCAGTGAAGTAGCCAGATTTTTGCTCGAAATCGAGGGCACTTCGGTCGATGTCGACGACGAAATCGAGGTCGAAGACCGGATTACCGACGTAATGAGAAACGTCGCCGAGGCGGCTTCAAGGATACGAGCACCGAAACTTCTCGTCGATCCTCAAAAGAACGAAGATGAGGACGATTTGGACGACGATGACGACTTTGAAGACGAAGACGGCGATGGTGAGTTCACCGAAAGCGCCATGGAAGAGATGTCAAAGATAATCGACAGTATTGCGCCCGAAAAGACTAACGAAGAGAAATAATCTAAAATTTCGGATGGAAGAAAAATGAAAATAATTCACATTACGGGACATTCGAACTCCGGCAAAACGACCTTTATTCATAAGCTTTTGGACCGGATGTGCAGGGAATATCCGAACAAAATCGGCGTTATCAAGCACATGGGACACCACTGCTTCGAGCTTGCGCCAGGAAAAGACACGACAACGCATTTTGAACACAACGCTTATGCGGTCGCCGGCATCGATTCTTCGAAAACGGTCGTTGCGGTTCACAGCGACGAATTTAAAGAGATTCTGGACAGTTTCTGCGATGCCGGGCTTAAATTCACAATAATCGAGGGCTTCAAAGATATCGGCTTTTCCAAGATAGTAATGGGCGAACTCGACGCGGAAAACTGCATTCTCAGAAATCCATCGGTCGATGACGTCATAAATTCGCTTGACAGATTTGATGACTACTACACCATGCAAGGCGTTGTAAAAGAGCTTAAATCCGAGGTAAATCTCGATAATGCCGGCGCTGTGCTCTCCTTTAACGGCATTGTCCGCAAGTGCACGGGCAGTGATACAACCGATTATCTGGAGTTTGACAACGTCGAATATATCGACAAATTAATCGCCGAAATCGAAGAAAAAGCCCGCAAAGTGCCGGGAATAATCGGAGTAAAATTCTACCACACGAAGGGCAGGATATATGCCGGCGGCGACCTGACCTACTTTGCAATCGTCGCCGCACACAGGCAGGAAGCTTTCTCCGCCATGGCGGACGCCATTGACGAACTAAAGGCAAAATTGCACGATGTCGGGAAAGAACTCTCGGCATAATCCCAAATTCTGTTTTTTTTTTCGTTTTTTTCACATTTTCTTTTTAAACGTATTTTCCACATATTACACTGTTTTTCGCAATCAAATCCCGATTATTGAATATTTTTCAAACAATGCGATCATTTTCCGGACAAAAATTCGTGTGCTGTCCAAAATTATAAACCATATAATGCTATATGTAAGCGATGCCGAATTACGCAATTTTTGGCTTCTTTCAGGGAGATCATGTAAACCGAAATGTATACCGAAATCTAAACCGAATGAAACAGAATGTAAAACTGAAATGCCAGACATACCTCCGATTGCAACCATGCGGAAAAGCAACAAAATATCATGCATCATGCACAAATAATGAAAGAATATCAAAGCAGAACAGGTTACGGCTATGTCAGCAGAAGAACCAAAAAAACAGTTATTCGGAACCAACGGCGTCCGCGGCGTCATCGGGGAATCGATGAACCCGACACTTGCAATGAAGATAGGTCTCTCACTGGGCACAATACGCAAAGGAAAGTTGGCGGTCGGCATGGACACGAGAACATCTGGACCTGCGCTCATCAACGCGGTAAAAGCGGGGATTCTTGCCGCAGGCTGCGACGTTGTCGATCTCGGTGTCCTTCCGACCCCAGCACTGCAATATATAATAAAGAAGTATTACGACGGCGGCGCCATGATCACGGCATCGCACAACCCCCCCGAGTATAACGGCATTAAAATCATCGACGCCGACGGAACCGAGATGGATGATGCCTCGACAATAGAACTCGAAAAAGTTCTCTTCTCCGAATCCTACAAGGTCCGCGACTGGAAAAACGTCGGCACGGAAAGCTCCGCTCACGAAAGAATCAATGAGTACATCGACGGCATTGTGGCACAGTTTCCCAAGGCCGACAAAGAATACGTCATAGCCGCAGACCCGGGAAGCGGACCGGCATGCCTGACAACCCCCGTAATACTCACAAAACTCGGCTGCAAAGTCCACACCGTCAACGGAAACTGCGACGGAAGATTCCCGGGAAGACTCCCCGAGCCCTCGGCGGAAGGACTTAAAGCGCTCTCCGAACTCGTTGTCTCCACCGGCGCCGAATTCGGTATCGCTCACGACGGCGATGCGGACAGGGCAGTCTTCGTCGACGACAAAGGCGAATATGTCGAGGAGAACGAGGAATTCGCCCTTATGCTCATGTATCTGGCAAAGAACAGAAAGGATAAAAGAGAGGGCGTTGTCGTAACGCCGGTGAGCACATCCTTCATTGCGGAGGCGGTTGCCAAACAGATAAACTGTAAAACGGTTTATACAAAGGTGGGCAGCATCTATGTAGCCCGTAAAATGCTTGAGCTTGAGGCAAAAGGAGAGAATGTGGTCTTCGGCGGCGAAGGCAACGGCGGTCTGATATATCCGAACCACCAGCACTGCCGCGACGGCGGAATGTCGGCTGCGGCAATGCTTGCACTCATATCATCCGAGGGCAAGAAACTCTCCGAACTCCGAAAGGAACTCCCGCCGCGCCACATGCTCCGCGAGAAGATATACACTAAGAATGCGGCGGAAGTCCTGAAGAAGACCGAGGCGGCATTCGCCGGCGACAGACTCGACAAGACCGACGGAATCAGAATAAACCGCGACGGAATGTGGGCACTCATACGCCCCTCCGGCACCGAACCCTTCATGAGACTCTTTGTCGAGGCAAAGACAAAAGAAGAAGCCGAAAAGTTCTGCAAAGAGATAAAAAGCAGGATTGAATAATTGAAAATTGAATAATTGAATAATTGAAAAATGAATAATTAAATGATTAAATTATTGAAAATTTGATTGAATAAATAATCTATTCACTCATTTTTGAATAAATCGCGGGCATTAAAGAAATATTCGAGTGCATATCCGCGATAATTCTCAAAGTTCTTCTCGGCAGTCTCGCGGATGAGATTGTCTATCTTCTCGTCACTGACGCCGAAATATGTGCCCTTAAGGTAAATCTTCAGGAATATGTCGCGGATATGCGCATCCACCGGAAAAGCCTCATAACGTTTCTGCGAAAGGAGCAGTATCCACTCGGCAACGCGGTGCTTCACACCTTTGAACTCCTTAAGCCTGTTAACCGCATCGTCATACGGAAGCGTCGACAGCTCATCCTCCCAGCCAGGATTCTCCAGAATTCTCTCCGAGGCAAGCATGATATTATCGGCGAAATATCCTATATTGCAGGACTTGAGAGCCGGCAGCCCCGCATCGACAATATCCTGCGGACGCGGAATCGTATGGAATTCCCTGCCGTCAAAGTCGATCTTCTCACCCAGTTTCGCGGAAATTCTGGTAATGCGGTCGGTGACACCCTTTGTCCTTATCCTGTTGACCGTCATCTGAAAGATGAGACATTCCCATGTATCCTGATTAACAAGCCTGAGTCCGTAATTCTTCTCAACCGCCTCACGCCCGAACAGATCCCTTGTCATGACATCATATACCTTATTCAGGTCGAAATCGAGGCAGAAATAATCGCGGATAATATCCGCATCGACGCCGTCGAAGGTCAAAACATTGTCGTCCTGTTTTATTTTGAAAACGGAATCGCGAACCGTGCAATACCACCAGTCACCTTCTTTGAAGCATCTCGGCACCTGTCCGCATGACAATGTCCTGTCAAGAGAAAACGGTTGAGAACCACTCAATTCAATAGAATCAAACTCAGGCATCAATCATTTATTGGCATTGAATATAAAAAAGGGTATCCATCGTTTTTCGGGCTGACTGAAATTAATTTCCTGCCCGACTTAAAAGAAAAAGGGCACAGCTTAAGAATTTACTGAAATTTTTATAGAATGTTAATACAAAATCAACCAAACTTTATTTTTTACAAATAATGTATACATAATATGAAAAAGTGTAATATTCAGTAATACTTATATTAAAAAAAGTCATAAACTATCTTTGGTGACAATACATGCACATACCTGATGCATTTATTCCGCTGCCCCAGGCAGCGATATACTGGATTATTGCGTTGATCTTTGTCGCACTGGCACTGAGATGGGCAAGAAACGAGTTGAGTGAAGAGAAAATACCTTTGATTGCGGTTCTCGCCGCAGGCATATTCGCCATTCAGGCATTTAATCTTCCTGTCGGCATGGGAACATCCGGACATCTTGTGGGAGGCGCACTTGCCGCAATAGTCCTCGGTTCGCCGTTTGCGGCAGTATTCATCCTTACGATAGTTCTCATAATCCAGGGAGTCGTCTTCGGAGACGGCGGTATCACAACCATGGGTGCAAACATCATCAACATGGGTGTAATCGGCGGATTTGTGGGATACTACTCATACCACGGAATCAAATCGGCAATCAAGAACAAATTCATCCCCGCAGCAATCGCGGCATGGCTCGGATGCTTCATAGCGGCAGTAGTCTGTGCGATTGAGATGTTCATTGCCGGCACATTCCCGCTCGTGCCCGGAATCATAGCGATGGGTACATACCATGCAGCCATCGGTATCATTGAAGGTGTGATTACGGCAGGTGCGATATATCTGATATACAGCACAAGACCCGATCTGATTGAACTTGACAAGGGTGATGCATAATGACAGACGCAAAGAACACTAACGGCGCAAAGATGAACGACGTGACCTTCATTGCAATAGGTCTCGTAATCGCGCTCATAATCGGCGTTGCCGCAGTATTTCTGGCATCGGGAGATCCCGACGGACTGGAGAGTGCTTCCTTATACGTACAGGGAGAGAAAGATCTCACAAGCGATGCGCCCGAAGACGCCGACCCAGAAGCCGTCGGTCTCGGAACATTCGAGTACAGCTCACCCTTCCCCGACTATTCATGGGAAGATCTGGGAAAGATGGGTGACATAATAGCGCTGGTTCTCGGAATCGTCATCGTCTTTGTCCTTATATTCGGCGTTTCACGCATTATAAAGATAAAGGCATAAATATAATCATTTAAAACTTTTTTTACACTCATGCACCTGATAGAAACACGCGACCTCACACACTGCTACAACGGGACCATCGAAGCACTGAAAGGTGTCAACTTCATTGCCGGCAGAAAACAGCGTATTGCTCTGATAGGGGCTAACGGTGCAGGTAAAAGCACACTGTTCAAGCACTTCAACGGCATCCTGAAACCTTCATCGGGAGAGGTGCTTGTTCACGGAGAACACATCACAAAATCCAATTTAAAAGAGATAAGAAAAAGTGTGGGCATTGTCTTTCAGAACTCCGACGATCAGGTCTTCTCACCCACGGTCGGGCAGGATATCGCATTCGGACCTACAAATCTGGGGCTGGATGCGGATACCGTCGAACACCGCGTAAGCGAGGTCTCAAGACTCCTTGACATAGAGCATCTGAGAGACCGTCCGCCACACCACTTAAGCGGCGGAGAGAAGAAACGGGTCGCAATCGCGGGCGTTCTCGCAATGGAACCGCAGGTCCTTGTTCTGGATGAACCTACCGCGGGTCTTGACCCGAAAGGCGTCGCGGACTTAACCGCATTCGTCAACCGTCTTCCCGAGGAATACGGCATGACCGTCATTTTTTCGACACATCATACCGAGCTTGTCGCCGAGATTGCCGACTACATCTATGTCATGGACAAAGGCAGGATTGTGGCGCAGGGCACGGTCGACGAGATATTCGTGCAGCAGGATATGCTCGCATCACTGAGGCTCGATGTCCCGATACTGCCGCGGCTCATAAAATCGCTTCGTGACAACGGCATAGATATCGATATGGCTTTTGACTACGAAAGCGCCGAGAACGCATTCTTAAAGGCGTTTAGAAAACTCTGACATCGGATCGGAGAACCTTCAGGTCGGAAATATGATTGAAGAACTGCAGAACATAGAACGCCAGGCCATGGGTAACAGCCGAGTCCACAGGCTTGATGCCCGAACAAAGATTATTCTGGCATTTGCGGCAATCATAGCAATGGTCGCATACCCTTATTCGAAGGATGTCATTGTCCCGGGCATACTTCTGTTTGCGTTCTTCTCCGTCCTCTGGGCATTCTCGGGTCTTTCGGTTCTCACATATCTCAAACGCCTCATACTTATCCTGCCCTTCGGCATATTCATCATAATCTTTCAGATCTTCTTCGAGAACAGCAGATACGATACCTTTACGTCAATACTGGATCTGCCTCTCGGCATTCACGTATATGCGGAATCCGTGGAGTTTGCCTCGATTCTGCTCATAAAGTTCATAGTCTGCATATCGTTCATAATCCTCCTCTCATCGACAACCACAATGCAGGATATGCTTGCGGGCGCAAAAAGGCTCGGAATGCCCTCGGAGTTTGTTCTTATCATCGGACTCATGATAAGGTATCTCTTCGTATTTGCCGAGATGTACGGTAAAGTCATAAATGTCTTCGAGGTAAAGTTCTTCAACGCATTCGACACGAATCTTCCCTACAAATACAGACTCAGAACGCTTGCCTACGCAATCGGCACGCTCTTCATAAGGTCATACGAGCAGGGCGAAAGGACATATATCAGTATGCTCTGCCGCGGATACAGCAGGGATTCCTTCCTTATGATTGAAAAGAAGAAGATTCAGGGAAAAGAACTCGGTTTCCTTATCTTCGGCATAATTTTTATCGTCGCAGGCGTTACCGTGCCCTACCTTATATTTGACCTTGGACTCATTCCGTCCTTTTCCATGCAGTTCTGACGGACTGCAACCATTGAAAAATCAGATTCCCGCCGTTATATTCTCGAGGAGTATCTTGAGACCGACAAGAATCAGTATGACTCCGCCCAGTATCTCGGCTTTATTCCGCGACTTTTCACCGATTTTATCGCCGAGGTAAAGACCCGCGAACGAGAAGGCAAAGGTCGTGATGCCTATGATGATCGCCGGTATCATAATCGGCTCTTCGAGAATCGCAAAGGAGATGCCGACGGCAAGCGCATCGATGCTTGTGGCAACGGCGAGAAGAAGAATCACGAACGGCTTGGTAAAATCCTGCGGTATCCCGTCGGGATCGTCTTTAAGACCTTCTCTTATCATGCCGACGCCGATGAGCAACAGAAGAATAAACGCCGCAAAATGAGCGTACCCGAGAATCAGCATTGCGAAAAACGTTCCCGCATACCAACCGATAAGCGGCATCAGCGCCTGAAAAAAGCCGAACGCCGATGCCAGAACGGCGGCGGTCTTCAGCTTATTCTTCAGCGTCAGAGTGCCCGCCGATACCGAGACCGCGAAAGCATCCATAGAGAGACCAACGGCGATTGCAAAAATACCAAACAGATTCATAAGACAACAATCGGACTGTTTTAGAGCAAAACGAAACTACGGAAACACTGCGGAAATTCCGGAAATACTACAATACTACAGACATACTCCGGAAATACTACATTAATACTACGACAATACTTCAGAAGTACTACGGATATACTACGGTAATACTGCATAAATACTACAGTAATGCAACGGCAACGCAGCGGCAAAAAAAGAAGATTACTTCTTGAAGTTCTCTTTTCTGATGCGGGTTGCCTCTTCTTCGTCCTCGACACTTACCAGAAACGTACCGTGGCACGGTTTTGTGAACGGGAATATTATGGTATTTCCTTCGATGGCAAGCGATATCGGCGGAACGCCGATGATGTGAACGTCAAATATCTTATATCCGGGCGCAACCGTGTATAACTCCTTAAAATTCTTCTTAAGATACTCTCTGCACTCCGCAAAACTTGTCTGGCGCAGAATAATCTCATACGGCAGTTTATCTAAGCATCCCATTTTAACACCCTGTTAATTGCACTTATGAGCGGTTTCGGATTATGCGCCGCGACAGCCGTTATCTTCTCGCATTCGAAATCAATCATATCGCTCATCTTCTCGGCATCGCTTCCGAATATCACGGGATAAACGACTCCGTCGAGCAGCGAATGCATAGTCGCGGCATAGGAAACGCCCGCATCATTGTGTATGAAGACAAAACACGTTGGATACGATTCTTTCTTCTCGGCAACCTGATCGATAACCGTGTCGAGATCTTTTATCTCGTCGATATAGTGACCGTCGATATCGCCGTATTTTATCAGCAGACGTGCCGCCGGTGTCCCCGCGATTACCGTCCCGATACCTGCCTTCTTTAAGCGTCCCGCGATGTAAAGGACGGCTGTTGTCTGTATCGGCACCTGCGGACATCCCAGAACCAGAAGTGCCTTATCCGCATTATCCGCATTATCCGCCTTATCGTTATTATTGCCGGTCTCCGAATTTACCATAAAATCACCAGATATGTCTATTAATTGATGGTCGTAACTGATCCATGATAATTATTTTGTCGCCGCATCGACACATTCTTCGGTAGTGCCGATTCTGACATTGCAGCCGCACATATTGGGAACATATGCAAATGCCTTTCCGGAATTGACCATCACGGTATCGAACTTATCCATTGCCGGCGAGACCACGATGCAGGTATCCTCGACGACCTTTGCACCGCTCTTCTCAATCTTTGCAACATACTCGGGATTTGCGGACTTCACGCCTTTTGCCGCGAAAACATAGAATGTCTTGGTCACCTTCTTTCCGTCCAGAAGTTCGGCAAGCTTTGCCAGCTCATCGGGCGAGCAGTGCGGACAGCCGACCGCAACGGCATCGACATCGATCTCTTTGAAGAGTTCGTCGATATCGGACTTCTCGATTGTTATGGTCTCGGACGGAACCGCCTTGAAAGTCGGCAGTCGTGTCTCGGGGGTTATGCCTTTGACATGATATAGCGCAACCGCGCCGGATGCCGCCATTGCCGCGCCCATCGCCTTTAACTGATCGCGTGACGGGCGGATATTCGTGAAGAGCGGAATCCTGTTGCCGACAAGCTTACCCGCAAGATATCCGACGGCGCCGAAATGATTCGCATACTTTGCGCCCGCCTCGACCTCAACGGCGACCTGCGGCATTCTGTTCTCAAATAGGTGAAGACCGTAATTCGGGGTCTTTCCTATCATTGCCGCAGCAAGCGCCGAAGGACCGCCTTCGCGGTTTGTCCTTGCGCCGAGCACCGAATTCGCGTATGAGACCGCGGATGACTCCGACCATGCCAGATGATCTCCGTAGTTTGTGATATTCAGATAATACGGAGTGCATGTGCATTCAAGCCTGATTCCGAGGCGCTTGTATGCCGCGATTACCTCGTTCTGACTGTCGGCGAAATCCTTCGGAATACCGATATCCTGCCAGTTCTCACGCGGCATTCCGATGGGATTCAAGACCGAGGGAACGGCAACCTTTGCATCAAGATTGCTCAGCCATTCCAGACCCCATTTGCCGATTGTCTTGTATGACGCTCCGCTTATCTGCGCCGAGGTAATCGGCACAAGACTCTCGGCACCGAATACCTTGCCGAGCGCCACAAGAATTTCCATCATTTTCTGACGTGTCTCACCGTATTCGCCGGCAAGAATCATCTCATCTTCTTTATCCAGATTCATTTTTTGTCCTCAATATCAGAATTGTCGGGTTTTTCAGTCATCCCAGCCTGCTCTGACAAACTCCGCTTCTCTGCCCATGACCATGGTGGCATCCACACCTATCTTTACGTTCATGCCGTCGCCGATTCTGCACGGGTCAAGCGACGAACCGCGAACGCCCGGGATAACCATAAGATCGATATCTCCGCGGACGCGGGTGGCAATCGCATACTCGACATCCTCCATGTCGAAGATGTCGATGTCCTCGTCGACGATAACGACATGCTTTAGGGATGTGTGCGCCGCAAATGCCGCCATAATCGCGTTCTTGGCATCGCCCTGCGTATTCTTGCGTATCTGAACAACGCAGTGGAGATAACCGCAGCCGCCGGTGGTAAGCGAGACATTCCTAACGGTCGTGACCCCCGCAACCGACTTGTAGATCTTCGGTTCATAGGGCATACCCATGAGAAGTTTGTGCTCGCTGCCGCCCGGGAGAATACCATGATAGACGGCATTCTTCTTCACATACATCTTTGTGAGCTCAATAACCGGCGCCGGTCTTATGGGGTCGTATGTTCCCGTAATATCGACAAAAGGACCTTCTTCGGCCTTCTCCGCGGTTACGAAACCTTCGAGGACAATCTCAGCCTCCGGCACCTTCACGCCGTTTTCGCAGGTGTAAAGCTCAATCTCGCCGCCGAGGAGTTCCGCGGCATAGGGCATCTCTTTTCCTTCGGGAACGCGCGTGCATGATGCAAACGTGACAAGGGGATCGGTTCCGATTGTGATTGCTATAGGCAGTTTCTTCCCGTCGGCAAGCGCTGCTTTAAGGAGGGTATGCGTATGGCGACCTTCGACGAGCCTTGCGGCAAGGTGGTTTTTGTCCAGAACAAGCATCCTGTGAACCGAGGCATTCACGACGCCGCCATACTCCGAGAAGACAACGCCGGACGTAAGATACCTGCCCGCATCCTTCGGGAAATGCTTTAAAACAGGCAGCGAGTTCAGATCGGCATCAGCGGGTTTTACAATATCGCCGAGACTGCCTTTCACCGTAACTTTGCCGTTATAGTCGCATTTTGCAAGGTTCTTTACGATATCCTTCTCGTCATATCCCAGCGCAACCGAGAGAGCCTTCCTGCTGGATAAAAGATTCATCACAGCCTCGTGCCCGTCCAGATTGTGCAGATATACAAGCTTGTTTGTGCCCGCGGAAATTTTTGCGGCTTCAAACTCGGTCGATACCGGTCTTTCGATATCCTCTACGAGACCGGCATCTCTCATCTTTTTTATGAAATTTCTCATCAGTATCCGCTCCAGCGCTCTCCGACCGTATGTTCTATACCCAGATGATCCAGGACTCTGGCAATGACCATATCCACAAGATCATCGATACATCGTGGATTTGTGTAAAATGCGGGGCAGAGCGGCATTATTGTCGCACCCGCCTCGCTAAGGGAGAGCATATTTCTTAAATGAACGGTGGAATAGGGCATCTCGCGCGGCATAAGTATGCATTTACGACGCTCTTTGAGGCATACGTCCGCGGTTCGCGTGATAAGGTTGTTTGAAAAACCGGCGTTTATTGCCGCAAGTGTCTTCATGCTGCACGGGATTACAATCATGCCGTCATAAAGGAAAGAACCGCTTGCAACATCGGCAAAGAGGTCGTCTTCTTCGAGATATATTGCATCAAAACCTTCCAGTTCAACCCTTTCGTGAGCCGCAATGTCTTTGCCGACGTCGGATATGATAACATGGACTTCGGCAAGATCGGAGAGGATCTCCAGAAGTCTTCGCGCATATATCATACCGCTTGCGCCGGTAATGCCAATCACATATTTTTCCATTTATCCACCCTTATTTGCAGGACAAATTTACACGACAGATCGGGGACATATTTACGGGATAATATACCCGAATATGCCTGTCCCTGTCAATTGTGTATTAAAGATATTTGATTTCGTGAATGCATATATATTGCGACAATATTGCGACAAAAATGTGAAATTATTCTGACATTAATGCGGATTTCACGGAATCAATTTAAGAATATCGGTTTCCGGAATATCAGTCAGAATATCAGTCAGAATATTTCAGGTATCAGTCAGAATATTTCAGGTATCAGTCAGAATACCAGTTTATCCTGTTTCGTCGGGCGCTCTATGTTTAAGAGATCGTATGCGCACTGCTCGACTGTCTTTCTGTTCTCGCTTGAGGTATAGATACCCATTCTCCATTCGCTCTTGCGTGTCATGTTGAGCGTCCTTATAAGGGGCGAGAGTTCCTCGAGCGAGACAAGTTCGTTATGATTCCTGACAAGCACGTCAATCTTCATCGGCGACGGAAAAGGCGGGATGTCCACAAGAACTTCGGTGCGGTCCAGACCTGCTTCATTACAGACCTTCTCGGCAATGCTCTTTTTATCCTTCAGTTCCACAAATTTCTGAGCCGTCGAATACTTCACCTGATCCATGCCGATATAGACGGCACGTTTGTAAAGCTGCCGTCTGTAAATCATGCCGATAAGCTTGCGTGCTTCTTCGGAGGGGGAGTTTGAGAGCGCTATCGAGAACTCCGCGTCATTCATCCGCATAAGTTCACCTATATCCTTTCCTTCTGTCGCCTCGATATGTTCGAGTGCGGCATAAGTGACCATGGTCTCCGCGATTCGGCTGACGTGATGGAAATATACCGACGGGCGCATGATCGTTCTTGCAATAAGAAGGGATTCCGCGGCATTTATTCCGTTCTCGCGCAGGACAAGCCCTTTTTCGCCGAGAGTGGTGTTTCGTATGAGCCTGTGAACATCCACGGTTCCGTAAGGCGCACCCGTATAATGAGCGTCACGCAGGAGATAGTCCATTCTGTCGACATCGAGGTCGCCGTGTATGATACCCGTAATGAGATTATTGTCCTCCTTGCCTTCCACCATTGCACAGACATCATCGGGACTTATGTCTAGAGCGCAGAGAGCTTCGTTGAGATAGCCGTTGTTTACGTATTCGGCGATCTCCTGATGGCTGTGATGAAGATATTCCTCCATGAGCTGCTCGGAGGCATGAGAGAATGGACCGTGACCGATATCGTGCAGAAGTGCGGAGACCTCGGCAAGAAGAACCTCCTGAGGCTCAAGCGAGAGACTCTTTGCCATAAGTCCGGCAAGATGCATTGCACCTAAGGAATGCTCGAAACGCGTGTGGTTGGCGCCCGGATACACGAGATTTGCGAATCCGAGCTGCTTTACGTAACGCAGCCTCTGAACTTCGGGAGAATCGAGTACCGGGATTATTTTTTTGTCAACCTCAACATATCCGTGCACGGGGTCCTGTATAGTCTTCATCAAATTACCTGCGCTGATCTGCTCTTACATCGATCTGCTCTTATAATATTGAATCGGAGATTGTTGCTTATAAAGATATGTCTGTTTTGCCTGATTGAAGGCTGTTTAACACGGTCACCGATCACAGAGACACCTAAATGTCACAGGTCTCCAAAATCACAAGTCTCGGAATCTCACAAATATAACAGAATATATCTGTAATAACGGTAAACTAAATTTAAATGAACACGGACAGTTGCGCCGAAGACAATGAAAGATCTCCGCGGATAACTTTTCTCTCGGGGGGTACGGGCACCCCGAAACTCATCCGCGGATTTCGTAAGGTTATACCCGACGAAAACATCTCGGTAATCGTCAATACGGCTGAGGATATGTGGATCTACGGCAGTCACCTATCGCCGGATATCGACACTCTCATGTATCTTTTCGCAGGCATTCTGAACACGGATACATGGTGGGGCATCAGAGGGGATACGACAATAACCCATGACAGAATGAAAGAGCTCGGAGAAGACCTCTTTCTTACGCTGGGGGACAAAGACAGGGCAGTTAACATCATACGTGCACGCCTGCTCAAATCCGGCATCACGCTTACGAAGGCAACCGAAGAACTCTGCGCAAGGTTGAATGTAAAGGCGGATATAATGCCGATGACGGATTCGACCGTGACAACAAATATACTCACTAAGAACGGTCTGATTCATTTCCAGGAATACTGGGTCAGATACCGCGGCACGGTGCCGATTGAGAAGGTCGTCAGAACCTTCAGAGAAGGTATTCTGGAAACCGATTCGGAGGATGTGAAAGAATCAGACAAAAAGCCGTCAATAATTCCTGACGATGTATCGCCGAGAGCAACCGCAAAAGCACTCAATGCGATTAACTCCGCCGATGTCGTAATCCTCGGACCGTCAAACCCCGTAACCAGCATATCGCCGATATTGGAGTGCGAAGGCATAAAAGAGGCTCTGAAGAAAAAGTATGTAGTCGCCGTCAGCCCGTTTATCGGAGATGCGCCGATCAGCGGACCTGCCAAAGCACTCATGGAGGCGTGGGGGATGCCGCCGACATCAAAGGGCACATACGGGTTATACAAAGATTTCACCGACCTCTTTGTGCAGGACGAACGCGACACGGAGATCGTTGAGAACGCTCTCAGATGCGACACGCTTATGATAAACGAAGATATAAGCGTCAAACTTGCGCGGAGAATCATGGAACGGATAAAAGGCAGATACTGAACGCCGATAATAAACGCCTAAATTAATACCGGAATAAATACCGATAACAAACACCAATCAAAATCGATTTATCGTATCTGAGCGAAAAGTGAGTTCAATGATTACTGTTATCTCCGGCGGCGAAGATTCTCTGAAACTCATAAAGGCGCTCAGAAATCTCCTTTACGACAGCGATATAACGGTAATTGCCGACACTTCGGATGCAATTTGGACACAGGGCAACCTCGTCTGCCCCAACCTTGACGACATTATCTATCTCTTCTCCGGTCAGCTGAACACGCAGAACTGGACCGGCATCAAGGGCGATACCTACTCCACACACAATTTCCTTGAGAAGATATGCGCCGATGCGCCGGAAACGGAGACTGATACAGAGACGGACACGAACACGAACACGCCGGACACGTCAGGATCAAATAATCCAAGTCCCGATGCAAATACGGGTACAGTTCAGGGTCAGATTCCCGAGATTCACAATAACGGGGTTTCCGACGGCGGCAATCGCATTCCCGATATAATACTGCCTTTCGGCGAGCCCGTGTATCCCGTCGGTGACAAACAGAGGGCAGTATGCATTGCGCATGCAATGCACCTTAAAAGTAAACTGACGCTGACGCAGTCGACGCGGATTCTCTCGAAAAGTTTCGGAATCACCGCAAATATCCTGCCGGCAACGAATTCGCGCATAACGGCATATGCCAAGTTCGCCGGCGAAATGTTCTCAATCGCGGATTTCAGGGCAATCTGCAAGACCGACAAAACCGCGGACTACAAAGCCGAGATTGAACTGGAATTTACAAAGTATCCGCAGATTACAAAAGAGTCTGCATCGGCAATAAACTCGGGCAGAGCGGTAATAATCGGTCCCGGACATATCTCAACAATATCTCCGGTACTTGCCTGCCGCCCCATGAGAAAACTGCTGAAGAAATCTTTTACAATCGCGGTTCTGCCGAGATTACCGGCAGATTATGTCCCCGGCAGATACATTGCGCTTGACAGAATTATAGAGACCTACAGGGGATTTGCCGACATCCTCATCCAGGACATAAAAGACGAGTATTGTATCCCGAATTCTACAAGAATAAACACGGATACGGATTCACCTTATAAGGCGGAATCGCTTGCCTGGGAGATAATGTCACATCTTGGCAGCCGATGATATACTTGATGCCGCGTTCATGAGAAAATCAAATACGCTGACAAGGAAGGAATATATCGCCGAGAATATCTTTATCGTGCTCTCTACACTGACCTCGGAATGAAGAATATCGTTGATATCGGAGAGCGTTCCGCCGTTGCCGCCGGTCAACTTGTCAATCTGAGATATCAGGGATGAGGATTTATCCGACGAAGACGGCGAAGCGGATGATGACGAGCCCGAAGACGAGCCGGATCCTGAACCCGATCCGATGCCGCTCAGCGATTCGAGTAAATCAAGCGGCGATGTGCTCTGAGAAGATCCGCTCTGACCCGTATTTCCTGTTGACACGGGGTTTGTCGGATTTGCCGACGGCAATACCGTTGTTGCCGACCAGACACTGCCGTCTGTCGGCATGCTAAGACCCTTCTCGCTGTTCAGAGATCTCGCACAGGAGTATCCTTCGTCGGCCTTGTTCTGCGAAAGTGTGGCGTATTCCGCCGCGGCATCCATTGCCCCCGAAGAATACTTCTCTTCGGCAAGGACCAGCAGGGTCTTTGCATTGTCATTGTAGGACTTTATGACCCAGACGCTCTTATCCGAAGCAAGACCTTTGGTCACTTCAAAGTAATATATGATTGAATCCAGCGACGCGGTCTTTTTCTTTGCCGCATTTATCGCATGCTCCGCATAGGCTTTCTTCAGGATCTCGTTTGCCTCCGCGATATAGCCTTTTGCCGAGTCCAGAAGCGCGTTCTGCACCGATGCCGTCGAGGTCTTCGCTGTCGCTACCGCATTGTTTGCAAGGGTATATTTCTCTTCGGCGGCGGAGGTGTCAACACCGACCGATGCATATCTGTCTATATCGGCACGCAGATTCGAGAGCAGTACCTCGGTGTTGCCCTGAATTCCCGCCATGTCTGCGGGATTGATGAATATCCTCGTCTCTTTTACGGTCGAGTCCGTATTTCCTGCGGCATCGAAATGCGTCACCTCAATCAGTTTGTATTCGCCGGTTGCCGCCGTTGTCGGAACCGTGCCCGTAAGTTCCGCTCTTACATAGGTCTGATATGTTCTGGGATAATAGAGTTCAAAACCGGAAAGTGTCTCATAGCGCCCGCTGATTTTGGGTTTGACGTGCTCGACGCCGTCAAGTATTATCGTGAATTTCCATACGGGATTGTATAAATCCGTATAGAACATAAGGGATTCCTGAACGGAGTCAAAATCGTATTCCACGGTATAAAGTGCATATACCTCGTCGCCCTGCGCTGGATTTCCGGACGGGTTGGAATAACCCCACATCTTAAGTTCGTCGCTGCCGGCGGATACCGGAGGTATCATGCATAGAGTTGCAATTATCGATATTATAAGCGCATAAAAGATGAGACGTCCCCGATTCATATCTAATAAGTAATGGTTATTTATAGAATAATAGTTTTTTTCTGATTTTTGAGATATTTGTTGATTTGTGAAGTTTAATAAGGGATACAGTGCTTTACATTAAGTATTCTGACAAGATTGCGGACCAGGATTTATATTTTATCAGGACATATAAGTTATGATAATATGGGGAAAAAATCAGGAAAGAAGGGCGGCAGTACGACCGATTCGGCATCGTCTGCAAATGCCGATGAAAAATATGGGATAAATTCGTTCGCCGACTTTAACGCCGAAAATTTGAAGAATGTAATTTGCAACAACCGCTATGCACAGATGCTTATTGTGCTTACCGTAGCGGCATTTGCCTTAAGATTCTATAATCTGGGATTTAATTCGATATGGCTCGATGAGGGAAGTACTCTCGGATTTGCAAGACAGTCACTTCTCGGAATCTGGGAATCTACGGCAGGCGGAGAATTTAATCCGCCGCTATTCTACTATATTGAGCACTTTATGCTGACATTCGGCGACAGCGAATTTATCCTGAGATTTGTTCCGGCGTTGCTCGGTGCACTGACAATCCCAGTATTATACTTTATCGGAAGAGAGGTCTGCGGCAGAATGGGAGGAATTATTGCCGCGGCACTCCTCGCTTTTTCCTCATTCCACGTATACTATTCACAGGATGCAAGAGCATATACGACGATGCTCTTCTTCTTCTCGATTGCCGTATTATTCTATCTGATTGCGCTTCGTTCGGATTCGCTCAAGCACTGGATAATATTCGGTGTCTTTGCTTCACTCTCGTTCTGGACGCATTTCTATGTCTTTGTAGCGGTAGGCATCCTGATTCTTCATGCATTGATTGTCAAGCGTAAAGCAATCCTTAAGGACATTAAATCGGTTAAAACAATAGCCGCTGGTCTTCTCGCATTCATTATCGTCTCACTTCCGCTGATATATGTTACAATTGGTCTGTTCTTCAAAAGAACGGCATCCGCGCCGACATGGGGATTGTCGGGGCTGGATGTCTTTACTCAAACCATACTGCAGATGACGGAGGGAATATACCTTGCAATAATCTTTGGAATTTTGGCAGCAGTCGGATGTATCTTCCTGTTATTGAATAAAGAGAAACGGGATTACGGATATCTGATGATCCTATCACTTATCCTGCCTTTCATTGTGACATACGTATTGTCGTCCATGATACCGATGAGTCCGAGATACATGATCTACATACTGCCGTTCTTCTTTGTCAGCATAGCGGCGGCATTCTGCTTTATTCCACAAAATATCGATTACAAAAAGGTTGCCGCAGCTGCAATAGCCGTTCTGTTTGTAATCTCGATTCCGTATTTCATGGGATATTATACGACTTATTCCAAAAACGACTGGAGAGGATTCTCGGGACAGCTGTCATCGATTACAAACGAAGGCGATTATGTGGTCGTAATGCCGGGATATATAGCACAACCCTTGGATTACTATTACAGCAATTCTACGGACGGCACGATTCAGGTCGGCGCTTCATCTGCCGCAACTCTTGAGCAGATAAATGCAAAACGCCTTAACAGTACTGGAGAGCCTGTTGCATATTACATAATTACATGGGATATATCGGCGGCAAACCCCTCCGGCGATGCAATGGATTGGATTAGCAAAAACACACAGTTTATCGGACAGAATATGGGAATATATGTCTTCAGGTCGGCATAATTTTGCCTTAAACAACTGAAATCAATAATATTTAACATAAATATTTAACAGAATATCGCAGGATGAAAGTTCATAGGGGTAAAAATGTCTGATTCAAGCATAACCGGAAAATACAGGATAACGGTCATTATCCCCACCTTCAATGAGATAGAAAACATTGAGAATATCACAAAAGCAGTATTGGATGTTTTTGCCAAAAGCGACATTAACGGCGAGATACTGATCGTAGATGACAAATCAAAAGACGGAACCATCGATGCCGTAAAAGCGATGCAAATGTCATATCCGCAGGTCAGTCTGATTGTTAGGGATAGCGATCACGGTCTTTCGCAGTCTGTTGCCGAAGGATTCGAAAAAGCAAATTCCGAGATAATACAGGTCATTGACGCGGATTTCTCGCACCCTGTCGAACTGATTCCTGAGTTTTTGGCGGCAATCGAGAGCGGAGCCGATGTCTGTATGGGAAGCAGGTATACCAAAGGCGGAGATATCACTGACTGGCCGCTTAAGAGAAGGTTAATCTCATTGGGTGCAACTTTCTTCGGCAGAGTTCTGTTCCCCGAAGTTACCGATCCGGTAAGCGGCTTTTTTGCGATTAAAAAGGACGTTGTCGCGGGTGCCGAACTTAAACCCCGCGGTTACAAGATCCTGATGGAAGTTCTGGGAAAAGGCAGATGGCAGTCATTTAAAGAAATTCCCTTTACGTTCAAGGACAGGGAAGCCGGAGAGAGTAAACTCAAACTGTCTACCATAATCGACTATATCAAACAATGTATTGATATCGGTCTGTATGCACTCTCGCACCATGAAACGAGTGTATGGAGAGAATGGAAGAAACTGTTGAAATTCGGCTGTGTGGGCTTATCCGGTATTTTTGTAAATACGAGCATATTGTATATCCTTACCGAATATGCAGGTTTATACTACCTTGTATCTTCACTCTTTGCCATTGAAGCGTCAATCATTACAAATTTCCTGCTGAATGACTCTTGGACTTTCAATGATAAAGTAAAATCGCGAATTGCGGAGAAATGGAAGAGGTTTGTATCTTTCGAGGTTATCTCGGTATTGGGAGTCGCGATAAATATGGGTGTCTTGTATACCTTGACTGAATTTGCGGGGATATGGTATATTCTGTCGAATATAGTCGGTATTCTGGTTGCATTTGCATGGAATTTCTATGTAAACAGGCATGTGACGTGGAAAGAGAAATGAAACTCATCAAATGCAAGTATTGCAATGATATTAAATGGAAACTAATTTACAATAGATAATACTCATTTATTAGATAATGGCTAAAAAAAGTAATGTTGTTAAAAGTTTCTCGATATTAGGTCTGGACATATCGGGAATTAATAAAGAGGAGTTCGTTAGGAGAATTATTTATCTTACAATCATTGCACTGTGCACAAAATTAGCAATATTGCTTTTTTCCCCGATAGTTCCGGGATCATTCATAGATTTGTTTGACATTGGTTTATACTTACAATATGCGGTTAACACAGCGCAAGGCTCAATACCCTATATTGACTTCAATATAGAATATCCGCCCCTGTTCTTGATACCAATATTAATACCTATGCCGTTTGCACTTATGGCAAACAATGCAATGACATACGTATATACGTATCAGGTACTCATGACTCTTTTTGACATCTTGACGTTATATTGTGTATATATCATAGGTTTAAAAATATATGATGCCAAAAAAGCATTTACCGCAGGGTTATTGTACGCTACCGCATTTTCTGCCGCATATTTTGTACTTACCAAATATGATGCATTTCCCATATTTTTGCTAATGCTTGCGATAACTTTCACGATATACAATAAACAAGCATATGGATATCTAAGCGGCATCCTTGGATTTTTCACAAAGATATTTCCGGCAATTGCTCTGCCATATATGTTATTATATAACGCCAGAAACACATCACTGAAAGAACAGTTCCTGAAAATAATGATGTGCGCATTACCATGTGTGATTATATTATTTGTACCAATATTTTTGATAAATCCGCATACCCTTTCGGCTTATTTATCCGCAACAGGAGCATCATTCGGAATATACGTCAATACTGCAACATATACTCTCTATTCATTATTCCAGGCAGTAGGGATACATTTACCCAACACCGCAATATCCTTAATAATGTATGCCGCAATGATTGTTATAGTATTATTCTTATTAATCAATGCCTTTGTGCACAAAATAGACAGCCCGAAAAGAGTGCTTATATATATCTTATTTACGTTGATAACTTTAATTCTATGCTCAAAGTTTCACAGTCCGCAATATATAGTCTGGATAACTCCTTTCTTTGCATTGTTGCTTGCCGACTTAATTCACGGAATATATCTACACTACATAATCCAAATATTTGGTTTCTTAGAATTCCCAATACTGTTTAACAATTATTATACTAACTTAGAATACACATGCGCAGTCGGGACTCCCGGATGGTATACAATTGTATTATTCTTTACTGCAGAAATACTGATCTGGATAATCAGTGCGGTATTTATCCTCAAAAGTGATACGGGATTAATTAATGAGATGAAAACTCTGCCATCTGCAGTGAATGCATATTTTAGAAAACATACATAATGCTTATATTTATGTTTATGAAATTTTGAGATTACGTGTCACAAGAATCACAAATCTCAAATTATTCATTAAAACATCAATTCATTAAGATTTAACAACCAAACTGAGCGAATTGCCATAAAACAGAATCATAATATACTGCGAGCAAGATAAATAATCAAGCGAACTAAATATAGGACAAATATGTCATTTATTTCACGACAAAACATCAAATATCTCTTTAGTTTTGTAGGTATAATATTATTTCTTGTAATACTATATAACATAAATATTATACAGTTTCAAACAATACTATTCAAAACTGACTTGGTTATATTATGTTTTACATTATTTCTATGTGGGATGACCACCTGCTTAAAAATCGTGAAATGGAAACTTATTGTAAATGTCATCTACCCAGAATTTTCGCTTAAAATAGCATTTATTTCATATCTCACCAGTTTAGCAATTTCAATGTTTACTCCAGCAAAAGCAGGTGAAATTATAAGAATATTCTATGTTGAGAATAGTGGTAAAGATTATGGTAAAACATTCTCTCTGGTCATATCTGACAGAATAATCGACTTTTTCTTGCTTTTTTCATCAGGCATCGTAGGTGTAATTGTATTGCTTGCACTTTTTTCAGTAGAGATTGTGCCGGTCTGGATAATACTACTGTTTGTATTGGCATTGATCATAATAACAATAGTTCTATTCAATGAAAAAATATTTGCCTCTATTTTCATGCCAGTTGTAAATAAAATATTTCCGAAAAAATATAGGGGCTTTATGACAGATCTTTACGCAAATTACTTCAGCGGAGTAAAAATTCTCTTAAACAATAAGCAACAGTTGATTCCAGCTATCTGTGTAGGGATTATTTCATGGATATTACCTATAATATATGGTTATACACTCGCACTTGCAATAGGAATAAATGCACCAATGCTTTTCTTTGTTGCCTTAATACCAATTATCTGTGTCATTGAATTGATTCCAATCAGCATTTCCGGAATCGGGACAAGAGATCTTGCAGTCATCTACTTGTTTGGTCTATTAAGCATCAGTCCAGAACATGCAGTAATATACTCTATGTTCTATTTGCTGTTGTACTGGATTACTGGTCTGTTAGGGATGCTTTTATGGATAAAATACCCTATAGAAATACCCTATAATAATTACAAAAATTAGGATTTATCTGCAATTAAAATATATCTCCAACAGAGATATTTTTGCAAATGAATTGCATTTAACATTTTATTTATTTGCGCATCTGTCCAAACAACCATCTTTTCAAGCCTCATACTATGTGGCATCAATTGCTTACACGAATAACCGCCGGATAAAGGAAATGCAAATGGATCTCTGTAGACTACATGTTGATGAGTGAAACCATATTTCTTCAAGACATCCTGATAATAATAGAGATTTTGCGGGTTATATTCATCGTGACCACCACGTTTTCGGAGAAGTATTGTTAAGGCATTCAAATTTGTCTGGAAAATAATAACCCTCTTTGAACAAATTCTGCTAATTTCTGTTAAAGCAAGCTCCATATCCAAATGCTCAGTACATTCACGCATTATCGCAGTTTCAAATTTGTTATCCTCAAATGGTGTGTTATATATTGAGTACTGCAAAGCTTCAATCCCAAAAACATCCAATGCAATTTTTGCGGAATCTGGATTTGGTTCAATTGAGATTACATCGAATTTTTGATCCCTTAATCTATTAGATAATGTACCCAATCCAGAACCTATATCTATTACTGTATTACCTGATATCGATGCGATAATATCTTTATCTTGCTCTTTATTGATTTGACCATATAACTTGTTTAGTTGACTCAAACACATGGAGACATCCATGTTGTGATATATATCCAATTTATATAATTCGTCCCGGCTTAATGATGTAAAATCAGGGATTCGTTTTCTTTCGGAATTGATGCTATCCGGCATATCGATTTAAATTGTTTTTAATATTATTTTAGTATTGTCTTTTAGGATGTAAATAATTCGTATCCATTTAATCTATGGAATACAAAATGTCGTGAATTGTAAATATTGAGCAAATATTATAGCATCTCATGTTGAGAAAAAAAGACTTATTGAATGCAAAATAATTTTTAATCGCACACATTATATAAAAATATACATGATCAACATATTCCATTATTCATTATGAGCACATAAGTTCATCAAGCAATGTGTAGGATATTTATTTATAATTAACCAGATAAGACTCACTAAACAATGTAATCACAAATCTTTTGTAGTATACTGAATGCAAACTCAATAAATATGTTGTAATACATAAAGGATATGCAGATGAATACTGAATCTTTACAACAGGTGAATTCACAAAAAGCCTGCATTGTCGTGCCTTGTTATAATGAATGCGAAAACATTCCAATAATAATTGATCAAATCAAATTCATGCGCGATGAAGGCAAGTTATTAGATTTTGATTTTGTTTTCGTCAACGATGGTAGCAAAGACAATAGCTATTCTTTGATTGAAGAGGCTTCTAAAAAATATTCCTGGGTAAAGTTACAGAATCATCCTGTAAATAAAGGATTTGCAGCAGGATTAACCACAGGCAGAAAATATGCATTGAACAATTCATATGGGTTTATTGGTCAGATAGATTGCGACTTAACACACCCGCTAAATTTACTTATGACTATGTTCAGTTACTTGCCGGAATATGATCTGGTAATTGCAAGCAGATACGTAGCTGATGGGGGCATGAAAAATGTGCCGTTATGGAGAGTTCTTGTAAGTAAAGGCGGTCAATTCGCATTTAAAATTCTTTTTGGACTGAAAACTAAAGATGCGACAAGTGGATTCAGACTCTGTAAAAGGGAAGTATTCGAGCAAATAGATCTTAAAGAGAATACTTTTGCAATCCAACTCGAATTAACTGTCAAGGCAGAAAAAATGAACTTTAAAATTAAAGAAATACCGTTTGTGCTGACCAACAGAGAACTCGGCTCCTCTAAATTCAGCATCAAACAATATGTGATCTATGCAAAATCAATGTACAGAATTTGGTTGAATAAATAAACATTTATTTGCTAATAAAAATCATTCCCCTTGTATAATATCAATTATCTTCTCGGCAGAATGGCCGTCTCCGAAAGGATTTTTCCATTCACCTTTCTTATTTATCATTGTCTCTGCCGCGTTAATAATTGTATCATACTTTGTGCCTCCAAGAATGTTTGCACCCGCATCTACCGTTTCCGGACGTTCAGTATTGTTTCTGATAGTAACGCAAGGCACACCAAGAATACATGCCTCCTCCTGAACCCCACCGGAGTCAGTGAGTATAAGTTTTGCACATTTTTCCGCTTGAATAAATGTCAGATAATCTAAGGGATCAACGAAAGTAAGTCCTTCTGAAGACAGATTATATTCGGCAATCATCTTTTTGGAACGCGGGTGTATGGGATATATTACGGGTATGTCATACATCTTTGAGATATCTGACAATGCATCCAATATTTCCTTCAATGTATTTTTATCGTCCACATTTTCTTTCCGGTGTATAGTTGCAAGGAAATATTCACTACTCTTTTTATGAAGATAATCTTCTCTGAAATTTACTTTTGAATCTGATATAGACAGGTTTTGAAACAGTGAATCTGCAACAGTATTTCCTGTGATATATACATATTTTGAAGGAATTCCTTCGTTAATCAGAGTATCATATGACTTTCGTGTCGGTGCAAATAGATAATCCGAGCAGTGATCAGTCAATATTCTGTTAATTTCCTCAGGCATCTCTTTATAGTAACTCCTGAGTCCTGCTTCAACATGCCCTATTTTTATACCCATTTTTGAAGCCGCCAACGCACCTGCCAATACGGTATTTGTATCGCCCTGAACCAGTAAAATATCAGGACGCTTCTCCGAAAATATTTTTTCACATCCACATAGAATTTTTGCAGTTTGTAATCCCTGAGTTCCCGAACCAACATTCAAATTGTAATCTGGTTTGGGCAACTCAAGTTGATCAAAAAATACTTTATCCATATTCTCTGAGTAATGCTGACCTGAGTGGATGATATTGTAGTCTAAACCTCTTTTTTCGCATTCTCGAATAATAGGAGACATTTTTATTATTTCCGGACGTGTTCCAAGAAGTATTGAAATCATGAATAATATCTATAATATTATTAAGCAATAGGTTCTTCGACACTATATTACAGATAGCCTATAAATCACCCCCACTGATTATCCTTGTCACAAATAAAACCCTAAACTGATAAATACCCAAATAAACAATATTTCTTAAAGCATATGAAATCAATAATAATGGCAGGCGGAAGCGGCACAAGACTCTGGCCGCTATCGCGCGAACAATATCCCAAACAATTTTTAAAAATAGACTCAGCACATTCACTTTTTCAAGACACCTACATTCGCGCTCTGAAACTCTGCAATCCCGAAGACATAGCGGTTGTTACCAACAAAAACTATGAATTTCTTGTAAAAAACCAGATTGAAGAAATAGGGCAGAGCGTTTACGAGAACAGAATACTCTGCGAGCCCTGCGGCAGGAATACACTGCCGGCAATAATCTGGGGAACAAAAGTCCTCTCGGAATCGGGGGACTGCCACATAATTGCCTTCCCAAGCGACCATCTCCTGAGCGATGAGGCAATCGGCGTCTTCAAAGAAGCCGATGAAAAACTCGCCGGAAAACACATAGTCACTTTCGGCATAGTGCCCGACTGTCCGAATACCGGATACGGATACATCAGGGCAGGCAAGCCTCTGGAATTCGGATTCGAGGTCGATGAATTCAAAGAAAAACCGGATACTGCCACTGCCGAAAAATACGTCAGGGCAGGCTACCTCTGGAACAGCGGCATAGTGCTCTTCTCATCATCGCTGCTGATGTCCGAGGTAAAAAAATACCAGCCGGAGATGTATCGGGGATTCACAAAAACCGACAAAAACGTCGTGATTGATTATAATGCACTTGAATCCCTCTCCATCGATTACGGACTGCTGGAGAAGACGGACTGCGCAGCGGTTGCGGCGCTGGACTGCAAGTGGAGCGATCTCGGTAGCTTCAAGTCGATATACGACGTGAAAGCGCATGACGACTGCGGCAACGCCGGAAATGCCGAATTCCTGGATTCAAAGAATAATCTGGTCCTGGCTGACAAACGTAAGACCGCAATTATCGGCGTCAATAACACGGCGGTCATCGATTCCGGCGATGCCCTGCTTATCTGCAACATGGACAGGTCCGAATCAGTAAAAGAGATTGTCAAAAGGTATCAGACAAAGAAAGATGATGTCGTCAAATATCATCTGACGGTCAATCGCCCGTGGGGATCTTACACTGTGCTTGAAGAACATCAGTTCTTTAAGATTAAACGCGTAAGTGTGAAATGCGGAAGCATACTCTCACTTCAGAAACATCACCACAGAAGCGAACACTGGATTGTCGTATGCGGCAGTGCCGACGTTATCATCGGTTCTGAGTCTAAGACACTGACACAGGGGCAGAGTACTTTCGTACCCGCAGGTGTCATTCACCGTCTGGAAAACAAGGGTAAGATACCTTTGGAAGTAATCGAAGTTCAGATTGGCGAGTATCTCGGCGAAGACGATATCGAGAGATATGAGGATGTTTACGGCAGAGAGATCTCAAAATAATTTATTTATTTCAGTTTTACCCAGTCACTTCACAACCAGCGTCGTCCTGTCGCTGTGACTCACAACCGCACTGCTGACACTGCCGATTAAGAACTTTTCAAGATTGGACTTGCCTTTTGTGCCGAGCACTATAAGATCCGCATCAATCTCCTTTGAGAGATTGATGATTTCCCTTCGCGGATCTCCGTATACCGCATGGCATATCGTATCGATACTCTCCTCATTGGCGAGATCTTTTGCCCACTTCAATGTCTTCTCCCCGTCGGCGGCGTAGATATTCGTAAGCACGTTGGGATCGGTGCTGACCATACCGGTCGGATTTCCGGTCATCGGTGCGCTCTTTGCCTGAATGACATATACGGCGTGCAGGACGGCATTATGCAGTTTTGCCTCTTCGACCGCGACACGAAACGCCTTCTCCGCTATCGGCGACCCGTCGAGACATACAAGAATAACCCTATACATAATACTCAAAATCATCCCGAAGTTAATTTAATTTATCGATCATCGGGGTTCATCCGGGTTCATACGAAAACACCAATGCAAACTAAAATAACAGTCAAAAACACACATTATTAGGACATTAATATGAGAATACCTATAAGCGAAGTTAAACCCGATACCGGGACTGCAACAGTCATAGGATGGATACATGAGATAAGAGACCTCGGCGGTCTTTCATTTTACATCCTGCGCGACCGCACGGGTTTTCTTCAGGCAACAATAGTCAAAAAGAAGGCAGGCGAAGACGTTCTTGCCGCGGCTAAAGAGGCATCCAGAGAATCGGTTGTAAAAATATCGGGCGTTGTAAAAGAATCCGACAAAGCACCCGGCGGACGCGAGATAATTCCGGAGAAGTTCGAGATAATCAGCAAAGCGGAGACTCCGCTCCCGCTCGACGTCTCCGAAAAGGTCCCCGCCGAGATAGATACAAGACTGGATAACCGCTACCTTGACGCAAGAAGACCAAAAGTAGCCGCAATCTTCCGGATTAGGAGTGAAGTCACTCACGCAATCTCGGATTACTTCTACAAAAACGGATTCATCAATATTACCACATCAAAGATAGTAGCCGCCGCTACCGAAGGCGGAACCGAGCTTTTCCCGATTGCATACTTCGAGAAGGAAGCATTCTTAAACCAGAGCCCTCAGCTATACAAACAGATGATGATGGGCGCAGGTTTCGAGAAGGTATTCGAGATAGGCCCCATCTTCAGAGCGGAAGAGCACAACACGACAAAGCACCTGAACGAAGCCACATCAATCGATGTCGAGGTCTCTTTCGCCGACCACAACGACGTCATGGCACTCCTCGAGAAGGTCATCAATGTCGCATATGAGGCAGTCGCGGAGAACTGTCAGCCGCAGCTGGACATACTCGGCACAAAACTCCAGATGCCCTCAAAGACCTTCCCGAAACTGCCCTATGCCGATGCAATCGATATCGCGGCAGGAAAGATCGACGAGGACATCAAATACGGCGACGACCTCTCTAGCAATGCCGAGCGCGCAATCGGTTCCGAGATGGGCGAGCACTACTTCATCACGGACTGGCCGCGCTCAATCAAACCGTTCTATGCGATGCCGTACGAGGACAGACCCGATATCTCGAAGGCATTCGATATGATGCACCCGAAGATGGAACTCTCCAGCGGCGCTCAGCGTGTTCACCAGTATGACCTGCTTGTCGAGCAGATAAAACTCAAGGGTCTCAATCCCGACAACTTCGAGTTCTACTTAAAGCCGTTCAAGTACGGTATGCCTCCGCATGCCGGATGGGGTGTGGGTATGGACAGACTTATTACAACCATGCTCGACCTTCCGAACATCAGGGAAGGCGTTCTCTTCCCGCGCGACAGACACAGAGTAACACCGTAATCATCATTTATTTAATCTTTTTACCCAATCATCCATCATGACGGCGAATAAGATACTACCCACAACCGTTGTCGGAAGTTATCCGGCGGTCAAAGCAAAAGGACTGAAATCCCTTTTTAATCCCTATGCGTCCTCGCTGGAGACCGCGGTAGGCGACCAGGTCAAAGCCGGCGTCGACATCATCTCCACGGGTCAGGTAAGAGGCGACATGATAACCTCGCTTACATCGCAGATTCCGGGTATCCGCGACCAGAGTGTCATAGGGACTCTGAAGCCCACGCAGTCGGCGATGACGGTTGACGACACGAAGTATGCTCTCTCGCGTCATTCGCAGGTAAAAGCAATGCTTGCGGGTCCGTCTACGATAGCGCATGCGTTGAAGATTGATACGCCGCTTTACAGAAACCGCGACGAGGTCATAACGGACCTTGCGAAGGTCCTTGCCGCTGAAGCCCTTCGTCTTCAGGATACGGGCATCTCAATCTTTCAGATAGACGAACCGATTCTCTCCACAGGTATCGCCGACATGAACACGGCGCAGGCGGCGGTCCGCGAGATAACAAAGAATCTCAAGGTGACGACCTGCATCCACGTCTGCGGAGACATAGACGGCGTTATCGACAGCCTGCTGAAGATGCCCGTCGACATTATCGACCTCGAGTTCTCATGCAACGAAAAGAATCTCGAATGCGTTGGTCGGAAGGAGTTCGGGGATAAAAGGATAGGATTCGGCGCCGTTGACTCGACGGACACTTCAATCGACAGCGTTGAAGCGATAAAGTCGCGAATAGAGAAGGGTGTGGAGTTGTTCGGCGCCGAGAAACTCCTCATCGATCCCGACTGCGGTCTTAGGATGCACACGAGGGAGACGGCGTTCGGAAAGCTCTCCAATATGTGCGCCGCCGCCGATGAGGTCAGAAAAACGCTCTGATACCGCCGATACATGCCCCCATGCTCCGAAAACACAGACAGAGTCACAGGCATATACGGCAAATATTGAAGAGATAAATTTTATAGAGATATTACAGAGAATTATAAAGAAATTAGAGAGATTTATAAAATTTATAGGAAATTATAAATTTTATAGAGAAATTCCAAGTAAAATTTAAACTCGGACGCGTAAGGATGAATGAGCAATTCAAGAATAACTTTGATTTTCTGCGTTTTGTATGTGCTTCATTAATCATCGTCTCACACTCTTATGCGCTCTTACTCGGTTACGATAATGTCTATCAATTCGACTGGCACCTTCTTATAGGTCAGTTCGGACTTGCATCCCTTCTGGTTATCAGCGGATACCTGATACCTCCGAGCTGGGAGAGAAAGCCCTCCGTCAAACATTTCATGAAGAAACGCTTCCTGAGATTTGCCCCTGGGCTTTGTGTCGCCACATTTCTGATTCTCCTGGTCATAGGTCCTCTGGCAACCAATCTTCCGCTGAACAGATATTTTGCGGCGCTCTTTTCGGTTTCAACATGGCTGATGGTGCCTATTTACTCCGCAAGCGACGAACTGGGTCTCTTTACGACAAACCCTGTTCCTTATGTCGATGCTCCGCTCTGGTCAATTCCCATGATGTTCTTCCTTTACTTTATTGTCGCCGTCCTGGGAAAACTGAATATTCTCAAATTAAGACATTCGATGACGCCGTTTATCGTGATTACTTTTATTTTATGGCTGGTCTGCTATACTCTGCAGCCGTATGACAAGATTCGTTTTCTGATATACTTCTTCATCGGAGCTTATCTCTGGCTAAACAGGGACAAATTGGTGTATAAGTGGTATGCGGTTCTGGGATTGTGGGTTATCGCATTTCTCTTCTTCAATACGCAGTTCTTCTTTGCGGTCGCCTTTGTTGCTATCCCCTATACGATCATCTGGTTTGCCAACCTTCCGCTGAAACGTCTCAGCAAATTCGGAAAATACGGTGATTTTTCATACGGCATGTACATTTATGCCTATCCGATTCAGCAGACAATCATACATTTCCTGCCGTCCATTGAAGTCTGGCAGTTAATCATACTCTCGTTTGCGATAACAATGCCTGTTGCCGCAGCCTCGTGGTATCTCATCGAGCAGTACGCTCTCTCAAAGAAGGAGAAGAAAGATAAGACAGAGGATACAGAGGCAAAAGCAGCGTGATATATACACGTCAATCCGCATTTATCCGCGATCAAATACAGCCGATCAAATATAGCCTATCGCAATAACGAGAATACCCATGGCAATGAGCAGAATGCCGATTGCCAGACGAAGCTTCCTCTTATGCTCTTCGCGGAAGCGGTTTATCATCTCGGGCGATATTCCGAGGGTGACAGCGAGCACTATGAGAATCAGCGGCAGTATAAATGCCAGATTATAGATTACGAGGTAGATAAGCCCCTCGTTGAATGTCAACTGCGACGAGAGCAGACTTAAGACCGCGAGGTATATTCCGCCGGTGCAGGGAAGTTCAAAGATGCCGACCAGCACTCCCAATACGAATGCCGCGGGAACGGTTGCTCTGCGTATGTATCCGGCAAAGAATTCTTTTTTGGACTCGGGTATGGAAAGAGATACGGGCGAATTTTTAAGGACGCCGTCGGCGACCTCGATTATACCCGCGGCGATCACCAGAATGCCGGCGATGACCGTGAAATAGAATGACATCCCCGTAAGAGAGACGATTTTTATTATGCCTATGCCTGCGGTGATGTAGATGAGGAATACTCCGAGAGTATAGGTCAGACCTATCTGAAGGACACGGCGTTTGGATTCGGCGGCGGTAAGCGCTATGAGCAGGAATATGAGCACGGCAAAGGCACAGGGGTTGATGCCGTCGAGGAGACCCGCAAGTATAACCGCCGGAAACGTGAGATCCTGCATTCCGATTGTGCCGGAGCCGTTCGCGGATGAAAACAGGCGCTTTTCATACCCGGCATCAGGGATAAGACCCGCGTCGACGGCTTTTGCAACCGAATCTATATTGTTGCTTATCCTGTTAAAGCCCTGAAGGACAACGGTGTCGCCGGCGAAGATCACGGGATACGATGGATAACTGACGCCGTATCTCTCCGCGAAACGGTTCATGAGCGAGAGATTCGAAGGCGAGCCCATATTGTCGAAACTGTAGAATCTGACATTCGGATACTTCGCCCGCGCTTCGTCGATGTAAGGCATTGCCTTATGGCAGGCACCGCAGGTACTGCTGTAGAAGAGCGTTATCGAGGTATTTGCATTGGAGAGATAATACTCGACATCGGCGGCGGTAAGGTGGGATTGCGTATCCGCATACGATTCCGCGGGGATTATCTCGAGAACGGCGGATGCCGGCGCGATAAGTGCGGACAGTACGAAGATTAAGAGTGCGAGACAGACGAAATGTCCGTAAGAATGTCTCTTTTTATCTCCCGCGTCTCCGGCAGGTGCCCCCGAGATTATCATTGAGTTAGCGAAAAAAGTGTTTGCAGGGTCCGGTTTTACTGGTTACCTGCAGTGTAGATGTTTCTAATGCACGATGTGGAAAACACCGCGACAAGAGGCGTAATAATCAGCGCCAGAATCAGACCCACAATCGGTATGACATTTAAGAGTCCGATTACAATGCCGTAGATGACTATGATGATCCACAGAAGTATGCAGTAGCCGATGTAGCCGAGCCAGCCTACTCCGCTTGAGATTGCCTTATTGATTGCGCCGAAGTTGAAAGCTTCTCCGAGTTTACCTGTCTGACCGAGTCTGATAATACCCATGAACAGGAAGAGCGTTATGATAATCGAGACCAGGAATATGATTGCAAGACTGAGAACCATTCCAAGTAAAATCTGGATGTTGGGCGTGCCTCCGGATGCGATTACCATCAATTCGGGAACCAATGCCAGGAATCCGAATACGACGGCAAGGATAATCACGGGCAGCATATAGATAAGCTCAACAATCAGAACTTTCCAGCCGTCTATGAAGAGCTTGACCCACTGGTTGACATCGGGTGCACTGTCGTTCGATCCCGCGACTCTCAGGAGATATCCGTTGAATACCGGGACAAGGTAGAATGTTATCGCCTGAATGAATACAAGGATTAAAAGGAGTATCCATCTTTTCCATTCACCTAAAAATCCGTCTTTTGTATAGGTAAATGCTTTCCCAATAATATCATGAGACATAATAAATCACTTTCGTAGATATCTCTCATTATTCACATTTATAGTAATCGTCTTGTATGCGGTGAAATGAAAAACAGTGCCCGACGGTTGATTCTGAAAAAAACAGTGAATATATTGAAAGCTGTTGTTTTTGCTGCTGCTGACAAGGCTGCAAAAAATGATTGGGATTATACTCTCTTCTTGTTCATCGCATAGCGCGAGAGCGTGGCGTCTTTCTGATTGAGATATTTTGCATCGCCCTTTGAGCCGTAAGGGTTCGATGCCGTTGCCGTCTGATAAAATACGAGCTGTCCGATTGGCATTCCCGCATAAAGTCGCACGGGGCGCTGATTGACGTTCGCAATCTCAAGGGTTATCGTCCCCGAAAAGCCCGCATCTATCCAGCCGCCGGTCTGATGCAGGGATATGCCGAGACGTGCGATACTGCTCTTTCCCTCGATGGTTGCGACGATGTTTGCCGGAAGGGTTATTCTCTCCAGGGTCTCGGCAAGGATGAACTTTCCGGGATACACGTCGAAATATTTGCCGCGTGTCTCACAGACATGCGAGGATACGGTCTCCGCTTCATAGGGGTCGATTATATCGTCGCTCTCTTCATACCAGACGAAATGTTCTCCGAGACGTATATCCAGTGAATTCGGCTGAACAAGTTTGGGATCGTAAGGATCTATCTTTAAAAAACCGCCCTCAATCGTACTCTTTATCTCACGGTCAACAAGGATCATGGTTATCCAACTATCTAACTATAGGACATTAAAATTTATTAGCCTTTATCAATTGAATGACCATGAACACTTCCGCAAAAAACGTATCAACGGAAAGCCATGTCCGATGAATTAAGCTGCGAAAAAAATAAAAACGAAAAATATTGAAAATTCGGATTTTATGATATCCGTTTGGTATCAGTTTGGTATCCGTTTGGTATCAGTTTGGTATCCGTTTGGTATCAGTTTGGTATCCGTTTGGTATCAGTTTGGTATCCGTTTTTTCTTTTGTAGGTATGTCGTTTTCGGGTTGGTTTGTGTTTGTCGGATTTCGCATATCCCGTGCGGGAATTGCGAAATAAAGGATTTCGATTAATTGCTTCAGCAGGTGTCCTTTACGCTACCGAGCTGGGCAATTATCGACGCATTTTTTGTTGTATTGATCTCCTCGGCTATCGCTTTCATGAGGATCTCGAGTCCCTGCATGAGAATGCCGTCGGGCACCGTAACCGGAGGCATGATCTTAATTACCGTATCCTCTCTTCCGGAAAGCTCAAGGATAAGTCCGTTCTCGAAACAGAGCTTTCTGATATTCTGGGATGTTCCGGTAGGCATCTCGCCGCAGTCGATACCCCACATGACACCGAGTCCGCGGTATGTGAGTCTGCCGTCGATTGCCGGAAGGCGGTTTGCAAGGAACTCCTCGATAATCTTACCCTTGCGGACGGACTCCGCCTCGAGGTTGTCGCGGAGCATAAGTTCGATTGCCGCCTTGCCCGCTACAAATGCCGGCTGGAAACCTCTGAAAGTGCCGTTGTGCTCTCCGGGTAAGAGAACATCATACTCGGGTTTTACTAGCGTAATTGCACAGGGAAGTCCCATGCCGCCTATTGACTTCGCCATTACGACGATATCGGGCTTTATGCCTGCACGCTCGAAGGAGAAGAAGCCTCCCGTTCTGCAGCATCCCGTCTGGATATCGTCGAGGATGAGAAGCATGTCGTGCTTGTCGCAAAGCTCTCTGATTCTGATGAGCCACTCGTTGGAAAGGATATTGATTCCGCCTTCGCCCTGAACCGCTTCGACGATTATTGCCGCGGGTTTGTCAACGCCGCTGTGGTCGTCGGTAAGCAGCATGTCGATGTATTCGATGGTGTCGAAGTTCTTCATCATCGAAGGGTGCGGAACATGGGTTACGTTGCCGAGCGCGACTCCGCAGGCGTCCCTTGCCGTTCTTTCGGTGGTAAGCGCAAGAGAACCGAGCGACATTCCGTGAAATCCGCCCATGAGTGCGAGGATATTTGAACGTCCCTTTACTTTTCTGGCGATCTTTAATGCTACTTCAACCGAGTTAGTACCTGTGGGTCCCGGGAACAGGACTTTATAGTCATAACCTCTCGGAATCAGTACGGAATTCTGCAGACATTCTATGAATTCGCCCTTTGCAACAGAATACATATCCAGACCGTGGATCAGTCCGTCATTCTGCAGATATTCGATAACTTTTCCTTTGATATAGTCATTGTTATGACCATAGTTGCAGCTGCCTGCTCCACATAAGAAATCAATGTATTCGTTCCCGTTCTGATCAAATAATAAAGAGCCTTTGGCTTTTGAAAAAACAACAGGATATTTACGGCAGTACGATCTGACATTGCTCTCGTATTTCTCGAATACAGCTGATTCCATAACGACTTCTTTCTTTTCTTCTGGACCCATAACACACACCCCTTTTCAGTTCGGATAGCATGAATGTACAGGAATCTACCAACCCCCGCTTAATGCGGTTCTGAGATTACATTAGTAAATAGTCCTTTGAGTTCTTAAAACTGTCCCTTGTGAAAGAATGAATTATAGCAGGATTTATGGACTTCTAAACGTTATACACGAAGATAAAACTACTCAGATTATGTCAGAAAAGGGTATCCGTGACCACAGGGGGTGTAAATAGTTTTGGGATTTTTCGAAGAGCCGTTCGTACATTGTCTAACAGATTTTTACTCGCGCACGGCGGGTCGGCTCACGGTAAATTCGTTGCGAAAAGCAGAAAGTCCGCGCAGATATAGATATCAAAAAAGAGAATTAAGCGCCGTGTGCCGCGGAAATCCGATATGCACACCGTATTAAAGATATTATGTAAAATATTCAAAAAATATTATTTATTTTTCAGTTATTTTTGCCGACCGTTATCTCGCCTTTATCGTTCACTCCGATGACCTTTTCGCCTGCGCACCTGAGATCTTTGATATATTCGATAACTTCGGGGGTGAGAACCTCACCCGGACAGACGAAGGGGATGCCGGGCGGATAGGGAATTATCGAGGAGGCACAGACCCTTCCGGCACCCTGAGCAAGCGGTATGCGTTCCCTTTCGGCAGGAATGGGGCGCAACTCAAGCCTGACCTCAAAGACCCTGTTAAGTGCCGATGCCGCCGAGATCTTGCCGCTCTCGGGAGCGCCTGCGAGGCACTCACCGCTTATCTCTTTGAGAGCATCGGCAAGCCTCCTGAGGTGCTCCGCGGTATTTCCTATGCCCGTCATGCACATGAGAATACTGCCTGTCGTAAGCTCCGCATATATGCCGCGTGCCATGAGTTTCTCCTCGAGTTCGGCGGCACTGAGTCCGAGGGCGCTCATGTCGAGGTTTATCTTCGTGATGTCAAGATTAACCCTGACGCGGCTGTCAAACGGATTGCCGATGACGCTGAGTCCCCGGATGTTCAAAGCCTCGCGGTAGAAATCCGTGAGCGCATCATGCCATTCCTTCATGAGTTCGGTCTTATGTTCGGCAAGAAGTGCGGCATTGATATCCAGCGATGCCATCAGGAGATACGAGGGGCTTGTGGACTGTATCATCTGAAGTCTGTCCTCGAGGGTGTAGCTGTCGACGCGGTCGCTCATGAGGTTTAAGACGGCGCTCTGAGTGAAAGATGCGAGCGTCTTGTGGATTGAGTTGACGACAATATCCGCGCCCTGCTCCTCGGCGGACTCGGGCATATCCGAATACCCGCACTCGCTGAAGAACTTAAGGTGCGCACCGTGCGCCTGATCGACTATGATGACTTTGCCGTGCCTGTGGACGGTCCCGGCAATCTTCCTTATATCCGAGCATATGCCGTAGTAGTTCGGAGACGGCAGTATGACGGCTTCGGCATCTGGATTTTCGGTGAGGAGTCTCTCAATCTCGCCTGCGGTTATCTCGCCCGCAATGCCGTATTCCTCCACCATCTCGGGGTAGGCGTAGACCGGCTCGATTCCGCCGAGGATAAGCGCGTTGTAGATTGATTTGTGGCAGTTTCTTGCCATAATCAGCTTTTTGCCCTTCGGAACCGCCGCCGTTATCGCCGCAATCACGCCGCCGCTGGTGCCGTTTATGAGGAGATACGACTTCTTTGCGCTGTATAACGAAGCATACTCATCCTGTGCGGCTTTTAAGATACCTTCGGTCTGAAAGAGATTGTCGGCGCCCGGGATCTCGGTAATGTCGCAGTCCATGATATTGTCAAGAAACTCTCCGAACCCGTATCTCCGATAGATAGCCGAGCCTTTATGTCCGGGCATGTGGAACGAGACCGTCTTTCTGCCCGCATGTTCCGTAAGAAAATTCACTATTTCTCTTGCCGTCATATTACATCACTCACGTAATTTCGGGTCAACACCTATTTCAACACTTATTTTCATAAGCGGCATCATCGTCTTCATCGTCTTTACAGGGCTCATCGGGTAAATCGGGTTCATCAGGTTCATAGTCTGCATCGTCCGCATCCTCATTAGGGAGTCTGCCGCCGTTGTGCATGACATACTCCGCCTTTCTAAGCAGACCGTGAAGGGTCGAGGCCTCGCGGATTGTAAGATTTGCCCTGCCGAGTATGCGCCTCAGCATCACAAGGGTATTGGCGCGCTTATGGGCGTCATGACCGATTGCCGTGAGAAACTCACCGAAATGCGCGTAGAGCGAGTCCATCTCCTGCCTTGATGCGGTGGTGTATTCGCCTCGGGGGAGGTTTGCAAGCTCATAGACGAGTATACCCACGGCATGGGATATGTTTACAATCGGATATATGTCCGAGGTGGGTATGGTGCAGATGATGTCGCACTTCGCTATCTCCTCGTTCGAAAGACCCCAGTTCTCGCGCCCGAAGAGAATCGAGACGCGCCCGTCAATCTTCTCTATGATACCCCTGATCTCATGCGGCGTATAGTAGGGCATCCTCATGGCATGCGTCACCGTCTTTGAGACCGCGCCCGTGGTGGCAATAAGGACATTGCTCTTTTCGATTACCTCATCGAGCGAGGATACGATCCTGGCACCCTCAAGGACATCGCGGGCATGCGAGGAACGGGCAATGGCGTCATCCCCTATCGGAGGCGGATTTATGAGAGTCAGGTTGTTAAACCCGAAGTTTTTCATAACGCGGGCGGTAAAACCGATATTGCCCTCATACAACGGTTCAACCAGTACTATCTCTATCTCGGGCATAAAAAAAAAGAAAATTATCTGACTGCTTTTATTGTCTCTTTCAGTGCCGCCGCGCCTTCTTCGTAGACGGCATTGCCGACCACGATTGTATCCGCGTATTTGCCCATCTCCGCGGCTTTTGCGGCGCAGTTGATGCCGCCGCCGTAGAAGAGGCGCGAGTTCTCCACGGTCTCGGAGACGCTCTTTACAATCTCGGGGTTTCCGTATGTTCCCGAATATTCGATATAGACAACGGGGAAGTTGTAATAGCGGTCGGCAACCGCGGCAATCGCGGAGACATCCTCGGCTTTAAGGTCGCATACGGCGTGAGTGACACGTCCCACGGATGAGTTCGGATTCAGGACGATATACGCCTCGGGAACGACCATATCCCACTTTATGTTTTTGTCTTTCTTCACCCAGTAGGAGTGCTTTCCTATGAACCATGTCGGGTCGGGCGTGTTAAGGACACTCGGTACGAAGAGACCGCTGACACCCTCGAAGATGGCGCCGCTAGGGTCCGCGGGCTCGACAACCATGGGAACGTCGTATTCCTTTACCTGTTCGCGCAGCTGCGTGAGATTCTCTTTCGTAACGTTGAGAGTTCCCGAGAGCATGAGAGCGTCGGTGCCGCTTGTGACAATGTCGGCAACGGATTCTTTGGGCATCTCCTTGTCGGGATCAAGTTTCGTTATATGTCTCCAGTTCTTCCAATTCTCTTTCATATTATCACCGTCTTAAAAATCATCAAATCTCCGAGATTATCTTTTCGAGTTTGTCCGCGGAGATACCCAGAGTCTTGGACAACTCGCCGGTATTCGCGGATTTCAGTGCTGAAATATCTGTTATGCCTGCAAAATATAACTTTTCAAGCATTGCCTCGCCTATACCCCTGACTTTCAGAAGCTCTTCGCGCCCTGCCTCAAACGCCTTTTTGCTGATCTTCGCAGGCTGTTTTACGCCGCGTGCCTCATAGACCGGTGCCGTGTGCTTATAAACGGTCTCGATATTGATGCCCGTCTTTTCGCTGAGGTATGCCGGATGCGCGTTCACGAAGTCGTCGGCGCTGACAAATCCGGCGTCCATGTACTTCTTGAGGCTGACGGCGGGAATGCCCAGACTCTTGAGGAAGGCTTTGTTGTGGATGCACTTCGCCTGATAGATGAGGGATTCCGCCTCCTGCTCGCTCAGGAACATCTTCATGAGAGTCTGCTTCTTCGTATCGGCAAGAGATGCGATGTCGCCGATACCTCCTTCTATCATGGCGCCTGTGACCTTGGCGTGACTGCGTCCGCGTCTGGGCGGGATGACCGAGCGCACGAACTTCTTGAGCTCGGAGCGCTTTCTGAGTATCTCGAGGACATCCATTGCGTCCCAGATAAGCGTCTCCGCGGTTCCCTCCGAGATGCCGGTCTTCCCGCAGAGTTCCTGCTTTGATATGTTCGCAATCTCGTAAACCGAGTAGATATGCGCATTGTGCAGTTTTGTTATCAGCTCTTCGTTGATGGACGCCATCATGCTTAAGGACTCGCGGTTGGAGTTGATGTGACTGCAGAGCGGGCAGCCGATATCCCACGGTCTTGAGCCTTTTCTGATGAGTCTGATGTGGTTGAGTCCGTGAATCTCGCAGACCTTATCGTCGCGGATTGCCTTGCCCCACTGTGCCGACGGAAGACCTATATTGAAGGAGCAGTCGGGATAGCCGTTGCAGCCGATAAACTGCGCCATTCCCTTGGATGTCTTGAGCATGAGGCTCTGACCGCAGATAGGACACTTACCGATGATGCGCTCCTCCGCTGTCCTGTCCATTATCTCGTTGCCGATATTCTCCTCGTTTGCCTCGAGTTCGTCGAAGATGCGGTGGAGCATCTTCTTTGACTCCTCGACGACGCCGTCCTTCGTCTTGTCGCCCTTCTTGATATCCTCCATATGGCGCTCGAGGGTCTGGGTCATATCGGGCTTTGTGATGAGGCTTGCATACTCCTCAAGTGTCTCGGTGACGGCTTTTCCGACAAGGGTCGGCTTGAGCGGGTTCTCCTCGACATAGCGCCTTGATACCAGTTTTCCTATGACGTCGTGGCGCGTCGATTTTGTTCCGAGACCGAGCTCTTCCATCTGCTGAATCAGTTTGCTCTGGGAGTACCTCGCCGGCGGCAGCGTCTCCTTATCCTCAAGAACTATTTTGTTTACCGGCAGTCTGTCGCCGACCGACATCTCGGGCAGAATCTGCTCTTTTGCCTGGCTGTATCCGTAGACATGGCGGTAACCCTCGACCTCGAGGCGCTGACCCGTAGAGGTGTATTCCTCGCCGCCGGCATCGAACATAATCTTGAGCGTCTTCCATCTCGCATCGGGGGAGAGCGTTGCCAGGAATCTTCTGACAACGAGTTCGTAGACCTTCCATGACTGCTCATCCATCATCGACGGATTTGCCGCGCCTGCCGGATGAATCGGCGGGTGGTCGGTGCTGGACTTCTTTCCGCTCGTGGGCTGTGCGCGACGGTTCTTCTCCGTCCATTCGACATCGCTCTTGAACGGACTCTTCTTGAGGTCGTTAAGGATTGCGTCAAGGTCAAGGGATTTCGGATAGATTGTGTTATCCGTTCTCGGATACGAGATAAAACCGTTCATGTAGAGTTCTTCGGCGATTCTCATCGCATTCGAGGCACTCAGACCAAGTCTGCCGGCGGCGACGATATATCCCGTCGTGTCAAACGGCGAAGGTGCCGAATCGCTCCTCACACCCTCTTTGACGTCGGTCACCGTGAGCGGCGCCTTCGTGTTCGCCTCGGCGGTCTTTGCCTCCGCTTTGTCCCAGAACTTGCCGGTCGTATGCCTTGCCTCGAAAGGCTCGCCCGCTTTCTCCGACATCACCGAGAGCATCCAGTACGGAGTCGGAACGAATGCTTCAATCTCCTTCTCCCTGTCGACTATCATGCCGAGTGTCGGGCTCTGGACACGACCCACGCTTAAGATATTGTTGCCGCCGCGCTTTGCCGCAATACTGATGAATCTCGTAAGGGATGCACCCCATACAAGGTCAATCTCCTGCCTTGCCTCTCCGGCAGCCGCGAGATCGAAGTCAACGGTTGTGGGATTCTCGAACGCCGCCGCAATCTCCGGTTTCGTGATTGCCGAGAATATGGCACGGTTGACGGTAACGTCCCTGTTTGCGCTTCTGACAATCTCATAGGCTTCCTTGCCGATGAGCTCTCCTTCACGGTCATAATCCGTTGCTATGGTGACAAGGTCGGCTTTTTTGGCAAATTTCTTTATGAGCGCAACTATCTTCTTTTCCGTTGCTTTCTTGACGATACCCGCGTCGATAAGGGTTCTCGGAGTGTGCACCTCACTTCGCCAGTTCGTATATCCTTCCTCGAAGTCGATCTCGACAACGTGACCCTTAAGACCCATGGCCACCGAGTCACCGAAATGATATATGCTGACACCGCCGTCCTTCTCGGCGGTCACCCTGCCGCCCTCGGACAGGAGACCGGCAATTCTCTGGGCGACAATATTCTTCTCGGCTATAATCAGGTGCATTCTTCCCTCACTCCATCGAGGCAATGTAATCGACGATAAGTTTGTTGAGACTCTTCGGGTCGGCTCTGCCCTTGGTCTCTTTCATAATCTGACCGACTATGAAGTTTATCGCATTTCCTTTGCCGCTGTGGTAATCGGCAACCGCCTGCGGGTTTGCGGCGACGACCTTCTTAATTATCTCGGTGAACTCGTCGTCGCTTCCTTTGCCGAGTCCGGATTTCTCGACGGTCTCGGACGGCATGGCGCATTTTCTGCCCTCGTGAATATCGTCGAGCATTGCACGCAGGACATCGACGGCGACCTTGTCCGTGACCTTTTTGTCCTTGAGAAGCGCGACAAGGTCGGCAAAGCATTCGCGCGGAACGGCGTCAATCTTCATGTCGCGGTAATAGAGTTCTCCGAGAAGGGTGTCGCAGACCCATGTCGCCGCAAGTTCGGTCTCCTTCGAGATTGCCGGATTCTTCAGTATGCCTTCATAGAAGTCGGCAACCTTTATGTCGCCGACAAGGGTCTTTGCGTGGTTGACCGAGATCTTGTACTGGCTCATGAACCTCTCGCGCTTTGCATCCGGCAGTTCGGGAAGTTCAATCTTATCCGCCCATTCCTTTACGCGAAGCGGCTTAAGGTCGGGTTCGGGGAAGTAGCGGTAGTCGTTCTCGTCCTCCTTGCTCCTTGAACCCGTGGTTATGCCGCGGCCTTCGAGGAAGTGACGGGTCTCCTGCACAATCTCCTGACCTCTGCGGAGGAGGTTTCTCTGCCTTGTTATCTCAAAGGTGAGCGCTTTCTCGACGCCTTTGTAGGAGGAGATGTTCTTACACTCGACACGGTTGTGACCTTCGAGCGAGATGTTTGCGTCGACACGGATTGAACCCTCTTTTTCGCCGTCGAAGACATCCAGATATTCGAGGGTCGCGCGGAGTTTGTTGAGGAAACGTCTGGCTTCCTTGGGTGACGAAAGGTCGGGTTCGGTTACTATCTCGATAAGCGGGATTGAGGAACGGTTGTAGTCGACAAGGGTATAGCCCGCACGGTCGCGCGAGATCTTGTGAACCAGCCTTCCCGGGTCTTCCTCGAGGTGTATTCTCGTGATTCTGATGACCTTCTCGTGTCCTTCGTCATCGTCTACCGTCATCTTTCCGCGAAGGGCTATCGGTTTGTCGTACTGACTGATCTGATAGCCTTTCGGCAGGTCGGGGTAGAAGTAGTTCTTTCTCGAGAACTCGGATACCTCGGAGATCTCAAGGTTGAGGGCTTTTGCGACCTTAAGCGCATAGATTACCGCCTGCTTGTTGAGCTTGGGCAGTGCGCCCGGAAGTCCCAGACATATCGGGCAGACGTGGGTGTTCGGGGCGTCGTCGCGGAAATCCGCGGAACATCCGCAGAAGAGTTTTGTCTTTGTGTTCAACTGGCAGTGAATCTCGAGACCTATGATGACTTTAAGGTCCTTGACATCCTTCTCGGACGGCTTTGCCGCACCCGCGCAGCCTTTGCCGTCGCCGCATCCGCAGCCGCAGCCTGAGTTTGAATCGGACATTCAGTTTACCTCCTGTTCATAAGCAAATGCCGCATCGACGACACTCTCTTCGTCGAAGTGTCTGCCGATTATCTGAAGTCCCACCGGCATGCCGCCGACCTTGCCGCACGGCACCGAGATTGCGGGAACGCCCGCGAGGTTTGCCGGGACAGTAAGGATATCGGCAAGATACATCTCGAGCGGATTTGAGGATTTCTCGCCGATCTTAAAGGCGGTGTTGGGCATTGTCGGGCCGGCAATCAGGTCGGCTTCGTTGAGGACTCTGAGGAAATCGTTTCTTATGTTGGAACGCGCCACCTGTGCCTTTGCGTAGTATTTTCCGTAGTAACCCGCACTTAAAGCGAATGTTCCTAGAAGGATTCTTCTCTGAACCTCTTCTCCGAATCTCTCTCCGCGGTAGTCGCGGTATTCGTCATGCCAGCTCCTCTTCATCTCGACCTTCGGTCCGAACCTTACGCCGTCGAATCTGGAGAGGTTCGAGGATGCCTCGCTCGTGCATGTGACGTAGTATGCCGCAAGTGCATATTTCATGCTCGGAATCGAGCAGTCGATTATCTCAGCACCCATCTCTTCGAGTTTCGAGATTGCGCCGCGGACACAGTCGGCGACCTTCTCGTCGACACCTTCGCCGAAGTATTCCTTCGGAACCGCGATCTTCTTTCCCTTTATCCGAGCGCTCGGGGTGTGGACATACGGTCTGTTATAGGCTGTTGAATCATAGATATCGGGTTTTGAGATTACTTCCATGAGTTTTGAGACGTCGGTCACGTTCTTTGCCATCGGACCTATCTGTTCGAGCGAGTTCGAGTATGCTATGAGCCCGAACCTCGAGACACGTCCGTATGTGGGCTTGAGACCGACAATGCCGCAGAATGCCGCAGGACACCTGATTGAACCGCCGGTATCGCTGCCGAGAGCCATCGGAACCATGCCCGACGCAATCGCCGCGGCGCTTCCTCCCGATGAACCGCCCGGGACGCAGGTCCTGTCGCAGGGGTTTGTCGTCGGGAAATACGCGGAGTTCTCGGTCGTTGTTCCCATACCGAACTCGTCCATATTGGTCTTGCCGACTATGACCGCGCCCGCCTCCTTTATCATGGCGACGGCATGCGCATCATAAGGCGGGACATAGCCCTCGAGGATCTTTGAGCCGCATGTGGTCGGAATGCCCTTTGTCGAGATATTGTCCTTGACGGCGACGGGGATGCCGCTTAACACGCCGCCCTCTTTGTATTCCGCATCCCTGACGATGGTGATGAACGCATTGTTCCCGTCCTCTGCGTCAAACCTGTACTGCACTTACATCACCTTCGGCGACTTGATATAGCCCTCTTCGGTCTCGCCGGAGTTTACGAGGGCTTCTTCCTGCGTGAGCGAGGGCATGACCTCATCCTCGCGCAATACATTATACAGGTCGTCCTTCGTCGTTTCGTCGGGTGCGACCTGATCGAGTATATCGAAATATTCCAGAATATCGTTGAACCGGCTCGTGAATCCCGCCAGTTTTTCCTTTTCGATTGTGATATCAGCAAGTTTTGCTATTGATTCAACTTCTTCTTCAGAGACCATTCTTACAAGAACCTCAAATTAAGTAATCTATATACCGTTGTACCGATTTTTTATAACCGTTTTCCCGTGCAAGTCTTTGTATTTCTTTCATCATGCCGCTGCCGTACTGCATGGCTTTCTTGCCGTAAAATGCAAATTCATCATCCATATGATGAGATGCAACCGCGCGCAGAGGATATTTGGCAATACCCCCGCGGACCATTTCGGACGGGTCGATTGCACGTGAAGCGCGCAGAACGCGGCTGTCGAGATAGGGGCAGGATATGTAGACGCCGTTATCCGCGGCAACACTCTGATCGCGTCTTATCTGCATGTAAAGTCCGTCAAAGTCCTTTTTCAGAGTATCTGCAACCGCTTCCGCGGATTCGCATTCGCGATACCGTGCGTAACCTCCGAAGAGCTCGTCGGCACCCTGCCCCGCAACAACTCTTCCGTAACCGTTCTCGCCTGCCCATTTGGTCACAAAATACATTGTCGCGGCAATCGAGACCTCAACCGGCGTTTTTACGGGTATCACGGGAATGACTGCACGGAGTGCTTTTTTAACATCTTCACGCGGTATTTCAATAAAGTTTGCGTCTTGAAGTCCTATACTTTCCGCCGCTTCGAGGGCATGCATGAGGTCATGCGAACCCGCAAGTCCGACGGTGACGCAGGGGCGATCCGCAAGTTTCGCAAGCAGTGCGGAGTCGACGCCGCCGGAGAACGCGACAACGCTGTCTTTCCTGCGCAGTGCGACCGCGGCGGTTATTGCCTCTTCAAGACTCAAATCTTCATCCGAATGCACGGGATTAATCGTGCCGAGTTCGGCAACTGCGCCGCAGTCACCCGAATCGGACGAATATAAGACGACACGCGCCGGCGGGACGATATCGCTCTGCATGAGACCCATGAGATCACGCGCATGTATATCGCCGCAGTGAACAAGGAACTCGCCGCCGCATTCGCAGATCTTCGTGAGCGCTTCGCGGTTTCCTTTGCCGGCGGCGACAAAGAGCGCTTTTATCTCTTCATCGGAGAGAATGACGCCGTCATGCTCCATCCAGCCGCGAATCGAGAAATCCGGTAAATCCGAGAGATCCGCCGGGGCAGAACCGTTGCGGGTTATACCGTTGCAGGTGATTTCGTTGTGTGTGCCGTTTTGCATCTTTAACCGGTCCGTCATCTTGGAATTTGTTTTGTAATCTGTTTTGGAATCTGTTTTGGAGATATTGTTAGAAATTGTTTCGGGATCTTACATTCCGAAATCGAAGAGTGTCGTTCTCGATGGATCGACGTCGTTCCATGTCATGCCGATAGCCTCGATGATCCTCGATATGGGCTGTTTTATGCTCTTGTCAAGCATTGTCTCAAGGTCTATGACGAACTCGGGGGGCACCTGATCGGCATACTCGAAGTCAAGGACATCGGTCTGAGGGTATTTGCCGGTAACCGCCTTGATATAGACGCGTTTGGGTTTACTGCCGCGCTTGAAATCCGTGCCCAGATTGGCGTTGGAATAGAGAGCGCCGCGGACATGGGCGTCCTGATTGCCGTAGGCGGTAAGTTCTTTTCCGAGACCGCCCGGGATTCCGATGTCCTCAAGGCTGTAGCCGCCTTTGCGGTATGTTTTGATTACGCCGGAGAGATACTCCTTCAGTTCCTTCTTTCCGCTGCCCTTCAGGATCATCTCGATTACGGTGTGCTGCACCTCTTTAGTAATGTGCGGAGAGTCGCTTCGTTTTATCTCAAAGCCGGTGATGTCAATCTTCTCGACTTCCTGTCCCTCTTTCCAGACCAGAAGACCGCCGTAACGCTTCTTCCTGCCCGCCTGGAAGAAACGGCGGTATATCTTCTCGAACTTAATCGAGAAGTAGTGTGTGTCGGCACCGAGGGTCTCTTTCGCAAATCCCGAATAGGACTCGTTGAGAACTTTCTCTATTGCCCGCGCTTTGCTTATCGTCTCTTCGAGAGTGAGTGTCGTGCCGTTCTCGGCAAGCTGAATCATACACGAATCGGTATCGCCGTAGATGACCGTGTATCCGAGTCCTTCGATGACACGCTTTGTATGGTCTATGATTGCGCGCCCGACCGAGGTTACCGCCGAACCTATCTCGCGGTCATAGAGCCTGAACCTTGCATAGCCGCTCACGCCGTAGTAGGTGTTCATGATGACCTTTAGGACATTCTGCTGAATATCGTAGAGTCCATACTCGTAGGAGCCGTATTCGAAGGTGTTTCTCAGCGCCTTCTTCTCGTCCCTCTCTTTCAGAAGGTCGCTTATAATACTCCTCGTAAGTCCGTCGGGTTCTTTCCTGAAGCGGATGCCGTTTGGAGCGCGGAGTTCTCCGTCGCGGCTCTTTGTCTCCGGCGACGCGTTTATGGTCATCATGCACATCGGATAGAGGGACTTCAGGTCGAGCACAACGACATTTTCTTTTACGCCCAGAGACGGATCGAAGACGGTTGCGCCCTCGAACTCTTCGGCATCGGCAAAACCTTTCGACGGCAGTACATATCTGCCGAATGCCTTCTTAAGAACGAAGATATCGATTATATTTGACGAATTCAGCGTTCTGTCAAGGGGGCAGCCGACATATCGGGCAATCTCGCGGTAGAACTCGATGATATTGTTCTTTCTGTTGATGCCGACGCAGAGTTCCACATCCTTGATATTGTATTCTATGAGTTTTGCGGGGCTGCCGTGCCAGAGATCGCAGATCGTGCCCGTATATCTGACCTTGCCCTCGCCGAGCTCGTCTTCGCCGACGGCATCGAGTCTGTACGATTCCTTTCTCGAGCCCTGAATCTTCTTGTATGCCGTTAGGAGATCGAAGACCGATCTGCCGCGTGCGGGGTTTCTGGCGCCTGCGCCCGGAAGTCGCGAGAGGGAATCTTCGGGGATCTTGAGCATCTCCATGCGCTTTAAGATATAGGGGATATCGAAGTCGACGAAGTTCCATCCCGAGAGAACATCGGGGTCTTTCTCGGCGACGTATTCCGAGAGTCCCAGAAGGAGAAGGTATTCGCTTTGGAAGATGCGTATTGTGCATCTTCCCGAGGCGGCGCTGCCCGACTCCTCCAAAAACTTCTCGGTCTCACTTATCAGCGCGCTGCAATATTCCTCTTTTTTGGCGTCGGGATGCCAGTAAAAGACCGTGTAGTGGTCGTCAAAGGAGTCCCACGCCGTTATGCAGTTGATTCTTTCGCTTTCGGGGTTGGGGAAGCCGTTGCAGTCCTCACACTCGATATCCATGAAGCAGATTCTTGCCGGCGCATTCACGGTGCAAGGCTCAATCTCGGAGAAATGCACGGGATTTTTTCCTTCGGGGACGCTGATGCCGCCCGTGATCCCCGTGTCGATCATGAAGCGTGTCGCAAACGGAATATCGGCTTCAAAATGGTGATAATCTTCACGGATCGTCTTTACGTCGCCGGGTTTCTGAGTGTAGATTCTTACGAGGTCTTCGCCGCGGATTGATTTGTAACTGTTTTCCGTATCGGCTTCACAGCCGCCAGGGACGTCTCTCGAGTCGAGATCGCGGCGCAGGACATAGAAATACGGTCGGAATCCCGTGACAACGATCTCGCTTGCCGCTTTTGATTCATCGCGCCCGAAGATATGAATAACCGTTCCTTCAGCCGTGTTTGAGTATTCGACCTGATTTACGGCAATGCGGAGTCTGCCGTCGGAGGTCGCGGGACTGCCGTTATTGCCGCTACCGCTCTCCTCGGGAGCATTAACTCCCGAATCTCCGAACGTCTCCAGACTGCTCTGTTTCATTCGGCCTTCCCGCACAGTTCCTTTAAATGCCGTGCAGCGTCCGCAAATTTCCCGTTCTCCCAGTCATCCAGAGGGCGTTCGACAATCTCTTCGACTCCAGACCTGCCTATTCTTGCGGGCACGCATATCGAGAGGTCATGGAGTCCGTATTCGCCGTCGAGAACACAGGAGCATGGGATTACCTCTTTTCTGTCGCGGATTACCGCATCGATGAGATTCGAGATATGGTATGCCGGTCCGAAGACCGTTCCGCCCTTGCCCTGAATCACCGGCATGCTTGCGCCGCGCATCTGCGCCTGTATCTCGTCGCGCAAAGATGCGGGGAAGGCTTTGCCGTCGCCTCCGCCGATAATGCCGGAGAAGACCGGCACCTGAAACTCGCCGTGCTCGCCGAGTATCCATGCGCCTTCATGGGGAAGCCCGCGTTCCTTAAGGAATATCTTCATGCGTGCAAGGTCGAGCTGACCGCCGAAACCCAGGCATCTGCCCCGCGGCAGCCCGGATTCCCTGAAGATGAAGTAGTTCAGCGCGTCCATGGGATTTGTGACCGTAATGACCGTGCCGTCAAATCCCGAGTTCTTTATCCGCGAACAGAACTCGCGGACAACGGGCAGGTTCACGTTGAGGAGATCGGCACGTGTCTTTATCTGCGGCGTCCGCGCAAAACCGGCGGCGAAGAGCAGGATATCCGAATCACCCATTCCGCTTAAATCCGTGGATATATTCACGTCGATTCCCGTATGTATCAGATCAAGATATTGTGCGTTGAGAAATTGGGGGACAACATCGGCAATGACTATTTCGTCGACCAATCCGCGTACCGCCGCAAGATAAGCGACTTCTCCGCCGATTTTACCCATTCCGTATATTGTGAGGCGGCTCATAATAGTATTGAGTTTGTCATGATATGAAATATAATCGATACTATCGGAATCGATACTGTCGGAATCGGGACTTCGATATATCGGGACTGTCCATATGTCGATACTGTCGACAATATGATATTGTCTTATCCGTCGTTACAAGCAGTTAGATAAGACAAAAAATACAATAGATAAGTATCGATAAGTATCGCAGGGTGCCTTTCATGGTTACAATAGAAAAAACCGACAGAGTTACCGCAGGCGGCGTTGAACTTAGAAATCACATGATTCTTGCCGCAGGCATACTGGGAACAACGGGGGCTTCGTTAAACCGCATCTTGAATCTCGGCGCGGGCGGAGTGGTGACAAAATCAATCGGTCCCGAACCCAAGACGGGTCATCACGGACCTACCGTATGTGTCCTCGACGGCGCCGTCATGAACGCCATGGGTCTTCCCAACCCGTCCTCAAACTTCGTATCCGAACTTGACGCCATCGAAGATATCGGCTCAAAACCGGTTATTGCAAGCATATTCGGCGGAAACCCCGAGGATTTCTCAAAGGTCGCGTCATGGTTCGCGGGCAGGGTCCGCGGCTTTGAACTGAATGTCTCATGCCCGCATGCCGAAGGTTACGGGGCGCAGATAGGGTGCAATCCCGACCTTGTCTACGACTGCACGAAAGCGGCGGTAAAAGCCGCCGGCGGTCTCCCCGTATGGGTGAAGCTGACGCCGAACGTGACCGACATAACGGCATCGGCAAAATCCGCGGAGAGAGCGGGGGCATCCGCGGTCGTCGCAATCAATACCGTAAAGGCGATGAGAATCTCGACCGAACTCAGAAGACCGATGCTCGGAAACGGCACCGGCGGTCTTTCCGGTCCCGCGGTCTTTCCGATTGCCGTCCGTTGTGTCTGGGACCTTTACGAAGCCGTAAAGATTCCGATAATCGGATGCGGCGGGGTCATGACCGCCGATAACGTCGTCGAGATGATGATGGCGGGGGCATCCGCCGTCGAGATAGGAAGCGGCGTTCTGGGTCCCTCGGGAGTGAATATATTCAAAGATATTGCCGCGGAGCTCTACGCAGACGCGGGCGAGGGCAAGGATACCGTGAAAGCGGAGGATATTATAGGGTGCGCACATGAATACTGAGATAACTGAGAGAAACGGCAGGAATAACGGCGGTCTGAAGGCAATTCCCTCCGAGATTGTAAGAATTACAAGGGTCATCGACGAGACGCCGTCCGTAAAGACCTTCGAATTCGATAAGGACTTTGAGTTTAAGGCGGGGCAGTTCTGCATGGTCTGGGTGCCGGGCGTAGACGAGATTCCCATGGGGCTTTCGGCGGCAAACGCGATTACGGTGCAGAAGGTCGGAGAAGCCACGGAGGCGCTCTTTAAGCTGAACGCCGGCGACAAAATCGGAATCAAAGCGCCGTTAGGCAACGGTTTTTCAGTCGGAAACGGCGGTCGCGTGCTTGCGATTGCCGGCGGAGTCGGTGCCGCACCGCTTCGCCCTCTTGTCAGGAGCGGCAGGTGCACGACCTTCCTTCTCGGAAGCCGCACGGCATCGGAGATACTCTACGGGGACGAACTCGCGCAGGGAACGGACCTGCGGATTGCGACCGATGACGGCACGAAAGGTCATCACGGTTTTGTTACCGATCTCATGAAGGAGGTCGACCTCCTCTCGTATGACAGCATCTGCGTCTGCGGTCCCGAGATAATGATGCGCGGCGTTTTGAGACTTCTTAAGGAGAAGTCCGAAGATACAAATACGGATCTTGTCAGCCGCGGTCAGTTCTCGCTTGTCAGATACATGAAATGCGGCGTGGGCATCTGCGGATCATGCTGTCTGGATCCCGATGGACTCAGAGTCTGCAGGGACGGACCCGTATTCGCGGGCGACGTTGTTGAAAAGAGCAGAGAGTTCGGCACATACTCAAGGGACGCTTCGGGAAGCAGAACAATGCCAGGCGGACACTGAATTTCTTTTTAAAAAGAGAATTTCTTTTTTTGTTTTATTGATTTCAATCGGTTTTAATCGTTTTAATTGGCTTTACCCGGTTTTAATCATAATCTAAAACGGCACGGATCAGCGGTGATATTTGCCGCCGGTATTGATTGAACAGGCGCGGTATATCTGTTCGACAAGAAGGAATTTTGCAATCTGATGCGTAAAGGTCATCTTTGAGAGGCAGAGCCGATAATCCGCACGCTTTATCAGACTTTCGTGGACGCCCAGACTTCCGCCGATGACAAAGACCGTTCTTCTTCCGGTCAGTTCCTGCTCCTTCATCTTCGCGGCAAACGCCTCCGACGTCGGAGTTTCTCCTTTAAGGTCGAGGAGAACGACGTAGTCAGTCTCTTTTAAAAGTCCGAGGATTTTTGCGGCCTCGCGTTCCGTTATCTTTTCGGCAGCGGACTGCGGGATATTGTCGGGAATGCTCTCATCGGGGACTTCGGTAAACTCAAGACTGACAAAAGAGTTGAGACGTTTTGCATACTCGGCTATGCCGTCGGCAAGATATTTCTCCTTGATTCTGCCGACCGAGATTATGCGCATCTGCTTGGCCATAATACCCCGCCGCGGTTATCCGCGGTTGTTCAGCTTTTCCAGATCGTTCAGATTGTTGATATTTGTAAAAGTCTTCAGATCCGCGTCATACTGCCGCAGGTCGTTCACATTCACGAAGCACGAATTGATACTGTCTATCATGTCGCGAAGAGAGAGCGACTTATGAGAGTGCATATACCTTTCGAGGGCATCGCGTTTGTAAACGGCATGAAGCGGCTCGATGAAACCTTCTTCCCAGCGGGGAATCACGGCATCGTAATTCCCGGATAACGAGAAGAGATATCTGATGATATCACCGTTGACAAAAGGCATGTCGCAGGCGACAGCAAAGATTATCTCGCCGCCGGCGGACTGAACACCGGCATGAAGACCGCCGACGGGACCTAGTCCTTTGCGGATATCCGGGACGATCTTTGCCTCGAAACCGGCGCATATCTCCTCGAATCTGCGGCAGTGGATATCGTCGCGGGCGACAATTATTATCTCGTCTACCGTATCTTTGAGCGTGGAGAGCAGTCTCTCAAGGAAGGTCTCGCCGTCATACTCGAAGAGATACTTTTCGCGCCCTCCCGCACGTTTTGCCTCGCCGCCGGCAAGGATGATTCCCGTCTTCATTCAATTATTCCCTTTTCCGTCACGCCGTCCGCGTCTTTGTATCCGCGGTTCCCTGCGAACCTTTGTTCTGATTCTCGCGGAATTTTATCAGCCGCACCACGACCTCGTTTACGGGTGCGGGTATGCCGTGCTTCCCTGCAAGCTCCACAATACTGCCGTTTATAAAATCAATCTCGGTCCTCTTGCGTGCCGCCAGATCCTGATACATCGAGGAGTAATGCTCCTTTGTCGCCGGCAGCTGATGCGAGTGCAGATGCTTCAGGTATTCCTCCGGCGTTGCCCATTCGAGTCTTACGCCTTCCTTCGCGCAGACGGCAAAGGCTTCTTTTACGATATCCTCGATTATCGACCACGTGTTTGCATCGGCGAGTTCGCCGTATTTTATGCCGAGGATTGCGCTGAGCGGGTTTAATGCGGCATTGTAAAGCGCCTTGCCCCAGATGCCGCCGGCGATGTTCGACTCCGATACCGTGTTCATTCCGGCTTTCGAAAACATTTCGACGAGTTTTGCGGATGCGTCGCTGATGCCTTCGGGATATACGCCAATCTTTATAGGCGCGGCTTCGACGGATACGAGAACGGAGGCATCTTTTACCCATTCAAAGCCAGTAATTATCATGCCGCCGAGCACGGTGTCGGTATATTCCGATATTATCTCCTCGTTTCCGATGCCGTTCTGAAGGCTTACGACCGGCGTATCCTTCAGATATTCTTTAAACTGCTCGCATACGGCACGGGTGTCCGTCGATTTGGAAGTTATTATTATGTAGTCGTATCGTTCGCCTGCCGGCAACGACTCCGAACACGGAAAAACGACGGTCTCGTTGCCCCAGATTCCCGTCATTACAAATCCCGTATCGTTTATTATATCGGTGTGCCGCTTTCTTGTGACCGCATATACGTCGCAGACTTTTGAGAGTTTTGCGGCAACGCAAAGACCTACCGCACCGGCACCGAGAACTGCTATCTTCATATTTACCCGCAGATGTTTTTTTCTGTTTTTCTTTATTTGATCTCAAGTATGATATAATTCGCTCATTCGTTTACGGACCGAATTAAGCAGGATATGTTGATTTATGCCGCGGATAAAGGTGTACGTCCGTTCTTCGGTTCCGGCAGGGTTCAGTCTTCCGTTCGGTTTTTGTCCGGGTCTTCATCCGATGCCGCGTCTGCCGACCTGCTCTTCTTCCTCAGGACTTTTTTCTCAAGATTCAGGAGATCCTTCTTTATCGAGATGTCGGGGGAATATCCGCCCAGTCCCGTCTTTGAGACAACCCTGTGGCATGGGATTATAAGCGGCGTCGGATTTCTGCGCATGGCAACGCCGACCGTCCTGTGATGCGTGCCGCTCGCTTCCGCAATCTCCGAATATGTCCTTACTTCGCCGTAGGGTATCTCGGAGACGGCTTTATAGATATCGTAAAAAGGATAGCCGCGGCTCAGCGCAATCGAGCCGTAAGGGTCGAAGGACTCCGCTTTTCCGGAGAGATAACGGCTTACCGCCTGCGGAACGGGGGAGTCGTCGCCGCTCCTTGTAAACGAAATCCGATGGATTAAATGCGCCTCTTCGGACCACTCGACCCGCACCCGCCAGAGTCCGAACCTGCAGATTCCCGTGCTGATATCCATGATTATCGAAATTATCTAAGATCTCTTCATTGCCTCTTTGAACGAATCTATAGTGCATTCCACGCATTCGTCCTGCATCCACTTCGGAAGACCGCGTTTTACGGATTCGTCGAGGTAGCGGCTCTCAATCAGAAGGAGAACGCCCTTGTCCTCCGGCGTCCGGATTACCCTTCCGAGCGCCTGCGTGGCTTTGTTTACCGCCGGCAGCGTATACGAGAGGAATTCGCCGTCTTTGCCGAACTTCATCCTGAAATAGTCATTGACCATTTTTCTTACATCGTTGAAGGGAGCAAGCGGAAGACCGACGACGATGGCGCCTGTGAGCAGATCTCCCCTGTAGTCCAGACCCTCGCTCCATTTTCCGCCGCAGACACCGAAGATTATGCCGCTTTTTCCCATTGACGGCAGCGACATGAAAGTCCTGAGGTCGTTCGTCGACGCCGACGAATCCTGCGACTCTATGAATATCTCTTTGCCTTTCAGAGTCTTCGGAAGCCGCTCCGTAAAGGTCTTGAGCATATCGTATGAGGGAAAGTATACCGCCAGATTGCCTTTCCGCATCGCAAACGTATTGATGTATTCGATTATTCTGTTGCTGTTTTCGATGTCGCGCCTCATGCTGTAGGCGGATGTGGCATCGCGGGCGCAGAAGAGTTTCCTGTTCTCCTTCGGAAAAGCGTTGGGAAGCGATATCGCCGCCGCGTCCATATCGCCGAAATAGATCTTCTTATAGGCGTCCACGGGCGAGAGAGTGCCGCTTATGAGCACTGCCGCGTGATGCGCCTTTGCAAGATCGATGAGCGTCTTTGAGGGATCTATGTTTCTGACCTCGAGCGAGATTTCTTCGCCGCTCTTTTTGTATATCGTGAGATAGGACTCGTCGCCCGCGGATTTCAGGATGCGGACAAAGAACTCGGTGAGCTTTTCAACGGCGCTCTCCCTGAAATCGCCCTTCTCGAGTTTGGCTTCATGAATCGCCTCGTTTATGGTCAGAAGGTCTTCCACAATCTCCTCGGTCTTCTGATACAGCGTTCCGCTTAAGATATAACGCATGAAGATTGCCGGATCAAACCAGTCCTCCGCCTTCATGGAGCGTTTAAGGCTGACCATGAAGTTCAGAACCTGCGGAATAAGATTTTGAATCGCCTCGGTTCCGCTGACACTGCCGCGCAGGTGACCGAGTTCGCTCTGCGCAAGTTCGAGGGACTGCTCGTTTAAGGTGACCGTCTGGATGCTCTGGACGGTATCGCCGCAGTTGTGCGCCTCGTCGATGAGAAGGATGACGTTTTCGGGCTCGATGCCTATTGACTGATACATCTGTTCGCGGATATCCTCATTGAAGAGATGATGGAAGTTCATAAGGATAACGTCGGCATCGCGGGACGCCTGAAGCATCACTTCATACGGGCAGATATCGCCGCAGAGCTCATGGATCTTGTCCGGCGGCACTATGCGTCTTGTTGTCTGTTCCGCCTTCGTCTTGAGGATATTCGACGGCATCATCTTCAGACCGTCGCCGGTCTCCGCGTAGATCTTCGATCTGATGAAATACTGACAGAGAAGCGGATGCTCATAGTCCTGCAGTTGTATCTGTTTTTTTATGACGGCATCGTTTGCGGGTATAAGCGAGCCTTTCTGGGCGCGTTCGCGCATGAGTGAGGTCGAGAAGGTCTTGAGTCCTTCGCACATGCGGTATACGTCGCCTTCGCCGCCCATCATGCACATCTTTCTCTTGCCGACAAGATACGAGACCTTAAGCCGCGGCTGTTTCCTCTTGATAAGCTCAAGTTCGCGGATGAAGATATTGAGCTGGGCAACGGTTCTTACTGCGACTATAATCTTCCTGCCGTTTGCCTGAGCAAGAAGCGCGGAGAGCACGCTCGATTTTCCGCTGCCGGTTGGCGCATCGATAAGACAGGTCTGCTGTTTATTCACGCATTCCGCCGCAAAATCAAGCATCTCTTTCTGGTGCGGGCGGTATGTGTCATACGCAAACCAGTCTTCATAAGAATTCATTGTCAGTTATTATGTTGCCAATACATCATGTAATAATACTATCCGTGCGCCGCAAAAGTGAAATGCGAACCCCGACCGGTCACGCAGCCCGACTCTTCATGACTCTTCAGACTCTTCAGACTCTTCACGCAACCGTGACTGTTCAAACATATTGATATTGCAAAAGCACCATAGAAGAATAAAAGAATATTCACTGAATGTATTCCGTCAGGGAATTTTCGGAGACAGATATGGATAAACTATACCGCTCAAAAGATGACAGGATGATTGCGGGTGTCTGCGGAGGTCTCGGAAAAAACACGGACATTGACTCCAATCTCATCCGAATATTGTTTATTGTGCTTGCATTCTGCTCGGTAGGCATAATGATCCTCATATATCTCTGCGCATGGATTCTGATACCCGAGGAGGGAGATGTCAAGAGCGAGGTCATTGATGCGGAATACAGGATAAAAGAGTGATTCGACAAAAGATCTGATTTTATTTTACGATTTTTCGGACTTTTTTCGACTTTTTCAAGACTTTTTCAAGACTTTTTCCGTTTACGATCTTACGATCTTTTTCTTTACATCTTATACTCTTATCCGATATGCCGCAACTCAATCCCAATAATTTTACAATCCTATGACCAATATGTAAGCATATGGCTATCCACCCAATAGACTACCGTTACGGAACTGCGGAGATGCGCGGGATCTGGGACGAGGAACACAGATTCAGATCAATAGTTAAAGCCGAGATTGCGCTTGCAAAGGCAGAGGGCGACGTAGGTCTCATACCTAAAGAAGATGCCGACAATATCGCCGCAAAGGCAATGAATGCGACCCTTGAGAGGGCAAATCAGATTGAAGCGGAGATCAATCACGATATGATGGCGGTTGTCAAAGCCGTTACCGAGGTCACCGGCGAATCCGGACGCTGGATACACTACGGTGCGACCTCCAACGATATCCTCGATACCGCAACGGGTCTTCAGATGAGGGACAGCCTTGAGATAATCGAGAAGAAACTCAAAAAACTCTTGAGTATTCTCCTTCAGAAAGCGGAGGAGAACAAAAAACTCGTCTGCGCCGGCAGGACACACGGTCAGATCGGTGTGCCGACCACATACGGTCTGCGTTTTGCCATTTGGGCGGCTGAGGTTGCCAGACATATCGAGAGACTGAACGAACTTCGCCCGCGTGTCGCCGTGGGGCAGATGACCGGCGCTGTCGGAACGCAGGCGTCGATGGGTAAGGACGGTCATGCGGTAATGACGGCAATGATGAAGTATCTCGACTTAAACGCGGTCGATGTCTCGAATCAGCTGATTCAGCGCGACCGCCATGCCGAGTATGTCATGTTCCTCGCAAACATGGCGACCACTCTCGATAAGATCGGCGTCGAGATACGCATGATGCAGCGCTCCGAGATCGGCGAGATGGAAGAGGCCTTCGGCAAGAATCAGGTCGGCTCATCGACGATGCCGCACAAGCGCAACCCGATTAAGTCCGAGCAGGTCTGCGGTCTTGCAAGAATCGTGCGCTCCTTTGTCGAGCCCGCTCTCCTGAACAATACTCTCTGGGATGAGCGCGACCTCACTAACTCCTCCTGCGAGAGGGTTGTCTTCCCCGAGGCATCGATTCTTGCTGATCATATCCTTACCGTCATGATAAAAGTCCTCGAGGGCGTAAGGTTAAGACCGGAGAATATCAGAAGGAATCTCGATCTCCTCCACGGCGTCAATATGGCTGAGTCAGTCATGATTGAGCTTACAAAGAGGGGAATGGAGAGGCAGAATGCTCACGAGATTGTGAGGGTCTCCTGTATGACGGCGATTGAGTCAAAGACATCGGTCGCCGAGATCTTTGCCTCAAAGCCGCAGGTCTCGAAGTATCTTTCGAGAGAAGAGATTGATGCACTTCTGCTTCCGGACAACTACACAGGCACGGCGGAATGGCAGGTCGACAATCTGGTCAAAAAACTCTCAAAACTTGTATAAAAAAGACATTTATATAATAATGATATTCGATAAAATAGGATTTTTTCTTTTTTCAATTCTTTTGCGTGTCAGTTTTTCGAATTCCTGTATTTGAGGCAGGCGTTCTTCATGTCGTCAGCCCATTCGCCTATGATTCTCCAGTCTCGGAAATCGCCGATTCTCTCCTTCTCGAAGAGCCTCTCGCGCATGGTCAGATCTTCGGCATCCACCCTGCCGGCAAACATTCCGATATCGACAACGTCGAGTATGCGCGTGAACGACTCCGCAATCTTTTTTGTGGCGATAACTTTCTCGTCGTCGAGATCCTTGAGGGATTCGCCGACAATGAAGAGAGCCACGGGTCTTTTGGAGAGCCAGTGCCTGTGAAGTTTTGCGAATTCGATAACCTCGGGGGCGAGCCTGTTCTCTTTAAGCCCCGCACCCACAACGACGAAACTGTATTTTCTGACGTCCTCGACATCCTGAATCGATTTGACCTCGGTCTCTATGCCGCCGTCGACAAAGGAGTTCTTGACCGACCATGCAATCTCGGATGTGACCCCGTCCTTTACGGAGTAGGTGATGAGGGCTATGCCTTTCGGCATGCAGTTGGTGCCGTCGGCGGTCTTTCGTCCCGCGGATCTTGCGCCTGCGGAAGAGACCGACGACGCGGATGATGCCGCAGCCGCTTTATCCGAAGCCCTGCGCGTGACCGATCTGTTTTCGGTCGCACCGGTCGCATCCGCCGTGCCTTTCGTACCTTTCGAGCCTTTCACGTCTTCCGCGGTCTCCTTCGCTCTCGGAGCCGTGTGCTTCTTCGGAGTTACCGTCTTCAAGGCAATCGCCGCAAGCTTCTCCCCGTCGCCCGCGGTTGCCCAGCCGTATGCGGCTATCCCCGAGAGAACAATAAGGTCGGCGATATAGGGGACAACTTTCGAGTCGAACGGCGTCTCGGAAGTGCCGTTGTGCCAGATCTCCAGATGCTCCTCCAGCGAAAGAACGGAACCGGCGGTGGATTCGGGCGCGATGACGGCAATCTTGATATCCAGAAGATATAATACCGCCTCGTTTACAAGACCCACGGATAATGCCGTCTCGGAGCCGTCCGAACTTATCACGAGAAGTTCGTCGGGGTTGTCATCCGAGGTATAATAGGAAAATTTCTCCTCTTCGCCTTTTTTGAAGACGGATCTCGGAGAGCTAAATTCAGTCCCCTGCGACTCCCGAATAAATGTCTGCACTTTTTCAAAATCCGGATCCATATCTGCGTATCCCCTTTACACTACCTTTGTAATACTATAGGACAGTGCGAATAATAAAAAGAGTGATATGGTTTTAGGGGTATCTGCTTTGGCAACGGGATCCGCTTGGCAGTATCTGCCGGGGCAGTGTCGCCCGGCAGGTCTGTCGGTCAGCGTGCCGGGTCGCGTCGTGTTTCCCGGTATTTCTCAGAGAAGGTCACGGAAATACTTCGACTCAATCTCTTCGGTCCATTTTTCTATCTCTTTATAGTCCCTGAAATCCCCGAAAGGCGGTTTTGCGAGGATTACCAGATCCCTGTCGGCGTCAATGAGTTCATCGCGAATGAGTCTGCCGGCAAAGAGTTTTATCTCTTTCGGAGTCACGTACTGGCAGATCTCATCCGTGGCAAAGAGGGCTTTTCGGGTCACGTGATCGGTAGGGTCGGAGAGTGTGATGCCCAATGAGAACAATACCACGGGTATTTTCGATAAATAGACCCGTTTTCCCTCCATGAACTCTTTTGCCTCGGGAAGCCATTTGCCCATCTGAATTGCACTGCCGGCGACGATTCCGCCGTATTTCGTTATGTCATCAACGTCCTGAAAGTCCATGCAGTCGCATTCGTGACCGAGTTTTTCGAGTTTTTCCGCAATACGTTCCGCGACTTCGAGCGTTGAACCGTATCTGGTTGCGTATGCGACCAATATTTTTCCTGCCATTTTATCGATATTGAAGGGTTATACCGTATTATATTAATTATATGCGATTGTACTGCCGCATCACCGCGGCATCGCTGCGGCATCATCCGAGCATCACAACCGCATTCCCGCAGCCTTTATTTCAACAACTCTGACAAGTGTGATAGATATAAATTAACCGCAGACTCATAGTCTACATATGAATATGAGCGCTCACATGGACGGAATATCCCGCAGGACTTTTTTGATTCCGGCGGTAATACTGGCACTGTTCCTTACGGTACAGTCCGCAGGCGCCGCAGGTACGGTAACGACATATTCCGGCAACACCGTGGAACTCTCGGGAAGTGCGACAGGTTCGGATTATGTATATCTCTTCGTCATAGGTCCGAATCTGCCGTCGGGAGGGGTGTCGCTCGAGGATCTATCCCAGCCGGCGATATCGGGAGATCCGTCAACCTTCCTGAGGCTGACCGTCAAGAACAACCGCTGGAGTTACAAGTGGCGCACGACGGAGAGCGGCAGGATCCTCGATAACGGCAATTACATCGTTTATATCGTGAATAAGCCGAAAAACAGGCACGATCTCTCGCAGGCGGAGTATTCCTACATCAATGTCAGAATCATGGCGCCTACTCTGACGGCATACACGGATACCGGCGATCCCGATAAGAATTCGGGGGTCACGATGTCGCTGAATCCCCAACCCGCCGCAAATACGGAGTCTCCGACCGTGATGCCGACAGAGTCTGCCCCAATCACGACCGCACCCACGCCGGCGCCTACCGTATCCCCCGCCGATGAGGTCTCCGCAGGCACTCAGACGCCGCAGGCACCGCCGGCAACCGCTGATTCCGGCAACGGCGGTAACGGGGATTCATCCCTAATCATCATCGGCGCGATTGCGGCTGTGATCGTCGTTATCGCGGTTGCGGTCTATGCTTACAGCGAAAACGAGAAGAAAAAGAGAGACAGATACAGATTCTGAAAGAGACGACTAATCATGGCACGTGAACTATCCGAAAGGGATTTACAGATACTGAGGACGCTTGCGCCCGAGAACGAACAGGAGCTTTGTCCGTCGGCGAACGTAAAGTTCAAGTCCATCCTGCCGCCGCTGTGCAACCATATCGCCGAAAGCACGGAGGACTTCGATCGCCGTCTATCAAATCTCTCGCGCGAAGACTGGGAGTATCTCACAAAGCTTATTGTCAGCGGCGAAGAGAGCGTATGCTGCCTCTCCGAGGAGGCAAAAGATATTGTTATCAGGCATATCGCCGAATTTTCCGAGGATGATGCCGCCATGGTCGGGAGAATATTCGATCTCGAGGCATGCGGCATGATCTGAGCCGCTTTTAACGGAGATTTTCCTGAATTATCTGTTTTATCTGTTTTACCTGTTTTATCTGTTTTATCTGTTTTACCTGTTTTATCTGTTTTACCTGTTTTATCTGTTTTACCTGATTTACCTGATTTGCCTATACTTTGACGTATTTCAGATCAAAAGCCGCAACATCGATGCTCATATCGTAGCCGATTGCCTTCGGACTTACCGTTGTCGTTATTGTGCCTTTCTTATCCGACATCGTGAACGGAAGTTTCACGGCGCCGTTGCTCGCGGTATACTCGTTTTTCCCCGTCTTCTCCCATGAAAAATCAAATCCGGCTCTCTGCGTGCCAATGACGGGTGCCGACAGTTCGAAGACGGCATTGCCGGTATTGTCGTCATAGAAGAAGATATTCGACTGAAGCGAAAAGACGTAAGCAAACGATGTCGTTCCCGCCCACTTGCCTACGATGGGATCCGCGGAACCGCAGCCCTGCGCTACCGAAATAGCAAGAAACGTAAGCAGTGACCCGCAGATAATTCCGATAACCATAACCGCGACCAGCAGCGCGGCATCATCTTTCTTTATCTCCATAATACCCTGTCATATTTCTCGTCTTTTTCGGTCAAAAATATTCCGAGATATTGAGCAATTGACGAAGAAGGGTGAAAGATACGGAAAAGCGAAAATAAAAAAATGTTGTGTGGTTGTTCACTCACTGTGCATTGTCGTAGATGTTGCATACGTACTTTGCATACCACATAGAGAACAGTGGCGAAAGTATAAGCAGAATAATCATTCCGAGAATCGGAATGAGTCCGAGGACAGCCTGGATTATAGCGATTATGATGCCGTATACAAGAATCTGGATGAACAGTGAGAACCAGCCGATCTCCTTAATCTTTGCAAGGATGTCACCGAAGGCGAATGCAGCTCCGAAACTCTCTTTACGTGCAAAGTTGACAATCGCAATTGTCTCGAACAGGCTGATAATGATAGCCACGATTATGAGTATGATTATGCCTACTGCCAATGTGCCCATACCTGCTGCAACTGCCGAGGGGTCTGACATAAGCATAAATACGCCCGGACCCATCGTTATCATTGCTATGATAATCATGGGTATCGCGTATATGATTCCGATGATAATGTAGAGTATACCGTCAACAAGCATCTTTAGCCAGTTATCCGCTTCGGGTGCCGGGTCTTCGCCGCGCATAATTCTAAGCTGATATCCCAGAATCAGCGGGAATATTATACATGAGATAAGGAGCAGAATCCATCTGACCCAGTGTCCTACTAAACCGTCTTTTGCATAACCAAAAGAACTAGACAAATTAGAACCAATATTCATAGTTTCCTCCATCAGGACGTTAAAAATCCTTAACAGTATAATTTCATATGCTACAATAAAAAAGTTGTGCTGATTTTGATGTTTTTCAGGCATTTTACAGCACGGATAAGACGATTAAGGCGATCCGACAAATTTGTGAAATATTTGGAAAAATACCATTCGCAAACCGATATCCGAAAACCGAATATAACGAATAAAACGAACAAAACGAAGACGAAAGCAGAATAACACGAAAACGAAAGCCGAATTACACAAAAAATGCGGAGCAAAAAAGAATTATTAAAAAAATTGGTTGGTTTTTCTTACTCACTGTGCATTCTCATAAATGTTGCAGAAGTACTTTGCAGACCAGATTGAAAACATTGGTGCAAGGATAATCATAAGGAGCCATCCGAGAACCGGAATAATTCCGAGTACGAAGTAGATGATTGAGAATACAATCTCAAGTACAAGTACCTGGATGAACAGTGAGATCCAACCGATTTCCTTAATCTTTCCAAGGATGTCGCCGAAGGCGAACGCAGCTCCGAAGCTCTCTTTGCGTGCAAAGTTAACAATCGCAATTGACTCGAACAGGCTGATAATGATAGCCACGATGATGAATATTATTAAGCCTATTGCCAATGCGCCGAAACCCGTAGCAACAGCAGATGGGTTTGTCATAAGTGAAAATACGCCCGGACCCATCGTTACCATTGCAATGATAATCAGGGGTATCGCATAGATGAAAGCGATGATACAGTAAAGTATACCGTCAATAAGCATCTTTACCCAGTTGTCTGCTTCAGGTGCGGGGCTTTCTCCACGCATGACTCTGAGCTGATATCCCAGAATCAGCGGGAAAATTATACTTGAGATAATGAGCAGAATCCATCTGACCCAGTGTCCTACTAAACCGTCTTTTGCATAACCAAAAGAACTCGACAAATTAGAACCAATATTCATAGTTTCCTCCATCAGGACGTTAAAAATCCTTAATAGTATAATATCATATGCTACAATAAAAAAGTTGTGCTGTTTTTGATGTTTTTGAGGCTTTTTACAGCACGGTTAAGACAATCCGATTAATCTCGGGAATTTTTTACAGGCAACACGATCACGGGAAAACTATTGCGGGAAGAATACGACCGGACATATCTCCCGAAAAAAAGAATTTTGCATCGGAAAACCGATTATTTTGAACTTATTCCCCCTACCGAACATGAACCGTCCGAGCAGATATCCTCGGAGTCGAGGACACGGTATGCGTCGGCAAGCACGGAAGACTGCGCCAGCATACCGGCAAGAAGAACGGCTTCGAGGATCTCATCCTTCGAGACACCCTTCTTAAGCGCGGATCTCATATGGTATTCCGTGCAGGGACGGCAGTTCAGTGCCGCACCCACGGCAAGACTTATCAGTTCCACGCATTTCGGATCGAGAGCGCTCGTCTCGGCAATCGAGGTCTTGTAAAGCAGATGCGATATGAGAACCTCGGGTCGCTCCGCCATCTTCTTAAAAATAAGCGGAACATCGCCGTCTCTCTCCTTAACCCTCCTGATTAAGTGATTCGCGGTTTTTTCCGTGCCGTCGTCATATATTTCGCGGATAATCTCCTCAAACAAGTCTGTCAAAAATACACCTGACTTTAGTTAATTAAACTTATAAGTAATATGCCTTTGGATTGTACACGGCATGACAAAAAAGGGTGAGGGGAGATGATCTTTCCGCAGGATTATCTTTCCGCATGAGCGGTTCGGAAAGATTCGGGGGGATTCAGAGGATTCGGGAGATTACGAATATTCAGACCATAATGCCCGTATCCGAGAACGGTTTTATCCTAAGCAGAATGTAGTCGCGCATCCTTGAGGGCAGGATCTCGGCAACATCGCCGACCTTAACGCTGTCGTCTATCTTTATCGACGCCACGTAATCCGCATACTCGCCATACGGAATCTTTACGCGAAGACCGGCAATCTGCACGGTAACCGGCGTGGGATGGGTCGAACCTTTGGTAATGCCCAGGTCTTCGTCTATGACCGACATCAGCCTTGCGGGGGATACCGAGAGCGGATCCTTGGCAATCGATTCGCGGCGGATGTCGAGAACGCCCGAAACCTCATCGATAAGCCTGTCGAGATACTCGATCTCGCCCTCCTGCTTCTTCATGCGGTGACCTATTCTTCCCAGTCCGCCGACATAACCGTCGACCGACGGCTCTATTATGCGCTTAAGCGTCTCGCGGTCGGGTCCGCCGGTGACAATGATTGGGACCGTGATTCCGCGCCTGAGAGAATGCATCTTATACTCGATGCAGGTCTCGAAATTGCCGAGCATGAATACCGCACAGTCGTGCTCGTTTATGATATCGCGTTCCTCGATGCTCAGGTTGGCAATACGCTTTCCGAAACCGCGTGATAGACCTACCATGTTGGTCTTCGCACCAACGCGGCGCAGATACTCGGCGACATCGCATGAGGTATGCGGCAGATGATGAATGTCAAGGCTCGGCGAGACTATGGCAATCTCGGTACCGACAAGCGGCGACTCGATAACCTCTCCGCCGAGGGGGCGTCCCGTAGCTTTTACCAGTTCGATATCCTCTTTCGGAATCAGGGACTGAAGGAAGACATCCTGCGCCACGACCTGTTTCTGAATTATGTATCCGCCGAGATCGTCTATCAGATCGACGATGATGTCGTGACGGTATACTCCGCCTTTATAGGTCACGGGAACCAGAGTCATGCAAATGCACCCCCGTCTTCGCCGTCCGCGGCAAGCATGGCCATCTTCTCCGAGATTATGCCGTCGATTGCCTGCGGCGACAGGGTATTCTCGCTCGAGACATACCAGAAACGGTGATCGTCGACCCATTCGCGGCGGACTCTGAAACCTTCGGGCGCTATCCACTGGAGAGCATAGAGGAGATCCTTGTAGATTGACCGGCGCTGATCGAAGACAACCGTATCCTCAATCTCCTTTGCATCCGCTATCGAGGAATCGATGGTAACCGTGAATCGATCGGGCTGAATGACACGATCGCGACCGTATCTCTCCCAGAGAACCGTGAGCATCTGCGCCATGTAACGCTCATCCGTAATGTCCAGAACGATATTGCCGTCGCGCACCATCACGCCCGCAAAGTCCGAGATCTTCACAGGCGGCGGCATCTTCCTTAAGACTCCTGCGGCAAAGAAGAACGGGAAGTCGAGATCGATTCGGATATAGAGTTTACTGACGACTTTGATTAAGTCCAGATCCTGCAGTACGTCGGCGGCTATGTCCTTATACGCAAGTCTGCCCGATTCCTCGCGGCATTCTACCTCAAAGTAATCAAGAGCCATGTTTACTCACCCTTTTTCTTCTCGTCGATAAATCCCGATGCCAGAAGTGCCGAGCCCACCGAGCCGATATACTGCGAATACGGGGGAACGACGACCTCGGTCTGAAGAAGTCTTCCCATCTCGTTGACGAGACCGGCAATCAGCGAGGTTCCGCCTACCATGATGACCGGCTCCTTGATATCAACCTCCTGAAGCTGCTGCTCGAAGACCTGCTCGGCAACGCTTCTGCATGCCGCTGCCGCAACATTCTCCTTTGAGTGACCTTCGGCAAGAGCGTTGACAAGACTCTGCGTTCCGAAGACAATACAGTAACTGTTCATCGGAACCTCCTTCGAGAGTCCTTTCATTGCGAGAGGTCCGAGTTCGGTGATGTCAACGCCGAGACGCTTTGAGGTCATCTCGAGGAAACGTCCCGATGCACCAGCACATATACCGCCCATGGTGAACGTTCCCGGGATACCGTCCTGAACCGAGATGGCTTTGTTGTCCATACCGCCGATATCGATGACGGTCGCCTCTCCGTGCTGGCGGTCGGCAAGATAGACGGCACCCTTCGAGTTTACGGTCAGTTCCTCCTGAATGATGTCCGCCTTCATCTTCTCGCCTATGAGATAACGTCCGTATCCTGTGGTGCCGATTGCCTGGATATCCGACATCTTCAGACCCGCCATTGTCAGGGCATCGTTGACGACGATATCGGCGCTCTTAAGAACCTCGGTTGTCGGCGTCCAGCCCGTGCCCACAATCTCGTTATCCTTCATGATGACCGCCTTTGTCGTCGCCGAACCCGAATCTATACCGAGGGTGATGCCGACCTGCTTCTCACGCGCCAGAAGTGCCCTGCGTTTTGCAATCGTCGTCAGAGCCTCCATCCTCGTAAGCAGGGTTCCCGAGGTCGTCCTCTCGGTAAACGAGTAACTGACGACGGGGAGTGTCGAGTTGTTGTGGATATAGCGCCTCAGCTCGTTCCTGACAATCGCCGCCTCGGAACATCTGAAACATGTCGCGATAAAGACGGCGTCAGCCTCGACCGAGCCGTCGACAAGGGCTTTTGCCCTCGCAATCGCAAGCTTGAGGTCGGCGGATCTTGCCTCAAGACCGAACTCCTTGTAGGCTTTCTTTACGTCCTTTAAGGTGACGTCGGGGAAGAACATCTCGGCGTTGACCGCCGCGGCCGCTTCGTCAATCTCCTTCTGAACGCCGCTGTGCTCGGGTCCGCAGGATAACTGGGCGACTCTTACTTTCTGATCGGCATCGTTCATTTCGGCACCTCCTTTGCGGAAAGTCCGTCAAGGAAATTCTTTATGCTGTCGACAAAGGCAAGTCCCTCGTCCTCGTTGGACGGGTATACTATCTCGAGTATGGGGATATCCTTTCTCTGACGGATCATGAACTTTACAAGCTCGTCGGTTCTTGCGCAGCCCATGCATCCGAACGCCAGATCGGAGTCATTGACTATGACAGCCGCTTCCGCCTCCTCGATGAGCGGACCGAAGATTGCCATTCTTCCGCGAACGCCTGCGGGAACCTCGACAGCCGCATATTTCAGACCTTTCTTCGGGTCTTCGGGGGTCATCTGAAGCGGCGGCGAGTCAAAACCCGGCGTCTGTATACTCTCGCGGATCTTGATTGCGGCTCCGAGCGGTTCGTGCCCGAATCTTGCGACCATATCCGAGAGAATCAGGCTTGTAGACGGATAAATAAAAACTTTTGACATATTTGGACTCCTTTTTTATTTTGTTGTTTCACTTTTCGCGGCACCTGTGTCTGCCTCTTTGTTCGCCGACTCTCTGCTCTTTGAGACCGCAATCTCTTCCAGACGCTCCGTGTCGAGAAGCGGTTTGTCGTGATATGTGATGGCATTCACGGATTTTTCATCGGGCTTTACACCATTTTCCATAGCCTTAAGTCCTTTCGAGATATGGCGCAGAAGACCCATCTCGAACTCGTGACCGAAATACCCGGGTCTTGCGCCGCCGAGGTTTGCACGGCATCTCCTCTTGTCGCCGGGCGGAAAACCGCGGTCTTTCACGAGGATATGATACGGGTCCATCTCGCGCAGGGCGGCGATAACCTTCTCCACTTCTTCGGGCATTCCGGTTATCTGAAGACCGAAACAGGTCTCTTTTATCATGACGCCCTGCGAGATCTCGTAGGCTCTTATCGAGAGATGCTGCGGGGTTATGTCCGGCGATTCCACAAAGACATACTTTGTAACGGTGCCGACAAACTCGGGATTGTATTCTTTGGGCATTTACCGCACCTCCCTTATATAGACCGTGTCGCCTTCCTTAAGGGACGCAATCTTTTCGGTCTCGATTACCTTTCCGATAATGTTTGTCGCCTCGAAAGGCTCGGATGTCGGACCGAAGTCTTTGCTTGCGACACTGCGGACACCCACAAGACCGGTGGACTTTCGGGAATCGTTGGTCATGGCAAGCGTGAACGGCTCGACCTCGTCCTTCGGGGTGTTCTCGATATTGATGGTTATCTTCTGCGAGACCTTGGGATCGAAGAGCGTGACATCCTCAAACTTGAATATCAGCGGCATCTTTCCGATATCGTACCACTTGAGTCCCGTGACCTCGCGGAATATGCCGCATGTCCTCGGCGCGTTGACGTCGTCGAGCTTTATTCCTATGACATGCGAGAGTTCTACGGTCTTGAGTTCGACCCTGCCCTCATTGAGCACCTCTATGGTGTTGGGCGGCATCTGCTCGATTACGACCCGCTTTGCAAGACTTTCGCCGCCGGCGGTCAGGTCGGTATCGGCTGTGACCTTTATGCCGTGCGACTCCGCGATCTTTAAGGCATCGTCGAGTGCCATTCCGCGAAGATCAATCTGCGGGGGGACGGTTTCGACTTTGAAGACGCATCCTTTGTTGGCAAGTTTAACAAGCTCGAGTCCGTGGGTCACGTTTCCCGTCACCGTATGATTCGAGCTTCCCGGGATGTCCTTGGTGTAGATATAAACACTGCCGGACTGCTTGCCCTTTGTCCTTACCGTGACCGTTCCCGCAAGTCTTGTATCGCGGACTTCCTGCGGAACAATGCCGCCTTTCATGCTCTGATCGGTGATGAATCCCGAGGCGCTCAGGCTCACCGAGAATTCGTTCTTCTTAAGCGCAATCAGCATATGCTCGACGCTCTCGGAGGCTTCGATGGAGATTGTGCCCGAATCGGCATCGTAACCGCGGGCATTGATACCCACATAGGTGATAATGCTCATGCCGTCCTCGAGGGGTGTCGACCTGTCGTCGGTCACAAAAGAGTTGCTCTTGTCGGTCTTGCTTACAATGCGCTCGGCGCCCGTGATTGTGTCTCCGGCATTCCACTTTGAGATTATCTTCCTGCCCGAGACCACGACACCGATAACGCCGCCGCTCTCGTCCGCTCCGTGATCGGCGTTGTGCTTTATCTTTGAGAATATCAGATACGAACTGTCGGGGTCGTAACCGCCGCAGCCCAGAATTACTTCATATGGCTGATAAGTGCGTGTCTTTTTCCCGGGCACAATTCCCGATTTGAAATCGCCGAAAGCCACGGTCTGCCGGTCGGACCATTTGACTTTAAGCTGCGCTCCGGCATCACCGTCACCGTTATCGCCGCTGCCCGTGCCTGTTTCCGTTCCCGCACCGCCGATAGCGCCGAAGAAGCCTGCCGCGAAAAGTTCGGAACCGCGCTGCGTAAGCTCTATGACCATATCGCCTGCCGATGTGAACAACCGGATATTCTGTGTCGAAGACTCTTCGGAATGCGTCTCCTTTATAATCGCCGCAGAATACCTCGCGGACAGGTCGGGGATGAGATCGCCCAAAACGGCATTGTCGTCGACTTCTCTGATCTGCCCGTCAAGGCGGACTGTTTTCAATTGTTAATCACCTCATAATTGCCGATAATCAGTTAAAATAAGATTGAGTGTGTTATGATTTATTATGCTTCCCGATCTGTCAGAAATTTGTCAGAGATTTGTCAGGTTTATCTGACTTATTTCTCGGTCGCCATCCTCTCGATCTCTTCCTGCGTGAGATACTCGAGAACCTCGGCGGTAGGACCTATCTTTACAATCTTGCCGCCGCGCATCAGAGCAATTCTGTCGCAGATCTCGCGAACGAAGTCCATATCATGAGACACAACAATGAACGTCTCGTCCATGTCCTCACGTGAGTGAAGAATGGAGTGCTTCACATCTATCTTGGTGATGGGATCCATTGTTCCTGTCGGCTCATCTAAAAGAATAATTCTCGGTTCCCGTATAAGAACCTGTGCAAGTGCAACACGGTGCTTCTCTCCCTCGCTCAGCTGGTCGGGATAGCGGTTTAATATCGCTCTGCTCTTCTCTTCCGTGAATCCCGCCATCTTTAAGGTGATAATTGCCTTTCGCATCGCAAGTTCCTTCGGGAACTCGAGACCGATTGAGTCAGTAAGGTTATCCAGAACGTTTCTGTGCGGATACAGGTCGTATTCCTGGTGCAGAAGTCCTATGTATTTCTTTGCGCGTCCGCGTTTGTCGACACCCGCCTTTGTCATGTCAACCCAGTCGTCGCCTATGCGCACATTCATCTCGCCCGAGGTAGGTTCGAGATAACCGGACATTATCTTCGAGAGCGTGGTCTTTCCGGCGCCGCTCGTGCCTATGATTCCGAATATTTCCTTCTCTTTTACGTCATAGGAGACGCCGTCGACGGCACGGATCATACCGCGGTCGACCGTGATATAGCGCTTTACGACGTCTTTTGCGATGAGAATCGGCTCACCGAGTTCGCCGGCGTCAAAGACCTCGGTATCGTCCGCCTCCTTCATGAACTGCGCGATAATATCGGCAGGTTTGCCCAGAGATTTTATTGCGCCGTCTTCGAGGAGTATGGCGCGGTTGCAGATATCTTCTATGATCTGCGAGAAGTGAGAGGATACAATCATTGCCATGTCGTTGTCTATCGACGCCTGATGCAGCATGCTGTGGACGACCTTTGCCGTCCTTACATCGAGTGTGCCCGTGGGTTCGTCTGCACAGAGCATGATGGGGTCTTTTGCGAGCTGTCTTGCGAGAACGACACGCTGTTTTTCTCCGCCGGAGAGGTCACGCGCTATATGCATCATCCTGTGCGAGAGTCTGACCTCGTCCAGAAGGTCCGCCGCCCTCGAAACCTGCTTCTCCGAGGGGTAACCGATATCGGCGAGGGCGTGCATGACGTTTTCTATGACGCGGTCGTCACCGTAGAGCGCAAATGTCCTCTGGAACATTATTGCCGTGCGGTTCATTATCCTGCGCTTCATCTTCGCGTTCTCTTCGGCCCAGAGATCGACGTCCGCGGCAACCAGTTTTTTGCCGCATCTCGGGCATACGCCGCCTGCCTGACTCTGCGGACCGATATACGAGCAGCCCTCGCATGCGGCGATATGGTAGATTATCTTTCCAGATGTGGGGGCATCGTCGACGCCGCGGATGAGGTGCATGAGAACAGTCTTTCCCGCTCCGCTTCTGCCGATAATGCCCAATATCTCTCCTTCATCAATCTCAAAACTGATGTTTTTCAGGACTTTGGTCCCGTTAAACTCTTTGCAAAGGTTTTCAACCGTTATTAGTGGCGCCATAACTGTATCCTCGTATGTATCCTGATTAATCCTCGTAGATATCCTCGTTATCCAGAACGCATTCTCCGAAACGTGCAATTTCTCCGAAATGTGTGATTATTCTGCCGAACTTACCCCGCAGGTATTTGTATGAAAGTGACGGCAGTCAATAATTATTCTAATTATGTTAATTGATAACATTAATTATACTGATTTATGCATGCGGTCAGATGCATGTTCTGTAGATTTTTACTTTATTTTCAATTATAGTCTTGATTCACAGTGTTATTTATAATGCTTCTTTTGAAACGGGCATTTGTAACGGCATGCCGGCACGGGTATCGAAACGGGTATGCGGGCGGCGGTGCCTGCATCGTGCCGCATATTAATACCGATTAATACCCCGCATTCATCCGGATCAGCGCTTTGAATCCGTTTCCCGCGACTTTTCACGACATTTGCCGCCGTCAGCGTCGCTGTTCTGATCGCGGCATGAATAACCGCTCAGATCGCCGCTTACGATATCGATGACCTCGATTACGTCACGGATGATGATGTCGGCTGCATCGGTAAGCATCTTGGGTTTCCTGCAGAACTGCTGCTCGGAGAGGATTGCAAGGTCGGCTTCTTTCATTGCGGCAATGTCGTTGACGCCGTCGCCGACCATGATTACCCTGCCGTATTCGCTCTTTAAGTCGCGGACAATCTGCGCCTTTACCGGCGGCGTCGATATGCCGTGGACGTTCTCGTGCGGAATGCCCAGATAATCCGCCATCTTTAAGAGTTTGTCGGTTCTGTCGCCGGAGGCGATATAGGTCGCTATGCCCATGCCGTGAAGTTTCTGTATCGTATCCTTTGCATTCGAGAAGGGTTTTCCGCCGGAGGTGATTGTAAACTCTATGGCGCCCGTGTTTTTGTTCACTATGACTCCGCTGTTCATCGCGACAACCTGCAGCGATTTGCAGAAGTTCCAGACATTGCGGATGCAGATCTGAAGGTCGCTTACCTTTGCACGGGTGTCGGTATGGAGAATCTTTGAGATCTCGTCTTTCGTGACCACTCCGGACGAGCAGGCAAGCCCGAATTCTATATTGTTCTCCGTAATGTAATCCGAGAGGAGTCTGTCGCCGTCGGCGTTGATTATGTCCTGAGAGCCGGCGTAAAGTATGATGAGTGCCCGCCCTTTTACCGAGCAGGTCAGAGTGGTCGTCTCGATCTCGGGAATCATCCTGTCGTTTATCACATCGCGGGCAGTCCTGTAGGTATGGAGGAGCGTGCCGGCACTGTCAAAAACTACCGCGGTCTTCATCATTGCTTTTCTCCTTTCGGTTTAATTTTTCATGGGCTATTATCATGTATAATGCTTTTTATAATCCTGCTTCCTGTGGAATGTTTATATAGAAATACCTGCCATATACCGTTTAAAGACGTTACGGTCGGTTTCCCGCGACAATAAGGAGGATATAATATGGGAGATGTATTGGCAACATATTACTTTGAACCCAGAGAGGATACTACGCCCGAATTTGCCGCTCAGGCTATCGCCGACGAGCAGACGACGGGCACATGGACCGATCTCTCGACGAGGACGGATTACGTAAAGCGCCTTGACGGCATCGTGAAATCGGTGGAGAAGTGCGGCGCAGGCTATACCGCGGAACTGCTCTATCCCGAAGAGATCTTCGAGAAGGGGAATATTCCGCAGTATCTTTCGGTGCTTGCCGGAAACCTCTTCGGGCTGGGCAGGCTGAACAATGTAAGGCTAATCGATTTCAGGCTGACGCCTAAGCTCTGCGATTTTCCGGGTCCAAAGTTCGGAATCTGCGGCGTAAGGAAGATGATAGGCACGGACAGGAACAGCCGGCCGCATGTTGGCACGATTATCAAGCCGAAGGTCGGTCTGAATCCGAAGGATACCGCGGAAGTCGCTTATCTCGCGGCAATCGGCGGCGTTGACTTCATTAAGGACGACGAGACCCTTACGGATCAGGGATTCTGCCCCATGAAAGAGAGGGTCGAGGCGGTCATGCAGTCTCTTGACAAAGCCATGACTGAAACGGGGCGGACGATCCTTTATGCCGCCAATGTCTCGACGCGTGCCGATAAGATAGTCGAGCGGGCAAAGCTTGCCGTCGACTGCGGCGCCAATGCCGTTATGGTGGACGTTCTCACAAGCGGATTTGCGGCAATCGAGGCTCTGCGCGAGTCCTCAATCGATGTTCCGATACATGTCCACAGGACGATGCACGGCGCAATGACGAGGAACGAGAAGCACGGCATTGCAATGCGCCCTCTGGCGCGGCTCGTAAGGCTTGCGGGCGGCGACCAGCTCCACACGGGAACGGTCAGCGGCAAGATGGGGCACAATCCCGAGGAGCTGAAAGCGGATAACAGGACGCTGACCGAGGAACTCTTCGCCGCCGACGATTCGGGCAGCGAGCGCAGGCTTAACTATGTCTTCCCCGTGGCAAGCGGCGGTCTGCACCCGGGCAAGGTGCATGCCGAACTTGCGGGGCTAGGAATAAATGTCGTTCTTCAGGCGGGCGGCGGCATACACGGACACCCGAAAGGAACGCAGGCGGGGGCAACGGCAATGCGGCAGGCGGTCGATGCTTTCATGCAGGGAATGAGCGCCGAAGAATACGCAAAGACCCATACCGAACTCAGACTTGCGATTGAGAAGTGGGGCAGCAGTTAAGATTACCAATATATTACCCCACATAGTACCAATATATTACCCCCAACATTATCCTTCATATTACCCGTCAAATTGCCCCCGCTCACCGTTTTTTGCGCCTGCAAAATTAATTACCCATTCGGTCAAAACTATTCTGCACAAAGAGGTAATTATGGAGATACCGTTTGTAAAACTTCAGGGTAACGGCAACGACTTTGTTCTCATCGACGAGATCGCGGGCTCGGTTATTCCCGACGATATGAAGGGCGAATTTGCAAAGCTCTACTGCGACCGCCGTTTCGGAATAGGTGCGGACGGAATACTGTTCATCTCTAAGCCGCAGGATTCTTCGAAAGCGGATATAAGAATGAGGCTGTTTCAGCCCGACGCCAGCGAGGCGGAGATGTGCGGCAACGGAATCAGATGTCTTGCGAAGTATGCATACGACTGTGACAGAATCAAACAGTCGGCACGCATCGAGACTATGGCGGGCATTCTCGAGGTCGAATGCGGATACAACGATTCCGAGGAGTTCTCCGCAACAATCGAGATGGGTAAGGTCATCTACGACAGGAAAGAGATTCCTGCGACAGGCAGCGGCGACTACGAGGAGAATATCGGTGGATACACGGTTAATGCCGCCAACACCGGCGTTCCGCACGCGGTTATCTTCATAGAGGATCTTGAGGGTCTGGATATCTGCGCCGAGGCGCCGCAGATTCGTCACCACAGATCATTCCCGAAAGGAACGAACGTGAACTTCGCAAAGGTCACGGGAAAGGACGAGATCACAATCCGCACCTTCGAGAGAGGCGTCGAGGGCGAGACCTACAGCTGCGGCACCGGTTCCACGGCGTCGGCGGCGATTGCGTTCAAGACCGGCAGAACGGGCAATGTCGTTCACGTAAACACAAAGGGCGGTCCGCTTACGATTAAAATCGAAGACGGCAGGGCAAAGATGACGGGTCCCGCGACAACGGTCTTCTCGGGCAGTATTCGGATGTAATCGGCAGTATAATTGACAGAATACCTATACTCACAAAAAAACCAAATTCACAAAAAAAACAAATTCACAAAAAAAACAAAATCTCAAAAAAACTTTTTTTATTCCGACGGGGTTTCTTTATCCGGGTCGGCGGCGACTATGCCTTCTTTGACGATCTTAAACCCGAACTCGCTGCCTTCCGGCATTGATCTGTGCTTTTCGAGGATGGCACGCCTGCGGTTCATGAACTTTTCGACGCGGACTATGACCTTTGAGATATGCTCAAGCGAAGTGCCGCCAAGCCCCGTGAGCCTGCCGGTATCGATATCCGTAAAGACCTGATTTGTTATGACCACGGGGATATTCAGGCGCTTTGCGTATCCCAGAAGGAAGACCATCTGATTTCCGAGCCTTCTCTGGACCTCGCCCGAACTTGTGAGTTCCACGCGGTATAGTGCCGTTGCCGAATCCAGAACGATGATGCCCACGTCGGAGTCGAGATGCGAACTGCATTCCCGTATCATGAGGCTCTGCTGATCGAAATCGGAGGGCTCGTAGAGGAGAAGTTTCTCGGAGAGCGCTTTGGCGTCCTCGCCGCAGATCTGACAGAAGCGCTCGACAGAGAAACCTTCGCTGTCGATGACAATCGCTGATCTGCCGGACTTGAGCACGCTGACGACGCACATGAGGGCGATTGTGCTCTTTCCCGCCGCAGGCTCGCCGTAGAACTGCGTTATTACCTTCCGTTCCAGACCGCCGCCTATAAGCTCATCCAACTCCGGGCAACCCGTGCTTATCTTATCCGCCGTCATCCTCTTCCTCTCTCTTCCTCTGCCCCTTTTCGCCGGTTTAACGGTTTACTGTATCTGCTCGAGTGCCAGATTCTCCGCCATTGCCGCTATGTTCTTCATCGGCATGCCGGTCTTCAGTGCGCACTTCTTTACATCCTCGAACTCCGCCTTGAAGGTCGCGGGTGCATCGTCTATCCAGCCTATCTTGACGTTGATAAGGTAGGTCTCGTCATTGATCAGGAGCTTTACCTCCTCGAAGGTCCTGTGCAGTATGGAGCGGTGGACTGCCTTGATATGCCTTATTCCGAGCGTTCCGAGTTCTTCGGAGAGTATCTGCACGAATTTGGCGGCAGTGCCCGGAACACAGATTACCCTTACCAGATATCCGCAGCGCCCTTTCTTCATGAGGAGAGGAGCGGCGGAGACGTCGCGCGCACCCGCATCCATGATACGCTGCATTGTATAGGATAGGACCTCGCCCGTGACATCGTCGACATTGGTCTCGAGGATATCCACGAAGTTCTCCTCGCGGCTGTCGGATTCGAGGATCATGGCGCGGAGCACATTTGCCGAACGCGGCAGATCTTTCGTCCCCGCACCGTAGCCGGATGCGATTATCTTTCCGTGCGGCATGCAGGGCGGCATGGCGGCTGCGGTTTCCCCGGCGGTCTCGCTGTCGGCACCGCTGCGGTATGCGACAAACTCGGAGATAAGTGCGGCTCCCGTCGGCGTGCAGAGTTCGCCGGTCTCCGTGTCCGTATCCATGAAGGTCTCAAGACCCGACTTTTTCAGAATTTCGGCGGTCGCGGGTCCGGGGACCGGCATGGTTCCGTGTTCGCCGTGAATATACCCGCATCCGAGATTTATGGGGCGGACGGCTACCGCATCGGGGTTTATCGAGAGAAACGCTGTGCAGGCGCCGATTACGTCCGCGATTGCATCGTCGGCGCCGACCTCGTGGAAATGAGTCACGGTTCCGTGAACCGCGGTCTCGCCGGCATTGATTCTGTGAAAAACGCGGACTGCCATATCCTTTACTTCCTTTGAAGCCGAAGAACGGAGGACAATCTCGATTACATCGTCGAGATTCCTGTGAGTCCGCTCCGCATTGGTCTCGACTTTTACGGCGGTGATTCCGTGTTTGACTACGGATTTAAAATCCGGCTCGGCAACTACCGACGACATTGCCGACCTCACCGCCTCGCTGTCGGCACCTGCGGCAATAAGGGCGCCGATTATCATATCGCCGGCGATACCGTTAAATGGATCAAAGAGGAGTATTTTCATAACTACAACTACTTATAGAAAATTAGATATAATTTGTATTAAGGTGATCATATGATAGACCTAAAAGTCGACAGCGCATACCCCGAAGATCAGGGATGCGGGAGAGCCAGACTGGATCCGGAGACAATGCTCTATCTGCGCGTATCCCCGGGGGATTTAATATATATAGAGGGGAGAACACGCACTGTAGCCAAAGTATGGAGGATGTCGGTCAATGACTGGAATCAGGGAAAGATCCGCATTGACAACTATATCCGTGCCAACGCCGGCGTCAGCATAAGCGACAAGGTTACCGTATCTGTCGTCGATAAGCCCGTTGCCGCCGAATCGGTTATCCTTGCGCCGCCCGAGGATTTACCCAAGGATATCCCGATAAACTATAACAGTGCCGTTGCCAAACTGATTGATTTCCCTATACACGATAACGATTCCGTTCCGATTGCCGTCGGCATGCCGTTCATTCCGATGCAGTATGTCTCATACAAGGTAGTCAGCATTACGCCGCCCGGGGCATCCATCATCTCGCGCGATACCGAGATTGAGTTCTCGGATCAGCCTGCGGAAGGTTTCGAGGGCATGAAACTTGTATCCTACGAGGATATCGGCGGACTCAAGACCGAGCTTCAGAACGTCCGCGAGACCATCGAGATGCCGCTTCGTCATCCCGAACTCTTCAACAAACTCGGTATCGAGCCGCCGAAGGGAGTGCTTCTCTACGGACCGCCCGGAACGGGAAAGACGCTGATTGCAAAGGCGGTAGCAAACGAGAGCGGCGCACATTTCATCTCTATTGCCGGTCCGGAGATTATTTCCAAGTATTACGGCGAGAGCGAGCAGCGTCTGAGGGAGATCTTCGACGAGGCGGAGGAGAATGCGCCGTCCATTGTCTTCATCGACGAACTTGACTCAATCGCACCCAAACGCGAGGATGTCACGGGCGAGGTCGAGAGGCGCGTCGTTGCCCAGCTGCTCACCATGATGGACGGTCTTGAGGAGATGGGGCAGGTTGTGGTTATCGGCGCCACAAACCGCCTTGATGCAATAGATCAGGCGCTTCGAAGACCCGGACGTTTCGACAGGGAGATCGAGATAGGCGTTCCGACCGAGGAGGACAGGCGCGAGATTCTGGGCATTCACACGCGCGGAATGCCGATAGAAGGGGAGACACGCATTATCGAGTACAAGAAGAAACTCGATGCCGCCAGTGCTGACAGAAAAGACGCTCTCGAAGAGGAGTTCAAGGAGATAAGCGAGGAGGTCAAGAAGGTCCGCGAGGAGATGATTCAGGAGTTTGCCGCGAGAACGAACGGATTTGTGGGCGCGGATCTTGCGGCACTCTCGCGCGAGGCGGCAATGCGTGCCCTGCGGCGCTATATTCCGCACATTGAGATGGATTCCGATGAGATTCCGCAGGATATTCTCGAGTCCATGGAGATTAAGGTCAGCGATTTCAGAGATGCCCTCCACGACATTCACCCGAGTGCGATGCGCGAGATCTTCATTGACCTGCCCAAGATTAAGTGGTACGATGTCGGCGGACTCAACAACGAGATTGAGGAGGTCAGGGAGGCGGCGGAGTATCCGATTACGCGCCGCGAGAAGTTTGAGAATCTCGGCATAAAGCCGCCGAAGGGAGTGCTTCTTTACGGTCCGCCGGGTACGGGAAAGACGCTGATTGCAAAGGCTATTGCCTCGGAGAGCGGCGCCAATTTCATCTCGATCAGGGGTCCGCAGATCCTGTCGAAGTGGGTCGGCGAGAGCGAGAAGGCTGTCCGCGAGATATTCCGCAAAGGAAGACAGCTTGCGCCCTCGATTATCTTCTTCGACGAGCTTGACGCGATTGCGCCGGCAAGGAGCAGCGGTACGGACTCAAAGGTCTATGATACAATCCTTAATCAGATTCTGACGGAGTTCGACGGCATCGAAGAGCTTAACGGCGTCGTCGTGATGGGTGCGACAAACCGCCCCGATATCATCGACCCCGCTATCCTGCGTGCCGGAAGATTTGACAGGCTTATCTATGTCGGCGAGCCGAACGAGAAATCGAGGATGAGGATTCTTCAGATTCATTCGAAGTATATGCCGATAGAGGACTCGACCATAGAGGATCTCGTCGAGTATACCGAGAATTACGACGAGGGCGCAATCGAGGAGGCGTTTGCGATATTAAGCCGCAAGAAGGACTTCTCAATCCACAGAAACGTGACCTGCAAGGATGTGAAACAGTCCCTCTCCGAGATAAGCAAAGCCGAAGGCGAGGAGGAGATGACTCCGGTGACGCCCAGCCGCAGGAGGCGTATAATCGTTGCCGAACTTATCCGCAACGGTCTTTATATCGAGGATGAGCCGCGTGACGAGCTTTTAAAGAGGATAGCGTCGATGACGCAGGGATATGTGGGTTCCGATCTCGAACTGGTATGCAGAGAGGCGGCGATGTTTGCAATGCGCGATTCCGGAAACAGAGTCGGGTTCAGGCACTTCGAGATGGCGCTCACAAAGGTGCATCCCATGATGAACGACAGAATCAGAGAGCAGTATGCAAAGATTCAGCAGCATTTCAAGGGTGGACTGCCGATTGAGTCGCAGCCGCTCCCCGAATATCAATAATTATCCCCCAATATTTATCCCCCAATATTTTACCACCAATTATTTTCCTCCAATTTTACCTCCTATTTTTCCTCCTATTTTACCTCCTATTTTTTCCTTTTTCATCAGTTTTAATTAACGGCAGGGTCAATATATAAGAATAAGAAGAATCGAAGATCGTTCCGGATCTTCGGAATGTTCCGCCGTTTCGCACGGAATATTCATTCGGAGAATGCTGTTTGAAACAATATCAACACTATACTTCATACCTTATACGGGGAGTTTCCTTCCGTCATTTGTCGGAGATCGTGTAAGGCGGGAACGGCATAACTGCATGATGCAGTATTCGTGCAGTATTTGCATAACATCTCCCGCCCGAAGTCGCAACCGGAGTTTTCCGGATTTTGAGATTGAATACCTTTAGGTATCGTTCTCTTTTGTTTTGACTTTTGAATATTACATGAATCTTATATGAATCTTATACAGGCAATAAAAAATGACCAAAAACAACGTTAAATTTCGTTTGGAAAAGAAAGAAGATTACAGAGCAGTCGAAAACCTTGTCAGAGAGTCGTTCTGGAATGTTTACAGACCCGGATGCAGCGAGCATTATGTCATCCACGTTCTGAGGGACGATCCCGCCTTCGTAAAGGAACTTGATTTCGTCATGGAAGAGGACGGCAGGCTTATCGGGCAGAATATGTTCATGAAGACCTTCGTCGATGCCGATGACGGCAGAAAGATTCCCGTGCTCACCATGGGTCCGATATGCATTGCTCCCGAACTCAAGCGCAGGGGCTACGGAAAGGCTCTGCTCGATTATTCTCTGGAGAAGGCAGCCGCGATTGGCTTCGGCGCCGTCCTCTTTGAGGGGAATATAGAGTTCTACGGCAAAAGCGGCTTCGATTTCGCAAGCAGGTTCGGGATACGCTACCACGATCTTCCCGAGGATGCGGATTCCTCGTTCTTCCTCTGCAAAGAACTGATTGCGGGGTACTTTGACGGCATTACGGGAGTTTACAGGACGCCGGAGGGCTACTATGTGAAGGACTGCGATGTCGAAGAGTTCGACAGGGAGTTTCCCCCGAAAGAGAAACTGAGACTCCCGGGTCAGCTGTTCGGCGGCGACGGGGAAGAGGACTGAGGAACGGCATAAACAGGGACGCGGATAAACGGAAAAATCCGAGCGGCAAAAAGGGATCGGGTTGCCGGTCTTTTTTGCCGCATTTTTCGTGTTTTTTTGTATTTTGCCATTTTGTCAATTTTTACAGCGCTTTGTCGCATTTGTTACATTTACGGCATTTCATGCGCCCTTCTTCCGAGGCTGTGCGCCGCCGATCCGCATTTTTGCGCTCCGCGTCTTTTTCGCGGTTGTTTTTGTCTTTTTACGTGAAACGGCGGGATCATAATACGTTATTATTTATACTTCAATGAACAAATATGTGCATGTAAGTGCGTAGGAACCGAAGCGATGCCCGAAAATCGCGGCGGAATTTATGCCGCAAACGAATAAAATAATCACGGCTCTTACCGCAATACCGAATCGGAGGAGAAAAGTTGACAAACTGCACAACCTTTTTAGACGTAAACAGAAGGTTAGGAGAGAAACCTGCGCTGATATTCCCTGCGGGGAATGTCACATACTCATACGGGGAACTGTTTGAAGCGGTATGCCGCCGCTCCAATTTCTATCTGAAGAAAGGAATCCGCAAAGGCGACAGATTATGTGTTTATCTGCCGGCAAATCCGGAATACCTTCTTTCTTACCTTGCACTCTGGCGCATCGGCGCCGTTGCCGTGCCGCTGAATATAGTCTTAAGCGACAGCGAAGTCCATTACATGCTCAGGAATTCGGGATCGGCGGCGATTATCACGGATAAGAGCGGCGAGAAGAACGCTAAGACGGCATGCGCAAAATTCGAGAGCGAAGGCGCGGGAAATGTTCCGATGATATTCACGACCGGCGACGGCGGGTTCGAGGCGGAGGTCGCGGAGATGCCGGATTACATAAGAGCGGTCAATGTCGAAGCCGACTGCCTCTGCCAGCTTCAGTACACCTCGGGAACCACGGGTCAGCAGAAGGGCGCAATGCTGACGCACGGCAACTGGATGGCGGCATTCGACGCGGAATCGTCGCTCATGAAATACACGTATGACGATGTGTATCTGGGAATCTATCCGATGGCGCATGTCGGCGTCTCGTGGGGTATCTCGGCGCTGAAGGCGGGCTCGACATGGGTTATCATGGAGAAGTTCGAGATGGACAGATACATCGAGTATGCCGATAAATACAAGGTGACGGTCATCGCCGGAATGCCGCCCGTAATTCACTCGCTTGTCAAGATGCCCCCGGGAACCGAGGATAAATTCAGGACATGCAAGGAGATGATCTCCGGCGGCGGTCCGCTCCATCCGAGCGTCTGGAAAGAGTTCCATTACCGCTACGGAATCCCGATTATCAACGCATACGGACTTTCCGAGACGATTGTGGTCGGCACGGGAACGGCAATCAGACAGGAGGATTACAGAACCGCGGACGAGTTCAAGAGTGTCGGCGCACCGGTGGGATTCACCGAGATGAAGATTGTCAATACCGAAGATCCCTCGATTGAGCTGGAGGACGGCAGCGTCGGCGAGGTTGCCCTCCGCGGTCCTGCGATTGCCAAGGGTTACTGGATGATGCCGGCGGAGAGCGCCAAGGTCTTCCTGCCCGACGGCTGGTTCCTTACGGGCGATATCGGATTCATAGACGGGGACGGCATGCTCTCAATCACGGACAGAAAGAAGGACATGATTGTGATGTCGGGCTGGAAGGTCTATCCGACCGAGGTCGAGAAGGCGTATATCGAGCATCCCGATATTGACGATATTGCGATATTCGGTTGCCCCGATATTCACAGGGGAGAGATTCCCGTCGCCGCCGTGGTATTCAAAAAGAATAAGGTGCTGACGGATGAGGAACTGATTGAATACGGCATGTCGAAACTTGCCAGATACAAGGTTCCGAGAAATTACATAAGAGTCGACGAACTGCCGCGTGTTAACGGCTGGAAACTCCTCCGCCGCGAACTCCGCGAGAAATACTGCAGCACTTTTGCGGGCAGACAGGAATAAAAATACTTTTTCATGGTCGGCGTCATCAGACACAGGATTAGGGATGATCGGAGATCGTCGGGTATCGCCGGTCTCGATTTCCAGCTCGACGGCGGGTTTCCGAAGGGCATGTCGATTGTCGTATGCGGCGATGCTCTTTCGGGAAGCGAGCTTATCGCAGGGCAGTTCTGGAGAACGGACAGGAGCGGCGGCAGTTCCTATCTCATGCTCGACGCCGTTCCCGCGGACGGGATGACGGATGCCCGCGATCCGGACTTCGACGGCATAATCGCGGCGCTTAAAGGCGACTGCGTCGTGGTCGATTCGCTCTCGACCGTAATCCGCAGATTCGGAATCGAGAAGGGACTGTTTCTCATGAACGAAGGGACAAAGGAACTGAGGGAAAAAGGTGCCGACGTCATGTTCATCCTCTACGACGGCGTCCACAGTGCCGCCGATCTCGCGTCCGTTTGCAGAAATGCCGACGTATTCATACAGTTAAGCGAGGTTCTTCACGGCAACGATATTGAAAGAACACTCTCCGTAAGGAAGATGTCGGGCTTCGTTATTCCGAATCGGGCATATCCGTATAATATCCTCGCGGACGGAATCGAGCTTTCCACTACCGAGAGAGTGGTCTGAAAGCGGCATTTTTACGCGTATGCCGGAGAAAAATGATTGTATAAAATATAATATAAATAAAGAATTTAATTTATCTCTTTTTTGCTGTAAAGACAGCCCTGAACGTCCTTGCCGAGTTTGCCGATTGCGTCCGCACGGCAGCGCTGACAGTGTCTCATCTGGCGGACATAGGGTGAGCATTTGTCCTGCATCTCGCGTTTCTGCGCATGGGTGGGCGGGACTATGTCCTTGAACTTGTACTGCGGAATTACGGGGATGAGGTTATAGGTAAATACGCCCATCTCGCCGCATTTCTTCGCGATATCGACTATGTGGTGGTCGTTGACGCCGGGGATGTAGACGGTGTTTACCTTTACTAGCATCTTGTTTGCGACCGCCATCTCGATTCCTTTCAGCTGCTGGGAGAGGAGTTTCTCGGCACCTTCCCTGCCGTGGAGCTTTTCGCCGCCATACTCCACGAAGGTGTAGATTTTTTCGCCGATTGAGGCGTCGACCGCGTTCATGGTGACGGTGAGGTTGCCGACATCGTACTCACGGAGTCTTTCTATGCTTTCGGGAAGGACGAGTCCGTTTGTGCTGAGGCATTTAATCTGGACGGGGAAATGCTCTTTTAAGAGGCGGAGAGTCTCGAAGGTCTCCTCGTTCGCGAGCGGATCGCCGGGTCCCGCGATGCCGATTACCTTGAGATACGGGAACTTCTCCTGCGCACGTTTTACGAGGTCGACGGCTTCTTCGGGGCTTAAGACTTCGCTGCAGACACCGGGTCTGCTCTCGTTTACGCAGTCGTAGTCGCGGACGCAGTAGTTGCACTGGATATTGCACTTCGGCGCAACGGGGAGATGAATCCTTCCCGCCGTGTGACAGGCATGTTCACTGTAGCAGGGATGCTCGTTTATCCGTCTCAATGTCTCGGGGTCATAGGGTATTTCCCTGCCCGCGACATTGGCGATGGGGTATTCGTTCTCAGTCATAGTGAATCTAATATGTTAGAATGTGCTTATGACTAAAAAACGTAACCAAATTATCATTGACCGAAACAGGGTTCTGCGGGGAGATCTCAAAGGAACGGGTTTTTGATCAATTCGGTTTGCGGGTTTTTTCACGGATACCTGCGATGACGTATGACTCAGGTTAAATATACATGCCGACAGAATATTTGTCTGTGATAATAATGTTCTCGATTCCGGATACAAAGAGATCGAAAGGCTTTGCGGCGACGGTCCTGCTTGTCGCCGTTGCAGCCCTCTTCATGGTTTCGGCGGGATGCACGACAACCAGCCAGCCGATTACGCCTACAGCCGCACCTACCGAGGTGCCGGTCATAACGCCGGCGCCGACCGCCGATGCGGGATATGCCGTGACACAGCCCATCGTGGTTAAAGCCGACGACAGCCTGATTACGACGAAGACCACGATTGATGCCGTTGAGAGCGGCAATTCGGGTCTTGTGGTTACGGTTACCTACGATAAGAAGAACTCGATGGGAGCAACCGGCGACGGTCTGTTTACTCTTGCTTATATCTTCGCTTACAACTACAACGATGTGCCAAAGGACTTCAACCCGCAGACGAGAGAGGATCTCTTCAATGCCGGCGTTCCGTACAAGTCGGTGCGGTCTACGATTTACCCGAACAATGTGGTCTACGCCACCTGCGAACTGCCGGTCGACTCCGTGCCGACGACACATTCGCTCTCAATCGGTAAGCCCTACAACTACGGCGTTATCGTCTACAATGTCAATAATCTTGACTGAAATCGCGATTGAAAAAAAAGAACTTTCTTACGGAGTAAGGGTAAAGGAAAAATGATCCTTTACCCCCTCTTTCGTATTGCAATACGCTGCGATGCGGGCGAATGCCGCGTCGGATTTTATTTTAACCGCATTACGCGGTGAGCTTTCTTACGGCAAGGGTCAGTACCGCATCGACGGCTACCGTAACGACTACGGCGATAATCAGCGAGATGAGGAAATCCTGCGCGATTTTGGATGCGAATATTCCTATGATTACGGATACGAAGAGTATCAGAAATTCTTTGTGGGATTCTTTCATGTTATTCAAGATATATGGTCGATAGGATTTAAGAATATCTGCTGAATCGGAAGCGGATCCGAATTTAAAGCATATCGGACTGTTTTGTGAAATCGCTCAAAAAGAAGTGGACCCAGTGAGATTCGAACTCACGATCTTCGCCGTGTAAAGGCGACGTCATGACCGGCTAGACCATAGGTCCTTAAATTCAGTGCTTTATAGTATTCGCGGTTTTTACTATTAAACGTATTGATTTACAGTCAAAGATATCGATTAATGATCCGATTTTACCGCTTCGAATTTTTTCGGCGGCAATGCGGATAAGGAAAAGTAAAGGAAAAAAGATCAGTCTTTTGCTTTGTATTCGGGGTATGTGTCGTCCGTCAGATTGCCTGCGTGTTTATCCCTGCCGCATCTCTCCGATTCACGTTTCATCTTCTCGATTACCGCACGCATTATCCATTCGTTAACCGAGATTCCTTCTTCTTCAGCCTTCTTTTTGACGTCCCGAAACATTTGCTCATCCAATGGAACGTCTATGTCTACAGATGTATCTTTTTGTACCATCACGCACATATTTGATTTTATTGATAATAATACTGCTGGTCGAAAATGATATCTATTTGCAGTAAATATAGGTGGACTGAAGAAGAACTAACTTTTATTTTTGTAGGAAATAATTAGTAACCATGGAGACAATAGAAATTTCAAAGGCGGCATATAACCGAATAATGTCAAAGAGACGCGGAGATGAGGCAATATCAACGGTTATTCTTCGAGAGATTAAAAAAGGAGACAATAAACCGACAAATAAGATATCCCTTCGCGAAGAAATTGACATGCTTGAAAAAACGGGCACATATTATACTCGCGATGAAGCATATGAAAAATTAGGCTTGAAAAAATAAATAATTGAATTTCAGCTCGGCAACCCATTCACTATGCCAACGGTCTTAACACTGACGCTGATGACGCAATGCTCACATGTCGCTTATCCGATGAGGTCGGAGAGCTTTTTGGGTGCGTCTATGCATCTTTCTTTCAGGTAGCAGGTGTTGCAGCGGTCGGTTTTCCGGGGCATGGGGACGGTTCCCGCCGCTATCTTCTCCGCTTTCTTAAGTGCCGCCAGCGCTTCGCGCCTGTCACGCGGCGATACCCTGCAGATTCTGCGGACGCCGGATGGGATGTATTCGATTATTATCTCGTCCGCGTCGGTGTGAAGGGATTCTCTTGCGCAGATTGAGAAGAGTGCGGCGCGGACGCGGTCGGCGTTGTAGACTCCCGTGTCGGGTGCGGGGGTCATGCGTATGAGGGCGATGTGCGGGGACGAGTCGAACCAGCGGTCGATGACGCCGTGGAGGTTATAGGTCTTCGAGGAGACTTTTACGTCGTTTTCGGAGGCTTTCCGCCATGTGTTGCCGCGGCATGCCTGAGACCATGTCCTGTAGGTCTCATAGAGGGCTTCGTCGATATCGGGGTTGACGGTTTTTATCTCCGCCCAGATCTCATCCTCCTGTTTTGTGCCGTATTGGGTGTCGTCGCCGAGGTGGTAGGAGATCTGCTTTGCGATTGTGTAGTTTTCGGGTTCTTCGCGGTTCTTTTCGCTTAACTCGAGGTAGTATCTGACGGGGCAGATGTGACAGGATACTATCTGCGATATGCTGAAGTTTTTCATTGATCTCCCTTTATTTCAGATATTATTTTTGATATTTTTATAGTCATTTGTTTCAGATTCCGCGATGCCGGTGCCGGATAAATAATCCTTATTTTGTTTGAGATGCAATATCTGTACATGGAAAAGCGCGATATTGCGGTTAATCTGCCAAACGATCTCGATCCCGTCTATGCGAACAGGATTCAGGTGGCATACAAGGATGATGAGTTTACTTTTGTCTTTCTGCACGAGATTCCGGGGACAAACCATGCAAGAGCGAAGGCAATCGTCTCGATAAGTCCCAAGCATGCAAAGAATCTGTCCGAGGTTCTTGCGGGTTCGCTGCGCGATTACGAGTCGAAGTTCGGCGAGATAAGAAACGCGGTCGAGCAAAAGACCGCTAACGACACCGCAAACGACGGCTCCGGCGATCCTTCGGATACGGTTACAATCCGCGGTTATTCATGAGAATGAATCCGCCTGTTTTATAATTTTAAAGCGCGAAGTTATTATGCAGTTTTTATCTGCATCATGCGCCGCCGTGGCTTAGCGGTATAGCGGCTGATTCGTAATCAGCAGGTCGAGGGTTCAAATCCCTCCGGCGGCTCTTTGTTTTGTCTTTTATCCTTTGTCTTTTGTCTTGAATCCCGTTGCGCTCGTAAGTATCGTTTTAACTGATTTTGAATATTGTAATATCGAGAAAAAAGAGTATTAATTGAATTTCAGTTTCGGCAATCCGTTTACTATATCGACGGTCTGAACACTGACGTTGATGACGCTCAGCAACAGATCAAGAATATATCTCTCGTTGCCGACTTCCGCCGCCCAATCGTTTGCATCGTTCTTAATGCCGCTGTCCTTGTCAATGCTCACGCAGTATCTTTCCATTATCCACTCAATCGCGCTCTTGCCGTTTACGACATACTCATATGCCTTTTCGGGAATGTTCGCGATTGTTATGGAATTGTTATAGATTATCCTGCTCTTATCGCCTTTCTTGACAAATTTCATCTGCGTGACTCTGAAATTGTCGAACTCAGCGCCGATTACCTCCACATCTGGATACGGGGGTACGGTTTCATAATGCAGATGCAGATCGGCTAGTGCTCTTCCTGCCCTGCTGAACGCGAAGAAATCATCCTTACTCTTAACCAGCGGGATTCTTGCAAGCATCTTCTTAAGGTCGTTGGAGAAAGTTGTTCTGTAATCTTTGGAATGAAGGATTCCGTAGACATAGTAGAAGATGTCTTCTTTGGTAATTGATCTGTCCTTATACTGTTTCTGTGCCTTATCCAGAATGAAATCCGAGATACCGTCTTTTCTCTGATAATCCGGCTTTGTCTCATCTGCAACCGCAAACAATGATGTCTGAGCGGAATCGATTGCTTTTATTTCATAACCATTTTTGTTTTCATAGTAGTAGAGCGGGAAGCACTGTGATGCGGAAGAAAAACCTAAGTCAACAATTTTGTCGCTGATTAAAACAGAGAATTCTTTTGTAGAACCGATACCGGGTGCACAAATTATTAGATTACTTGTTTTTTGTGTGGGGAATATATTTGGTAGCATTGAAACTCTGTTAATTAATTGTGGATTAAAATATAAGTGCTGCTTAAAGAAAGGTCTGTATAAACTTACAAATATTGATTGATCATCAAATTTATATCGTATTGACTTAGACAGATCATTTCGTGTTTTTTCACTCCAACTGAATTTGGTTGAATCATAACTAATGAAATCTTTTGCAACAATTTTATTATTTCTCTTTTTAGCGGATACAAATTCATCAACTTGAGAATTATAATGTGCTATTGATGATTTTATATTTTCAGTCAATGATTTGAATGATGAATTATAACACCAAGCATCTCGTGCTGTTTCAGAGCCTCTTGAATATACAGGCGTGAAATAGGACTTGTCTTCATCATCACCATTTTTATCACCGATTGGTATATACGTATCAAAGATAGGGTTTCTCTTATTAATCCAATCCCCTTCTTTGTTCGGTTTAAGAGTGTCCCATTTCATATCTGGATTGTTTACACTACCAAAATTCTTAATGATAGAAAGTTTCTGTTCTCTTGTCAGATAATCTCCGATATCGTGATAATGAATAATTGCTTTCTCATTTTCTGAAACGGGTTTTCTCACGAGCAGTGTAATTGTTACGGGAGTTCTTGTACCCTGACCAAAGACATTATCTTTCTCCATTCTGCGAAGTTCTCCGCTTGTTCTTGCATTACCTCTCAGATTGAAAACATAGATGCTTGAGAAATCTTTCTCAAGATGCTTTCTGAATCCGTCCATTGCATTCCCGTCAAGCCAACTGCCGTTAGAGACAAAACATATGATTCCGTCTGTTTTCAGTCTGTCGGTTGCCCATCTGAAAGCCTTTATGTACGAATCATATAATGCACGTTTATTTGATGAAATTGAATCTATTGAATAAGTATCTTCAATACGACTTTCAAGTTTCGGATATTTCATGTTCTGTGCATTGTCGTTTGCCGATCTTTGACCTACGGAATACGGCGGATTTCCGACAATTACCGTAATCGGGGTACTATTCTGGAGTTCAACACGCTCACTGTTCTTCGGGAAGAACTCGGATGCAATATGTTCTCCTTTCTTGAATTCTCTCATTTGGAAAGTATCGGTAAGACAGATGCCGTTAAACTCTTGATATGCTGTATTCTCCCCCATCCTCGAATGATACGCATTCTCGATATTTACCGCCGCAATGTAATAGGCAAGAAGAACTATCTCGTTTGCAAATATCTCTTTTGAGTATTTCCGTTTCAAGTCTGAATCTGCGATCAAATCACTCTCAAGAAGTCTTGTGATGAAAGTTCCCGTACCCGTGAACGGATCAAGAATGTTCACATTCTCATCCGAGAGAGAACGCCCGAACTCCTTTTTGAGAACGTCATCCACTGAATGAAGTATGAAATCTACGACCTCGACAGGCGTATATACAATTCCGAGTTTTTCAACCATCTTTGGAAACGCGTTTTTGAAGAAATTATCATATAGCCTGACTATAACAGCCTGCCTGCCCTCAGGATTGTCTATTCCTTGAACAGTATCTCGAACAGAATCATAGAATTTTGAAAGTGATTCCGTATCTTTGTCAAAAGAGTTCTCCTCAAGGATATCTATCATCTTCTGCATTGATTTTGATACGGGATTGTTCTCGGCAAAAGAATAATTCTCAAAGAGAGCCTCGAAGACAGGTTTTGTAATCATATGCTGAGATAACATCTCGATTGCCTGATCGTCATCAATGCTCACGTTTATGTTATTTCTCAGACTCTCGACGAACTCTGCAAAAACATCCATCACATCGGTATTCTTAACTAAAGTCTTGATCCTTCCCATCTGTTTCTCGGCGATCTCGGCAACATCCTTAGCCCAAGCTTCCCAATACTGCCGATCTCCGACCTTCAAGACCATGCGGGCATAAATGGTATCCTGCAACTGCTCAAATTGAAGAACAAGTTTACTCTGAATTTCCTTCCTTTTTGCTGAACTTTCGTCGGAATCCTCGCCGTCATATTCATCGTTGGGAATACCGCCGACAATTATATTCTCTGGTCTTTTCTTATTCACACCGATCTTGTTTACTGTCGCATTGAAACGGTCATCATGCGCCCTCAATGCATTTAATACCGTCCAGACAACCTTGAATCTGTCATTATCGTCCAATGCTTTATCTGGTGAAATATCGCTAGGGACAACAACGGGAATAATGATATAACCGTATTTCTTGCCGGGCGCTGTCCTCATCACACGTCCGACTGACTGAACGACATCAATCTGTGAGTTTCTTGCCGACAGGAACATAACCGCATCCAAAGAAGGTACATCAACACCCTCGGAAAGACATCGGACATTTGTTAAAATTCTGCACTCTTCCGAATCCGTCTTCAGCCATCTGATAAGTCCGTCTCTGGTCGTTGAACTCATTGAGCCGTCAATATGCATTGACTTAACATTGGTTATTTTTGCCTGCTTTTCGGGAGGTTGATCGGCAATATACTTCTCCGGAACGGTATTGAAATATTCAGTTATTTTTTTGCTTGCCGCAATATTCTGACAAAATGCAACCGCCCTCTTCATAGGAAGGGGATCGGTATCCTTAATGACACCGTTATCACCTAGAATCTGTTTGGACAGAGCATTGACACAGCCGATAAGTTTTGAAGCATCATCGGCATTTATTGTGTTGTCCCTGTCGGCAACCATATTCTGAATGGACGGAGATATCTCCATATCACTCAATGTCAGCACTAAAACCTTGTAATCCGAAAGAAGCCCTTCATTCACAGCCTGACCGAATCCGAGACGATAAATCTCTTTACCGTATTTTTCCTCATCATCCATTGAACAAAGTTCGGCATCTTTTTCTTTTGCCTTAATTTTTGCACTGTCACTGAACAGGCGCGGCGTTGCCGTCATGTACAGGCGTTTTTTAGCCCGCAAAAATTCATTATTATGAACTTTAACAAAAGAAGACTCGTCTTCGTCCGACAAAGTTACACCTGTTGTTCGGTGTGCTTCATCGCAGATAATCAGATCAAATTCTATACCTATTCTATTTTGGAACTTTGAAACAACATCAATACTTTGATACGTTGAAAAAATGACAGTCAGACCAAGATTTGACTCTCTCTCTCTCTCTCTCTCTCTCTCTCTCTCTCTCTCTATTTAAACTTATCCGTCTGTACTGCCGAATTATATTGTCAATATCGGTGCTTGCCGGCAATGCCAGATCAACAACTGAATCGTCTTCATCATCAGCATATTTCTTCTTCTTGGCAACACTCGGATCGGAGCAGATACATATCGGATTAATCGGTTTTTCCGATTCATTAGCCCACTCTCTTAATGTCTGTCCTATCAGGGCAATTGACGGAACTAAAACAAGAACAAAGCCGCTGTTATTTGTTTCAGTCTCGGCAATCTTAAGCGCGGTATAGGTTTTTCCCGTTCCGCAAGCCATAATCAGCTTGCCCCGACTCTCTGTCTTGAAATACTCATGCACGGCATCAATTGCTTTCTTCTGATGCGGTCTTACAGAATGCTTGTCGGTCTGTGCTTCCGTTCCGAAAGAGCCTTCATCTAATTTATCCCAATCGACAGGCGCATTTTCCAATTCCGAATAACTCAGGCGCGACACGGGGGGACTTTGATTATGCAGTACCTCCTCGGCATTTTTACTCCAATTGTCCGATGTAGAAATCCAAAGTCTTTGACTGAAACCGACATCTGCATGATCCTCGGTATCAAATCTCTTGCCTGATGTCGCTAAAAAAGAATCCACATCGGCTTTTTCAATGCGTGTATCCTCAGCATAGCACTTACATTGAATAGCCCAGAACTCATTATCCGTCGTGACGGCAACCAAATCTATACCCACATCATACCCGCCGAACTGCTTGGCATAAGGAAATTCCGACCAAAGCCAGACTTCACTGAATTTGTTAGAATAAATGGGATAAGTTTGCAAAAAACGCTTCATCAGTTTTTCAAACCGATAACCCGTATCACGTTTTGAAAAAGAGTCTGTTCTGTACTTTTCTAAAACAGAGGTAAAGGACATAATCTATAAAATGTCGTCAAAAGTTATAATCTCTTTTAATAGATTTGATGTTCCGACCCGCAATACAGGCACAGGCAATCTTGAATTATCGGGCATTAATCAAAAAACCCAAAAACAAAAATAGATACACGAATAATAAACCATACAGATAAGGTGCGGATATGAAAAACAATCACGGCAAAGCAATAAAACGGATAATCATGGCGGCATTGCTTGCGGCACTGATACTCTCCGCCGGATGCATCGGACAGGATACGGGCGCAGCAAACGGGCAGAACGCAAATACGGCGCAGGCAACGGCAACGCCCACGCCGGCATCGACCGAGAAACTGCCGATTCCTCCCGAAAAACTCGCGGAATTCATGCCGGCGAGCAGCGACACATGGAAAGCCGAAGAACTCATGTACGGCACCGAAAAGGACGGACTCACCCTGATGTCGTGGGCATCGCAGACCTACAACAACGCAATGAGCCCCGCATCCGTAACAATAACCATACAGGACACCCTCGGAGAACCCATCGGCAACGCCGACGGCTGGGAATACTTCTACGACTTCACCTATCCCAACTACGAGATGCACGCCAAAAAAGTCCAGGAATACCCCTCATGGCTCATCTTCGACCGCGAAGCCGACACAATAACCCAGCTCACCATGATTGAAAACCGCATCGTCGTAAGCATAGACGTCGCAAACGGACAGCTGACCTACATAACGCCTTACGAAAACGCAATCAGCTTCAAAAAACTTGCCGAACTCACAAAATAAAAAAGAGATCTGTTTTAATTCCGCTCGAGGAGAGTCTTTGAAATAATATACTCTCCCTTAGCCTCTCTTGTCGTGCCGATAACCAGCCACTTTTCGCTGCCGTGATCCTCTACCATGCCGCATGCCTCGATAACCTCACCCTTAAGCGCCTGACCGCTGTAGGTATGCGTAAACGAGAGCACCTTAGAGATCTCGGGATGATCCACCTTGTAGACCGCGGGACTGTCAAACGAAAGCGAGGCATCCGTTACCGTCGCTTCTATCGTCTTCTTACCCAGAACGGGACCCTTCGTCATGTCCGCGCCCGTAATCTCGTCATAGCTCCTCGTAAACAGCAGATCGAAATAAGTGCCGTCTATCTCCCCGCGATTCCACTTGCGCTCCTCGTGCAGGACGAAAGTCGCGTAATCGATCTCCGGAACGCGCTTATTGTAGACCTTATCCCACATCTCGTCCGTCATGCCGTTAACGCGCCCGTTCTTGACCGCCGCAATCAGATTCTTCTGAGCCTCAAACCAGTACTTGCCGTAGACGACCATATCGACATCCGAAGCCTCGTTCTCAAGCCCGCAGAGAAGCGAACCCGTGCACCCGAACGTCCCCATGGGAACGCCGAAGACCTCCGCAAGCTTTGCAACGCGCTTGTTTCGCGCAATAACATTGCCTATCTCCTCGTCGGGCTTTATCACGCGCTTAATGTCGGCAAGCGGAATGCGGTGGACGACATCCAGATACTGCGGCTTATGCTTTCTTATAAACTCGAACGCCGGCTCGAAATCATATTTCTTATAGTGAACGCCGCTCTTTGACACCCGCTCCCCGTTCTCGTCGGGCACATAGCGCAGGACGCAGCCCGCACGTTCCGAATTATCGTAGGCGGAAACGGCATAGATCCAGCCGTCCTTGTCTTCAACAAAATCACGAAGTCTTATCGGTTTCATATTACCAGAACTCTAATGTAGAATATCATCTGACAAAAAGTAAATCTGCTGATTCTATCCGCGATGATCGGCAAAGAACTTATAAATCTCATCGACCTTCTCCCCTTCCCTCACAATCCGCATCGTCGTCAGATCCACGACCGTGCTCGGCGTCCCGGGAAGCTTGCCGCCGTCAACGAAGAGATCGTAGGTCACCGTAACCTCATTGAACTCGACAGGAGACTTGCCCCCCGAGATATTCGCGCTCGTCGAGGTAATCGGCGCATCGAACTCGCCGATAATCTTAAGCGTGGTCTCGTTATCCGGCATCCTTATCCCGATGGTCCCCGTGCCCGCGGTAAGCATCTTCGGAATCAGACTCCCCGCGGGGACAACCGCGGTAACCGGACCCGGCAGAAACTTCTCAAGAAACTCCGCCTGAAGATCGTCCATAAGCGTAACCGCATAAGCCATCTCGAAATCGCTCACGGCAATCGAGATCGGATTGGAGAGAAGGCGGTTCTTTGCCTCGTAGACCTTATGAATCGCCGTCTCCGAAAAAGCATCGCAACCCAGACCGTAAACGGTCTCGGTCGGGTAAACAATAAGCCCGTCGCGTTTAAGAACGGCAACGGCATCGTCGATCACTGACATTTTCCAAATCTCCGTTTGATTTTTTCCGTATTATATCTTATTTTACACTTAATCGCGAAAACTCAAAAGACCCTGCCTCTCACGCGCTTTATGTCGAAGACGCCCTTCTCGCTTATGTGCATGACCGCAAACACGCCCGCCTGAATGGGATCGGTAACCACAAGATCGGCATGCTCCGCAACGCTGCCCGCCATATTGAGCGAGATAACCGGAATACCCATTGAACGGACGCGATCCACCGAATTCGTAATCTCGCCGCCCATAAGCGACCCCGCAAGAACCAGAATCGAGACTCTCGGCAGACGGCAGACCGCATCGATTGTCGCAGCCAAATCCTTCTCGCCGACAATCGGAATGGTATCCACCGAGATCTTCTCGCCGCGGATATTATGGCGGTCGGCTTCGTTGACCGCACCCATGGCAACCTGCGCCACCTGTGCGCCGCCGCCGATGATGATGACGCGCTTGCCGAAGATACGAAGCAGCGGCTGATAGGTATCCGCGGATATGACCGAAGAAAGACCGTTAAGCTCGGAAAAGAGCGCGGCAAACCGATCATCGGGCGATCCCGAACTCCCGTCCTCGGATCTGAACTCGAGATAAATCTCGGAAAGTCCCTTCTTATCGCCGTGAGCCACGACCGATGCCGAAACCGTCATGATCCTTGCACCGTGCCTTGTCATAATATCCGAAATATCGCGCAGAGCGCCCTGACAGTCATCACAAAGGATACTTACCGCATACATCTCCGAATCCGCCATATCTATCCGTCCGCAGTTTTTCAGTAAAATATGATCTAAAAATTCATATAGGTTGCTTATACTCCCGCGATGACTTTATACCTGTTCAGACGAAATAATATACAGCGCTTGAAAACAGCCGATCAACCTTAGGGAAGAGAAGCTGTCCGCATAAAATGCGGATATGGTGCTGACTTTGTGTAAGTCCGACGTATCCTGTATTCACGGATACTGCCAGATATGGCTTTGGGATTACAAAAAAGGTCAGTAATGGCTCTTTTTGTGGACTTACATGTATCTCATCAGAAAAAGAGATACATGGACAAAAAAGCGGAAGCCCCGCCGATTTGTCCCTTGTTTCTTCTTCGCAATGATGAAAACTAATTATCAACGGTGGTGAACTAATGGCACGAATTCATGCCCGAAGGCGCGGAACGTCCGGTTCGGTACGTCCGCTTCGCACAGAGGCACCGGAATGGTCAAATAAAGACAAAGCAGAGATCGAGAAAATAATCGTCGAACTCAGAAAGAACGGTATGTCAAGCGCACAGATTGGTCTTGTACTTCGCGACAAGCACTGTGTTCCGAGCGTTAAGCTTGCAACCGGCAAACGTATAGAACAGATACTTGCTGACAACAGCCTTGCATCGGAGATCCCCGAGGACCTCAGAAACCTCATCGCAAAAGCTCTCGGAATGAGGAAACACCTCGAAGAGAACAACAAAGATCTTCACAACAAGCGCCAGCTTCACCTTACGGAAGCTAAAGTCAGAAGACTCGGAAAGTATTATTCAAACACCGGCAAGATGCCCGCAGACTGGACATACAAACCGGAGACAGCGGAGTTCTTGTTATCAAAGTAATTTCCTACAGCTAAATGTCCATAGAAGCCGCAGCAGGTCAGGTTGCAGACAGACTGTCTGAATCGGACTTCATAAGAGTATTCGGTCATAACGACGCAGACGGAATAGCCTCGGCAACGATAATGTGCCATGCACTTTACAGACTGGGCAAGAAATTCCATCTCACGATACGTGACAGAATAACCTTAAACGACATCAAAAAGGGCGAAAACACACTCCTGTGTGACTTCGGATCCTCGATGACCGACCTGTATGAAGATGTAATCGTAATAGACCATCACATGACCGGCTTTAACGGAGAATATCACGTAAACCCTCGACTTTGCGGAATAGACGGCGACACTGAACTGTCGGCATCGGGAACCGCCTACATAACGGCAAACAGTCTCGGTGACAACAGGGATTTATGCGGGCTCGCACTCCTCGGAATAATCGGGGACAGGCAGAAGATCGCAGGCAAAAACCAGGAAATAATCTCCGAAGGCATAGGAAATCATTACCTTCTGCCGAGACGGAGAATGGCACTGTGCGGAAGAAATCCAAAAGAACAGCTTTATACGGCAATCAACCCCTATCTCTCGGGAGTAAGCGGGAATAAAGAAGTCGTAGACAGAATAGTTGACTCGTCAACAAAAAAACAGGATATAGAAAGATCACTGGATATCGAATTGGATTATCAAAGCCTGCTCTCTCAGGTAATATTCGAGACGGCCGAAGACACAAACGAACTCACGATGCAGTCCATATGGAAAGACACCTATGAACTCGAAAGAGGCGTAATTCACGACGCACAGTCGATGAGCGACGTCGTCGAAGCATGCGGACTTTCGGGACGGGGCGATCTCGGCGTAATGCTGTGTCTGAGAAACGGCGATGTCCTTGACGAAGCCTGGGAGATAACGAACGGATACCGCTTAAACGTAATATCGGCAATAAAGAACGCAAAGAAAACCGACGACACAATCAATCTCTTTGAAGTGGAGGACATGAAGACCGCAAGTCCAGCGGCGGACGCAATCGCAAACGACGGACTCTTTGAATCGCCCGTCTTTGTAATATCCAAAAACGAAAGCATCTGTCGTGTCTCCGCAAGATGTCCCAACGCAAAATGCGACGGATACAACCTCGGAGAACTCATGAAGGAACTTGCCCTGAAAACCGGCGGAACCGGCGGAGGTCACGCCACGAGGGCGGGAGCCGTATTCGACGTATCCGAACTCAAAACCTTCAAAGAGGGAATAAAGGAGGCAATGTCTTAAATGAAGATAACGGGTGAGATAAGCACGCTACACAGTCATCCCGAATGTGTGGCAAAAGCACTCGACACCGACAACATGCCTCACATGAAAACGGCAGTAAGGGAAAACAGGGTTGTCTTCACAATCGAATCCGACAAAATACGTTCCGTTGTGGCAACAACCGACGATTACCTGATGAATCTCCAGATAGCGGAGGAAATGTGCGGGATAGAACAGGACAAAAAATCCGAAAGATCATAACCTGCAATGCATAAAACGCATAAAAACGGCAAAACGGACAGAAAGCATAACTAAGGTGAAAATATGGCAAGAAGAAAACAGATCGGAAGAAGAGTAGAAGGATGGAAAGCAAAGAGCTGGTTCAAGGTGTACGCTCCCGAAGTATTCGACAAAGCATACCTCGGCGACACCGTTGCAAACGAGCCCGAGAAAGTCTACGGTCGCGTAATGCAGACCACACTCGGCGAGATTTCGCAGGACTACTCCAAGCAGAACATCAAGATGAGATTTAAGATTACCAATGTTGCGGGCGATGCGGCATACACCGACTTTGTCGGACACGAAGTCACAAAAGACTACCTCCGTGCAATGGTCAAGAGACGTGCCTCAAGGATTGACAGCATACTTCTGCTGACAACCAGCGACGGCAAAAAGCTCCGCGTAACTGCGACCTGCTTTACCATCAACCGTGCGGATGCAAGCCAGCAGCATGCAATCAGAAAAGAGCTGACAGAGTATCTGATCGCCAAATCGAAGGAACAGACCTACTACCAGTTCGTAAAGGACATGGTCTCCGGCGAGATCTCGCGCGATGTCTTCAAGAACATAAAGAAGATCCACCCGGCACGCCGTGTCGAACTGATCAAATCGAAGGCAATCGAGGCATCGGCTTCCACAGACTGATTACGTAAAAAAAGCAAAGGATGTGTTATAAATGGGAAAAACAGGTACAACCTCATGGACTCAGATTAAGAGCGTATCGGGTCAGATCAGACTTGTCCCCGCAAAAGAGGGAAACTACAAGAAGCCGGGACCGAACCAGCGCTTTAAGTCGGGTGCAAAATTAAAGAGAGCAATTCAGAAGACGCAGGACGGCGGAAGAGGCGGTCAGCGCGGATCACGCGGACCGACACCGCAGAACGACCCGCGCTTCAGAAGACGCATCAAGCGCTCGCAGTCCTCAATCAAAGGCGCAAAGGCAAAGTCCAAATAAACGGACGACAATAAACGAAAACGGGATTCAAATCCCATCCCTTTTATTTATCGAAAATAAAGAGAAAACATACAAAGAGAGAACATAAGTAGGTTATTGCGATGAATCCAAAAGAAGCTATACAGAGTTACCTTTTTGCAGAACGCGCCAAGACGAATCTGATTACACTTTCGCAGATGACAACGGTCTTGAGCGACCTCAAGGGCGCCGAGAAATCGGGCGCAAAAAGGATGTTTAAATTGCTGGTCAACGCGGTTGCACAGGATCTTACCTTCGCCGAGAAGTCGACGGGCTCAAAGGAATTCCTTGATGCCGTTAAGATTCTGGACGGTATCGAATCCATGCTTGACAACGATGAATTCGACGATGTCTCCCGCGCTATCGGAAATGCCATGACGCAGGCAACGACACCCGCACAGCAGGGATGGCAGGTCCTCTCGGAAAATGAACTCGTCTGAATTTTACGACTTTCTCACAACCCGAATGTCGGTTCGCGAGTATAACGACGCCGAAGAAAATCCGGTCACGGACGAAGAGATAGAGTATATTCTCCGCTGTGCACAGAGAGCGCCGAGCGCCGGCAACCTCGAGTCATGGGATGTCGTGATTGTAACCGACGAAAGCGTCAAAGAAGAGCTTTCCGACGCGGCATTCGGTCAAGAGCATATCAGAAAAGCGCCCGTAATCCTTGCGGTCTGCGCAAACTACGTCAGATCCATGTCGCAGTACGGCGAACGCGGTATTCTCTATGCCGTCGAGGACGCCTCGATAGCCGCGACATACATGATGCTTGCCGCACATACGCTGAGACTTCACACATGCTGGACGGGTGCCTTCGACGACGAACACGTATCCGAGACTCTGGGACTCTTAAAGCATGCACGTCCCGTGGTGCTTCTCGCGGTCGGTCACGGCGTTCTTCCCGAACAGAGAGCCGAAAGGATGGACATCTCGGAGCATATTCACGAAGAATACTGGTAAATTACGAAATTACGAAATTACAAAAGTCAGCGTAATTACCTCATAAAAATCAACCAAATCAAAAGTACGATAAAATGTCAGATTATCTTGTAACGCTGGAAGCGGCAAAAGTCGTCAGGGATGTCGAAACACTCGACGACGCAATCGGTATAGCAATCAGTGAAGTCGGAAAAGCGCTCAATCCGTCGGCAAAGTTCGTGGAGATTGAGATCGGCATGATCCAGTGCCCCTTCTGCGAGGAAGAACTGAGCAATGCCCTCGTAGTGGCAAACGTAGGTCTTGTGGGACTCTGTCTCGACATGAAGGTCTTCAAGGCGGACTCAAAGGAGCACGCAAGCCGAATCGCAAAATCGGTCATAGGAAAAGCACTGCGCGACGTTCCTTTAAAGGTCGTCGAAGTCAGGGAGATTTGAACGATGATCTCAGTTGTGGGTCATACTGCAATTGATCACATCATTACGGTTCTCGAACTTCCGCAGAGACACAAATCAACACCTGTTCTGGATCACAAGGTCTACAACGGCGGCGGTGCCGCAAACATTGCCGTGGGTATCGCCGTTCTGGGCGGAGATGCGGAACTGATAAGTGCGGTCGGAAAAGAGTTCGCCGGCGGCGAATACGACACTTATCTGAAGAAACTCAATGTGAAGACCAGATTCTTCGTATCCAAAGACAAGAGGACGTCGACCTGCTACATGTTCAACGACCCGAAGGGCGATCAGACCACGGTCTTCGAATGGGGCGCGGGCGAACTCTTTACGACGGAAAAAGCTCCGAAACTCGACTTTGTTCATATGGCAACCGGCGAAGCGGAGTTCAATGTCTCAATCGCGGAACAGGCGGAGTTCGCATCCTTCGATCCCGGACAGGATCTCATAAAATACACAAAAGAACAGCTTCTTTCCCTCATCGACAATATCGACATACTGTTCTGCAACCACCATGAACTCAAAACCATCTGCGAGAAACTCGGGCAGAACAGCGCATGGGTTCTCAAGCAGATTCCGACATCGATAGTCACCATGTCGGAGAAGGGAAGCAGGCTGTATACAAACAATTCCGGCAATGTAAAAGAGTTCCCCGCCGTCAAAGCCGACTTTGCCGAGCCTACCGGCGCAGGCGACGGCTACCGTGCAGGGTTCTTCACCGCACTCCAGAAAGGGTATCCCACGGATATCTGCTGCAAGGTCGGTGCCGTCACCTCATCCTTCGTCGTGGAGAGGGTCGGCTGCCAGACAAATCTTGCGGACTGGGACAGAATGCTTCGCAGATACAGGGAGTTCTTCGGCGAGTTCCCCGCGCTGTAAAGCACCCCCTAAACGAAATAACCTGCACAACCGACACAAAAAACGACACAAAAAAACGACACTAAATAACAACACAATAAACGACACAATAAACGGCACAATAACCGACACAAAAACAAAGACAGAATAAGTATCGGGACAAACATATATAGCAGAATCAGTAATTAACAGAGTGAATAAGGCGGCAGATGGTAAATGGCGGCTGTTGAATCGAAAGTGGAAGGGCTGAGCAAATATATGTTCACGGCGCCCTCATGGCAGAGATCCCTTATCATTATGATATTCCTGGGTGTCGCCGTCGATGTCGTCAGCCTTTACCGCGGAAGCGACCCGACCTGCCTCGGAACCCTCGGGTACATAATCCCGGGACTTATTGCTTTTATCTTCACAAAACCGCTCGTCGAGGTCTTCGGCAAAAAAATCACATGGAACCGCTCGGCGCTTCTGGTTCTTGCGACAACCGTCTTCTCCCTTATCATCACGCTCTTTCCGATTCAGCTCATATTCCCGGGCATTCTCCCGCTCCTCTTTGCAATCTCGCTCGGCTTCGTATTCGGAGTCCGTCTTGTAGTCCTTGTCGCCATCGCCGACTACAGAATGTCGCGCATGATACTGCCGGCGATAGTCCAGAGTGCCTTCGCAGCCGTCGCCGGAACTTACTTCTTCGGAACTTACTTCGGATATCTGGCGATATTAATCCATTTCCTCTTCGGCGCGGCTTTCATCTTCTTCCTCTGGCTCGTCGAAAGACCGCTGAAGAAGGTCTTCCACATCAGCACCTTAAACTTCATAAATGCCTTCATTGCGCATAACACGGACGGCTCGAGGGCACTCGAAGACTTCTTCAGGAAGATAGGAGAAGAGGTCTTCGTGCCGCAGGTCACACTCTTCTTCAGGCGGGAAGGCAAAAAAACAATCAAGTTTACCGTCCCGAACGTCCATCCGGGACCCATGGGTGAGATCGGCGGCGGCAACCTGCCCAAGATAATTCATCAGTCGCTCGGCGGCGAAACCCTTGTCGCGCACGGCTGTGCGACGCATGACTTCAACCTCATCTCAGAGAACGAGATACCCAAGATTATCTCGGCAATTCAGGCAACCGAGGATTCCGTGGTCTATTGCGATACGGCAGGACCTGCCGTCAGATACAGATACGAGACCGTTGAGGTCCTTGCTCAGCCCTTCGGCAACGTCCTGCTCATGGTGAGCACAAGGTCGCCGGAGAAGACCGAGGATGTCGATTATCCTATAGGTCTTTCCATCATGTATGACGGTCAGAAACGCTTCGAGCATGTCGCTTTCGTGGACGCACACAACTGCATGGTCGAGGTCACCAGCGCCGTCATGCCCGCGACAAAGACCGCCCACGAATACATGAAAGTCTGCAATATCGCGTCCGTCGGCGCCAAAGAAGAAGCACAGGCGCGGTTTGAAGCCGGCGCCTCCCACGTCACCGTCCCGTTCGACCGCAGTCTCGGTTTCGGCGATCTCGGCATTCAGGCACTTGCCGTCAGAACCGGGGGTAAAACGACGGCATACGTAATCTTCGACGGCAACAACATGCAGGAGGGCGTCCGCGAGATTATCCGCGAAGAAGTCCTTAAGACCGTCGACGACTGCGAACTCATGACCACGGATACCCACGTCGTAAACACGGTCAGCGGCAGAAACCCCATAGGTCTGCGTGTCCCCCCCGAAGAGATAATACCTTACGTAAAAGAGGCGGTCGCAAAGGCAATCGAGGATCTGACGCCCTCGGAGTGCGGCGCGACAACGGCATGGTGCGAGCATATAGTCGTCTTCGGATCGCAGAGAATATCGCAGCTTGCAAGCACGGTCAATACCCTGATGACTTTCCTGGCGCCGATGGCGTTCGCAATCATTCTTCTGGCGTTTATCTTCACGATCCTTGCATACATGTATCTGATCTGACGGCGCGGACACAAGGCGGGTTTACATCATTGTTTTACGTCATGCATCGGGCATGAAACAGCATTTTTCGCTGACAGTCCGGCATTTTTGATGATGCTTAATCGTTACCTTTTTTGAGTAATAGGCATAATATGTATAGTCGAACTAATTTGTTCGCATATCGGTTCTCAAATCGGTTCGCAAAGCGGTCTCATCCGTTATCGCAAGCGAGGGTTGCCGAGCCTGGCCAAAGGCGTTGGACTTAAGATCCAATCACGTAGGTGTCCGGGGGTTCGAATCCCCTCCCTCGCATCTTTTAAAGAATGAAAAAATTGAAAATATTTCGGTTTTTTATACCCAATCTTACTCAATCAACTCAATCGATGATTAAATCATATTCCGATTGAAATTCCGATTGGGACTCATTCCCTGATACATACCGGCATTCATACCCGGGTTCATACCGGGGTTTATATTCATGTTCATATTCGTGTTCATATCGGGCGGCATTGGCATATTCTGATTTGAATCCTGCATTCCGGGCATACCCGGCATTCCCTGCATATCCTGCGGCATCATATTGCCGTTATTGCCGTTGCCGCGACCCCCGTTGCCGCCGGTCATCATATCGCCGCCCGTCATCGGATTACCGCGATTGCCGCCGTTCATACCGCCGGGTGCCATACCCGGACCCATAATACCCTGACCGTCCGAACCGCCGACAAAGGTCACGGTATCCGAGACCGTAAACCGTTCGTATTCGGTGCCGCCGAGGTAAATGACATAGGTCTCCGAAGATTTCAGGAGCGGCGACGAGACAACGACGGACTGATAGACCTTCGATGGCGAATGCGTAATTACTTCGGTGCCGCTTTCTGCCTTAATGCTTATCGAAGTTCCTGCGGACTGAACCGAATCAAACGTTATTCTGACCGAGTTCTGCGCCGATGATGTGCTCGGCGTCATTGCCATGCCCACGCTTCCCACGGCAACAAGGGTGCCGCCGCTGACGCTGAAAGTGCCGTCATAGTCAATCGCGCCGTTACCCGAATTTATCGGGCCGTCAACGATTACGGTGCCGCCGGTCATTGCCATGTTGCCGTTAGCGTCCAGACCGTCGCCGTTCGCATTTATGTAGAGATTTCCGCCGCTTACGGTCAGATTGCATCTGCCCGCCGTCATAAATCCGCCGCCGAATCCCGAGGATGTGCCGTCCGCGGCATTAATACCGTCATCGCCTGCCGTGACACTTATATCACCGCCGTTAATCACAATCTCCGTGCTCTCGATACCCTCATAGGACCCGGCTATATTGATATTGCCGCCGTCGATCTCCAGATACGTATCGGCATGCAGTCCGTCATCTCCCGCCGATATGCTCATGGTGCCGCCGCGTATCACAAGATTTTGGTCTGAATGAACCGCGTCATCCTTTGAGTCAATAGTGATGCTGCCGCCGGTTATCGAGATTGTCGAGCCTGCCTTCAGACCCTTGGTGCTCTCACCGTCATCCGATGACGCCGATGATGACGCTGAAGATGCCGGGGATGCGGGTGATGAAGCGGTTGATGCGGCAGAAGGTGCGTTCGGGAATCTGAAATTGTCCTGACGCACAGACGTTGAAGACGCCGCCGAACTGCCGCCGCCCGATACTATTGATACGGTGCCGCCGTTGACCGTGAGATCGGTCTTTGCCTGAATCGCATCGCCAGCCGAGGTCACCGTGACCGAGCCGCCGTCGATAATGATGTAACCCTTCGACTCCTCGCTGTCGTTCGTTGAGACGATTCCGTCTCCGCCGGCATTAACCGTTATATCGGCGTCTTTCACGCAGACACTGTCCTTACCCTTGATTCCGTCATTTACGGCGGTTACCGTGACGGTGCCGCCGGTAAACACAAGATCATTCTTACTCTGAATGCCGTTATTGTAATTGCCCGTCACAATAAGGCTTCCTTTACCGTTTATTGTAAGATCGTCCTTCGCGAAGAGCGTCGCCGAAGGCTCGTCATCGCCGTCGGCAAAACTGTACGAACTGCCGTCGGCAAGCCTGTTTACCGTGCCCTCCGCAAGCGTGATTATCGTCTTGTCGGCGTTTCTGACATATATCGCCGCACTGTCCGGGCATGTGATATCGGCGCCGTTTAAGATAATCCTCACCTTCTCGCTGCTGTCGGCATCGACGACAATCTGCCCGCCGGTGAGCGTTCCGCTCACACTGTACGTGCCCCCGGAACCTATGAGGATACTGCCGCCGCTAACCGTCACACTCCCGCTGCCTTCGCCCTCAACGCTTGCGGAATTGCCGGAGAGCGTGATAAAGACGGTATCTCCGTCGGCGGTTGCTTCGGCAAGATCGGCTTTACTGTAGTCCGCGGTTGTGACGGCATTTATCTCAATGCCGCCCGCAATCGTTCCGATACCCGGGTATGAAACCTGCCCCGTCTGTCCTGTCTGACCGGTTTGTCCCGACTGACCCGACAAATCAATGCCGTCAAGCACCACGCATCCCGCCGTAACGACGGCAACGGCAAATACGGCGAACACGAAGACCGCCGCTTTTGACTTAATTATTGAATCTACTGTTGAATCTACTGTTGAATCTGTTATTGAATGTTTTATCGTCATATTATCACTCCCGAAATTTCGGATTTCAGATATTGTAGTATATTTTTATCTCCGCGGTATCGTGCAGGAAATCGATTCTCTCTATGGAAAAGTCCGTAACGTTCATGCCGGTCCTCTCCCGCAGATCTCTTAACATATCCGCCTTTCGCTCGGGCTTAATCAGTTCAATCTTCTCGTAGAGTATGCACTTCGAGAGCGTGTGCTTAAATCCGAGACCCGTCTCCAGAAGCAGAATGACGCCGATTATGAGCACATCCGAGACGATTATCTTACCGTATTCGCCGCCGCTGAAGAATACCGAGTTCAGTATCGGCAGTGAAAGCATGATGAAGAGATAGGTCATATCGCGGATGGGGACTGCCTCAGTTCTGTAACGCAGCACAGAGAACAGAGCGAACAATCCGAATCCGGCGCCGATTGAGAGCTCGATACTCGTAAAGAGACCCATTATGAAATATACGACCGAGTTGAACGCAAGGAAGGTAAATACAAAGTTCTGATTCGCCGCTTTCCGGCAGTAGATGAACCTTATGATTATGTATGCGACCGCGAAATTGAAAATAAAGCCGAGCGCGAGTGCAAGATGCGGATGAGTGCCGGACAGCTCCCCAAGTAATGCGAGCAGTTCCATTACGCCGTCACCCCCGCACGGCGGAAGCAGGAATTAACGTATGCCTGACCTCCGAATCCGCCGTATGCGCCCGCATCCGAGGCTCTCGAGAGATAGAGCAGCTTCGGCTTGAAACGGTTGCTCTTCAGACCGCGGTTTAAGAGCGCCGTTCCCACGCAATACTTTGAGAACGAGGCTTTGCGCACGGATAACTCCTTCATCTTCTTCTGAGCCACGGTATGTGCAAGACGCTCGTGTTTGCTCTCGGCGATTACGAGACTGCCGCAGTCATAACTTCTGCCGTCTGCGCCGATAAACCTGAGATCGGTGTCGAATGTTATCCTCTCGCTTCCTTCGTCGGACACAAGGGTCATTCTTGTATAGACCGTCGTAAGCACGGGACGGAATCCGCTTATGTCATACGGGAATTTCTCGATAAGAAATCTCACAATATCCCCTCTTTCAACGCCGCAGGTGTTGATCCTGCTCTTTTGAGTCGCGCCCCTGTTCGTCCTGTGCTTTACCTCAAGGTAACTCTCGCCGGATGAGAGATAGTGACGCATTCTGAGCTTATAGCGGTCGGAATGACCGTTATGGTGCTGATAATAAAGCGTGAATGCGTCATCGTCGTAGTACGAGGTCACATAGGATGAGACCACCGTTCCGTAAGCTTCGAGGACGGAGTAGGTATCGGAAAGTTCTCCGAGCAGTCTGACGTATTGATCGCCGGAGAGAAGATATTTGCTCTCGATTCTGTCGAGAAGGGATGCCTTTTTATTTGTCTCTTCAAGAGATATTCTCCCGAACATCTCCGCCTGAAGAGCTCTCAGTTTCAGCATTTTTTCCGGATTTGCTGTCTTATCCTTCGGAGATATATTGTCCCGCTGCATTGCGCATTCGTGAGTTGCTTCGGTTGCGTGATTTGCGGAGATTGCGGATATTACGGGAATTGCCGGGATTACGGGGATCTTCCTTTCTGTTGTGTATTGAGTCATATTCTTTACCTTAAAATTTGGTCGTATTCGGGTATTCGTTCATGAAGAAGACTGCCGATTTTGTCTTTCGGCAGTCTTTCTGTCTTGAAGTCCGGTTATTGCGTCTTTTGTGCCTTTTTGATTGCTGTGCTGAATTGCTGAATTGCTGTATATTGCGTTTATTGCTTTTTTCTGTTCTTTTGGTCAGTTATCGTTTCGTGATGTTTGTCGGATGTAATAAGGTTTTTATCAGTTATTCCCGTGTTTTTTTTATTTTCTCGATATTACTTCAGGATTTTGAGCAAAACCTTTACGTGTCACATCTTCGGCGGTCTCTTTCCGCATCCTGCATGAAGACTGAAGGCATAGACCGCCATAATCGAGGTCAGTATTGTCAGTATCAACACGACAGTCAGCATCCTTGAGCCGTATCTCATGTAAGCGGGTTCTTTACTCAATAATACCTTCCTGCCCGTATTCGGATGAGAACGGCTCAGTTATGTCCGGTTTATTCCGTCCTTTCCGTCCGTCCCGTCCGATCGTATGGGGGCAGACAAATATTCGCCGAGAGATAATATATGGAGTATGGACAGAGAGTCCACAGTTTATTATACGGTAAAATTCTAAAATAAGGAATAATATGGAAAGAATACATCCGGAAGATCTGCCGCCGCAGTTCGGCGATCATCCGTATCCCCCGCAGTTTCCGCCGATGCTTGACGATCTCAGCGTATTGTGCGAGATAATATATTATCTCTTCATAATCTGCATGTGTCTTGTGATATACTTCAAGACAAAAGAGATCTACGAGCTTACGGGACATTCGGGTCTGCACTATTTCAGATATTTCTTCATATTCTTTGCACTCTCATCGGCATTTCGTCTCGTGAGTTTTGCAACGCTCTTCAATTTCAGCCTGAAAACATTGAACGACGCAATCTTTCTGGATAAGATCTGCATCTTCGCAATGCTTTATTTCGGAACAATCGCGTTTATCTCGCTTGCTCTCTCAGTACTTGCAAGAAATCACGACATCGACGGCAGATCGCGCCTGATTGCCGACGCCGTCCTGTATTCGGGCTCGGCGATAATCGTTCTGCCAATCCTTGCCATGCGCATGGAGATAATCCTCATGTCAATACTCGCGGTCTTCTTCGCGGCAGTGATGATCTGCGACCTTATCAGAGAATACCGCAGCAATAACAGGATAATTACAAGAAACCGTATTACCAATCTCCTGCTTTTCATATTCTGGATTCTTAACGTGCAGTTCTATGCGAAGGGACTCCTGCCGAGAGAATGGTTCCTGCCGCTGATGCTTGTGTCCGCGATTATCTTCCTCTCGATATTCCTCAGACTCAATAAGATCTACAGACCCGACAGGAAATACCGGTCGGAAACGGCAAACGGTGCAAAAGAAGAGCGTCTTTAAGGTGAGTAAGAAGTGTCCGCGGAAAGAAACAGAAGCAAGCATCAGATAATCTACGACATTCTGATAATTATTCGGAAGAATAACAATCAGATGCGTTATACTCCGCTTCTGAGACAGACCAATATCTCTTCGAGCAATTTTGCAAGATACTATAAGGAACTTCTCGAGAAAGAGTTCGTCACCGAAGTCGTTGAGGATAAGACGAAAAAGACGGTTTATCTTGCGGAAAAAGGTCTGAGATACATAGATAAATACAAGACATTCATGGAGATACTCAGGGAATTCGATCTGTAATCCAATCCGTAATCCGATCGGTAATACGATCTCTATCAGATCTGTAATCCGATCCGTAATCCGACCTGTTTCATAGACGGTATTATCTGATAAAAAGTATAACATATATGCGGCATACGGACAGGGTCTGAATGTCCGTGAAGAATGACCGCGCCGGCATGATCACGGCGGCTGTCAAAGAACAAAGTATTTGATACTTTCTGAGTATATTTTAATAAAGTAACGCAATTAAGCACAGGTCAGATTCGGCGACGGACTCATAAGGATAAATGATATGAGAATACTGGCAATCGGAGTTGGGGGAGCCGGTTCACGAATAGTGGATCAGCTTTACAATCATGACAGAAAATCCAGCGTAAGCTGTGTATCTTCGGTTGTCGTCGACGTCGACAGCAATTTCCTCGCGCAGCTGAAGTACCTGCCCGAGACCTCCAAGATTCTCTTCTCGGTCATCGACCCCGACGTTCAGTACGATATCCGCTCTACCGTCGACGTCAGCGAGATCATGACCCGCGTCAAAGGTCTGGACAATATCGATATCGACGCAATCATGGTCTTTACCGGTCTCGGCGGCAATGTCTGCGAGATAGTCCCCGAGATTACCGAAGAGATAAGAAAATCATACTTTGAACCTGTTTTTGCGGTCTGCACCCTCCCGTACCTGCGCGAGGGAAGAGCGGTCGCCAAGAAAGCCGCGGACGACATCGAGAAGATAGAAAAATGCGTGGACGGCATTATTCTCTTCGATAACGAGACCTGGTACAAGAAGATCAAGTCCTCGTTCGAGACCACGGTCAACGAGCGCGGCGAAACCGTCGTAAAACCCTCGCCTTACGGCAGAAATATGCCGAATAATCCCCGCGACATCTATATGATGCTCAACGAGAGGATTGCCAAGCAGATCGATCTTCTGCTTCGTGCGGGTGAGTTTGACGACCGCGGCGTAGAGTCCGCGCAGACCGTCCTCGATGCCGGAGAGATCCTCAACACCCTGAAAGGAAACGGTCTTACGGCAATCGGATATGCGAGCGAGGAGTTGCCGTTCAACCTTCTCGACGCTTTCGAGAAGTGGCGCTCGGAGGCATATTTCGCGGAAGGTTCGCATAAGCGTGCGACAAGGATAGTGGCGCTTGCAAAACAGGCGGTCTATGAGGAGATCTCGGTCCCCTGCGACCTCACGAGCGCAGACAAGGCGCTGATCCTTATCGCCGGACCCTCGAAAGAGCTATCCATGAAGGGATTTCAGACCGTGCGCAAGTGGATAGATTCCAGTATTGCGGGGCTGGAGATGCGCTCCGGCGATTATCCCGTGGGCAATGTGCGCTTTGTCGGTATCATCATAATGCTCTCGGGCATTCACAATATTCCGCGGTTGGAGGAGATCCGCAAATTAAGAGTGGAGATTGAGGAAGAACAGAAAAAGAAAGAGAAAGAGGAGGAGAAGATGAATATGCTTGATGAGGAGGAGAACATGTTCCTGTCCGGAAAAGGAGGCGGCAAATCGGAGCCGAGAGGCAATTTTGCCGCAGAACAACAGCAGACGCCGGCGGCAACGGCGGGGGACCCGATTATTGATATTATGGCACAGCATCAGACACCCAATCAGCAGTATAATCCGCAGAATCCTCAGCCGCAGTATAACCCGCAGCAGTTCAACGCTCAGCCGGGTTTCGGTCAGCAGCCTCAGCAACCTCAATATCCTCAGAATAATGTCAATAACCAGTTCGGACAGCCTCCTCAGCAGCAATACAATCCTCAAAACTCACAGTTCGGTCAACAGCCGCAGTTCAACCAGCAACAGTTCAACAACGGGCAACAGTTTAATCCTCAATCACAGTTTAATCCGCAACAGCAGTTCGGTCAGCAACAACAGTTCAACCAGCAACAACAGTTTGGTCAGCAGCAGTTCGGTCAACAGTCTCAGCAGCAGCCGTATACTCAGAATAATTTCAATAACCGGTTCGGTCAGGCCCCACAACAGCAGTATAACCCCGGGAACTCTCAGTTCGGTCAACAGCAGCAGTTCGGTCAGCAACAGTTTAACCAACAACAGTTTGGTCAGCAGCAGTTTGACGAACAGTCCATAGAGAACGAGGCATGGGAACTTATAGGCGGATTTTCGTCCGTGCCGCCTAAGAGACAGCCGCATAACCCGAATCTTTCTCCGATTATCGAGGATAACGGCTTCTCGGATTTCAACGAACCGCTGAGCAATTCGCAGTTCTCGCAAAACCCGTCAAACCCGTCACAGTTTGAATCTCAGAATTCATCGCCGTTCGGGCAGAACTCATCGGAATCATTGTTCTCTTCGGAGAATTCCGGCGCGGAAAGTCTGAGTATAGATGATTTCCTTGAAGACGACGGCGATTTCGAGACCGAGAAAGCACCTTCGGGCGCGGTATTCTACACCGACGGCATCGATACCGAGGAGGAAAGCACGGGTCAGCTGGCATTCGAGGAACTTCTCGATGACGATGACGGCGATGACTTCACATCATCGGCGGGCAACGCAAAGAGTGCCGTCTTCTCGGACGCAGCTTTATCCTATATAATCGAGGCAAAGGACGACGCGGAGATTTATCCGCAGACATCGCCGGAATACATCAAAGAACAGGAATACGAGGAGTATAAAGAGGAAGAGAAGAGCATAAGCCCCGAGGTCAAGATCGAAGCCGCCGAGGAGATACGCACGGATAAGATAACCGTCGCCGGCAAAAAGGAGACGACCGACAAGATGATCGATCTCAATCTCCCGGGAAGATCCAAGAAGACCGATCTTGATATGACCCGCATGACCACGGTCGATCTCGGCAGCACTCCGAGAGACAGAATCTTCTCAATCGACGGCAAAGAGACCGCGGACGGTAAACTTCGCAGCGATGTCTGCTCGGTGGGCGAAAAGTTCGTCCTCGGCGATTCGGGAAGCAAACGCAGAAGCGATGTATGTTCGGTCGGAGAGACAATCAATATCGACAATGCGGGAACGCACTCCAAAGGCAGCTTCAGACCGAAAGATACAACGTTTACGGGCGGCGGCATATCCGCGGGCACGAAGTCCTTCGGTCCCAACGACAGCACGTTCACCGGCGGCGGCGGTAAACTCATCGGCGGCAAACAGTCATTCAGACCGAACGACTCAACCTTCAGCAGCGGCATGATCTCCGCCGGAAAACAGTCGTTTAAGCCCAACGACAGCGCATTCGGCGGCAGGGGCGTCTCGATTCAGCCGATTATAAAGGCGGACGACAGGAGTGTTTCGGGCGGAAAGATCTCCCTGCATCCGAATATCAAGCCGAAAGACAGTATCACGGGCGGCAAGACGCCGATGGGAAGCTCCGCGAAGAAACCCGTGGAACTTCTTTCCGGCGGAATAAAGACAGGCACGCCCATAAAGCCGCCCAAGGAACTGCTCTCGGGCGGCGTCAGCTCGGGTTCGGGCAGCGGCAAGTCAAAACCCAAGGAACTTCTATCGGGCGATATCAGGACACGCGGCAATGTCCCCAAACCGATTGAACCGCTCTCCGGCGGCATCAAGGTCGGCAATGCCCACAACCCCGCAAAATCGGGCAAGAGCGGTACGGGACCGATAAAGATGCAGAAGAATCCGATTGACACGAAATCCGATTCCGCGGCAAACAGACCGAAGCCCAAGGATAAAGAGACCAAAAAGGAATCCAAGAACGACGAAGATGACGGATTTTGGATGTAACGGGTGTGACGGGCATTCGAACACGTCCGAAAATACATCTCTCTAACTCATCTCTTTAACTTTTTTTCAACCGTAAATCATTACCGAACGTAAATTTTTTGACTCCGAATGACAATTTGCCTATAACGGAGACGGGAATATGCGACCCATTCAGAACGACGACGGTAACGGCACTTCAAATGCCGCAAAAGCAGATTTGCGCGAAAGAACAATCATAAAGACCAGCGTTATCGGCATACTTGCCAATGTTGCTCTTGCCGCTTTCAAGGCGGTCATAGGTCTCATGACCAACTCCATTGCCATCCTTCTGGACGCGGTCAACAACATCTCGGACGCGGGAAGCTCGATAATCACCATTATCGGCACAAAGCTCGCAAACCGCGAAGCCGACAAGAAACACCCCTTCGGCTACAGGCGCATTGAGTATATGAGCGCCATAATAATCGCCGTCATCGTGCTATATGCGGGTATTACCGCATTAACCGAGTCCGTTAAGAAGATAATAACCCCGGATATTCCGGAATACAGCATTTTGCCGCTCGCAATTCTCACGGTTGCCGTTATCGTAAAGATTCTTCTCGGACGCTATGTGAAATCCGTGGGCGTGAGAGTCAACTCCGATTCACTCATAAACTCCGGCGAAGACGCAACCCTTGATTCCATAATATCGGCATCCACCGTAGTTGCCGCCGTTATTTTTATCACCTGCAATATATCGCTGGAGGCATGGCTCGGTGCCGTAATCTCACTCGTGATTATCAGAAGCGGCGTTGAGATGATACGCGAAACGGTCTCCAAACTTCTCGGCGAGAGAAACGATCCCGAACTGGCGAGAGCAATCAAAAAGACGGTCACGGATTTCCCCGATGTTCGCGGCGCCTACGATCTCGTGCTGAACAACTACGGACCCGACGTCTGGACAGGCTCCATTCATATCGAGGTACCCGATACCTTCTCGGCAGACAGGCTCGACAGACTCATCCGTGAGATTCAGATGAAGGTTCACAGTGAGCACCAGGTGATTCTTACCGCAATCGGCGTTTACTCGATAAATACCCGCGATTCCGAGAGCATGGAAATCGAGAAAAAAGTGCGTGAAATCGTCTTCTCAAACAAGTATATCCGCGAGTTGCACGGCTTTTATCTGACGAAGGAGAGCAATAACATCCGCTTCGATATCGTAGTCAGTTTCGATGCCGAGGACAGAAAAGCGGTATTCCGTGAAGTAACGGACGCGGTAAAGAAGGATTTCCCGGAATACAGCCTTCAGGTCACCATGGATACGGACTTTTCCGAGGAGTGACGATAAAGCAGACCCACAAATCTGCCGGGTCATATGTTAGAGTGGAAAAACCACTTCACCCTTACCAAACACCTTTTAACCGGGATTTTTTGCAAAAATTACACTTTTTTCCAACTTAAAATATGCGGCTAATGAATATGCATCATCTGAGATGAGATAGACCGTGAGGATTGACGATAATTGCGAGGTACCTGTGTACTTTCAAAGGCATCCAAAGAACTGCAAATGATATTCCTAATAAATGTGTAAGATCCAGATGATAGTAACATGGATGAGATCAGAAACGACAGTTCGAAAGACATTCCGAACAATACACCTCCCGATAATACGGAGAACAACGCGGGTAATGCCGCGGTGAAAAACAGTCCCAGCATCAAAGATCTTCTCGATCAGGTAAATCGGCTTAACTCTCAGATAAACAAACTCAACAGTGAAAATGAGCTTCTTCAGTATGAGTACTCGCAGATGGAATCGGATGTCTTGGAACTTCGCAAGATAAACAACCAGTCAAAATCTAAAATTGCGCAGCTTTACGACGAAAAGACCCAGTTGAATTTGGAAATCTCAGAACTTAACAAAGAGATCGCCGGTATGAAATCAAGATGCTCGGAACTCACGGGCACGCCCCTCATGTTAGCTGAAATAGTCGAAATATACCCAAACGACGGCGAAGTCTGTTTGCACGCCTACGATTATCCCGGGAAATATATCATTGAATTGCCGTCGAGCATGGCGGACATATTGAAGCCGGGCATGACGGTCGCCACCAAAATGGAGGGGGGCGGGGTACCGGGCGCTATTGTAAAGATCCTGAACAATACCTTTGATAACCGAGTACGCATCATGGAAATTGATGAATCACCTACAGTCACATTTGAGGAGATCGGCGGTCTGAAAGACGTGATTGAAGAGATGCGCGAAACTGTCGAGTATCCGCTCACAAGACCCGATGTCTTTGAAAAGATGGGCATAGAGCCGCCGAAAGGTGTTCTCCTTTGCGGCCCCCCGGGCACGGGAAAGACACTCATAGCAAGGGCGATCGCAAATCAGGCAAAAGCGACTTTCATCAGGCTGTCGGGCAGCGAACTTTTTCAGAAATACGTGGGCGAAGGCGCCCGTATGGTAAGGGAAATCTTTGACCTTGCACGCGAGAAAAGCCCGTCCATTCTCTTCATCGACGAAATAGACGCCTTCGGAACCATTAGGACGTCGGATAACTCATCAAATCGCAGCGAAGCCGAGATTTTAATACAGTTCCTTACAAAGATGGACGGCTTTGACAACCGCGGCAATGTAAGGATAATTGCGGCAACAAACCGCGTAGACATGCTTGACCATGCCCTCCTGCGCCCGGGCAGATTCGACAGAATTCTGGAGATTCCACTTCCCGATGTCGATTCGCGCCGTGAAATCCTTAAAATTCATTCGGCTAAACTCCCTCTTGCCGCGGATATCGACATAGATACCGTTCTCAAGATGACCGAGGGCTGCACGGGTGCGGATATTCAGGCAATCTGCCGCGAAGCAGGTATGTTTGCAATCCGCAGGAACGCCGACAGTGTAACCATGGATGACTTCATCGGCGCCGTCGCAAAAGTCAGGAAAACAGGCAAGCCCGTGAAGTCCGACGACAGAATGTATACATGATGAATTACCGAATACACGTAAAACAGTCAAAAATTCTTAAAATTCATCAAAAATCCCGAAAAAATGGACTTGGCGGGATTTGAACCCGCGGCCTTTACGTTGCGAACGTAACGATCTACCCCTGATCTACAAGCCCGCGACATCGCATATAGGTGCAAGAATGCGGAATTTAGATTTGGCATCCATACCGTATAAAATTATTTTTTTGCGCCTGCCGACATCGCCTGCACGACAGGAGCGGATTAACGAATATTGTAGCGGAGATATCTCCGCAATCAAAGAATAAGCGGGATCAGAGAATGATCTCGATATCCAGCTTTTCCGCAAGTTCCTTGTATCTGTTCCTGATTGTAACCTCGGTCACGCCGGCAACCTCGGCAACCTCACGCTGTGTGCGGCGTTCTCCGCCTAAGATCGACGAGATATAGATTGCCGCCGCCGCAACACCCGTAGGACCTCTGCCGCTTGTAAGTTCTCTCTCGCCGGCCTGACGCAGAATCTCGACCGCTCTTGACTGAACCTCGCCTTTCAGACTCAGACCCGAGCAGAAACGCGGAACGTAGTCAATCGGCGACGTCGGGAGAAGTTTAAGACCCAGCTCTCTCGAGATAAACCTGTAAGTCCTTCCGATCTCCTTTCTGGAGACACGCGAAACCTCGGCAATCTCATCGAGTGTTCTCGGAACACTGCACTGACGGCATGCCGCATAAAGCGCAGCCGCGGCAACACCCTCGATACTCCTTCCGCGGATGAGGTTCTTGTCGACAGCGTCACGGTAGACAACGGCCGCCGTCTCCCTTACATTCCTCGGAAGACCCAGAGCCGATGCCATACGGTCAAGCTCGGAGAGTGCAAATGCGAGGTTTCTCTCCGTCGCATTGGATACACGAATTCTGCGCTGCCATTTCCTTAAACGGTAGAGCTGTGCACGGTTCTTCGAGGAAATTGCACGACCGTAGGAGTCGCGGTTTCTCCAGTCGATCATGGTTGAAAGACCCTTATCGTGAATCGTGAAGGTCATCGGAGCACCGACACGCGAACGCTTCATCCTCTGATCGTGATCGAAAGCACGCCACTCGGGACCGCGGTCAATAAACTCTTCTTCAAGAACAAGTCCGCAATTCTGACAGATAAGCTCCGCACGCTCATAATCGTGAACCAGCTGGCGGCTGCCGCACTCCGGACAGACGGTCTTGGTCGTCTCTTCGGGTTTCTTCTGCTGCTTCTCGACCTGCTCGACCGAGCGTTTTCTGAGCGCTTCTCTCTGACTCTGTAATTGCTTAAGTTTCTCTATTTCCTGCATGAATCTAACCTTTATTTTGTATACAGCATCCCGCCCGACACACAACCTGCAGTATCACTGCAGTAGACGGATGCGCAAGGTGACGAAATATTGCCGAATATCTCGACAAGCCTCCCCACAGGTTTTTCATCGGCATCGAATACATCCGTGTAAAGCGGCGGAAGTTGCGCCGAATCACAGGATATGACAAGCATATGCTTACCGACAATCGACCGAATCCGACCTGCTGTTTTCAAGAACTCTACCTACCCGTAAAGATAAAGATCGCCGACTCTTTTATCTAAAATCCGAAAAAAAGTCGCGATACGCCGACAACAATACCGGCTATTTCTTACATTACGTAATCTATATAAGTCTGCCGCGATTGTATATATACATTTCGCTAAAAAATAAATAGTAATTATCTGCCGAGAATGCGGTTGAGGGTTTTTACCGATAAAACTGTTTCTGCTTCCGCCGGAGACATGCCCGCGCCCCTTGCGACGACGACACGCTCGGACATGCTCATGATGTCCCCCGGCGAATGGGAATCCGAGTCGACCACGCAGAGACAGCCGAAACGTTTCGCCGTTGCAAAAACATGCCCGTTCGTCCTGTTGTGACCGCCGCGGGAGGTGATCTCCAGTGCAACGCCGTTCTTCGCCGCCTCCGTCGCGGTCTCGTCACTGATAAGACCCGGATGAGCCAGAATATCCACATATGCCGAGGAGCACGCCGCAAGATTGGTGCCGCCGGCAACTGGCTCAACGGGTGTCTCGCCGTGAACGACAACGATGTCCGCGCCCGCATCCTTGGCAAGTTTCGCAAGTTCGTCTATCTCGCCCGGCGGCACATGCGTAATCTCGATGCCGCTCAGGAGATTGACGCCGTAAACCGACGCCGACCTCTTTACGGCCTTTGATGCGGCGATAATCTCAGCGTAATTCGAGAAATCGGCATGGTCCGTGATTGCCACGGTCTTATATCCCGCCACTGCCATACGGCGCACAAGCTCGGTAGGAATCAGTTCGCCGTCAGTAATCGTTGTATGTGTGTGAAGATCAAACATATTCTGCCCCATGAGAAATCAAATCGGTAATTCGTTAATTCGGTAAATCATTAAATCTGTAATTCAATAAATCATCAAATCGGCAGAATCAGAATTATTTCTCCGCCTTCATCTTCTGCGCAATCTTTTGAATCAGAACTTCCTTCGGTCCGTCCCATGCGACAAGAACGCGCCCCTCTTTCTCGAGCCAGAATGCCGGGTGACTCTTGCCGTCCGTTGTCGGGCTCAGTCCCAGCTTTTTCGCCGCAAGAACCATGCTCTTCACCGAAGGACTCTTGACGGCATCGGTCTTCTTCACGCGCCGACCCTCCGCACGTGTAAGACTCTCATTGAAATAACACGGGTATAAGACCTTCTCTTTATCCATGATAATAGTATATTCAGTCAAGATATTAACTGATACTGTCATATCTAATACTATGCACCATATAGATGTCAGTATAGAGAAGGATGTTTTCGACGCCAACAACAAACTTGCGCACGAAAACTACCACAAATTAAAGGACAACGGCGTCCGTGCCTTCGACCTGCTCGGCGCCATCGGCTCGGGAAAGACCGCACTCATCGAGAATATCGTGCCCATCCTCAACAGACAGGGCATAAAAGCGGGAGCCATCGCCGGCGACGTCTGGGGCGACGATGACTTCAAAAGGATTGTCGCTACGGGAATCCCCGCCGTCAACGCCAACACGGGCAAGGAATGCCACCTCGACGCACATATCGTCGAGCACGCAATCGAGGATCTGCCGCTCTCCGAGATAGACGTACTCTTCATCGAGAATGTCGGCAATATGGTCTGCCCGACCGACTTTGCGCTCGGCGCCGAGAAACGTGTCGTCGTCATATCCACGACCGAGGGCGACGATGTCGTAAACAAGCACCCGATGATGTTTCGAAACGGCACAATCGCCGTAATCAACAAGATTGACCTCGCCGGATTCGTGGGCTGCAATATCGCAAGAATGGAAGAGGACATTCACAAATACAACCCGATAATGCCGATCTTCAAGACAAACCTCAAGACCGGCGAAGGCGTGGAAGAACTCGTAAAAGAGATTCTCCGCTGAATCACCCAGATATCTGCATAACTTTCCACATAACTTTTTTGCCGCACGCCGGGACATAAACCGGCGTCAGCCGCAGGCATATCGCGGCTGCATATGCGTGAGATTAAATAACTTAAAAACAGATATATACAGCACTTCAGTATTGGAGCAGACGCGGCATTTATGCATCCCGCATAAAAGCGCGTAAATTAAAAACACAGGAGAAGAATTACATGCTTTGGCAAGGTAAATCAGTAAGAACCGAGACCGGTGCACGCTTAAAGCCTGCACGCAGCAAGAGACGCGTCGAAGTCGGACGCGCACCTGCAGAGACACACATCGGCGAAGACCGCAAGAAGATCATCCGCACACACGGCGGCAACACCAAGGTCCGTGCACTCCGTGCATCTACCGCAAATGTTTCCAACCCGAAGACAGGCAAGACCGAGAAGTCCGCCATCCTCAATGTGGAAGAGAACACCGCAAACCAGAACTACGTCCGCCGTAACCTCCTTACAAAGGGCGCAGTCATCAAGACCGAACTCGGCAGGGCAAAGATCATCTCCAGACCCGGACAGGACGGAGTTATCAACGCCGTTCTCATCGAATAAACCGCTGACGATAAAATACAAGCGGTTTGCGGAATTCTGAACATTCCGCCGGAGTCCTTAAAGAAATGCTCCAACTCTTTAAGGGCAAACAATCTTATTTCGCATCCCTAAACAGGACTTTTTTCACCGCCATTAAGATTCACGGTAGCATCGCATTTTCCGGCACCACTTCACGGCATACTTTCAAGGCATATTTTCAAGAATCCCTTCGCGATATCCTATCACGCATTCCCGTTTTGTCGCCGGGTCGGACATATGGCATTGATTAATAGAATATTTATAAATTCAAAATGCATATTATAGCAAATGCGCAGAGTATACCACCGTTTCCCACTCAGATGCGACCTTGACTTCGATCTGCCGTATCCGTTCATAGATGTCGTCACAAAGATAGTTTCGATGAACAACACGCACGTGACCCAGAGAGCAGGCGGCGACCTCGTAAAACTGGACTTACGCATCTCCGTCGCCGACGAAAAAACAAACATGGTGCCGGTCGAGAACATACCGGCACTCCTCGACACGATAACCGACGAAGCCGACTTCCTGCTCCGCATGAACGAGACCATTCTCACCGGCGACCGTAAGATCCCGCGTGCCGAGACGATATACTATCTCAAGATTAAAGAGAGCGGCATGATGTCGGAGTGCTTCGCGACAAAAGAAGGCGACAAAGGCAGCACGGATGCCTATGACGTCAAAAAACTGATCTCGGGTGCATTCGAACAGTGATGCTTAAAAGAGCGATTGCCGCGCCGTTCAAGAGTTTCAACAAGGACTCGATGAAAAAAACCGACTTCACCTTCTTCTTCGCTTACGACAAGCGCTGGATCAGCGGCGAACAGGCGAATGCACTCTTAAAGATCGGACTCAAACAGAACCTTCTCAGAGAGGAGGGCGGCATGGTATCGCCGACCTTCGACATCGCGGAGATAGAGATACCTACGGGCTACAAGCCCCCCGCGGATATCTTCGAGACAAGGAAGGCAACCGCTTACGAAGAGCTGATTCAGGACATAGCACGGATAACCGACCGCGAGACCGATGCCGTGGATAAAGAGTTACAGGCAATCATCCGCGAGAAGTTCGACGGCAACCTGACCAGGGAAGCCGCGGCAGTAATACTTGCACGAAAATACAAAGTCGAATTCGGGGACAAACTCGAAAGACTCAGATCAAATCAGTAAACATATCGGTATATTTTTGAGATAATTTTGAGAAAGAAACGTGAGAAAGCACTGTTGATAAAGAACCGTTGAGAATGAACGGTTGATAAAGAACGGGGAATGCGTTTTTTTGTTTTCAGAAACCTCTGAAAACAGCATAATCAAAAAATATCATAAGATTACCCCTTACGGAGCAATCTTTCAAACTTTTTCTTTCAAACTTTTATCGGTTTATTCTGCCGCAGGTGCCTCGGCTTCCGCGGGTGCAAAGTACTCCTCGAGTGACTTTGCGCCGTAGCCGACAACCTTTGCGTTTACCTGAACGAACTCGGGGGTAATCTCCGCACAGCGGATTGCCTTTCTGCAGCGCTGTCCGGGATACTTCGGGTGGAATCCGGTGCTCTCGGAGAGAAGGATCTTCCTTCTGCCCGCGCCCGGAAGGTCCTCTCTTGCCGGAATTCCGGTGCGGTCGGTTGCGCCCGTAAGCTCGATTGTGTATCCCGCAAATCCGAATGCGTCGCCGCTGATCTCCTGTCCGATCTTCTTTCCGATAAGTGCACCCGCCATACCGCCGGTTGCTTCAATGTTGTATGCCTTTCCTGTCTTGGGGTCGGAAAGGACTAACTTTAAATCTGCCATCTGATTTAGAACTCCAATATTCAGTGTCTTTATACATTTGAATTAGAACAATAAAAAGACTACTTTCCCCAGAAGGGTGAGTCTTTTCTTTTGATCTGGGTGAACTCGTCCAAAACGAACTTGATACTGTCGCCAAGATGCGAAAACATCTCGGTTTCAAGGACTTTTACATGATGCTCGGGGACGTCGACGAAGAGGGTATCGCCGACATCGACCTGACGCCCGACCGTAGGTCCTTCTATGGAGATGGACACCTCCAGACCCTCGGTTGCCTCGGCTACACTGTCGGGACCTTTCTTTATCTGCTTCACGCGCCCGACTTTTCTGCCGTCGGGATGAATCAGATTCGTGCCCGTCTGGAGCTTTCCGCCGAGGATTCTGACGCCCACAACCGCCGGATTGCTCTGATGGAAGACGCAGTCCGGAAGAAGGGTGATCTTTGCGGGCATGATGAGTTTCTCGAAACTCTCCTTCTCTATCTCGCGGCGCGTCTTCTCCTCCCATTCCAGATAATCGTCGATAAGGTGATAAATGACGTCGGACTCGAAGATCATGACATTATCCATGTTCTTCTCCATCAGAACGTCGTTGGCGTCCGGAAGGCGCGTGGTATTGAAAGCCAGAAGAACCGACATGAGCGGATTCTTCAGAGTCGCAATCTCCACAATGTCATGCCTCGTTATCGGACCCACTTCGGCACGCATAATCGGAATCTCGTGCTGCTCAAGCTCCTTTGAGAGCGCCTCAAGAGCGCCGATGGTATCCGCCTTGATGAAGATACCCTCCTCGGAGAGCTTGACGGCGACGGTCTGCATCTCCTTTTGGATATTCTCCTCAATCTCGTCGCGGTTGCCGCCGCTGACCACCATGATGGGCGATCCCGCAACAACCCTGTCGAGATTAGGCGCGGCAACCTTGATACCGCATGCCGCCGATGCCGACTTGACGCGCTCGAAGCGATCTTCGGTGAGAATCTCCTGCATCGGACGCGGTTTTAAGAGAGAACGCACCTTCGTGCAGACCACGCCCTGATTCGAGCCCACCATTATCTCGTCGCCGACATTTAGGGTGCCGTCATAGAGGATTACATCGAGGGTTGTTCCCAGACCGCGCTCCTCCTTGACCTCCAGAACCGTGCCCACTCCGGGACCGTCGACCGTGAGCTTGAGATTTCCGGTCATGTATCTCTGCGCAAGTCCGACCATGACCATCAGCAGATCTGGGATACCTTCGCCCGTGATGCCGCTCACCGGCACTATTGCTATGGTCTTGCTGAAATCCGTGACCCTGTCGTATCTTTCGCAGTTGAAACCCTCTTCCGAGAGCCTGCCTACAAGCTCATAGACCCTGGTCTCGAGCGTCGAGATGACACGTTCGTTCTGCGCCGCGTAACACTTCTTAAACGGCGCATTCGGCGTGGTTCTCCAGCCGGAGATTCTGTCCATCTTGGTGGCGGCGACCACGAACGGCGTCCTGCAATTCCTCAGAATATGAAGTGCCTCGATTGTCTGCGGCTGAAAACCCTCGTTAAGATCGACGACGAGGATTGCCATATCCGCAAGCGCACCGCCCCTTGTTCGAAGAGTCGTAAAAGCATGATGACCCGGAGTATCGATGAAAAGAAGTCCCGGGACATCGAAATTAACCACGCCTTTTGTCCCGCTCATCTCCTGAATCGCTTCCAGCGGCACTATTGTCGCACCTATGTGCTGCGTGATTGCGCCCGCCTCCGCTTTTACCACCGATGAGCCGCGAATCTTATCAAGAAGCGATGTCTTGCCGTGATCGACATGACCCAGAACACATACGATGGGTGTTCTTATCGAACCGGCACCCGAATCCGCACCATTTCCCTTTCCCTTTTTTTTCGCCATTTCGATATCCTCCAACAAATGTATTTCACAAGGCAGATTGGAGATTCGTCAAAGCTCCATCTTTATTCGTAAGCAATCGCTAAATACGGAAAACATCCCGACACTGCCGATACGTTACGGCAGAGAATACAGGTTTTACACTAATTGTCTGATATTATTGGTGCATATAAGAATATTAATAATCCTATGATATCACGCTGTCCCGACGAATCCTAAAGGACGGATACGATTGGACACGTGCATACTTCGGGATACGTGCCGGATACAAAATGAATAGATTAATTACCATGCGTCGTCAAACTAAATAGCGCAATAAAACTTTGCCGGGGTGGGGTAGTTGGATATCCTCAGGGATTGTGGCTCCCTGGACTCGGGTTCAAATCTCGGCCCTGGCCTCTTTGTTTTTTCCGGTTTTTCCGTTTTCTACTTTCCACATAGTTTGCTATATTTGCCGACTTATCCGTCCCGGTTTATCACCCACATTTTTCCGGACTATTTTTCACAACTATTTTTCCGGACTATTTTCCCGACTATTTTTCCTAACATATTTCGGCACGCCGGACTACCAAAACCCTTAAACATTTTGCGGATGATGAACTTTACCGCATCGGGACATAACAGTGATTGTATATGCAGATTATGCAGATGTATATGCAGATGAATCTGAGATGAATCTGAGATGATGAGATGAAAATCATGGGAATTAATAAGATTTTAACGGCAATCCTGATCGTTTGCCTCTCGGCATGCATACTCTCCGCGGGATGCACGGGAAATACGAACGGGAATGAACAGACACAGCAGCAAACACTGCAACCGACACAGCAGCAGACTCAGACGGATACCGCAGCCGCGGATGAGCGGATAACGGTAGCGGCATCAATCCTGCCGCAGAAAGAGATAATCGAGTCGGTAGGTAAGGATAAAGTGAAAGTATCCGTACTGGTGCCGCCGGGCTTCAGCCCGCATACCTATGAACTGACATCGGGACAGCTGCGCAGTATCGCGGATACCGACCTCTTCGTATCCATGGGCTCGGGAATAGAGTTCGAACTCGCATGGATGGACAAGATCAAGGGCGTCAATCCGAATATGCCGATAGTCAACGCATCCGAGGGCATCACCTTCATCGACGGCTACACCGAAGAGGACGGCACGCATGTCTCCGGCGGCGACCCGCATGTCTGGCTCTCAATCGCGAATGCAAAGATAATGGCTGAGAACGTCTGCAAAGCACTCGCAAAAGAAAGCCCTAAGGATGAGGAATACTTTAGGGCAAATCTTGAGGAATACAAGGCAAAACTTGACGCGCTCGACGGCGAAATCAGAGAGTCTTTCACCGACATGAAGGACGTTACGATTATGACCTATCACCCCGCATGGTCGTACTTTGTCCGCGACTACGGCATGGAATGCATCTCCGTCGAGAACAACGGAAAAGAACCCTCGCCCTCCGACCTTGCCGCGCTCATCGACACCGCAAAAGCGAAGGGAATAAAGGTAATATTCGCATCTCCGGAATACAGCACAAAGAGCGCATACACGATTGCGGACGCAATCGGCGGCAGCGTCGTCCTTATCGATCCGCTCTCCGAGAACTATATTGATAACATGAAATCGGTTGCCGAAGCCTTCAAAAGCGCAGCCGCACAAAACTAAAAGACCTTGGGCATTAAAAAACTAATACCGCAAAAGGAGATCCGTAAAGACTGACCGATGCGAAATACGGGATATACAATGCCGCAGGAAAAATCAGGGAACGAATATAACGACGACGCACGGAATTCGCGGCAGTCGCGGCAGAACATTGCTTCAGTCCCCGCCATCGAGATAAAAGACTTAACGATACACAGAGAAGGGCAGACCGTTCTGGACAAAGTCTCCCTTAAGATAGAGGAGGGACAGTCCTACGCAATCATAGGGCCCAACGGCGGCGGCAAAACCACCCTTCTCAAGTCAATCCTCGGACTCATAAAACCCGATTCCGGATTTGTCAAAATATACGGCGAAAGCCCCGCCGTAAACCGCTATATGCTGGGATATGTCCCGCAGTTTCATACCTTTGATTTCAGCTATCCGATCAGCGTCCGCGACATGGTCCTTACCGGCAGACTGGGACATATCAAAGGAATCCGCAGAAGATACTCGGATGAAGACCGCAGATGCGCGGAAGAGGCAATGAAGACTCTGGGCATACTTCACCTTGCCGACAGAACGCTGAGCGACTTATCCGGCGGCGAACAGCAGCGGGCAATCATAGCACGCGCGATTGTCGGCAATCCGAAAGTCCTTCTCCTCGACGAGCCGACCGTCTACGTCGATTCGCCTACCGAAGAGAAGTTCCATGACATCCTTGTCGAACTTCACAAGAAGATGACCGTAATCATGGTCACGCACGATATCGGCGTCATATCGTCCGGCGTCGATGTAATCGCGTGCCTCAACGTGAAGATGTTCACGCACTACTCCGCCGAGATTACAAGTGATATGATCCTCAATACCTACAAATGCCCCGTCGATCTGATAGCGCACGGACTTGCGCACAGGGTATTGCACGATCATTCCGCGCTTGAACATTCCGCAATTGAACATACCTCAACGGAACCCGAAGGGGATACGGAGATCTCCGACCGCGATAAAGTAAGGTGCGGCTGCACGGAGCACGGAGGCGGGAAATGATCGACGTCATCGCCGAACTCATATCCGCTTTCGGATACGAATTCTTCAGAAACGCTCTTCTGGCAGGCATTCTGGCAAGCACAGCCTGCGGCATCATAGGCAGTTTCGTTGTGATAAAAAGGATGGTCTCGCTCACCGGCGGCATATCCCATGCGGCTTTCGGCGGCGTGGGTCTGGGATACTTCCTCGGCTTCTCCCCCATACTCGGAGCGACGGTCTTCTGTGTCGCAACCGCGGCAATAATCGCCAAACTGCGGCATATCGCGCATCAGCATCTCGACACCCTCGTCGGCGCCATATGGGCGGCGGGAATGGCTATCGGCATCCTTCTGGTATATCTCACCCCGGGATTTGCGCCCGACCTCTACGGATATCTCTTCGGCAATATCCTGCTCGTCCCTTCGGGCGAGATATTTTTCATGGGTGCCCTTCTTGCCGCAATCATCGCGATAACGGCAATCTTCTATAACCAGCTGCTCGCGGTCACCTTCGACGAGGAATACGCCTCGGTCATGAACATCGCCTCCGAGAAGATAATCGCCCTTCTCCTCATAATGACGGCGGTGACAATCGTCATGCTCATTCAGGTAGTGGGAATTATCCTCACTATTGCGCTCCTCACGCTGCCGGCGGCAATCGCACGCGAGTTTACCGGCAGACTCGACAGGATGTTCTATCTCTCCACGATACTCGGCATCGCATTTACGACCTGCGGCATATTCCTCTCATATACCCTCGACGTCCCCTCGGGAGCAACGATAATTCTCATAGGCGCTGCGGCATACATCATTGCCCTCTGCGCAAAGACCTTTTGCAGACGATAAAAATTGCAGCCGAAAATATGTTGCAGACGATAATTGCGATAATAAGTGCTAATTAAACCACTTCTTAAAACACAAAAAGAAAAGAGGATATTTCGGATATTTATCCGGTTTTCCGTTTTCAGATTTTGTTTCTTATCGATTTTGTTGTTTGTCGATTTTGACTTTGTCTGTTATTAACCGTTCTTTTGTCTCTTCAAACGGTTTCAGTCATTCCTTCGGGTTGCGACCAGTAATGCCGCGACTGCGAAGATACCGATTATTGCCGCAAATGCAGGGCTGCCGGACTTCTGAACATTACCCGGGTTGGGTGTGAGCGAACTCGTTACCGAGGATGTTGCGCCTGCCGTAACCGTTGCCGCAACCGTCGAATCGTAGTAACCGGCAAGACTGAATCTTACATTGTAGGTACCTTCGGCAAGTGCAACCGTCAGCGGAGTAACGCCCATGTAGTCATTGTTGACGTAAACGTTAGCACCCGCAGGCATTGACGATGCCGAGAGATAACCCATTGCCGGACCCGTGCTCTTGAGCGGGATTGTGACCGACGCGGTTGCGCCGCCGTTAACCGTGACGCTCATGGATGCATCCTGATATCCAGACAGTTTTGCCGTGACCGTGTGCATTCCCGACGCGACATTGCTTATGACCATGCTGCCCGATGCGGGTGCGATACCCTGATAGACGCCGTCAAGGTAGATGTATGCTCCGCCGGGTGACGATGTGACATAGAGAGTTCCCGTAGGTGCGGAAACAGGCTGAAGTGTCGGATATACGTAGGATGTCTGACCGGGGTTTACGGTAACCGAGCTCTCCCACGTGTTGTATCCCGACTTCTCGAGTCTGAGAGAGTGCCCTCCCTTTGTAACGCCCGAGATTGTCTTGGGCGAAATTCCGACGTAATTGTCATCAAGGTAGATCGATGCGCCGGAAGGCGTCGAACTCACATAGATTGAACCATAGGACTCAATCGGCGTAAGCGTTGCCGACGCGGTTGCCGTAGATCCCGAGTATACGTAGACCGAAGATGCCCATTCCTGATATCCGGACTTGGTAATTCTCACATTGTGGTATCCCTGAGTATATCCGCTCTGTGTAACGGGTGTCGTTCCGACATAGACATCATCGATGTAGACAACCGCGTTTGACGGAGAAGATCTTACCGAAATGGAACCCGTTGTCTGAATCGGATTGAGAGTAAGATAGTAGTCAATATTCTCTCCGGGCGAAGGCATGGTCAGACTGACTCTGTTGCTCTCGGAGTATCCGGATTTTGCCGCATATGCGGATCTTAACGGAGTACCGGTGGAGTAGACCGCCATTGTGTAAACGCCGTTTACGGTTACACCCTCATAAGCGCCGTCAACGTATATCGAAGCGCCGTCGACATTGGTATGGAAGGTTATCCAGCCCATGCCGCCGCCTACATCGCCGCCGACGGTCATACCCCATGTGCCTGTTGCACCGCCGCTATCGTACATGCCTCCTGCAGCACTTGCAGGAACGGCTATCGCAAGAAGTGCAATCAAAAGTATTCCTATAACTGAACCAGTTTTATATGACATATATACCATTGCAAAATTTGTACTCTTACTTTTTTAATCCTTTGCATAATCCCATACGGAATCGGCCCGCAAAAAGCAGAGATAAATTGCCGTGAACATCCGCGGCAACCCTGAAAACGGTCAAAATAGGATAAAATCCGAACAAATCCGAAATAATTCGGATTAGAGCTTCTGCGCAAGCCTTGAGGAATACATTGTCACGAAATACGACAGACCCATGGCTACCGCAAGCATGGGCAGAAGAACAATCATATGCTCGGTTCCTATAGATCCGGTAGCCAGCCTTACTATGATATTTCCGGAGTTCATGGGTATGGAGAGGGCAAATACGAGCACGACGACGGTTGCAATCGAGAACATGAACTGCGCGTTCGTCCTCTCGCGGTATCTCATGGCGAAGGTTGCGGCGATAAGTATCAGAATAAACGCAACTATGCTGATATGCATCAGTATCTCAATGAATCCGCCGATATAGATTCCGTTCAGAATCAGCAGTATCATCCACGTTCCCGCCTGCAGAGGCACGAGCAGGAATGCCGCAAGTATCTTGCCCCAGACCATGTCCGTGAAGCTCACCGGCGTCGACATGAGAGTCTCGAGGGTCTTGTTCTGAGATTCCTCGGTTATCATATCGATGATAAGCGCACCCGATATGATTGCCGGCATGAACACGAGCAGAGGAATGAGAACGCCGTATACGAACTCATAGAAGTCGCCGGCAGGATTCGTCGCCGGCATCCGCATCTCCACGGGCATAGCCGTAAGCCTGTCCGAACGGGCATCACGCAGCTCCGTCTCGTAGTCCGTGAGAACACTCTTCAGCTTTGCGCTGACAATGCCTGACTGAATATCGTTCTCGATGAGGTATATCGTCACCTTCATCGGATTCATGGTCTCCTCCATGTTCCTCGGCACCCAGACCACTGCCGCCAGCTGCCTCTCGCTCAGAGCGGATACCGCCGGCGAAAGCTCCATGGGATAGACAATAAGGTTGGGATCCTCCATCAGTTTGACATAGAGATGCGAGGTCTCTCCCGCATAGGCTATCGGGTACTTCATCTTGGAATACTTGCTCATCGCATCCGGGTTATACATCGACGCAAGACCCACAAGGAGGAACGAAGAGAACATGGCGATGAAGAGCTGGAGAAGCAGTGCCAGAACTATGGTCTTTTCGTTGATAAGTCCCTTAAACTCCTTCTTTGCCACAAGTCTGCAGTTTCTTGAATTGATTCTCATCCGAATACCCCCAGAACGAAATAGAGATTATACAGGGTATGCACAACGCCTGCCGCGATTATTCCCAAGATATACAGGCGCAGACCGCCGACCTTGACGACCGAGCCGCAGATAAGGGTCGTGACAAAGTGCAGAATCAACGGGAGCCAGAGCACCTGCAGGCTTGAGAACATGACCGCGCCGAAGACCGACTCCGAGATCTCCGCAAGCGTTGCAAACAGGAGCAGTTTCTCGCCGAGAAGGAAACCGACCGCCACCGCGAATGCACCGATTGCGAGGTTCTTCCAGGTCATATAGTCGGGACGCTTCAGGAAGAGCGCATAGATTCCGACCGACTTGAACAGCTCTTCCACCAGCGCCGCCGAGAGCATTATCATTATCAGCGAGAGCGGCATCGGGAAATTGAAGAGAAGAACGAGCAGCATAAGCTGCATGAGGAAGACAAACGGAATCATGCAGATTGCGACAAACACAAGCGATGTGTTCACGTATCTCTTCGAGATAACGCCGTCGACGAACTCGACAAGCGCGGTCAGAATCTTGTGCTGCATGAACAGCTTCTCGCCGTTGTAGTTCTTTACGGCGAACCAGAAGATTACGAGGCTTACAAGATAGAAGATAATCGTGGAATACAGATACTCTTCGGCAGTGAAACCGTCGCCCTGAATCTGATAAATTATCAGGGTAAGCGGCGATATCTGACTGATAACGTGGATATTTGCAAATATCGCCGGGAAGAAGATATATGAGGATGCGACCGTCGAGAAGAATATTGAGATGAATGAAAGCTCCTTAAAGCTCCTCGCAATCATTCCTATCAGCAGCGCCGCCGAGAGGAAGAAGAGGATTACCGGAAACAGCGGCAGGAAGATTATCAGGTCCGCCCGAATATAGAGGATGAGCGCAACGGCGATAAGGCTCATCATGGCAAGATATGGGAGCGCCTTTCCCGCGATTATCATCCACGGGCTTACGGGCGTACTGAGGAGGATCTCGCCGCGCCTGTCTATTCTCTCGTTCATGATGCTCATCATGAAGAACTGCGACGTGAAATAAAGCGGGAATATGAAGACGAATACCAGAACTATGGTGTCAAACGGCAGTGAGGCACTCATCTGCGAGGGGACGATATAGGGTATGACGTCAAGGTCTCCGGACTTCAGGATATCGGTATAGCGGCTTATCGTGGGATCGCTGCCTTCATCGGCGATGAGATACCTGCGCAGTTCTTCCACGGGAACCTCAATCTCTTCGGACGGAAGCGGAATTTCAATGATGTTTGCGGGTCTGGGGACGCGGTAGGGATTGGAATACGAGAATGCCGCACGTCCCATCTGGGTTGCGGTAAAGTCAATCACGCTCTCGACTTCCTTCTCGTCTATCCATACGGGATATGCCGCATAGAGATCCTTCTGCCTGTTGTAGAACGCTATCTTATAGCGGGAATAATCGCGTTCGAATGCCAGAAGTGCGGCATTGCCGCGATCCGTGCCCGACGTCGTCACGGTATCGCCGGAGACAATAAGATCAAAAGCGTCCCGATACTGCGGGTCAAGAAGATACTGCGGATGCTGAGAGAAATAGCCGGACGGCACTTTATAGATAACAAAACGGCTGTCGAATCCGATTATCTTTATGCTCTCGTCGGAATCAGTGAAGACGGTATAGACATTGTCTTCGAGGTGTATGCCGCTGCTGTTGGCAAAGCCCATTGCGACCACGAGAAGAATGAACAGTGCCGCGACTATGGGGATGAGTCCCTTATCCATAGTCCCCGCAAAACGGCGGATCTCCCACTTTGAGATCTTTAAAATTCTGCCGAGGGCGGTTTTTTCGTCAGATACCGTATTGTTGCCGCCCGTAACACTCAACCCCGCAATTGTTTCAGAATATCCGGGAATTTATCCGAATAATTGTTTCGGAAAATTTCGGAATATATCAGAATATATCAAAAATATCTTAGAATCCATCAAAAATATAAAACTATGCTTAACGGACAGCCTGCAACGACAAGAAAGTTTATCAGATTAATTGAAGAAAAAGTACGCTTGAACAGATATGTTACATGCCCGTTCGATAATAAAAGATTACGGCAATTTTCGTGCTCTGGACGGCGTCGATTTCGATATAGAAGAGCCGGGGATATTCGGGATAATCGGTCATAACGGCGCGGGAAAGACCACGCTCCTCAAGATAATGTCGGGTCTGATACCTGCGACGTCAGGAGAACTCACAATTAACGGCGTGGATGTCATAAAGAATCCCGACGGACTCAAGGAACAGATGGGATACCTCCCCGAAGAGTCGCGGCTTTACGAGAATATGACGGCGCATGCCTATCTTACGTTCTTCGGCGAGATCTACTCGATGAAACCCGACGGGATTGACTCGCGCATAAAAGAACTTTTCAGGAAACTCAGCCTCGAAGTCGGCGACAAAAAACTCGGCGAACTCTCCAAAGGCATGAAGAGGAAGGTTGCGATTGCCAGATCGCTTCTCCATGACCCCTCGCTTCTCGTCTACGACGAACCGACTTCGGGTCTTGATCCCATGACATCGCGCTACATAAGCGAGTTCCTGCGGGAGCTGAGAAACGAGCGCAAGAAGACGATACTTCTCTCGGCACACAATCTCTATCAGGTCGAAGAGCTCTGCGACCGCGTCCTTATCCTTCAGAGAGGCAGAACGGCGGCGTTCGGAACAATGGACGAACTGCGCGAGAACTTCGGATCGGTCTACTACGAGGTCGAGTTCGTGACAGAAGAAAGAAGCGTGCTCGACGGCATTATCACGGATTACACGGAATCGGCGGGTGTCCTCTCGGCAAAGGTCAATGATATCGATTCCTTAAACTCCCTCACGCAAGCCGTATCGACATCGGGCGGCAGGATAAAGAAGATAGAATCGCATTATCCGAGCCTTGAGGATATGCTGGTAAAGATCGGCAGATAGATCGGCATATTATCGTTACAATTTAAAAAAACTCTTTTTGACCCTTTTTCGACAATCGCAATTTTTAGATAATCGCAATTACCGAAAAACAGGAAGTTCATAACAGATAATTCAAAACAAAATTTCACAAAACAGAACATTTACAACACGAAGCGGGCCTGGGGGGATTTGAACCCCTGGCCTACGGATTAAGAGTCCGTCGCTCTTCCTGACTAAGCTACAGGCCCCGTTGTTGTGCCTAAATAAATCTGATCTTTGACTTAATAAGTCTTTCTGATATTGCCTAAATAAGGATGAGATACAATCTATAGTAATATGCCTGATAATCTGCCAAATCGATCATCCGATCGAGTCAAGTATATGATCCTCGGATGCGGAAGCAGCGGCTACAACGTCCTCGAAGAACTGGTACACGACGACGAGCCGATTCTCATAATTGACCACGATCCCAAAAGGGTCAATGATCTGAGAGATCAGAACTACGAGGCACTGGTCTACGATATAGCCGATCCGACAATATTTGAGATACTGCCCATACCCGAAGTGGTATTCATCCTTTCCAACGACAAGAACGCAAATCTGGATGCGGTCAGAAAAGTGAAAGAAATCCACCCTTCGGCATATGTCATTGTAAGAGCGCTGGACAGACTGAGCCTATCGCTCCTTGAGCAGGCGGGCGCGGATGCCGCTTTATATCCTCAGGAAGTCTATGCAAAGACCGCGGTTCACACTATGAGGAGACTGCACTCCTCAAGGCTTGCAAGAAAGCTCTACCACTATCTCTCGGACTGCGAAGGAACAATGGGAATCATCCTTCACACGAACCCCGACCCCGACGCAATCTCAAGCGCAATGGCGCTCTGCGTAATCGGAAAAGAGGCGTCCGGCGGCAAGCTCTCATGCAAGATTATCTACGACGGCAAGATAGGTCATCAGGAAAACCGCGCATTCGTCACGCTCCTCGATATTCAGCTTCAGAGGATTACGGAAGACGATGTGGAAGAAACTCTCAAAGAATGCAATTACATCGCGATTGTCGACTCTTCCGCCGCGGGTGTAAACAACTTCCTCCCGCCCGATACCAAGGTCGACATCATCATCGACCACCACAAGATAATGGAAGAGGAGAACCGCGGGGTTCATTTCGTTGATATAAGACCGGGAATGGGCGCAACGGCAAGTATCCTCACGCAGTATCTGCAGGAACTCGATATTCTGATCGATCAGAAGGTGGCAACCGCTCTTCTCTACGGTATCCGCGCAGATACCCGCGACTTCTCAAGGAACACGACGCCGCAGGACCTTAACTACGCGGCATTCCTGCTCCCGCTCACGGACAACGAGCTTCTCAACAAGATTATGTCGCCGTCCATGTCAATCGAGACCTTGGAGGCTCTCGGACTTGCGATAAAGAACAGAAAGGTGCAGAACGGTTATCTCTTCACGAATGTGGGATATGTCAAGAACCGCGACGTAATCCCGCAGGCAGCCGACCTCCTCGTTCAGCTCGAAGGTATCAATACGGCAATAGCATACGGCATAGGCGACGATGCAATCACGATATCGGCGAGAAACAAGGATATCAGGATGCATGTCGGCAACGTCATGAAAGAGGCGTTCGAAGAGATAGGCGAAGCAGGCGGACATGCCACCATGGCGGCGGCAAAGATACCGCTCAACTCCTTCTCGGTCATCAAGAGCAAGGAAGAACTTCTCAACCTGATTGCCGAGCCGTTATTAAAGCGCTTCACCGACACGATAGGTCTCGGAAAGGAAGAGAAGAACGAGGCGTAAGCTTGAAACCGATTATTACATGCGACATGCGGACTGCGGCATGATTCACAATGAAGTTTGAAGAATGGGAACCCCATTACAAAAACATCCTCGATTTTTTCGGATTTGACAGAACCGGCGATGAAGATGCCGCTGTTTTGGCACGCTCCCTTACGGATAAGGACGATATTGCCGTCTTGAAAGACGCCGTCTGCGGAAAAAAGGTCACGGTCTGCGGCAATGCACCCTCGCTCCCTGAGGATATGCGACTCGGCAGACGAATCGGCAGAGCGCGAAAAGTAGCGGGAGCGGGAACGGGGAATGGAGCGGAAGCAGGAACAGGAGATGCCGGCATTGCGTCCCCACCCTCAGACGAAGTCATATTTGCCGCCGATGCCGCCGCCGACAGACTCTTTTCAAAAGGGATACGTCCCGACATAGTCTCCACCGATCTTGACGGCTGCGAGGACTCTTTTCTTGAGATGAACCGCGCGGGAACAATAATGGTCGTCCACGCGCACGGCGATAACATGCCGCTTTTAAAGAGCTGGATACCGCGATTCGAAGGACCGCTTGTCCTCACGACCCAGAGCAGACCCATAGAGCGCGTCTACAACTTCGGCGGGTTTACGGACGGCGACAGGGCAGTCTTTGCCGCCGACGAACTCGGTGCCGCGGAGATAACGCTTGCCGGTTTCGACCTCGACGATAAGGATGTCGTGCCCATGAAGCACGGCAAACTCATGATTGCGCGAGACCTTCTGGCACTCCTCAATTTCAGAATTTAGCCGGAAAATCCGCACCATACCGCGCTAAAGGGCAGATACAGGAAAATGGATAAAGGAAACGCATCAAAAAACGCATTCATTCTTGACGGCTATGTCGACGAACCCGCATGCCTCGGGGTGCCGCCCTACATCTCCCCGTATGTAAGATACTGCGCGGGAGTCTGTGCCGAGAACGGCTACGGGGTAAAATACGCCACAATCGACATGCTCCGCAAAGACCCCGCCATTCTCCCCGGGATCGAGAGATGCGATCTCTTAATCTTCATAGCCGGAGTCACGGTTCCCGGGAAATATCTCGGCGGAACGCCTGCCGACTCGGGCGAGATAAACCGCATTGCCTCTTCACTGAAGAGACCGCGGAAGGTCCTCGGCGGTCCGATAGTCTTCGGCAGCGCAACCGAAGGCGGCATGAAGGCGGAGAGCGATGACTACTCCCTCTATGACTGCCTCTTAGGCGGCGAGATCGCCGATGCCCTCAACCGATACCTTAAGACATATCTCGAAGACCCCGACGGCGCGAATGTACCAAATGCAAAGGATGCAACTGAGGGCAGAATCATCCGCGGCACGCTCGAATACGGAAACATTGACCGCTGGAGCGTACTCGGAAGCGGCATAATTAAACTCCACCCGTCATACCCCCATGTCATATGCGAACTTGAGACGGCACGCGGCTGTTCACGCGCCGAGGTCGGCGGCTGTGCGTTCTGCACCGAGTTCCTCTACGGAATGCCGAGATACAGGACGCAGGATGGCATAACCGCGGAGGTCGCGGCTCTGCACAATGCCGGCGCACGCTATTTCAGGCTCGGCAGGCAGCCAGACCTCCTCGCATACGGCGCAAGCTCGCATATGGGCGTAGCCAAACCCTGCCCGGAGAAGATTGAGGCGCTCTTCGCGGGAATACGCGCGAGCGCGCCGGAACTGAAAGTCCTCCATATCGACAACATAAACCCCTGCACAATCGCGGCATATCCCGACGAATCAAGGGCGGCGCTGGAAGCAATCGCCGCATACAACACCGCCGGCGACACCGCGGCTCTGGGACTCGAGAGCGCAGACCCGGCAGTGGTCGAGGCAAACAACCTGAAAGCCTATGCCGACGACGTCTACACGGCCGTGAAGATAATCAACGGGGCGGGCGCGGCACGGGACAGAAACGGCGTTCCTAAACTCCTTCCGGGACTCAACTTCGTGACGAACCTTGCCGGCGAGACCGAAGAGACCTATGACTTAAACGAGAAATTCCTGAGGCGCATCCTCGACGACGGACTCATGACGCGGCGCATAAACATCCGTCAGGTGATGCCGTTCGAAGGAACGAAAGCCTACGGAAACAATACCATAGGTCTGCACGCAAAGCGCTTCAAACAGTTCAAAGAGACCGTGCGCGAGAAATTCGATCTGCCCATGCTCAAGAGAGTGCTCCCGCAGGGAACAATTCTCTCGGATGCCGTCGTCGAAGTCTCGGGAAACATCTCTTTTGCCAGACAGCTCGGTTCATACCCGATTCTCATCGGCATCCCCTATGAACTTCCGGTAGGCACGGTCGGCGACTTCTTTGTAACCGACTGGGGATACCGCTCGGTCACGGCATTTCAAAAACCGTTCCGCATCAATACGGCAGGTCATGCCGTCATAAAAAAACTCCCGAATATGGGCAGGAAAACGGGCACGAACGTATTCGTAAAGCGCCCCTACAAAAATGCCGCCGAGTTCGAGAAGGTTGCCGGAACTCAGTTCTACACGGAATTCCTGGACTTCAACCGGTAATCTCGCCGAATTCCTGAGAATACCGCATTACCGAGGTACTGCTCACAAGCCCGATTATCTCGGTGCCCTCAAAGACGGGAAGAATGTCTACATCCTTATCCGACATCATAACCAGCGCGTCATAGAGCGTGGCATCCGAGGTTACCCCGAATAAATTGCCGGTGATGACCTCGCCGGCGGTCACCGTGAAGGCATCCGCCCCCGATACGCCGTCAACCTCTTTCCGCGAGATCATTCCGACAACGTGCCCCATTCCGTTTATGACGGGACAGCCGGAGACCATCTCGGACGAAAGCTTTGCGGCAACATCGCAGATGAGGTCGCTGTCACGGACATACGTGACATTGCCGTTCATCGCATCCGTAACTCTGACGCCCTTTATCCGCTCGCTCAGTTCGGTCATTGAGTTCTCCTGTGCGGCTCCGAAATAGATGAAAAGGGCAATAAGAATCAGAAGGAAGTTCAGCCAGATTATACCTGCGACCGCAAATAAAACGGCAAAAATCTTGCCGATGTCGGATGCTATCTTTGTGGCGCGGGTGCGCGGGAGTCTCAGGGAGAGAAGACCGCGAAGTATTCTGCCGCCGTCCATCGGAAAAGCGGGGATCATATTGAAGAGGAAGAGGAATACGTTGAGAATCCCCAGATATCCGAAGATATAGAAGAGAATAAGACCTGTCATCGGACTCTCGGTCAGGAGCGGCGTATATCCGACGATGGCGTATGCGACCGCACTCGAGAGGATGCCGATTAAGAGACTTGCAATCGGTCCCGATATTGAGATCCAGAACTCACTCTTCGGCGTGCTTCGTCCGTGGTCCTCGATAACCGAGATGCCTCCGAGGAGCATGAGAGTAACCTCGGTGACCCTGTGACCGTATCTCATCGCTATCAGACAATGCGCCATTTCATGGAGGAATACCGCCGCAAACAGACAGAGAGTGACTGCGGCGCCGAGCAGATACGGGGTATAGCCCGCAGCCAGAACGGAAACGTCGAGATCGCCGGTTGCGTAGACCGTCTCGAGCAACCTTACGGTATAGGTGATGTCTTTTCCTATGACATACGAAAAGACAGGAATTATCAGCAGAAATGTGATGTGGAGTCTTACGGGCACACCCGCAAGCGATCCGATTTTTATAGAATCCCCCATACAGATGGATTATATTTTTAACTTTTAAGTCTTATATCTTCACTGGTTATCATGAAGACACAGGTTACTGAGCTTTTCGGGATGGAGGTCTACACGGAGAAGGCAATCCGCGTCGGCATTGTTGACGATGCTATACTTAACGTCGACTCAAAAAAGATAGATTTCCTCGCCGTTAGTGAATTAAACCCCGAACTCATTCAGCTTAAGGGATTCAAGGGCATTAAGATACCGTATCGTATCATCAGATCAATCGGCGATATTATCATAATCAGACACTTCTCAAACATGTTCCCCGCAAAGGATGCGGACTGAGAAGTTTACGAGAAATATCGTCCGAATAACGCGAATTTTTTATAATTCGCAAAATTTTGATTTTTTGCGTGCGGATACGGAGAGTTTGCCGCAGGTGTCACGGGGGGTGCGCAGGGGTACTTTCGGGTATCACTGAAAGAATACATTTTATGCGCTTTTACGCTGTTGACGCGCCCCCGTTCATCGGAGTTCGGAGTTGCACGCAGTCTTGGAGTATCGGTCATGACGGTTAAGGATAGGGAGATATTCAGCAGTCTTACGGCAGTGCCGCCTGTAGTCGTCAGGCTCGACGGAAGGGCGTTTCACACGCTCACGGCGGAACTGCGGCTGGAAAAACCCTACGACACGCGCTTTAACGAAGCCATGTGCAGGGTCTGCGAGATGATAGTCGGCGACAGCGGACTCGAACCGGACTTTGCCTACACATTCTCCGACGAAATAAGCATCTTCTTCTCAACGCTGCCTTTCAGCGGGCGCGTGGAAAAGATTGACTCGGTCGCGGCTTCATACGCGGCAGCGGCATTCGGACTGACAATGGGACTTTCAAAGCCGGCGTCGTTCGATTCCCGCATTGTCATGCTCTCGGGAGAGCCTTCGGTGATTGCGGAATACTTCTCATGGCGGCAGAAAGAGGCATGGAGGAACCACATGAACGCATACTGCCAGCATGCCCTCATTACCGAAGGCATGACGCCGCAGAAGGCGGCGAAGGTCTTGAGCGGCGCCAAATCCGCGGCAATGCACGAGATGATGCATGAGCGCGGCATAAACCTGTCAAAAACGCCGGCATGGCAGAGACGCGGCACGATAATATTCCGCGAGGAATACGTCAAGACGGGCTATAACCCCATAGAAAAGGTCGAAGTCCAAACCGCCCGCCGCCGCATATCGCGCGATGAAGACCTGCCGCTGTTCAGCGAACCCGAAGGCGTGAACTACTTACAGAACCTTATCGGAAAAGGAAAAGACGGGGCAGCCAAAAACCGATAAATAACGACTATCTGACAGATCTGCAGCAAATAAACCGATGGAATAAAAGTAAAAAACAGTAAAAATATTTTTAATTGATTTTTCAATTTTTTTTCAATTTTTTTTCCAACTTTTTTTCAATTTTTTTGGATTTTTTTTTTTTCGGATTCAGGCGCGGGTAACCGCCATCTTCATGGCAATACCCTCGACATCCCATTCCTGAACGAGTCCGCCGTTTACGGCGCCGGAGTCGGAAGTCATCTCTATCCTGACGGCACGGACCTCGCCGGCAATCGAGTCTTTCCAGGACTCAATCAGCTTCGAGACTCTCGCATCGGCGACGCTCATTGCGACCGTGACCGTATCCTCGACATTGAGACCTGCCTGCTTTCTCATCTCCTGAAGTCTTCTTATGACCTCGCGGGCATATCCTTCGGCTTCGAGATCTTCGGTGAGCGTGACGTCCACGCAGACGGTCGCATCGGTCATTTCCGCGGGGAAGATGTTCTCCGGCATCGTCTCAGAGAACTTCACGTGCTCGGAGGTAATCGTAAATCCGCCGAGCACCGCACTGCCCTTCGACGCAAGCTCGGTCTTCAGTGCCGCGGCTGCGGCGCCGTCGAGAGCCTCGATTGCGGCTTTGACCTGCGGACCCTGCTTACCGAATCCCGGACCGATGGCACGCATATTCGGCTCGACGCTCACGCCCATTCTGTCCCAGTGACCGTTTACGACCGTTATCTTCCTTGCATTCGCACGCTGTTTACAGAGATAGCCGAGCCTTGAGACCGCGCCCTCGACGACCTTTGAATCCGTGAGAACAAAGACCTCGGAGACCGGCCAGCGCAGTTTTCTCTTGCCGTCCTGTCTTGCGGCGGCAACCGACTCGTCAAATGCCTGGACAACCGCCATCTCAGCCTCAAGTTCGGCATCGCAGAGAGACTCGTCGCCGGCATACCAGTCGAGCATATGGACGCTTGCGGGATCGCCTGCGCATCTGAGGTTCCGATAGATCTTCTCGGAAAGGTGCGGGGCATAGGGCGCCATTACGCCGGAGAGCCTTCTCATGACATAATACATAGTCTCGTATGCCTGAATCTTCTCAACGGCATCCTCCTCGAGCCACATCCTTGAACGGACAAGCTGGACATACCAGCGCGAGATATCCTCGAGGATACAGTTGAGAATCGCTCTGGAGGCGCGGTGAAGCTCGCCGGACTCTGTGAACGCGCTTACATCGCGGCAGAGGGTATTGATGCGGGAGATAATCCATCTGTCCTCATCCGGCATCTTCGCAAGATTCTCGCGGACATAATCGCCGTTCCAGACGCCGCTCGCATTGCATTTCGGCTCAAAGGAGTCGAGAATCATATACGGGAGCGGGAAACGGTAGACATTCCAGAGAATGTTTGCCGTGCGGTTCGTGGTCTTGACGCCTTCCCAGTTGAACTTCAGGTCATCCCACGGTGCGCTCGACGAAAGGATATACAACCTTAAAACATCGATACCTACCTTCTCCACGACCTCTTCGGGCGTGACGACATTGCCGATTGACTTTGACATCTTCCTGCCCTCGCTGTCGAGTGCGAAACCGTGCATGAGGACGCTCTTGTACGGCGCTTTGTCAAACGCAATCACGGATGCGCCGAGCTGGGAATAGAACCAGCCGCGGGTCTGATCCTGACCTTCGGTGATGAAATCCGCGGGCCACAGCCTCTCGAAGTCTTCCGTCTTTCCGGGGAAGCCTACCGTCGCCCACGAAGCCATTGCCGAGTCGAACCAGACATCGAATATATCTTCAACACGGCGCATGGTGCCGCCGCAACCCTTCGGGCACGGATATGTAATCTCATCGACATAAGGACGGTGCGGGTCGGTGAGGTTTGATCCGGCGGTGGCGTTTAACTCCGCCATCGTGCCGAAGACATGGTATTCGCCGCATTTGTCGCATTTCCAGACGGGGATGGGGATACCCCAGTATCTCTGACGGGATATGCACCAGTCGCGTGCGTCGGCTATGAAATCATGGAATCTGGCACTTCCCGCCCATTCGGGATACCATTTGACCTTCGCAATCTCGGAGAGAAGCTGCTCCTTGATCTTGGGGATCGCAATGAACCACTGCTGAGTGGCGCGGCTGATGATAGGCGTCTTGCATCTCCAGCAGTGACCGTAGCGGTGGGTGATCTTCATCTTGCGCAGGAGGAAGTCGCCGAGCGCCTCGATCACCTTATCGTTTGCCTCGCGGACATAGAGACCGGCGAATATTCCCGCATCTTCGGTGAAGTGACCCGAACCGTCTACGGGGCAGAGTATCTGAAGCTTCTCGCGGACGCCGACAAGGTAGTCGTCCCAGCCGTGTCCTGGCGCGATATGGACAAGTCCGGTATTGTCGAGCTCCACGTAGTCGGCAAGCACAACCCTGTGTTTTACCGTCTTCTGAACGGGGACCGCCTCCTCAAGCGGCGAGAAATACTCCGTGCCGGCAATCTCGGCGCCCGTCTTCGTCTCGAGGACTTTGAAGTTCGTGTATCTTCCTTTCTTAAGGACATCCTCGCAGAGCGCCTCGGCAATCCAGAGTATCTCCTTCTTCCCTTCCTTCTCGGCCTCCACTCTTGCGTAGACAAAATCCTTTCCTGCCGCAACAGCCACGTTTGCGGGGAGGGTCCACGGGGTAGTGGTCCAGATGACAAGATATTCGTTTTCGCGGTCTTTAATCGGGAATTTCACATATATTGACGGGTCTTCCTCATCCCAGTATTCAACCTCGGAATCGGCAATCGCGGTCTCGCAGCGCGGACACCAGTTGACCACGCGGTAACCTGTCTCGAGAAGTTTCTTCTCGTCGGCTTTCTTTATGGTCCACCATGCCGCTTCGATAAATTCGGGCTTTATGGTCTGATACGGATCTTTAAAGTCCATCCAGATACCCAGTTTCTCGAACTGCTCGGACATTGTGTCGCGTTTGGTAACCGCGAACTCCTTACAGGTCTCGATGAAATTCGATATGCCGTAGCCCTCGATATCCTTCTTCGACTTGAATCCGAGCTGGTTTTCGACTCTGACCTCAATCGGAAGTCCGTGCATGTCATAGCCCGAGCGATCATAGACATTGAAGCCCTGCATGCGCTTATAGCGCAGGATCGTATCTTTTATGAGCTTGTTCCATGCGGTTCCGAGATGGATGTTTCCCGTCGTGTACGGCGGTCCGTCGACGAAGAAATAATCCTGACCCGTCTTGCGCAATTCTTTTACTTTTTTGTAGGTATCCTCCGCCGTCCAGAACTTCTGAACCTCGTCCTCCACCTCTTTTGCATTATAGCTGCTTGCGACCTCTTTCAAATGTGATCCCTCGATAGTCCGTTAATGTATGTCTCTCTTTAAAGATAGTATTTTTCAGTTTACATCAAACTTTTAAGTAGATCACGATACTTCGTATACCGTGATGTGTCGGCACATACATATACATTATATTGCACTCATGACCATGCCTGAATAATTTTGATTACTTTTGCGAATCAATATTATCGCTGTAACCATACCGCGGAGAAGATAATCACATAAAACGATTACTGACGATTATTGACGATTATTGACGATTACTTCGAATAAATACAAGATTAAGACAAGATAATGACATGATTAAGACATAATCTGATAATTCGGGAAAATATGAAAATAGCGATAATTAACTCAAAGACTGATATTGCGGGATGCAACATCAGAAAACATCTGTTAAAGCGTCTTGGAAAGGAGGCGATCGGTGAGAGTGAAACGGTTGCCTTCAAAAGTCATACACTCCTGTTCCTCCAGGCCGAGGACAGGCTTATCTACGAGAAAGGTCTTGACGAACGCACTGACTGCGACCTCATAATGTTCATATCGCGCCACACAAGCCGGAATCCGACGCCGGCGCTCACGGTCCACGCCACAGGCAACTACGGCAAGGCAATGCTCGGCGGAAACGACCGTGAACTTGCTACGGCGGCGCCCGCGATGATGCATGCGGTGCTCAACGCAATGAACAGGCGGTTGAAAGAGGCGAAAGCGGCGGCAGCCAAAGATGATACTGCAGACGAAACTGCGGGCACGGACGTCACGGACGAAGAAGCGCAGGACGATATCGGCAGATATCGCCTATCCTATGAGGTCACGCACCACGGACCCACCGACCTCAGGACGCCCTCGCTCTTCGTGGAGATAGGAAGCACAATCGACGAATGGCAGGACGATGCCGCAGGCGAACTTGTCGCCGGCGCCGTCCTCGACGCGCTCTCAATGGATAACGACACTCTCAATGACGTCATCCGCCTCATAGGGCTCGGCGGCACGCACTATGCCGCACGCCAGACCGATATCTCTCTCGACTCGAAAGGAGCATTCGGGCATATTGCGCATACGAGGGAGATAGCCGGCATCACGGCGGAGTCGATAGAACATATGATTGAGAAAACCTCCGCCGACGCCGCCTACATCGACAGAAAAGCACTCAATGCGCAGGAACTCAAAAGACTCGAATCCGTCTTCAAAGAGAGCAGATACGCGGACATTCCCGTACTCACGGAAGGGGAGATAAAGGAGATAAAAGACATCTCGTGGGAGAACTGCGTGAAAATCCGCAGGTTCGTCTCCGAAAAATACCCGAAACTGAACTGCCGTATCTTTGCGCTCACGGATACTGAATCGGATTCAAAGAAACACGCGGAAAAGACGCCCGTAATAATCGGGATCGAACCCGAACTCGTCGCGGAAGCATACAAAGCCGACCCGAAAGGAACGGTTGATAGAATGGAATCCATGAAACTTGCCGCACTCTTCTCGAAAAACGGAATTTTGGAGCCGGCATTTATAACCTATGAAGAGTTCGGAGAACAAACAATAAATGATTTAATATCTTTATGCGTCAAGATATTACACAAGGAAAGTGGCACCGTTATTGAGGGTGACACTTTGATTCTCAAAAAAGTCAGATTTGACCCTGCCAAAGCAACAGAGTTGGGGGTGCCAAAAGGTCCGTCCTTTGGAAAGCTTGCGGCAGGTTTTGAGATAAACCTTAACGGTAAGACAATAACGCCGGAAATGGTTTCAAATCAAATTACAAAGGTAATCCGCATTAAGGGGTTGGAGAAATACCTATGATGAAATCAATAGTTGAAGAAGCGCTCAGCAGGGCAAATGCCGACACGGAAATGATTGTAGACAGCGGCAAAGGCGACGAAGATCAGGAACTCATGGATCTTCTGAACTCGATGCGCACCGAGATCTCGGTAGTCGGATGCGGCGGCGGCGGATCAAACACGGTCACACGCATGTACGAAGAAGGCATCGACGGTGCAAAGCTCTTTGCAGTCAATACCGATGCACAGCACCTTATCAGAACAAAAGCAGACAAGAGAATCCTTATCGGACGCATCAAGACAAAGGGCTTCGGTGCAGGTTCGGTCCCGCAGGTCGGAGAAGAGGCGGCTCTCGAGAACGACGAAGAGATCCGCGCGCTGCTCGCAAACAGCGACATGGTCTTTATCACGGCAGGTCTCGGCGGCGGAACGGGTACGGGTTCGGCGCCGATTATCGCCAAGGCCGCACGCGACCAGGGTGCGCTCACAATCGCAATCGTAACGCTCCCGTTCCGCTCGGAAGGTGCAATCAGGCTTGAAAACGCCGAAGCGGGTCTCGAACGCCTCCGTGACGTTGCCGACACCGTAATCGTCGTGCCCAACGACAGACTCCTCGAGGTCGTCCCCAGACTTCCGCTCCACGCGGCATTCAAGGTCGCCGATGAGGTCCTCATGCGTGCCGTCAAGGGAATTACCGAACTGATTACCCAGCCCGGAATGGTCAACCTCGACTTCGCCGATATCCGCACGGTCATGGAGCGCGGCGGCGTCGCCATGATAGGCATGGGCGAGAGCGACAGCGAAGATAAGGCAGCAGATTCCGTTAAAAAGGCATTGAGGTCACCGTTACTCGACGTTGACATCACAAACGCGACAGCCGCGCTTGTCAACGTCGTCGGCGGTCCGGACATGACAATGGAAGAAGCCGAGGGTGTGGTGCAGGAAGTCTGCGACCGCATTGATCCGGAAGCACGCATAATCTGGGGAGCACAGGTCGATCCGGACATGCACGGACGGATGCGCACCATGCTTGTCGTGACGGGTGTCAGCTCACCGCAGATATACGGCAGAAGTGAAGATTATAATGTTCGCAAGCCAACATCTGAGCGCGAGTACGATATCGACTTTTTAAGGTGAAGACATTAAATGGCATTTAAATTCGATGAAGATTTATTCAAAAAATACATTCGTGTTCTTAAATTGGCAAGAACACCGACCAGAGAAGAGTTTCAGAAGATTGCAGTTGTAGCTGCGGCAGGTATCGCATTAATAGGTATTATCGGTTTTATCATCTACGAAATATTCCTCATACTCCCATAAAATCAACCCCTAAAAATCTTTCAATATTTTACAGGATTATAAAATGACTGATGCAGAAGAGATAAAGACCACGATCTATGCAATGAAGACAACCGCCAAACAGGAGCGCACGGTGGTTGACAACATTGTAAAGGCTCTGGAAGACCATGACGAGATCCGCGTTGTTGCCGTAATGGCGCCCGACGAACTGAAAGGTTACGTCCTTATCGAGAGTCCCGACTCCATTGCACGTATAGAGCAGCTTCGCGAGATGGTTCCGAATGCGCGTGCGGTCGTAAAAGGCGAGATGGCATTCTCCGAGATAGAGCACTTCCTTGTCCCGAAACCGGTTGTCACCGGCATAGACGAGGGAACAATCGTAGAGCTCATTGCCGGTCCGTTCAAGGGCGAGAAGGCAGTCGTCAAGCGTGTCGACACCTCAAAAGAGGAGATAACCGTCGAACTCTACGAGAGCATGGTTCCCATACCGATTACGGTGCGCGGCGACAACGTGCGCGTTATCGACAAGACCCACGAATAAATTTTTTACAACTCTGTTTTTTCGGATATTTTACGGAATTTTTCAGGAAATTTCCGCCGAACATATTGATACATTTAAGTCAGTACAGTTCAAACATTTTAAGACCCAAGCTTAGTGTCGGGTATCAGATTCCGGCACGGAAGCGAAAGGTGATACACAATGGGAGAAGTAGTCGAGGTATTGGTACCCGGCGGTAAAGCTACTGCAGGTCCTCCGTTGGGACCGGCATTAGGACCTCTCGGAATTAATGTAAAAGCCGTAGTTGACGAGATAAACAAGAAGACCGCAGAATTCAACGGTATGCAGGTTCCTGTAAAAGTCGAAGTCGACGACAAAAAGCAGTTTACAATTTCCGTGGGTGTTCCTCCGGCAACGTCACTCATCATAAAAGAGTGCGGCCTTGAGAAAGGTTCCGGAGAACCCAACACAAACAAGGTTGGCAATTTACCGTTTGAAGCTGCTGTCCGCATTGCCCGCATGAAGTTCGACGACATGCTTTCGTATGAGCTGAAGACCGCCGTCAAAGAGGTCATAGGTTCATGTGTAAGCGTAGGCGTCACGGTTGACGGCAAGAATCCGAAGGATATCTTTGCTCTCATCGATGCAGGCGAATACGACAGTAAGTTAGCATGAATAGACTATGAAGACCCATAGAAGATTCGATAATCTCGAGTCGTTGAACTATGGAGGAAATTAGATGGTTGAAAGGGTCCAGATTCTAAAGGCCGTAACAGAGGCTATAGAAAAGGCGCCGAAACGAAAGTTCACGGAGAGTGTAGAGATTACATTCAACCTGAAGAACATCGATATGGCGCAGCCGAAAAACCGTATAGATGAGACTATGATTCTGCCTAAGGGAACGGGACGTGTCCAGAAGATCGCCGTTCTCGGAAAAGGAGATATCACCACTCAGGCAAAAGCTGCAAAAGTGGAACTCATCATAGGGCCAGAAGAAATCGAGCGTCTCGGAGGATCACCGCGTGAGGCAAGAAAGATTGCGGATGAATATTCGTATTTCCTTGCCGAAACAGCAGTAATGCCGCTTGTCGGTCGTTACTTGGGTACCCGTCTGGGTCCGCGCGGTAAGATGCCGCAGCCGATTCCTCAGGGACTTGACATCGGACCAATCGTAGAGCGTTTAAGAAACTCGGTCAAATTCAGATCGAAGGACAAGAAGACATTCCATGTAAGAATCGGCAGTGCTTCCCAGTCCCTTGAGGATTTAACCGATAACATCGACGCGGTCCTGCGAAAGGTCGAAGGTCACCTTGAGAGCGGTGAGATGAACATTCGCTCGGTTTACGTAAAAACATCCATGGGTCCGTCAGTGAGGTTGATGTAATATGGTATTATATACACACCACCTTCCACAGTGGAAACAGGATGAAGTAGAGCAGATTAAGCGCCTTTCCGGCGAATACAAACTCACGGGTCTTGTCGACCTGCACGGTATTCCGGCAAGCCAGCTTCAGCAGATGCGCCGCGATCTCCGCGGAACCGCGGTCATCAAGATGACCAGAAACACTCTTATAGAGCACGCATTTGCACAGCTCGGCGGCGACATCAGCAAGACAAGCGAGTATGTCGACGGTCAGAGCGCAATGATCTACACGAACGAAAATCCGTTCAAGCTTTACAAGAAGCTTCAGGAGACCATGACAAAGATGATCGCCAAGCCCGGCGATGTCGCACCGGAAGACGTGGTTGTTCCGAAAGGACCTACCGCATTCCCGCCCGGACCTATCGTGGGTACTCTCCAGCAGGCAGGCATTCCTGCCGCTATCGAAGGCGGAAAAGTCGTTATTCGTGAGACAAAGACTGTTGCCAAAGCAGGCGACGTCATCAGCGAGAAACTCGCCGATGTGCTCGCAAAACTTGACATTAAGACAATCGACGTAGGTCTAAACCTTCAGGTTGCTTACTACGACGGCACATTCTTTGAGCCCTCTACACTGGCAATTGATGAGACCGAGTTCATGAACAAACTCACTCTCGCAGGCAAACAGGCATTCAACCTGTCGGTCAATGCAGCTATCCCGACCAAGACAACAGCCGAAGCCATTATCGGTAAAGCTGTTCGCGAGGCCAAGAACCTTGCAGTCGAGGCGGCAATCTACGAGAAGGACGTTATTGAACTTATCATCGGTCGTGCACAGCGCGAATCGGTGACCGTAAAAGCACTTACTGAGTAAGGAAATAAAAATATATCAAATTTCAAAATTAGGTGAATAAAATGGAATACATCTATGCAGCACTTATTCTGCACAGCGCAGGTAAGGAAGTAACAGAAGATGCTGTCACAAAAGTCATGACAGCAGCAGGTATCGCAGTCGACGGCAGCCGTGTAAAGGCACTCATCGCAGCACTTGACGGCGTAAACATTGCGGAAGCAATCGAGAAATCGGCAGTTGCAGCAGTTGCGGCAGCACCGGCGGCAGCAGCAGGCGCAGCGGCTCCGGCAGCAGCAGAAGCGGCACCTGAGAAGAAGGCAGAGGAAGAGAAGGCAGACGAGGAAAGCGGAATGGCAGGCCTCGGAGCTCTCTTCGGATAAATCCACCTTTTTTTCGACAAAATCAATTTACGGAAATCTGTTTTACGACCTTTTTAGCATTTTTACTTTCGATTATAACTTTCGATTATATCTTTTGATTATTCATCTGCGAATAGAGTTCTTTTACGGTTATTACGTTCATTAACGCCAACATCACCTATTTACCACAATAGCGTTCATCAACGTTCACAACCTTCATTTACGACCGCAGATACGGGATTTACTTAACCCGATTGACCCGCCCATCCGTGCATAAGCCCGTGAGATATTGCAAAGCGCGGATATTCCGAGAGATAAACGGGTTTTATTCGCGGTTTAAGAGAGAATTCCAATAGATAGACTTATACTCTAAAAAGCGCTATTTCTGTTATCACAATCAGGTGATAGTTTGAAGAAAATATTTGCGTTAATTTTGGGTCTCGGACTCCTCCTTGCCGCCGCACCTGCAGGCGCTTACGATATCGGCGGAGATCAGAGTCTTATCATCGTGCACTGCAATGTTGAAGGTGCAAGCGTATACTTTGACAGCGATTACAAGGGAGCAATCCAGAACGGAGTTCTTCTCGGATATGTCTACACGACAGGCACGCCTTACAGAACAATCTCGGTTCAGAGCAACGGTTACACACCGTGGTCGGGCACCATGCCTCACCCGGGTGCCGGAAACTACGCTGATGTTTATGCAAACCTTGAACCGGTCCCGACACAGGCACCTATCGGCGGCAGCACGGGCAACTACATTGTCTACTGTAACGTCGACGGCGCTCAGGTATACTTCAACGAAGACTACAAAGGTCTCATCTCCGGCGGAGAACTGACCGTTCCCGTATATGTAACGGGCACGCCCTACACAACCTACATCGTAAAGAAAGACGGTTACACAACCTTTACCGCTCAGATTGTGGAACATCCCAAGGCAGGCGAGACCGTTAAGCTTCATGCGACACTTACTCCGGTAACACCCGTAACACCCGCGTCACCTCTGTCGGAGGTAAGCATCTTTGCAGGTCTCGTACTGGGTATTCTCGGTATTGCATATCTTGCAAAAAGAGAGTAAATTCATTTCAGGACAAATCCTGAAAAATAATTTTATTTCGTTTCTATAATCGGTTTCAGGGCGCTTGGGATGCCCCACCTTTTGTGTCACAGTCAGTCACAGTTTGCAACAGTTTGCCACAACTTTGTGATAGTTTTGGTGCTCTGTCGCATCAACGTCTGAGAAGTCCCGCATAGACGCACTGACCGTAGGATATGCAGCCGTCGCCGAAGGGATACTCGCGGTTTATTATCATGTTCAGTCCCGCATCCGAGACCTTCCTTACAATGGTCTCGCGGATTGTGTGATTTATGCAGACGCCACCCGAGAGAACGACATCTTTTATGCCGGCATCGAGAGCCTTCTCCACCGCAATCTCCGCAAAGCCGTCGGCAAGGTTGAACTGGACGCTTGCGGCAATGTCGTTTATGTTTCTGCCCGCATTCTTAGCCGCAAGCGCATTCTTAAGGAGTGCCGATGTAGAAAGGACGCTCATATCGCCGTCGCGGGTAACGACACTCTCCCATTTCTCCGCCCGTCCCGCGGATGCCGCCGCCTCGAGCTTCATTGCGGGCTCGCCGTCATATGTGCGCTCGCGGCAGATACCCAATAGTGCGGAAGCGGCATCGAGGACTCTTCCGGCGCTGCTCGTAAGCGGCACATTGAAACCGCGTTCTATCTGCTTATCGAGGATTGCAAGCTCGGAATCCTTCCACCCGCGATTTAAGAGAAGGTTTGCGGTATCTTCGCAGGGAAGCATGCCGTAAAGCATCCTTTCGGGGTATACGGTCGCTAGGTCTCCGCCCGGCATCTTCACGCTCTCGAGGTGACCGACGCGCCTGAGGTTAAGGATATCGCCGATGAAGATCTCCCCGCCCCAGACCGTCCCGTCATCGCCGAGACCAACGCCGTCGAGAGCAATTCCAACGCAGTTGCGCCCCGCGTCCTCAGCCGCATATTTCGAGAACGCCGCCGCGATATGGGCGCGATGGTGCTGAACCGCAACGGTCTCCGCGCCCGTCTCATCCGAAAGCCGCCTCGCAAACCGCGTTGACAAAAACTGCGGATGCATGTCATGCGCAATCACGTCAAAATCCGCTCCCAGAAGCGTCTTCAGATTGCCGACCGTATCCTCAAGATACTCAAGAGTCTGCGGATTCTTGATATTCCCTATATGCGGCGAAGTGCAGCAGAACCCGTTCTTATAGACGGATGCCGTCGTGTAAAGTTCGGGTCCCGTGCCCAGAATGCAGTCCTTTCCGAGATTAATGTTCACTCTCTTCGGCGCATATCCTCTTGAAAGCCTTATTATGTAGCCTTCACGCACGACGGAATCATCGCAGCGGTTGAGAATCGTGCGGTCGTGCGCAAGATAATAATCGACACAGCCCTTCAGCTTCGCAACCGCCTTCTCCGTATCGGTAATCATCGGGTTTCCGGGCGCATTTGCGCTGGTCATTATCAGAATCCGGTTCTTAAGCTTCGAGAAGAGCAGATGATGAAGACCCGTATACGGAAGCATACAGCCGATTGTGTCGAGATTTGATATCTCGCGGTGCGAATCCCTGTCTTTCTTGTATAAAACGACAATCGGATGCTCGGGACCGTTCAGAATCGCGTGTTCGCCGGCGCTGACGACGGCAATATCCGCGACCGTATCTTCGGTTGCCATTATTGCCAGCGCCTGCTCGGTTCTTCCCAGAGCTGTCTTGAGTTTAACGGCGGAGGACTCGATGCATGCGATGTGGTAACCGCCGATACCCTTTATCGCGACGATATGACCTTCGTCGAGGAGTCTTGCGGCATCGTCAATGGACGATGCTGATTTAAGGTCATTGCCGTCACTGTCAAGCAGAAACAACTTCGGACCGCAGGCATTGCAGGCTATGGTCTGCGCATGATGCCGCCTCGACTGCGGGCTCTCATACTCCCCGCGACAGCCCTCACACATCGGAAACTCATCCATGGTCGTGCGTTCGCGGTCGTAGGGAACTTCGCGGATAATGCTGTAACGCGGTCCGCAGTTGACGCACGAGGTTGCCCAGTATCCCTCGTAGCGCCCGCCCTTATCGAAGATATCCTTCACGCATTTATCGCAGATTGCGACATCCGCAGGTATGAATCCCGTAAGCGAACCGCTCCTGCCGCTCTTTTCTATAACAAAGCCGTCGTAATCGTTTTCCTTCACGGACTCATCGATATCAAAGACCTCGACGCTGTCTATCTTCGAGAGAACGGTGCCGACCGATACCGCCTTCAAAAATTCCTCGAAACGACTGCCGAAGGCGATAATGCTCACTTCACTGCCGAGATTTTTTACACTGCCGCGTATGCCGTACAGCTTCGCCTGCGAGTATACATACGGTCGGAAACCGACCCCCTGCACAATTCCCTTTATGACAATCCGTCCGGATACCCTTGAACCCATGCTTCCTCCGCCTCCGGCAAATGAAACGCGCTTTTGCCGCTCCTGCCGTTCGTGCCGCCAGACTCTCCTGCCGCTCTTTACTCACATATGAGTTAAAAAAATAAAAGGTGATTGATCTTAATATCGCATACTATCACATAATGTCGCATACGCGGGTGTATGCGGCAATAGGGGATGAACTTTGAAAGTCGGCATAATGCGAAAATCAACCGGAAACATGCCTTTTTTGCCGTCCCAAGAGAAGTAGTTAAAGTAATTTTAAGGCAAGTCAAGAAATCTGAATAAGTTTATTTTATTGCAGGTCCTATATTTATACGGGTTTTTATCTTGACGGGACATGTTAGAATAGTCAACGATCCTCTCGATCTTGTTCCGCTTTTGATTACTTTCAATGACTCGGACTTCAAGAACGTATATACATTACTCTCAAAGAACTGGATGACCGAGACCGAACTTTCAGAATCAACAGCCGCAGATAAGGTGAAGGAATGCCTTGCCATCCTTAAGAAAGGCAATCTTGTGGAAGAACAGTGGAGAATGCCGAAACCGGGCGAGAAACCGGTTATTGAATACAAGACGACCTACAGCAAATTCAGGGCAAACTTCCAATGCACGATGGATGATTTGGGGGATTTAATCAACGTCTCAATCTCAACCGACGACGCTCTGAGAAGTCTTGTGGACGATATAGAAAAAGAAGTAAAATCCGGAAACTCTTCGGTCAACGACCTTGCGAGAAAATACAGCGTAAGCCCTGTATTTATCAAAGGACTTGCAAAGAGACTTCCGATATTGGATGTAAAAGGTCAGGGGCTGGTCTTTGTTGAAAACAAAGGATAAAGATCCCCTCTATATCATACTTCGAAGCAAACGCGAGGCTACCAAATTTCAGATACTTGTAGGTGTAGCTGAAAATCAGCCTTCCGTCCGGCAACAGGAGATTGCGGAGATATTAGGGGTAACTCCGCAGGCGGTCTCGGAATACATACGCGAGCTTGTCGATGACGAGATGGTAAAGTCGCAGGGTCGCGGAAGCTACGTCATCACGCCGAAAGGCGTCGAATGGGTAATCAACAATGCCGAGGCTCTGGAATCCTATGCCAAGCACATCACGCACGATATCGTGCAGCAGGTCGCGGTCTGGACGGCAATCGCCGACTGCAACATACGTGCCGGCGACAAAGTCGGCGTCTACATGAAGGACGGTCATATCCATGCGTCCTACAAGGAGCAGAGCGCTTTGGGCATAGCCATCGCCGACACGAAAAGCGGCATGGATCTCGGTGTTTCGGACCTTGTCGGCATCATAGAGCTTTCATACGGTCTTGTTCACGTCTGCAAGGTTCCGCGTATCCAGCGCGGCGGTTCCGAGCGCGTTCAGCCCGAACTTCTGCGCAATATTCTCGAGAAGGTCAGATTCATCGGCACATGCGGTATAGAAGCCGATATTGCTGTAAAGAACACGGGACTTACTCCGAACACGTTCTTCGGATCGCGCGAGGGTGTTATCGAAGCCGCGATTCACGGTCTTGAATCCGCTCTTGTCGTTGTGGATGAGGACTTCACCGACTTCTTAAAGAGGCTTGAGGCAGTCAACCTGCGATATGTCATCCATGACCTCATTGCACCCTAATCTTTTTTCCTGACATGAAACTGATAATCAGCCCGAATCGCGGCGAGTATAAACTTTTTTTATACGATAATCACTGCGTATGCGCTGAAGGCGTAATCACCCTTGTCGAGACTTCGAAGGGATACCGACCCAAAAGCTACCTTCTGAGAGGTGAAGGCAAACGCCATTTTGCGCATACTCCCACGAAAGAACTCATCTCACAGCTTCGTTCCTGCGATGTGGTGCTCACCGGCGAAGCAAAGAATTTCGAGAAATTCCTCGACGATCTTCAGATAAAATACAGATTCATCACGGTCTGCCGCAGGTGTCTTCTCGAGAATAAGATAACGCCTCTCAAAGGCAAGAACGAGGTAAAACACGGCAAAGAAGTCATATGCGTTGACTGCGCAATGAACGAACTGCGCCGCGAGATCGGATACATGGGCAAGATGGGCGGGCTCTCGACCGCTCACCTCGAAAAGCTCCTTATGCTGTATATGGACCTTGACAGGATCCTTGCCATGCTCGAGCCGGAAAAGATTGATCTGGAGCATACCGTCTTCGACATTCTGGAGTCCCATAAGATAATCGAGACGACAAATATCACCGATCTCAATCTGCCGAAGAAGTTCAAGGAGGTCTGCGGCGTCACGAAACTCATGCCCGTGCAGCATCTCTGCGTGCAGGCAGGTCTTCTTGATGGTAAAGACCAGCTCGTGGTCGCTGCGACGGCAAGCGGAAAGACCTTCATAGGCGAGATGGCGGGCAACATGAACTACTTCGGCGGCAGGGGTAATATGCTCTTTCTGGTCCCGCTGGTGGCACTCGCAAACCAGAAATATACACGCTTTACCGAGCGCTATCCGTATATGAAGGTATCCCTGCTCACGGGTGTTTCAAGGATAAATCTGCCGGAGACAAAGGTCAATGCCAACAGGAGCACGCAGGCGAATATCATAGTCGGCACTTACGAAGGCATTGACCACATCTTGCGGACGGGCAAAACCCTCAAAAACATCGGCACCGTGGTCATAGACGAGGTTCAGATGCTCGAGGACGAAGACCGCGGTCACCGCCTCGACGGTCTTATATCCAGACTTAAGTATCTGCTCCCGCGGGCGCAGTTTCTGTATCTCAGCGCAACCATAGGTATGCCGCACCTTCTTGCCGAAAAGCTGGGTGCCGCTCTTGTGACCTACGCCGAACGCCCCGTGCCGCTGGAACGTCACCTTATCTTCGTTGCGAAAAAAGAGAAGATTGAAGCAGTCAAGCGCCTCGTCACGATAGAATACCGCAACAAGTCCTCAAAAGGTTTCCGCGGTCAGACCATAGTCTTTACGAACTCGAGGTCGCGGTGTCACGAGATAGCGGAAGCCATCGGCAAAAAATCGATGGCATACCATGCCGGACTCAGCGCAAAGGAAAGGCGCGATATCGAAGAGAAATTCGAGAAAGGCGAGATATCGTCGGTGGTCACAACAGCGGCGCTTGCCGCCGGCGTCGACTTCCCCGCCTCGCAGGTTATCTTCGATGCACTTGCGATGGGAATTAAATGGCTCACGGTCCAGGATTTTTATCAGATGATGGGGCGTGCGGGAAGACCCGACTACCACGATCTCGGTAAGGTCGTCGTCCTTGCCGAGCCCGGCGGCAACTACTCGCGGGAGACAAAACTCACCGAGGAGGAGGTCGCGATAAGCCTTCTGAAAGGCGAGATGGAGGAGGTGGCGCCGGTCTACGACAGCGAGGCATCCTCTGAGGAGTATATCGCGCATGCCGTTGTCTGCAGAGGCGACAGCGACGGTCTCAAGCGCATGTGCGCAACCATGGTCGGCGAGATGAACGATGTCTATCCGCTGCTAAAGAAAGCGGGTTATATCACGGTAAAAGGCGACAAAGTGGAACTCTCGCCGTTTGCCAGAGTAATGGCGGAGCACTTCATAGGCATGGAGAGGCTTGACCGCATACGTGTTCTCTTAAAGCATGTCGATTCTCCGATTGAGATAGCCGCCGAACTCGAATGCGACGAGCTTGACGGCGACAATAATCAGAAGGGTCAGAACCTTGCGCAGAACAGCAATGCCGAGAAGGAAAAATACGACAGAACAAAGCAGGAACTTACTAAGCACATCCGCGGCAAGCGCTGAATTTGCGGTCGCATACGCGGCACTGTCAATTTAACCTGTCAATGTAACAAAAGTATAATACGAACCTCTTCAACAATATTTCATATCCGTTTTTCATATCCGTTCATACGAATATGACGGGTGAGAAGGAAGTAATATGGGATCCGGATACGGATATAAATGTCCTAAATGCGGTTTTGAGTTTGAGGCTGTGACTGGAATAGGAATGATGTTTCCGATGGTTTATGCCGAGACGGTTCAAAAAGCAAAAGAGGGAGAACTCGGTGAAGAGATACAGAATTTCTTCAAAGAGCATAATGACGGGGCAATAGATGCCGAATCTGTCGTTCTCTGTTGCGAAGATTGCGGTCATCTCACGACAGACATGGATCTGACCATGTATATCCCGAAAGAAAAGAAACCCGAAAAGTCGGAGCACGGCAGATGGTCGGTTGCCGCTCCTTTTGAAGGTGCGGACTGTGTCTCATGGTCGGACCTGGAAGAATACTATACAAAGTTCGCGGAATACTCGCACAAATGTGAGAAATGCGGCGGCAGAATGAAAATTTTGAGCGAGGATGATGATCCGGATCTCATATGCCCCGAGTGCGGGACACCGCTGGAACAATCAGGAATGATGATGCTGTGGGACTGATATTGCCGCTTAAACGAATGTGACGGACAAAGTTAAATGAATACCTCTTTTTTACCCTATTGATTTCACAATAGCATATCTTTAAAGAAAAGTATTATATGAACAACTTCAAGAATAATTCTTATCTGTTCATACGGACAGGGGGTGTAATTAATAGCAATTATCTGGAAATGCAAAAAATGCGGATACACCTATGACTCACGCTACGGTGACGGCAAAAACGGAATCAAGAAGGACACAAAGTTCGAAGACATTCCCGACGACTGGAAATGTCCGAGATGCGGAGTCGGAAAAGACAGATTCACGTCAATCGAGATAGATGACTGAGATCTTAACCCTAGAAAATCCCAAAAAATCATAACAAATTTTCGATTGTTAAAACAACAAATTTCAAATTCAAATATCGTAAATAGTAAACTAAAGGAGAAAGAAAAAATGGCAGACAAAATGAAATGCACACTTTGCGGACACGTATACGAACAGGAGAAGGGAGACAAGGGAGTACCTGCGGGAACTGCATGGGACGACGTTCCTTCCGACTGGGTATGCCCGATCTGCGGCGCAAGAAAATCAAGCTTCATTTCCGTATAATCTGATTATACAAAACATTACGTGATTATTATGGTAGTCAGAGAAGTTTGCAAAGGCGTATACTCTATCGGCGTCTTCGACTGGGACAGACAGGTTTTCGATGAACTCCTTCCGCTCCCCGACGGCACTACATACAACTCGTTTCTGATAGAGGGCAGTGAAAAAACCGTCCTCATAGATACGGTTGATCCCGAATTCGAAGAGGAATTGATAACAAACATAGCCCGCTCGGGAGTCTCGAAGATAGATTACATCATCATCAACCATGCCGAACAGGATCATTCCGGCTCAATACCGGTATTTCTGGAACTCTTCCCGAATGCAAAGATAATCACGTCGGAAAAGGGAAAAGAACTCTTAAAGAGCATGCTTCAGGTGCCCGATTTCAAAATCTCGACGATAAACGACCGCGACACACTGTCGCTGGGCGACAAGACGCTCGAGTTTATTCAGATACCCTGGTCGCACTGGCCCGACAGCATGATGACATATATCCGCGAGGATAAGATGCTCATCAGCATGGACCTCTTCGGTTCGCACTATGCGACATCCGAGTTATTCATCGAGGATGTGCATACGCACTACGTCAACGCCAGACGCTACTTTGCCGAGATTATGATGCCGTTCAGGTATCCGACGGCACAGAATGTTCAGGCCGTAAGAGAACTTGCCCCCGAGATCATTGCACCCAGCCACGGCCCCATCTATAAGGGAAAAGAGGCGATTGACGAAATAATCGGCGCCTATACCGACTGGTGCAGTGACAGAGTGTCAAACAAGGTAATAATTCCGTATATCTCGATGCACGGAAGCACAAAGAAGATGGTCTCATATGTCACCGACGCGCTTCTTGCGCACGGGATTACCGTAAAACCGTATAATCTCGGAAAGGCAGACACGGGAAGACTGGCAGCCGACCTTATAGACGCGGCAACGATAATTCTCGCGACGCCGACCGTCCTCTTCGGACCGCATCCCAAGGCGGCAAACCTGACGTTTATTGCCAATATCCTGAAACCTAAGGCAAAGTTCATCAGTATCATAGGTTCTTTCGGATGGGGCGGAACTGCGGTTGAGACCCTTAAAGCGATGTTCCCGAACAATACCGCGGAGATCATCGAGCCGGTCTATATCAAAGGACTGCCCGATGAGGAGGCATACGGCATGCTCGACCGCCTTGTTGACGAGATCGTGAAAAAACACAACGAATTATTCAAAAAATGATAACATGACAAAAAATCAGGAAATTTACAAATGCGAAAAGTGCGGAAACACCGTTCTGGTTATCGACGGAAAGATGGGACAGCTGGTCTGTTGCGGTGCTCCGATGACTCTTCTTGATGCAAAAACGGCGGACTCGGCGACCGAGAAGCACGTCCCTGTCGTGGAGAAGGCGGACGGCGGCGTAACCGTGACAATAGGCTCGACACTCCATCCGATGACCGAAGAGCACGCGATTGTCTGCGCAGGCATCATAGACGGCTCCGATATGGCAATCCACTGGTTTAAGCCCGGAGACGCACCTAAAGCATCATTCAAGAACGCCAAAGCCGATGCAAAAGCAGTCGAATACTGTAATCTTCACGGTCTTTGGACAAACAAAAAGTAATCGCAGACATCCTAACGCAAACCTATCCGAACACAAACTTATCCGAAACATATCCCTAAACATTTCCAATCATTCCCCAACATTTACGAAACATATCACAACATAACCGGAATCACAACACCAATCACAACACCAATCACAACACCAATCAGACCAAACTTCTTTTTTTTACCGCGATCTCCCGGGGCACGGTGCGCAACCTTTTTTGCAGTCAAAAAACAGAGATAGCAAGAGTTATATTTTCAGATAGTTTACTTTAATATCGTATCGTTTGGTGGCTTTGTGTATGAGCAGACTCGAACAGTTTTCGGCGGCGGCAGAAGATCTCGGTACTGTTCTGCGCTTTATCAGTTTTGCCACGGTAGTACCCATCGGATTTACTGTCTACTATAAGGAGTGGGATATGATTGTGCCCATGCTCACGGTGCCGCTTCTTCTTTACCTTATAGGAACGACGTTTGTATGCATTCCCAAAGGAAACAAAGAGCCGCAACTGAGCCATGCGCTGTTCTCGGTCGCGTTCATCTGGATAATCTGCGCCGCGATAAGCGCCGTTCCGTTCACGCTCGGCATCAATATGCCATATCTTGACGCCTTCTTTGAGGCAATGTCGGGATGGACGGATACGGGAATGACGATGATAGACAATCTCGATACAGTCCCCTATACGCTTCTCTTCTGGAGATCGCTCATGGAATGGCTCGGGGGTTTGGGAATTGTCGCATTCACGGTCGTAATGCTCTCAAGAACAAGCCTGAATCCGTCACGTTTTTACCGCTCGGAAGCACGTTCCGAGGCTTTTGTTCCCAGCGCCATGCAGCAGGGTATCGAGATGTGGAAGATATACCTTGTCCTTACAATTGCCGCAATAGCTTTTATCTGTATCTCCGGCATTCCTCTCTGGGACGCCGTCAATATCGCAATGACAGCCATATCCACCGGCGGATTTACGGTTCACACCGAAGGTCTCGCATATTACGACAATCCGCTTCTCGAGATGCTCATAATTCCGGTTATGATCGCCGGAGCTCTCCCGTTTAAGATCTACTATTTCATGTATTACAAGCGTGAATACGGTTTTAGAAAGGATATGGAAGCATTGCTTCTCTTCTCGCTCATATTACTGGGATTTGCGGTTCTCTTGTTTGATCTGCTGTATTTTAACCAGATGAATATATTTGACTCCGTGAGATACGCAATCTTCATGGCAGCCGCGGGTATCACAAGTACCGGTTTTCAGACGACATCGCCGGGCGTCTGGGCTCCCGCAACCATCCTCTTCCTTGCCGTTCTTATGTTCATAGGCGGTTCTTCGGGAAGTACCGCAGGAGGTATCAAGCTCTCGCGTGCAGGTATGGCATACCGCGGAATCGTCTGGTGGATAAAACGTTCCTTCAAGAGCGCAAACGTTATAATTCCGTTCCGTATCGGCAAAAGGGTAATCTCCAAAACCGATGCCGAACTGGAAGTCTCGAAGAATATGCTGGTCATATTCCTCTATATCTTAGTCATTTTTGTATCGGCAATCCTTGTCATGCACTTTGAACCGCTGGCATCGGACTCAAGCGAAGTCATATTCGAGGTCATCTCCGCCTCCTGCAACAACGGAATAAGCACGGGATTTGTATCCTCAGAACTGACCCCGATGAGCAAGATACTCTTCATATTCGCCATGTGGATAGGCAGACTCGAGATTGTACCGGTAATCGTCTTCTTTATGTTCATGTTCAAGGGATTCATCGGAGATATCAAATAATATCACGAATATCCCGCAATAAAAGAACAATCAAACATAAAACAAGAATTAAACAATAAAACAACAATAAAAAAAGATATTTGGTTACTGATAAGGGAAAGAAAGATAATTCATCCTTTTATGCAATTTCCGTGACGGAAATTACTCGTAAAGGACTTTCTCATCTATTCTTTCGTAGGAGGTGATCTCTTCATTCTTGAAGTGGATTGCAATCTCACGTTTTGCAGTCTCGTTTGAGTCGGAACCGTGAATTACATTCATACCAATCTCAAGCGCGAAGTCTCCGCGGATTGTTCCCGGGAGTGCTTCCGCAGGGTTGGTAGCGCCAATCATCTGGCGTGTGATTGAGACAACGTTCTTGCCTTCCCAGACCATGAGGAAACAGGGTCCGCTCATGATATAGGACTTAAGTCCCGGGAAGAACGGCTTTGAAACGTGCTCTGCATAGTGCTCCATTACACGTGATTCCGGAAGGCGCTCGAACTTTGCCGCAACGAGCTTTAAGCCTTTCTTCTCAAAACGTGCAACGATCTCACCGACGAGTCCGCGCTGGACGCCGTCGGGTTTAATCATAAGGAATGTTCTGTCCATTTCGGGATCAGTCCTTACCGAGAGCCTTTCGACCTGCTTTTGTCCAGGTTACGCGGCGCGGAACCCTTCCAAGGCGGTAGTTGTTCTGGCACTTTGAGCTGCAGAAGTAGAAGATTGTACCGTCTTTCTTGACATACATCTTACCTGTTCCGGGCTCAATAGGCTCTCCGCAGAATGTGCATACGTATGAATCTACCATTTTCAGCGCCTCGATAATTTCTTTGCTTCGCGTTCGGTTTCGATGAGCATAAGCACATCGCCCTCGCGGATCGGACCCACGGTGTTGCGGGTGATGATCCTTCCCTTGTTTGTGCCATCAAGAATACGGCATTTTACCTGAAATGCCTCACCGTGCATTCCGGTAGGACCGATAATCTCAATGACTTCTGCCGGCGTTGCGTCTGCCATGATAATTCACCTTACTTTCTGAGTTCGGCAATCTGACCGAGAATCTCGTCAAGGAGGTCCTTTGCTTTACCCGGCTTGACGATTGCAGCCGCTGCGGAGCCTACTTCGAGACCGCTTGCCGCACCGACATCGTTCTGCTTGTTGATGATTACATACGGGCACTGCTTCTCGTCACAGAGTGCGGGAAGGTGCATTACAATCTCTTCAGGCTCAACGTCGCCGCCGATTAAGACGAGTTGTGCAACTCCTCTCTCAACAGCTTTTGTTGCTTCGTTTGATCCTTTCTTAATCTTTCCTGTGTCTCTTGAAAGTTCTAAGATCTCAAGAGCTTTGTTCTGAATCTCTTCAGGAACTTCGAATTTTGCGTATACTTTAGACATAACTCACCTCATTCAGGAACAGATTGACATCCGATGATTTACCGCCGTGGCGGTATCTTCCGAAATGCCGGCATAAACGGGGGGCTTTATGCCTTTCCCGACTTATAACTGCTCCCTCATCACTCATCAGTCAGTGATTGATGTGCTATATTAAATCGACACGAAAGCACATAAAGATTTTTGCAATGACCTGAGGACTTTTTTACGCCGCGGAATTAAGAGACGGGGATGCGGCATAACAGGTCAGATTTTGTAAATGACCGTGCCGCCGTTTGAGTAGACCTCGGTCAACTTATCAAGCGGCAGGTTTACATTGTAGACATCCCTTTCAGACTGCCCCACAAAGATATGGGTCATTCCGTATTTTGCCATCAGATTTAGGCATAGATCGGGGTTCTCATAGATTCTTCTCACATCCCCCATTCTCTCACCGACATGACCGTCGCTGCCGCGCCACATCTCTTCGTGGAAGGGCATTCCGATTATCGTGGGTATTCCCGTAAATGCCGAGACTCTGGAGTAGTATTTGTAGTCGCCGTCTTCGGCCTCGACTATACCGGCGATACTTTTCGGATCAAGGCTTTGAAGATAGACGAGTGCCTCATAATCGTCGGGATACTGAATGCTTACCCATTTCATGCCGTCAAGGCTGTGACCTCCGTATCCGTAGCTTAAGTCGGGAACGGCAAACGGCATCGCGACAATTATGACCGCAAGTATAAGCGCTGGGATTGTGCCCGAACCGCGCAAGAGATTGGAGAGACACGATGCATTTGTGTCCGCAACGCCATCACCCGCACAGATTCCCGAATCCGTATCGCAGGCTTCGTCCCCCGCAACTTCGTCTTCCGCAATTCCCTTGCGCTTCTCGAAGAATCTGCCGATATAGGAGAGACAGGATACACTGAGCATCAGACATGCCATGACGCCGAACTTGAAGACCGTATTCTGCCTGTAATAGATATCGCCCATATTGTCCTTCAGATAGACAAGCTCGGTAAACATCACGATAAGTATTCCTACCGCGGCTATGATGTCCTGCGGCAGCTTTTCCGACTTTGAATCGAGAACGCGGATTATGAGAGCAAGCGCGGGGATTATGCACAGACCCGCACCCACGTATCCCGCGAGTGCAAAGACAACGCCGAATATAATCAGATACGGTCTCCTGACAAGATCCCAGAAGGTCTCTGCATACAGCACGAAGAGGAAGAAACCGTATACCAGCAGGAACGGCAGGATTTCGGTCGGCGTTGTAACAATTCCTATCCCCTCGATTCCGACGGCATTCATCATCAGATAATACGGCGCATAGATAATTACGGAGATTATCGGAACGCCGATGAAGATGAGCATAGGAATATTTCGTATCAAATCCGTAAACCAATGCACTACACCTCCCGCACCGTTAACACTGCCGGGGCACTGCGCACTGCACGCGCTCTCAGCAATCCCTGCCCGACATTCCTTAAGCCCCGTGATTACGGCAAAGAGAAGCATCAGCGGCGCATAGACCAGAACGTCCCATGTGTTCATCAGCGGCATGCTTCCCAGACTCAGAGCGAGAGCAATAGCGAGAAGAATCCTGCCCCGACTGCTTAAGTCATGCCATTTCAGATAAACGAGCATCAGGAGGAATATGAAGAGCAACTGATTGAACATCGCAATCACATGCGCATGCGGGTCGCCCCAGAGCATTGAAAATAAAGGATACTCCGTGATGCAGTTTTCTATTGTTCGCGTGCTGTCCCACATCACCGAAGTCAGGGGGCTTCCGAGCGCCAGATACCAGACGAAAGCCGGATTAACGAGGAAGAGCGTCAGAACCGGCAGCCAGTGATATCTCTTAAGCAGGAGTCTGCCGCAGGCAAAGAGCGCGACCCCCATATTTGCGAATACTGTCGGCAGTATCAGATTGAAGACAACGGTCGACTTAATGCCGAGTATTGCGCCGATTGCGCCGAACATCCAGTGACCCAGATAATAATAGACATCAAGGACGCCGCCGGCATACCACGGATCCGCGGGGGATACGACGGGATTGTTGACTATCGAGACCAGAAACGCATGATCCATCAGTTTTTCGCCGTAGCTCACGGACGGGTTGAGATACCGCACCTCAAGCATGGCGATGAAGAGCAGCAGAAAGACAACGTCCCATGAGAGATTTCCGCGCAGACTCTCAAAGGTATACTCGCGCATATACGCAAAGTAAACCATGAGCACGGCAAACGGTATGAGTGCGGCGTAAAGCGTCACCCCTACAAGCCCGCAATACCATGTAAGGATGGTCAGAAAGAGAAGCGATAACGGATACGATATGCCGTATGCAAAGCGCGGCAATGCGCCCTTAAATATCGGATATATTGATAACTGGATGAATTTGAGAAGAATCAGCCAGACAATTACGGCAAAAAGTTCGGTCATGCTTTACAATTTACTGTTAATTATGTTCTCAGTCGTTAAAAAATCAGTCATTAATTCCCCGGTCATTAATTCCACGTCATTAATACCCAAGTCATTAATACCCAAGTCATTAATACCCAAGTTATTAATACCCAAGTTATTAATTCCCTTTAAATGATCAGTCCTTAATGTCTTCTTTGCTGATTCCCTTCGAAAATGCTCTTTTCATGAGGTCAACCGACCAGTCGCCGAATATATACAGCGAGACAACGCCGCCGACAAGCGTGACCACATTCTTCACAAGGTGATCGATTACGGCGATTATGGTCGCGACCGCCGCCGGCGTTCCCGAGATTGCCAGTGTCAGTGCAACCGCAATCTCGTAGGTTCCTATACCTCCGGGCGTCACCGGCACCGCCTTTACGAGATTACCTATGACAATTGCCAGAACAATTATGATAAACGGAATCTGCGCATTGAACATGAGCGCGATTACATAGCAGATAAGGGAATCCATGAGCCATATGACGGCGGTTGTGGAGGACAGCACGAAAAGCGCGGGTATACTCGAGTAAGCCTTCTTAATCTCGGCGATAAGATTGAGACCGAAGGCAATGAATCTGTTGCTGCTGCGAATGTCTTTTAGTGCGAATATTACAAGAACGAAGACAAACGAGATTGCGAGCGTGAATCCGATGACGGTCGAGAACCATTCCGGCACATTAAGTATGAACGGCATGGTGACGGCTCCGAGAAGGGCGACTATCACGATATCAAAGAAGCGCTCCGCAACAATGGATGAAAGCCCGTTGGAGTATGTTGCATCGGATTCATGCTTTATGATGAACAGTCTGAGCAGATCCCCGAGCCTTGCGGGAATAATCATGTTCGCGGTCTGTGAGATAAAGATACAGGCAATCGATTTGAAGAGAGTTATCTCAACGCTGAGTTTCTCGAGGATATATTTATACCTCAGACCCCTCAGAATCCACGAGAAGAAACAGATAAACACCGCAATTATGAGATATGCCGGAACGGCGTGATCTATGGCAACAAAGAGATCGTCGCGGATACTGTAAAGCATATAGGCAATGATTGCGACGGCAATTATTGTGGGGATTACGAATGCACCTATTTTTTTAAGATTCATTTATTCTCCGATATTCACAGTCTTCTCAGTAATCTCAAGAATCCTGATATTCCAAATATTTTCCGATATTCTCACTGCTCTAAAATATTATCGCTTATCGTAAATATGGATTAATATATGGCTTACAGAGAATTTCATCTTTTTGCATAATCTCCCCACAGATCTTCCTGCAGGTTTGTCTTTTTGCACATTCTCACGGGCAATAATATTCAGCCGCCATCTTCTGCTTCTATATTTCTATTCAATCTTCCGCTTCTATATTCCGAGGCTATCTTCCCGCTTCTGTCTTCCGCCGATATCCGATTAAATAAATTTCATTAACACAACTGATCATAATTGTACATGCAGAGGGACGAAACATCCGATATCACTGCATTAAAAATGTCAGACATTCCGATTAAGAGAGTAATTTTCTGTAAAAATATGATAATGGATAAGAAGGTTTTTGAAGTACTGAAGTAATACATTTTTATATCCTGAAACAATTGGAAGACTAGTATTCCATTGGATGGTGTTTTGTTAAATGAGAGTCTTTTTCATAGGATTTGGCCAGGCCGGGGGCAAAATAGTAGATATGTTCATGGAACAGGATAAAAGAGCCCCTGTCCGAAGCTTTAGAGGTATTGCAGTAAACACTGCAAGAACTGACCTTATGGGTCTTAAAAATATAGAGTTGCGTGACCGCATCCTTATTGGACAGACCGTAGTAAAAGGTCACGGTGTAGGCACCGATAACGTAACCGGCGCTAAGATTACCGCAGATGAGATAGACAGCATCATAAATACAATCGATACGAGAGGTACCCACGATATCGATGCATTTGTCGTCTGTGCAGGTCTCGGAGGCGGAACAGGCTCGGGAGGATCCCCCGTACTCTGCCGCCACTTAAAGCGCATATACCGTGAGCCCGTATACGCTCTCGGAATTCTTCCGGCTCCGGAAGAAGGAAGACTTTATTCCTACAATGCGGCAAGAAGTCTGTCCACGCTTGTAAACGAAGCCGATAACACCTTCATCTTCGATAACAGCGCATGGAAGAACGAGGGAGAGAGTGTCAGAACCGCATACGAACGCCTGAACGACGAGATTGTACGCCGCTTCGGTGTTCTCTTCCGCGCCGGCGAGGTCGGAAAGAACGGCGTCGGTGAGATGGTCGTCGATTCCAGTGAGATCATCAACACCCTGCGCGGCGGCGGTGTGACCTCGGTCGGTTACGCAATCAGCGAGAAAGTAACCAAGAGCGTTCAGCAGAAGAAGGGATTCCTCGGCGGATTCTCGGTCAAGAAGAAGGAGGCAACCGAAGAGGTGCTCACCGGCGAAGACAAGTCCGCAAAAGTCATAGGACTTGTCAGACGTGCAATGCTCGGAAGACTTACGCTCCCGTGCGACTATACGACCGCTGAGCGTGCCCTTGTCCTTATCGCAGGTCCTCCCGACGAGATGGACAGAAAGGGTGTCGAGAAATCGAAGTCCTGGGTTGAGGAGAACATCGCCGGCGTAGAAGTACGTGGCGGAGATTATCCTACCGAGAGTTCAAAGATTGCGGCAGTTGTGGTTCTGGCTACAATCGGCGACGCACCGCGTATCAGAGAACTTCTCGAAATCGCAAAAGAGACAAAAGAAGACGTTATCAAGTCCAAAGAACGCCGTGTGACGATGTTTGATAACGGCGAGATTGATCCGCTGTTCGAGTGAGTAGCATGAAAAAATCCATATTATTTTTAATACTGGCAATCTTTGCACTCTGCATAGTCCAGTCGGTCGCGGCCGCAAACATTCAGGAGCCTATTACAAAACTGACACCTGATCAGACATCATACACTCCAGGAGACAGGGTCACGGTTACGGCCGAAGTGCCGTTTGCCACAACAGGCGGCTCAACATTCCCCGGACAGCATTCAATCAGAGCATATACCGATCTTGACAATCCGGAATGGGTCTACACGGTCAAGATAAACGGTCACGGCCAGGAACAGACCGTAAGCAGACAGGTGCTTACAATCAGCGGTTATATGCTTGATTACCCGTCACAAAATACCATCTCACTGAGTATAGTTTTGACAGGTACGATTCCCTCAATGCCTACAAGCGGTGAAAAAGCAATCTTCAGTATTGAACAGATAGATGGAAGCGGCAATACCATATCGGGAAGTCATTACGAAGTGGACGTAATGGTTGTGATTCCGGAGGATATCGACAAATTACGTGCCATTGTCGAGTCGGATTTGAACACATTCGATACCGAAATTACGGACAAATTAAAGACCGGTGTTGATGTAAGTCAGGCACAGGCCAAATATGATGCCGCAAGAGAGAAATGGATTCAGTCGGCAACGGCATCATATGCGACCGCAAAAGTACTTCTGGACGATGCACAGAAGTTAATTACGGAAGGAAAAACGCAACTCGAGAAATCATGGGCACAAAAATCCATAGACGAGACGACTGCGGCATTGGAAAAGACAGCCTTCTATATCACGGACTTTAAGGTCAACCGCAGCATGACCAATGATGCAAGGGTCCTCAACATCGAGACAAAGGTCGAATCCGCTCAGTCATCGCTTAATTCCGCAAACGGTTTGATGGCGAACGAAAACTATGCACAGGCATATACGGTTGCCGAGACAGCACATGCAAAAGCCTCGGAAGCACTCGCAAGTGCGGAAGAACTCTATGCGGAAGTCAGTAAAGGACTTGTTCCGGACATGGGCGGCGCCGGTATCTTTGTCATAATCGGCATTGTGGTTATCATTGCAATTGTCGGATTCTTCGTATACAGGCGTAAGACATCCTGGGATGAACTGGGATAAAAACAAAGCTAAAGCACTAAAGCATTTAACAAAACAACAAAACACCAATCATTCTTTTACATCACTTTTTTAACGGTTTTTACCGGACACATCCGCTATCAGATCAAATACGTTATCGCATGTATATCAGGACGTAACGACAGTAACGGTTTATCGTTATGAGAACTAAAAAAAGAGAAAATAAAGAAAAAAGAAGATAGACTTATTCCGAGATCTTTGTCAGATACTCATTCATTGCCGCCGCCGCTTTCTTGGCAGTGCCCATTGCTTCTATGACCGTGGCGGCGCCGGTTGCGATATCTCCGCCTGCAAAGACATGAAGTATCGAGGTCATACCTGCGGCATTGACAAATACGGTTCCGTGTCTGCCTCTCTCAAGATCGGGCATGAGGGATAGAAGAAGCGGATTGGGACTCTGACCGATTGCTTCGATGACGACATCGGCATCAAGCGTAAAGGTCGCATCCGGACCGCTCACCGGAACGGGAACAGGTCTGCCGCTCTCGTCAGGCTTGCCCATATCCATCTTGACGCACTCGATTCCGGAGACCGCGACTTCGCCGAGGATCTTCGTCGGGTTTGCGCAGCATATGAACTCCACACCTTCTTCGACCGCGTTCTTTATCTCATCCTGACGTGCGGGAAGATCTTCAATGCGGCGTCTGTAGACCAGTTTAACCTCGGCACCCATCCTTCTTGCAACGCGGGATGCGTCCATGGCTACGTTGCCGCCGCCGACCACAACAACCTTCTTTCCTTTGATGACGGGTGTGTCATAATCGGGGAATTTGTCGGCATGCATGAGATTGACGCGGGTCAGGAACTCGTTTGCCGAGTAAACGCCGTTAAGTCCTTCGCCCTCTATGTTCATGAAAGACGGCAGCCCCGCGCCCATGCCCAGGAAGACCGCATCATAGGCAAGAAGTTCATCGACAGGGACACTTCTTCCGACTATGTGATTCAGCTTCAAGTCAACGCCGAGCTTTAAGACCTGATCAATCTCCTCGCGCACGATATCCTTGGGAAGTCTGAACGATGGTATGCCATAGGTCAGAACGCCTCCCGGAGCATGGAGCGACTCAAAGAGCGTGACGCTGTGACCGTAGCGTGCAAGCTCGGCAGCGGCGGTAAGCCCCGCGGGTCCCGAACCCACAACAGCCACACGCTTTCCCGTGGGTTTTCCTACTTTGGGTGTGACAATGCCCTGCTCTCTCTCCCAATCGGCAACAAAGCGTTCGAGTGCGCCTATCCTTACGGGTCTCTCCTTCTTTCCGAGGACACATCTGCCCTGACACTGCGTCTCCTGCGGGCAGACTCTTCCGCAGATTGCGGGGAGCATATTGTCGGCTTTCAGAATCTTTGCGGCCTCGGCGTAGTTCTTCTTTACGACCTCGGCGATAAAGCCCGGGATATTGATGTTTACGGGGCAGCCCTCGATACATTTCGGGCGGACGCATTCCATACAGCGCGAGGCTTCCAGAACGGCGTTATTCTCGCTCAGACCGGTATCGACCTCAAGGAAATCATGAATTCTCTCTGCGGCATCGCGTTTTCCGGACATCAGTTCTCAACTCCGTTACCTGTTTTACCGTTATTTCCGTTATTTCCGTTTTTTCCTTTATTTCCGCCATTTGCTTTACTCAAACCGCATGTGCAGACATGACCGTGACCGTCGGCGTGTCCGTCGGCATGACCGTTTATTCCGTCCTGACGGTGCGGATCTGCCGCATAAAGCTCGGCGGACTCCTTTTCCATTGCGGGATAGATTCTCTGCCTGTTCATGAGTTCATTCCAGTCGACGAGATGCGCGTCGAATTCCGGTCCGTCCACGCAGGCAAACTTCATCTTTCCGTCTACCGTGACCCTGCACGAACCGCACATTCCCGTGCCGTCGACCATAATCGGATTTAGGTTTACGATTGTCTTGATTCCGGTCGAAAGCGTTGCCATGGATGTTATCTTCATCATGATTGCGGGTCCGATTATCCAGACGGCATCTATCTTGTCGGTCTCGATTCTCTTCTTGAGAATATCCGCGGGGAATCCGTGGTATCCGCGGCTGCCGTCATCCGTACAGATTACAAGTTCATCGCATTCCTTCTCCAGTTCATCGGAGAGAAGGAGGAGTTTCTCGTTTCTTGCGCCTATGATTCCCGTTACGTGATTTCCTGACGCTTTAAGAGCTTTTGCAAGTATCGGAAGACAGGCAATACCGACGCCGCCGCCTATGAGAACGCAGTTACCGATCTTTGACGTGTCACTCGGGTTGCCGAGCGGACCTGCGACGTCCTTTATGCAATCGCCGGCTTTCATCGCCGCAAGCTGTTTCGTTGTCTTGCCGACTGCCATGAAGACTATTCTTACCGAGTCGCCTCTGACCGCCGAGATTGTAAGCGGAATTCTCTCCCCGCTATCGTCGAGTCTTATTATCAGGAACTGTCCCGCTTTGCCGTGTCCTGCAACCTGCGGAGCATTTATCCAGAATTCATGGATGTTGTCGGCTATCTGAGTCGCCTTTTCTATTTCGTATACCAATTTGAGTCACTCCTTTTCGGACCGAAATATGGGACAACCGACACGGGATCTCACATGCTCACGCGTGTTGCCCGCGGGTTGTTCTCTTTGCCGTCAGTCCGAGAGATGAGATTGAATTGCGTGTATTATTTTGTTATTACAACTTCTTTACTTTACGCACGCGGACAGCTACCCCGCGCCTGGACGAGAGCATCTCATCGGCACCCATCATCGCCTTTCCGGTTGCCAGTGCGTTTTCGCCGACTACAAGAACCTCGTCGCCTTCGCGGATATCGCGGTCACAGTCCGAGACACCGGGCGCGAGGATGTCACCCTGCGGGACGAAATTATCTATGTAAACACGATATCCCGATTCAATCAGTTCCCAGCCGTCAAAGGTCGGTCTGAAACAGCCTGTCTCGGTGTCCACGGAGAATAACTGCTGATTACCCCTGAGAACCTTCTCGCGCAGGAATTTGCCCTTCAGTTTGAGTTTGGAGGAGTCAAAATTCTCATGAGTTGCGCCGAACTGGTAGGAGACGGTGCCGCCGATGATATCCGGCGATACCTTTCTGTATTCCTGCAGGGCATCCTGAAGTTTCTTCAGGGACTCCGCGGACGTGAGGCGCTCCGAGGCGGTTACCTCATAACCGATACCCGCGCGTTTGAGAGCCGCCTCCGCAATCCCGAGAGAATCGCCGTCAAGGTGGACGAAGACCTTTTCGTAGCGGTTCTTTTCGAAGTAGCGCGCTATCGCGTCCGTGATAAACGCTCTCTCCTCGCCGTCCCAGTATCCCGTTACGGGGACATCGTAATGACCCGCGGGATAGATGCGCTCCAATTCGCGCGGGACTATTCCCAGCGGCGACGTGATGATTATCTCATGGGCACGGTTCTGAATCGCGGACTGGAACTTTATATGGCTCTGCGACTGCGAGTACGGTTTCTTCGCCGAACAGGGAATCAGAACGGCGACATCGGTTCTCGACGGGACAAAGCGTTCTATGACGCGGTTTACGAAACGCTTCACTTCGGGGCGCTTCATCGACTCGCCCGTATTGGCATAGAGGCGCGTCGGTCTTACAATCGGAGTGCGTTTCTCGGAAAATTCGTAATTTTCATCGAAGAGGCGCATTATCGAGACCTGTGCCGCGGTGTTTCTGCACCTGCGCTCGAGAAGTTCTCTGACGTGTCCCGTGCGTATGAAGTATTTGACGGTCTCTATCTCGTTATCGAGCATATTGCGGTTGTGCTCTTTGAGATCGCCTTTTTTACAGCCGCTGCAGCTGCATATGCCTCTGCCGAATGCCTCCTCCGCGGGGAACTCGCCGTCCTGCGTGCAGAAGATGTTCTGAACGGATTTGAGGTCTACGGCGCGGTAATCGAAGAGATCGAATCCCGAGCATATCAGGGTGCAGACATTCGAAGGCAGTGCGGATGCCGGCGCATACATGCAGGTGTCCGCCGGAACCCCGCTCTTTATCTTAATGACGGCGTCGGCATAATAGCGCGGGTTGTCAAGAACGGTCTGCCAGTTGGCTATGACCAGCATACTGCCGGACTCCGCGACATTGCCGGAACTCGGCGTCTTGAATACGGCGTCTTTGTATTCCGGCATGTATCGCGCGGTAAACTTTTCGGATGCAAAGAGCGGGACGGATGTGAACCTGTGACGCTCATCCGAGATATCGGGAAAGAGTTTATCGACATCGAGGGCTATCGGCGTCTGATAACGGATCTGATCGGTCTGTTCTGTCCGTTCTGCCCGTTCTGTCTGTTCTACCTGCGCTCTCCGTTCTTCCTGCGCGGATTCGCACCCAACTATGCTTCCTACTCCGCTCAGGATACCTATTCTTGCAATGCCGTCGCGCTTAACCGCTTCAAACATAGCTGAACCTCGCGGCGACCACGGCAAGTTCCTTTGTCAGCAGTTCTCTCAGACCTTCGGCGCAGCTGATGTAAAAGACGGAATCAGGATTTGCCTCTATCAGATTTACGATACCGCGGTAGCCTGCCTTTATCATGTCGTCATCCCAGACATCGGGAATCTCGCTCTGACCTATGGGGAAGGTCTCGCCGAGTTCGGCAAGATAGGGTCCAAACGGCGGCTTGAAGAGGAAGACGCTTTCATAATCGGAATCTCCGCGCACTTTGCCGTCGAAGGTGATGAGCGCGGTCTTTCCGCAGGGAAGGCGCTTTGTCATATCGTGATAGCGGATTACCTCGGTTCGCAGGCAGCTTTCACTGCCGCGATAGAAGAAACGCCGCTTTGTAAGGCTGTCGGACTTCTCGAGCTCGGCATTGTATCTGAGAAGTTCGCGGTATCCCTCAAGAAGCCGCGGGTGGTTTCTGCATCTCTCGTCCACGAGTTCCCAGAGGGTGCCGTCCAGAATCGCCTGACGAATCCTCGAAATCTCGGCGAGCGTGACATAGAGGTTGTGATATGCAAGAAGTCTTGTTCTTTCGGATTCGGGCAGTTTCTTGAGTTCTTCGGCGGTATGCGTGCGGCAGACCTCGCAGGCGCAGGGAAGTTCGTTGAGTTCGGCAAGTTTATAGCTGCCCTGCGGCGTCATGTAGCGGTCTTCACGCGCATAGAGTGCATATGCGGCGGAATCAAAGACATCGCAGCCCATGGCGACGGCAAGCGCGAACATGGACGGGTGACCGGCGCCGAAGAGGTGGATACAGGATGACGGGGAGAGTTCGGACTTTGCCGCCATCACGACATCGACAAGATCCCTGTAACGGTAGCTCTCCATAAGGGGAACGACCGCACCTATCGGGCAGAATGCGATATTCAGCTCTTTGACCTCGCGCCCCGCTCTCTTCCTCAGGTCGGTGTGGATGCCGCCCTGAACGGGCGCGCATAGGTGACCGTCGTCGATTATCGTGAGCGCTTCCTTAAGGCGCTCCATCGTGGTATTGAGTTCGGCTTCGGCTTCGTCATGAGTCTTGTCGGGGCCTGTAGCTATGTCCATCGGCACTATTATTTCACTGCCTATTGCACGCTGGAACTTTACGGTCTCGACATTGGTAAAGTCAATGTCGCCGTAGACGGCATGCTGAAACGCGCCGGAATCAGTCATGATGACTCCGTCGAAGTTGAGGACTTTGTGAAGTCCCTCGGTCAGTGCACGCTCTCTGAATTCCTCGCTCTTACTGAAGATATAGGCGTTTGTTATCAGCGCTTCCACGCCGAGTTTTGCCAGCTCCTCCGGTTTAATAAGCTGTATGTGCGGGTTGATGACCGGCAGAAGAAGCGGCGTTCTTACGGTTTTGTCGCCGACTTTCAGCTTTCCGAGTCTTCCCATTATGTCTTTGTGTATGACTTCAAAACTAATGCTCATGATTTTTCCCGAATCTTATCCAGATATTTCTCACAGACGAGATATGTTTGAATATGCTTGAATATGTTGGAATATGTGTGAATATTATTGGCGCTATTGATTCTTTATCCTGACTGAAAGTGCCCGTCTGTCGGAATACACTTCTCTTTCCCGACTTATCTTTCGCTGAAGATCTGCCCTTCGAACGTGTAGAGAGCCGTATCGTCCCTTTTCCACGCATCTCTGTCGGTTCCCGCCTTTATGCAGGTATGCATGAGGAATTCTTCGGCATCCCATCCGTATTCGGTTGCGACCTGCGGAAGCAGAAGTCCCGACATGCCGCGGTCTTTGATTATCAGACCGTGTCGACCGACCTCTATATTCTTCGGGCGGTCTGCGGCACTGCAGGTAAGCAACTCGGGCGGCGTGAGGATTGTCACCTCAAATTCTATTGCGGCAAGCTCGTCTTCGCGGACGGGCATAAAACGTGGGTCTCTGACGGCGGCGGATACGGCGGCGTCATGCAAAGCCTCGCCGAGCGGCAATACGGGATAGGGATAGCCTATGCAGCCGCGAAGTTCTCCGTCCTCGGTCAATGTCACGAATACTCCGCGCTTTTCGTTGAAGATTTCGTAATCGGATATGCCCGGCGGCGCTGCTTTCTCCGTGTTAGCGGTCTTTGCGACTTTGTCGTATACCGCGAATTTTGCGGCGGCGAGCGCAATCTTTCCTTCTTCGTCGGTAAGTAATCTCATTACATAAATATAGTGCGCAGTTTAAATAATAAGATTGAGAGGGAGAGAGCGGCTTACGGCGGCATCGATTTGCCGCTGAGGAAAGTCCCCACACCGACCGGTTACGCAGCCGCATTAACTTTGCGGGTGGCGAGAGTCACGGCTCTGACACAGAAACGATACGGTTCGGGAGCGAGCTTGTGATGCAGAGTATGCTGAAGCGTTTGCAGCTCACGAAAAACGATGGAACGGTGAATCCCTGCGGGTGCAAGTCAAACAGAGACATTAAGAACATTTCCGGGTTTGTCTCGGGTATGGCGCGTCAGCTGAATGCCGCAAAAAACAGAATGGGGCTTACTACTCCCACTCATTGATTAAAACATTGATTAAAATTCATTTATTTCTTTGCAATACTGTTTTGCACTATTTCTTCCGATTTGCAATAATTACTTTGCACCACTTACTTTCACTGCTTACTTTACACTTATTGCATTCACTGCTTACTTTGTTATCATGCCTATAAGGTCATGTTTCGTGATAACGCCGGCAACCTTTCCTTTTTCGGCAATAAGGACCGCATGGTGCGAGTGCAGAAGGTGGATTACGGTCTCGATAGGCGTTGACGGCGGAATCGTGGGGAATGCGTCCTCCATGAAGTCGGATACGTTATGCGCGTGCATCTTCTGAATACGTCCCTCATCAAGCGCGTTTACTATCGCGGATTCGGATATGCACCCGATTGCAACGCCGCCTTCGATGACAGGCAACTGTGAGATGCCGTTCTTCTCCATGATGGCAACGGTTGCCGTGAGGGTCTCGTCCGCGGAGACGCTGATTACCGGCGAATGCATCATGTCGCGTGCCGTTATTACCGAGATCTCCTCCTGATTGAGCACATCGATGATCTTCTTAAGGGTGCTCACCCGCGGATCCACGGTTCCCGATTCGATTCTGGCTATCATCGACTGACTCAGACCGGATTTTTCGGCAATATCCGCCTGTGTCAGCTTAAGCTCGCATCTTTTGTCTCTTATCTCTTCCGGCGTAGGAACCTGCATATATAATATTACGTGCAGTAATTATTATTAAGTATACTATTCGAATCGGCAAAATACGGCAATAAAGCGGAATGATTTATGATTTCGGGAAAACGGTGTCCAATGAAGGATATGATTCAAAGGATATGATAAAACGGATATCCTATGCCGATTTTTAAAAAATATGATATAACAGGTTTTTCAGATCTTCGAGACAAGATCCCTCAGAACTTCCTTGGGAAACTTCGCTTTTACGACACCGGATGCCAGAAGCACGCCGTCCGCGCCAAGCTCGAGGGCTCTTTTTACGCAGTCGCCGGTGCTGATACCCGCGCCCGCAAGGACTCTTACGTCTTTATTTACGTTCTTTACCGCATTCACGGAGTTTTCTATGATGGCGGGGTCGGCGGTTGCTACCGAGATGCCGCTGCCGATTAACTCCGGCGGCTCGATTGCCACAAAGTCGGGTGCGAAGGTTGCCGCCGCCGCACTCGTGGAGATGTCGTTTGTGCAGACAACGGTCTGAAGGTGCGCACGTTTCGCCGCCGCGACACTGCCGGATACGTCCGCCAGCGTAAGACGCCGCTCGGAATGGTTTATGAGGGTTCCGGTCGCACCTGCGGAACGGACTGCCTCGGCAAGAATATGCCCCGTGTGTGCACCGGCAGTTATCGCATCGACATGCTGCGCATAGACGGGAATCTCATAATGGTGTGAGATGGGGTGCATATCCATGTAGCCCGGCGCTACTCCGATTAAAACACCGCTCTCTTCCGAGACTTCTTCGGCAGCGCCCGCAATATTATGCGCATATCCGCCGTAGCCCTCGGTATATGTCTTGAAATTGATGATTATCTTTGGAAATTCATCAGGCATATGATTACTCCTTAATCGATATTTTACGGGTTGATCACTGTCTTTTATTTGCCTTTTAGCGTTTGCCTTTTTGTCTTTATTTCGTCTTCTTTATCTTCATGACGTCGCCGAGAGTCGGGGTGATGCTTCCCGATTTATCCGCCTTTTCCGTCGTCTCCATCGCGTCTATGAGGCTTATCTCAAGGAAAGTCTCGATCTTTTTGCGGACGGCATCTTCGGGAATCAGACCGGTCTCAATCTTCTTGATGAGACCTTCCTTCTCTTTAAGCTCAAGTGCCAGATCCTTCTGTGAGAGTCCTTTTGCCACACGTGCGGCACGTATCCTCTCGCCGAAATCCTCGACAAGCTCGCCTTCCATCATATCGTAGACATCGCGCGTACGCTTCTTCGGAGCCGCCTGTACGGTTCTGCCTGCGGGAACCGTCCTGATTTTGCCTGCGGGCTGATTTCTCAGCTCACTTCCCGGGGTTTCAACGGGTACTCCAAGCTTGGAGCATTTCTGGCAAACGGACATTTTTGTGCCGTCTATAGATACCAGTATCGGCTTTCCGCGGATTACATCTCCGCAAACTTCACATTCTGCCATATTATCGTAAATATCTATTTATTTACCAAAACCTATATAACTATTTGAGAGACCAAAATGTCCGATGCTCACAGAACGACACCCGATTCGCATCCCGATGAGGATATAACCAAATATCTTCTCGAAAGAATCTCGGGTTTGGAAACACGCAATCTGGAATTGCGTGAGGAAATCAGACAGGTCGAATCCGAAAAACGTTTTATCGAGAGTCAAAAAGTAAGATACGAAAGAGAGATCCGAAAACTAAAGAGTGAAGTCGATAAATTGAGAAGTCCTCCGCTCATCATCGGCACCATTACCGATGTTGCCGGCGACAACCGCGTAGTCGTGCAGTCCAGCGCCGGACCTAAATTCATGGTTCGTGCATCGGGATTTATCGAGGCTGCCGATCTGAAACCCGGCGCCAGATGCACACTCAATCAGCAGTCCCTTACTATAGTAGACGTTCTTCCGCAGACCTATGATTCACAGATTTACGGTATGGAAGTTGAAGATATACCCGTTGAGACATACTCCGATATCGGCGGTCTCGACGAGCAGATTACCGAGATTAAAGAGGCGGTCGAGCTTCCGCTCACAAAGCCGGAGTTATTCGAGAAGGTGGGTATTTCGCCGCCGAAGGGAGTGCTTCTCTACGGTCCGCCGGGTACGGGTAAGACCCTGCTTGCAAGAGCCGTGGCTCACGAGACCAATGCCAAGTTCATGAGAGTGGTAGGCTCCGAACTCGTCCAGAAATATATCGGTGAGGGCGCACGCCTCGTGCGTGAACTCTTCGAGCATGCAAAGAAGGAAGCGCCGTCGATAATCTTCATAGACGAGATTGACGCCATCGGCGCACACAGGAGCGAGAGCCTTACCTCCGGCGACAGAGAAGTTCAGAGAACCCTCATGCAACTCTTAGCCGATCTCGACGGCTTTAAGGAGAGGGGCGATGTCAAGATAATCGGCGCCACGAACAGGATTGATATACTTGACCCCGCACTTCTCCGCCCGGGAAGGTTCGACAGAATCATCGAGATTCCGGAGCCCGACCGCGACGGCAGAGAGTCGATTCTGAAGATTCATACACGCAGGATGAATCTTTCAGAGGACGTGAATCTCGGCGACGTAGCCAATCTTACCGAGGGTATGAAAGGCGCGGATCTCTCGTCGATATGCACGGAGGCGGGAATGTTCGCAATAAGGGAGGAACGTTCCACGGTCACGTACTCGGATTTCCTCAAGGCAATAGCCAAGGTAGGTGTCGAGCACAGGAACAAGCAGAACCTGAAAGAGATCAACGACGGCGCAATGTTTGCCTGATCTGTCTGAAAACAGCGAAAATAAAATAAAATAAATTAAAAATATATTCTCTCTTTTTTTAGTCCGTATTCGACAATTCCGTATAGGATGATCCTGTACCCGACGATTCCCCTTCTTCCGACACGTCCTCTTCCGATTCCGCATCGAATTCCGTATTGAATTCCGCTTCGGACGGTTTCATCTCATCCGGAACGGCGATAAGACCGTCATTTTCCGCGGCTTTCCACTCGCTTTCGCTGCACCAGACCTCAAGGACGGTATCCATCGCTTCGCAGAACTTCGGATAGTCCTCGATTGACGAATGCGGCGATATCCAGAGTTCGTCGAGAACTTCGCCGTTTTTTATGCCGATTAGTTTCGCATATTCCCATGTCTCCTTCAGTTTGCTGTTGCGGGTGTAGATATCGGTCGAGAAGGCATGCGAGCAGAAGAGGTCGGGCGAGAGTTCGAGAAGAACCTCGGTCATATAGCGCTTGACATACCAGCTAATCTCCGAAATAAGGGAGAGCGAGTTTCCCAGCGTCATATTTTCTATTAAAACGCCATAGTCAAGCCTGACGGGGCGGTAAAACTTCAGTATACCGCGGCTTGTCTCGGACGTATACAGAATTGAATAGAGATCAACTCCGGACTTCTGTATGAGTATCAGATTCATGATCCTGAAAGAATACGGGTTATTTTACGATAAAAGAATATATTCCGCAGGAAAAATAAGTTTTCGGATGAGATTCCCCTGCAGGCGCGTTCCGGGCGCGTTTTCAACGATACCGCGGGATATCAGCACGGGATATCGACCGCGAATATCAGTAATACATTATGTCTTCGGACTTTACGGTCTTGCCTTCTTTCTTGACTTTTGCGACGGCGTCAAGGAAATCGGACATTTCCACGCTCTCGGCGCTCTTGCGGACGGCAAACATACCCGCCTCGCGGCAGATTGCCTGTATCTCCGCACCCGTGCAGCCTTCGGTCATCCCGAGAACGGTCTCCATGTCGAGATCAGCGGCAAGAGAGAGCTTGCCCGAGTGAATCTTCAGTATCTCGCGGCGCGAGTCGGCGTCGGGGAGCGGAATCTCCAGAATTCTGTCGAATCTGCCGGGGCGCAGGAGGGCATGGTCAAGCATGTCGACGCGGTTTGTTGCCGCCATTATCCTTACATTGCCGCGGTTGTCGAAGCCGTCCATCTCGGCAAGAAGCTGCATGAGCGTGCGCTGAACCTCGGCGGAGCCGGATGTGCCGTCCGACGTCCTCATGCTTCCCACGGCGTCGATTTCGTCGATGAAGACAATCGATGGACTCTTCTCGCGTGCAAGGTCGAAGAGTTCCCTTACCATCTGGGCGCCTTCGCCTATGAACTTGTGAACCAGTTCGCTGCCCGACATCCTTATGAACGTTGCTTTTGCCTGATTTGCGACCGCCTTAGCTATAAGGGTCTTTCCCGTGCCCGGGGGTCCGTAGAGCAGGATACCTTTGGGCGGTTCGACACCTATCTTTGCAAAGACCTCCGGTCTTGTGAGCGGATACTCCACAGCCTCGCGCACCTCCTCAATCTCGTCTTTAAGACCGCCGATCTGAGTGAACGTGACATTCGGCGACTCCTCAAGCTCCATGACGCGCACGCGGGTATCAAAGGTATTGTCCACGGTCTTTACGATTGAGAGCGCATTGTTTACTGCGACCTTCATGCCGGGTTTCAGCGTGCCTGCAACCATGTCCGACGGCAGCGTGATATATTCCTGATTGTTGCCCTGCTGGCGCAGATAGACCTCTCCGTTGGGGAGAATGTCGATTATTGCCGCTACAAAAAGGGGCGGGCGCTTGAGCTGGGCGTTCTCCCTGCGCAGCTGCGCAACCTCGGATTCCAGCTGCATCTTTTCCCCGTTGAGTCGAATGTTTTCACGGTTGAGATTGTCTATCTTAACGCTGAGCTGCTCGACCTGCGAGAAGATCTCTTCAATGCGGGGATCGTTTTTTAAGTTGGGATTGCCCGCGGGATTCACGGGCGGGGGGCTGTTTGGAATCTCTTCCGAACTATCGTATATGATCTCATCCATGTTACTTTATTATCTAATCTTACACATTTATTAGGTATGTCTTTTACAATTCAGGGCAGAGGTATCTCAAAGGGCGCAGGAACGGGTGCGCTTTTGAAAAGCCGCGAACCTATATCCTTTTTATCGGGAGTGAATCCCGACACGGGAGTGGTCATAGAGAAGGGTCATCCGCTTGAGAACCAATGCATCGCCGGAAAAGTCCTTGCATTCCCTTACGGTAAAGGCTCGACTGTCGGATCGTATATCATGTATGCCTTAAGGCGCAACAATGCGGCGCCGAGTGCCATCATAAACGATACCGCCGAGACCATCATTGCCACAGGAGCCATTATCGGGGATATTCCTCTGGTGGATTCACTGAGTCAGAGCCTTGACGATGTTGCCGACGGCACCGTTGTAACGGTCGATGCCGACTCGGGCACGGTCACGGTCGAATAAACCCGCCTACATAATCATTCATTTTTTCGGAGAAGACTCGAATTGCACTATTTTATTCTTTTAACCGATGAATGCAATCTCTGCTGCGAATACTGCCGCGGAAAGATATTCACGATAGATTCCTGCATTGATCACGAATACGGGTGCAGAACTGAATCGGAATCAGATTCGGGATGTGATTTGAAATCCGACTCAAAATGTGATCCGGAGTCTGATCCGGAGTCTGATTCGGATTGCGAATCCTGCACTGTTAACACCGTTAACATAGACGAGAACCTGCCCTGCGATTTTGAGCCGCCGCTGGAGACGCTCTATAACTTTCTGAGACAGGATGAGGATGCCATTCTTACCTTCTACGGCGGCGAGCCCCTCATACGCGACGACCTTATCCGGCAGATCATGGACAATGCGCCGGTAAAAGAGTACATCATCCAGACAAATGCCGTGCTTCTTGATCGCCTCGAACCCCGGTATGTAAACAGATTCAAATCGATTTTTGCCTCGATAGACGGCGACAGGAAGACGACGGATGCCAACCGCGGCGAAGGCGTCTACGACAAGGTCATCGCAAACCTGAAAGACGCGGTCAAAAACGGATACCGCGGCGAACTTATAGCCAGAATGACGGTCTCCGAGGTCTGCGACATATACGAATCGGTCAGATACCTCTCGGGTAACGACGACTTTTCCTTCGGCGCAATACACTGGCAGATGGACTCTAATTTCTGGGAAGATTTCGAACTCAGACCCGATTATGTCAGATGGGTTACGGAGAACTACAACCCCGGCATTCGCCGTCTGGCGAAATACTGGGTAGACAGGATGGAGTCCGACGGCATTGTCATGATGTGGTATCCCTTTATCGATACCATGCAGGACATGCTTCTCGGGCGCACCCGTTCTCCTCTGCGCTGCGGCAGCGGGTTTGAGAACTACAGTATCGTCCAGGACGGACATATAGCACCCTGCCCGTGCATGGCGGGAATGAAGGATTACTACTGCGGCGATATTGCAACTTCAGACCCAAAGAACCTGCGGAAGATAGATATCGGCGGCGAATGCAGCGAATGCGATATCCGCGATTTCTGCGGCGGCAGATGCCTCTATTCGAACATCACGATGCCGTGGTCAAAGGAAGGGCGCAGACTTGTATATGAGTCCGTCAAAAATCTCAAGACCGCGATGGAAGTTCAGTTGCCGCGTGTAAAACGCCTTATTGCCGACGGAAAAATAACGGTCGGGCAGTTTGATCACGTAAAATACAACGGCTGTGAGATTATACCGTAATTACGGGCAGCCCACGACAAATCAAACACCGATAAAAAAATAATTCTTAAAATCGGATTTAAAAACAATGCAGGTCAACTGGCGCTATATCACTGCCTCACGAAATTCATTCGCGGCACTCTATGCCGCGTGCGAAAAGAACGGCATAATACTTGAGCCGGTCGACGAACCCGAGGCGGATGTTACTCTTTACAGCCTCAATTCAATAAACGCGCCGCAGTATATCGACGAGATAAAGAATGCCGACTGCATCACGGTTGTCGGCGGACCTCACCCTTCGGCACTCTACAATGAAGTCCTCGAATACGCGGATTATGCCATAGTCGGCGAAGGCGAGTTCACCCTGCCGCGGCTCCTGAAGGCAATCGAGAAGCAGAGTATCGGGAGGAAAAGCCGCGGCCGGTCGCCGATTGAGAAAGTTGACGGCAAAGCGGTTATAGTCGACCCCGAGAATACTCCGAAAGGCGTTGCCACAAGATACGGCTACAAAGAATGCGATACCTGCGTTTATCTGGACGCTTTTGAGCCGTTTACAAAGTTTAAGGGATATATGGAACTCTCGCGCGGCTGCCCGTTCCGCTGCGCATACTGCCAGACTCCGCGGCTGTTCGGCGGCAGAATGCGCCACCGTTCCATAGATTCGCTTGTCAAAGCCTCCAAAGCCTATAACGATCTGCGGTTTCTGACGCCGAATGCCCTCTCGTACGGCTCAAACGGGGTGACGCCGGCTTACGACAAACTCGAAAAACTTCTCACGGCATTCGACAGTTCAAAGAACCTCTACCTCGGCACTTTCCCGAGCGAGTGCCGCCCCGAGTTCATAACGCAGGAGGCGGTCGATCTGATTAAGACCTACTGCTCGAATACGAAGATTCACTTCGGCGCCCAATCGGGAAGCGACAATGTCTTAAAGCGGATACACCGCGGGCACACGGTAGCGGATGTTATCGGCGCCGCCGAACTCTGCCGCGACAACGGGATGACACCCGTCGTCGACTACATCCTAGGACTCCCGGGGGAGACCGCGGATGAACAGATGCAGACCGTAGAGCAGATAAAATGGCTATCAAGGTTCGGCAAGGTGCACGCACATTATTTCCTGCCGCTCGCGGGAACGGAACTCTACCGGACAAAACCCGCGGAACTGATACCCGAAGTCAGGAAGACGCTCGGAAAACTCGCGCTGTCGGGGCGCGTTACGGGCGCGTGGGTGGATGCTGAGTTAAGATTTTTACGAAACAAGCACAATCAAATAGATAATGATGAAAATTCTGCTTCTCACTGATCTTCACGGTCAGTACGGCAAACTGGGATCCTTCCTTGAACTGGAACCCGATCTGGCGTTTATTGCCGGCGATCTCACGGATATGGGACCCTGCGAACCCGTTAAAGAATTCCTTGAAGAGTTTAATGTCCCCTGCTTTGCAATCCCGGGCAACTGCGATCCGAAAGAGATAGTGGATACGCTCGAAGATTCGGATGCGATATGCCTTCACGGTGCGTCCATGACCATCGGCAATGTCACGATTACGGGTGTGGGCGGATCGAATCCGACGCCGTTCAAAACACCGTTCGAACTTACAGAAGAAGAGATTGAGAAGGTTCTTTCCGCCGCGGAAGCACATGCAACCCAAAATGTTCACAATATACTCCTCTGTCATGCGCCGCCTTTCGAGACGCTGGATGTCATCGGCGATAACGTGCATGTGGGAAGCACGACACTGCGCGAGCACATGAAGAAATACTCGCTTGTCTGCTGCGGTCATATACACGAGGCAATCGGGTCAATCGAGGTTGACGGCACAAAAGTAGTCAATCCGGGTCCAGCTTCGCAGGGCTGCTGCGCCCTTATCACACTCGGCGACGAATACAAAGATATCGAAGTGGAACTCCTGAAAGTCTGATTTTAAAAGTCTGATTTTAATTAACTCAAAATCCTTATTTTTTTAATGATTCTTTTTCAAGGATCATCTCAAGGTACGATACCTGAATATGTTCGCCGGCGATCTCAAGCCTTTTCTTTACGTCCGCGATTGTCCGAAGTGCGCTGTCTTTATCCTCGCTTATGACCTCTATCTCGACGAAACTGCCAAGACCCGCGACTTCGTCAAGGGCAACCGTCGTGCCCGCAAAAGAATACTCGCTCCGCGTCTTGAACACGGCACTGCTCTTCCGAAATCCGAGCCTTAAGAGAATCGATTCCATGGTCTCCGCCGATTCGATGCCGATGTTGAACTCCTCACGCGCTTTTGCATCCGTCTTTGCGCTGCCGTCCCTGATTTTTGCGCCCTTGTAGGTCAGTTCGGTTTTGTCGCAGGTCACACGTATGCGCAGTGCCTCGTCGGTCACGGCGAAGTCACGATGCGGCGCATTATAGTAAGAATCGTTCTGTTTCTGCGTGCCCAGAAAGACGGCGCCCGCACTTTTAAGCCGCTTTTCGACCTCTTCTGTCGAATCAATCTTTATCTTTGCCTCAATCTCAAGCATATCCGTTCACCTTCATCTTACCTCTGTCTCAATTCTTAACTCAATCCCGATATATCCGGTCACCTGATCTTAACACAATAGGGCATATCCGTTCACCCGCATCTTACCTCAATACCTTCCTGCCCGTTAAGAAAGATCACATATATAGGTAGATTTAACCAAGTAATATAGACAGGTGTAATTAATGGCTGTTAAAAAAGGCGACTTTATAAAGCTTAACTATACAGGATCGGCAGACGGTATCATCTTTGATACCACAAGCGAAGCAGTGGCAAAAGAGAACGGAACACATGCCGACGGCAAAAAATACGAGCCTATCGTAATCTGCATCGGCGCCGGACAGGTTATCCCCGGACTCGACGAAGCCCTCGAAGGAAACGAGATCGGTAAGGAATACACAATCGATATTCCCGAGGACAAGGCATACGGTCCGCGCGACAATTCACTCTACAAGTCGGTATCGACAAAGGAGTTCAAGGAGAAGCCGACCGTAGGAACACGTGTTTCGGCAGACGGCCGCACAGGTGTTGTCGTTAACATCGTCGGCAAGCGCGCAGTCATCGATTTCAACCACATGCTTGCAGGAAAGGCACTCAATTACAAATACACGATTGAGAGCGTAGTCGAGGACAAGGTCGAGCAGGCAAAGGCGGTATTCAAGCTCTTTATGGCAAAAGACTTCGAGATGGAGCTTAACAACGGCACCCTCACAATCGTGCTGCCGCCCGGAATCACCTACGACCAGCGCTGGATGATGGGTAAGGGCATGGCAACATTCCAGATCTTCGACACAATCGACGGCATCGAAGAGATTGTGATGAAAGAGACCTTCAAGAAGCCGGCAAAAGATGCAGAGACTGCACCTGTTGTAGAAGCATAAAGAAGCATAATTACCTGCGATATCGTAAACCGATATCAATACTTTTTTGCAGATTTTTTAGTTTTTCCCTTTTCGGATTCGAAGATTGGAACTTAATGAGGACTTCAGAAAACTTCAAGAGGTTCAAGAGGACTTCAAGAACAATTAAAGGAATCAAATACCAATTATTTATTTAGGTAATTTGTGCAGATTATTATCCGCTGACGGAAATTACTGCCGCAGGCAACCGCGGTAATCGCGGTAACAGGCAGGCATTAAGGATGATGACGACCGAAAACAGCGAAATTCAAGCGCAGGATGAATAAAATGGGATACCTTTCTTCACTACTGAACAGGAAATACAGGGGCTACGGCGAAGATCGCTATGCGGGTATTCAAAAGGAATACGCCGACTTTCTTATCGCCGAAGACGAGGAGGTCAGAGAGATAAGAACCGTCCTCTTCCCGCTCGATTACTTTGTCAGGTCTGTTCCCGACGAGGTGTATTCTCTGCTGAAATTGTACAAAGCGGAGATTACTCTGATATATGTCACGGACAGCGATATTGCCGGACAGATTAAGGATACTCTGGGCGAATGTGCCATGAACTCTTTCCTCGAGAACAGGGAGAGTTACGGCAGAGAACTGCTTGATAAGATATCTCATGAGCTTTGCGAGAGAGATCTCAAAGCCGCAGCCAGAATGATTACCGGCGACATCAGTCAGACCGTCGAAAATATCGCGAAGGATTACGATCTTATAGCGGTCTCGAAGTCATACGGCGGCGGCAGGTGCCGCGGGAACGAGATGAGCCCTCTGTCTCAGAGACTTGTTCACAATATGAAGACGGCGGCTCTTATTTATTAAATCATAATATCAGGTTTTAGAGGTATTTAGAGGCATAACCGATGATTACAATTGAGACTATGATTGCGGTGGGTATCTTTCTGATAACCTATGCACTGATTATAGACGAAAGAATACACCGTTCCGTTGCGGCGATGGCTGGCGCGGGAGTGCTTGTCTTTGTGGGAATCGTCCCGTGGGACAGCGTGCTTGACCATATCGACTTCGGCACGATTTTCCTCCTCATGGGCATGATGATTATCGTCAATGTCGCAAGTCAGAGCGGTCTTTTCGAGTATCTTGCCATACGAACGGCAAAAGCGGCGCACGGAAGCCCCGTTCGCGTTCTGATACTCTTCGCGCTCGTTACCGCGGTTACCAGCGCTTTCCTTGACAATGTGACGACCGTCCTTCTGCTTACGCCCATGCTCCTTTACATCGCGAAGGTGATGAAGGTAAACCCCGTCCCCTATCTTATCGCCGAGGTCATGGCATCGAACATCGGCGGCATGGCGACACTCATCGGCGATCCGCCAAACATCATGATCGCATCCGCGGCTAACCTCACATTCAACGAGTTCCTTATTACAATGGCGCCGATTGCCGCGGTTGACCTTGCCGTAGTTCTGATCATGTTCATTTTGATCTACGGCAAGATGATGAAGGTCGACCCTTCCGAGCAGGAAAATATCAAAAAGACAATCGACCAGCTCGACGAGAATAACGCAGTTAAGGACAGAAAACTCTTCAATAAAGCGATAGTTACCTTAATTATCGTAGTCTGTCTCTTCTTTGTTCACAGCAATATCGGAGAGTATCTGCATGTCATACTTCCGTTTGTCGACCCGGCAATGACGCTTGAGCCCGCGGAGGTCGCGCTAATAGGTGCGGGTCTTATCCTTATCTGGTCGAGGATTCAGCCGGATAAGATATACGAGAAGATTGAGTGGACTGCGCTGTTCTTCTTCGGCGGTCTCTTCGTGCTCGTCGGCGGTCTTATCAATACGGGGGTCATTACCGATATCTCGCTTGTAATGCTCAATTACGTGCACACGACCGGCGAAGCGATGTTCATCATCGCATGGTTCTCGGCGATTGCGTCGGCGATAGTCGATAATATTCCGCTTACCGCCGCGCTTATCCCGCTTATTCAGGATATCGGTGCCGAATCCTCGACAATCAACATCTATCCGCTCTGGTGGGCGCTCTCACTGGGCGCATGTCTCGGCGGTAACGGTACTGCCATAGCGGCGTCCGCAAATGTCGTTGTTCTGGGTATCAGCGACCGCGAAGGTATTAAGATAACTTTCTTTGACTTCCTCAAGATCGGTCTGCTTGTGCTGTTTGTGACGGTCGCAATCGGTCTGGGAATGCTCTACATCATGTTCTGAGGTGATAAAATGAAGATACTTGCATTATCGGACGGCTCCAAGTGGGGTCACAAGGCGGCCATGCACGCCATGTCTCTTGCAAAGAAATACGGTGCGGGAGAGGTCGAGGTTGTGCTCTTCTCCGTGCTGGATAAGGATGAGATTCGTTCATCGGCATTCTACATGTGCAGCAACAGCGGGATGTGTTATGCGATAAGCGATCACGAGAAGAAGATGTATGAGGATCAGAAGGCCTCGATAACCGCGGATTTCGAGGATATTTCCCGTCCGATGTGCTGCGAGGGCGTGAAGTGCTCGTCAAAGACGGTGGACGGCAACAGGCTTCTCGAAACGGAGAAGGAGTTGAAATCCGGCAATTATTCGCTTATTCTTATGGGTGCATACGGTAAGCGCTCTAATCATTCGGTAGGCTCGTTCTATGCGGATATTGCAAAGATTACCGATATTCCGATTCTGCTGATTAACTGACGGCACCCAATCATTATTTTTCTTTTTTCTAGCAGTTTTGACTGTATTTACATTCGTCATTTTTTTGTTTTTTCCACTTTTTCAGTTCTTTTTTTTTCGCCGCGGTTTTCATGCGCGCATCTCTTCGGCGGCGGGATTTCGGGAGAAGAGGGGATTGATTTTTCATATGTTGCCGCGCAGGAATAACTTGCACACATGTGTAAAAGCGAATTTTAACCGAAATGCCGTCTCCGATATATCGCGTTACAATGCCGGCACAAATAAAATAACTATATATACATCAATGCACAAATATGTTCAATAGAGCACAGCAACAATCAAGCTCTGAATTATGATTAACACTGGAGAATCAAAATGAGATCTAAAGATATCGCAATAGTCGGAATCTGTCTTGCGGCAGGAGCAATACTTCGTTTTGTCGCAAACATGTTTCCGGGAGCAATCGTAGGAAATCCTGTCATCGCGTTGTACTGTCTGGCGCTGATACTTGTAAGACCCGCACTTAAAGAGGCAATAGGCATCGGTCTTGTAGCCGCGGTCGTCTCAATGCTTATCAGTCACTCGATATTCCCGCCGGCAAACCTCATCTCGGAGCCGCTCGGCGCAATTGTATGTGTGATCCTCTTCGCACTGCTTGCCGGAAACAAGGACAAGAGCCGCGAACCCACAAAGCTGGCACCTGTCGCACCCGCAATCACGACCTTCATCACGACCCTCGTCAGCGGCTTCTCGTTCATCTTCATCTGCATGGCAGTCATGTTCGCATCCGTCATCGCGGTGCCGACCGGAACCATGGCAGGTTTCTTCGCCGCGGTTGCGCCGATTGTCATAATAACGGCGGCATTCAACTGTATAGTAACGCAGATACTTTACATACCGGCAAAGAGAATCACCGCATAAACACCTCATAGGACATAAGAACTCACATAATTAAACCACAGGCAACAAAATTCATTGAAGACGAAATAACGGAACCGTAATCATACATCCATCGATACAGACACAAACAATAACCACAAACATTACCACCACCAACATTTTTTTCATTCATTCTTCCTCTTTCACTATCCTTTAATTTTCCAGCAATTTTTCTCATTTCAGCGCACTTCCGACAGTTACTTCAATCCATCAATTACTCCATTCTCCGTCACATTACGCCATGCAAAACGGATGAGAAGGATGCCGTTAAATCAATGTCACATAGATACGATTTAATACTTCAATGTATAATTATATACATCAAAGTGTAACAAATACGGATCAGGTAAATATCATGAAATCACGAGACATCGCCATAGTAGGAATTCTGCTTGCAATCGGCGCCATACTGAGATATCTCTCGAATATAGTGCCGGGGGCAATAGTAGCCAATCCGATTATCGCATTATACTGTCTGGCAATCATCCTCATAATGCCGAGATTGAAAGACGTAATCAGCATAGGAATTGTCGCAGGTATCATTTCGGCACTGATTAGTCACTCAATACTGCCGCCCGCAAATCTCATCTCGGAGCCGCTGGGCGCGGTCGTGTGTATGGCGGCATACACAATCCTCAGAAATAAGATTCCGCTCTCAGCCGGAGTTGCGACCTTTATATCAACGCTCGTAAGCGGATTTACATTCCTCGCAATCTGTCTGGTCGTCATCCTCGCCGGCGTAATCCCCGAGCCCATGGAGACGTTTACAATCGGCGCTTACGTCCTGCTCCTCTCGCCGATTATTATCCTGACGGCGTTTGCAAACTCAATAATTACACAGATACTCTTCATACCGTCCTCAAAGATTCTTATGCGGGGAAGCGGGAAGAAGTCGGGCGCGGTCGTTGAAGACGCAGTCGAAAACGCGGTCGAAAACGCTGATGCGGATGCGGATACGGCAACGGTTGCCGAAACTGCCGAGACACGGGAACCTGCCGATATCAGCGCCGATATCCGTGCGGTGACTGTCGACGCCGCAACAAAAGACGCCGCCGAAGATGAATCGGATGTCTCAGCGATAAAATTCGAGAACTTCTCATACACATATCCGTCGGGCAGTCACCCCGCGCTCACCGGAATTGACCTCGACATTAAGAAAGGCGAATGTATTCTCGTAAACGGAACCACGGGCGCGGGAAAGACTACTTTCTGCCTTGCCGCGGCAGGTATCCTCACGCACGAATACGAAGGCAGTTCCGAGGGAACAATCACCATATTCGGCAAAGACGTCCGCGATTATCAAAATATGGGTGATATAGGCAAGAAAATAGGAGTTGTCTTCGATGACGCGGATGCACAGCTGATATTTACCACGGTAGAAGAAGAAGTCCTCTCGGGTCTCGAGAACCGCGGATTAAGCAGCGCCGATGTAAAAGAGCGCCTCGAGAAGATCCTGAAACTTACCGATATAGAGAAGATACGTTACCGCCCGCCGCATACACTCTCCGGCGGACAGAAACAGAGAGTAGCCCTTGCCGCGACACTTGCGTCGGGAACGGACTGCATCATTCTCGACGAAGCCACCGCGGAACTCGACACGCATGCGACCGGCGTCATCATCTCCATACTCAAGGAACTGAAAGCGCAGAAGAAGACAATAATCGTCGTCGAGCAGAAACCGCGCGAGATGGCGGAGATTACCGACCGTGTCGTAATGATAGAGAAGGGACATATCTCGGGTGTTGTCAGCGCCGGAGAGTTCTTCGATAACTACCGTGACGATGAAGACATCGCGGATTTGAAAGTCGGAGATTCGGACTCATCCGGGAACTATGGCGACGGTAACGGCAGCGGCACGCAGGAAGCGGAGTTCGACCGCAGGGAAACGGCGATAAAGATAACCGATCTGGTTCACAGGTACGGAGAAAACCGCGGTATCGACGGGCTTTCCCTTGAGATTAAGCACGGCGAACTTGTCGCGGTCATAGGCGAGAACGGGTCCGGAAAGACGACGCTCTCAAAGCACCTCAACGGACTTCTGAAACCGACATCGGGCGATGTCATCGTTGCCGGCATGAACACAAAAGAAGCCACCGTGACCGAGCTTGCGAATCATGCGGGTCTTGTCTTCCAGAACCCCGATACCATGCTCTTTGAGGAGACGGTCGAGAAGGAGATTCTCTTCGGTCTGAAGAATATCGGAAAGAAAGAGGAGGAATGCGACGGGATTATAGACGGCATCCTCGCGGAGGTCGGTCTTTCGGATAAAAGAAAGGTCTTCCCGCGTTCGATGAGCCGCGGAGAACGTCAGCGCCTTGCAATCGCCTGTGTAACCGCGATGCGCCCCGAGATCATCATACTCGACGAGCCGACGACGGGACTTGATCCGATTGAGGCAAGACGCATAATGGGCATTCTTACAAAACTGAGCAGGCAGGGTCATACCGTTCTCATGGTCAGCCACGACATGAAGATTGTCAGGAATTACGCACAGAGGATTATTAAGATGGCGGACGGCAGAATCGTCGAGGATATTCGCGTGAAGGTGAACTGAAATGGCGGAAATTTTACAGTATAAACGGATTGACGGCATATTCCACAGGATGAACGCGCTTACGAAGATTATATTCCTCGTAGTCGTTATCCTCATAGCAATCGTCTCGACAAGACCGGATATCATAGCGGCGACGGCGATTATCCTCTTCGCGCTCTCGGTTGTCGGCAGGTTCTCGCGCGAACTTATCAGACAGATACCGATGCTTGTCTTCCTCTCCATCGGTCTGATACTGCTTACGGTTCTTACCATGCAGTCCGGCGATGTCATGGGATACCTGATTCCGTCGTTCATACCGTATATCGGCGGCAATATCCCGATTACCGCGGGTGCGCTGAACTTTGCGCTGATACTTTCGCTCAGGTTCTTTGCAATGCTCTTTGCATTCCAGATTCTGATCATATCCACACAGCCGCGCGATATGGTGCACGCTCTTCAGAAACTGCACCTGCCCGTGGACTATACGCTCATGCTTCTGATTGCAATCAGATTCATTCCGTCCCTTCAGCTCGAAGGAAAGAGGATTCAGGAGGCACAGCTGGCAAGGGCATACTACCCGGGAGAGGGTCTTGTCGGCAAACTGAAGTCGCTTACGCCGATTATAATCCCGCTGGTATCAAACGCTCTCGGAAAGGCAAACGTTCTCGGACTTACAATCGATCTGCGCGGTCTGCGCACGATGAAGAGAACGCCGCTCACCGAGAGCGAGTATTCCGTATATGACTACGTAATGCTCATCTTTGTCGCCGTTGCGGCAGTCGCGGCAGCGGCAATAATCACGGGCATGATCTGAGAACGGTCAAGGATGCCGCAAAATAATCGGAAACTAATCAAAAATAATCAAAAGATAATCTAAAGATAATCTAAAGACAATCAAAAATAATCGGAAACTAATCAAAAATAAGATATTAATTCATTGAAAACCGCATTGAAATTTAATATTCAATGCCTTTTCTTGCGGATATGCCTTCGTCAAAGTAATGCTTGACCTTCTTCATCTCGGTTACGAGGTCGGCATATTCGATGAACTCGGACGGCGCATCGCGTCCCGTCATTATGACTTCCGTGCCTTCAGCGCGGTTTTTAACGGCGTCGAGGACTTCATCGGCTGTAAGAAGACCTACGGATACGGCGACGTTTACCTCATCGAGAACGACCAGACCGTATCGTCCCGATTTGAGCGCTTCCGCGGCAACCTTCAGTCCCTCGTGCGCCATGCGAATGTCCTCCTCATCGGGCTTTCGCATGATGAAACAGCCCTTTCCGAACTGCTTTATCGTAAATTCCGGGAAGTATTTCGGCATTTCAAGCTCGGCGGTATCGGTTCCCTTGATGAACTGACCGAAGAATACACTCTTTCCTCTGATGAGCATCCTCAGCGACGTTCCGAACGCCGCCGTCGTCTTTCCTTTGCCGTTTCCCGTGTTTATCTGAACATATCCGTATTTTTCACTCATTTTTAACTCCGTAAATTACCCGTTTTTTAATTAATTCTGTTTAGTTCATTTCATATAGTTATTTTTCTCACAGTTTCATTCCCGAAAGCGTTGCGTATCGATACCGCCCGCGGATACTCTCATACTTATGTCATACTTTCGGTCAGTTCGTCAGTTCATACAGTTAGTCAGTTCGTCAGTTCATACAATTCGTCAGTTCATGAGCTCGGTGAGGAGTTCGTCGGCACTTGAGAACGCTTTTGCACCCTTAAGCATTTCATCATAGATACGTGTCGCCCGCTTATCCGCGGTATTGTCGTATTTGTACTCCTTCAGATTGTGGTCCACGAAACAGACCACCTTTCCCGAATTCAGGTAAGAGTATGCCGTCTCCAGATTTCCGAGATTGCAGCTGCCGACATCGGTGGCGACAAGCACCACGGCGTCGGCTTCGTCGCAGAGTTTCTTCTGTTCCATTATCGCCTCGTCGGAATACATCGAGAACGAGGGCACGGATACGGTCTCAATGCCTGCAGAACGGCATACGAGATAATCACCGTCGTTTCTGCTCAGAATGCCCGCGGTAACACGGAATCCCGCATGCTTGAGGGTCAGAAGTATGCGCCCTCCGCGTCCTTCGCCGCTTATCACATGCACGTGCTTTATCCGCTCGGTATGCGTATCGGGTTGCAGAGAGAAGAGGAACTGTTTCTTGCCGCTCTCGGGCTGATTTGTCTGTATCGAGAGGACGCCGAAGACCTCGTTGAGATTGTCGTAGTTTAAGATATCCTCGGCTTTACCTTCGCCGACGACGTAGCCGCCCGCGGTCATGACAACATCGTCGCAGTATGCCGCCGCCTGATTTATCTCGTGGATAATGCACATGACGGTCGTATCCGACGATATCGTCCTCAGAAGTTTCATGACCTCAAGCTGCTGCCTAATATCGAGGTGGGATGTCGGCTCGTCAAGCATCAGATATTTCGGCTCCTGCGCGAGCGACCTTGCAATCATTACCCTCTGAAGTTCGCCGCCGGAAAGCTCGTTTATCTTTCTGTCCTTAAACTGAAGGACATTCGTATCTTTCATCGCATTGAGGACGATCTCATTGTCCTCCTCGGTATCGGCGGAGAAGTTGCCGTGATAGGGGGTGCGTCCGAGCATCACATAGTCGTAGACGGGGAAGGCAAACGGCGTATATACCGTCTGTTCCACGACCGCACGCAGTCTTGCAAGTTCGGCGGCATGCATGTTTCCGGTATTCTTCCCGTCATAGCTTATTGTTCCCGACTGCGCTTTGTAGAAGCCGGCGATAACTTTCAGAATTGTTGTCTTGCCGCAACCGTTGGGTCCGACAATGCCCGTAACACGGTTGTCGCGGCATGTGAAGGTCATGTCCTTTAAGACGGCGTTCTCCTTAAGTCCGAGATCGGCGTCGCGTTTTGAAGGGTTACGGTTATAGCTGAATGCCACATTTTTTACTTCAATCGGCATCAGAGCTCACCTCTCTTGCTTCTTAGCAGGTAAAGGAAGAACGGCGCACCGCACAGTGCCGTCAGAATACCCAAAGGAAGTTCGCTCGGTGCTATGATGACACGCGCAAACATATCGGCAAGGACTATGAAGAGTGCGCCAGTAAAGACGCAGACGGGCACGACAACCCTGTGATCGGGTCCGGTTACAAGCCGCACTATATGCGGGATGATAAGACCGACAAAGCCGATTATTCCGCTTACCGATACGGCGGCGCTTGTTATGACGGCGGTCACTATGAGCAGAATCTTCTTTAAGCTCTCGACATTTATTCCGAGATACTGCGCCGATTCTTCGCCGAACATCATGGCGTTGAGATGGCGCGTCAGGGTTATCATGATTATTATGCCCGCGAGCGTGAACGGCAGCATTACCCAGACATAGTCCCAGCCGCGCCCCGAGAGGCTTCCCATGGTCCAGAACATGATGGCGTTGAGGTTGTGACCCGCCGTGAACATGACAAAGGAGTTGCAGGCGCTGAAGAGCGCGGAGATGGCGACACCCGAGAGAAGGAGTGTGTTTATCGGAATCATGTTTCCGACGCGGGCAACGTTATAGACAAGGAAGAGAGTGCCGAGTCCGAATATGAAAGCCATTACGGGGATGCTGTAGATTGTAAACGCCACACTGAGTCCGTAGACGAAGACGAGCGAGGCTCCGAGTGCGGCTCCGCTCGATATACCCAGGATGAAAGGATCCGCCATCGGGTTTCTGAAAAGGCTCTGAAGTGCCGCACCCGCAAGTGCGAGAGATGCGCCCACGAGAGCGCCGAGGATCACACGCGGCAGTCGGATTCCGAGTACTATGGTTTCTTCGCCGACGCTCCAGTAGGGTGTCGTACCGAAGATGCCTGCCGTAAGTATATCAAAGACCTTCTGGGGCGCTATCCCCGATTCTCCGATGCCGACGGAGACGGTCATTACAAAAAGTGTGAGGAGGAAGAGACCTCCGGTGATGATTACTGTGCGTTTTCGCTGATACATGAATAGAGGATCTCCAGTGCCTGTCCTACTCTGGGTCCCGGGCGTGATACTATGTCATCGTCGACCGTGTAAACCCTGCCGGTCTTTACCGCGGGCACGTTCGCAAGTTCCTTGTTATTCAGTATCTGTTCACGCATGTTGAGTCCCGAGTCCATAGGTCCCTTAATTACAATTATGACTTCGGGCTGACGCTCGATTATGGATTCCGTTGTTACGATGCCGTATCCCGGCATGTCGCCGTAACAGTTGATTCCGCCCGCAAGCGTGATCAGTTCGTCAAGATAGGTCTCGCTTCCGGCGACATACATGGGATCGGCGGCTACCGCATACATTGTTCTGGGCAGCGGCGTCTCATGCGGTCTTGCCTCAATCTCGGAGATTTCGCCGTTTATCTTCGTTATGAGTGACTCGGCATTGCTCTCTTCGTTGAGGACTTTTCCCATTACTCTGATATTCTCGAATATGTCTTCCAGTTTGTCGATCTCAAATACGAGGACGGGATAGCCGTTGGCGCGAAGCTGGTTTATCATGTTCATGTCAACCATTGTCGTCGACATTATGAGGTCGGGGTCCTTTGAGATTATTGACTCGATGCTTGCGCCGGTTGTCATTCCGCCGATTGAGTCGACAAGAAGGGCTTCTTCGGGGTAGTTGTCGTATGATGTTCTGCCGACAAGTTTCGTCGTTGAATTTTCGTCGGTCATTGCGAAATAAAGTTCGGTGATGCTCGGCGCCAGCGAGACAATGCGCTCGACGCCTGCGGGAACATAGACGCTCGTGCCCGTATCGTCGACTATTGTGATTCCGTTACCGGTCGCGTTTGTCACTGCGGCTGCTGTCGCCGTTGCGGTCGGCGTTAACGTTGCTGCCGCAGGTGTCTCCGTAACCGCGGCGGTGGGAGCGGGTGTGTTATTCGTGCCTACGGTTCCCGTACATCCGCATATACAGGCGCAGATTACGAGAAGCAGAGCCGAAAAAATGAAAAGGGTGCGATTTTGCATAAAGAATATGGGAGCAGATACAAATAAAGTTAACTTATGATTGTTTAATTTTGGTTATTTTGTCTTCAAACCGCTCCATACCAATATGACGGTACAATTATACGCTTATCGTCAGTATCAGATTTCTTACCGTTACTTTAACGGGGGCATTAAAGTGCACACGGAATACGTGATCGGGGTCATAGGTAAAGGTTCCGATATTGGCGAATCCCTGATTTCTGAGGTTATCCAATTCCTTACCTATGTTATACTCGAGAACATCACCCGCCGAATTGGGAAGATTATCCGTATTCACCGGCGGGAACAGATCGGGATTCATGGTGATTACCAAATCTCCCGTTGATATTGTCTGATACTCCATTTTCGAATCCATCTTTAATGTCGCATGTCCGCTTCCGCTTGTGTAGTCGCTTGCGCCTTTCTCAAAGGTTACGGCGGTAATTATAATCTCCGAGCAGTTCAGATACGTATTGCCGGTCAGCTTACCTTCTCCGTCCTTCTCGAACACAACATTCGAGAGATAATCCAGATCGAACATTGACCTGAATATTCCGCCGTTCGCTTTTATGTCATCAGCCGCGGCTTCATATGTCGTATACTGAATCGGCGTTACGCTGGAATAAGGCGTCTTTAATGAGACAATTCCGTAGTCCCAGAGATATCCGTTATCCATCCAGAAGTTGCCGACCGACTCATAGGAGAAGTTGACAAGCAGGGATTGTGCGATAAGATTTTCCTGTGCGTCATATCCGTCCTTATAAATCTTGTAAGTCCACGTCGGAGTCTCATTCTTAACTTCCATTATGCCGCCGGATTTCAGCGGCGATAATACGACACTGCCGCCGCCCAGCTCGACATTGCGCGTTACCGTGCCTTCGGATTTTGTGAGTATGGCACTCTCGATGTCGGAAGAGAACTTGAGAAATGCATCCTCGACGCCCGCGAGATGCTCTATCTCCGACTGTTCCTTAAGAGCGGGAACGTATATGGCGGAATAGAGCGAGATGATTGTCATTAATACCGCAAGAATGAGAAGAACGGCGACAACCGGCGCTACCGCGCTTTCGCGGTCGGCGGTTTTTACAGTAATTTTCGCATTGAATGCGGTCGCATCGGATTTTTTATCGGTTTTGGCTCTCATTCGCGGATTCTCCCGTACATTACTACCGTACTTCCCACAACTACGGTTATGTCCTCTCCCCTGATGTCATAACCCGCGTGTACGGTCATGTAATCGCCGGGTTTGAAGTTCTTCAGTTCGTCATCGCCGTTTATGACAAAGTTATCCTCGGTAAAGGTATTTCTTTCATTGCCGTTTCCGATAATCACCTTCATGTTAGAGAGCGATACGACATCTCCGCCCTTATGCCAGAGAGTCACGTCATGATTGGACGGGTCAACGTCGCCGACCAGTATATTCACCGAGGGTTCCCGGTCACTCGGAATAAAACTGCTCGAGGATGCGGCAAAAAGAGCCACCAGTATAAGGACAACCGTGAGCATGAGCATCTCGCCGACCACGGGGGATATGGCACGGTTATCCAAAGAATTCCGCGGCAACGTCTGCGGCATCACATGCGGCAACATCGTATTATTCCCCGTATTATTCCCCCCAGTATTTCCCGCAATATTTCTCATAAATTTCCCCACAATGTTTCCACTAAATTTCCCAACATTATTCCCCATAATTATCTCCCCGAAATTTCGTGTTTTCATAATTACAACCTCAAATAATATAAATGAACAGGACGCCGGTCGCCAGAAGAAAGATAATGCTGTGCTTGAGTCCCGCAAGAATGTTGTTCGCACTCAGCTGTCCCGCCATCAGACCCGAGAATAGCGCCAGAATTATCGAGATATGGAACATCTCACCGACATTTGATGAGACGTTGAAGTTGAGATTGAACTCTGAGAAACTCTCGATAAAGGTCACGTTCAGCTGATACGCCGAATAGAGGAAGATACCCAGTGAGAGGTAAATAATGGCGACGTAGACAAACGAGACTCCGAAACGCTCGTTCTTCATCTTAAGGAAATGTTCAAGGTCGCCTATGGCTATGGCAAGGATCTCGTGGAGGTGATCGGTTATCTCACTTGCCTTTACTACCAAAGATATTGCACGCTTTACCGAGACAAGTCCGATTCTCTCTTCAAGTTTGTAAAGCGCCAGCGATACGCTTGTTCCCATCTTTATCTCGGTTGACGTTATCTTTACCTCTCTTGTGAGGACGCCTATCTTGGAGTTCGCAATTATGTGAATGGCGCTCTGAAGCGTCATACCCATATCTTTCATATCCGAGATCTCGCGAAGGAATGCCGGGAGTTGTGATTCAAACTTTTTCAGGTAGTGACTTCTTGCTTCATACGCAAATGCGATAGGCAGCATGAACATGATCACCAGCAGTGAGATGAATGCTTCAAATGTGTATGCAGGAATCAAACTCGCAAGAGTTCCGTTATAATACAGCAGGACTACGATACAGGCAAGAATCACACCGAAGACCAATCCGTACTGGTAGTCCGAGACATAGTATTTCATCGGGTTTCGGAGTATCTCACGGATTCTGAGGAGATTTCTGTGACTCTCGAAATTTTTCATGAATTTTTCATCGACCAGCATCATGCTTCCGGGATCGATGTTGGTATCGGAGTATTCCGCCTGAGGCAGGGCCTTTCTGCTGATGGTGAGAGAGTCGGGCGGCATCATAATGTAGAGCAGGAAGACCATTGCGGTTGCACCGATTGGCAGACCGATATACATAAGCGGCGCCAGAAAGTCGACCGTGGACTGACCCGAAAGATTCTGGGCAACTATCATTATCATTATGGCGATAGGTCCCGCAACGAATGCCGTTACGTATATCTCCGCCATGATCTCCATGGTCTTTAAGGTGTTGTCGAGTTCCTGAAGTGCGGTCTCGCGGTAATGCTCGGACTTTGAGGCGAAGAAATCCGTCATGCTGCCGCCTGTCTTGAAGACCATTGCGAGATCGTTTAAAAGTTCGCTGAAATTCTCCGACGGTGTTGTGCTCTGGACGTTTCTCATTGCCACCATGAGGTCATCGCCGAAATACTCGACATCTCTCACTATCATGGCGCATTCCTCCGAGACTTCTCCGTATAAATCGTAATTTTCGGCAACGCTCTTGAAGATGGAGAAGAGCGTCATTGTTGTGGATAAAGCCTGCATGTAGGTTACGGCATATGGCAGATCAAGCTCGATTCTTGTCTTTCGTCCCGAACATTCCATCTGCGGATAGGTATAGGCAAGCGTGAATACGGTGCCGACTATGACAAGAAATACGATTGCCATTGAGATTACGGGGTCGAGAAAGGGTATGGGGTTTAGGTTGATGTTGAGAAGGAAGTTTAACAGAATTAGGAGAATCAGGACTAATCCTACAAGAACAGTCCCGAAAATAACCAGAAGGAGATAATCCTCGGAAGTTATCGGGATGTGTGCTGATTTGAGAGATTTCTTGAATTCATCGTTGTTGAGTGAATTCATGAGAGGATTATTCATCAAATTCATAGTAACCGTTCTTGCTGAATTCGTCAAAGACCATGGTGATGTGATCGGAATCTCTGATTCTGTGCTGCAGAAGACCCATAAGGATCTCTTTCCTCTTGTCTATCTCCTCTCTTACCTGTGCGTCGGTCCAGCCCTGACTGTAGGCAATCTCTTTGAGGACCCTGGAATCTCTGTAGATCTTCTCGAAAGTGTCTGTTGCGGGCTGCCACTTGTAGAGGATGTTGTAGTCGATGTAGTTCTTCTTGACGAAGGTTTCGGCAATAAAGATGCAGCGTCTTGCCATTCTTTTGTTCACGTACTGGAGCTGCTGAATTATCATCAGGTTAAGTGCGCCGAACATCGAGGGGGGGACGTTTATGGGGTTTGTGGTGAGGCGGTTGATTGCCTGCTCGATTCCTCCGGCATGGAGTGTGGAGTATGTGGTGTGTCCTGTGTTCATTGCCTGGAAGAGTGTCTGGGCTTCGCTGCCTCTGACCTCGCCGACAATGATGTATTCGGGGCGCTGACGGAGTGCGGCTTTGAGGAGCGAGAACATGTCGACGTTTCCTTTTCCGGATTCCGCCGTGCTCTCACGTGTCTTCATGGGGAGCCAGTTTTTATGCGGCATCTGAATTTCACGGGTATCTTCGATGGATACAATCTTTGCAAACTGCGGGATGAAGAGCGAGAATGCATTCATCATGGATGTCTTTCCGGATGCCGTTCCGCCGACGACGATGGCGCTCTTGCGGTTTTCGACGCAGAGCCAGAGGAATGCCATTATCTCGGCGTCGTATGTGCCGTAGTCGATGAGGTCAATAGGCGTCATCGGGTCGGATTTGAATTTACGGATTGTAAACGAACTGCCTTTCGAGGAGACTACGTCCGTATAGGTTATCTGCGCACGTGCGCCGCCTGGGAGTGCGGCATCGACGAGCGGGCTTGTGAGCGAGAGCTGTTTGTCGGCTTTCTGAGCTATTTTAAGGACATAGCGGTTGAGGTCTTCGCCGTTGAAGACGATGTTTACGGGCAGGTTTGCATATTTGCGGTGATATATGAAGAGGGGTATACCGGGACCGTTGCACGTGATATCTTCGATGTTTTCGTCGTGCATCAGCGGATCGAGTCTTCCGTAGCCGTGGAAGTTTCTCTCGAGATAGTAGCAGATGATTCCCGTGCGCCTTATGTCGATTGACGGGTCGAGTTTGCTGATTATACGATGAACCGTCGCATAGTCGAATTTTATCTCTTCATTCAGTTTTGTGGCGTCATAGAGCATTACCGAGCGGAGTTCGGCGTCGGTCTCCTCGAGTATGAGTTTTTCTTTCTCGGTGATGAGCGGTTCGAATACGCGGTAGCTCTTGTTCTGTTCCTTATCCTCCACTATTGCGACATAGGAGTAGGGTGCAAGCAACCAGTAGGTATCAAGTATGGTTACCCCTTCTTCGAGGAGGCTCTTGGAGACTTCCGGCAGTGCGGACGTTTCCGGGGGTTCGGGGGTGTATACCGATTCGTCGACGGGTTTGGTGCCGATAATGCCGTCTACTATCGAGTTAAAAAATTCTCTGCCTTTCTCGATTGCGCCGGGTTTGTTCTTCTCTGAGATCTGTTGCTTCTGGATCTCGTCGGGATTTTTCTGCGCATCGTCGTAGGGGATTAAGATTTCACCGTCCGCGCTGCGGTTGGCGGTGCCGTTAAAGTCCCCGATTTCGGTACCGTCGCCGTTTTCGGGGGCAACCTCATCCTTCTTCTTAAGGAGATGTGCCTTCTTGGCGATTGAGCCGATATCGAGCGTCTTTAACAGATCCAACATTACCACCTTTCCCACGGGGGTATGCTCTCGTCGTCGACGTTATTGGATGATGTCGTCGAACCGGAACCGGTTTTTACGGTCTTTGTGCCCGACCGCGTCAGTGATGAGAATGCGTCTTTTGCGCCGGTGTCCACTGCGATTGCGTTGGGGTTATCTTCGGTTGCGCCGGTGATTACCTTTACGTCGATATCGAGTCCTGTGCCGGTGCAGTAGATCAGGTATTCGCCGACACTGTAGACTGATACGTCTTTCTTCGTCTCCGAGGAATACGTTCTGCCGAATCCGTCGGAGGCTACCTCTTTACCTGTTTTGTTATCGATGATGGTTATGCCTGCATAACTGAATGACGGATTTTCACCGGGAAGTCCTTCGATCTCCTTGCCTTTGTCGTCATAATTGCCCTGATATTTTTTCTCCTGTTCCTTATCTTTAACGACTCCGGTAGTGCTCTTTGTAACTGAGATGTTTGATACCTCAAAGTAAACTACGAGTGGTCCGCGGTTGACGTCCACGAGGAGACTGCTGTTGCCCATGGATTTTTTGTAATTATATTTTTTCTCGAAGAGTACCTGATAGTATCCCAACGAGATATTGCCGTTCTCTTTGGGATTGGTAGCTGAGAGAGCATTGGCTTTTTCGGGCCCGTAAACCGGGATCTCTCTGACCGTATCTTTCATGCTTACGTCAGCGACGTCTTTGACCGATGAGGGATTTATGCGTTCTTCTATAGTATCATGAATAAAATCCATTACACTGTCCACCGCATTGCTCAACTGCTCGCTTGGCGAATTTTGGTTAACATGACTTTCTGAAGAAGGAGATGCTACGTTATTGCCGTTACCGCCTATAAAGCCGCCGAGAAGTATTGCAAAAATTCCTACGATGAGGACCATTATGACTGCAATTGCCACAGCCATCAGTCTGACCAGTTTATCGGTATCAAATGTTTTTGCGCCTGCCATTTTCGTAAATACTGATTATTCAGTCCCCCTATTTTTACGAGTAACTTTTGAGTAACCTTCGATTTAATTCCGATTTGCTTTTGCCGATTTGCTTTTTATATATTTTCGATTTTCAGGATTCGGCTGCAGTGCCGGAACACACCACACCGATGCCCGCACCGCCGAAGTTATTAATGCCGCACGGTTAAAGGAATTTCTTTAGCGTTGCTCACTCTTCATTACATGTCTTGCTTGATTGATAATAAATATATATTACCGCAATGCCGTATCTATAATTGTTCACGGTCGAATCCGATTTTTTCGGTCATGCCGCGGAAATACATAATTATATTCATTCAATTTTATATTTTATATAATTTTGTTATATTTTAGTTACATCAGATTTTTTTGCATTAATTACGCCGTCCAAATCAACTAAGGTTGATCTGAGTTTTGAGATGCGACTCTCAAACCCGATTGCCGGATGCCGCATAAACACCACAAATTGCCGTAAAGCACCACATTTGTAATACTTATGTCTAATTAGATAATACTTGATAGTACATATTACTTATGTTTCAATAAACAGGGGACGTTTCGGACTGTCTAAAACCCGAAATATCCGTGCGCCGCCTCAATAACAGCGGCAGAAAGGATCTTTAACATATTTTCACCTGAAAACCGCTTCATGAAACCTTCATCTGCCGCGTTTACCCTGCGCGCCCAATACCGTGAACTGAAAATATCCAACGGGATCGATTTTTGACACTTTTTTTGTTAACGGCATTAACAGATCCGAAATAAACCTTATATATTTCAATGTCGCTAATTAAAGAGTATCAAACAAATATGCGTTAACTAAAAAATAGTTTAGTTAGTGGTTAAGAACTGTTGAGTTTAGTGTCGCTCGATTTCGCCTGTAATGAACATTCATTATCACCGATAATCGGTAACGCATAGGTGTTTGTGTTTGTATTGGAGGATTATTAATGAGTAAAATCTTCAACAATGCTCTTTTCGAAGCAAAAGAGCGCGAGAGCGCAGTATCGCCTGTGGTTGGCGTAATGCTGATGCTCGTAGTAACGATTATCATCGCGGCAACGGTCAGTGCCTTTGCCGGCGGTCTTGTCGGCACAGCTGACAAAGCACCAACAGCAGCATTTGATGTAAAAATCAATGTCCTACATCATGTTAGTGAGTACGGTTGGGATGACAGATCTCTGACAATATCCCACCTCGGTGGCGACCCGATTGATACTGCACGCTTAAAGATCATAACATCGTGGACAAACAAAACAGCGAATATAGACAATTACAGAGAGACAACACCATTACCTTCCAGTGATACACCATATGTATGGACATATAAAGGCGTACAGCATTCCGTCAATTTATCTGTAACAAATGCTAATGTCAACGGAACCAATATTTATCACGAACCATACTTCGTAATTCCCAACCGACTGCCTTCGGAAGATGGAGCACTATGGTTTGGTAACTACATCCTGCACTCGGGCGAAGTTATGAAAGTACAGGGATCATTAGATGATGCAAGTTGGTACAACGCAAATGGTTACGCTGAACATTCAGTAATCAAGAATTCTATGCAGTTAACAGGCAGAGATGTTGTTAACGTTAAACTTGTCGATATACCTACAGGAAACATCATCTTTAACAAGGATATCTATGTAACAGAATCATCTGTGAAGGAGGACTAAATATGAAATTCATTGACAACAAAGATGCAGTATCACCCGTAGTCGGTGTCATGCTCATGCTCGTTGTAACTCTCATCATTGCGGGAGTAGTCTCGGCATTCGGCGGCGGACTTGTCAGTACAACCTCGGCAACCCCGCAGGCAAGTATCAGCAGTTCACTTACGTTTGAGGATAAACTCAAAGTGCAACACAACGGAGGCGATTCAATAATCGGCTCAGCTATTGAAATTCAAGCGAAAATTGCCTCAGGATCTTTTGCGGATATGGTTACCAAAGTAGATCTTACAAATGCAACAATACCCAGAACCAACACATCTGTTGCTAAGGGTTCATTCCAGACAGGTGATGTAATATCAATACCATTTAAAGATGTAATTCCCAAAAGTACATTGTCGCCTTACCCATATGAGGCTCAAAAAGGCGATCTTGTTACAATCACTATCATCGACAAGAACAGCGGAAAGCAGATTGCATCACAGACTGTTACAGTAAACTAAACTGAAAAACAGTTAAGATAAAAAACGGATACTCATCCATCCGTTTTTTTAAACTTGTTACCTATTCAAAACTTTCACAAACGGAAAAGACATTCATAAGCACATTGTCACCCTAATCATGTAATCATGAGCAGAGCACTGAAATTATGTGTTCTGTAATTCCCTTTTTTACTAAATCGGTTTGAGTAAATCACTTTGGATAAATCACTTTAGTATAGTGTAATTACTTTTGCAGAATCACTTTTGTTTAGTTACTTTTGTTTAGTTTAATCACTTTTGCAGTGTCACTTTTCTGTTAAATCACTTCAGTGCCCCGGTCCCGATGCACCTCCGCACCTCAGCGCCCGCAACTGTTTTGTTACTGCCGCTTCAAGTTCGTCTCTCGTGCCCATGAACTCATGCGTCACGTAATCGGGTTTGACAAAATCGAGTATCTTTTTGCATTCGGGGAGAGAGAAGGGGCGGTGCTCGTCGAACTTCTTGAGATGCGCCATTATCGCGGCGCTCCGGTCATTGAAGCCGAGTTCGTTGAAGTTTTCCGGCGCTTTCATGGTATTCTGATATTCTCCCGAAGCGCTGAAGTGGAGGTGAACGGCGCGGATTTTCTCAACGACATCGGCGCTCAGGCGGTTTAGGGTGTCAAGGACGAAATCGATTCCGTCGGACTCGGAGAATGTTACACCGCCGGCATTCATGAGATGCCCCGTATCCAGAAGGAAGAAGAAGTTCTCAAACTCAAGGCGGTTCATAAACCGCGATGTTGCCGCAGGGTCAAGGAAGGTCAGCCCCGACCACCAGAGGTTTTCGACGGCAATCGGAAACGGCATTTCTCCGCCGCTGAAGTTTCCGGCGCAGGTATTGAGGAACTCGGCGGTAGCGTCAAGAACGGCATTGTCGGGTATCGGCATCTTCTTCATGAAGGTATGCTCGGCTTCCATGTAACCCGCATGAAAGACGCCGTATTCCGGCGCTAACCTGGCGTTATCCGCTATGCATGCGGTGAAGTTTGAGATGAGTTCTTCGCGGTCTTCGCCGCCGTAGAAATACTTCACCATACTCCTGTCAATCTCCGCCGGCACCGTGAAATCCTTATCCGTCCAGAGTCTGTACCAGCCCATGAAAGACGGAAAGTGGACGGCGCCGACGACATCCCTCGGAACGCTGCCGTCGAGCGCCCCGAAATCGAGGAGCATCTCGGCGGCATCGAGATTATTCCTCTTCAGAAATGCTCTGAACTCTCCCCAGTCGTTGTTAAACTTCTCTATATCGAAAGAATAACCTGAAAAATTAATGAACTGTTTATACACGCCGATACCCCCTTTTTGCATAGCGCTGTCCGCCTCTCCGTCGCTGCGAATAACCCCTGTCCGCCTCACGGGTGCGGTGCTTCGCGGCGCAGCCGCGGCACCGCAACGGCAACCGCTTACAAACTCAGTAATGATACTATGAATTACAACAGGTTAACTCTATTTATTTCAGGCGGCATTCAAAGAAATAACAGGGAATTATAAAACGAAAAACACGACAAAAATCACGAACGGCAAATCATAAAGATAAATCGGATAAAACACAAAAAGGAAATCGGAAAAACGAACTCAAAAAAATTACCTGTTGATCCTGCCGATGGCAAAATCAACAACCTGTGCAAGCTCTTCCTTGCCCCACTTCTCCGAACTGATAACAAGATCATAGATGGAAAGATCGCGGATATCGATACCGTAATACTTCATGTAACGGTCACATTCCGACTTCTCGCGGATATCCGTATCGTGTCTGGCAATCTCGTAAGAGATCTCCTCGCGATCGGAAATCCTGTGCGCACGGCAATCCGCGGAAGCCAAAACCCAGATCCTCAGATCCGCATTACTTACCATGTGACCCGCAAGTCTGCCCTCAATGATAATATCGGAGTTCTCCTCGCCGATCTTCTTCTGATCCGCATCAATCTTCTTATCGACACTCGGATCGGACTCGCAGAGCTTACTGAACGAAAGCAGATCCATATTCCTCTCCGCCGCATTCTGTCTGAAGACATCGCCGGCGGAAACAAGTCTTATTCCGTATTTCTCCGCAATCGCCTTCGCAAGAGAAGTAGTCCCGCTTCCGGGCGGACCGCTTACGGTAATCCTCATCTCAGACACCGCCTATATCAAGAGTCTTTCTGATAACCTGCGAAATCGTAATCGAACAGAGCATATACCATATGATCCATGCCGGCAGAAACAGAAACGTCGGATCGCTTAAGCCAACCGTACCCATAAACGGAAACGAGATCGTTCCCATCGTGGGTGCCATCTGCAAAAGCCACAGAAAGATCGGAATCGTGATAATCATAATCCAGCCGAGCGGCTTAAACTGCTCCTGCGAAACCTCAAGCTGCTCCTGCATCACCTTATCGCGTTTCTCGTTCAGTTTGCGGATCTTCTTCTCGTCGGCGGCAAGCTGAGCCTCTCTGAACTCCTTCTGAAAAAGACGCATCTTCTCCTGAACACGCTTCATCTTCTCGTAATCAATCGTATACTTCTGAAGAAGAGATGAATAACAGCCCGTAATCGCGGACAGAACCAGAATAAGAATCGGCCATGAAACGGCAAGAACATTGTGCAACGGATTCAAAACAATACCGGCGGCATCAGCAATACCCGTCCTGAGGAAAGGCACACTGTAAACTACCATCACAAGAAGCATAATTAAGAGGAAGGTAAACATACCCCCTCCGCCCGCAGGTGATGCGGGCTTAGCGCTCTTCGAGACCATAAACCCTCTTATTTCAGGAGTGTAACCATCTCATTGATGGCATTCTCAAGTAAGAAGTCCTGATTTTTAATGCTCTTAACCGTACATCCGGTAAGCATAGAATACGCCGCAGCCATATAGCGGTTGTAATTCTGATGATCCTTGATTGACTGATATCCCTCGACATCCCTTGTACGCGTGGTATCAGAGAGACGGCGCTTTAAGATCTGATCCTCGTTGCTCTCGACAAGAACAACGATATCCGGCTTAAGCTCCTCAAGCACCCATGCCGGCAGACCCGGAAGGAAACCCGAAGGCGTACTGACCGTACAGTGAGTATCGATAATGACATTATCCTGTATCTTTGCAATGACCTGCGCAGCCGTCTTCTGAAGGTTCCTCTGAACATCCTGATCCAGCTTGCGCATCTCATCGCGGTCGCTCACAAGATTCTGATCGCAAGCAACCTCAAACATACACGTACCGAAATTGATGGAGGTGTAAGGAACACCAAGCTCCTTCAAAGCCTCCATCGATCCGTTGATAACCGTTGTCTTTCCGACACCCGGAACACCAGTAATAACAACTTTCTTGCATTTCTGTGGCATTTAAATCACTCCTTTCCGAAGAAGCTCCTCATGAACGGATACATCTCCATGATCTGTTCATTTGCAATCTCTTCGTAAAGACGATAAATAATACTTACCGTAAGTAAAAGTCCGGTACCTCCGACCGCACCGATAACACCGAGGTAGTTTGCAAGAACGGACAAAACACCGACTGCAACACCGCCGATGACGGTAACACGCGGAATGTAACGATCAAGATATCTCTCGAGAACCTGTTCGTTTCTGCGGTAACCCGGAATACTCATACCGCTTCTCTGAATCTGCCTTGCAACATGCGACGAATCAAGACCCGCCGTCTTGACCCAGAACAGCGCAAAGATAGCACCGCCCACGACCATGACAATCAGATCGATACCCATTCTCAGAAGAACCTCCCATACGGGATGACCGAGATCGGTGAGCCACCACATCCAGTCGTTGGGCGAATTGATAGGCGCCGTAACATACATGATTCCGTTAACCGGAGTCTGTCCCTCGAACTTACCGAGGAAGGTAATGCCGATATTGTTCAGGAAAAGACCGAACATCTGCCAGTTTGCCTGAAGAACACGGACAAGAATCATCGGAAGGACACTTGCATATATGAGTTTGACGGGGAATCTGCCTCTTGCACCGCGAACGGTCGCATGGGCAAGCGGTATCTCAATCCTTGTGGACTCCGCATAAACGACAAGACCGAAGATAAACACGGTCGTAATCAAAGCAAGAATATCCAGACTGAAATACTCCATCAAATTGGCGCCGTCGGCAATTATTGCAAACAGACGCGGGAAGAAACCCACAGGATACGCATCCTCAACAGCCGCCCAGTTAAGGAAACCGTTGATAAGACCCTGCGACACGCCTGCCACGATGAAAAGACCGACACCCGAGCCCACACCCCATTTGGTAACGACCTCATCCATAAGGAAGATGATAAGACCTCCGATACACAACTGAAGGAATATCAGGAATGATACGGTCGCCAGACTGCCGCCGAAAAGCGTCAGCGCAATATTTGCGTCGGGCTGAAGGAAACCTCCGATAACGTTCGGAGCTGCCTCAAGAACGATCATAACCAGTATGAGGAGTTTCTGAAGACCCATGTACATAACCTGTCCACGGGGTTCGCGGGTATTGATACCCAAAAGATCGGCACCGTTTAAGAGCTGGAGAACGATAGATGCAGTAACGATCGGTCCGATACCCAAGTGGACAATAGATCCGCTTGCACCTGCAAGAATTGCACGGTACATTCCGAGCCAGTCGGAGGAATCGGCACTCAGACCGAAGACCTGGACATTAGTCAGCAGAAAATACAATATCAGAACGGCAACTGTCCACAAGAGTTTGTTCTTGAAATGGACATGCCCTTCAGGAGGTCTGACAGCCGGCATTGCGGCTAACAGAGGTTCCATTCGATCCAGCATTGCTCCCATAAGTTCACCAAAAAATGAGTTAGGCGGTCAGTGCCTGGCCACCCATCTCTTCAATCTTTGCTTTGGCAGATTCAGAAAATGCCTCGGCAGTTACATTAATCTTATGAGTAACTTTACCGCTGCCAAGTATTTTATTAATTCCTATTTGTTCCGCATCGACCGTGAAGACATCACCCTCGACGGATGCAAGTCCGCATTCGACAAGCCTGTCAAGAATCTGATCAAGCTCGCCGACATCGAGAGTCTTGTCCTTATAGCCGTTCTTGTTGACAAATCCGTGTTTACCCTCATGGAAGAGTCCACGGACAAGGTAGTGGCTTAAGCGGTGATCGCGGTGTCCCGCTCTTCCTCTACCGCCGCGGTTACCTGCGCCGCGGCGATTCTTGTGTGTACCGCCGCCGCATGTACGTGAACCGCGGTATTTAGTGCGTTTGTTTACTGGCATCCCTCTTCACCTCATCCTGTAGACAAGACCGTTAATCTCGGCACCGTAGTTTCCGAGTGCGCCGCCCTGCTGGTATGTGCGTTTGATTGACTTGTATCCCTTTCTGGGCGGGTGGAGTCTTAAGACCGGCTTTAAGCCCGGTAAATCGGTGATCTCTGCCTCGCCTGCGCAGATAGCCTTTGCGAATGACTCGATATCGGCATACTGTGAGTTCTCTTTCACGTATGCATCGGTAAGCTTCTCGTCCGCAGTCAGACGTCCGCGTGACTCAAGGACGGTTGCCAGAACATCTGCCTCGGCAACGCCGTAAGCAACATAATCCTTTACTTTCCTGATCATACCCATGTATGCCGGAGTCTCGGGGATTAATACACAGTGGTTGATGTGGTGTAAACGAAGCATCTTTAAGGTATCCTTAATCTCTCTTCTCGTGTTTACAACACCTCTGACCTGAACAACGAAATACATCAGTTCTGACCTCCCTTTCTGACAAGGTTTGCCTGCTGAAGTGCATTGTAGGTTGCTCTTGCGTAGTTGATGGTCGTACGGGTATTTCCGCTGGAGGTTGTCCAGACATCGTGAACACCCGCAAGCTGAAGAACCTTCTTACCGATATCACCGGTTACAAGACCGATACCCTGCGGTGCGGGGATAAGCGTAACTCTTACACTGCCTGCTCTGCCCGTAACACGCATCGGAATCGAGTGTGCCTCGCCGCATGCGCATTCCCAACTGCCGCAACCTCTCTTAATCTTGATGATATTGAGTTTTGCATCGTCGATTGCCTTCTTGATGGCATTTCCGACCTGAGCATCCTTGCCCTGACCGAATCCGATGTATCCGTTGCGGTTACCTACAACGACCGCGCATCTGAACTTAACACGTCTTCCGCTGTCAGTCATTCTCTGAACCATGTTAATGTCAAGAACCTCATCCTCAAGGTCGGGTATGAAGTAATCGACAATCTGCGGCTCTTTGATTGGTCTGCCGCTCTCGAGAACATCGTCGATGCTCTTGATCTTACCTGCGGCAACCTCTTTTCCGAGACCGGTGAGAGGAATCCAAACATCCTGTTCAAAGGCCATTATTTCAGCTCCTTCATAATTGCATCTTCACATGCTTCGACATTTGCAACAAGGTCGCCTGCTCTGTCCGGTGCATATTCGGCAATAACATTGCCCTTTACTCTCTCGTCCGCCGGAAGAATGTCCTCGCTGTGCGGGACATCGAGACCTGCCGCAACTGCGCCTTTAAGCGCGGCAAATACCTTTGCACCCTGTCTCGGGCGGTGTAAACCGATATCTAAGATAGCGTCACCGTAACCTGCGTTGATTGCCTTGACGGCAAAGAGCATACCCGTAAGATATGCCGCAGGTGTATTGCCTGTTGCGCCTTTATATCCGTATTTTGCAAGTTCACTGGAGTGTGCCGCAACAAGTGTATTGTCACCCTCGAGCTTTGCCTCAACAAGCTGACATGTAATGTGCTTGTTCGACTTTCTGACAACCATTCTCGGTTTGTCGGAGACAATAAGCTTTAAGCGCTTGTAGTAGTCGGTTTTACCCTCACGGCGCCTGCGGAACTGGACGAAGTATCTTGGTCCTGTTGCCATTATTCCATCCTCCCGGTAATCTGTACAAGCTGTGCCTTCATGTGTGCAACACTTCTGAACTGACCGCCTGCTGCTTTCCTGTACATAATTCTGTATACATGCGCATCGATTGTGCCGTTTTCACGAAGAGCCTTAAGCTCTCTTCTGATTGCACGAATCTTCTTAATCCATGCTTCCTTTGACGGTGTGCGTGCTCCTGCCGCACCCTTCCTGCGTCCCGGACCCTTGCGGTGACCGTATGAACGCTTCGCCATAAGAGCATGTGTTCTGCCGCGGCTGTTTCCTCTTACCTGCTTTGCGGTAATAACGCCCTCTTCGACAAGTCCTCTGATATCCTCGCGCGAGATTGCGTTTGCGATATCGTCCGAGCGCTCGCTGTCGAAGTGAACGCGGTTGACTCCGCATCCGAGAACCGATGCCGCAAGGCGTTTCTGATTCTTCAGATCACTCATCGTCGGTCACCTCTTCTTTTTTCTCGGCAGACTTCTCGGTCTTCTCGGCCTTCTCGACCTTTGCCTTGGGAACTCTTACATTGAGAACCTTAATCTTGAGTGACTCGGCTTTTGCCTGAATTGCCGCACGCTTGTTGCCGCCGACCTTTGCCGAAATTCTGACTGCCTGTGTCTCTGCATTGATGCCTTCAAGATCGGCAACATTGCAGACCATGACCTCTTCGAATCCCGACGGGTGGAAGTAGCGCACTGCCTTCGGAGAACCGAATCCCGACTGCGGGTGTCTGCCCTTTGCACGGTAATCCTTTCTCTGCTTGCTCTGAATACCGCGTGGTCTTCTCCATGTATCTTCGAGTCTCAGCTTTCTTGAAAGACCCTGGCGCTTGAATGAACCGCGCTGAGCGTTTCTTGCCCTGATTAATCTAATCTTATCGTCAGCCATTCAAATCACGCCTTGTTAACAATATATATTCCGTCCTGGAAGACACGTGAATCGCGTCCGCGGACCTTTGTTGCTTTCTCAATTCTCGAGGAAGTCATACCGACAAGCTCCTTGTCGATACCCGTAATGGTAACCTGATCGTTTGCGACCTTTACCTTGACACCTTCGGGGATTGCCGCATATCTCGTCTGCTTCTCGCCGAGGAAGTTGGCGATCTCGAGACGCTGCGGGGTAGCCTTTACCTGAATCGGGAAGTGGCTGTAGACAATCTTCATTGTATACACATACTCTTCGTTAACGCCGCGGAACATGTTCTCGGCGTGCGAAGCGAACGTGCCTGTCATTGCATAGACCTTCTTTCTTGTGGATTCGGTCGACACAATGAGATGTCCGTCCTCAATCCTGACATTGATGCCCGGATAGTGGAGATCTCTCTCGAGCTTGCCTTTCTTACCCGAAACTTTCAGGACAGTACCGTCCAACTCGGCCGTGACTCCTGCCGGAACAGTTACCTTTCTCTCTGTAACCATCTCTTAATCACTCCTTAGTAGACGTATCCCAAAAGCTCACCGCCGACACCGAGCTTACGTGCATTCTCGTGTGAGATTACACCCTTCGACGTACTGACGATAAGTAATCCGAAATTCTTCGCCGGGAGATACTGGTTCTCCCATTTCTCAATATCAACAGCCTTGACCGAGAAACGCGGCGTAATTGCACCGCACTTGTTGATGTTTCCGTTAAGGAAAATCTTGTACTGGTTGCCTCTGCCGTCTTCAATCAGCTCAAAGTTTGCGATATATCCTTCTTCCTTCATAATGCCGAGCATTGCCCCAAGAAGAGTTCCCGCAGGTTCGACAATACATTCTGTCTTACCGACATCGGAAGCGTTTTTGAGTGTGCACATTGCATCGGCAACCGGATTTAACCTTGTCATTTTCTGAAACGCTCCTTAATTCATCTTCTTAAAGCCTATCTTTGAGGCATAGTCACGGAAGCACTGGCGGCACAGCATAATCTTGTATCTGCGTACAAGACCCTGTTTTCTGCCGCACATCTGACACTTGTTTGCACCGCAACCGAATATCTTGGCGGGTGCTTCCTCGTTCTTCGATTTTTTCTGCGCCATATTTACTGTACCTCCACGCCAAACTCATCCTGCATGAATTTGACGGCTTCTTCACGGGAAACTCTCTGATGCAGCGGAAGCTTCTTTGTCTGAATGCTTCTTCTTGCGATTCTGACTCCCTTCTTCTCGAGAACCACGTTGATATCCATACCGTAGATACCAATCATAGGATCGTAGCTCTGACCCGGGAAATCGGTGTGTTCCTCGATACCGAATGCAACGTTTCCTGACTTGTCGAACTGGCTTGCGAAAAGTTTGTTTTCAAGAATGTTGAGCGCTGTTGCAACGAAATCCTTTGCAGCCTCGCCTCTGAGTGAGACCTTGCAACCAATCGGCTGACCTTTTCTGATACCGAATGCCGGCTGGGTTCTCTTTGCAATCGTGCGTACCGGTTTCTGTCCCGATATCTCCTGCATGATGTTCTCGGCTTTTACAAGCTTCTCACCTGCTTCGCCGACACCCATGTGGATGACAACCTTGTCAACGTAGACCTGCTGCATTACGCTCATGCTTCAATTCCCCACTCGCTTACCGCAGGCGTTGATCTGCCGACCATGAAGATATAGTTCTCGACCGTGTCGAACTCTTCGCCGCTCTTTATGTCTTTTAAGAAGACTCTGTTCTCGATGCATGCCGGAATTACTTCGATCTTTGTGATCTGTCCTACCTTACCCGAGTGCTTACCGCCGGTTACCATTGCACAGTTGCCTTCCGCGAAAGCAAAGTGATCGATAATCTTGAAGCGCTCGTCGCCGGTGAGCTTGACAACTATCGAGTCTTTAGGCTTGTATTCCTGTGAATCGACAACGATGTTGGCTCCGTGGCGGAGGTTAAGCTGGACTTTTCCGTCTTTGACGATTGTCTTGTTGGAGATCTTACAAAGCTGTGTCTGTGCATCCTCTGCCGAAATCGGGACGGATACGTAGTCGCCCTTCTTGTTTCTGAGAATGCGGTAGTGCTTGTCCGTCTTCGGAATCGAAACAATGTCGAAGATACCGATTCCGAGTTTCATATTGGTGCAGACCTTACCGTTAACGATAACGGAACGGTCGGTTAAGATCTTCTTGACCTCTTTCGAGTTAAGAGCAAGACCCATGTGATCTCTCAGCCATACGCCCAGCGGCATCGCATTGCCGTTGTGCGGTCCGGGTGATGTCTTAACAACAAATTTCTTCGTTTTTCTGGCAATTCTCCATCCAGATGGTGAATTAAGCCTCTTCAAATGATCTGACATTAGTTCTTACCCTCCAGTCTTGATGCACGAAGCTTGTCGTCAAGATTGAGTTTCACAATCTGAACCGCCGATGCATATACAGGTCTGGGGACCTCGGATCCGTCCACCTTTGTTACGGAAACGCCGTGAACGAGAAGTGTTCCGTTATCCGTGTTAACTCCGTCAACGACACCCTCGTCGCCTCTGTTGTCGCCGCGAAGGACTTTTACCGTGTCGCCGACCACTACACGAACCGCACGGCGGGTGTGATACTTCTCGCGAAGCTCTTTGGAGAGCGGTGCGTTAAGGAACTTTCCGCGTGCGTGTAAGCTCGCATTGTAGCGTGCTTTGCGCTGCTTTCTTGGCTGGCTGCTTGCAATTCTTACCATTACAGAACACCTCATACGATGATGGTTGCCATTGAGCCGATCTTGGGGAAACGCTCAGCAACTTCACGGGCAACAGGTCCTTTAATCTCTGTTCCCTTAGGCTCACCGCGCTCATTTGTAATGACCATTGCATTGTCCTCAAATGTAAGACGGAGTCCGCTGATTCTTCTTATTTCTTTTCTCTGCCTGATTACGACCGCTTTTTCGAGTTTGCGGCGCATCTCGGGAGTACCCTTCTTGACACTGACGATTGCCATGTCACCGAGACCGAGTTTAGGCTGGCGGCGGCGAACACCGTGATAGATGTTGACCGACACAATCTGAACAACGCGTGCACCCGTGTTGTCAGCGCAGGTCATCCTTGAACCTGTCTGCAATGCTCGCGGTGTTCGTGACTGTTTCGCTTTCATTCCTCAGTCACCTCGATGACCACAAATGTCTTTGTCTTGGAGATTGGTCTGCACTCGGCAATCTTTACCGTGTCACCGAGCTTTGCACCAATACATGAGGGGTTGTGTGCGTGAAGCTTTGACGAACGTTTCTCGTAACGTTTGTATTTCTTCACGTAGTGCAGGTAATCCCTTGATACTACAACGGATCCCTGCATACGGTCACTCACGACCTTACCGGTAATCACCTGGCCGCGTACCGGTAAAGTGCCGTGGAATGGACAGTTTACGTCATTGCATTCCTTCTCGGGAACTTTGACGTTTAACCCAATGTTTCTTGCCATATTTACCTCAGATTTTTGATTCGCATGCTGATTCTCTTCTCAGGCTGCATAACCAACACTGATCCATCAACTCTTATCCGAGTCTCATCTGGAAGCGTGATGTCAAATGCCGCGCCCTTCTTCTGCACTTTCTTAAGACCTGATTCGGAACTGATAACAAGCATGTTCTTCGTCTCGTCGACGATTAAACCGCAGATACCTACCTGATTAGGATTGGTTGAGGAGAAGACGAAGGTCTTCAGCCCCAGCAGTTCATGCCTGCATACATTCCGAGGCGTAATCAAGCCTGATTTCTCCTCTTATTCTGCTCGGTCTTAATACGGGCGATTGTGCGCTTAACCTCGCGGATATGTCCGGGGTTCTCGTGCGCACCGCCGGCGCTGACCTTGCCGAGATCCTGAATAAGTTCGAGCTTGAGTTTGTCGAGCTGCTCCTTAAGTTCAACATCGCTGAACTGGGCAACTTCTGACGCACGGAAAACTGCCATCTCAGAAGTCCTCCTCTTCAGGCACGTCCTCTGCCGCTTCCATCTCAGCGTCTATCTCCTTGCCGAGTGCATCCTCGGAGAGATCCTCTGCGGAAAATGCCTGCTTTGCGCCTTTCTCGCCCTTCTTGTCGGACTCGATTATCTCAAAGTGGTCAGGAAGCTGTGCTCCGGGCGGAACAATCTTGACCTGACAGCCGATTACACCGAGCTTCTTGATAGCGATTGCATAACCGCTGTCGACGATGGTCTCGCTGGGCTCTCCGGAATGCTTGATGTATCCTTCGGTGAACTTCTGAACACGCGAACGTGCACCCGTGAGTTTACCCGAGATGATAACCTCGCATCCGAGACCGCCGGATTCCATGACGCGGCGGAGAATGCTCGTTCCCGCCTTTCTGAAGTACCAGCCGCGCTCAAGCGAGTTTGCAAGGCGCTCCGCCATAATCTGTGCGTTGAATGCCGGATTCTCAACCTGCTGAACCTCAATCTGCGGTGCATCGATTCCGTACTCGTTCTGAAGAGCCGTTGTAATGTCTCTTACGACCTTACCGCCCTTACCGATAACGATACCCGGCTTCTCCGCAAAGATTGTGACCTGCGTTCCGAGAGGTGTGCGTGCCATGTCCATGCCGCCGTATCCCGCTCTCTTGAGTTCCTTTGCAAGATACTGCTCGACACGTGCACTGCGAATGCCGTTCTCAACAAATCTTCTCTCTATTGCCATCTTAATCCGCCTCTCTTACAACAATCTCAACATTTACCGATTCGGCATATTTCGGAGTGGCTCTTCCCATTGCACGCGGGAAGATACCGCGCTGTCTTCTGCCTCTGTTTGCGCTTGCAACAACGATCTCGAGTTTCTCGGTGTCAAGACCGCTGTATTCCGCGTTCTTCTCAACGGACTGTAAGAGCTTTACAAAGTACTCCGATGCTTTTACCGGATATCTTCCGGCATCCCAGCCTTCGAGACCGCGCTTGTGAGCAACATCCATGTTGAATCTCTTGAACGGAATTGCCTTCTTAAGAGCAATAACGTCCTCGAGATAAGCGATTGCCTTCTTCGTGTTCTTGCCTTTGATGAACCTGCAGATCTCGATGGAATGCTTCGGTGAGCACGGAAGCTCGTTTGCCTTTGCACGTGCGAGTTTCTCGCCGTCCATCTTAAGTGAATAACCTGTTCTTGCCATTTAAATCACTTCAGTGGGACGAATTTACTGGACCTGGTTGCACCGATACCGGCACTTCCATGGCTGACGCGTTTTCTTGTCAGTGCGAACTCGCCGAAGTACATGAATACAGCCTCGGGCTGTAACTCGACTTTGACGAACTCTTTTCCGTTGTGGATCTCAACTTCCTTACCGACCATCTCGGGCAGAATTACCATGTCACGGAGATGGGTTCTGATACGGTCATTGCCTGCTCTGAACTCAGCAAGAAGCTTCTCATGTCCTTCCGTAAATCCGCGGTTAATCTTCCTGCGTGCTCTCGAAGGCATGATCGGGAGAAGCTCGGTAATATTCATCTGCTGAAGTTCTTCAATCTTGTAGCCGTGATAGGTGAACTCTTCTTTTCGCCTCGGCAACTTCTTCTGCTGTTTTTTTGCCATTTTACCTGCACCCCTTTATTACTTTCTTCCTGTCTGTCTTGCGGCGATTGAACCGACCTTTCTTCCCGGAGATGTTCCGCGCGAAACCGTCTTCGGACGACCGCAGTGCTGGTGTCCTCCGCCACCGAACGGGTGGTCGATGACGTTCATACAGACAGCCTTGGATCTAGGCCACTTGGTTGCCTGGGTCTTCATCTTGTGGTACTTCTTACCTGCCTTGAGGAAGGGCTTCTCGCCTCTGCCGCCGCCTGCTACAATGCCTACGGTTGCACGACAGTCGCCGCTGAACCACTTGTTCTTGCCGCTCGGCATCTTGATACCGACACGTCCCTCGGTCTTGCCTATGATCTGTGCCTGAACACCCGATGCACGGATGAATTTTCCGCCGTCATTGGGTCTTGCCTCGACATTGCATACGTATGCTCCGATGGGGATATCGTTCATTTTAAGGGTGTTTCCGTTCTTGACCTCGGCCTCGGGTCCCCATGCGACAGCCTCGCCGACTCCCATGCCTTCGGTTACAAGCATGTAAATCTTCTCGCCGGACTCAAGTTCGACCTTGGCGATAGGCGCGTGTCTTGCAGGATCGTGCTCGATGTCAATAATCTTTCCGCGAATAGTCTCAGTAACGTATCCCGGGTGTTTGAGTTCCGCTTTATAGAGATGTGACGGTGCACGGTATGTCGGTCCGCCGCGTCCGCGGTTCTGTGATATGATTCGTTTTCCCATATTTCATCACCTGTGATTTACATTACTCCGAGTCTGCTGAGGATCTCCTCGCCTGCTTTCTCGTCCTTAAAGGAGACAATTGCCTTCTTGACGCCCTTCATTGTCATGAGTGTCTTTACGTCGACGACTTTTGTGTCGAACATTCTCTCGACTTCCTTGGCAATTTCGGCTTTTGATGCTTTGTTGTCAACAATGAACTGAAGTTTGCCGTTGAACTCCAAACCTCTGGATGCTTTTTCAGAGATATACGGGTATTTTATGATCATTGGACTTCCTCCATTCTGTTGATAGCCGAAACCGTCCAGATTGTGAGTCTTCCAGCCTGTGTTCCGGGTGCAAGGTGCTCTGCGTTAAGGTCGTAGATGCTTACGACGTCGACGCCCGCAAGGTTTGCGGCTGCACGAAGCGGCTTTTCCGCGGTTACGATAAGGATACTCTTTCTGCTCTTGTAGCGGCGTCCGCGTAATTTTCCGCGTCCCGCACGAATCTTTCTTGATACGGATGAACGCTCGACATCCGCGTAAAGACCGTTTGCCTTGAGAGCCGCGACTATCTCCTTAGTCTGTGTAAGTGTCTCAAAATTGTCTTCGAAGACGAACGGAAGTGTTCCTTCGAATTTGTGTCCGCGTGCGAGAACAAGCTCTTCCATTGTGGTTGCGGCTACTGCCGACCTGATTGCCTTTCTCATTTCCTTCTTGTTCATCTTGCGGACAAGTATCTTCTCTACTTTGGGAGGATGTGCTGCACGACCGCCTACTGCCTGAGGCACGCGTGCGGCTCTTGAACCGTTTGCTATTCTTGGGACTTTGGCTTCGCCGCGACCGCTACCCCATGATCTTGCAGATGTTCTGATACCTGCATACGGGTTTGTTCCGTGTGGCTGGTAACGGGTGCTCTGAATTGCCAGTACTGCGTTCTTAATGAGGTCCGGACGGTATGTCTCGCTGAAGACTGCCGGAAGTTCAATTTCGCCCGCAACTTTTCCGTCAACTGATTTAATCTGTGCTTTCATCTCAGATCATCCCTGCTTGCTCTTTGTACTGACGTAGCTGACTACCGGTACGAGATCGTTTGCTTCGTTGTTGCGTATTGCGGGTCTGATTCTTATGAGACGCTTGTTGGGTCCCGGAACCGAGCCTTTAATAGCGATGTACTTGCCTCTTACGAGACCGTATTTTACGAAACCGCCTTCGGGGTTAATCTCTTCGGGGGATGTGCTGACCTTGAGAATGCGCTTGTTGAACTCGGTTCTCTGGTGGTATCCCATCTGACCCATCTGCGGAACCTGCCACCTGACATGGTGCGGGTGCCACGGACCGAGGTTACCGATGTGACGTAACTTGCCCTGACGTGAGTGCTTGCTCTTTCTGAGCGGCGTTCCCCACAGCTTTACGGGACCGTTTGTTCCTTTACCGGTCGTAACTGCGGTAACGTCGACATACTGACCGAGTGTCGATATAGATTCGATATCGATATCCGCACCGAATAATCCGAGTGCGAAGTCAAAGCGTGCTGCCATGTCGCCGCCTGCAACGCGCACTTCCATAAGGTCCGGGACCTTCTTGGGTACGCCCGTAAGCATTACCGGCTGTGTGTACATAAGTGCGAAGATATCGGTGACGGTTCCTGCCGCAATTGCTGCACGAATCTTCTCGACGCTCTCCGGGTTGTTCTTCTTGGGTGCCGTAATGCGCTCAGAAAGTGCTGAATCCACATTTTCTGACCATACTTCCGAGAATGCATGGCTTCCGTATGTGTCTGCACAGTATGCACGCACTGCAACTACCTTCATGGGCGGAACTTCAATTACCGTTACCGGTACGGTGATGTCCTTACCAACACTCGGGCTGGTTTTTCTGTCATCAACCATTATGATATGAGTCATTCCCGCTTTGTATCCGGCAAATCCCTGCAGTTTCGGCTCCCCTTCGTATTCGGGCCAGGATTTGTACTTAGGTACCTGGCTTTTTGCTCTCTTGCGGGGGCTGTATGCAAGTGATCCTCTGCGCGGCCTGGTTATTTCGACCATCTTTCAATCAATCCTAAATCTTGCTGATAGTTTTTGCATTAAATCATGAATTTTCTTCACGATTACTCTGCCATAAGCCGTAAACGGTTTTTGTTAAACAATCCCTTTTTTCAAGGGATTTTACGTTCATTGGGCTTTTGCATCGATTCGTTTTCCGAGATTCCGAAGCACTCTTCTTTCGTATTTCAGTCGTTTTTTCGCATCACAGAGGGCGTCATGCCGTATTTATGCGAATTTCGGTATCGAAAGATACTTCGGACATTTTTGGGTGTAACAGACGGTCTTCGTCGGTCTTTTTTCGAACCTGAAATATCCGTGTAATTTCAGGGCACAATACTTGGTATTCAGACCAAACTGACTTTGCCTCGCATTGCCTTGGAATTAATATTCCCAAGACCCGTCTGCATGTTAACTTTGCAGACCGATCTTTGTATCACGTCTCTCAAACAGATTCTGACCAGTAATTTGCGCTCTTTTAAGACATTTATGCCTTTAAGAAAGGGCCCGATGCACATCCGCATCTGTCCACCCTTGGGCGCATTAATCAGATCCTACGTTGTCAGCCCGTCACACTTTTAAATTCCCGTCGGAATTTTGTGTGACCTACTATCTCGGCAATCACCGGAAAGCACTTTGCAACTTTGTTGCGAGCCATCCCGGGCAACCACATTACAAGAAGAATTCTGCCGACACAAGTCAAACGAACGCCTTATGCGTCCCGTTTACCGGTGCAGACAGTGGTATTTCTTATAACGGTTCTCTAAATATTCGCATTAATCATATATAAAGAATACATATTTGACCGCGTAAAAATGGGAAGTTTTCAGCCGCGGGTGAGTGAACAAAACCCTTTGACGCCTTTTTGCATATACCCGGGATGCCGAAGCAAAAACATAAATAAACATAATAAAAAACAAAAAAAACGAAAAATCGGAGATATAAAAGGAGATATACAGAGAACGTCCGAATAATCAGTTGAAGTATACCTCGCCGTCGCCGTTGATGTAGACCTCGATGTCCTCGCGGATATAGCGTGCGCGGAAACGTTCGGGGTTTGAATCGCGCATACGATTTATGAGTGAGATGGTATCATAGCGCACCTTTATCCCCATCTTCTCGGCTTCGTTGAAGATTTCCTTTGCGGCGACTATGAAATCCGTCCCCTCCTTTATCGTACAGAGGTGATTGGCGTCGAGAGTATAGAGAAATTCAAGCGTATCCCGTGCTTTCTTGATGTTTTCCTGCGCCGCCTTTTCGATTGTGCAGACGTTTGCCTTGGATGTATTTATAAGATCGGCTATCTGTTGCTGGGTAAGTCCCTGTTTGCGGTATCTCAGGACTTCTTTCTGGCGATCCGTCAGGAGGTTTTCTTTCATTAACAATATTATATCTTTGAATAATTTTAAACATTTTCATTTAACAGTAATCGGGACATTGCGTACTTTCGAATCAGTTTCAAAATGTTTATTAGTAACACGGATGAATTTAAAATGTTCTCATAATGAGAGGTATAGAATATGGTAGTTAAAGTAGGAATTGCAAAACTCGGTAACATTGCCAGCGGTGTTATGGGTGAACTGCTCCTTGATGAGCGTGCAGACCGTGAAGACATGCAGACATTCATGGCAACAAGCGGAACAAAGCTTCAGCCCGAAGATATTGAGCGTGTTGTCTCCAACATGAAAGCATGGGGACCCGACTTCTGTATCGTTGTCTCACCGAACGGCGTTCTTCCCGGACCCAAGGGTGCACGCGAGGAACTTGCGGCTGCAGGTATCCCGTGTATCGTAATCACCGATGATATCACAACAAAGAAAGACGACTTTGCGGCACTCAAAGAGTCCTCATTCGGATACATCATCATGAAGGCAGACTCAATGATCGGTGCACGCCGCGAGTTCCTTGACCCTGTTGAGATGGCAGACTACAACGGTAACCTTGTAAAAGTTCTTACTGTTACAGGTGCATTCAGAAAGATGCAGCTTGCAATCGATGCAGTCATCGACCAGGTCAAGGCAGGCAAGAAGGGCGCAGCTCTCGAGCTTCCGAAGATCGTCATGACATCCGACAAGGCTGTTGAGGGAGAGTTCACAAACCCCTACGCATACGCAAAAGCACGTGCAGCATACGAGATTGCACAGGCAGTTGCCGGCGTAAACGTCAAGGGCTGTTTCATGACAAAGGGACATGAGAACTACACACCAATCGTTGCATCGGCACACGAGATGATGCGTGCGGCAATGATCCTCTGTGATGAAGCACGTGAGATCGAGAAGGGATGCGACGGTGTCATCAGAAAGCCTCACATGGGCGACGGTGTAATTGTCGAGAAGAAGCAGCTTATCTCCAAGCCCTGGGGCAAGCAGGCATAAATAAAATTTATAACTTTCTTTTTTTCCGGCGTTTTTCATCGCATTTCCGAATTATCCGTCATTTCCATAAAACAGACCTGCCGCATTGTCGTATTGAATTTCGTCTCGGATTTTTTCTGATTTTTTCCGGACAGAAAGATTATGAGATCTCAAAGATAAGAAGATACTATGAAAACTTTAGTCGTCTCCGATGTCGTCTATAACGAACTCTATTCCCGCCGCATCGGACGTGAAGCAATATCAAAAACAATAATGAGGGAGCTCAAACCTGTCGAAAAATGCAATATCAGGGAAGAGTTGGAACAGTTACGAAAAGAACCCGCAATTACGCAAAGTGAATTTGAGAGACGTATATGTTCTAACAGAACTTAACCCAGTTATGATATACTTTATTGGTCATTATTTTTAGAATATGCGCTCGCCTGTTCGGGCTTTCTCCCTCAATTACATATATTACGACATAATCATGAGGAAGATGCAGGCGCCAATATCCTTTACAATTCCCTTTTAATTCATGTTTATTACAGGTTCTGAGAGTATTAAACAGATTTTCGTCAAGGCATTTCTTTAACTTCTCCATTATATCGCATTTATCCCGGAATATTCAGATATATACGAAGCGTATATATAGAATTACAATCAAGCCGCGAGCCAGTCTGTTGCTACGACCAGAAAGATTATGAAATATACGTTATAAGAAAATAATATGGAATATTCGGATATATATGACGCGGTATATAATGAAATTCATTCGCGCCGCACCGGTCGTGAGTCGATAAACACACATGGGAGGGACATCAAAGCAGCGGAGAATATCAATAATAACAGTAATGCTTTAGACGAAGTCATTATGGTTGAATAATACATAAGACACGCTTTACTCATAAAGACGAATCTGACGACAGATTCAAAATATAATCTCTTTTCTGATTTTTAACGATAAAACCGCAATTATCCGAATCAAAATATATCCGAATCAATTTTACCCGAAGTAATATTCCGTAAGCATCTCTGCCGGCATTAAAGGAAACACGGCTTTCGAAAACAGCGACCGTATCAAGCAGGTCAGCACGGCTGTAGCATAACGGTTGCATAACGGTTGAATGACGGCTGCCCGCGCCGGAATGAAAAAAGAAAATGAAAAAAATATTTTATTTTTCAGACTTATACGACGTATTTGCCGAGGAGTCTGATTGAGTTGGTCATGTCAGGACCGAGTGGTGAACCGAAGATAATCTGAGTGACGCCTGCCTTCTTGAGGTTGTCGCACTTCTCTTTGATCATCTCGGGTGTACCTGCAATTGTGAATGCATCGATCTCTTTGTCGCCGACGAGACCGCCGACCGCACCGAAGTCAAAGCGTGCAAGTGCGTCCTTAATCTTTGCAACGTTTGCCTCGTCAAGACCGTGGCGCTGGAGAAGTGCCGGGGGTGAACCTGCGGCGATGAATGCGGCAACGATCTTTGCTGCGTTGCGTGCCTTCTTCTCATCGCGGTCGATTGAGGTTGCGGTGTATGCTCCTACATCGAACTTCTTGAACTTCTTCTCGTCGACTTTGTCGCATGCCGCTTTGATTGTCGGGATTGCGACCTCGTAGTCCTTCGGGTTGGATGCGTTGATAAGTGCTCCCTCACCGATCTGTCCTGCGAGCTCGAGCATCTTGGGACCCTGTGCTCCGATGTAAACCGGAATCTGCTTCTTCTTTGCCGGCAGTGTTACACCTGTGAGTTTTGCACCGTCGTAGTCGAAGAACTCCATGTTGCCTGTCTTCTTGACTTCCTCACCTGCTGTGAGTGCCTTGAACTGAATTACACCCTCTCTTAAGCGGGCAACAGGTTTAACGGGGTTGATTGCGAGTTTCGGGAGTGTTGAAAGGTCACCGGGTCCGATACCGAGTGCCGCACGTCCGTCCGAGATCTCGTTGAGTGTACACATGAATGATGCGATTGCCGCCGGTGTATCGGTGAATGTGTTCATGATACCCGGACCCATCTTGATGCTCTCAGTTGCCTGAGCGATAGCAGCAAGTGTCGGGTAGCAGTGGCGGTTGTTATAGTGGTTTGTAATCCATGCAAAGTCAATGTCTTTGCTCTCTGCAAGTTTACAGTATTTTACGACTTCCTTAACGGAAATATTTCCTGGTACGAATTCTATTCCATAACTCAAGGTAAATTCACCTCAACAGATAGTTATTTTGGCAGACTTAAAAACATTATCATTTGATTGTTTTTCGGCGGTTACACCCCGACATATAAGGCAGTATTACCGTGTTTTTCAAAAAATAACGCCTTTACAGAAGTTTGCACCAACCGGCATCACGATATGACGCTGCGATAAATTAAGGTTTTCCGACTCAAAAAAACTGTTATTTGATACTTTGTCGGGTCGGAACCGTTATGCCGTTAAAATTAACCCGCATGATTTTCAAAAAAAATGTGCGCTCTTCAAAGCGAAATATCATAAATAAAATTTAAAACCCGTTTTTACCCGTAAAAATTTACGTTTGTTAAAGGTACTTTGATTTACGGATCTCTGATTTAAGGTACTCTGATTTAAGATTCTCAGCTTATATTTAAGGTGCTCTGATTTAAGGCATTTTATTTAAGGTGCTTTGACATATGCGGATGCCGATACCCCGTTGGGTGTCGTTACATGAAGCATGCGTGTAGAACCGGGGTCTTCATCGGAATCCTCTATTCTTATGGTCATATTCATGACCTCACCGGGATTGAGCTGACCCGGGCTTAACAGGTCGGGTATTATCACGCAGTTCCAGCGGTTGGCTGCGGAATTATTGTTGTACAGACAGACCTTCGGCTCGACCTGAAGCATTGGAGAGGCAACTTTGACTATCACATCCCAGTCCTTAAAGTTTGAAAGCGTCGTCTTTCCGGTATTCTCTACCTCGGCATATATCTCCGAATAATCGCCTAAGTATCGCGGCAGGGATGTATTGACTATACTTATCGAAGTCATGAGCCTGTCTTCCAGGGCATTAACCTGCTGGGACTGCACTGCCGAGACCGTCTCCGAAGTTGTAAAGACTATGCCAATCATGAGATAGGCAAGTATTGTCAGAAGAACCAGGGATATTGCCGTTCCTATAACCGATGCACTGCTCATTTCAGTATCCTCCAGCCGATGCGGTTATCTTCGTGCTGACGCCGTTTGGAAGCGCAAACGTGATTGTATCCTCCTTTCCGACGGTGCCGTGAAGATTATCGGATTTAATCACGACACGCAGGGTCTCCCCCGGCAGCAGCCAGTTATTAATCACCGAATTGTCATATGCACGATACTGCCACTGATTCGACGATGCCGTATCCGCACGGGGGACTCTCGCGGCGCCGTTGGGCGATTCCACGAAGACCTCCGCGGAGTCAAGCGACCTTTTGCTTATCCTCTCCGACCCGACATTTTTTATGAAGACATATGCTTCGCCCTGAGACTGCGCTGAATAGATATATGCATATGTTACCTTAATCCCGCTGCCTATCGCATCTCCGACCGAATCCGCGGAATCGGAGAATGTGGAGGCGGTCTGATGCATTACGGGAAAGAATGCGTTCACAAGGATTGCAAGCGCAAGCACTGCCGTTATAAGAAAAATTGCGGACGTTATCGTTTCACTTGACATTCCCTACAGCCTCCCGTATCTTTAATATTAGATAATATTACAGCGCCTATATGTTTGTTTCTGCACCGATTCCGTTCGGAACGACAACCTTAATCCATCTCGGCATGAATGAGCCCGCAGGCACATGTATCGAGAGATTCATGCTTTCGGAAGGGTTAAGCTGACCGGGATTGATCATATCGGGTTTTATCCATACATAACTCCACTCATTCTCAAGCGGCTCTCCCGATGAATTGTATCTGTAGCTTACCGGCGCATTATTACGAATGTCGCGGGTATATACATCCCAATAAGGATAATCCGAGAGAATGATGCCGCCCGTATTCTCCACAATCGCATAAATACTGCTTCCGAACAGATTCTGCGTTACATTCGTTATCTTTAAGGCCGTCCTCTGCTTCTCCTCCATGAAATTGACCTGCTCCTTCTTTGCCGCATCAACCACCTCGCCCGTCGTGAGTATGATGCCGCCGAGGAAATACGCAATAATTACAAGGATTATCAGCGCAAACGCCGCCGCCACGATAGTTGCATTTCCCATTCTACTCTCCTCCCGTTCTCTTCAGTCCTCAAATATCCCTGTGTTCTTCAAATATCCCCGTCTGCCTCAAATATCTCCCAGCACCTCAAACAGTTTGGTTATCTCATAGCCGTTTGAGAGCACCGTTCTGAAATATGCGCTGCCGCCGGCATTCGGAAGTTTTGTGCTCTTCAGCGTAATGAGAAGCGTCTCTTTTCTGTCGAGATAATCGTTGGGTGCATCGGGCGATATTATCTCGTATCTCCATCTGCCGTTACCGAGTTCTCCGCTCTTCTGATATTCAAGCCTCTCGAAATCGGATACCGTGCCCGCAAAGACATCGGACTGCTCGAGTGACGCGGTGCTGAGCCGCAATATGCCGCTGTTCTTGATCCATACATATGCAACGCCCTCGCCGTCTTTTGCATGCGTCATCGTAACGGTCAGATCGGTAAGCAGCCTCTCGCTCTCAAGCGAGGCGGACTCAATCTGAGTCGAGGATGAATCCATGATTGCCGGAATAAACGCACTGAAAAAGATACCTGCGCTGATAAGAACCGTTATCAGTATGATGGCGGTTGTAATGGATTCGCTTGACATTTACTTCACCGTGAATGTCTGCGAGAGGGTATAGCGGTTGGGAAGCGTCATCGAGAAGTAGACCTTGTCGCCGCCGTTAACCGTAATTAATGAATCCGAAGTCGTTACATGAATGCAGAGGATATCTCCTTTTTCCAGTCTGTCGCCGGATGTCGCGCCCGTGCTTGTATAGTAGGACGAGGATACGGTGACATCACCCGGCACGGTCTGACCGATTTTGACGGTAATCGGCATTATCATGCCCGGATTTCCGACATAGACCTCGGACATGTTAAATGCGTTCGAGGGAATGGCATCATTACCCGTATTCTTCAGATAAAATACAAGATGCGAATTGTCGCCGGAGTTGTAAAAGACCGTCTCGGACAGAGACAACTGCGTATTTAACTGACCCGTCAGTGAATCCGACGACAACTCCGATGACTGCACGGATTTAACGACGGCGGGAAATAATGCGTTTGCCAGTACGACAGCGACCAGTATGGATGTCACGATAAAAATTGCGGCTGAGAAGGTTTCATTTGACATCCGGCATCACTCCCCGATTCAATCTTTCAATTTCAAATATCTAACTTTGGAGATTTAAACATTATTCGGACATTAAACATTGGGAGCAAATGTTCCCGATACACGAACGCCGTTGGGAAGAACAAAGCTCACATAAGCGTAATCACCGCTCGATGCCGTCGGAAAACCGCCGTTAGCGGTTATCTCAAGAGTATCTCCGGTATTAAGATACGCGGTGTCACCCGAGAGTATGCTGTATGACCACTGGTTATCCGACGGCGCTGAATTTACTCTGCCGTATATGGTGTATACGGTCTCGGAACCGCCGAAAAAGTTCGCTTTGTTCAGGTCGGCAACCGATATCCTGCCCGTGCCCGTATTCTTAAGCCAGACCTTAAGATCGGAACCGCTAAGATATGTATTGACTATGGTAAGCTTCGTCCGTTCCTTCGAATCGGCATCCGCTGCCGTCTGCGTAAACGTCCCCGTAGCCTCATTCACTATGGGAAAAACGGCACTCACAAGTATGGCGGCGGCAACGACTGCCGTTACGATAAAAATTGCTACCTCGAATGTTTCGCTCGCCATCTTTCATTAAAGCAATACAGGTATTAAAATAAGATTTGTTAAAGATATTGTAAGGATATCTTTAAGCGATATCTTCTCAGACGCGTTCGAGCATCTTAATCCAATCTTCTTCAGACTGCTGATCGGTAATATCCGGGATTAACAGACCGGGTTCTTTCTGATCTTTCTTATCAATCAATACCTCAATCATCTCGCGATCCAGCGACGAGTCCTCCGGCGATATAATGCGGTTAAGGACATAAAGTTCGGCAACGAACTCCTCGGAACTTATCTCGTGAACGGCCCCGATTGAATCCGGCATGAGTTTCGAGAGCTCCTTTACCTGTTTGCTGACATCTTCAGTAACATAGCGCATGTAACAGTAAGTGTCAATCATTATCAGGAGTCTGTCATGCCCGTACTTGTTCACCATTCTGGAGACCCACTCGAAGAGGCTGTGAAGTCTCTGAAGTTTTGGTCTGTCCTGCGGCTCGGTATAATCGGGCACACCCATGGCGTTCTTTTCGATATCGGCGATCTGCTTCTTGAGCATGGCGAGATTCATTACCTGATTCGGATCTGCCGGCAGATTGCCGCCGCCGACACCCGAGATTGCCAGACCCGTGCCGTTATCGCCGACAGGTACCATTCCGCCCTGTGCCGTACCGTCGGGATTTTGAAGCGCATCGGTTTGTCCCGGAACGGCTACCTCGGTTGATGCCGTTGCGGATTGTGTATTGGTATTGGTATCTTCTTGTTTTGCAGGTTCCGCCGCCGTATTCTCGGAGTTTTGTGCCGCATTCGCGTCCCCGGGCTTCACTGTCGGAAGCTGGGGTGCGGCATCCGCGGAATTATGAAGCATTGCGGATACGATGAACGGATTTTCGGTCTCGTTCAATCTCTCCCTTAAGTCGATCAATAATTTTTTGACGGATTTTTTTAAGAGATCGACTTCATCCTGAAGATTTTGCAGTTTTACTTCGGGATCATCGGCAGATGCAGCACTTATGATATGGTCAACCTGCGACTGGTTAATCGCCATACTTATATTTATAAGTCAATTCTTATTTAAAGTGATTGATATGGACAAATGTCATATGCAGGGGAAATAATATTTCCAGATCACTTATCAGATGAAATACTTGTTAGATGTGTGTCGAACGGTTTTATTGCAATATTATCTTGCATTAAAATTCAGTTTCTATCGCATTTAGACTGAACAAGTAAATATACAGTCTGAACAGAATAGGAAAACTAGACAATTACACAATTTTCATTTTTAAAAAAAAAGAGGTTTAAGGTTTAAGCATTATGTGAGTATGTTGTTCACTTTAATTCCTGCGGGTGCCTTACGCTTGATTGCATATGCTGCTCCTACAGGTGGCTTAATCTCTAATGAGAAATCATCATTTGGATGAATCAGATTGTTATCCGGTAATACCGCTAAGATGGTTACCTGCTTCTGATTGTCAAGCAGTGAACCCGAGTCACCGTTCGAGATATCTATGATATACCATTTTCCTTTACCATATGGACCGGTGGGCGTAATAACATTGGTTTCAGTTGCCTTAACGCTTTCATCTCTTTCCAAATCAGTTAAACCTTCGGAACCGGAGAATACCAGATTGGTATTTGCCAGGTCAACAGGTGCACCGCCGGCTGTCAAACCGACTACAAACTGTAATGAATTTATTCTCGAATCAACGGGGTTTGAAGCCACTGTTCCGTTACCGTAAACGTTTCCGAGTACTTCCATACTTGAGGAAGCCATATCAACCGAGGAATAGACTACTTCCTGAGCTTTCTGGGTTGTGAAGAAACCGGCGCCCAATACTACGTATGAGAAGACTGCCGCCACGACAACGAATGCAATCAGGACAATTGCAGCCTCAAGACCGGTGAAACCTTCATCTTTATTGAATATTTTTGTCATCTTTCTCATCTCCTTAGTAGAGGACACTAACCTTTTCGACTCTTGCCGGTGCCTTTCTGGCAACTACATAGGATGTACCTACTGCCGGTGAGATTTCAAGGTTAAACTTCTCGTTTGCAACGAGCGGGAATCCTGGATTCGCATAGATCACAAACTGTTCCTGATTTTCAAGAAGCAGATCTGTTGATTTACCGTCGCCGTTGTTTATCAGCACAACTCCCCACTTTCCGTCGGTGACATTTGCCTTAACAAAATCCCCTGTTACAGAAGCAGGATCCAATGTCGGCAACTTATCGGTCATGTTTAAATACTTTACACCGGTATAGTTTTGGGCGCTGTATGCCATTGTTGTCTGTGAGAAGTCAACAGGACTGCCTCCAGATGTTAATCCGACAGTGAACCTGATGAAATCAAAGTGTGTCGGGTTGGCGTCATCGAAGTTAATTCCATATACATCACCCATGATCTCTACACTGGAACTTGCCTGGTCAACAGATGTATAGATAACCTGCTGAGCTTTCTGGGTTGTGAAGAAACCGGCGCCGAGTACTACGTATGAGAAGACTGCCGCCACGACGACGAATGCAATCAGGACAATTGCAGCCTCAAGACCGGTGAAACCTTCATCTTTATTGAATATTTTTGTCATCTTTCTCATCTCCTTAGTTCAGGACATTTACAGCATTTATGCTTGGCGTAATCTTCCTGCTTATTGCATAGGATGCACCCACCGAGGGGCGAATTTCAAGGTTAAAGGGCTGGTTTGCTTCAAGCTCTTTGCCGGTTTCGGTCTTTGCAAGTATTACAAACTGCTCCTGATTCTCAAGAAGCAGGTCTGTAGCACCACCAGCATTGAAGATCTCAATTACTCCCCATTCTTTCTGATGGATATCTTCTGCCTCAACTTTCTGTTTCTGAGTAAGGTTTAATCTGTAAACATCAGTGTCAGTGCTTAATGTAAGTGTTGTCATACTGAAATCAACAGGACTTCCACCGGCGGTTAAACCAACCTTGAACTGGATGCTGTCAACACTGTTATAATTTCCGGCACCATCATCTTTTCCGTATCCATATACCTGACCGAGGATTTCCACACTGGAACTTGCCTGGTCAACAGATGTATATACTACCTCTTGAGCTTTCTGGGTTGTGAAGAAACCTGCTCCCAAAACGACGTATGAGAAGACAGCCGCCACAACGACGAATGCAATCAGAACGATTGCGGCCTCAAGACCTGTAAAACCTTCTTCTGTATTCATTCTTTTCATAAGGATTCCTCCTGATTTTTTTCACACAATTAATTACTTATTTTTTCAAGTATTTGCTTTGCATTTCCATGATGAGAGAACACCGGATCCCTCCGGTTTCTGTCAATACTATACTCATACCCCATCACATATAAAGATTGTTTATTGAACAAATCACTTTATCCAAAATTGTTCAAAATTATCTTCAAATATGGAAACAAAATTTCCAAAAAATCAAAAACATGCACGAATCATTACCGCGTTGACAAAATTATTCACCCATACACGGATCATGTGAATAATTTACACGACAAAAGCGGGGCACCATGCGGCACGTGCCGCACAGGTACCTCAGGTGCCGCACCTGACGGATGCGGTATACACAGGAATCTAAGATGGAATGCTGCTTTGATTTTCGTATGCTACTCAGAAATTTCAGGTTTTTCAAGTAAATCCTCGATTGTACAGCCGAGAACCCTTGACAGCTTATAGAGGGTCTGTGCCCGGGCTTTATCTATATCGTTTACTTTCTGCTCATAAAGTTGAATGGAACGTTTTTTTACGCCGGAGATAACCGCAAGTTCGTTTTGCGACAGTTGTCTTGCTTCTCGTATCTTTTTCAGTTTCGTTTCAAAAACTACGGAATCATATCGCCGGTTCATTTCTTCCGTGAAATTTGTGATGTCGATTTCGTGATAGACCTTGTACATGGTGAGAATATCCGATAAGGGAACACGCGCAAATATATCTTTGAAGCGTCTGGCTGTTAACCATTGATAATATGCAAGAACCCACCCCGCCCAATATGCGGGCGTTCTCTCTTGCGTAAATACGGCTTTAGGCAATTCTTTATCCGGCAATACTGAGGATAAAATATCACGGACTATCTCTTCCGCTGCCTTTCCGGATACGAAGGCAGGGTTTCCGCGTTCAATCTCCCTTGCCGCTTTGGAAGATGCAAAAACTCTTGCAAACCAATCGGGAGGCTGTTTACAGTCATTCAATGCGTAATCAAATGCATTGGCAAGTAAATGTTGTGCGTCATTTAAGTATAATTCGTTGTAAGCGCGGATCATCGTTCCTCATTTCACCTCTCAAAATATCCATTACGAATATATCATCTCTGTACGACTTGCTCTTTTTTATCTCGAGATTATATTCTTTCCTCGCCTGCGTATCTCTTGCAAGAAATCTGGGATAATATATTTCTCTGTCAACGGGTTGTGCCTGTACGAACCGCAATCTTGTAAATGCTTTTTTTGAAACGAGTGCGGTCTGTTCCCCGAGTTTACCCAGCTGCAATGCTTTTGTAAGACTGCGAACCGGAAGAGCATTATGCACAAAAGACTGCGCATACGAAAAATACGAATCATCCGCACGATACCCGATAATTATATCACATTCTGATATATCCGGAGAGAAATATTCTATAATATATTCTCTGGCATCTTGTGCAATCGCGTCATTTATGGTGAAAATGCGGTTTTTCAGCAGCAATGCCATCCAATTCAATACCGTATGACTGCCGTCCAGCAAATTCAGAACTCTCAGTCCGTCGTCATCAAACAGATACTCATTGATGAAGCCGTCCGTATTCTGTTTGCATGCCCACTCTTTTGCCATTTCCGGAAGAAGTGTGCAATAAAACCCTTTTCCGTAATCGTTCGTCTCTTTTCCCAGATCATATTCCGGTTTTTTAATGACGTGATCAGATCCGTGCAATAATGTTATCTCCGCCATTTGCATCCTTCCCCATCCTGTATCTTTGTGACGATACACCATAATTATATCGTTGCAACGATACATTTCAGAGGTGACGCGGATATTCTGCCATTCATACAATATAGTGCGAAATTATGACATGAAATAATAGTGTGAATTGCAGTGACAATGCAACTAAGGATACTCTTTATAATTGTGCATTATAATATATAATCAACCAATCAGTCATTCATATAACTGAATCATATTAAGCACATGAAACATAGGAATCATATCAGCACATTACTCAATAACCGAAAGTGAGGCACTCAAATGTACGATGACGATGAGGATGCAAGTCTAAGCGATCTTATAGGCGGAGACGATAAGAAAATTCTCTCCACGGGCAACAACGAGATCGACAAGAAACTTGCCGACGGCTTACCGCTGGAATCACTTACTCTTATCGAGGGTGAGAACGATACCGGAAAAAGTGTCATGACACAGCAGATCATCTGGGGCGCCATGAAAGCAAGTCTGAACGTAGAGCTCTACTCCTCCGAGAACACCGCAAAAAGTTTCCTCTCGCAGATGACCTCAATGAGTCTTGACATCGCCGACTACTACGCATGGGGATATCTCAAGATATTTCCGATGCACACAATCGGCTTTGAATGGGGCGAGAAGGAAATGCAAGGTATATTAAAGCGCATCATCGGAAAGATTCAGACGAGCAAGGCGGAGGTCATCATCATCGATTCGCTCACGCTTCTTACCGAATCCACATCGCAGGCAGACCTGCTTGCATTCCTTACAAACTGCAAAAACCTCGTCGATCACGGCAAGACAATTCTGATTACGCTTCACACCTATGCATTCGAAGAAGATACCCTTGTGCGTATCCGTTCTATCTGCGATGCACACCTGTTCATGAAGAAAGCTCTTGTCGGCGATAAATACGTAATGGTCATGGAAGTCATCAAGGTCAGGGGCGCAAGAAAGACCACAGGTAACCTTGTCTCCTTCGAGGTCCACCCGGGATACGGAATGAAGATTATTCCGATGTCGACCGCAAGAATCTGAGAGTGCAACGGGTGCAGGACATGCGGCTCAGCACGGTATGGCGCCGTTTAGCGGTTTCGCGGATTTACATGTTTATACATGATACATGTGCACATATGCATGAAAATATACTGACCAAAGGATATTAACCTAAGAAAAAAATAGTCTGTAACAGACAGTTGTAACAAATAATAGTAAAAATAAAATTAACAAATAATTGTAACAGGTAATTCTATCAAATAATTCTATCTAATAAATGTAACAATAAACGGGAGCGTCAAGAATGGGATCATTAAGCGCAAACATCAATCTGCCTTTCCAGCCCGAAGAACTGGATGATGACGATGACGTATATTCCAACTACGAATCATCGGCTCTTTACAGAATGCTTCCTGCAAACGCCAAAGAATACGTTGCACAAAGCCCGCATCTTCTGGAATATCTTCAGATGTTTCCCGTAAACCTTTACGGAATCCCTCTTTTCTTCTCCGAACTCAAGCGCGACCTCAAAAGCATGGAGAATCCGAACGTAATCTATCCCGTAAACGAATTTACGTTCATCCATATATTCCCCGACCAAGAGGATGTAAGGAACTACTACATCCCGATTGAACCCTCGTTCCTGCACTCGGTTGCCGAGGCAATGCCGCTCATCGAGAAGAAACTCGTAGACCTTATCGATGTCCTCGAAGAAGACCCCATCACCGAAGACGAGAGAAGAAAAGTCTTAAAACGCGTCCTTAGAGAGGTCATCTATATCAAAAAGCCAAACGAGACCATAGCGCAGCTCACCGGCGAAACAGGAGAGGGAGGCGCTGACAGCGGCGGCGGTATCAAAGGCAAACTCGTCAAGTTCCTTAACACGGATTTTTCGTCACCTGACAAAGGGGATGCGGATAAATTCAAGAAAATTCCGCAGACGCCGGACGGCAAGGTCATTCTGACAATGGGAGAGTTCCGCTCCATCGAATATCTGCTTATCAGAGATAAGATTGAGATGGGTATCTTAAACCCGTTCCTTGCCGACCCGTATAATGAGGATATCACATGCGACGGTGTGGGTCCGATATTTGTCGAGCACAAGATCTTCAGCGGTCTTAAATCCGCGGTCGAATTCAAGAACTCCGACGAGATTGACAACTTCGTCATCAAGATGGCGGAGCGCATCAGGCGTCCGATTACTTTCCGTAACCCTATTGTCGATGCGACATTGCCGGACGGCTCCCGTATCAACATCGTATACGGTACCGAGATCTCAAAGCACGGCAGTAACTTCACAATACGTAAGTTCGCCGAAGAGCCTTCGAGTATCCTGCAGCTCATCGAATGGAAGACCACGGATTACCTGGTCGCGGGCTATATGTGGATCTGCATAGAGTTCGGCATGTCACTCTTCATGAGCGGTGAGACGGCTTCCGGAAAGACGACAAGTCTTAATGCACTTACCACCTTCATTGCGCCGGAGAGCAAGATTGTGACCATCGAGGATACCCCGGAACTTACCGTGCCGCACAAGAACTGGACACGTCAGGTATCGAAAGGTAAGGGTAAGGGAGAAGGAAGCGGCGGAGATATCACAATGTTCGATCTGCTTCGTGCCGCACTTCGTCAGCGTCCTAACTATATCCTCGTGGGTGAGATTCGTGGTTCCGAGGGAGCCGTAGCTTTCGGTGCAATGCAGACAGGTCACCCCGTAATGAGTACTTTCCACGCGGCATCGGTGGAGAAACTTATCCAGCGTCTCTGCAGTGACCCAATCAATATTCCGATGACTCACGTCGATAACTTAAACATCGTTATCATTCAGAGTGCCGTAAGAAGACCCAGCGGAGGTACTGTCCGAAGAATGCTGAGTATCAACGAGCTTGTCGGTTACGATCCCGAATCCGGCGGTTTCTCGTTCGTAGCCATCTTCGTCTGGAACCCGATTACCGATGAATTCGACTTCCCCGGTCGCGGCAGCAGTTATCTTCTCGAGAACAAGATAGCAACCCTTCTCGGTGTCCCCGACCACAAAAAATCCGAGATGTACTTTGAAGTCGAAAAACGCGCGAAGATTTTGCAGAGACTTCACAAGGCGGGATACATCGGATTCTGGGATTTATACTATATGCTCACCAAGGTCAAGAAGCAGGGTCTTATCAAGATAGAATTCTGACGACCGATGCCTGCAGTGACGCAGGTTGCCTGCCGCCCCCCTCCCGTCTTTGCCGATAATGGAAAATATTGCCGAATTTTGCCGAATATTGCAAAAGAACTTTATTATTTTAAATTTTCAAAACTCGTTTGTCCGCGAGTATATATTTAAATAGATATAAGCAAGAAATTTTGTTAAGTATACAATAATACTCAAATCACCGCAAATCCGATTACTTAATCAGATTACTGAATCAAATTATTGTGTAAGTTAAAATTCCATTAAATACATAAATTCCATTAAATTACATTAATTCATTAATCCCATCATATTCTGTCCGCACCGGATATGCCTTAAAATCCGAAAATCAAAAAAAAGGTAAGGTCATGTTTGAATCACTGCTTGAAAAACTGCGCGAAAAAAACGGAGGCTCGATTCCGTTTGAGAATACCGCAGAGGAAATTCAGCAAAAACTCAATGACATCAACGAGAACAAAAAGATTGGCGCGGACCTTCTCTTCATGATCACCTATATGGCATCCATCACGCATGCCAATGTTTCCAGACCGGAGATCTTCGCATATACCTCGGAAAGACGCGAGTATATCCCGACAAAGTACATGAAACGTGTCGAATGCTTTGTCAAGCGCTGGAATTACAGTTATGCCGAATCGTTAAGGATGGTCGCGGACCGCGTCAGAAACCCGCTTGTCGAGAGTCTTCTGAATCGTTTCGGCAACTCCATCGAGGCAGGTATTCCTGATGAGGAATTCCTTACCGAAGAACTGGAAACCGTACGAAACGTCTACCGCAACGATTTTGAGCAGGGTATCGAGATGCTCAAGAAATGGAGCGATGCCTACATTGCTCTCATGCTCTCCGCCACCATTGTAAGTATCATCATAATGGTATCGGTCGCCATCTATGCGCCGAATGATCTCGACTCTACATTGAACTCGTCATACTGTCTTGCCGCGGGAGTTTCGGCATTCGGTATCTTCTCAATGTACAGGTCGATCCCCGAAGACCAGAAATGTCATGATCTGCCCGGCGGCGGCACATATGAGCAGAAACTAGTACACAGACTCGAGAAGGTAATCATTCCCACGGCGCTTATCGCATCCCTGATTCTCTTCTTCACCGGCGTCAACTTCGGTCTCATATGTATAATGTTCGGACTTTTGCTGGCGCCGCTTGCGATATTCGGCTGGAAAGACGATGCAAACATTATCGTGCGCGACGAAGACTTCACGGTATTCATACGCGGTCTCGGCTCGATCATGGGCGGTATGGGAATGACGGTGACGCCTGCGCTCGCAAAAGTCGACCGCAAATCGCTTCACGTCCTCGGAGATTATATAGATGCTGTATACTCCAAGATGAACATCGGTCTCGACGACACTATGGTCTGGCATAAATTCGTCATGGATACCGGAAGCAACCTTATCTACAAGTACTTAAGTATCTTCAAAGATTCCATCGAACTCGGTGCGGGCCCTACCGAAGTATCGCATATCGTAAGCACATCCATGCTTGAACAGACCCTGCTCAGGCAGAAACGCGAGATGATCGGTATGGGTTTCATAGTCCTGCTTATTCCGATGCATGTGGCAATGGTCGGAATCTTCGCATTCCTCTTCCACATCCTTCTTACAATGTCGCGGGCCATCAAGGAAGTTATGACTACATTCCAGGATACCGCCGCGGCTTTAAGTTCGAGTTCCGGCTCGGTCGGCGGTTCGATGGTAGGCTCAATCAACATTTTCGTCAACTTCCCAGAGGACAAGATGATAATGTTCCTCATACTGAGTATTCTGATTGTAACCGTTGCAAACGCAATTGCCGGTAAAATCGTAAAAGGCGGAGACAGGTATATGTATTACGTATTCGGAAGTCTTTTATTTATATTATCAGGATTAATATACATTGTAACACCAGCACTTGTCAGTGTGCTCTTCTCGATACCGGGATTTGATTCAATATAGAATTTTAATAAACATGAATCGCAAAAAATACACATAGGTTAGGAATTACATGGTCTCAATAGATGACGATACAAAAAGACGCTACATAATGATGGCAGGGATCATCGTTATAGGTACGATAATCACATTTGTTGAGATGCCACCTGTTTTAGTGATCTTTGTTACAATCGGCGCCGGCATATTCCTTCTTTTCGCGCTGAAGATGATCACGGTCAGCGAACTGAAAGAAGATCTCGGTTCACTGAAAGAGGCACTTAAAAAACCGTCATCCCTTAAGTCCCTTATCAAAGGCAAGGGCGATGACGGATCCAAGGATAAAGGCGCATCCAAATCCGCGGGCAAAGAGCAGAAAGGAGGAGGGTCTTTCTTCTCGAACCTTATGACAAAGCTCAACCAGCCCATAACCCTTAAAAAGGACAAGGGTGCCGGCGGAAGCGGCGGCAGTAAAGTGGGCGGAGACGGCGGTGCCAAAAAATCAATGTTTTCGGGTCTTTTCGCCGGCAAAAAAGATAAAGAAGAGAAGACCCAGCAGATCGACGCAATGCTCGACAAAGCCGTCAGCGGAGATATATCGAATGACGAGTTCGGAGATCTCGACGATATCAATCCCGAAGGAGAGGACGGCGAAGGCGGAGAGATCGGAGAAGGCGGGGATGATGCCGGCGGAGAAGACGATGAGTTCGGCGACTTCGAGAATATGCACTTCGGTCTGGAAGGCGAGGATGAACCCGAACCTGCCGCGGACGGCGGTGCATCCGCGGGCGGAGGAGGCAGTCCCGCCAACTTCGAAGAGGAGATCCCCGACTCTGCAATCGCCGATATTCTCGCCGCAAACGGTATCGACCTTGATCTTGAAGAGGAGGGCGGGGCTGATGATGCCGGCGGTGACGCGGGTGACGCGGAACCTGCTGCCGAGACCGGAGATGCGGGCGACGCCGCAGGCACGGATGGCGCAGGCGAATCTCTCCCATCCGAAGGTATCGGAGATATGGAAGGGCTTAACGAAGATGTCTCCGGTCTTGATCTCGATGCCGACGACGACTTCGGCGAACTCGAAGAGATGGATATCGACGAGCTTGACGACGAAGCCATCGACCTCGGCGACGAGGTAGTCGAGGAAGAGCCCGAACCGGAACCCGAACCGGAGCCTGAACCAGAACCCGAGGCGCCTCCGGAAGAGGATATGTTTGCGCCGCCGAAGGAGTGGTCGCAGACAAAACCCGGAGAATTGCCAGGCGGACAGGAGGGGCTCTTCGAGCAGCCGGTATCCTTCGGCATGGGCGGCGGCGACGAGGACGATCTCTTCGCCATGCTTAAATCGGATACCAAAAAGGCGGTATCCGTACAGGAAGTCAGTCTGGTTCGCGACTTAAAGGACGCACATATAGAGGCGGAAAATCTGGTCGAGGAACTTCAGGGAGTATACGACGAGTTGGGTCTGATTATAGGAGTAGAACCCGAAAAACCCGAAATTCCGGAAGAAACCAAACCCGAAGAAGAACCCGCAACCGAAGAGCCGCCACAGAATGAAGAAGATATAAACCAGTAAAAGAAATAATATAGGTGTGTGAGTTTTTAGGAGAACAGTAGCCATGACACAGGTACCGGTAAAAGTAGAGAAGGACGGTAAATGGGTCTCTCTAAAAATTGACGTCGATGAAGAGAGGATTCAGATACCCGCACCAATCTCGTCTGAGATAAAAATCAAGGCTATAGACGATCTGGAGGAGAAGAAGAGCGTTCTTCTCATCAAGACCAAAAAGGGGGATGTATTGAAACTTGCATCCATTCCTAAAGCTCTCCAGCTCTTAAAACGAATCATTACAATGGGCTGTACGGCATACCGCCTTACGGCATACTTTATGTCCCCTGCGGTTCGCGGCGGCGTAATGGTCAAAGAAGCGAGATGGGAAAAGGGTGCGATTGCCGTACTTAAGACAGGTATCTGGTTCGTAAGCAAGGATAACCAGGTCTGTATCCCGCTCGACGACGTATCCGGCATTCAGATTACAAAGCGTGAAGTACAGGGCAAAGACAGCGATGTCGTTCAGATAGACCACATCGAGAACAGCGAAGTTGTCACGAGTTTTGTACTGTGTCCGCTCACGACACTTCAGATACTTTTCAATTACTTAAAGGATGCTACCAAAGACCTGGATGTATCGTCCGGCGAACTCGACGGCATCTCCGCCCAGGTGGCAATGCTTGTATACAGCGGAATGGACACGCACTCCATCGAGAATATGATAAACATCTCGAACAAGCAGATTGAGTCGATATACGACAAACTCATCGAGAAGAAACTTGTCGAGGTCGTCACGGTAAGACGTGAGGTCAAGCTCACGACAAAAGGTGTAAGGTTCGTGAACGAATCCGTCAAGACATAAGATATATCGAATAAAGACAGATCCGTTCACGATAAATTCAATCAATATTTACTCAAAACCACTTCTGATTTTAATCGGATTCATTTTTCAAAAATTTACAGTGTCAATATTTTCGGAACTGTTTCAAAAATATTTCTACTATATTATATAATTCCCCGATTAATACATCGCCGAACGAATCGCAAAAGACGCATACATCAGCCATTATTCTATTTTACCGAATAATTGTGCCCGGACAGAGAACTGCGCCATCGGATAAACGTCGGGAATTTTTCGCAGACCCTGCATGAAAATCTTTGCCGCATACACAAGTTTAGTAAATAAAGAGATACAGATTTTTAGAAAAAATAAAAGTCTTGGAAGTAATCTGAAATTTATTTCCCGATTAAATGATCCGTATTCGATAACCTTAATAAGATTAATACAAGAATTAGTAGTGATTATCAATGGGAAGAATCCTTGTTGTAGATGATACGATGTTCATGAGAACTTTGTTGAAAAACATTCTGTTCTCAGGCTCTCACGACATTGTAGGTGAGGCGGAAGACGGTGAAGATGCCGTTGCAAAGTACAAGGCACTCAAGCCGGACCTCGTGACAATGGATGTTGTAATGCCGAAAATGAACGGTATTGAAGCATTGAAAGCCATAACAGCCCTTGACCCGAATGCCAAGGTTGTTATGTGTACTGCGGTAGGCCAGGAACAAATGGTCAAACTCGCAATCAAGACAGGAGCAAAAGGATACATTGTCAAACCGTTCCAGGCTCCCAAGGTATTGGAAGAAGTAAACAACATATTAAGCTCATAACTATGATCCGAGTTCTGATAGTAGATGATTCCGTATTTATGCGGACGGTGCTTGCCGACATAATGGGAAGCGACGACTCAATCGAGATCGTCGGTTCTGCTGAAGACGGAGTTATCGCACTGCAAAAAATCGATGAATTATCTCCCGATGTAGTCACTCTCGACATTCAGATGCCGAATATGGACGGCATTGAGATGCTTGAACAGATGAAGATGCGTTCGTATGAGAATCGTCCGAGAATACTCATGCTGAGTACACTTACATCAAAAGATGCCGACCTGACAAAGCGTGCTCTTGATTTAGGTGCAGACGACTTCATGCTCAAACCCCATAATCTCGGTAAAATTAGGGGTATCGAATCAGAACTAATCACAAAGATAAAGCATCTTGTAACCATTCCGTCCGTCCAGAGACAGCCAAAGCCCGAAACCGAGACAAAACAGGCAGAGAATATAGTTCTTATAGGTTCATCCGCCGGAGGCCCGCCCATGCTTGATTCGGTTGTATCGGCTTTGGATCCCGACATAAATGCCGCAATCATCATAACCCAGCACATGCCGGCAGGTTTCACGGCTTCACTTGCGCAGAGACTTGACAGAATCTCGCAGTTGCCCGTAAAGGAGACCGAGAACGGCGATGTTCTGGAAAACGGCAAGGTCTATGTTTCCAAGGGAGGTTTCCACACTGTTATCTCCGCAACCATAGACAGTTCCGGAAAAATCGGCGGCAAAATTACGCATTCCAAATCCCCGCCCGTTCATGCCGTAAGGCCTGCAATTGACAAGACATTCAATTCGGCGGCAAAAGTCTTCAAGACCAGAGCCGTTGCCACCGTGCTGAGCGGAATGGGCAGCGACTGCGGAGAAGGAATGGAAACCGTAAAGAACGCCGGCGGCAAGACAATAGTCGTCAAGGAAGAGGATGCTCTGGTATACGGTATGGCACGTTCGGCACTCTCGCGCAACTGCGTCGACAAAGTGCTTCCGCTGAAAGCAATACCGCGGGAAATAATGAAAACAGTCTCAGAAATGGGGTAATAATAAATGTCTGATGAGGAATCCTACAGAAAACTCTTTGTGGCAGAATCCGTGGAGAACCACGAGAATATCGTAAACAATATTCTGGTTCTCGAAGAAGGCTCGGATGACGCCGCTATAGATGAAATATTCCGATCCGCTCACACTCTTAAAGGAATGTCGGCTTCGATGGGATACATGGAGATGGAAAGGCTTTGCCATAAAATGGAAGATGTTTTCCATTCCATCAGGAGCGGAGCCATTGAAATATCTCCGGAACTGACAGATCTTCTTCTCGCCTGCACAGACAGGATAGAGGAGATGATAGACGATATCGAAGGCGGAGGTGACAGTTCGGGTATCGAGTCCGAAGATCTCATCTCAAAGCTCAAGGAGATTGAAGCGGCGGCCAACGGCGAGGCAAAGCCCGAGAGCAAGCCCGCGGAGAAGGCACCCGAACCTGCAGCAGCCCAACCCGTTGCCGAAGAAACCCCGACCGTTGCGGATGCATCCGCCGGTACGGAAGAAGTCGCGGCAGAACCTTCAACCGTCGACTCCTCATCAGCCGAAAGCACAGCCGATGCGGCAAAACCCGCATCGATACCCGGAACCCAGCAGTATAAGATAACAGCCAGGGTTGCCGACGAATGCACGATGAAAGACGTCCGTGCAATGATCGTTCTTCAAAACCTCGAAGATGTCGGAACAATCATCTCAAGCAAACCCACGGCACAGGAACTCGACGAAGGTATCTTCGAATCCGTGCTTGAAGTTACCATTGAGAGCGATTCCGGAGAGGATGCACTCAAAAGTGCCGCCTCGTTAACCGATATCGCCGAGGTCACGGTGGAACCGATCGGCGCCGGCAACAGTACTTCGCCAATCTACACAATCAAACTTAAAATTGCCTCGGACTGCTCAATGAAGGATGTCAGGGCGATGCTCGTCCTGCAAAACCTTGAGAAGTGCGGAAGTATTCTCTCATCGAATCCGAACAGAGAACAGATTGACAACGGCGAGATAACGGACACTCTCGAGATTGTCATATCCTCGGATAAGAACGAAGAAGAACTCAGAAAGGCATCCTCAATATCGGACATAACCGAAGTCGTAATCTCGGCTTCGGCATCGGCTTCAGCGGCAGCACCCGCCCCGTCGGCGGCACCTTCGCCCAAGCAGGAAAAGCCTGCCGGAGAACCTGCAGCTGCGGCACAGCCTGCGGCGGAGGTCAAACCCAAGACCGAAGAAGCCGCACCCGAAGCTCAGACAGCGAAAGCGGCAGGCGACGATGCCAAAGCCAAGAAGGAGAAAGCAGCCTCGCCCCAGACTGCCGACAAGAAGAAAGAGTTCAAGAACATCCGTGTCGATATCACACGTCTCGACCAGATGATGAACCTTGTCGAAGATCTTGTTATCAACGGCGGCAGACTGAAGCAGATTGCAAAAGAGCATCAGATTAAGGATATGGACGAAGCCCTTAACATGGTCAGCCGTTCCATCTCCGACCTTCAGAATCTGATGATGTATATCAGGATGATCCCCTTAAGTCAGATCTTCAACCGTTTCCCGCGTGTTGTCAGAGATGTGGCACACCACGACGGCAAAGAGGTTGATTTCATCATGACGGGAGGAGAGACCGAGCTTGACCGCAGTGTTATCGATAACCTCGGCGACCCGCTCCTTCACCTGATAAGAAACGGTGTCAACCACGGTCTTGAGACACCCGACGTAAGAAAAGCGGCAGGCAAAGATCCCAAAGGAATTCTTAAACTCTCGGCAAGACGCGAACAGGGCAATGTAATCATAGAACTTACCGATGACGGCGCAGGAATTAATCGCCAGAAGGTATTGAACACTGCCATAAAACGCGGTCTTATATCCAAAGAAGATGCCGCAAACTATCCCGACGAGGATATTCCTAACTTCCTCTTCCAGCCCGGATTCTCGACGGCTGAGGTCATCACCGATATCAGCGGCAGAGGAGTCGGACTGGATGTTGTCAAGAGCGCAATCGAATCTCTCAAAGGTTCCATCAAAGTCGAGACCAAGGAAGGCGAAGGCACATCGTTTATACTCACGCTTCCGCCGACAATGGCAATCATCGAAGTAATGATGGTGAGAATCAATGACAAGAGATGCGCAATTCCCATTAACACCGTCGTTGAGATAGCGAACGTCAACTTCAACAAGGTCACTCACATCGGAAAGAGTGAGGCAATACTGCTCAGGGATGAAGTTTTGCAGATAAACAGACTTGATCAGATGTTCGGACCTGTAAAGGAAGATGGTATAGTCGTAATAGTTCAGTATAAAGGAACAAAATGCTGCATACCCGTTGACATTGTAGAAGGTCAGCAGGAAGTGGTTGTAAAGCCGGTAAGCAATATTATCGGCAACTGTCCGGGTGTAGGCGGTGTCACAATTCCGGGTGACGGAGATGTCCTGCCGATTCTGGATGTTAATACGATGATATTGAACTGATTGATAAATAATCTGGAGAATCAAGAAAATGGAATTAAATGCGAAACAACTCGACGCAATGAGGGAACTCGGAAATATTGGTGCCTCGCACGCAGCAACTTCCCTGTCAACCATGCTCATGTGTCAGATTGATATGACAGTACCCGAAGCATTGGTCGTCGATATCGCGGATATCGGCGATTATTTCGGAGATGAGATCTCGGCACTTGTTGTCTTTGAGATTAACGGAGAGATTAACCCCGGAGGATATGTAGTTCTCCACATGCCCCAGTCATCCGCAATAAGACTCACAAATACAATGCTGGGTACAACTGATGAGAACCGCGATTTCAACGAGATGGATGAGAGCGCACTTCTGGAGGTCGGAAACATCATGGTATCACAGTTCCTCGATGCCACGGCAACACTCCTCGGAATTGTAATGCTCCCCTCACCGCCGGCACTTGCCATAGACATGGCGCATGCGGCATTCGCAAATGTCGTATCCATGGTTACGGGCGATATCAACGAGATTATTCTCTTCAGAACCGAACTCACGTCAACGGTTAATGATATTGCGAGCACGATTGTGATGCTCCCATACGAGAATACGTTAGGCAGAATTCTCGAACTGCTTGACAAACTCGTCGACTTGAAAGAATAATAATCATAATTTTTCACAGATATGGACAGCAAAGCACAGGCGGAAAAAGGCGTTAACATCGGTATCGGAGAATACCGTATGGACAGTTCACTGTTGACCTCAATCGGTCTCGGATCATGTGTAGCTGTGGTTATCCACGATAACCGTAAAAATGTTGGCGCCGTGGCCCATGTTATGCTTCCCGACAGTAACGGCAGAAACGACAGACCGGGTAAATTTGCCGATACCGCTGTTCCCACACTCTACAACCTGCTCATCGACGGCGGCAGCAACAAGAGAGATCTTATTGCCAAGATTGCCGGCGGTTCGAGCATGTTCAAGCAGTTCAAAGGAAATCTGGATATCGGTCAAAGAAACGTTGAGGCAGTTAAAGAGGCACTGGCCAAGGTACATGTTGTTCTTGTTGCCGAGGATGTCGGAGGCACATGCGGACGTTCCATCATATACAATCCTTCCGAAAGTGCGACGGTTCACGTGAGGCGGGCTGATGGAACATGTACAGACATATAACACTGATTCTCCTGATAATAACCATTATTTTTTCTGCGGCACCTGTCGCGGCAGAGAATGTCAATTTCTGGCCCGGCAGTAATTCCGTAAGCAGTACTTCCGTTAATGAAATAGCCAACGGCATTAATGACCAGGTTCTTTTTGCGACAGGCAACGGTCTGTCAATCTATGAAAACGGCAAATGGACAAGACTTTACTCGAAAGCAACTACTAAAATCGGATATCTTGACGGCATCCCTTATGACAACTACGTATTTTGCCTGGAATACGATATCTATAATAATCTCTGGCTGGGATACGGCGGTGCACTCCAGATCTACGACGACTATACCCAACCGCTTACTTATTCCTACGATCAGAGAGTTATTCCGTCATACGCGATAACCGACCTTAAGAGGATAGGCGATCAGATGTGGATCGCAATAGGCGACATGGGTGTGTGCTGTTACCAGAACGGCGAATGGATCTGGTTGCCTCCGTCCGAATCGGGTCTCGGAGATGCCACGCAGGTTACCCAGATGGCGGTTGACTACGCATCCGGCAGTCTTGTCGTGACCTCTAATCAAAACTATATCTCCGACGGCGAACCGCACCAGCATGTCATGCGTCCGGATTCCCCGAACTATCCGTACTTCGACGATATTGTAAGCCCGTATCTGCAATCTGACATGTACAATGTCAGGTCGGGCGCTCACGGCGGCGTTTACTTCTTCAACCGCGATGCCATCGTATTCTACGAGCCGAAGTCCGATACGGTCACACCCGTCCTCAGGGTCGGTCAGCTTGACCGTGAGGCGGTAAGGATAAACGATCTTGCGGTTGCTCCCGACAATACCCTTGTCATTGCGACAAATCTGGGTGTATTCGGTGTGAAAGACAATGCAATAGTAAAGAGGCTGACCCATAAGGAGACGGTTCTTAATGAGATTAAGAAGGTCTTTGTCGACAAGAACAACCGCTGGTGGTATGTAAACAAATACCTTGTCGGCTATTACTACGACGAAGATACATATAAGGGAGTGTCGGCAATAGAACTACCGAACGCGTGAGTTGAAATAATTCAGTGAAAAATTGAAGATTGATTTTCAATCCAAAAAATAGATTTTCTTTTTTTTTTATTTTCTTCAGATTACCTTTGTTTACAGAGATCAGGATTTGCTGATGTCGGCGTAGTAGTAATTACCGGATGCACGCTGTTCGCGGTCGAGGTAACTGCCGGGCTTATTGATTCGGGGTCTGCCGCAGTTGGCATCGCGCCTGAACGTGACGTCAAGCTCCTTTAAGAAGTAGTTCATACCGGTCTGCATGTCAAAGGGTCCGACGGCAGTACCCTCAACACCGGGCTTTCCGTCGAAGACAAGAAGCCTCTCGCTAATCATATCGATTACATAGACATCGTGGTCTATGACAAGGACACCCGAACCCGTGCTCTCGGCATGTCTTCTTAGGACGCGTGCGAGGTTTACGCGCTGCTCGACATCGAGGTGCGCACTCGGCTCGTCGAGGATATACAGCTCCGCCTCCTTGGAAAGGCAGAGTGCGATTGCCACACGCTGAAGTTCTCCGCCGGAGAGGGTGTTTACCTGCGACTGAAGGATGGGTTCAAGCATAAGCGGTTCAAGTATCTCGTGCTGGAAGTACGAGGAATCAAACCTGCTTGTCGTGCGTCTGAGAAGGTACTCTACCGTGTCGGTCGAATCCGTCTTGATATACTGCGGCTTGAAGGATACAGTGACAGTCCGCGGAAGCTTACCCGTGTCGGGCTCTTCCACGCCCGCAAGCATCTTTGCAAAAGTACTCTTTCCTATACCGTTTGCACCGACGATACCGAGAACCTCGCCCGACTTGATGGCCCCGCCCTTTACCTTCATATGGAAGGACTCGCCGTAGCGCTTCTCAAACGGCGGAAACTCGATGAGCGTCTCACGGTCAGTCAGACCTTCGTGGGCGCGGGTCTCAAACTCCACGGCGGTATCGCGGAATCTCACATTCTCTTCGTTCAGGAATCCCGAGAGATACTGGTTGATACCTATGCGCACACCCTTCGGACGCGTGATTATACCGAAGACCGAGGGTTTTCCGTAGGCGATATGGACGTTATCGGCAAGCATGTCAAGTATTGCAAGGTCGTGCTCGACGATCATCACGGGTTTTTCAGCCGCAATCTCGCGGATGAGCTTTGCGGTCGCCATCCTCTGATAGATATCGAGGTAGGGGGTTACCTCATCGAGGAAGTAGAAATCCGCTTTTCTGCTGAGGCACGCCGTTATGGCCACGCGCTGAAGTTCTCCGCCGGAGATTGTCGTTATGTCGCGGTCGAGAATGGATTCGAGTTTAAGTTCGCGGATATAGTCCTCGAGTTTTCCGCGTTCGTCCGTAGACTTCAGGAGATCGGCGACCTTACCCTTGAATACCTTCGGTATGAAATCGATATACTGCGGCTTGACCGCGGTCTTTACACTGCCCTTTGAGACAAGCTCGAGGTAGTCGTGAAGTTCGGTACCCGCATACTCTTTTAAGACGGCATCCCACGATGCCTTGTAGTCCGCATCGACATTGCCGAGATTCGGTATCAGCTGACCGGAGAGAATGCCGACCGTGGTACTCTTTCCCACACCGTTGGGACCCAAAAGACCCGTTACCTTACCTTCGCTCGGCACTGCCATGCCGTAGAGTGCAAAGGCATTCACGCCGTATCTGTGCGTCGGATAGTCAAGTTCCTGAGGCAGGGTGACGATATCGAGTGCGCCGAACGCGCATTTCTTGACGCAGATACCGCATCCCACGCACATCTCTTCGGATATGACCGCTTTGCCGTCATCGCCGATGACCACGGTCTCATCGCCTGTCCTTACACGCGGGCAGTAGACTATACATTCTTTGCCGCATTTCTTGGAATGACATCTGTCTTTATGAACAACAGCTATACGCAAAACCATAATGATCTCTCCGGAATTTGCCGTATCAAAATATTATATTATAGGGGTATTCGCCTGCGGCTCAGAGAGTCAGCAGGATGGTCCATGATATGAACCAGAACGCAAAGGTCATGAAAGCCTGATAGAACCAGTCCTTGCCGCCGAGCTTCGTGTAATCTATCTTCAGAAGGATGAACATGTGTTTCTGAAAGACTATTCCCGCGAGAAGGAGAAGAAATCCGAGAATCGAACGGGACTCTCCGAGCGGTGTCGTGGTATCGCCTATCAGGATAAAGGATACGGCACCGGTAATCATACCGAAGAAACAGGCAATCGCGGTTCTCACCATGCGCTCGCGGTGTTCCGCTGCCTTCTCCGCGGCATTCTTCTCGGCACGTGTAAGCGGCACGGTCTTGGGTTCATCCTCGATTACCTCGGGGATTACGACTTCTTTTTTCGATTCCGCGGTCTTTACCGATTCATCATTCATTACGACCTCTTGGGTCTGTGCTTCGCCGGCTTCTTGGGTCTTCGGATCACTTTTTGGTTCTTGCGTCACTTTCGCACCAGTCATTATTTTTTGGTTTTCAGACAATATCTATTTTGGTATATAATGGCGACACAAAAAGGAATGAGCGGCATAGATTTTACAGCCATGCTCTTTGAACTGAAATCCTGCCTCCCTTTGTGGATTGGCAAGATTTACCAGTATAATATCGATACCTTCGGGTTCAGACTGAACGGTGAGGAGCGCCAGAAATACAACTTTATCGCGGAGTGCGCAAGGCGCGCCCATATCTCGGAGGCTCTGATGGATGCACCGAAAAATCCGTCGGGCTATTCGATGTTCCTTAGAAAATACATCCAGGGCGGAAGGGTTCTGGATATCAGCCAGTACGGGATTCAGAGAATCATAGACTTTACGATAGGAAAATCCGAGAAACAATATCATCTTATCTTTGAGTTCTTCGACGACGGCAACGCAATCCTCTGCGATGAGGACTATATCATAATAAATCCGCTCAAGAATCACACGTTCAAGGACAGAAAAGTGCTGCCGCACGTGAAATACGAGTTTATCGGAGCGGCACTCGATGAGATTACGCCCAAATACATCCAGAATATGCTCGAACAGTCCGATAAGGATCTAGTAAGAACCCTTGCCGGCGACCTGCTCCTCGGCGGCGACTATGCCGAAGAACTCTGTGCGATTGCGGGCATTGACAAGAATGCCCCGACACGCGAACTTGCGCAGGTTACGCAGGTTACGGGGGGAGACGGATCCGGGGTATCGGAGGTATCCGTGGCATCGGGTTCGGGTGCGGTATCCGATTCGGCTCAAAAAATACACGCGGCATTACTCGAGATACTATCGCATGCGCAGGAGGGACGAAAACCCGTTATCGCCAAAAACAAAGGCTGCTGTCCGTTTCTCTTTGCGGGTGACAGCGCCGTCTCCGAATTTGACTCCTATAACAAAGCGCTAGAGGCATATTACCCGCTGCCCAAGACCACCGAGAAAGCGTCAGCAAAGCCCAAACTCACAAAGGAAGAGGTCATACGCTTAAGACAGCAGAACGCAATCAAAGGTTTTGAGAAGAAGATTGCCGAGAATCAGTCGAAAGTCGATACAATCTACGCAAACTACGGACAGGTCTCCGAGGTCATATCAACCCTTGATGCCGCATCAAAACATAGGTCCTGGCAGGATATCGAGAAGATTCTCAAGGGCAGCGATATGCCGATTGCAAAGACAATCAAAAAGATCTATCCCGATACGGCATCGGTCGATCTCCTCGTGGACAATACCGTGATCCGCTTGTATATCCGCGAAACCATAGAGCAGAATGCCGACCGCTACTACTCCGAGATAAAGAAATACAAAAAGAAGAAGACGGGCGCTGAGAAGGCAATGGAGCGCTTTGTCGTCCCCGCAGGTAAGACGGAGAAGAAGGAGAGCAAAAAAGAGGGCTTTTCCCTCCTTAAACCCAAATGGTATCACAAATACAGGTGGTTCTACACCTCCGACGGCGTTCTGGTCATAGGCGGACGCGATGCCGGCACAAACGAGGAGATAGTAAAGAAATACCTTCAGGGCAGCGACACGTTCGTTCACGCGGATGTGCACGGCGGCAGCGTGGTCATTGTCAAGGGCGAGACGCAGTGCTGGGATGAGGTGGCACAGTTTGCGCTCTCGTACTCGAATGTCTGGAAGAACGGTCATTTCACCGGCGACGTCTACGCCGCGGAACGCTCGCAGGTCTCAAAGACCGCGGAATCGGGCGAATTTGTGGCAAGAGGCGCTTTTGTCATACGCGGAGAGAGAAGATACTTCAGGGATGTTGCCGCAGGTCTGGCAATAGGTCTTCAGTACGAGCCCGCGGTTGCCGTCATCGGCGGTCCTATAACGGCAGTAAAGGCACGCGCAAGATATTGCGTGACACTTCAGCCGGGACAATACGAGCCTAACGATGCGGCAAAGAAGGTCCTGAAGGCGCTTAAGAACATGGTTCCCGAAGAAGAGCAGAAAAGTCTCAAGAATGTCCTCAATACCGAGACAGTGGCGGCATTCGTGCCCCCGGGCGGCTCGGACATCATAGAGTAGAACAGGTAAATACAGACAGGAACGGTAATATGAAAGCGGAATTCGGCGAACTCAAAAAATCCTTCGGCGAGATAAAGTGTTTTCCCGAGAACACCGATGATCTTTGGCATCTGGAACACCTGATCTCGCCCGGGAATACGGTTTATGCCATGACCTTCCGAAGCATGGACAATGCAACGGATAAAGCGCGGCCGGAAAAGACCGAGAAGAAGCTGGTGCGGCTGGGGATTAAGGTCGAGAAGGTTGAGTTCCACGACAATGCCAACCGCCTTCGTGTATCGGGGGTTATCGAATACGGTCCCGACATGGGCTTTTATCATACGATAAACCTTGAAGCGGGACATGAGATCTCGATAATACGTTACTGGTCGGCAATAGACCTCGAACGCCTTGACCGCGCCATAAAGTCATCATCGGCGGGGACGATTCACGTTGCCGCAATCGAGGAGGGCGAATGCGAGATCTACAGAATCAGGCAGTTCGGTCCCGAGTTCGTAAGATCCATATTCGCCGGCAGCGGAAAACGCGAGGGTCTGAATACAAAACAGGCTTTCTTCGAAGAGATTCTGGAGACGCTCTCGCAGACGACCGCCGAGATAGTCATAGCGGGACCCGGGTTCGTCAAAGAGGACTTCATGACGTTTCTGAAGACCAAAGACCGCGATCTGGCGGCACGCTCCCTTGTCTGCGATACGCGCCGCATAGGAAGGGGTGCGGTCTCCGAGGTCATCGGGCAGGGCATCCTCGACAGGATTACTCAGGACCTTCAGTTAAAGCGCGAAGTACTCGCGGTCGACGAACTGATTAAACGCATAGCCGCGGACGGCAATGCCGCATACGGTATCAAAGAGGTAAAAAACGCGGTCTCGTTCGGTGCCGCCGAGACCGTATTGGTCTGCGACGACATGATAAGAAAGCATGAGATTGCGCAGCTTCTCGAAGACGCGGAGAAGATGCGTGCCGGCGTTGTGGTCCTCTCGGTAGAATTCGAACCCGGAAAACAGCTCTCGGCGCTCGGCGGCGTTGCCGCTCTGCTGAGATATAAATTATGAAAAAAGTGAAAATTTATTTTTAAACAGATTATCCGTTGCCGTTTACCGTTTATCCTTATGAATCGTTTACCTGTATGAATACAGAACAGACAATCTGTTGTCGATATCCTTTAGGACATCGTCGAGCTTTGATTTTACCGTGTTGAACGCCGCCTCCGAGGTTGACGGGATTCTGCTCTTATCGAGGTCTGCGGCGGCGACCTGAAGGTTCCTGACATCGGTGCGCATGGCTTCGTAATCCTTTATGACCGTATTGAGAGTTGTCTGAAACTCGGGATAATCCTGGAAGACCATATTCGAGACCTTCTTATCCGTCGCACTGTAGCGCAGGAAGAGATCAAGGAATCCGTACTTCACGTTCAGTTCCATAATGCGCACCTTATACGCATCATTGCCCATGCATGCCGCAACAGTCGGATTCGAACTCAGAACGACGAGTGCATTCTCATACTGATTCTTTGCGTTCTTTGCTTCCTCAATGCTGAAAAAATCGTCAAACTTGTCGAAATTTACGGACGAAAGGCTTGAATCCCCGCGTTTTTCAAGAGTGTCCACGGTATACGTCGTCGAAAAACATAGATCCTCATCCGACTCGCTGCACCCCGCAACCAGAACGGAAGTGAAAAGACAGAGGGAGAGAAGTATCAGTACTGGCAGGTATCGCGATCCGCGATAAGGGATTTGCTTATCACTCATACAGCTTGCCTACTCCCTTAACCTTCTGATAGTATCCGTGCTTAAGTGTGGTATCCTTCCATTTTCCGTCGGGATAGATTATCGTCACCGTGCCGGTCGCAATGTAGGGGCGTCCCGGATGATACGTATTTACCTCAAAGAGACTGTTTCCGTATCTGTAATATTCGGCAGTATGCATTCCGTCGATTATCCAATCGAGATTAAGCCAGTATGTGCTGACGCCGCCGGTCGTCTCCTTCGTATACCACGCCTTCTCGCAGCCGTAGCGTGCCGTGATATAACTCAGATTCTCCATTGCTTCGTCTTCGCTGCTGCCTATGCAAACCTCGGGAAATACATGATACGCATAATCACTGCCAATCGAGAGAATTATTCGCATATCGCCGCCGAGAGAGCCTATAAGCGATGAAAGGAATACCGAGTAGTCGTCGCCCGATCCCCTCATACCCGATCTTATGGTCTCGGTAGCCGATGCTACGTGAAGGGGACCTCTCGGCTCACTGATAATCTGCCACCTCGAATTGACGTAGTCATACATATCGCACGCCTGCGCAAGAGAATAGTCTGCCCCCGCATTCAGTATATCCACACGCAAACGGGCATAATTGCGTATTACGGGATTATCCGCCTCAATGCCGGCACTTACCGCGGAGGCAAACTTCGCCTGATAAGTATCCGAACTCTCGGTTAAAACGGACGGAATCTGCGGACTTGAAACATATTCCTCGGCAACCGCGGGTATAGTGAATACGGCAACCGCAAACAGCATGGCTAACGCTGCCACTATATACTTCACCCTGCCGAAATCCCGATTCATCTTGAAAATAGGTCGGATTTATTTAAATATATATTTTATGAATAAAACAAAGGTTGTGCGGCAGTAAAATTATCCTGAAGACCGACGGCACTCTGCGAAATCAGACCGTGCACATGGTGAACTTCAGATCCTTATACGAACCGTCCGAATAGAATGCCGTTGCATAACCCGATTCCGTTCCTTTTGAATCTCCCGGGAATCTGTCGTAGTATCCCAGCCGCATCCAGTATGTCTTATCGCCGTTATTCTCGAACTCGTAGCTGTATGCAACGCTTCTGAGCGGAGATGTTGTGCCCGAGTAGGGGTGATAATTTCCGTATCTGTACCTGATATACATGACCTGGAACTCGACTACATTGGTCTCGGGATACATCAGCAGATAATCGATAAGTTCGGGATACTGATAACAGATATCCGCATAGATCTCGGGCTCTCTCAATATCTGCTCGAAGGGTCTCACGTAGAACCAGCAGTTGTCGCCCGAGCAGATCTCTCCCGATTCGAATCTGAATATGTTTCTGCCGTAGGGGTCGTTTGTGAATGCATACGAATACGTTGACTTGAGTGCGGAGAGCTTAGCGGGGTCTATGACGGTGGTTGCCATGTCGGCGCTGTTTCCGAGATATATCTCGGGGTAGGTTATCGAGCCGGCATTAATTGTCTGATCGGTCTTGACGCGTGCCTGACCGCCGATCGCTTTTATCAGAGATGCCAAAAATACCGAGAAATCGGCAGTGTCGCCCCTCAGTCCGTGATTGATCAGGGAACTTGCCGAGGAGATATCGAGAAGTTCCTTGCCGTCCGACTCGTAATTCCAGTCACCGCGTGCCTTATCCCAGAGATCGCATGCCTGACCGATATTGAACTCGCCGGAGATCTTACCGGAGATATATCTTGCGGCATACTCACGCGTCGCCGGCTGATAATAGTCCATTGCCGCACCCACATATCTGCCGATTATCGCTTTCTGCTCCGACTTGGGTATGACATACGAGGAATAGTTCTTAATCTCTACCTTTGTCATATCGGATACGACGGCCTGTGTCTGTTCCGCGGGAACACCCGTGGTCTGCACGGGCTTATCGGCAGCGGAGGGCAGGATATTATCGCCGGATAAAATGGGCTTTACGACTACTGCCATGACAATGACGACGCCGACGGCGACAATAAGAGCAAGTATATCGGAACGGTGTGAACTCATCTCGCAAAACCCATTTTACCTGTATTTGATTTTTTATTTGTTCTACAGTTATAAATTATAATCGTAAAAGGAAAAACGTCGCATGAAAGGAATATCTTTGCATTACACCCTGCAATACAGCGAAAAAAGGATGTTTGCAAAAAGTAAATTATCTGCTCACTCCGAGAATCTGTAGATATTCAGACTTTCGCGGCATTGAGGACAGAGCATCTTTCGCTTTCTGTCAAGCTCATCAAGGGTCTGCGGGTAGAACATAATGCATTCGGGATTGTCGCAATGATCAAGCCCCATGCAGTGACACAGTTCGTGCGTGCCCTCTTTTACGATTCTGTCCATCAGATCTTCATCGCGGTCGGGTCTTCCGTACCAACTGTTCTTCAGGCGTGCCGCGGAGACTATCGAGACGTTTACCCCGGGTCTTGCAAGTCCGAATACAAAATCGCGACCGCGGATATAGAGGTCTTTGCCCGTCACGATCAGGATTGAATCCCTGCATCCTGCGCGGCGCGTATAGATGTCCTGCATGTCGCCGAGGATGCGGCTGGCGTCGTTCTGGTTGCGCATCCTGTCAAAACCTCTAAGCATCACGGGATTTTCCTCGGCATATACGGGCATCTCGATAATGTCGGAGATCATTCTTACGACGGGCTGTTGCAGACCCGGGTCCACATCATTATCCCAAAAAATAAGGACACTCATCTGAAAGTTATTAGGTAATGAATTGTCATAAGGGTATTGAAGAGTCGATATACACCTGCCTGAAAGATTACCCGCGAAACACGAAGTTTGTCGAGATTGGGATAGGCAACAATACACTCTGCGCGGAAAAACTTGCCGCCGACGGCTTTTCGGTCAGAGCCGCGGATATCAGAAGCGGACTGCCGATAGATGAATCATCGGGCATTATCTTTCGCGCCGACGACATATTCGAGCCCGATCTTGAGTTCTACAGGGGTGCGGATCTGATATACTCAATCCGCCCGGGAATCGAGATGGTGCCTTCGCTGATATCGATTGCAAAAGCGGTCAACTGCGATCTGATTGTCTATCATCTGGGCTGTGAGATTTACGGTTCGGGCGGGGAGATTATCGATATCGGTGACGTAATCCTTCACCGCTACAATAAAAGACACTGAAATAAAGACAAAAGCGAAAATAAACAAAACAAAATATAATTGAAAAACGGAAATAAAGAAGAACGGAAAATAAAAAATAAAAAAGAAAACAAACGTGACGGCAGTCAGAATGAGAAGAGGGTTGACTGCGTCTCCGACGGTTTCTTCTCAGCAGATTTTTCGGCTTTTCCGGATGTTTCGGGTTCATCCGCGGATTTTGATGCTGCCGACCCGATTGACCCGGAAGATTCCGCAGACTCATTTAAGTCCGGCTGTTCAGGCTTTTCAGGCTGTTCCGGCTTTTCTGCCTTTGTCGCTTTTGCGAGGTCCTGGATACGCACGGTCTTTTCCGATTTTCTAGCCTTCTCGGCGGCTTTCTGCGCTGCCTTCTCCTTCTTCTCAAGCTCCTTTTCTTCCCTCTTAATCTCCTTCATCACCTCGGCACTGCGGACTTTATCGTCAATGATATAGTCGAGTTCCTCGCCGTCGAGAGAGAGTTCCTTTGCAAACGAGAGCGGGTCTTTGTCGGCTATCATTCCGAAAGCCTTGAGATATTCGTCGCGCAGGGTGTTCTCGGGCATGTGGTAGGCAAACGCCGCTTTGATAAGAACACTCTGGCGGACGAGTTTCTTCTTCTTTGCGCCCGCCATCCTGTTCCAGCGCGCAGGCGGCATGATATTGCCGGTAACGCCCTGACCGCCGGCAGCGGCGGCAGTGCCGATGACCATCAGTGCCGTGGCGTATTTCCAGAGCGTATAATACTGGCGCAGATATGTCCTGCCCAGATAGAGATCTGACTGCGCAAGGTATCCGTATGCCTCGGTGCGGTCGCGTGGATTCTTTATCTGCGGCAATGCGCCCTCAACCCACTGCTCTACCGTATCGGGGGTATCCGAGAGGTCGTATGACATCTCCATAAGACGCCTGTCGGCGCCGCCCCTGAGAATGGCGCCGACGAGCTCAAAGATTGACGAACGCTGATCCTTGGCGGCAGTGGATACGCTCTCTTCGGATACGGTATCCGCGCCGCTTCCCGCCGCAAAGAGCATATTGACGGCGGCACGCATGTCACCGCCCGCGCTCTCGGCAATCTGCATAAGGGCATTGTCATTGCAGATTTTATTCTCGGCGGAGCAGAGATACTTCAGATGCGGCACTATGCTTCTTGCCTGTAAGGCGCGGAACTGCAAAAGCTCACATAGTGCCTTTATCTCCTTGGCAACGCCGTATTTGTCGTTTGCAATCAGAATTATCGGCTGCTGCGATGATTTTATGACGCCGATTATCGCACGCGCACCGCCCATATCGGCAGTGCCGTGAAGGTTGTCGGCTTCATCGAGGAGGAGGAGTTTCCTCTGAGAACCCAGAAGGCTCATGGTCGTGGCCGTAGCTCCCGCGACCCTCTCGATAATTCCCTTTGTCCTCTGATCGCTTGCATTAAGCTCGACAACCTCCCAGTTCATGTCGTTTGCAAGCGCATATGCGGATGACGTCTTCCCTACACCCGGCTTTCCGTAGAGTAGGAGCGGCGGAACGCCCGGCTTCCAGTCACGCGCCCACTCGATCATCCTGCGCAGGCAATCTTTGTTCCCGATTATATCGGCAAGCGACTTCGGTCTGTATTTCTCAACCCAATCCTGCATCTTCGATTTCACCCCCTTTCAAACCGCGTTATTGACAGTCAACCCGTAACGGTATACGGAATTTGTAACGGTCAACAGTATTTCGTCCGTATATTCCGTACGTAAATTCCTTTTGTATATTCCGTCCGTAGATTCCGTAAGTAATACCTTACAACAGTATTCTACTATATGTACTCGGAACTAATTTAATTAAGTGTTAAGCATCGGGGATAGATAATCGAATAACAAATAACAGAATATATTTTATCTGATAGAAAACTCAAACATACTTAAGCTGGTGTTAATGGTGGAGGAAAAATGTTCCACTGAACTTATTGCAAAAGTCGTTCAGGAATATACGGGCGTTACCAGAAAACATGCCATCGGAGAGATAATCCGCACACTTAAACTGGATTCCGAGAATGTCATTGCATCTTTCGGGGAGGATGCGGCGCTTATCAAAAACGGAAACGACGGACTTTTACTCGCCGCGGACGGAATCTGGAGCATGCTTATGGAAGCCGATCCCTACTGGGCGGGTTTCTGCGCGGTTCTTGTAAATGTTCACGATATTGCGGCGATGGGCGGCAGACCCCTTGCAATGGTCGACATTCTCTCGGTAAAGGACGGTGAGGTAGGTAACGAAGTCCTGCGCGGAATGGCGGATGCGTCCAGAAAGTTCAATGTGCCCGTCGTCGGAGGACATCTTCACCCCGATTCCCCGTTCTCGGCTATAGACGTCTCGATTATGGGCACGGTGAAAATATCGGATGTGATTCTTTCGAGCACCGCAGCCAAAGGAGATCATGTTATCGCCGCAATCGACCTTAACGGACGTGTTCACCCCTCATGTGCGCTGAACTGGGATTCGGCGACACTCAGAAGCGCGGAAGAAGTCCGCGCACAGATAGAGGTCATGCATACCCTCGGAGAGAGACATCTGCTTACCGCGGGCAAGGATATCAGCAATCCGGGTATCATAGGCACTCTTGGAATGCTTCTCGAGACAAGCGGCGTCGGCGCCGAGATTGACTTAAGCCGCATACCCAGACCCGACCTTGCAAAGCTCGGCATACCCTTCTCGCAGTGGGTAAGGATGTATCCCGGAATGGGCTTTATCATGACGGCAAAAGCGGAAAATACCGCCGAGGTCATTGAGATGTTTAAAGCGGTCGGCATGACCGCCGCGGATATAGGCTGCGTCAACGAGAGCAGGAGCCTGACGATAAGATACAATTCCGAGGAAAGTTCGGTCTTTGACCTAAACAAAGACAGTATTACGGGCATATTCAAAGAATAACCTTTACAACCCGTTAACACACCAGATTAACAGACCAAATTAGCACATTCCATAAACACACCAAATTAACACTCCCATAAAACCACCCGTCATTAACACACCAAATCAACATCCACATAACACACCTCAGTAACACATATTTCGGCAAATTTTAACATTTTTTATCGCATATTTTTACGTATACAGGGGATATTCATGAAGGTCGGTATAGGCGCGGCGGCAGATATTGAAAAGATTGAGAAAAGCATAGAGAAGATAATCGATAAGGCGGATTTTGTCATATTTACGCGAAGTCTTCCGCAAACTCCGCATGAGCGCAGCGAAAAGATAGAATACCGCATCTCCGATACGCCGGAATCCGACCTTGTCGATGCGTTGTATAACGGCGATATCGATGCCGCGGTAAGAGGGACTCTGCCCGCCAACCTCGTCATGAAAAACATAAAGACACGTTTCGGCGTCGAAAAACTCCGCAGAGTCGCGCTCCTTGAGGTCTGCGGCGGCAGATGCGCGGGAAAGAAGTTCCTTCTGGCTCCTGTCGGCGTCGACGAGGGCTGGGATGTTGAGGACAAACTCGAATTCATAAAAGAGTGCCGACCGCTGGCAAAGAGACTCGGACTGAATGACCGCGTTGCCGTGCTCTCCGGCGGCAGAACCGGAGATATAGGACGGCATGCCGTTGTTGACAGGACAATAAGCGATGCCGAAGAGATAGCTGAGAAGTCGGGAGCGGAGAACTGCGAGATTCTCATAGAGGACGCGCCGCAGAATCACGGAATTGTGATTGCGCCGGACGGCATCTCGGGAAACCTTATCTTCAGAACGCTCTGCCTTCTCGGAAACGGCGACGCACACGGTGCGCCTGTCCTGAATATAAGCAAAACATTCGTGGATACTTCGCGCGCAGGCAGCGATTACGCCAATGCGCTTTTGCTCGCCGTATCTCTCTCGGATGATAAAAAATACAAGCCTTGAGTCGATTTTACCAAATAAACCGATTTTCGCTGATTTTTTCAAAAGGCATCGACGTTTTTTTCAAAGACCTAAATTTTTGAATTTTTTGCAAATTTAACTGAATAGTATCGAGTTTTACGGCAATTTTCCCAAAAAGTATATATCTTAAACCGATAGACTTCTTTTAAGGTGGAATAAAATGGCAAATGATCTACCAATCGCAGCAGTCGTAAGGATTGCAAAGAAGAACGGTGCTGAGAGGGTCGGAAGTGACGCAGCTCAGGCTATAGTTGATGCAACGGAGAGCTACATTGCAAAACTCACAAAAGAGGCAACAAAGTACGCTGTTCACGCAGGAAGAAAGACAATCAAGAAGGAAGACGTTGACATGGCTGTCAACGCCTAAATTCTTTTTCAGAAAAGTTATTTTATTGATTTATTGTTTTTTTAATTGATTTTTAGATTTAAGTGAGATTTACTGAATTAATATTGTATTTGATTGCCGGTTTACGTTATTTTACCGATTTTCGTATTTTACCGGTTTTACCGAAGTATCGATTATATCATTCCGCTCAGATACTGCCTTTGGTGCTGGGTATGCCTTTTTTCGGGTCGATGCGCACGGCTGACTTCAGAGCGATTCCGAACGCCTTGAAGAGCGCTTCGCACATGTGGTGATCGTTTCTTCCCTCAAAGGTCAGGTGAAGGGTTATCTTCGCATTCGTGCACAGACTGTAGAAGAAGTGCTCTATAAGATCGGACGGGAACGAAAGACCGCCACCTTCGCTGAACTCCCCTTTCATCACGAGATAAGGGCGTCCGCTGATATCCAGCGCCGCATGGGCTATTGCCTCGTCCATCGGAACGGCGGTATACGCAAACCGCTCTATACCCGTCTTATCGCCGAGCGCCTTCTCGATTGCAAGCCCCAGCACAATCCCGATATCCTCGATAGTGTGGTGGAAATCCACTTCGAGGTCGCCGTCGGCGACTACATCGAGATCGAAACCGCCGTGCTTCCCGAACGCATTCAGCATATGATCAAAGAAGGGAATCTTTGTATCCGCATTCACAATACCCGAACCGTCAAGGTTAATCTTTACCTGTATTGAGGTCTCTTTTGTCTTCCTGTCTACTTCTCCAACTCTCATCTGCATATCTCCAGAACTTCGGAAAGTGATATCTTGCCGCTGTAAAGCGATGAACCAAGTACTATACCTTCTGTGCCAAGGCTCTTTAGTGTTTTGACGTCCGCGGTTGAGGAGATACCGCCCGCGGCTATGACGGGTATCGATACGGATTCGATAAGGCGCTTTACCGGCTCGGATCTGATGCCGCTCTGAAGCCCCTCAACGTCCACGTTCGTAAACAGGAGAGCGCCCGCACCCAGCTCCTCAAAGCGCTTTGCCCACGAGATATAGTCGCCTACCGCGTCCTCCCAGCCGTTCACGACCACCTGACCGCCTTTGGCGTCGACGCCGGCGACAACCCGCTCGCTTCCGTATTCTTTCGCAATCTCCGCTATCGCTTCCGGCTGCTTTGTCGCAAGCGTCCCGAGGATTACCCTGTCGACACCGATATCCAGCCAGTGCCCCGCATCTCCGACGCTCCTTATGCCGCCGCCGAGCTCCACGAAAACACCCGTCTCACGGATTACCTCGGATATCTGAACCGCGTTTTTGCCGCTGCCCTCGAAAGCGCCGTCAAGGTTAATCACATGCAGGGAGTCCGCACCCTCTGAGATCCAGCGGCGTGCGTTCTCCAGCGGCGTGCCGTAAGCCGTTCTGTTCTCGCGCTTTCCCTGAACAAGCTGGACGCAGACGCCGCCCAGAATATCGACTGCAGGAAATACCCTCATTTGTGCACCGAAATCATATCCACCGCGTTTAGCGGATCATTCTCTCAATCGGAACAATCAGAATGTCTTTTGCACCCGCACGCTTGAGCGTGCTGATAAGCGAATAGAGATGCTCTTCGCTCACCACGGCATGAACGGCGACCATTCCCTTATCCGAGGCAACGTCCATGATTGTGGGACCCGATAGTCCCGGAAGAACGCTGCGCACCTCGTCCAGATTATCGCGCAGGACATTCATCATCAGATAGCGCTGACCTTTTGCGCTCAGAACGCTCCTGATTGCCAGTGAGAACTCGTCAATCTTATCCGCATACTTTTTGCGTGCATCGGGATTGCCGATTAACACCGTCGTCGAACTTAAGATCTCGTCGACGATTCTGAGCTTGTTCGTCGCAAGCGTCGTGCCCGAACTCGTAAGATCGATGATTGCATCGGCAATACCCAGATAAGGCGCCGCTTCGCAGGCACCCCCGACGGGGACAAGCGTTACCGAGATGCCACGCTTCTCGAAGAATTTCTCGCATACGCCGGGGAACTCGGTTGCCACCCTCTTTCCGTCAAGGTCCTTTGCGCTCTCGATATCGGAATCTTCGGGAACGGCAAGAACAAGCCTTGCGGCCCCCGATCCCAGATCCAGAATCTCATCTACTACGGAGCCGCGCTCAAGAACCATGTCGCGCCCCGTGATACCTATATCGGCGGCGCCTATGGCGACATACTCCGGAATATCGATGGGACGGGCAAACAGGACTTCTATCTCGGGATCGGATGTCCTTGAGATGAGTTTTCTCGTGTGGCTGTTCTCTATCTTAAGACCGCCCGCTTCGACAAGCTCAATTATCGGGTCTGCTATGCGTCCCTTATTCGGAACGGCAAGGCGCATAACAGTTCGTTCTCTGCCGGTGGATTTCATTAATTAAGATTGGGTATTTAACGAAAAAAATGTATGTATATCTCCGCGAAAATCGGGATTATGCGATATAATTAAGAAATTACGATAACTCGAAAAATAGTTTTAAAAACAGTTCAAAAAATCGTTCAAAAAATAGTTCGAAAAAAGTCCGAAAAATATGTAAAGACCTCTGAAGGTCTTCAGAATGTCTTTAATTCGCCGCGGATTACCTTCTCGGTAATGTCGGTAATGTTTGCAAGCGAGTCGTCTATGATTGCCGAGATATCTTTCTCCATGACTTTGGTGTCGTCGGTGCCGTTCGAGATGTACTGTGCACTTGCAACCAGAGGCTCGTCAATCGGCTTACCGATCTGTGAGAGGAGGCGGATATAGAGATCGTCGATTCCCGAGACCTCTTTTACGCACTTCTGCGCAATCTGGGTCGAGAGAAGGTTGTAGATCTTTCCGATGTGGTTGATCGGGTTCTTTCCGCTCGTAGCCTCCATACTCATGGGTCTCTGCGGTGTAATCAGACCGTTGCAGCGGTTGCCGCGTCCGACACTGCCGTCGTCGCCCATCTCTGCCGATGTTCCCGTGACGGTAAGGAAGACACTGCCGCTCTCCGCGATATCTCCGGTGTTGACACAGACATTGACCTTTCTCTTGGTCTGCGCGGATGCAAACTTCGCGACATCGTCGTTGATGAAAGCAATTGCCTCGTTATACTCGCCGATATCGGCACAGAATCTGTCAATTATCGGTACGCAGAGTGTGAGCGTGATGTTGTCCTGCTGTCTGTATCCCATAATCTTGACATCGGTACCGATGATCGGGTGTTTGGGTCTTACCGTGCCGTCAATGTGCTCGCTCACTTTAAGAATCATATTCTCAAGGTCGCTGAAAGGCGCATGACCGATACCGAACGAGGTATCGTTGGCACGCGGGACCTGATTTTTGCCGCCCGCCCTGAAGACATCGCGGAGATCCGAAGATCCTACACCCATTCTGCAGTCGACGATAGCGTCGCGCTCAAGGTCAAGGAACTGAACGGTCTCTTTAAGGTATTTTCTTGCCGCTTCGACCGCGATTGCATCCGTGGGGATTGTAACGCCGTCATAGACCTTGGTTGCCCTTCCGGTAAGCAGGAAGTAGATCGGCTTTATGATCTTACCGCCGCCGAACTTCGGCATGGACTCACCGGCAACGACTTCTCCCTGATCCGTGTTGTGGTGGAGAACAGCACCGAATTCCTCAAGATAAGCCTTGGAAAGAGCTCTCGATACGGACTCGGCAATGCCGTCCGCGATACTGTCAGGGTGACCAATACATTTCCTTTCAACTATCTCGGCGCGCTGCATCTCGATAGGTGTCTGGTTTATCTTCTGTACATCTATGTTTCTTGCCATCTGGTAATCATACCCCTGTAAAAATTTTATTACCAGTAGTAGTATTTCAAAGGTTAATAAATTACCCACATACACATGAAACTCTGCAAAAGATCATTAGGAATATGAAAAATCTTTTTGATTACCCGCACTCATAAACCGCGGGAAATGATTACTGTGATCGGATATTATTACACAAGGTATCGGAAATCCGTTTTATTGCACGAATTAAAAATATTCAAAAATCCGAAAAAGCGCATAAAATAAAAGAGAAGTGCGGCATAGATCTGCGGCATAGATGTGCTGCATACATTTGCGCCATCACGCCTGCCTAACGCCTGCCGCGCCGTCAGTTCATCATTCTTATATCCGCACGTATGGTCTGGATGCATCTGCCGTCGCGGAAGATTCTGACAATGCCGCCCGACTCCGAGACCGTTATGCCGATTACGGGCATATCGAGTGTGATTGCCGCCGCCGCAAGATGCCTGCCGCCCATGCCGCCGGGAAGCGAGATTGTGCCCGTATTGATATTCAGGAACCTGCCCGCCGCCGCTATCTGACCGCCGGAATCTATGACGAAAACGCCGTCAAGCTGCGCAAACTCCTTCACGCTCTCCCAGTTATTCTCGCATCTGATATCGCAGTCCTCGGGGTTCTGACCCTTATACGGGTTAATTATTGCCTGATGCGAATTCGTGAAGATCTCCTGCGCATTGCCGATGATAAACGCGGTACCTATCTTGCGCCCTTCGCGTCCCTCGACCGCAAGTTCCAGAGCCAGACGGAGAACGGACGAGATAACCTCGGCATCCGCGATATCGCCGTATCCGCAGGCATTCTGGATATCGGCGGAATCACTGAGATCGTGCAGCATAATCATATGCGGCATGACACCCACGATTATGCCGTCCCTGTAATTTTTGCAGAGGTGCATCTGAGTCACAATATCCATAAGATGCTTCTGCGAGATATCCCGAAGATCGTCGGCATTCAGGCCCTGCAGAAGATCAAGTTGCATATCCTCGACCCAGACAATCGGAATCTCGGACTCACACTCGTATTTCTTTAAAAAAGAGACGACAGCCACGGCTCTTACATTCCGTGCTATCGCCATCGCCGAGTCCATCAAAACCGTAGGATCTGCAAATATTTCCACACAAAATAAATATTACTTCATTATTTAAAGTATTTCTCGTAGTAACACCGGAATGTCGGACGGTTTTTTGGCTACGGTCACATCCAAAGCCTCAAGGCGCTTTATTTTTGACTTGGCATCGCCTTCGCCGCCGGCAATAATCGCACCCGCATGACCCATACGCTTCTCCGGCGGTGCCGAGACGCCCGCAATATAGGTTACCAGCGAAAGCCCCGCGTCACGTGCCGCAATCGCACCCTCTTCTTCAAGGTTGCCTCCTACCTCGCCTATGAGCACGACAGCCTTTGTCTCGCCGTCGTCGGCAAAGCGGTTTACGACATCGACAAAGGTCTGACCGATAACGGGATCGCCGCCTATACCTACGACCGAGCTCTGACCGATACCTTTCATTGTAAGTTCGTTGACAACCTCATAGGTCAGAGTGCCGCTCCTTGAGACAACGCCCACCTTACCCTTCGTCGAGAGATGCGCAGGCATGATGCCGAGCTTCAACTCACCCGGAGTCAGGGTTCCCGGGCAGTTCGGACCTATCACGGAGCAATCGTTGAGCTTTGCATACGCAATCGCTTTCATGGCGTCATGAACGGGGATATGCTCGGTAATCGCGACAACAAGCTCGATTCCGTTGTATGCCGCTTCCATAATAGAGTCCCCCGCAACTTTTCCCGGGACGAAGAGGACGCTTGCGGTTACGTCATGCTCGGCCATTGCCTCGCGCACCGAGTTGTAGACGGGCACACCGTGCACTTCCTGACCGCCCTTTCCGGGAGTTACGCCCGCAACCACGCCGAAACCGCCTACCTCACGTGCATATTCGTTCATAAGGTTAATGTGGAATGCACCCTGATTTCCTGTTGCGCCCTGAACCAGAACCTTTGTTTTCTTATCGCCGTAGATCATAATGCCGCCTCCTTACAAGCATCTACAGCTTCGCGCACGACATCGTCCATTGTCGGCAACATCTTATAGCCGTTCTTATTCAATATCTCGCGTCCTTCAGCCTCGTTCGTGCCCGCAAGTCTTACAAGCACCTGCTGGCTGACGCCGGCTTTGACGATTCCGCGTGCCACTTCGTCGCATCTGGTAATGCCGCCGAGGAGGTTGACTATGATTACCTTTACGCCCGGCATCTCGGCGACCAGTTTGACTGCGCTGCAGACCCTGTCCTCGCCCGCGCCGCCGCCGACATCGAGGAAGTTTGCCGCTTTGCCGCCGAGGATCTCTATCATGTCCAGTGTCGACATTGTAAGACCGGCGCCGTTTCCGATAACGCCTATCTGACCGCTGAGTTCCACATACGAAAAACCGCAACTCTCGGCGCGTCTTTCTCTCTCGGTCAGATCGCGGTTGACCTCGATACCGAGTCTGTAAAGCGCATTGTCGTCGACTATGAACTTGCCGTCCGCGGCAAAGACACCTTTGGATGTTGTCACCAGCGGATTTATCTCGACAAGAATGCCGTCGTTCTCGCAGAATACACGGTAAAGGTCATTGATTACGGGCGCGAGTTCTTTGGGAGCGTCACCGATGAGGTTGCGCAGCATGAATGACGGGATGTCGTGCAGAAGCGGGCTGACCCAGATCTTCCTTATTGCATCGGGGTTTTCGCGTGCGGTCTGCTCAATCTCGACGCCGCCTTCGGACGAGAAGATTATCACGTTCTCTCTTCTGGAGCGGTCGATTGTGATGCTTACGTAGTATTCCTTCTCAATCGGAAGTTTCTCCTCGAGCAGAATCTTCTCGACTGGAACGCCTTTGATCTGCTTTGCAAACATCTTCTTCGACTCCTCACGGACGTCGGCGGTCTTTGCGATTATGACGCCGCCGGCCTTTCCTCTGCCGCCGACATCGACCTGCGCCTTCACGACAACTTCGTCACCGAAATCACGGATTCTCCCGTCAATCTCGTCGGGACTTGAGATTACAAATCCGAATCCGACGGGGATACCGTATTTTCTGTATATGTCCTTCGCCTCATACTCTAAAAGTTTCAATTGACACTCCTCCTGCCATGCAGTATGTATAGTATGTACTATATTTGCTGTTGAATCGGTTTTAAATTATTTCAAAAAAATTTTTAAAAATCTCAAAAAATCTCAAAAGAATGATTCAAAAAAATTGGGATTAATAAGGTGCAATTTATTGCGAATCTTTTGCGCCGAGCTCAAAACCGGCATTGAGCGCTTTAAGATTCAGATCCTCGGTACCCTTCGGAACGCTGTCAAGAACCGCCTTTCTGATTGCTTCCTCGCTTACTATGCCAGATGATCTCACGACGGCGCCGAGCATTATGATATTGGCAACTATGGTGCGCCCCGTAAGTTCCTTCGCGGTTTGCGTCGCAGGAACGGGAAGATTCCTGCACGACGGCTTTGAGAAGACAAGGTCTTTGTCGTATATCACGAAGGCATCGTCGCGTGCACCCGCGCCGTATTTGTCATAACCAGGCTGTGACATGATGACATAGGTATCGGGGTTTGAGACCTCCGGATAGAGAATCTGTTCGTCATCGATTACGACCGCGCTCATGGACGCGCCGCCTCTGGCTTCCGGACCGTAGACCTGAGTCTGAACGGCGTATTTCCTGTCGTAGATTGCCGCCGCCCTTCCGAGTATCACGGCGGAGAGGATTATACCCTGACCGCCGAATCCCGAGAACAAAACTTCATGCCTCATAGCTTCAGCTTCACCTCTTCAACCCCATAACAGGACGCTGACGTCTTACAAATTCTCCGACCGCAAACGTCGTATCGGGAATGACCTTTCCTTCCGCCTCGAGTCTTCTCTTCTTCTGGAGAAGTATCGAGTGATCGCGCAGATACTCTATCATATCGAGCGGCTGACGCAGTTTGTTCTTTCTGCCGTATGACGTGGGGCACTGGGACATGGTCTCGATAAAGGACAGACCGGGCGTCTCCATGCCCGTCTTTATCGAATCGGTAAGCTGCTTTACATGATATGTCGTCCAGCGCGAGACATAGTTTGCGCCCGCTGCCACCGCAAGTTCGGCAAGATCGAAGGTCGGCTCCTGCGCACCGTAGGGTGTTGTCGTCGAGAACGCACCCCTCGGCGTGCACGGACTTCCCTGACCGCCCGTCATGCCGTAGATCATATTGTTCATGCAGATGACCGTCATGTCGATATTTCTGCGGCAGGCGTGGATGAAGTGGTTTCCGCCGATTGCCGAGAGGTCGCCGTCGCCGGTGAAGACAACCACATTGAACTCCGGATGCGCCATCTTGACGCCGGTCGCAAACGCAAGCGCCCTTCCGTGTGTCGTGTGCAGGGAGTCCGCGGCTGTGTATCCCGATGCACGAGATGAACAGCCTATGCCGGATACGAAGACGGTGTCGTCTATCTCCCAGCCCATATCCGATGCCGCCTGAAGCGTGCAGTTAAGGACGGTTCCGTTGCCGCAGCCCGTGCAGAAGATATGCGGCATCCTGTCGGCACGATACCATTCCGAGACGGACGGCATCAGTTACCGCCTCCGATGAGCGCCTTTTCCTTATCGTATGCCTCGATGAGATCCTGCGGTGTGTGCATGTCGCCGCCCAGATTGGGCAGGTAAACCACCTTTACGGGGGTGTGCCTTGCGACTTCGCGTCCGATCTGCCCCATGTTCATCTCGGGAACGATGAAGACCTTTGCGTTCGGGAACTCTTTCAGGACGTTCTCGGGGAAAGGCCAGACTATTCTCAGATTTATGTGACCTATCTTAAGGTCGGGACTGTCCTTCATTATCTGACGAACCGTCCTTGTCGCGGGTCCGTATGTAAGGAATACAATCTCGGCGTCCGTTCCCGCGATATCGTAGTCCGCTATCTCATGCCGCTTTGACTCAACCTTGCCGACAAGTCTTCTTACAAGGTCGGAATGTGTCTTGTGATTTGTCGTGTCGGGATATCCGCGGGCATCGTGCGTAAGTCCCGTCACATGCACGCGGTGACCGTGACCGAAGGTCGGGAAACCGGGCACCATGTTATCGGCATCGGTCTCATACGGCAGTTTTCCCTTCTCGAGCTCTTTGCGGTTTACGACCTCAACGGAATCGGGTATCTCAATCCTCTCGCGCATATGTCCTATGGTCTCGTCCGACATCAGAAATACGGGACATCTGAACTCTTCGGCAAGGTTGAATGCCTTTACCGTGAGTTCGTACATCTCCTGAACCGTCGACGGTGTGAGCGCAATTATTGAGAAGTCGCCGTGCGAGCCGAAACGGCACTGCATCATATCGCCCTGCGCCGACATTGTGGGCTGACCGGTCGACGGACCGCCGCGCTGAACATTGATGATTACAATCGGCGTCTCGGTTATTGCCGCATATCCGATATTCTCCATCATGAGCGAGAATCCGGGACCGCTTGTGGCGGTCATTGCCTTGACTCCAGTCCATGACGCGCCTATAATTGAGGATATGCTTGCAATCTCGTCTTCCATCTGGATGAAGACGCCGCCGACCTTCGGCATCATCTTCGCCATATGCTCGGCTACCTCGGTCGACGGAGTTATCGGATATCCGCCGAAGAAACGACAGCCTGCCGCAAGTGCACCTTCGGCGCAGGCGATATTGCCCTGCATGAACTCAATTCTGGTCAATACTCAATCACCACTTTCATATCTTCAAATCTCTCCTCTTCAACCCACTTTATTGCCTGATCGGGACATGTAAGCTGGCACATCCCGCAGAGCCTTCTCCCGTAAAGTTTCTGAAGGCGACAGTTTGTGCATCTCTCGGGTCCGTTGAATTCGGGGACGACAATTCCCTTCTCATTGAGTCTGCTGCCCTCCCGGAATATTTTGTAGGGGCAGACAAGCGTGCAGAGATTACAGCCCTTGCACCGGCTCTCATCGATTATAAGTTTCATGAGTTACGACCCGTTAATTAATCTGCTTAATATTGCGTTTCTATCGTACTAAATATATCTCATCATGCACCCGTGAATGCCCCTATGCATATTGATTCGATACCGCGTATATTGATTCAATACCACATACGCATATCCCTATGCAATGCTTAGGGTGCGCAACTTTTTGCGGGGTTGCGGGGGTGTAAGATACCGTTACGGCAATTACACCTTTACGGTTATTCTTCATCTGATAACTCCGACGGCTCACTCCTGAATAACGGCTTAATCATCATCAAAATGAGGGACAGGGCAATAAGGGCAAAGATGTCGCCGAATATGAGTAAGATCAGCGGATGGTCAGCCGATGAAGCGCCGCCCTGATAAACAAATCCTTCGAAATAGAGAACGAATGAATATATGCCCGCCATCATGCAGAACACGGTCAGTCCGAGCATTATGACTACCCGAGTGTTCTTATGCGGATGAAGAATCTGCCTGCCTTTATTTGTCAGAGAATACGGATGCCATTTGCGGACTTTGTCCGCCTCAATCAGCCCCGAAGATTCAAGTTCAGCCACATGCGCATGAACGGATGCTTTTGAGATACCCAATTCTTCGGCAAGTTCCGTTATTGTCGATTCTTTTTTATCGATGGCTTTTAAGATTGCTATTCGGGTCTTTGAGGAGAGAACGGCAAGATCATCGCTATCAAGTATGATATCCGAATCCTCCCCCATATGTTTCACCGATATTTTGAAAACCGTTAACCGATAAATTTTGAGAACGTTTTTTATTTTTATTTTTAGTTTTAGTTTTTATAACAGTTGTATTTAGCCTGATACATAATTATTATGTGCTTAAAAATGGGGTAAATTTTTGTAAAAATAACCTAATATTTGATTGAAAAAATTATATTATGCCCGGAACCAACGGTGCAGTCGGCGTTTCATCATAGCATCCGGGTATTGGTTCATACGTTGCATTACTTGATTTCAAATAAATATACATACAATTCGGATACGTATAATTACCCCCATTGTCTGAATGGAAAGGAACTATAGAGTTATTATATTCATGCCTGATATCGTCAGGTGTGATAAAATAATTTGGTACGGATAATTCGATCTCGCATAAATAAACCTCATCCATGCCGGTTCTGAAAAGTTCTACAGGAATTTGAATGTATTTTACTTCATTTTCGGATATGTTATACAGTCTCACATTTTTTGACAGACATATCTCTTCGCAATATATCCCCGTATCATTGTTTCTTAACGGACGTCCGGTTGTCCGATCAATAAGAACTCTTGTAAAATTGACCATAACATCGATATATTTACAGTCAACGCCAGCATTGTTCCTTACTTCATATTCAATCATAAACGAATTGTCTTCAATTGAAAGATTACCCTTTGAATAAAACAATTCGGGATTCATTAATGACCAACTGTCAGTATCCGCATGGTATTCGATTACAGGATTCCCGTATGGATTTCTGCAATCATCATAATGTATATACTGATTTACAGTAACCCACGGTAACGAATAAACCTGCCAGGAATAACGCTCGAAAGAAGGTTGCGAAAAACCGTAAATATTTATTATGGCAAAACATGCGGCAAAGCACAGAACAAACATGACCGCAACAATCCGCAAGACATTTTTACTGACCTTACCGGGCATAATAGAACTATATTCGTAAGATCATAATAAACTGCCCGAATAGTTTGTAAAAAAGCTAACTATGTCGATAAAATAATATACAAATTAAAAAAGTGAAAAAATTATATTACGCCCGGAACCAACGGAGCAGTTGGAGTTTCATCATAGCATCTGGGTAGTGGTTCATAGGTTGCATTGCTTGATTTTACATAGATATACATATAATCGGTATACGAATAATTTTTGTCTGATGGATAAGAAACGGCAGAGTTATTGTATTCATGCCTGATATCATCAGACGTTATAAAATAATTAGGTTCAGACAATTCTATCTTGCAGGAATAGACTTCATCCAAATCCGTTCTGAAAAGTTCTACGTGAATAGGTACATTTTTTACTTCATTCTCGGAGATATTATACAACCTGACATTTTTTGACATATATACCTCTTCGCAATATTTCCCTGTATCATTGTTTATTAACGGACGTCCTGTTGTCCGGTCAATAAGATATCTTTTAAAATTGACCATAACATCGATATATTTACAGTCAACGCCCGCATTGTTCCAGACTGTATAATCAATTATAAATTCATTGTCAACAACTGAAATGTTACCCTTTGAATAAAACAATTCGGGATTCATTAAAGACCAGCTGTCAGTATCCGCATGGTATTCAATTACAGGATTCCCGTATGGATTTCTGCAATCATTATAATGTATATCCTGATATACATTAACCCACGGTACCGAGTAAACCTGCTCGGAATATCGCTCGAAAGTCGGTATCGAAAAACCGTACATGTTTATTATGGCAAAACAGGCAACGAAACATAAAACGAACATTACCGCAACAATCCGCAAGACATTTTTACTGACCTTACCGGGCATAATAGAACTATATTCGTAAGATCATAATAAACTGCCCGAATAGTTTATAAAAAAGCTAACAATGCCGATAAACATATAAGCACACTGTAAAGTTACGGCATTTGCAAAAAAAGTTGGTACTAATTTCTCACGGAAACATCTCAGAAAAATTGCGCTTGGCAAACTTTTCGGTCTCCTCGTAGATGTCGCCGCCGACGGAGTCCATCGCGACCGTAAGCGGGAGTCTGTCGCATTCTATCTCCCAGACCGCCTCCGCCATTCCGAGATGCGGATAGGATACGCCTTTGAGTTTCATTCGCGATGCCGCAAGCGCCGCACAGCCTCCCGTATATGCCAGATAGACTCCCCTGCCGCGAAGCTTCTCAAGAACATCGCGGCTCATGCCGCCCTTGCCTATGAATGCGCAGACGCCTTCGTCGATGAGAAAACCGCAAAGTGAGTTCATCCGTGCCGACGTTGTCGGACCTGCCGCGACAATCGTGTTCTTCTCCGTATCGATAACGGGGCCGCAGTGGTATACGACCGCACCTTTCGGACTGAAAGGAATGCCGCATTTTTTCATCTCGAGATGAGCCTCGTCACGCGCCGTATAGATTGTCCCCGTAAGGAAAACTCTCTGACCGGCACGTAAGGAGAGGACTTCGCTGCCCAGCGGCGTTTTAAGTTCAATACCCGCGGCATCACCCGCTCCGCAGGCGCCGCCGTTCTTTCCGTTCATGGAAACATCCCCTCCGTATCCACCTCAACCGTGGCATGGCGGTTAACCCAGCACTGTATATTGACGGCAAGCGGAAGCGAGGCGGTATGACAGTGTGCCTTCTTTACCTTCACGGCAATGCATGTGGTATCCCCGCCCAGACCCATCGGACCTATGCCGAGTCTGTTGACGCTGTCGCAGATCTCCCGCTCGAACTCATCCATGCTGTCCAGCGGCAGAATAAGGGCTTCCTTTGCAAGCGCCGGCGCACTGTCGAACGTGCCGCCTATGCCGATACCCAGGACAAGAGGGGGACAGGGTCTTCCGCCGGCCTCCAGCACGGTCTGTGTGACAATCTTCTTTATGTCGCCGGTCTGCGACGGCAGAAGCATATACATCCGCGACATATTCTCGCTGCCGCCGCCTTTGGGCATCGCCGTTACCGTGAACTTATCGCCGATACTGATATGGACAGCGGGTGCACCTACTCCGACATTGTCCCCCGAATTTTTGCGTGTCAGCGGATCGACCGCATTCGGTCTGAGCGGGATCTCTTTCGTGGCGCGAATGACGCCGTCGCGAATGCCGTCACTGATTGCGCGGGTCATCGGAAAACCTTCGGGAACGGTAACGTAAAAGATGTGCATCCCCGTATCCTGACATATCGGAACCGAGAGACGTTTGGCATCTGAGAGATTTTCAAAGATATTCTCATACTCGCGCTGTGCAACATCTCTGCTCTCGAGACTTCGGGCATTCTTCAGTGCCGCAAGGTAATCGCCCGGCAGTTCAAGCTCCGCCCGCCTTATAGCCTCGAATGCCGCATAGGCAACACGTCTTCGTATCAGTTCGGTCATACTGGCATCCATCCCCGGTGTAATCGACATAATTGATTATCATATAGTAGCCGATATCAGAAAAAAACTATCATGAAAATCAAAAGAAAGATTACGGAATCAAAATGCAAAATCAAAGATTAGATAATCAAAATTGGATATCAAAGACTACTGAAGAAAAATTCGAAATCGAAATTACAGAGTCAAAATTACAAAATCGAAGATTAAAGAATAAGAAACTCAGAATACGAAAATAAAATTAAAAGAAAAATATTGGATTTTCAGTTCTCAAGGTTATTTACTGTAACAACAATACGTGTCGGAGTCGGAAGCTTGTATCCTGCCGCTTTGAGAGCTTCCTTCGACTTCTCGAGGTACTGTTCGGTTGTATAGATTGAGAAGATCTTCTGGCGTCTGGTAACACGTGCCGCAGTTCCGACAGCCTTACCGAATGCCATTCTCATACCCTCGGATACACGGTCTGCACCGGCACCCGTTGCCTGCTTGTTCTCACGGAGAACGTGGTGCGGGTATGTGCGTAATCTGAAGTGGTAGTTCATCCTTCCGACATCCTTCAGGAGCTTACGGTTTACGGACATACGTGCCGCTTCAAGAGCTTTGTTCTGAATCTGGCAGGCTTCATCAGCCAGAATTGTGATCTCAACGGGGAACTGCTGCTTAGGGTTTCCCATATTAAACTGGACAACCTTTGAACCCGGCACACCACCCATATATTCACGTCTGGTATATGCCTTCTTCGCGACTGCCCGATACATTTTCGCCGGTTTTCGAACCATTTTGGATAAACTCCTTGATAACTAAATGTGCTATATAGAATGGTGATAAATCCTAATAAAACTACCCATTCAAAACGCTCTCATGAGTCTCACGTCTGCACGCGTCACCCACTTATGAGGTCTGCTCACCCATCATATTCAGGATATGCCTTCTCAGGTCTCCGAAATCGGGTGCCGTCCTGTCTCTCGGACGCGGCAGATTAATCTCAACGATCTCCTGTATCTTTCCGGGCCTTGCCGACATGATAATAACCCTGTCGGAGAGGAAGACAGCCTCGTCGACGCTGTGCGTGACAAAGAGCACGGTCTTTTTCGTCCTCTCGCAGATGGCGAGAAGTTCGCGCTGCATGGTATTCCTTGTCCTCGCATCGAGAGCGCCGAAGGGCTCATCCATCAGAAGAACCGCCGGGTCGGTTGCAAGCGCACGCGCAATTGCCACTCTCTGCCTCATGCCGCCCGAAAGTTCATGCGGATACGAGTTCTTAAACTGCTTCAGACCCACAAGATCTATGTATTCCAGTGCCTTTGCATTCCGCGTCTCTTTATCAATGCCCTTCATCTCGAGACCGAAGGCAACATTCTCCGAGACCGTCATCCACGGAAACAGCGAGTACTCCTGAAATACCATACCGCGTTCGGGGTCGGGATCCGTGATCTCATGATCGGTCAGCACGACCGTGCCCGAAGTGGCTGTCTCAAGACCTGCGATAATCCTGAGCAGGGTTGTCTTTCCGCATCCCGACGGACCTACAAGACAGATGAACTCGTTGTCATCGATATCGAGATTGATGCCGTCGAGCGCAACAACCTCGTCGGCCTCACCTCCATTGAATTTCTTGGATATATTTTTGATTGAAAGATAACTCATAAGGCATCATCCTGCCACTTAAGCATCTGGGTGTTCACATAATGTCTGAATAAAATATCGATTAACAGACCGATTAATCCGAGAATAATCATATATACGACGACATTGGGCATCTGGTGAAGATTATAGTATGTCCAGAGATTCTTGCCCAGACCGTACTTACCGCTGCCCGCGCCGAATATCTCGGCACCGACCAGACACATCCAGCCCACACCCATCGCAACGCGGATACCGGAGATTATGGACGGATATGCGGACGGGAATGCAATTCTTCTGATAAGCGCAATATTGGTGTTGCATCCGAGAACCTTTCCGGCCTCCAGAAAGACCTTCGGAACGTTTCTGAATCCCGTATAGGTATTTACGAGAATCGGGAAGACGGCGCCGATGAATATGATGAATCCTGCCGCAAAGTTCGAGAGACCGAACCAGATAATTGCAAAAGGAATCCACGCAAGCGGCGGAATCGGTCTGAACAGTTCTATAACAGGATTGATGAACCTGTTGAAATCATAAAACCAGCCCATTGCCGCGCCCACACATATGCCGACAATTAGTGCCGCAGCCATTCCCATTGCAAAGTGCATAAGACTGTAATAAAGGTCCATTGCAATGGTCCCGTCTCCGGTAACCATATTGATGAATGCCGAAAGTGTATTGGTAAAACTCGGCATTATGAACGCATTGCCGACAAACATGCCCGCAATCTGCCATATTACTATAAACATCAGCACTGCGGACAGGGGAAGAAGTATTGATCTGATATCTCTCTTTTTCTTGGATGCCATCTGTCTTTACCTGTGACAAAGTAATTTATCCTAATTACATTAGTCTGAATCAGACAAAAAAGAGATCCTTGCGGCGGGGTTTTTACCCGCAGCGGATCCGTTTTGTGTATGCGGTCGGTTTTGTTTGGTGTTGTGTCTGTATGGTGTCGTGTCTGTATGATGTTGTGCTTTATGGTGTTGTGTCTGTATGATTTTCAAATCCGCTTTATGCTTTTGCGGTCGCCGCTTCGTAGAAGCTGAAGTCAAATACCTTGTCTACAGGGAGGTCTTCCTTCAGGTATCCGAGTTTGACCTGTTCTTTCACATAGTTCATTACACTATCCTCAATGACTCTCGGATCGGAAACCCACTTTCCGTCCCAGTTATTGAATGATTTTTCTATAACGTCTTTTGTATTCTTCGTGTAACCTGCGAATACTTCGGCAGCCTCATCAAGGTGTGCCGTACTGTAATCGGATGCACGGATATGAGTCTTCACGATATCGGTTACAAGCTCGGGATTCTCTCTGATGAGTTTTCCGCTGACGATAAGAACACAGCATCCGTGGTTCTCTTCCATCTCGCCCGACCAGGCGACAATTTTACCCACTCCGTCCTCAACGGCAATCGTGGGGGATGGTGCCGGAACAAATATTGCATCTACCGAGCCTGCCGTGAGTGCCGTAATTGCATCTCCGGAGCCCATGCCGCGGATATCCACATCTTTATCGGGATCGATATTGTTTGCTTTCAGCCATTTGCGTATGAGCGTGTCCTGAATTGTTCCTTCCGGGAAGGTCGCGATGATCTTTCCTTTGAGTGATTCGGGACCGTTGTATTCCACATTCTTTCCGACGACAAGTCCCGATCCCTGTGTCTGTACTGCCGCAACAATCTTTGCGTCAAGTCCGTTGGCAATACCCGAAAGCACCGGTGCCGAACCTACGTATGCCACGTCGATCTCGCCGGCAAGCATTGACTGAATCTCGGGAGCGCCGGTCGCAAACTGATACTCGTTCTGTGACTTTACCGCTGTATATCCGTGTTTTTCAAGCGCTTCCCCCCACCAGCCTTTGTCCATCGCAATCATATAGGATACCTGATGGGTACTCGGCTGATAACCGAAGTTTAACTGTTTTAATTCCTTACCCGTATTGCCGTTGCCGCCGTTTGTGCATCCCGCCGCAAACGCGAATGCCAGGGCAACCAGCAGAACCATAATCATGCATAATGATCTCTTCATAATTTCATCCTCTCGGAACAATAGAGTATTGTCAATAAACAATATATGTGTTTTCCGACTATTTTTACAAAATTGGCTGATACGGACAAATATATTAACAACTTTTGATTATTGGGTAATTTTTTTAACAATCATGAAAAGCGGCATTTAAATCAAAGTGACTCTCCGTTCAAAAGGAGTGTCTAATCAAAGGGGTGTCGCCCGTAAAATGTGTAAGTGTTAGTCGGAGGTATGCTGTCTGTATTTGCACAGGCATCCCGCATCAGGATGATTCGGACGCCGCGCCCTGACTGAGATAAAGACCATAGTATACTCCTTTCTTTGCCATGAGTTCGTCGTGACTTCCCGATTCGGCAATCTCGCCGTGCTTCATCACATAGATTACATCCGCGTTCCGAATCGTGGAAAGCCTGTGTGCAATTGTAATCACGGTCATATTCGAAGAGAGCTTCTCTATGGACTCCATAATTTTCTTCTCCGAGATATTGTCAAGCGAACTTGTTGCCTCGTCGAGAAGAAGAATCTGGGGTTTTCTGAGGATGATTCTAGCAATCGCAACCCTCTGCCTCTGACCGCCGGAGAGCTTGATTCCCTGATCGCCTATGATTGTGTCATAGCCGTTGGGCGTTTCCATTATGAACCCGTCGGCATCGGCAAGTTTTGCAGCTCTGATTACTTCTTCGTCGCTGACGTCAAGACCGAATTTGATATTTTCCTTTATTGTATCGTGGTAGACAAAGGTCTCCTGACCGATATATCCCAGCGCTCTCAGATAATCCGCGGGATCGATCTCCCGAAGATCGGTTCCGTCAACCGAGATTGTGCCCGACGTCGGCTTATAAAGCAGGGCAAGCAGATTTGCGGTTGTTGTCTTTCCAGAACCCGAACTTCCGACAATTGCCACACGCGTATTCTTTTTAACGGCAAATGAGAGAGAACTGATTGTATTCTCAAGGGAATCGTTATATCTGAACGACACATCCGAGAATTCAATCCTGTCATTGAACGAGAACTTCTTAACGGCGGCTTTTTCTGAGACATCTGCGGGACTGTCCTCTTCGGTAAGGGTCTGATATACCAGCTCCATTGAAGGGAGAAACTGTATAATTGATGTGACATTACTCTGCGCTTGAGTAAGGGTGGGAACCATACGGTAGAGTCCCAGCATGAATACTCCGAAGGTTCCTATATACGGCAAGAAATCGCCGCCCGTAATCAGATAAAGCAGGACGCCGCCGCAGGCGATTATCGAGAACATTATGAAGTCATTTGCCATTGAAGGAATCTTACTGAGTGCCGTCACATTCAGATATGCCTTGAAAAGCAGATCCACGGCCGAGTCGTATTTCCGCTTCCATGCCGCAATCGAGCCGGTTATGAATATGGTCTTTATACCCGAGATAAACTCCTGATAGACCACGGACTTCTGCAGCAAAGAATCTCTCAGCAGACTGCTGTTCCTGTATACGCGTGAGAAGAGATGTTTTTTTACGACAAAGGCATATACGGCTCCGAGGATTATGACAGCAACCGTAAGCTGAACCGAGATCATAAAGAGAAATATCAGATACAAAAGCGCCATGAAGAGATTCTTGAAAGCCTCAACGATCTGCATAACTGCCGACCCTGTTTCCACAACCGCACCCTGACCGATATAGAGGAGATCGCCCTGTTTTTTTGAGGCAAAATAGCTGTAAGGTCGGGAATTTATGCGGGCAAAGACTCTTCTGTCGATATTGTCGCGGACCTTTGAGAAAAGATATGCCCCTCCGTAAGCGACAAGCCCGTAAACAACGACAATAACGCAGGATGTTATCAGTAACAGCAGGCAGGATACGGGAAAAGGACTGTAAGGAATGTCAATGAGTCCCAATATATAGTCAAAGAAATCATCGAGAAACTTGGTCTGGCTCTCCACATTAAGACCGTAATTTACTATGGGATATACCAGAGAGACGCGGAATATCTCAAGAAAACTTAAGAGCAATACTCCGATTAAATACAGAGCAAGCATCTTTTTGAAAGGACTGAAAAGATAGCGGATTATCTTTGTTGACGAAGAATAAATGGACATATCTGATAAATCTCTTGCAATATACTCTTACAATATTTACAATATACTTACAATAATATTGCACATTCATATAAATAAAAGCAGACTCAACGAATTGCGCACGGTGCAACCGTAAAACCGCACGCAAACTCCCGCAAACTATCTCCTCGAAAGAGTTTGGTCCAAAGATTAATCGCCGCATTAAATATCAATACATGACAATAATTAAGCAATAAGTACAGGAGTATTCCTCTGCATGAGCGCAAAGACAAATAAAAAAGATGACGGCAAGAGCAATAAAAAAGTAAATAATACTGCCAAAACTGCCGATAAATCCGCAAAACCCGCAAATAAAACAACGGGTGCGGCAAAAAATAAAGCGAAAAGTCAGGCGGCAGATAAAACCGTGAACAATACGGCAACGAAAACAGTAAAAAGAACGGCAACTAAAGCGGCAACTAAAAAAGTAAAGGGGACAACTGCCGGTAAATCCTCCGAGAAAAAAGATATCTTAAGGGGCGGTCGCCTCGGTGACGAACGCCCGAAAGAGGTCTGGGGATATCTCTCATCGGCTGAGGCTGACAGGTATATCGGCGACTCCGATGTGCTGGTCGACATCGGTCATCTGCTCATGACATCGCGGCAGAAGATTGTGGATCGCAGCTCGGCAAAGAAAATAATGGAAGTACTCCTTGACCTTCACAAAAACGGTCTTTCAGAGTTGGTCTTCGATCCGAAATACGAAGATGTTCATGCAGGCATAGAGAGTTATATCATCGACCGCATAGGTGCCGAAAACGGCGGCAGGCTGCATATCGGGCGAAGCAGAAATGACGAGGTCGCAACCTGCGTCCGTCTAAGACTGAGAAATGATATCCTGGATATACTCTCGGAGATTGCGGAGTTTCGGGGTGTGCTCACGGAACTTGCCTCGGAGAATCTCAACACGCTCATGCCGGGATTCACCCATATGCAGTATGCACAGCCGACGACACTGGCGCATTACTTCATGAACTACGAACAGGCTTTGGGCCGCGACTTTGAACGTTTCGGAGATGCACTCCTGAGGGTTGACAGATGCCCGCTCGGAGCGGCGGCATTCGCATCCACAGGATATCCGATTGACAGGGAGTATACGGCGGAACTTCTGGGTTTCCCCGAGGTCCTTGAGAACTCAATGGACTGCGTCTCTGGACGCGATTTCTGCATTGAGACGATATCGGCATGCACGATACTCATGACAACGCTGAGCCGCCTCTGCGAGGAGATGGTTGTCTGGAGCTCGACCTTCGCCGGATTTGTCAGTCTGCACGATGCCTACTGTTCTACAAGTTCCATAATGCCGCAGAAGAAAAACCCCGACTGCGCCGAGATTATGCGCGGAAAGACCGCTTCCGCCGCGGGTGCCCTTGCAGCCTCGGTAGCGCTCGTAAAAGGACTGCCCATGAGTTATAACCGCGATATGCAGGACTTATGGAATCATCTCTGGCGCGCCGTAAGCGATGCGAAGAGCTCGATTAAGATAATGTCGGGCATGATCCGGACCGCGGAGTTTAACAAAGCAAAACTTGCGGAGGAAGCGGGAAAAGGATTTTCGACGGCGACGGAACTTGCCGATGTCATGGTCAGAAACCACGGTCTGCCGTTTCGGACGGCGCACGGCATCGTAGGTCGCGCCGTAAGACTCGGAAAACTGGATATCGATACCCTTGAAGAAGCCGCATCCGAGATGGCGGGAATATCCCTGAAGAAGAAGGGTCTTGATGCCAAAACCTTGAAAAAGGCTCTTGATGCCGAATTCTCCGTGCGGGAGCGGAAGGCGACAGGCGGTCCCGCGCCGGAGAGCGTGCAAAAGTGTATTGAGCGCAGAAGGGCAGATCTTAAAGAGGATCTCGAATGGACGGATGCCTATCGCGCAAGAGCACAGAGCGCAATTGAAAAGATGATTAAAGAAGCCGAGGAGATGATTCAGAAATAATGACCGATACAGATAACGCAAAAGAGAATGCCTGTGGATCCGGCGGATCACACGGATATACCGCAGGATGCAAAGTAATCTGCAGATATGCTGGATGCGAATACAAAGGCTCGTATATCACGGAAAGAGACGGAAAAGCCGTTGTGAAACTGCCGAGCGGATACAATATAGGCGTCGACTATTCCGCGCTTACTCCGACGGACGAGGCTGCCAATGCCGCACCCGCGCCTAAGAAGATAGAGCAGAACGAATCGCTTCCGAAACTCTCCATCATATCTACGGGCGGCACCATCGCATCAAAGATTGACTACAGGACTGGAGCAGTCACAAGTCAGTTCGAGGCGGACGACATACTAAGAGCCATACCCGACCTCAAGAACATCGCGCAGTTCAGCGCACATGTCCCCGCAACAATCCTTTCGGAGAACATGACCGTGGATATCTGGAAGACACTTGCACGGACAATCTACGACGAGATTAAAGCCGGCACCAAAGGCATTATCGTAACACACGGAACCGATACGCTCGCATATTCGGCGGCGGCGATAAGTTTCATGGTTAAGACGCCGGTTCCAATCATATTTGTCGGCTCGCAGCGTTCGGCTGACCGCCCGTCCAGCGACAATGTCATGAACGGCATGTGCAGTGCGGCGGCGGCACTCTCTGATCTCGGTGAGGTCGCGGTTGTCATGCACGGAACCACGGATGACGATTACTGCTCCATTCACCGCGGTACGCGCGTAAGAAAGATGCATACGTCAAGGCGCGATGCCTTCCGCAGCATGAACATAAAGCCGCTCGGAAAGGTCGATTATCCGTCGCTGGATGTAAAACTCGAAGGCGATGCGGTAAGGCGCGGCACCAATGAGGTCGAGCTCTTCGATTCCATGGAAGAGAATGTCGGTCTTGTCTACTTCTACCCCGGCATGAGACCCGAGATAATCAGCGCATTCAACGGATATAAGGGTCTGATCATCGCGGGAACGGGTCTCGGGCATACCTCGTCCCTCTGCATTGATGCGATACGGCATCTGATTGAGACGGGAACAACGGTCGTCATGACATCGCAGTGCCTTAACGGGCGCGTCTGCGACAGGGTTTACGATACCGGACGCGACCTCCTCGATGCCGGCATCATAGAGGGAGAGGACCTGCTTCCCGAGGTTGCTTTCGTAAAACTCATGTGGGTTTTGGGTAATGAGAAAGACCCCGAGAAGATTAAGGAACTCATGAAGACCGATCTTCGCGGCGAGACGGGGAGGTGTCTGAAAAATGTCTGAGCAGAATGCAAAAGATGCAACCGCAAACGGCACAAAGAAAGCGGATCCGAAGAATATCCGCGTTCCCGAACAGGACTATGAGAAGATCGGTCTGATGGCGGGTATCGAGATTCATCAGCAGCTGGATACGAAGGAGAAACTCTTCTGTCACTGCCCGACACGGCTTCGGGACGTAAGCGAGAAGACCGGCGAGATTAAACGATACCTTCGCGCGACCGAGAGCGAAATGGGTGAGATTGACAGGGCGGCAGAAGAGGAGATGAAGAAGCAGAACCGCATCTACACATACTACGAGTTCGATTCGACCTGTCTTGTCGAGAACGATGAGGAGCCGCCAGCGCCTATGAATCCCGAGGCTTTCGAGCTATCTCTGATTATCGCCAAGATGATGGGTATGACACCCGTTCAGCAGGTTCATGTGATGAGGAAACTTGTCATTGACGGCTCAAACACCAGCGGTTTCCAGAGAACCTCGCTTGTCGCACTTAACGGAAGAATTCCCTGCATAGAGGGCGGCGCGGGTATCGATTCGCTCTGTCTTGAGGAAGATGCCGCTCAGCGTGTCGAGGGCGATATCTTCTCGCTTGACAGACTGGGCATACCCCTTGTCGAGATTACGACCGCACCCGATCTGAAGACCCCGCAGGAAGTGAAGGAGGCGGCAAAATACATCGGTATGCTTCTTCGTTCCACGGGACGTGTCAAACGCGGTCTGGGAACCATCCGTCAGGATGTCAATATCTCAATCAAAGGCGGCGCCAGAGTCGAGATTAAGGGCGTTCAGGACTTAGCCCTCATCGACGAGGTTGTCAGACGCGAAATTCTCCGCCAGCAGAATCTTATCGCAATCCGCGACGAACTGAAAAAGCGCGGCGCGAAAGTCCTTAAAGAAGTTTATGACGTCACCGAACTCTTCAGGGATACGGAATCGTCGATTCTCAAGCGCGCGAAGTGCATTCTTGCGATACGTCTGCAGGGATTCAACGGTCTTGTCGGAAGAGAGATTCAGCCCGGGCGCAGACTCGGCAGCGAGATCTCCGATTATGCAAAGAAATGCGGCGTCGGCGGTCTCTTCCACACGGATGAGCTTCCCGCATACGGCGTTACCGCGGATGAGGTTGCAAAACTTCGAGAGTTCACGGGCGCGATGCCGGAAGACTGTGTCATTCTCGTCGCCGATACGAAGAAGAAGGCGCAGTGTGCCATCGGTCAGATAATTAAGCGTTCCGAGCTCTCGTTCGAAGGCGTTCTCGAAGAGACAAGGAAGATGCTCGAGGGCGGTTCGACTGCATATATGCGCCCGCTTCCGGGTGCGGCAAGGATGTATCCGGAGACCGATGTTCTGCCCGTCAATCTGCCGACCGAATACTGGGATAATCTGATCATACCCGAACTTCTCACGGCAAAGGAGGAGCGCTTTGTAAAAGAACTCGGTCTTGATCCCGCTCTTGCAAACAATATCGCATTCTCGGTGCGCTGCGGTCTCTTCGAGAAGGCGGTTAAAAACGGCATCAAACCGGCGCTTGCCGCAAGGACGATTTATGCAACCCTGCGCGAGATCAAGCGCGACGGCGCAGATGTCGCAAAGATATCCGATGATGCGATTCTTCAACTCCTGGCTGCGGTTGAGAAAGGCGAGGCTGCCAAGGAGGCTGTTCCCGATATTCTTAAGGCGGTCGCTGGCGGCGCTGACGTGAGAAAAGCTATGGAAGAGATATCTCCGTCGGTATCGACCGAGGAACTATCGGGCGTGATTGCAAAAATTGTCACCGAGCGCTCCGATTTCGTCAAAGCGCAGGGCATGAGAGCACTCGGACCTCTTATGGGCGTTGTCATGCAGGAGATGCGCGGCAAGGTCGACGGCAAGGTCATCTCGAATATACTGAAGGAAGAGATTCAGAAAGTTCTGAACTAATCAGAACCAATCTTTGAAAATAACTTTTTTTATTTTTTTAATTTTGAGAGACTATCTTTCTGATAAGATCGCTTACACCGGCACTCTTTCTGCGGCGTCTGCGCGAACTTCCGCCGTCAAAAGAATCGCCCCCGTACATCTCGGAGTCGAGCCTGTCCGAGATCTCGTCGAAGATTCTCTTATATGCGGGACAGTGCGGGTCGACATCGCGGACAACGCCGCCCGTGGGTGCAATCGCATTATACGGACAGCCGCCGCGGCAGTATGAGATATGGCGGCAGTCTGCGCAATGAGCATCGACGAAATCTTTGAACCCGAACATGAGTTTCCACGCCCGCGACTCCTTTAAGTCATCCCATGACGGGCAGTCGGCAACATTACCCATGACGTAATCCTCCATACCTGCAAAACGGTAGCAGGGATAGATACTGCCGTCGGGACCTATCGCAAACGTGGTGCCCATGCAGTCGGCATAGGTGCAGACATTTCCGTGCCTTGTAAAAACACATCGGCAGAGATCGTTGATATTCAGGATCTCGACCCTGTCGATGTGAAGGACGGCTTTATCCAGAAGATATACCAGAAGCTCGCCGTATTTCTCCGGCGGCAGCGCATATTTCTCGGGTTCGCTGCTGCGAATTGACGGAAGTGCCGGATGAAGCTTCAGCGGCATGCCGTTCTCCATAAAGAAATTAAAGATCTCTTCCTTTCTCTCGAAGGACATTTTTGTGAATGTGCATATGAAACGGACGTCAAGACCGGCATCCTGCGCTATTTTGCAGCCGGCAAGGGTCTTTTCATAGTATCCGCTGCCCCTCTGGATGTCGGTAATGTCTTTCGGACCGTCAAGGCTTGAGCCTACGGGTATTTTATATTCGGCAAGAATCCGTGCGATCTCGGGAGTCATCCTCCAGAGATTTGTCTGTATTGCAAAAACGGGATTGAGATCTTTCAGTCCGTCGGCAAGAATCGGAAGGGACTGCCTGTAGAAATCCGCACCCGCAAGGAGCGGTTCGCCGCCGTGAAAAGTGACCGTCGCCTGATAACCCTCAAGATTAAGTGATTTTATCCAATCCGCTGTCTTCTTTACGGTATCGACCGTCATTATCGGAGATGTCTCCTCCGAACTCCAGCAGTAACTGCAATTGGCGGGACAACCGAGTGTCGGTATTATCATTATGTGGAAAGGGGTCTTCATGATTTTATCTGTGCGTTAATCGGGGTATTAATCGGCTCATTAATCCGCGTATTTTTCGCCGTTCATATTGATTATGCGGATAAGCTCGGCAAATCCGTCCATCTCCATCTGTAGAACGCCGTTTTTATCCATGCCCATGCTGGTCTCGGCATCGGCGGTGAGCATATCGGGACCGCGTATGACCGTTCTCGAGATACCGTCGGCACTCAGGACCTCGGTCGCCTCTTTCTCATGGACAAAGGCGCGTCCCGGGATTATGACCGTGGTTCCAATCTTTGAGAGGTCAACCTCCTTCAGATCGTCGATTGTGATGAGGCAGGCGATCTCCTTGTTTGTCCCGTAAACCCATGAGCGGTTGCCGCATGCGTCAAGTATCTTCTGAATCGGTCTTGCCGCGATGCTTCCCGTAATTATGGTGGCATACGCCTCGACACGCGGAAGTTTTGCCAGCAGGTCGGGTTCGCCCATTATTGCGAAAGGCGAACCGATATCCGGGTCTCCGAGCGGCGTTCCGTTTATCTTCAGCCTGTATCGCGAATTAAGTCCGGCAACCATCTCTGCAAACTCGCGGACGGTGTGCAGGCGCTGATTCTCGATTATCGGGGCGTTTCCGAGTATCAGCCCCTGATCGGTGCGGTTTGCAAACCGCATAAGAATCAGCCCCTTCGCACCGCATTCGTCGAGCCAGCGGCATGTCTCTTCAAGGACTTCGCCGTCGTTGACACCCGGCAATACGACGGCGGCGGCATAGACGTCTATCTTACCGCATAACCTTTTGAAGACTTCGAGAGAGACCTCGGGCGTGGGATCTTTCATATATTCGGCGCGAAGTGCGGGATCGCTCGCAAAGACCGTGAAGGAGATCTCGGAGAGTCCATTTTCGACCATGAAATCGGCAATTTCCACGGAATCAAAGCCCTTGCCGCTGGTGTATCCGATATGAATCGGGACGTCCATGCTGGAAAGTATCTCCATGAGGTCCCTGAATTCCGGGTAACATGACGGGTCGCCGCCGCCGCTGATGGTTATCTTTTCGAGATCGCCGTCCATCATCTGAAGATTTGCAAGGATATCGTCGGCAACCTCCCTAAGCGGCTTAAAGCCGCCGTATTTTTCGCGCACGCCGTCTGTGCAGTACTCGCATCCCTTTACGAACGGCAGGCAGTATTTGCAGCCGAACGGTTCGGGATTTTCCTCCTTCTTCAGCTTTTTGAAGTAGCAGTATTGACAGAATCCGCGGCAGTCCACCCCCGGACTTCCGCCAATGTCGACAGTCAGATGCGCCATAATAATTGCTTACATTATTTCTCGCATAACAGAATAATTCTGTCTAAGTTGTTCGCTTCCGCGCCCGCATTTACTGCCGTCATCCGATTGATAAATCAATAGTTATTTTAAACATAAGGTATAACATTAGTAACGCGCCTCAGTGGCTTAGCGGCATAGCGGCTGATTTGTAATCAGCAGGTCGAGGGTTCAATTCCCTCTTGAGGCTTCCTTTTTAGGCGATTTTACCCAATATTTGACGTTATTTTGCAAACCACATATTACATAAATTGTCAAAATTACCAAATAATGTTCAGTGATAGTAGTGTCCAATCACTTCTTCCTGTAAACGTTCAGACCTATTTTAATATCATCGTTCCCCGGGATTGATACGTTGCCGTCCGTAGATGCAATTGAGATTGATTTCCCCGATTTTGTCTCTCCGAAGTCTTTGGAGAGATCCACCTTTATGGTCAATGTATTTCCATTGACACTCATATCAACGTTTTTCATAATACAGGATTGGCGGACGCATATAATATCATTAAGCCGTGCATCGCGAAAGTGAAAGCAACCGGGATTATGGCATGAAAAGAAACGTGAAAATCGAAAAAAAAAAGAATTTGTCTTATTGATTTTTCCGTTCAGTCGGATGCCTTCTCGGATACCGAAACATCGGACGGGTTAAGAATAACCACTTTATCCCTGACATCGTCGGCAAAACTGAGCGTTCTCTGCGGGAACGGGATGTCTATTCCTTCGGCAAGGAGTTCCTTTCGAATCTTGAACAGTAACTCGTTCTTTACACCGAGCCAGACGGTCGACGGCGCCCAGATTTTTACCGTGATATTGACGCTGTTATCGGCAAGATCCGAGACGTAAATTGCAGGTGCCGGATTCTTCAAAGCAAAGGGATGCTCGTTTACCACCCTTGCAATCACCCTTGTGGCAAGCTCGGCATCGTCGGAATATCTTATTCCGATGACATACTCGAATCTTCTCGCGACGTTTACGACATAGTTCATGATGTCGGCGGTAAACATTGTCTGATTCGGAATGCGCACATATATTCCGTCGAAGGTCTTGATTATTGTTGACAGGACCTGAATATCGACAACCGTTCCTTCGGAACCGCCGATTTTTATGTCGTCGCCGATCTTAATCGGACGCTCTATAAAGAGAATAACTCCCGATACCGCGTTTGAAAATACACTCTGACAGGCAATACCGAAAACCAGGGCAAACAAACCGCCGACTACGAATATACCAGAGAGATCTATGTTTAAGTTGGGAAGCGCGGATACGAACGCTATGAAGAAGATAAATAATGTAATTACCTTACCTACCGACTGCTTATCGTTCAGCGACATCTTATCGGGCAGTTTTCTCTTCACAAGTTTCGAGATAAGGGTGCCGATGAGATATCCCAATATGAGGATGGTCAGAAATACCGTGATATTGTAAAGTGACACTCCGTTATCGGTTATGGGTTCATAAAACACCGAGATCAGATAATCAATCATTGTAACCACTCTCCATGAAGAAAGATTTGTGTATTACGGGTATGGATGTGAATGCCGCATATACCTCGGTTGAACGCGTCATGCCTTCGATCATCGGTGCGTCGATGCATTCGGTCGTGGCAGTTCTCTTGGGCTGAATATTCATTTCGGCTGTCATTGCCGCCATTGTATCATTGTAATAGATCTTCATTGCATAGCAGTCCAGAACAACCTTGGATACGACCGCAATGTCGGACTCATCGTTAATTATGGTCAATTTAACAATGCCCTCACGTGTCTTGTCGACATCGGGTAATGTATGATAGACATTACTCTGATGATAACGGGCAATCGTGCCTGTCGAAGGGTCGCCGTAAAGAGTATACTTCTGCGGAATATTGGAAAATATTCCGAGAAGTGCAAGATGATTACCTGAATCATAGAATACGCCAATCTCAAGCGGGAACTTCAGATAGATGGTATGCTTAGAATTAGGGGCAACCATGACCTTATCGAAATCAATCTCGAGATAGTCGGTAATGTACTTGGGAAGATTTACGGGTTCAACGGGGCAGATACGTATTTTCCCATTGGCATCGGACAAATAACACTCAAAAGTAGTGCCCGTCGCAGACTTGCGTTTGTAAAAAAATGCACCGTCCTTCTCGATTACGTCAATTAAAACTCCGGCTTCATCGATATGAAGCGGATAGCTGTGCTCACCATACATTCTAAAGACTATGTAATATTCAGTGATAAAATTTATCGACCGCAATATGTCTTCTAAAATGTCATGCAAATCAGAATCAATTTCAAAAATGCAAGCCAAGGTCCAGATTTGAACTGGAGTAATAGTCGCTCTGCAGGCGACCGCGTAGCCGCTCCGCCACCTTGGCTGTAATCTCCGCACTCCGCATCTCAGCGCATTAGTGCATACAAATATTCACAATTGTGAAATATATAGCTATCGGTTTTTGACGGCGAGGTTGCCTCTGTGACGCAATTTTGGCGTGATTTAGGATAACAACGTGAATACAAGCGGGATTTCAAAACAGATAATCCGCTGCGATTTGTTTTCACAATTGTGAATTTATTCACACCGAGATACCGCGTGTGATGTCATGTGACACTGAACAGAACACGCGCCGCACTAAGAGAGTCACGCACAGATTATCGACAGTGACAGGCTAACAGAAAGACAGC